>BNJS01000597.1_pt1 | contig 1425175 bp, 1573 predicted proteins | sample 8540461 | NCBI WGS metagenome assembly BNJS01 (sample SAMD00202454, study PRJDB9452) | human saliva metagenome | isolation source: human saliva | place: Japan
GTTTACTTACTTTCAATGAATAATTCTTCCAACCTTTACAAACACCGCACAATAAGGTAAAATTACAGAGTAGCGGTAAATAATACAAATATTGAGGTGAAATTTGAAACCAATAGTAGCGATAGTAGGCAGGCCGAATGTAGGTAAGTCTACACTTTTTAATAAACTTGCAGGCAGCGACATATCTATAGTAAAGGATACACCAGGTGTAACCAGAGACAGGATATATGCTGATGCAGAGTGGCTTAACAAAGCCTTTACTATGATAGATACAGGTGGTATAGAGCCTGATACGAGTGACATGATGCTTGCAAATATGCGTGAGCAGGCTGAGATTGCGATAGATACGGCAGATGTAATTATATTTATAACTGATGTTAAGACAGGTCTTGTAGATTCGGACAATCAGGTAGCCCACATGCTTAGAAAGTCCAAGAAGCCTGTGGTTTTGGTAGTTAATAAGGTAGATAATCCTGTAAAACAGCAGGCTGATGTCTTTGAATTTTACAACCTTGGTCTTGGTGAGCCATTTCTATATCATCCGTAAACCAGACAGGTATAGGCGACATGCTTGATGAGGTTATAAAGCATTTTCCTGAAGACAGTCCCGAGGCTGAAGAGGATGAGACTCCTAAGATAGCCATCATAGGTAAGCCGAATGTAGGTAAGTCATCCATAATCAACAGACTGCTTGGAGAAAACAGGGTAATAGTATCTGATATTGCTGGAACTACAAGAGATGCAATTGATACAAGAATCAGAAGAAATGGCAAAGAATACATAATGATAGATACTGCCGGTATCCGTAGAAAAAGCCGTATTAAGGAAGATATCGAGTATTATAGCATTGTCCGTACTGTATCAGCAGTAGAAAGAGCTGATATAGTTGTTCTCGTAATTGACGCAACCGAAGGGATTACTGAGCAGGATGCTAAAATAGCGGGAATTGCCCACGAGCGTGGAAAGGGAGTAATTGTTGCCGTAAATAAATGGGATTTGATTGAAAAGACAGATAAGACCATGAACGAGCATACCAAGAAGCTTAAAGAAATTCTCGCTTATATGCCTTATGCAGAGTTTCTCTTTATATCAGCAGTAAGTGGGCAGAGGCTTAATAAACTCTTTGACCTAATAGATGTGGTTATTCAGTATCATACTTTAAGAGTATCTACAGGTGTGCTTAATGATATCCTTGCTGAAGCTGTAGCTATGCAGCAGCCTCCAACAGACAAGGGAAGAAGGCTTAAGATATATTATATTACCCAAGTTTCTGTAAAGCCTCCTACTTTCATAGTTTTTGTAAACAGCAAAAAACTAATGCACTATTCTTATACCAGGTATATCGAGAACAAAATAAGGGAAGCCTTTGGCTTTACCGGTACTCCACTTCGTTTCATAATCAGAGAGAGAAGTGCTGATGATACTACTAAAATACATTAATAGGAGTAAGTATGTTAAGTGCGGTTGTTGTTGTTTTAGGATATTTATTTGGCAATTTTCCTACGGGAATGATTGTAGGCAAATGCAATCACATTGATATAAGGCACGAAGGAAGCGGAAATATTGGATCAACCAATGCTCTGAGAACTCTTGGATTTTTGAGGGGAGGTCTTCCTACCCTGATAGGAGATATCCTTAAGGTAGTTATTCCCTGCCTTTTGGTTAAATATCTCATTTGTCCGAATCTTACAGGGGATGCAGATGGATTTTTAAGTACTAATTATTATGTGCTTTTATGTGGCTTTGGAGTAGTGCTTGGCCACAATTTTCCATTCACCCTTGGTTTTCATGGGGGGAAGGGAATAGCTTCTACAGGCGGTGCATTTTTGGTTTTTAATTTTCCAATGACTATGATACCGTTGGCAGTATTCTTATTGGTATGTTATATAACTAAATATGTATCTGTCGGTTCTATTTTGGGCCTGATTTCAATCCCTGTAAGTATAGCCTTTTTCTATCCGGGACAGTGGGTGCTGGTAGTGGTGGCTTCATTTTATACCATACTCGGTATAGCAAGGCATAAATCAAATATTGAAAGACTTATGAAGGGAACTGAAAATAAATTAGGCAGTAAGAAAAAATAATGTGGAGGTTATTGGGATGAGAATAGCAGTATTGGGAGCAGGTACCTGGGGAAGTGCCTTAACTATTTTACTTAATAACAATGGGCATGAACTTACACTTTGGACAGCAGTTGAGAAGGAATATAAGGAATTAAGTGCTACAAGAATAGTTAAGAATCTTAAAGGAATTAAACTTGCTGACAACATAAAAATAACAAATGACATAAAAGAGGCTTGCAAGGATAAAGACCTCATTGTATTTGCCGTTGCTTCACCTTATGTGAGAATGACAGCAAGGAAGGCAGCCCCTTACATTGACAGGAAAATACCTGTGGTCAATGTGGCTAAGGGTATAGAGGAAGATACCCTTATGACGCTTACTGAAATCATTGAGAGTGAATTTGAAGCAGAGAATGGTGACAAGGGTATAGTTACCGTACTTTCCGGTCCAAGCCATGATGAAGAAGTATCTGTGGGCATGCCTACTACAGCTGTAGTAGGTGCAAAATCAAGAGAAATAGCCTGCATGATACAGGATGCCTTTATGTCTGACAGATTCAGAGTATATACAAGCCCTGATATTATTGGTATTGAGCTTGGAGGCTCACTTAAGAATGTTATAGCGCTCGCGGCAGGTGTAATAGATGGTCTGGGGCTTGGAGACAATGCAAAGGCTGCTCTTATAACGAGAGGAATCTCAGAGATAGGCAGACTAGGGATGAAGCTTGGAGGAAGACTTGAAACCTTTGCAGGACTTTCAGGTATTGGTGACCTTATAGTTACCTGTTGTTCAAGCCATAGCCGTAATCACAATGCAGGATACCTTATGGGTAAGGGAAAGACCATGGATGAGGCAATGGCTGAGGTCGGCCAGGTAGTTGAGGGAGTATATTCTGCAAAGGCAGCAAGTAAATTAGCTAAGGCAAATAATATAGACATGCCTATAGTAGAGCAGATGAATATGGTATTATTTGAAAATAAAAAAGCAGAGGATGCTCTTAATGAACTGCTTTTAAGAGATAAGAAGGATGAACACTCAGGCTTTGACTGGGTTGAATAAAGAAAGGCTAATGATGGAGATAGATGTAGAAAAGCTTACTCCCATGATGCGCCAATATTATGACATTAAAAAAGAATACAGTGACTGTATTCTTTTTTACAGAATGGGCGACTTTTATGAGATGTTTTATGATGATGCACTTACGGCATCAAGGGTGCTTGAAATAACGCTTACAAAGAGATCGGGAGGTAATGAAAGCAGTCCGCCTATGTGTGGAGTGCCTTTTCATTCTGTAGACAGATACTTAAATACTTTAGTTCAGTCAGGCTATAAGGTAGCTATATGTGAACAGACTGAAGATCCAAAGATTGCAAAAGGACTGGTAAAAAGAGAGGTCATAAGGATAGTTACTCCGGGAACTAACCTCGATACTTCGGCACTTGAAGAAACAAAGAATAACTTCCTTATGGGAATAATGGCTGTAAATGAGGACTATGGCATAGCTCTTGTAGATGTGTCTACGGGAGAATTCCTTGTAACTGAGTTAGTTTCATCTAAGTCGCTTCTTGATGAGGTAACGAAGTTTGAACCTGCAGAAATTGTTTGCAATGAGAATTTTATAATGTCCGGAATTTTGACTGATGAATTCATTGAGAAGCAGAATTTAACCATAACTAAGCTGGAAAGACGGTATTATGAATATGCTGCTGCTGTTAGGATGATAAAGAAGCATTTTAAGGTAGAAGTGCTTGACGGGCTTGGACTTAGCGGAATGGACAATGCTATATGTTCTGCAGGAATGGTGCTTGCCTATCTATATGAAACACAGAAAAACGACTTAACTCATATCATTGCGATTAAGCCGTATTTTAGTAGTGCTTACATGATGCTTGATGGCTCAACCAGAAGAAATCTTGAACTCACAGAAACTCTTAGAGATAAGAATAAAAGAGGCTCTCTTCTTTGGGTGCTTGATAAAACCAAGACAGCAATGGGGGCAAGACTGCTTAGAAGCTTCCTTGAACAGCCCCTTGTTAATAAGGCTGAAATAGAGGCTAGACTTGATGCTATCGAGGATTTTAATAAAAATATCATTACAAGGGAAGAAATAAGAGAGTATCTTAATCCGGTGTATGATATAGAAAGACTGCTTGCAAAAATCTGCTACAAGAGTGCAAATCCAAGGGATTTACTGGCATTTATGAATTCTATTGAATTTCTTCCTGCAATTAAAAGTCTATTGCCGGAGTTTAGCTCCAAGCTTTTATGTGATTATAATGAGATGTTTGATACTTTATCTGACATCTATGAAAAGATAGACAGGGCTATATTTCCTGAAGCACCACTTTCTGTCAGAGAGGGCAGGATAATAAAAGAGGGCTATAATGAGGAGATAGATAGACTAAGAAGAGCTAGTACAGAGGGTAAAACCTTGGTATCAGAGCTTGAAAATGAAGAAAAAGAAAGAACAGGAATAAAGAACCTTAAAATCAAATACAACAAGGTATTCGGTTATTATATAGAAGTCACCAACTCATACAAGGATATGGTGCCTGATGACTGGACTAGGAAACAGACACTTACCAATGCAGAGAGATATATAACTCCTAGACTTAAAGAGTTTGAAAATATGATACTCGGTGCGCAGGAGAGACTTGTAACCCTTGAGTATGAGCTCTTTTCAGGGCTTCGTGATGAGATAGCAGATGAAATAGTAAGAATAAGTAAGACCGCCAAGGCTATAGCAGGTATTGATGCTTTTATTTCCCTTTCTGTTGTTGCTGAAAGTGAGAATTTCACAAGACCTTTGATAAATGAAGAGGGCATAGTGGATATAAAAGACGGAAGACATCCTGTAGTAGAGAAAATGATGGGCGGAGACGGTTTCATTGTCAATGATACTTATTTAGACAATAAAAATGACAGAATCTCTATAATTACAGGGCCCAATATGGCGGGTAAGTCAACCTATATGAGGCAGACTGCCATCATTGTGCTTATGGCTCAGATAGGAAGCTTTGTACCGGCTTCTTTTGCTAACATAGGTATCTGCGACAGAATATTTACAAGGGTAGGTGCCTCTGATGACCTTGCAAGCGGTCAGTCTACCTTTATGGTGGAAATGACTGAGGTAGCTAATATTCTTAGAAATGCTACAAAGGACAGCCTGCTTATCTTAGATGAAATAGGAAGGGGAACCAGTACCTTTGATGGACTGTCAATAGCTTGGGCTGTGGTTGAATACATCAGTAATCCAAGGCTTCTTGGAGCAAAGACCTTGTTTGCGACCCACTACCACGAGCTTACTGAGCTTGAAGGAAAGCTCCCTAATGTCAATAATTACTGTATAGCGGTAAGAGAAGACGGAGACAACATAGTCTTTCTAAGAAAGATAGTTAAGGGTGGTGCTGACAAGAGCTACGGTATTCAGGTAGCAAGGCTGGCAGGAGTACCCGATAGTGTAATTGAAAGGGCTAAAGAGCTTGCAGTAGAGCTTGACAGCAATGATATTCTTGAAAAGGCTAAAAGGCTTGAAGTAAAGGGTGCAGGAGACAGCCCGTCAGGTGCAAAAGAATATGTAGAAAATAAAAATGTAATAGAGTTTCTTTCGGAAACAGGAGGAATGCCTGATAAAAATGAAGAAAAGAGGCTTATTAAACCAAATAAAACAGATGAAAACCAACTATCATTTTTCGGTTCATCTAAGAATGAGGATGTGCTTGCAGAGCTTATGGATATGAAATTAGAAGAATTATCTCCTATAGATGCACTTAATAAGCTCTATGCTATGCAAAAGAAAGTAAAAAGCAGAGGTTTGTAGTAGAAACGAGGTGAGGTCTTGTCAATAATTAATGTCCTTGATAAGGATACAATCAATAAAATAGCTGCGGGCGAGGTAATAGAAGGTCCTGCGGCAGTAGTTAAAGAACTTGTTGAGAACGCAATAGATGCAGATGCAAATTCGGTAACTGTAGAAATTAAAGATGGTGGCACTTCCCTAATCAGGGTTACAGACAACGGAAAAGGTATAGGCAGTGATGACATTAAGACTGCCTTTCTTCCGTCATGCGACAAGTAAGATAAAAACAGCTGATGACCTAACCTTAGTATCAAGCCTTGGATTTAGAGGAGAGGCTCTTTGCCAGTATAGCCGCTGTAAGTGAGGTAGAGGTGCTTACCAAAACCGCGGATGAAATAAGCGGAATCAGATATGTGATTAACGGAGGAAAAGAGGAAACAAATGAGCCAATAGGAACTCCTGAGGGACTACATTTGTAGTAAGGAATATATTTTTACAATACCCCTGCAAGAAAAAGTTCCTAAAGACTCCTGCGACAGAGGGAAGATATGTGGGTGAGGTTATGGAACACATGGCTGTTAGCCACCCTGAAATAGCTTTTTAAGTTCATCTTAAACGGACAGGTTAAGCTCAGACCATGGGGAATGGAAGTCTTAAGGATGTGTTATTCTACATCTATGGAAAGGAAACAACTGCCAACATTATCCCTGTAAACAATCCTGATGCAGACGGAGAACTCGTAAACGGTCTTTCTGTCAGGGGATATATCGGGAAGCCCTCTCTTACAAGAGGTAACAAGGAGTATGAGAATTATTTTATAAACGGAAGATTTATCAAAAATAAGGTAATAACAAGGGCTATAGAGGATGCCTATAAGTCCTTTCTTATGCAGCATAGATTCCCGTTTACCTGCCTGCTTATAAGTGTGGATAGTTCACTGGTGGATGTAAATGTACACCCTGCAAAGCTTGAAGTTAGATTTAGTGATACTGAAAGCATATATCGATTAATTTTCCATGAAGTTGATAATGCACTTAGGAAAAAAGACTTACTGCCTGACATGGGAGTAAAGCAGGTACCTGACAAGAAGCCCCTCGTAAGAGATTTTAACTCTCATAATAAGGCTGAAAAAACAGAGAAATCAGGAGGTTACATCATACCTGACATCCCTATGCCTGAGCCTTTTGAAAAAAGCAGGCAGGGAGAGTGGAAAAAGGAGCTAAAGCCTGTATTTAAGCAGGAGAGCTTTGTGACGGAAAAGGTAAAGAGGAAGGAGAACTCTCCTCTTATAACATCTGAGGTATATGCACCTTTAACCAATAATATAACATCTGAGGATGGAAATTTATCTTTAGATGAAGCCCTATTTACTGAAAATACAGTGGGAAGTATAGAGAAGATAGGTGAAATCTTAGCTGGTGATGTAAGAAACAAAAATGTAGTTGATATTACTAATGAAGGAGGAGGTTCTACGGCTGTAGAAAACAATTCAAAAACGCCTTATTTTAGAGATTTAAGCGGAGTTGAAGAAGAAGGTGGCACTTATAAAAATCCGGCTGATAACAGCCCACAAAATGATGGCGCAATAGATGATGCTATAGCAGTAGAAAGAGATTTCAACATAGAAAATGAACCTTCGAAAGAAGAATTTAAGGGAGGAATACTTGCTAAGAAGGCTCTTCCTGATATCAAAATTATAGGACAGATATTTGGAACATATTGGATAATTGAATATGATGACAGTGTGTATATGATAGACCAGCATGCAGCCCATGAAAAGGTAATGTACGAGAGATTTGTTAAAGAAATCTCCCGAAACAAAGTAACATCGCAGAACTTACTTCCTCCCGTTGTGGTCACTCTATCGGGCAGCCAGAGACAGATTGTTGAAGAAATAGAAGAACATCTTCACAAACTTGGTTTGAGATAGAGCCTTTTGGTGGTAATGAGTATGTCATTAAAGCAGTTCCTACTGAGCTTTTTGGAATTAGTGAAAAAGACCTCCTTTTTGATATAATTGACCAGTATTCGCTTGAAGGAAAGAAGACCACCCCTGATACTGTACTCGTAAAGCTTGCGACCATGGCTTGTAAGGCAGCAATAAAGGGTAATATGAATATATCTCTCTTAGAAGCAAAGGCTTTAATTGAAGAGCTGATGAGTCTTGACAATCCTTACAACTGTCCGCATGGAAGACCTACTATGATATTTATGTCTAAGTCTGATGTGGAGAAAAAATTTAAGAGACAGATATAGAATGTTAACTTAGAGATTAAGTAGATTAGACAGTTTCTTTTGACATGATAGGAGGAGTTTTGAAAAGGCTGGGATTATATGTACATATACCCTTTTGTGCAAAAAAGTGTAACTACTGTGATTTTTATTCATTAGCCTGCGGTGAAGATGAAAAGAAAGCCTATATAGAGGCACTTAAGAGGGAAATAAGAGAAGTTTCCAAGAATGTAAATGACGAATACAGAGTCTATACGATTTATTTTGGGGGAGGTACTCCGTCTATAATTAAGGCTTATTATATTAAAGAAATATTAGACGAAATAAGGTCGGGCTTCAAGCTTTATGAGGATGACTTCTTCCCTGAGATAACCATAGAATGTAATCCTAAGACTGTAGATATGGAAAAACTTCTAGTATATAAAGAAACAGGAATTAACAGAATAAGCCTCGGGCTTCAATCAACTAATGATGATGAACTAAGACTTCTTGGGCGAATTCATACCTACGAGGATTTCCTTTATAGCTATGATATGGTTAGAAAATCAGGCTTTACCAATGTAAATATTGACCTTATGAGTGCAATACCTGAACAAAAAATATCGGCTTATGAGAAATCTTTGGATGAGCTGATCAGGCTAAATCCAGAACATATTTCAAGCTATAGCCTGATTATAGAAGAAGGTACCAACTTTTATCAAAAATATGCAGATAATGCCCCGTTTGTAAAGGACTTGCCTTCAGAAGAAGAGGATAGGGCAATGTATGAACTAACTCTTGAAAGACTTAAAGAGGCAGGATATAAAAGATACGAGATTTCAAATTACGCAAAGGATGGATACTTTTCAAGGCATAATACATCCTACTGGGAGAGAGTACCTTATTTGGGGTTTGGAGTAGGAGCATCATCACTTTTTGAAGATGAAAGGTATGATAATGTGGCAAACCTTAAAGAGTACATTAAAAATGCAGGTGTGAGTGATATACGAAAAAATATTACTAAGCTTAGCATTAAGGATGAAATGTCTGAATTTATGTTTCTGGGGCTTAGGTTAACTGACGGAATAAGCAAACGAATGTTCACTAAAAAATTCACATTTACTGTAGAAGAGATTTTTGGAGATGTTTTAAAAAAGCACATAAATAACGAACTTTTAATAGATAATGGGGATTTTTTAAAGCTATCTGACAGGGGACTTGATATCAGTAATTATGTACTTAGTGACTTTTTGCTGGATTGAAATTGTATGGAAAACATGTTAAACTTGTACTGTAAAATATAAATTTGTTTTATCAAAGGAGGAACAGAATGAACTTAAAGAAAGACAACAGGGGAATTGCAAAGAGTGCTTTGGTTATCATTATAGTACTCGTTGTAGCACTTGCTGCCGGTGGAGTGATGTTTGCAAAGAATATGTTTATGTCAGATCCGCTTACTAAGCTTATAACAGGTTATATTAATGCTTATAGCCAGAGGGAAATGAGTTATTCTTCAGAAGTAACATTTTCTATTGATAAGGATAATGAGGATGTAAAGAAGCTGTTTGCACAGATTCCTACAGGTGCTGTTAAGTCAAACACCGATCAGCTTATGGACTTTGCATCTAAGATACTTCCTAAGCTTAGTGTAAAATATTCTGCTATAGCTAATACAGATAAAGATCCTGTAAATCTCGGCGCTAATATGTCCGTTCTTTACGATAATAAAGAACTTGTAGACGGTGGAGTTACAGTAAGACCTTGGGAGATTTCGGTATACTCTAAGTCTCTGCTTACTAACCGCTTTACTCTAACTTAGCAGATACTATTAAAAATTCTTCAGGTCTCGATATATCCGGCATCAAGCTTAAGGATTATCTTGATGTACTCTACGAGCAGGATGACTTTACTAAGAATTTTGCTAAGTCAAAGTATGCAGAAATCTTAAAGGCAAAACTTAAGGATAACCTTAAGTCAGAAGGATTAGATAAGGTTGTGCTTAGCATGAACTATGAAGATTATATAAAGATGCTTGAAGACTTACTTAAGGAAGGCGCTAAGGATGAAACATTAAAGACTTCTGTATTAAATAAGCTTGATAAGTTAATTGCAGTTGCTGTTAAAAATGGTGATTATAAACTAATGGGTCTTTCAGAGGAAGACTTTAAGAAACAGGCTGAAGAAGGAAAGAAACAGTTAAATGATAACTGGGAAAATGCCCTTACTGAGATTGCTAAAACATATTCAGATGAACAGTTTAAGCAGGCTTTAGCCGTAACAGGTGATATGCCTATGAAATATACATTTACTTTTAGCGGAGATAAGATTACAAAGATAGATGGAGAAGCTGCTGTTAAGGGAATAACAATTAAGTTTAATACTACTGTTGATAAATACAGCACAGACGGTTATACCTTTGCTGATGCTTCAAATTCTGATGACCTTACAACTGCTCTTAATGGATACAGTCTTATGGGAACAGTAATGGGCAAGGCTAATGAAATATTAACAGGCGATGCTTTTAAGAACATGCAGGAAGACCTAATAAAGACAGCTAAAGAAAGTCTTGCAGCTGAAGATGCTGCAAATATTGAGAATGCGTTTAAGCAGCTTTCAGCACTATCAGGAATGTCAGGTAAATAATTTTATGATTTAAACATTAAAACTCTAAGCAGGCCTGCCTGCAAAAGAGTGTATCATTAGTTTTGGTTAAAGCACTTTGCGGTATGCAAGGTGCTTTAGTCTTAGGCGGGATTGGAGACAGTATGGAGCTTAAGATAAGGGATTTATATAAAACCATTGGGAATGATAAGATTCTGGATGGGTTTGAATTAGAACTTAAGGAGGGAGATGTACTTGCCTTAAGGGGAAGTAACGGCAGTGGTAAAACAACCCTTCTCAAGATAATTGCAGGTCTTGATAAGAACTATGATGGGGAAATAAGCTTTGACAATAATTTAACAATAGGTTATGTTCCACAGGATATTATTTTATTTGAAGATATGAATGTAAGGGACAATCTTAGGGCATTTTGTAATGGATCAAAGGCTAAGGAGAATTTGCACATGCTTGAAGGCTTTGCAGAGGTGCTTGGTTTATCGAAGCTATTTAAGAAAAAAAGCGGCAAGCTGTCAGGAGGACAGAAGAGGCTGGTTAATTTTCTTATAGGACTAGCTGGTAATCCGGGTTTACTCCTGCTTGATGAAGTCATAGTTGGAATGGATGAAAGTACTGTAGAAAAGATAGTTAAGCTGATAAACTCTATAAAAAAAGATAAAATTATTATAATTACTTCCCATCAGGAAGATTTTTTAAAGGAAGTGTGCAATATAAACGGAAGACTGATTGGCGGAAAAATGGAGCTTTGTGATGAAGATTAATAATATAATGAAATTATGGAGTATTCAGCTTAAACTTGCCTTAATAAAGCTTAAATCAGCACTTTTTCTAATTTTGTTAATGATTGTATTGATATTGTTATTTATACTTTGGTGGAAAAAGTCTGACATGGCAAAGCCCACAGTACTTATTGCGAATGAGGAAAATTCAGTAATAGCAAGTCTTACCATAAACTCAGTCTTAAACAATAAGGTCGCTGAAATAGTTAATTTTGAAACCACAAGCTTTGAGAAGGGGAAGAATCTCGTTGACAATGGCGATGCCCTTCTTATGGTTTATATTAAAAAAGGAACTATAGATACCCTGTATGAGGGGAAAAAGGCGGGACTTGATATCTATACAAAGAATGAGAACAACGACTTTACTAAGCTTGTAATTAGCTATATTAAAGGATTTACGGATATAATCAATGTATCGCAAAATGCAGGCCTTGCTTATATGGGAGTGCTTTCTGAAATAGGGATGACAGAGAGGGAAAGAGCAGATAAGTTTAACGAGCTTCAGTCATCCTATATAAAGCTTACCTTGGCAAGAAACAGTATTTTTAGTGGTGATGATAGGGTTTTTGGATTGGATGGAAAGGATATAGAGACAGGGTATAATCTAATTGCAGCAGTATTTTTAATTGGAATAAGCCTGGCAATTCTTGTAAATAGTGAAATACTGAAAAAAAATATGAGGCAGAGACTGATACTTTCAGGCATGACAGGGTTAGAAATATTTTTTACGGTTATAAGTGAAATTCTACTTACTAACCTGGTATTTTTGATTATTTTTAAGAGTTTGGCTAAGACTATAGGAATAGGTGGTTAAGTGTATACCGGAATTAGAATTAAAAATGAATTGTGTAAATGGAGCCTGCTTATAATAATTATATCTTCATTTACTTTTGCCGTTGCATTAACTTTTTTTAGCAAAAGCTTGGAAACTCCAGCTGTATATAATGTAGAAATTGTAGATGAAGATAATACGGTTTTATCAGATAAAGCAGTAAAGATAGTAAGAGAATTAAGTGGAGTAGTTATTGTAAAGAGTAATGCAGATGTAAAGTATGTAATTAAAAATGGTTTTATGGAAAAATTTGAAAAAGGCGAGTTCGATGGGCTGATTGAGGTAAGAAAAAACAGTTTAAAAAGAGGAATAAGCCTATTAAATGATAGGATTGTAACGAGGCTGGTAAGCGATTACATCTACTTAAATCTCTATGACAGGATGAATAAAGTAAAAAAAATCAGTTTTGAAGATTATGAGAAGAATCTGAAAAAGACAAGGCTTGTAAATGAGATTTTATTCATAAGGGTAAATGACAGCCGGATAAATGATAACACTGTATCTGAGATGGATTTTTCCTCTTATATAGCTTTATTTTTTCTTCTTACAGTTTATATAAATATTGGTATGGGAAGGACGATAAAGCTTAGTAGAATGAGAAGATTAGGGATTTTAGACAGGTTAAGGCCTGCAGGAGCAGGTGAAGGAACTGTGATTTTTGGTGAGTTTTTGACAGCCTGCATATTATGTATTGCAGCAACTCTGCCTTTTTATAATGTTTAGATATGAAATAAAAAAATATATAATCACTGTTTTATTATTTTTCTTAAATTTTTATTGTTAATATGCTGATTGAAAGAATTTCAAAGTCAGAGGAGATACTTGTATTTGTCTTAAGAAGTGTTATGATATTATTTCTGGGTGTAGGAATGTTTTTGAATTTTTATTATTAAGGAGAACCTTTTATGTTTAGTGAGAGAGTTAAGTTACTTGGCAGGACATTTGAAAAAGATGGAAGCTTACTGCTTAAAGACTCGTACACGGGGATCTCATTCTACTGCAGGGGAAGTGTGAGGCTTACAATCACACCTGAAAAAGAAACAGATAAGGATAGCTGCCCCTATGTTGGCGTGGTTGTTGATGATAATCTCGTGGCTGTAAGAAAAATTGCGGTAACCAATGAGTTAAAAAGCATTGAAGTTATTAAGGGTGATGGAAAGCTTCATAAAATAGACATAGTTAAGCTTACAGAAGAACAATATGGTAATATTTATTTTAGTGGGCTTAGTTTTGAGGAAGAGGATAGTGTTAAGAAACCTGAAAGCTATACAAAATCCATATTGTTTATAGGTGATTCCATAACTGCAGGTTATGGAGTGGATGGCATAGATGGAGAGGGGGATTTTACCACCTTTGAAGAAAATGTGCTTAATTCAGCTGCTATACTTACTGCAAAGAAGATAAAAGCTGAAGTTTATGTATTTGCAAGCAGTGGGAATGGCATAATATCGAGGTGGATAGAGCCGGAAAAAGATGAACCAAACGAGGACGGCCTTATACCTGTTATCTTTCCATTTGAAAATGAAATTTTTCCTGAGCCTGATTATATATATATCAATCTTGGAACCAATGACAACAGTTATATCAAGGGAAAGCCGGAACGTATAAGGAGATTTAAGGAAGAGTATACGAAGTTTATAGTGAAACTTAGGAAATTATATCCAAAGTCAAAAATATTTATTGCATTTGGAATTATGGAAGATAATCTCCTGCCCGCGATTGGGGATATGCTGAATAATTATAAAAATCAATATGGTGATGAGGACTGTGTTCTTATAAAACTCGACAAACAGCAGGCAAGTGAAGGAATTGGTGCTGCAGGACACCCCAGTCTTAATGTAAATAAGAGAGTTTCAGAGTGTATAGTGAGGGTAATAGAAAAAAATATCATATAAAGTGAGAAAAGGATGAATAATTATTTTTTTGAATATTATCAGAACGAAACGAAACAGAACATAGAAAAGAATTTCGATGAAATGACGCAGCTTGAAAAAAGTATTGGCGAGTTTTTTATTAAGAATAAGACGAAGAGAGATTTTTCTTCTAAGGGGATATCAGGATTATTATATGTGTCAGAGGCATCTCTTCACAGATTTGCTAAAAAATGCGGCTACAAGGGATACAGGGAGTTTATTTTCTCGTATGAAAAGGATATTGAAAACGAGAAAAATGTCAGTGAGAGTGAAAAGAAGGTTAACCATCTCATTCACAAGTTAAAATCAGCATACACTACACTTGTAGAAGAAAATTTTTCCTTAATAAATGATAATAGGATTAGAAAGATTTCTACATTATTAAATAGTGGAAAACGTGTTGTTTTACTTGGAACTAAAGAGGAGGGGGCTGTTCTTTATAATTATATGCCGAAATTTCTAAAACTTGGAATTGATATTTCGATTGTTACGGAAGATGAATCGATTTTACCTGCTGTATCAGCACTTAATGAGGGTGGTATAGTAATCATTTTTGATATTTACGGACAAAATGAAAATATGAAGGAAGCCGCTAAAACTGCTAAGTTAAGGAAATTAACTTCCGTATTGATAAGTTCAAATGAAAAATGTGATTATATAAGCCTTTGTAATGAGGTAAATTTAATTAGTGTTCATAAAGGGAATTGAAGGAATTATTTCAGTTAATACAGCTTTGCTTATAATTATGGACATAATATATTCATACTGCCTTGCAAATAACGATTATTTTAAGGCAATTAAAAAACAAAAAAACAGATAGAGGTATCTGAGGTAATTGTGAAAGTATTTAGCAGGATAATGTTTAATTTTAGCTAAAACATAAATCTACTTTCAGAATTACCTCTTTTTATTGTATGTTTTAAACAAAGGTGCTAGAATCAGATTAAAGGTAAACACCTAATCATATTTTAAGGAGGATGAAAATGAAAAAAAGATTATTAAGTCTCTTGGCCTGTGCTGCAATTGCAGTAACAGCTTTCACCGGATGTGGTGGAAACAAAACAAAGACAAATTCAGGCAGTGCTGCCAAATCAGAGACAGCTACAAGCACGGCATCATCAACAAAAAGCGGTTCTGCTGTGGCTTCAACAAGTTCTGCTGAACCTGTAACAGTTGAATTTTGGACAATTTCTCTCAAGGCAAATTTTGAAGATTTCTTTAATAAGTTAATTGAGGAATATCAGACAGCCAATCCAAATGTCACCATAAACTGGGTTGATGTCCCTTATGAAGATGTGCAGTCTAAACTAGTGACTGCAGTTGCAGGCGGAACGGCTCCTGATGTAGTTAACTTAAATACTCAGATGGCTCTTACACTTGTAGGACAGGATGCACTCGTTGACCTTAATAAGGCCGCAACTGAAGAACAAAAGAGCATCTATATCGAAAGCCTTTGGAATTCAGCAAAGGTTGGTGATTCGGTATATGCTTTCCCTTGGTATGCATCACCTGACATTATGTTCTATAATAAGGAACTTATGAAGAAGGGCGGAATTGAAGCTCCTTCTACTTTTGACCAGGCACTTGAAAAGTCAGAGAAGTTTTATCAGGACACAAAGGCTTATCTTTTCCTGCCGGATGAATTTTTCAATCTCTTAATTGAAGAAAACATCCCTATCTTAAGTGCAGATGGCAAAAAGGCGGCATTTAACACTAAGGAGGCTGTGGCCTTACTTAAGAAGTACAAATCATATGTTGAAAAGGGTGTAATTCCTAAGACAAACTGGGGTTCATGGGATGAAGCACTGAAGCTTTTTGAATCAGGAAAGCTTGCTATAGTCAGCTCTTCCGGTTCATCTCTGGGAAGAATAAAGGATGAGGCTCCTGATATCTACAAGAACATTGCAGTAAGCACACCGCTTACAGGAAGTACAGGTCTTAGCCGCAACCCTCTTATGAACCTTGTTGTTCCGGCAGCCAGCAAGAATCAGGAGGAGGCAATTAAGTTTGCTAATTATATAACAAATGATGCTAACCAGCTTGCATTCTGTAAGACAGTTTCAATCTTCCCTTCAACAAAGAAGGCAAGTGAAGACAGCTTCTTTACTTCTGATACAAAGACCCTTGAAGGCCAGGCCAGTGCTATGTCAGCAAAGGCAAGCCGCACTTCTCAGGATTTCTCCCTCGGAGTAGCTAATCAGGGAACAATTCAGACTGCTATCAATAAGGTTTATGAAGCATCCATCATAAATGGTGATGACATTGAAGGTGCACTTAAGCAGGCAGAAGAAGATGTGAACAATATTCTTTCAGAAAATAAATAGGATGTAAATAATTTCATGGGGCTGTTACAATATGTAGCAACCCCATGCTAATTTGGAGGTAGTATGGTAAAAAGCATTAAGGCAAGAAAAGCCAAGGAAACAGCCGTAGCTTATGCATTTATGATGCCTGCACTTGTAATTATCTTAATTTTTACGATTATACCTATATTTGCGAGTCTTGGACTCATGTTTTTTGATTATTCAGTTTTAGGTAAAACTAAATTTATCGGTTTTAACAACTTTCTTAGAGCATTTAGGGACAGGGAGTTTATAATTGCAATCAGGAATTCTCTTATTTTTGTTGCAGTTGTGCCGGTAATACAGATTCTTTCCATTCTTTTATCTCTTTTAGCAAATAGAAAGTTACCGGGAATCGGTTTATTCCGTACCCTTTTTTATATACCGGTTATAACTTCAATGGTGGCAGTCTCAATTATCTGGGGATTTATTTTTAATTCAAGCGGTGTAATAAATACCCTGCTTATTGACCTGGGGTTTATAACCCAGCCTTTAGGCTTTATAAATGATAAAAAGACTGCCATGCTCTGCCTTATGTTCATTACACTGTGGCAGGGACTTGGCTATTATATGATGATGTATCTTGCAGGTCTTCAGGGAATACCTTCAGAGTTAAGTGAAGCAGCAAGGATTGACGGAGCCGGTACAGTCAGGGTAATAACAAGCATTATTATTCCACAGCTAAAGCCTTTTATATGGCTATGTACACTTAACTCCATCATTTCAGCCATAGGTGTATTTGATGTTGTATTTGTGCTTTCAAAGGGTGGACCTGATAATGCACCATGGTTATTAATTATTATTCATATACTAAGGCTTTTGGAGAATTCCGATTCGGTTATGCGGCTGCGGTTGGTGCAGTACAGGCTGTTATCACAAGTATAGTAAGCATAGCCGTATTTGTATATGGAAGAAGAGGAGGCATGACAAATAATGAGTAAGGTTAGGAAAAAGATTAAAACTAAGGTTTTGATTTCAAATACAATTTCATACATTCTCTTAATCACAATCGCATTAGTTTGTGCAGGACCTTTTATATGGCTGCTTTTATCATCTCTTAGGACAGGGGCAAATATCTATGATTTAAACTTTACCCTTAAGAGTTTTTCCATATCAAACTATACAGGTGTAATGGAATTTATGAAGTTACATAAATATGTATGGAATACAGTTGTAATTACCGGCGGAGCTATTGCAATAGATGTTGTTTTTTCAGCTATGTGTGCCTATCCGCTTGCAACTATGAATTTTAAGGGGAAGAATGTAATATTTGCTATTTTGGTCGCAACCATGATTATTCCTGCAGCTGCCGGAATGATAATAAACTATCTGACAATTTCAAGGATGCACCTACTTGACAATGTATTTGGCGTAATCCTTCCTTCATCGGTGAAAACATTTAGTATTATCCTTCTTAGGCAGGCTTACTTGGGAGTTCCCAAAGAACTTATTGATGCAGCCAAAATAGACGGAGCAGGGCAGTTTTTAACTTGGCTTAAGGTTATGCTTCCAGGCATAGTTCCAAGTATATCAACTATTGTAATCTTTGATTTTATTGGTAACTGGAATGCCTTTTTATGGCCAATAATAATATTTAAGGATCCGGCAAAATATCCTCTTGCTACAGCGTTGCAGTACTTAAACGGTTCTTTCAGTTACAAGTTTGGTTATGTGGCTGCAGGTACAATTTTATCAATTATTCCGGTTTTGATTGTATTTATGCTTTGCCAAAAAAATTATATAGAGGCTGTCAGTGGGGCAGTGAAGGGTTGATAATATGGAAGAAATTGTAATTAAACCTTTGACAGGTGAAGATTTATATGATATATCAATACTTTCGGGAGAAGTTTTTCTTCCGGAGTATAATGTAACTAAGGTTAATCTTAAAGACAAACTTATTGATGATGAGGACAGATTTGAAGAAGGAAGTTTTGTCATTAGAGAGAGGAATACAGGCAGACTGATAGGCTTTATAGGAACCAAGATTTCACATAGCAGTCTTTACCCAAATACTGCCTGGATCAGCATTATAGCAGTAGCCGGGGCTTACAGACGAAGGGGATATGGAAGCCTGTTAATTAACGAAGCCGTCAAGGCACTTAAGAAGGCAGGTGTTAAAAACCTAAGTATAGGGCAGGAATTTCATAACTTTTTCTCAGGAATACCTAACCCTAACGAAGAAAATTTAGCTTTCTTTAACAGCCTTAAATTTTCTATAAATGAAGGAAGCCACTATGATTTGGAGGCTTATATAACGGATAATGATAAGATAAGCCGGTTTGATACTTCTAAATTTACAACCGAGTTTGAGGTAAGAACTTATAATGGTGAATATGATGGACTTATGAAGTTCTTGAACAGTGAGTTTCCCGGAAGATGGGTTTATGAAGCAGATACTGCTCTTAAAAAGGTAAAGATCCTTCTGAAATCCTTCTTTTGTGGAATAAAGAAGAGAAAAGAGCCTGCGGCTTTTGTATGCTTACATCATACAAGGATGAAAAAGGCTGTAAGACAGGATATGGCGGACTTGGACCGATTGGAATAGCTTCTTCAATAAGAGGAAGGCATATAGGTGATTATTTACTTCGTGAATCACTGATTCAGGCAGGATTAAATGGTATTGATAGAGTAAATATTGACTGGACCATACTTGTAAAGTTCTACGGTCAGTTTGGATTTTTGATAAAGAGGACTTATAGGGCAGCTTATAAGGAACTACTATAATAGGAGGGTGAGATGAAGGCTAAGATTGTGCTTTTACCTTTGGATGAAAGACCTTGTAATTATCTTTTTCCGGGTAAACTTTTTTCGCACGATGAGATTGAAATTGTAACTCCTGAGAAGATGGGAGAGAAGAAGACTCCTGCTGATTTAACTTATATAGATAAGTTTTTGACAGATGAATGCATAGATGCTACCGGCCTTGTTATTTCTTTGGATATGCTGCTGTATGGAGGTCTTGTTCCATCAAGGATTCACAATGAGGATGAGGAAAAACTGAAGGAGAGGCTGAGCATTTTAAGAAAAATAAGGAGGGATAACCCTAAGTTAATTATCTATGCTTTTAATATAATTATGAGGTGTCCAAGTTATTCAAGCAGTGATGAAGAACCTGATTATTATGAGGAATATGGAAGGGAAATTCACGAGATAGGTGCAGCCATGCATAGAAGTCATCTGGGTATCGAAAATCTTTATTCTCTTGATGAATTGATTGAAAAAGTTCCTGAAGAATACCTAAATGACTACACTTCAAGGAGAAAGGTGAACAAGGCACTTAATCTTGCTTCACTTGAACTTATTCAGGAAAATGTAGTTAATGCCCTTGTAATTCCACAAGATGACTCCTGTAAATATGGATATGCTGCCATTGATCAGAGGGAAATCAGGAATGCTATAATTAAGAAAGGCCTGGAAGACAGAGTGCTTATGTATCCAGGAGCAGATGAGGTTGAACTTACCCTTATGTCAAGAGTAATAAATGTGCTTAAACAAAAGAAACCGAAGATATATATAAAGTATGCTGCCGATGCTGCCAGAAACATAATTCCTTTGTATGAAGGGAATATGCTCTCGGGTACACTTAAATACCATGTGCTTTCTGCAGGCTGCCAGATGACAGAATCTTATGAACAGGCGGATATTGTTATGGCGGTCACAGCACCTGCAGGTAATATGGAAGAAGCCATTAATCAGCCTTCAAAATATCCTGAATACTATGCTGAGAGAAATATAGCAGAAATGTTTGACTTTATAAAAGAGAGGCTTAATGAAGGGAAAATAGTAACAATAGCTGATAATGCTTACGCAAATGGAGGAGATTTGCAGATAATAAGGCTTCTTAATGCAAATAACCTGCTTATGAAGGTTGATGGCTATGCCGGATGGAATACCTCTGCAAATACGGTAGGAACTGCAATTGCAGAGGCAGTGGATGCATACCATTTTGGCATTACTTCCAAGCATTTGAATTTTTTGGGGCAGAGATATGTTGAAGATATTGGATATTGTTCTGTAGTAAGACAGAAGATTACAGAGGAGTTGGACGGATATGAAATGAACTATTTTGATGTAAAAGAAAAAGATGGAATAATTAGTAAACTAATTAAGAATTCTTTGGAAGATTTTGTTAAGGAGGAATTGTATTCGTTAAAGGGAAAGCTTGCCATTATCAAAGTAATTCTCCCATGGAGGAGGATGTTTGAAGTGGATATAGAAGTAAATTATTCTGAAAGACAGTTTAATTAAATTTTTTTAAGCAAATTATGGTCTCTTTTTTTCGTCCTTTTATACTATTGATTAATTAACTCAGGTACTATATAATCACTAATTAATTATAATCACTAATTAATCATATTTAATGGAGGGAAAGATGAAGAAAACATCCATAAGGAGAGTTATTGCAGCTTGTTTTGTAGGAATGCTTATTGTATCTAACCTGATTATGCTGTTTATAAATCAGGGTGCAATTAAGAAGTATTTTACAAGCCAGGTAAATGATGATATGGAAGTTATCCTTGACCAGGCAGCAATGAGGATGGAAGCTGAATTAAAAGCGGTTGAGAGAACGGTGGATGAACTGTCAAGGAATACCATGCTTACAGATTCAAGCGTACCATGGGCAGACAAGGTTAAATTCTTCAGCCAAAGGTCAAATGATTTAGGCTTTATTAATTTCTTTTACACTGATAAGAAGGGACTCTGTGTAAATCTTACTGAAACAGCTGATAAATTTGATGTTTCAGGCAATGACTACTTTAAGCAGGCAATTCAGGGAAAAACATCAATATCAAAAGTTAGAACTGATAATATTGATGGTTCAAAAATTATAATTGTTGCTGCTCCACTTTATAAAAATGGCGAGATTGATGGCATTTTTGCAGGAGTAAAGCCAACAAAGTTTATAAATGATATCTGTGGTACTTTCAAGTGGGAGAATACAGGTATTTTAGCAGTTTATGATGAAGAGACAAATTTACTGGGACATACAAATCAGGAGCTTGCTAAAGATAAGGTAAACATCATGGAGAAGGCCGGTGACCCTGAATACAAGGAAGTGGCAGAATTTTTTACTAATGAAGTGAAGACTAAAGAATCAGGTACAGGTGAGTATTCTTTCTCGGGAAAGGATAAATTAGCAGCTTTTCATAACTTTGCGGATAGAGGAATTACGATAGCAGTTTCTATTGATAAAAGCGAAGTTTTTGATTCGGTAACACAACTCACTTTACTTCTCATCACAATAGCAGCAATTGTTATTGTAATAGGAATTATATTTGCTATTATTATTGCATCCAGAATAGCTAAGCCTATCAACTCTCTTAAAGAGGATATCACTGAATTATCAGATTATAATCTGAGTGCTGCGCCTAAAAACGATTATTCAAAGCGTGGAGATGAAATAGGAGATATTTATAGAGCTACTCAGGGGCTTAAGGAAAACTTCATAGAGATAGTTGAGAAAATGAAGATGTCATCACACGAATTGAATGTCTCTTGTCAGAATTTCCTGGAAAAATCTGAGAAGGTAAGCAATTCTACAGAAGAAATCGCAAAAACACTTGAAGAGGTTGCACAAGGAGTAACTTCTCAGGCAGAGGATACACAGGTAGGTGTAATTCAGGTACAGAACCTTAACAATCTGATTGAAAAAAATGATTCTAATCTTAAGATACTGGGTGATGCGTCAGGAAATGCCGAGAACCTTAAAAATGAGGGTCTGGTTACTATGAAGGGTCTGCTTAAGTCTACAGAGAATAGCAAGTCGATATCAAATGATATTAAGGAAGCCATAGATAATACTCAGAGTTCTGTAGATGAAATTAAAGTAGCCGGTGAAATGATTCGTTCAATTGCGGAGCAGACTAATCTTCTGGCACTTAATGCAGCTATTGAAGCGGCTAGGGCCGGTGAGGCCGGCAAGGGATTTGCCGTGGTTGCTGAGGAGATAAGAAAACTTGCTGAAAATTCTAGTAAGTTTACTGAAAATATTAATCAGTCAGTAAGTGAACTTTTAACAAGGACTGCATATGCTGTTGAGAAAATCAATGAATCAACGGAAATAGTAGAAAATCAATCTCAGAATGTAGATGAGGTAAGTATGAGGTTTGATGGGATTTCAGATGCCATTACAGAGTTGAAAGCTGCGATGGATGAGATAGTTGTTTCCAATAAGCAGATTAGTGAGGCTCAGGAAAAGTTATATACAGTTATGGAAAATGCATCAGCCTTATCAGAAGAGAATTCGGCTGCGACTCAGGAGATTTCAGCATCTACTCAAGAGCAGTCATCTACATTTGAAGAAATTAAGGATGAAAGCCGTATGCTTATGGAACTTTCAGAACAGCTTGATGAGGTTATTCGCAGATTTAGGTTATAAAAAGATGGAATTACATAATATTATGTAAATTTTAAGAGATGTCAAGAAAAAAACTTGACATCTCTTTTTCCTTCTGTTACAATACCCTAGGATAAAAAAGATGGTGAGTTTATTATGGAAAAGAAAGCAGATATACTTGATGAGAGACTGAGGGTTTCTGAACTATTTGATTATTATGGTGTGCTTTTAAGAAAAGGTCAAAGTAAGTTGCTTGAAGCTTATATACTTGAAGATTTATCACTGTCTGAGATAGCTGAAACGGAAGGTATATCTAGGCAGGGAGTACACGATAATCTAAAAAGAAGTGTCAAACAGCTGGAAGAGTTTGATAATAAACTGGGACTTATTAAAAAATCCGAAGAAATATCCGTTACCTTGGATATGCTTAAAGAAACAATAAGTAAATCTACAGACGAGAAGCTTAAAGAAAATGTACGGATAGATTTTGACAGACTTTACAATATATTCTAGAAGGAGGAGCTATGGCATTTGACAGTTTAACAGAGAAGCTGACGAAGGTTTTTAAGAACTTACGCGGCAAGGGTAAGCTAAATGAAAATGATGTCAAAGCTGCCCTTAAAGAAGTAAAGATTGCTCTGCTTGAAGCTGATGTTAATTTCAAGGTTGCGAAGAACTTTATAAAGACCGTTGAAGAAAGAGCAATAGGACAGGATGTTATGAACTCCTTAACACCCGGTCAGATGGTTATAAAGATAGTAAATGAAGAAATGACAGCCCTTCTTGGTTCTGAGAAAACTGAACTTACCTTAAAACCTACTCAGGAAATTACAGTCATAATGATGTGTGGTCTTCAGGGTGCAGGTAAAACAACTACAACGGCAAAACTTGCTGCGAAGTTCAAAGGCACAAGGAAGCCTTTGCTTGTTGCCTGTGATGTATACAGGCCTGCTGCGATAAAGCAGCTTCAGGTAAATGGTGAGAAGGTTGGAGTTCCGGTATTTACTATGGGTGACGGCCACAAGCCGCCAAACATTGCTAAGGCTGCCTTAGAACACGCTAAGAGCAATGGATACAATATGATATTTCTTGATACTGCAGGACGGCTTCAGATAGATGAAGACATGATGCAGGAGCTTGTAGATATAAAGGAAGCCGTAGAAGTTACACAGACACTTTTGGTAGTAGATGCAATGACAGGTCAGGAAGCTGTCAATGTTGCAACTACCTTTGATTCTAAGATTGGGCTTGACGGAGTTGTGCTTACTAAACTTGACGGTGATACCAGAGGTGGTGCGGCTCTTTCCATAAGAAGTGTAACAGGAAAACCTATTCTATATGCAGGAATGGGAGAGAAACTAACAGATCTTGAACAGTTTTATCCTGACAGAATGGCTAACAGAATACTCGGAATGGGAGATATACTCACCCTCATTGACAAGGCTCAAAGTGCCCTTGACGCTGAGAAAGCCAAGGAACTTGAGCAAAAATTCAAGAAAGCCGAGTTTGACTTTAACGATATGCTTTCTCAGTTTGAGCAAATCCAAAAGCTTGGAAGCATTAAGGACATTCTGGGAATGATGCCAGGAGGTCTTGGTGGAAAGCTTGATGATGCTGGCTGTTGATGAAGGAGCCTTAGATAAGGTTAAAGCAATAATTTTTTTCAATGACAAAGGCTGAACGAGGGAATCCAAATCTTCTAAATCCTTCCAGGAAACACAGAATTGCTAAGGGAGCCGGAGTTGATGTAGCCGAGGTAAATAAAGCTTTGTTAAGCAGATGGAACAGATGAAGAAGGTTATGAAGCAGATGTCCGGGATGATGAAAGGTAAGGGAAAGAAGAAGTTTGGTCTGCCTTTCGGGCTTTAATCAGGTGTTAATGCAAAGCATTTTCATATATGATACAAGTATCAAAAATTAAAAACAAACACATAGGAGGAAAGAAAAATGGTAAAGATCAGATTAATGAGAATGGGATATAAGAAGCATCCTTTCTATAGAGTAGTAGTTGCTGATGAGAGAGTAGCTCAGCACGGTAACTTCATTGCTCAGGTAGGAACTTATGATCCAAATAAGGAGCCAAGTGCAATCAATATTAATGCTGAAGAGGCTAAGAAGTGGATTGCAAATGGAGCTAAGCCTACTGAAGTTGTAGCTAAGCTTTTAAAGAAAGCCGGTATAACTGAATAATCATCGGAGGTAGTCATCATGAATGAGTTAGTAAAGGTTATTGCTATGGCCCTTGTTGATCATCCTGATGAAGTCACAGTTACAGAAACAGAAGAGAATGGAGAGATTATTCTTCAGCTTCATGTTGCAGAAAGTGATATGGGTAAGGTTATTGGCAAGCAGGGTAGAATTGCAAAGTCTATAAGGACTGTTGTTAAGGCTGCTGCCACAAGGGATGGTAAGAAAGTCACCGTTGATATAAAATGATGGCAATGGGGGAGGAGTAATCCTTCCCCTTTTTGTTAACTACTATATAGAGAATTTATGGCAGTAGAAGTAATTGCCTAATTAAAAATAGATGAAAATGCTGCAATAATCAACAGAGAAATAGTTTGTTTTTATGTTTAATGAGGATGGTATGGAAAATTATTTTAGAGTAGGAGTACTTACAAGTACACATGGACTTACAGGTGGGATTAAGGTATTTCCAACAACTGATGATACGGAGAGGTTTGACAGCTTAAAAAGAGCCTTTATCGACCTTGGTTCAGGAAAAGGAGCTATAAAAGGGAGTGGGATTCTAGAAGTAGAAGTAGACAATGTGAAGTATTTCAAGAATACCCCTATAGTTACCTTTAAGGGTATTGATAATGTTGACCTGATAGCCAAATATAAGGGCATGGATCTTTTGGTTGCAAGAGAGGATGCACTTCCCCTAGCTGAGGGTGAACACTATGTATCGGATGTAATAGGCTGTAAGGTAACCTCTGATACTGGTGAAGAATATGGCACAGTATCTGAGGTAATGGATACAGGTGCCAATAAGGTGATAGTTGTAAAGCCTAATGAAGCTCATAGTGAACTTAAAGAATTCTGCCTTCCTCATATACCTGAGTGTGTACTTGAAATCAATACTGAAGAAGGCTTTGTTAAGGTACATATTATGAAGGGGCTTCTTGACTAAGGGGGTATTATGAATTTCCATGTAATGACACTTTTTCCCGAAATGATAAATAATATCGTAGGGGAAAGTATCTTAGGCCGTGCCATAAACAAGGGACTAATCAGTGTAAATGCTGTAAATATCAGGGATTACACCCTTGATAAGCATAATAAGGTGGACGACTACTGCTATAGCGGTGGTGCAGGAATGCTTATGCAGGTGGAGCCTATTCACCGCTGCCATAATGCCATTTCTGATAAAATCGGCCACAAGCCCAGAACTATCTATGTAACCCCACAGGGAAGACCTTTTACACAGAAAATAGCAGTAGAGCTTGCGAAAGAAGATGAACTTGTATTCCTTTGCGGGCATTATGAAGGGGTGGATGAGAGAGCCTTGGAACTGGTTTGTACGGATTTTATGTCGATTGGTGACTATGTACTCACTGGAGGAGAGCTTCCCGCTGTTATTATGATAGATGCCATATCAAGGCTGGTGCCGGGGGTGCTTAACAACACAGAATCTGCTGTGGGAGAATCATTTACTGACGGTTTACTTGAACATCCACAATATACCAGACCTGAGGTGTATATGGATATGAGAGTTCCTGAAATACTTCTTTCAGGCCACCAGGCAAAGATAGAACAGTGGAAACTTGAAGAGGCTCTTAAAAGAACAAGGGAGCGCAGGCCTGAGCTTTATGAGGAGTACATAAGAACACATATCCTGCCTAAGAAAACTAAGCTACCTGAATAAACCATTTATCGGATATTTTTAAAAAATTGGTTAAATGAGTATGAAAAGGCAAATGCTCAGCTTATAAAAAGCTTTGAATAAAATTTATAAAATGTATTATGCAAAAACATATCATTGTATAATACGTTTTTATATTGTATAATGTGCAAACTGGAAGTAAGACTTGTTGAGTAAATTATGAATTAATATTATTGTGACATATTAAGGAGGTTTCAATGAAACTACTGTTAACAGCCTTCACTCCCTTTGGAGGTGAAAGCGTTAATCCGGCTCTGGAAGCTGTAAAACAGGTTAAGGATAAGATATCTAATCTGGATATTGTTAAGCTTGAAGTCCCGACTGTGTTTAATAAATCTATCAAAACCGTAATAGAAGCTATGGAAAAAGAAAAACCTGACTATGTGCTCTGTGTAGGCCAGGCAGGAGGAAGAGTGGGGATTACTCCTGAAAGGGTTGCAATCAATATAGATGATGCCAGAATCCCTGATAATGAAGGCAATCAGCCTATAGACAGAACTATTTACCCTGACGGAAAAAATGCATACTTTTCCAACCTTCCTGTAAAAGCTATGGTTGAAGCTATCAAAAAAGCGGGATTAACATCAAGCCTTTCCAATTCTTCGGGCACCTATGTGTGCAATCACTTGATGTATGGAGTGTTATATCATATTGATAAAATATATAAAGGAATGAAGGGAGGCTTCATCCATGTTCCGTATATACCTGAACAGACTGAAGATAAGCCTGACAAACCTTCTATGCCGCTTGAAGATATTGTAAGGGGACTTGAAGCTGCAATTATGGCAATAGCAGATAATGAAAAAGACATTAGAGTTATAGGTGGGACTGAATGTTAAAAATTTAACTAAAAATATATATCTATAGAAAAAAATTTTTATTGTTTATATATGGATATCAAAATAATCTATACTTTTTGATATTTTTAAACTTAATTATCAAAAATAATACAATAATATCTTGCAATTCTTCATGTAATTAGGTAAAATGTATGAAGATAAATTTTATGTAATTTTTGAGAAAAAAATACAAACAATTTTTAAAGTTTATCTAATATTTTTAACTGATTGGAAAAATATGATATGTATTTAACGATACAATCTATTTTCGGAGGAGAAAAAATGAAGAAAACATCTATTAAGGCGTTGATTACCATCTGTTTTGCAGGAATACTTATTGTTTCAAGTGTGGTTATGCTTTTTGTTACACAGCTTATGGTAAGAAATTATTTTAGAAGGCAAGTCAGTGATGACATGAAAATTATCGTTGAACAGGTGGCTAATAATATAAATCAGGAATTTGAGAGTGTAGAAAGCTTAATAAATGAGTTGTCAAATAATACTCTGCTGACTGATAGATATGCTTTGTGGAGTGAAAAAACGAATTTCTTCGAAGATAGGGCTAAAAAACTTGGATTTAATAAATTTTTCTATACTGAGCTGAATGGGGAAGCTACGAATATAACACCTGAGGCCGATAAGTTTGATGCATCCAATGAGGCATATTTTAAAGAGGCTATGAAGGGTAAAGTATACATATCTGATATAATGACTGATAGTAAGAACGGTACTAAGTATATAGTTGTATCAGTACCATATTATCGATACGGACAAATAGAAGGTGTGTTTGGCGGAGTTAAAAGTATGGAGTTTATGAACAAACTCTGTGCGGATTTTAAATGGAAATCTACAGGAAACCTTTCTATCTTCGATTCTAATACACAGTTAATTGCACATACGAACGGCCAGCTTGTAAAAGATGGACTGAATGTTATGGAGAAATCATCCGATCCGGATTATGAAAGTATAGCTGATTTTTTTAATAATGAAGTTAAGGCTAATGAATCAGGCATAGGAGAGTATAAATTATTAGGGGTTAAAAAGTTAGCAGGATATTACAATCTTAATAATAGAGGGCTTACGATGTTAGCCTCAATAGCTGAGAATGAAGTATATGCACCGAGCAGTGAATTGACTGTGATGCTTATTGTAATTTCAATAATTATACTGGCAGGTGGAATAGCTGCCGTGTTATTCATAGCATCTATTATAGCTAATGCAATAAAGTCATTGAAAGCAGATATTACAGAACTTGCTGAATATAATTTAAGTGCTGAACCTAAAAAGGATTATTCACAGAGAAAAGATGAGATAGGTGATATTTATAGGGCTACACAAGATCTTAAGGAAAGATTTATTGAAATTATAGAAAAGATGAGGACATCTTCAAGGGATTTAAATATGTCCTGCCACAGCTTTTTTGATAAATCAGAGAAAGTAAGTAAATCTACAGAAGAAATTGCTGTGACACTTGGTGACATAGCTCATGGTGTGAATTTGCAGGCAGATGATACTGAGGTCGGATTAACTCAGGTACAGAATTTAAGCAATATGATTGACAATAATGAGTCAAATCTTAAAATACTTAAAGATGCTTCAGGAAATGCTGAAAATCTTAAGAATGAAGGTATGATTACTATGGAAGAGCTTCTTAAATCAACTGAGAGCAATAAGAATATATCAGCTGAAATTAAAGAGGCAATAGATAATACTCAGATTAGCGTGGATGAAATTAAGACTGCTGGTGAAATGATACGCTCAATAGCTGAACAGACCAATTTGCTTGCACTTAACGCAGCTATTGAAGCAGCAAGAGCCGGAGAAGCAGGAAGGGGATTTGCTGTAGTTGCGGAAGAAATAAGAAAACTTGCAGAAAATTCAAGTCAATTTACAGAAAATATCAATAAGTCAGTAAATGAGCTTTTAAAACGAACAGCTTATGCTGTAGAAAAAATAAGTGAATCAGCAGACATAGTGACTAATCAGGCAAACAATGTTGATGAAGTCGAAGTGAGATTTAAAGGAATTTCAGATGCTATCACTGAACTAAAGTCAGCAATGGATGAGATTATTGTTTCAAACAAGCGGATTGATGAAGCTCAGGAAATGTTATCAGGGATTATGGAAAATACAGCGGCACTTTCAAAAGAAAATTCTGCAGCAACTGAAGAAATATCGGAGGCAACCGAAGAGCAGGCCAGGACATTTGAAGAAATTAAGAATGAGAGCCATGCCCTTATGGAATTATCAATGGAACTTGACGAGGTAATTCAAAAATTTAAGTTGTAAAAGATACTTGCAATTATATCAAAATTCTGCTAAAATTAACTAGTGTGTGTTTTGTGTGTAGATTAACCTAAAATTTCCACTGGAGATAGAGGAGGTGCTGTAATGGCAAAGTGTGATGTTTGTGGAAAAGGCGTTAGTTTCGGTATAGCTGTGAGCCATTCCCACAGAAGAAACAACAGATCTTGGAAGGCTAATGTTAGAACTGTTAGAGTAAAGACTCCTGGCGGTGCTAAGACTATGCATGTTTGTGCTTCTTGCCTTCGTAGCAATCGTGTAGAACGTGCTTAATTAAATAATTATAAAAGAGCTGTTACCGGAGTAGTGACAGCTCTTTTTGTACATTAAGAAAGTTTTTATAATTTATATGGAGGTTTATATGGAACAGTACAAAAAGAGTTTATTGAATTTATGGTAGAATGTGAGGTTCTTAAATTTGGTGATTTTACACTTAAAAGTGGTAGAAAATCACCGTTTTTTATGAATGCAGGAGCATATGTTACGGGGGGGCAGTTAAGAAAACTTGGTAAATTTTATGCTATGGCAATACATAATGCTTATGGCGATGATTTTGATGTTCTTTTTGGACCTGCTTATAAGGGAATACCACTAGCTGTAGCTGCTGTAGCTGCTTTTGATGAATTATATGGAAAAGAAATCAAATATTCTTCTAATAGAAAAGAAATAAAGGATCATGGTGATACGGGAATTTTACTGGGAAGTAAAATCAAATCCGGAGATAAGGTGGTTATTATTGAGGATGTTACGACTTCAGGTAAATCTATTGAGGAAACATATCCAATCCTAAAGTCAATGGGAGATGTGGAAGTAGTAGGGATGATGGTTTCACTTGATAGGGGAGAAAGGGGAAAAGGTGAAATAAGTGCTCTTAAGGAAGTATCTGAGGTCTATGGATTTCCGACTGGTGCAATAGTAACAATGTCAGAAGTTATAGAATATCTATATAATAAGGAAGTAAATGGAAAGATTATTATTGATGATGAAATAAAAAAACAAGGATAGATGAATATTATAAGATGTATGGTGCAAAATAGTCATTGTATATTTTGTATAGAAAAATATCGAAAAAAATTGTATAATTTTTCACAAAGATAACTGGTAATTTATTGGGAGAAAAATTTATTAGAATTATACAAAAATTGAATTAAATTTCTATATTTGATACTCTCTAAATATCTTTACAAAAAGATGTTTTAGAGAGTATTATTTTATTTAAGGAAAACAATTATAAATTAAATCTGATTATAGAATTCTATTTTAAAAATTTTTATTAAATCTGGATTTTTAAATGTAAATAGAGTGATTATTTATTCTGTTTTATTAAAATCAAAATAATCCCAAATATAGGGTGGTTTATGTATATTAGGAGGTATCTATGCTTGTGGCCTTTTGGAGCAGTGCAGAGATAAGAGCAGGAGTTACAACTAATGCAGCATTAATCTCTCATTTTTATGCTCAAAGATATAAGGGAAAAGTGGCTCTATTTGAAAATCATGTTCCCGGGAAATATGGATTAGATGATATTCTGATTGGTAAAAAAACATTTATCGTTTCTTTTTGAAGAGCCAATATACTATAACAGGAACAGTAATATAAACTATTATTATGGATTAATGAAGGCGGGGCTTCCTGTGGATGGACTTAGTGATGCGGCATTACAGATGGTAGATGGTAAACTTCATTATTTTCCACAATTTTCATCCAATCATAATCTGTTTGACTATGAAATGAATAAAATAATAGACAGGCTTTTAGATGAATTAGATGCAAGATATGATGTAGTATTTTCAGACTTAAAAAGACTACATACAATGACTACAAAAAAGATAATAGAACGAGCTGATTTGGTTTTCATTAATGTACCGCAGGAAGAGAGTGATTTAGAAAGTATTTTGAGAGAATATTCCATTGATAGAAATAAGGTATGCTTCATTATTAGCAGGTATAAGAAGGAGGGAAACAGGGATTTTAATGAATTTATATCACATATTGAAATTGATAACGAAACGGTGTATTACATCCCATATTGTGAAGCGTTAGCAGTGACCTGTAAAAATGGTAATTTATCAAGTTTTTTATCAAAAAATCTTTGGTCAGTCAGAGGTGAAAAAAGTTATGAATTGATTTCACAACTTAGAAAACTCACTGCTTTAATAAAAACCAGGACAGATTATCATATGGAAATGGAGATGACCGTATGATTGATAAAATTACTATGAAAAAATACAGTGAAGCAAGTACACCAAATAATTTTAATGGGCTTTTAGATGCTATTAAGAGAGTTTTTACCCAATTACTTAGAGTAAATCTCAATATAGGCCCATTTCTTATGAAAGAAAAACTTATACGGATTAAGAGAAGGGAAGAACTTAGGGAAGCTTTACGAACCTGTGGTTCAGGTAATGAAGCATCCAAGGTTTTTGTAAAGAATTATATTTGGATTTTACTTGCAGATAAATATAAAATAACAGAAGAAAAATATAGGGTTATTTTTGGAAGAAGATACTGAATATAAGTTTAAAAATTATGCTTATTAAAAGTATAGATGAACATGGAAAAACTGGGTCTTGAAAAATTCATGGATAAACATTTTTGCAGATTTGATTAAAAAGGATAATAAACGAACCTTAGATGAGAAAATGTTAAATAGGGTTTATGAAAAAGCGGGTTACAATATTGCGTCTTTTTCCAGAGAAAATGGAAATTTTATGTCAGAAAATCTATGAAAATTATAAGGGAAATGGGATTATAGACTCACTAATTCCGCTTGTGTTAGATGGAATATCAGGAGGGGTTTCAAGTGATAAGGGGGAATTTTATGTATGGATTATGTATAGGGGGAATTCTATAGGTTTATCTTTTCTAAAATTTAAGGGAGAAACCGAGATAAAGAGAATATGCAGAAACCTGTGTAAGAGTTATGGCATAGGGCAGCTGTCAGAAAGGAGGGGATACATTGTAGCAGAGCTTGCAGATGGTTCAAGAGCGTCTATATCAAGACCGCCATTTTGTGAAAGTTGGAGTTTTTTCATTAGAAAATTTAGAATGGAAAAAATTATGGAAATGGAAGATATAATTACCGGAGAAGGTTCAGAGAATATTATTCAACTTTTAAGATATCTGGTAATTGGAGAAAGATTAATAGCAGTTACAGGAGAGCAGGGTTCAGGAAAGACAACTCTTCTGGCATCCATGGTTAGATTCATACCGGAATGGTTAAATATTAGAGTTTCTGAGATGTCATTTGAGCTGCATTTGAGACAGAGGCTGCCGGGAAGGAATATAGTAAGCTTCAAAGAAACAGATGGTGTTGGTATACAGGAAGGACTTGATTTTACTAAGAAAACAGATGGAAATGTAACTATACTTGGAGAGGTTGCATCAATGCAGGCGGTATTATTTTTAGTACAAATAGCACAGAATGCGTCAGCTTTTACACTTTTTACGCATCACGCAAAAGATACAACGGCTTTAATTCATTATATTAGAAATTCATTATTGATGCAGGGAAATTTTAGAAATGAGACAGTTGCACTAATGCAGGCGGTAAGTTCAGTGAGAATAAATATCATGTTAAGAAAAATTCTATTGGAGAGAGGTATATAGAAAAAAATCAGTGAAATAATTCCTTGTGAAGATAAAAATGGATTTAAAAGAAAAAGTTATTGCTTACAATAATAGGGGAAAAATATATATTAAATGATGAGCTTAGTAGAGAAACTGAGGAAGCTATTTATGGGAAATTGCCGGAAGATGAAACTTTGAACTTTGTACAATATGTAAGGCGTTGGCAGAAGGTGAAAGATGGAAAAATGTTTGTTTAGTATCTATAAGATATTGTGTTTAACTAAGATGGGAAGGATGGTGATTGGAAAAACTGAGTATGAAGTTGGAAGATATTTGCCATTTGATGATTTTGGCCTTGGAGTAAATACAATAAAAGTTTTATTTACAAATGTACTTAAAGCCTTATTATGGTTTATTCTAAGTGTTACAATTGCCTTGTTTGATAAAAAATATTTTATTGCAGCATTAGTTCTTGGAATTGCATCCTATAAAGACAGCCTTGTAAAGTGGAAAAGAAGTCAGGAAAAAACTTTGCTCAAACAGTTATCTCAATACTTGAATGAATTGAGAAGGGAGTTTTATAGATTTAATGATGTAGAGGAGGCTTTTTTAGCAGCTTTCTCGGCAGCAGGCGAAGAACTTAAACTTCATCTTGGACTGATTGAAGATGAACTTGACGGAGATGGAATACCAGAGAGGTATAGGCTGGCAGTTCCCAATAGATTCATATTTATTTTTATAGCAATTTGCCAGTGTGGCATAAAATATGGAGATAGTAATAATACCTTTGTATCTAATGTAGATGAATTACAGAAGAATATTGACTCAGACTTACTTAAGTGGGAAAGAGAGGATTTTATATTTAGTGCGGTATTTTTTGCAATAAGCTTTGCACTTTTGAGTATGCCAATTATGGAAAGATGGGCTATGTCTCAGGTATCTGACTTGAAAGATTTTTATAACGGATTTAAAGGAAGTATGACCAGAGCCGTTTGTATAATGCTGACTGCTTTATTTATTTTAATTTTTGAAAAAATGCAGGAAATTAGAAAAGATGGTATAGAGCCGTTGCTATCAGGTATTATGGAAATTCCGATGATAAACAGGTGGCTTAAATGGATTTTTGATAAGAAGAATATGGAAAATAGTAGAGTTGCAAGAATCTTAATTGAGAATTTCCCAGAGAAATCTTATCAACAATTCATTATTATGAGATTTATTTGCTTTTTAATAAGTTTAGTTATTACTTTAATTGTATTTTTATTGGAATTTATCCTATTTATTTCTTCTTCCGGTTTTTATTGATACCATTTCTACTTAGTTATATTCCTTATATAAGTTTAGTGATAGATGGTATGTTTTATGGAGTGGAATTAGAAGATGAGATTGGGCAGGTAAGGCTTATGACTATTTCTCTTGCCGGTGTAATAGGTATGACGGTAGAAGAGATTCTCCTATGGATTGAAATTTTACTCTTTTTCTTAGGGACAGTGTTGCTGACTGTATAGACAGGCTGGATGTAGATGAGAACAAAGCTCTGGATGGTCTTAGAGAACGTTGGAAGATGACCGGCTTTGTAAATGTTATAGATGACATAATAGCCAGTGATAAAATAGGGATTAATGAAGCATTCAAAGATTTATTATCAAGAAGGGATTATTATACAGCCAAGCGCAGACAGGAGCAAGAGTTAGTGGTTAGAAAAAAGGAGGCTGTTATTTCGACTTTTTTATATCTTCCATTCATGGTGACAGTAGGAGCATACATGATAGTTCCGTTTTTAGTTATAAGCATAAGAAATTTGTTAGATGTAACAGTGAAATTAAGTTGATTTTGAAAGGGGTATTGATATGAGTAATGGGTTAAAAGGCCTAACGCTGGCGGCGGGAGTAATTATTACCTGCATAGTTATCAGTATAGCATTTTTTGTAACAAGAGAAGCTAAGGATATAGCAGCACAGGGTATAAATCAGATGGGAGAGTATACTACAGAGATGGGAAATGGAGGGATTGAATTCTACAATGGCCTAACACTTTCAGGAAATGAAGTTATAAGGACAGCTAAAAGGCTCAAAGGCAAGGCAAATATATATGTTATTACAAATGATACCAAAACAGCTGCACCGGAAGGAGTTAAGGTAGAAACTACGAGCTGGCTTACAAACAATGTATACCAATATGGTAATTTCATAGGAAAAGTTAAGTACAAGGATGATGGAAGTGTGGATAGGCTTACCTTCATCCAACAGGTTCAATAGGCAGCATTATGATTAAAATATTGGAATTGTTAAAAAAGACTTTTAATGTATTTTTATTTGTATTAGGAGTCAGTCAGATTTTTTTATATGAAAATTACTTAGAAAATTTAGAGAAAATGCTGAAGGCGGAATTATTATGGAGGTTTTTAGTAAATTTTGGAGTATCATAGTAGGCTTTGTCTTGATATTCATATGTCCGGTTTACATTACTGAGATGAGAGTAAAAGCACTTTCAGATATTGAAATTGTTAATCTTGCAGACAGGTTTTTAGATAAGGTAAAGTATTCAGGGTATATTGACAGGCAGGAACTGAACAGTTTATATACGAGCCTGGCTAAAATTACATTGGATAAAGAGTTTAAATTACTGCATAAGAGGAGGGCTGTAAGACCTGTTTTTAATAAAGGTGAGGTTGTAGACAGCAAAGAGTTTTATGTAGAAGTATTAGACGAAGAAATAAGGAATGACTTAAAACAAAATTCTAAGTATAAATTTAAAATTGGAGATGAAATTTGCTGCATAATAAGTCCAAAGACAAAAAAATATTCAATGTATTTCCTGAAAAAAATAATAGAATTAGGAGGGATGATAGAAAACGAGTATATCAAAAAAATTAGTTCATTAACATCGGTGTTTGTAATAATACTGGCCTTGCTTGGTACTATAAGAATACAGATTTTCTTTGTAGAACTTACCAGAGGAATGATGGCAGAGAATGAAGTAATGGAAATGGCAGGTGCAGGAGTAAGTGATGTTCAGGATGATTTTAGGAGTGCTAAGTATAAGGGTGTATTGAGATACTCAGAAGATAATCTAATAAAAGACTTGTTTGGTAAAAAGAGAATCAGTATCTAAAATAGAAGGAGAAATGCTTACACAAGGATACTTAAAGAAGATAAATGAAGATATTATTTTTCTAAAACCTAAGAAAGATATCAGGCATAATGGTTTTCTGAAAAATGTTTATAAAATTAAATCAGAAAGTAAAGAGAGAATTTATTATTATGCGTTTAATAATATCTATCATAATTCATATTTTTTGCAGTCATTTACCATCAAATAAAGAAGAGATTAAAGTTTATTCATCTATGGAGGAAGGAGCTTTGTCAGGAATTTTTCCTTGTAAAAAGTGTGTGCTTGATATGAAAAATAAGGAGGGATTTGGAAAATTCATTGAAAATGCTAACGATTGCAGCAGGAATATTTATAACCTGTATTGTTATAAGTTTTTAGCTTTTTAGTAATGCATGAAGGAATATCATTAGGGAATATTTTTTTATAAATAGTCTTAATGAGCAAGAGAAAGATTATAGGGAATATAATGTAACCAAATATGATTCGGAGATATTAACAGGAGCAGAAGTTATCAATATTACAAGGAAATATCAAAATTATATGGAAGTAATTGTCATAACAGATAGTGGCAGCAGAACTTTTGATAGAAATAATAATTTTCAGATTTCTGCTAATTTTCCGGAAAGCAGTTTTTATATAGAACCTTATGATGATTATGTAGGACGGGTAGGAAGAGATTTAAATGGGAAAAATAAACCGTTTTAAAAATTTGAATTAAGAAAGGGATAAAAAAATGATAAAATTTGAATTGATAAAAAATATTTATTAATGCAGTTATTCTTTTAGTGATTATATGTTCAGGAATATATAAGGTTTCAGCAATTGCAGGAGAAGACTGCAGTGAAGGACAGGTTGTAGATTATCTTGCGGAGTTAACTAATTTAGGAGTACTTGCAGACAATAGCTTTGAAGGAAAGAAAGGAGGGTTAAACAGATTTGGCATAAAGGGATTGGAATATCTTACTTCAGAGAATGAGTCTGTAACTGTAGAGAAATTAGCATCCATATGTGTTGATATTATGAATTATTTGGGTGAGAATAAAGGAATAAAAAGTAAAAAAGATTATTCAGATTTTCAATTTATTATGGACACAGGTGAAATTTTATATACGGATGGTAAGTGGAAGCCAACTTACCATCGGGTAGTAGATGAACCATTAAAAGATGAACTTGATGGAAGGGTTATAGTAAAGAAACTTGGAAGAATTAATGATTTAAGCAAAGCCGAGAAGAGACATAGATTAGACCTTGTAACGGTGTTAAAAAAAGGAATTATTATTGGAAAATCTCTAGGAAAATACTCACAAAAAAGGAATCTGGAGCCTAAGAGAAAGGTAGGATTAAGTGAAGTAAAAAAGGTTATAGACAGAGCATATGATAGAGATAAGAGATACCCTATGAGTCCTGACGGACAGCTCATTAGAAAGACTAAATTACCTGTTAATGCATCTGAATACAAGTATATCCTGGCAGCTTTTCCTAATTCTTTTTATGAAACATGGTTTTCATATGAAACATCACCTGCAACTTATCAAACATTACATACTGACTATGATCCACCTAAATTTGCATATAACAAGTATAAGGAAGGATATCTTACTTATAATAATATATATGAAGAGGCAGATAAAATTAGAAGGTTTCAAGATCATAGATTTAATGTAGATTACCGGACTATTGATAAAAAGTGGGGTGATAAACTGGTTTCTTTCTATAAAGAACCAGGTGATACCAATGAGGATTTGAAAGGGATAAGAAATGACATTAGGAAATATATTAAGTTTGTTAAAAATCACAAATTAATATTAGAGGCTAAACCATCGGCTTCTGACGCAAGTTTTATGTATTATGATGGATTTAAACCTATTTCTCATGAACATAGTCAAATTCAGAATATTATCTTGTGAAAAACTTAGATAAAAAAATTTTGATAAGATAATATATGGAGTTTGGTTAATTAATACACCTTATGGAATTTCGAAGCATTATAAAGAAAAGGTAGAACTTGGAAAGTGGATTGAAGGAGTTTACGGCATAGGATATCCGGAAAAGACTTTATCTCCTCTTGATGATGACTCATATACATGGAAATGGACAGGATTGGAAGTGATAGACAATACTAAAAGAAATATTAGGGAAAAAAAGATTTTTAAAAACAGTTTAAAATTACACCTAAGGATGAATTATGGTATAATCCTGAAGCACAGTATCCATTTTATGGATGGAAGTAATATGAAGAATCTAACAGCAATATGTACATTATTTATATTTGCAGTATTTAGTGCTTTCGTAGTACATGCTATAACAGTAAAACCTAATACCAGATTTAAAATAGAGCAAGATAGTGGGAACATTGAATGGGAGTCCTCCGCAATAAAAGCTACAACGAATACAAAGTGGCAGATTAAGGGATATTTTCTGTCGTTGGAGCCATCAGGAAAGAATGACTTTGGATATCCGCTCCGTAGGAAGACTCCTATTATAAAACTATATTTGAATAATAGTACGGTGAGTATAAAAACCAAGGATGATTCAAATGGCAAAATAGAAATAAAAAATATTTTATCAGGACAGTATATAAAAAAACAAATAATGTCAAATAAAAGTTTTTATTCTAAGCTTATAGAAAAGTATAAAAAGGGTGACAAAAACTTGTATATAGATACTTTTTTTGAGACTTATGAACTAGTCTTTGATTCCTATATGAGGAAAAGGGTGATTGATGCTTATAGGAAAAAGAGTAAGACTGACTTTGAAAAGCCTGATGGTAAATATATTTATATAGATGGACATAAGTATGAATATAACAGTCAGACTGATGATGTAAAGAAAATTAGAAAAAATGATTTAACCGATATTGATAAAATTATAGGAGCAGAGTATTGGATAAAAAGGGACTAAAGAACAATGGAAGAATACTGATTATTATAATCATAAGATTAATTATGAGATATATTCTAATGTGCTGGTGAAATATGTTGATAAAAAAATGGGGTTTTACTTGGATATAGTTCAAGTCTTAGAATTAATAAGATGAGGGCTAAGGAAATTGATATTAGAGGGAAAAGGTTATCTAATCCGCATTATTTTTTCAAACAAAAAGATAAAAAAACGGAATTAATGGAGAATGATGAACAGAAATATTTTGGTGATGAAGTAACAGTGACTCTGCCAAAGTTAATAACAATTAATAAAAAAAAAAAAAGATAGAATATAAGCTTATTTCAAGCGAATTTATAGAGGGCGGAGTTCCGTTAATACCTAAGAATAGAAAAAAAGGGAAGGGGGCAGATAAACAAAAACTGATATTGGGGGATGAAGGTTCTGTAGTAGTAGGAATATATGAGGGACCACAACCAAGGATAATTGAAAAAGAGACGGAAATGTCTAATGAATTAACTCCTCCGGAATCATCCGGAACAATTGGAGCCGGGACATTAGAAGATTCTCCTTTTGATATAGAGAAAGGAATTCCGGTAAGTGAATACTATTATAAAAATGTGATTACGGAAAACTATCTTTTGAAATATCGTTTTAAGAACAGAAAGGGAGAAAAACTTTATGATGTAAACAGTTATGTAAACTGGAAACTTAGCTGGACTACAGTTGTAGATAATAAGGTAGAGCAGCATAATACAGTAATAAGGGTTGACTATATTACGACGGTTAAGAGAAAGTATTCTTATTGGTACATTGATAATTTAGAGGTGTATACACTGGATGGAGCAGTTTTATTTAATGATGCAATCCCTGATACAGGAATTAAAATGCTTACCAATGGTTATATTCCGCCTAAGATAGAGTATATGACAAATATGGTGGAGGATGAACATATAAAGCCGCCACCGGAGAGCCTTAGAACTATAAATCTTGGAATGAGGTACGCAAATGGATTTAATATACCAAATTACAATCCGGCATCTGAAATAGAAACTATGATAGGACATCCGTTGGTAAAGAATGATAGATTGATTATTGATGGAAAACTTATTATGGATGACCGCTATATTAGAAAATCAGCTCCAAAGCCGATAAAACCTGATGCAAAAGGAAGTAAAATAGATGCAGGAGTCTTATATGCGTTTGGTAAAAAGATAGAAAATAAAGTGCAAAATGATATTTATGAAAGTAGTGGAAAAGTATTATATGTCTTAAGTGATAGTGTGAATCCTGAAGGAGATAATGAAATTGAATTTGATATAGACTATGTAAATTCTGTTAGAGTTCACACTCCTGTAGTCTGTGATTATACTATAGTGGATGCAAAAAAGTGGAGTCAGCTTATCGCTCCTGATAGAACTTTGTATCAGCTGGTACTGGAAAAGAATTTTGCCATTGATATTTTAACAACAGGCAATCATTTGGATATAAAGGGATATGGAGACAGGGATTATGCCAAGTATACATATAGAAAAGAAGTAATTTTTCCTTTTGATGTAATGCTTGGTGAAAGACTCTGTCCTGCAAATATTCCGGTCATATTGGATGAAAATACTAACTTTCACTTACCAATGACAGTAGATGAGGGTAAATATACGATAATAGTAAGAACCTTTGCTATAAATTATTTACCAAATTCAAATGCAAATCAGGAACTTTATGCAAATTTTTCAATGGAAAATTATATTGCGGAGAATAAGATAAAGGTAGAGGTAAGTGGAAGATTAATAGATTTTACTCTTTTAAATGTAAAAAACACGACAATGTGGGAGAAGGAGGATGGAAGCTTTATTTTAGATAGGGGAGTGAGACTTAATAACCTGCCATTAGTTGAAGGAGATAATAAAAAATTTAAGAATGAAGGTTCATTTAAAAAGGGATATGCAGTCAGTTTTGCCATTACAACAATAGGAAATTATTATAGGGAACCGTATGGAGTAAGGATGGATTTTGACTTTTTTGTACTTGACATAGTTACAGGTAAGCGGATGCCGGTTGATATTTATTATGAAGAAGCATCAAAAAAAGGAAATAAAAAGCTGGGGCTTATAAAGGTAGGAAGTAAAAAGGATGAATCTAATATTCACTATGCGGAAGATATTGAGGAGGATATATGGCTATATAGATATAACAGGGAATTTTTGCCAAGACAGTTAATGCTTATGGGAAGTAATAAGTATATTCAGAGATGGAGAGGAGAATATAGCCTGCCGGAAAGAATATATGTGTGTAAAAAGGGATTTAATTTAGAAGAATATTTGAAGAGATATCAATCGGTATATTTTTGATGAAGATTTTTGGATAAAAACAGGATGGCTGATAGTTTCAGCAGATATCTCAACTATAAAAAATAAGACTAAACAGCTAAGCTATATAAATGCTGAAAATGAAAAAAATATGGATATTTTTAATAATTGGAAGTATGAAGTAACCGGAAGAAAGAAGCATTTTGGAAAGGCAAGAGAGATAGAGTTTATGGATGGAGATTTATTTGTATATGATTTATCGAAGGAAATATGGCAGGAAAAGACGTGCAGAAGTAAAAAAAGGTGTATTAAAGGGCATTGACAAAAACAGGGGCTAAAAGCTATCATTTTTTTATGTTATAATGATAAGAGACAAAAAAAGAAAGAATCTCTTGATAATAAGGTTGTATTATATCATTATTTTTATAAATAAGGTTGTGGGAAGGAATACTTATCGATATATTGGTATTTGTTGTTCATATTATATAATTGATAGTTTTGGAGAGTTTTATGCAGAAAATAGGGTTTATAGGCTTTGGACTAATTGGAGGTTCGCTTGCGAAAGTTTGGAGAAAGAAGCATCCGGATTATCTATTTGTGGCTTATAATTATAAAAGAAGTGTTGATGAGGAACTGCTAAAGGCAAAAGATGATGGGGTTTTAAATCAAATAGTAACTGATCTTGTTGAGCTTTCTGATTGTGATATTATTTTACTGTCAGCCCCTGTATTGTCAAATATTTCTTATCTTGGCAGACTTAAGGAAGTTGTAAAACAAGATTGTATAATTACAGATGTTGGCAGCGTTAAAGGTACAATTGCGAAAGAGGCTGAAAGGCTTGATATGACCAGTCAGTTTATAGGAGGACATCCTATGGCAGGTTCGGAGAAGACAGGCTATTCAAATGCAAGCGTAACCTTATTTGAAAATGCATATTATATTTTAACACCATTTAGGAATACTGATGAAGGAAAACTTAATAATCTAAAAAATTTAGTTGAAGAGACTAAGGCTGTGCCGGTAATTATAGATGCAAAAAGACATGATTATGTAACAGCTGCTATCAGTCATGTGCCTCATGTAGTGGCTTCATCTTTGGTGGGGGTGGTTGCAAAAGCAGACGAGAAAAATGGACTGTTTACAATGCTTGCTGCAGGTGGATTTAGAGATATAACAAGGATAGCTTCATCTTCACCGGCTATGTGGAGGGATATTTGCCTTACAAACAGGGACAGTATCTTGGAATTTTTGGATAAATATATTGATGAACTTGAAGAAGTAAAAAAATTGATTACCAGATGTGAAGATGACAGGCTTTACAATTTTTTTGACAGCAACAAAGATTATAGGAATTCGCTGCCTCTTAGAAAAAGCAATATGGCAGTTTCTCACGAAATTTTATTATATGTGCCTGACGAACCGGGTTCAATTGCTATTATGGCATCAATACTTGCGGCTAAGGGCATTAGCATTAAGAATATGGGAATAGCACACAACAGGGAGTTTTTAGATGGAGTACTTAGAATAGAGTTTTATGACAGCCATTCAAAAGAAGCAGCACTTGTGGCTATAAAAGAGAGAAATTATAAAATATTTGATTAAAGAGGGAGGTCATTACAATGCCCAAACTTTTGTTTATATATAATCCAAACTCAGGTAAGGGAAATATAAGGAAAGAAGTATCTTTAATACTTGAGAAACTTTCACTTAAGGGCTATCAAATAACAGTATTTCCAACTGCCAGAAGTGGTGATGCTGATGAAATGGCAAAAAATGAGGCTCATAAGTTTGATTTGCTTGTTTGTGCAGGAGGAGATGGTACATTCAACGAAGTTGCCAGAGGGCTGATGGAGTCTGGAAAGCTTGGAAACAAAATCCCCGTAATTGGGTATATTCCTGTAGGCACAGTTAATGACTTTGCAACAAGCCTCGATATTCCTAAAGAGGTATCCGATGCCGTAGATGTTATTATATATGGGATGGATAAAGAGGTTGACATAGGTTCTTTCTGTGTTGGAGAACAGGGAGAGTTATACAGCTATTTTACATATGTTGCGGCATTTGGGGCATTTACTGAAGTGTCTTATGAGACTTCTCAGGATATAAAGAATGTCATCGGAAAGGCGGCATATTTCCTTGAAGGAGTAAAAAGTCTCCAAAGAATCAGACCTTATCACTTAAAAATAACCTACGATGGTAATGTGATTGAAGATGATTTCATATTTGGTATGGTCGCTAACTCGAAGTCAGTTGGAGGATTTAAGGGGATTACAGGTCCTGAAGTCTATTTAGATGACGGAGAATTTGATGCGATATTTGTAAAGAATCCTAAGTCGCCACTTGATTTGCAAAATATTATTAATTCATTTATACTAATGGATATGAAAACAGATAACATCTGCCATTTTCATTCGGGAAACATAAAAATAGATGCAGATGAAGGCTTGCAATGGACTCTTGACGGAGAAGCCGGAGGACTACATCAAAATGTTCAAATAAAAAACCATAAACAGGCGTTAACAGTAAAGGTAAGGTAAATAAAATGGAAAATATGAATAATGAATTCATTACACTAACAATAGGAAAACAGAAGAATATTGCGCTAATTGCACATGATGGGAAGAAAAAAGAACTTATTCAGTGGTGCTTGGACAATAAATCGGTTCTTGAAAAACATTTTCTATCAGGAACAGGAACTACAGCAAGGATGATAACAGATGCAACAGGACTTCCTGTACGTGGTTATAACAGCGGCCCGCTTGGCGGCGACCAGCAGATAGGTGCTAAAATTGTTGAGGGAAAGATTGATTTTGTAGTTTTCCTGTCAGATCCGCTTTCAGCACAACCACATGACCCTGATGTGAAGGCATTTCTAAGAATCTGTCAGGTATATGATATCCCTATTGCTACCAATAAAGCAACTGCTGATTTTATGATAACCTCTGCTCTGATGGATAAGGAATATGACCATATGATAATTGATTTCAACAAAAATATAGCTGATAGAGCGAGGACCTTATAATATATGAAAACCAGTGACTTTTTTTATGATTTACCTGAAGAACTTATAGCTCAGGATCCTTTAGAGGACAGAACAGCATCAAGGCTATTGGTTCTTAATAGAGTAACAGGGGCTATAGAACATAAGATATTTAGTGATGTAATAGATTATCTTAATGAGGGAGATTGTCTGGTTATTAACAATACCAGAGTTATTCCTGCAAGACTTATAGGCGAAAAGGAAGGCACCGGCGGCAAGGTTGAGGTATTGCTGCTTAAGAGAAGGGCAAATGATGTGTGTGGGAAACCCTGGTAAAGCCGGGAAAGAAGTTAAGGCCCGGAGCTAGGGTTACTTTTGGAGATGGAAGACTTAAAGCTGAGATTTTGGAGATTGCAGAAGAAGGAAACAGATTAGTCAGGTTTTATTATGAAGGAATATTTGAAGAAATACTTGATTCTCTCGGAGAAATGCCTCTTCCTCCATATATTACCCATAAACTTGAAGATAAGGAAATGTATCAGACTGTTTATGCTAAGTTTGATGGTTCTGCCGCAGCTCCAACAGCAGGACTTCATTTTACCAAAGAGCTTCTGTCTAAAATAGAAGAGAAGGGTATAAAAATAGCAAGTATTACATTACATGTCGGACTTGGAACCTTCAGGCCTGTTAAGGTAGATGATGTAAACAATCATCACATGCACACTGAATGGTATGAAGTAAACGCTGAGGCAGCTGACATTATTAATGAAACTAAAAGAAACGGTGGAAGAGTAATCTGCGTAGGTACTACAAGCTGCAGAACCATAGAGTCAGTTGCAGATGAGAATGGCTATATGAAAGCAAAGACAGGTGAAACAGACATATTCATTTATCCCGGATATAAGTTTAAGGTTATGGATGGGCTTATAACTAACTTCCACCTGCCTGAGTCCACCCTGGTTATGTTGGTTTCAGCGTTTGCAGGAAAAGAAAATGTACTTGCTGCTTATGAGACAGCTGTTAAAGAAAGATACAGATTCTTTTCTTTTGGTGATGCTATGATATTGATTTGAGAGTATATAATCTCTTATATAAAGGTGTAATCAAAAAAAGATGTATATGAGGCACTCTAAGAAGAGTGTCTTTATTATTTTAAAGGACACAAATATTACACAATTTTTATTGCAATTTTCTATTGACAAATTATATATAAGGTGGTATCTTACTAATAGATGTTAGCACTCTAGTTAAGTGAGTGCTAATAATTAAAAGAAAGGAGAGATGAGATGGAACTTGACGATAGAAAACTTGAGATACTTAAAGCTGTCATCAAGAACTATCTTGAGACAGGCGAGCCTGTCGGCTCCAGAACAATATCTAAGTTTTCTGAGTTGAAACTTAGCTCTGCAACAATTAGAAACGAGATGTCTGATCTTGAAGATATGGGGTATTTGGTAAAGCCTCATACTTCGGCAGGAAGAATACCTTCGGATGATGCTTACAGATTATATGTCGATTCGCTTATGCAGACCAAAATAAAGGAAGAAGAAAGTCTTAAAAAGGATTTGATTGAAAAGTCAGATAAGCTTGAGACTTTACTTCAGCAGGTTGCCAACTTACTTGCAATGAATACAAATTATACTACAGTTGTATCTGCTCCTAAATATGAAAGCAACAATATTAAATTTATACAGCTTTCAGAGATTGATGAAGAAAATCTCCTTATAGTAATTGTGTTGGAAAAGAATGCTGTTAAGAACACAATAATTAGGCTTGATGAAGCGGTTGAGAAAAGTTTGCTCCTTAAGCTTAATATTATGCTTAATTCATTTCTTGCAGGACTTAATATGAAGGACATAAACATAGGAGTTATTGCAAAGATGAAGGAACAGGCAGGAGAATATGTGAACCTTGTCGGAAGAATAATAGATGCAATAGGGTCTGTATTCTCTGAAGATGATTCACTTAGAATATATACAAGTGGTACTACGAATATTCTAAAGTATCCTGAACTTAATGATAGTGATAATATGCAAAAGCTTCTTTATACAATCGAGGAAAAGAAAGAACTGAGTGCTCTTCTTACAGACAGGATGGATGATGGCAATGACGATGGCATTCAGGTCTATATAGGAAATGATACGAATGTTGAAAGCTTGAAGGATTGTTCAGTTGTGACTGCAACTTATGAGATTGAAGAAGGTGTTTACGGCAAAATAGGAATTGTAGGTCCTAAGAGAATGGATTATGCGAAAGTTGTCGGATCACTTAAGAATCTAATGAGGCAGTTGGATAGCATATTTAAGCATCAGAGTGAGGATAAAACTACAAAGGCAATTAAGCTTATAGATATGAAAAATGACATAAATTATGTAAGTGATACATAGAAAGGTGGTAGATTGTGAAAGATAAAAAGAAACATTCTGAAGAGAAAATAGAAAAAGTTGATGCTGAAGAAACAGCTTCTGCTAAAACAGTTTCTGAAGAATCTTTAGATGAAAAAGAGTTAAATAAGATAAAAGAAGAAAGAAAAGCATCAAAAGAGGAAGAATATAAGAACAAGATAGATGAGTTAAATGACAAGCTAATGCGCCAGATGGCAGAGTTTGACAATTTCCGTAAGCGTACTGAGAAGGAAAAGTCGCAGATGTATGACTTAGGTGCGAAGGGAATAGTTGAAAAGATTCTTCCTATTATTGATAACTTCGAAAGAGGACTTGGCAGCCTTTCTGAAGAAGAAAAGGAAGGGGCCTTTGCTAAAGGCATAGATAAGGTGTATAAGCAGCTTATGCAGTGCCTTGTGGATGTAGGAGTTACTCCTATAGAAGCTGTTGGCAAGGAGTTCAACCCTGAAATACATAATGCAGTTATGCACGGTGAAGATGAAAATCTTGGCGAAAACACCGTAGCAGAAGAGATGCAAAAAGGCTATATGTATAAAGAAAGTGTTGTAAGACCAAGTATGGTTAAAGTTGTTAACTAGCATTTGTGGGATTGCAATATAAGCAGTTTCGTATCACATTAAAATATAAATATTAAAGCGAGGTAATTATTATGAGTAAAATAATTGGTATTGATTTAGGTACAACAAATTCATGCGTTTCTGTTATGGAAGGTGGACAGCCTGTGGTTATTCCTAATGCTGAGGGTATGCGTACAACTCCTTCAGTAGTTGCATTTACAAAGAATGGTGAGCGTCTTGTGGGCGAGACTGCAAAGCGTCAGGCTGTAACCAATGCAGATAGAACAATATCTTCTATCAAGAGACATATGGGAACTGACTATAAGGTAAATATTGATGGTAAGTCATACAGCCCTCAGGAGATTTCAGCTATGATTCTTCAGAAGCTTAAAGCTGATGCAGAGGCATATCTTGGAGAAAAGGTAACAGAGGCAGTTATCACTGTTCCTGCTTACTTTAATGATGCGCAAAGACAGGCAACTAAGGATGCAGGTAAGATTGCAGGCCTTGATGTAAAGCGTATCATCAACGAGCCTACAGCCGCTGCTCTTGCTTATGGTCTTGATAATGAAAAAGAACAGAAAATTATGGTTTATGACCTTGGTGGCGGTACTTTCGATGTATCTATCATCGATATCGGTGATGGTGTTATTGAAGTTCTTTCAACCAACGGCGATACCAAGCTTGGTGGTGATGATGTAGATAATGTACTTACCAACTACTTCATCGCAGACTTTAAGAACAAAGAAGGTGTAGACCTTTCTACTGATAAAATGGCTCTTCAGAGACTTAAAGAAGCTGCTGAGAAGGCAAAGAAGGAACTTTCTTCTTCAACTACAACCAATATCAACCTTCCTTTCATTACAGCTACTTCTGAAGGACCAAAGCATTTTGAACTTGACCTTACAAGAGCTAAGTTTGAAGAGCTCATCCACGATATAATTGAGAGAACTGCTATTCCTGTTCAGAATGCACTTAAGGATGCAGGACTTACTGCAAGTGATATAGGTAAAGTACTTCTGGTTGGTGGTTCTACACGTATTCCTGCAGTTCAGGCAAAGGTTGCACAGCTTACAGGTAAAGAGGCAAGCAAAAACCTTAACCCTGATGAGTGCGTAGCTATCGGTGCTTCTATCCAGGGTGGTAAGCTCGCAGGCGATTCAGGTGCAGGTGACATCCTTCTCCTTGATGTAACACCACTTTCACTTTCAATTGAGACTATGGGTGGTGTTGCTACAAAGCTTATCGAAAGAAATACAACTATTCCTACCAGAAAGAGCCAGGTATTCTCTACAGCGGCAGATAATCAGTCTGCAGTTGATATCAATGTAGTTCAGGGTGAAAGACAGTTTGCTAAGGATAACAAGAGCCTCGGACAGTTCAGACTTGACGGAATTGCTCCTGCTCCAAGAGGAATCCCTCAGATTGAAGTTACCTTTGATATAGATGCAAACGGTATTGTTAATGTTTCTGCTAAGGATCTTGGAACAGGTAGAGAACAGCATATCACAATCACTGCAGGTTCAAACATGAGTGATGCAGATATAGATAAGGCTGTTAAAGAAGCTGCCGAGTTTGAGGCTCAGGACAAGAAGCGTAAGGAAGGCATTGATGCAAGAAATGATGCTGATGCTATGGTATTCCAGACAGAGAAGGCACTTAATGATGTAGGTGACAAGATTACAGAGGCAGACAAGAGCTCAGTAGAGGCAGATCTTAAGGCACTTAAGGATATTCTTGAGTCTACTCCTGCTGACAATGTATCCGATGAAGATATTGATAAGCTTAAGGTTGCTAAAGAAAAGCTTATGGCTAGTGCACAGAGCCTCTTTACCAAGGTGTATGAACAGTCACAGGGTGCTGCGGGAGCAGGTCCTGATATGGGAGGACAGACAGGTCAGACAACATCTAATTCAGGTAGCAATGATGATGTTGTTGATGGAGACTATAGAGAAGTATAATATTTGATAGAAATAGGGCTGTCGCACTAAGCCTTGGCGGCAGCCCAATGCCTGTATAAAGATATAAAATAATCACACTTTACCATAGATATACATAACGAAATGTGTTATAGTTATAAGGCGTTTGTGGTCAATAGGGTGAATTGTATGTGTTTAAAATAAATTGATGAAAGTGGGATAAATATGGCAGATCAGAAAAGAGATTATTATGAGGTTCTTGGTGTAGCTAAGAATGCGTCTGCTGATGAATTGAAGAAAGCGTATAGAGTACTGGCTAAAAAGTATCATCCTGATGCCAATCCGGGTGATAAGGAGGCTGAAGCTAAGTTTAAGGAGGCTTCAGAGGCTTATGCAGTACTTAGTGATGATGAAAAGAGGAAACAATACGACCAGTTCGGACACGCTGCATTTAGTAATGGAGGCGGCGGCGGAGCAGGTGGATTTGACTTTAGTGATATAGATCTTGGAGATATCTTTGGGAGCTTCTTTGGAGGAGGCGGCGGTGGATTTGACTTCTTTGGCGGCGGAGGCGGCAGAAGAAGCAGTAACAGCCCTCAAAAGGGAGCAAACATCCGTTATAGCCTTAGAATTAAATTTGATGAAGCTGTAAAAGGATGTAAGAAAGAGATTACTCTTGACATGAAAGAGGAGTGCGCTACTGTCATGGTAGTGGTGCTAAAGCAGGTACTACTCCTGTAACTTGTACCAAGTGTGGAGGTTCAGGTCAAGTCGCCTATACCCAACAGTCACTCTTTGGTATGGTTCGTAATGTACAGACCTGTCCTGACTGTCATGGAAGCGGTAAGATAGTAAAGGATAAATGCTCTGATTGTAGGGGAACAGGTTATATCACAAGAAGAAAGACCATAGAAGTTGACATACCTGCTGGTATAGATGACGGACAGGCTATAAGAATCAGAGATAAGGGAGAACCTGGTATAAATGGTGGACCTCGTGGTGATTTACTTGTTGAAGTACATGTTCCTTCTCATCCTAACTTCCAGAGAGACGGTTTTGACATCTATTCTTCAGTACCTATTTCTTTCACTCAGGCAGCACTTGGTGGAGATATAAGGATAAAGACTGTAGATGGTGATGTAATATATACTGTAAAACCGGGTACACAGACAGATTCAAGAGTAAGGCTTAGGGGCAAGGGTGTTCCTACTCTCAGAAATAAAGAGGTAAGGGGAGACCACTATATTACCTTTATAGTTCAGACTCCTGCTACGCTTACCAAAGAACAGAAGAGAATATTGGAAGAGCTTGATGCTACTTTTGAAACAAGATTTAGAGCTAAAGCAAATCAGACAGATGTAAAAGCTGATGATAAGTCATCTTATTCTTCTACAGTAAAGGACGATGATAAGGGAAAAAAGAGTAAGAGTTCTAAGAAAAAGAGTTTTGCAGATAATATTAAAAGAAAATTTAAAGGATTTATTTGAATAATATTGTAAGTTTAATTTTGAATTTAGATAGTACTTTTTAGTGCTATCTAAATTTGTATATTGTAAATTTTCGCATAGGATAGATTTAGTGTTATTTGGAGGTGGAAATGTTAAAGTATAAACCCATATATTGGTTTGCAATGACTCCTTTTTATAAAAAAAGTTTTAAAAACAAAAATATAGTAATGAAGATGTTAAAATGATTGTTAGAAATGCTAAAGTTGAATATAAAAAAATTACTAAATAAAGCTGATGATATTGGCACTAAAAAAATCCTATGGCTTCTAATTTATATTTTTTTGTCTATTGTTTTTTTCTTTTTATGCAGGGAAGTGAAGGTGAAAATAACTGTTGAAGATTTGAAAGAAATAATGAGAATTACTTTATCAAATTCCACCTTATTAAAATTAATGGGCAAAAAAGATTATAATAATCCAAAAGGATTTAGAAGAATTTAAAGAGCTTATGCATAAGAATTCTGATTGGGCAGAGCTTCATCGAGGAGAGTACCCGGAAACTTGGAAATTTAATTTTGATGATAGTCATCAAGATGGTGTTTATTATTATTTTACTAAATGTCCTATCGCTAAATTCTTTAAGGATAATAACTTAGAAGAAATAACTCCCATATTTTGTGAATTAGATCATCTTATGATTAAAACCAGAAAAAGCAAAAATTATAGGGATAAAACATTAGCTAAAAGGTGACGATATGTGTGATTTTTTTGGATTGTCGGAGATAAAGTTAAGAATCCCAGATAATTATTGATAATAATTTAACAAGAGGTCGATTATGTATGAATTTTTTTGGAAATTGGTAATTTAGATAATAAAGCTCTTGAAGTTAAAAACGAGGGAATAGACATAATCAAGGTTCCGTATTATTTTAACTCATTTCATAATTCAAATGTTTACTTTAAAATTGACGAAGTGAAATTGTTTGACAAATTAAATTCAGAGCTTTTTAAAACAAATTATCTAATTATTTTTGGCAAGCCTATTCAGATTATGATTTCATCTGAACGGAAAGATGTTACAAATGTGCTGAAAAATTTGGGATTTGAATGCAAGAGAGTCTGTTATGAAGTCGAAGTTGGTAAAGAAGACTGCTGTGTATATGAAAAAGATGATGAGATTAAACTGATAACTGCACATAAAGGCAGTAAAGAATTTGAAATCTGTGCAGACTTAATGCTTGAACGCTATATGAAAACACATCTGGAAATCAACCCTTGGACAGGTAAAAGAAATGATTTTTTAAATATTCTTCCGGAAAAAGTTATATATGAGAAAAAGGATGACAGTATAGAAAATCTGGCATTTATAGAAAACGAAGAGGTTGCTTATGTTTTTGGAAAGGATATAGATTCGTTCAGGAAATTTTTCTTCGAATTTGATTTTTTTAATTTATTTGAAAAATGTAAGAATATATACTTTGAAGCAGATGATTGTGACGAATTTGCTATGGAATTAAAAAAATTATTTAATATTGGTGATGGTGTTACATGGGATACATATGTTTATAAAGGTAATCATTTTAGATAGTACTTTTTAGTGCTATCTAAATTTGTATATGCTGTAAATTTTACAGGTGTTTGGTAACATCACCCCATAGCTACAGACCAAAAGCTGGTATCCTACTCTGCTATGCGGAATAAGAGGGATATAACTATAGCGTGAATAATTTGGGTTTTAAAGGAGAATAGTAATGAGAATTGAAAAGGACAATATAGTTATCAGAAGTGCTAATCTTAAAGATGCAGAAATTCTCAACCATTGGTGGAATGATGGAAGTGTTATGGAACATGCCGGTTTTCCTAATGGATTGGGACAGAGCATGGAAGAAACAAAAGAATGTGTCAAGAGGAATGAAGGGCTAATAAGTCAGCTTTGTATAATAGAAATAGACGGGAAGCCGGTAGGTGAGTTAGACTATAGTATAACAGGTAATGATACTGCATATTCGGGTTGGAAAATCTGTGAAAAAGAATATCAGAATAAAGGCTATGGTACAGTAATAATAAATATGTTGTTTGATTTTATTTTTACTGATGATAAAATTAATTCTGTATGTAAGGTTAATAAGATTGAATGGGATACAATGTTAGAAAATAAAAAGAGCACAGCATGTATATGAAAACAAAATATGTGCCGTAAAAAGGAAGTTCTTGAAAATGACTGGAAAGATCAGCTTGGGAATTGGCGTACAGCTGTAGTGCATGAGATTTCGAGGGAGAAATTTTATAAAAAAATAATTTTTGATGTCAAGAGAAAATAGAATTAATGATATCATACATTAATTTATTATTATTTACTAAATGTCCTATCGCTAAATTCTTTAAAGATAATAACTTAGAAGAAATAACTCCCATATTTTTGTGAATTAGATCATCTTACGATTAAAACTAGAAAAGCAAAAATTATATAGGGATAAAACATTAGCTATTAAGCAATAGGTCTTCTATGATAGAATATAAATCATAGGAGTAAAGGACATCATTGTAATCTGCGCTGATGGTCTTACCGGTATAAAGGAAGCCATTGGAGCAGCTTTTCCTAAAACAGAGTATCAAAGATGTATTGACATACACTTTTTTAACTGTTATATACAAAGCAAGGGTGAAAATCCTATCTTAAAGATTTCCACCCTTTATTATCATAGAAGATTTTTATTTACAGACTTATCTTCACAGTCTCTAGTCACCGGAACTTACAATTTTCTTTTTGTTAGATAATGCAAATTCACAACCTTTCACTAAATCTTTTGCAAATTTTTCGATTTCGGTTATTGAACAGTAATATTCAATTTTTAAAACCAATCATTATCTTTTTATTTCGTTCAAGACATCTTTTACTTTTGCAATTTTTGCAAATTTAAGCAAATATTTTATATCTTCAATTTCAATTAAAGTATCATTGTAAGGATCTAAACTTATCCAAAAATCTATTTCCTCATCTTCAAATAAATGCTTATTTTTAAAAAAATCACATCTTCAACTTCAGAATCTAATTCTGCAAATATTTCAACTTTTTTTGTTGTGTTTTATATTTATTTTTCAAGGTCTTTTTAAACTTTCGGCGAATATATATTGCATTTCAAGGTCCTTTTCTTTAATAAAAGCTACTCTATTGGATATGCAGTAATTACCCCTCCTGATTCACTTAAAACAACTTTTTAATTTACTTAATGATTTTTTTCCATCATATCCTATAGTTTCACCAAATTCCTTTATAAATATGTAACCGTCCCTATTTTTTTGTGTTATTTTTTTATAACTGAATCTGTCGTCAAAACTTTTTCTTATTCCATCTTTTATATCAAAGCCTTTTTAAATTTACTTTTTATATTTTTATAGAATTATGACCGTGTTCTGTAAGAATATGTTTAAAAAGTTTTATCACTTAAAAAAAATAATTTTTTTAGCTAATTTAGCAATTCTTACTAATTCACTACTTTCTTCTACTACTTTAGCAGGTTTTAAAGCCTTCTTAATTTTACTTAAACCATCAGAAGTTTTGGATATTTTTTTAACCTCATCTACATTTAAGAGTAATTTCCCACCTTTTCTAAAAATATGCAGAAGAAGGCAATGCAGGCAACAGAGCAACTGTGTCAAGAGCTGCCCAACCTAAATTTGCAAGTGATGGTTCGTTAAAGAATTCAGCCCAACTTGCACCTGCCATAACTACATCTAAGGCATCCCAAATTGTTCTTGGTTTCATTGGAGAGTTATAGAATCTGTCCACATAGTATGCAGTTCCATACTTTTGTTTCAACTTTTTCCTACTATTTCGCCATAAGGAAATATTTTTCTTAACTTCTTCGTTCACATTTTCTGATTCCGATTATTGAACATTTAATAAATTAAAAATAATGTGAATTTGCTCTATTTTTCAGCAAAAAAACCGGAATGCTACTACTAAAAGTTATAATAAAAACAAGTAAGAAAGACAATATTTTTGAAATTGTTTTTTTCACAGATAAATCCTTTCTCTGATTGATAAAAATTTTGTCTACATTGATACTGAATAGTTAACTATTGTAATTGGTATAATATAATAAATTATTTAGTTTTTCAAGTAGCATAAAAAAATTTTTTCTCTCTCATTTTTTTATTATTACAATACATATCATATACCAATTTATTCTTATGCAGGATATTTTTGTTTTCTATAACTGAATAAATCTCTTTCATAGAGCTTTCAATTTGCTTAATTTTACCTAATGTATCTTGCCTTTGTGAAGCCATTTCTTGTAGCTTTTTATCAAGTATTTAGTATTGAAGATTTTATAATTATCATCAATGACAGATAGATCATTTTCTTTGCATAGACCCAGTCCTATTTGATGAGCTTGCTTGGGCGTAGTTTCATTAGGAGCAAAAGATTGTATAAGATGTCTTGCAAGAATTTCTGATTTAGAATTACATTCTCTTTTCGTCTGCTCAAATTCAAGATGTGCAGTTTGAGGGTTACAAGCAAAAGTTCAAAATACTGGCTATCCGTAATAAATGAGCTTAAAAACAGAGGAGTAAAGGACATCCTTGTAATTTGTGCTGATGGACTTACAGGAATAAAGGAAGCCATTGGAGCAGCTTTTCCTAAAACAGAATACCAGAGATGTATTGACATACACTTTTTTAACTGTTATATACAAAGCAAGGGTGAAAATCCTATTTAAGAGATTTCCACCCTTTATTATCATAGAAGATTTTTATTTACAGACTTATCTTCATAGTCTCAATATTTTTGAATTTAGATAGTGCTTTTTAGTGCTATCTAAATTTATTTCTAAATAAAACCTTGCACAAATTCACAAACAAAATAAAAAAACTTAAAAAAATGCCCATATTAGTCATTTCTAACTTATTGAAACTTTCTCTCAACAACAGTTATAATATAAAAAAATCGAATTCGTACTAAAATTGGTAGGAATTAAAATCGTTGATTATAAATTGGGAGGCAGTTATGTCAGAATTATTAAAAGTTAAAAATTTATCAGTAGCTATAGATGATACGGAAATCCTTAAGAATATAGACTTTACCATAGGTACAGGTGAAACCCATGTACTTATGGGACCTAATGGAGCTGGAAAATCTACTTTAGGTTTTACCATTATGGGCAACCCTGCATACGAGATAAATAGCGGAGATATAGAACTTGAAGGAGAGAGCATCATAGAAGATGGTACAGATGTCAGGGCTAAGAAGGGGCTTTTCCTTTCGTTCCAGAGCCCTTATGAGGTAGCAGGTATCTCCCTTGAGAGCTTTCTTAGGAATGCCATCAGACAGATTACAGGCAAACCGCTTAAGATTATGCAGTTTAAGAAGGACTTAAAAGAAGCTATGGACATCCTTCAGATGGATGAGTCCTACCTTACAAGGGATCTTAATGTAGGTTTCTCAGGTGGTGAGAAGAAAAAGTCTGAGATTCTTCAGATGCTTATGCTTCGCCCTAAGCTTGCCATCCTTGATGAGACAGACTCAGGACTTGATGTGGATGCAGTCAGGACAGTTAGCCGAGGCATAGAGGCTTATCAGAAGAATAGAGACGGTGCTCTTTTAATCATTACACACAGCACCAGAATCTTAGAAGCTCTAAAGGTAGATTATACACATATACTTGTAAAGGGCGAACTTGTCGAAACGGGAGATGCTGCCCTTGTAGAAGAGATAAACAACAACGGCTTTGCCCGCTTTGAGAAATTAGGGGAGTAAAAATGGCTGAATTAGATAAGAATGAAAAAGACAGTAATAGATGATATAGATAGTTCGTTTTACGACTTTAGATATGACGAAAATGAAGAGGACTTCTTAAAGCTTGACAAAGGGCTTTAACAAAGGACATCGTACTTCAGATATCAAAAGAAAAAAATGATCCTGAGTGGATGCGTGATTTCAGGCTCAAGTCCTTAGACATATACAATAGCCCTCACGGCTCCAAGCTGGGGACCTTCAATTGAAGGACTTGATATGGATACAATTATGACCTATGTGCGTCATAAGGGAGATATGAAGGGGAACTGGGAAGAGGTACCTGAGGACATCAAGGATACCTTTGAAAAGCTCGGCATACCTGAGGCAGAGAGACTTTCACTTGCAGGAGTAGGTGCTCAGTATGACTCTGAGCTTGTATACCACAATGTTCGTGAAGAAGTGGCAGCCCTAGGTGTTATATACACAGACCTTGAATCAGCCATGCATGGCGAATACGGCGATATGATTCACGAGTATTTTATGAAGCTTGTACCACCTTCAGACCATAAGTTTGCAGCCCTTCACGGTGCAGTTTGGTCAGGCGGCTCCTTTGTCTATGTGCCAAAGGGAGTTGAGGTGGACATACCTTTACAGTCTTACTTCAGGCTCAATGCCGCAGGAGCAGGACAGTTTGAGCATACTTTAATCATAGTTGATGAGGGTGCAGACCTTCATTTCATAGAGGGATGTTCTGCCCCTAAGTACAATGTAGCAAACCTCCACGCAGGCTGTGTAGAACTCTTTGTCAAGAAAAATGCAAGACTTAGATATTCTACCATAGAGAACTGGTCAAAGAACATGTACAACCTCAATACAAAACGTGCCATAGTCGAGGAAAACGGCGTGATTGAGTGGGTTTCAGGTTCATTTGGCTCACATGTATCCTACCTCTATCCTATGAGTATCTTAAAGGGAAACGGCTCAAGAAGTGAGTTTACAGGAATAACCTTCTCAGGAAAGGGACAGAACCTCGATACAGGTGCGAAGATGGTACACATAGGAGAGGATACATCTTCCATCATCAACACCAAATCAGTATCTAAGGGAGGCGGAACCAATACCTATAGAAGTATGGTTACAGTTCGTGAAAGTGCAAAGCACAGCAAGGCTTTTGTATCCTGTCAGTCGCTTATGCTTGATAGTGACAGCCGTTCCGATACCATCCCTGCTATGGATATAAGAACAGATGATACAGACATCGGACACGAGGCTAAGATAGGAAGAATCAGTGATGATGCAGTATTTTACCTTATGTCAAGGGGAATAAGCGAGGATGAGGCAAGAGCTATGATAGTTAGCGGCTTTGCCAATCCTGTATCCAAGGAGCTTCCTCTTGAATATGCAGTTGAAATGAATAACCTCATTCAGCTTGAAATGAAGGGAGGTATGTAATGAAGTTTGAATTAAAGGGAGCTGTAAACTATCTTCCTGCCATAACCTATGGCAAGATGAAGAACAGCTATGCGGATATAGATTTTAACTATGAGATAAATAAGAACAATGATATAGACCTTAGACTTCAGGATGGAGTAGATGTACTTGAAAGCGGTGCTCTATTTGAAGAGATAGTAGCTAAGGCAGACTTTGTAAAGACAGGTATGGAGGCTCTTAATCTTGACTCAAAGGCAGGAGGAGACAGCCTTGAAGATGAGAACAGAAGAGAGAGGGAAGTAAAGGATGCTCCATCTACAGATATAGTAAGAAATGCTATCAAAGCGGCTGCATCCCTCTTAAGGTGATTACCACCAAAAAGGGAGCAAAGGTAGATAAACCTGTTAAGATTACCTACAGGGCAGGAGAGGATAATTCCTTAAACAGTCATATTATCTATGTTAGTGAGGGCTCAGAGCTTACACTTATTGAAGTATTTGAATCTGAGAATACAGAGAACCTTCTTGGACTTCAGACCAGAGTGTATGTCTGTGAAAATGCTAAGATTAAGCTTGTAAGGGTGAATCTTCTCTCTGAGAGTACGGATCATTTTGATGATTTGGGCTTTCACCTTGAAAATGATGCAAAGGCTGAACTTATACAGCTTGAGCTTGGAGGAAAGCGTTCCTATGTAGGAGTAAGAACCGAACTGGTAGGAAGAAAGAGTGAGTACAGGAGTGCAACAGGTTATCTTTGTAAGGGAGACAGCCTCCTTGACATGAACTTTGTCACCAATGAATGGGGAAAGAAGGTATCCTCAAACATGGATGCAAGCGGTGTGCTTCTTGACAATTCCACCAAAGTCTACCGTGGAACCATCGATTTTAAGGAAGGAGCAAAGGGTGCAAGTGGCTTTGAAAAGGAAGATACCCTCCTTTTTAGCCCTACCATCATCAATAAATCAGTTCCTTTAATTCTCTGCCACGAGGAAGATGTGGAAGGTGACCATGGTGCTACCATAGGTAGAATAGATGAGAAGCTTTTATTCTACATAAAGAGCAGGGGCATAGACGAAAAGGCTGCAAAACAGCTTATGACTGAGGCTTATATCAATGCAGTTACTGAGCAAATTGGTGATGACGAAACTGAGGGTAAAGTTATAAAGTATGTAAGTGAGGTTTTTAACGATGAGCAGTGATTTTAGGAAGGACTTTAAGTTTTTCAGGGAATATCCTGATTTAGTTTATTTTGACAATGCTGCTACAACCCAAAAGCCGGATGTGGTACTAGAAAGAATGGTAAGATACTATGAGAGCGAGAATGCCAATCCTCTTCGTGGTGTATACGACCTTTCTGTCAAGGCTACGACAGTTTATGAGGATGCAAGGGAAAGAACCGCTCGGTTTATTGGTGCTTCATCTCCCTCTGAGATTATATTTACAAGAAATGCAACTGAAAGCCTTAACCTTGTAGCAAGAAGCTATGGAGAAGCCTTTATAAAAGAGGGAGAAGATATTGTGCTCACTGTTATGGAGCATCACAGCAACCTCCTTCCTTGGCAGGATGTAGCGAAAAAGACCGGGGCTAACCTGTTTTTTCTAACACCGGATGAGACAGGCTTTATATCAGATGAAGAAATAGCGGCAAAGATTACGCCAAAGACTGCACTGGTAAGCCTTGCACATATTTCAAATGTGCTTGGAAGAAAGAATCCTGTGGAAAAGGTAATAAAGGCAGCCCACGAAGTGGGAGCGGTTGTAGTTATAGATGGAGCTCAGGCAGTTCCTCATACGAGGGTGAATGTAAGAGAGCTTGATGCAGACTTTTATGTATTTTCAGGCCACAAGATGCTTGCACCTATGGGAATTGGTGTCCTTTATGGCAAGAAGAAGCTTCTTAACAAGATGCCTCCATTCCTTACAGGAGGAGAGATGATAGAGTATGTGGAGCTCGAATCAGCCACCTACGCAGAAGTTCCACATAAGTTTGAGGCAGGAACTGTCAACGTGGGCGGTGCAGCAGGACTTCACGCTGCTATGGATTATCTTGACAAGGTAGGTTTTGACTGTATAGAAGAGACAGAGCTTAGGCTAACAAAGAGGCTTATTGAAGCGATGAGGGCTCTTCCTTATATCAATATTGCAGGCTCAGACAAAACGGATGAGCACCACGGCATTGTTACCTTTACAATAGATGATGTACATCCACACGACAGTGCTTCCATCTTAAATGATGCGGGCATCTGCATAAGGGCAGGACATCACTGTGCCCAGCCTCTGATGAAGTTCTTAGGCTTTAATTCTACCCTAAGGGCTAGTCTGTATTTCTACAATACAGAGGAAGAGGTTGACAGATTTTTAGATAGTTTGACAAAGGTAAGGGGGTGGCTAGGTTATGGAGCTTAGAAGTATATATAACGAAATACTTACGGAGCATAATATGCATCCAAACAATAAGCACGAGATAGAGCATCCAACAATTGAGCTAAGAGGTGTAAACCCAAGCTGTGGAGATGATATCACACTTAAGCTTCAGCTTGATGGAGATGTAGTGGTTGACGGAGGATATACAGGTACAGGCTGTGCCATTTCTCAGGCTTCTGCAGACATGATGCTTGACCTCATTATAGGTAAGGATAAGGAAGAGGCACTAAGGCTTGGTGAGCTTTTTATGGGAATGATAAAGGGCGAAGTTAAGGAAGATGAAGCCCTTGAAGAGCTTGATGAAGCCATAGCACTTAGGGATATATCACACATGCCTGCAAGAGTTAAGTGTGCAGTGCTTGGGTGGAGAACACTTTCTCAGATGCTTGGCAGGGAAGAGGAGTAGTGTTATTAAAATGACAAATTGGTAAAAAAATGCAGTTTTTACCAAAAACTTTTGTGAGACTTTCACAAAAAAATCAAATAAATGAATTTCCACAAAGTTACATATTGAAATAATTCTAATATGCGTATATACTATGGACATAAAGAAAAGGAAAAGAGGTTCATATGGATAATTTTTTCAGTGCAGAAGACTTAGAATTATTAAATGAAGAACTTGAAGAAATGGAACATTCAGTAGTAAAAAATGAAGATGAAGATCCTGAGATGGATGCTGCGGCAAGAAGGTATCAGGAAATAATCAGGAAACATAAGGGTGGTCGGTAATATGGCCACCCAAGTATCTGGGAAATTGTTCTAATAACATTTTTTAGTTAGTCTAAAGTATTATTTAAGAATTATCTTAAACTTAGTTATCATTTTGAATTCATATTATTGTATTTGAATATGGATAATTGGTCTATTTATTATAGAATAGGTTCTTTTAGTGTACCCAAAAACAGAAAAAAGAGAGGTGATGCTATCTTGCAAGGGGGAAGCCTGACTATTTATGATACTGAAGAAGCCTATGTTGAAGCCCTTTCAGATTATCTGAATAAAAACATGGAACTGGGAGTTGTAACTGTTGCTTTTTCCAATCTTGACAAATTTATTGAGTATTTAGAAAAAAATCAAACCAGTTATGTTTTTGTATGTGAAGATTTTGACAAACATATTCTTAAGGGAAAAATTGATGAAGATAGGATAATAAGTCTGATTACGGCTAAAGATACAGAATATAGCGGACCTTGGATATATAAGTATCAGTCTGCTAAGGCAATAACCAAGGAACTAAGTGCAGCCATGCTGATAAAAGAAGAAAGTATTCTGCTTGGAGACAGTAATATTCATATTTTATTTTCTACAAAAAGCAGCATAGAAAGAGAAGAATATGCCAATGTTTTAATTAATGATTTAAAAAATAAGGGTTCTGTGCTTTATATTGATATGGATCCTTACAACAGTAGAATAGTAAGTGGCTATGAAGGTCATAAAGGAATGTCTGAACTTATTTATTACTTAAAGCAGGGTGGAGAAAAATTGAAATGGAAGTTCAAAACTTTGATAGAAAAAGAAGAAATTTCAGGGAGAATACTACCTGTAGGCTGTCCTTTAGATTTATCAGAACTTACCAAAGAAGATACAGGTGAATTAATAAAAATTCTACAAAATTTGAACGAATATGATTGTATTTTAATTAATCTTGGAATACTGACTCCAGCAACTTTTGAACTTATGAAGGCAGGAAAACATATTGAAATTGTGGTAACAAGGAAAAATGGTGATAGGGAAAGTGCAGAAAAATTTATTAATTATTTGCGGCTTATGGGGATGGCAGATGTTGAAAGGAGGGTTGAAATAATAGAATTTGGAACAGATACTTGGTTATAAAATAAAAGAAGAATTGCTTGAACGTTTGGATTTTTCCAGAGAACTGACAGACGAAGAGGTAATGAATGAGATTGAAGAAAGAGTCCTAAATCTAAACGGTGAAGAGTATATAAGTATCACAGAAAAGAAAAATCTCTGTATTGAAATATTTAACTCTGTAAGAAGACTTGGAGTTCTGCAACAACTTATAGATGATGAAAATATTTCTGAAATTATGGTAAATGGACCTGAAAATATTTTTATAGAACGGGAAGGACAAATAAAAAAATTCGAAGGCAGAATGGCATCAGAAGAAGAACTTGAAGATATAATCCAACAAATAGTTGCAAAGGTGAACCGTACTGTAAATGAAGCAGAGCCTATAGTGGATGCAAGGCTCACAGATGGTTCAAGAGTGAATGTAGTACTGCCGCCTATAGCTCTCGGTGGTGCAGTAGTAACGATAAGAAAATTTCCTAAGATTCCAATGACAATGCAAAGATTACTTGAATTTGGAACTTTGACAAAGGAAGCAGTAGATTTTATAAAAATAGTTATGGAAGCGGGATGCAATATCATAGTTAGTGGAGGTACTTCTTCCGGTAAGACTTCGTTTTTGAATGCATTAGCGGATTATATTCCAAAGAGTGAACGGGTAATCATAATAGAAGATTCAGCCGAATTGCAATTATTTGGAATTCCGAATCTTGTTCAGATGGAAACTAGAAATGCAAATGTTGAAGGAAAGGGAGAAATTGGAATAGGTGATCTTATAAAATCTTCTCTTAGAATGCGTCCGGATAGAATATTGGTTGGTGAAGTAAGGGATGGGAAGGCTGCAATTATGCTCCTTAATGCATTTAATACAGGACATTATGGTGAATCTACAATACATTCAAATTCTGCGGCCGATACAGTATCAAGGCTTGAAACCCTTGTGCTTACAGGTTCTAATATCCCTTTGGCGGCCGCTAGGAGACAAATCGTCTCAGCTATTGACTATATAATCTACCTTGGCAGGCTTAAAGATGGCAGGCGTAAGGTTTTGGAAATAAGTGAACTATATGAGAAGGATGAAAACATTGTACTCAATCAAATATTTGATTATAAGCCTGATTTAGAATTAGTAAGATGTGGGAAACCAATAAGAATATCAAAATTTGAAATGGCAGGTTTAAAGACAAATGAACTATTCAGTGTATAAAAGGACTAGGAAAGAATGGATGAAGGTAGCTGGAATTTGGATTTTAATATCTATAAGTCTTGGTATGCTTTTTTATAAATCTATTATAGGAATTCTAATAATCCTCCCATTTGGATTAGTATTTGAAAAAGGTTGATACAGGGAAATTATTAGAAAAAAGGAAAAATGAATTATCGAGGCAGTTTGTAGAATTTTTACAGGTAATAATATCATCGTTAAAAGCAGGAACTTCACTTGAAAGAGCTATATTTTCTTCAAGAGAAAAACTGTATAGTCTATATGATGAAAAATTCTATGATTATAAATGAAATTATTTCTATGGAAAGAAGTCTTAAAATGAATATCCCGGTTGAAGATGTAATATATGATTTTTGGAAAAGAGAAGCGGTATAGGAGATATAAATCAATTTGCGGAGGTCTGCAAGGTTTCAAAGAGAGCAGGAGGTAATCTGGTAAGAATTATGGATCATACGGCAAAATGTATAGTGGATAAAAATGAGATGGAAAGAGAAATAAGAGCTTTAATTAGCGGTAAAAAATTAGAAAGTAAAATTATGATGGCAATACTGCCTGCAATACTTTTATACATGAATATTTCGATGCCGGATATGATGAACAGCTTATATCAGGGCATATTGGGAAAAACTGTGATGAGTGGAGTATTAGCCGGTTATGGTTTTTGTACTCTTTGGTTTGATAAGATAACAGATATTAAGGTGTAAGATGGAAATATATAAGTCATTTGATAAAAAACAAAAGAAAATTATTTTAATCTTTCTGATATTTTTCAATTATAGCTATTTTTAATTGGAGTAATATATGACTTTAATCAAAAAAATTTAGATATAGAGATGCTGATAAGGCCAAAAACCGTATGAAGACAATCAAAAAGTAGAATTTAATTTGGATATAACAGGCATAGAAAATGGGGAAAAAAATTAAATTATTCAGGAGATATAGAGGCCGGAAAACTACAGGAAAATGAAATAGATAATTATTTATATCAGACTTTAGAAAATGTAGAGAAAATTATGTTTAGAGAAGGGGAGGCCAAGGATAGAGTGCTTACAGGTATAAATATACCTGACAGACTACCTGAAAATCCTGTAGATATAAGTTTTAGAACCAGTGAAAGCGGGATACTGCTTGCTAATGGGAATATCAATTTTGAAACAGTTAAGGCAAAAACAACAATAACAGTATCCATATTAGCAAGTTATATGGAGAAAGAGGCAACAAAAGATATAGACATAACTGTTTATCCTAAGGAGTTATCAGATGAAGAAAGAATAAAACTTGCAGTAAAAGATAAATTGGACTTGCTGCTATTAAGTAATGAGAATGAGGTTATAAAGCTGCCTCAGGAGATTGAGGGACATAGTATAAGGGCATACTTCCCAAAAGAAAAACTAACAGGTGAAATAATTGTATTTGATGTACTGCTGATGATTTGCCTTTTTGTGGTTTTTAATGAAAAAAATAAAAAGAAAATTAAGGATAGAGAGGAGGAACTAAAAAATGGTTATACAGAATTTATAGGGAGATTTGTAATTCTTTTAGGTGCAGGACTTAGCATATCCGCAGTATGGAAAAAACTTGAATTTGGATTTGAATCTAACAAAAGTTTGCATGATGAAGTAAGGCTTACACTTTGGGAGATAGGAAATGGAAAGACAGAAAGAGAGGCATACGAAAATTTTGGTAAAAGAACAGGTGGAACAAAGTATTCTAAGTTTGTATCCGTGATAAATCAAAGCCTTAAACTTGGCTCTGGCCAGTTACTTGAAAGACTTATGTCAGAGTCTGAGGAGGCTATGTTTGAAAGAAGGAATAGGGCTAAAGTGATGGGAGAAATTGCAGATACAAAACTGCTGCTGCCTATGATGTTACAGCTTGTTCTGATAATGTTGATTATTATGATACCTGCATTAATGACAGTGTGAAAGGAGAGGACATGACAATGACGGAGAAAATTAAGGAAAAAGCAAATAAAGTTTGCTATTATTTAGAAGTAAAAAAGATGCTTGCAAAGGAAAGGTGGCATGAAGTAAAAGAAGACAATAGGGGAATTGCAGTAATTGAAATTATCCTGATATTAGTTATCATCTTAGGATTGATTCTGATATTTAGAAAAAATTTGAAAGAAATGATAGATAAGATATTTAAACAGATAAATGGAGATAGGGATGCGATACTTAAGCCACTTGCTAAATAAGGGTGAGAGTCGAATGAGAGCGAAAGGGAGCATAACAGTATTTTTATCTTTGGCTCTCATTCTGATAATAGCTTTGGCAGGAAGTCTGTTAGAGTCTGCCAGAGTGACAGTAGCAAGGGAGATAGCACTAGATGATTCATATTTGGCCATGCAGAATATTTTGGCAGAATATCAAAGAGAGCTTTGGAGAGATTATCACATACTCTTTGTAGATGCATCTGGATTACAGGGTGAAGAAGGAGCTGTTAAACTTGGTAATACTTACCTTTCAAAGATGTTGAAAATTGGAAAAGGAGATTATATTGGAGCTGAAGCAGACTTTACTGAAATAGGTTTTAAGGAGAATTTAACGGAGAATAACTGTTATTATTTTGCAAAGCAGGCAGCAGCTTATATGAAGTATGGGGCTGTAGGAAGTTTTGGTAAAAAGATGATTAACAAGGCAAATATTCTAAAAAATACTGAGACAGGAACAAATGGTCTGAAAAAGGCATTGAAGGTAAAGGTGGAGGCTGAAAAGAAACTTATCGAACTTGAAAGACAAAAAAAGAAACTTGAGGAAAAAAAGGATAAGATTAGTAATGAGAAAGAAAAGATAAAGTCTGAATTCAATGTGAAGTCATTTTCAAATTCACGAATTCAAGGAATTGAAGATGAGATTAAAAAAGATACAACAAGTGATATTAAAAAGATAATGCCTATGGAGAAGACTGAAGCAGAAAACAAGTATAAAAAATGTCAGGAAAATTTGGATACAGTAACAGGTGATGGAACGGCGGGAGGCTTATTGGGATTGTTTTTACCATCAGGTAAGAAGATATCCAAGCTTAAAATAAAGGGTACTACTTGGAACATGGTAGAAACAGTGAAAAAGGAAGATTTAAATTTAACAGATACGGGATTATTGATACTATATGCCAAGGAACATTTTAATAATTTTTTGTCAGAATCTAAAAATAGTGAAAAGAGAGAAGCACTCAGATATGGATTGGAGTACCTGATAGTGGGAAAGGAAAGTGACGAGGCTAATCTTGGTTCCATAGCCAATAGAATATTTGGTATACGAACTATTGCCTGGTATGCGTATTTTCTCACAAGGGAGGATAAGGTTGCAGAGGCAGAGGCTATTGCAGCGGCAGTAGCAGGGGCATTGTCAATGCCGGCTGCTATAGAAATAATTAAACTTGGTATTATTATGGGCTGGTCCATAGATGAGGCTAAGAAGGAGGTAACGAATCTTTTACAAGGTGGAGAAATTCCTTTGCTTCCAGGTAAAGCAGAGGGAGTAAAATTAAAATATGAGAGTTTTCTGGATTCATTTATTTTACCGGCAGTGAAAACATTGCCAAAAAGAATGGTAGAGTTAATAGAACAAAATATGAAGGTAAGATATTATGATGGATTTAGAGCTGATAGCTTATTTGCAGGTATCACAGCAGAGGTGAGAGTAAGAGTTATACCACGAATATTTAGAATGGTTATGTTAGATGGAATAATTAATAAACAGTCAAATCCATGGGAATCATTTACAGATATATCCCAAAGTCTATGTAGTGAATAACAGCTATTGCAGAGTGCTCATATATGGTTAAGAAAGGAGTCAAATTTAGTGAATTTAATAAGTAATGAGATTATATTCATTTTACCTGGTATTTATTTTTTTATTAAGGAATAGTCTGCTTAATTTAAGAAATATTTTTTTCCAAAAACAAAACATTAATGTCCCAATAATTTGCGGAATCTAACAAACAAACATAATGTAAAAAATATAAAAAAACCATATATGAGCAGTCTGCAATGGCTGATTAAGGTAAAAAGAATATTATTGTAACTGAGGTTGAAAAGTGAAAAGATTAAAAGGAAGTCTTACGATAGAATCTGCACTGGTTATGCCAATTTTCATACTTGCAATCAGCAGCTTAATATTTTGGACAAGTTTCCTACAGACACAGGCAAAACTCAATTCAGATGCAGTAAATAAAGCACGGGAAATGGCTAAGCTTGCTTATATTACAGAGGAAGAAGGTAGTAAAGAACTTATAGAAATTGCAAAGGGAGAGCTTCTTAACGGAGTTTATTTTGAGAGATTAGCTGTAGCCAGACCATTTACAGGAAAGTACTATGATAAAGGAGGCGGTGGAAATGCAGAAGATAATAGAATAGTATTTGTAACAAAGACAGGAGAAGTTTATCATACCTGTAATATTTGCAGCCATATCAAATTATCTGTAAGCAAGGTCGATTTTTCAGCTGTAAATAGACTTAGGAACAAAGGGGGTGCTAAATATTATCCATGCGAATACTGTGTTAAGGGAAAGCTTGCAGGAACTGTATATATTACAAAAGAAGGAAATAGAATACATAAAAATAGAAACTGCATAGGTCTAAAAAGAACGATAATAGAGATGAAAAAAATAGATGCAGAAAGTAAAGGTTATCGTCCTTGTGAAAGATGTGGGAAAATTCATGATTAGTATAGTATTATTGGGAATACTTGCAGTAGTTGATTTTTATAAAAAGGAAATATCTATATGTATATTACTTCCTGTCATAGTTATTTGGCTAAGTATAGCCATATGGAATAATGAAATAGAGATTCAGGGGATTATAGCGGTGATATTTCTTGTGGCTTTAAGCCTGTTTACAAAGCAAGCCTTTGGGATGGCTGATGCAATAGTTTTATCACTTATTGCTGTTACAAAAGGTGTGTTTAATATGCTTATGATTTTTTTTACAGCTAATATTTTTATTTCTAATTTTTGCAGGAGTAAAAAAATGGAATGAAGCAAAAGAAATACAGAATTTCCATTTATCCCATTTATTTTTTTATAATTTTTTTATTTTTTTGCAAAAATTTTATTTAAGGAGGGAATATGAAACTGAAAGGAAGTATGACAGTTGAAGCAGCCATCATATTTCCAATGATTATAATTGCGGTGTTTTCAGTTATACTCTTTGCATATTATGAGCATGACATAGTGGTTTTAAGAAGTGAAGTGAGAAGTGAACTTATAAAATATGTTGCCGAGAATGTTGAAGAAGAATTGGCATTTCCGGAGAAAGGAATGGAAAATTTGTTTTACTTAACATATGAAGATATGAAAAGTTATAAATCAGGAGAAAAATGGTTTGTATCTGCAGAGGCTAAATTTAAAATCTTTCCATTTGTTTCAGAATATCTTGATAAAGATTTAACAGATGGGAGATTTGAAGAAGAATATAAAGAGTATATGCCGGCTCAGTTTGTCAGAAGGATGGGGGCTATGGAAAGCCTTAGCAGTGAAGAAAATTGATGATAGTACCGGGAGGCAGTATATAGAATGGAGAGTTTTAGGTATATTCAAGATGGTGGGAAAAATTATCTTAAATCTGAGGAAATAAGCAGGGTAGATTATATTACTGCAATGCTGATACATAATGAAATTCCGGCTTTTGCACAAACAAGATTTAAGAGCTTAAATGCAGAAAATTATATTTGTTATGATATGAATGGGTTAATACCGATAAGCCAAAGTTTAGAAATTAATAAATTAAATGCAGAAAGGGTAGAGAGTTTTTTGCGTTCCATAATAAGGGTGTATCAGAGTATGGAAGAGTTTATGCTTCCATTTGACAGGCTTATTGTTGACGAAGCATATATATATGAAAACTATAATAGTAAGGAATTCTGTTGGATTTATGGAAATAATGTTACAGAGAGTAATTTCACAGGTTTATTCGAAAAACTATTGGATAGAATAGATTACAAAGATGATAGGGTAGTGAAAATTATGTATTCGATGTATCAGGCGGCAAAAGACAGTGAGGAAATATTTAATAGAGAATCAGGTGGAAGCAGTATTCTAAAGATTAAAGAGAAGGCTGAGGAGATTATGTCTTTGCCTTATCAGAGCCTTGATTTAAGGGCTGAAGAGCTGAAGAGAAGTGAAAGTAGAAAGTTTGATTTGAATGGAGAAAATTTAAACGAAATTAACAGAATGAAGAACTTAGGATATGATGAAGCAGAGAATAATTCGGATAGTATGGCGAGGCGTTATAGAGAAGATATAGAGAAACAGAAAATGAAGAGAGATATAGAAGAATATTCTGAGGAAAGAATAGAAAAGATAACAGAAAGAAAGAAAACTAATGAAAAGAATAAGGGTTTAGATAAGAAAAAAAATATAAAAATAGATGTGAAGATGGGGCTTAAAAAGGTATGGAATTATTTAAATGCTGATATTGGAAGCAAGGCTGTAGTTGAGCAAGAGAATATCATACAGGAAGAGGAACCATCATATAACATAAGAGAAGTTCACAGGAAAAAGAGTGAAAATAGAGCGGGTGAAGAGAATCCTACAACCTTATTGACAGGTGCTATGATTGGAAATGGTGTATATTGTCTAAAATCGGATAGTATAAATGATGATAATATTTTACTTACAGAATTCCCTTTTTTCATAGGAAAATCAGGAGAAAATACTAATCATAGAATAGATGACAGTACTGTTAGCAGATTTCATGTTAGAATGGATAAAGAAGATGATGAATTATGGCTTACAGACTTAAATTCCACTAACGGAACTTTTCTAAATGGTATAAGAATGATACCATACGACAGAGTGAAGGTGGGCAGTGGGGATTCTATTGTGATTTCAAGAAAAAGATATGAACTTAGGTATTTGGGATAGAGTATATTGGATTTGCGGTAGGTTAATAATTAAATATATAAGTCAATACCTTGTTTTTTAGGTAATAAAGAATTATACTATATTTATTAAGTATAATTTGGAGATTAATAAATGAAGAAGATAGTTTTAACAGGTGGGGGAACAGCAGGTCATGTCACACCTAATATTGCACTTATACCTGAATTGAAAAAAGAAGGTTATGAAATTCATTACATAGGTTCTTATGAAGGTATGGAAAGGACTATGATTGAGAATTTGGGTATAAATTACATAGGCATATCTTCAGGTAAATTTAGGCGTTATAAGAGCGTTAAGAATTTAACAGATCCTTTTAGAGTATTGAAGGGCTATGGTGAGGCTGTAAAAATATTAAAGAGAATAAGACCGGATGTAGTATTTTCTAAAGGTGGGTTTGTCACAGTACCTGTGGTTTTTGCAGCGAAGAAATGTAAGATTCCTACTATTATACATGAATCTGATATGTCGCCTGGACTTGCTAATAAATTATGCATTCCTAAGGCTGATTATGTACTGGCTAATTTTCCGGAGGCACTTGAAAAACTTCCGCAAGATAAGGGAGTGCTTTCGGGTACGCCTATAAGACAGGAACTATTTCAGGGAGATAGGACAAGAGGTTTGGAATTTTGTGGGTTTACAGGAGAAAAGCCTATAATTTTGGTGGTTGGAGGGAGTCTTGGAGCTATGGCTGTAAATGAGGCTGTCAGAAAAATTCTTCCTAAACTTACAGAAAAATTTGATGTAATACACCTTTGTGGAAAAGGAAAATTTGATGAAACTCTTAAGGGAGTAAGGGGCTATATTCAATTTGAATATGTTAATGAAGAAATGAAGGACATATTTAAGATTACAGATTTGGCACTTTCAAGAGCAGGTGCAAATGCTATCTGTGAAATTTTAGCACTTAGAATTCCTAATATATTAATCCCGCTTCCTGCTAAAGCCAGCCGTGGAGACCAAATATTGAACGCAGATTCGTTTAAGAAACAGGGATTTTCGGAGGTTATTGCCGAGGAAGATATAACGGAAGAGGGATTATTGGATATTATTTACAGAACCTATGAAAATAGGGCAGAATATATAAATAATATGTTAAATAGCCCGCAAACGGATGCCATTAAAATAATTATGGAATTAATAAATAAGCTTACTAACAAATAAGTTTGAAGTAAAAGTTTAGCTGTTATCCTAAATGTCTAAAGTAAGGTTTAAAGCTTTCTTTAGAAGAGCAGGGTAACAGCTGTTTTAATTTGGAAAAAGACTAGATAAGTCCGCTTATATTTTTAGCAAGCTCAGAGGCTTCGCCTTCACTATAACTACCGGGTACCCAGGTTATTTTACAGTTATCACCTTTATATCGTGGAATAATATGGACATGAAAATGAAAAACAGTCTGTCCGGCAGCTTCACCATTATTCTGTAAAATATTTACGCCATCGCAGTTTAATAGTTTCTTAAGGGCAGCAGCTATTTTTTTAGCAAGTACAAAGGCTTTTTCAATGTAACAATCTTCGAGTTCAAAAATATTAGCTGCGTGTGATTTTGGAAGTATGATTATATGGCCTTTATTGGCTGGAGAAACATCCATAATTGCTCTTAAATAATCATCTTCATAAACAGTATTCGTAGGAATATCTCCATTTGCAAGTTTACAAAATATACAGTTTTCGTCTTTCATAACTTTCATCCTTTCTATTATTATTAAGATTTTTGAAATTGAAAAACAGTATCAAACATTCTAAGTGTCTTAAAGTTGCCTTTAGCGGCTAAATCTCCTGACATAAAGGCTTTTTGGAAGGATAGATTACCGGAAACTATATCATTTAGAACTTCACTTGTGGTTCTGGAAGCGACATCTGTTTCTTTTAAATCACCATAATAGCACTTTAATTCTGTCCGATCTACTTCAATTATAATGCTGCGTGATAAATCAGAAAGCTCTATTGAATAAGTTGCCTTAAAATCTTCCTGTGGCTTAAAATGATTCCTGAATTGTTTAATTAAATCAGTTTGGTCATTACCTTCATTGCCGAGCATTTCTCTAAACATCTGTGAAAGTTCTTCTATATCTTCCTTCTGTTTCTTGACATAGTTGTCATTTGAAACATAGACAGAAAGCTGCTCACTTTCCTGAGGGGTAAGAGGAAGATTACTGCCAATAGCAGCATTGCTGCGTATTGTAAATTCACTTGAAGGAAAAACAGTGAGATTCTGATTTATTGCACGATATAAATCCTCTGCAATTCTTCAATTCTCCTCGTATACTGACCATTTAGTTCAAATTCAGTATGGTCTTCAACATAGGCACTTATCCCCTGACAGGTATTGCCGCCGAGTATTTTCCAAGCTCTTATAAGGCTTAGGTAGGACTCGTCTTCTCCAAAGGCTGTTGAGGTAACTACAGGCATCATAAAAAGTCCTGAAATCTTAGATTTATCACCATAGAGCCAGCATGCATCCAGAAATTGCAGCATATATCCGCCTATACCAAACCATTCAAGACTTGAGGCAAGGATGATGCCATCTGCTTCTTTTAGAGTTTTTGGCAACATACTGATACTGTTTTTTTCCTCATACAGATTATATCTTTTAACCTGTACTCTAAGTTCTGTAAGAACTTCAGTTATTTTATCACATACATAGATGGTAGGATCTTCTATAAGGCCGCGCCCGCCATAATAAATATTAATATTCATGCCAAATACCTTCCTGATTCTGAGATTTTTCAGTTATAGCCAGGCCAATTAGAAAACCAGCTATGAGGCCTCCAAGATGTGCAATATTATCTGTACCTGTATTTGCAAATCCTGCGTAAAGACTGAAAATAGCAAATAAAATTATCTGTCTTTTAGAAATTGTCTTAAGTTTATTTCTGCATTTTACAACCGAAGCAACACTTGCACCAATTAAGGCAAAAATTGCACCGGAAGCCCCAAGTGAAACAATTTCATTTCCCATTATCATATTATAAGACAAAGAGGCTATGCTTGCAAGGATTCCGCCAAGAAAATAAACCAGGCCGAACCTAAACTGTCCCTCACTGTCTTCATATCTCTTACCTATTATAAAAAGAACGAACATATTATTGAGAAGATGATCCAAATCGGCATGAAGAAACATTGAAGTGAAAATGCGGTAGTATTCCCCGTTTCCTTTAACTGCCATCCATGAATTGTCAAAATTTGATATTACATCAATGCCGTTTTGAAGTAGAAACATATTCAAAAACTATGTAAATAACTACATTTAATCCAATTATTATATATGTTATCAATGTAAACCTCCTTTTACCATAATTGTATTCATCAAATATACCAAAAATAATGTCATGCTTTCAAGTAGGTTAAATGTGGTATAAAGACTGTATAAACTTTTAATTGATGGGCAAATAAAAAAACTTTTAGTTTTTTTATTAATATATGATATAATTGATAACACTTAATATTTGGAGGATGAATAAATGGCAGATTTTCAAGATAAAGCTATATACTTAGGACATAGTGGATTTTTACTTGAACTTGAGAGTGCAACCTTAATATTTGACTGGTATCAGGGAGAAATACCGCCGCTTAGAGGAGAGAAGCCGGTCTATATTTTTGCAAGCAACATTAATCAGGATCATTTTAGACCTGAGATATTTGGGGCAGTTGAACAATTACCACATGCTGAAATATTTATAGGATATGATCATTCCATACCGGAAGTGGATACATTTTTAGACAGCCTTCCTGAAAAAATTCAGGAACATGTAAGCTGCTTTGGTGGAGATGCAAGGCTTTATTCTGAAAACGGAGAAATGCTTGTTACCTCAATTCCTGCAACAGAGATGGGAGTGGGATTCATAGTCGAAATAGAAGGAAAGATAATTTTCCACGCTGGAACTCTCTATCTCAATCAGACTGCCTCAGAAGAAGAGTATAATAAATGGTATCAGAAAATGTCTTTGGAGCATCCTGACTTAAGCATTGCTGATTATGAGGCTTATCTTGAACACTGTGAAGATGAGTTTGCAAAATATACAGATAAAATTAAGGGAAGAGACTTTGATTATGCGATGCTTCCGCTTGAACCAAAGTATGGTGATATAGGTGAGCGTACCATAAAGAGATATATGGAAATAGCAAATTATAAGCTTTGGTCACCTATGCAGCTTCATGGAATGTATGAAGTTGTGGATGATTTTGTGACAAATTATCCTGAACTTGTAAAGAATATGATAGGTGTTACAACAAAGTCCGGTGTGAAAAAGGCTATAAAATCAGGAGAGAAATATACTTTGGACTAAGACTTGTATATTAGGAAGGATTACTATGATTACAATATATGGAAGTATGATGTGCCTGGATTGTCAGAACTGTAAATATAACTTTGATAAGTATGATATAGACTATAGGTTCCTAGATGTGCATACTAACATACAGTATTTAAAGGAATTTTTGAAATACCGTGATACTAACCCTGTTTGACAGGCTCAAAAAAGTCTATGATATCTGTTATCCTGCCTGCATTGACGAGGATGGAACGGTGTTTACAGACTGGGAGACCTACATTAGAAATAAAGGCTTAGATCCTGTATATTTGGCTTAGTACCAAATATCATTCTATATGTATAAGGGATTTTATTTCGCATAGCATGGGATAAACACCTGCCTCTTAGCAAGTGCAGGTGATATTATTTTAACGAAATGGCTGTTCTGCCTGATAAACAACTGCAAAGTATGCTGATTCTACTTGTGGCTTTGTTGTGGCTTATCTGGTGTGACAGTCATTTTTGTGTATAGGGAGTTATAAATAAGAAAAGCGCAGCAACATAAGCTGCTACGCTCAAAGTGTATATTTTTTGCTATATTTCAAGCGGAGGAAGTCATATTAAGCATTTGCTATTTCATTTAACTTTTCTAAAAGTTCACCTTCATCAAGACCGTGTACAAGACAGGCATCCTCAAGAGATTCCATAAGAGAAGATGGGCAGCCTATGCAGTGCATGCCGGCATCCATAAGAACCTCAGCAGCCTCAGGATAAGCCTGTAATATATCTCCCATAAGCATATCAGCTGTTATCTTATCTCCGCCATTTGAAGACTTGCCAAAGAAAAGTTCAATATCATCCTCAACGGTACCGATTCCTGCTATGCCAAAGTTCTCTACAAGAACCTTTGCCACATTTGGGCTAAGGAAGGCAGGGAGAGTAGGTCCTAAGTGGATGTCCTTCACTCCGAGGTAGAGGAGGGCAAGAAGTACTATTACTGCCTTCTGCTCATACCAGGCAATGTTGTATGTGATAGGAAGGTCATTGATGCTTTCTACTCCAAATACCTCCTTAAGCTTAAGTGCGATAACAGCAAGTGAGTAAGAATCGTTACACTGTCCTGCATCAAGTACTCTTGGAATACCACCTATATCGCCAAGGTCTAACTTGTTGTACTTATACTTAGCACAGCCTGCGGTAAGGATAACTGCACTCTTTGGAAGAGCCTTAGCAAAGTCGGTATAGTAGTTACGGCTCTTTGCCCTTCCGTCACAGCCTGCCATTACTACAAAACGAGTTATAGCACCTGACTTAACTGCTGAAATTACCTCTCCTGCAAGTGAAAATACCTGGCTGTGCGCAAATCCGCCGACAATCTCACCTGTTTCGATTTCTGTTGGAGGAGGGCAGTTCTTAGCCTGCTCTATGATAACTGAGAAATCCTTGGTTTCACCGTATGAGCCTGGAATGTGTTTGCAGCCTGGGAATCCAGCTGCACCTGTGGTGTAGAGTCTGTCCTTGTAGCTGTCCTTTGGAGGAACTATACAGTTGGTTGTCATAAGGATAGGTCCGTTAAATGACTCAAACTCCTCCTTCTGCTTCCACCAAGCATTACCATAGTTACCTACAAGGTTAGTATATTTCTTAAGCTTAGGATAGTAGTGGGCAGGTAACATTTCAGAGTGGGTATACACATCTACTCCTGTGCCCTGTGTCTGTTCAAGGAGCATTTCTATATCTCTGAGGTCGTGCCCTGATACAAGTATGCCAGGGTTCTTACCTACTCCGATATTTACCTTGGTTATCTCAGGGTCGCCATAAGCAGTTGTGTTGGCAGTATCAAGAAGAGCCATACCGGACACACCGTACTTACCTGTCTCAAGAGTGAGGGCAACGAGATCATCTACTGTAAGGCTGTCATCAAGTGTTGCAGCAAGTGCGCGCTGTAAGAAAATATCTACTTCTTCGTCATCCTTAAGGAGGGCATTTGCGTGCTTAGAATAAGCAGAAAGTCCCTTAAGACCGTATACAATGAGCTCACGAAGAGAGCGAATGTCCTCATTCTCAGTAGAAAGTACACCTACAGTCTTAGCCTTTTCAGGGAAGGAAGCCTCATCGCCGTTCCAGATAGCAGCAGGAGGAAGACAGACAGTATTCTTAACACTCTTTAAAAGTTCCTCTTTCACATTAAGAGTCTCGATAATCCTTGCTTCAATAGCATCCTTATCAAAGTTTGCATTTGTAATGGTAATGAAAAGGTTAAGTGTAATGAGGTGGTTCACCTCAGAACTTACAGGTGTTCCCTCTTTTCTAAGTGCAGTAGTAACTGCTGACAATCCCTTAGTTACATAAATAAGAAGATCCTGAATATTTGCCACTTCAGGAGTTTTACCACAGACACCGCTTACTGAGCAGCCCTTTCCGCCTGCGGTTTCCTGACACTGATAACAAAACATTTTATTCTCCATTTTTACCTCCAAATATTTTTTAGATTTATTGTAGTTACATATCTTTCATATGATGTCTTAATTATAGTGATGTATAGACAATAAGTATGTTGTTAAAACAACATGATTAATATCTTGACAAATATTTTTTTAGTGATAGCTTATTATTGTAAGATGGTTTAATAGTAACAAAAAAAGGTAATTACAACTGTACAGCAGATTTGAATCTGTTTTTTTACAATATTTACGGAGGAATTTATGATTAAAATAGACTTGGTGACAGGATTTTTAGGCTCGGGGAAGACAACATTTATAAAAAAATATGCAAAGTATTTCTTAGACAAAGGGCTTAAAATAGGGATACTTGAAAATGATTATGGAGCAATAAATGTAGATTTGATGCTGCTTGGAGACTTAATAGGAGAAAACTGTGAAGTTGAGATGATAATAGGCGGAGATGACCTTGAAACCCACAAAAGGAGATTTAAAACTAAACTAATAGCAATGGCAATGAGCGGTTATGACAGGATAATAGTAGAACCATCAGGAATATTTGAGCCGGAAGAGTTTTTTGACTTATTGTATGAAGAGCCTCTTGATAAGTGGTATGAATTAGGAAGTGTGATAACTATAGTGGATGTAGGATTTGAAGCGGATATGTCGGAGGATTCAGAGTATCTGTTTGCAACACAGCTTGCAAGTGCAGGAGCCATTGTATTTAGTAAACAGGAAAAATTTAGATACAAAGATGCAGGAGGAACTATAGATTATTTAAACAGTTTGCTGGAAAAAATAAAATGTAAGAGAAAAATAACAGACAAAGATATTGTATCATCATCAGGTAAGTTTGAAAACTGCAATTTCCAGGCAATTTCAGAGATGGGATATATAGTAACAGATTATGAAAAGAAATTTTATAAATTTAAAAATTATTCATCTATCTTTGTAATGGATTCTCAATTAACAAAGAGTGATTTATTAAAAAAATATAAAAATTATATTTAGTGATTGTAAAAAAATTTGGTAATGTGATTAGGATTAAAGGGATTTATAAAAAGAAAAATAATGAATATTATTTTATAAATATAACTAAAAATATAGAAACGGATAAAAATAGACAGGGGGCAGGATGTACTTATAGTGATAGGAGAAGAACTTAATGAAATTAATATAAGAGAAAAACTAAACAAATAAACAGTTCTTTGCTGATATTTGGAAATAATTAATATATTATTCCGTTATAAGCCACTTAAAAGGTGAATTGCAAAAAGTAACTTCCACACCTAAGGTTTAATTTTTTATTTTAGATACGGTATGGAAATTACTTTTTACAAATTTTACATAAATTAAGAGCTAGATGTATACATTATCTGAAAAAAATGCTATAATCAGCCTTACAGGAAGAACATGACCTAATTTTTTTCATAGCAAACAGGAGTCGAAGTTACTTTTCCAAAAACTGGGAATAAGTAAAATCCACCCTTTATATATGGGCTAGAAGTTCATCTTTTAACCGGTGAGTTCCTTTTTATTTGCCTAAGAGCTTAGGGGTTAGGGTAATTTCATCCGGTGAAATTTTTTGAATACCTAAGCTCTTTAATATTTTTTTGCCGTATTGAAATGCAAAAATATCATAAGAGCTTTTGTTTCCGAGCTTCGCCCTTGAATATGAATTGATGTGGCTCATCATCAGGTTTATGTCTTCCTGTGTGTAATTACTAAAATCCACACCCTTCGGTATTATCCTTCTTATCATTTCATGGTTGTTTTCACAGCCGCCCTTCTGGTAAGGTGAAGAAGGGTCGCAGTAAAATACCCTAAGTCTCCTGTTTCCCTGTGCATCAAACTCCAGTGCCTGCGGATTTGAAAATTCACTTCCGTTGTCTAACAGCAGCACATCAAATATTTTCCCGAAAATATCAGGTCTCAGTTCAATATACAGCCTTTCAAATATCTCCGTAACAGAATGTGAGTCATTGTAGTTTCTCAGAAAAGCAAGCTGCAGGTTCTGCTGTACAAAGAAGAGAGTGAGAAGTACTTTCCCGCCCTTTACCCCTTCTACACTGTCGCCTTCACATACGACTGAATCAGGGTTTTCTTCAATAAACTTCAGGAAGTCCTCATAAGTCCTTCCTTCCTGCACTCTTTTATCCACTTTCAAAGATTTGCTTTTATTTTTTCTCGGACGCATTCTTATAGTGCGTGGCATGTCAATGTTTCTGGCAAAAAACAGACTGTTGTTTATATATTTATAGAGAGTCCTGTCGGAAACCATGATTTCATGGTTGATTGTTATATGTCTTATGGATTGCCCTTTTAACAGGAGTGGACTTACAATGCCGTCTATATATTCCCTTTCGTTTTCTGTAAGGTTAAACCCTGTTCTTGATTCAGACAGTGATTTTCTATATCTTGCCTCAGCTTCCTTTGCCTTGTAAAATCTTTTTTTCAAGGCGGCACCTGTTTCTGTTAGGGCATCCGTTACATACATAAGGTGGATTAAGAAGTTTAGGGCAGATATGTCTGACATAATCATCACACAGTGGCATGCATTTCCCGCAGCTTCCGTGATGTTCTGTTTTTTTGTTAAGGCAGTGACTGCATACAAATCTTTTTTTACATGATCTGTCCACTGAATGCAGACAGTCATTAAAAGACCTGCCGTATGAGCCTGTCTGTTCAGTAATTATGTTTTTTTTATTTCTTTTGAAACAGTTGTGTTGTCTTTTCCTATAGCCAAAGCAATCTTATTAAAAGCTCATTTTTTAGAAAGCATGATTTCTATGTCAGAACGCTGGCTTAAAGAAAGATGTGAATGTTTTTCCCATAATTAAAATATTCCTTTCAGTTTGTATATAAAACCCCTAACCTGATGAATCTAACCCAATATATATTTTAACTCATGGAATCAGTAAAGTCCATAGTTAAAGATGTGGTGTATGGAAAAAGTAAAATCCATACTAATGTGGACTTTACTTTTTTTCAAATAATAAAGCCACTTAAAAACGATAATAATAATATTGCTTAAAAAAACTTTAATTTTGTTATAATACTTTTAAAAAGCCGACTGTAATGTTAATAAAAAGTTTAGAATAATGTAAGAATTAATATGAAATTATTCAAGCTATTTTAGTTTAAGATTCAATATATTTAGAAAACAATAGTTGGCTTGTGCTGGTTATTAGGCAGAAATATGTGTAAGGAGGAGGATTGATGGATAGTTACGATAACGATCCTATTGACAGAAAAAAGATTGGCAAGTATTTTCCTGAAATTTTCAATGCTTTTTCGCATACTGAAGCAGGTAAGCATTCTTTTATAATGAATATTAAAAATAATTATGCCTACTGGTCAACTGACTCAGTAGATTACTTCGGACTTGATGGAATTAGAATTTATAATCCTATAGAAAAGTGGGCAGCCAACATTGCTCCGCATGACAGAGAAAAATTTTTTGAAAATATGCGGAGGTTGTTTTCAGGGGAGTTGTCTGAGCATAACCTGACATATCACATTAAAAATGGAAAGGGAGAATATGTAACCTGCTCCTGTAATGGGAGGATAGTGTATGGAGATGATGGAGAGCAGCTCTATTTTGCAGGAACAATAATTAACCACCAGAAAAATGCAGTAATAGATCCAGTAACAGGTCTGCATAATAGAGAGGGACTGCTTGCTTTTATGAGACATTTGCACGAAGAGGATAAACAGTATTACTTTCTTATGACAGGACTGAAACAGTTCTATAAAGTGAACTATGCCTATGGATATGAGTTTGGGAATCACATATTGAACAAGGTGGGAGATATGTGGCGTGAAATAGCCGAAGATGATATAGTATTTAGAACCGAAGGAACCAAGATGGTTATAATTTTTCCAAACGACAAATATACAGCAGAAGATGTAGAGAAAAAATACAAAGTTATCTCGGATAAACTTAAAGAAAGCATAGAGTACAATGGCAGTAATGTATTTCTAAGTGCCTATGCCTGCTTATATAAATCAGACAATCTCAAGCTGGATGTAAATACAATATATAATTGTGTCTTATATGCTACAAACAAAGCCAAAAAAGAAGAAAATGATGAGTTGTTTTTAGTTACGGAGGCTTTGTTCAGTGGAAATAATTTATTTATGGAAAAATTAAGCCACATCCGTAACTGCATACCAGACAATTTTAAAGGATTTTATTTGGTGTATCAGCCTATTGTATCAGCCAAAAACAGCGAGTTAATGGGTGCAGAGGCTCTTATAAGATGGAAAGATGATACCTATGGTTTGGTACCCCCAAATGAATTTATAGAGTGGCTGGAGGGAGATTCCATATTTTATGACTTGGGCAACTGGATAATAAGACAGGCTGCAAGGGATATGAGTGAAATTGTAAAGCTGTATCCTGATGTATTATTAAATATTAATTTAGCATATCCGCAGATTAAGAATAACAATTTTAACACAGACCTTTGCAATATATTAGAAGAGGAGGGATTTAATCCTAAAAATCTTAATTTGGAACTTACAGAGAGATGTAAGTTTAGTAACATAGATCATCTTAGAAGCAGCATTGCCTTTTTAAATCAAAGGGAATAAAGAGTGCTTTGGATGATTTTGGAACAGGATATTCGGCATTGGATCTTATGGTTGAACTTCAGGTAGACGAGATTAAAATAGATAAAAGTTTTATACAGGATATTGATGAAGATATGTCCAGACAAAGTCTGCTTAAAGCAGTTACAACCTGTGCATATGAACTTGGTAAGAGGATCTGTATAGAGGGTGTAGAAACTAATATAATGGCAGAGTACTTATATAATCATTTCAAAGTCACCAAATTTCAGGGATATCATTTTTCAACACCTCTTGAAAAAAATAAATTTATTAATTGGGCTAAAAATAATAAAAAGCGTGTTAGCAATTAAAAATAGCATGACTGAATGAATATTTTCACACAGTCATGCTATTTTATTTTACCTGTTATTCAAATTTATTCTTTGCCATCAAAACAATATGTACAAAGGCATTCTTTTTCTATCCCTATTGCCTTAACCATATCATCAAGACGATTAAAACTAAGTGAAGTAAAGCCAAGTTTAGTACGGATTTCATCTATCATCTGATGATATTTTTCAGAATCAGGATTGGCATATTCTTCTAAAACTTCTATAGATACATTTTCTCCCTCTTTATCTCGTATAACTCTTCTGGTTATTAAATCCATATCCGAGGTAGAACGTGAAAAATTGATGTATTTACACCCATACATAATAGGAGGGCAGGCAGGTCTTACATGAACTTCTTTAGCACCGCTTTTGTATAGAAATTCAGTAGTTTCCCTAAGCTGAGTTCCTCTCACTATGGAATCATCTATCAGCAGGATTCTTTTGCCGTTTATAAGTTCATGCACAGGTATTATTTTCATTTTTGCAATCAAATCCCGTTTAGATTGTATAGTTGGCATGAAGGAACGTGGCCAAGTGGGTGTATATTTGATGAATGGACGGGAAAAAGGCACTTTCGATGTATTTGCATAACCTACGGCATGAGCAGTGCCCGAGTCGGGAACGCCGGCGACTATATCTATTTCATTAGTTGAGATATTGTCTCTTTTTGCCATAAGACTTCCACAATTATTTCTCATAACTTCTACAGAAACACCTTCATAACTTGAAGAAGGGTATCCAAAATATACCCACAGGAATGAACAAACCTTACTTTTACTGTTTGGGTTAACAAGAACTTTAGTGCCATTAGGAGTAATTACATCTATCTCTCCAGGGCCCAGTTCCTTATAATGTTCATATCCAAGATTGAGATAGGCAAAACTTTCAAAAGAAGCACAGTAACCATCATCTTTTTTTCCTATGATAAGAGGGGTTCTGCCAAGCAAATCTCTGGCACAGTATATTCCTATAGGTGTGAGTATCAACATGGTCATAGAACCATCAATTTTTTCCCAAACATACTTAATTCCTTCAATAAGATTTTCTTTTTGATTAATTAAAGCGGCTACAAGTTCTGTTTGATTAACCATATTACCGCTCATTTCCATAAAGTGAGTACTGCCAAGCGATACAATTTCGTTAACAATTTCCTCGGTATTATTTATTCTTCCAACAGTTACCAGAGAAAAAGTACCATGATGGGATCTTACAATAAGAGGCTGTGGTTCATAATCGGAAATACAGCCTATTCCATAATTTCCTTTCATACTCTGTATGTCACGGTCAAACTTGCTCCTAAAAGGAGAGTTTTCAATGTTATGGATTGCCCTGTCAAAACCATTTTCGCCAAAAACAGCCAGCCCAGCCCTTCGAGTACCCAAATGTGAGTGATAGTCCGTACCAAAGAATAAGTCAAAAACACAGTCATTTTTAAGTGTTGCTGCAAAAAAGCCACCCATATACTTGTCCTCCTTATAAATTATCAATTAATGATAGTACAACAGAGGTTAATAGTCAACTATTAGAAGAATTAAACAAATTTAAAATAAATATAACTCCTACTAATAAATAGGAGTTATATTTTCATACTTCAGCAGGATGATTATCTTTAATAAGGCTAACGAAATCATCCCGCGGAAGAGGTTTGCTAAAATAATATCCCTGTATATATTTGCAGCCAAGATTAATGATATGCCTTGCCATTTCTTTGGTTTCAACACCCTCAGCAACAATATCAGAACCGGTAGAAATTGCAGTTTTAACAAAGTTTTCAAGAAGAATCATAGACTTTTTTTCTGAAGATGTAAAAGGAGCCTGTACTATAGATTTATCAATCTTTATTAGTTTTAATGAGAGTGACAGAATCCTGGAGAGAGAAGAGTATCCTGTTCCAAAATCATCAAGTGAAAAGCTTATGTTTTTATCATGCAGGGTTTTGATATTCATATCAACTATATCTGTAAATTCACTTGCCGAGGTTTCGGTGATTTCAAGGTTGATCTGATTAGGAAAGACCTTATGTTTTTTTAACACTGACATTACCTTTGCAGCCAGATTGCTCTGCAGGCATTCAACCATTGAAACATTTACCTCTATGTACTCAAAGCCATATTCACTGAGATTTTCTTCAGAAATTACTTCACATACCTTTTCAAGAACAAAGTCCCCTATATCAATAATCAGAGAACTTTTTTCTGCAATGGGGATGAAAAGTTCAGGAGAAATAAAATTCCCATCATTGTCCCTCATTCGAATTAAGGCTTCAGCAGAAGTAAACTTCTTTTTTACAGCATTATAAATAGGTTGGAAATAAACTTCCAGCCTGTTTTCTTCTAAGGCAGTCTGTACAAGAGTCTCAATCTTAATTATCTCTGCATCACTTTTTAGATTAAGTTTTTCAGGCTCTATAGTAAGAGTATCATCCCTGTTTTCGTATAGCTTCAGTGCTTGAAACAGGTTATCTACCATTCTGACGCTGGAAACATCTTTAGGTGAACTAAAGGCACAGCAGGTAGAATATATAGGAATGCTGAGTCTTGATGAATTTGACAGGGTTTCCATTATATAACAAGTTTCTTCATACACAAGTTTTGATTCCTGCTTATTATTTTCATCCATAACAATGAGATACTGCCCGGGATTAAGCCTAAATATAAGAAGCCTTTTTGAAAATTGTTTAATATTTTTGGTAATAAACCCCTCGGCATGTAAGATTCTATTATGTTCTATGGTGTTATTAATCAAATTAATATTGTGTATGTTGATTGCGATACATTGAGTATTGGATTCAGGAGTGAATCTTGAGCCGCACATTGAGATAAAGGCATCACGGTTCATCATAAGAGAGCCGTCAGAATAGTATTCGCAGGGCGTTTGCACAAAAGAAAATACTAAGGTGACAAAGATGGTGGAAGTAAACTGCAATGATGATGCCTGTGGATAAAAATAATCAAATGTTACACCAATGGAGTATACAATAACTACAGCAGGTAATATAGCTTTATGTATCTGTGACAGGGCATGTCTGCCTTTAATTAAAATAATTGCAGCTCCAAGTGCATAATACAGGTCGACCAGGTAGATGAGAGAAAAGTGCTTCCCATATTCAAACTTACCATTTGCAGTTACTATGAAAACCCAGCCATTTGAATAGTTAATAATTAATAGCGACAAAATGAAAACTACAGGTACAATAAATAATTTTAATATATTTATACCATGTATACGCTGATTAACAGATATTGAGGTAAATACCAACATGAAGCAATAAGATGTATGCATGAGTATATACTTAAAGGAGTGAAGTGAATACAGTATGTACTGGTTAGTTATTCCATCAAGCCCAATAGCGATAAGGTCAACAAAGGTATTGAGCAATAAGAAGAATATAGTTCCATACAATAAAGTATGGCGGTATACCGAAATGCTCTTTTTGATCTTGTAAGCGATAAATAGTGCCAACAAAATAAATATTGAACTGACATCCAGCCAAATGCTATATTCCATTAAATCACCTCCTTTTTAAGAAAAACGGTCAAGTCATCAACAGACAGTGGTTTTGAAAAATAGTATCCCTGCAGATAATCAAAACCGGTATTAAGTGCGTAATCCAGTGAATCAACAGTTTCGATATGTTCAGCTTTAATTTGTAACTTAAATTCTCTAAGGAAATCTATGGTACAGTTGACAAGGTTTCTGGCTAACTCTGAATCAAGGGCGGCTTTGGTGAGAACCTTGTCAATGGTTACCAAACTTATTGGCATATCAACTAAGGCAGAGGCGTTAGTATAGCCATTGCCATAGTTTTCAAGAATGAAACGGAAACCTGAATCTGTTATAGACTTCATATTATCTATAATAACTCCGTCATAATCTATCATAGAGCTGTTTGAAAGTTCAAAACAGATGAGTTTGGGCGGAATGTCATATTTGGCAGCAAGGTTCACAAGTTTTTCTACTTCATTTTTCTTAAGAAGTATTGAGATAGGGATAATGACCTCTATGGTTTTAATTCCAAGAGTCATTAAATAATTATCTCTTATTGACTTAAAGAGCATTTCCAACAGAAAGTTGTAAAGCCCTGTAATTAATCCATATTTTTCAGCAATACTAATAAAGGTACGGGAATTAACATTGCCAATTTCTGAAGTTTCCAGAATGATTTCTGTTTTCAAAGAGTCAAATTTATTGGTTGAAACATTAAGTTCAGGTAAAAAAGTAAGGTATAGAGCAGGTTTTTCATATAGGTTAAGTATCTTAGAGGATATGAGATGCTCTTTATCAATGATGGTGATATCCATATCGTTAATAGTGATATATCCCCTATCCTTAGGTATAACGGCGGTTGCTTCCAATTGGATTACTTCCTTAAGCATACCGGCATTATCGATATCATTAGGACAGTTATATATACATAGGCGTTTTGTGAGGGAAATCTTATTTGTGCTTGTTATCTCAAATGGATATTTAAATCGTTCTTCTATTCTATCTATAAGTATTTCCGTCATATGTATATTCGACCAATAATTTTCTAAGGAAAAACAGATGGCAAATTTTCCTCGTCCCAAAGAATAAAGGCTTGCACTTTTCAACAAATGGGAGAGAAAGGAAGATACTTCTATAATAAGGTTATTAATGTTACCCTGCTCCAATTCTTTATCAAGTGCATCAATCATTTCAATAGTGAGGGTGAGTACAGTAATTGGCTTTCTCATAGAAATAGCCACACTGAAGTTAGTAAACAATGCGTCTTTATTTAAAAGACCTGTAACCGAATCAATATAGTCGGAAGGGCTTTCAATAGTTATATAAATAATAAGTACCATTAATGCCATGAAAAAGCTTTCAACAGCAAGGGAAGGATAGAAAAACTGTATAGTTGTACCTATCAACGGTATAACAGGTATAACAGTAAATGCAATCCTCTTGTCATTCCTTATGTTTTGCCCGTAGTTATATATAGTCAATGTAACAAAGGCGAGGTAGTACAATGCAACAAAATAAAGAAGGTAGAGAAGTAACCTTCTATGGTATCCCGAAACCGGACTTATATAAAAAACAGTGTTAAAAAAAGGATTTAATGTAATTGTTATTACGGCAACGACTGCAGGTGTATATAGTAAAAACTTACTTAGTGTTTCATTTATTTTAATATTAAGGACTGAATATTCATAAAAGGCGGCAAAAGCACAACACAGAGTATGGGCATAAAAAAATATCATAGATAATATATTGAGTATTACTATAAAATCTGCCATATCTTTGCTGTTATTATGTATATAGCTTTCAATAAAAACATAAGATAAAGCTACAAATGATGAAATAAAGGAACATAGGTAGAGCTTCCTAAAAAAATCCTACTATAGGTAAGAGTTATAGATTTTCTAAATACAAGCATATAACCTATGGCTAACTCAAGGGCAAAGGCTGCCGCTTCAAAACCAAAAATTATTTATCATTCTATTCTCCAAATTGTCATTGTAGTAAAATATAAAAAATTTTCTAAAGTGAGTTCATTTTTGATAAATTTTTGCAGTACATTCAAGTAAACTAATGAATTAATATAGTTTTTGTAATTATACCACAATTATATCACAATTATAACACAAAAACGGTTACAAAAAGGAAAAGTATAAAAAAATTGAATAATAACTATATGGGGTTTTTATGGAGGTGAAAATGGAAAATACAAAGTGTATAAGAGAAATTAGGGAAGAAATTGAGCATAAAATCTTATGTGAATATGCATCTTTCTCGGATGAATCACTGGGAAGGGATATGGAGGAGAGCCCGGATGAAATAAGAACCATATATCAACGGGATAGAGATAGAATACTGCATTGCAAGGCATTTAGAAGACTTAAACATAAGACACAGGTGTTCTTGGATCCGGAAGGCGATCATTACAGAACCAGACTCACTCACACACTTGAAGTATCACAGATAGCCAGAACCATAGCCAGAGCACTTATGTTGAATGAAGATCTTACAGAAGCCATAGCTTTGGGGCATGACCTTGGGCACACTCCGTTTGGGCACGCAGGAGAGAGGGCATTGAATAAAATATCACCATATGGTTTCCATCATAATGAACAAAGTGTGAGGGTGGTAGAACTGCTTGAAAAGCATGGAGAGGGGCTCAATCTTACAAAAGAAGTAAGGGATGGAATAAAAAATCATAGAAGTGCCTGTAAACCTTCGACTTTAGAAGGAAAGATTGTAAGGATTTCAGATAAAATTGCTTATGTAAATCATGATATAGATGATGCTTTAAGAGGCGGTATACTTACAGAAGAGGATTTACCTAAGGAATTTACCAATATTGTTGGCCATACTGTGGCAGATAGAATAGATACTATGGTCAAAGATGTAATATTTACAAGTATGGGGAAAAATGAAGTAAAGATGTCAGAGGCTGTTGAGGCTGCAATGAGGGGGCTGAGAGCCTTTCTTATGAGAGAAGTATATAGCAACCCTGCAGCAAAGAGCGAGGAAGTCCAAGCTATGAGACTGGTTGAATATTTATATAACTATTATCTTGAAAATTATGATGTATTGCCGATAGAATATAAAAGACTGGCTATAGATAAGGGTGAACGGGTTGAAAGAGTGGTTTGCGATTATATAGCAGGTATGTCGGATGATTTTGCAATAACTAAAATTAAAGAAATATTTGTTCCTGTACGCTGGGGAAAATATTAAGGAGATATATGTTTTATTCAGAAGAAATTATTGATGAGGTAAGAGAGAAAAACGATATTGTCGATGTAATTTCTCCATATGTAAGGCTTACGAAACATGGAAGCAACTATGTGGGATTATGTCCGTTTCACAACGAAAAAACGCCTTCATTTTCGGTGAATACGGAAAGACAGTGTTTTCACTGTTTTGGCTGTGGTGTGGGTGGTAATTCTATCAGTTTTGTTATGAAATATGAAAATTTGACATTTACTGAAGCAGTAAGGCAGTTGGCTGATAAAGTAGGAATGAATCTTCCTGAAGAAAATTACAATCCTGAATATAGGAAAAGAGCTGACTTGAAAACAAGGCTGTTTGATATTTATAAGGAGGCAGCAAAGTTTTATTATTTTCAGTTGAGAAGTGACTATGGTAACTTTCCTATGGAATATTTGAAAAACAGAGGACTTTCAGATGAGACTATAAATGCTTTTGGGCTTGGATATTCAATCAAATCGGCCAATGCATTATATAATTATTTAAAATCAAAAGATTACAGCGATGAACTGATGATTAAGGCTGAACTGGTTACATTTAAAGAGGGAAGGGGCATATTTGATATGTTTTGGAACAGGGTCATCTTTCCGATTATGGATCAGAATAATAAAGTTATAGCCTTTGGCGGCAGAGTGATGGGAGATGGAGAGCCTAAGTATCTGAATTCAAGAGAGACTGATATATTTAATAAGAGAAGAAATCTATATGGATTAAATTTTGCAAAGCATAGCAGACAGGGATATATGCTGCTTTGTGAGGGATATATGGATGTGATTGCACTTCATCAGGCAGGGTTTACAAATGCTGTAGCATCTCTCGGAACTTCACTTACGGAAGAACAGGCAAGGCTGATTTCCAGATATGTGAAAGAAGTAATTATAACCTATGATAGCGATGGGGCAGGAGTAAAGGCTGCTATAAGGGCTATACCAATATTAAAAACAGCAGGAATAAGGACTAAAATACTGAAACTTACACCTTTCAAGGATCCGGATGAACTTATAAAGTCCGCAGGGAGGGAAGAGTTTGAAAAAAGGATACAAAATGCAGAGAATAGCTTTGATTTTGAACTTTATAATATAGAAAAAAATTATGATTTATCTGAACCGGAAGGGAAAACAGAATTTTTAAACAGGGTTGCAGAAAGGCTTACAGAATTTGAAGAGGAGTTGGAAAGGGAGAATTATATAGCGGCCGTTGCAGCAAAGTACTTTGTATCAAAGGATTCGCTTAACAGACTTGTGAACAAAATTGGAGGAGCCAGGGAAATTAGAGATACATATAAAGAGGCGGGGGAGAGGATTAAGAAGAACGAAAGGGTTAATACTGCGGATGATGGCTTACTAAAAACCAATAGACTGCTGCTTAGTTTCCTTGCGGATCAACCGGAATTGTATAAAAGGATAAAAAATATTATTTCAGAAAATGACTTTGCTACTCCTTTATATAAAGATGTGGCGAGAAGGATTTTTATACAGATAGAACAGGGTAAAAATCCCAACATAGCTGAAATTATAAGCAGATATGAATCAGGAGAAGATCAGGCTTTGGTAGCTGCAGCATTTGAGGAAAAGTTTGAAGTGGAATTAGGTGAGGAAGAAAGAGAGAGAGCATTTAGGGAAGTGGTTATTAAGGTAAGAAAAGCAGGGCTTGCAGAGGAACTTAAGTCCTTAGATGGTAAAGATATGAAAAAGTTTATAGAAATTACAAAGAAACAAAATGAGCTTAGACGGCTGGAGTTTTAAGCAGGAATTACTAAACTTGGTGGAATAGGGCTTTAGGGAGGTTTAACTTATGGATGAAAAGATACTTAAAAGCAAGTTAAACAAACTTGTAAAGGATGCAAAAGAGAAAAACAGTGTACTTGAGTCTGAAGAGGTCAACCGGTTTTTATGTGATAATGACATCAGTGAGGAAGATTTTGAAAAATGCTATAAATATCTTGAAAAAAAAGGAATTGACATCCTTGTTATAGATGATATAAATGGAATAGATGATATCAATGATGATAAAATTCTTCTAAATACTGATGAGGATGATGAGAATGACAGTGAAAAAATAGATGAGACAGATATAGCAGTCCCTGAAGGCATAAGTACAGAAGATCCTGTAAGAATGTATCTTAAGGAGATAGGAAAGGTACCGCTCTTGTCTATGGAAGAAGAGATAAGCCTGGCAAAAAGAATGTCCGAAGGTGATGAAGAGGCAAGAAAAAGATTGACAGAATCTAACTTAAGGCTGGTAGTGAGCATTGCCAAACGATATTTGGGCAGGGGGCTGCAGTTCTTAGACCTTATACAAGAAGGGAATATGGGCCTTATAAAGGCTGTGGAGAAATTTGACTACACAAAGGGATATAAATTCAGCACTTACGCAACCTGGTGGGTGAAGCAGTCTATTACAAGAGCTATTGCTGATCAGGCAAGAACTATAAGAATACCCGTTCATATGGTAGAAACCATAAATAAGCTGATAAGAACTCAAAGGCAGCTTACTCAAACTCTTGGCAGGGAACCGCTTCCGGAAGAAATAGGGAAAGAACTGAACATGGAGCCTGAAAAAGTCAGAGACATTATGAAGATTGCTCAGGAGCCTGTTTCTTTTGAGACGCCTATAGGAGAGGAAGAGGACAGCCATATTGGAGATTTTATACCTGATGACAGCAATATGGCACCGGTTGAAGTAGCAACTCACGCTATTCTTAAAGAGCAGCTGGGAGAAGTGCTTGACAGCCTTACAGATAGGGAGGCCAGAGTGATAAAGCTCAGATTTGGCCTTGAAGATGGGCGTACAAGAACTTTGGAAGAAGTAGGAAAAGAATTTAATGTAACAAGGGAGAGAATAAGGCAGATTGAGTCCAAGGCTCTTAGAAAACTTAGGCAGCCAAGCAGGAGTAGAAAGTTAAAGGATTATTTAGAATAATGAAGAAAAGAAAAAAAATACCAAAGAGAATGCTTGCGGTTGCAGCCTTGGTTGATAAATCGAAAGTACTGGCTGATATAGGCTGCGACCATGCATATATTTCCATAAATCTTATTGAAAATGGAAAGGTGGACAGGATTATTGCATCTGACTTGAGAGAGGGACCGTTGAACATAGCAAATGAAAATATCAAACTCACGGATTTTGGAGAAAAGATAGAAACCAGGCTTTGTTCCGGTCTTGAAGGGTATGAGGCAGGTGAGGTTGATACTATTCTTATATCAGGTATGGGAGGAATGCTTGTAAGAGAAATTTTGTCAAATGGAAGAGAGGTAGTGGAGGCAGCAGATACGCTAATTTTAGAGCCACAGTCTGATTTGAGGGTGGTAAGGGCATACTTGCGGGAAATTGGATTTTTGATTGTGGATGAGGATATGCTTAAGGAGTCAGGAAAATACTATCAAATTATTAAAGCTGTGAAGAGGGAAACTAAGCAAGAGCTTAGTGATGAAATAGAAATTATGGCTGAGGATGAGTTTGGGCCTGTCCTTATAAAGAAAAAGCATCCTATATTGAAGGAGTTCCTCTTGAGAAGAAGGAAACATTTTGAAAATCTATTGCAAAATAGGGATTTTATTGAATCTCAAAAGAACTCTGATAATAATAGAATTGCAGTTATTAATCAGGAATTAAAAATGGTAATTGAAGCTCTTGGCAGATTTTAATTGTGGAGGAAAGATATGAAAATAGATATTGATGGAAAAATACTTCAATATAATAATGGAGTTAAACTTTCAGAAATAGCAGACAGCATCTATGGTGCAAATCATGGAAAGATACTTGCAAAGGTGAATGGTAAACTCAAGGAGTTGTGGAAAAGGGTATCGGAGGACGCAGAAGTAAAATTTTATGATATAACCTCTACTGATGGAATAAGGACTTATGAAAGGGGCTTGTTATTTCTTTTTATAAAATCCGTACACGATGTATTTAATAAGTCCGAAGTTTCTGGTGTGAAATGTGAATATTCCTTGGGAAATGGAGTATTATGTGAGATAGAGGGTAATATTGAAATCAATGATGAATTTGTTGAAAAAGTAAGAAATAGGATGGATGAACTTGTAGAAGAGAATATTATGTTTGAAAAGAGCATGGTATCTACGAAAGAAGCTGTTGAAAAGTTCTTAGACAGTGATTTGTCAGATAAAGAGCATTTGTTTAGGTACAGAAGAGGTTCCACGACTAATATATATAGGCTTGGAGAGTACTATGATTATTTTTATGGCTATATGCCGCCATCCACAGGGGTGCTTAAATCCTTTGATATCAAAGCTTATGATAATGGAATAATTATTACGCTTCCTAATGCAAAAGAGGGATTTGATGTTAAAAGACCAAGTTGGAAACCACGTGAACTTCTTTACAAAACAATGAAAGAAGCTAATTCATGGGAGAAAAGACTTGGAATTGACAATGTTGGAGATCTTAATGATGCAATTTCAGGAGGACGCATTAATGATGTAATGCTTGTAAACGAAGCCTTGCAGGAAGGTAAAATAGGAAAAATTGCAGAAAATATAGCAAGAGAGGGTAAGAAGATTGTGATGATAGCGGGACCTTCCTCGTCCGGGAAAACTACATTTTCACATAGATTATCCATTGAACTTATGGTACAGGGCCTTAGTCCGCATCCTATTGCAGCCGATGATTATTTTAAAAATAGGGATAAGACTCCAAGGGATGAGAACGGGGATTATGATTTTGAATGTCTTGAAGCCATAGATGTGGAGCAGTTCAATAAAGATATGACAGAACTGCTTGCCGGGAAAGAAGTGAATATGCCGTCATATAATTTCAAGGTAGGTAAGAGAGAGTATAAGGGGAAAAAACTTAAGCTTGGCGAAGACGATATCCTTGTTATAGAAGGCATTCACGGACTTAACGATAAATTCTCGGAGTCACTGCCGAAGGAAAGTAAGTTCAAAATCTATATAAGTGCACTTACTCAGCTTAATATTGATGACCACAATAGGATACATACTACAGATTTGAGGCTTCTTAGGAGAATGGTGAGAGATGCAAGAACGAGGGGAAATAGTGCAGAAGATACTCTTGCAAGATGGGCTTCAGTAAGGCGTGGTGAGGAGAAAAATATTTTTCCATTTCAGGAAGAGGCGGATGAGATGTTTAATTCATCTCTTGTATATGAACTTGCAGTGCTTAAGCAGTATGCAGAGCCGCTGCTTTTTGGAATTGCAAAAGAATCGCCTTATTTTTCTGAGGCAAACAGACTGTTAAAGTTTTTGAATTATTTCCTGCCAATGCCTTCTGATGATGTGCCAAAGAATTCACTGGTGAGAGAATTTATAGGAGGAAATTGTTTTCCGGTTTAAATCATATACAGGCTGCCTGCTTTGGTGCAGGCAGCCTGTTAAATGTTATTGAAAAATGAGAAACACTATAAGCCGGGTTATGTATCTGATGATCATCTATCTCGAATTGCCGTCACCGGCAATCTCTATCGACCTACCTAAAAGCACGGCGGGCAGCCGTATAGCTTTATATTTGGTCTTTCTTCGGATGGGGTTTACATAGCCTCCTTAGTTACCTAAAGAACGGTAGTCTCTTACACTTACCTTTTCACCCTTATCTGACAAAGCCAGACGGTAATTTTCTGTTGCACTGTCCTTGGAGTCACCTCCACCAGACGTTATCTGGCATCCTGCCCTATGAAGCCCGGACTTTCCTCACCTATAATTTAGGCGCGACCATCTGTGTTTCTCAAGGGCTTAGTTTAGCATAAAAAATAAATCTTGGCAAGGCTGTTTAAGTCTTGTGGGGATTATGCCTCAAGTGCCTGTTTTATATCTTCTAAAAGGTCTTCCGCATCTTCTATGCCTAATGATACTCTAACAAGTCCTGCAGATACACCTGCTTCTATCAGCTGTTCGTCTGTGAGCTGGCGGTGTGTGGTGATTGAAGGACAGAGGCAGCAGCTCTTTGCGTCTGCTACATGGGTTTCTATAGCGATTAATTTTAGGTTTGTCATAAATTTCTCAGCTGCTTCCCTGCCGCCTTTAATCTCAAATGAAACTACGCCTGAACATCCGTTTGGAAGGTATTTTTCTGCCAAAGCATGGTACTTATCTGTCTTAAGTCCCGGATAGTTAACGCTTTGAACCTTCTCGTGTTTTGCAAGATATTCTGCCACAGCAAGACCGTTTTTTGAGTGTTCCCTCATACGAACATGCAGAGACTCCAGGCCAAGGTTAACTAAGAAGGAGTTCTGAGGTGACTGGATAGAGCCGAGGTCCCTCATAAGCTGTACAGTTGCCTTGGTGATGAAGGCTCCGACTTTACCAAATTGCTCAGCATATACCAAACCATGATAAGACTCGTCAGGGGTGCAAAGTCCGGGGAACTTATCTGCATGAGCCATCCAATCGAAGTTTCCTGCGTCTACTATGGCTCCGCCTACACCGCTTCCATGTCCATCCATGTATTTTGTTGTGGAATGAGTAACTATATCTGCTCCCCACTTAATAGGCTGGCAGTTCACAGGGGTAGGAAAGGTATTGTCTACAATGAGAGGTACTCCATGCTCATGTGCAGCTTTTGCAAACTTCTCTATGTCAAGTACTGAAAGTGCAGGATTTGCAAGGGTTTCTCCAAATACTAACTTGGTATTTGGCTTAAATGCCGCATGAAGTTCTTCTTCAGCTGCATCAGGAGATATGAAGGTGACCTCTATACCCATCTTTGGAAGGGTAACTCCTATAAGGTTGAAGGTTCCGCCATAGATAGAAGATGAACAGATGAGGTGTCCACCGGCCTCACAGATGTTAAATATAGCAAAGAAGTTTGCAGCTTGTCCTGATGATGTGAGCATAGCAGCGGCACCGCCTTCAAGAGCTGCTATCTTTGCGGCGGCGTAGTCATTGGTAGGGTTTTGCAGCCTGCTGTAAAAATATCCGCTTGCCTCAAGGTTAAAAAGCCTTCCCATGGTCTCGCAGGAGTCATACTTAAAAGTTGTTGACTGTATTATAGGCAGCTGCCTTGGCTCGCCGTTTTTTGGCGTGTATCCTGCCTGTACACATTTAGTTCCCTGTTTTAATTCGCTCATAATAATCTCCTTCTTAAATAAATAATCATAATATTTCAAATTCAAAAAAATATGTTTAATAGTATAAGCAAAACAGGAGATAAAAATCTAGTCATTTTATCTTTGGTGGTAATATATAAAATCTATTAGAAGTTATAGGTAAAAATGATTCCTGCCAGAGTTAAGGAGTATGTTATTACTATATCAACTTTTTACTATACCCGGTAAGTATTTAGAATAAAATGAAAATTTATTAGTATAATTAGTAAAAAAATTGAAAAATCATTAAATGCTTTGATTATTCAGTAAAGTATAGTCAATTCATTACCGATATATGTTATGAATGAGAAAGTGACGGAAACTATTCTAATGTAACTGGGTGGGTTGACCTTATTTTTTCAATTTAATTATATTAAAGAAAAGGAGAATCGCATGAAGATTAAAAAAATGAGAGGACAAGGACTTTGGGCAGTACTGTTAGTTTTCATGATAATGGTAAATTTGTTAAGTGTAAGCAATTCAGGAAAGTCAAGTGCTCATACTAATAATTGGGTAGATGGTGATGCAGTGAAGAAGAACAACATCACATTCCAAAAAAAGGTTGTGAATTACAATCCTGAAACCAAAGAATTTGATGTTGAAATTAGTATCGATAATACTGCTGATAAAGAGAAACAAGAAAAAACCTTGGATGCCGTTTTACTTTTACAGGGGCATGAAGGCAGAAGTATTTTTTCTATAGCTTGGAATGTAGATAAATTTATAAAGGATTTAATTCCTATCAGTGGTAATGGTAAAATCAGATTAGGAGTTGTTACATTAGGAACAGATAATACACATGTAGATTTTACAAATGATGTTGATAAAATTTCTTCTGCTATCCATAGTGTTAAAGAAGGAGGTTCTTATACTGAAGAAGGTCTTAAGATAGCAGATGAGATGCTTAAAAATTCAGCTGCAGATGAGAAAGTTATAATTGTAGCCGGTGATGATGAGTCTTTTTATTCTTATATAAAATATGAGAACTTTGATATCAAAAAGAAGGTTGAACCAACTAAAGTTGATTTTTATCATTATGCAATGAGCGATTTATTATTTGAAATGGTTAAACCTCAGGATGCTACCGGTATTTTTGAAGGAACTGTTTATGATTACTTGAGTGATTATGTAGAATTAGCTAATGGTGCCGATACATTTGTAGAGTCTAAAACATATAAAATGGATGATCAGGGTAAACCTGTTGAATTAAACGGTTCATTTGGTATTAGTAAAGTAAATCCAAATGGAAAATCTATTAAAGTACATGGTGTAAAAGTAAGAAGAAATGAAATACTTAAGATAAAAATATAGTTTAAGACTTAAGGATGAGTGGAATGATGGTAATAAGTATCCTGTTAGTTCCAATACTAATATAATAACTACAAAAAAATTTAATTTGGCATCTGGTTTGAATGGAAATAAGATTGACTTAAATATACCTAAGATTTGGGAAAATCCATCTACAAGAAGACTTACTATCGAACAGAATTGGTTTGAAGATGGTGGGTATATGCATAATACAAGAATTAAAATAACTTCTAATGCCGGTTATAAAAAGATAATTGAACCAAAGGAATCTGGGATAGAAAAGATTAATCTTCAACTTCCGGTTTATGATAATAGTGGAAATCTAATTAAATACACAGTAACTGAAGAATATCTTGGTGAGAGAGCAGGTAAATACACTACAAATGTACAGGTGCGTCCTGACAAGAAGAATGATGATAAAGAGAGCATAAGTTTTACCTTTGATAAAGTTGGAAACAAAATCCCAAGTAGAAAAGTAATCTTCAATAATATTCAGCTTAAAGAGGAGACCATCAAAGTTAGGAAGACTTGGGAAGGACAAGATAGTTCTGCTCTGCCTGAGAAAGTAAATTTTGAACTATTTCCTGAAGTATATAATAGTAAAGGTGAGATTGTAAAAGGTGAACCTATTGAGAAGCTTACACTGACTGCCAAAAATGCATCAGAAGATAACCTTAATGTATGGGAAGGAAAATTCGATACAAAACTTCCTATGTATAAAATAGTTAATGATGGGAGAGAATCATTAACATATAATGTAGAAGAAATAGGTGATGATGGCAAAGCAGTAAACTATCTTAATAAAGATAATAATGGCAGTTCTTCAATTAAAGATGGTTTTGTTAAATTAGGAGGCAACCTTTATAAGGTGAAGAAAACATCTCCAAATGGGGATAAGCATAATGAACCTTATAATTTTACCAATACCCTTGTTAGTGATAAAGATAGTAAGAGAGATATAGAGATAACTCACAAGTGGATTGGTGAAAAAGGCAATGTATCTTTTGGCCTTTTCAAGAAGGGTGAATCAAAGAAACTTTCTAATACATATAAAACTAACGATGTAGATGATAATACTGTAGTAAAATTTGAAAACATTGACATATTAGATAAAGACGGCAATGTTGTTGAATATGAGATTAAGGAAATTGATGCAAACGGTAAGGCTCTTAATGATGGTGATATCATAGTATTAAATGGTAAGAGATACAAGGTTATGTATGATTTAGCCGGCAACATTACCAACGCAGAAACTATCGATATTACAGTTAAGAAGGTGTGGGGAGAAAATGTACCTTCGTCATTGAGAAAGTCTGTTGTAATAACAGTTTCTAATAATGATGATGTAAATACAGTTGTTTTAAGTGAAGCAAAGAAATGGAAACATACATTTAAGGATCTTCCTAAACTTGATGATGGTAACGGCTACTTTGTGCAAGAAAATGGCATTAACAGTCTGGATACCAACAATGAAATGATGAATATCTATAATAATGACGGATTATTTAATGTTGAAATAAAAGATGATTTTGTAAATGAAACCAAAGAGGTAGTAATTAAGAATCAATTGTTTGTTCCTGACTTCTGTTTAAAAGTTATAAAAATCTGGGAGCCTCATGTTAAAAAACAAGAAGCTACAGTAAAAAGTTTTACTAAGGAAGGTGGAAAATGGATTCCTGTAAGAACTGGAACTGCACCGGGAGAGAAGGAAATTGAAGAGGTAGAAGACATATCTGACTGTGTAATTGTGAAACCGGGAGTTCCTTCTCCTGCAAGTCTTCCAAAGAAAATTGAGCCGATATTCGCTGATACATTAACTTTTGGCAAAGAAGTAGGAAAAGTTTACTCTATGAGTAATAAGAGGGTTCTTGAAGGTGTTCCATTAGCTGATAATGAAAAAAAGAAGGTTGCTATCCTTGAAACAGCTGTTGGAGGGGTAGAACTTACTGATGATGAGATTCAGAAAATATTGAACTCAGATAATCTTGATGTAATTAAGTATAAGTTAGGTGAATATGATGTAACAGTCAATAAAATTACAGATAATATGTTCATTATCAATAATTCAGGTAAGAAAATACCGGAAAAACCTGGTAAGACAACACCGGGAGCAATTACACCTGAAGTTCCAACAACACCGGCAACCCCAACCCCAAGTAATCCAACAACACCGGCAAATCCAACCCCGAGTAATCCAACAACACCGGTAAATCCAACCCCTAGTAACCCAACAACACCGGTAAATCCAACCCCAAGTAATCCAACAGTACCGGTAACCCCAACTCCAAGTAATCCAACAGTACCGGTAACTCCGGTACCACCAACACCAACAGTAACGACACCAACTATTCCATCGTATCCAATATCCAACACACCTAATCCGAATGATCCTAATAGTCCGGATGAATTTGTAGCAGTTGGTAATGATGGTACTCCTCAGGGTAAGTTTATAAAAAAGACTAAACCAAATGGAGAATTGGAGTATGTGCTTGAAGAAGACGGAACTCCTTTATCAGGCTTTAAGGCGAAGAATGGTGTAGTATCCTCTACAGGAAAATCTATTGAGGAGAGGCCTGGACTTCCGGAAACAGGAGGCACAAGTAATGCTTGGTACTATGGAGCAGGCATAGGACTTGTACTTATGGCAGGCTTTATTCTTAAAAAGCGTAAGAAAGAAATTTAAGCCAAAGTACACTAACAATGTTTGTATAATAATAAACAGATTCAACCATAAAAATCCACCCCGGTTAATGCAGTGGTTACTATGTATTGACCGGGGTATCTTTATTAATAATGACATATAAGCTGATAAAAGAAAAAACCCCGCTGCCAAGATTAAGCAGCAGGGAAACTTTTATATTTAAGAAAGGTTATATGTGATTATATGTGGTAATATCGTAGCAGCCACGCTTTGTTCTTTTAACAGCATAGAGAGATCTATCAGCGTTTTCAAGAGCTGACTCAATGGACATAGAAGGAGTAACCAATGTGGCACCAATTGACACAGTTGTCCAATATGGGAGAGAATCACCTGCATTTTCTATATCAATTATGAGTCTTTGAGCAAATTCAGCGGCATCATTTTGATCTTTCATTTCACTGCAAAAAATTAAAAATTCATCTCCGCCCATTCTGCAAAGCAGGTCGGACTCACGGACTGCGGCACAGAATACCTTACTCATACGGATGAGAACATCATTGCCTGATAAATGACCATAAATATCATTAATCTGCTTAAAATGATCAAGGTCTAATACAAAAAACCAGCCGTATTCATTTCGCTTTTTCCATTGGCTGCAAAATGTACGGAAATTATTAAGCCCAGTCAAACCATCTTTCTTTGCCAGTTCAGACATTTTTGCATTTACGCATTGTAATTCCTGAACTTTCTTCATAAGGGTTTTAGGATAATATTCACCATCTCCCTGCTCCGGATTTGGAACAGACTGGTGAATATGGATGATTTTCCATTGTTCATCAAATTTGTGGAAAATGAAGGTAAAGCGGCTATCTAAGTTGATAAGTACAGATTTATCTTTATTTTCACCGGAAACAGATAATTTACCATATACCATGCAGGTATTCGAATCTATCCGCATCTCATCACATTGAAGCTTATCAATTTTAAATTCTACATCATTACGATCGGCTATTTCATCTGCAAAAGAAAGTAAAAAACTATCTAAATCGGTATAGAATTCCTGAGAACCGGTACCAATGATTATACATTTAGGAATACACCACTTAGTTGCATAATTATGACTTCTTTCTACATCGTTTGAAAAAAAGCATTCCCAAAGTTCCTGCGTAAGTTTAGAAAAATCCACCCTGTACCTCCTTACAACACCTAACAACAACCTCAGCAAAGGACAATAATTAGTAATTTAAATGAATTTTGTGCTTTTTTCAGAAAATATAAAAAATATAATAATAGTTTACCACACTAACGCAGAGGTTTCAATATCTGAATTGATAATATCTGAGTTAATCTAACTTTTCTATTGAAATAACTTCCTCCGCATATTATAATTAAATCTGTATGTTTTAGAGAATAAGTTGAAAGGAAATGTTATGTATCGTCTTTTATGTAAAGATGGTTCGGCCAAAAGAGGAGAGTTTACTACAGTACATGGTGTGATTCAGACTCCGGTTTTTATGAATGTTGGCACAGCGGCAGCTATTAAAGGTGCTGTTTCAACAGAAGATTTAAGCAAACTTAAAACTCAGGTTGAACTTTCCAATACCTATCACTTACACCTTAGGCCGGGTGATGAAGTAATTAAAAAGCTCGGAGGCATCCACAAGTTCATGGTATGGGACAAGCCTGTGGTAACTGATTCCGGTGGATTTCAGGTGTTTTCTTTAGCAAAGCTCCGTAAAATTAAAGAAGAAGGCGTAAAGTTCAGTTCTCATATAGATGGCAGAAAGATATTTATGGGACCTGAGGAAAGTATGCAGATTCAGTCAAACATCGCATCTACCATAGCTATGGCCTTTGATGAATGTCCGGGGCTTCCCTGTGAAAGAAAATATATGTTAGAATCGGTAGCAAGAACTGAGAGATGGCTTCTTAGGTGTAAAAATGAACTTAACAGACTAAACGGCCTGCCTGATACCATTAATAAAGAACAGCTGCTTTTTGGTATTAATCAGGGAGGTGTATATAGTGATATAAGAATAGAGAATGCTAAGAGAATTACAGATATGGACTTAGCTGGCTATGCAATTGGCGGGCTTGCGGTAGGAGAAACTCATGCGGAAATGTATAGCACTCTTGAAACCGTAGTTCCTTATCTGCCGGAAAATAAACCGACTTATCTTATGGGAGTTGGTACACCTGAGAATATCCTTGAAAGTGTTGAGCGTGGTGTTGATTTCTTTGATTGTGTGTATCCGTCACGTAATGGAAGACATGGCAATGCTTATACAAATCATGGAAAAATGAACCTTAATAATGCAAAGTATGAGCTTGATGACAGACCGCTTGATGCTTCCTGTGACTGCCCTGTATGTAAAAGGCATTCAAGGGCTTATATCAGGCATCTGCTTAAAGCAGGAGAAATGCTTGGAATGAGGCTTTTGGTTATGCATAATCTTTATTTCTACAACAATATGATGGAAGAAATAAGAAATGCAATAGAAAAGGGAGAATTTCAGGTATATAAAAAGGCTAAGCTTGAAGGATTTAAGGCAGGAGAAGAGTGCTGATTAGTGAATTACTTTTGACACCCACATTGTTATATAGTAAAATAATTTATCAAAATTTAGGAGGAAGAAAAAATGATTGGAGTTTTAACAACAGGAGCAGCGACAGGAAGTGAGTCCCTTGGTTCAATGTTACCTATGGTGATAATCTGGGTTGTTGTAGTTGGTGCTATGATGTACTTTATGAGCATCAAGCCTCAGAAGAAGGAAAGACAGAGAATGCAGGAACTTATGTCAAGCCTTGAACTTGGAGATTCAGTGCTTACTACAGCAGGTTTTTATGGAGTAGTAATTGATATTATGGATGAAATCGTAGTTGTAGAATTTGGAAGCAATAAGAACTGCCGCATTCCTATGAAGAAGGCTGCTATAGTTGAGGTTGAAAAGCCAGGTCAGGCAAAAGCAGAAACAACAGAGAAAAAATAATATCATTACAGATATAATTAAACTCTCCCTTTCCGGTTTATGAATCTACTTGTAAATCGAAAAAGGAGAGTTTTTGTGTAATCGTAATCCTTTCTTATTATTTGAAACATAAAAGTCAGTAAATTATCTATCTAAGGACCTGTGTGCCGCAGAAAGTCTTACTATACTTTATTAACTGTTCTTTTTATAATCTGAATTATATTTGAAATTGCAGGTACAAGTATAGCTATAAATAGTACCTCTACAACAAAGTTTGGTGTTATAAAAGAAGCAAAGAAAAATGTAAATGTATCCTGCTCACCATATGAAACAGCTAAATCATTTATTAATTTATAAAAAACTGTGAGCAGTCCAATTACAAAAATTCCGGTGTTTACTACAGGAGCAATTACAGATGAAATGATCATTGCAAGGAAGTTGTTCCTTTTTGCAAGAAGTTTGTAACTAAGCCCGGATAGATAGCCGGCGGCAGTACCTTTTAACAGACAGATAATAACCGTCATGGCCGGATTAAAGTTTAACATAAGGGTACTGAAAGCTTCTGCACCTGAGATTACGGACATGACCACAACTATGCCAAAAATCAGTCCAAGCAAAGCTCCGGCAATTTCGCCAAAGAGAATGGCACCTATTATTATAGGGATGAGGGATAGGGGCGGTGCAAAATTTGCTATTTTGAATCCGCTTGCAAAGGTTTGTAAAACGATAATAAGGGCAGTAAGTATGCCCAGACCGACCAAGTGTCTTGTTTTGTTTGTTATTGTATTCATTTTTCCTCCTGCTGATATTCCCGTAAATTTAGGATTTGCCCGTGGGATACATCGCAATAGGAAGAATAGCATAAAAAGTCCTTGAAGTAAAGGCAAAAAATACTTATAATGGTAGAAGAGTTTATTAAATACAAATTTCTAAATAAATTGTATATATAGAAATGAATATAGAAGTGATTGGTTTGTTATATTTATAGGAGAAGATTATGAGCAGGAATAAATGGGATGAATTTGGTGGTGGAATTAATGATGTAATACAAAAAGCTATTGATTCCGGTAACTATAATTCACTCGGAAGAGATATTAACAATATTATAGGGATGCTTCGCATACATTTGAAGATGCCTTAAGCAGAGGACTAAGAGAAGCAAGGAATAAGACGGTAAAGGTAAACCTGGGTGGCAATACCGTTGAGGTGGATAAGAATTATCAGGACAGAATCAGCCGTCCTACCAATAAAAACGCTATAGTTCCTTCCAATGCAAAGCTGTATGTATCGGACAACCAGCTCTTTGGCAAAGGTATGGCAAACTCTATATTTGGCGGTATTACAACCTTTGGAACAGCGATAGCAACCTTAGCTGAAGCAAGCAATGGTTCATTAATTGGAACAGCGGTGTGTGGAGGCTTGTTAGCCCTGTCCTGGTTATGGCTTATGACTGGTGTAAATACCCTTAAAGACCGGCTGGTATTTAAGAATTATCAAAAGATACTTAATCTGTCTGACAACAAATCCTATGCTAAGATAGAAGACCTTATGCAGGAAACGGGCGAATCAAAGGATAAGACATTGAAGCGCCTTAGGAAGATGATTAGAAACGGATGGTTTAAGGAAGGTCATATAGATAAGAGTGAAACTACCTTCATATCCACCAATGAAACCTATGCACTCTACCAGAAAACTCAGCTTGACTATGAAGAGAGACTTAAAATAGACAGGGAATTAAGTGCCAATAAGCCTGCAAATGAGCAAAACATAAGTGCAGAGGTAAAGGAAACTCTTGAACAGGGTAAGAAGTATCTCGCTCAGATTAGCCGCTTAAATGACAGGATACCGGGAGTTGATGTATCAAATAAGATATATAAGATAGAAGATATTACAGGCAGGATACTAAGCAGGGTTGAAGAACATCCAAGCAGTGTAGATGATATAAAACAGCTTATGAAGTATTATCTTCCTATGACAATAAAGCTCCTTACAGCCTACGCTGAAATGGACGAACAGCCTGTAAAGGTGGAAAATATCGATAAATCCAAAAAAGAGATTGAAAATGTGCTTGACAGCTTAAACGATGCATTCAGTAAGCTTCTTGATGACCTCTATAAGGACACTGCCTGGGATATATCGAGTGATGTATCTGTGCTTAATGCCATGCTAAAGAGAGAAGGACTTAAGGGGAGTGATTTCAATGTATCACAGCCTGAAAACAAAAGCGGGCAGGAAGTAGAAGGGGCTAAACAGGAAGAAATTAAGTTAAAGTTATAATTTGGGTTTAAGAATATAATCCTAAATCAAGACATATAGTAAAGGAGAAGATTATGAACGAAAATGAAAATGTAATGCCTGAACTCACTCTTGAGTCAAAAGAGGTGGCTGCACCTGTGCTTACTTTGGACGCAGAGGAAACTCAGAGCATTAATTTAGAGACTGCTCAGGTTAAAAATGAAATTGTGCCGGAAAAAACAGATAATCCTATTGGTGTTGATGACAGTATGCTTTCAGAGGCTGAAAAGAAGCAGGTGGATGCCTTTGTAAAGCAGATAGATATTAAAGATTCAAATGTAGTACTTCAGTATGGTTCAGGAGCTCAGAAGAAAATGGCTGCTTTCTCTGAAAAGGCTATTGAAAATGTTAAAACAAAGGACATGGGAGAGGTTGGTAAGCTCCTTAGTGATGTTGTTGTTGAACTAAAGGGCTTTAATGACGAAGATGAAAAGGGAATATTCGGATTTTTTAAGAAACAGGGAAATAAACTCCAGATGCTTAAAACAAAGTATGATAAGGCTGAAGTTAATATCGGAAAAATAACCGATGCTCTTGAGAGCCATCAGGTAACCCTTATGAAAGATACAGCAATGCTTGATAAGATGTATGAACTTAATTTAACACATTTTAAAGAGCTTACTATGTATATAATTGCAGGAAAGAAGAGGCTTTATGAAGTAAGAAATACAGAGCTTAAAGAACTGCTTGCCAAGGCTGAAGAAAGTGGAAAACCTGAAGATGCTCAGGCTGCAAGAGATCTTGATGCACAGTGTACCAGATTTGAAAAGAAACTTTATGACCTTGAACTTACCAGAACCGTAGCCATGCAGACTGCACCACAGATTAGGATAGTTCAGGAAAATGATATTGTAATGAGTGAGAAAATCCAGTCAACTATTGTCAATACTATTCCGCTTTGGAAAACTCAAATGGCATTAGCCCTTGGCATTGAACACGCAGGACAGGCCGCAAAGGCTGAAAGAATTGTTAATGATATGACAAACCAGCTCCTTACTAAGAATGCTGAAATGCTTCACCAGGCTTCTGTAGATGTGGCAAAAGAGTCTGAAAGAGGTATAGTTGACATTGAAACCCTGACAAAGACCAATGAAACTCTTATCAAAACCTTTGATGAAGTTATGCAGATTCAGAAAGAGGGCAGGGAAAAGAGGGCTGCAGCAGAGATTGAAATGGCAAGGATTGAGGCTGAACTTAAAAATAAGGTGTTGTCATTGACTAAAAATAATTAATTCAGTATTTAACTTAACAATAAGATGATATGGGTGTCAAAAATATTTGATACCCATTATTATAGAATTGCAAACAATATTTACAGCCATAATGCTGAGATATCGTGTTATTGGGTATATCACTCAAATATGGTGATTTTTGGAGAACTAAATGGCTAAATTATATTTTAGATATGGAGCAATGAACTGCGGTAAAACAACTGCTCTTTTGCAAACGGCACATAATTATTCGGAGAGCGGCCAGACTGCAATAATAATTAAACCTGCGGTAGATACAAAGATGAAATCTTGTGTGATAAGCCGCTTAGGAATCAAAAGAGAAGTGGATTTACTCGTGGATGAGAAACTGGATTTATTTGAATATTTTAAGAATTATAATTCAAAGCTTGATTGTATACTGGTGGATGAGGTGCAATTTCTTACAGTACATCAGATAGAAGAGTTATATAGGGTGGCTGTAGTACTTAATATACCTGTTATATGTTATGGATTAAGGACTGATTTTAGAATGGATGGATTTCCGGCAAGTTCAAGATTATTAGAACTTGCACATTCTATTACTGAGATGAAAAATGTATGTTCCTGTGGTAAAAAAGCTACCTGTAATCTAAGAATGGTTAATGGGGTTCCAATATTTAAAGGAAATCAGGTAGAAATAGATAACTCAGATATTATATCCTATAAAGCAGTGTGTTCAGAATGTTTTGAAAGGCTGAAGGGTGAAGCTGAAACATAATTATTCCAGAGTCCGTATGGCAGCTTATAATTAAAAGAACAAATAAAAAATATATAAGGAAGTTAGTAAGATGAAGAAAAATTTGATGGTATGGGGAATACTCCTTATAGCATCTTTATGCTTTGGAAAAGCAGAGACCACGAAAGCAGGGGTTGTTGAACCTACACGCATAGATGATGAACGGCTTATTCAGAAAGAATTGGATGAAACAGGAAATGTGACCCTAGTCAAAGGGGGAGTCTATCATTTACATGATACAATTTATTTAGTGAATAATATGACTATTGATGCTGAGGGTGCAACTATAATCTGTGATAAGCCTATTGCTTTCAATGTACCATATAAGGCCGGATACAAGGCTTTGACAAATGTCACTATTAATGGCGGAACTTGGAAATGCAGTGATGATAGTGATGGATATGGAGGCTCATCTTTTAAGTTTACTCACGCAAACAATATAACTCTTAAAAATATGAAAGTCAGGTCAGCTAATTTATCAGGCCATAGTTTTGAATTTGTAGCCTGCAAGAATGTACTTATAGAAAACTGTGATATTGCAGGGGTTGGAAAGTCCGAATCAAAGACAGAAGAGGCTGTACAGCTGGATGTTGCATCGGCGGCAACAGCACCTTATTTGAGTGCCATACCGTTTGCAGCTGACTACGCTGATAAACTTTGGAATAAAGCGGGCTGTAAGAATATTACTATCAAAAACTGTAAGATAGTTGGTAATAGAGGTGTAGTAGCTAATCATACAAAGTATGATGGAGATACTATTAATTCTATACATGAAAATATCACACTTATAGGAAATGACATAACCGGTCTTAACGGCGAGGGTGTTGTACTTTTTAATACTAAATCAGCCACGGTTAAGGATAATAAGATTAAAAGCCTTAGAAAAGGTAAGGATGACTCATATACAGTTGGACTCCATATCAGCACATTTTCAAATGATAAGGATCTTAAAAAAGCTGTATTTAATATTGCTGGCAATACTATATATGGGGGTAGACAGGCGGTTATGGTATATTCTCATTCAGGAGTCAAATTTGGCAAGGCTGTAATCGAAAAGAATAAGCTTTTCTGTAAGGCAGGAAAAGAGGTTGCAATCCATGCCAAAGAGCAGAGTATTAATAAAATTATTATTAAATCAAATACTATAAAGACTTATAAGGATAAATAATAAAAATCAGGATAATTAATTTGTTTTTTGTACTTGAATAATTTAGATTTATGTGCTACAATTCTAACAATTTGGGCATAAATAGAAAGGAGGAGGAAGAGCGAAACTAAAACTTTTGTTCTTCCTTTTTCTTTTGCCAAAAGTGGTGTAGTTTGCAAAGTAAGATTTGGAGGAAATGATGAAAGCATATTTGATTCTTGAAGACGGAACGGTATTTACGGGAGAATCTTTTGGTGCCAGAACGGAAGTTATAAGTGAAATAGTTTTCAATACTTCCATGACAGGCTATCTTGAGATACTTACCGATCCTAGTTACGCTGGACAGGCAGTTACAATGACCTATCCTTTGATTGGTAATTATGGTATTAATTATCAGGACATGGAGTCAAAAAAAGCTCAGCCTGATGGTTTTATAGTTCGTGAAATAGCAGGAAAAGCCTCTAATTTTAGAAATGACGATTCTCTGACCAGATTCTTAGTTGACCAGGGCATTACCGGCATTTATGGCATTGATACAAGGGCACTTACAAGGATTCTTCGTGAGAGTGGTACCATGAACGGTATGATAACAACTGACGAAACAAAACTTGGAAGTGCCAATATTTTAAATAAAATTAAGCGCTACAGGGTTGAAGGAGTGGTTGAGCGGGTATCCTGCAAGGAAAAGGAGATATTTGAGCCTCGTTTTGCAAGAAGACCTGATAAGGTATTTAAGCCTGAATTCCAGTTTAAGAATGATTTTATAACAGAAACAAAATACAAGATTGCACTTATGGACTTTGGTGCTAAGAAGAACATAGTTGATTCTCTTTTAAGAAGGGGATGTGAGGTAACTGTATATCCTGAGAATACCAAGGCAGAAGAGATATTTAGTGATAAGCCTGATGGAATTATGCTTAGTAACGGGCCGGGAGATCCTGCCGAATGTACTGATATAATAGAGGAACTTAAGAAGCTCTTTGATGGAGACATCCCTATCTTTGGTATCTGCCTCGGACATCAGCTTATGGCTCTTGCAAAGGGTGGAAGAACGGAGAAGATGAAGTATGGACACAGGGGAGCAAACCACCCTGTAAAGGATTTATCTACAGGAAGAGTATACATATCTACCCAGAACCATGGCTACATGGTGGTTGACAAGAGTATGCCTGAAGAAGTGGCAACCACAAGCTTTATAAATGTAAATGACGGTACGGTTGAGGGTATACGCTACACAGGTAAGAGAATATTTACCGTACAGTTCCACCCTGAGGCTTGCTCAGGACCGCTTGATACAGGATATTTGTTTGATGAGTTTTTAAGGGAGGTTAATGATGCCAAGAATAACTGATATTAAAAAAGTAATGGTTTTAGGTTCAGGTCCTATAGTTATTGGACAGGCTGCTGAATTTGACTATGCAGGTACACAGGCCTGCCGTTCCCTTAAAGAAGAAGGCATAGAAGTAGTACTTGTTAACTCCAATCCTGCTACAATCATGACAGATAAGGATATTGCGGATAAGGTATACATAGAGCCTCTTAATGTAGATGTTGTTAAGAAAATCATTAAAGAAGAACAGCCAGATAGTATCCTTCCGACTCTTGGAGGGCAGGCAGGGCTTAACCTTGCTATGGAGCTTGAGGAGAGCGGCTTCCTTAAGGAGAACAATGTAAGGCTCATAGGCACAACTGCTTTAACTATCAAAAAGGCTGAGGACAGACTTGAGTTCAAGAATACTATGGAGAAGCTTAAGGAGCCTGTTGCTGCTTCTACAATAGTAGAAGATGTTGAAGCTGCTGTAGAATTTGCCAAAGAAATAGGTTATCCGATAGTTGTAAGACCTGCTTATACCCTTGGTGGTTCAGGAGGTGGTATAGCTGATGATGAAGCATCACTTCGCTTAATCTGTGAGAACGGACTTAGGCTTTCAAGAGTAGGTCAGTGTCTTATAGAACGTTCAATAGCAGGCTGGAAAGAGATAGAGTATGAGGTAATGAGAGATAGCAGAGGTAACTGTATCACTGTCTGCAACATGGAAAACCTTGACCCTGTTGGAGTTCATACAGGCGACAGTATAGTAGTAGCTCCATCTCAGACACTTTCTGATAAAGAGCACCAAATGCTTAGGACATCTGCTCTTAACATAATAGATGAGCTTGGAATCACAGGTGGCTGTAATGTACAGTACGCACTTAACCCTCACACCTTTGAATACTGCGTTATAGAGGTAAACCCTAGAGTTAGCCGTTCATCTGCGCTTGCCTCCAAGGCTACAGGCTATCCTATAGCTAAGGTGGCGGCTAAGATTGCACTTGGCTACACCCTTGATGAGATTAAGAATGCTGTTACAGGAAGAACATTTGCAAGCTTTGAGCCTGCACTTGACTATGTGGTTGTTAAGATACCTAGACTTCCTTTTGATAAGTTCATTACAGCAAAGAGAACTCTTACCACCCAGATGAAGGCTACGGGTGAGGTTATGAGCATCTGTACTAATTTGAAGGTGCTCTTATGAAGGCAATCCGCTCCTTAGAGCAGCATGTAGACAGTCTCATAGTCAATTACTACGAGGGCTTTACTGATGAGGATATCAAGGATGAGCTTCAAAAAGTAGATGACAGAAGAATCTTCCTCATAGCTGAGGCTATCAGAAGGGGGATTACACCTGAGTACATCCACAGTATAACAAAGATAGATGAGTGGTTCATAGATAAGATAGAGCGTCTTGTAAGATGTGAGCTTCGCCTTAAAAATGAGGAGCTTACAAGAGAGCTTTTATTTGAATCAAAGCGTATGGAATTCCCTGACAAGGTAATTGCAAAGATTACAGGAAAGACTGAAAAAGAAATCTACGATTGTAGAATAAAAGAAAATATCATTGCGGGATTTAAGATGGTAGATACCTGTGCTGCTGAGTTTGAAGCGGTTACACCTTATTACTATTCCTGCTTTGACGGAGAAAACGAGAATACTTCAGTTACTGACAAAAAGAAGGTGCTTGTACTTGGTTCAGGTCCAATAAGAATCGGTCAAGGTATAGAGTTTGACTTCTGCTCCGTGCACTGCGTATGGGCATTTTCAAAGGCCGGCTATGAGACTATCATTATAAACAACAACCCTGAAACAGTAAGTACTGACTTTGATATAGCTGATAAGCTTTACTTTGAGCCTCTTACTCCTGAGGATGTAAGAAATGTAGTTGAGCTTGAGAAGCCTTATGGAGCGGTAGTTCAGTTTGGTGGGCAGACAGCCATAGGTCTTACCAAGGCTCTTATGGAAATGGGAGTAAAGATACTTGGTACATCCGCAGAAGACGTGGATGCAGCTGAAGATAGAGAGATATTTGACAATATCTTAAATGAAACAGGTATACCGAGAGCCTCAGGTGGAACAGTATTTACTGCGGATGAAGCTGTGGAGGTTGCTAACAGGCTTGGCTACCCTGTGCTTGTGCGTCCTTCTTATGTACTTGGCGGTGCCGGAATGAGAATAGCCATATCTGACTCTGATATAAGGGAGTATATAGGCATAATAAATCGTAATGTTCAGGAGCATCCTATCCTTGTAGACAAGTATCTTATGGGTGAGGAGCTTGAAGTAGATGCGGTTTGTGACGGAGAAGATATCTTAATTCCCGGTATTATGCAGCATATTGAAAGAGCAGGCATACACTCAGGTGACAGTATATCAGTTTATCCTTCACAGAATATCTCGGCAGAGCTTATAGAAAGGATAGAGGACTATACCAGAAAGCTTGCAAAGAGCCTTCACGTAATAGGACTTGTAAATATTCAGTTCATCATCTATGAGAATGAAGTGTATGTTATAGAGGTAAATCCCCGTTCAAGCCGTACAGTACCATATATAAGCAAGGTAACAGGTATACCTATTGTAGAGCTTGCTGCCAAGGTTATTATGGGAGAAAAGATTAGAGACCTTGGATTTGAGCCTGGACTTCAGAAGGAAGCTCCATATGTGGCAGTGAAGATGCCTGTATTCTCATTTGAAAAGCTAAGGGGAGCTGAGATTTCCTTAGGACCTGAGATGAAGTCTACAGGTGAGTGTCTTGGTATAGCAAAAACCTTTGATGAGGCTCTCTTTAAGGCTTTTCTTGGAGCGGGAATTGACCTTCCTATTCACAAGAAGATGATAATTACAGTTTGTGATGAGGACAAGAAGGAAATTGTGCCGATAGCTGCAGGATTTAGTAAGCTTGGCTATGAGATATATGCAACAAGAGGTACAGCGGAAGTACTTAAGAATAACGGTGTGGAAGTAACTCAGGTAAACAAGCTTGAACAGGCTGCGCCTACACTTATGGACCTTTTACTTGCACACAACATCGACCTTGTTATAGACACTCCTTCTAAGGGTGCAGGAAAGTCTAAGGATGGTTTCCTCATCAGACGAGTTGCTATAGAAACAGGTGTTTCTGTTATTACTGCACTTGATACAGCGACAGCCCTTCTTAGGAGCTTAACAAATTCTCATAAAGATGAGCTTGAAATGATAGACATAGCAACAGTTGCAAGAAGAGGAAATACCAATGGTTGATATAAAGGATGTTCTGTCTTTTAACTATTATACTTATAAAAAACCATTTACCGGCAGCGATAACGGTAAGAGATACAGAATCGTAAGGTTTGAAAAGGAAATACAGGGAGAAGAGGGAAGTGAGCCTGTCAAAGAGCCTGTCTTTCAAACGGCTATCTGGAAGGATTTATTTTCTTTTGAAAATACGCCTAAAGAAGAGATCGTATTTAAGGAATTTGACTTTTCGCCTAATGGTCTTGTGCAGGCTGTTGACTGGATAAATGAGATGAATATAGAGTAAATGTGATATAATAAAGTGATATGGGTGTCAAAATGAAATAAATTCTTTTCAAGCGAAGCCTTACTAGGATTTTATACTTTTGACACCTATATAATAAAGTAGGAATTTAAGCTGAATATTTAAGTAAGTGAAATATCATGCCGTATTGAAACTTAAGTTGAAGAACTACAGTGATAAATTTTATTTAAAAAAAGGTGAATTGCAAAAAGTAACTTCCACACCTAAGGTTTAATTTTTTTATTTTTAGATACGGTATGGAAATTACTTTTTACAAATTTTACATAAATTAAGAGCTAGATGTATACATTATCTGAAAAAAATGCTATAATCAGCCTTACAGGAAGAACATGACCTAATTTTTTTCATAGCAAACAGGAGTCGAAGTTACTTTCCAAAACTGGGAATAAGTAAAATCCACCCTTTATATATGGGCTAGAAGTTCATCTTTTAACCGGTGAGTTCCTTTTTATTTGCCTAAGAGCTTAGGGGTTAGGGTAATTTCATCCGGTGAAATTTTTTGAATACCTAAGCTCTTTAATATTTTTTTGCCGTATTGAAATGCAAAAATATCATAAGAGCTTTTGTTTCCGAGCTTCGCCCTTGAATATGAATTGATGTGGCTCATCATCAGGTTTATGTCTTCCTGTGTGTAATTACTAAAATCCACACCCTTCGGTATTATCCTTCTTATCATTTCATGGTTGTTTTCACAGCCGCCCTTCTGGTAAGGTGAAGAAGGGTCGCAGTAAAATACCCTAAGTCTCCTGTTTCCCTGTGCATCAAACTCCAGTGCCTGCGGATTTGAAAATTCACTTCCGTTGTCTAACAGCAGCACATCAAATATTTTCCCGAAAATATCAGGTCTCAGTTCAATATACAGCCTTTCAAATATCTCCGTAACAGAATGTGAGTCATTGTAGTTTCTCAGAAAAGCAAGCTGCAGGTTCTGCTGTACAAAGAAGAGAGTGAGAAGTACTTTCCCGCCCTTTACCCCTTCTACACTGTCGCCTTCACATACGACTGAATCAGGGTTTTCTTCAATAAACTTCAGGAAGTCCTCATAAGTCCTTCCCTTCCTGCACTCTTTATCCACTTTCAAAGATTTGCTTTTATTTTTTCTCGGACGCATTCTTACAGTGCGTGGCATGTCAATGTTTCTGGCAAAAAACAGACTGTTGTTTATATATTTATAGAGAGTCCTGTCGGAAACCATGATTTCATCAGAATGGTTGATTGTTATATGTCTTATGGATTGCCCTTTTAACAGGAGTGGACTTACAATGCCGTCTATATATTCCCTTTCGTTTTCTGTAAGGTTAAACCCTGTTCTTGATTCAGACAGTGATTTTCTGTATCTTGCCTCAGCTTCCTTTGCCTTGTAAAATCTTTTTTCAAGGCGGCACCTGTTTCTGTCAGGGCATCCGTTACATACATAAGGTGGCTTAAGAAGTTTAGGGCAGATATGTTTGACATAATCATCACACAGTGGCATGCATTTCCCGCAGCTTCCGCATGTCCTGTTTTTGTTAAGGCAGTGACTGCATACAAATCTTTTTTTACATGATCTGTCCACTGAATGCAGACAGTCATTAAAAAGACCTGCCGTATGAGCCTGTCTGTTCAGTAATTATGTTTTTTATTTCTTTTTGAAACAGTTGTGTTGTCTTTTTCCTATAGCCAAAGCAATCTTATTAAAAGCTCATTTTTTTAGAAAGATGATTTCTATGTCAGAACGCTGGCTTAAAGAAAGATGTGAATGTTTTTCCCATAATTAAAAATATTCCTTTCAGTTTGTATATAAAAACCCTAACCTGATGAATCTAACCCAATATATATTTTTAACTCATGGAATCAGTAAAGTCCATAGTTAAAGATGTGGTGTATGGAAAAAAAGTAAAAATCCATACTAATATGGAATTTACTTTTTCAAATAACATTTATTTTAAAAAGGTGAATTGCAAAAGTAACTTCCACACCTAAGGTTTAATTTTTTTATTTTTAGATACGGTATGGAAATTACTTTTTACAAATTTTACATAAATTAAGAGCTAGATGTATACATTATCTGAAAAAAATGCTATAATCAGCCTTACAGGAAGAACATGACCTAATTTTTTTCATAGCAAACAGGAGTCGAAGTTACTTTCCAAAACTGGGAATAAGTAAAATCCACCCTTTATATATGGGCTAGAAGTTCATCTTTTAACCGGTGAGTTCCTTTTTATTTGCCTAAGAGCTTAGGGGTTAGGGTAATTTCATCCGGTGAAATTTTTTGAATACCTAAGCTCTTTTAATATTTTTTGCCGTATTGAAATGCAAAAAAATATCATAAGAGCTTTTGTTTCCGAGCTTCGCCCTTGAATATGAATTGATGTGGCTCATCATCAGGTTTATGTCTTCCTGTGTGTAATTACTAAAATCCACACCCTTCGGTATTATCCTTCTTATCATTTCATGGTTGTTTTCACAGCCGCCCTTCTGGTAAGGTGAAGAAGGGTCGCAGTAAAATACCCTAAGTCTCCTGTTTCCCTGTGCATCAAACTCCAGTGCCTGCGGATTTGAAAATTCACTTCCGTTGTCTAACAGCAGCACATCAAATATTTTCCCGAAAATATCAGGTCTCAGTTCAATATACAGCCTTTCAAATATCTCCGTAACAGAATGTGAGTCATTGTAGTTTCTCAGAAAAGCAAGCTGCAGGTTCTGCTGTACAAAGAAGAGAGTGAGAAGTACTTTCCCGCCCTTTACCCCTTCTACACTGTCGCCTTCACATACGACTGAATCGGGGTTTTCTTCAATAAACTTCAGGAAGTCCTCATAAGTCCTTCCCTTCCTGCACTCTTTATCCACTTTCAAAGATTTGCTTTTATTTTTTCTCGGACGCATTCTTATAGTGCGTGGCATGTCAATGTTTCTGGCAAAAAACAGACTGTTGTTTATATATTTATAGAGAGTCCTGTCGGAAACCATGATTTCATGGTTGATTGTTATATGTCTTATGGATTGCCCTTTTAACAGGAGTGGACTTACAATGCCGTCTATATATTCCCTTTCGTTTTCTGTAAGGTTAAACCCTGTTCTTGATTCAGACAGTGATTTTCTATATCTTGCCTCAGCTTCCTTTGCCTTGTAAAAATCTTTTTTTCAAGGCGGCACCTGTTTCTGTCAGGGCATCCGTTACATACATAAGGTGGATTAAGAAGTTTAGGGCAGATATGTCTGACATAATCATCACACAGTGAGCATGCATTTCCCGCAGCTTCCGCATGTTCTGTTTTTTGTTAAGGCAGTGACTGCATACAAATCTTTTTACATGATCTGTCCACTGAATGCAGACAGTCATTAAAAAGACCTGCCGTATGAGCCTGTCTGTTCAGTAATTATGTTTTTTTATTTCTTTTTGAAACAGTTGTGTTGTCTTTTTCCTATAGCCAAAGCAATCTTATTAAAAGCTCATTTTTTAGAAAGCATGATTTCTATGTCAGAACGCTGGCTTAAAGAAAGATGTGAATGTTTTTCCCATAATTAAAAATATTCCTTTCAGTTTGTATATAAAAACCCCTAACCTGATGAATCTAACCCAATATATATTTTAATCATGGAATCAGTAAAGTCCATAGTTAAAGATGTGGTGTATGGAAAAAGTAAAATCCATACTAATATGGAATTTACTTTTTCAAATAACATTTATTTAAAAAATTAAAAAAATCTCTGTCAAGCATAAATGATTATGTCCCAAAATAATTAATTTATAAGCCCCACAAAGGGGCTTTTATTATGCACTTTTTAAGTCGTCTTCAATTCTGTGTGGCTGTGAATGTGCAAATTTATTAAAGGCCTCTAATCTCCAAGGATGGTTCATTGGAGGAATATAAGGCTTTCTAGGTTTAGGTTGTTTGTAGTCAGCGTCCAAGTCCTTAGATTTGTGTTCATGAGCCGGTATTTCTTCCAGTGCATAAATATCCTTGTCATTTACGCACGCAAACATAGACCTATCAAATGCCTTGATAAGCATAACCTTGGTACCTTTTCTATAATGGATTTGGACTCCATTATGATCTATCATCTTATAAAATTTCTTCTTAAATTGAATCGCATGTCCGGCATCAACAGTTCTCTCAGTCAAAACTGCTAAAGTAAGATTTATTTTTTCTTTAGACGGTTGCGTTTCAAAGACAGATTTGATACCATGAAGTGGAAGTGAGAACTTCTCATTGAATTCCTTTATGTAGGAGTGAAGGAATTCATTGGCATTATTGATGTCGGTTACGCCTGCGAGTCTAAACTCAATAGGCAGGCGTGACTGTAAGGTTTGATTCAATCGTTCTATGCGTCCTTTAGCCTGTGGTACGCTGCTTGATTCAAGTTGTGTACCAAGTTGCTTGCAGGCATAAGCGAACTGTGTATAGGTGTCATTGTCGTCAGATAAGGCACCTTTTTTCTTGTAAGTAAATACAGTACGTTTATCGGTAAGAAACTTATAGGGGATACCATAATCGGTAAGAATCTGTTCAAACACATGGTAGTAGCCGTTAAGGGTCTCCTGAGTATCAAACCATGCGCCAGTAACAGCACCTGAGGCATCATCAATGGCTAAATGTAGATGCCATATCTGTCCCGGCACCCATTCATAAGGGGTTGCATCCATCTGAAGCAATTCACCGAAATAAGCACATCTTGGACGACGACTGTGAGCATCTTCAACTGCTACTAAGTTAGCCTGTATCTGTGATAATTCTTTTTGACGCTTTCAGATTCCTTCTTGGCTCTGAGTGCTTGCCTAATGCGTCTACGCTTTGGCTTTTTGTAGCCTTTGGAGATAGAATGTACTCAGACTCCAAAAATACTCATTACAGAGGAAGAAGAGATGCTTTATGCCCCTCATGCTTTTTAGAAGCTCTGTATAGTGTTCAAAGTTAGCCTCGTAGTATTTAGTTCTGTATAGATCAAGAACCTGACTTCTGATGTCAGGATGGATGGTGGTAACCGGCTTCTACCTCTGTTACCATGAATAAAGAATGCTTTACCATCTTTAATATAGCCTTGTATCATACGGTTTATATGCCTCTTGGTGCATCCTAGGATAAGAGCAGCTCTATCCTTATTAGCTGTATCTGGGTGATCTATCAGACCTTTAATAACCTCGTACTTTCTTTGTTCATCCATTGATAAAATAACCTTTCTGATAAGTCAGTCCCTCCTAGTGTTAGAATATACAAAATAGTATTTTACCATAAGTGGGACATTTTTATTTGTGGTATACTAGGACTTTATCATTTATGGCTTATACATTTATTTAAAAAATTAAAAAAATCTCTTGACATATGAGATAGAGTAATGTATACTTATTTTCGTTGTCAAATAACACAACTTGATGAGGCCTGTTGGTCAAGGGGTTAAGACGCTGCCCTCTCACGGCAGAAACAGGGGTTCGATTCCCCTACAGGCTACTAACTTTAAGAAGTGAACCGTTAGAGGTTCGCTTTTTTTATGTAATGGGAAATTTTGGAGAATTTGCCATCACATAAAACTCTCCGAGGGATGCACAGCTCACGGCAGAGAAGTTTGCCTTACGGTTCATTCAAACGCAAAATGCGTGAACATGCACTTTTGTACATTGTCGGGAATTAAGGAGAATTATGAGTAAAAGAGAGAGTTACGAAAAAAAAAAAGCAGAAGCACTTATTCTGCCAATTATAAAAAAAAATAATTATGAATTGGTAGATGTTGAATTTGTAAGAGAAGGTTCAAACTGGTTTCTTAGAGCTTATGTGGATAAGGAAGGCGGTTTCTCTGTTAATGACTGTGAAAAGGTAAGCCGTGAATTTTCAGATCTTTTGGATGAGGAAGACTTTATTGAAGAGTCATATATACTGGAAATAAGTTCTCCGGGATTGGGAAGGCCGCTGAAAAAAGATAAAGATTTTGCCAGAAGCATAGGAGAAGAGGTTGAACTTAAGCTTTATAAGGCTGTAGAAAATCAAAAAGAATTTTCCGGAACCTTAGAAGCGTATGATGATTTAACGGTAACCATTGGATTTGAAGGAGATGTAAAAACAGCCTTTGATAGAAAAAATATAGCTTTGATAAGATTAGCAGTTGATTTTTGATAAATTTCATGGAGGTAATTCGGAAAATGGGAAGAAAAGAACAAACGGACGATAATATGGAGTTAATAAAAGCTCTCGATCAGCTGGAAAAAACAAATGATATAAGCAAAGAAGTTATACTTGAGGCGGTTGAAAATTCGCTTTTGGTTGCTTGTAAAGATGAATTTGGTAAATCAGACAATATAAAGGTGACAATCAATAGAGAAACCGGAAGAGTCAGTGTATTGGCTGAAAAGACTGTTGTACCTGTTGTTGAAGACTCTATTACACAGATTAGCTTGGATGATGCCAAAGATATCCTGCCAAATGCAGTAGAAGGGCAGGTAATAAATGTAGTAATTACACCTAAGAATTTTGGAAGAATTGCAGCACAGAAGGCTAAGCAGGTTGTAGTTCAGAAGATAAGAGAAGAGGAAAGAAAAGCACTTTTTAATCAGTTTTTTGCTAAAGAGCATGATATTGTAACAGGTATTGTGCAGAGGTATACAGGAAACAATATAAGCATAAATCTTGGAAAAGTGGATGCACTGCTTTCAGAACAGGAGCAGGTTAAGACGGAAAGATTTAGATCAACAGAAAGAATTAAACTCTATGTAGTAGAGGTTAAGGATACTTCTAAGGGACCAAGGATTACAGTTTCCAGAACCCACCCTGATTTGGTAAAGAGGCTTTTTGAATCGGAAGTTACAGAAATAAAAGACGGAACAGTTGAGATAAAGAGTATTTCAAGAGAAGCAGGTTCAAGAACTAAAATAGCTGTATATTCTAATAATCCTGAAGTGGATGCCGTTGGAGCCTGTGTGGGAGTTAACCGTGCCAGAGTGGAAAATGTAGTGGATGAACTTAGGGGAGAAAAAATTGATATAGTTGTTTGGAGTGAAGATCCGAGGGTATTTATTATGAATGCTCTTTCTCCTGCAAGGGCTATATCAGTTGAAGCAAATCCTGAAGAAAAAACAGCTAAGGTTATAGTTGCAGATTCACAGCTTTCGCTTGCAATAGGTAAAGAAGGACAGAATGCAAGACTTGCAGCGAGACTTACAGGCTATAAGATAGATATTAAGAGTGAGTCACAGATATTATCCGAATAAAGAGGTAGAGGATGAATAATCCACAAAGAACTTGTATTGCTTGTAAAAACATCAATGATAAAAAAGCATTAATTAGAATTGTGCGTACTAAAGAAGGTGTGTTTGAACTTGATTCTACAGGACGGAAAAATGGAAGGGGAGCTTATATTTGTAAAGATTCCAAATGTTTTGAAAGCTTGAAAAAGACAAGAGGCTTAGATAGATCATTTAAAACACAAATACCTATGGAAATATACGATAAATTATTGGATGAATTGAAATCATTGTAGGAAGGTGAACATGGATAAGGTATTGTCCTACTTAGGGCTGGCAAAAAAATCGGGAAAACTTGTTACAGGCGAGTTTCTTACAGAAAATTCTATTTATGCGAAAAAAGCAAAACTTGTGATAGTTGCAGAAGATGCATCTGACAATACTAAAAAGAAGTTCACAGACAGATGTAATCATCATAAAGTGACGCTTAGATTTTATAAGACCAAAGAAGAACTTGGAAATGCCACAGGATCTGCACTAAAAGCATCGCTGGCAGTACTTGATGAGGGGTTTTCAAAAGCTATCTTAAATATATTGAACTAGCGATTAAATGGGAAAGGCGATAAAATGTCTAAAATTAAAGTAAAAGATTTGGCAAAAGAAATAAACTTAAAGAGTAAGGAAATTGTAGATTTCTTCATGAAAATGGATATTCAAATGTAAAAAACATGAATAGTGAGTTGAGTGAAGAAGCTGAAAAAACAGTGCGTGTAAAATTTGCTCCTGATACAATTAAACCGGCTAAAACTGAACCAAAAGCAGAGGCTAAACCTAAACGGGTAAAGACGGCTTCCGCTCCAAAGCCAATGAAACAGACTTTTGATGGAAGGCCGCCGGAAGTTAGAGAAGCTGCTGAAAGAAAGGCTAAGAAAATTTCAGAAGAGGCTGAGTCTAAAAAGAATCTACAGAAAGATGTGCAGGCTGATTCTAAATCGTCTAAGCCTATGGTAAATGATAAAGAAGATGTTAAAAATACTTCAATAGAAGGATTAAAATCTACAGAGACTGCTCCGGTAGAAAAAAATTCCAAACCAAAGGAAGTTAAGATAAAAGAGCCTAAGACACCTGCGGTAGTACAGAATAATGAAGAAGAGCCAAAACCGGCACAGGAAAAAAAGGAAATGACTCCGGAAGAAGCTGCAATTGCATTTGCCAGAAAAAAGGCTAGTCAGGCAGCAGCATTAAATGGTGATAAAGTATCTAAGAGTTCAGGCACGGTAAATAAAACATCAAAGTTTGGAGATAAAAAGAAAAGTGACAGGCCTCAGGGGCAGAGAGATGCGTCTAAAGAGGGAAATAAAGATGGACATAGCAAGCCGGGTGAGGGGCGTAATAGGAATAATGATGGATTTAGAGCCTCAAGAAATGCTGACAGGCATCAGGGACAAAAAGGTGATAAGCCATTTAATAAAGATGGCAATTCCTCCAATGACAAAAAGCAGGGAAATGGAGGCAGCCGTCAAACTGCCAATGCAGGAGCAAGAGGCATGGGCAGAGGTGGACAGGGTAGAAATCAGGCTTCATCAGGTGGAGAAGAACGTTATTATAACAAAGACAGGAAATCGTGACAGAGAGCGTGAAAGAGAGCGTGAGAAGGCTAAGGAAAGAGAACGTGCCGAGAAGAATCTAGGTAAGCGTTTTGATAAGAACAAGGCACTTAATAATATAGATGATGACGATAATGTAGCACACAGAAAGAAGAAGGATCCTAACAGAAAGGGTGCTTTCATCAAACCTGAAGTTGTAGCTAAGCCTGCTGAAGAAGAAACAATCAAGAATATTGTTATTCCTGATACTCTTACTATTAAGGAACTTGCCGACAAGATGAAGGTTCAGCCTTCTGCAATTATTAAAAAACTCTTCTTACAGGGTAAGATGTATACTGTAACTCAGGATATTACCTTTGAAGAGGCTGAGGAAATAGCATTAGAGTACAATATCATCTGTGAACTTGAGGAGCCTGTTGATCTTGTAGCAGAACTTCTTAAGGAAGAAGAGGAAGATGAATCGCTGATGGATAAGCGTCCTCCTGTAGTCTGCGTTATGGGACATGTTGACCACGGTAAGACTTCTCTTCTTGATGCAATCCGTTCTACAAATGTAACAAGCCGTGAGGCGGGCGGAATTACCCAGAGTATTGGTGCTTCAGTAGTAAATATCAATGGAAGAAAGATTACCTTCCTGGATACACCGGGACATGAGGCATTTACAGCTATGCGTATGCGTGGTGCAAAGTCTACGGATATAGCTATCCTCGTAGTAGCTGCAGATGACGGTGTAATGCCACAGACGGTTGAGGCTATAAATCATGCTAAGGCTGCCGGAATTGAAATTATAGTGGCTATCAATAAGATAGATAAACCAAGTGCTAATATAGACAAGGTTAAACAGGAACTTACAGAATATGAACTTATTCCTGAAGATTGGGGCGGTTCAACAATTTTTGTTCCTGTTTCAGCTCACTCAAAAGAGGGTATTGAACAGCTTCTGGAGATGGTACTTCTTACTGCAGATGTGGCTGAGTACAAGGCAAATCCTAATAGGGAAGCAAGAGGTATAGTTATCGAGGCTAGTCTTGACAAGGGCAGAGGTCCTGTTGCTACAGTTCTTGTACAGAAGGGTACCTTACACATAGGGGATTCTATTTCAATTGGTTCTTCTTTTGGTAAGGTCAGAGCAATGCTTGATGATAAGGGAAGTAATGTGGCCGAGGCAGGTCCTTCTATTCCTGTAGAGATACTTGGACTTAATGGAGTTCCAAATTCCGGTGACACAATGCTTTGCTTTAAGGATGATAAGGAAGCAAGAGCGGCTGCTGAGACCTTCATAGCACAAGATAAGGCAAGACTTATCGATGAGAGCAGAAAGAAACTCTCTCTTGACGGTCTCTTTGATCAGATTAAGGCGGGTACCGTTAAGGAACTTAATGTTATAATTAAAGCTGATGTTCAGGGTTCTGTTGAGGCTATTAAGCAGAGTCTTATTAAGCTTAACAATGATGAGGTAGCAATTAGAGTTATTCATGGTGCAGTTGGTGCTATCAATGAATCAGATATTTCTCTTGCCAGTGCTTCAAATGCGATTGTAATCGGATTCAATGTAAGAATGGATGCTGTAGCCAAGGATACTGCTGACAGGGAGAAGGTAGATGTAAGATTCTATAAGGTTATCTACAATATTATATCTGATGTTGAGTCTGCTATGAAGGGTATGCTTGAGCCTATTTACGAAGAAAAGGTTATAGGACATGCTGAAATCAGACAGGTATTTAAGGCATCCGGAATAGGTAATATAGCGGGTTCATTCGTACTTGACGGTAAGATAATAAGAGGCTGTAAGGCCAGAATTACAAGAGATAAGGATCTTATCTTTGAAGGGAATCTTGCATCCCTTAAGAGATTTAAGGATGATGTTAAGGAAGTAATGCAGGCTATGAATGTGGCCTTGTATTTGAAAAATTTAACGATGTCAAAGAAGAAGATAAGGTTGAACTTTATCAGATGGTAGAAGTTCCAAGGAGTTAAAATGCGTAAAAACAGTATTAAAAATGTCAGAATAAATTCCGAGGTTCAGAGGGCTTTAGGTGAACTTATCCGTATGGGTGTAAAAGACCCAAGGGTAAGCTCACTTACTTCCGTAACTGATGTAGAAGTAGCTCCTGATCTGAAAACTGCCAAGGTATTTATCAGTGTACTTGGTGATGAAAAAAAACAGAAAGATACCCTTGAAGGGCTTAAGAGTGCAATGCCATACCTTAGAAGCCAGCTTGCAAAAAGCATTAATCTTAGAAATACTCCTGAACTCAGATTTCAATTAGATACTTCTATTGAGTATGGAATGCATATGTCAGCACTTATTAATCAGGTAAAAGCAAAAAATGATAAAGAAAACATAGAAAATGATGATTAGGCTTGACTTATGATAGGAGGCACAATGTTTGTAGGAAATTATAATTTAGTTCATATTTTAGACCTTGTAAAAGATGCTGAAACAGTAGCTGTCGCAGGTCATGTTAATCCTGACGGAGATTGTGTCGGCTCTGCATTGGCTGTTTATAATTACTTAACAAAAGCCGGTAAAAATGTAGATATATATTTGGATCAGTTTGGCAGGGAATTTGATGAATTACCCGGAACTGAATTCGTAAAGAACAAGGCTTATGATAAGGCTTATGATGTGTTCTTTATGTTGGATCTTGGTGATGTAGAGAGGATAGGAGTAGTTTCGGAACTTTTTTATAAGGCAAAGAAGACTATCTGTCTGGATCACCATCTAACAAGTAAGGGAGTGGCTGATGAAAATTATATAATTACCACTCTTAGTTCCACCTGTGAACTCGTATTTGAAATGATGGATATAGACTTTATTGATAAGGATATAGCAGCCTGTCTTTATACAGGTATTATACATGATACAGGTGTTTTCCACCATGGCTGTACCTCTAAGCGTACAATGGAAATTGCCGGTGAACTCATGGCTAAGGGAATCGACTTTGGACATATAATAGACCACAATTTTTACTCTAAGACATATAAACAAAATCAGGTTCTTGGAAGATGCCTTATGGAAAGTATGCTGCTTTGGGATGGAGTAGGAGTAGTATCATATCTTACCCGTAAGGAAATGGATTTCTATATGATTGGTGATAATGATGTAGGAGGTATCATTGATCAGTTAAGGCTTACAGAAGGTGTAAAGGTAGCAATCTTTGTCAGGGAAAAAGGTCCTCATTTATACAAGGTGAGTATGCGTTCAACAGTAACCGACCTGGATGTGAGTAAGGTTGCCGCATTTTTTGGCGGTGGCGGACACAAAATGGCCGCTGGTTGTACCATATCAAGTGGAACAGTACATGATGTAATAAATAATGTTACAAAACAATTGCAATTTCAGTTACATGCAAAGGGTTATATTTAATGATAAATGGAGTCATAAATGTATATAAAGAAGTAGGCTATACTTCAAGAGATGCAGTATCAAGACTTACAGGCATTCTTAGGCAGCGCAAAATCGGACATACAGGAACATTGGATCCTGCAGCTGAGGGTGTGCTGCCTATGTGTGTTGGTAAAGCTACTAAACTTTGTGAATTACTCACAGATCATAAAAAGCAGTATGTTGCAGTGATGAAATTAGGTATAGCTACAGATACCGAGGATACTACAGGAGAAATTGTTGAAGAAACCTGTTTTTTAGAGAACTGGTATGAAGAAAATATTACTATCGATAATTTAACTAAAGTGATATCTAAATTTATAGGAATACAATACCAGACTCCGCCCATGTATTCAGCAAAAAGGGTAAACGGTAAGAGGCTTTATGAACTTGCGAGAGAGGGGAAAGTAATAGAACGCAAACCTTGTGAGATTACTGTATATGGAATTGTAATTAAAAATATTGATATAATTAATAGAGAAATTACTATAGTTGTTGACTGTTCAAAAGGGTACTTATATAAGAACTCGTGTAAGGATATTGGCGAGGAATTGGGCTGTAAAGCAGCTATGAAAAAGTCTGTTAAGGACAAAAACAGGAGATTTTTTTATTTAGAGAATAGTTATAAACTTGATGATATAGAAAAGATTGTAAAAAGAAGAAAGATTAGAAGAAATACTTATCCCTATAGAAAAAAATATTCCATAAACTTAGAAGAATAGATGTAATGGGATATTCAAGTATTTTTACTTGATAATGGCGGAATAGTAAAAGCTGAAGATGTGGGCTTTCAGTCAGATACTGATGAGATGAAAGATGGTGAAAAATTTAGAATGTATAATAAAGATGGAGAATTTAGAGCCATATACAGTTATGATGAAAAGACAAATACATTAAAAAAATAGATAAGATGTTTTGAGGTGATAGATGAATGAAATATATTCAGGGAATCGACTTTGTACTATCTAATACTGTTGTAACCTTAGGAAAGTTTGATGGTCTGCATTTAGGACATAAAGAATTGATAGACGAGGTATTAAATAGTACAGGGCTGGCAAAAGTTTTGTTTACCTTTGATGTCAATCCTTATGGAAAACTTTTTGATAAGACAATGAGAGTTATTTATACTAATGAAGAAAGAAAGCTGATAGTTAAGAACTTTGGATTGGACTATATGATTAATTTTCCGTTTACAAAGGATATTATAAATACATCTGCAGATGATTTTATAAGAAAAATTATAGTTGATAAGCTGGGTGCAAAGAAACTTGTGGTAGGTACAGACTTTAGGTTTGGCAAAGACAGACTCGGAGATGTGGTTCTATTGGAAAAAAGAAGTGAAGACTTTGGCTATGAACTTAAGGTGATGGAGAAGAAGAGGATGTATGGAGAAGAAATATCCAGTACAAGAATTCGTACTCTAATACAAAATGGAGAGATAAAGACAGCAAATGAATTGCTTGGAAGAGCATTTTCTTTTTCAGGTGAAATTATACATGGTAATCATTTAGGGCATACAGTAGGTATGCCGACTATCAATATTAAGCCTGCCGAAGATAAACTCCTTCCGCCATTTGGAGTATATGTTTCAGATACTGAACTGGATGGTAAGACATATAGGGGAATAACCAATATTGGCGTAAAACCTACCATAAGTGAGAATAACGCTGTGGGAGTTGAAACTTGGCTGTTTGGTTTAGATGAAGATGTCTATGGACATTTTGCCAAGGTGGATTTGCTTGACTTTATAAGAGCTGAAAGAAAATTTGATTCACTTGAAGAGGTGAAAAAGCAGGTAAATATTGATATTGTTAGGGCAAAGGAGTTTGAAAAAAGATAGGAGGAGGTTATGGTTTTAGAAGAGAGCATTACTGCCATAAAAGGTATTGGCACTAAAACAGCAGCCCTCCTCAATAAATTGGGGATATACACTAAGGGTGATATTTTAAAATATTTTCCAAGAAATTATGATAAGTACGATAAGATAATTCCCATTAGTTCGCTTAAAATTGGAATGACAGCAGTAATCTCGGCTATGCCTGCCTCCTATCCCATCTTGAAGAGAGTTGGGAATAAAAGCATTCTTGTTTGTGAGGTTATGGATGGAAGTGGTAAAATTGAACTTAACTGGTTTAATATGCCCTTTATAAAATCAAAGCTTTCTAAGGGAGTGCACAGCATATTTCGTGGAAGAGTAGTAAAAAAAGGAAGATTTATACAGATAGTACAGCCTGAGATTCTTACAGAGGCCGAGTATAGAAGGAAGACAGAGGTGCTTCAGCCGATTTATAGACTTACAAAGGGGATTACAAGCAACCTGTTAAGAAAATCTATTGCAGAAGTACTAAATGAGGCTACTTCGGGAATAGATTATTTACCAAGAGAAATTAAGACGGAGCATTCATTAATTGCTCTAAAAGATGCTCTTAGGGAAATACATTTTCCAAAATCAAACAGTACTTTACTGGATGCCAGAAGAAGGCTTGTATTTGATGAATTTTTTTTGTTTGCTCTTTCCATAGATATATTAAAACAAGGAAGGGAAAGAGAAAGAAGTTCTTTTGCTGTAGAACATAAATCTACAGTTGTAGAATTTATTTCGTCTCTTAATTTTTCACTTACAAATGCTCAAAAAAAAGTTTGGGAAGAAATAGAAAATGACCTAACGGCAGGTGTTAGAATGAACAGGCTTGTTCAGGGAGATGTGGGGTCCGGAAAAACTATGATTGCAATGCTTGCCTGTCTGCTTATGGCTAAAAATGGCTATCAGTCAAGTGTGATGGTTCCAACTGAGGTACTTGCAAGACAACATTTTGAGAGTTTTTCTACAATGTTAGAAAAGTATGGAGTAAGGATTGTGCTTTTGACAGGTTCTATTAAGGGCAGGCAGAGAAAAGAAACTCTGGCAAAAATAGAAAGTCATGAAGCAGATGTTATTATAGGTACCCATGCTCTTATTCAGGAAGGGGTCAATTATGATAAATTAGCTTTGGTAATAACTGATGAACAGCATCGTTTTGGTGTAAAACAAAGGGAAAAACTTGCAGATAAGGGAAGTGAACCCCATATTCTGGTTATGAGTGCCACACCTATTCCCAGGACGCTGGCTGTGATTTTATATGGTGATTTGGATATCTCCATAGTGAATGAACTGCCTGCTAAAAGGCTTCCTATAAAAAACTGTGTGGTTGATGAAGACTATAGGATGACAGCTTATCAGTTTATTTTAGGAGAGGTAAGTAAGGGGCATCAAGCCTATATTATATGTCCAATGGTAGAAAAATCGGAAGAAAGTGATGAACTTTCAGATGTGGTAAGCTATACTGAGGAACTTACCTCTCTGCTTGGAGATAGAGCAAGGATTAGATATCTTCATGGAAAAATGAAAAATGATGAAAAAAATAGTATTATGGAAGAATTTTCAAATGGCAAAATAGATATATTAGTTTCTACTACAGTTGTAGAAGTTGGAATTAATGTTCCTAATGCGACAGTAATGATGATTGAAAATGCAGACCGCTTTGGACTTGCCTCGCTTCACCAGTTAAGAGGCCGCATAGGCAGAGGCTCTGCTCAGTCTTACTGCATATTTATGTCAGGGAATACATCTAAGGAAGCTATGGAACGCCTAAACATTCTAAATCTGTCAAATGATGGTTTTAAGATAGCTGAGGAAGACATGAAGCTTCGTGGACCTGGAGATGTGTTTGGTATTAGGCAGAGTGGTGAAATGGCATTTAATCTGGGAGATATTATAGGTGATGCAGATATTTTAAAACTTACTTCAGAAACTGTAAAATGCATGAGTGACAAAATCAAAAATGAATGTTATTATAGAGGGAGTAGTTTTTATAAAAGCAATGATATTTATGGAAATGATGTAATGACTCTGTAGAGTTTATTATAGATAGGGGATAGATATGTACACAAATGCAGGGCAGGTCTTTGATATAGCAAAGGCTAATTATAGGGCACTTATTGGTTATTGTACCAAATTAGAGCGTGAAGGCTATTTATGCAGGCGGAAAAGATTCTTCACAAAACTATTTTTCAGACTTTAGATTTATACATACAGTCACTCCTTATAAATATTGCAATATATGGGGGAAAATTAGGTGAGGATGAAGTAAAATTCATTGTATCTCTTCCTGACAGCAAGCAATATGATATTTCAGATGTTGAGGATATAAGCAGTGAAGTAATAAGACAGGCAGATGCGGTTGTAAAAGCACCTCCTATTATTATGCAGCTTTGTTCCCTGCGTGATAGGGAGAAAAATTCCAATATGTCGAGTGCATATGTGGATATGGTTTTAAATATAATAGTTGCAATGTCATATTTGAATGCAAATAGGGAAGAATATCTGCCGCAGTTTATTATGGACTACTATCGTTCAGTACAGGCCTTCGTATTCTTTTCAGATAGAGCTGAGCGTATAAATGACAGATACCTTTTTCGTAAGGCGTCAGGAGATATTACAATGCCTGGAGAAGGGTTTTTGGATGATGATACAAAGGAAGATAAGAAAAAAAGTGACAAAGATGAAGTTATGCCTATTCTTAAAGAGGCTGCAGTGGGTGGGCAGACTGTGAAAGATGAAGATTTGCCTAAGACAGCTGTTTCTGAGCCTCTTCCTTTTAAGGAAGAAGATAGGAAAAAGAGACTTGATGAATTAGTTAGTGAACTTGAGTCACTGGTAGGCTTGGAAGAGGTTAAAAATGAGGTTCGTTCATTAATCAACCTTATAAATATTAGACAGCTAAGAAAAAAGAAAGGCCTGCCATCACCGGATATGTCTTATCATATGGTATTTACAGGCAGTCCGGGTACCGGTAAGACTACAGTAGCAAGGCTTATTGCAGGTATTTACAAAGAACTTGGAGTACTTTCAAAGGGTGGACTTGTGGAAGTTGACAGATCAGGTTTGGTAGCAGGTTATGTTGGACAGACGGCCTTAAAGGTTACTGATGTTATCAATAAGGCTTTGGGAGGAGTATTATTTATAGATGAGGCTTATTCCCTTTCATCTCCGGGAGCAGCAAATGATTTTGGAAGTGAGGCTATAGATACACTTGTTAAACTTATGGAGGATCACAGAGATGATCTTGTTGTTATAGTAGCAGGTTATACCAAGGAAATGAATGATTTTCTACAGGCAAATACGGGACTTGTATCAAGGTTTAATAAATTTATTGAATTTAAGGATTATAACGAGGATGAGCTCATAGAAATTATGTATTCGATGGCTGAGAAAATGGAGATGCATATTGAGGATAGTGCTTTAGAAAAAATTAGAGTTTATTTATCAGGAATGAATGAAACTTCTAAGAGGCTTTTTGGAAATGCCAGAGGAATAAGAAATCTCTTTGAAAAAATGTTGGTAGGACAGGCAAATAGATTATCAGGTCTTCTTGAACCTACTGTAGAAGATTTATCTATAATAAAGGCTGAAGACTTTGAATTTTAGGGAAGGTGATATATAATGAGAGTTATAGCAGGTAATGCGAGGAGTGTTCCGCTTATTACACCTAAGGGATTAGAAACCAGACCTACATCAGATCAGATTAAGGAAACTTTATTTAATATGCTCCAAGGTTATGTTGAGGATTCCAATTTTCTGGATTTATTTGCAGGAAGCGGCCAGATAGGTGTAGAAGCTTGAGCAGAGGTGCCCGGTTTGCGGCTTTTGTGGAAAAATCTGATGAAGCGGTTAAGTGCATTAAGGCAAATACAGATAAAACTAAATACACAGATAAAGCCTTGGTTCTTAAAATGGAAGCTTTGTCCGGAATAAGAGCACTTGAAATCGAAAGAAGAAAATTTGATATTATTTTTATGGATCCCCCATATAATCAGGGATTGGAACAGAGCATCTTAAGTGCACTGACAGCTTCTAAGATACTTGACGATGATGTTATAATTATAGTAGAGGCAGATAAAAATACGGATTTTTCGTATGTTGATGAACTTGGATTAAAAATAGTGAAGGATAAAATCTATAAGAATAACAGACATTTGTTTCTAAGAAAAAAATAAGTTTGGAGAATGTGATATGGCGGACAATAATATAACAAAGTTGATTGACAAAATGTCAAGACATATTGATGGCTTTAAGGCAGGTCCTTTGTCAAAGGATAAGATTAAAATTTCTAAAGATGAGTTGTTAGACTTTTTAGATGATTTGAGGCAGGCTCTTCCTGATGAATTAGAAGAGGCAGAAAAAATTACAAATGCAAAAAATGAAATCTTGAAAGCGGCAAAGAGTAAGGCTGCCAAAATGGAAGCGGAAGCTGAGGAAAAACTCAGAGATATTATTAAGGATGATGAAATAGTAATTGCCGCGGAGAAAGAGGCTGATTTTATTATTGATTCTGCTGAAAAAGAGGCTGATGAAATAATAAAAGAGGCTGAAGAAATGGCTGAACAGATAAAACTCGGTGCACTTTCATATGCTGAAGAGATGCTTGCTGCAGTTGAGAAAATGCTCTCCCATAATCTGGAAACAACTATAGCTAACTCCAATAGTGTAGTTGATACATTAAAAAGCAATTTGGAGATTATACAGAACAATAGGGGTGAATTAAACGCTCAGATTCTTGAAGCAAGGGAAACCAATAATTTTGAAGTTGAAAATGAGAGTGAACCTAAAGAAACAGAGGAAGAATTTACAGTAAATGTTAGTTCTGATGATTTTGATGATGAAGAAGAGGATCCTGCACCTAATGATGATGACAGGATCCGGGATGATGAAGAAGAGGAAGAATCAGAAGATGATGAACTCTATGACTTTACTCAGAAGTTTTCATTTAAGAAACGCGGTAAATAAAGCTTTCAGACGCTTCATTGTGGGTTATTAAGCCATAATTTTTAAACAAAATCTGACTATATAGGGCAGTCATAAACCTTGTAACTTTGAAGGTTTCTATGGCAGCCTTATTTTTTAATTTATTAACATCGCCAATTCTTGTTATGAATTCTGCATTTGCGTTTTCTTTAATATTTTTTCCTACAGAGTTTAAAATATCCCGGGATTTATCTTTGATTGCAAGAGGTCTTATATATGGACAGAAATCATACTGTTTATTAATTTCCATAAGTTTCTTGGTAATACCGCCAATTATATGGTATAAAACCCTATCGATTCGGGCATAGGTATAATTTTTAGACCATAAAGATGCTGCGAATTCATCATAAGAAGCTGTTTTACCAAATAAATTATAAATTCTTGATGCCAAATCTTTGGTTATATCACTGTATTCACTCAATATTCTTATAGCATCACTCTTATTATTTTTATAAATAATTTCTCCTAATTTATAGAATAAGATATTAGAAAAATCATTGTTCTTTATATAATTTCCACTTAAATTCAATATATTTTTAGTAGAATCAGGGATATAGGTAAGGCTTAATCCACCTGAATTAGAATGTAAATCCTGTCTAATGGCCTTAGCTGAAGCGATAGTTAAGCTTTTGTCAGGAATAATCTCTTCATCGTGTAAAGCTCCGGCTCTTTTTACTGCTATTGGTTTGATATTGGAATTTAGTTTGTGAAGCTTATTCAGATAGGATATGGCAAGTATGTTATTAGATGTTTTTAGTAAATCAGCTTCTTTATCATATCCTCTATCCATAAGATATTTGTCTCTGGCCTCGGGATAAGTCAGCCCCAGGGACATAAGTGAAGATATGTCTTTATCAAGATTGATTTTCGTAAGCAGCCTGCTGCAGTTTATAAGTTCTGATATATTATCAGTTTCTGCACCAAACGATAAATAATCCACTATACCCAGTTTTTCGGCGAGAGCGGCCGAACCGTCTGCAAAGGTCTCTGCGCTTCCTGTAGATACGGTTACAGGCAGCTCAAATACAGCATCGGCACCTGAAAAAATAGCAGACTCAGCCCGCAAATACCTGTCTATAATGGCTGGTTCACCTCTTTGTACATAGTTTCCGCTCATAAGTATTATGACATATTCTGCTCCTGTTAATTCCCTGGTTTTTTCAATGTGGTAAGCATGTCCATTGTGAAAAGGATTGTATTCTGCGATTATTGCAGCAACTTTTTTATTATTTATCATAAAGTTCCCCGATTTTTGTATTTTTTTACAATCATTTTAATATATTTTTATTTTTTTCTCAACTATCCATTGTATGTTTTTCATAAAGGGTTTATAATGATATGTGGGATAAAACTGATTAATTTATTGAAATTTACTATAAAAGTTTTTCCAAAAAAACATTAAATTTTCGTATTTTACATAGTTTGAAAGGAGTAAGAACCATGTCATTTATTGATCAAATCAAAGCTAAAGCGAAATCATCCAAGAAAGTAATTGTTCTTCCTGAAAGTGAAGATATGAGAACACTGGAGGCTGCTGATACAGTGCTCAAGGAGGGAGTTGCTGAGCTCGTTCTTCTTGGAAAAGAAGATAAGATTTTAGAAGATGCAAGAAGGGCGGATTTGATGTAGCAGGTGCTAAAATTATTGATCCAGAGAAGAGTGATAAATTAGATGCCTATGTATCAGCACTGGTTGAACTTAGAAAAAGCAAGGGGATGACTGAAGAAGAGGCAAGGAAGATACTTACAACAAGTAATACATATTTTGGTGTAATGATGATTAAAATGAAGGATGCAGACGGACTTGTTTCAGGTGCCTGCCATTCTACGGCTGATACTTTAAGGCCTAGTCTTCAGATACTTAAGACAAAGCCTGGTACTAAGTTAGTTTCCTCATTTTTCATAATAGAAGTTCCAAACTGTGATATGGGAGAAAAGGGAACCTTTGTATTCTCTGATTGTGGACTGAATCAGAATCCGAATGCAGAAGAGCTTGCAGCTATAGCTAAGTCATCAGCTGAATCATTTAAAAATTTAGTTCAGGCTGAACCAAGAGTAGCCATGCTTTCATATTCAACAATGGGATCTGCTAAGCATGATGATGTAACCAAGGTACAGGAAGCAACTAAGATAGCTAAGGAAGAGAACCCTGAGCTTGCTCTTGATGGTGAGCTTCAGCTTGATGCGGCCCTTGTTGCCTCTGTCGGTGAATTTAAGGCTCCGGGGAAGTAAGGTCGCAGGTCATGCTAATACACTTATTTTCCCTAACCTCGATGCAGGAAATATCGGATATAAGCTTGTTCAGCGTCTTGCTAAGGCTGAGGCTTATGGTCCTCTTACACAGGGAATTGCCGGTCCTGTAAATGACCTTTCAAGAGGCTGCTCAGCAAGTGATATAGTTGGAGTAGTTGCAATTACCGCAGTTCAGGCTCAGATGTAATCTGTATTTACCTGCAGGATGTAAAGCTTATATTACAAAAATGAATTGAGTTTATATTTTATGATACAAGTGTCAAAAGTATAAAAATTCGATGCAAGCTTGCTTGCAGGAGAATTTATTATCTTTTGACACGCAAAAAATATGAGTAAGTAGCCATTTTTTGCAAAAAAATGAGCGGATTACGAATATTTTTGCAAGGATTGCTAAAGCTGCGCTGTAGCAATCCTGTATCAATGGGTGTTAAATACTTTTGACACCCGCATCATTTTATAAACTTGATTTATATAAACAAAAAAACAAAAAGGGGTATGTTTATGAAAATTTTAGTTATCAATTGTGGAAGCTCTTCTCTTAAGTATCAGTTCATTGATATGGAAACAGAGGAAGTTATTTCAAAGGGACTCTGTGAGAGAATAGGTATAAATGGCTCTCTTCTTACACATAAGGCTGTAGGAAAAGATGATTTCGTTCTTGAGCACGAAATGCCTAACCATACTGTAGCTGTTAAGCTTGTTATGGATGCACTCACAGACAAAGATCATGGTGTAATTTCTGATGTTTCAGAGATAGCTGCAATTGGTCACAGAGTACTTCACGCAGGAACTGTTTACAGTGATCCTGTTATTGTAACTGAGGATGTTAAGAAGGTTATAAGAGACTGTTTCGACCTTGGCCCACTTCACAATCCTGCTAACCTTATGGGTATTGAAGCTTGTGAAGAGGCTATGCCCGGCACTCCTAATGTAGCCGTATTTGATACAGGTTTTGGTATGGTTATGCCTCCTAAGGCTCATATGTATGCAATCCCTTATGAATATTATGAAAAATATTCTATCCGCCGTTACGGCTTCCACGGAACAAGCCACAAGTATGTATCAGGTGAGACTATTAGATTTGGCGAACTTCCTGAGGGACATAGAAAGGTTATAGTCTGCCACCTTGGAAACGGCTCCTCTATATCAGCTTCAATTGATGGAAAGTGTGTTGATACATCTATGGGACTTACACCGCTTGAAGGTCTTATCATGGGTACAAGATCTGGTGATATAGATCCTGCGGTTATTCAGTTTATTGCAAATCATGAGAACAAGAGTATAGATGAAATTCTTAACCTTCTCAATAAAAAATCAGGAGTACTTGGACTTTCAGGTGTATCAAGCGACTTCAGAGATCTTGATAAGGCTGAGGCTGAGGGCAATGAAAGAGCAAAACTTGCAAATGATGCATTTAAGTACAGAGTAATTAAGTATATTGGTGCATATGTTGCCGCAATGAACGGAGTAGATGCAATTGCATTTACAGCCGGTGTAGGTGAGAACAGTTCTCCTACAAGAAAGGCTATCTGTGAGAACCTTGAATATCTTGGAATTAAGATTGATGATGCCGCAAATAAGGAAAGAGGTAAAAATATGCTTATCTCTACTCCTGACAGTAAGGTTAAGGTATTTGTAATTCCTACAAACGAGGAACTTGCAATAGCAAAGGATACATTGGCACTTGTAAAATAAGGTATAATTATACATCGTACTATAATCTGTAATATACATTTTTAAAATTTGCTTGACAAACCTAATAAAGTATTGTAAACTAACATAGTGCTATGATTATTATTACCCAATCAGTTGTCGGCACTAAACTACAGCTGGAGGGGAGGGTTGGTGAGAGAATGTCAAATGTAATCGTTAAAGAAAACGAAACTCTTGATAGTGCTCTTCGCCGTTTCAAAAGAAACTGTGCGAAGGCTGGTATTCAGCAGGAGATTCGTAAAAGAGAGCATTACGAGAAGCCATCTGTCAGACGTAAGGAAAAGTCTGAGGCTGCTAGAAAACGCAAATTTAAATAATTAAAGTTGAAAGGACGCAGTGTCGATATGGCTCTGCGTCTTTTTATATTATTAATAAAGGAGCATATAAACTTGGCAATTTCTGAAATTACAATAAATATACCTGTAAGTCATGAATCTAATGTATCAGGAGCATTTGATAGTAATATTAAGATAATAGAGAAGTCTTTTGGTGTTAATATAGTGTCAAGAGATGGAATTACACATATAAAAGGAAATAAAGAAGATATTAGAGGAGCTGTAAAGGTAATGGAGCAGCTCTTAGCCTGTCTCTAAGAGGAACGGATATTACGGAACAGCAGGTAAATTATGCTGTTTCTATTATTAAGGAACCTATTGATGAGGCTGAAAGTCTGGAAAGTATAGATAAGGAAATAATTGCACATACAGTTAGCGGTAAGCCTGTTAAGCCTAAGACGATAGGTCAGAAAAAATATGTTGATCAGATAAAAAAAGATATAGTAGTATTTGGTCTGGGGCCGGCTGGAACAGGTAAGACCTATCTGGCCATGGCTATGGCTATTCAGGCATTTAAGGATAATAAAATAGAAAGAATTATACTTACAAGGCCTGCAATAGAGGCTGGAGAAAAATTAGGTTTCTTGCCGGGTGACTTACAAAGTAAGGTTGATCCATATTTAAGACCGCTTTATGATGCACTTAATCAGATAATGGGTGCAGAAACATTTCACGCAAATGTGGAGAAGGGGCTGATAGAGGTTGCTCCATTAGCATATATGAGGGGAAGAACCCTTGATAATGCATTTATTATTTTGGATGAGGCACAAAATACCACTCCGGCTCAGATGAAAATGTTTTTAACAAGAATTGGTTTTGGCTCTAAGGTGGTAATTACTGGAGATTTAACTCAAAAGGATCTTGCGAATGGTGTCAAGTCCGGGCTTGAAGAGGCGGTTAAGATACTTAAAAATATAGAAGGAATAGGGTTTTCAAATCTTACAAATAAGGATGTGGTACGCCATCCTTTAGTTCAAAAAATAGTAACTGCTTATGATGAGTATGAAAAGAAAAATTTACATAAAGAAAATAAAAGGAGTTATCGAAGATGACAGGAACCAAACCTAAGTATCATCTGATTTCAGATAATATTCTATTTTTATCTGTGCCATTATGTGCCTTTTAGGGATGATTAAATTTGATAGTCCGACTAAAATTTTAGGTCTGTGTTTATTTGTTTTTGTATTCTGTATAATTTATAAGCTTTTATGCGAAGATTGATAATTATAAAAAGATAAAAAAATAAAAGCAGGTATAGGCGGCATACTGCTGTCTACACTGGGCTTTATACTAACTATTGGCTTTGGAATATTTGTTGATCTCCACAGATTTAGATGGTTATTTCTTATAGGAATAATTTTATCTGTAACATTTTCAAATATAATAAGTGCATTGATGTCGACCTTTGCCTATGTGCTTATAATTACGATATTTACGGGGGTAACTCCCGAATTTGTTGCAGGCAGCTTCCTCACTGCGGTAATGCTTATTATAATTACACAGTACTATTCAGATTTATGAGTGTTATTTATTCTATTATTACTGTAACTTCTTTTGAAGCAGCCTTTTATATAATAATGCACGGTCTTAGAACTGACAAGCTTATATCGGCTCCGCATATTATAGATATAGGTATTATTTCAGGCTGTATTTTGATGGGATGGATACTTTTTGGACGTTTTGGTAAAACGGATATTCCATCCGAGACTGCTGAAACTGATGATGTTTCAATAGATGTTAAAGATGTAATTTTACATAATACTCAAGGTGTAAAAGATAAAAGCCTTAAAAAGGTTGAAAGTGAAGGTGGAGAATCAACAAAAAGGGCAGAAAAAGATTATTCGTACTTGCTTTGTGACAAGATAGAGGCTTATAATAGAATTGTTTCAAATGAAAAAGTCTTCAATGAAGCAAGAGAAACTCTAGGTTTGTTAAGGAAATAACAGGACATCTGGATGGAAATGTAAGTCTTGCTGAAGCAGGGGCGTTTTATGCAGAATGTGGCAGGATTGTAAGCAATAACTATATAAAAGAGGGACTTATTTTAGCTAAAGCAAATAATTTTCCAAATGAAGTCATTGACTTTATTAAAGAACATAATTTTAAGCTTGGTTATCCTAAATCACGTGAAACAGCTATAACCATGATAGTATGTAAATTGTCTGACACGATAGGATTCTTAGAAAGTAAGAAAATTAAACATAGTGTAACTCAGATAGTGGATGGTGTTATGGACTCCTGTCTTATGGCAGGAAGGCTTGATGCGTCAGGTCTTTCTCTTAATGAATACAAATTCATAAAGGACTATCTCTTGGAGGAGGCGAGAACAGGCTATGAATATTTTAGTGGAAAATGAAGCTAAGGGAGAACTTGACTTTGATTATGAAGAAATCATAAAGCAGGTAGTAGAAAAAATTGTATCAACTGAAAACTGCCCATATGATATTGAAGTCAATGTGCTGCTGACAAATAATGAAGAGATTCATGAAACAAATTACAATTTTAGGAATATAGACCGTCCAACTGATGTACTATCATTTCCAATGGTGGATTATGATTATCCGGCAGATTTTTCTTTGGTAGATGAGAGTCCGGAAGGCTATCTGAATCCGGAGACAGATGAACTTGTTTTGGGTGATATTATGATTTCTGTTGACAAGGTATATGAGCAGGCAGAGGAATATGGACATAGCAGGAGAAGAGAATTTGCATTTCTTATAGCACATAGTATGCTTCATCTGCTTGGATATGACCATATTAAGGATGAAGATAGGATGGTTATGGAGGCTAAGCAGGAAGCTGTATTAGAAAGTCTGGGTATAACCAGAAATGAGGGGTAATTATGAAAAAGAGAATAATACTTTCTGGTGTAATGATACTTACATATATATTTATTACACTTTCCGGCTGTGGTAAAAAGGCAGATACTACATCTGTTTCGGGGAAATTGGCTGTAACATCTGCGGCAGATAGTGGGGCTGCAAGTGTAGCAAGTACAACATCAATAATAGCTGAGGATACTGAAAAGCCCAAAAAACCGGCATATGTGAGTCCTTTAAGCGGTAAGGCTCTTGATAAGAAATATAAGCATAAACGTCCTTTTGCTTTTATGTTCAACAACATAGAATTTGCCTATCCGCAGACAGGCACCGGGAGGGCAGACATTTTATATGAAATCCTTGCAGAGGGTGGAATTACCAGGCTTATGGGAGTTTTTGACTACATGAAGGGTGACAGGATAGGCTCTGTAAGAAGTGCAAGACATTATTATGTGGACTTTGCAAATGAGTTTGATGCTATTTTTATTCATTTTGGACAGACACATTATGCCGTAGATGAGATTAAAAAGCTGGGTGTAGATACTGTTTCAGGACTTTCTTGGGAGGGAGCTAAGGCATTCTACAGAGATAACAGTATCCGTGCCCCACACAATGCTTTTGCAAGTGCAAAGGGTATAATGCAGGCTGTAAAAGACAAAAAATTAAGGACAAAACCTAGAAAGGGTATTACTTCACATTTTAATTTTTCTGATAAAGAAATTAAAAATGATGGTGATGCTTCGTTTAAGGCGGAGTATGTTAAGGTTCCTTTTTCAGCCTATATGACACCTTACTTTACTTATGGAAAAAAGGATAAGTCATACATAAGATTTGCTTTTGGAACTAAGCACATAGACAAGGGCACAGGAAAGGCTCTTAAGTTTAAGAATATATTTATCCAGTTTGTAAATGAATACAATAAAGACCACAATGGCTATCAGACTATGGATTTGATGAATCAGTCAGGAAGCGGTTATTATATAACAGACGGCAGAGGAATCAAGGTCTATTGGAAGAAAAAAGGTGGAGCTGATAAGACGCAGTTTTTCTATGATAAGGCACATTCAGAAGAATTGCTTGTAAATGCAGGGAAGACATATTATGCTGTATTTCCTGTAAATAGAAAAGATATGATTAGTTTTAAGAAGAAATAGAGGAATTATGGCTAACGATATTCGTGATTTAATTATTGTTGGAGGTGGTGCTGCAGGTATGCTTACAGGAATAATTGCCGCTAAAAAGGGGAAAAGTGTAAGCATACTTGAGCATGGAAAAACTTTAGGTAAAAAACTATCCATAACAGGAAATGGAAAGTGTAATTTTACGAATCTTTATCAGAATAAGTCCTGCTACAACAGTGGGGATATAGATAAGGCATACAATATCATAAGTAAATTAGGAGGGAAAGGGCTGATAGACCTTTTCTCTTCTTTTGGTATTGAAGGGATAGTAAAAAAGGGCAGAAACTTCGACAGAATAGAAGCCGGCTATGTATATCCGGCAGGTGAAAGTGCAAAAGAGTTTGTAAATATTTTTTAAATGATGAATTAATAAGACTTAAAGTTAAGATAAAAAAACAAAAAAATAAATATAATTGATATAAAAAAAGGCCGGAGAACTTTTTGAAGTTGTAACAGGCAGTGAAGGAAATTATTATTCATATTTTGCTAAAAATCTTGTTATAGCCTGCGGAGGGCTTGCAGGAAATTCCACAGGCAGTGATGGTTCTCTCTTTGATATAATTAAAAGCTTGGGACATAGTATAATAAAGCCTTTACCGGCACTTAATGCAATTAAAACCGTAAAGCATGAATTTGCCGGGCTTAGATGTTCAGCTGAAATTAAAGCCTATATAGATGGTGGAGATACGCAGGTTTTGCTTGAAAGTGAGGTTGGAGAACTTCAGTTTACTGAGCAGGGAATTGGAGGTATCCCGGTAATGCAGCTTTCCGGTAAGATTGCAAGAAAGCTTGATGGTGGAAGTAAGTTATATTTTGTGATAGATTTTTGCTATGATAAATCTGAAGAAGAACTTGAAAGAATATTGAAAAAAAGAAGAGATTTATTGGCAGAGAGAATATCTGATAAATTTTTAACAGGTTTTTACCTATGAAAAAAATATCAAAATATATAACAAATCAATTATTAGATGATAAAATCAGCGTAGGAAAAATCACTGATAATAAAATAATTATGATTTTAAAGTGGCTTAAAGAAGCTAAATTTGATATAATAACAATTAACGGTTTTGAATCTGCACAGACAACTTCAGGTGGTGTTTCTATGGATGAAGTCACAGATAGCTTGGAATCAAAGCTTGTTCCGGGACTTTTCTTTGCAGGAGAGGTGTTGGATGTAGACGGACTTTGTGGAGGATACAATCTGACTTGGGCCTTTGCAAGTGCCTTTGAGGTTGGAAATGGAGGAAGATGAAAGAAGGAAATTTACTTCAGGTTTCACAGGTAAAACTTCCAATAGGATATACAGATGAGGATGTAAAAAAAGCCTGTATCAGAAAATTAAAAATAGATGAAAAAGAGCTAATTTCTTACGAGACAAAAAAGAAATCAATTGATGCGAGAAAAAAAGAGGATATCCATTATAGTCTGACAATAATTGTTTTGCTTACAGAAAAGGCGTATAATAGGATATTATCAGCAAAAAAAACTGTTATAGATATTTGTAAGTATAAAGATGAAAAGTTAGAAATAAAGAGTGTTTCAGCTAATACTGATAAAAACAGGCCTGTAATTATAGGAAGTGGTCCTGCAGGGCTTTTTTGTGCCTATGTGCTTGCAGTGGCAGGACTTAAGCCTATTATCATAGAGCAGGGGCAGGATGTAGAAAAAAGAAGTAAAACAGTAGATAGGTTTTGGACTACAGGAGAATTATCCGAGACTACCAATGTGCAGTTTGGAGAGGGTGGAGCCGGAACTTTTTCAGATGGTAAATTAAATACAATGGTTAAAGATCCGTTTAAGCGTATACCTTTTGTACTTGAAACCTTTGTAAGATTTGGTGCAGATCCTGAGATTTTATATTTAAATAAGCCGCATATAGGGACAGATGTCCTTAAAAATATACTTATAAATATGCGTAAAGATATAATTTCCCTTGGTGGAGAATATAGATTTGAAACAAAGTTCACAGGATTTGATCAAAAAAATGGACAGATTAGCCATATTGTTTTAAATAATCAAGAAACTTTGGCTTGTGATGAAGTTATTTTAGCTTTAGGACATTCATCAAGAGATACATTTGAACTATTATTTTCAAAGGGAATAATTATGACGCCCAAGCCTTTTGCAGTAGGGGTAAGGGTAGAGCATCCACAGGAAATGATTAGTAAATATCAGTATGGTAAGATGTATGACAGACTTCCGCCGGCAGATTATAAGGTTACTTCTACAGGCGTAGATGGGCGTGGAGTTTATTCCTTTTGTATGTGTCCCGGCGGTTATGTGGTCAACTCTTCTTCTGAAAAGGGAGGAACCCTTGTAAATGGTATGAGTTATCATAATAGGGATTCTGAAAATGCCAATAGTGCAATAGTGGTTGCTGTTAATCCTGCTGATTTTGAAGGAGATGATGCACTGGCAGGAGTGAGATTTCAGAGAGAACTTGAAAAAAAGGCTTTTAGGCTTGCAGGCGGTGCTATTCCGGTTCAGCTTTTTGGGGATTTTACAGCAAATAAAAAAAGTACAGGATTTGGTCTTATAAGTACAGTTTCAAAGGGTAAAACAGAATTTGCCAATTTAAGAGATATTTTACCGGACTATATAATACAGTCTCTTATCTTGGGAATGAAGGATTTTGGAGGCAAAATAAAAGGTTTTGACAGAGAAGATGCAGTGATGTTGGGAGTGGAGTCCAGAACTTCTTCTCCTCTTAGAATAGTCAGGGATAATGATACTTTTGAGTCGAATATTAGAGGTATTTATCCAATAGGAGAGGGAGCCGGATACGCAGGTGGTATAACCAGTGCTGCTGTAGATGGAGTAAAGGCTGCTGAGAAAATTATAGAAAAAAGATTGTAGAGGAGTGAGTGATTGAATAAGGCTGACTTTAGGAAAATAGTTCAAACCGAAAGAAACACTGATGATATTCTTATCTTGCAACAAGACTCTTTTAATGCTGAGCTTATACTAAACAGATACTTAGAACTGGAATGTTATAAAAAGGCTGAGATAGTATTTGCCTATTCGTCTATGGAAAAAGAAATATCAACTAAAAGAATAATTGAAGCTGCAATTGAATTAGACAAAAAACTAGCCTTACCAAAGGTAATAAGCGGTATTAAAGACGGAGCACGGATGGAATTTGTCTTTATAAACAAGGATACAGAGTATAAAAAAGGAGTTTATGGTATCTTGGAGCCTGCTTCAGATGATTATATTGATATTAATAAACTTGACGGCAGGATAGAAATGCTAATTCCAGGACTATGTTTTGACCTTGAAAAAAGACGGATAGGATATGGTGGAGGTTACTATGACAGATATTTAACAAAGCATCCCAGTGACAGATTTCACATAACCGCTCTAGCTTATGAATATCAAATATTTGCCAGTCTGCCAGCCAATGTAAATGATAGGCCGGTTGACCTTATAGTAACTGAAAAAAGATGTATATAGATTGGATATGGATGGATATGATAATTGAATTACAGGCTGTGAAAAATGCCTCATACAAGCTTGCCCTGCTTTCATCAGATATTAAAAATCTTGTGTTAAGAGACTGTGCGGAGTACATAGTGAAGGATTCTGACGAAATTATAGCTGCAAATAGCTTGACATAGAAGCCGGTAAGAATAAAAATATGAGTGAAGGCTTGCTTGACAGGCTTTTACTTACAAAAGAAAGGATAGAGGGAATTGCGGTTTCGTTAGAGCAGCTGGCTTCTCTTCCAGATCCCATAGGTGAGATCTCATCTATGACCAAAAGACCTAATGGGCTTTTAATAGGGAAAAAGAGGGTGCCCATTGGAGTAATAGGGATGATTTATGAAGCTAGGCCAAATGTAACAGCAGATTCCTTTGGTATATGCTTTAAAAGTGGAAATGCTGTGGTACTAAGGGGAGGCTCAGATGCCATCAATTCCTGTAAGGCCATAGTGAGGGCTATTAAGCGGGCACTTGTAAAAAATAATATAGACGAAGCTGTTATAACCTATATAGAAGACGAAGGGCATGATAGTATTAAGGAGCTAATTAGAGCCAATGATTATGTAGATCTTGTAATTCCAAGAGGTGGAGCAGGCTTAATTGAATTTGTGGTAAAAAATGCAACTGTTCCTGCTATACATACTGGTACGGGAAATTGTCATGTATACATAGATGAATATGCAGACTTACAAATGGCGGTAAAAATTATTGTAAATGCCAAGACAACCAGACTTGGAGTATGTAATGCCTGCGAGTCTTTGGTTGTACACAGGGCGGTTGTTAAGGAATTTCTCCCACTCATTTATGAAGCTTTGTCTGAGAAAGGTGTAGAAATACGGGCTGATAAGGAAGCACTTAAGCATTGCGATGGCTTTACTGCTGCAAGTGAAGAAGACTGGGGAAGAGAATACCTTGATAGAATAATCTCGCTTAAATGTGTGAACAGCATAGAAGAGGCAGTGATACATATCAATCGCTATAATACAGGGCATTCTGAAACCATAGTCACAGAAAATATTACGAATGCAGAGTATTTTACATCTGTAATAGATGCAGCCTGTGTATATGTAAATGCGTCAACCAGGTTCACTGATGGTGGTGAATTTGGATTGGGAGCTGAGATTGGAATCAGTACCCAGAAAATTCATGCAAGAGGGCCTATGGGACTAAAAGAACTCACCTGTGAAAAATATATCATTCTCGGAAATGGCCAGGTGAGAGAATAAAAATAGAATTATAGATTGGATTAAAATGGAAAATACAGTAAATAATATATTCAAAGTAGATTATGATTTTGAAGCAGTAAGGGCGGCTGAACCGATAAATGAGCCTGAAAGACAGTATTATTATATGGAGAAGGCGGCTGAGGTTTATAAGCTTGTTTGTAAAAATGCTAATAAGAGGTTAACCTTTAACTGTAATACCTTTGGCTGTCAGATGAATTTTAGAGATTCTGAAAAAATAGCAGGTATACTTGAAAAAATAGGTTTTGAAAATACTGAAGAGAAAAATCCGGATTTTGTAATACTTAATACCTGTACGATTAGAGAAAATGCAGACCAGAAAGTTTATGGAAACTTAGGCTATTTGAAGAAGTTAAAAGAGTTAAATCCCAATATGATAATAGCCCTTTGTGGATGTATGATGCAGGAGACAACTGTAGTACAAAAACTTAGAGAAAGTTATTCATTCATAGATTTGATTTATGGTACTCATAATATTTACAAATTGGCTGAACTTGTCTTTGCAATGTTTGCAATGAAAAGTTATGCTGCTCATCATCCTGTCAAGAAAAATAGCAGGTATAAAATAAAGCATTCTATGCTTGTAGACATATGGAAGGATACTGATAAGATAGTCGAGGATCTTCCGGATGAACGAAAATATTCATTTAAGGCAAGTGTTAATATTACCTATGGCTGTGATAATTTCTGTACTTACTGTATAGTGCCTTATGTAAGGGGGAGGGAGAGAAGCAGAAGGCCTGAAGACATAGTAAAAGAGGTCAAATGTCTTGCAGATGCCGGGGTAATTGAGATAATGCTGCTTGGACAGAATGTAAATTCCTATGGGAAGGGGCTTAGCAGTGAGTCAGGAGAGCCTACCACCTTTGCAGGACTTTTAAGGATGATAGAAAAGGTAGAGGGTATTAAACGCATTCGCTTTATGACACCTCATCCGAAGGATTTCTCAGACGAACTGATTGAGGTGATAGCGGAGTCAGATAAAATATGTAATCACATACATCTTCCTTTTCAGGCAGGAAGCAACAATGTGTTAAAAAGGATGAACAGGCGTTATACTAAAGAGTCATATCTTGAACTGGCAGATAAAATAAAAACAAGGATTCCGGATATAGCTCTTACTACAGATATAATTGTAGGCTTTCCGGGAGAAACAGAGGAAGACTTTGAAGATACTCTGGATGTTGTAAAAAAGGTGCGTTACCAGAGTGCATATATGTTTGAATATTCCAAAAGAACAGGAACTCCTGCTGCCACTATGGAAGATCAGGTGGATGTAGAGGCGGTTAAAAGCCGATTTAAAAGACTTCAGGATACTGTGGCAAAGTATGCTGATGATAAGTTTGGAAATCAGGTAGGCTGTACTGTAGAGGTGCTTGCTGAGGAGGTTAACAGTGAGGAACCGCTTATTATTACCGGGCGTATGTCAGATAATACTCTGGTTCATTTTAAGGTACCAGCCAATGATAAAGAGACTTATATTGGAAAGTTATTAAAAGTTAAGATTACTGAAAATTGCAGATTTTATTTAATGGGTGAGTTATAACCCGGAGGGGATTGGTATTCTATGAATATTATAATAGTTGGCTGTGGTTAGGTTGGTTATGCCCTTGCCAGGGAACTTAGCAACGAAAAAAATGATATCTCTATAATAGATAAGAACAATATAGCCCTGCAAAATGCGGTAAATATACTGGATATCCAGGCTGTATGTGGAGATGGTACAAGTTATAAGATATTGCTTGAGGCAGATGTGCAGGATGCTGATTTGCTTATAGCAGTTACTGATATGGATGAGATTAATCTGCTATGTTGCCTTATGGCTAAGAAGGCAGGTAACTGCCAGACAATAGCAAGGGTAAGAAATCCGCAGTACTACGAGGAAATCGACTATATAAAAGAAGAACTCGGACTTTCAATGGCAATCAACCCGGAAAGGATAGCTGCATTTGAAATAGCAAGGCTTATTCACTTTCCTTCAGCCCTTGAAGTAGATACATTCTACAAGGGTAGAGTAAATCTTATTTCCCTTACAATAGGCAAGGATTCTATTCTTGATGGAATGAGCCTTATAGAGTTTTCAAAAAAATACTCCGGGAAATGTACTCATCTGCATGGTAAGACGAAATGGAAAGGTAGAGATACCTACCGGTTCTTTTGTACTAAAAGAGGGGGATACATTTTCCTGCATACTTAAATTCAAAGATTCATATGATTTTTTGAGTAAGGTGGGCGTAAATACAAAACCAATCAAAAATGTTATCATTTGCGGCGGTGGTACAGTTGCCTATTATCTCTGCCTTGAACTTGTAAAAGCCAAGATAGATGTTAAAATAATAGAAACTGATGATAAGCGCTGTAATGAACTGTCAGAACTTATTCCAGAGGCAATAGTAATACATGGAGATGCTACAGATAAAAGAATTTTACTTGAGGAAGGCATAGAAAGTGCAGATGCAGTTGTAACACTTACTAATATTGATGAGGAAAATATCCTATTATCAATGTATACACACCATGTATCCAAGGCAAAATCTATTACCAAAATAAATAAAATAGAGTTTGAAGAGGTAATCAGAGAACTCCCTATAGGCTCAGTTGTAGCACCTAAGAATATAACTTCACATTATATATTGAAGTATGTGCGTTCAATGCAAAATTCAAAGGGCAGTAATGTGGAAACTCTGTACAAGATGTTTGACAACGAAGCAGAAGCCATGGAATTTTTGATAAAATCAGATTCTAAGATAACCAAAAAAACCTTGGAAAATCTCAATATAAAACCTAATGTAATTGTTGCTGCAATTTATAGAAATCATCAGGTTATTACACCATCAGGTAAAGATATTATTCAAAAAGGAGACAGTGTCATTATCATTACTACCAATACCGGTCTTGGCAGTATCGATGATATTATAGCTGAATAAGGAATATGAATTACTTAATTATAGTTTATATTATGGGATGGGTGCTTAATTTTGAGGGAGCATTTATGCTTCTGCCTGCACTTACGGCATTTATCTATGGAGAAAAAGAGGGTTATGTTTTTCTTGCCTGCTCAGTGCTGTCATTTGCAGCAGGTGTTTTGATTACTCTAAAAAAACCTTCAAACAAAAGGTTCTATGCAAGAGAGGGTTTTGTAATCTGCTCGCTTACCTGGATAGTGATAAGTCTTGTTGGAGCTCTGCCCTTTGTTATTACAGGAGTGCTTCCTAATTATATTGATGCCTTATTTGAAATAGTATCCGGCTTTACTACAACGGGTTCCAGCGTGATTACTGATTTGACGCCGGTGCCACATTGTATCCTGCTTTGGAGAAGTTTTTCGCACTGGATAGGCGGAATGGGAGTTCTGGTATTTATCTTGGCAATCCTTCCTTTATTTGGCGGAGTGGATATGTATCTGATGAAGGCAGAGAGCCCGGGACCTTCTGTAGGTAAGCTGGTTCCAAATGTCAAGAAAACAGCCTCTTATTTATACAAGATTTATCTGGGTATGACACTAGTTCAGTTTGTGATTTTATTAATAACCGGCATGAATCCTTTTGACGCAGTATGTATAACATTTGGTACTGCCGGAACAGGCGGGTTTGCTATACATAATGACAGCTGTCTTGGTTACACACTGCCACAACAAACCATTATAGCGGTATTTATGCTTTTATTCGGCATAAATTTCAATGTATATTTTTTAATACTGAGAAAAAAGGTTAAAGAAATATTTAAGATAGAAGAAGTAAAATGGTTTTTAATTATAGTGTTTACAGCAGTTGCTGCTATAGTAATAAATTCAGGAAGCATTAATGACTTGTATTTAAGTATACATCATGCATTTTTTTCAGTTGCATCAGTCATAACGACAACGGGATATGGTACAGTTGATTTTAATCTTTGGCCAATGTTCTCTAAGAATGTATTGCTAATAATTATGTTCATAGGAGCCTGTGCAGGCAGTACCGGTGGAGGCATGAAGGTATCCAGGATACTTATCTATGCTAAGACTGTAAAAAAAGAAATAGTTGGAATGATTCACCAAAAAAGTATCAAGATAATAAAAATGGATGGAAAAACAGTTGAACACTCAGTTATAAGAAATGTAAATGTATATCTTGTTTCTTATATAATGATAATGGCAATTTCATTTTTGATAGTATCTCTTGATAATATTGATTTTGAATCCACATTTACAGCTGTGGTCGCAACCTTCGACAACATAGGTCCAGGGCTTGGCAAGGTAGGACCTACAGGTAATTTTTCGGAATTTTCCAACCTGTCCAAATTAGTATTTATTTTTGATATGTTGGCGGGAAGATTGGAGATTTTCCCTATTTTATTATTATTTTCAAGAGCTACTTGGAGTAAAAAATAATTAATATATCATATAATCATTTTAGAAGGGATAATATGGTGGAAATTAATAGGACACTTATCAAAAACTTGGCAACAGATGATGTTACTTATAATAGAGGAGTAAGATATTATTCTGCAAAGGCAATAAAGACTATATCAAAGTCTAAGAGCAAAGAACATTATAGGGCAACTGTGCAGGGAAAAAGCGAGTATACCGTTGATGTTGAATTGACGAATCAGGGAGGGATTGAATATAAGTGTAATTGTCCTGCAAGCAGGAGGCACCCTGGAGCCTGCAAGCATGTTGTCGCAGTTATGCTCTTTATAAATGATTATTCAGACAGAAGGAAACAGCAGAAGATAGAATCCGGCGAGAAAAGGCGTATTACAAGGATATTAGACTATTTTGATAATATGGACTATATGGCAGGCTTTGGTGATATTTTCCATGTAAAACTTAACATAAGGCTTGATGCCATGCTTAGAACAGATAATTCAGTGAAGGCTGCAGTAAGCATAATGGCAGGCAGCAGCAGGCTTTATAAGGTTCAGAATATTAGAAAGTTTTTATCTGATTATATCAATGGACAGTCCATATCCCTAGGCAAAGATTTCTCTTATTTCCCTGGGGAAAATAGATTTGACTATGAATCAGAGGCTATACTGGATTTTCTTTGTGAAATTCTTGACATACAGGAGATTGTAGGAAGGGGAAATTCTTCTGGAATCTTTGCAAAATCAGATATTTTCTTTGACAGGCATATGCTCTTAAGATTGTTAAAGATAGTGAAACTGCCTTTCAATTTTACCTTTGCAGATGAAAGTTTTGAAAATATAAACTTCATAGTAGGAAAGCCTGACCTTAATTTTTACCTTAACCTATCTGATGAGGATGACTCTATTATACTTTCTTGGGATGAAGAGCGTATAATTCCGCTTGATGAAAAGGGTAAACTTTTCTACTATGACAATGCAATCTATCATCCTGACAGGATATTTACAAGGGATTTTTTGCCATTTTATCATACTCCTAATGATGGAGAGGATGACTCGCTTGTATTTGAGGGGGAGGAAAAGGAACGCTTTTTAAATGTAGTGTTACCAAGAATACATGAAACCTTTTCACTGACTATTCCTAAGGCATTGAGAGATAATTATATAACTGAAAATGTTAAATTTGAACTTTATATGGATATATACAAGGGAAGAATAAAACTTGAGGTTATAACTGCCTATGGGGAATATAAGTTCAATCCATTTTTGAAAATGCCTGATGTAAAGGCTGTAATAGTTAGAAAACCGAGCCGTGAGGCCGAATGTTTTGAAGATATTGAGGCTTTGGGCTTTATAAGAGAAGAACAATATTTTTATTTGTCTGACGAAAACGAGATTTATGATTTTCTAAAGCATAGAATGGAAGCCTTATCTAAAAAATATGAATTGTTCTACTCTGAAAAGTTTAAGAAGATGAAGGTAAACCCTCCTAAAATCACAAAAACATCAGTTCGTGTACAAAGTGACAACAATATGCTAGAGGTTGATTTTGACTTTGATGGCCTTTCAAGTGATGAACTTACAGATTTATTCAATAGCCTTAGATTAAAAAAGAAATTCTTCAGGCTTAAAAATGGCAGTTTCTTAGACCTTACAGCTGGAGGAGAACTGACTAAACTTAGTGAACTAATAGATAAGATAGGTAATAATAAGAGTGATATTAAAGACGGCAAGATATACACATCCCTAGATTATGCATTTTATTTAAATCAAGCCTTTGATGAAGGACTGTATGATATTGAAACAGATAAGTCATTTACAGCACTTATAGATGAGATTAATCACCCTGAAAAGGTAAAAGTGGAAGTCCCAAGTGAAATCAAGGCTGACCTTCGTCCTTATCAGAAGGTTGGGTTTGAATGGTTAAGTTCACTTGCTAAATATTATCTTGGCGGTATTCTGGCTGATGACATGGGACTTGGCAAGACTTTGCAGGCTATTACCTATATGGCATCTGTATGGAAGAAGAATGTAGAGGCAAATTTTATAGTGGTTTGTCCTTCATCCCTGCTCTATAATTGGCAGGATGAAATAGAGAATTTTTGTCCTGAACTTAAATCCGTTATGATTTTAGGCAATCCAAATGATAGGAAGGATCTGATAGCCAAATGCAATGAATATCAGGTTGTTCTGGTCTCATATCCAATCCTTAGGAGAGACATAGAACTGCTTAAAGAAATAAATTTTGATACGGCATTTTTAGATGAGGCACAATTTATTAAAAACCCTAACAGCAGAAATGCCAAGGCTGTTAAAATGCTTAATACAGGCCATAGATTTGCCCTTACAGGCACTCCGATAGAAAATAATCTTTCTGAACTTTGGTCAATTTTTGACTTCCTTATGCCGGGATACTTGTATTCGCATTCTAAATTTGTAAATTTATATGAAAAACCTGTTATCAGGTTTGAAAGCGAAGAAGCTCTTAAACAACTTAATTTTCATATTAAGCCATTCATTATGAGACGAATGAAGAAGGATGTACTTGAGGAACTTCCTGAAAAGACTGAGAGAAAGATGGTTTCTGATATGACAGATGAGCAGAAAGAAGTTTATATGTCATATCTTGAGGATATGAAAAAGAAGATTAACAGTGAGATTAGCAAAAATGGATTTGAAAAGAGCAGGATGATGATACTTGCATCTCTTACAAGACTTAGACAGATTTGCTGTCATCCTTCTACTTTTATAGAAAACTATGAGGGTGGCTCCGGAAAACTTGGACTTCTACTTCAGCTTATACAAAACGGAGTTGATGGAGGACATAGAATCCTTGTATTTTCACAGTTTACTTCTATGCTAAATATAATAGAAGACGAGTTTAAGAAGTTAAAGATAAGCTATTATTATTTAGACGGCTCTACGCCTATATCACAGAGAAATGAGGATGTAAAGGCTTTCAATAATGGAAGCAGGGATGTGTATCTGATTTCCCTTAAGGCCGGAGGCACAGGTCTTAACCTTGTGGGAGCAGACATGGTTATCCACTATGATCCCTGGTGGAATCCTGCGGTGGAGGACCAGGCAACAGACAGGGTATATAGGATAGGTCAGAAAAATAGCGTAAATGTTGTCAAGCTTATAACTAAAGGCACTATAGAGGAGAAGATTTATAAACTCCAGGAAAAGAAGAAAAATCTTGCTGACTCTGTTATCAAGGCCGGAGAGGTATTTATAAATAAGCTTACTAAAGAAGAGGTGGAAGACCTGTTTAGTTTTTAGCTTGAATTTATTAGGTTAGACAGTCTCTTGACAAAACTAAGGAAAGAGTATATGGTAATACTAGGTGGCTTGAGTATTTAAACTTTCGCTTCTTAATAATTTTTTGAAAGGGAGGATGATATGGAGAATTCAACAGGAAGAGAGTATTGTACTAAAGGGAAAAAGAGTTTGAACAGCTGTTTTGTGAGAGATAGTGGGATTATTGTAAGAATATTTTTGTTAGCTGTTTTATCCTTACCGCTATTTGCAATAATGAGGAATATTTTTGACCCTAGTGATGTAGATGAAATTTCTCTAAGTATTTTGCCTATTTTACTGATGGTTATATATTTTGTCATTTCAAAGAATATATTGTTTGAAAAAAATTATGAAATTTCAGATAAGGAGAAAGTTGTAAAGAGTAAGTCTTTTATTATAACCTTGGTTATTGCAGTGATGATTCAAGCAGGCATCTCTTTCATATTACCTTGGTATATAAGTACTACAGGGAATAATGATGTCGTTACATTAATAAACCTCTATACTTTGGCTGTAATTGTTGTGAATTCTGCCTGTGTGTTTTATCTTGCATACAGATATATAAAGTATAGGGAGTTGGGACTTGCTACAGTCCTAACCTTACATTTAGGTATATTTGCAACAGTAATATTTGCCTATGATATTTTAAGACGAATATCAGATCCTTCGGTAATATTCGAATTTATCTTTGTACTTATGCCATACTTAGCTTCAGTAATTTTTTATATGGGAACAGAATTGTATATAAAGAAGGTAAGACGGTAATACCATATAGTATGTTTTAGGTAAGTAAAGTATTTGCTTTAGCAAAAATAGAGGGAGTTAAAATCCCTCTATTTTATTATTTAATAGGAAATTCCTCCGGAATTCCCTATTAAATAATAACTCTCCGAGGATGCACAGCTCGCGGCAGGGGAATTTGCCTTACGGCACCGCTCGCGCGCGAAGTGTGTGCGAGCACACACTTTTTTAATTATAGAAAATATTTTCTATAATAAAATGCATAAATATTTTACCATATTGTTCATGCCTAAACTTTGACATAGAGCCCTATTTGTTGTATCATAGAACTGATTATATTTAGATAATAATATTATGTAGGAGACAATATATGATAGCCTCAGTAAATGGAAAATTAGAGGGTGTGACCGCTGAAAGTGTGATTATAGATGTAAATGGACTTGGTGTAGAGGCTATAGTTCCTGGCACAGTTATTAACCGGCTGCCAAAAGTAGATGACAATGTAAAGCTACACATATTTGCATGTAAGGGAAGATGTGATGCAGCTTTATGGCTTTCTTGAGAAAGAAGATTTGGACTTTTTTAAGCTTTTAATTACAGTAAACGGAATAGGGCCTAAGGCAGGGGTAGCTATTCTTTCATCAATGCCTGTGGATATACTCACATTTGCCATTCTTTCTGAGGATATAAAGACTATAGAAAAGGCTCAGGGAATAGGAGCAAAGACGGCTAAAAAGCTGGTTCTTGAGCTTAAAGACAAGGTTGGAATTATAAAATCACCTAAGAATATAAGTTCCGGAAGCTATGAGGAAACTGTGTCAGATATAGGAATTAATAATGAAATAAAGGATGAGGCTGTACAGGTTCTTACGGCTCTTGGCTACAGTCAGACAGAGGCTATGAAGGCCATAAGTACGGTTGAAATGACAGAGGGAATAACTTCAGAGGAACTAGTCAAACTTTCCCTTAAAAATTTAATGTAAAGGTTAAATTAGATGCAAAAGGATACAAAGAGAAGAATAATATCAACTGCAGTTTCTGAGGAAGATATTAGAAATGATGATACATTAAGACCTAAGCTATTAACTGACTATATTGGCCAGAAAAAGGCTAAGGAAATGATGAAGGTATATATAGAGGCAGCCAAGGGAAGAAAAGAACCGCTTGACCATGTGCTTCTTTACGGACCACCGGGACTTGGTAAGACTACTCTTGCAGGTATCATAGCAAATGAAATGGGAGTGCATATTAAGATTACATCAGGCCCTGCCATTGAGAAACCGGGTGATGTGGCAGCCATATTAAATAATCTAAAAGAGGGAGATGTGCTCTTTGTAGATGAGATTCATAGGCTAAATAGACAGGTTGAAGAAGTGCTTTATCCTGCTATGGAGGACTTGCCATAGATGTAGTCATAGGAAAGGGAGCCACTTCAAAGAGTATAAGGCTGGAGCTGCCCAAATTCACACTAATAGGAGCAACTACAAGAGCGGGTATGCTTTCCGCCCCACTTAGGGATAGGTTTGGAGTGGTAAACAGACTTGAATACTATACTTTAGCAGAGCTTGAAACTATAATTATGCGTTCTGCCAAGGTATTGGGAGTTAAGATAGAAAAAGAAGCTGCCCTTGAAATGGCAAAGCGTTCAAGAGGAACTCCCAGACTTGCAAACCGTTTACTTAAAAGAGTCAGAGATTTTGCTGAGGTTAAGTATGATGGTAAGCTTACAAAAGAGGTTGCTGCTGAGGTACTTACATTACTAAATATAGATAGTTATGGGCTTGACCATATAGATAGACAGATACTTACTACAATGATAGAAAAATTTAGCGGTGGTCCTGTTGGTCTGGAAACCATTGCAGTTTCTATAGGTGAAGACACCGCTACTATAGAAGATGTTTATGAGCCTTATTTGATTCAGTCGGGATTTATAGCAAGAACACAGAGAGGAAGAATAGTTACAGATCTGGCCTTCACGCATCTGGGCTTGAACTAACTATTTAGGGGTGAAATTATGAATGAGAAGAATGATATCAAAGTAATTATTAATAATAAACAGTATACTATAAGTGGGTATGAAAGTGAGGAATACATTCAAAGAATTGCAATTTTTTTAAATTCCAAGTATTCGGAGCTTTCCAAAGAGGATGGATATAAACATCTAAGTGATACATATAAAAATCTTATGATGCAGATAAATCTTGCAGATGAATACTATAAGATGGTTGAAAAGAATGAAGATTTACAAAAAGAAATTGAAAAAAGAGATAAGGAACTTTTTGAATTAAAGCATGAGCTGATTTCAAAAAAAGAAGAAGAACGAGGAAAGAAACATAAATAACAGATGAATAATGAAAAAGAAATTGAAATACTTGCACCTGCAGGCTCTATAGACAGGATGAAGGCTGCCTTTGCAGGTGGTGCAGATGCCTGTTACATAGGCGGCAAGAACTTTGGGGCGAGAGCTTATGCCGACAACCCGGAAGAAAAAGAGCTTGTTGAGGCCATTTATTATGCACATATACATGATAAAAAGTTATATATGACTATAAATACCCTTATCAAAGAGGATGAGATGAAGGGGCTTTATAACTATGTGCTTCCATACTACAGAGCTGGAATAGATGCCGTACTTGTACAGGATTTTGGAGTATTAAAGTTTCTTAGAGAAAATTTTCCTGACTTGGTACTTCATGCGAGTACTCAGATGACGGTATGTGATACAGGAGCAGTAGGCTTACTCAAACAATTTGATGTAAAAAGGCTCGTACTTTCAAGGGAATTATCATTGAAAGAAGTTGCAGCATTTAAAGAAGAAAAAATAGAAATAGAGTGCTTCGTTCATGGGGCACTCTGTGTCTGTTATTCAGGGCAGTGCCTGATGTCGGCTATGAACGGAGGGAGAAGCGGCAATAGGGGAAGTTGTGCCGGACCCTGCCGTATGAGTTATAACCTCTATGAAGGTGATAATTCATCAGAAATAAAGCCTGCAAAGAGTCTTCAAACTAAACCATATTTGCTAAGTCCTAAGGATATCTGTGCCTTAGACCTCATACCGGATATGGTGGAAGCAGGCATAGATTCATTTAAAATAGAGGGAAGGATGAAGCGTCCTGAATATGCGGCATTAACAGCATTTTTATATAGAAAGTGGACAGATGTCTTTTTTGAAAACGGGAAAGAATATTTTAATTCTGAAAAGGCTATAATAGAAAGAAATTCAGATATAGAGAAGTTGTCGGATATATATAACAGGGGAAGCTTCACAAAGGGATATCTGGTTAATCACAACGGACTTGAAATGATGGCAAATACCAGACCTAATCATAATGGTGTGCTTGTTGGCAAAGTTAAGAATGTGATTACAAACGGCAGGAAAAATGTAATGCTTATAAGTGCTGTAAAGGAGTTAAATGCTCATGATGTGGTAGAGATAAGGTCGGATGAAAGACCTACTGAACCTGTTTATGAATTTACACTTAAAGATGGCAAGAGGAGGGGAGAGAGTTTTGAAGCTAACTTTACTAAGGGCTTGCCGGTTAGGACAGGACTTTTGGTATATAGGACTAAAAATGAAGTTCTGCTAAATAGCATAAATGAAAATATAATCTTAAAGCCAATTAAAAAGAGAATTAAAGCAAGTTTTTATGCTGAGTCTGAGAAGGAGCTTATGTTAACTCTTTATACTGATACTGCATCTGTTACTGTAAATGGTACTCTCTGTCTGAAAGCCGAAAACAGACCTGTGGATGAGGAAAGAGTGCGTCAGGCACTTCTTAAGCTTGGTGATACAGAATTTTTGCTTGAGAGAGAAGATATTGATATAGTACTTGTAGGAGAGGTGTTCTTTCCTATGTCAGCATTGAATGAACTTAGAAGAAAGGCCTGTGAAGCCTTATATGAAGAGATTGTCAGCAAATATAAAAAGAAGAGTCAGACACCTCCGGCTAAAAACGAAAACAGATTTTTAACTAAGGACTTTAATCCTGATTATGAAATTGTTGTTTCAAATTTAGTTCAGTTAAAGACTGTTTTAGAAATAACAAGGCAGTATAAAGACAGCGTTTTGATTATAATAAATACAGAGATTTTTGGACTTAGCAATCTAAAAAAAGGTGTTGATGAGATTTTAAACGAAGATAGGAAACTTTATTTAAGGCTTCCTGAGATTTTTAGAAGAATTAATAAAGAAAAATACCAAATATATTTTTCTAAAGGAAATACCGGCTTTGACATACTTTCAAGAATAAATGGATTCATGGTTAGAAATTTGGAAGAGATATCATTTGTAGAGGAACTAAAGATTATTTCAGGTATGCAGTTTGAGTTGACAGCGGATACGAACTTATACACATTTAATTCTATGGCTGTAGAAACACTTGCGGATTTTAATATTAACCACTACACTGCCTCTCTTGAACAGAGTCTGAGAGAGATAGAAGATGTTAGAAATAATATTACAGTGCCATCTAAGCTTTCAATTATTGTATATGGAAGAGAAGAGCTGATGGTTATGACACAGTGCCAATGGAAAAATAAGGGAGCCTGTGTTAAAGAACTTAAGAAAGGTCAGAAACCACTTCCGGACATTCTTTATATTGAAAATAAAAAGAACAGGTCTGACGGAAACAGTGGGAAGTTCCCTATAGTTAAAGACTGTGAGAGTTGTACCAACTATATATATCAGGATCTTCCACTCAATTTATTTGACAAGCCGGATGAAATAAAAGAGATTTCACCGGACTTTTTAAGATTGGATTTTTCTTTTGAAACTGAAACAGAAGTAAGAGAGGTAATGAAGTTTGCAAAGTTTAGTAAGTGAACTGTCTAAGTACATAATTATCCTAATTACAGCTATTTATGCCTACTTAGGCTTTATAGGTTTTGTTAATAACGATAAAAAGCGAAGTGGAGAGATATATTTTTTTCAACCGGTTTTTGATTCTTATGTTTTCATTTTACGGGATTTTTTTATGTATATTTTTAAAAACTCCTGAGATTAAAGTGGGAATACTATATTTTGCACAGGTATTGTTATTTATAGTATCTACATTTTTATATAGAATTTTTTTATAAGAAATTGTTTAAGAGCTTGTTTTTTCATATGTATTTTCTTATAGCAGTTGGTTTTGTCTTTGTGACAAGATTAAACTATGTTTGGGGAGTTAAGCAGACTGTATTTGTGGCCTTAGCACTGGCTGTCTGCCTTGTACTTCCGTTTTTGATTAAGAAAATGGTAATGCTTAGGAGTATGGGATATCTCTATGCTATAGTAGGAATAGGGGCTTTAGCCTATGTCTTCTTAAGAGCAAAAGTTCAATACGGTGCTAAAAACTGGATACAGGTATTTGGGGTTAGCATTCAGCCCTCTGAATTTGTAAAAATACTCTTAATTTTTATGATAGCATCATTATTCTATGTTAGTAGAAGCAAGAAGCAGATAATTATAACAACCACCCTCACTGCTATAATGGTTCTCATCCTAGTGCTTAGCAAAGACCTTGGCGGGGCTATGCTATTCTTTACTACATTTGTAGTGATGACCTATTTTGCGACAGGAAATATTAAACTTTTGGGGCTTTTTACAGGCGGCGGAATAATCTCGGCTGTTGCAGGGTATTATCTCTTTTCTCATGTAAGAGTGAGGGTACAAGCCTTTGTAAACCCTTGGAAGTACATAGCTGATAAGGGATATCAGGTTACTCAATCGCTTTTTGGTATGGGAAGCGGCGGCTGGTTTGGTTTTGGACTTGGTAATGGCTCGCCGAAAAATACTCCGGTGGTGGAAAGTGATTTTATATTTTCAGGGCTTTGTGAGGAGCTTGGCCTGCTTTTTGGTTTTTGTCTCATACTGATTTATCTATGCACTATAATTGCTTTTATATTGCTTGCATGGCGTACCAAGAGTGCATTTCATCAGCTTGTATCCATAGGCTGCGCAACGATGTACTCGTTTCAAACCTTTTTATCCATAGGTGGAACTGTTAAGTTCATCCCTTCCACAGGAGTCACCCTGCCCCTTGTAAGTCAGGGTGGAAGCTCTATTATAAGTACAATTATTATATTTGGAGTAATTCAGGGGCTTTATATTGCCGGAAATAAGAAAACCAATATGGATGAAAAGATAGCTGCAAAACCTATTAAAAAGCCTGTAGGACTCACCTACCTTATAATAGGTCTGTTTATTGCTATGGGGGGATACCTTACATATTTTCAGTTTATATCTGCACCAAAGATAATGAATAATGCATATAATAAAAGAACCGATATTTATGCAGCATTTGTGTCCAGGGGAAAGATACTGTCATCAGATGGAGATGTGCTTGCTTACACAAGGGAAGAGGATGGCAATAGTGTAAGAGTATATCCGTATGGAGATCTGTACAGCCATATAGTTGGAAGAAATGTTTCGGGTAAGACGGGAATAGAAGCAATTATGAACTATGAGCTTTTAACATCAAACGATAATGTGGTAACAAGAGTGCTTGAGAGATTGAATCAGGTTAAAAATAAGGGTGATAATGTAGTTACGACCATAGACAGCAGGCTTCAAAGAGCTTAAATAATGCACTGGAGGGCTTCCACGGAGCAGGAGTTATCATTGAGCCGGGGACCGGTAAGGTGCTTGCCATGGTATCTAAGCCTGATTATGATCCAAATACTGTGCTTGCAAATTGGGAGACTCTTTCAAATCTTCCTGAAAAAGACGCAAAGTTAGTAAATAGGGCAACAAACGGACTATACCCACCTGGTTCTACATTTAAGGTAATTACTGCTCTTGAGTATATAAGTGAGAATAAAAACTATGACAAATTTAACTTTGACTGCAAGGGAGTGTATACTGTTAGCGGAGAGAGTATAGCCTGCTATGATAAAATTAAACATGGAAAAGAAGACTTAAAAACATCCTTTGCAAACTCCTGCAATGGAGCATTTTCAAGCATTGGAATAGGACTGAACAAGGATAAATATATGAAACTTGCTGAGAAATTCCTGTTTAATAAGGAACTGCCTTTTGCACTAACTACTTCAAAAAGCAGCTTTGTACTTGATTCCTCTTCAAGTCTTGAAGAGGTGATGCAGACTTCAATAGGACAGGGTAAGACTCAGATTACACCACTTCATAATGCGCTTATAGCTGCGGCAATTGCCAATAATGGTGTACTTATGAAGCCTTATACTGTTGAAAAAATCACTACCTGGGATGAAAAGGAGATTGTCAAAAAATATGGTTCAGAAAAGTTTGGAAGGCTTTGTTCTAAGAAAAATGCAGAAACACTAAAGTCTTATATGAAGGCTGTAGTTACTGAAGGTACAGCTAAGAAACTATCATGGCTTGGATTTGATATCTATGGAAAAACAGGAACTGCAGAATATAAGAAGGAAGATGGTACTAAGGGAGATCATTCTTGGTTTATGGGCTTTGGTGAAAAGAATGGAAAGAAGATTGCTATCAGTGTGGTTGTAGAGGGTGAAGGCAGGGGAAACTATTCAGGAACTGATGTAGCCGTTAAGGTATTTGCAAACTGGAAATAAAAAAGTGGAAATCCATTCAGATTTCCACTAAAAGTACAGGAGATGGGACTTGAACCCACATGATATTGCTATCGTCAGATTTTGAGTCTGATGCGTCTACCATTCCGCCACTCCTGCAAAGCAAGGAGTAGTTTAGCATAAATTTTGCAAATATTCAAGTGCCTTACAAAAAAAAGTCTCAGAGAGGCTTTTGCAAAAATGAAACTTATGTGATAAAATTAGTAAGTTTTACTGATAATAAATTGATTTGCAGAATATCACAAAGTAAAGACTTATGAAATTAGGCAAGGGGCAGTGTTTCCTGCTTTTATATCAATAAAAATATATGAGTAATTAGTTTAATTTTAGGGGAGGGATGATTATGAAATGGCTTAAGTACAGACTTGAAACAACAACAGAGGCAACTGATTTGATTATAGATATGCTTGCGGAACTTGGAATATACGGAGTGGAAGTAATTGACAAGGTTCCGCTTACAGAGGCTGAAAAGAAGCAGATGTATGTGGACATCCTTCCTGAAAGCGAGCCTAATGACGGAAGTGCGGAGCTTGTGTTTTACCTAAGTGATGGTGCTCCTGATGAGTCTTCATCTGCATTCTACAACAGTGGAACAGGCATTGAAGATATAGCAGCCTTTTATTCGGATGAGCTTATAGAAAGATTAGAGAAGGGCTTGAAGAGATTTCCAACTTTGTGGATGTGGGAAGTGGTGCAATCTACATTTCAGAAACAGATGAGGCTGACTGGGCTAACAAGTGGAAAGACTACTTCCATACATTTAGAATAGGTGAGAATATAGTGGTTACTCCTACTTGGGAAGAACCATCAGATGTAAGGAACGAGGATGTTGTCATAAAGCTAGATCCCGGAGTTGCCTTTGGTACGGGAACTCACGAAACTACAAGGCTTTGTGTGGAAGCATTGCAAAAATATGTAAAGAGGGATTCTAAGCTCCTTGATGTAGGCTGTGGCAGTGCTATTCTTACCATAGCGGCATTAAAACTGGGAGCCAAATGGGCTTATGCCATGGACATAGATCCTGTGGCAGTGAAGTCTGCAAAGGAAAATCTTGAGATAAACGATATTACTGAGGATATGGCAAGTCTTGAAACAGGAAACCTGCTTGAAGATGAAGAGCTTTGTAAAGAACTTTACAAAAAGCAGTATGACATTGTTGTGGCCAATATTCTTGCCCCTGTGCTTGTTCCTTTAACACCTATAATCACTCCTGCACTTAAAGAAGGCGGTTATTATGTCTGTTCAGGTATAGTAAAGGAGCTTGCAGATGATGTGATAAGAGCAATACAGGATGCCGGACTCAGACTGGTTTCAAATACCTGTGACAATGACTGGGTATGCTTAGTAGCGAGGAAGTAAAATGTCAAACTTTTTTATAGATAGCGGTAATATATACGGTGAGGCTGCTTATATTACCGGAAGTGATGTAAATCACATAAAAAATGTACTGAGGATGAAGGAAGATGATGAAATAAGGCTTTCTGCGGGTAACGGTCTTCTTTATACTGCAAAAATCAGCGAGTTTCTGCCTGATAGGATAGTATGTAAGATAGTTGACTGTGAGGGGGGCAAGTCTGAACTTCCTGCTAAAATCATCCTTTTTCAGGGATTGCCTAAGAAAGACAAGATGGAACTTATCATTCAGAAGGCAGTGGAACTGGGGGTTAGTGAGATAGTTCCGGTTATGATGAAGAGAACCATAGTAAAGCTTGAAGATGCTAAAAAGGAACTTAAAAAGCTTGAAAGATGGAGAACTATTTCACTTACCGCTGCAAAGCAGTCCGGTAGGATAATAGTTCCTAATGTAAGTGAGTTTGTCACTTTTAACGAGGCAGTTAAAAGAGCTGAGAGCCTTGAATTTAATCTAATTCCCTATGAGAATGAAAAGGGAATGGATAGGGCGAGGGAACTTGTGAAAGAGGCAAATGGCAAGAAGAGTATAGGAATCTTCATAGGTCCTGAAGGGGGAATATCTGAGGATGAACTTGAACTTGCCGTAAAAATGGGAGCAGAACCTATAAGCCTTGGCAACAGGATACTTAGAACCGAAACTGCAGGACTGGCCCTTATTTCAGTTCTTGCATTTGAGATAGATATATAGGAGTAAGAAATAAATGGAATGTTATTTAGATAATGCGGCAACTACAAGAGTGCTTGACAGTGTAATCGATATAATGAATGAAACTATGAGGACGGCATATGGCAATCCTTCATCTAAGCATATAAAAGGCTTTGAAGCAGAAAGATATGTGGAAGAAGCAAGGGAGAGGATAGCAAAGACCTTGAAGGCTAAAAAAAGTGAGATTATCTTTACCTCCTGTGGTACTGAATCTAACAATCAGGCTATAATAATGGGGGCCGCCACAAGGAAGCGTTATGGAAATAAGATAGTTACGACCTGCTTTGAACACGCCTCTGTCTTCCAGCCTATGGAAGTGCTTGCAATGGAGGGATATCAGATAAGATATCTTCCTGTGGATAAGCTTGGACACATAAGGGATGAAGACTTAGTTAATTCTATAGACAAAGAGACAATAATGCTATCTTTTATGCTCGTAAACAATGAAATAGGTGCGCTTGCGGATGCAGAACATATAATCAGGCTTGCCAGAGAGAAAAATCCTGATATCTTAATTCATATAGATGCAATCCAAGGCTATGGGAAGTTTGAGATAAACACCAAAAAGCTTGGCGCAGACTTTATTTCAGTAAGCGGACACAAGTTTCATGCCCCAAAGGGTATAGGCTTTTTATATGTGAGAGATGGAGTGCGTATTACACCTTATATACACGGAGGCGGCCAGCAGAAGAATCTCCGCTCAGGTACCTTGAATGTACCGGGAATTGCAGCTATAGGAGCTGCAGCTAAGACCGTTTATGAGGGACATAAGGAAAAGATGGACAAGCTTTATGCCATCAAAGAGAAGTTTATAAGAGATTTACTCACAGCCTTTCCTGATTGCACTATAAATGGTGTAGATACTGAGGGGAATCTAAGTGAGAATGTGAGAAAGACAGCTCCACAGATAGTGAGTGCAAGCTTTAGAGGTGTAAAGGCGGAAGTTCTCCTACATGCACTTGAAGAAAAGGGAATCTATGTTTCATCAGGCTCTGCCTGCTCCTCTCACCATCCTGATTTTAGCGGAACACTGAAGGGAATTGGCCTTGATGATGATTTGCTTGATTCTACACTTAGATTTAGCTTTGGGTTATTTACTGAGCAAGAAATGACTGATTATGCCATAGAGGTACTTAAAGAACTGGTGCCAACACTTTCAAAATACAGGAGAAGATAATGTTTGAATATAGAGCTTTTTTGATAAAGTATGCAGAAATCGGAGTAAAGGGTAAGAACCGTTATTTATTTGAGGATGCCCTTGTAGGACAGATTGCGAATGCCTTAAAGAAAATAGAGGGTGACTACAAGGTATATAAGCAGCCGGGCAGAGTTTTTGTAGAGGCAGACAAGGGAAGCATTGACTATGAGGGTGCTCTTGATGCCTTAAAGAGGGTAATGGGAGTACTTCACATCTGCCCTGTCTACATAGTGGATTCGACAGACCTTGATAAGGCTTATGAAGAGGCTGTTAATTATATTGGAGAATGTTATCCTACGGAGAGTTTTACCTTTAAGGTAATGGCAAAGAGAAGCAATAAGAAAATGCCTAAGACTTCTCCGGAAATATCTGCTGATATTGGCGGCTTAATACTGGAAAAATACGGAGACAGACTTAGTGTTGATGTTAAGAATCCTGATAAGTTCATTACGATAGAGCTTAGGGATAAGGCATATATTTACTCTGAGACGATAAAGGGTGAGGGAGGCCTGCCTATTGGTACAGCAGGTAAGGCTATGTGTCTGCTTTCAGGAGGTATTGACAGCCCTGTTGCCGCTTACATGATGGCTAGAAGAGGAGTTAAGGTAGAGGCTGTGTATTTCCATGCGCCGCCTCACACAAGTGAGAGGGCTAAGCAAAAGGTAGTTGATCTTGCAAGGCTTACAGCAAGATATGCCGGAAATATCAAGCTCTATGTGGTTAATTTTACCGATATTCAGCTTGCCATTTATGAGAAATGTCCTCATGATGAACTTACGATTATAATGAGAAGATATATGATGAAGATTGCTGAAGATTTAGCAATTAAGGATGAATGTTTAGGACTTGTAACCGGTGAAAGTATAGGACAAGTAGCAAGCCAGACTATGCAGAGTCTTTTATCTACCAATGCAGTATGCAGCCTGCCTGTGTACCGCCCTGTAATCTGCTTTGATAAACAGGACATTATCAATATTTCTCAGAGAATTGGTACTTTTGAGACCTCGATTCTTCCATTTGAAGACTGCTGTACTATCTTCGTGGCGGAACATCCTGTAACCAAGCCTCTTCTTGCCAAGATTGAAAAGGATGAGAAAAAACTGGATGATGTAATGGAGGAACTTTATAAAAAGACCATGGAAAGCATAGAAGTGATTAACTGTGAGCCAATGGAAGTGGAGTAGGAATTATCTTAAAAAATATGATTTCAGAAGATTTTTTATTTGCTATGGTTTTGGGAAATTCCATAGCAAATAAAAGAAAGCCGGTTCTCAGCGAGAAACCGGCGATGCAAACAGTAAGTTATTCTACTATAAAAGGTTTAAGTGCATTTACGATATTGTCTGCCTGTGCATCATTGTGGATATTAAGGTCAATTGGCTTTGAAAGATCAAGGCTGAAAATACCCATAATTGACTTAGCATCAATCACATATCTTCCTGAAACAAGGTCAAAGTCTGAATCAAACTTTGTTACCTCATTAACAAATGCCTTTACCTTATCAATGGAATTTAAAGAAATTTTAACTGACTTCATTTCTAATCCTCCTCCTTGTTAAAATTTATTGCTACATACAACTAAATGATAAGGTTTAGATGGCAAAAAGTCAATATGCATATTAAATAAAAAGGAAATCTAAAAACTGTGAAAAACAACAATAATTATAAAACTGCAGCATTTTTAAACCTTGGTTGTAAGGTGAATGCCTATGAAACTGAGTCAATGAAAGAATTGTTTAAGAATGCAGGCTATGAAATAAGACAATTTAATGAGATGGCAGACATCTATATTGTAAATACCTGTACTGTGACAAATATAGCTGATAGAAAGTCCAGACAGATGTTACATAGGGCAAAGAAACTTAATCCTGATTCTGTTGTGGTTGCCGTAGGCTGCTATGTGCAGGCACCTCAGTCAAGGCTGGAGGATGATGAACTGGTGGATATTTGATTGGAACAAGGGGAAAGTCTTCGGTACTTGAACTGGTTGAAGAATATATTAGAAGTAATAAAGAAAGAGATTTCAAGCATAATGTTATTAAATCAGGAGACGAAAATAAGGATTGGTCATATGACAGTGGTGAAGTTAATGCTGCAGGAAATAAGACCAGAGCTAATATAAAGATACAGGATGGATGTGATCAGTTCTGTACATACTGTATAATTCCTTTTGTAAGAGGCCGTATAAGAAGCAGAGGTATAGAGAGCATAATTGAAGAGACTGAAAGACTGGCAAGAGCGGGCTACAAAGAGATGGTGCTTACAGGCATCCATATAGGTTCTTATGGCAGGGATATAGATGGAGAAAGCAGGATGCTTGAACTACTGACAAAGCTTAATGAGGTTGAAGGAGATTTTAGAATCCGTTTGGGTTCTGTTGAACCAAGACTTATTACTGAAGAGTTTTTAGAAGGGCTTGTAAAGCTTAAAAAGGTTTGTCCTCATTTTCACCTATCACTTCAAAGTGGTTCTACTACGGTGCTTAAGCGGATGAACAGGCATTATTCTGCTGAAGAATACCTGCAGTCGGTTGAACTGCTTAAAAAATACTATGACAGGCCCGGTATTACTACAGATATCATTGTAGGATTTCCGGGAGAAACTGATGAAGAATTTGAGAAAACAGCTGATTTTGTAAAGAAGGCAGGTTTTCTTAAGGTTCATGTTTTCCCTTATTCAAAAAGAGAAGGTACCTATGCTGCTAAAATGGCTGAACAGGTTACGCCGGAAATTAAAAAGAAGAGAGAAGACAGGCTTATTCGTATCTGTGAAGAAACAGCAGGGAAGTATCTTGAAAGTTTCAACGGAGATTCTGAGAGGGTTTTACTTGAAGAAGAGATTAAAGGCAGGGAAGATTATATCTTAGGGCATACAGATAGATATATAGAAGTTGCTGTTCCTAAGTTTTTCCTAAGGGATATAGAAAATGCAGAGATGGAATTTATAAAGGTGAAAGATTTAATGGTGTCTGATACATCAGATGAAACACTTAAAAATATGATGATAGCTAAAAATTTATAGTCTGTTCCAATTATTTACGAAATATCTTATGGATATTTGGTAATAATATTGGCCCAGATATAATAAGAATTAGGATTAGTTGACAAACATAGGAAAGAGGAAGTTCATGTTAAAAAAACAGTATTTGGAAATGGGTATTAGTGAAGAAGTCTTTGAGTACTGCGAAAAAATTTGTAAAAGCCTTGACGGTAGATTTAAGAAGGCTGATGAAACAGCGGAGATAAATCAGCTTAAGGTACTTAAGGCCATGCAAAAGAATAAGGTTTCGGATATTCATTTTGCTGCAAGCAGCGGTTATGGATATAATGATTTGGGAAGAGACACACTTGAATCTGTATACTCAGATGTGTTTCATACGGAGGCGGCACTTGTAAGACCATCTATATTATGTGGAACCCATGCACTTACAGTTGCACTCTTTGGCAACTTAAGGCCTGGAGACGAACTGCTTTCTCCTGTAGGAAAGCCCTATGATACTTTGGACGGAGTGATAGGAATAACACCAATGGCAGGTTCTTTGGCTGAATATGGAGTGACTTATTCGCAGGTAGACTTACTTCCTGATTTTTCATTTGACTTTGATGGGATTAAGGCTGCAATTAATGAAAAGACAAAACTGGTTACCATTCAACGCTCAAAAGGATATGATGTCCGCCCTACATTTTCAATAGAAAAAATAGGTGAGCTTATTAGTTTTATAAAAAGTATTAAACCTGAGCTTATTTGTATGGTAGATAATTGTTATGGTGAATTTGTAGAGGAACTTGAACCATCTGATGTAGGTGCAGACTTGGTTGTAGGCTCTCTTATTAAAAACCCGGGTGGTGGATTGGCGCCAATAGGAGGCTATGTAGCAGGCAGGGAAGAATATGTTGATATGGCTTCATATAGAATGTCCTGTCCGGGGCTTGGAAGGGAGATAGGAGCGTCTTTAGGATTAAATCAGGCATTTTATCAGGGACTTTTTATGGCACCGACAGTTACGGCCTGTGCGGTAAAGGGGGCAATTTTTGCTGCTAATGTATATGAGAGCTTAGGCTTTGATGTACTGCCGAATGGTAAAGAAGACAGATATGATATAATTCAGGCAGTTTCATTGAAATCAGGCGAGAGGCTTAAAGCTTTTTGCGAAGGGATACAGGCCGCTGCGCCTGTGGATAGCTTTGTAACTCCTGAGCCATGGGATATGCCAGGGTACAATGACCAGGTAATAATGGCTGCAGGTGCCTTTGTACAGGGTTCGTCAATAGAACTCTCTGCAGATGGACCTATGAGAGAACCTTATGCGGCTTATTTTCAGGGAGGACTTACCTTTAATCATGCAAAATTTGGAATAATGATGAGTTTACAGAAAATTTTTGAAAAAGGTCTTTTACCGAAGGACTGCCTTAATTAATCATATCAATGGTGAATAGGAGCATAGTAATGGCACAATGTATTAGATTAGATAAATATCTTTCAGATATGGCTTCTGAAACTAGAAGTAAGATCAAGGAATATATAAGAAAAGGCAGGGTTACAATTAACGGAGCCGTTATTAAAAGTCCTGATACTAAGGTAGACCTGGATAATGATGAGGTTTGTATAGATAGCAAGCCTATATACTATGTAAAATATTATTACTACATGATGAATAAGCCACAGGGAGTTATTACATCTACTGAAAAGGGAAAAACTAAGACTGTTATGGATGTATTTAAGGAAACAGGTATAGATTGCCCAAGATTTAACGAACTTTCTCCTGTGGGCAGGCTTGATAAGGATACAGAAGGGCTTTTGCTTATCACAAATGATGGAGATTTAAATCACAGATTACTTTCTCCTAAAAATCATGTTGATAAGGTATATTTTACAGAGCTTAAATATCCTCTTAAACAATCTGATACTGAGGCTTTTTTAGAGGGGATTGATTTAGGAGATTTTATAAGTAAGCCTGCAAAACTTGAAATCTGTGATAATGATAATAGTTTTACAGCGAGGGTTACAATATCTGAAGGTAAGTTTCACCAGATAAAGAGGATGTTTGAGGCTGTTGATAATGAGGTTATCTACCTCAAAAGGCTTCAAATGGGGAGCCTTTTACTGGATGAGAAACTAAAGCTTGGAGCTGTTAGGGAACTTACTGTTGAGGAAGTGAAAAAACTTAGTGAATAAGATGTATCCTTGAGAATAGTGAATTAATTTGTTTTATATAGTATAATTGGAGTAATAATTTAATGAAAAAAACTAATAAATTTGAAAAAGGCTATCTTTCTAACAGAAAGCAGAAATTATTTGTTAATGTAGCATTAAATATAGTGGCAGCAGTTATTATTTTTATTGTAGGACTATTCTTAAATAAGATGCAACCAAGAAATATTTTTTCTGTACTTGCCCTATTATTTATTCTTCCTGTTGGAAGAAGTTTAGCCACACTACTCATTCTTTTGCCTTTTAAAGAATTGAAAAATGATAAACTGGTAAAGGTAGAAAATAGCATAAAAGGAAAAGGAGTTTTACTGTACTCACCTGTATTTACTTCGCCTGAACATGTAATGCACCTTGACCTTATAGCAGTGTTTAAGGGGAGAATGCTTGGTTATAAGGAAAAGATGGGTACTTCAGTTCGAAATGAATATGACTATAAGAAGAAAACTGAGGCTGCTAAAGCTTACATAGATAAACATCTAAAAAATCAGGGACGGGGGGATAATATAGTAATTTTTGACGACTTGGATAAGTTTATCAAAGCATTTCCGGAAAATAAACCATCAGAGGGTGAAATATCGGAGATAAGAAGCTTTGCAGAAAGCATGGAGTATTTTGTAGTGTAGTAACTTAATGAGGGGGTAAAGATATGTTAAAAAAAAGAACGATTAAAATTAGCTTAATGGTATTATTTTTGATGGTGGTTTCTGTTTTCATACCGGCTAAAATTACACAGGCTGAAACAATTAACAATCATAAAGTATTTACACAGAAAAATAGTTGATAGGGAGAATAGCTGAAATTAGAAATTACTATTATAAAGCATCCTAAAAAAACTAACAGTAAAAAGACAACTTACTATCGTCCATATATTAAAGAGAAAAATTAATTTTAATTACTATCTTAAGGGAAATGACCTGATGTTTGCCTATGGAACAAGTACGGGTAAAGAATATCGCCTATATTTTTATAAGAAGCAGCTCATTCGTATGCTTGTTGATGAAAAGGGAAAGGGCAGGGTTACTTATGACCAACTGTATAAGCACTCTGTTTTTGATTATCCTGAGGGTGAGGTTAACTACTATATAGATTTTGAAAATTTCTTCAAAATTAAATATGCCTCTCTTTATAAGAAAACTTTGGTAAAAAAATTGGATGATTATGTATTTATTACGAATATATCAGCTACAGATTTAACTTATCATAAAGGTAAAACAAGTGGCTCTGATGGCTGTATTTGGACATTGGGTACTAAGGCATATATCGCTAAATTAGGTAGGAAGATAAAAGTTTTAGATGGTTCTCTTAGTCCGTATAAAATTGAGAAAAGATCACTGAACTGGTTAAGATCTAATCTTACATCCTGGGGATGCTTGGAAGCTCGTGTTAAAGTAGAAGAAGGTAAGGTAGTGGAAATAGAAAGACCATATCAGCCATAAATTAACCCAAATTGGTGTAAGATTTAATCAATGTAAAAGTAAAAAGGTAACCAATAAATGATATTACTTAAAATAAAGCATATAGATGCCGGAGGGAGACTTGATAAATATCTGCTAAAATTTCTAAAAGATGCTCCCACCAGCTTCATTTACAAAATGCTTAGAAAGAAAAACATAGTACTAAACGGCAAGAAAGCTGCCGGAAATGAATTCTTAAAAGAAAACGATGAAGTAAAACTTTTCCTCTCAGACGATACTATAGTAAAGTTTGGGGGAAAAGTTACTGTATCACAGACTGCTGACAGGGAATATGTTGCTACTGCCGAGGATAGCATTGAAAGTAGTAGTGACAATTCCCTGTATAATTTCTTAAAATCCCTTAAATGGGAATTTGATGAACCAAAGGTCATATATGAGGACAGGGATATTATTATACTTAATAAGCCTGTGAATGTGCTTTCCCAGATAGCAAAAAGAGGTGATATTTCTATGAATGAATGGCTTATAAGCTATTTAATAAATTCAGAAAGCCTCACAGCAGAAGATATGCTTACAGTTAAGCCTGCAGTTGTAAATAGGCTTGATAGAAATACAAGTGGAATTATACTTGCAGGAAAGACGCTTACAGGGCTTAGATTTCTTTCAGATATTATTAAAGCCAGAACGCTTAAAAAGTATTATCTGACCATAGTTAAGGGAGAGGTGCTTAAGAATTTTACTGCTGAAGCCTATCTTTTAAAAAATGACAATCATAATACAGTTAAAATTTATCAAGATAAGGTAGAGGGAGCAGACTATATAAAGACAGCTTATGAAGTTTTAGAGGTAAAAGGAGGACATAGTCTGCTTAAAGTAGAACTTATTACCGGAAAAAGCCATCAGATTCGAGCACATTTATCTTTCCTAGGATACCCTGTGATAGGAGATGGCAAGTATGGTCTTAAATCTGAAAATACAAGCTATAGGAGAATGGGGCTTAACAGCCAGTTTTTACACTCATATGAGATTAAATTCCCTGAAGTCGAAGGGGATTTTGCATACTTAAGTGGAATGACTTATAAGGCGGACTTGCCTGAAAAGTTGAAAAAGATTGCTTTGAAGTTGGGATTTGATATTTAGTAGTTTATTCAAGTTTAGTTAGAAAAATGAACAAATTTAATACACTAAAATGTTAATGTGTTAGAGAGTTAAAACAATTTTAGATTTTTTATTCGTTCTATTAGTAAAAAAATAAAGACAATGTGGTCTAAGAAGAAAAGCCGGCCTTTTGGCAAGAATAATAATCAAGTAAACTGAGTGTGATAATAATTTAACTGAATATAGGAAGGAAATATGTATGCCGTCTTGGAATTCAAGAGGTCTTAGGGGCTCTTTACTTGAGACTCTTATAAATATGACAAATGATAAATACAGAGAACAGGGACTCGCTCTTGTGCAGAAAGTTCCAACTCCGATTACGCCCGTAAATATAAATGAAAAGGGACAGATTACCCTAGCTTACTTTGATAGCAAGAGTACTGTGGACTATATTGGGGTTGTACAGGGAATTCCGGTCTGCTTTGATGCGAAAGAATGCAATAAGACTACATTTCCGCTTCAGAATATACACGAGCATCAGGTAAAATTCATGGAGGATTTTGAGGAACAGGATGGAGTGGCTTTCATGATTATTTATTTCTCTGATACTGACGAATACTATTACGCACCATTTAAGGAAATCAAAAAATACTGGGACAGGGCAGTAAATGGAGGCAGGAAAAGTATTAAAAGAGAAGAGTTTGTTGAAGGCTATTACTTAGATGTGACAGGAAAGACAACAGTACCTTATCTTGAAGGTCTGGAAAAGGATTTGGAAGAGAGGGATGACAGATTGAATGGATGAAAACTCAAAAATTTTAAAAAAATTTATGATAATTTAAAATAGAAATAACTATTAAAATCAAAAATTTTCTAATTAATTATTTTAGGACTGTCAAGCATAAATGATTATGTCCCAAAATAATTAATTTATAAGCCCCACAAAGGGGCTTTTATTATGCACTTTTTAAGTCGTCTTCAATTCTGTGTGGCTGTGAATGTGCAAATTTATTAAAGGCCTCTAATCTCCAAGGATGGTTCATTGGAGGAATATAAGGCTTTCTAGGTTTAGGTTGTTTGTAGTCAGCGTCCAAGTCCTTAGATTTGTGTTCATGAGCCGAGTATTTCTTCCAGTGCATAAATATCCTTGTCATTTACGCACGCAAACATAGACCTATCAAATGCCTTGATAAGCATAACCTTGGTACCTTTTCTATAATGGATTTGGACTCCATTATGATCTATCATCTTATAAAATTTCTTCTTAAATTGAATCGCATGTCCGGCATCAACAGTTCTCTCAGTCAAAACTGCTAAAGTAAGATTTATTTTTTTCTTTTAGACGGTTGCGTTTCAAAGACAGATTTGATACCATGAAGTGGAAGTGAGAACTTCTCATTGAATTCCTTTATGTAGGAGTGAAGGAATTCATTGGCATTATTGATGTCGGTTACGCCTGCGAGTCTAAACTCAATGGGCAGGCGTGACTGTAAGGTTTGATTCAATCGTTCTATGCGTCCTTTAGCCTGTGGTACGCTGCTTGATTCAAGTTGTGTACCAAGTTGCTTGCAGGCATAAGCGAACTGTGTATAGGTGTCATTGTCGTCAGATAAGGCACCTTTTTCTTGTGAGCAAAATACAGTACGCTTTATCGGTAAGAAACTTATAGGGGATACCATAATCGGTAAGAATCTGTTCAAACACATGGTAGTAGCCGTTAAGGGTCTCCTGAGTATCAAAACCATGCGCCAGTAACAGCACCTGAGGCATCATCAATGGCTAAATGTAGATGCCATATCTGTCCCGGCACCCATTCATAAGGGGTTGCATCCATCTGAAGCAATTCACCGAAATAAGCACATCTTGGACGACGACTGTGAGCATCTTCAACTGCTACTAAGTTAGCCTGTATCTGTGATAATTCTTTTTGACGCTTTCAGATTCCTTCTTGGCTCTGAGTGCTTGCCCTAATGCGTCTACGCTTTGGCTTTTTGTAGCCTTTTGGAGATAGAATGTACCAGACTCCAAAATACTCATTACAGAGGAAGAAGAGATGCTTTATGCCCCTCATGCTTTTTAGAAGCTCTGTATAGTGTTCAAAGTTAGCCTCGTAGTATTTAGTTCTGTATAGATCAAGAACCTGACTTCTGATGTCAGGATGGATGGTGGTAACCGGCTTCTTACCTCTGTTACCATGAATAAAGAATGCTTTACCATCTTTAATATAGCCTTGTATCATACGGTTTATATGCCTCTTGGTGCATCCTAGGATAAGAGCAGCTCTATCCTTATTAGCTGTATCTGGGTGATCTATCAGACCTTTAATAACCTCGTACTTTCTTTGTTCATCCATTGATAAAATAACCTTTCTGATAAGTCAGTCCCTCCTAGTGTTAGAATATACAAAATAGTATTTTACCATAAGTGGGACATTTTTATTTGTGGTATACTAGGACTTTATCATTTATGGCTTATAAAAATTTCTAATTAATTATTTTAGGACTTGTAATTATAATATTAATATGATAAAATTAGATGTTATGTAATTCGGATGGTCCTCTGATGCCTCGTGGTGAGCGTGTTAAGAACATCTATGATAAAAGGAGATTAGAAATGAACGAATTAATCAGAGAGATTGAAAAAGAACAGCTCAAAGCTAATGTGGACGAATTTAGAGTAGGTGATACTGTTAGAGTTCACGCAAAGGTTAAGGAAGGTCAGAGAGAAAGAATTCAGATCTTCGAAGGAACTGTACTTAAGAGACAGGGTGGCGGCGCAAGAGAGACATTTACAGTAAGAAAACTTTCAGGCGGCGTTGGTGTTGAGAGAACCTGGCCTGTACATTCTCCAAATGTTGACAAAATCGAAGTTGTACGTCATGGTAAGGTAAGAAGAGCTAAGCTTACATTCCTTCGTGGCAGAGTAGGTAAGTCAGCTAAACTTAAAGAGGTATAATTAATATTACCTGAAAGAGATTTAGTTTCAAAGGAGCAACTACTTGCAGTTGTTCCTTTTTTATTATATTATATAAGTGTGGAAATCTGTTTTACCACAATATTATACTGAAGGGAAGATTATGTCCAGAAAAGCTTATTTTCATAAAAAGGCACGAATAGAAACAACTCCTTCTGCATAATAAAAAGAAATAATAATATGGATATTATTGATAGTTATTACTATCACTGCTTCATATCTTGTAACTACCAATATATTTGTAAAGACAAGTGTTTCAGGAGTTTCGATGGAGCCTACACTTAAAGAAGGACAGGTTGTAATCGTTAATAAATTTGAATATTATCTAAAAAGCCTAAGAGAAATGATGTAATTGTATATAAACAGAGTAATAAGGAACACAGCTATTTTGAATTAAAGAGAGTAATTGGATTGCCGGGAGAAACTGTCAAAATTAAAAATGGAGTAGTCTATATAAATGATGAGGTAATGAAGGAGAAGATTAAAACTGATATAATACAAAATAGCGGTCTTGCTGAAGAAGGAGTGAAATTAGATGATAATGAGTATTTTGTACTTGGAGATAACAGAAATGACAGTGAGGACAGTAGATTCGCCAGTGTAGGGAATGTGCTTAGAAACGAGATACTTGGCAAGGCAATTGCAATAGAAAAACCTTTTTCGCTGGTAGATAATTTGAATTTAGCTGAATAATTGGAGGAGTAGTATGCCTGATTTACATTGGTATCCCGGTCATATGACTAAGGCCGTACGCCAGATGAAGGAAGACATTAAGCTTATAGATGTAGTTATTGAACTTGTGGATGCACGTATACCGATAAGTTCAAGGAATCCTGATATAGACAGCCTTGCAGCCAACAAATCCAGAGTAATAGTGTTAAATAAGGCTGATTTGGCTGATGATAGGATTACGGAAGAATGGGTTAAATATTTTGAGAATGAAGGCTTTATTGCTGTAAAGCTTAATTCAAAGAACGGTAGTGGAATTAAACAGGTAAAAGATGCCATAGCTAAGGCTGCGGAAACAAAGATGGCAAGAGATAGAGCCAGAGGAATACTTAATCGTCCCGTAAGAGCTATAGTTGGAGGCATTCCTAATGTAGGTAAGTCAACATTTATAAATTCATTTGCGGGAAGAGCTGTTACAAAGACCGGAAATAAGCCGGGCGTTACTAAAGGTAAACAGTGGATTAGACTCAATAAACAGGTAGAACTTTTAGACACTCCCGGCATACTTTGGCCTAAGTTTGAAGATAGAATGACTGCGGAACATTTAGCTTTTATAGGCTCAATAAAGGATGAGGTTATAGAAAAAAGAGAGCTTGCAATTAAATTTATAAATGAGATTGAAAAAAGATATGAAGGTATATTGTCAAGGTATTATGGTTTTGAATTATCTGATAAAAAAGATAATGAAGTAGAATTTTCGGTTCAGATACTGGGAGCTATAGCTGATAAAAGGGCTATAATAAAAAAAGGTGGGGAGCCTGATACAGATAAGGCTGCCACTCTAATTTTAGATGATTTTAAAAATGGCAGACTAGGCAGAATTACTCTTGAAACTGCAGGAGGATGAGTCAGATGGAAGAAGATAAGCTTGAAGCGAAGTTTGAAGAAAAGAAAGATTTGATTGATGACAGTCTGGATTTTTGTGCAGACATATACAATTACTATGAAACTGATGAATTATTTAAGCTGGACTTTGTAAGTTTCATAAAAAAACGAAATAACCTTGATGAGAATGTAAAGGTTAAAACGGAAACTGTGGTTATAAAGCAGGTAGATGAAGAAAGCGGAGTGAGGCTGTATGCCAAAATTGTAGCTATAATTCTGGCAGCAATGATAGTTGCCAAGATTATAAGTACTTATATTGTACAGGAAACAATAGTCAGCGGTACATCCATGATGCCTACCCTTGAAAATGCTGATAAGATTTTGATAGATAAAGTTATTTATAAGGCGGACGATTTGAAACGTTATGATATCATTGTTTTTGACTATAATCATTCTAATGTCTATGTAAAAAGAATAGTAGGGCTGCCAGGCGAAAAGGTAATGATAATTGAAGGTGAAGTTTATGTAAATGGTAAGAAATTAAGAGATGATCCTCTGTTAAATGATACAATGGAATATGCAGGTATAGCAGAAAACAGCATTCAACTGGGTGAAGATGAATATTTCGTGCTTGGGGATAATAGAAATAACAGCTATGATTCCAGATATGAGCAAGTTGGCATAGTAAATAAAAGCAGTATAATTGGAAGAGTTTGGTTAAGACTTTTTCCTATTTCAAAATTTGGAGCAGTAAAGTAATGAAAAATATTTCGGAGATAAGAGAAGAATATGCAAATTGCAATACTTCTAATCTAGGGGAATTTGTTGCTTATTATGGAACAGATAATAGAAGCGGTGTGAAGAAAATTGTAGAAATGGCTCAGAAAAAGCTTATAGACTATGACGAAGAAATCAGCCGTGTGAGTTCGATGGCAAAATTTGAAAGACAATTCAGCGAAAATGGATATATATGTGGTGTAGATGAAGTAGGAAGAGGACCGCTTGCAGGACCGGTTGTGGCTGCGGCTGTAATTTTTCCAAAGGATTTGATTATACCATATGTTAATGATTCAAAAAAGTTAAAAGAGTCAAAAAGAGAAGAATTGTTTAATCACATTATGAGTGAGGCGATTAGTGTTGGGTTTGGAAGTGTAGACAATAGTAGAATTGATGAAATCAATATTCTACAATCTACTTTTGAAGCCATGAAACAGGCGGTATCAGATTTGAACATTAAACCGGATATTATTTTAGTGGATGGTAATAAAAAAATTCCAGGGCTCGATATAATGCAGCATACAATAGTAAGCGGTGATGCAAAATCGCTCTCAATCGCTGCAGCCAGCATTGTTGCAAAAGTTGTAAGAGATCGCTATATGAAAGAAATGGATATTAAATATCCAATGTATGATTTTGCATCAAATAAAGGATATGGTTCTAAAAAACATTATACCGGAATAAAAGAATTTGGAATTTCACCAATTCATAGAAAAACTTTTATACATGGATAAGGAGGAGCGGTGAATAAGAAAAAAGAAGTAAAGACTGCTGTAGCCCTAAAATATGACACCGAAAGTGGAGAAGCGCCATATGTGATTGCGGCAGGAAAGGGTGCTTTAGCTGATAAGATTATTGAAGAATCTAAGAAAAATGATATTCCGCAGTATGAGGATGAAAAGCTTGCAGCTTCTTTATCAAAGCTTGAAATAGGAGAAAATATACCTCCTGAACTTTATGAGGTAGTGGCACAGGTTCTGCTTTTTGTAGATAAAATGGATAGGCTTAAATCTGCTGTTGCTGAAAAAAGAAGATAGGAAGTGATAGTATAAATAAGCGTTTACTGGGAAGTAAGTACGAAGAAAAAGCGGCTTTTTATTTGATGTCCAAGGGGTATAAGATTTTATAAAAAAACTATTTAAGAAAAACCGGTGAGATTGATATAATTGCATTAAGCAGCGAGGACTATCTGGTTGCCATAGAGGTAAAATACAGGAGTTCTGACAGGTTTGGAAGCCCATTCAGTGCAGTGACATACGCAAAACAGAAAAAGATATACCTTACCTTGCTTTTTTATATGAATGAACATAATATATCTCTTGAAACGGGATGCAGATTTGATGTAATAGGAATTTATGGGGATGAAAGGCTGGTTCATATAACTAATGCATTTGAAGTGCGTTAACTTATTGTCAAATAATAAATAATAGATTATACTTGTGTATTAGTTGGTGTTATGAAAAGACTTGTTTGGGGGTGTTTATGAAAGGAATTATACTTGCAGGAGGCTCAGGTACCAGGCTTTATCCACTTACCGAGGTTACGAGTAAGCAGCTTTTACCGGTTTATGACAAGCCAATGATATTTTATCCTTTATCTACTCTTATGTTAGCAGGTATTAAGGATATTTTAATAATTTCAACACCAAGAGATTTGCCTAATTTTGAAAAACTTTTGGGTGATGGATCCGAATATGGGATTAAACTTTCTTATAAAATCCAAGAAAAACCTAACGGTCTTGCAGAAGCTTTTATAATAGGCGAAGAATTCATTGGAAATGACAGTGTAGCGATGATTTTGGGAGATAATATTTTTTATGGCAACGGTCTGTCTTCCAATTTGAAGAAGGCTGTGGACTTCACAAAAGATGGTGCTGCTGTGTTTGGATATTATGTAGATGATCCTGAAAGATTTGGAATTGTTGAATTTAATGAAAAGGGTGAGGCTGTTTCCATAGAGGAAAAGCCTGAAAAACCTAAATCAAACTACTGTGTCACAGGACTTTATTTTTATGATAACTCTGTGATAAGCTATGCTAAGTCTCTAAGCCTTCTAAAAGGGGAGAACTTGAGATTACTGATCTCAATCGAATATATCTTGAAGAAGGAAGGCTTAATGTTATTACACTTGGCAGAGGATATGCCTGGCTTGATACAGGCACTGTAGATGCACTGTCAGATGCTACAGAATTTGTGAAGGTCATTGAAAAAAGACAGGGGGTTATGATTTCTGCAATTGAAGAAATAGCTTATAAAAACGGTTGGATAACTAAAGGAAAATTGATAGAAAGTGCAGAAAAGTATGGCAAATCTTCATATGGAGCACACTTAATGAAGGTAGCACTGGGTAAGATTTTATATTGATAAGGAGAAGATAAATGGCAGAAAATGAAAAAATAGAGAGCATGGATGATTATTTGGATGAACTGGAACAGTCATTTAAAAGGCTTAGAAATGGTGATATGGTAAAAGGACCTGTCATTGGAATAGGAGAGACAGAGGTAATAGTTGATCTTGGTTCTTATGCAGAAGGCATAGTGCCAATCGATGAGTTAAGCAATGATCCAAAATTTTCAATTAAAGCAGATATAGCAGTAGGTGATGTTGTCAATGCTATGGTTATTTCTCCTGACAATGGTGCAGGCCAGGTGCTGCTTTCAATTAAACGTGCAGATAATATTCTCGCTTGGGATTTTCTTACCGAAGCAAAAGAAAATGCACAGGTATTTAATGTGAAAATTACAGAAGCCGTTAAGGGTGGAGTAGTAACCTATCTTAAGGGGATAAGGGCTTTCATACCGGCTTCCGGACTTGCGCTTGCCTATGTTGAAAATACAGAAGAGTTTGTTGGAAAGCACATTTCAGTTAGAATAATAGAAGTTGATGAAGATGATAAGAAACTGATCCTTTCAGCTAAAAGTGTTCTTAGAGAAGAAGAAGCTAAGATGACAGAAGAAAAAATGTCTAAGATTGCCATTGGTACTGTGATGACCGGTAAGGTTGAACGCCTTGAGAATTATGGTGCCTTTGTGAGGCTTCCGGATGGACTTTCAGGTCTTGTACATATTTCGCAAATGTCTGAAAAAAAAATAAAACATCCTAAGGAAGTGCTTAGTGAAAATGACGAAGTAAAGGTTATGGTTATAGATATTAAAGATGGTAAACTAAGTCTTAGTATGACTAAGGCTTTAGAAAATGAAGCAGTAGATGATACGGATTCCATACCTGTAGAATATAGTACAGGTGATACTCCCACTACAAGTTTTGCAGATTTATTGAGAGGGTTAAAATTATAACAATTATAAATTCATAATCAGGTCTTTAGTTAAAATATTTATATAGAAGGAGAAAAGTATGAGTAAAGAAAAGGTAGAAAGATATAAAAAGGAAAAAGCAGGAAGAAAGCTTAGCCTTAAAAAGGAAAAGCGTCTGAAGACAGCAATGTTTGGGCTGTTTATAATAATTGTAATTGTTGGAGCAGGTGTGGGTGGTTATTATACAGGAAATAAAAAAGGCTATGATAAAGGCTATACAGAAGGCTTTACTCTAGCAGGACAGTTCTATAGTGCTGCCAATGCATCAAGCAGCGCGATTGCTTCCGGCACTTCTGTAACCACTGAAAATACATCAGGCAGTGCTGCTAAAACAGGAAAATAGGATTTAATAAGTCCAAAATATTCAATAAAGGAGATTGGTATGAAGGAAAAACTTTATGATGGGTTCAAAAAGTATTATGGGAGCACTGAGGGGGCAGAACTTTTCTTTTCGCCGGGAAGAGTAAATCTTATAGGAGAACATACAGACTACAATGGCGGTCATGTTTTTCCCTGCGCACTTACAATGGGAACTTATGCCTTAGTAAAAAAGCGTGATGATAATAAGATGAATTTTATTTCATTAAACTTTGAAAATGCACAGGTTACTACAGTAGAGCTGCCGGAACTGTCATATCAGAAGAAGAATGGCTGGGCAAATTATCTAATTGGTGTAGTTTGGGCCTTCCTTGGCAAGGATTATAAATAGAACAGGGGTTTGATCTTGCAATGATTGGCAATATACCTTCGGGAGCAGGTCTTTCATCATCTGCTTCAATAGAGGTGCTTATGGGAACTGTTCTTAAGTATATGTATAATATTGATGTAGATATGGTTGAAATAGCTAAAATAGGGCAGACTTCTGAAAATCAGTTCAATGGTATGAACTGTGGTATTATGGATCAGTTTGCAGTAGCTATGGGCAGGAAAGATAATGCTATTTTCCTTGACACTGCCGACCTTTCCTATGAATATGCACCTATTAAACTAAAAGACGCAAAAGTTATTATAACAAACAGCCATGTGAAGCATAGTCTTGTAGATTCAGCTTATAATGATAGAAGGAATGAGAGTACTGCTGCCCTAAAGGCTCTTCAGGCTAAACTCAGCATTAATGGATTGGGGGATTTAACTGAGGAGGAATTTGAGGCAAACAAAGAACTCATTCAGGATGAAATTCAGAGAAAGAGAGCTAAACATGCTGTTTATGAAAATCAGAGAACAATAAAGGCTGTAGAAGCTCTTAAGAATGATGATATCGAGACTTTTGGCAAACTGATGAATGCCTCTCATATATCACTTAGAGATGATTATGAAGTTTCCTGTACAGAGGTAGATAAACTCGTGGAAATTGCCTGGGCTATACCGGGAGTGATTGGCTCAAGGATAACCGGAGGCGGTTTTGGAGGCTGTACTGTAAGTATTGTTAAAAATGATGCTGTAGAAAATTTCAAGCAGGAAGTCATTTCAAAGTATAAAGCAGCTACAGGAATAGATGCTGAAATATATGAGGCTGAGATAGGAAATGGAGCAGGCAGGGCAGAGTAATGCTTTATTTACATAGTTTTACGGGGATTTATAAACAACAAAATTTTTATAAAAACTTTAAGTATGTACTATTTGATGATGAAGAGGTGTCAGGAGTAAGAGGGTACATGGATGATGACGCAAGGAATTATCTAATGAAAGAAATTCAAAATAAAGGAGAATTATTGTCTGTACACTTTCTTGATTCCGGAAACTATCATCATCTTAGCAGGCTTTATCTTGATTTGATTGAGGAGCCGTTTAATCTGGTTGTTTATGACAACCATACAGATATGCAGTTTTCTTCTTTCGGTAATATCCTGTCCTGTGGTTCATGGATAGCGGATGCATATGAGACTCATAAAAAGCTTAACAAGGTATTTATGATAGGTGTAGGAGAAAAATACATAGATACCTGTGAGCTTAAAAATGATGAAAGGATTATTTTTGCGGATAATATTTACGAAGCAAATTTAGATGATAGTCTGCCAATCTATATTTCTGTAGATAAAGATGTTATTTCAGATAAAGAATTCGTCTCTGATTGGGATCAGGGAGGAAAATTAGCAGCTGCACTTATAGAAGAATTAGAAAGTCTGATAAATAAATTTAAGGTCTTAGGTGTAGATATATGTGGTGAACCAAAAGTAAATGACAGTATTAACATCAAATTAAGTAATAACATTAATAAAGAAATAACAAATATATTTGTAGATATTTTATGTTAAATATGATACAATTAGTTAGATACCATTAATTAGACATTTTGTAATTAATACAATCTAATTATTTGTGTATAAATTGTAAGAGATTTTTATAAGGAGAGCAGTAGAAATGAATTTTAGAAAACAACAATCAATTTCAAAAAAATTTATAACCGGTATAATCTTAATATTTACCTTATCATTTTTATTTAGTAATGTATTCTTCATACAAAATAATAAATTTGAGACAGCTAAAGCTTCAGTTAAAACTGTAAATGTTAAAGCAGCTAAAAAATCATCTAAAAAGCCAAAGCATAAAAAAACAGCCTATCTTACCTTTGATGACGGTCCAAGTGTTAATACGGATAAGGTTCTTAAAATCCTCGATAAATACAAAATTAAGGCAACTTTCTTTGTAGTCGGCCTAAATACAGACAAGACAACTGTGAAGAGGCTTAAAAAGATATTAAAAAAAGGTCATAATATAGGAATCCATTCAATGACTCATAATTATAAGCAGGTATATGCAAATCTTGCTGCATTTAAGAAGGATGTGTATGCAATTAGAGATTTTGTAAAGAAAAGTACCGGGGTAGATGCAAGGATATACAGATTCCCGGGAGGAAGCAGTAATGGTGTTTCAAAAACCAATATGTATAAGATTATAAAATGGCTGGAATCAGCAGGGTTTAAATATTTTGACTGGAATTTAGGCGGGACAGATGCAGCCTGGCCGGCACCTTCCGCAAATGCGATTTACAATGCTATTGCAATGTATTCAAAGAGCAATTCAGATAAGATAGTACTTTTGCATGATTCTAAAGATAAGGTAAATACTGTAAAGGCTTTGCCAAGAATAATTGAAAGATTAAAAAAAGATGGCTATAAGTTTGAAAAAATTGATATTAATACTAAACCTGTCCATCATAATGTAAATAAAAAATATAAAAAGATAAAATAATTGGAGGTATGTTATGAACTTTTTTAAGGATTTAAAGGAAGACCTTGGCAGCACTATGGTTGATTTTGAGGGTGATGAGAATCAGATGGTTGACACTCTTGGTGACACAGATAGTCTTAACTTTGATGATTATGATCTTTCTGATGAAGATGCAAGCGGTGTAGATGAAGGTATGCTTGAAAAAATGGAAGGTGATAGTGACATGGTTTTTGAAACAGATGAAATTGGTGGTGAAGAGCCTGAATATGAAGAACCTGACTTCGGTATGAGTGAGGAGCTTCCTGTTGAAGATGAATATATGAATACAGTTCCTGCTACAGAAAATAATTTATATTCAGGAGATATAGGTGCAGATACTGTTACTGTTGAAACTCATTCAGATTCATACACAGAGGCATCTGCTGAATCTACAGTTATTGCTAAGGGAACTGTTATTAATGGAAGCATAGTTTCAGATGGTTCATTGGATGTACTCGGTACAGTTAATGGAGATATCAGCTGTTTAGGCAAGCTTTCAATATCTGGGGCAGTAAAGGGTAAATCCTCTGCTTCAGAAGTTTATTTACATACAAATAAACTTGATGGCGGAATTACAAGTAAGGGTTGTGTAAAACTTGCAGCAGGTACTGTTGTGATAGGTGATATCATTGCTTCTTCTTGCGTAGTTGCAGGTGCTGTAAAGGGTAACATAGATGTGAATGGTCCTGTTGTAGTTGATTCTACAGCTGTAATCAAAGGTAATATAAGCTCTAAGGGAATCCAGATTAATAGTGGTGCAGTTATTGATGGTTTCTGTGCACTTCCATATGCATCTGTTGATATTGATTCTTTCTTTGGAGATGAGGATTAAGCCTAATGGGAAATTATAAAGAGTACTGCTAAAGTTATCAGGTGAAGCTCTTGCAGGTGATAAGAAGACAGGTTTTGATGAAGATACTTGTATTAAAGTAGCAAAACAGGTAAAAGAACTTGTAGATAATGGAATACAGGTGGGTATTGTTATTGGCGGAGGTAACTTTTGGAGAGGCCGCACCAGTAATACAATAGACAGAACAAAGGCTGACCAGATTGGAATGCTTGCCACTGTAATGAATTGTATTTATGTATCTGATATTTTCAGGTATGCAGGCATGAAGACAGCTATACTTACTCCTTTTGAGTGTGGAAATATGACAAAACTTTTTTCAAAAGACAGAGCGTTGAAATATTTTGCAAAAAATATGGTTGTCTTTTTTGCAGGCGGCACAGGCCACCCATACTTTTCCACTGATACAGGAGCTGTACTTAGAGCTGTAGAAATAGAGGCAGATGCTATTTTACTTGCTAAAGCTATTGATGGAGTTTATGACAGTGATCCAAAGTCAAATCCATCAGCTAAGAAATACAGCGAGATTAGTATCGAAGAGGTACTTGATAAAAAATTGGCAGTCATAGATTTAGCGGCAACAATTATGTGCTATGAAAATAAAATGCCTATGCAGGTTTTTGGGCTGAATGAAGAAAATAGCATTATAGATGCTGCAAATGGTATAAACAACGGTACTAAGGTTACTGTATAACCACATAACTTTGAAAATAATTGTATGAGGAGAGAGTTATATATGTCAGAAGCTACAAAACTTTATGAAGATAAAATGAATAAAACTCTTAATAATCTAAATGAGGAATTTATAACTATAAGAGCAGGCCGTGCTAATCCACATATCTTGGATAAAATAAAGGTGGATTATTATGGACAGCCATCTCCACTTCAGTCTGTAGCAAATATTTCTGTTCCGGAGGCTAGAATAATACAGATTCAGCCTTGGGAAACAAGCCTTATTAAGGCTATTGAAAAAGAAATAAATATGGCAAACTTAGGGGTGGTTCCTAATAATGACGGTAAGTCAATTAGGCTTGTTTTTCCTGAACTTACAGAAGAGAGGCGTAAAGAACTTTCTAAGGATATTAAGAAAAAGGCTGAAAATGCCAAAATTGCTATTAGAAATATAAGAAGAGATGCTGTTGATCACTTTAAGAAACAGGAAAAGGCTAATGAGATTACAGAAGATGATCTTAAGGGTCTTGAAGAAGAGATTCAGAAAATAACGGATAAATTCTCTGATGAAGTTGAAAAGATGACTGAGAGCAAGACAAAGGAATTGATGACTGTATAATAATTTATTTTGGGGGTTCGGTTAAGCCGCACCCTCTTTTTGGGATGAGATATGAGTGATAATGAGAAAATTCCAAACCATGTGGCTATTATTTTGGATGGAAATGGAAGATGGGCAAAAAAACGGGGATTACCTAGAAATTTTGGACATCTTAAAGGATGTGATAATGTAGAACCTGTCTGTAAAGCGGCTTTTGACCTCGGAATAAAATATGTAACAATGTATGCGTTTTCAACTGAAAATTGGAAACGCCCAAAGGCTGAAGTTGATGAATTGATGAAACTTTTAGCTAAGTATATGAAGGATGCAATGAAACTCTCTGTTAAAAATAATATGAGAGTTAGAATCATAGGTGATAAGTCAGGACTTTCAGATGAGCTAAATACTCTTATAGCAAAACTTGAGGATGTTTCAAAGGATTTTACAGGCTTACAATTACAGATTGCTGTTAATTATGGTGGTAGAGATGATATTAGAAGAGCCTTTAAGAATATCATTATATATGCCGAAAAAGAGAACAAATCCTATACTGAATTAATAGACGGATTAAGTGAGGAACTTATTAGTAAAAACTTAGATACGGGAGGCATTCCCGATCCTGACTTGATGATTAGAACAAGTGGAGAGCAGAGACTTTCTAATTATCTGATTTGGCAGCTTGCATATGCTGAATATTTCTTTACCGATACGCTTTGGCCTGATTTTAGTAAAAAAGATTTGGAAGAAGCCATTGAATTCTACAGTGGTAGAGACAGAAGATTTGGCGGTCTTAAGAAAGGATGAGAAATGTTTCTAACTAGACTTATAAGTGGAATTCTACTTTTAGTATTTACATTTATTACAATGTACTTTGGGGGCGAGTTATTGCTTGTTGCCTTGTTTTTTATATCTTTAATTGGACTTTATGAATTATATAAGGTGATGAAGTTTGAGGATACGCCTCTTGCCTGTGTAGGTTATCTGGGTGCTTTTGCCTGGTACATAAATATAGACACAAGACCAAATGCAATTATTGATTTTAAAGTGCCTGAACTTATGATATTTGCAATAGCAGTGGTAGCAGTGCTTCTTGTTTTTGTCATATATTATCCTAAATATTCTGCAAATCAGCTGTTTAGTACAATTTTTGGTATTTTTTATATACCTGTAATGATTTCATTTATTTTTAAGACGAGAGAAACAATTGCTTTCGGACAGTGGCTGGCTTGGATGGTATATGTCAGCTCTTGGGGATCAGATACCTGTGCTTATGCAGTAGGAAGGCTCTTTGGCAAACATAAACTTGCTCCTGTATTAAGTCCTAAAAAATCTATAGAAGGCTCTATTGGAGGTATCCTTGGATCTGCTTTAATTGGTGTAATATTTGGGCTTATTATGAGCAGATATACGGGTAAATCGGAAAATCTCGTAGTAATTTTTGCTATAATTGGAGGGCTTGGTTCTGTCATTTCACAGATTGGAGACTTAGCAGCATCAGGAATAAAGAGAAACTATGATATTAAAGATTATGGACATCTAATACCCGGACATGGCGGTATACTCGACAGGTATGACAGCATTATTATAACAGCACCTATTGTTTACTTTCTCTCTTTTTATTTGGTAGGAAGGATATAATGAAAAAAATAGCTATTTTAGGTTCCACCGGCTCCATAGGAACCCAGACACTTGATATTGTAAGGCTTAACAAAGATTTAAAAGTAACAGTTCTTACTGCTAATAAAAATATTAATCTAATATTCACACAAATTTTAGAATTTTGCCCTGAATTTGTCTGCATTTTTGATATAATGGAAGCAGAGCTGCTTAAAGAAAGACTTGAAACAGCATATAGAGAGGGGCAGATTGAAAAAATTCCTGAAATTACTACAGGAGTAGAAGGTCTTATAGAAGCTGCAGCTTATGAAAATTCAGATATGGTTGTGACTGCTGTTGTTGGCATGATAGGAATTAGGCCTACGATAGCTGCTATAAATGCAGGAAAAGATATAGCCCTTGCCAACAAAGAAACACTCGTTTGTGCAGGACACATAATAATGAAGCTTGCTGGGGAAAAAGGAGTTAATATCTATCCTGTTGACAGCGAGCATAGTGCAATATTCCAGTGTTTACAGGGGAGGGCAGATAATAGAATAAGAAGGCTTCTTCTTACTGCTTCAGGCGGTCCGTTTTTACATACTCCTATAGAAGAATTAAAGGATGTTACTCTTGAGAGAGCCCTTAAACATCCTAATTGGTCTATGGGAGCAAAGGTTACCATAGATTCTTCAACAATGGTAAATAAAGGCCTTGAAGTTTGTGAGGCAAGATGGCTTTTTGATACGGAGCCGGATAAGATAGAAGTGGTTATTCAGCCACAGAGTATAGTGCATTCTGCTGTCGAATTTGAGGATGGAAGCGTAATTGCACAGATGGGAGTCCCGGATATGAAACTTCCTATATCTTATGCCCTCACTTATCCGGAAAGAAGGTTTGTATCGGACAATTATCTTGACTTATTCAGTCTTTCAAAACTTGACTTTATCAAACCTGATTTGAATAAGTTTAAGGGTTTAAGGCTTGCCTTTATTGCAATTACTGAAGGTGGAAGCCTGCCTACAGTATTTAATGCGGCAAATGAGGCGGCTGTTGCATTGTTTATTCAGAAAAAAATCGGATATTTGGATATCGTTAATATTATAGAAGAAAACTTAAACAGACACATTAAGATTGATTATCCTGATGTAGATGACATTGAAAGGATACAAAGGGAAATCATTTACGGTGTTTAACTTGTAAACTCAGATTATTCGCACCATACATTACAGGATTTATTCTACATGTGCAGCAGGATGAATTTCATAAGATGTTTCGTGAATAATTTGAAATAAAAAGGCGGGTGAAAATTTTGAATATTTTTTGGGCTATTGTTATATTTTCGTTAGTTGTAATCATACACGAGTTCGGTCATTACTTTTTTGCCAGAAAAGGCGGGATTAAGGTTAATGAGTTCTCTCTTGGTATGGGACCAAGACTCTTTTCTTTTGATGCAGCCGGTACTAAATGGTCGGTGAAACTGCTTCCAATTGGCGGCTCCTGTATGATGGAAGGAGAAGATGAGGCAAGCGATGATGAAGGTGCCTTTGCTAATAAGTCAGTCTGGGTAAGAATTTGGACTGTATTTGGTGGACCTTTATTTAACTTCATTTTAGCCTTTGTACTTTCTCTCTTTGTAATTGGTGCTGTAGGTGTAGATAAGAGCAGTATTGTGAGTGTCATAAGCGGTTATCCTGCCCAACAGGCAGGTCTTCGTGCGGGAGATGTAATAACTAAAATTAATGGTTCACATATCAACCTTGGAAGAGAAGTCTCAAGCTATTTCGTATTTCATCCATTGTCAGATAAGGATGTAACAGTAGAGGTAAAAAGAGGTAGTGAGAAACTTAGCTTTGATGTAAAACCACAGGAAAAAGAGAGATTTTATCTTGGTTTCACTTATTCAGCAGGAGATGGTGAGGCAAGGATTGATACAGTTACTGATGACGGTTCTTTAAAAGAAGCAGGTGCTAAATCCGGTGATGTAATAACTGCTGTAAATGGAACTGAAATTAAATCAGGAACTGAACTTAGCAACTACTTTAATGCATCACCTTTAGATGGAAAAGAAGTTAAACTTACCCTAAAAAAAAAGCAGATACAGGTAATACCGAGGAGATTACAGTTACACCTAAAAGTGCAGGTTCTTCTTATACCTTGGGTTTGGTAAGCAATACAGCCAGAGAAAAAGTAGGAATAGTAGGAACCTTGTATTATTCATTAAATGAAACTAAATATGTGGTTGCTACAACAGTAGAAACTCTTAAGATGATTGTAACCGGAAGGGTTAAAGCAAAAGAGATTGCAGGTCCTGTAGGTATTGTAAATATGATAGGTAATTCCTATGAACAAAGTAAAAGTGAGGGCATCATGGTTGTACTTTTAAGCATGGCAAGTATAAGCATACTTATTTCGGCCAACCTTGGTGTTATGAATTTACTGCCTATTCCTGCCCTGGATGGAGGGCGTCTTGTATTCCTCATTATAGAAGCTGTTAGAGGAAAGCCTGTTGATCCGGATAAAGAGGGCAGGGTACACTTTGTAGGTTTTGTACTTTTAATGTTGTTAATGGTTGTAGTATTGTTCAATGATATTTTAAGAATTATAGGATAAATTATGGAAAATAATATTAAGACTACAAGAGTAGTAAAGATTGGAGACAGGGTTATCGGTGGCGGTAATCCTGTTTTAATACAGTCAATGACAAATACAAAGACTGAAGATGTAGCTGCTACAGTGGCACAGATTAAAGAACTTGAAAAGGCAGGATGTGACATTATAAGATGTGCAGTTCCCACCATGGATGCAGCCCTTGCATTTAAGGAAATTAAAAAGGAAATTAATATACCCTTGGTAGCTGATATTCACTTTGATTACAGGCTTGCAATAGCAGCAATGGAGAATGGAGCAGATAAAATTAGGATAAATCCGGGAAATATTGGCTCTGAGGAAAAGTTAAGGGCTGTAATAGATGTGGCGAAAAAGTATCAAGTTCCTATAAGAGTTGGTGTAAACAGTGGTTCGCTTGAAAAAGAAATCCTTGAAAAATATGGAAAGGTAACAAGTGAAGCTCTAGTCGAAAGTGCATTGAATAATGCAAAACTAATTGAGGACATGGACTATCACAATCTGGTAATAAGTATCAAATCTTCAAATGTAATGGAATGCATCAAGGCTCATGAACTGATTGCTGCAAGGACGGATATTCCTTTACATGTAGGCATAACCGAGTCCGGCTCACTTATCTCAGGCAATATCAAATCAAGTGTAGGACTGGGAGTTATATTATATCAGGGTATAGGAGATACTATAAGGGTATCTCTTACGGGGAATCCTGTTGAAGAGATTAAGTCAGCAAAGATGATACTTAAGGCACTTGGACTTAGAAAAGGCGGTGCTGAAATAGTTTCCTGTCCAACCTGTGGCCGTACGGATATTGACCTTATAGGTCTTGAAGAAAAGGTAAATAAACTGCTTGAGGACTATATGGAACTTGATATAAAGGTTGCTGTTATGGGCTGTGTGGTAAATGGACCAGGTGAAGCAAGAGAGGCAGACTTAGGTATTTGCGGTGGTAAAAATGCAGGTCTTATAATTAAAAAGGGAGAAGTAATTAAGAGGCTTCCTGAATCAGAGCTTTTAGCAGGACTTAAGGAAGAACTTGATATCATAAAAGCTAAGAAAGGAAAGTAAAATGGATTTTCATGAAGCTTTCAGTAATTTAGTGATAAATGAAGAGCTGGAAAGAGCCTTCAATGATATTTCGGTTGAAAAGGTAATCGTATCCAAGAGAAGTGGAAAAATAACCATAATTGTATCAGGGATTACTCCGGTAAGAAGAGGACATATTGTTTCTATGCAAGATGTGCTAATGAAACAGATTTTTACTTCCAGAGAACAGACGGTATTTATTGAAGAAAGATATGATTTATCGGATTTTTCCATCAGGAATATTTTCGAAAAAAATAAGTCTGCCATACTTGAAGAGCTGGCAGAACAGGGACGGATTTACTATAATATCTTAAATAACAGTAAGATTGATTTTTGATGAAACGAGTATTTATATAGAGAGTGAAGATAATTTCATTATTAGAGAAAAAAACTTGTCAAGATATCTGATTGGATGAAAACTGTTTTCACCAAGAGATTTAATAAAGAAGTCAGCATCAAGCTGAGTTTTAGTAAATCACAAAAATCAGATAAAAATGATAAAGATATTTTACACTATTGATGAGATCCTTAAGAGCAGGCTAAATCTGAACAGACAGCTGTTGTTAAGGTAGAAAGTAAATCTGAAACAAAGAATTATAGCAGAAAGAATTATAAATCTGATGGATTTTTATAAGAAAAAAACCTCAATCCAATGATCCTGCAATGATTTATGGTAGAAATTTTGAAGGAGCATATATAAAGCTAAATGATGTAACGGAGCCGCAAAAAGATTTAATAGTTAGAGGAAAAATAGTAAGTTTAGATGAGAAAGAGACAAAGACAGGTAAAATAATTTTATCCTTTACAATTACTGATTTTACAGATAGCATTACCTGTAAAATCTGGGCTGATTCTGAAAATAAGGAGGAGTTAAAAGAAAAACTTGCACCCGGAAAATTCATAAAAATAAATGCAGATGCTCAGGATGATACTTATGCCGGTGAACTTACATTAGTATTTGCAAATGGAATCAAAGAAATTCCAGACTTCACAGTTAAACGAATGGATAATAGCGATAAAAAAAGGGTAGAACTTCATCTTCATACCAATATGAGTGAAATGGATGCAGTGATAAAGCCTGATAAACTGCTAAAAACCTTATCTGAGTGGGGGCATAAGGCCATTGCTGTTACCGATCATGGTGTGGTTCAGGGATTTACTAATATGCTCCATGCTAAGGAGAAGCTTAAAATGAATGATTTTAAGCTTATATATGGTGTGGAAGGCTATGTTGTAGACGATGTCTCACCTGCAGTGCGGATGGATAAAGGACAAAAACTTACAGATTCTGCTGTAATTTTTGATATAGAGACTACCGGTTTTGGACCTAAAAACTGTAGAATTATAGAAATTGGTGCAGTTAAAGTCGAGAATGGTAGGGTTGTAGACGAGTTTTCTTACTTTGTAAATCCAAAACAAAGCATTCCGGAGGAAATAACCAAACTTACAAGCATTACTCAGGAGATGGTTATAAATGAACCCGAAATAGATATAATCCTTCCGGCTTTTTTAGAATTTTGTAAGGGCTGTTTTTTAGTTGCACACAATGCATCATTTGATACAAGTTTTATATTTGAAAATATGAAGAGGCTTGGACTAAAGGGCGAATTTACTATAGTTGATACAGTAACAATGTCCAGAGTTCTTCTTGCAGGCCTTAAAAATTATAAGCTTGATACAGTTGCAGGGAAGCTTGGAATAGTGCTTGAGCATCATCATAGGGCTGTAGATGATGCAGGCTGTACTGCAAAAATCTATATTAAGCTCTGTGAGTTGGCAAATAAAAAATATGGGAACTACAACCTTTCTAATTTTAGTAAGAGTAATGGCTTTGATGCAGATACGATAAGAAAAATGGGAACTTACCATATAATTATCCTGGCTAAAAATGACATAGGCCGGATTAATTTATATAAATTAGTATCATTATCGCATTTAGAGTATTTTCAGAGAAGGCCAAGAATTCCAAAGAGCCTGCTAATGGCACATAGAGAGGGACTTATTATAGGTTCTGCCTGTGAGGCAGGTGAACTCTATCAGGCAATTCTACGCAGACATGGAGATGATGAAATAGAGGCACTTGCGAATTTCTATGATTATTTTGAAATTCAGCCGCTTGCTAACAATGGCTTTATGATTGAAGGTGATAAGATTCCTGATGTAACAGATGAAGATGATTTAAAAGAAATAAACCGCAGAATTGTTGAACTTGGTGAAAAATTTAACAAACCTGTAGCAGCCACCTGTGATGCACATTTTATTAACCCTGAGGACGAGATATATAGAAAATATCTCCTTTGGTCAAAGGGAATGAAGGATGCCGACAGACCTTTACCGCTCTACCTTAGAACTACAAAGGAAATGCTTGAAGAGTTCTCTTATCTTGGTAAGGATAAGGCAGAAGAGGTTGTTATTACAAATACAAATCTAATAGCGGATATGATTGAAAATATATCACCTGTCCGTCCGGATAAATGTGCCCCTGTAATTGAGAATTCTGATGAAGAACTAAGAAGAATCTGCTATGATAGGGCACATGAAATATATGGAGATGAACTTCCACAAAAGGTAATAGCAAGGCTTGAACACGAGCTTACTTCAATTATTTCAAATGGTTTTGCAGTCATGTATATAATTGCACAGAAACTTGTGTGGAAGTCAAATGAGGATGGATATCTGGTGGGTTCAAGAGGTTCAGTAGGTTCTTCCTTCGTTGCATTTTTATCAGGAATTACTGAAGTTAACTCTCTTTCAGCACATTATTACTGCAAGCATTGTCACTATGTTGACTTTGATTCTGATGAAGTAAGAAGTTACTCTGGAAGAAGCGGCTGTGATATGCCTGACAAACCTTGCCCAGTATGTGGCAAACCTCTTGTAAAAGATGGTCATGACATACCTTTTGAGACTTTCCTGGGCTTTAACGGAGATAAAGAACCCGATATAGACCTTAATTTTTCGGGAGAATATCAGCCAAAGGCTCATGCATATACTGAGGTTATATTTGGAGAAGGGCAGACCTTTAGAGCAGGAACTGTTGGAACTGTTGCAGACAAAACAGCCTATGGCTATGTACTTAAGTATAACGAAGAACATGATAATTTGGTTATGCGTAAATCCGAAATAGAAAGGGTTTCAGCAGGCTGTATTGATGTGAGGAGAACTACAGGCCAGCATCCGGGAGGTATAGTTGTACTGCCTTTAGGTGAAAATATCAATACATTTACTCCTGTACAGCATCCTGCAAATAAAATGGATACACCTATTATAACTACTCACTTTGATTATCATTCGATTGACCACAATCTGTTAAAATTAGACATACTTGGCCACGATGATCCTACAATGATAAGAATGCTTGAAGACATAACAGGAATAAATGCACAGGAAATAAGGCTTGATGATGAGAAAGTCCTAACCTTATTTAATGGATTGACTGCCTTAGAAGTTGAGGCAAAAGACTTAGACGGTTATGATTTGGGCAGTCTTGGAATACCTGAGTTTGGTACTGATTTTGTAATGCAGATGCTTAGGGAAACCAAACCACAGACATTTTCTGATTTGGTAAGAATCTCAGGACTTTCCCATGGAACTGATGTATGGACTGGTAATGCTCAGACTCTTATTTCTGAAGGAAAATGTGAGTTAAAGACTGCAATCTGTACAAGAGATGATATAATGATTTATCTTATAGATATGGGGCTTGACCCCGGACTGGCATTTAAAATTATGGAAAGTGTGCGTAAAGGCAAGGGACTCTCCCCTGATTGGGAGAAAGAAATGACTGGCCATAATGTTCCTGATTGGTATATCTGGTCTTGTAAAAAAATTAAATATATGTTCCCCAAGGCTCATGCGGCAGCCTATGTAATGATGGGCTTTAGAATTGCTTATTTTAAGGTATATTATCCTCTTGCATATTATTCATCATATTTTAGTATAAGGGCTAAAGCTTTTGATTATGGTTTGTTTTGTTTTGGTAAAGAAAAAGTACTGAATGTTATCAGGCAAATTAAAAAAACTGATAAGTATATGAGAAAGAAAACAGATGAAGATACTTTGGGCGATGCTTACATTGTACTCGAAATGTATGCCAGGGGCTTTGAATTTATGCCAATTGACATATATAAAGCAAAGCCAAAGCATTTTCAAATAATTGACGGCAAGATAATGCCTGCCCTGGTTACTATTGATGGTCTTGGAGATAAGGCTGCTTATGCTCTTTTTGAGGCTGCTAAAAAAGGTAAATTTCTTTCAAAGGATGATCTTAAGCAGCGTGCAAAAGGGACTACCCAGACTGCGATTGATAAGATGACTGAGCTTGGTCTTATAAATGAACTTCCAAACTCAAGCCAGATTTCTCTCTTTGATATGATGCATTGATAGACTTTAATGCATTGGTAGATTATGCCTTAGTCCTGATATAAACTTACCATTTGGCTTAAAAATAATTGACTTTATTATTATAAAAATCAATAATATACAACGAAATAGGACAAATGTCCTTTAATATTAGGATTAAAAGTTATAAAATCGAAAACATAATGAAAAGATATATATACAAACTTCACAAAGAGACAGAACTTGCTTGGAGGAATTTATGATTGATTATGCAGAAGGTTCAGGAAAGCAGTATCATACAGGGGTAGGAAGAGGAGATGTGGGCAGATATGTTATTCTTCCGGGAGATCCTAAAAGATGTGTAAAAATAGCTGCTCATTTTGACCATCCTATTCTTGTGGCCGACAGTAGAGAGTATGTAACATATACAGGTACACTGGACGGAGTAAGGGTGAGTGTGACTTCAACCGGCATAGGCGGTCCTTCGGCAGCCATCGCTATAGACGAACTTTCAAAATGTGGTGCAGATACCTTTATCAGAGTTGGAACCTGTGGAGGTATGCAGGATGAAGTTATGGGAGGAGATGTGGTTATAGCAAGCGGAGCTATTCGCATGGAGGGTACCAGTCGTGAATTTGCTCCTATTGAATATCCTGCTGTTTCCCAATGTGGAAGTTATGAATTCTCTTATTAATTCAGCAAAAGAACTTAACGAAAAATACCATGTTGGTGTAGTCCAATGTAAGGATTCTTTTTTTGGCCAGCACGAACCTGAGATTATGCCTGTAAGTTATGAACTTCAAAATAAATGGCAGGCTTGGCTTAGGATGGGATGTCTGGCTTCTGAAATGGAATCAGCTGCGCTTTTTATTGCAGGGAGTTTCCTGAGAGTAAGGGTTGGCTCCTGTTTCTTAGTAGTTGCAAACCAAGAAAGAGCAAAGAAAAATCTTCCCAATGAGCAGGTACATGATACTGAAGCGGCCATAGCCACAGCAATAGGTGCAATTAGACTGTTAATTAAAGACGATAGTGAAAAATCTAAATAATTTGTTTGAATATAAATAGTGGTTACTGCTGCCAAAAGGCAGTATAACATAAAAATTTTTTTATAAAAGGAGTAAAGAAATGAAAAAAAGACTTTTATCAATGGCTCTGTCAGCAGTTATGGTGCTTTCATTAGCAGCTTGCGGTGGACAGGCTAAGGAGGCCAAGACCAGCACTGCAAGCACATCTAAGACCAGCACTGCAAGTTCAGTAAGTAAAGCAAGTTCAGCCATGGCTTCAAATGCATCTAAGACATCTGATACAACTAAAGCAAGTTCTGACTTAAAGGTTGGACTTATTACTGATGTTGGAGGCATACACGATCATTCATTTAATGAAACATCTTGGAAAGGTCTTGAGAAGGCTAAAACAGATTTTGGTGTAGAAATCAACTATCTTGAGTCAAAAACAGATGCAGACTACACAAGTAATATTGAAACATTTGTAGATGAAGAATATGATCTTATCATATGCGTAGGATTTAAGCTTGCTGAAGCTACAAAAAAGGCAGCTGAAGCTCATCCTGAGACAAAGTTTGCCATCATTGACGATGCAAGCAATGCTACTCTTCCAAATGTTACCTGTCTTACATTTAAGCAGGAACAGGCTTCTTACCTTGTAGGTTATGTTGCAGGTCTTATGACAAAGACTAACAATGTAGGTTTTGTACTTGGAATGGCAAGTGATATGATGAACAAATTTGGTTATGGCTATCTTGCAGGTGTATATGCGGCTAATCCTAAAGCAACAGTTCAGCAGATAAATGCAAATAACTTTGCAGATCCTGCTATCGGTAAAACAAGTGCTACAACTATGATTACAAAAGGTGCTGATATTATCTTCCATGCAGCCGGTGGTACTGGTGTTGGTGTTATTCAGGCTTGTCAGGAAGCAAAGAAATATGCTATTGGTGTTGATACAGATCAGAGTTCTTTAGCTCCTGATACAGTAATTACATCTGCTATGAAGAGTGTTGATAACGCAGTTTATGACTCTGTAAAACAGCTTGTAGAAGGAACTCTTAAGGGCGGAGAAGTTGTATATGACCTTGCAAAAGGCGGTGTAGATATAGCACCTACAACAAATCTTCTTTCAGAAGATGTACTTAAAAAGGTAGAAGAAGTTAAGGCTAAAATTTTAAGCGGTGAAGTTGTAGTTCCCGGAACAAAGGATGAATTTGAAAAAGAATTTGGCGATAAATACGAATTAGACTAAACCTAATAGACAGACTATTTTATTTCTGCAACTATCTTATATTCTGCTTCGATAGTTGCAGAAATGTTTATAATCGTATTTTGAAAATAATATATTGTTACCAATGCATTATTTTGAGAATATGATCTGACAATCTATTAAATCATGGGAGGTAAAACTGTGGGCATCAAAAGTCATATGGATGAAAAAGTTATGGCAGTTAAAATGGAAAACATAGTTAAGAAATTTGGTAGTTTTACTGCCAATAATGGCATAAATTTGACTGTTCATAAGGGAGAGGTGCATTCAATTCTTGGCGAAAACGGAGCCGGTAAGAGTACACTTATGAATGTACTCTATGGCATGTATAGACCTACAAGCGGACAAATTTACATAAAGGGGAAACCCGTAGAAATTACCAGTCCAAAGCATGCCATAGAACTTGGTATAGGTATGGTACATCAGCATTTCATGCTTATTCAGCCATTCACGGTAACTGAGAATATAGTGCTTGGAATAGAACCTGTAAAGGGTGTGAAGATAGACTATAAACTTGCCAAGAAGAAGGTACTTGAGATTTCAGAAAAATATGGTATGAAGGTAGATCCGGATGCTAAAATAGAGGATATTTCTGTAGGAATGCAGCAAAGAGTGGAGATACTTAAGGTACTTTACAGAGGTGCAGACATCCTTATACTTGACGAGCCTACAGCTTCACTTACACCTCAGGAAATAGACGAACTTATGGTAATTATTAAAAATCTTACTAAAGATGGTAAGAGTATAATTATAATTACACATAAACTTAAAGAAATAAAGGCCTGTTCAGATAATTGTACCATTATCCGCCAGGGAAAATACATAAATACAGTTAAGGTTGACGAAGTTGATGAGGCTGAATTAGCATCCTTGATGGTAGGCCGTGATGTAAACTTTAAGGTAGAGAAGAAGGAACAAACACCTGGAGATGTAGTCCTTTCAGTGAAGGATCTTAAAGCAAGAGATTATAGAAATGTAGAAATACTTAAGGGGTTTGATATTTCTGTAAGAGCCGGGGAGATAGTAGGCCTTGCAGGAGTAGACGGTAATGGACAAACAGAACTTGTTGAGATTCTCAGTGGTCTTAGAAAGGCTGATTCCGGTGAGATAACTATGAATGGTAAGGATATTTTCAACAAGACACCTAGTGAAATATTTAAGGATGGTTTGTCCAGTATACCTGCTGATAGACAAAAGCATGGACTTGTACTTGAATTTTCTATTGAAGACAATCTCATTCTGCAGCATTATAATGAAGTTCCTTATTCAAATGGTTTTATACTAAATCGAAAAAAAATACATGAGCATGCGACTGAAATGATGGACAGGTTCGATATAAGGCCAAGAGGAGCTGAAGCTAATCCAGCTGGAAGCCTCTCCGGTGGAAACCAGCAGAAAGTAATAATAGCCAGGGAAGTTACGAACAATAAGGACTTACTTATAGCTGTAAACCCTACCAGAGGTCTTGATGTTGGAGCCATTGAGTTTGTGCATAAGTACATCGTTGAACAGAGGAACAAAGGAAAGGCTGTTTTACTTGTTTCGTTTGAACTGGATGAAATTATGAATCTTTCAGACAGAATAGTAGTTATAAGTAGTGGTAAGGTTGCAGGAAGTTTGCTGGGAAGTGAAGCAAGGGAAGGTGAACTTGGATTTATGATGGCAGGAGGTAAGCAAGGTGAATAATAAAAAAAGTATTTTGCAAGGTAATGTCTTGTACACTATTGTTGCAATTATAATAGGCTTTGCCATTGGTGCAGTCTTCCTTGTTATTGCAGGAATAAGTCCGGCAGTGGCTTATGGAAAACTTATATCCAGTGTATTTAGCAAACCTAAGTATCTTGTCTATACTTTGGTATATGCAGCACCAATTATACTTACAGGCCTTTCAGTTGCATTTTCTTTCAGAACAGGTGTTTTTAATATAGGGGCTGAGGGACAGTTTGTAGTTGGAAGCATAGCAGCAACCCTGGTAGGTGTTCTCGTGAAACTTCCTGCAGTTATTCATGTTCCACTCTGTATAATAGCTGCCATGGCTGCAGGTGCATTTTGGTCGTTTATCTGTGGACTTATGAAGGTTAAAAGGGGGATTCATGAGGTTTTATCATTTATCATGTTTAACTGGATTGCTTTTTACTTATCAAACTTTGTAGTCAACCTAAAATCAATAAAGGTTGAGGGCGGAGAAGCCTCAAAAAACCTTGAAGACAGTGCAAGGCTTCTATTTCCTGCTGATTGGATTGCAAAGATTAAATGTCCTGATGCTAACTGGGGTATAGTAATAGCGGTGGTTTCTGCAATTGCAATATGGATAATTATTAAAAAAACCACACTTGGTTATAGATTAAAAGCAGTAGGCTTCAATAAGCATTCCGCAGAATATGCCGGAATCGATGCAAATAAGTCTATACTTACAGCTCTCTGTATGTCCGGTGCTCTTGCAGGGCTTGGCGGCGCTGTTCAGATTATGGGACAGAGTGGAAGGCTTGTACAATTTGCAGGCCAGGAAGGCTATGGTTTTGAGGGCATTTCTGTTGCTCTCATTGGAAGTTCAAACCCAATAGGATGTATATTTGCCGGTTTATTCTATGGAGCTATGAAATTTGGTGGTTCAAAATTAAATATCGTCCAGGTTCCATCTCAGATTATAAGCATAATTATGGGTTGTGTAATTATTTTCATAGCAATATCACATGTATTTAAATATTTATTACTTAAGATTACAAATAAGAAGGAGGCGTAATAATGGATATACTAATTCAAAATCTTGGACTTTTGATTAATGCAGTTTTGATTGCAACACCTCCACTTCTTTTGGCGGCACTTGGGTCTTGTTTTTCAGAGAGAAGCGGTGTTGTCAACATCGGTATTGAAGGTATGATGACAGTAGGTGCAGTAACCGGGGCAATAGCAGCCCTAGTTACTCACAATGGTATTTTGGCATTTATAATAGGTGGAATTGCCGGAGGAGTTTTTGGACTTATTCATGCCGTTATATGTATTCAGTTTCATGCTGACCAGACCATAGCTGGCACAGCCATCAACTTTATAGGTCCAGGGCTTGCAGCTTTTACCTGTATGATACTTTACAATTCAACAGACAGTCCTGCCATTCCTTTAGAAGACAAACTCCCTAAGATGTTTAATGATGTATTCGAAGCAGGAAGTTTTGGTGCTAATGTACTCAATGTATATTCGATGGCTTATATAGTTTTTATATTTGCGGTTATTGCTAACTTTGTATTCTATAAGACAAAATTAGGTGCCCACCTTCGTGCCTGTGGTGAACACCCTATAGCCTGTGAGTCTCTTGGTATCAATGTATATCTTGTAAGATATGTATGTGTAATCCTTTCGGGATTTTTAGCAGGACTTGGCGGAGCTTTTTGTACACTTGCAACAGTAAGCCAGTTTAAGCCCACGGTTATAGTTGGACAGGGCTTTATTGCAATAGCAGCAGTTATTTTTGGTAAATTTTCTCCAATGGGTGCTCTTAAAGGCTGTCTTATCTTTGGAATATGTAATGGAATTAAGGCTCTTGCAAGTCAGGGTAATATGGTTTCTCCTAACATTATATCAATGATACCTTATATAGTTACAATACTTGCCCTTATTTTCTTTGTAGGAAGAGCAGATGCTCCTGCAGCTAACGGAAAGCCTTATATCAGATCTAAGTAAGGAGAGTTTTATGGAATATAAGGAATTGGTGGAAGCTGCACTTGAAGCAAGAGAGTGTGCTTATGCACCTTACTCCCATTTTAAGGTTGGTGCAGCATTACTGACCGGTAGTGGTAAGGTATATAAGGGCTGTAACATAGAAAATGCAGCCTATTCACCTGGAAATTGTGCTGAAAGAACAGCTGTGTTTAAAGCGGTTAGTGAAGGCGAGAAAGAATTCTTGGCAATAGCTATTGTTGGTGGAATGGAAAATAATAGTGAATTGTCTATTTGTTCTCCCTGTGGTGTATGCAGGCAGGTTCTTAATGAGTTTGTAAATGCAGATGAGTTTGAAGTAGTTTTAGGAACTAATAAAGCTGAGAACATTAAGATATTTAAGTTAAAAGAACTTTTACCGCTTGGATTTGGTCCTAAGAATCTTGCTGAACAACACATTGAGGGGAGTTCAGTATGAGTGAATTAGATAATGTGTGGAAATATCTTACGAAAGAAAGCCATAAATATTTAGAAAAATTTTTAAAAAATGCTCCACGATGGCTGCTTGAGGAATTTCATGAAATTAATATGCCTAAGGATATTGAATTTGTAACTGAAAATGATTCTGCCAATACAGTATATATTTTACTTACAGGAATAGTGAAGGCTACCGATTTGAGAGTATTTCCGGTAGCATATGACTTCACAAGATTTTATCCCGTTGAGATTTTTGGAGCTATGGAGTTTTTGTTAAGAGAAGAAACTTATAGAACAACCTTGATAACAGTTACAAATTGCAGGTTTTTAAAGCTTTCCAGAGAACATTTCGCAAAATGGGTATTAAATGATATAAATGCAATGAAAATGTTTACTGAGTCTATGGCAAGATATTTATTAGACCAGTGCAGAAAGAACGGCTATACTTATTTTTGCCGGGAGAAGAAAGAGTATTATTATTTTTGAGTGATTTTTATGAAAAAAATAATATGGAAGCCGAAACAGTAATTAACATGAGCCGAAATGATTTAGCAAAAGGAACAGCATTGTCTGTGAGAACAGTTAACCGTACTATAAAGGAACTCATAAGAGAAGGTTTTCTGGTAAAAAAAGGCAGAAAACTAATCCTGCCTTTTGAAAAGTATAAAGAAATCAGAACCAGGCTTTTGGATAAAGTAGACATGATATAGTTAGCAGTAAGAATTGCATCGAAATGAACAATATATACAATATTGATTTTATATTAATTTCAATATTAAAATATAAATAATTAATCTAAGGAGGATAATAATATGCCAGTACCGACACCACATATTAGAGCGAAAGAGGGTGATTTTGCCCAAACTGTACTTATGCCGGGAGATCCGTTAAGGGCTAAATACATAGCTGAAACTTATCTTGAAAATCCTGTTCTTGTTACCGATGTAAGAAATATGCTCGGTTTCACAGGAACATATAAGGGGAAGAAAGTATCTGTAATGGGTGGTGGCATGGGTATGCCTTCTATAGGCATCTATTCACACGAACTTTTTAATTTTTATGGAGTGGAAAATATTATTATTAGAATTGGTTCTGCAGGCTCAATCAATGAGAGCTGTCCACTGAGAAGTGTGGTAATTGCACAGGCTGCCTGCACTAATTCTTCTTGGGCTAATCAGTATGAGATACCTGGAACCTATGCTCCTATTGCTAATTACGGATTACTTTCCGGTGCTGTAGAAATAGCAAAAAAGCAGGGCACACCTACTGTGGTTGGAAATGTACTTTCTTCAGATCCATTCTATTGTGACCTTAAAGATCCGCATAGTGCTTGGATAAAGATGGGCGTTCTTTGTGTTGAGATGGAAGCGGCCGCCCTTTATATGGAAGCTGCAAGGAGTAAGAAGAATGCCCTTGCTATACTTACAATATCAGACAACATCATTACAGGTGAAGAGTTAGACTCTAATGAGAGACAGACAGGATTTGGCAAGATGATGGAGCTTGCGTTAGAATTAGCTTAAATTATTTTCTACTACTGTAGATTAATATTCTACAGTAGTAGATTTATTTAGAAAGGACATATTATATGACTCAGGAAGAAATGCTAACCCATGTTGACCATACTTTACTTACACAGACAGCTACTTGGGATGAGATTAGACAGATTTTAGATGATGCTATGAAGTATAAGGTTGCATCTGCCTGTATACCGGCAAGTTTTGTCAAAGATGCAGTTGACTATGTTGATGGAAGGCTTCCTATTTGTACAGTTATTGGTTTTCCAAACGGATATGCAACAACGGCATCAAAAGTATTTATGGCAAGGGATGCAGTAAAAAATGGTGCTAAAGAAGTAGATATGGTTATCAATATAGGCTGGCTTAAGGACAAAAAGTATGCTAAAATTGAAGCTGAAATTAGTGCTATTAAAGAAGCAGTTGGAGAACTCGTACTTAAGGTGATAATTGAAACCTGTCTGCTTACAGATGAAGAAAAAATTAAGATGTGTGAAATCGTTACTTCTGCAAGAGCTGATTATATCAAAACTTCTACCGGCTTTAGCAAGGCAGGAGCAACCTTTGATGATATTAAGCTCTTTAGTAAACATATAGGTAAAGATGTAAAAATTAAGGCAGCTGGCGGTATTGCAAGTCTTGAGGATGCATACAAATTTCTGGAACTCGGAGCTGACAGACTTGGAACAAGCAGGATAATTAAATTAGTTAAAGGACAGGAGGCGAACGGATATTAAATGAGTAGATTTAAAAGAGTTTTTTTAATAGTTATTGATTCTATGGGTATTGGTGCGATGCCTGATGCCGAAAAATTTGGAGATGTAGGTGTAGATACATTGGGACATATATCTGACACTGTAGAGCATTTTAATATACCTAACCTTAGAAAATTAGGTCTTGCCAACCTTAAGCCGCTTAGCAAGGTAGAGCCTGTCGATAAGCCTCTTGCTTATTATTGTGCCCTTAAGGAAAAGAGTAATGGTAAGGATACCATGACAGGACATTGGGAAATGATGGGAATCCACACTACAACACCTTTTGTAACCTTTACTGATACAGGATTTCCAAAAGAACTTTTGGACGAATTATCTAAGCGCTGCGGAAAGGAAATCATTGGTAATAAGAGTGCTTCAGGAACAGAGATTCTTGAAGAACTTGCTGAGACTGAGATAAATGAAGGTAAGATGATAGTGTATACATCTGCTGACTCTGTGCTTCAGATATGTGGAAATGAGGAAACCTTTGACCTTGCTAACCTTTACAGATGCTGTGAAATTGCAAGAGAACTCTGTATGAAGGATGAATGGAAGGTAGGAAGAGTTATTGCAAGACCTTATGTAGGAAAGAAAAAAGGTGAGTTTAAGAGAACTGCAAACCGCCATGATTATGCCGTTAAACCTCCTATCGATACAGCTCTCAATGCACTTAAGGCTGCAGGTTTTGATGTAATATCAATTGGAAAGATAAATGATATCTTTGTCACTGAGGGAATCACAGAGGCTTATAAGTCTAACAGTTCAGTTCATGGCATGGAGCAGACTATAGAAGAAGCAAAAAAAGTTTTTAATGGGCTTTGCTTTGTAAACCTTGTAGATTTTGATGCACTTTGGGGACATAGAAGGGATCCAATTGGCTATGGCGATGAGATAGAGAAGTTCGATGTAAAGCTTGGAGAGTTATTGGATGTAATGCGTGAGGATGATTTACTTATAATTACTGCCGACCATGGCAATGATCCTACATACACGGGAACCGACCATACCAGAGAAAAGGTTCCTTTCCTTGCATATTCTAAGAGCTTAAGGGGAGCAGGAAGCATACCGGAAAGAGAGACATTTGCAGACATGGGGGCTACCATTGCTGAGAATTTTGGAGTTAAGATGCCTGAGGGAACCATCGGAACTTCAATGCTTGGAGAATTAGCTTAACTCGATATTGACAACCATTATCAAATGTTTTAATATAATACTTGTATATCCGCTTAGGATAGTATTATATGATTAGGGGTTGTTGATATGACGAGTGAACAGGTGATTGAAAGATTGAGAATTGATGGCTGTCGAATTACAAAGCAGCGTAAATTGATAATTGATATTATCATGAACAATGATTTTAATTCCTGTAAAGACATATATTATCAGGTTGCCGAGAAGGATAGGACTGTTGGAATGGCTACAGTATACAGAATGATAAGGCAGCTTGAGGATATGGGAATAGTAAATAGGATAGATACTATTGAAATAGTGAGTTAGTCCGTATATAAATAGACACCGATTATGATTATTTTAAAAATTTATATATCATAGTCGGTGTTTTTATGTTAAAAATAATATTCTGGTATATTACACAATCTATTTCGTAATAATGCCTATAACTATATTTTTATATGTTAGAAAGGGAATAATGTTTGATCTTAGGTAAAGGTTTATATGTAAAAAAATATCAGGTATACTCACCAAAGTTACCATTATCCTTTGATGGATTTAGGTTTATTTTCATTTCAGATTTACATGGGAAATTATATGGAAAAGATAATGTAAAATTGCTTGAAATGATTCATAGGGCAAAACCTGACTGTATTCTCATAGGCGGCGATATGGTTGTGGGTGGTAAAAGCAAAAGGTACAAAGCCGGCTGCATCCCTTTTTCAAGGGAATCTGTAGAAATTGCTACAAGGCTGATATCTAACCTTTCTTCAAACTATACTATTATTCACGCTCTTGGAAATCATGAAGAAAAACTTCATCCAATACTTTGGAATGAATATAAGACAGTTCTTGAAGATTTGGGTGTAAAACTGCTCGACAATAATAAGTGCAGTTTTTATGGAGAAAATGACGAATGCATTGATATTTACGGACTTAGCTTAGGGAGAGAATTCTATCCAAAACTAAAAAGGAAAAAATTACCACTTGAAAGCATAGAAAGTAAGTTAAATGTTAAAGGCGGTAACTTCAGCATACTTATGGCTCATTCACCATTTTATTTTGAAACATATAGTAGATGGAGGGCGGATCTTACTCTTTCCGGTCATTTGCATGGAGGACTAATACGTCTGCCTTTTTTGGGAGGTGTTATAGGGCCTGACTTTTTCCCATTTCCAAAATATTCAGGAGGATTTTACTCTGAAAATGGCTGTAATATGATAGTATCTTGTGGAGTAGGCACTCATACCATTGATGTGAGAATATTCAATCCGCCGGAGCTTACACTTGTAGAATTAAAGTTTGGAGAAAAAATACATGGGAATTGAAGTTAAGCTTGAAGTATTTGAAGGTCCGCTTGACCTTTTACTTCATCTTATTGAAAAAAACAAAATAGACATTTACGATATCCCAATAGCTGAAATCACAGACCAGTATATGGAATATGTGAACCAAATGAAGACAGCTGATCTTGATACTATGAGCGATTTTCTTTTGGTTGCGGCCCAGCTCATCAATATTAAATCACGAATGCTGCTTCCTAAAGAAGAAAAGGAAAACGGTGAAATCATCGATCCAAGAGAAGACTTGGTTAAAAGGCTCATTGAGTATAAAATGTATAAATACTCTGCAGAAATTCTTAAGGGAAGGGGAAATTTTGCATCTTCTTATCTTTTTAAAGAACCTACCATACCTAAAGAAGTGGCTGAATATGCTCCAAAGCCTGAAATTAGTGAGATTATTGGCGATTTAACTCTTGCAAAGTTACATAATATTTTTAATTTTTGTTATTAAGAAACAAACTGATAAAACAGATCCGATTAGAGTTCTTTTGGCAAGATAAAAAAGGAGCCTATAAGTCTTTTAGAGTCAATTGATGAACTCCAAAACTATGCTAAAGAGCATAAATGTTTTAATTTTAAGAATTTTCTAATGAACCGGCCTTCAAGACTGCATATAGTGGTAAGTTTCCTTGCCGTGCTTGAACTTATGAAGGTTGGAGCTGTAAAGGCGGTTCAAGATGACAATGTATCTGATATTTTAATAGAATTTATAGAAGAAAAGATGTTTACAAAAGACGATTATAAAAACATGGGAGAGTAGGAAGCAGTGGAATTAAAAAAACTAAAGGCTAAGATAGAAGCTGTTTTATTTGCAATAGGCAAATCAGTAAGGCTTACAGCAATTGCTGAGGCAGTGGAACTTGATGAGGATACTGTTAAAAAAGTCATTCATACTATGATGGATGAATATGAAGATGAAGGACATGGAATCAGTATAATCGAACTTGAAGATTCATTTCAAATGTGTACTAAATCTGATATGTACGAAACCCTTATAAAGGTAACAAATGTACCCAAGAAACACAATCTTACTGATGCACTCCTTGAAACTCTGTCAATCATAGCTTATAAGCAACCTGTAACAAAAGCTGATATTGAGGCAATAAGGGGCGTAAAATCTGATCATGCTGTCAATAAACTGATTGAATATGGGCTAATTGAAGAAGCCGGCAGGCTTCAGGCTCCGGGTAAGCCTTTGGTATTTGGAACTACAGAAGATTTTTTACGTTCTTTCGGTATTAAGTCGCTTGAAGACCTTCCGGTAATAGGTCATGAAACTGAAGAAGAATTTAAGCTGGAAGCTGAAAAGGAAGCTCAGTTGTCATTTGAAGATTTAGAAAAATTGATTAAAAGACCAAAATTTTTATAAAAAAACTTAAAAGCCACTTGTACTTTTCTAATTATAAGTTTATAATTACAATTGGGAATGAATTGGATGTTTTAATACATTACAGTTTATTCTGAATAAAAACCAAACTTAAGTTTAATGGAGGGCTAAGAATGGGTAGTACAGCAGTGCTGTCAGCAAGAGATAGAATACTTTCTCTGCTTGACGAAAACAGTTTCGTTGAAATTGGTGCTTTAGTTACAAAGAGAAGTACAGATTTCAACCTTAATGAAAAAGAAGTACCTGGTGATGGAGTAATTGCAGGCTATGGTCTTATTGACGGTAGTCTTGTTTATGTTTATAGCCAGGATAAGGATGCTCTTGGTGGAACTATGGGCGAGATGCATGCAAGACAGATTGTAAATGTTTATGACCTTGCTACAAAGGTAGGGGTTCCTGTGGTTGCCATTACTGATTGTGCCGGACTTCGCTTAGAGGAGTCTACAGATGCACTTGATGCATTTGGAAAGGTATATGCAAGACAGGTTCTTGCAAGTGGAGTGATTCCTACAGTGACCGTAATTCTTGGTACTTGTGGCGGAGGTTCTGCTATTTCAGCTGCAATGAGTGACTTTGTAATTATGACAAAGGAAAATGCAAAGTTATTTGTAAATTCACCTAATGCAGTAGATAATAACTATACAGCTAAGTGCAATACGGCAGGAGCTGCTTTTCAGGCTGAATCAGGAAATGTAGACATTGTTGCTGAAGATGATGCAGAAGCTCTTGCAAAGGCAAGAGAGCTTATCTCTGTACTTCCTTCAAACAACGAGAATACTGGAGTTATTTGTGAGTGTGATGATGACCTTAACAGGATAACAGCCGGTTTAGGTACACATGTTAAAGATACTGCGGTAGCACTTCGTGAAATATCTGATAATAACTGGTTCTTAGAGTTAAAGGCTGATTGCGCAAAGAAATGGTTATTGGCTTCATCCGTCTGAACGGAGCAATTGTAGGAGCTGTGGCAAACCGTAGTGAAATCCTTGGTGAGGATGGAAAGGCTGCTAAAAAGTTTGACAGTGTGCTTACAATGGCAGGTGCATATAAGGCAGCTCATTTTGTAAATTTCTGTGATTCATTTTCAATCCCTGTGCTTACGCTTACATCTGTAACAGGCTTTGCCTCATCAGTAGGAGAAGAGCGCTCTATAGCAAGAGCATTAGCAAAACTTACTTCAGCATTTGCAAATGCAACTGTTCCTAAGGTAAATCTTATAGTTGGTAAGGCTTATGGAAGCGCTTATATCACTATGAATTCAAAGCATATTGGCGCAGACCTTGTATTTGCTTACAGTGACGCTGAGATTGGTATGATGGATGCAAAGCTTGCAGCTGAGATTATTTATGATGGCAAGGATGCTGCCACAATCAGTGAAAAAGCGGGAGAGTATGCAGCTCTTCAGAATAATCCTGTAGCTGCAGCTAAGAGAGGCTTTGTTGACAGTATAATTGAGCCTGTGGCAACAAGAAAGCAGCTTGTATATGCGTTTGAGATGTTATATACAAAGAGAGAATATCGTCCTAATAAAAAACACAGCACAATCTAATATAGAGAGGAAGTAAATATGCAGAAAAGACTAATGTTATTAGTGCTTAGCGTTTTCTCCTGCTTTATGCTTCTTAGCGGCTGTGCAAACAGCTCTAAGTCAGGTAGCGAGACTTTGTCTTATAACAAAGATGCTGTAATGCAGGCAGGAAGTTTTTTTGCCAAATATTGGGCAGATGGACAGCTTGAAGACGCTATAAGCCAGGCTCAGATTGGCAATAAGTCTAAAAAACTTCTTTTATCAATGATTGAAAATCTTAATTCCGTTAAAGAAGAAGTTGGCAGCCTTAAGTCAGTTGACGAAGCAAGTGCTAATATTATAGAAGGTAAAGATTATGTTAAGTTCGAAGAAATGATTGACTTTGAAGGTGGAAAGGTTAAATTCACAGCTACTTTTGATGAAGATAGTATGGATAACTCCTTAATCCCTTCAAGCCTTGCTGCAGAACATCAGATAACACTTACCCAGAAAATGGAGAAAGCGGCATTAAATACTGTATTTGGTATGGCTTTCATTTCATTGTTCTTATTTTCATAAGTTTAGTAATTAGGGCATTAAGCCTTGTTCCTAAGTTCCTTGCGAAGAAAGAACAGAAAGCGGCAGAACCTGCAGTAACAACTACAGTTGTAGAACCTACCGCTGACAATAATGGTGAATTAACTCAGGCAGAACTTACAGCTGTAATAACAGCAGCAATTATGGCATATACAGCAGATCATTCTTCTGCGCCTGCAGATGGACTTGTAGTTCGTTCAGTAAAGAGAAAAGGCAGCCGTACTTGGTAAATGCTTTTAAGCTAAACACAATATTTAATAATTTGAAAGGATATTTTATTATGAAAACATATACAATTACTGTTAATGGAACAGCTTATGAAGTAACTGTTGAAGAAGGAGCAGGTACAGGTGCAGCTCCTGTAGTTAAGAGTGCAGCTCCTGTAGCGGCTCCAAAGCCTGTAGCAGTTCCTGTGTCAAGTGGTGCCGCAGGTGCAGTTAAAGTTAATGCACCAATGCCGGGCAAGATCCTTGCAGTTAAGGCAAATGCAGGACAGGCTGTTAAAAAGGGTGATGTAATCATAGTGCTTGAAGCTATGAAGATGGAAAATGATATAGTTGCTCCTCAGGATGGAACAATAGCTTCCGTTTCCTGTGCAGTTGGTGATCAGGTTGAAGCTGGTGCTTTACTTGCATCTCTTAACTAAATCTTATAACTGTACATTAAAATGGAGGTAATAATCTATGAGCTATATTACAAATATGCTCGAGAACCTGGCAGCACAGACAGCGTTTGTGAATCTGTCATGGGGCAATATTCTTATGATATTTATTGCTCTTGTGTTCTTGTATCTGGCTATAGCAAAGGGATATGAGCCATTACTTTTGGTGCCTATTTCCTTTGGTATGCTGCTTGTAAACATCTACCCGGATATTATGAAAGAGGGTGGACTTCTCCATTTCTTCTTCTTACTTGATGAATGGAGTATCCTTCCTTGTCTTATCTTCTTAGGAGTAGGTGCTATGACTGACTTTGGTCCACTGATAGCCAACCCAATAAGCTTATCATGGGTGCAGCTGCTCAGTTTGGTATCTTCGGTGCTTATTTCTTTGCTATCTTACTTGGCTTCAATGATAAGGCAGCTGCGGCTATTGCTATTATTGGCGGTGCTGATGGTCCTACATCTATCTTCCTTGCAGGTAAGCTTGGACAGGCTGAATATATGGGTCCTATTGCAGTTGCGGCATATTCATATATGTCATTGGTTCCTATCATTCAGCCTCCAATCATGAAGCTTTTTACAACTGAGAAGGAAAGAAAAATTAAGATGGAACAGCTTAGGCCTGTAAGTAAGCTTGAGAAAATTTTCTTCCCTATAGTTGTTACCATAGTAGTTACACTCATTCTTCCAACCACAGCACCTCTTGTAGGTATGCTCATGCTTGGTAACCTTTTTAGAGAGAGTGGAGTAGTTAAACAGCTTCAGGAAACAGCAAGCAATGCACTTATGTATATCGTTGTTATCCTTCTTGGAACTTCAGTTGGTGCTACAACTTCAGCAGAGGCATTCCTCAAACTTGATACACTTAAGATTGTAGGCCTTGGTCTTATTGCATTTGCAGTTGCTACAGCAGCAGGTGTACTATTTGGTAAGCTTCTCTGCCATCTTACAGGCGGAAAGATAAATCCTCTCATCGGTTCTGCAGGAGTATCTGCCGTACCTATGGCTGCCAGAGTGTCACAGAAGGTTGGAAGCGAAGCAGATCCTACAAACTTCCTTCTCATGCATGCCATGGGACCTAATGTTGCCGGTGTTATTGGAACTGCAGTTGCAGCAGGTGTATTTATGGCGATTTTTGGGAGTTAAATAACATAACCCACATTATTCACTCAACATCTTGCGAGAAAAGTTTATCCTACTGACTATACATAGTAATAGGTCTGTGGTCTATGGAGTGGATAATTAAGGGTTAGTATTACAATATAAGTAATAGCAAATTTTCATTGAATAATTAAAGGAGAATAACATATGTCAGAACAGGGTAATAAGGCAGTTAAAATTGTCGAGACTGTCCTTCGTGACGCACATCAGTCCCTAATTGCTACAAGAATGACGACTGATGAAATGCTTCCTATTGTAGACAAGATGGATAAATCGGTTATCACGCTGTTGAATGTTGGGGTGGAGCCACATTCGATGCCTGCCTTCGCTTCTTAAAGGAAGATCCATGGGAGAGGCTTCGTAAGCTTAAAGCCGGTTTTAAGAATACCAAACTTCAGATGCTCTTTAGAGGTCAGAACATCCTCGGCTACAACCACTATGCAGATGATGTAGTAGAGTACTTTGTTCAGAAATCGCTTGCAAACGGTATTGATATAATCAGAATTTTTGACTGCTTCAATGACCTTCGCAACCTTCAGACTGCAGTAAAGGCAGCAAAGAAGGAAGGTGGTCATGCACAGATTGCCCTTTGCTATACCTTAGGAGAGTCTTATACACTTGATTACTGGAAAGAAAAGGCTAAGGCTATTGAGGAGATGGGTGCTGACTCTCTTTGTGTAAAGGATATGGCAGGTCTTCTTGTACCTACAGAGGCAACTAAGCTTGTTTCTGCACTCCGTGAAGGAACTAAGCTTCCTATAGATATGCACACCCACTATACATCAGGTGTGGCTGCCATGACCTATATGAAGTCTGTTGAAGCAGGGGGCAAATATTATAGATACTGCTATCAGCCCGCTTGCAATGGGTACAAGCCAGCCTGCTACTGAGGTTATGGTTGAGGTATTTAAGGGAACTGAGTACGATACAGGTCTTGACCAGAATAAGCTTGCTGAAATTGCTGATTATTTCCGTCCACTTCGTGAGAAATATCTTGCAAGCGGACTTATGAATACTAAGGTTCTCGGAGTAGATATTAAGACTCTTCTTTATCAGGTACCGGGAGGTATGCTTTCAAACCTCGTATCTCAGCTTAAAGAAGCTCATGCAGAAGATAAGTACAAAGCTGTGCTTGAGGAGATTCCAAGAGTAAGAACTGACTTTGGTGAGCCGCCTCTTGTTACGCCTTCATCTCAGATAGTTGGTACACAGGCAGTGTTAAATGTGCTTCAGGGTGAGCGTTATAAAATGATAACCAAGGAGTCAAAGAAGATCCTTGCAGGAGAATTTGGTGAGACTGTGAAGCCTTTCAATCCTGAAGTTGTAAAGAAGGCTATAGGAGATCAGAAGCCTATAACCTGCAGGCCTGCTGACCTTATTGAGCCACAGCTTCCTAAGTTTGAAGAAGATGTAAAAGAGTGGAAGCAGCAGGATGAAGATGTGCTTTCATACGCACTCTTCCCACAGGTTGCAACTGAGTTCTTTAAGTACAGAAAAGCTCAGCAGACAAAGGTAGACAGTACTGTTGCAGATACAGCCAATGGGGCTTATCCGGTGTAATTATATATTTGTAGTAAAATGGCGGTTAGGATATTCTTAATCGCCTTTTTATAAGTACAGGTTTAGGAGAAGACATGAAAAAATTTTTAAGTTTTATTTTATTGTTTACATTAATAATATGTTCAATAAGTACTTACAATATAAGTGCTGCAACTAAAAAAAAAAAGGTAATCTGTATTGATGCAGGACATCAGACTAAGGCAAATCTTGATAAAGAGCCTATAGGTCCCGGTGCAAAGACTACAAAGTTTAAGGTCACAGGTGGAACTAGCGGACTTTGGACTAAGCAGACAGAGTACGCCCTTGCACTTAAGGTTGCTAAAAAATTAAGAAAGATTCTTAAAAAGCGTGGCTATAAGGTAGTTATGTGTAGAACAAAAAATGATGTTAATATTAGCAATTCTGAAAGGGCCGCAATCGCTAATAATGCTTATGCTGATGCATTTATTAGAATCCATGCAAATGGAGCTGCAAGTAAGTCAGTGAATGGTGCAATGACAATATGCCAGACTAAAAACAACCCTTTTAATTCAAATATTTATTCAAACAGTAAACTTTTGTCTGAAAAGGTTTTAGACAGTATTGTAGATAAATCCGGTTGTAAAAAACTCTATGTATGGGAAACAGATTCCATGAGCGGCATCAACTGGTCAAAAGTACCTGTGACCATTGTAGAAATGGGTTATATGACTAACGAGAAAGAAGACAGGGCACTAAATACCTCTTCTTATCAGAAAAAAATGGCTGAAGGAATGGCAAATGGCATAGATGCTTATTTTAAGGCTTTAGGAAAATAGAATTGTATTACATAAAGGCAGTTGTCAACTTGATAGTTTGGCTCTGCCTTTTTATTTGATAAAATCCCGTATCAAAAGCATGATAACACAACAGACAATTTAATTTATGACAATTAAATTTCGTGTTTTATTATCAAAACATATCTATCTTTAATCATGCATTAATGATATAATGAGAACAGATTTCAAAAAGAAAGGAGATTTTATGATTAACTTTAGAAAAGCAGTTATGGTCGGTTGTGGTTTTGTAGGTTCAGCTTCCGTATTTGCACTTATGCAGAGCGGACTTTTTTCAGAAATAGCAATGATAGATGCAGACATGGATAAGGCAGAGGGAGAGGCTATGGATATAAGCCATGGTATCCCTTTTGCAAAGCACATGCGCGTGTATGCAGGAGATTATGACGATGTAAGAGATGCAGGTATAGTTATAGTTACTGCCGGAGCAAATCAAAAGCCTGATGAGACCAGACTTGACCTTGTTCATAAGAATGTTGGTATATTTAAGAGCATCATTCCTGAGATAGCAAGCAGGGATTTTAAGGGAATACTTTTAGTTGTTGCAAACCCTGTTGATATACTTACAGCAGTAGCACAGAAGCTATCAGGACTTCCTGAAAACAGGGTTATCGGTTCAGGTACAGTACTTGATACAGGCCGTCTTAAGACAAGGCTAAGTGAGCATTTGGGTGTGGACTCAAGAAGTATACATGCCTTTATAATCGGAGAGCATGGCGACAGCGAGATTGCAGCCTTTAGTTCTGCCAATGTATCGGGTATCCCTCTCAATAATTTCTGTGAGATGAAGGGACACTTCAATCATGATGAATCAGAGAAGTTTATAGCTGAGGATGTTAAAAATGCTGCCTATGAAATCATTCAGAGAAAAAGAGCTACATATTTTGGTGTAGCTATGGCTGTAAAGAGAATCTGTGAGTGTATAGTAAGAGATGAAAAATCTATTTTGCCAGTATCAACCATGATGCATGGAGAGCAGGGGATAGAGGGAGTAGTTCTTAGTATGCCTTGTGTAGTAGGCGGCGATGGTATCGAAACTCAGGTGCCTATTAAGCTTGATGAAGATGAAGCTAAGAGACTTAGAGAGTCTGCAGCAATCCTTAAAGAAATAATTGAAAAACTTGATATATAAAATTATATAACTTATACAAGTGTAAAATCCTGTGTAAGCTTATTTGCAAAAAATTATTATCTTTAACACCCATATCAGAGAATTTTTGTATAAAAAATCAGGAAAGCTTAAAGAGATACTTGTATTTCCTAAGTTTTTGATGTAAAATATAGGTGTTTGTTATGTGATTATTGAGTCTGTTACAAATGTAGCGGACCACGCAGGTTTGTTGGGCAGAAACAAGGGAATGCTTTGTTTCTGCCTACTTTTGACTAAATAAGGAGGTATAATGAAGAGTAGGCTGCAATTAATTGTGGTTCTGCTTTTTATTGGGACAGCCGGTATAATATTTATGCTTTCGGGAAGGACTACCCAAAGTAATGATAATTCTGTGGATTTAGAGGTTGTAGAAGGTGATGAAGCTAATTATAGTACTGATATCACATCACAGATGATGAAGTCTGAAATTGTACATCAGAATGAAAACAGTCCGCAGGAAGAAGAAATAAAGCATGAAGAAGAAATAAAGAATGAAAATAATCCTGAAAATCCAGAGATGATTTTTGTCCATGTTTGTGGAGCAGTAAAAAAGGAAGGTGTATATCAGGTTATAAATTCAGCCCGAGTGGTAGATGCGATTAAAGCTGCCGGCGGCCTTACAAAGGCTGCGGCAAGCTATGGAATAAATCAGGCAGAATTACTAAAGGATGGGATGCAGATATATATTCCTACTAAAAAGGAAGTCAAGGTAAATAAGGTAATTCCATCAGGTTTACCAAGTGTAACGGGAGCATCAGATATTTCTAAGAATGCAAATACAGAAATTGTCAATATAAATACAGCCACTAAAGAGGAACTTATGAAATTAAATGGAGTTGGAGAAGCTAAGGCTGCTCTTATTATCAATTTCAGAGAGACAAACGGAGGCTTTAAGAACATAAATGATTTAATGAAAATTAAAGGTATCAAACAAAGGTTCTTCGACAAAATTAAAGACAGTATTTGCGTGTAGTATGATTATCCTGATATATAAAATAGATTAATAATGTGCTTTATAAAAATTAACTATAAGTTGAAAACATAGTCTTAATAAGAAAGGACAACTATTATGGCAAGAAAAGTTCTTGTTGTGGATGATGAGAAAATCATTGTAAAAGGCATAAGATTTGGACTTGAACAGGATGGAATGCAGGTCGATGCAGCCTATGACGGGGAGGAAGCCCTGGAAATGGTTAAGGCTAATGCTTATGACATCATCCTACTGGATCTTATGCTGCCTAAGATGAATGGTTTTGAAGTCTGTCAACAGATTAGGGAGTTTTCTGATGTTCCTATAATTATGCTTACCGCCAAAGGTGAAGATATAGATAAGATAATGGGATTGGAATATGGCGCTGATGATTATATGACAAAACCATTTAACATCTTGGAAGTAAAAGCCAGAATTAAGGCCATTTTGAGAAGGAATGAAAAAAATAAGGTTATACAAGAATCTACAGGCAAGACAGTTTATGGTGATCTTGCCATAGATTTTGAAGGCCGCAGAGTGTATATAAAAGACAATGAAATCAACTTAACAGCTAAGGAGTTTGATCTTTTAGAATTACTTGTTAAGGATGAGAACAAGGTATATTCAAGAGAAAAATTGCTCGATCTTATTTGGGGAGCTGATTATCCCGGAGATGTGAGGACTGTAGATGTACATATCAGGAGACTTAGAGAAAAGGTAGAAGAGACTCCTGGAGAACCTAGATATATCCATACAAAATGGGGGGTGGGTTATTATTTCAAAAATTAAACCACTTATTCAGTTTATTAGAAGTCTTAAGTTTCAGGGCTTTATGGTTGTATTTTTGGTAACCTTATCATCCCTGATTATTTACTCTGGGATTTTAATGGCTTCCTATGATAAAAATGCCTATGAGACAAGGGTTAGTACCATTAGAGAATATGGTACTACTATAGCCAATAATTTAGGTGCACTTGGTGTGGTTAACAATGCTACTATTACTGATTTTGAATCAGAAATTAAATATTTTTCCAATATGTATGACGGGAGGACTCTGGTTATAGATAATAATTTGAGGGTATTATTTGATACATTTGGGTTGGAAAAAGATAAGACTCTTATTTCAGAGGATGCTATTGCAACTCTTAGTGGAAAAGAAAGCATTTATAGAAATAAGGTAAAAAACTATGTAGAACTTATACTTCCAATTAGTGTTTCCGGCGATAAGACAGTTATTGGAATGTTGGTATTTAGCTTTTCTCTTAAATCCCAATCCATAATTGGTGAAAAGCTTTCATATACAGCAACTACAATTCTGGTTATTATTGCAACCATTGTATTAATTCTTTCAATCGCTTATGCATCAAGTATTTCAAATGCTTTAAATAAACTTTCTACTGAAATTGATAAAATTACAGATGGTAATATTGAAGAAATCGATTCTGTATATAGCTATACAGAACTTGAAAATGTATCTGTATCATTCAATAAAATGTTGAATAAGGCGAAGAAACTTGAAGGGGGCAGACAGGAATTTGTATCTAATGTATCTCACGAATTAAAAACTCCTATGACATCTATGAAGGTTCTTGCAGATTCTCTGTTAAGTCAGCCTGATGCAAGCTTAGATATGTATAAAGAATTTATGATAGATATAAATAATGAGATAGACCGTGAAGATAAGATAATAAACGATCTTCTTTCCTTGGTTAAATTTGATAGGAAAACAGGTACTATAAATGTTAAACAAACTGACCTTAATGAACTTCTTGAACAGATACTCAAGAGACTTCGTCCTATTGCAATGAAAAACCATGTTGAACTGATTTTTGAAAGTTTTAGATCTGTAAGTGCGGAAGTAGATGAGGTGAAGCTCTCACTTGCAATATCCAATTTAATTGAAAATGCTATTAAATACAATATGGAGGATGGATGGGTCAGGGTATCCTTAAATGCAGACCATAAGTTCTTCTTTATAAAAGTGGTGGATTCAGGGATAGGTATTCCTGAAGAATTTCAGGATCAGATATTTGAGAGATTTTATAGGGTGGACAAAGCCAGAAGCAGGGGTACCGGTGGTACCGGTTTAGGGCTTTCCATTACTAAGAGTGTTATTATGATGCATCATGGAGAAATTCGTCTTTACAGCAAGGAAGGGGATGGAACTACATTTACGGTAAGAATACCTCTAAGTTACATTCCCCCTAAGAAACATACAGCAAAAAAGAAAGGCGGTGGATTGAAGCTTGTTAAATTATAAGTTTATAAAGTTTTTTTCCTGCTTGCTTTTTTTAAGTATTATCATAAGCGTTACCGGCTGTAATACAAAAAAACAAGAAAACTTAGTTGATGAAGAAAATTACTACAAAATTTATTATGTGAATAATTCTGAAGATAAATTAGTTTCTGAAGACTATTATGCAAAAGAAGTTGATACAGACAAGTTAGTTCATGAACTTATAGGAGAACTTACCAATATTCCGGATGGAATTACACTCAAAAAACCAATTCCGGACGAAGTTAAGATTAAGGATATTCGTAGAAAAGATGATGTGTTGACTATTAATTTCTCTGAAACTTATAAACAGCTTAGTGGAATTTCTGAGATTTTGAGAAGAGCCTGCGTAGTTAAAACACTTTGTCAAATAGATGGCATTAGTAAGGTAGAGTATAATGTTGAAAATCAGCCGCTTATGTATTCCGAAACCAATCCTGTAGGTGCCATGTCAGGTGATGACTTCATAGATAATACAGGTGGGGAGACTACTTATTACCAGAATGTACAGGTAAGTCTTTATTATACGAATGCCGACGGAAGAAAATTATATCAGACAAGGCATAATGTTGAATTTGACGGAACTATTTCCATCGAAGAACTGGTCATCAGGCAGCTTTATCCGGACCTCTTGAAGATGATAAGTTAGCTCCTGTATTACCGGCAGGTACAAAAATAAATAAGGTAAGTTTTAAGGATGGTATCTGCTATGTTGATTTTAGTAAAGAATTTCTCGAAGGCAGGGATGGAGTATCTGATGATGTAATAGTATATTCAGTGGTAAATTCATTGACTGACATAGGAAGCGTGACAAAGGTGCAGCTTTGGATAGATGGAAAGACTTTGAGTTCATATAGAGAAACTATTCCTATAGATTTACCGCTTGAAAGGAAGTTTGACATCATTGCTAAGAATTAAAAGACCATTAGTGGCAATTACATTAATACTTATTCTTGTATTTATAGTTTATGACAGTATAGTACCTCAGAAAGACAGTGTATATCCGGGTAAGGTTATAAGCTTATCAGGGAAAGTAACAGAAATCACAAAATATGATCCGCCATTTGGAGAAAGAACTTTTAGGCTTAGGCTTGATAACGGACCTAAAGAGTTACCTGCTTTCTTTGTGAAAATAAAGGAAAGCAGGTTACTTAAAGCCTGTAGTCTAGAAAGAGATGATGGGGATGTATACATTTACAGACTTGAAAATGTACTATATGGCAGAGATATAAGGTGTGCAGAGGTGAATTTAACAACTTTGAAGCCCCTGCTAATCCGGGACAATTTGATTCCAAGTCTTACTACAAAAATGAAGGATTGTTAGGAGTATTAAAGGCTGATGAAATTAGTTTGCAACGCAATAGCCATAGCTTTTCTCCTGACATATATTTACATAAATTAAATCTTTCAATATCTGAAAAATATCAAAAACTCTTAGGAATAAGAGATGCAGGCAGCCTTTCGGCTATGGTTTTAGGTGATAAAAGAAATCTGGATGAAGAAATAAAAGAACTTTATCAGGAAAATTCAATAAGTCATTTACTGGCAATATCGGGGCTGCATATTTCGTTAGTTGCAGGAGCAGTTTATCTGTTTCTTAAAAAACTGAAAATTAGTTTTAAATTTCCACTCTTTTTGCAAGTATAATTTTATTTACCTACGGTATGTTTACCGGATTTTCAATATCCACAACAAGAGCCGTAATTATGATGTGTATGTTTTTCTTTTCATTTCTATTAGGAAGAAGTTACGATCTGCCAAATGCACTTGCTGTTTCTGCTATAATTCAGATGTTTATAAACCATAGAGTAATTTATCAAATAAGTTTTCAATTGTCTTTCCTTGCAGTAATAGGAATTTTCTACATAATGCCTGAACTGATGTATATATTTAAGATAGATTATAAAAATAAAAAAAGGTATTAATAAAGTATTTTTAATGGTTTTAAGTTCGATTATATGTTCTATAAGCATAAATATTGCATCTTTACCAATAATTTTTAGCAAATTTTTTTATGAATTATCTCTTATAGGAATTATCTTAAATATAATTGTAATTCCGCTTATGTCCATATTGGTTATTACAGGTTTGTTGGGAGGTTTTGTTTTTCTTATAACTGAAGCTGCTGGAAAATGTATCCTCGGACATCTTATTATATATTAAATATCTATACTTTTTCTTTGTAAAATTGGAAATAACTTTACCTCTTTAAGGCTTATTTTTGGGTAAACCTGAAAAATGGAAGATTATAACTTATTATATATTGATTTTTTTCTTATATTTTTATTTCTTGTCACATAAGCGAAGATTGGAAAAAAATAAAAAAATCCTTAAAAATAATACAGTCCTCCCATTTTAAAAATGTTCAAACGAATCTTTGTTACAATATTAACACTAAGTTTAGGATTTTTTTATACTGGTATATAAAAAAAGAAGAATTTTCCTTAAATATGCTTGATATCGGACAGGGTGACTGTTTTTGTAATAAGCGATGAACATAAAAATATCTATATTTCCGATTGTGGAAGTACTACTGTAGATAAAGTTGGAAAACAGAGGTTGCTTCCATTTTTGAAATCCAAAGGGTGGAAGAGGATAAACACAATCTTTGTCTCACATATGGACAAAGACCATGTAAATGGTGTGAATGATTTATTAAAATGTCCGGAGATAACTATAGATAAAATAATCATATCCGTAAGTTATAAGTCTGATAATCTTAATTGTACTGAGTTAGAAGAGTTGAAAGCCCTGACAAAAGATAGAAAAATTAACTTATTATATATGAAAAAAGGAGATGAAATAAGGAGCGGGGATTTAGGATTTAAGTGCCTTTATCCAACAGGAAATGAACATATAGAAGACCAGAATGAGGCCTCCATTGTTATGAGGATGGAGTATAAGGGAATATCTGTATTATTTACGGGGGATATAGCTGGTACTACGGAAGAAGAAGTAATGAAACTTACAGATAAAGAGACTCTTGATTGTGATATTTTGAAAGTATGTCATCATGGAAGCAAAAATTCGTCTTCTCCTGAATTTCTTAAAAATGTAGATCCTAAATTCTATCTAATAAGCTGCGGCCTTATGAACCGTTATGGGCATCCGCATAAAGCTGCACTTGAAAGAATGGCTGAAGAAGGAGGTAAGATATTTAGGACAGATCATATGGGTGCTGTGGAAATTAAGCTTAAGAATAAGCAGTTCGTTGTCAGATATAATTCAAAGGACTTATCAGACAAGGATTTTGTACCTGCTAAAGAATGTGACTGTGAAGATTGTACTAAGGTAAAGGTCAGTACGCATTTAAAAAAAGGTAATGGCGAATAACAAATCCCATTATTATTTTATTTTTGATTTGAAACTATAAAGTTGAAAAACTGCATTGATAAATACTAATTGACAAGACTAAATAATAAAACTTGAAAAATATTAATTTTTCTAGTATAATCAAAGTATAAAAGAACAGACAGACATAAAACCTGGAATGTTCGACAATTTCTGATATTTTGAACCTACATGACTTAAAAAGGGATTCCTATATCCATATCTTGATGTCAAGCCTCATTTTAGTGGAAGGCAGATAATATGTGCGGTTGCCCACCTAGTAAACGCTAGGAGTCAAGAGTCAGAAACTGGCATTTTTGGGTTTTTATTTATTAAAAATTAATTAAAATAAAAATGCTTGAAAATGGTTTCAAAAATAGGTTATTATTATACAAAAGATTATCAATCTGTTACCAAGGAGGGTTCTATGAATAAATTATATAAATATATGTTTACTGCAGTATTGTTATTTATCGTTTGTTTTGCAAGACCTGATAAGGCTCTGGCTGACAGTGCCGTTATCGTAAATTCTAATGATGGAACTGCAAGGCTTACATATAATAATGAATATGACGCAAGAGTTAAGTTACTTGTACAGCTTATAGGCGGTACTCAGTACAAATACGATATTCCCAAAGGCAGCGTAAATATCAATATTCCGTTAACACAGGGTAATGGAGAATATAAATTCATACTTTGCAGGAATATATCCGGAACAAAATATGCAGTAATGCAGACAGTAAGTGTAACACAAACCCTCGCAGAAGACAGCAGGGCATATCTGGCTTCAAGTTATATAGTGAGTTGGGATGAAACCAACGCAGCCATTAAGAAAGCTCAGGAACTTGCCCGTAAGGGAGGAGCTAATAAGATTAAATACATATATGAATATGTAGTAAAGAATTATTCTTATGACTATGTAAAGGCTGATAATATAAATGATATAGCTAAAACAACAGCTTATATTCCAAATGTAGCAAAGGTTTTCAGTGAGAAGAAGGGAATCTGTTATGACTATTCCGTTTTACTTGCATCAATGCTTAGAAGTGTTGGTGTTCCTACTAAGGTTATAACAGGATATACTCCTAATGCTAAAGTATACCATGCTTGGAATAATGTATATGCAGATTCAAGGTGGAATGTAATTGATGCAACATATGATGCCCAGATGTATAGAGCAAAACTTAAATATTCTATGTATAAGAAATTTAGCGAATACAAAGATGTAGTATACACATACTAATATGATATGAATAAAATCAACACCTTATCTTTTCAGCAATCTGATTAGATAAGGTGTTTTATTATAATAATGTATTACAGCTTCAATAAAACACAGGCAAAAGAATGATTAGTCCATTAAAACTTTACAAAACTTCTTTTTTCCCTTTCTGACAATTAAACCGTCTCCCCTTAATTCATCAGGCTTAAAGGAAGCAGCGAAATCAGTTATTTTCTCATCATTTACTACAACTCCGCCCTGTTCTACAGCACGTCTTCCCTCGGAACGGGTAGCTACAAGCCCTGACTTATGAAGAAGAGTAACTATATCGAAAACACCTTCTCTGGCATCTTCCATAGTTATTGTAAAAGAAGGCATATTTTCAAGATTTCCACCGCCTGCAAACAAAGCCTTAGCAGCTGACTGAGCCTTGTTAGCCTCATCTTCACCATGTACAAGTTTGGTAAGCTCGAAGGCTAATATTTCCTTAGCCTCATTTAACTTAGCACCTTCCCAGGTTTCCATGGCAAGGATTTCCTCTCTATAGGAAGGAAGGTAAGAAGTTTCAGGCATTTTAATACATCGCCGTCATCTACATTTCTCCAGTATTGGTAGAAGTCATAAGGAGTAGTTTTTTCCGGATCAAGCCATACAGCACCGTTTGCAGTTTTTCCCATTTTCTTTCCCTCAGAGTTGAGCAGGAGAGTAATAGTCATGGCGTGGGCATCTTTACCAAGTTTTCTTCTAATAAGTTCAGTACCGGCTAACATATTACTCCACTGATCATCTCCTCCAAACTCCATGTTGCAGCCATATTTCTGATATAACATATAAAAATCAAAGCCCTGCATGAGCATATAGTTAAATTCTAAGAAACTCAGTCCCTTCTCCATACGCTGCTTATAGCATTCGGCGGCGAGCATTCTGTTTACGGAAAAATGCGGGCCAATATCTCTTAAAAATTCGATGTAGTTAAGATCAAGAAGCCAGTCAGCATTATTTACCATTATTGCCTTTCCGTCACCAAAATCAATAAATCTTTCCATCTGTTTCTTGAAACATTCGCAGTTATGTTCAATAGTTTCCCTTGTCATCATAGTACGCATATCGGTTCTTCCTGATGGATCACCTATCATTCCCGTACCGCCGCCCATAAGGGCGATAGGTTTGTTGCCTGCCATTTGAAGCCGTTTCATAAGACAAAGAGCCATAAAATGTCCTACATGGAGGCTGTCAGCTGTAGGATCAAAACCAATATAAAATACAGCCCTTCCTTCGTTAACCATCTTGCTGATTTCTTCCTCGTTAGTTACCTGGGCAATCAGCCCCCTTGCTTTAAGTTCTTCATAAACAGTCATAATCATCCTCCTTGTAAATAAAAAAAAATAAGCCCCCATCCTTAAAGGACGAGAGCATAAGCTTCGTGTTACCACCTTAGTTCACAGATTATATCTGCCTCAAACAGGTACAAGCAATCTATACCCTGACTCTATAACGGAAGCCTGCCGTCACAGCCTACTTGCAGTGCTTTCAGTGTGAAACTCCGAGATGTATTCATCAGGACTCTTTCTTTCGCCTCTCACCAACCGGCCAATCTCTGTAAGTGAATATCCTGATTACTTCTTCCCATCACAGTTTGTAATGATGATTAAATCATAATTATCAATTTTTGTCAAGTGATTAAACTCTTCAAAAATTTTGGATAAATATGAATGAATTTGGTTGTATTATATCTTATTAAGTCAAAGTAAATCTTGAATTTGTAACCATTTTTGTAACCTGAATTTAGTAAGATGAAATATTACAGATGAAGATTAGGAGGCGATATGGAGATTTTTAATGTATTATCTTCAGATATATATAATTTGATGTTTATTATTGCAACTTTTGCAATTGTAAAATAAAAACCAGCAGTAAAAAGGAAGATAATTGGTTTTAAATATTTAATTATACTACTGTTTTTCAGTAATATCTAAATTGATGAGTGAATATCCTGTAAATGATGCAATTCTAGGATTTATAGCATACACCGGCACATATTTATTGTATATAATTGCTCCAATTATAGGCTGTTTTATCTTAAAATATGCAAATTCCTGCATGGACTATGCTAATGGTAAGAGTAATATGCTGTTTGCCATATATGCTGCAATATCAGTTCTAAACTTTGCAATACTTACAATTTCACAGATTTTTTCACTTGGCTTATTTTATAATTTTATTGGTACCAGGTATTATAAAGGATGTCTGTACAATGCAAGGACTATAATAATTGGTTTAGAATATATAAGTTTACAGCTTTATATAATTTATGCAAGTAAAAAAAGTAAGTGGGAATTTTCTCCGGCATTATGGCTTTTTCCAATTTATACAGTGTCAATTTCCACTTTACATTTGTATACGGGCAGGGTTACACATGATTATACAAATGTGTTATTTTATTCCATTCTGTTGTATATGTATATGCAAAGCAGGGATATCAACATCGACTTCTTAACAGGAACTGTAAATAGAAGAAAATTTGATGCAGAGCTCACAAAAAGAGTGCATAATGGTGATATAGTTAAGTTTTCCGGAATTATGGTTGATATTGATAGGTTTAAAGCTATAAATGATAACTATGGGCATCAGGCAGGAGATGATGCATTGACGGCCTTTTCTTCAATAGTGCTTAAGAATTTCAGAAAAACCGATATAGTTGCAAGATATGGCGGTGATGAATTTTGTATACTTACAGATATTTGTGATGAAGATAAAATTAGGCAGACTATAGCAAAGCTTAAAAATAATGTAGAAACTTTTAATGCTTCACATAAACTTCCTTTTAGCATATTTTATAGTATTGGCTATGCAATATACGATAACGAGTTAGACGGATCTTCATCCGCCTTTCTTAAAAGACTGGATGAATTAATGTACAAGGAAAAGGAAATCCACCATAAAGAAACAGATATGTACAGTAATAATACAAGAACTTAGGAGGATATTATGGCACTTCGCAAAGAAAAAAAGAGAATCGGTGATATATTATTAGAAGAGAACATAATTACGGAAGAACAGCTTGAAGAAGCTTTAAAGGTTGGAAAAGCTGAAAAAAAGAAAATTGGTGAGACAATAGTAGAATTGGGATTTGCATCAGAGCAGGACATAGCAGAAGCTCTTTCTTCTCAGCTTGGTTTTGAATATGTCAATCTCGCCTCCTTTCATATTCCGGAAAATGTACTGAATCTAATCGGTGAGAATGTGCTTAGAAGACATCTCATGATGCCCTATGCCTTTGTTCAGGACAACATGAATCAGATAATGGTGGCCATGGCTGACCCGATGGATATGGCGGCTATAGATGATTTCTATATAATTACAAATCTTCAGGTAATACCTGCAGTATCCACTGCACGAGACATTCTTTTGGCTCTTGACAGATATTATGGTGATACTGAAACCATGAAAGCCGCTCAGGAATATGCCAGAGAGAGAGAAGATATGGCAGCCAAGCTTCAAGAGGGGGAAGAGGCTGTAGAAGACATACAGAATTCTCCAATAGTACAGCTGGTTAATTCAATGGTGGAACAGGCTGCAAGACAGAGAGCCAGCGATATTCACATAGAGGCGAGGGAAGACTCTGTCCGTGTGCGTTTTCGTATAGACGGTGCACTCTATGAAAAAGTTTCTTATTCAATCCACCTGCTTCCCGCAATTTTAGCAAGGCTTAAAATTGTAGGCGGAATGGACATAGCTGAAAAACGAAAGCCACAGGACGGAAGATTTTCTATAGTAGTAGACAAAAGAGAATATGATATCCGTGTATCTGTACTTCCTACTGTGTATGGAGAGAAATGCGTAATGCGTCTTGCTCAAAAGAAAGCTCTTACCAGAAACAAGAGTGAACTTGGATTCTCTCAATCGGAGCTTAAAGACTTTGACGATATCTTAAAAAATCCTAATGGGATTCTTTTGGTTACAGGCCCTACGGGAAGTGGAAAGTCTACGACCCTGTACACAGCCCTGTCTGAATTAAATAAAGAGGATGTAAATATAGTTACTGTTGAAGACCCTGTAGAAGCAAATATAGACGGCATCAACCAGGTACAGGTAAATGTAAAGGCCGACCTTACTTTTGCAAATGCTCTCCGTTCCATACTTAGACAAGATCCTGACATCATAATGATAGGTGAGATCCGAGATGGTGAAACAGCGGAAATAGCTGTTCAGGCTTCAATTACAGGCCACCTTGTAGTAAGTACTCTTCATACCAACTCTGCGGCAGGAAGTATCAATCGTCTTATTAATATGGGTGTGGAGGGATATTTACTTGCGGACTCCCTAGTCGGAATTATTGCACAAAGACTGGTGAGAAGACTTTGTCCACATTGTAAGCGTTCCCATGTTATGACTGAACAGGAAAAACGCATGATGCGTGTCAGGCCGGAATTAAATCCTACAATATATGAGCCTGTAGGCTGTGAACATTGTGATAATACAGGCTATTCAGGCCGTATAGGTATATATGAGATAATGAAGATTACCCCAAAACTTAAAGAATTGATTTCACAAAATGCTTCAGTGAGTGTATTGAAAGAAGCCGCTATGCGTGAGGGAATGCATACCTTAAAACAAAGTGCAGCCTCACTGGTAATACAAGGTGTAACATCAATTCAGGAAATGATAAAAACAACATTTGAAAATTAATATATTTTAAGATATAATGATATAGGATAGGAAAATATAGATTAGGAATTGTAATAAGAGAATTCCTGATAATCTGTATCATTTTATGAAAATATGATAATGTGTGGTGCAGACCGGCTTACAATAAGAATTATGCTCTTTTTCGCCATAACTATCGCAATATGTGAGGGTAATATGACAATAGAAGAAATACTTAGGCTCTCTCAGAAGAAAAAAGCTTCTGACATCCATATGTCTCCCGGAAGTCCTCTTATGTTTAGGATAGATGGAGCAATAGTTCCACAGACAGAAAAACCACTTACTCCGAACGAAACTTGGACTTTAATTTCGTCAGTTATGCATGAAGATGAAATCATTCAGTTAAAAGAAAAAGGTGAACTTGATTTTGCCTTTTCTTTGCCGGGGCTGTCCAGAATTCGTGTAAATGTTTTCAGGCAAAGGGGTACCTATGCTGCGGCTTTGCGTATACTCAGCTATGAAACGCCTACACCTGAAAAACTTGGCATACCTTACTCCGTGGTAAATCTTACCCATAAAAAACGGGGGCTGATACTGGTTACCGGTGCTACCGGAAGCGGTAAATCCACAACTCTTGCAAGCCTTATAGGAGTAATTTCTGCAAGAGACTCTAAAAATATAATTACTCTTGAAGATCCTATAGAATATTTGCATCCACATAAAAAGTGTATAGTCAGCCAAAGAGAGGTAGGTTCAGATACCTATTCATATTCTAATGCCCTAAAAGCTGCCCTTAGAGAAGATCCTGATGTTATTTTGGTGGGTGAGATGAGAGATTTGGAAACCATAGCCATAGCTATAACCGCGGCTGAGACAGGGCATTTAGTGTTCTCTACCCTGCATACAAACTCAGCTGCTGACTCCATAGACCGTATGATAGATGTATTTCCGCCACATCAACAGCAACAGATAAGGGTTCAGCTTTCAGGAGTTATTGAAGGTGTAATAACTCAGCAGCTGCTTCCAAAACTGGATGGCAGGGGGAGGCTTGCCGCTTATGAAGTTATGTTGGCAACCTATGCCATAAGAAATCTTATACGTGAAGGTAAAACTTATCAAATCCCATCCATGCTCCAAACAGGGCGAAAAGACGGAATGCAGACCATGGATGATGCAATATATGAATTATATATTAAAAGGCAGATAGATGAAGAGACTGCTATGAGATATGCTTTCGATTTGGAAAGAATGAAAGAAAGGATTAGAAGTTTTTAGGAGGGGAAATTTGACAGATTATACATATCTTGCGATAGACGGCAGGGGAAAAGAGAAGAAGGGGACTATTCAGGCTGAAAGCAAGAAGGAAGCAGCTCTTATGATAAAGAAAAAAGAGCTTACCTTAATTCAGCTTGATGAAGCCACAATCCTTACCAAAGACATAGAGTTAAGTTTTGGCGGAAAAGTTAAAACCAGGGATTTAAGTGTGTTCTGCAGACAGTTTATAAGCATGATAAATGCAGGCGTGACAATCATAGCAGCTCTGGACATGCTCTCAGTGGCAACCGAAAATAAGACTATGGCAAAAACTATAGTTAAGGTAAGGGCTAATATACAAAAAGGCGAAACTCTTTCAGAATCGCTGGCTAAGTTTCCAAAAATTTTTCCAAGCATCATGGTGTCAATGGTGGCAGCAGGCGAGGCCTCCGGCAAGCTTGAGATAGCTTTTACCCGTATGGCCGAGCGTTTTGAGAAGAAGGCAAAGTTAGATGCTATGCTTAAAAAAGCCTCAGTTTATCCCATCATAGTTATGGTGGTAGCCGTCATTGTAGTAATAGTAATGCTGGTTCAGGTCATACCTACCTACAAGTCCATGTTTGATCAGATGGGGGCTGATCTGCCTATACAGACGGTAATTGCCGTACAGTTAAGTGAGTTCATCATAGATAAATGGTATATGATTATAGCCGGCATAACAGCATTTGTTGTATTTATTGTTCTATACAAAAAGAGTGAATCAGGACAGATTCTATTTAGCAGGATTGCAAGGAAGCTGCCTGTATTTGGTAACATCAATATCAAAAATGCCTCCTCCAACTTCGCCAGAACTCTTTCTACCCTCATCTACTCAGGTCTTCCAATGGTGGAGGCTCTTGAAATAACAGCCAATACAATGGACAACTATTTGTATAAAGAATGCCTGAAGGCCACTAAGGAAGAAGTAATAAAGGGAGTTCCTATGTCGGAGCCTATACAGGAGAGCAGACTTTTCCCACCAATGGTCGGCTACATGACCAAGATAGGAGAGGAAACCGGTGATATAGAGGGTATGTTAAATAAGCTTGCCGACTACTATGACGAAGAGGTGGAGATGGCTACCCAGACCATGATGGCTGCCTTAGAGCCTATCATTATGATGATACTTGCAGGTATAGTTATTCTTCTTATATCTGTAGTAATGGGACCTATGATATCCATGTATGGTGCCTTGGATAATATATAATATTGAATTTGTGGATTTGGAAAGTGTGATTTTGGTATTTGTGGATATTGATATAATATTTGCAAATACCAAAATTTATGCTTGCATTTTCGTGAGAAATGTTTTATAATAAATCAAAGTAATTCATTATCTTGAATTAGGAACACTTTATAGGGAGTGTTTTTAATATAACAAATAATTTAATTCTAAAGGAGAACGGAAGATGAAACAGAAGAAATTAAATAATAAGGGATTTTCTCTTGTAGAGCTCATTGTAGTTATTGCTATTATGGCAGTACTTATTGGACTTCTTGCACCACAGTTTATTAAGTATATTGACAGATCTAAGTATAGTACTGATATTAAGAACGGTCAGGAAATCGCAACCGTTATTCAGACACTCATTGCTGATGGCAAGATTACCGAAAAGAGTGATGGTGAGCCATTTTCTGGTAGTGGTAAAGCTTTTGTAGCAGCAACGGCTAATAATCTTTTCACAGAGGCTCCAACCAGCAAATCAAGTACTGGTAGCGGCTTCTTTGTTTCTTATAATAATGACGGTACTGGGGTTAAGGTTTATGTAGGAGGAAGCAAAGATGATAAAAAACTTGTATATCCTGATCTTGGAGAGGATATGAAAAAAGGTGCAGGCAGAGAATAAGAATATTTAAAATCTTGAAAGGAACTCCATGAACTATGAAATTTTGACCTTCACCATCTATTTTGTTGTCTTCCTCTTCGGTATAACCATAGGCAGCTTCTTAAATGTCTGTATCTATCGTATACCTAGGGGAGAGACGGTGGTGACTACCCCCTCGCATTGTATGACCTGCGGTCATAAACTTCGTTGGTTCGAATTGATTCCTTTATTTTCCTACATCTTCCTAAGAGGAAGGTGTAGGAACTGTAAGAGCCAGATATCACCTCAATACCCTATAATTGAGGGGGCTAACGGCTTGTTGTATGTACTCGTATTCATTGTAAACGGATTAAATATAGAATCTATTATTTATTCTTTATTTACCTCAGCACTGTTAGTACTTACAATTATAGATTGGAGAACTTATGAGATTCCAATCAGTATCAATATTTTTATTTTGGTTCTTGGATGCCTAAAGGTGGTCTTGGATTTTAATCATTTTCTAGGCTGCCTTATAGGCTTTTTTTCAATAAGCAGCTTTCTTCTCGTTCTATACATCATTACCAAGGGCAGGGCTATAGGAGGAGGAGATATCAAGCTTATGGCTGCTGCCGGGCTGTTGCTTGGCTGGCAGCTTACTGTACTTGCGTTTTTTATAGGCTGCGTACTGGGCTCTGTTATTCATCTTATCAGGATGAGGGTTTCAGGAGCGGACAGAATGTTAGCTATGGGGCCTTATCTTTCGGCAGGGTTATTTATAGCTATGCTTTGGGGAAATTATTTTATAAGCTGGTATTTAAATAGTTTCTAATCTTATATAATAAACATTAATTTGGAGAATAACATGGCAAACAGAGTACTTAGTATTGAAAGCGGGCGAAGCCTTGTAAGAGTTCTGGAGCTGTCTTACAAAGGGAAGGAAACGAAGGTTTATAATTCATTTTCGTTTTCTACACCTGATAGTATGTTTGATGGAAATGACTCTTTAGAATTTGCAAACATATTAAAGGAAGAATTGAACAAGAGGAAAATATCTACAAGAAGAGCTGTTTTTGTCATCAATTCAAGCCGTATGGCTGCCAGAGAAATTGTTATACCTGCTGTTAAGGAAGGCAGGATAGCTGATTTGATAGCTGCCAATGCCTCAGAATACTTTCCGGTTGACCTGTCTCAATATATACTCGTGCATGAGATTATAGAGAAGTTTACAACAGAAAACAACAAGAGACTTAGGCTTAGTATACTGGCTATACCTAAGGACATTATAGAATTTTATGAGCGTCTGGCAAAGGACAGCGGCCTCGTTCTGGAGGGGATGGGCTATACCGGTAATGCATCCAAACAGATTATGCTTGGAGAGAGCAATATCGGAATTAGAATATTGTTAAAAATTGATGGACGCTCCTCTTTATTGACAATAATGAATGGCAGCAAAATCGAACTGCAAAGGCATATTAACTACGGTATAGCAGAGGCTGTATCCATAGTATGTGAAAATGGAATGTATGGCCGTCCTGACTTTGCGGGAGGGTTAAAAATTCTTTGCGACAATAATATGTTCATAAATGAGGCTGAAAACAGCAATGACGATGGGGAGGGCGATGAATCCGTAACAGGTTCTACAAATGTAGAACACTTGGTTAAAGAAGAAATTGTCGACAGCCTTAGGCTTGTTTCAGGAAGCATATCCCGTATCTTAGACTATTATCAGTCCAGGCGGCAGGATGCAAAGATAGAAAATATAAAAGTTATTGGCATTGGTGCTGAAATAGCGGGATTTATGGATTTCCTTACATCCGAATTCGGCATACATACAGAGAAAATGCCATTAATCAAAGGTATAAATATAACTAAAAATTCAGGTGATATTGAACACCACCTTGCAGCATATTATTCCTGCCTTGGAATAACACTTAAGGGCGGTAATCTTCCTTCTATCAAACAGAAAAAGGGAGAGAAAACTGCAAAGAAAGAATCTAAGCCTATCCGCGGCTCTCTTGTTCTTCCGGCGGCAGCAAGCGTATTGCTTGTGATTGCAGCAGGTGTTTGGTTTACCTTATCATATCTTGACTACAATACCGCAAGAGAGGAAAATTATTTACTTACCAACCAGATTACAGACTTGTCTTACATCGAAGATGTAGAGAGGGATAACGAAAATACAAAGGCTGATTATGAGTGGATAAATGAAGCTATAAAGTCTACAGATTCGAATAATAATGGATTAAGGGCTTTGATAGAGCAATTAGAACAAAAGATGCCGTCAAGCATAAGAGTCATTTCCTTAAATGCCTCTGCCGAAACAGTTTCACTCAATATAACTGTTAATAATAAAGATTCTGCTGCTGATATAATTAAGCGCATTCGGGAATTTGACAATGTTAAAATCAGCAACATTTCTACTATTGTAGAAACAAAGGCTAAGGATGATAGAAGTGAAGTAAATTTTTCTTTAGAACTTAATTATGTAAATCCAAATGAAGATAATGCAGCCGTGGCTGAAGGGACTTCTACTGAAGCCACAGATGAAAAGGGGGAATAAGTCATGTCCGTATCAGATAGAGATAAAAGAATACTAATTTTATTTGTTGGCATACTTATATTTGTCCTTGTGTATTACTTCCCTATTAGAGGATATATAGACGATACTGATAAAGTAAAACTGGAAAATATTACACTAACTTCAAGGCTTGCAGAACTTGAAGGAAAGGTTGAAAAAGAGGCAGAAATTAAAGCTGATACTACAAATTATAAGGCAAAAATTATAAATCTGGTTTCAAAATTTCCGTCTTTCTTACAGACTGAAAATGAGATTATGAATATGGTTGAACTTGAAAATGAACTAAAAATTGAGATTCCATCTATTACAGTTAATGAGCCTGTAGAAGTGCAGACCTCTGTAAGTACTGACAAACCCGCTCCACAGCCGGAGGCAGGTAAAGAGAATCCTGATGAAATTGTTGTTGATCCAATAGTAAATGCTCCTAAATACAAACTCTACAGTATGTCTACCAGCATTATTTATAAGGGCGGTTACAATAATCTAAAGGAATTTTTAGATAAAATCACAGAGTCTTCAGACAAAAAGAGCCTTAATACAGTGTCTTTAACCTTTGATTCAAAAACCGGCAATTTAGATGGAAATATAGTATATGATTCATATTTTCTAGAGGGCAGTGACAGACCTTATGAGGAAATTATTACAAAAACTATTAAGCATGGTACAAAAAATATATTTGGAACTGTAGATGCCGCAAAGAAGAAAAAATCTGAAGATGGTGAAAACAATGAAATTACCGAAGGCAGTGGACTTACTGAAGAGGGTGAAGCTGACAAAGAGGGTGAAGCTGAATAATACTTAGATTATTTTATCAGAGCCGGCGATATATCTGCAAAGACAATTGCCTGACTCTGATTCGGCATATTTAAGAGGAAAGGAAGTGACAAAACTAATTATGGCAAATCAGATTAAAAACAGCTCTAATAAAGGTTTTTCTCTTGTTGAAATCATAGTTGCAATTGCTATACTTGCTGTTATTGTCCTTCCTCTTTTAAATGCATTTGTCACCTCTTCCAAGCTAAATGTAAAATCAAAAGATAAACTAATGGCTGTGGAAACAGCAAAAAACATCATGGAAGAGATGAGAGGATATAAGCTAAATGAGATTGCTAAGTTAGCTGAATCATCAGCCTTTAGTAATGATGACTTTAAGGAACTGGATTATGATTCTCATAATAACTTTGTTCTGGCTGCTGAAAAAAGCCTCAGACCTAATTTAACTACAGGGAAATATGAGTTTTATCCGAAAAAAAACGGTAAGTATTATTATTATTTACAGAATATAATGCAGGATGATTATGCTGTAAATGCCCTTATAACAGTATCCACTTCTTCTATTTCAACCGGAAATATCAGCAAGCTTACACCCATAGATACAAAGAAGGATATATTGATAGATAACACTACTACCGCAAAAGATGTTGTAGATGCTGTTAAATCTGATGCTGCTATACCTCCCTCAATAGCAAGTACAGTACAGGAGAGTAATATAAGAAGAGAAACTTATATTACGGTAGGAGACAGTGGAAATTCTAATGTACATACTGAGTTTAAGTATTTTACCGGAAACAGGCAGTTAAATATTATAAATGATATTAAGACTGAATCAAACGATGCTCCTAAAGATGAACTTAGGAGTGTATATCTTTTCTTTGAACCTTGGATTCATTCTACAATGGAAGAAAAAAATTGTTGTAAAGAATCCTTTTAATAAAAAAAGTTTAATCTCTATATTGTAAAAACAGGAAACTAATAGCTTAGATAATAGCAGAGCAGCTATAGAGATTAAAGATGGTAATGTTAATACCACAGATAAGAGTGCTGTTAAGATATTTACTAATATGCCTGAATCAAGTTTTACATATGGTTATACACGCAATGGAATAATTGCTGATCCGGGACTGGTAGATGTGCAGACTACTTTGATAGAAAATAAATCTTCTGATGAAGTAAATAGTTTGGCAAGAGTGTACGATATAGAAGTTAAGATATTTAATTCTGATGTTGATATAAATAATATTGTAAATGCCAAACCACTTGTAACACTGACAGGAGGTATGTCCAATTGATAAAAAAGAACGATAATAGAGGCTCTACCATACTAATGGTGATTTTATTGCTTGCGGGAATAGGTATAATGGCTGCTATTGCACTTTGGGTATCTCTCAGAAATGTACAGATGAAGACAACTGATGCGGAAATTAAAGAAAGTTTTTATTCAGCAGAAGGAGTTCTTGAACAGATAAAGGCCGGGGTGCAGGAAAAGGCTGAAATAGCATATAAAAATGCACTTACTAAAGATCTTGAAAGTTTTGCAAAGTATAAAAAAGGTGCAGCCCTAGGTACTCCCGGAACTCCTCAAGCCTCCAATAGGGCTGATGAATTTAAGAAAAACTTTATTGATTCTTTTAAGGAAGGTGTCAGCGGCAGCAATCAAAACTTTTATAATGTTGACAGCATCAGTGATTTGGTAGATAAAAATCTCCTAGACAGCCCATCCTATCCTTATGCTCTTGTGACTGCTGTAAATTCAGGTAATAACAGCACAAGAGGAGTTATTAAAGATAGCGGAGATAAGCTTGTGTTAGAACATATCAGGGTAAGGTATGTGAGCAGTAAGGAACAGGTGTCCGAGATAATAACTGATATTAATGTAGATGTTCCTAAACCTGAATCCATTGCATCAGCGGCAGTAACAGATATTTTTGAATATGCAATAATAGGAAACAGGGGGGTTGACATTAAAGCCAGTCCTCTTAGCGTAAACGGAAACATATATGCAGGATTTAACAATCCAACTGAGAAATCTGCTTTTGTAATATCTCCTAATACAAGGGTTACCCTTAATGATAAGATATTTATAGCTAATGGCAAGATTACCATTGGAAACGGTGCCAAGCTTGCCACAGGGGCTAAGGAAAAGCTTTGGGCTGAAAATATTGTATTAGACAGCAGTGCCTTAGAACTTACAGGTGCATCTTACATAGCCGATGATTTAACTCTGGCAGGTGATGGTTCACAGGCTGTAATTTCAGGTATCTACAAGGGATATGGCAATGTTAAGAATTCAGCTAAGGGCTCTTCTGCGATTATTGTAAATGGTAAAAACAGCAGTATTGATATGAGAAATGCAAGAGAGGTTGTGTTATCGGGTTACTCTTTCATAGGTACAGGCAATAAAAAACTTCGTCTAAACACTGATAATGGTGAGTCTGCAAACAATACCGATATTAAGATGGGCGAATCGATTGCAGTAAAGGGCAATCAGATAGCTTATCTTATGCCGGGAGAATGGATAGGAACTGATAGTAATTCTGTATCCAGATTTAAACATAATCCTTTAACTTATGAGGAGTATCAAAGTTTATTAAACGATAATGATGCAACAGGTAATCATTATACCCTTGTAAATACAAAGGTTAAGTCAAACAAAACCGGTAAAAGCCTTGAAGATTATGGTATTGATGAAACCAAATTGAATGAAGGCTATTCAAAAATTTTTGTACAGCCTATAACCGGTATCTCGGCTGACGGTCTTGTGTATTTTTATGTAAACCTTCCTCAGGACATGGCCGGAAAGTATTTTTATGATTATTATAATGCAGACAAAAATATGGCAAAAGAGCTTAATAAACATACAAAGTTCTATGCTGGCTCCATAAAAAGTGATTTTGCTACTAATATAAGAACTGCCGGAAATTACAGTACATTTGAGAATGATATTTTAACGGTTAGAGGCGGTAAAACAGGCAGTGATAAAGATTCAAAGAAATACCTTAAGGAATACAAGTCTCTTTGCACCAATCTTTCTACAGATGTAGTAGCAGGCCAGAGAGAAAATGAAGTTTTTAGCAATATTATGAATACTTCTGTACTTAATCAATATCTTAGTGGAAAAATGAGCTGTGAAGTAACTGTTGGCGGGGCTAAGGCTATTGTTGTTGAAGATAATTATACCTATGACAATAGTTCAGGTAATGTAAAGCTGATAGTAGCTAAGGGAGATGTAACCATTAAACAGGCATTTACTGGAAGTATAATCGCAGGCGGTAAAATCATAGTTGAAGGCACGACTGGTTCAATAAGCACAGATGACAGTGGAGTAGTTAAACAGCTTCTTAGAGAACCTCTTACCACTGGTGGTAACGATTATCTTTATAAGATTTGCAAATGGTGATGCCCTTGTTGCGGCAAGCGGTACCGAAAATGCAAATATTTTATTTGAAGACGGAAGCGTGGATGTAAGCAAGCTTATATCTTATAGTAACTGGAAGAAAAATTAGTTAAAGGCAGGAAAAATATTGAATAATAAGGGATATTCTTTACTCGAAGTAATCATCACAGTTGCTATACTTGGAGTAATTACAGGATTTATAGCGACTTCATCCGGACTATTTGACGGCAGAAGGGTAAAAGCCTGTGCAGACAGCATATCCTCACTACTTGAAAAGGTAAGAATGACTAACTTAGGCAAAGATAAAGTTACGCTTACCATATATAAGGAGTCGGATAATGTTATTAAAGCTAAGATATTGACTACAGTTAGAGACGGAAATGATTCTGAAACCAAAAGAACTGTTGTGGAAAATGTAAGCAATGATAATGTAGATATATATTATTCTTCTGATATTTCCGGAAGCAATCCTGTTTTATTAGGCAATACAGAAATGAGTTTTAGTTTTGACAGGAGTTCAGGTTCAGTTAATAGCACTTATCCTTTAGATGTGCAGTGCATAATATTAAGAAAAGGTGATGCCATGAAAAAAATAAAGATATACAGAATAACAGGTAAAGTAAGTGTCGAATAAGGAAGGAGATGAGGATATGAGGAAATATTCAGATAATAAAGGATTTTCTCTAATAGAGTTAGTAATTTCCATAGCCATAATTATGACCATCAGTGGCTCTATAGTATCTTTCCTTCTTGCAGGCAGCAACTCCTATTCATCTGTCATAACTACAGCAGACTTGCAACAAGATGCACAACTGGTTATGAACCAGATATCTGATATTGTAATATCGGCTGAAAAGTCTGTGAATTTTGATACTGCTACAGATACACTTGAAGTTGTTAATGAAACTGAAAAATATAAGATAAGTTGGGATAAAAGTAAGAAGATCTTAAATTATGCCGAGAATTCATTAAATAGAACTTTACAAAATCCGGACTCTGTGTTGATGGCAGAAAATATATCAGATTTTATGGTAAATATTGATAATAATAAAGTTAAAATTAGAATTAAATTTGAGAATAACTCAAAGGCCTATGCTAAGGAAGAAACTATTACACTTAGAAATCTAATAGTTAATCAGTAAGAAAAAGATTTGATTTATATATACTTTTTAATGCCGGAAAGGAGCTTTATGAAGAAAAGTACTAAAGCTTTAATTGGAGTTATAGCTGCTACATCGTTAACTATTGCTGCCGTATCTGTTATTTTTTCAGGTAATCCTGTGGCTGATGCTACAGGTGCGTCTTTTAATGGTATTAGCAATATAATTAAAGGTGCTGCTGCCAAAACTCCATTCACTGTAGTAGAACTTGTACCTGACAAGAAAATGGCTAAGTTTGGCTACCTTATAGATGGTTCTGAGCCTGAGAATTGGAAAGAAGAGCTTACTAAGCTGCACAGCAAAGAAGACAGAATGCAGTACATGAATGATCTTCATAATAGGCTCAGTAAAATTTCTGCTGAAGATAAAACCAAACCTCTTACATATGGTGAATACAAAGAAGCTTATTCCCTTGATGATGTAAACTCTGAAAATGAGGCCGGCTACTCTTCATTTGAACTGGAAACACCTATCGAATTAACTAAGGGAGATTCCGGATATAGGATGATAGAATCTCCTAAGGGCAGCTTTAAGGTCGGTGTAACCTACCATGAGAAATATGGCGGCGATTATGATGAAAATGTAGAAAACTATGAATTTTCAAAAAGCACGACCGGTAAATATGCAGTTAAATTTAAGAAGGCTGCATCAACTGATTTTAATAATAAAGTTATATATAAGGCTCACGAAATAGGTGATCCGCTAAACGCTGATGATTTAGTAAATCTTACCAATACCCGCTACATATATGTGAAACCTAAGGGAAGTTCAGGTTCTGCTGTAGAATATAAGTTTGCACTTTCAAATCAGAATATGGATAATTATCATTTTGATTCTGAAACCTATGACTATGTACTTCTTTCTTTTGAGAAAATTGATTCCGGTAAACTTACTTCCGGTGAGAAAAAAAATAATGTGTATTACATAGTCGAGAATGCAGAATACAGCGATCATGAGGCTGAGTATAACGGTGTGTTAAACGAAGCTAATCCTTATAAAAAAGTGAATAAGGGCAAGGGACATTTTGACGCAAATACTACAGAGTCCTATGTTTTTGTCGGTAAGGGCCGAGGCGATAAGAAGCTTATTGAAGATGATGAAGCTGTTATTGACTATGATTTGACACTTAACAAGGTATTCTACACTGGTGGTTTTAAGAATAATAACTGGTTTGAGAATGGTGTCTTCCTAAAAAATTTTAATAACGGAGAATATCTGGCTCAAAATGATCCAAATTACAATAATGATAAAATGAAATTTAAGTTGGTGAGTCTTACACCTGGAGAGCTTAATGAAGAAATTCGTAAAAATCCCGGTTTCTTATCCCAGGTTGGACTTCTTTATATTTCAGTTTCAAGTTCACTTGCAGATGAAGGGGAACTTAAAACTTATTCCGGTGGAAATGATATTGACTCTGCAGCTCTTAATAAAATAAACAAGGAAATCAAATCCCGAAATCTTCCTGTTATATTTGAATATGGTGAAGGAAACTCATATTCTGCTGTCAATATGAATGCTTTGGCTAATGATATTGCAATAGCCGGAAATAGTGTTGATAAGGATAATGATCATCATTTTGTAAATAAAAGTGTTTATGTTATTAATAAAGATAAGAAGAACAGTATGCCTGCCATTTTTGACAGCTTCGCAACTGCTTTCATAAAGGGTGATCAAAATAATTTTGTTGAACTTGCTGATAATCAGGGCTTTAAGGAAATTGCTGAAAGTATACTTGAAGAGAATAATATTATTAGACAGGGTATTCAGGGAACTACTGACAATACTGAGTTTTTTAAACTTGAAATTTCAAAGGCAAGGGCTATTGAATATATTATTAGTTTCAATTCAAAGAAGAAAGGCTACAGATGATGTAATTAAGGTTCTGGATATCGAACCTGCTAAGGTTGTTGGACAGAACTCTGACAACAGCCAGCGAATAAAAGAAAAGATTGCAGCTTGGTTTTCACCTAATATTACTGACATCAAATCTTCTTCTGTAACTATGCCAACTTCTGAGTTTATTGGTAAGACTGATGACTTATCTAATTATGATATTATTTATGTCGGTCTTGACACAAGCAGCTTTAATTACAAAGATGAACCCATTATAGTAGATGAAGTTGTTCCTGCAGAAGTTAAGCCAAGTGTTTCAGTTCAGGGGGTATGGCTGCAGAATCCGGCTCCTAAAATATGGAAACCCGGTAAAAGAGAACCAAATAGAAAGATTAATCCTCAAAATGTAATAGTACAAACTCAAGGTAAAAATAAAACATATACTGTGCCTGGTTATGTAAAACCGGGATACGATATACCGGGATACTGGATTCCTGCAACTACTACCTCTAGACCTGCTGGAAGGAGAAGAGAGTACTTCAGGCCTGGTTATACTATAGGCGGTTATACCATACCAGGATATACCAAAAAGGTATTTAAAGGTGTAGATAATGTTATTTCTTATAATGATCCAAATATGAATGGTCTTATTTACAGTAATGTTGGAGATATTTATAAGTCACAAATGGATAGGACTCCCAAATATAAGTATTCTATAAGAGCAGGTATGTTGGATACAGATTATAAAATTACGAATAATCAATACAATAATATTGAAGCCTATAGGGATGCTGATCCAGATACTGATGGTATAAAGATTAACTTCAAACCTGGAATGGCAGAGGGCGATTATCATAAAAATGACAAACCTGATTTTAAAGTTTCCGATCAGCCGCTGACATATAGATTTGCAGGAAATGATATTACTAAGGAAAAAAATTTGATAAACTCATCACTTATATTAATGAAGGATATCCTGTTGTTTTTGCTGAAGGATTTTTAAATGAACAGGGTAATATTAATGAAAAAAAGATTGATAACAGTTCAAGAATGTATGAATTAGCTGATTATGCCCTTACAAATGGCAGGAATGTCATATTTGAAGGCGTTAACGGCAGTCTGGATTCTGAACATAGAAATAATCTTATCAATTATGTCAACCTGCCAAAACCACAAATTCAGTTAAAAGAGCAAAATTTTGAGAATGATCCTACCAACAATAAATCTGAATATACTAAAATTTATAACAGAACCCTGCAGATAGATTTTAAGCTTTTAAACAAAGGTTATGATGCAAATTTTAGAGTAAGCCTCTTCATTGATAGGAATGCAGATGGTAAGTTTTCAGCCACTCACGAAATTGTAAATAGAAAACATTTTGCCATATATAATGGAAAGGATATTCAGACAGGGGATATTGCCGCATCTGATGATATTTGGTATAGACTGTCTTATAAATTACCGGAAAACTATGTAGGTGTTGTTCCTTGGAAGCTTAAGGTTGAATTAATAGATAAGGACGGCGTAGGCAGACATACCAGTTCATGGGGTTTGGACATGTGGAAAAATCAGGAGAACGCCAAAAAATAAAAATCCTTCAAATTAAAAGTGCAGGACTGGTAAAAAATCATTATAATCAAAATTATTATGGTGATGAACGTTATTATAAGTTTAACAAAAGTTTTTTATTTAGCGATAATCATAAACCTACAGCCAGTCATGTGACCGGCAGTTATAGCTGGCCTACTGTGAATAATTTTGACATGGCTACAAGTCCTGTATTTGACAATAATACTGATAATGTTATCAAAAAGAGTAACGAAAAATTTAGAACTCTTTTATCAATGGTTAAAGATTTTGACATCACTGTAGACTCTATGACTGCATCAGAATTTGCAGAAAATTATGGTACTTGGAGATATTATAATAAATCAAAAAGACCTGAGGAGTATTTTGACAGTGATAATAATTCATATGATATGATTGTTTTAGGGTTTGCTGACTGTTATTCCATCCCAAACACAAATAATTGTCTGGAGGCAGTTCAGGGATTTATAAATTCCGGCAAGCCTGTGCTCTTTACACATGACTGTAGTTCTTTTATAAATTATAGGGGAGCTTCTCCCATGGGGATATGATTTTAATCGAATTATAAGAGGACAGGTAGGTCTTGACAGGTATGGCGTATTAAATAACTGGCCTTTACGAGTGGGCTGTGGATACACTAAGAATGCTACTACCAGTATACCAGGAGCCGGTTACCCTACTATAGTTGCAAATAAAGGCGGAGGTGTTTTAACTTCAGGCTACCTATTTAATATTGCTGAGAAAAATTCAGAGATAGATTCAAAAGATATCGCCTATGAACCAAAGAGCAATAGAACTAAAATTGTAAGAGAGGTTCAGGGATTAGCCTATGGTACTCTTATTCAGGGAAATGCAGAAACAAATCCTGAAAAAGACAAAATGGCAAAGCAGTATAAGGTGTATGGTGGTTTTGGTAACAAAACGAGTTTTAGAACTACACGGGTAGAACAGGTGAATAAAGGACAAATAACTACCTATCCTTTTAAAATTCCTGAGAATTTGGAGGTTGCAGTAACTCATGATCAGCCATACCAGTTAGATTTAAATGAAGATGCAGATGATGATGGAGAAAGTGATCTTATAGTATGGTATACACTTGGAGGCACGGATAATGCCTTTGCTTTATCTCCTAAGGATGTAAGAAATAATTATTACATCTATACTAAGGGAAATATCACTTACTCCGGTGTTGGACATTCTCCAATAAAAGAAGACAACTTAGATGAGATGAAACTCTATATAAATACCCTTGTTGCTGCATACAAAGCCGCCCTGCAGTCTCCAACTATTAATTTTAAGGAGAGCGGAGATATTGATTCGGCTGAAAAGAATGTATCATATATATCTTATGATGTGTCAGCGGATGGGAAAAATGGTACAATTTTAAATAATGAAAATGTAAGGGTTTACTTTATGCCTGACGATATTAATGATTTTGCAAAAAATGTAAAGTCAAAAGAAACCAGAATCCTTGTTCGTCCGTTCAAACCTGATCTATCATTGTACAATGTATTTACTGCAAATGGAGAGAAGGTTAATCAGGAGGTGGATAATAAGGCAGGTAATTGTTATGTCTTAAAAAAAGATGCAGTATACTATTTCGATGTACCAGTATCTTATTTACCGGAGAATACCAATAAGCTGGTTATAAATCTTCGTGCAAGGACAAGATTTGTTAAGGATTACAGAAAATCAGCAGAAAATGCTTATACATATTCTCCTGAAGGTACTTCAACTTATCTCATCCAGAAGCGTGGATTATTTGACCTTGATTAATTTTTTTGAAACACTTAATATATAAGTAAAACGAAATACTCCTTTTACTTGAAATATAGTAAGGGGAGTATTTTTTTATTTATAAAGAATTTTTTTGTTTATTTTTGTATAGTAAAATGTGAAAAACTTTGTATAATTTGCTGATTACAGATTACAAAAAAATATATTATAATAGTGGTCAAGGATGAAGATTATCTATTCTTACAAGATATATTATACATATTCAGATATGCTCGTATAATATTATATGCTATATCTAATTATAAGTAAAAATGCAATTTTTCTAGAATATTGTAAGCAGTTCTAAGACTGACTAATTAGTTCAAAAGACCTAAATTCAGCTATTAATCCTGAATCTACAGTTCTATGTAGTTGTTGTTTTCTTAAGAAAGGAGTAAAATGGGGGAAAAGGATATTTTAGAGAAAAAATTACTGATGTTTAATGATGTATTTGCTGACTTTGTGAATGGAATTGTGTTTGGTGGCAGACAGATTGTTAAAGAATCTGAATTATTTGATTTACCCGGATGGAGCCATTATTTGGATGATGACAGCATACACAGGTATCAGGAAAGGGATGTTGTTAAACTTTGGAAGAAGGAGAAAGTGGTTATTTCTCTAATTGGTATAGAAAACCAGGAATTACCGGATGAAGATATGGTTTTTAGAGTGCTTTCCTATGATGGAGCATCTTATAAAACTCAGCTTACCAAAAAAGACAGGCTTAGAAAAAAATCTCTACAAGCTAAGAAAGTACAACTACAGATTGAAGATAAATCAGATTTAACTACGAGTTCTTACATCTACCCGGTAATAACCTTTGTAATCTATTATGGTGAAAAAGACTGGAACCACGAAATAACCCTTAAAAAGAGTCTTAAAATAGGAGATGAACTCGATACTTTTGTGAGTGATTATAAGATTAATCTCATAGATTTGAAAAAACTTACAGAAGATGATATAAATATGTTTAAGAAAGACTTTAAGCTTTTAGCTGATTTTATGGTTAAGGGCAGTAATCATAATTCTGAAACCATCGAATTAAATCATCCTGAGGAAGTGAGTGAACTTGTTTTAAGACTAACAGGAGAAGAGTTGACCATCCCTACCAAAGATAAAAAAGGAGGAGAAACAATGGAAAAATTTTTTGAGCCAATGTTTGCGAGAGCTGAAGCCAAAGCTAGAGCTAAAGGAGAAGCTGAAGGCAGAGCCAAAGGAGAAGCTGAAGGTAGAGCCAAAGGAGAAGCTGAAGGCAGAGCTGAAGGCAGGGCTGAAGGCAGGGCTGAAGGTATAGTCGAAGGCAGGGCTGAAGGTATAGTCGAAGGACAAGCTTTGGGTAAGGTTGAGGGTGAAAATCGCATCATTAGACTTATTAGCTTTTTAATGTCTGAAGGCAGGAATGAGACTGTGAAAGAAATATTGGAGAATACTGAACTTAGAAATAGGTTGTGTAGAGAATATGGAATTTAAGGAAAAGTACTTGACATTATCGAACGGATGTTTATAATTTGGAATAAAGAACATTTGTTTGAATTAAATATTAAATTAGATGCGAGGTTATTATGGCAAAGGAAACTAAAGAAAAAGTTCTAAATGTAGAGGGGGATAAAAAGAAAGCACTAGAGGCTGCTATTGCACAGATAGAGAAGGATTTTGGTAAAGGCTCTATTATGAAGCTTGGTTCAGGCATGGATAAGATGAATGTTGAAGTAATTCCTACCGGATGCTTAAGCCTTGATTTGGCTCTTGGACTTGGCGGCATACCTAAGGGAAGGATTATCGAGGTATATGGTCCGGAATCAAGTGGTAAGACTACAGTGGCACTCCATATGGTTGCTGAAGTTCAAAAATCAGGTGGTATAGCGGGTTTCATTGATGCTGAACATGCTCTTGATCCAGTATATGCTAAGGCCATTGGAGTCAACATAGACGAACTTTATATATCACAGCCTGACAGTGGCGAGCAGGCACTTGAGATTACTGAAACTATGGTTAGAAGTGGAGCTGTAGATATTGTTATAGTTGACTCTGTAGCAGCTCTTGTTCCTAAAGCAGAAATAGATGGAGACATGGGAGATTCTCATGTCGGTTTACAAGCTCGTTTAATGAGTCAGGCTCTTAGAAAACTTACTTCTGTTATTAGTAAAACTAATTGTGTAGTTGTATTTATCAATCAGCTTCGTGAGAAGATAGGTGTTATGTTTGGAAGTCCTGAAACTACTACCGGTGGCAGGGCACTGAAATTCTACGCTTCTATCAGAATGGATGTAAGAAAATCTGATGTTATAAAGCAGGGTGGAGAAGTTGTCGGCAACAGAACCAAGATTAAGGTTGTTAAAAATAAAATAGCCCCACCATTTAAGGAAGCTCAGTTTGATATCATGTTTGGTCATGGAATAAGCCGTACCGGTGATGTACTTGACATTGCAGTTGATGACAACATAGTGGTTAAATCAGGTGCCTGGTTCTCTTACAACGGTGAAAAGATTGGGCAGGGTCGGGAAAATGTCAAACTTTATTTAGAAAGTAATCCTAATATATTTGATGAGATTGAGAAAAAAGTTAGAGAGCTTCACTCCCAAAAGGTTTCTAATGTAAATACAGAAGAACCTGTTTTAGAAAAAGATGACGATTCTGATGGGTTTGACGATATAAATGATTCTAACGAATAATTATTATTTATCCCTAATTACTCACGAAATATCATAATCAATCCGCAGATTTTCATTAAGATATTTTACAAATCTTTTGTATACTCCACATAGTCACAGAACTAAAACAGTTTATGCTGCTATGTGGAATAAAAAGATTTGTAACTATAGCCGGATATCCGGCTTTATCAATTAAAAATAATATAACAGGACAAGTATAATGTTTGTAAATTCTATTGAAAAAAACTTGGAAAGTATAAGTATAAGGTAACAACTGATACTTTGATATTGTATCTTTATCAAAATGACCTTAGAAAATATTCTATAAAAAGAAGGCGTAGATTTCTCAAGAGACAGTTATGAAAAAGCTTGTTAATGAAACCTTAATCCCAAGAGCGAGGAAGAAATCTTTAGATTTGTTAAGCAGAGCTGACTGCTCAGAAGCCGTGTTAAGAAAAAAATTAGCTTTTAAAAAAACTATTTACCCTATGTTATTGAAGACGCAATAAATTATGTAAAGAGTTTTAATTATATCAATGATGAGCGATATGCTGAAAATTATCTTAATTTTTAGAAGCAAAACAAAAAAAGTACACGCCAGTTAAAGATGGAACTTATTTCAAAAGGAATAGATAACTGTGTAATTGACAACCCTGCTTGTTGATAATAAAAAGTGATGAAGAGGCTATTCGCAATTTACTAAAAAAAGAAAGTTAAAAAAATATTGAAGAACTTGATAAGGTTAAAATATTTATGCCTATCTTTTATAGAAAGGGATTTAGTCCGGAATTAATTCGTTCAGAGCTTAATGATTACATCTCAAATACTTTGACTTTTTTTATCCAAACAGTATAAAATTTAACTGTTGTATGTATAGGTTGAATTATGCAATGATACAAGTATTAAATGTATATAATTAGATGCAAAACATGATTGCAAAAAGAATTTATTACTTTTTATACGCAAAAAAATATCAGCAAATATCCATATTTTAAAAATTAGTGGATTGTAATATTTTTTTGGAGAATTGTAGAAGCAAAGCTATAACACTTGTATCAATGAATGTCAAATGTATTTGACATTCACATCATATAATGATATTTAGCATAGATTTATTGTACAATGAAAATTAAATAAGGAGGTGCTCCGGTGGAACCAATTACCGTTACAGTTATTGCTGTCGTAATTACTGCTGCAGTTACTGCTCCTACTGTTTGGAAGATTGCAATTTCTAATCGTGTTAAAAATTATGAAGCTAAGGTTGGAACTGCAGAAGAAAGAGCCAGGGATATTATAGAGAAAGCTAATTTAGAAGCTGAGACTAAGAAACGTGAGGCCTTGCTCGAAGCCAAAGAGGAAGCTCTGAAAGCTAAGAATGAGTTTGAAAGAGAAAGTAAGGAGAGAAGAGCAGAATTACAAAAGTACGAAAAACGTGTTTTATCCAAAGAAGAAGCAACAGATAGAAAAAGCGAAGCTCTTGAAAAAAGAGAAGTTAAACTTAACGAACGTGAATTAGAGTTGGATAATGATAAAAAGGCTGTTGAAGAACTTCATTCTAAACAGCTTTCTGAGCTTGAAAGGATATCGGGACTTACCTCCGAACAAGCAAAAGATCATATTTTAAAGACAGTTGAAGAAGATGTAAAGCATGAAATGGCAGTTATGATTAAGGAACTCGAGAACCGAGCCAAAGAAGAAGCTGACAAAAAGGCTAAGGAAATAGTTATTACTGCTATTCAACGTTGTGCTGCTGATCATATTGCAGAAGCTACAATTTCTGTTGTTCAACTTCCTAATGACGAGATGAAAGGCAGGATTATCGGTAGAGAGGGACGTAATATAAGAACTCTTGAAACTCTTACCGGTGTAGATCTTATAATTGATGATACTCCTGAGGCGGTTGTGCTTTCTGGTTTTGATCCTGTAAGAAGAGAAGTTGCACGAATTGCACTTGAGAAACTCATTGTTGATGGAAGAATTCATCCCGCCAGAATTGAAGAGATGGTTGAAAAAGCTCAGAAAGAAGTAGAAGTTCAGATAAGAGAAGAGGGAGAAGCTGCGGCACTTGAATGTGGAATTCATGGAATTCATCCGGAACTTATAAAACTTCTTGGCAGAATGAAGTTTAGAACCAGTTATGGTCAAAATGTACTTAGGCATTCTGTTGAGGTGGCACAATTATCTGGTATTTTGGCTGCTGAATGTGGTTGTGATGTAAAACTTGCCAAAAGAGCAGGACTGCTTCATGATATTGGTAAATCAGTTGATAGAGAACAAGAAGGCTCTCATGTTCAGATTGGTGTTGAGTTATGTAAGAAATATAAAGAATCAGCCACAGTTATAAATGCTGTAGAGTCACACCATGGTGATGTTGAACCTACTAATTTAATATCTTGTCTTGTACAGGCTGCAGATGCTATTTCAGCAGCTCGTCCCGGAGCAAGAAGAGAGACTCTCGAAACATATACCAACAGGCTTAAAGAACTTGAGGACATAGCTAATGAATTTGAAGGTGTTGAGAAATCTTTTGCTATTCAGGCCGGCAGGGAAGTAAGAGTTGTTGTTGTTCCTGACCAAGTTGCAGATTCTGATATGGTATTATTGGCTCGTAATGTGTCTAAGAAGATTGAAGCTTCTCTAGAGTATCCGGGTCAAATAAAGGTAAGCATAATTCGTGAATCAAGAGCTGTCGATTACGCTAAATTAAAAAAGTCCCTGTTAGCAGGGACTTTTTTTATTAGTACCTAAAGTAAAATAGATGAAAGGAAAGAATATGAAATACATATCTTGGAATGTAAATGGTCTTAGAGCCTGCTTAACAAAAGGTTTTATGGATTTTTTTAATAAAATTGATGCTGATGCCTTTGGACTTCAGGAAATCAAACTCTCCGATGGGCAGTTAGATCTTGATTTACCCGGCTATCATAAATACTGGAATTATGCTGAGAAAAAAGGATATTCCGGAACTGCATTATTTACTAAAATTGAGCCTGTCAATGTGACATACGATATGGGAATTGAGGAACATGATCACGAGGGCAGGATAATCACTGCTGAGTATGTGGATCATTTTTTTGTTGTATGTTATACGCCTAACTCCAAACAAGAGTTAGAGCGTCTTGATTATAGAATGAAATGGGAAGATGACTTCAGGGCTTATTTAAATAAACTTAAAGAGGATAAGCCTGTTATACTTTGCGGAGACTTAAATGTGGCACATAAAGAAATAGATCTTAAAAATCCAAAAACTAACCATAGAAATGCAGGCTTTACCGATGAGGAAAGAGAAAAAATGACGAAACTTTTAGATGATGGATATATTGATACTTTCAGATATTTTTATCCTGAAATTGAAAATGTATATTCTTGGTGGTCATATAGATTTAAGGCAAGGGAAAAGAATACAGGCTGGCGTATTGATTATTTTTATTACATCAGATAATCTTTAAAAGAAAGGCTTAAGGATGCTAAGATTCACTCGGAGATTTTAGGAAGTGATCATTGCCCTGTAGAACTTGATTTTTGAATAAATCTTTCTTACGATTGTGATAAAAAGTATGAAAAATTCTTTTTTATTACCAAGAGCTAATAATTAAATATATGCCTTATATTTAGTTATTAAATGCAGCTGTAGCCTTAAAGAAAACATATACAAAATATTATTAATAATTAATGCTTATTTTATAATATTTTATAGTAGTTTCCTTTATTGCTGCAGTTCTTTTTTGTATAATATATGAAAAAAATAATTTAATTTATATCGTTTTTACTGGAAAGCAAAAAGAAATTAGTGGTATAGTTGTATCAGTAAGAATTATCAAATTAAGGAGGTGGGTATACAAATTAACTGAAAGCAGTTAAAAATCTGCTTTTTATTGTGAGAAATACCGATTGACATAATGGAGAAAGAATGATAAAATTTTAACAAGCTAGTTAAAAAAATAACAAGCTTTCTTATCCGGTTAAAAAAACCACCGGTAATCCGGTAATTTGAAGGGAGATTTTCGATGGAAAATAAGACTCGTAACATCATTGACAGTGTTGAATCACTTGAGAAGGCTCTTAAGAAACTTCGTGCAGCACAGGCTGAATTTGCTACCTACTCTCAAGAACAGGTAGATAAGATATTCTTCGCTGCCGCTACAGCAGCTAACCAACAGAGACTTCCACTTGCACATATGGCTGTTGAAGAAACAGGAATGGGTATAGTTGAAGATAAGGTTATCAAAAATCACTATGCTGCAGAATATATTTATAACAAGTATAAAAACTCTAAGACCTGTGGTGTTATAGAAGAGGATAAGGAATTTGGTATAACCAGAGTTGCAGAGCCTCTTGGTATACTTGCAGCAGTAATTCCTACAACCAATCCTACTTCAACCGCTATATTTAAGACTCTTATTGCACTTAAGACAAGAAACGGTATTATTATAAGCCCACACCCAAGGGCTAAAAAAATGTACAGCAGAGGCTGCAAGGGTCGTACTTGAGGCTGCTGTTAAAGCCGGAGCACCTGAGGGTATCATTGACTGGATAGATGTACCTAGTCTTGAGATGACTAACTTAGTTATGAAAGAATGTGACTGTATACTTGCAACTGGTGGTCCTGCGATGGTTAAGAGTGCTTATTCATCAGGAAAACCTGCACTTGGCGTAGGTGCCGGTAACACTCCTGCTATTATAGATGAGTCTGCCGATATCCTCATGGCAGTTAACTCAATCATTCACTCAAAAACCTTTGATAATGGTATGATTTGTGCTTCTGAGCAGTCAGTTATTGTAGATGCAAAGATTTATGATACAGTTAAGGCTGAGTTCAAGAGAAGAGGCTGCTACTTCCTTAAGAAGGATGAGATTGAAAAAGTCCGTAAAACAATTATTATAAACGGAGCTCTTAATGCTAAGATAGTTGGACAGAAAGCTGCTACTATAGCTGAACTTGCAGGCGTTAAAGTAGATCCTGCTACAAAGATACTTATTGGTGAGGTTACAAGTGTAGAGCTTAGTGAGGAATTTGCTCACGAGAAACTTTCCCCTGTACTCGCTATGTACAAATCAAAAGACTTTGCAGATGCACTTGATAAGGCTGAGAGGCTTGTAGCTGACGGTGGTTACGGACATACATCTTCTCTTTATGTAAATACTGTTACTGAAAGAGAAAAGATTGCTGAATTTGGCGAGCGTATGAAGACCTGCCGTGTACTTGTAAATACACCTGCTTCTCAGGGTGGTATTGGTGATATCTACAACTTTATGCTCACTCCATCACTTACGCTTGGCTGTGGTTCTTGGGGAGGCAACTCTGTTTCTGAAAATGTTGGAATCAAGCAGTTGTTAAATATCAAGAATGTAGCTGAGAGGAGAGAAAATATGCTTTGGTTTAGAGCACCTGAAAAGGTTTATTTCAAAAAGGGATGTCTTCCTGTTGCTCTTGAAGAGTTAAGAGATGTAATGGATAAGAAGAAAGTCTTCATCGTAACAGATACCTTCCTTTTCCAGAATGGTTATACAAAGCCAATTACAGATAAGTTAGATCAGTTAGGAATATTACACCAGACCTTCTCTGATGTCGCCCCTGATCCTACACTTAACTCAGCTAAAAAGGGTGCAGAACTTATGAGAAGTTTCGGTCCTGACTGCATTATCGCTATTGGTGGTGGTTCAGCTATGGATGCGGCAAAGATTATGTGGGTACTCTATGAGCATCCTGAAGTAGACTTCTATGATATGGCTATGCTTTTCATGGATATTAGAAAGAGAGTTTACACCTTCCCTAAGATGGGTGAGAAGGCTTACTTTATAGCTGTTCCTACATCTGCAGGTACAGGTTCAGAGGTTACTCCTTTTGCGGTTATTACTGATGAAGTTACCGGAAATAAGTATCCTCTTGCAGATTATGAACTTCTTCCAAACATGGCTATCATAGATGCTGATATGATGATGAATGCTCCTAAAGGACTTACTTCATCTTCAGGTATAGATGCTGTTTCACATAACCTTGAGGCACTTGCATCAGTTATGGCAACAGACTTTACAGACGGTATTGCAAAACAGTCCTTACAGATGTTGTTTGAGTATCTTCCAAGGGCTTACGATAATGGACCAAATGATCCTGAGGCAAGGGAAAAGGTTGGTCATGCTGCTTGTATGGCAGGTATGGCGTTTGCAAATGCTTTCCTTGGCATAATGCACTCTATGGCACATAAACTCGGTGCTTTCCATCATATACCACACGGTATAGCAAATGCACTTATGATGGAGCAGGTTATCCGTTTCAACGCTTCAGAAGTACCTACAAAGATGGGAACCTTCCCACAGTATCAGTATCCAAAGACTCAGAGGAAGTATGCAGAAGTTGCAGAAGCTCTTGGTTTCAAAGGTAAAAATGATGCTGACAGTGTTGAGAAACTTATTGCAGGCATCAGAGAACTTCAGGTTAAGATTGGCATTAAGAGAAGTATCAAGGATTACGGAATTAAGGAAGAAGATTTCCTTGCTACTCTTGATGATATGACGGAGAAAGCATTTGATGATCAGTGTACAGGCTGCAACCCAAGATATCCACTTATAAGTGAAATGAAGCAGATGTATCTCAATGCTTACTATGGTAATAACAACGAAACAGTTTAATGTAAATGGGGAGGTTTGTTATGAAAGTTGAAAATATTCTTGTAAAGCGTCCTGGCAAAACAGTTTACAGAGATGGTAATAAGGTAATTAAGTTGTTTGATGCTCAGTATTCAATGGCTGACATTCTCAATGAGGCTCTTAACCAGGCAAGAGTTATGGAAACAGGTCTTAATATACCTAAATTACATGGGGTTACTGAAATTGATGGAAAAACTGCCATTGTACTCGATTATATCGAAGGTAAGACTTTTGAGCATATAATGAATGAACATCCTGAAAAGATGGATGAATTTCTTGACAGATTTATAGCTATACAGGCTGATGTACATTCAAGAAAAGCTCCTATGCTTAATAGACAGTACGATAAGTTTTATAAGAAAATTACAGATTCCAGCTTCGATGCTACAACCAGATATGATTTACATTCAAGACTTGATGCTATGAAGCGTCATGACAAGCTCTGCCATGGCGATTTCAACCCAAGTAATATTATCATTACTGCTAATGATGATGTTTACATAGTTGACTGGGCACACGCAACCCAGGGTAATGCTTCTGCAGATGTTGCAAGAACCTACTTACTTTTCTACTTAAGCGGAAGAGAAGAGCTTGCTGATAAGTATCTCAATCTTTTCTGTGAAAGAACTGATACAGCCAAGCAGTATGTCCAGAAGTGGCTTCCTATTGTTGCTGCGTCACAGTCTGTAAAGGGAAATAAAGAAGAGGTTGGCCTTCTTAGCCGTTGGGTAAATGTTGTTGATTATATGTAAAATAATTTTAATTTTAGGCAGTGCCTTTTGGTACTGCCTCTTTTCTGTTTAAAGAAAAAATGTTATAATATAAATGCATGGCTAAAAAATATATGACATATTCTGTTACTGCTTATACTAAAAATAATTAGTATAATAATGAGATAAATTATAGGAGAGCCGCTATGGGAAAGATTACCAACATAAAAAAACAGACGGATAACAGGTTCTTAAATATTTATGAACTTGATAATATTCATAAATCAGGTAGAAAAGGCAAGTATTTTGTTGCTTCAAGGGCAAAAGACATAGACAGCTTAAAAATCACTACAGGGAAGAATAATCCTGATGGTGTTATCATTTATGCACTTGCCGGAAAAAATAAGGATAAGGTAGTGCTTATTAGACAATACAGATATCCTATCAATGATTATATTTATGAATTTCCGGCAGGCCTTGTAGAAGAAGGGGGAAGATTTTAGAGAAGCAGCCTCCAGGGAAATATTTGAAGAAACAGGAATGGAATTTATCCCGCTCCCTGCACCTGATGGCTATGACAGACCATTCTTTACTACAATTGGTATGACAGATGAATCCTGTTCTACTGTATTTGGATATTGCGAAGGAGAGCCCTGTAATGAACATCAGGAAGACAGTGAAGAAATTGAGGTAATTTTAGCTGATAAATCTGAGGTTAAAAGGATATTAAAAGAGGAAAAGGCAGCAATTATGACAGCATATATGCTAATGCACTTTATTAAAGATGAAGAACCTTTCGAGTTCTTAAAGGAGGAGTAATTTGAGCGTTTTTGAAATACTTGGACCTATTATGGTAGGTCCATCAAGTTCGCATACAGCAGGCGCCTGCAGGATAGGTCTTATTACAGCAAAACTTTTAGGCGAAAGGCCTATTAAGGCTGAAATTATACTCTCCGGTTCATTTGCAGCTACCGGTAAGGGGCATGGAACAGATAAAGCAATTGTTGCCGGGCTTTTAGGTTTTGAACCGGATGATATGAGAATACCTGATAGTTTTGAATTAGCCGGAAGCTTTGGGCTTGATTTTGAAATTAAGCATAATGAAGTCAAGGATGCCCATCCAAACACTGCAATAATTACTGCTATTGGTGAAAAAGGCAGACAGGTATGTGTACAGGCTGCCTCTATAGGCGGTGGACGAATTAAAGTAAATAAGATAGATGGAATTGAGGTAAATTTTTCAGGCGTCTTACCTACACTTATAGTTAATAATATTGATGAACCGGGACATGTAGCCGCCGTTACCGGGACTCTGTCAAGAAGTGGTTTTAATATAGCCAATATGCAGCTTTATCGTAACAAAAGGGGCGGCACTGCAGTAATGATAGTTGAAATGGATCAAAAAATGTCACCTGAACTTATTAAAGAGGTTGAAAACCTGAAAGGAGTGCTTAGAGTTACCTATGTATGATTCTTTAGAGGAAATTGTATCAGTCTGTGAAAATGAAAATATTTCTTTCCCTGACTTAATTATAAGAGAAGATGCTGCTGACGCTGATATTACAGTGGAAGAAGAAGTCAGTAAGATGAATGTCATGTGGCAGGCAATATTAAATGGAGCAAGAAATTATGATCCAAATCTCAAGTCAAGGAGTGGACTTGTAGGAGGAGACGGGTTTAACTTTCAGACCTACAGGGAAACTCATACTACTATCTGCGGTGATTATATGGGCAGAGTTATACAGGCAGCTATAGAAACTTCTGAGTCCAATGCCTGCATGAAGAGAATAGTGGCAGCCCCTACTGCCGGTTCCTGTGGAGTACTCCCTGCTGTTTTAGTTCCATTTTATGATGAATATAAGATTTCTGATGACGAGATGGTAAAGTCCCTTTTCGTTGCAGCCGGTATAGGTGAAGTTGTTGCAAAGAGAGCTTCAATTTCAGGTGCAGAAGGTGGGTGTCAGGCTGAAATGGGTACCGCTGCCGCAATGGGAGCCGCTGCCCTTGTATATCTAAAAGGAGGCTCTCCAATGCAGATGATAACAGCTGCCGGCATGGCTATTCAAAATCTTTTAGGACTTGTCTGCGATCCCGTGGCCGGACTTGTTGAAGTTCCCTGTGTAAAAAGAAATGTAATAGGTGCTGTAAATGCCTGTTCTGCAGCTGATGTAGCTCTGGCAGGTATAACAGTGAGAATACCGCCTGACCAAATTATAGATGCTATGAAGGATGTAGGAGACAGCCTTAATTCCAGGTTTAAGGAAACCGCAAGAGGAGGACTTGCCATCACTCCTGAAGGAATAAAAATAAGAGAACTTGTCAGGTAGCTTGATACCTGATTAAAATAGTGGTAGAATAATCTTTTAGATTATATATTTCCAAATTTTTTATATATTTTTTGGATAAAGGATGGATAATGGGCAAATACGCAATTGAAGTTGAAAAAAAGTAGGAATGAAATTTAATATGAGTTCCGAAAAAGTTGATGATCTTAAAGACTATGTAATTAAATTGTTAAAAAAAGCAGCTTAATTACAAAGAGTTCTGGGCATTAAAAGATATTTCCTTTAAAATAAAAAAAGGAGACAGGGTAGGTTTGGTCGGTCTTAATGGAGCCGGCAAAAGTACACTTCTAAAGGTTATTTCGGGAGTATTAAAGCCAACAGAAGGAAGAGTGAAGATATCAGGGAATATTGCACCTTTGTTGGAACTTGGTGCGGGATTTAATAAACAGTATACAGGGGCTGAAAACATATATCTTTATGGAGCAATGTTAGGCCACTCCAAAGCATTCTTAAATGAAAAATATCAAGAAATTGTGGATTTTTCAGAACTTGGAGACTTTATAAATGTACCTGTTAAAAACTATTCTTCAGGCATGAAATCCCGGCTTGGTTTTGCAATTGCAACGATAGTTGAACCTGATATATTGATTCTAGATGAGGTACTTTCTGTAGGAGATGCCAAATTTAGAAAAAAAAGTACTAATAAAATTAAGTCTATGATTGAGAACGATGTTACCGTACTTTTTGTATCTCATTCAATTGAACAGGTACTGGATCTTTGTAATAAAGCTATTCTTTTAGAGAAGGGACACCTTGCAGCTTACGGAACTTCTGAGGAAATAGCAGAACTTTATCAAAATAAATTGGATGAAAAATAATAATACAGAGGTAATATATGATAGTTAAAGATAAAGTAGGCTTAATGTCTAAAATGGCAATATTTGAAAAGTCAAAATCAGGTAAGGCTGTACTTAAGGACATTAGCTTTTTTAGATCTGATCATATAAGATGGGCTTTATTAAAAACAGGTGCAAGTGTCACAGTTGGATATGCCTTGATTTTGATACTTATTGTTTTATACAATCTTGAGTACCTTATTAAAAACGCTACAAGTCTTGATTACAAAACACTCGGCTTCAAAATTTTAGGCGCTTACCTGATTGTTATGGTAATATATTTGGTATTTACATTTTTTTATTCCGTATATAGCTACATTACAAACAAGAAAAAATTTACAAAATATAACAAATTATTGTTAAAGCTTGAACGCATGTATGATGAGGAGTCAGAGGAGGACATTAAATGATTCAGCTGCTTTTAATAAGAGACAGTATTAAGAATGTAGTTACAAAATATAATTCTGCGATAACCCCAATTTTCAGGTTTCTTGCAGCCTTCATTACATTTGCCCTAATAAATGGGAATTTAGGTTATAATGAGAAACTTACCGGAATTTCAGTTATAGTTTTATTATCAGCTATATCTGCTTTCCTTCCAACCGGAGTCACTGTGTTTTTTGCAGCCATGCTTATGATTGTACATATATATTCTGCTTCAATGTTTCTATCATTTATATTTATTATTATTATTGCTATACTTTATTTTATGTTAATTAGATTTGCCCCCGGATACAGTGCACTTGTTATCGCAGTACCGGTACTTTCATTTTTCCATCTGGAAGCTCTTACACCAATGGCTGTAGGACTTACCGGGAGTCCTATTTCAATATTTGCTATTATACCGGGAATTTTGGTTTCAACACTTTTCAATATTATTAAGGAAGCTGTCAAAATGTCTTCAGGCAGCGTACAGATAGAAGATAATCTTCAGACCTATGTGTTTGTCATAAAATCTTTAATTGAAAATAAACTTATGATACTGATGATAGCTGCTGCAATAGGTGTATTTTTCGCTACCTACATATGCAGACGGCTTGCTGTTTCCAATGCATATGTTTTAGGGATAATAGTCGGAATGATAGCTAATTTAATTATAATGATAGTTGGTGGACTGATATTTGAAATAAAGATTGATGTTCTGTGGGTTTTTATAGGAACTTTATTGTCTGGAGGATTGGCTCTTATAGTACAATTCTTTAATTACCTATTAGATTACAGTTCCGTTGAGCATTTGCAATTTGATGATGACGATTATTTTTATTATGTAACAGCAGTACCAAAACTTTCTGTTACATCCCCTGATCTCAATATTTTAAAAATTAATGGTAATGAAGACGCAGAGAAGGAATAAGTGTTAAATGGAAACAATAATAGAAACAATAAGTGATTATTTTACCTGGCTTACCTTACCGGCATTTAAATTGACAGATGTATTAGAAATACTTATTTTAGCCTTTATAATTTATAATATTATAAAATGGATAAAATACACCAGAGCTTGGACTTTATTTAAGGGCTTGTTAGTATTGCTTGTCTTTTCTATGTTTGCAGCAATAATGCAGTTTGATGTGATTTTGTGGATAATCAGAAACACACTGAGCGTAGGCATTATTGCCTTAGTTATTATTTTCCAGCCGGAGCTTCGAAGAGCACTGGAGGATCTTGGCAGAAGAAACCTATTTCCAAAATTTATTAGTTTGTCTGAGTCTGATGATAACAATAGGTTTTCTGACAGGACGATAGAAGAACTTATCAAAGCTTCTTTTGAGCTTGCAAGAAATAAAACCGGAGCACTTGTTGTAATTGAAAAAAATTCAAGTCTTATTGAGTATGAAAAAAGCGGCATACCGGTTGATGCACTGGTTAGCAGCCAATTGCTCATCAATATATTTGAACATAATACGCCCCTTCATGACGGAGCGGTTATTATGAAGGGTGACAGGATAGTATCTGCAACCTGTTATCTGCCGCTCTCTGCCAATATGTCGCTTAGCAAAGAACTTGGAACCAGGCATAGGGCTGCGGTTGGCGTCAGTGAGGTAACAGACAGCCTGACAATTGTAGTTTCTGAAGAGACAGGTAAGGTTTCACTTGCCAAAGATGGAAAATTAATAAGAAATGTAGATGGTGGAAAACTTAAATCCGAACTGGTTAAATTCCAAAAATTAGATCCTTTTGCTAATGAAACAAAATTAAAATGGCAGAAGGTTAAAAAACATCTGTTTCGCAATAGACAGGATGGAGATGATTAGTTATGAAAAAGCTGTTTACTGAAAATATAGTACTTAAGCTTGGCTCGGTAGTTATAGCAATTATACTATGGATTTTAGTTGTATACACCTATGATCCTGTGGCAACTACCAATTTTACATTAGGAGTAGACATTATAAATGGTGACTCTATAGCTTCTTCCGGTAAAGTGTATGAAGTTATAGAAGGTGATACTATCACTATAAGAGTAAAGGCAAATGCAAGTCTTATCAAGAACCTCAAGGCTTCTGATTTTAAAGCTACTGCAGATGTATCCAAATTATCACCTACCTATCATGCCAATATTGATGTAGTTTGTACCAAGTCTGATAATGTCGAAATAACTATAGTGGGAAGTGCCAAGCTTCTTGCTGTTAAGCTTGAGGACCTTGTCACCAAGCAATTCTCTGTAACTGTAGAAAAATCCGGTGAGGCTAAGTCTGGGTACTATGTCGGAGAAGCTATTGCAAAGCCTAATCTTATTACGGTTAGCGGAGGTAAGACATCTGTTGAAAAAATATCTGTAGTTAAGGTAAAAGCTGATATTGACGGAGCGAATGCTTCCTTTAATTTAGATGGCACTCCAATAGCCTATGATTCAGATGGAAATGAGATTACTACAGGAAGCCTTAAATTTTCTGATAATCCTGTAAGTATTGCCGTCAATGTATATAAGACAAAGACCGTTTCTATCGTTGTAGAATCACATGGCGAGCCGTATAAGGGTTATTCAGTACAAGACATTGATTATGAACCTAAGACAGTTACAGTAGCAGGAGCTGATAAATTACTTTCAAAATTAACTGCAATAACTATACCACTAAATATAGAGGGAAAAATTACGGATGTAGAAGCTTCCATCAATCTCTCTGACTATATAGAAGAAGGAATATATCTGGTAGACAAAGATGTTGTTATTAATGCTAAGTGTAATATAGTCCGCCTTGGTACTAAAGAAGTTGAGATACTTCCTTCTGATATCAGCTTAAATAATAAATCTGATGCATTTAACTATGAATTTACCGGTTCTGAAAAAATTACTGTTACACTTAGCGGCTTATCCGATAAGCTAAAAAATATTGAAAAAACAGATATTGAACCATATATTGACTTATCTAACATTAGAGAAGCCGGAGACTATTCTTATGTTGTAAAATTTAAGGATATTGATGGCGTGAAAATCGAAAGTAATAAAGCAGTTACAATAAAAGTTACGGATATTGGTAATAATTCAGATTCTACAGTTTCTGAAAGTGCTATAGATATTTCCACTTCTTCTGCGGCAAAAAGTAAAGAAGAGTATGATAATGATAAAGGCACCGCTGGTGAATCTGATAAAAATGATGAAAAAACATCAGATTTAGAGAATAAAAACGAATGAGGCAGGATTAGATGAAAGTTTTATCAAATGTAATAAAGAATTTTAAAAAGTTCAGATTTTTTTAATATTTGAACTCGTGAAGAAGGATATTAAACTAAAATACAGGCGTTCCTATTTGGGCATACTTTGGACCCTGCTTGAACCGCTTTTAACAATGATAGTACTTACCATTGTTTTCTCGGGTTTTTATGGAAAAAGCGACAGATCTTTCCCTATCTATGTACTTTCAGGCAGGCTTTTGTATAGTTTCTTCTCTTCGGGTACAAAGGCCGCCTGCAAGTCCATAAGAAGTAATGCTTCAATAATTAAGAAAGTATATGTTCCTAAATACATATACCCATTTTCTACAATTATAGCAAACTACCTGATATTTTTGGTTTCACTTTCTGTCTTGGTTATAGTTTCCCTTGTTTTGGGAGTATATCCGACCAAACATATATTTGCAGCTCTAATTCCTCTTGTAACTCTTTTATTTATGACTATAGGAATAGGAATGGTACTTGCGACTATGGCAGTTTTCTTTAGGGATTTAGAGTATCTTTGGGAAGTCATGCTTATGCTGATAATGTATTCTTCTGCCATATTCTACAATCCTAAGAAGGTTATTAAGCATGGCTATGGATGGATAATTCAGTATAATCCTGTTTATGCTTGTATAAATAATTTTAGAAATGCTATTTATGGAAGCCCTATCGATAAATGGAGTTTATATTATTCTGTTACAATTGCACTTTCAAGTGTGATAATAGGACTCTTTGTATTCTATAAAAAACAGGATAAATTTATACTAAATATTTAGGTGTGATTAACTTATGAATATAAAAGAACTTACCTATGCCTTGTTTGCCCTAAACTATAGATTGGGTTCGCTTTTTTCCATTAAAAAGGGGCTTGTATTCTCAGTAATGACACATGATGGTTCTGAAAGTGGAAATATTAAGGCTTTGACCAATTATATGAGCAAAAAAGGTAAATATCAATTTTATTATATGGCTAAGGAGGAGAGGAAAGCCTTTTTCCATCTCCTCTTTGTGATACCCTTCATTATGAGCAGAGCAGAGATAATTCTTATGGATAATGCATTTATGCCAATGTCATATTTTAAAATACGAAGAGAAACTGCTGTACTACAACTGTGGCATGGAACAGGCAGTATCAAAAAATTTGGTCAGGACAGTAATACCGGCAGAGTTAAGCTTCTTGAAAAAAAGATAAACAGCAATATAGACTATCTTTTTGTTAATTCTGATTTACTTGTAGAAGAGTACGCAGGTGCTTTTGGCATTGATAGGAACAAGGTTTACGCCACAGGACTGCCCAGAACTGATTGGCTCTTAAAATTTATAAATGATAATGATAAATCTCAAAAACAAAATGAAATTAAAAATAAAATATCAATGGCATATAATATTGTTTTTAAGTGGTAAAAAAATAATCTTATATGCTCCTACTTTTAGGGATGATGAAGTAAATAATCCTAAGCTTCATATTGATATATTAAAGCTGTTATCTAAACTGGATGATGACTCAATAATATTTTTAAGACTTCATCCTTTTGTAAGCATGGCTTTTAGCCATAAAAATATTTCAGATAGAGTTGTAAATGTTTCAGATTATTCAGATTTGAATGAACTGATGGCTGTATCAGATGGACTGATAACTGATTATTCTTCATTGATTTTCGATTACTGTGTCCTAGACAGGCCTATGTACTTCTTTGCTGATGACATAGTGGATTTTGGTTTGAATGGAAGAGGATTTTATTTAGACTATAATAAAGACCTGCCGGGCATTATACCCATGACAGAAGAAGAACTTGGAGATATTATATCTAAAGACCTGTTGCAGGGTGAAAGTGAAAAAATCAAATTACTTAGAAGAGAATTTGTAAAAAAATATTATAAATGGTTAGATGGCAACTCAGCCAAAAGAGTTTATGCGACAATTGTAGAATAGATAAGTGCTGTTACTAAGAAAATATTCCCGGCAACAGCACCTATCCTTACTACAGAGAATTTTTTTAATTAAACTTAATAAGCATTTTTTATTAATAAAACCCTTTGAAAAAAGTAAGAAAAAGTATCTTAAAATCAAGTCCAAGTGACCAATTCTCTATGTAATACAGGTCACAGTCTATTCTCTTTCTAATGGAAGTATCTCCTCTAAATCCATTTACCTGAGCCCAACCGGTTATACCCGGCCTCACCTGATGTTTTACATTGTAACGAGGTACTTCTTCTTGAAATTTTTCTACAAAGAAAGGACGTTCAGGTCTTGGACCCACTAAACTCATGTCACCTTTAAGTACGTTAAAAACCTGAGGAAGTTCATCTATACTGGTTTTTCTTATAAATCCACCTATCTTGGTTACCCTTGGATCATTTTTAGTAGTCCAGGCTTTTTTCTCTGCACCGGCATCCTGAAGTTTCATAGAACGAAATTTATACATATTAAATTCTTTATTGTGAAGTCCTACTCTTATTTGTTTAAAAATCAGAGGCCCTGGTGATGTAAGTTTTATTAGTATACTGACTATCAGCATAGGAAGGCCAAATACCAGCAGCATACATACTGCACCAAATAAATCTACAATGCGCTTAATAAATTTATTAAACGAATTGCTAAGAGGTACATTTCTAATATTGATTACAGGTAATCCATCAATATCCTCTGTATGTGCAGTAGTTGGAATTACATTATTATAATCCGGCACAAACTGTGTGTGAACTCCGCTTTTCTCACAAATTGCAACTATCTGTTCCAATTTATTATAATCTTTAAGCCTAAGAGTAATGGCTATTTCGTCTAAATTATGGGTACTGCACATAGCTTCAAGTTCTGAAATAGAGCCCAAAACCTTTATGTTTCTGTATTCTGAACCTCTTGCTTTACCATCATCCAGAATCCCTAATATCCTATATCCCCATTGTGGATTTGATATTAATCTATCTATATAGCTTTCTGCTGCTGAACTATAGCCCACTATCAGCATATGCTTTTGATTAAATCCCTTTCTCCTTGCAGCATGAAGTAATTTTCTCAAGAAGAAACGAAATGTCCATCCAAAAAAAACATTTACCCCATAAAATATCAGTATAAAAGAACGTGAAATATCTCTTTCCTTTAATATGTAAAGCAAAACCGGAAATGTAATAACAGCTATCGTATTTGCCTTAAAAAAATTCCACATTTCAAATCTTAGCCTGATTTGACGCATAGGAGAATAAACTCCCGAAGCCAGATATATGAATAAATATATAGGCAGCAGATATATTAAAAACTTCATGTAGTGTATAAGCGGCCACCACATTGTATGTTCAGGTGGAAATATTTCAAATTTTATAAGCCAGGCATATACAAAAGATAAAATTGTTATAAGCATATCGCAGATTATATAAACTCTGTTAAGTATTTTTTGGTTTTCTCTAATCATCTATGGTACTCCTAATAGTTAATGCTATTATTATAGTACATTTTTATATAATTTTCTACAAAAAAAGACACAAAGAATTCACAGTAACATGATAAAATATTCACAATTATGGTGTGCATATGAAACTAAAAAAGTTAAGCACTTACTCGTTCTTATACGAAGAAAGGATAAAACATGGATGAGAGACAAAATAATGGTACAAATAAGGCATTATTAATACTTGTGCTGATTTTCTGTATGATAATTGCGGGAATGATAGGTTTTGGCATAACCGGCTTTAATGCACTTACAAGCAGAACAGTTGTTACAGATGGACTTAACGGACAAGGTGAAAAAAATCATTCTGACAACAGCAGCGGCTCTAATAAAAATTTACCTGAAACAAAAGAAAGCGTAAAACTCCCCAGTACCGGTACTTATTCAAAACTGGCAGAAGAGAGAACTGCTGATTTATCTGATGTAGTCGATGCAGCTATGCCATCTCTTGTAGCTATAACTACAGAGGGTGAAGAGAGTATTATGAGCTGGTTTGGAAGACAAACAAGAAAAACTAAGGATATGGGTTCAGGGGTGATTGTTGATAAAGACGCCAAAAGCTTATTTATAATTACCAACAATCATGTAATTGATGGTGCTACACATTTAGCAGTAGCTTTTTTTGATGGAAGCACAGCCAAAGGTAAAATTAAAGGAAGAGCAGCCTATACAGACTTAGCCCTTATAGAAGTAAGGCTTTCCGAGCTTAATAAGAAAACTATAGATAAGGTAAAAGTGGCTAAAATAGGGGATTCTGATAAGTTAAAAGTAGGACAGATGGCTATGGCTATAGGAAATGCCCTAGGCTATGGACAATCTCTGACTGTCGGATATATAAGTGCAAAAGACAGGGTAGTCACAGTTAACGATATTACAATGAAACTCATTCAGACAGATGCCGCTATTAATCCCGGAAATTCAGGTGGAGCACTTTTAAATCTCAATGGGGAAGTAGTGGGTATTAATTCCGCAAAATTTTCAGATAGAGCTGTAGAAGGTATGGGCTATGCTATCCCCATGGCTACAGTAAAACCTCTTATAAGTGAACTCAAAACTTCTAAAAATCTTACTGATAAAGAGAGAGGTTATTTAGGAATATATTATAAAGAAATAGATGATGCTTCGCATGAAGCTTTCAATATGCCTTATGGACTATATATTTCAGATGTAGCCGAAAAAGGTGGTGCAAAAAAGGCAGGCCTTATTAAAGGTGATATAATTGCAGCACTAAATGATAATGAGACCTTGAAATCAGACGCTATTAACTCTATAATTTTAGGTAAGCGGAAAGGTGATAAAGTTAAGGTAACATTTTACAGGTATGAAAATGGTGAATATATAAAGCATGATGTTACTGTTACACTTGCTGAAAAACCTGGAGTTAATAATTAGATTTTGGAGGTTTCCTTGATTAAAGAATTTGAGTTATTTGCACCCTGCCACTTTGGTTTAGAGGCAGTGTTAAAAAGAGAAATTATAAACCTTGGTTATGAGGTGACTGAAGTTGTTGATGGAAGGGTTTCATTTAAGGGCAGTGCAGAAGCTATTGCAAGATGTAATGTATTTCTTAGAACCACTGAAAGAGTGCTGCTTAAGGTTGGCAGTTTCAAGGCTGTTACCTTTGATGAACTCTTTGAAAAGACCAAGTCACTTCCTTGGGAAAATTTCATTCCCAAGGATGGTAAGTTTTGGGTGAAAAAGGCATCTTCAATAAAGAGCAGGCTCTTTTCTCCCTCTGATATTCAAAGAATAGTAAAGAAAGCTATAGTTGACAGGTTATCCGGCAAATATAATCTTCTTAGATTTCCTGAAGATGGAAGTGAGTATCCAATTAGAATTACTATTTTAAAAGATGAGGTTACTGTTGGACTTGATACTTCCGGAGAGTCTCTTCACAAAAGAGGATATAGAAAGCTTACCGTAAAAGCTCCTATCACAGAAACATTGGCAGCTGCACTCATCAGCCTTACTCCGTGGAAGAAAGACAGGCTTCTAATAGATCCTTTCTGTGGAAGCGGCACTATACCTATTGAAGCAGCTATGATAGGACTTAATATTGCACCAGGCATAAAAAGAGAGTTCCAGGCCATGACTTGGGATAATATCCTGCCTAAAAGCCTATTTAAGGAAGCTAAAAAAGAGGCAGAGAATCTTATAGACAGAGAAACCAAACTTTCTATCCGTGGTTATGATCTTGATTCTTCAGCCCTTGATGCCGCAAGAGGCAATCTTTTGCTTGCAGGACTTGAGGGAAATATTCATTTTCAGCAGAGAGATATGAGAGATATAAGCAGCGCAAAAAAGTATGGCTTTATTATTACCAACCCGCCATATGGCGAAAGACTTGAGGAAAAAGATGCTATGCCTGAACTTTATAAAGAAATGGGGAAGGCTTTCTCAAAACTTGATGAATGGTCATATTACATTATTACAGGCTTTGAAGATGCTCCCAAATATTTTGGAAGAAAGCCTGATAAAAATAGAAAGATATATAACGGTATGATGAAGACATATTTTTACTCATATCAGGGGGCAAAACCTCCAAGACAAAAATTGACTGATTAACTTATTATCATTTTTACTTGAAAAACTATATTATTGCTGTATAATAGATATGTTGGTTATTATTAGCAATTTAAAAATTCAGCCTAAATGTTTTGGAGTAATTTGAAATGAACTCAAATGGTAAAAAAAAAGAGCTTAGGAAAATAACGGCAGCCAGTGTTTCATTTATGACAGTGGCTCTGTTGTTTTCCTCTATTTTTTCGGGACAGAAGGTTGAAAGAATAACTCTTTGGAACAGTTCTGTTAAAGCTGCTGTAACCATACCCGGCAATTATCTTGAGACTAAAAATAAAGCTGCTGCAGCTTCAGACGGCTTTGAGATGGTTCAGTCAAATTTTGTATTTGATAGGGATAAAATGCCTGATAATTATGTAGTTATACCAAAACAGGATAAAGAAAATCAACTTGCAGTAATTACAGATGAATATAATTATAGAACCGTATATCTGGACATAAAAATAAAATCAAAAAAATTTTTTATAATTCTTCTTCAGTTAAAAAGATATTTCAAATCAAGGGAATTTAATGGCGAACCTGAAAAAAATGATATTTCCGCCTTATCTGAATGCATTTTTAAATGGAAAATCCTGAAGTATCTGAAAAAGACAAAGAAGCTTATGAAAAAAGTTGAAAAATGGCAGTGAAAAAGCAACAAGTAAGTGATGATCCTATCATAAATATTAAAAATATTAAATGAAAATACATCTTTTACAAGGTTAGCCCTTACTTTTAATAAGTTATATATTCCTGAACTATTTGAAGATGATGATAATTATTATATTTCTCTCAAAAAACCAAAGGATGTATATAATAAGATATTAGTAATTGACTTAGGTCATGGCGGAAAAGATGCAGGTACCTTCAGTGGTGACAGCCGGACATTTGAAAAGGATACCGTTCTGGCTTTTGGTTTGAAATTAAAAGAATTTTTCGATAAACAGAATGATATCAAGGTGTATTTTACCAGAACAAGGGATACCTTCCTATATAGAAGAACCAGGGTTGATTTAGCAAATGGATTAGGAGCTGATTTCTTTTTGAGTATACACAATAATAACTATACTGTAGAAGGCAGTCCTATTAATTTTAATGAGGTCAGAGGCAGTGAAATACACTATAATGAAAAAATTAAAAATACAAAGGTTAGCTCAAAAAGATTTGCAACATTAATATTAGATGGGATTTGCAATTCAATTCATACAAAGAAACGAGGTGTAGTTGAAGGCAGCGGATATTATGTTTTGGGACATACCACCATGCCCTCGGCCCTTGTAGAAATTGGATATTTGACAAATAAAAATGACTTAAAAATAATTTTAAACAGTGAAAAAATGACTGCCTGTGCCGAAGCTGTTTACAAGGCTGTAGTTCAGGCTTTCAAGGAAAATGAGGAATAATGGAAAAAATAGTTTTTGCCACAACAAATGACGGTAAAGTTAAGGAAATTAAAGAAATACTTAAGGATTTTCCTATTGAAGTAGTATCAATGAAAGAAATGAATATTTCTATAGATATAGAGGAAAATGGTGCTGATTTTGAAGAAAATTCTCTTATTAAAGCAAGAGCCCTTGCAAAGCTTACAGGAATTCCGGCTCTTGCAGATGACTCAGGTCTTGAGATAGATTATCTAAATGGTGAGCCTGGAATATATTCAGCAAGATATCTTGGAAGAGATACAGACTATGATTATAAGAACAATTATATTATTGATAAACTTAGTCAGGCAAAGGGAAAAGAGAGAAGAGCCAGATTTGTGTGTGTGATTTCTTTGGTTTTGCCTGATGGCAGAGAATTTGTGAAAAGGGGGGTAATGGAAGGACTCATTGGCTATGAACAAAGGGGCGGTAATGGTTTTGGCTATGATCCAATTTTTTATTTACCTGAATATGGCAGGACTTCTGCTGAACTTTCTCCTGATGAGAAGAATAAAATAAGCCACCGAGGAAAGGCATTGCAGGCTATGAGAGAGCTCATTTTAGACTTAGTTTAATATTTAAATATTTAGTTATATGGAAAGAGGTTATTTAGTGAATATAAGTGTTAAAATCTTTGAATTATTTGTTGAAAATTCAACTCTTAAGATAGGACTAAGGGTCAGAGGTGATTATGATCCTAAGGTAAGAAAGCCTATGGTAACCGTAATTTTTGACAACGGTCAGGAAAACCGCAGAATTCCAATGCCTATACAGGCATATTATCCAAGTGAAGATTTAAAAACTTTCGACTTTTTTGCAGGATATTCTTATCTTTTGAATAGTGTTTTTTTTAAGGAGTCTGATGCAGAAAAAATAAGGATGAGCCTTGAAATATCATATGGTGATAACCTATTTGTAAGTCCTGTAATGACTGAATCAAGTGATTTGCTTATCTATGGTTCAGAATTCTACAATATAGGCTTTGGTAAAAAACATCAGGATATAGTGATTAAGCCTTTACAAATTGAACAGGAAACCAGTATTAAAAATAATATCATTTGTGCCTGTCAAGGCTTTGTAAATCTGCTTTGGAGCCTTGTTCTGATTATAACCGCAATAGCTCTTTTCCCATTATTTGTAATTGAAGCCCTGCTTAATTTTTTGTGCTGTGTTAAGTCTGCACCCAGAAATAACAAATCCGGTCTTATGAGAATTCTTTTTCACATAAAATGGAGAGTTAGTGGTATAATTAGAAAGAATTTAAGTTTCGCTTATTTAAAGTTAAGCCTTGCTAAATTGGGTTTTGATCTCTTTAAGCTGTTCAAAGTTAAGAAGAACAGAATAGTGTTTATTTCAAATAGAAGAGATGGTATCAGCGGCAACTATGAATATATTTATGACAAATTGATAGGTAATAGGGAACTTGATATCAGAACTGTCTTTGATACGGCCGAAGGTTATTTTACCTGCTTTAAGTACGGATATTATATGGCTACCGCAAAGGTGCTTTTAGTAGATGATTATATAGAACTTATTTATAAGATTCCCCGAAGAGAAGATAACTATCTCATTCAGGTTTGGCATGCCTGCGGTGCATTTAAGACCTTTGGTTTCAGCAGACTCGGAAGACCCGGTGGGCAGAAGCAGAAGAATAATGCCCATAGAAACTATGATTTTTGTACAGTTAGTTCTTCTGAAATCTGTAAATACTATGCAGAAGGCTTTGGGCTTTCACTTGAAAAGGTTGTTCCTACAGGTGTACCGAGAACTGATATCTTCTTTAGTGAGGAATATAAGGAAAAGGCAAGAAATGAAATCTACAGTAAATATCCTCATTTGAAGGGTAAAAATGTGATTCTTTTTGCTCCTACTTTCAGAGGTAATGGTAAAAAGTCTGGATATTATCCTGAAAACCGTTTCGATTTTATAAAATTATATGAGCATTTTAAAGGAGAATATGTTATTATAATAAAGCATCACCCTTTTGTGAATAACAGGGTAGAGATTCCTGCTGAATACGAAGGAAAAATCATTGATATGTCTGATAATGAAGAGTTAAATGAACTTTTATTCATTACTGATGTACTTATAACAGATTATTCTTCTGTGGTATTTGAGGCGAGTCTCCTTGACATTCCTATGTTATTTTATTCTTTTGACTTACAGAACTATATTGCAACAAGAGGATTTTATTATGAATACGACTCCTTTGTACCTGGTAAGATAGTCTACAATATGGATTCGCTCATTGAAGCCATAGACAAGAAGGACTTTGAGAGCGAGAAGATAGATGCTTTCAAGCACAAGTTCTTTGATGAGTTAGACGGCAAGGCAGGGCAGAGAGTAGCCAATTTAATAGTTAGTTTACTTGATAAATAGGAGGTTATTATGGTATTTGCAGTTATTTGTGCAGGTGGTATAGGCAGCAGAATGGGAAATGCCGAAAAGCCAAAGCAGTATCTAAATGTAGGCGGCAAACCTATTATTCTGCACACCATTGAAAAGTTTGTTGTAAATGAAGAGTTTGAGAAGATTATAGTCCTAGTTCCTGAAAGCTGGATAAGCTATACAAAGGATATAATCAACAAACATCTTAAGGGAGTGGAAAGGTTGAGGTTATGGCAGGCGGCAGCGATAGAAATTCAACTATTATGAATGCCATTAACTACATAGAAGAGAAGTTCGGTCTTGATGATGATACCATCATTGTAACCCATGATGCGGTTAGGCCTTTTGTTACACATAGAATAATTATGGATAATATAAAGGCTGCTGTTAAGGTAGGTGCCTGTGATACAGTTATCCCTGCTACGGATACAATAGTAGAAAGCATAGACGGAGAAAAGATAAGCAGTATTCCTGACCGCTCTAAAGTGTACCAGGGACAGACACCTCAGAGCTTTAGGGCAAAACGGCTTAAAGAACTTTATTTATCACTTACTGCTGAGGAGAAGGCTATACTTACAGATGCTGCTAAGATTTATCTGCTTAAGGGCGAGGCCGTACATCTTGTGAGTGGAGAGGTATTTAATATCAAGATTACCTATCCGTATGATTTAACAGTAGCTGAAACTTTGATTAATACAGACAGGGAGTAAAATATGCTAAATACCGTATATAGATTGGTTGCACCCAGGAGATTTGAGGTTGCATTTTCGGATATTGAGTTATTTAAAGATAATCAGGTCATAGTAAGACCACAGTTTCTCTCTATCTGTCATGCCGACCAGAGATATTATCAGGGGCTTCGTCCTGCAGCCATACTGAACAAAAAACTGCCTATGGCACTAATCCACGAGTCTATAGGTGTAGTCGTTCAGTCCTGTTCAGACAGGGTTAAAGTAGGCGACAAGGTGGTTATGATACCCAATACACCTGTTGAAAAAGATGAGTACATAGCTGAAAACTACCTGAGGAGCTCTAAGTTTAGGGCAAGTGGTTTCGATGGATTTATGCAGGACTTGGTAGCCCTTGATGCAGACAGGGTTGTTAAGCTTCCTGAGAGTATTGACAATCATGTAGCTGCTTTCGTTGAATTAATGAGTGTAAGTGTGCATTCAATTCTTAGATTTAAGAATTTTTCACATGGTAGAAGGAATAATATTGCTATCTTTGGAGATGGAAATTTAGGCTTTATTACAGGTATTTTCTTAAAGTCGATGTTACCTGAGTCAAAACTTTCTATTTTTGGAGTAAATGAAGATAAGCTTGCAAGCTTTTCATTTGCAGAAAATACATACAATGTAGCCAGTGAATTAAAAAATATAAGCTTTGACCATGCTTTTGAATGTGTTGGCAATGCGGCAAGCGGACAGGCTATTGAACAAATTATTGACTTTATTAATCCTGAAGGAACTATTTCACTTCTTGGTGTTTCAGAATATCCTGTTCCTATTAATACCAGAATGGTACTTGAAAAGGGATTAAGGCTTTATGGAAGCAGCAGAAGTGGGCGTGAAGATTTTAAAATGACGGTCAATATGTTAAACGAAAATCCTTGGATGGTAAATTATCTAAGCAATATAATCAATAATATTGTTCCAGTTAAGAATATACCTGACATGAATCGGGCATTTGAGCTTGATATACAAAAGCCCGGCGGAAAAACCATAATGGAATGGAACAAGTAATTTTACATACACAGCATATATGGATGAGGGGGATGTAGTTTTTGGAATGTTTTGAGATAAGCATACTTAAGTTGAATATAACTGAAACTACTTTAAACATAGATGTTAAAGTAACCGGAGATTATAAGCCTGATGTTAGAAATCCCATTGTTACTATTGTTTTTTATATCAGGAAATAAATACAGAAGGCTTCCAATTCCTATAAAAACTTACCTTCCTGAAACAAATGTGAAGAGATTTTTCATTCTGGCAGGATACTATTATTCTATAAAAGATTTATATATTGACTGTAATAAACCTGAAAATATTGAAGCTAAAATTGAGTTTACCTATGGTAATGATGTATTTACGGATATAGTTTTAGAAAAATCAGATGAACTAAAAATTTTTTTCTTCAAAAAGAATATTTAGTATCACTGTCTCAAAATAAACTGAGAATAAACTTAATAAGGACGGCCGATGATAAAAACTTGACAAATGGGATTTTAAACATTTTAAATGGAATGGTTTCATTTGTGTGGGGTTTTGTACTCTTTATCTTGGCTGTCTTTCTCATGCCTGTTTTTACTATAGAGGCTGCCCTTGAAACTATAGGGCTTCTGCACACTGCCTCCCCCAAAAAATATAACAAAATAATGAGGATTATAGAACATATCAGATGGCGGGCTGAGATAGTTATGGATAAAAAGATAGGGCTTAGCACCTTTAAGAATTTTATGACTAAACTTGGTTTTTATCTATTTAAGTTTTTCAGCCTCAAAAAAAATAGGGTTGCTTTTATATCAAACCGTAGGAATAGTATAAGTGGTAACTATGAAAATATTTATTCAGAACTAATTAAAAATAAACATATTGAAATAAAAACTGTGCTTGATACAAAAGAAAGTCTAATATCCTGCTTTAAGTATGGATACTACCTTGCAACTTCTAAAGTTATCTTAATTGATGATTACATTCGTTCAGTTTATGAAATAAAAAATCGTAATGATAACTATCTTTTACAAGTATGGCATGCCTGTGGAGCCTTTAAGACCTTTGGTTTTAGCAGGCTTAGTAAGGATGGCTGCTGGTCTCAGGATAGCCGTTCACATAGAACTTATAATTACTGTCTGGTTAGCTCAAAAAGTGTGTCTAAATATTATGCTGAAGCCTTTGGTATGAATATAGACAATGTCATTTCTACAGGCATACCAAGAACTGATATTTTTTTTGATGAAACTTATAAGATGGATGTTAGAGAAAAAATATACTCCTCATATCCTACATTAAAAGATAAAAAAGTAATTCTTTTTGCACCTACCTTTAGAGGCTTAAGTAAAAAGGAGGGTAATTATCCTCATTACCGTTTTGATTATAAAAAGATATTTGATCAGTTTGGTGATGAATACAGAATAATAATTAAACATCATCCTCATCGTAAATAATAAGCTATTATAGCTGATGAATATAAGGATAAGGTGCTTGATTTATCAACAAACGAGGAGTTAAATGAACTTTTTGTTTTATAACTGATATTCTTATCACAGATTATTCATCGGTAATATTTGAAAGCAGCCCTCTTAAACATCCCTATGTTGTTTTATTCCTTTGACTTAGATGAATATATTTCTTCCAGAGGTTTTTATTATGAATACTTAGACTTCATTCCGGGAAAACTTGTTGAAAGCTTATGAGATGAAATCATTACTGCTATTTCAATTGGTGACTTTGAAGAAAATAAAATAAAAAAACTTTAAGAAAAATTTCTTTGACTACTTTGATGGAAAATCGGTAGAAGAGTATGTGAGTTTATAAATCAGCTTATTGCGAATAAAACTTAAATCTTTATCAAATGCTTGACTTTATGAACGAATAATTATATACTACTGTTATAGTAAAAAAATGTTAGACAAGAGTAGTATAGATTGAGTGGGGAGTGTATTATGAGCGAACTGAGATTGCACGAAGGTGAACTTAACATTATGGAACTTTTATGGTCAAATAAAGAGCTTGCAGCTAAAGATATTTCTAAAATTATAAAAGAGTATATTGGTTGGGAGAAAAATACTACTTATACAGTTATTAAACGTTTGATTGATAAAGGTGCTGTAGCAAGAACAGATCCTGGTTTCATCTGTAGTGCCTTGGTAACTCAGCGTTCAGTTCGAGAAATTGAAACCAAAAGATTAATTAACCAATTTTATAATGGATCCTTACAAACATTTATTAGTGAGTATCTTAAAAACCAAGTTCTTTCAGCCGGAGACATTGCTGAACTGCAAAAACTTGCTAAAACTTCCAGCAGAAAGTTCTAAGCAAATTTGTTGATTAAAATGTTTAATTAATAAATAATAGAAGAGTGTCACAGAGGAATTACCTATTGGCACTCTTTAATTTTATATAATAATTAGCCGATAAAACTATGAACTTTAAAATAACTGTTCAAATACATAGTATACACCTGTTTTTTCATCAAAGCAGGAATATAAACACCGGCTGTCTTCAGAACCTCCATCCCAGGCCTGTCTTTTTAGCTGAAGTTTTTCCTAAATTTAATGTTATCACTTATAAGAGTTGTCTCTAAATCCTTTTCTATGTATGGATTTTCAATAAAAATTTTTCATGTATTCCTTTTTCATCATCTGCAATTCCTGTGTAATAGTACTTCAAATCAAAGAAACTGCCAGCAGTATCAGCCTTATCAATTTCAATTATATAAAATCTATTTTCCTTCACCAAGCCAATTTATATCCTCATACTGTTCAATAACCTTACTGCTTTTTAGGAAGATCTATCTGCCAATTATTATAAAAATATATGACGGATTGTGTGTAACTACATAATTTCTCCCATACGAGAGTATAGTACAAACTAAAAAACAAGGCTAAAACAATAAATATTATTTCTCTAAAATAATATTTAACTGTAGAAATATCAAGTATTTTCGAAAACTATGTGTTTTATTTCTCAAAGCCATCACCTGCCTTATGCAACTATTCATGAAACCCAAGTTTAACGAAAAACATTAGCGGACAACTAAATTATACATTATTACTAATATAATAATAAGTATTTATTAAGAAATTGGGTTGAAATTATACATATCAAATTTAAAATCATCTTTACATTTTCGATAAACAGGCAAAATGTACACATACATCTGATTTTTATCTTATCTGAAAAATACTCCTAAAATTGAATGTATTCTTACAAGACAACTTATATAATCATCCATCATATTACATTTTTGTTTTTCTCCTACATCAGAAGAAAAAAATTAATGAATAATGATATCTTAATTCTTGTAATTTTAATAATATAAGACCTTCATTTTTAATCATTTGTTTATAAACAACAAGTGAACCATCAAAATCTTCAGTATAAAAATGTATACTATCATCATGTTCTATATACAACTTTTTTTAATCTCCTTTTTCGTTAATTTCTTAGGGTTTATATTTAATTTTCAATGTACTTTTACTCTTTCTTATCTAAAAATAATTATATCACAAAATGATATAGTTAGTCAATATGTTAAGATAATTGTTTACTAACATATTATAATATGATATAATATGTTAGGAGGTGAAAAATGAAAAATCAAAGATTTACCATTAAAAAGAACAATATAAGCGTATAAATGAAAAACACAAACTCAAATATGACAGATACGGGGTAGCTACTACCCAAAGGAACAAAAACAAAATTACCGCAAAAGGTGAATCAGTAAACGGATTAATTAATAAATTAGTAAAAATGGATTGAAGAAAACTATAATGAGGAAGAATAATATGCTTTTAAAAATCCAGAAAAAAATCTTTATTCAGAATACTCATAAATAACCACAAAGAAATAGCATATTAAAAAAACTGTAGTCAAGGTAAATAAACACTTCGTGCCCTTGACTACAGTTTTTAATATCTTCTATAATACAATCTTTACAGCAATTTATCAAAATTTACAATATTAAAATTTCTACGAAATTTTAATGATATACTATCAACATTCTTGGTATCCTTGGATTTTTCGCTATGGAAAACCATCATAGCAGAAAAATCCAATTTCGAGAGTGTAAACACCCCTGCCTGTAAGTTCTAGTAAATGACTAAATTATAAACTAAATAAACTTTAAGTAAGATAAAATTCATATTAGTCTAATATTCTAGTTAAATTGCTAACTAACCATTGTCAAGGGGTAAATATATGCTCGATACTCTCGCACCCCTTGACAATGGTTTTTTTATGTGCAGTTACTCGCTTCGGCGAAAGAGGATATAAATTTTAAGTTAGTGTTTCTCTTTCGCCTTCTAATAGTAGCACATAAAAACCGTTAGCAATTTTCTTGTAGAGTGTTATAATTAAGAGAAAAATCTTTTTGGCTCTTGAGGATATTTATATTATTTACCCTTATTTCTAAACTTAAAAAACTTTCGACTTGGACGAGATGGCATTTCATTTGGATTTATAGTTGCTCTAAGGCTTAATATTTCTTGCTCACTCATCATATCATTCTCTTCTACTGATTTTTTAAGCATATCAACAGTAGCAAGTGTATCATATGCTTTAAAAATCTTTATTTAATATCAAAAAGCCAGTTCTATAAAGTGGTTTTTAAAAAGTCAAATCCGTTGTATTTTCAACCTCATCCGCACTATATACATTTTGAATTAAAAACCTCCACACTTTTTACAATTAATAACTCTTTGTGTAACATTACGCATCAATGCATCAGTTAGTTTTAAATTTTCTGAGAACTATATAATATATTAATATGATAATGCCGTGAAGTAATAAGTGTATTTAAAAATGTTGCGTCAATATTAGTTTTAAACGCTCTAGAATTTAATTGGCTAGAAGCTTCATCAATGATAACAAACACAACTGTTCTTGTATAATTATCAATATCAATTTTATTATTATAGGCACAAGAAACAACCTGAGAAAGGCTCACTAATGGTTCATAAGGCACACTAAAAAGCTTAACATTACTTTATTATATGAACTTTTTGTTTAACAAAACAATTTAAACTCCTGTCCCATACCTCTTTATTATTATACCTATAAAATATAGTTTACAAACATAATGCACTATTGATAAAGTTTTACCACCTCCAAAATGTGCGGAATAACAATCTAACTTGCCAGCTTCAAAAATTATACTGTTTATACTTAAAAATAATAATAAAAATCTACAAATGCATAATATATAGTTTTTAATTGGATGAAAAGTTATAATTCTAACTGGTATAAACAAAATAAAAAAAGTAAAAATATAACCTATAAATACAAAATATATCATCTACGAACACCACCTAAGTAACTACAAATCAAAAGCTATCAAATTAATAACCATAAGGATAAATAATATCCTAACAAAAACATCTGGAGTCATATCCATTGAATCCCCTAACACAAATTTAACAAATTGTTCCATATTTTTCCTTTCATTAAAATCTCGAGAATCGACCACTCATGTTGATACTACAAAAAGCTAATATAAATAAAATTGTATACATTATATAAGTTGTATTATCAGCAACTATCTTTAAATTACTATATAAAACAGCTGAATTTGACGAAATTTCTTGTAACCCTTCATAAACATCAATAGAATCATTTGTTACTACAATAGATTTTAAATAAATTGAACTATTTGTTACGCTTTCCAATATAATACCTCCTTCTTAAATAAAAACAAACCAAAAATAATGTAAAAATTAACATCAACATCCCTAACATATTACACTCCTTTTAATCCAATATATCCATAACTATATATATTACCTTCAATATAATGCCTATGATTATACAGAAAAAGTAAAATATAATAAAAATTTTACCTGCTCACCAAAGATGACCAATGTAAAAATCAAATGTATTATAAAAAGTAAACATATCTTTAAAAAAAGTACCAATATCAAAAATCTAATAATTTATTCATTTCTCAATTTCCTTTCTACTTAAATATTTTTAAAAATAAACGCTATAACAAACATTGCAAAAGCCAAATAATATAATTGACCTTACTTCAGTAGGGAAAAAAATTAAAAAGCAGTCACAAACAATTTGGGTATAGATGATAAAAATATTTAATACACCTAAAAAAATCAGTAAATATATTAGAAAATGCACCAACTACACCATTAGAATTATTTATATTATTATTTATTTCATTAAAATTATTGTTATTATTATTGTTATTGTTCTCATTATTATTATCATTATTATTATTTATAGTTGTATTTCCCTTATCATTACTATTATCATTTTTTATTATTTTATCATATCATTATTATTATTTATATTATTATGCTTACTATTATCAGTATTTGAATTATCAATACTATTATGCTTACTATTATCAGTATTTGAATTATCAACACTATTATCAACTTCAATTTTATCAATTTTTAGTTATATTAATATTACCATTTTTAATATTAGTTATACTACCAATAGGAGTCACAGAACCACCAGTTACAGAATCATTAGTATTAGATACAAATTTTTCTAAACTCATTAAGTGAGCCATAAAATGTAGGTATATTATTAGTATATATATATAGTCTTTAAATTTAGTTGCAAGTTTAAATGTAGATAATAATTCAATATATAATCCACTATTATTACCCACATAATTTAATTCTAAAACTCTTTTCTGTTCGAGGTTTTAACGAATTATTATTATAAATTTCAATATTCGTAACAAAATCATATTTTAAAAATTAGAATCAGTAAATACATCAGTATATTTATTTTTCATGCAATATTTTTACCTGTTATAAAAAGATAAAAAGCCGTTTTTGCAAAATCTAAATTGTCAGGATTATTCAAAAAAATACCTATTTTTCAACATAAACATCACAATTATATTTACCTAATCCATACATAACAAAATATGCAATATCATTATTAACAACAAGAGCAACTTTAAAATTACTTTTTTTAGGAGCGATTTTAAATTCATATGTACTTATTTTTTTCAAAATCTTTATCTTTATCAGTAGACTTTTTCAAAAATAAGAAACTAAATAAGATTTTAATTTAGACGGTGCAGTAATTAAATAACCTACTTTTTAAAACTTTCTAAAAAAATTGAGCAAGCGACATTCTATAAACATCATCACCATCAACATAATCAACATCGTTAATAATAAAATAAGCTAAACTCATATGCTTATACTTATCAGTAACTAACAACTTAAAAATAATTACCAGCACTGCCAAAATTACTATTTGCATAAAAAAATCATTAAAACCAAGACCCTAGTCCATCAGTAACATTAAAATATGGAGTTTCATCAGATTGAATCGTAGTATAATCATCTGAAGATATTATATTCTTATAATTATAATGATATAAATCTTCTTTATTCTTTCCAACAGAAAGAAATTTTTCGTTATAACAAAAATATTTCAAATGCCCTTTTAATGCCAAACTTAACTCCATCACTAAAATATACACCGTAAATAATATACAACTTCTTTTTTTATCTTCATCATAAACATTGTACATTTTTGTATAATTCTCTCAACATCTTTAGAATAAGAATCATAAATTTTTAGTATAAACAGCATTATTATACATTTCATTATTAACTAAAAATTTAAAATGCGACTCACAATCTATAGTTGTAGGTAAAAATATTAGTATTCGCATAAAGAGGATATATTCTAAATAACATAAATATCAAATACACCATTATAAATATATTTTTTTCATGTCATACCTTCCTTAAAAATATTGGGAAAGAGCCACAAACTCTTTCCCAATAAAACATACATAGTAAACTTAACTATCTTTTAAGCTTACGAATAACTGAAATAGCAACACCAATTAAACCTGCAGCAAAATAAGCTAACAAAATCGGCTGTCCTGTAATGGTAGTAATAGTATTGCCAACAAGAGTAAAAATATCTTTAGTTGCTTCTACAACAGTTGGTGTTGAACCATCTAGCGCAATTATCATAGAATTCATTGATACAAATCTCCTTTCTTTAAAGATATTTATAAAAAACTCTTCCTTACTTAATTAAATTAACATCCGCAATAGAAATTTTGCCTTGATAACCTTCCTCAAATATAAATTTAACATCTTTACCCAACCAATCTTGAGATATTTTTTCCGCTAAATTTCCAAACAAAAAATAATCCGATGTACTGGCACCTACACAATACTTATTATTATCATCATAAACTAATACATGAAGTATTTTCCCAACATCACCAGTTTTTACTTGTAAAATTATTATACCCAACTAAATTATATCTTTTCATATTATTTTATTCCTTTCTTGGTACTAAATAAAAAGTAAGATGTTTTAGCATAACCTTTCCCAGTTTTACAAAAAGAAACTTTTAAATTTTTTTGAGTTACATACATTATCAACTAATTTCAGTAAGCTATTAGGATTAGAATATTTAAACCCAACAGAAACCTTGTGTTCAATTATTTCTCCTAAATTATTAGAATGAAAATATCTCTTTTTACCCTTCTCAACTTGACACAACTCTTTTTGTAATGTATTTACTAATATAATTAACACATTTATCAAGTTCATCACGGTTAATAGATATTATTGTATTAAATCCATAAGGAAATTTTTGACAAATGAAACACCATTCTCCCATTTTTTATCTTTTTTTATAAAAATCTATAGGAATATCACCAATATTTGATAAAAAAATCCGTGAAAATGCCATCTACCGCTTTTTATGCATTTCAGGTATAACCAAATATTGTAAATCAGGCGATTTAATTTTTTGTCGTTTAAGCCATTCACGAAGCTTTTTCGAAACACATTGTAAATCATAACTATCAACAAGTTCTGGATTAAAAGTAATAGTTAACATATAATCCCACTCAGCACATTTAGAAAGGTCAAAAATCTTCTTTTTAGTACGCATTAAACTATCATTAATATTTTTTTCTTTCAATATCTTTTAATTCTTCTTCATTAAATAAACTTTTTATCATTCTTAATTTTTCCTAGTAATTAAATCACAACAAAAATTATAAATAATACTCACTTGACCGTTTGGGAAGATTTTTAATTGATAAGTTTCAGCTTATAACCTTCCATAAGTTATACTAATTCAAATACTAGATGTGTCGCTATTATCAAGTAGAGCGACACCTTTATATTTCCTTTTCTGTATTTTTTCAATCTCCTGTTTGCCCTAAAGGGCAAACACAGAAAGATGAAAAATAACTAATTTTCATAAAAATTAATTTCTCCTTTTTCCAATTTTAACATATTTTCGTTAAACTCAAATTTGCACGAATAAGTGCTTGATAAGAAAGAGTTTTACATATATTAAATTTACGCACTTTATCGTGAAATTTTTGATAAGTTTAACGAAAACTATTATATGCAAAACTACCATAATCATAACTATCCTTAATGTTATATAAAATCCTATTATCTGCAATCTACAGATAATAGGACTAAAACTATTTTACTTAGACTTTATTACCTTAACCAAATTATTGTATTCATCCATAGCACCATTTTTTCTCAAGTAATTCGTTGTCATGTAATCATATCTATAAATTGAGAAACCACTTAATGACTTATTTCTGAGACTTGTAACCATTCTTCCTAAGATGTCATGATTATTTTTCCACTCAGAAGTTTCCTGAGCCTGTGCAAGATGCATTGGCAATGCGACATATAGTTTTACTTTTGGATTAGTGACTACAGCCATCCACTTTGCTACATTTTCCTCAAACGGACAAATATTATGCTCAAATCCCCAATATTGCTGTGGTGCAATATAATCAACAAAACCTGTTTCCCTACCCCATCGGTCTATATCAACATAATATTTGTCATTAGCCCTTAGATTAGATAGATTACCTGCCGGACTTATGCCAAAGGTACGGTTTTTACCTGATTTTTTAACTGTAGCATATACAGTTTTTACCATTTTATTAATATTATCTCTACGCCAATCCTCTATAGACATAGGATTTGTGGTTCCGGATTTGTATTCATTATATTCTTCATTATCAAATTTTGCAGAATAATTACTTCCTAGTGTAGGATAAAAATAATCGTCAAAGATTATTCCGTCTACATCATAATTCTTAACTATTTCAGCAACACCATTGTTTATGAGCTTAATAACATCATCTGATGATGGATTATAGTAATACATATTACCAAATTTAAGTACATTTCTATCATTTTCTTCATCATCATCATTTAGCCATTTATATGCAGGGCTACTAGCTGCTAATTTACCAAAATCAGCCTCCGTACACACTCTATAAGGATTAATATAGGCATGGATTTTTAAGTTTCTTGCGTGTGCAAGATTTACCATAATCTCAAGCGGATCAAATCCCGGATCTACTCCCTGTATACCTGATGCATATTTAGACCAAGGAAAATATGCTGAGCGGTACATCGCATCACTAAAAGGTCTGACATGCACATATATTTCATTCATTCCACTTGCGGATATTCTATCAAACATTTCTGTTGCTTTATCAGTGAAACTATTTTTTGTATACCCCTTACTACTAAACTCCAGAAATGTAATCCACGCTGCCCTAACTTCATTTGCCGCTGATGTTGTATTATTAGGTATATTTATTGCATTATTTCCTATATTGGTATTTATGTTTGTATTTGTATTTACATTTGTATTTGTATCTGTGTTCGCATTTGTGTTTGCATTTGTGTCTTTATTTATATTTGTATCCGTCTGAGAATTAGATGATGTACTTACTTTAATTTTCACTCTTTTTATAGTGCTGTTACCTGTCTTATCAATAGCATATATTGTATATATGGCATTTTGTTTAACAGTAAGAGTCGTGCTTATGTTTTTTTGTAGATGTAACTGAAACATTTTTATTTTTAGAATAAAACGCATCTCTAAAAAAAGTCTTTCTATGGTTTCAAAAGCATATTTAACTGATTTAATAGATTTATTATCAGTTACACTCATTTTTTTAGTTTAATTTTTACCGCTGCTAACATCCTTATGCACGGTACAGTTAATTAGTGGTGCAGTTTTATCCCCTGCATATACATCATAGCTGTTAAATACGCTTAAAAACAGTTGAAATACAATGAATATTGTAAAAAATCTTTTAAATATATTTCTATTCAATGCTCCTCTCCTATCTACCTGTTGGATAATTATCAAATATATCTTCGATGGTATTATATAGTATTTCAGCTGATTTATCCTGTATATCAAGCCTGCTGAACTTAGCTAAATCACCTGAATTACTTAAAAATCCGTACTCAATGAGTACAGCCGGAACTGTATTCATATTTGTTACCACAAACATTGCTCTTCACTCCCCTATTTGCCATGCTCAAGTTTGAAGTGATATTTTTTAAGAACATACTTGCCATAGTATAACTGGAAAGACCATTAGGCTGTAAAGCATTGTTTCTTGTTGAGTAATAAACTTCTGTTCCCTTAGCAGATGAATTTGGAGCTGAATTCATATGTATACTTACAAATAAATCAGCATCCACCTTCTTTGCAAAAGCAGCTCTATTATATAATGTCATAAATGTATCGTCTTTTCTTGTCCAATATACTTTGAGATTTTCATCATCAATATAATTCCTAAAATATGTATATCCAATGGACAGAACTACATTCTTTTCCTTATATATTTTATTTAAACTCAGAGTCCCTGAGTCATGGCCGCCATGACCCGGATCAATGACAATTACCTTTGAATACAGCTTTTTAGCACTATCTATTGAAACCTTTATCTGGGACTTTGATACATGAAGCCTGTAAGCATAAAGCTTAGTTGTATAAAAGGTAAGTACTGTATTTCCATCTTCATTTAGAGTAGTTGTTACATTTGTTACTTTATTAGAGTCATATTTAACAGGTTTCGCATTAAAATGAGCCCGTAAATCTCCCGGCAAGGTTATGGTGAAATTATTGTTAAAATAATTGTCCTCATCTTCAATATCTGCAGCGGATATTCCACCTGGCAAAGATATAACAGCACCATCAACATCACTTGATTTTGAAGTCTCTGAGAGTATAATACTCACGGAATTTCCGGTTTTATTAGTATAATATGCAAGCCTGTTTGATTTATTAATTGAAATATTCGCTCCCTTTATACCATTATTAACATAATTAAATAATGTCAGCTTATTTCCACTGTTATCCACATAAGAACCTGAACCTAATGAATCAATAATATTAGGTATTGTAAAATTTAATAAACTGTCAGTACTATTATTATTTTCCTGAATGCTTAAAGGTGCCAGTCCTGTAAGTGTAAATGTATAGACTCCATTATTATAATTTCCACTGATTTCCGTAATGGTATTCTTATATATTTTCACGGTAAGGCTCTTGTTGTCTTTTGATAATGACATTTCATAACCAATTACCCCATCCGCAAGTCCAAAATTAATATCTGTTGAATTTGAAGTTGTGTTATATAGTGTATTTATAGAATTAACTGTCCGTATATTGGCAGTATAACCCTGACTGCCATTTGATATCATATTATCAAGGCTGATAGTTAACTGATTGTTAGCTATGTTTCCCTTAATTCCGTTGAAACCATTTGTTGTAGTAATTGTGTAAGTATCAAATGAATCTGCCAGATTATCTGATGTATTTGATATACTTACAACTGATGATGTTCCCGCCTGGTTATTACCTGCTAAATTTTGTGTTGCTGCCAATTTACTTATATTATTTACTGATTTCCAACTAAAAGGAAGTTTATCAGCTATAAAAGGTTTAGAAGGTTTTGTTATAACCGGTTTATTATCACTTGGTTTTGGTTCTGGTTTTGGTTCCGGTTTTGGTTCCGGTTTTTGTTCCGGCTTGGTTTCGACTTCATCTTCTCCATCAGCTACATTTTCAACATCTTCTTCATCCTCAGGCAAACTCAAAATACTAACTGCACCATTTGTTTCAATATCAAATTCAAATAATTCACAAATATCTTCTATCGGTGCATAGATTTCATTATTTCCGGAAAAATTAAACTTTATATTATTAGGTGCCTTACTAAGTGTTACAACTGTTCCATTATAATCAGCTGTTTTTGCTCCCAACTTTCATAGTTAAGTAATTATCATCAAAACCTATTTTAACTGTGCCTTATTAAATGAATAGCTTCCTTCTACACTGTCTGACAAAAAATTTTTAATTGGAGCCATCAGTGTTTTTTCCAACATAAACTCCAGGTAATTTTTGAATTATTAGTGCCGTTTCCCCTATATTAAATGTAACTTTCTTTCCATTGACTGCATAAGTTTTTCCGCTATAGCTAAAAATTTTCCTTTTTGTGTTATCTTTTTTACTTTTTAATATTCTTATTTTTGACTTATTATTGTTAGTGTTCTTATTTTTTTGTTATTTTTATTATTTTTTTATTATTTTTACAGTTTTACCTGTCATTGCAGCCACACCGGTTGAAGCATCCCAAGTATAATCCAGTCCAAAGGTTTTAGCTACATATCTTGCAGGTACATATATTCTAGAAGTTTTATCAGAAAACTGTACAAGCCTTGGAACTATAGGTACTGTTTCATCCTTCCCATTTACCTTAGCAGTATATGAATTAAGTGTAAGTAATAAAGTTATGCCATCCCTCTTTAATTCCAATGTATTTTTCTTTTTATTAAATTTATATGATAAACCAATCTTAGAATCGGAAAATACTTCCTTAGCACTGGCTAAAGAAATCTCATCTACTATAATACCGGGATATTTGGATTTAATCTTACTTCCATTTATTGTATACTGAACTTTTGTATCTGTGTAATTTATACTTTGATTATCATATTTTATCTTAATATTATCAGCATAAGACATCTCAGGAAAATTACAACTCAGCATTCCTAAAATAGATATAAATGTTACAATTTTTAATTTTCATTAGAACCACTCCTATCAAATTCAATCTTTAAAAGTACCACTAAATAAGTTTACTGTTAAATGGTACGATTATCATGGTAAAAATATGTCATTTAACTTAAGTTTGTGTTAAATATTAGGCATTTTATACAAAATTAACTATTAATCTTTATTTCATACAAAAATTTCAAATTTTTGACTATATAATTCTTATATGCTATACTTCATATACAAACTTATGTACTATGTTAATACTTGTTAAATAATTTTTGAAATTCATATATTAAACTATTTATAATATAGGGAGTTATAATGATAGAACATACTTATAGTCAAAAAAATTGATAAAGAGAATGAATTAAAATTAAGAGAATTATTATTAAAACTTCCAAAGTTTGCATCTGAATTCTTTAGAGGCATAGAATCGACAACTGCCTCTCGAACAAGAATTGCTTATGCATATGATCTTATAGTTTTTTTTAACTGGCTTAAGGAAGTCAATCCATCTCTTGCAAATATTGATATTCATTACATAGATATCAGTATTTTGGATAACTTAAAAGCAATAGATATAGAAGAATATGTCTCATATATAAGATATTATGTAAAAAACGGTGCTGAACATGGCAATAAGGAAAAAGGAATTAAACGCAAACTGGTAGCGCTAAGAACTTTTTATAAGTACTATTATAAAAAGGAACGAATAAAAAATAACCCAAGTGTACTTGTAGATACTCCCAAATTACATGACAAGGCTATTGTTCGCCTGGAACCTGAGGAAGTTGCAGACTTACTTGATAATATAGAATCAGGTGAAGGTCTTACAGTAACCCAAAATAAATATCATGAAAAAACTTCTGTTAGAGATTTGGCAATAGTAACCCTCCTGCTCGGTACCGGAATACGAGTATCTGAATGTGTCGGTATTGATCTTAATGACATTGATTTTAAAACTAATGGAGTTAAGGTTCATAGAAAGGGTGGTTATGAAACAATCGTTTATTTTGGTGACGAAACGGAGGCTGCTCTCAAAAACTATCTCGCAGAAAGGGAAAATATAGAGGCTGCTGACGGTCATAAAAATGCATTTTTTCTTTCTATACAAAAAAAACGCATAAGTGTAAGAGCTGTTGAACTTCTTGTAAAAAAATATGCAAGTCTTGTTACCACCATGAAAAAGATAACCCCGCACAAGCTGCGAAGTACCTACGGCACCAGCCTTTATCGTGAAACCGGTGATATCTACTTGGTTGCAGATGTCTTAGGACATAAAGATGTAAATACAACCAAAAAGCACTACGCTGCAATTGAAGAAGACAGGCGAAGAAAGGCTGCCAATATAGTAAAATTAAGAAATGAATAAGATCTGTTTTATAACCCTAAATCATCTGTAATTTATGAACTAGGTGTCAAAAGATAATAAATTCTCCCACAGGCAAACCCAAACGAATTTTTATGCTTTTGACACCTGCATCATTATATTATTCAGTATATGGGATTATCAGGCTTGTTCCTGTGTAAATCTCATCACTGTAAAGATTATTACACTCTTTAATAGCTTCAACATACTCTTTAGTATTTTATAATATATTGATTTATAGTCTTCCGCAATACTCCATAATGTTTCTCCCTGTTTTACTACTCTGCTATCTACATAAACAGGTATAATCTTTGAATCTGCCTTAACAAAATTATCAAATAAACCTAAAACATAGGTAAAAAGCATTGTTATCATTAAAAGCTTAAAGCAAGACTTAATCTGGTTTTTTAGTCATATTTCTATTTTTGTATTCTCCTCATATGCGATGTCCTTTGATAACTAATCCTATTCATTACAGCATCCCCCTCATTATTAATTCAAAAACAAATGTTTGCAAACAACCGTTCTGTTAATAAGATTATATCGAACAAATTTTCTTTTGTCAATAAAAATTCGAACAAATTTTTGGAACATCCGTTTGACAATTAATAAGAAATGCTGTATACTTTAATTCATTACACCAATAGTTCATGGAGGTTTATTATGGCATATGGAAAAATCAGTTCCAAGCAACAGGAGATATTAGATTATTTAAAAACACAGGTATTATCAAAGGGCTATCCGCCTTCAGTTAGGGAAATTTGTGAAGCGGTACACTTAAAATCAACTTCATCTGTACATTCTCACCTTGAAACTCTTGAAAAGAATGGTTATATCAGGCGTGATCCAACTAAGCCGCGTGCAATTGAAATTGTTGATGATGAATTCAATCTTACAAGAAGAGAACTTGTAAGTATTCCGGTTGTAGGTACGGTAGCTGCCGGCGAGCCTATTTTTGCCGTTGAGAATATAGTTGAATATTTTCCCATACCCGCTGAATATATGCCGAATGAAGAAACCTTTATGCTTGTAGTTAAAGGCGATAGTATGATTAATGCCGGGATTTACAGTGGAGATAAAATTATAGTTAAGAAATGTTCAACCGCTTCAAATGGTGATATGGTTGTTGCCATGGTAGATGATTCAGCTACTGTTAAGACTTTTTACAAGGAGAAAAACCACTTTAGATTACAGCCTGAAAATGATTCCATGGATCCTATTATTGTTAATCAGGTAGAAATCCTTGGCAAAGTTATTGGGCTTATCAGAATGTATTAAATAACACATAATTATTTACAACCTAAAACACTATAATTCAGTTCTAAAAATATAAATAATTGCTTTGGAGTTGCTTGTATAACTTGGATAATCAAAATTATTTAAAATACTAATACCACAGTTACTTATACCTAATCTGCCTTAAATTAGGCATACTAATTAGTTCTAATAAACTGTGGTATTTCTTCATACTTATTATTTGAAGGGTATATGCATCTCAGTACTCCACTATCTATGCTGCAAGCAAAATGTTGTTTCTGCATATATTTTGAAAATAACAATATAGTAATATTTTTATGTTTTAATGCTGACAGCATAGAATTTTAGTTAATAAGCATATTTGTATCAAGCATCTTTCCGTCAGACCATACTCTCTCAATATTATAAAACTCCCTATCTTCTCTTGAGAAAATATGCACTACAAACTCACCATAATCTAATAATATCCAAGTTTCAGATTTACTTCCTTCGATTCTTTCAGGGTGTATTCCTGCCTTTGCTAAGTTTTCTTCTACTGCATCCTGTAGAGCCTTCATCTGATTTTCGTTTTTAGCATCAGCAATTACAAAATACTCTGAAATAGTTGTAAGATGAGCTATATCAATTACTTTGATATTATTTGCTAAATGCTCATCAAGTGCCTTACAGGTAATTCTAACTGCATCTAAAATGTTTTCCATTATCCCTCCACTAATTTTTTGTAAAATTCGTATGTCTCTTCAGTTCTTTTATCCATAACCCCATTATCTTCTTTTATTTTAGTAATAACAGATTTGAGCTCATATAGAGCTGCCTTGTGCAGATTAGTAAAGGCACAGGCTCTCATTTCATCGATATAAGGCAGGGCAGGACGGCTTGGTTCAATATAATCAGCCACATATATAATCTCCTCCAATAGGCTCATATCAGGTCTGCCTGTTGTATGGTAAGTAATGGCTGAAAGTACATCCTCATCCTCTACACCGTATACATTCTTAGCGTAGTAGGCACCCAGCTTTGTATGTAACAATCCTGGTGACAGCCTTTCTATATCAGAAATTTCTATTCCGTGTTTCTCACATTCAGTTATCATTTCAGAGCTTTAAGATATTTTGCACAGTCATGCAAAAGTCCTGTAAGCTGTGCCTTATATACATCTTCTCCGTGGCTCATTGCAAGTGAAGCTGCTGTATATGAAACACCTAAGGTATGATAAAATCTGTACTCAGGAAGAAGCACTCTTAGCTTGTTTTGTATATCAAAAAGCCTTACAGAATCACCCATAAACTTCCTCCTTATATAAGTTATTAGTTAAGATATATTGCATCACCTTTTCACTTATACCAAGTAAGCTTGCATCCTTTATCCCCTCTGAAATAAATTTTCTGATTTCAGTTGAAGAAACTGAAGTTGTACTAAACCTGATTTCCTTCATTCTGACGTTTTCAAATTTTTTCTTCAAAACATTATCAATATGAGACAGGCACTTGCCGGACTCACTTCCTATTCTTGAAATATATAGAATATCGGCATTATCAAAGATAATCTGTGGTTCGTGCCAATCTTCAAGGTATAGAACTGAATCTCCTCCAATGATAAGTGTAAATTCATCGTCAGGATAGTCTTCCTTAAGTGATATTAAAGTATCTGAAGTATAGCTAACCCTATCCCTAACAAGTTCATAATCAGATGGGAAGATGTTCTTTTCGCCAATGAGTGCAAGCTTTACCATTTCAAACCTATGGATGTCAGCCACAATTTTCATTCCAAAGCTTATGAGGTGGAACCTTTGCCGGCATCACCCATACTTCATCAAGCCCTCCTTCTTTAAGAGCAGCTTTCGCCATTTCGACATGGGTGTTATGAATCGGATTAAAGGTGCCACCGAAAATACCTATTTTTTTCATGTTTTAACTCATTATTTCTTAGGAAGTTCAATCTTCTTATTATCTTTTGATGCTTTGTAAAGAACGATTTTCTTCCCTATTACCTGCACAACCTGTGAATGTGTGCGTTCAGCAAGAACTTCTGCTATTTCACGAGGCTCATCAAGACAATTTTTAAGTACGGATATTTTAATAAGTTCCCTTGTTTCAAGAACTTCTGCAATCGCAGCCGTAAATTCAGGGGTGATACTGGATTTTCCAACATTAAATACAGGATCTAACTTCATCGCAAGACCTTTCAGGTATGCTCTTTGTTTACTGGTCATATAATCTCCCACCATTTAATAGAATATTAATCTTTTATCTATAATAATCAAAACTCAGGTCACCGAGGTTAACAAGGTCACCCTCTTCAATGCCAAGTTCCTCCAACCTATCAATAATTCCCTGGTCACGAAGGAATTTTTGAAAGAAGGCAAAACCTTTTTCATCATCAAGGTTAGTGTATCCAAGCATTTTATCAATCTTAGAACCTTTAACAAGAAATTCTCCTTCTTTTACCTTGGTAATTTCAAGCGGACTTTCTTCAATTACAAGGTCTGATGTATCAAATTCTTCATTGAATACCAGAGGCTCCCTGTTAAGTGTCTTAAGTATATCATTTACAGCATACAAAAGTTCTTTAATCCCCTTACCTGAAACTGCGGAAATCGGATATATAGGAATATTCTCACCGTCAAAAGCCTCGTGAAATTCTTTAAGCTTTTCATCAGCCTCATCTCCATAGAATAAATCCATTTTATTTGCTGCAATTATCTGAGGAGTCTTAAGTAACTCAGGATTATAGTTTTCGAGCTCTTTATTGATATTTTTATATCTTCAATAGGATCCCTGCCTTCTGAACCTGAGATATCAACTACATGAACTATGATTCTGGTTCTTTCTATATGTCTAAGGAATTGATGCCCAAGACCAACTCCCTCAGAAGCCCCTTCTATAAGTCCCGGAATATCTGCAATTACAAAGCCTGCACCGCCTCCAAGGTCAACCACTCCGAGGTTTGGATGTAATGTGGTAAAGTGATAATTTGCTATCTTAGGCTTAGCATTGGTACATCTTGAAAGTATAGTGGACTTTCCAACATTCGGATATCCCACAAGGCCAACATCTGCAATTAGTTTAAGTTCAAGAATCAGAGCAAGCTCTATCCCCTGTTTTCCCGGCTGAGCATAGGTAGGAACCTGCATTGTAGGTGTAGCATAGTTCATATTACCCTTACCGCCCTTGCCTCCTTTAAGAATCACTTTTCTCTGGTTCTCTCCGGACATATCAACTATTACCTTGCCTGATTCTGCTTCTTTTACCACGGTTCCTTCAGGCACTTTAATTATTATATCATCACCGTCTTTTCCATGACAGCGTCTTCTTCCACCTTCATCACCATCTTTGGCATAATATTTTCTTACAAATCTAAATTCGTTAAGTGTGTTTATATTCTTATCAACTTCAAAAATAACATCGCCGCCATCGCCGCCATCACCGCCATCCGGTCCTCCGGCTGCTACAAACAACTCTCTTCTAAAACTTACATGACCATTTCCGCCACTACCTGATTTAACATATATTTTTGCACTATCTGCAAACATTTTAATCTTCCTTTTTGTATTAGGGTAAATGATACAAGCGTAATTGTATCATTAAAAAAATGCTCCAAATCAATGTTTTACAAAGATTTGGAGCCAATTACCGGTTATTATTCAGCAACAGCTACAGGATATACAGAAACCTGCTTCTTGTCTCTGCCTAATCTCTCAAATTTAACTTTTCCATCAACTGTAGCAAATAATGTGTCATCCTTGCCGATTCCAACATTTGTACCTGGATGGATATGAGTTCCACGCTGTCTATAAAGAATATTTCCAGCTAATACGAACTGACCATCTGCTCTCTTAGCACCAAGTCTTTTTGACTCAGAATCTCTGCCGTTCTTAGTAGAACCAACACCCTTCTTATGAGCAAAAAACTGAAGGTTCAATCTTATCATCGCATTACACCTCCTGCCTTAATATTGTAATGAACTTTTTACCGTATTCTTGTGATATTCCATCTAGTCCAAGCATAAGAGACTTCATAAGTAAATCAGCCTTATCACTCAATTTACTCTTAAACTCTGCTCTTAGATAACCTTTTTCAGGATTATCATAAGCATCGAATTCATCTTTACAAAGGACTTCAATAGAGTTTAGCGTATTAATAGCCAATATAGAAACTGCGGCACATACAATGTCTTTACCGGAATCAGCAAATAATGCATGCCCTGAAAATTCTATACTCCTATAACCGCCATTTTTGTCTACAGATACAATAACCTTAATCATGATTAAGCATTAATCTTTTCAATCTTAAGCTTTGTATACAACTGTCTGTGTCCGTTTTTCTTGTGGTATCCACTCTTACGTTTATACTTGTAAACAATAACCTTAGGTCCCTTGCCTTCTTTTTCAACTGTAGCTGTTACAGTAGCACCAGCTACTACAGGGTTTCCAAAAACAAACTTGTCACCACCGATTGCAAGAACCTGATCAAAGGTATAAGTCTCACCGGCTGCTACACCAAGTTTTTCAACCTGGATAACATCACCTTCAGCTACCTTATACTGCTTACCACCTGTTGCAATAATTGCGTACATATGGCTCCTCCTATTATAATTCTCGCCTGCTTAGGTGCTGTCATTTGGACAAACTTATACCCACACAGTGCGGCACAAAATTTAGTTTATCATATGGTAGTATAGATGTCAATTATTTTTTATAAATTCATTTATATTTTTATAATTCATTGAGTGAAAATTCAAATTTCTCATTTTTGTATAAAAATACCTGAAAGATAACAATCTTGTAATAATACTAAAAAACGCTTATAATTATGTGTAAATGATGTGGATGGCAAAGAATTTAACCTCCGCTAATATAATTATAACTAAAAAAAGAGAGGAAAGTATGAAAAATATAGACTTACATGTGCATTCAACCTTCTCAGATGGCTCAGAGACTACAGATGAACTTGTTAATCTGGCTTCAAAAACCGGCTTGGCTGCTTTTGCACTTACAGACCATGATACCACAGATGGATATGCATCCCTATATGAAGCCGCAGTTAAACATAATATGGGACTGCCAAAAGATATGCAGATTGAAGTTCTTCCCGGAGTTGAAATCTCTGTTGCATATAAAAAAGGCGATATTCATATACTTGGACTTTTAGTAGATCCAAATGACAGTGAATTCAATTCCTTGCTTAAATCAGCAGAAAAAGAACGAATATCAAGAAATATTAAAATGATTGATAATTTGAAAGCAATTGGGCTTCCACTCTCGTATGAAGAAATCGTTGCTTCCGCACCAGATTCAATAATTACCAGAGCTCATTTTGGCAAATACCTCGTGGATAAAGGTATAGTAACAGACTACCCTTCTGCCTTTGAAAAATATCTTGGAGACGATACACCTTACTATGTAGCTAGAAAATTTACAAAGCCCAAAGACGCTATAGAGGGTATAATAAAAGCCGGTGGAGTACCTGTGCTTGCACATCCTATAATTTATAAGCTGCCAACAACCGAACTTGAAACTCTTGTAGACACTCTTATAAGTTATGGCCTACGGGGGATTGAAACACTGTATTCAAGCCACTCCAAACAAGATGAAAACTATGTAAGAGGTCTTGCCAAACGAAAGGGACTTATAATAACAGGAGGATCTGATTTTCACGGCAAACCCAAACCTGCCATCAGTCTTGGTATTGGCAGAGGTAATCTCAGAATACCTTATTCCATACTTGATAATTTAAGAGAAGAACAGAAAAGGCTTGCCACATTCAAATAATATTTTTTAACTCTACAGAACAAATTTACTGTAATTATTGTATCAGCGGATATCAAGCACCTTTGACACCCGCTGGTATTTTAATTAACAATATTTATTTTCATATGCCATAAGCACCTGTTTGGCAAGTATTGAAGTTGTAACCGCTCCAACACCACCTGGCACAGGCGTGCATACAGATGCAATATTTTCAATGCTGTCAATATCTACATCTCCACAAAGTCTGCCCTCTGTGTCTAGATTTATTCCCACATCAATAACTATTGCTCCCTTTGTAACATACTCATCATTTATAAGTTTGGCTTTTCCACAAGCTGCCACAAGAATTTCAGCATTTTTACAAGTTTCTTTAATGTTTTCTGTACGGCTATGGCAGATAGTGACTGTAGCACTAAGACCTACAAAAAGCATAGCCAGTGGTTTACCCACAACATTGCTTCTACCAGCTATTACCACATTTTTGCCGGCAATTTCTATGCCTTCACATTTGAGCATCTCTATTACTCCTGCAGCTGTACAGGGTGCAAAACTCTTCCCATCCCCCATCATTAATTTTCCCATACTAACAGGACTAATTGCATCTATATCTTTTTCCGGATTTATAGTTCCAGCTAGCCTATACTCATCCAAATGTTTTGGAATAGGCCTTAGTACAAGAATTCCATCTACATTTTCATCTCTATTAATTTCATTAAATTTGTCATAGAACTCTTCTTTAGATATATTTTCTTCAAAATGCACTTCTTCATGCATAATTCCGACCATATCCATACATTTTACCGCACCACGCTGATATGAAATATCAGCAGGTTTCTCACCAATCCTTATGATGACAAGCTTTGGTAACCTCTTCTTATTATTTTTAAGGATATCTATCCTCTTTTGAATCTCTGCCGTAAGACAATCTGCTGTCTTTTTACCACTAATTATTTCCATTTATTTACCTCAAAAAGTCCTCACAGCAAAACAAAAAAATCTCACTGTAGGACTCTAGTATCAATATTATTCTAACTACGCAAACTTTTAGAAGTCTGAAGAATAGTTAGGAGCTTCCTTCGTTATATGTATGTCATCGTGGATGACTTTCCTTAAGAGATGCAGCTGAAATCTTAACAAATTTTCCTGTATCCTGAAGTGTCTTAATATCCTGTGCTCCACAGTATCCCATACCTGAACGAATACCACCTACAAGCTGGAAGATGGTATCTTCTACAAGTCCCTTATAGGCAACCCTTCCTTCTACACCTTCAGGAACAAGTTTCTTTGCGTCAGTCTGAAATATCTGTCCTTACTGCCGTTTTTCCATAGCTGCAATAGAACCCATTCCACGATAAACCTTGTATTTTTCTTCCCTGATAAAGTTCAAATTCACCAGGACTTTCATCACAGCCTGCAAAAATTGAACCCATCATACATACATCACCACCGGCTGCAAGAGCCTTCACCATATCTCCTGAATATTGAATACCACCATCAGCTATTACAGGGATGCTCATGCTTTTTAGCCACTTCATATACATTCATAATGGCTGTAATCTGTGGCACACCAATACCTGCAACTACTCTTGTAGTACAAATTGAACCAGGTCCTATTCCTACTTTAAGAGAATCTGCTCCTGCCTCAATTAAGTCCTTAGCAGCCTCACCTGTAGCAATATTTCCAGCAATTATATCAAGTTCCGGAAAAGCATCCTTAACCATCTTTACACATCTTATAACATTTGCTGAATGTCCATGTGCAGAGTCAATTACTATAGCATCTACCTTAGCCTTAACCAGAGCTTCAACCCTTTCTAATATATTAGCCGTAACACCTACACCAGCCGCACATACAAGCCTGTCTTTGGAATCTTTTGCTGAATCAGGATATTTAATCTGTTTCTCAATATCTTTAATTGTAATCAGTCCTGTAAGATTACCTTCTGCATCTACTATTGGAAGTTTTTCTTTTCTTGCTGATGCAAGAATCTTTTTAGCCTCTTCTAAGGTAATGCCTTCTCTTGCAGTAACAAGTCCCTCACTTGTCATTGATTCTTTTATTTTCTTGGAAAAATCTGTTTCAAATTTAAGATCTCTGTTTGTAATTATACCAACGAGTTTTTTACCTTCAGTAATAGGTACTCCTGAAATTCTATATTTTGCCATTACATTATTGGCATCAGCCAGAGTATGCTCAGGCGAGAGATAAAACGGATCTGTAATAACTCCATTCTCTGATCTCTTAACCTTATCAACTTCCTCTGCCTGACGTTCTATGGACATATTCTTATGAATGACTCCAATACCTCCATGTCTTGCCATAGCTATAGCCATTCTACTCTCTGTAACAGTATCCATTCCCGCACTCATCATAGGAATGTTTAACTTTATTTTTTTTTTTGTAAGCATAGTCTCAAGGTTAACCTGATTTGGAATCACCTCCGAATAAGATGGTACCAGGAGTACATCATCAAAAGTAATTCCATCGCCAATAATTTGTCCCATTTTTTCCTCACTTTCTTTAATTATTAGAATTTATTGCCAAATATCCTTTGGCAAAGTATAACTTTATAAAAAGTATTTCCAAACAGTATAATATTAGAAAAAGCACTGTCAAGAATGATTAAAAAATTTTTTTATAAGTTTTATGACTATACTGACAATATTATATTTTTAGAGCCATATAAAATTCAAGTTCTAAACAGCTAAGTAATAAGAATTTTTTTATCTGCTGTCTACACTTAAAACTTGTAAACTTTTTACTATTTAAAGATTCCCAGCATAAGTTTAGACTTTTCTACACTTGTAGCAGCCGTATTATTTAAAAATATAATGTCTGTGTTAGTATGCTTAGCCGCAACTTTGGCAACATCGCCTGTATAGTATCTGTAATCTACCACATATACATATTGATAATGGTCTACAAGGAAGGGTACGAAGGCATTACCATAGGACTCTTTTATTATTATACAAGAACTGTCATCCTTCAGCTTAGGATTATTTATTTCTATCAAAGGCTGATCTCCTCCAATGAAAGCAAGGTATTTATTTGCGGACGAAAACTTATTTGCGTCACTTATTATGTCATATTGATAAGGCTTACCCTCTCTTGGAGTAATCTTTTCTTTATTCGTAGCTATAGGAATATAAGCCTCTACTGTATCCGGGTTCTTTTTAAGTGCCTTGGACTGATTACTATAGGCGTAGAACGAACCTAAAAAGTCAGGAAATTTCTTTTTTTTGTAATCACCTAATTCATGTGGATGAATCCCTTTCGTCTCACAAAAGCTTCTATACACATAATATGCTCCCAGAGCAGTCCAATGGTGGTCAGTCTTAAAATAAAGATACTCTGAATTGTGGTTTCTTAATTGATTATAGGTTTCTACAGTTTTGATTGATTTATTTAATTTCTTATAAATATAATTTATAGCTTCTCCCTGATTGGAAGTATTCATATTTTTTTGTATATCTTCATCAAGATTGACCCCAAAACTATTGGGCACAACTATATCATAAATCGTTGCACTATTTCCTATTTTTTTAGCCACTGTGTTAAGCATAGATGCATATAAGTCTGCACCTTTTTTATAGAAATAATATAGTGTAAAGCCTCTATTCTCTGCTATATATACTGTACCTGCAACCTCCGGCTGCACTTTGAGAGTACCATCTTTAGCAGGTTTTTCATCCTCTTTAGCCATCTCCTGGCGGTTAGCTGCTTCTTTATTCTCTGCCTGAATAGAGCCGTCACTTACAGAATTTTGAACAATGGCAGCGGATGAAACACTTCCATTATTTCCATCCGGCAAAGATTCGGTTACATTTACATTTGAAGTTTTATCTGAATCTTCTTCAACTGCTATATCAGAAATAATAGGCGCTGTTTCTCCATCTTCCTTAGGAATGGCATCAGCCTTCTGCCCTGTGTCACCGTATATAACTGTATTTCTTATTCCATATAAGTCTTCTGTGTTTGACTGGAAAGCTATCATTTTTTCTCTTAAAGGATAGGTATCAGCATACCATTTTGAAATATCCATAAAAAAACTGCCATTAAGTACAGCAGCAAGCGTTGGAGTCGGAAAGACAGCAAGTTTTCTTTTCTCAAGGTCAGATTCAGCTGGTCTTAAAAAAATCAAAAATCCTGTTATCATAAGCAAAATGATAATAACAGATACAACTGTTATTCTTATTTTATGCCATTTATCTTCTTTATTTTCATTCATACAAACTCCTTTCCAGGCATTAAAACTGATTATATAAAAATGGCGTAAAGCTGTTTCCTGCCATAGCAATTAGTGATAAGCCAAGCAGTGCTGTACATATAATAATTTTAATGCTATGAAGTATTCCAATATTCATATAACCTTCTTCGGACTTTGCAGCAAGCCACTTATCTATCTTGGAATACAGCGGAGTACAGGCAATTATACAGGCAATTAATAGAAAAATATTATTTTGAATATTAATATTCACTGTAGATGCGGTAAAGCCATTATTTTTGATGCCAAGATAGATGGAAACTACATCAAAAAGCTGGTTCATGTCACTATATCTAAAAAGCAGCCAACCAAAATTCAATATAAATATAGCAAGAATATGCCTAAAAATCTTGGAATCAGAGGAAATTTCATCTTTTTCCACCAGTTTTCAAACATTATAAAAGGCATATAAAACAGTCCCCACAGCACAAAGTTCCAGCTTGCTCCATGCCAAAGTCCGGTCAGTGTCCAGACTGCAAACAAATTAATGCCTGTTCTAAAAAGCCCTGCCCTATTACCCCCTAAAGGAATGTATACATAGTCTCTAAAAAAGCTGCTGAGAGTAATATGCCACCTTCTCCAAAAATCCTTAACAGAAGTAGCTGCATAAGGATAATTAAAATTCTCAGGAAAATGAAATCCCAAGATGCGTCCTACTCCGATAGCCATATCGGTATAAGCGGAAAAATCAAGATAAAGCTGCATGGCATAGCAAAGAGAACCTACCCAAACTGCCACTGTACCTGCTCCCGATACCGCTTCACTTACAGGAGACAGTGTAGCCGCAAGTTTACCAATGTGGTCTGCAAGTACAGTCTTTTTAAAAAGACCTATGCAAAAGCGGTAAATTCCCTCCGAAACATCATAAGCCCTTATTTTTCTATCATAAATCTCAGCTTTAATATCTGAATATCTTTCAATAGGTCCCTGTAGAACTTGTGGAAAAATAGATGTGTACAATAACAGCACCCAAAAATATTCCTCAGCTTCACATTTTCCCATATATACATCAGCTACATATGAAATCAACTTGAATATATAGAATGATATTCCTATTGGAAGAGCTATCTCTAAAGGTTTCCATACTATTCCCATAAACCCGGCTGCTGTTCCCACAAAGAAATTGGTATATTTGAATACTCCAAGAACTAAAATAAATATAATAACTGAAAAAATCAGCCATTTCTTTTTATTCTTATCACTTGCATCTTCTATTTTTAATCCTACATACCAACCCATACCCGTCAGTAACATTAGCAAAAGAAGATATCCTGCTCCACCAAACGAATAAAACAAAAGTGAAAAAAATATAATTATGCGGTTCTTATATCCCACTACTTTAGTAGAAAAGTATACTATTAAAGTAATTGGCAAAAAACAAAGCACAAAAAACAGACTTGAAAGCGACATATAAACTCCTTAGCATACCACAAAGAAACCACTATAAAATAGTTAAACCCAATTATTCAAGTCATCCGCCACAGACACCATTTTTGCATGACGCAGTAATATAAACAGGTTCAGGTCTGTGACTGTATGGAATATTACCAAATATCTGTAAAATACCGTAATGTGTAAAACATGGGCTGATTACGGTATTTTACAAAATGTTTCGTGAATAATTAGGTTAAATTATATTGACTTTCTATATATTTTAAAATATCAATAATTTGAAATTAAGCTCCTAACTGTGTCTTAACCTCGTCTTTGACAGCCTCAACAACCTGACCTATTTTGTCAGGAAGCTTTCCACCAGCCTGGGCCATATTAGGTCTTCCACCGCCGCCACCACCTACTATAGGTGCAACTGTCTTTATAAGGTTGCCTGCGTGAACTCCTGCCTTTACGGCACCATCTGTAGCCATAGCAACAAGATTTACCTTACCATCCTTAGCGGATGTAAGAAAGATAAGCCCTTCACCAAGCTTATTCTTAAGCTCATCTCCAAGAGTTCTAAGCTCATTTCCATCAGTTTCAGGTATTTCTATGGAGAGAACCTTAACTCCACCGATTTCAACAACCTTGTCCATAACATCGCCAATTGCCTCCTTGGCAGCCTTATTCTTAAGAGACTCATTTTCACTTTGAAGAGCCTTCATCTCCTCCATAAGGTGCTTAGCCTTCTCTGCAAGCTTATCAGGACTTGCTTTAATTATCTTTGCTGCCTCAGCGATAGTCTGTTCAAGATTCTCATAGTACTTTATTACATTATGTCCGGTGATAGCCTCGATTCTTCTTATTCCTGCAGCTACACCGCCCTCAGAAATAATCTTAAACTGACCAATCATTCCTGTGTTCTTAACATGTGTACCACCGCAGAACTCCTTAGAGAACTCTCCCATTCCTACTACGCGGACTTCATCTCCGTATTTCTCGCCAAAGAGAGCCATTGCACCGCTTTTTTTAGCATCCTCAATAGACATAACCTTGGTATCAACAGGAAGCGACTCTGCTATCTTATCATTAACGAGCCTTTCAACAGCCTTAATCTCTTCAGGAGTCATTGCCTTAAAATGGCTAAAATCAAACCTGGTTCTGCCTGCATCCTGATAAGAACCTGACTGCTCAACATGAGTTCCAAGTACCTCACGAAGAGCCTTCTGTAAAAGATGGGTAGCACTATGGTTTCTACAGGTAGCCATACGGTTCTCACCGTCAACCTTAAGTACAACCTTATCACCTACCTTAAACATTCCCTTTACAACCCCACCTATATGAGCTATCTTAGAGCCTGCCACAGGTATGGTCTCTTTTACTTCAAATACAGAATCTCCAAGAGTTATTACACCTACATCTCCTAGCTGTCCGCCCTTTGTAGCATAAAATGGCGTTACATCTGTGATTATAGCTCCTGCCATTCCATCAGTAAGTGCCTCTGATACAGCACTTTCCCTCTCCATCTTCCTCAGAACTTACACTTACAAGGGCCACAATTTTGCCCTCAGCCTCTGTCCTGTCATAGCCTATAAACTCGGAGTTAATAGCAGGATCAATCTGCTCATATACAGTAGCATCAGCCCCCATATAGCTGGTGGTTTTTCTGGCATTTCTTGCAGTATCCTTCTGAACCTTCATAGCCTGCTTGAAGGCTTCTTCATCTATATCCATGCCCTTTTCTTCAAGGATTTCCTTGGTTAAGTCTATAGGGAAGCCGTATGTATCATAAAGCTTAAAGGCATCTTCTCCTGACATAGTCTTAACGCCCTTAGCCTCCATATCCTTCTGAATACCATCAAGTATCTCAAGTCCCTGATTTATGGTCTTTTCAAACTTCTCTTCTTCCTGCTCAATTACACTTAGAATAAAATCCTGCTTTTCAGCTAGCTCAGGATAACCATCCTTACTTCCTGCAATCACAGCCTTAGCAAGACCTACAAGAAAGGCTCCATCTATGCCAAGTAGCTTTCCATGTCTGTCTGCCCTTCTGATTATTCTTCTAAGCACATAGCCTCTACCTTCGTTAGAAGGCATGATTCCATCAGATATCATAAATGTTGCTGAACGGATATGGTCGGTAATTACACGGATAGAGACATCATTCTTCTCGTTTTCCTTATATTTCTTTCCTGCTATTTCACAAACCTTATTTCTAAGAGCCAAAAGAGTATCCACATCAAAGATGGAATCTACATCCTGTACAGCTACAGCAAGTCTCTCAAGCCCCATACCAGTATCGATATTCTTCTGTTCAAGGTCTGTATAATGTCCCTTACCATCATTATTAAACTGTGAAAATACAACATTCCATACTTCCATATACCTGTCGCAGTCGCAGCCTACAGTACAGGTAGGCTTTCCACAGCCATACTTCTCTCCCCTGTCGAAGTATATCTCTGTGCACGGACCACAAGGACCAGAACCATGCTCCCAGAAATTATCCTCTTTACCAAACTTGAAGATTCTCTCAGGAGAGATATTCATCTTCTTGTTCCAGATTTCATAGGCCTCATTGTCATCCACATATACTGATGGATAAAGTCTGTCAGCTGGGATGCCTACTGTCTCAGTAAGGAACTCCCAAGCCCAAGGAATAGCCTCTTCCTTAAAATAATCTCCAAAGGAGAAGTTTCCAAGCATCTCAAAGAAGGTACCATGTCTTGCTGTCTTACCTACATTGTCTATATCTCCTGTACGGATACATTTCTGACAGGTACAGACTCTTGTTGACGGCGGTATCTCCTGTCCTGTAAAATAAGGCTTGAGTGGTGCCATACCTGAATTTATAATAAGTAAGCTGTTATCATTATGTGGTACAAGTGAAAAACTATTCATTTTAAGATGCCCTTTTTTCTCAAAGAACTCTAAGAACATCCTTCTTAATTCATTAACTCCGTAAGCTTTCATATTCATCCTCCATAGAGCTTTTTACATTTAAAGTCATCTCTATATCTTAACATTTAATATTAAATTTTTTTCAACTATGACAAATTTTTTATTTTAGAAAAATCGTAACTATTCAGCCTTTTGATAATGTAAAGGGCTATCGCACTAAGAAAAAGATATACAAAATATTATGCTTAGTTAATAATAAATTTACTATATTTTTGTAGTACTTTCCTTTAATGCGGCAGCCCCTACTCAGCTCCATATTATAAATAATTTATTTTTTATTTTTTATTTTTAATGATACTGCTATAATACCTAAAACAATAGCAATTCCAAAAATTATAAATAAGCTTCTATTACCACTGTCATTATTTGATGATGTTTCATTCTTTGCCTCATTATCCGCTACACTACTAACATCTTTACTACCATCTTCAACCTCAGTCGAACTTTTCACATCAGATTTTACAAGTATCATAGCAGAAATCGGAGCGACCTTAACTTCACCTGTAACTGTATCTATAACATCAGTTCCTGCTTTTTTGTCATTTATACAAATATTCCAATAACTTTCCGGAAGTTCAACCTTAGCCTCATGATTATTGGCATTGAAAATAACATACAGGCCATCAGAAGCTTCGCCATTTACGCCACCCTTAACATTAAAGGCAACAACATTTTTTTCCAACCCTTCTACCGGAGCAATATTGTTTTTGACATCCTCAGGATTAGTAAGCCTTAATACCGGATGTTCTTTTCTAAATGCTATAAGACCTTTATAGTAATTAAATACATCTTTATAAGCATCATTGTCTAATGTATCCCATTTAATGCTATTAATTGAATCAGGTGAGCTATAGCTGTTATGTTCATAAGTTCCATCACCTTTAGCCTTAGTTCTTAACATTTCCTCGCCAGCCTGCATAAAAGGTATACCTTCTGCAGTCATGTATATAGCTGCGGCTAAGTTATTCATTTTAATCCTGTCTGCCTCAGAAACTTCAGGAAGAGTCATAGTAATTCTATCAAATAAGGTGTTGTTATCATGGCAGGATGCATAGTTTACAGTCTGAGAAGGAGTTTTGCACCAAGGAGCAGCTCCCATCCAACAGTTTGTCAATTTTTCTTCCTGTTCTACCGCACCTGTAACATAGCCCGGCTCTGTATCTGAAAATACGCTGCCTTTCAGCAAATCTCTGATTGTATCATTAAAAAATGCAAATTTAGGTGTTTTGGTTGAATAGGCTTGTGTAGTCATAGCATAACCACCCTTAGTCACATCAGTCTGCATAGTCCAGCCTTCACCATAAAAAATTACATTAGGATGTTTTTCATGTACTTTTTCAACAACTTCGTTAATTGTTTCTGTATCAATTAATCCTACTAAATCAAACCTAAAACCATCAATATGGTATTCATCAGCCCAATATAAAACAGAATCTACAATATATTTTTTGACCATAGACCTTTCAGAAGCTGTATCATTACCACAGCCTGATCCATTTGAATATTTGCCATCACTGCTTATTCTTGAAAAATATCCCGGAACAAGCACATTGAAGCAGAAATCACCTGCGTTATACACATGATTATAAACAACATCCATAACTACGCTTATACCGTTTTTGTGCAAAGTCTGAATCATCTGTTTAGCTTCCTTAACCCTGACTTCCCCTTTATAAGGATCCGTTGAGTAAGAACCCTCAGGTACATTGTAGTTTTTAGGATCATATCCCCAGTTAAACTGAGGTTTATCTAATTTTGTTTCATCTACTGAGCCATAGTCATAAAATGGCAATATATGTAAATGAGTAATTCCAAGGTCTTTAATATGATCAAGACCTGTTGGAATGCCGGAAGAAGTTTTAGTGCCTGTTTCGGTTAATCCAAGGAATTTACCAACATTTTTAATTCCAGAGCTTTTATCAGAAGAAAGATCCCTTATATGAAGCTCATATATGGTAGCATCTGTAATATTTTTTCCTGAATTTGGATCTTTATCACTATCCCATCCATCAGGATTTGTAGAAGACAAGTCAATTATCATTGCCCGGTCACCATTTACACCCGTAGTTCTTGCATAAGGATCACAGGTTTCTGATTTTTTGCCATTTACCTCAACAGTATAAGTATAATATATACCATTTAAATCCCCCTGTTTTTCAGCTATCCAGGTACCGTTAATATCAGATTTCATATCTATTGTTTCGATTAAGTCATCAGTTCCTGCCGTGCCTGATTTATATAAATTAATCCTTACAGTCTTAGCTGTCGGAGCCCATACCTTAAATACAGTCTTATCCTTTTCCCAAACAGCACCTAAATCATCATCTGTATAGGTATATTCTTCTTCAAATTTTTGAGTAGAATAGAAATTGGGCATAATGATTTTATACTCATTTTTGTCATAAATAATACTGTAATTCCCACCTGCCTCCAAAGTTTTGTCAAGTGTAATAGAATATAAATTATCACTGCCCTCCTCCACAGTCTTTATCTTTACATCAGGCTTAATTTTAAATACCTTCATAAGGTCTTCTTTAACTTTACCAGTCATTATAACAGCAATATTTACATCTCCATTATATTTTGCCTGTGCAATCTTAATTCCTGTTACAGTATCTTTGCCATACTTTTTCTTGAAGCCTTCTTTTCCTGATTCGACAAAAACATCTACTGTACCTGAAACCATATCAGATAAATCAATAAACTGATCACTGTCAAAGTCTTTTTTTTCCCATTCTCCCTTCCTTATAATAAATCCGACCTTCGCAGCTCCCGGTGCAACATCTTTAGTTGCAATCATATCTTTGCCTTCTTTTTTGAAATCATAAGCCAGTCCGTCACCTCCCTCATCCCACATCCATACATTCCATCCCTCATACTTACCATCTTTTCTGTGGTAATGCAACTTAACAGTCAGACTGGCAGCTGCAGCCGGAATTACTTCACTTAAAGGCATAATTACAGATAAAATGCCTAATAGTAATACCATAAAAAATGCATTGATTCTTTTTTTCATAAGACTCTCCTCTCTATAATAAATCCCAATTATTTACACCATGGCTCATAGACATTTTATTCTACATAGTACAGTATGATAAACTATTTTCTGTCTGTGAATATTAGGTAATATTAACAAACATCTGCAAATATTGGAATTTGATTGGAACTATAGCTTGATTACAATATTTCACAAGATGTTTCGTGAATAATCTGGGTTAAATTATGTTCACATGATAACATTTGATACTAATTATTTCAATATTTAACTTGATATCCGGACTTGTATCCTGTATTATCATGATAGCACGAATTTTTAAGGGAGGATGTAAATGAAGAAAAAATGGTGGCACGAAAAAGTTGCGTATCAAATTTATCCAAAGAGTTTTTTGGATACTAAAGGAAATGGAATAGGCGATTTAAGAGGTGTAATTAACAAACTTGATTATTTGAAAGAACTGGGTGTTGACATTATCTGGCTTTCACCCTGCTATCCTTCACCTCTTGCCGACCAGGGCTATGACATAGCTGATTACTATGACATAGACCCTCGTTTTGGCAGCATGGCAGACATGGACGAGCTCCTTGCAGAAGCAAAAAAAAGAAGCATGTACATACTTATGGATTTAGTTATTAACCACTGTTCAGATGAACATGAGTGGTTTAAAAAGGCTATGGAAGATTTAAATGGCGAATATGCTAAATATTTTTTCATTGAGGAAGGAATCAACGGCAATCCTCCAAATAATTGGAGATCCTACTTTGGCGGCAGTGCTTGGGAAAAAATCGAAGGCACTGATAAATATTACCTCCATCTTTTCCACAAAAAACAGCCTGATCTTAATTGGGAAAATCCGGTAGTTCGTACAGAAATATATAACATGATAAATTGGTGGCTTGAGAAGGGGCTTGCGGGCTTTAGGGTAGATGCTATTATGAATATTAGTAAGGCTCTCCCATTTACCGACTATAATTATCCTCCTGACAGAGAAGATGGCACAATCATCTGTTCCAGAATGCTTGACGATGCAAAGAATGTAGATAAATACTTACACGAACTAAGAGAAAATACTTTTGATAAGTATGATGCTTTTACAGTAGGTGAGGTATTTACCGACAGGACAGAAGATGTTCCTATTTTCATTGGTGATGACGGACATTTCTCAACTATGTTTGATTTTGAAGAAACTATCTGTGGAAAAAGTGATAAAGGCTGGTATGATGCTAAACCTGTAACTCCTGATGATTATAAAAAATGCTGTTTTAGAACACAAAAAACAGTCGGTGATTTAGGATATATTTCTACAATAATAGAAAATCATGACGAACCTAGAGGTGTTAGCCACTACCTGCAGTGCTGTGATATAAACAATGATTCTAAGAAACTCCTTGGAACGATGCAGTTCATGATGAAAGGCCTTCCTTTCATTTATCAGGGTCAGGAAATCGGCATGGAAAACTGTGATTTTACCTCTATGGATGAAATAGATGATATTTCAACTATTGGAGAATATAAAACAGCTCTTGAAGCAGGTTTATCTCCTGATGAAGCCTTTAACGCTGTGAAGAAATTCAGCAGGGATAATGCAAGAACTCCTATGCAGTGGGATGATGGTAAGAATGCAGGCTTTACAAGCGGCACTCCTTGGCTCATGGTGAACCCTAAGTACACAAAGATAAATGTAGCTGCCCAGATAAATGATGAAAAGTCAGTTCTTAGTTACTATAAGAAACTTACTGCACTCAGAAAAAATGAGACTTATAAAGAAACCATCGTTTATGGCGAAGTTGTTCCTTATCTTGAAGACGAGCATAATCTTATGGCTTTTTACAGAAATGGTGAACATCAGACCTTACTTGTACTGGGTAATTTTGATAATTGTGAAAAGACTATCAAATTAGAGAAGAAAGCTGTCGCAACTCTTCTTTCTAATATAGATGGTGTAGAGTTTGTAAATGATTTTGAAATAAGGCTCAAACCTTATCAGGCAGTAATCTTAGAAGTTAAATAAAATATATAATATACAAAAAATCAACATAAACAGATAAATGTTTATGTTGATTTTTTGATGTATATAATTAGTTTGTCGGAAGACCTAAAATCATATACTATTTTATAGCACCCTCCATCATACCCTTAATTATCTGCTTCTGTGCAAATAAGAAGAGAATAATTATAGGTATCATAGCAAGAAAAGCTGCCGTAAGGATGAGGTCCCACTGTTTTACATAAGAGCCTACAAAACTGCTTACAGCTATAGGAAGTGTTTTAATCCTGCCATTTAAGCCAAGCATAATAGATGGCAGGAGGTAGTCATTCCATATCCAAAGTCCATTAAGAATTAGGACTGTCATCTGTACTGGTTTCATAAGTGGAAAGATAATCTTAAAGAAAATCTGCTCATGTTTACAACCGTCAATCTTTGCAGCTTCTTCAAGTTCCTTTGGAATACCCTTTACGAATCCATGGAAGATGAAGATGGACATAGAGCCACCAAATCCAAGGTATGCAAAAATAATTCCTGTATAAGAAGATAACATTGGAATTCCTAAAGAGTTACCGATAGTCTTAAATATAGTAAGGATAGGCAGCATAACTACCTGGAACGGAATAACCATTGCCGCTACAAACATAAGAAAGATAACAGCCGACCATTTCTTCTTTTCATTTCTACTAAGCACCCAAGCTGCCATACAGGAAAATACCGTAAGTAAGGCAAGTGACACAACTGTAATTATAAGAGAACTCTTAAAAGAACTCCAATAATTAAAGTTTGCGTTATTAATAACATTTTTCATATTATCAAGCATCTGTCCCCAATTCTTAGGCAGATTGATAGGGCTGATTACTATATCAGTACTTGATTTTGCTGAGTTAATCACAACTAAGAAGAATGGAAATAATACAAAAATTGCTATAATTGAAGCAATGATTGTGGCAATAAAATTTCTATTTTTTTCAGGTTTCATTATAATTCCACCTCCTTCTTCCTACTTATAACTACTTGCGTAAGAGAAACTATTGCAAGTATGATAAAGAATATAACTGCCTTAGTCTGACCTAATGCATAATTATTCTTTCTAATAGCGGTATTATAAATATTTAACGCTAAAAATTCTGTCGACTGTATTATTTTTCCTCCCAAAGCACGAGATGGTGCTCCATTGGTTATCGAAATATTCAAATCAAACTGTTTAAACGAATTTACCAATGTAAGGAAGGTACATACTGTAAAGGTATTGGCAATCATCGGAATCTTAATCTTAAATAGAGTTGTTACTCCATCCGCTCCATCTACACCTGATGCTTCCATAACGGATTTTGGTATAGTCTGTAAACCTGTTATATAAATCATCATTATATAACCTGCATACTGCCATGTGCTTACAATAAGGATGGCCAAAAGTGCAAGGTTAGGATTTGTAAGCATTGATTTTGAACCTGACAATATCATTGTCATAACTTTATTAAATATAAACTGCCATACATATCCAAGAACAAGTCCTCCGATAAGGTTTGGCAAGAAATATGCTGCTCTAAAAAAGTCTTTACCTTTTATCTTAGAAGTGCATAAAAGTGCTAATAAAAATGCAACTACATTAACCAATAACATATTTAAAACTGTAAATATGGAAGTAATAACGAATGAATATACAAAGTCCATCTGCTTAAACATAGTTATATAATTTGCTATGCTGACAAAGTTCTTTGCCTCTACTCCATTCCAATCTGTAAACGAATAATAAATACCCAACATAAACGGAAGTAACACTGTTACAAAAAATGTAAAAACCATTGGAAAAAAATAAAGATTACATTTACTATTTTTAGTATGATGTGCATTAGGGAATTTTAAAATACCTAATATAGATAAACATATGCCTGCTATAAATAAAATTCCACGCAAATTATTCTTTCCACCACTAAAAACCATTATCAAAGCAATAACAGTAAGTACAATTCCTATGATGGTAATGCTGCCAAACAGTGCTTTTTTTGTTTTATTTTCCATTGAAGCCCCCTTTTGAAAGACTCTATTATCTTTTTTAAAAATATGGGCGAACGGAAAACCGATGCGCCCATATAAAAACACTAAACTATCTTATTTATTATTTGCAATATAATCAGCAAGAGATGTCTGCATAGCATCTACAAATCCGGTCTTATCAATATCACCCTTTGCAAATGATTCAAAAACTAAGCCAAATGCATTCTGAGCTATACCTTCAGGCATATTTGACCAAGCCCAAGAAGAAGTTTTTCCTGCATCTACATAAGTCTTAAGGCTTGTAGCAAGAGGAGCCTTAGGTGTGATTTTACTGCTCTTATATGGAGAAATCATACCTGCATCCTTAACCAATATAGTCTGTCCCTCATCTGTTGTTGCAAGGAAATCGAAGAAATCCTTACAAGCCTTTACATTCTTACTATCCTTATATACACACCACCAAGATGGGCAGTCTGCAAGAATATTTGGCATATCTGCCTTTGTAAAAGCAAGTGGAGCTAAACCACACTTGAAAGAAACATTATATTTGCTAAGGGAAGGATCAATCCAGTTACCCTGTGTAATGAAAGCTGTTTTTCCCTGAGCCCATTTTGCAAGCTGATCATCATAAGTACCTGAGAGAAGCACCTGCTCATCTGAATACTTGAATAAAAGTTCTACCATATCAGCAAACTCTGTAAGTCTTGCCTTATCAAACTCACCTGCTTTAGCTTTATCAAGTATAGAGTTATCACCTCTCTGAAGTCCACCGCTATAATAGTAACCAAGGATGTGATTTCCTGTTGACCAATACATCTGACCGGCTTCAGCAGCTACAGAAGCTACTGCATCAAGACCAAGTTTAGCCTTCATGCTGTCGATTTTTTCAAAAGCTTTCTTAAATGCATCATAATTTACAAGTGAAGCAGGATCAATTCCGGCTTTTTCAAGGATATCCGCATTATAAGTGATTCCGTAACCTTCAACTGCATAAGGGAAACCAACTAAGGTTCCATCCTTCTTATCCTTATAACCAAAGTCTGTATCTTTTGCAAAAGCACAATCACTAAGGTCAGCACACTTGCCTTCCCAATTCTTGTAATCTCCATCTCCACCAATAACAAACATATCAGGCATATTGTCTGCAGCAAAATAACTCTTAAGCTGTCCCTGGATATCAACACCGCCACCCATTGACTCAATAACTACTTCCTGACCTGTCTTTTCTTTAAAAAGCTGAGCAGCCTTTTTAAGCTGTTCATCAATCTCAATCTTTCCATTTACAAGACGGATTGCATCACCATTAGCAGCTGTTGATGTTTTTGATGCTGTAGAGGTTGTCGATGCTGTAGAGGCTGTCGATGCTGTAGAGGCCTGTTTTGAAGCTGAGCTTGTCTTTGTCTCTGTGTTTCCTCCATTACCACCGCAGGCAGTCAGCACTGATACAGATAAACCAAGTGCTAAGAGTGATTTCAAATAATTCTTTTTCATTCTTTTCTCTCCTTTTTATCAGTTTAACACAATAAACTACGAAAGACATTCTATCACAATACCACAATTATTTCAAGGAAAAAAATTTTATTTTTTTAGTATTATATAACAATGTTTCCTCCATTATTGTTCAAATTCTTTCCATATGCAGCTAATAAAAGTATTACAGCGGTTTCAAAAGGCCCTTAATTTATTATTTTTCCATATTAAAGTCTTTATAATTATTTATTAGAATCTGTCCATCTTTAACTATACTAAAATCAAATTCCCTTTCATTTTTCTGAAAAATTACATACTACCAGGAGTTTTTTTACCCTCAAGGCTCCTTTCATATACAAATAACTCTTCATCTTCAGGAAAGAGCAGATTATAATCGCCGTAAACTATAATCTCATATTTCTTTCTAAGTGCTATCAATTTTTTATAATAATTAAATACAGAATCTTCTCTTCCTACCTGCTCTTTCGCATTTATTTCTGTATAATTAGGGTTCACAGCTATCCAAGGTGTTCCTGTAGTAAATCCCGCATTTTCGCTGTCATCCCACTGCATCGGAGTTCTTGCATTATCCCTGCTCATATGGCAAATCTTAGGAAAAAGCTCTTCTGCACTTATTACACCTTTTTCAGTAAGTTCATGATAAGCATTTATGGACTCAAGATCTCTAAAATCATTTACAGAATGAAATACTGTATTTGTCATCCCAAGTTCTTCACCCTGGTAAACATAAGGTGTTCCCTGCATCATATGCAAACAGGTTGCTATACATTTTGCAGAAAGTTCTCTATATTCCTTTTTCTCACTGCCCAGCCTTGAGACTATTCTTGGCTGATCGTGATTACAAAAATATAAACTATTCCACGCAACTTCATTTAACCCTTTTTGCCATTTTGTAAGGTTTTCTTTGAGCGGAACTAGAGGCATTTTCTTAGTTGACCACTTCATAGTCTCACCATTGTCCAAACCTGTATGTTCAAACTGGAAGACCATGTTAAGTTCGCTTCCGTCACTGTTAGCATACTTTTTAGCTTCCTCAAGCGTTACACCTGCACATTCACCAACTGTCATAATATCATATTTGGAAAGAACTCTTTTGTTCATTTCCTGTAAAAATTCGTGTACCCTTGGCCCGTTAGCAGATGATTCAAAACTTCCGTAAAGCCCTCCATGTGTAGGTCCATCAGGGAAATTCTGATCCTTGGATATAAGGCTTATAACATCCATTCTAAAACCGTCTATGCCCTTTTCGCACCAACGATTCATCATGGCATATACTTCATCTCTTACTTTTTCATTCTCCCAATTAAGGTCAGGCTGTTTCTTTGAAAAAAGGTGTAAATAATACTGCCCTGTAGTCTCATCAAACTGCCAGGCTGAACCCGAAAAAGCAGAGCCCCAGTTGTTTGGCTCCCTGCCGTCTTTTCCATCTTTCCAAATATAATAATCTCTCTTAGGATTGTCCTTTGAACTACGGCTTTCTATAAACCATTTATGCTCATCTGAAGTATGATTTACAACCAAATCCATTACAATTTTAATTCCTAGGCTATGAGCCTTGGCAAGCATTTCATCAAAATCTTCCATAGTGCCGAATTCTGCCATTATAGCCTCATAATCACTGATATCATATCCATTATCATCGTTAGGCGACTGATATACAGGTGACAGCCATATCACATTTATCCCAAGTTCCTTTAGGTATGGAAGTTTACCTGTTATGCCCTTTAAGTCACCTATTCCATCCCCATTGCTGTCACAAAAGCTTCTTGGATAAATCTGATAAACCACACTTTCTTTCCACCAGGTTTTTTTCATTTTCTGCCTCCTTAAGTAATTTATTTGTTAATTTCATTTAGTTATATCGTAATAATAAATACAGAAAATGTCAATTAAATTATATGCTTTTTTTATTATTTAGTAATAAAAAAATAAGAATAACAAAAATTTATTATCATATATTTTATTAAAACAAAAAGCCACCTCCTAAGAAGTGGCTTATATTGTTTAATCAATTTTATGCTTCAACTTTAACGATTTCTTTCTTGTTATAAGAACCGCAAGCCTTGCAAACTCTGTGAGGAACCATAAGCTCTCCGCAGTTGCTGCATTTAACAAGTGCCGGAGCACTCATCTTCCAGTTTGCTCTACGAGCATCTCTATGACCCTTAGAGCTCTTATTCTTTGGACAGATTGACATGTGAACACCTCCCTTATCAATACTTTATACATTGTATTCAAAAGGATTTATCACAGAGATAACAATCCTCGAATAAACAATAAAATTTCATACCTTATTATTTTACATACATTTAAATGATTTGTCAAGTATTAATTTACTAAAAATCACCCATGAAACAGTCTGTTTATCTCTAATTAAGCCAGTCGTTTCAACAATTCTAAAAAATACTGTGGAAGCGGTGCATGAAACTCCATATACTCACCTGTATGTGGGTGGACAAAACCTAACATTTCAGCATGAAGAGCCTGCCCCTGTAACTTAAACGGGTTTTTAGCTGCTCCATACACCTCATCTCCAAGTAAAGGATGCCCGATACTGGCCATATGCACTCTTATTTGATGCGTTCTTCCCGTCTCCAGCTCGCATTCAATATGAGCAAAATTATTCCCATTAGGAGATGTATAATTTTTTATAACCCTATAATGAGTAATAGCCGCCTTACCGTCAGGCACTATAGCCATTTTCTTCCTATCCGTTTTAGATCTGCCTATAGGTCCTTCTATTGTACCTTCATCTATCTTAAATGCCCCATAAACTATTGCCTGATATTTTCTTTTAATACTATGCTCTTTTAACTGTTCTGCTATCAGCCTATGCGAAACATCGTTTTTGCAGGCAATTATTACTCCTGTAGTATCCATATCAATGCGATGGACAATACCAGGACGGAGTTCCCCATTTATACCCGAAAGATTCTCCTTACAATGATACATTAGTGCATTTACAAGCGTACCTGTATAATGTCCTGCAGCAGGATGTACCACCATTCTTTTGGGTTTATTTATAAGGATAACATCTTCATCTTCATAAAGAATATCTAACGGAATATTTTCAGGAATTATTTCCACCTCTTTCAAAGGCGGTATATTTACTGTAATAGCAGCTCCATTAAATACTTTGAAACTGCTTTTAACTGTTTTTCCTGATACTGATACTCTTCCATCATCAATCAGTCCTTTTATATAAGACCTTGAATACTCAGAAAATTTCTCGGATAAATATTTATCTATTCTTTCACCATTATCAGTAGCGGAAATCTCTATAATATCATCTGACAATTCATCATCTGCAAACCCTTCATTGTTCACATAATTATTTTGCTTCATTATTCACCCTGCCGAGTATTTTTTCAAAATCCTCATCCTTGTAATAAAACAAACCAAAAACTAACATTGTAAGAGCTGCTATAGTTACATAACAGTCTGCAACATTAAAGATAGGAAAATTAATAAGTTCAAAATATAAAAAATCAATGACATAGCTATGTCCATATTTAATCATAGTAATAACTCTATCCGAAAGATTTCCTAATGCACCGGCAAGCAGAAGAACTAATACAAAATGGATCGGGGTGTATCTCTTTCCCATACGCATCTTTCTTAAGATGAATAATACAATAGCTATTACAATAACAGTAATAGCCAAAAATAACCAAAATCCTCCTTGCAGCATTCCAAATGCCGCTCCTGAATTGCCTCCTTCAAGCAGTGTAAGACTAAATACTCCCGGAATTAGAGTCAAATTGCCATCTGATAAATATTTAACTGCAAGCTGCTTGGTAAGTAAGTCAAATACTGCTAAAACAACTACTATAAGCAGTTCCATTATAAAAAACTTATTTCTGTTCATAATCAACCTTCAAAAATTTCTGTAATACCTGATAATATTTCTTCATCAGTAATATTTGTATAAATTTCTGCCTTACCTATTTTTTTTGTCAAAATAAACTTAATCCTGCCACCTTGCATTTTTTTATCAGACTTTGTAGCTTCCAGTACATCTTTTATATTAAATCTTATGCCGGATACAAATATTTTTATTATAAAAGCTTATAGTTTGAAAGAATTTTCTTCATTCTATCGAGTTCTCTCTCCGATATAAGACTACGACCCACTGCTATTCTTCCTGCTGCAACCATTCCAAGTGCTACACATTCTCCATGTAACAAAGTAAAGCCCATAAGTTTCTCAATAGCGTGGCCTACAGTATGCCCATAGTTGAGAATTGCTCTAAGGCCTTTTTCCATCGGGTCCTGCTCTACAATCTCTTTTTTTATTCTACAAGAGTGGAATATTATATTTTCTAACGCTTCTCTATCCTTAGATATTATTTTCTCAGTATTTCCTTCAAGATAAGACAGGAATTCCTCATCCCATATATAACCATATTTAATGACTTCAGCCATTCCGGAAAGATATTCTCTATCCGGAAGCGAAGTCAAAGTATTTGTATTCATATATACCAGTTTAGGCTGATGAAAAGCTCCTACCATATTTTTATATGCCATTAAATCCACTCCGGTCTTCCCTCCGACACTGGAATCAGACATAGCTAAAAGCGTGGTTGGAATCTGTGCAAACCTTATTCCCCTTAAATAAGTAGCCGCAGTAAAACCTGCTAAATCTCCTACAACACCGCCACCGGCTGCAAGAATCACATCTTTTCTCTCAAATTTATTGATAATGAGTTCTTCATACAGCTCTTGAACAGTCAGAAGATTTTTACTTTCTTCACCTGCCTTAAATGTAAATGTATACATCTTCTTTCCAATACTACCCACATTTTGCAAAAAAATCTCTTTATAATAATTTTCTGTATTAGAATCAAATACAAGCATAAACTTATCAGCCGATGCAAAAATATCTGACAACGCCTTAGACAGTCCGCCAAAATCAGGTTCTATTATTATATTGTAGCCCTCTGCTTTTTGTATACTTATATCAACCTTGATTATTATGCCCATAACCACCTTCGTTATTTCCATATATTTTTTCTGATGACATTCTGCCGGCAAAATTTTCTAAATCAAGGCTGCGTAAATCTATATCATCTTCACTTATAGACTCTTCAGGCATAAGATTAATAAGATTCTCTCTTACAGGCACCGGATCTTGCCTGTACACATTATCATAACCTGCTATATTATCTATTTCAGATATAAAAATTTCATCATCAATCACTTCTTTATGTTTATCTGTATGAGGTTCAAGTTCTTTATGCTCCATCCCTTCATATCCGAACTCCCTGTAATCAATTCCCTGATTATAAGAATCAACATTCAAATTATGAGGAATATCTGATTTGTTTAGTCCGGATGCTGCTGTTTCCTGATGGCTCACTCTTGCTCTATTTAACTCAGCTCTATTTAACTCCGGCCTGTTTAATTCTGCTGCATTATTTCCAAGTCTGTTAACTCCCATTACATTCATTTCAGGCCTGTGCAATTCAGGTCTATTAGCCCCGGCCACATTCATTTCAGGTCTGTTTAACTCAGATTTATTTATTGCCTGTCTGTTTATTTCAGATCTGTTAACTGCATCTCTGCTAATTCCCTGCCTGTTCATTTCAGATCTGCGGATTGCCTGCCTATTCATTTCCTGCAGGCTATTATCTGACCTTCTCGATTCAGGACGGCTTGCCCTCTGCCTATTCATCTCTGTTCTGGCTGCTTCAGTTCTGTTTAATCTTGGTCTGTTCATTTCAGGTATATTCAGTTCAGGCCTATGCATTTCAGTTCTATTTAACCTGGTACTATGTGCTGCAGGCATAACCGCTTCAGGAATATTCTCCATCTGTATATTTTCTGACCGATGATATGACTCCTGTATATTCATTTCAGGGCTGATAGCCTGTGCAGCAGCCATCTGAATGCCTTCCTCTTCTTTCTTTAATTCTGTACTATACTCTTTAGCATCATTTCTATCAGGCTTATTTTCTTCAGCATCATCTGCTTCTGCTGTCTTTTCTTCATCCTTTACAGGCTGAACTGTGGATTTTGCCGTGTCAACCGCATTCTCAGTGACTTCTTCCGAACTATTACTTTCTAATGTATTTCCGTCTGTTTCCCCTGTTTTTACATCATTCTCTTCAGCTGTTGATTCACCCTCTTCATTCTTTTTAGTCTCGCCATTTTCAGTGTCAACCGTATCTTTTGCATTTTCAAGCTGAACCTTTAATTTAAGGTAGCCTTCCAGGTCATTAACCGATATATTGTATGCATCACTATTGATTAAATCCAGCTGTGTAGTTATAAGATTTTTCACATGTGCCTTATAAAGTTCAAATCTTCTATTAAGATCATCTGTTTGCCTAAATATTGTGTCTAGCTCTGTTTTTGCCTTAGTCAAGACTTCATCTGCTTTTATACGGGCATTTTTTTCAATAGTGCTGGCTTTTTTTAGCTGCATTCTCATGTTCCTCATCTGCAGTTTTTTGTGCAAGTACAAGAGCTTTTTGCAAAGTTTTTTCTATAGATTTGTAGTACTGCAAACCTTCACTTAAAGCTTCAGCCTTATCCTTCAGCTCTATATTTTCTTTATACAGCTTTTCATAGTTTTCAGCAATCTCAACTATAAATGCATCTACACTTTTTCTTGAGTATCCAATACCCCTCTTAAACTCATGATTTTTGATTTCCATTGATGAAAGCATAATTTTCTCCCCTAATTAACAATATTTTCCTATATGAATCTGTATTCTGTCCTTTTTAGTACGGCCCAAACTTTCATAAAAAATAAACTTCCCAAATCCACGTACTGACACTATATCATTATTCATTATTTGATAATGGCTTGAAGATACACTTGCAGAATTTACTGCAACCCTGTCACCTTCTATAAGTTCTTTAACCTTAGACCTTGAAATATTAAGAGTTTCTCCAATAACAACATCCAATCTAAGTGAAGGAACTATTCCAACCTTATCCTCAATCCTTCTTACAGCCATAATTTCAGCCACAGTAACAAGATTACAGCTAACCTGATGTCTTCCAACCTGAGACAATTCACTAAGTAAAAATCTTTGATTTTTTTCTGACAAAAAAGATAAGCCTTAGTTATGCTGTTTTCCTCTGTAATAGTATATATGTCTCCGATTAATTTCCTATCTATACCAAGTCCAAGTATTGCTCCCAAAAAATCTCTGTGCGTAAGTGAATTTTTTTCAAATTTAACACTCTTAACATTGATTTCTACACATCTTATTGGAAATTCTATATCTTCTCTCTCCTCATAGGAGGCAGGAAAACAAGCCATTACTCTCTCAGCACCATCTATCCCGCCAAAAAGGAAAAACCTTCCTATCGGAAGGTCTGCCACCTGTCTCTTCAGAACTGCAGCTTCCCTGACATTAAGAAAATCCGAAAATACAGTGGTATCCCTTGTATAAGCAGCTTTAGCCAAATCCAATAAATGTCTAAATACCAAATTATCGTCTTTATCCATATTATTGTACATTAAGTTTAGGTACTGTAAACAATGTATCTATAAGTTCTTCTTCATTTTCTGCTGACAGCTCAATATTTTCAGGAGAAATGATATAAACATACCTAGATACTACTCTAAACTTTCCATTAATCGCATGCATTGTTCCAAATGCAAAATCAGATATACGCTGTGCTTCTGCCGGATCTATGGCCTCAAGATTTAATACAACTATTGCTCCTGATATCAGTCTATCGCAAATATCCTGCACTTCCTCAAAGCTCTTTGGCATCATAACATAAACTTCAGTGCCTGACTTTACACTATTTCTTATTGGTATAACCTTCTGCTCATCTTTTGCAGTTCTCTTTTTTCGTTCAAAAAATGACGGAGTGGAATCTTCTTCCTCATCCTCTTCTTCATATTCATTTTTTCTGTTTGATTTTACTCTTGTTTTTTCTACACTTTCCTGCATTATTTCATCATCATAATCTTCTTCATAATCATCTTCAATCCCTGTTATCGAAGTAATTAATTTATTAATTCCCTTGAACATATGCTCACTCCTATTATTAAAATTCCATAACAATCCCTACCCACATTATGAATGTTTTTTTGCTATTCAAGTCAACTCTTTTTTTATAACTTCTCATTTTTTGGTTAATTCCATTATTCTATTTCTCACTTTTTATCAGCATTTAATCCAATTAAGACTGCTTAGTTTTATCGTTAGAATCACTTGGATTTAAGATTATATTATCATACTCATTCAAATAATATCCCTTGTCTGTCGGTATAAGATAATATTCACTATTATCTGAGCCTGTATTTTCAATATCCGGCTCAACATAGTTTTAAATCGCGGATATCCGTTATTTATATTATAAACCCCTTTTAAATAGCTTAGTTTTGCTTATTTTTATAAATATTTTTGAGTATTCGGTTCTATAATCTCATCTCCGGGCTTAAATCCCTCATCTGTATCTATGTATACCATTTTTATTATTTACATCTCTGTAACAAAGATCGGTTTCAATATATTTTTGTAATAATTTCATTATTTTTTTGTTTAATGCTCTTATTGTAAAAGCCGCCGCTTCTATTACCGCCTCCACCTGTATAATATTCCTCCGGAATTTCAAATACCTGTTTTTCTATGATAGATGATTTAGGTATTTTTCAATCCACTTATCCTTTTTAAGTATAATATATATGTTTACAAATCTTTTTATCGGCATAATCTACCATATAATTATAGAAGGTTAAAATAAGATAATTATTACCGTTTATTTCTGAAATTCTCACTCCGGCTCTTGCCGTAAAACCCTTATTATCAATTACAACATCTACAGATTGTTTATCACTTAGAAGCTCTTTTTGAGTTTCATTAATTGGTACAACAACCTCCCAGGTTTCATCTGATATTAATTTATATATAGGCTCATTTGCTTCAATTTTGCCTTCATTTTCAGTAACTGTTTTTAATATGTAGTTATTTTGATTTTCAAAAAGATTATATGTTATTTTTTCTTCAGTAAGCCCCTCGAGTCCATCAACACCATATACAACAATACCGCTGTCTTCAGCATAATTCACATTGAAATACTCTTTATCTGCTTTTGTCTTTTTTAGTGCAGCCATGACCATCTTACCTGAAGTTGTCATTACCATTTCTTTCATAGACTCTTTAAGACCGTATGTAGACAAAAAATTATCATCTCTATTAATTTGAAACTGATGCAAGACTCCTGTCAACCTCTCTTCAGTCTCATTATTTTTATCATCAGCTGTCAGTTTAGCATAAATACTTCCTGTCTTATCTATTGAAAAAACAGTTTCATTTTTACGTACTCGTGAATTTCCACCTACATAGTAATTAATGTAACCTGATTCAGTTGACTTGATTACTTTTTCATTTCTTAGAATAAGTCCTGATGTATTAATAATTTCATTTTTTTCATCACTCACAACTCTATACACAGAGGTTCTTTCTCTAAACAGAAAAAATGCCGTATGTCCTACAATATAAACCAATATTACAAGAAAGACCACAATACCCACATTTATAGCCTTTGTTTCTTTGGAATTTTTCTTCTCCTCATATTGAACAACATTATTTCTTTTTTTAGCCAAGTTATAATCCTCCAAACAAACAAACTGCCACACCATTAATGTGACAGCCTGTAAAATGCTATTTTATCTTATAAGGAAACCAGAATATTATGCTTATATTCCTCTGGCATATCCTCACTCTTAACAGAAAGACTTAGTATTATATCAACACTATATTTATCTGCAACCTGAATTATTTTATCGAGCACAGGTTTCATTGTATCTTTATCTGTAAATGAAATCTTTAAGAAGCTGTCAAGAAATATTGCTTCAAGGTCATGATCCTGCGAAATGATTCCACAAAGAAATCCAACAAATTCATTGGCATTTTCTACAAGAAAATCCTTAACATTGATAAGGCGAATCTTATTGTTTAACTCATACATATGAGCTAAGTCCTTATCTAAAAATACAACATTGCCGCCAGAAGTCTTTATGGCTTCATTGGCCTTCTCAAGAATTACTTTTGTTTTACCTTTGCCCTTTTCCCCACAAACAATATGTACCATAGTAAAACCCTCCTTTATTATGAAAAAGTTTATTAACCACTAACATTATATGTCAAACTGCTACAAAATTCAATCAGTTTGGCATATTTTGTGGTAAATTTTCAAAAACAGTTCCAAGCTGGGCATATAGGTTAAGACTATCAGATGCCTTGAGTACTCCAACTATGTAATTTTTGTCGGCTGAAGATTTAAATGTCATAAAAATACAGGAACCCGCTTCATCTGTAGTACCTGTTTTACCACCTATTACTGTATATCCGTTAGGAACCTTGTATACACCAGTGAGATATTTATTAGTAGATGCAATTGTTTTTACGACATCTGCACCTGCATAGTTTTTATAGTGCATGGTATAAGAAGCCTGATTTACAATATTTACAAATTCAGGATTTTTGAGTAACTCATTAAAAATCAAGTATAAATCATATAATGTCGAATAATGAGCATTATCATGAAGTCCCGAACTATTTACGAAGTGGCTATGCGTAGCTCCTATCGCTTTAGCCTCTTCATTCATAATTGCAGCAAACTTCTCTTCACTTCCCGCCACAGCTACCGCCAATGCCTTAGCCGCATCATTCGCCGATGTAACTAAAGTTGCATTGAGAAGTTCTCTGATAGTAATCTCATCTCCATCCATGAGATTAATCTTCTTGGCAAGTGGCTCAGTAATCTTAATTGTTTCACCGCTAATCTTAACCGCCCTATCTAAGTTGCTTTCCTTCTTAAATACAACAAAGGCCGTCATCATCTTAGTTAAACTTGCCGGATACATTTTCTTAAAGCTGTCTTTTGCATAAATAGATTCTTCACCACTGGAAACAATGACTGCCTTTGCATTAAAAGAAGGCTTATCTATCAGCTTGTTTACATTCTTACCTGTAAGAACACATAGTCCGTCAGACATAAGAGACTCAGTATTTTCAGTAACCTGAACATCATATGCCCTGTCTGCAAAGCTGCCTTCACCATACGAAAAATAGGCTATGGCATTATTTCCACAACCTGTAAGCATGATTCCCGCTAAAAATAAGGGAATCAGTTTTGTTTTAATTTTTATCATGACTTATACAACTCTCTCCAGTCAAGATCCCCTCTATCCAAAGCCTTAATAAGAAGTTCCGCTGAAGCAAGATTAGTTGCTGCAGGAATGTTATTAATATCACAAAGCCTTAAAATATTGCTCACATTAGGCTCATGTGTTTTTGAATTGAGAGGATCCCTTAAAAATATCACCAAATCTATCTCATTGTGGTCAATCTGAGCAGCCATCTGCTGTTCCCCGCCCAAATGGCCGGCAAGATATTTATGCACATTCAAATTAGTAACTTCTTCAATAAGCCTACCCGTTGTTCCTGTTGCATACAAAGTATTCTTGCCCAAAATTCCTCTGTAAGCTATGCAAAAATTCTGCATAAGCTTCTTTTTAGCATCATGTGCAACCAAGCCAATATTCATAATTCACCCCTTATATATGTTTAATCAAAAAAATATCCCGTTCTCACCAGCATTAAAAGATAAACCGTGTTTCGCCTTTTGAAGACCTACATTTAAAACCAGGGCTACTCCTAAAAAATTGCTTAACAAAGATGACAAACCATAGCTTAAAAATGGCAGCGGCAAACCTGTATTAGGAAGCAAAGCCGTATTAACACCTATATTCACAAAAGATTGAAACACAAGCATAGCTGATACACCTATTGCTATCATCTTGCCTGTAAAATCATTTGTCTCTTTTGCAATCAAAATACATTTAAATACAATAAAACCAAATAATGCTATAACAAAAAAACATCCAATAAACCCTAATTCCTCTGCTATTACTGAAAAAATAAAGTCACTTTCATTTACAAAGACCTTATGATAAAGCCTGGAATCCGAGATATCCCCCAAAAGTGTCTTGCCCAAAACCTTGCCGGCTGCTATCGCATTTACTGAATTAATCTGTTGATACCGCTCTGTCAGTGCATACTCTTCCGGATTTAGAAACCCAAGTATTCTCAACTGCTGTTTATGGGTAAGGAACTTTTGCCACGGCTGTATTACATACCAGAAAAGACCTGCTCCTACGGGAACTAATACAGCCAGCGTAATCCCGATAATCTTAAGGCTAAGCCCTGCCATAAATATCATTACGGTAAAAATAAACATACAAACCATACTCGATGAGAGATCAGTCTGAATAAGAATAAGTGAAGTAGGCAGCATCATTATAATACCCGACAGCATAAATATACTCCACCTATTCAGTTTATTTTGAACCTTAGTAAACAAGACTGCAAGTACAATTATAAGTATTATTTTCACAAGTTCAGATGGCTGTATCTCAGTAGAACCTATCCTTAACCACCTAAAAGCTCCTGTCTTGTGGTCAAAGCCAAAGCGTGTAAACTTTACCATAACTAATATTATAACTCCAATAATATAATATAATATAGCAAATTTACATATAAAATGATAATCAATCATGGATCCCACTAAGGCTACAATCAAACCTATTATGACACCTATAAGCTGCCTCCTGGCCATACCAATGCCCTCAGCCTTAAACAGGCAATACACAGATATAAGGCAAAGCAGCAGTACAGCTATAAGTAAGGAAAAGCTCAAATCTTTCAATTCATACTTTTTATTTTTAAACATCTGTATCCTTATGACCTTTTCCCTATCATTTCTTTGATAGGAATATTTGCACATATTGCAGGTACAGAGCCATTTCTTGACTCCGACTCTGTCTGTTCAATCTTAATGTCCAACCCTTCAACATCTATTTCTACATATTTTGAAATAACCTGAAGTATATCGTTCTTTATCTGTTCCATAATCTCAGGAGAGCAATTTGCCCTATCTGACACAAGGACAAGTTTAAGTCTATCTACAGCCTGCTGTCCTGAAGATTTCTTTCTGAAAAAATCCATTAAACTCATAGCCTAACTCCTTTACTTCTTAAACAACTCTCCAAGACGTGCCAAAAATCCCTTCTTACTCTCAAGGTCAAGTAAAGGAACCTCCTCACCGATTATTCTTTTACATATGTTCATATAAGCCTGACCGGCAAGGGAATCATTACCGGCAAGCGGCTCACCTGTATTGGTCGCAATTACAATATTTTCATCATCCGGTACAACTCCAAGAAGGCTGACTGCAAGGATGTCCAGAACCTGCTCGCTAGACATCATATCTCCTCTTTTAACCATATCCATGCGAAGCCTGTTCACTATAAGTTCTGTCTTTGCTATTTCATTTGCTTCCAATAAACCTATAATTCTATCTGCATCTCTAACTGCTGAAACTTCCGGTGTAGTTACTACAATAGCTCTGTCTGCTCCTGCTATTGCATTTTTAAATCCCTGTTCAATACCTGCAGGACAGTCAAGTATAATGTAGTCGAACTCATTCTTTAATTCTTCTGTGAGTGCTGCCATCTGCTCAGGATTTACAGCGTCTTTGTCTCTTGTCTGTGCACTTGGGAGCAGGTATAGATTTTCATATCTTTTATCTTTAATAAGAGCCTGCTTAATCTTACAATTCTGCTCAATTACGTCAACAAGGTTATAAACTATGCGGTTCTCAAGTCCCAAAACCACATCAAGGTTTCTAAGACCAATATCGGTGTCAATAAGAACAACTTTTTTACCTAACATAGCAAGACCGGTACCTACATTTGCTGTAGTAGTGGTTTTGCCTACACCACCTTTACCGGAGGTTATAACAATAACTTCTCCCATAAAAAATCTCCTAACTAAAACAATATTCATCAATATAATAATATAATTAAAATGAATTAATTACAAGTGACTAAGACAATTTTTTTTATAATTTTAGTGAATCCAGTACATTTTTATCTAAGTCTTCCAAGCAAATATTATCATTTTCGACAAAGGCTACCTGTGGCGAGAGGCATTTCGACTTACTGACAATAACAGAGTTGTCTGCACATCTGGCTATTTTTGAACCAATCCGCAGCTGAATAGGATTCATATCAAGAGCAATTATAAATGCATCATCATTCCCTCCTACTCCGGCCTCAGCTTCTCCCTTTAAGGCACCTAATATAACTATGCTTCCTCTTGCTAAAACTTTAGCACCCGGATTAATATCACCAATTATAATAACTCCGGTATCAAATTCCATCATCTGCCCCGACCTAAAGTATCCTCTATGAATCTTAGCAAGACTCATATCATTAGAGACAGCCGCATTTTCCAGTTTCTGCCTGAATCTGTCCTCTTTTACAGGATCGTTGTCAATCGTGCAAATAATGTTAATAGAAGAATTAGATGTAATTGTATCAATTATTTTTTCTTCTTCTTCAAGTGTGAGTTTCCTTCCTTCAAATGCTATGGCCATATCAGCATCATTAAAAAATTTTGCAGATTCCTTAAATTTTTCTCCAACTGCTTTAAGCAAAGCTTCAAATTCCAAGTTCGGATCAAGTATAATTAACAGTCCAAAATTATTTGCTTTAATAACAACCGGTTGCTTCATCTTACCTCCTAGTTAGTCTGATATAATATCTGTCACATTGTCCTTAACAGGCTTTTTGTTTAATGTTTCCTCGTCTCCATCACCAAAGTAATATTCATAAAAATCCGCCACAGCCCTTGCTGCATTTCCTGATGTATAAGCATAAGGAAGCACACAGGTAACTGAAATCTTAGGTTTGTCATAAGGTGCATATGAAGTAAATAGCGCATGGTCTCCTCTCATAGTAGAAAACTGTGCAGTTCCTGTCTTTCCTGCTATCTTCACTTTAATATCTTTAAATAGATCCTTATGTGAACTTTTACTGCCGTTTACAGCCAGATACATACCGTCCTTTATTGCACTCCAGATATTTTGTGACAAATTAATTTTAGGAGCCTTCTTGGTAACCGCATTTGATACAGTATTCTTAATCTCGTTACCTGCCAAGCTCTTTATCTCCTTTACCAGAGTGAGATAATGAAGTGTTCCTGTATTGGCTATTGCCGATACATATCTTGCTATTTGCGTAGGTGTAAATGCATAGCTGCCCTGTCCGATAGATGACCTCACTGAGTCAGTGTCAGATATCGAAGGTTCATATTCATACAGTTCGACACCTGAAGTAACTCCCTTCTTAAAACCAAACATGGCGGCGTATTTATTTAGTTTGTCAAGACCAAGCTTTGAATTATACTTTCCATCAGCATCTAAACTCATTCTATACCCTGTTTCATAAAAGAAGTAGTTACACGATACTTCTATAGCTGTTCTCACATCTATATTGCCATGCGGAATCTTGCTCCAGCAGGATGCCGGCTTATCAGTCTTAGTAAATACAACATCGGCATAAATTTTCTCATGATCGGTAATTACACCAGTGCCCAAATCAGCAGCTGTAGAAACCATTTTAAATGTGGAGCCCGGTGCAGTCTTTTGCTGGCATGGCCTATTGATGAGCGGATAAGACTTATCAGCCTGAAGTTTTGCATAATATTTTGCATCTATCTGGTTTGCAAGCTTATTGTTATCATAACTTGGATATGTAACAAGTGCCTTTACCTCACCGTTATTTGGATCTGTAATCACCATAGAACCCGAGCAAGGGTCAAGTGCCAGATTTGCAGGTGTAATTTCAAGTTTTTTAATTTTACTTCTTATAAATGTATATGGCGATAATGTTCCATTTAAAAGGTTACGATATGAAGTATCGTCTTTTTTAAGAAATCCCTGAGAGAATAATATCACACATACCTCGGTTCCCGAGATTTTCTGATCAAAAATAAGATTTTTATATATAATCTTCTTAAACTGTACATCTGAACTGATATTATCAAAAAGATATTTTAGCAATATCTTATAAATTTCTTCAGTACTTAAATATTCTTCTCAATATTTAACTTAGGAAGGTTAATCCACCTATTTGAAATAGCATATTTCAAAAATCTCCCAAACTTTTTTTACCTGCCACATATGATTTAAATATTTCATCATCCTCATTTACAAGGGTCACATCAATGAGTTCTTCATTTTTTATATATGAATATAAATAATCTATGTACTCACTAGTTGTTTTATCGTTACGTTCTTCAGAAACACTGTTTTTTTCCATCAGTTTTCTGAGTTTTTCTAAAACCGTTTTTTCTTCTGACTTATATTTTGCATAAACCGCTTTCTCAACCTTACCGGCTTTTTTTGTTTCCAATCTGGCAAGGGTTCACTACGCCATTATCAAAAAGTGCATTATATACCTCATATATAGGTATCATGATATTATAGGCATTTTTACCTCTTCCACCATAGCTTGCGGAGTTATGAATCTTACTTAAAAGCACAGTGGCAAGTTCTCTTTCAATAATATTATAACAGGCCTTTTGCAATTTACTATCTATTGTCAGGTATACATCGTCTCCTGCCTTAGGCTCTGATATAGTTTTCACGCCGGTTACATAGTATTTTGAGTTCAATGTAGCTTCTTCCGACCCCTTGCTTCCCCTCAAATATTTTTCAAATGAATATTCTATTCCTGTCTTACCGATTTGATCAGTACTGTTATAGTACTTTTCCTTATCAGCTGACATTTCATTTTCATTCACACTTCCTGTGTATCCAAGTACATGTGCAAAATACTTACTATCATTGTAGTACCTATATGTATGCTCTGCAATCTCCACTCCCGGTAGTTCCGATGAGTTTTCGAGTATTGCCGCAACCACCCTTTCATTCACATTTACTGCAATAGAAATTGGATTTCCTCTATTATAAGTATTTAAAAGCAGGGCAAAACGAACCTTCATTATTTTAAGAGCATCATCAACACTATACTTATCACTAATATCAAACATGAATTTCCCATGTCTTAAATGTTCAAAGACTTCTTTAGCTGTAGCATTTTTTTGCTCAGGAGTAAGCTTATCTACAGATGTAGACTTATATGCATCTCTTTTAAATCTACTTTCTGCAGCTCCACTTACTGTGAATTTTAGCTGTCCATTCTCATCTTTCTCAATGTAGAAATCCGGATACAATGTTCCGCCATAAGCTTCAATAATCTTAACAAGCTTATACAACATAGCATTTTTTTCTTCATCAGTCTCAAACACCTTATAATCTTGCAATGTAACACTGTAAGAAAGCTTATTGTAGGCTAAAAGTACCCCATTGCAGTCATAGATATTTCCTCTGGTTGCCTTAGTCTCACGAGTAACAACTTCCTGTGTAACAGTATCCTTAGTTAATTCCTCCTGCCTGACAACCTGAATGGTAAATACCTTATATACCAAAATAACAGAAAAACACAAATATATCAAAATTAATGGAACAGTCCTTGTTTTAAGGATATTTTTGACAAAAGTCACTAAAGTGTCAAACAAAGCTAGGATTCATCCCCTTTCCCTATTGTTTCCAATTTAACATATATATAATCCATGATTCTATATAGTAATACTGACACTATTATCGTATATACTACCTCAGGCAAGATTATCCTCATCATATAATAAGGCAGGTCTAATCTGTTTCTGAGTAGAAATCCGGTAATAAAAATCAAAAAATTAAGCATAAAATCTGAAGCACCTACCAATCCAAGAGGGATAAGTGTAGAGTCATTTTGTATATAACTTATTACTAAAAACCAACTAAATAACCTATAATAAGATATATCAGCGAATAATAACCTATATAATCAGACTCTGTCAAATCTAAAAACAGCCCCATAAAAAAGCCCATCAGCATACCTGGAATTTTCCCATATTTGTAGCCTATGAGCACAACTAAAATTATAACCACATTAGGTTTTATACCCGCTACAGTTATTTTATTAAATATTGTAGTCTGTATAAGGTACAATATTATCATCATAACAAAAGAACATATAATCCGTTTCATCAATCCAAATCTTCCAATTCTTCCTTTTCACGCGTTATTATAAGCACCATATCAAGCTTCGAGAAGTCAACCGCCGGTGTAATATAACCTGATTCAGTCATATTCGAAGGATCTACTTTAATATTGCTAATATAACCTATGAGAATCCCGGGATGATATTTCGGACTTATATAGGATGTAACAACTTCATCGCCTTCTTTAACCCCTGAACCTTTTTTTATATCAGTTACCTCTATATGCCCCTCATCAAGCAGCTTAAGGTTGCCCTTAACCACACAGGTTGCTGACGAATTAAGCAGCATTCCCATAACATTACTACTGTCATCAATTATGGATCTTACTACCGAATTATTGCGTCCCGTCTTGATAATTATCCCCACCAGTCCATTTCCGGCCATAACATTCATGCCTACCTTGATGCCATCATCAGTACCCTTGTCTATGGTAAATTGATTATACCAGTTATTTATGCCCTTTTTTATCACTCTTGCCGCAACCTTTGGATAATCTGCATAAGTTTTATCTAAGTTATACAACTTTCTAAAATTATCCAATTCATATTTGCCTTGTACAAGGAGCTTATTCTCATAGTTCAATTTATCAAGTTCCTCTGTCAGCTTTTTATTTTTGGCAAGTAAATCGTCTATACTTTTCAAATAGTCTAATTTTGAAGTAAAAAAACTTCCAACCTTATTAATTCCTACCTGCATAGGCGTAATCACATCTCCTACAGCTGTCTCTACAGGACCCAGGCTTTCAGAAAACCTGTATGATACAATTAGCAGGATTAGGCATATTACAACCATAGCTATAAACAAATATCTTGGAACAATTTTTATCTTTATTTTACTTTTTCTTTGTGATGCCATTGTTTATATTCCTTAAATTAACTGAATACCCCGGCTGCCTATATATGTAAGGCATGGTTTTATAATTTTCATCCATAAGCTTTCCAAGACCATTGATTACACTATCCTGAGGCTCATCAAGGATATTAATCTTAAGATTAGTCTCAGCATTAAGAAGCTTGTCAAAATTGCCTATGAGGGCTGAACCACCTGTCACATAGATACCTGCATCTATAATATCTGAAGATACTTCCGGCGGAATATGCTCAAGTGTACTTTTGATATTTTCTGTAATATTTTTAAGATCATCTTTGATTGCTTCGTATACAAGGTCAGATTCAATTTCCATACGCTTTGGAAGGCCGGTAACCACATCTCTTCCGTTCACCTGCATAGTCAGAGACTGTCCTGCAATTGCTCCTGCAATCCCCATTTTAAGCTGCTCTGCATTACCTTTTCCAATAACAAGGGCACATTTCTGCCTAATATAATTGCAAATTGACTCATCAAACTTATTACCCGCTGTAGGAAGAAGCCTGCTGCGTACTATACCTCCGAGTGCAATTATTGCAATTTCAGTAGTATCTGCACCCACATCCACAGTCATTACACCTCTTGCCTTCATTATGTCAAGTCCGGCTGCCATAGCCACACAGATAGGTTTATCAACTAAAGATACATTTCTAGGCTTAATGCCTGATTTATGTATAAGATCGGCAAAAGATCTTTTCTCTACTTCTGTTATATCTGTAGGAAGAGCTATGATAAAATTTGAACCAGACGCTCTTTTTGCCTTACCATAAAGTCTGTCGAATGAAGCATTAAAGAGAAGCTCCATTGCACTTACATTGGCAATTACACCACGATTTACCGGATAAATTACCTCAATTGTTTCAGGAGTTCTTCCGACCATTTCAGCTGCCTCATCTCCAATGGCTCTGATTTCTTCTCTGTTTCAATAGCAATGCAGTTCTCTTCATCAAAGATTATTCCATCCCCTTTTCTACAATACTTAATTCTCTTTGTTCCCAGATCTATACCAATACTCTTACCAAGCATAACTAAAGTCCTTTCAAATATCTATTTTTTTTTGCAAATTCTACCAATCCCTTTTCTCTAAAGCTGATGTAACAGCAATCTCCTATAATTATATGATCTACAAGCGGAATACCGACAAACTCTGATACCTCAATGATTTTGTCCGTAATAAATATATCAGCCTTACTTGGAGTAGGATCACCACTAGGATGATTATGAAGAAGTACCAGATTAACCGCCTCATACTTAAGTGCCTGTATGAAAATTTCCCGTGGCCTTAATAATGACTGATTAATAGTACCTATGCTTATAGTTAGCTCTTTAATTAGTCTGCACTTAATATCAAGAAGAAGGAGGATTACATGCTCTTCTTTGAAATGTCTCATTTCCTCCATGTATTTTTCGGAAATTTTGGCAGCAGTATCCAATGGTTCATCATATGAACGGCGGGTTCTTGCAATCCTTCTTGCAAGTTCACAGACACAGATGATTTCCACCGCCTTAACAGGCCCAATCCCAGAAATCTGCTGAAGTTCCTTCTCTGTCTTTCCATAGAGTCCGGCAAGGCTGCCTCCTCCCTCTTCAAGCACTCTCCTGCATAATTCCATACAGTTAATTTGTCTGGTACCCGTTCTTAAAATAAGTGCCAAAAGTTCAGCGTCAGATAGTGCATTCATTCCATATCTCTGATACTTTTCAAACGGTCTTACATCTTCAGGTAAATCTTCAATTCTTGTTGTTTCCATAATCACATTTTAGCGTTAAAGGAATAGTCAACTTATATTTTAACACAATTACTTTTTTCTTTCAAATACAAACTTAAGATTATCCGATAAATCTTTTCTAAAAATATAACCTAGTCTGTCAAATCTCTTTATTTCTTCAGGATTATTTATATTTTCCTCCGCCATAAATCTTACCATTTCCCCCCTAGCCATCTTGGCATAAGTTCCTTTGGTAACAAATTTCCCGTTTATTTCCTCTACAAAACCACAGGTAATGAATCTGTCATCTTTAGTTAAATATTTATCAATGCATTTATAATACTCTTTAGATGCAAGATTGATAATAACACCGCTTTCATCCCTTACTTCTTTATACAGCTTATCCTGCCAAAAGGCATATAAATCTTTTTTACCATCGACATCCGCTTTAGCCTGCATTTCAAGCCTATAAGGAACAACTCCATCCATAGGTTTTATTACACCGTAAAAGGCTGATAATATTCTTAAATTCTTCTGTATGTAGCTAAGCTGATCCTTATCAAAGACTGCCGGAGCCATATACTGATAGGCTATTCCTTCATAAGAAATTATAGCAGAAGTAAGCATTTTATATAAATCAATGCTTTTAATTCTTTCGACATTCTCATCAGTCAGTTTATCGTTGCATTTCCAAATTCTTTTTAGTTCTTCCCTATTTTTACCCTTAAGCCAAGTAAGTATTTTCTTCGTATCGTCAAGAAACACAGGCTCTCCGATTATTCCCGGAAAGTCTGTGTCTACCTTCATTTTCTTGGCAGGAGACAGAATTATCTTCATATTTTCTCCTTAAAATATTCATCACTATACTTATCTAACTTTACTATGCTTGAATTTCTATATCTTTTATCATCACTTACATCCCTACCCAGCCAATCAGGTTTAACAAAATTATCTGCCATTTCCAATGATTGAAACTCAACCTCCGCAAATACCAGACCAAAAAGCCTCTCCTTAAAGATATCAAGTTCCACTTTAAGGCCATTATCTAAAGGAATTATATATCTTGTCTTTTTAAGAACCCTGCCATCTATCTTTTTTTTAAGATGTTCGTACTCTTTTGCGGTAATTTCAAGTTCATGTTCGTTATTTACAATAGAACCATTATCACTTTTACTTACCCCAAACTTACTTTTTAATTGTTAAAATATATTTTTCATTAGCTTTTCTAATCCTAATTGTCGGCTTATTAGTGAGATATCCCTGTTCTATTTCAATTTTTTTCATAATTTTTCAAGATTCTCAGAATTTTTATTTACCAAAAATTTTCTTTCTATTTCCATGAGATCATTTTTCCTCTTGTAATAACTTATAATCAACATCACATTTTACAACTATATTATATTTTTCAGCAAAATGGGCATAATTATTTATTACCCTGTTTACAACTTCCTCATGATTAACCTTATCCATACCTATAAGCATTACCAAATATTGACAGGAACTGTATTTGGTTGCAACATCACCTATTCTTAATGATACTTTTATCACATTCTCCAAGTCAAACATCGCATTTGAAAGAGTAAGCGGATCTATCATATTCCCATCTCTCTTAGAGATTGTAAATAAAATTATGCCCATATCAGTTTCCTGTCTGTTAGAATGCCTTGCTATAAAATGAAAAATATGCTTGAATCCATCATATTCTACTTTATATGCCCCTATAGGCTTATTTTTTTCAGAAATAAGATGTTTAACTATTTCCATGTCAGCATTAGTATTCATTCCCTTGTTGCCTGAATAATCCTCTTCAGCCACAGTAAACCTGTTTTTACCATTTAGCTTAGACCTGCTCAGTGCTTCTACAGCCTTTCTATATAGGGAAAGGAAGTCATTGCCATTGGCAGGAGATTTTGCTATGCCGATTGACACAGTAAAATCCCTATCCAGCTTCATGCCTGTAAATCCTTCTTTAGCTGCCTTCAAAAGCTTATTGGAAATACTGTTAATATCTTTGTAAGTTAGGTTTCCAACCAAAAATACTCCAAACTCATCTGCAGAAATCCTTGCTGATATGTCTCTTTCTCTAAATGAATTGGTGAGTACGCCTGCCAATCTTACAAGGCAGGCATCACCCATAATATGTCCATATTCCTCATTAATTTTAGCAAATTCATCGATATCAATTATGAATAAAACACCGGAATTTCTTTCTCCTCCTACATAATCATCAACCTTATCCGATAAGTATTTTTTATTCCATAATCCGGTAAGCCCATCTTTTAAAGACACTATATCAAGTTGGTTAAGCTTGCTGGTTATATCATTGTCCATTGTAGTTTCGTTATTATTAAACATATTTATATTCTCCCAATCTATTTCCATTTATTACATATCGCTTCAATTTGCTCCGCAAACTTATTCATATCCTTATTAGCAAGCCCGCTATTTGCATTTATTATATCAAGCAGTTTCTGACCCGCCAAAAGTAATTTTTCATATTCAGCCCTATGTTTAACAGGCCTAATTTCCTTTTTAATAGGTACCGGCTCTGCAATATACTCCCACTCGCCTAAAACCAAGTCATATATCGAACCGCTATAAGGTGCATAGGCATTATGTTTATACTCTTCTACAAGAGTTTTTCTAAAACTTTCAGCTGCCTTATCCTCTCCATGTACTATAAATACCGCATCCGGCTTTGGGTTAAAGGCTGAAATCCAAGAAATAAGTCCATTTCTATCAGCGTGGCCACTTACTCCTGCGAGCACTTTAATCTCTGCATCTACTTCAATTTCCTCTCCAAAAAGCTTCACTCTCTCTGCTCCATCAACAAGAATGCGGCCCAAGGTTCCAACCGCCTGATAACCAACGAATAGTATGGTACACTCTTTCTCCAGAGATTATGTTTTAAATGATGTCTTATTCGTCCGGCCTCACACATACCTGACGCTGAAATTATAACCTTTGGCCTATTATCAAAATTAATCGCAATAGAATCATTACTTGTAACAGAAGTCTTAAGCCCTTCAAAACTAATTGGATTTATTCCGGACCTAATTAACTCCACTGCCTCTTCATCAAAACAATCAGCATAATTTTCATTAAAAATATTTGTAGCCTCTATTGCAAGTGGACTATCTACAAAAACTTCAAAATCCTCGTATCCGTAAACAAGTCTCTCTTCCTTTATTTTTCTCATGAAGTACAATATTTCCTGAGTTCGTCCAACTGCAAATGACGGTATAACTACATTACCACCCCTGCTAAAAGTTTCATTTAAAATATCTGATAATTTCGATACATAATCAATCCTCTCACCATGTAATCTATCCCCATAGGTGGACTCCATAATTACATAGTCCGCCTCTGTTGTATAGGCAGGATCTTTTATTATAGGCTGGTTTATATTGCCTATATCTCCAGAGAATACCAATACCTTTGTAACATCATCCTCAGTTATAGTGATTTTTATACTCGCAGAACCTAACAAATGTCCCACATCCGTATATGAAATCTTTATGCCCTCACAAAGTTCCAGTTCTTCATTATAATCCACCTTATTAAAATGCTTAAGCACACCCTCAACATCTTCCATAACATAGGGTGGCTCAAAATGCTCCTTACCTGCTCTCTTATTTTTCCTGTTTCTCCATTCTGCCTCAAACTCCTGAATATGTGCAGAGTCTCTTAACATAATATCACAAAGTTCACAGGTTGCTGTGGTTGCATATATTTCTCCCTTAAATCCATTCTTATAAAGAGCTGGTATCATACCTGTATGATCCACATGTGCATGAGTGACTAAAATATAATCAATATCTGAAGGTGAAACCGGTAAGTCTGCATTTTCAAATACATTTACCCCTTGCTCCATGCCATAGTCAACTAAAATATTCTTCCCACAGGCAGATAGAAAATGTGCACTTCCGGTAACTTCATGATCGGCTCCAATAAAATATAGTTTCATACCTTATCTCCATTCAGTTTTAAGGTTATTGACAAGTAAAAACAGTTTATCAAGTGTTCACATTATATCATATTTTTTCTAATAATTACATACTCTAAGCATTTCTTTAAGACATTCTTCTTCAGTAATAAATTCATCCTTATCTATGTAATTAACTTCTTTTTCTCTCTTAAACCAAGTAAGCTGTCTTTTTGCAAAATGCCTTGTATCACGCTTAATTATATCTATGCACTCATCAAGGTCTGTTTCCCCATTTAAATAATCAATAACTTCTTTATATCCTATGCCCTGCATGGAAACCAGGGTCTTGTCATACCCCTTTGCCATAAGACTCTTCACCTCGTCTATAAGCCCCATATCAAACATAAGGTCAACTCTCTTGTCTATCCTCTCATATAGTTTCTTTCTATCCATTGTGAGTACAAAGTAAGCAAAGTCAAACGGCGAAGGCCTTTCCCTTTCTCTTTTATTATGTTCAGAAAGTTTTTCGCCAGTCATTTCAAAGAAAGAAAGAGCTCTCACAACTTTTTTGACATTATTTTCTGAAACTGAATAAGCATATTCTTTATCTACTTCTGCAAGCATCCTATGTAATTCTGTCTTTCCCAAAGTTTCGGCTATTTTCTCATATTTTTTTCTAACTTCGCTATCATCACCATATTCATTAAAATTAATATCATAAATCACAGCTTGAATGTAAAATCCTGTTCCACCGGCTATAATAGGGACATTTCCCCTACCCCTTATTTCTTTAATATAATTCTTCACCTTATTCTTAAAAATTGTAACATTGAATTCTTCATCAGGCTCGAATTCATCTATCAAAAAATGTGGAATGCCGCATTTTTCTTCTTCAGTAATTTTAGCAGTTCCTATGTCCATATACTTATATACCTGCATGGAGTCTGCGGATATTATTTCTCCTCCTACTTCCTTTGCTAAAGCTATAGACAAAGAAGTCTTGCCTACAGCTGTAGGACCTGTCAAACTATCAAATCTTTCATTTATAAATTTCCCCAATCATCAGGTATTTTAGCTTACAAACTGCCATACGGCAGATTTATTACACATATGGCAGTTTATAAAAATAATAAATTACTTACAATTAAATTATATTCAACAATCCGAAATTTACTCGGCAGGGGCCCATGAATGAAGTTCCTTAACCTTCTTGCCCTTTTTATCAAGGAGATAGATTTTGCACAATTGCTTTTCTTCCGTCACACTATCCAGGACCTTTGCCATCATATATTTATCAAATACAGATACATTCAATATCATATAATATCCTGCTAATGTCTTATATCCCCATTTGCCTGATTTATAAGTTCCTACCTGTAATTTATCAGCTCCAAACTTATCCACTTTATGGTATTTAAGTTTCGTCTTTACATCATAGGTATCATGTGCTCCAAATCCCCAGAAATGCATTTCACCTGTATTCACCAGCTGATTATTTTTAATAACCTTTCCTGAAAGGTCACAAATCTGATTTTTGTCATTTTCATAATATACCTTATCTCCGCTTTTAAATAGCTTACGCCACTTATTTGATTTTGAGTTTATTTTTACTACCTGCTTCTTGTTTTTGCCGTCTAAATCCATCGAAGAAATATAACCGTCACTTTTGAAGTCATTTAAACCGGTATTCTTTTCAAGTTCATTCTCAAATTTTACAATTTCACCTGAATAATAATAAATCTTATTACCTGCAATTACAGGACTTTCACCTACTGCCAGTTTCTCTTTATGCTTTCCATCCTTTGAAATACGATAAATATAAGGTTCTTCATTACCTACACCATAACCATTAGCCTTATCTAAGGCTGCATAAATATAGTTGCCTTTAATGGATAAATTAGTATAGCTGTTGCCGGTTTTTTTAGCTATGCTCTTACTTTTAAGCGTTTTTAAGTCAAGCTTTATTATGTCCATACGCTTGCCGTCACCCTGGTAGGCATAATAGATATACTTACCATCAGATACTGCACTTCCGGGATTCTCAATGACTATTTTACCATCCACAGACTTAAGTGTTGAAATCTCTCCTGCATCCGCAACAGTCATACCGTTAATACCTAAAACTAAGTTTGACAGTAAAATAAAAACAAGTGTAAAAAATTAAACGACTCTGCTTCTTCATGGCAAACCTCCAAAATAATATTATTTGTTATTACAGTATAACACTAATTTTTGTTATAGCCAATTCAAACTATTTGTGTTATACTCTTATATATTTTAAGAAAGGCAGGTGTTTGATATCAGCGAGTCAAATTTTGTCAGAACCCTCAGACCTTTTAGTAATTTACAAGATCCTACTAATACCATCTATGACCACCTTCCATATAAAAAGGATATTAATCTTATAAAGGAAAGTGATGTCAGACTAGTGTCAGGAAATGTAGTAAAATACTTACAATTAGTGGTCGAAGAACCTGTTATAATAGATACAAACGAACTTTCAGAAATCAAAATAGACGAAGAGCATAACTTGTATAAGCTTGAAGCTGCAAGGCTTGCACAGGAATCTTCCCTCATTGACGATGTTAGCGAAGATGAAATAACTCCTATTAATTCTTCCGATGAAGAACTTTTTACAGGAGAACTGGATATGGAATCCATAAATGCCCTGGCCGAAGCTGATGAAAACGAAGATGACTATTCTTTCTTAAATGATGACTGATGAATTTCCTGATTATCATTTTATCTTAAAATTAATAATGCTGTAAGCACTCCCCGAATATATACTCTAAGGTGCTTACAGCATTTCATTATCTAATCAGCCTGCAGGAAATTTTTATCATAATCATCCAAGATATTAATATTATCCTGTTCCAGCTTAGAGAACTTAACCTTTTCTTTAGAGATTTTCTTTTTTATTTTCTTATACCAGGATTTTGTATTAAAATATTTCATAAGCTTAGGGTCATTGAACTTACTTCCCTTTCTCGCATACATCTCATTAATAATCATTCTTGCATAGGATCTGCCCACCAGCTTTTTACTTACATCACCCTTGCTTGCTTTTTTTACAATTTTTTCAACATTGCTGTCAGTAAGCTTTATCTTAGAGCTGTCTTTCCAAAGGAAATCATTCTTTTTATCACTCTTCTTCTTACCTACCTTCTTTTCCTGTTTAACTTCTTCTTCTACTTGTTCAGAGTCTTGTTCAGGATTTTCTTCATCTTGCTCATAGGCACTATTATCCTTATCTTCAACATTCATTTCTACATCGTAATCTTGATTATTTCTTTCATTCTTCAAGCCATCAAGTGTACTATAACCGGTATATGTAAATGAATATTTCCCGTATGAATAATCAACCATAATTTCGAAACTGTCACTAGGAGTGTAATAATTATCCCAGTCTATTTCATAATCACCTGAACCATTTATTACTACATTTCTAAATCTCACATCATAGTATTGATTAACGCCTGCATCTTCTTCATCGGATGAAATTGTAGAATGCAATTTATATACAACTCCCAGCATATTTTTATCATCAAAATCATCCATAGACTGAACATAGTATCCCAAATAATCGATAGAATCTAACTTCACATCTCTTGACCAGCCGCTAATTTCATTCCTTATAATTTCCTCAGCATTATTTTTGGCATCATTCAGTAGAGACTCATTTACATCTGACAGTTTTGAAATATATTTACCCAATCCCTTAACTGTGTATTCTTTTTGCGTAGAACTTGGTATCTTTCCCAGTGACCTGGCATAACTGTCTATATCACTATTACGTAATATAACTGTTACTGTATCTCCATTTTTTAACCCTCCATCAGGAACATCTAATTCAAAGTCTTCACGTGATAATAACTCACCTGAATAATCCATCCAAGCCTCCCCATCAGGTTCTATCCCTGAGAAATTTACAGTCACTCCTTCAAAAGGATCAAACTTACCAATCTCTTCCAGATTAGATACCTGTACAGTTTTATCCGTGTATTTAACATTACATTTTAAAGCCTTAGACAAGGCTTCCTTATCTACATTCCATACATACTGTACCTCATCACCATTGCTCAGATGCTCATAATTATCTAAATACAAACTTATAGTTGACTGCATATAATAAACAGGGTCGATTCCAAGTTCATCCTCTATTTTTCTCCCCTCTGAGGTATATTTTATTTTAGATGAATAATCTTCCAATATTTTATCCCAATTTATTTCAGCTGTTGCACTGCCATAGCCATTGTAACCGTAAAATGTTACTTCTACATATTTATCCATGTCTATAGTTGGCTGCATATTCATGAATATAATTACAGCAGCTGTTATTGCCATAACTATTGCACAAATCCCTGCAATTAACTTTATAGGAACGGATTGACGATTGTTATTACTTCCTAAATTTCCATTACTGTTATTTGAATCTACAGTTATATTTGGGGTTGTAAACGGCTGTTGGTCAAAGTTAAAGTCATTGGCATTATTATTTCCATTTAATTTAGAACCGCATTCCTTACAAAAGCCTGCACCATCATCATTTTTACATCCACAATTACCACAAAACCTAATTTCTCCTCTCAAAAAAGGAATTTTTTATCATCTAATAAAGATTAAAATTTCTTTTCACGAATATAACTTTCCATTCCTATCAAACTTGCTTCTACTCCCGGTGCAAGCCTTGAATCAAATGATGCAATTTTAGACACTCCACATATATCTAAATATAAGTATTTTAAGGTGTAATATTCTTTCTTAAATATGCCCGCCTTAAATTTTCTTAATGAATCTCTCTTAGCTACACTGTTAATATCCTTGTAGAATATTTCTGAAACCGTCTCGTCATAAATAATACCTGTTGCAATATCTATATTTCCTGAATAAATTAATAACTGTGTATCTGTAAACGCATAGACCGTAGTCTGAACCAGCAGGCTTCTAAATAGTCTGTCTGTACCTATTCTACAAGCTTCTATTGGGTCCTGTGTCCGGAGCCTTGCCAGTTTAATAAAATGCCTGCTCTTAATACCATCCAATACTAACGGAGAAATCCCTGTACCGGATGCAACAATAGGTTCTACCTCACTAATTTGAGATGCATCAACATTAAACTTTGTATGTGCCCTGTTTTCTAATTTTTTAATTGAACTCTGAATAGCCTTATCTACAGCCTCTTTACCTATACCGATTATCTTACTGTAAATATCTATGCAAATCATTACTATCAAAGCGATAGTAGTAATTCCACAAAATAAATACCGTAAAACAGGTGAACTATATGCATTCATGGTAAGTAATTTGTAAACTGAAAAAATCCATAAAATAAACGCTAACAAAACTATGTCTCCAAAGCCAAAAAAATACCTTCTTACTTTTAAGTTTACCCCCTTTCCGGTTATGCCAAATAACAAATTTTTAAGCCAATCTAAAACTCCATTACTCATAGCATTATTCGTTGGCATGCTACTAAATGGTGAATTATTTACATTACCTGCAGACATACTGTCAAATGGCGAACTATCTACATTGTTTGTAGGCATATTGCTAAATGACTCATTATTTCCACTACCTGTTGGTATTCCACCTGCATTTTCAGACAATTTTGTACCACAACCTGTACAAAACTTCTCTCCTGCTCCTGCTTCTTTTCCGCAATTAGGACAATTCATATTTTTTCTCCAATCCTTTAATTATTTTACTGCATTGCTGCCTGTAAATTTCTTAAATTTCATCAGGTCTATCGACCTCTAATAATTCATATAAAGTATCTATATCCACTTCACTCAAACCAATACTTACAGCTTTTTTAATACACTCTCTATAAGCAGGCGAGTTTTTAAGAGCCTTCCGTTCAAAATAATCATATTTAATATATGCTAAATAATAATAATAAATGCCTTTTGGCTCTATCATATTTGCAGCATCAATATATTCAATTACTTTGTTTATTGTATCTCTTTGTGATAAAAATGCCTTTTTTCCTCTCAACAATGCTATAGCCGCATAAAAATATGCATCTGCATTATCAAAATTTTCTTCCAAAGCCTTTTCAAAACAAGCAATCGCTTTATCATACAGCTTTAACCTCATATAGCAAAATGCACCGGATAGATTTAGTTCAGAATCTTCAGGGTTTGATACTAATGCCTTGTTATAGGTATTTACCTGCTTTTTTAAATCAAGAGGTGAATACTCTTTAATTGAATCCAAGGTAGTTATTACGATAGGCCTAAAACATTTAGGGCAAATCTTATCACTTGTTGTCAATGCAGCTGCACAGCCCGGGCATTCTAACTCAATTATTCTCTGCGGCATATTTCCCTCCTATCTCTTTTTCATCTCAGTTCTTATTTTTAATCTAGCCTGAATAGTCTTACAATCTTCAATAATAACATCCGCAGACTCCTTAGCTGTTTTCTCATTATATAAAGCCCGGATATTTTCCTCTATAGCATTCAGACACCTTGCGATATCCCTCTCACAAGCAATGACAGCATCATTTCCTATTCCAAAATCTGTTTCATTGCGTAAATGTTCCATAATATTTCTAACTGCTGTCCTTGCTTTATTAACATCCGGATTACTAATTCTGCTGATACTCTCATTAATTTCCATCATCTTAAGATATGGCTCTTTATTTTTAAGTACTGCATTAATATTATAATTCGCCTTTTTATTTTGAATTATACGCCCAAGGTTAAATAGTGAGGCAATAAAAGCCACCCATAAAACATACATCAAAACTTTTAATGCTAATATTTTGTAAATAGGCATAATTACAGCATTTTGGTCTTGTAATACAGTCAGAATTTCATCAGGACTATTAAACATCCACTTTCCAAGGCTAATCCCTTTTCCATATGCACCGGGAATGATTATCAGATATAATACTATATATATAATAATAATCTCTATAGGCAATGCAAAGGCTGCCCAACGAAAATCAGATTTTTTTACTGCCTCAACCTGAACCGGCTCTGAATTTGAATACTTCTTTGAACCATATGCTGGTGATGGTTCACTTTCAAATTTTGTTGCCGCTCCCTGCCCTTTATAATTTTCTCCGGCATCAATAGCCGGTTGAACTTGAACAGGATCTCTATTAAATGTATCACTTACTGTTTCAAACAGATTGCTGTCTGATTTCATTTTCTTTTTTCTTCCAATAGATATATCAATATCTGTTCCAATAGTTTCATCCATCTGTCTGCTTACACTTATCTTTTCTTCTTTTTTATCATTGGACTGTGCAGCTGTCAAATTAACAGATTTTTCCATCTCATCCTTATCTATCTCTTTTTCCGCATTAGAAATAGCTGTTAAAAATTCATTTGCTGTGTTATATCTTAAATTTCTAGTGCTGACAGCCTTAACAATTGCCTCTCCCAAGGCATTCTTTGCATCAAATGGAAGCGGAGGAATCTCACCCTTCATCCTCTTTTCAAAGGCAGCATCCTCATCATCACTATTATATCCCTGTGGAAAGTCGGGCATAAAGGGATTTCTTGACTTATTAAGAAGTTTATATAAAACAATTCCTAATGAATAAATATCTACAGTATTGTCATATTGTTCCTTCCCCAAATACACTTCAGGAGCTATGAAATTAGGAGTTCCCTTCATTGACTCAGCTCTTGATCTGTCCTTAAGCAATTTTGAAACCCCAAAGTCTCCCAATTTATATGTTCCATCGGAAGAAACAAAAATATTGTCATCTTTTATATCTCTGTGTATGATATGATTGTCATGACAGGAAATCAACGCTGTCAAAATATCTTTCCCAAGCCTGATTACATCTTTAACCTGTAATTCATGATTATAAAAATATTCATTAAACGGAGTTAAGCATTCCATTAAAATATATATATCGTATTTCTTAGGCGAATCATTCTCTATAATGTCATTTTCGTAATAGCGGACAATGTTCTTAGTTCCTGTCTCAGACAATGTACTTATAATCTGAATTTCATTGACAATTTCTTTAAGAACTCCTGCAAAATAATCATTTGCTTTAGAATAATCTCCACCCATCGAATTAAGTATGTCAATATACTGTTTCTGACTTGGAATAGTGATATGTTTTAAAGCCCTCACATACTTTCCTGAGGCATTTGTTTTGGAAACCCTGTATACAGTTCCAAAACCACCGGAACCGATTTTCTCATCTACAGTATATCCTAATACTTTTTCCCCTATCATATACAACAACTCCTTAGTATTCTATAATAATTAAGGTAATATTATCTCCTGCATCAATATTTCTTTCAGCAGCTATTTCTACTAAAAACTTTCCTTTATCACCTATAACTATATTCCTTTTAGATAATACATCCTGTATTTCTTCCTTTGTTAACACATCGGAAAGTCCATCTGAGCAAAGAAGAAGTAAGTTTCCCTTAGTAATATTGTTTATTTCATAAATATCAGAAATAAGTTCTGTATTTTTTCCAATATATTTATAAATTGACTTCTTTTTAGGAAAACTCTTCACTTCTTCTGCTGACAATAAACCCAAGTCAAAAAGTCTTTGTCCTTCAGTATTATCAACCGTTATCTGCTTCAACACTCCATCAGCATAGTGATACAGCCTGCTGTCACCAACATTAAAACCATATACATGATTTTCTGAAGAAATAACTCCACATAGGGCAGCACCCATGTTTACAGTTTCAGGCAATTTCTTGGCTTCACTGCATACATAATTATTTAGCCTTGTAATAAATTTAGTTATATTCTCCCTGCTATCCTTAGCTTCTTCTATAAATTCATTATAATGTTCAGATAAATATTTTACCGTCATTAGGCTGGCTATTTCACCACCTTCATATCCTCCCATTCCATCTGAAACGGCAACACAATAATCAGAAGATAACTCCAACGAAGATGTCTGTAATTTCCTATTCACTGACATATGCCTAACTTGGTCAGCAGATAGATACTGACCTCCAATCAGATAATTATCCTCCTGATTACTGCGTGAATTACCTATATGCGAAAAGGCGTAAACTTTTAATTTCTGCATTCTCAATCCTTTTTAGTTACTCTCCATAAGCTTCAGCTATAGTATCTAAAAACTTTTTTAGTTCCTCAGTTTCATATCCTTTAAATAAGACTTCCTCAATATCAACATGGTTAAATAAATATTGAAAATCAGAACCAATATTCCCTTCAGGATATATAACTCCTATATAATCATATTCTTTCTCCGCATTATCAGTGTCAATTTGTTTTATACCATATATCATTAATGGTTTCTTAGCATCTCTAAGCTTTATCACGCTGCCAATTGGCAATAAATCTCTTATCATATAAATTCTCCAAAATAATTTTTCTGTTTATATCAGTTTTACTTCTAATTGTAATTGATATGTATTAGTTCGCAAAGGCAAAGGATATTAAATCCGTTGTCTTGTTAAACCAGTTTGATATTGCCTTTTTAGCTTTCTTTGCAGTCGTACCGACCGCATCATCAACATCAATAAGAAAATCTGATACGGTTTCTGTAACATTTTTTCCATTATTAACTGTTTCGCAAAGTTTATCTAAACCCCAAGAAGCCACAGTAGCCGCTCCTGCAACTGCAACTGCCGGTGCACTAATTCCAACGGCTGCCGCTCCAGCAGCTACGCAAGCCATAAGACCAGCTCCTTTTACGATATCTACTACAGTCTCAGTACATGACTCTCTCAAAAATCTATCAAAAGTATTTATATTTCCTTTGTGATTTTTCCATTCATCATAATTGTCAATCACATTAGATACCAAGGATAATACCCATCCGGCACGCTTCAAACCAGTCTTTAGTTTACCATTACTGCCTGTTACTGTCGGTGAAAGTTCTTGTTTAAGTGTATCAACAAAAGTTTTACCGGCATCTTTTAACCTCGACATCCATCCTGCAGCAGTCCTTGTTATGTGTATGGCCTCATACCTGTTCAATCCAAATAAATCCTTAATATCTCTGGAAGAGATATAATCAACCAATTTATCAATCAAACTAACTTGATTACCTAAAAGTTGACCTAAATTTTTCTTATCAAGAGTTTTACCATTTGACAGAATCCCCACTATATCAGCTATTACAGTAACAGTATTTCCAGCTGCACCGATTGTATTTAATATATCACCTATAAATTTAAATATTTTTGATGAACTATCATTTTGTTCATTTGAGCCAGCCTGATTATCAGCAGAACTATACAATCCCAATATACTATTCTCAGCTGTATCATATTTCAGTGCAGCATTTCGAAGAAAATATCTCATCCCTGCTATACTTTCGGCTTCTAACGATAATTCATTGGAAAGTTTTGACAATATGGAAGAAACTTCTGCTTCACCCTTAATACTCCAATCAAGATTATTTGAAGCCAGATTAAATCTCTCCTTTATATCATTGAGCCTATTAAGGATTCCGTCTAATTCTGCCCCATAAGCGTTCAGTCTGCTCGTATTAACTCTAATTTTAGGCAACTGCTATCACCTCCCCTCATTTAATTTCTATAAGCCTTTATCAGCTTTTCTGCCCTTCAGCTCCCTGTTTAATAGACTCTTCAACCTTATCGTAATTTTCTGCAGCCTGAGTTAAGAAATCCCCATATTGATTAATTGTCTTACAAATATCTTCAAAATTCTTTCTTAACCCCTTAAACTTATTTACCAATGCTTCAGCTGCTTCACCTTCCCAAGCTTGTTTTAGACTATCAATCTCACTCATCATATCATTTGTAAATTGTTCAACTGACTTAGCTACATTTTTAAAATTGCTAGCTTTTTCCTTCATTACACTTGAATTAACCTTAATTTCAGCCATTTTCTCTTCCTCCTCTTACTTTCCCACAGATAAATTACTTGCTGCATTTTTTAGTTCTTCTTCCACAGTCTTATAATTCTTAGCTGCTGTTTTTAAAAATTCGGCATACTGTTTCAATACATTTCCCATTTCCTGAAAATCATTTTTATAGCCTTCGAGTCTTTTATTAAATGTGTCACTTGCTATACCTTGCCATTGAGCAGACTTTAAATTCTGAACCTCCGTATAGAGTTTTTCCCACTCTGTATTGTATGCGTTTGTTTTTTCCTCAATCACATTTGCTGAAGATTCCAGTCTTTCTGTTGTTACTGACCATTCTTTTGCCATAACTTTTCTCCTTTAAATAAAATTTTTACTTTATTGCATTTATAGCTGCCAGCTGGCTGGCCATTTCTGCCTGTCTCTCATCTTCCTGCCTTATCCTTGTTGCAATACTTCTAATGGTTCCTGACGCTGAAGACATTGAATTCTTTGTATTCTCCACATTGTATACCAGTGAAGAGAGCTTATTTTTATAAACCGTAGAAGCCGGTCCTTCCCAGTCTCTTCCAATAGATGTCAAAATATTATTTAGATTATCTTTCTCTCTCCTTAATTCATCAGACAAATCATTTATTATATTCGCCTGTCTAATGACCTGCTCATAATTAATACGCAAGTCTGCCAAACTACCACCTCCTAATTATACTAAGATCAGCCTTTCACCATCTATTATTCCTAGTTGGCTCAAGCTGCATTTTGTGCTAAGTGCAGCTCCTGTACTGTTTTGAATAAGAACATGATTTTCGGATTTACTGTATTTCACTCCCTGATACTCTGCTTCCAGTATTTTTAAAATTAGGTCTGTTACTTTGGCAATATTCATATCATTAGGAACCAGGAAATTATGCGTCATATTAATACCCGGAATTTCTACATTTACTGACATTTTTTCACTCATACCATCCCCCCTAATTCAATAAATGATGCACTGTCTCTATAATATACAAGAGCCTGGCTGTCTTCCAGTCCTATGCATCTGTATTCTTCAGGAATTTTACAAAACTCATCATTTAACTGATATGCTAATGTATTATCAGCCCTTCCACCTACAATAACCCCAAAATCACATTTTACAAGCCTTAAATATAACTCAGTATCTCTATAAGCTGTGATTCTTTCCATATTATCGATGGTTATAACTATCATTTCATTATTATTCCTCAGTGCTTTTTCAAGTATTTCCAGAGTTTCATTCGATATCTCATCATATAAATCAGCAAATCCGTCAATTACCAAAACATTAGTTTTAAGTTCTAAAGAACTTACATACTCATCAATGTTCGCAATGTTTGACTTCTCTAAAACACCTAATTTTTCAAATCTTTTTGAATAAACTTTAAAACTTTTACCACTATCAGCCAGCTGCCCACAGATATAAGAAATAAGCCTTATATCATCATTTTTATTTGCAATAAAACCAAGCTTTTGACTGTCTAATGAAAAGTCTATACTCACCCCCGTTTGTATGTCTTTTCCAAAAATAATTACATTATTATCTCCTGAACCCTCATATCTATTCATCTCCTGTTTCTGATAAATAGGCTCATCTTCTCCATCTTCAAAGAAATCCGGATTACTGTCATCAGGAATACTGTACGAAGTAAGTTCTCCGTACTTCTCTTTCAATGAATGATAATATGCATTTATCTGCTGCATTCTACTTGCTTCAGACTCGGTATCAAAAGGAAGAGCCACCTGCATTTCTGCCACAATCTTATTATGGACAACAAGTCCCCTGCCTTTAATATTTTCCGGAAATACCGGTATTCTTATATTCAATATATCTCTATAACTACCCGTATCATTCATATTAAACACAATTATATTGCTGATATGGTCAATTACCTTATAATAAATTGCTCCCTTGCTGCTTCCTGTAATTATAAAGTAAATACCACAGGCTCTTGCTGCTGCAATATTTTGTACTACCAGTTCTTCACATTTATACATTTTTTCTCTGAAAGAAGCATAGTTATCTATAACCACAAGAATAATAGGCATATCCTGATTGCCTGTTTCAAGATAAGATTCATATCCTGCACAATTAGCTTCAACAAACTTCGCCCTTCTCTCAGATATTATCTGTTCAATTACTTTTAATGCCTTATTTACCTTAGCCTCGCTCTCATCTGTTAGATACTGAACACAATGCGGCATCTTGGAAAGGCTGATTAAACTTCCACCGTTAAAATCAATAATGAAAGAATTAAAAGTGGATGGAGAATTCTTTACTGCCATTGCGTAAAAAATTGTATGAATCAATGTAGTTTTTCCTGTTCCTGTAGAACCATATATAGCCAAATGTCCATCTTTTATAAAATTTATCTCATAATTAATCTGTTTCTGTACATGAGGCAGATCCAAGGTACCACAAACTACAGAACCAAAGTACGAACTGTCATCATGCAAAGTTTCAAGTCTCAATTGTTCAGGGAGTGGATTTAACCATAATTTCTTTGCCTCAGCTTTTAATTCTCTTCCAAGCCTTGCCATTGTCTTCATTATAGCCTCTAACTGTGTGAGATCAGTCTTTTCTCCCCTTATAATGTCCTTTGCTTCCCTAATCCTTTCTGCAGGACCATTTAGCATACTTACAGTTATACTCTCTTCATCAATAAATGCATTTTGCGGAATGTATTCAGCTCCACTATATCCGGACTGAATAAGCTCAAATATCTCATCATAGCCAACCTGAACATAAGCCCTTCCCGGAAGTTTAATCATAGCTGCAAGCGGCTTATTTATCATGTCTAAACTATCCTGCTTATCCATTACTTTCAAGCATACCTTAAATCTTGAATTACTCCAAATTTGTGGATCAACAACCCCATTAGGCTTCTGAGTTGCAAGAATCAGATGTATTCCAAGGCTTCGTCCTACTTGGGCAACATCGATTAATTTCGCCATAAATTCAGGATGTTGAGTCTTTAATTGTGCAAACTCATCAATAACAATAATCAGATGTGGTAAGGCTTTCTCAAGCCTCTGCTCCTTATAGTACTTATGATATGAATTAATATCAATCTTATCAATGCCTAAAAAGAGGCTGATTCATTAAATATTCTCTGCCTGCTTTTTAACCTCAGCTTCAAGGGACACTAATGCCCTATACAGTGTATTCCCCGATAAATTAGAGATTGTAGCCGCAAGGTGGGGACTATTTAAAAACGGCCTTGCCATATCTCCACCCTTAAAATCGACAAGTACAAAAAGCCACCTCCTTCGGGCTATAGTTTATCATCATCGACAATATATAGGCCTGAAGAAATTCACTCTTACCTGAACCCGTAGTACCCGCAACTAAACCATGGCAGCCATGGTATTTTTCATGTATATCAAGATAAAATCTATCACCACCGGCCATAATGCCTATAGGTGCTGCCAATGACTTATTTGAAGTATTCGAATTCCAATGGCTTGCAATATTCAAATCTTCAACATTTCCAACCTGATAAACCTCTAGAAACGATACTCTCTCAGGAACATCAGCCTGAGATTTCTCTCTTTTAATCCTGATTCCTGATAAACCTCTTACTAAGTTAGTTATAGCCTGCTCCGATAAATCATCCGGCTTAAAAGGAACCGGCCTGTTATTGTTCTCATTTTTTATGTACATATTGCAAACTTCATCATTTTTCTGAACAATAGCCCTGCATTCCTTAGGAATTTGATTAAATCTTTCTCCAAAGAAAATCGCTGACACTCCTAAACCATTATCTTCATCAACCAATGTTTTTTTAAATGGAATGCTATCAATAATTGACTGATTAAATGACAAAACAACATAGTGAGGCGTCCTAATATCATCTTTCCCTACAACCTCTTCTCTTGCTTTTAATTTCTCGTCAAGTTCACCAAACAAACTATATGACTCAGCAACAGATACCGCAACATATCTGCTTTTCCTATCAGAAGACCAGGTATGAGGTAAATCATTGAAAATTCTTAGCTGCTTTTCCTGATTAGGGCCGTACACCAATATCAGCTTAAGTTCGTCCGGCGAATATAATGATACGAGATTTGTTATTATATTCTGTGCGATAATATTGTAGTCTCCTACAATACCGACAACCTTATAAGTCATAAGAGAAAGTGTTATCGGAACATCTTTCATTATTTTATATTTATTTACAAGTTCATACGCCTCACTCTTTAATATATCATCTTCAAGTTCAAATCCTTTTTTCTGCATTACCACATCAACTTCAAATGGTTTCTGCCCTATGCCCAAACGCACTCCAAGAAAATCTTCATCTTTATTCGTCCTTTCCCAAAGATGCCTATCCCCTTTTGATACAATATCAATCAGATTTTCACAATCAGGATATAAAACTTCATTCCAAACACGGATATTCCTCACATAGGAACTATGAATTTCCTTTTCCTTATCACTTAAGTATTCTCTATATCTTTTTTGCCTGAATTTTTCATTGGCTTCTGCCAGTCTTTTATTATAACTCCTTAAAAGATTTGGCCAAAGCAAAGCTCCCAACAACATACTAACAGCCATTACACCGCTTGGTATGGCTGATGTATAATCTTTTGCAGCCAAAACTCTTGAAACAGATACTCCCAGGCTTACGAGCATTGCAAAGGCCATGGTCATTGATGGCCCTGCTGTAAGAATAAAAGGCAGTTCCTTATATTTTTGCATCTGTGTTGGATTATCTATTTCAATCGGTTCTTTATCCGGAGTCTTCCATATTCTTGGTGTTCTGATATAGAGTGCATTCTCACCCACAGCAGATGGAGGTACAGACATAAGATTAGTAACAGGATTCATATTATTTATAACAGCAAATGATGGAATTATTAGCATTTTGTTAAAGTATATCAGGCTGACTCCCATAATAAAGATATGATCCCCTGCCTTAAGCTGATAGTTTTCTACCCTATGCCCGTTGACATACACACCTGTCTTTGCAGATATATCCTCTATAAACGCACTTCCATTAGCACCCGTTCTGATTGCTGCGTGCTTACGTGAAATGCCTGCAGTTGTGTTTAATACAATATGCATTTCTTCGCTTCTTCCGATAAAATAAACTGCATTATCCTCCAGTTCATATAATTTAGACGAAAGCGAACACTTATTGTATTCTATGACTAATATAGCCAAAGAAATATCATTATTGGTAAGTCTTATATAATCGCCGCTTTTTAAAACTCTCTTTTCGGATAAGCTCTCACCATTTATTGTAAATTCCCAATTTATATTCTTGTCTTCAATATAATACCGGTTATTTTCAGAAGTTACAGGGAAGTAATATCTAATCCCTAAAAATGCATAATCATCATTTACTACCCCATTAAATGAATTAGCTAATATATCGCATATTTTTATATTGATAGTATTGATTTTTCACCAAATATAATAGCAAAAAACTCCGACATATCCCTCTCCTAATCTTACAATGCTGTTCCACACCCGCCACAAAATTTCTGTGATAAATCATTTTCCTTTCCGCATGACAAACATTTTTTAACAAGCTTATTTCCACAATTACCACAAAAAGCCTGCCCTATAGGATTTATTTCCCCACAATTAACACATTTATTTCCAACAATCAACGTATTTCCGCAAAAACCACAAAATCTTTGTCCATCAGAATTTGAATTACCACAATGCGGACATATGTTTCCACCACTGCCGTTAGGCTGTATTTTAACTCCATTAGGCCTTATATTCATAGCTCCGCCAATATTTTGAAACATTCCGCCGGCCTGACTTGCAAATCCTATTCCAATGCCAAGACCTGCACCTGTTGACGCCAGTCCGCCTGAACCTTCATTTTCTGCAAAACCCTCCATAATATCTAAAGAACGTCTTTGCATATAAAAATCTCCACCTAGAGACAGTTCTTCCTTATAATTTCTAAGTTTTTCATATTCATTCTTTGGCGGTACAATAGTTTCAACATAAAAATTAACTATTTCAGCCCCAAATCGGTCAAATTCATCTTTAACAGCCTCTTCACAGTCTTTTGAGATTTCATCAAGATAACCTGTTACTTCCAGAAAAGATATTTTCTTTCGTATCATATAGGCAGATATTACATTTTTAATCTTTGATACAAGAAGTCCGCTAAAATAACTTGCAGCAAATTCATAAGTTACAGCAGCTCCATTAGGTACTGCTCCTACAAGTTCTGTAATAAACATCCGTGTATCATTTATGCGTAATCCATATGTGCCATGTGCCCTTATAGATAGTAAAATGCCATATCTGGGGTCTTCAACAGGAAAAGCATTCTGCGTCCCCCAGTTCATATTAAGTTTAGATGTCTTGTTTATATAATATATTTCTGCTGAAAATGGTGTCTTTCCACCAAAAGGAAGATTAACTAACTTATTTAATACAGGTAAATTACCTGTTTGCAATGTGTGCGTACCCGCTCCAAATAAATCAAGTGCTTTTCCACCCTTAAAAAATAAAGCTTCCTGCCCCTGGTTTACAATTAATTGTGAACCAAGTACAAATTCTTCACTTGGATATTTATACACCAGCCATGGTTCTCCATTTTGAGGCCCATCATATTTTATCCTATCGATTATTGCTTCATTATCACTCTTTTTGAAAAACATAATGTACCGGTAATCCTTTCAAAAAATTGTATTATATATAGTGGTTTTTTTATTTATCAGCCCATATTATGATATGGCATAAGAAGATTTTTATTAAAAATTTTAATAAAATTATTGATACCTTAAGACTTTCATAATATATTAATAATCTTACATTTTTCCTTAAAATCTCTTGACAAATGATAACATATAATTAATGTTTTTCAATATAAATTCAACAATATACACAATAATAAACATCCTATAAACCAAATTTTTTTCATTAATGATTTAAAAAATAAGTGCCAAAAGCAAGACCATATGTCTTCCTTTGACACTTATTATTGGAAAATAACATAACACTTATGTTTACTTTATGCTTTCTATTTACTATCAATATCTTTCATTATCTTCATAGCAGCTTCCACGCCATCATCATAGAGATGACAGGCAACAAAATGATCTTTATCAAGTTCTTTAAGCTCAGGTCTGCAAGATTTACATTTTTCTCCACAGTATCTGCACCTTGTACTGAATTTACAGCCCTTAGGAGCATTGATTGGAGAAGGTATTTCACCCTCAAGTTTAACCCTATCCCTTGAAGATACTGCAGGATCAGGAATTGGAATTGCTGAGATAAGAGCTCTGGTATAAGGATGCAAAGGTCTGTCATACAGCTTATCCTTAGGTGATATCTCTACCATGCTTCCAAGATACATAACTCCAATCCTGTCAGATATATGCTTAACCATTGAAAGGTCATGCGATATAAACAGATAAGTTAGATATTTACTTTTTTGTAACTCAATCAAAAGATTTACAACCTGAGCCTGAATAGATACATCAAGAGCAGAAATAGGCTCATCACAGACTATGAACAAGGGTTCAACTCCAAGTGCTCTTGCTATCCCAATTCTCTGCCTCTGTCCACCGGAAAGCTCATGTGGAAATCTTGCACCATGCTCTGCATTAAGACCAACTGTTCTTAATAAATCAGTAACTCTCTCCTGTATTTCTTTCCGTTAATTCACTAAAATGAACTCTTATGCCTTCAGCAATAATCTCTCCTATAGTCATTTTGGGATCTAGAGAGGAATAAGGGTCCTGAAATATCATCTGCGCCTTTTTCTTAAAGGCCTTCATTTGCTTTCTATCTATTTTAGATATATCTTCTCCTTCAAATAAGACCTTACCACCGGTAGCCTTGTAGAGATTAATTACAGTCCGCCCACAGGTTGTCTTACCGCATCCTGACTCACCCACCAAGCCAAAAGTCTCTCCCTTATATATCTTAAAGCTAACATTTTCAACAGCTTTTAAGATTTTATTTTTTCCAATCTTGAAGAATTCGTCCAGATTTTGTAACTCGACTAAAACTTCTCTTTCTTCATTACTCATCCGCTATTCCTCCTAATATGGTCTTTCTACTTTTGGTGCCTGTGGATGCGTAAGCCAACATCTACATCTATGTTTATCCGAATACTCCATGCATGGCGGCTTAGCCTCCTTGCAGATCTGCATAGCATAGTCGCAACGGGCAGCGAATGGACATCCTTTAATTTCCATTAACAAGTCCGGCGGAGTACCTCCAAGAGAATACAGCTTTTCTTTATCTCCTGTATCAAGCCTTGGTACACTCATTAAAAGTGCCCATGTGTATGGATGATGAGCATCGTTAAATATCTCTTCAACTGTTCCTGTTTCCATAATCTCACCAGCATACATAACCTGAATTCTATCAGCAAAATCTGCAACCACACCAAGGTCATGTGTAACAAGTACTACAGCAGTGTTTCTTTTATCCCTAAGCTCTCTAAGCAAATCAAGTATCTGAGCCTGAATTGTAACATCAAGTGCAGTTGTTGGTTCATCCGCCAGTATTACCTTCGGATTGCAGGCTAGAGCTATGGCTATCATAACCCTCTGTCTCATACCGCCTGATAATTCATGAGGATACTGATTTACCCTCTCTGCCGCATTAGGAATATTAACTGTCTGTAATAGCCTTACTGCTTCCTGTCTTGCCTCTTCCTTACTCATCTTAGTATGAAGAAGTATGGATTCCATAATCTGCTTGCCTATTTTCATGGTTGGATTAAGGGAGGTCATTGGGTCTTGAAATATCATAGCCACATCAGAACCCTTGTACTGTTTCATCCTTTCCTTACTCATAGTAAGCACTTCTTCTCCACAATACTTGATTGAAGAATCTTTTTAATTACAGTGGTACTTGGTAATATCTGTAATATTGCCTTAGATGTGACCGTTTTACCACAGCCTGATTCACCAACAAGTGCCAGTGATTCACCCTCATATACTTCAAAGCTGACTCCTCTTACGGCCTTTACTTCGCCGGCATAAGTATTAAATGATATATTGAGGTTATTAACATCTATAATTTTATCTCTATTCATATCTATCCCCCTACTGCCTGAGATTTGGATCAAGTGCATCTCTCAGACCATCACCTAATAAAGTAAACGCCAACATTGTAAGTCCTATTAAAAGTGCCGGAAAAATCAGCTGATATGGATAAAATTGAAATACCTGCTGTGCTGAAGCGGCCATGGCACCCCAGGAAGTATTCGGTGCCTGTACTCCAAGTCCAAGGTAGCTCAAGAATGCTTCACCGAATATATATCCGGGTATGTCAAACGATATGGATACAAGGATAACATTGATTGTATTAGGTATAAGATGCCTAACTACAATATCACCCCTGCTAACTCCAAGTACATCAGCAGCCATAATAAAGTCTTTCCTTTTAAGCGACAGTATCTGCCCCCTTACAAGCCTTGCCAAACCACACCAGCCTGTAATTGTCATTGCCAGTATAAGCGTTCCAAGTCCATTTGACTTTAATACAAGCCTGAGTACAATTACAAGAAGAAGATATGGAATAGATGATAAGATTTCAACTATTCTCATCATAACTAAATCAACCTTACCGCCTGCATAGGCTGAAACTGCCCCATAAATACTTCCAATCACAGTACTTATAAGTGCTCCTGCTATACCAATAAAAATTGATATTCTTCCGCCCTTCCAAAGCCTTGTAAATAAATCTCTTCCTATCTCATCGGTTCCAAACCAAAATTTCGAATTGGGAAATAAATTAGGGTCACCAACTTTTTCCTTGAATGAATACCCACTGATCATAGGTCCGATAATAACCATAACAGTAAGTAAAATTAAAATCACAAAGGCCGCCATAGCTGTCTTGTTCACACGAAATCTTCTCCACGCATCCGACCAATAAGTAACAACCGGTCTGGCTATAAATTCTGATGATTTATCATCTGAGCTAATAAGTGTAAATTTACTACTGTCAATTTCTTCAAATTGTTCTTGAATTTTACTTTCCATAAGTTCTCCCTAGTCCTCTAATTTAATTCTCGGATCTGCAACTCCGTAAAGAATGTCAACCATCAACTGTGATACCAGGAAAAGGACTGCATAGAAAATGGTTGTTCCTATTATCATAGGATAATCTCTAGCTGTAATTGAATCTACAAAATATTTTCCAAGTCCCGGTATACTGAACATCCCTTCAATGATAAATGAACCGGTAAAAATACCCACTATCTGAGGACCAATTATTGTAATTATAGGAAGTGCCGCATTTCTAAACACATGCTTTCTTATTATGTTGAATTTTGATACTCCTTTAGCCCTTGCTGTGAGGATATAATCCTCACTTAAAACTTCCAAAACATTACTTCTCATATACCTTGCATAAGTCGCAATTGAACCAAAGCACATAGCGAGAGCCGGCAAAATGGAATATTTAAAATCTTTCCCAAAGCCCATATGTTTCCATCCGCTTGTCGGAAACCACTTTAATTCAACCGCAAAGAACAGCTGTAACAAAGAACCCATTATAAATACGGGAATTGTAATACCTAAGATTGCAATTATGCTTATAACATAATCAGGCCACCTTCCTCTGTTCAATGCCGCAGTTATACCCAGTACAATTCCAATCAAAATTCCTACAAGCATAGCCTGAGCTCCAACCCTTCCTGATACCGGAGCAGTTTTGGCAATTGTTTTACTTACCTCTCTGCCCGGATATTTATAGGATGAACCAAAGTCTCCTTTTGTAAGAATATTTTTCATAAAAATTGAATATTGTTCTATAACCGGTTTATCAAGTCCGTATTTTACTTTATAGTTTTCAAGAGTCTGTTTAGGCAGAGTCTTGCCTGCAGCTGACAGCGGATCTCCTTCTGCACTATGCATAAGAAAAAATGTAGCAGTTGTAATGATAAACAAGGTAAGTATCATATATAAAAATCTTTTAACTATAAATTTTAACATATTTCCCCTTGAAGCAGGCCGTAAACTCAAAAGCTTACCGCCTGCTGTAATATATAATTAAATGTTAAGGTCTTCCAACCGTATATCTATACTTATATCCGGTAGAAGTAAACTGATTTAAGGTTACATTTCTCATGTAGTCATTCCAATACATTGTGGACTCACCATTTATAATAGGTATAACAACTGCCTCTTCCATAAGAAGATCTTCAGCCTCTTTATATAACTCAGCAGCTTTTGACATATCATCCGCCTCTGAAGCACTCTTAATAAGGCTGTCATACTTTTCATTCTTCCAGCCTGTATTTACAGACTCTGCACTTGATGTAAAGAGTGCAAGCATTGCACTAGGGTCATCATAATCAGCTGTCCAAGCAAGATAAGCTAACTGATAATCACCTTTATTAACCTTACCGGCAAGTATTGGCCATTCCATCTGCTCTATTTTAAGATTGATACCAAGAACCTTTGAATAGCATTCCTGTATGTATTCACCAAATGATTTAAGACGAGGATTGCTTACACAAATAAAGTTAATCTCTACTTTGAAGGATCTTCTCCCAATCCCAGTTCTTTCATACCCTCTATGAAGAGTTTCTTAGGATCAGGGTTTGCCTCTGCAACCTTTTTAACAGGTTCACCGGCAAATTCTCTATAATTCACATCACCACAGCTTATGCAGCCCGGTACCCAGTGAAGAGCTTCTATATTTTTTCCCTTAAAAAATGTTTCATTAAATCCCTTTCTATCTAAAGCAATCAGCAGAGCCTGTCTGATTTTCTTATTGGAAAGTAGCTTATCTTTATGATTAATAGTCATATAGTCTACTGATGGAAGAAGAATTTTTGCATTCTTTGTATGCTCTCTGGTGTTAAATTTTTCTCTCCATTCTTCAAGGGAGGTAGAAACCATATCCAGTTCACCTGTCTGGAAGGCATTCATAACAGTATTAACATCAGACATAACCCTGATATTAACCGTATCATTCATTACATTATCCTTATCCCAGTAGGTATCACTCTTTTCAAGAGTTAGGTTTGAATTGTGATTCCATTCTGTGAGTTTGTACGGGCCACAACCCATAACTGTATCAGCTTCTGCACCAAAAGTCTCGCCATATTTTTCTACAATATCCTTTCTCTGTGGGAACATTATCCTGAAAGGGAAGTAGTTTAGTAAAATATGAAGTTGGTGCTTCAAGCGTAATTTCAAGAGTCTTATCATCAACAGCCTTAACGCCAAGCTCGTCAATGCCTGCTTTTCCCGAATTCACCTTACTAAAGTTCTTTATTGGTGCAAGCAGAAATCCCTGTTCAGCTGCAGTATTTGGATCTGCTGCTCTCTTGATACCATATTCATAGTCTTTGGCAGTCAATGCCTGTCCGTCTTCCCAAGCCATACCATCACGAATTGTAAATGTGTAAACCATTTTGTCATCAGAAACCTTATACTCACTTGCACCTGCCGGAATTAGCTCTGTCACTCCATCGGCTTTTTCTGAAAGCCTAAGCAATGGCTCATAGATTCCATTTACAATTACATTTCCATACACATCCGAGCCCTTCTGTGCATCAATGGATGCAGGATCAGCATTTACAAAAGTATTGATATACTGTTCAGCATCTCTTTCCTCATCCTCTGATGATGCAGTTGAGTTCTCTGTCTCACTTGCAACTCTGCTTTTTGATACACCTGCCTTAGTGTTCGAATCAGTGTCCGGCTTAGACGCATTGCCTCCACAGGCTGTAAGAGATAAAGCCATTACTACAGCCAAAATACCTGATAACCACTCTTTTCTTTTTTTCATTTTATGCCTCCTTATTAGTAATATAATAATTTTTTTCATACTTATTATAACAAACTTATCAAAAAAAAGTAAACAAAAAAATTATAATATTTTTAAATATTTTTTTATGCATTATTTTTAACACTTAAAAACTTTAAATCAATAAAAGTATCTAAAAGCAAAATAATAAGGTGCAAAATCAGCACCTTATTGTTAATATTGTATAATTATTTAATTTTTTGCATATAATTCAAAACTACCGATTAACACTTTGGTTTTATACATTATTTCGTTAATGGTAGACACCGTTACAAAGACATCAGGATCAAGCTGTCTAATATACTGCATAAGTAAACCATATTCTCTTTTATTAACTATGGCCACCACTTCATCAAGCTCCCTATTATTATAAGCTCCAATTACCTTGTATAGGGTTGCACCACTATGCATATTTTCCAAAATGAACTTCTTAATATCTGCATTTTTAGCAGACAGAATACAGACTTTCTTTTTAATATTAGTACCAAAGAGATAATAATCAAGAATAATCCCATTTAAATAAGTACCTAGCACGCTTAATACTACTGTTTTAGTATCATAGGCAAAAATTGCAGATAAAGAGACTAACATACCTGCAATTGACATAGCCTTGCCCTTGTCTATATGAAGATATTTATTTAATATTTTTTTACTATGATATCCAAACCACCTGAGGATGCATTATGGTTAAATAACAAACTTAAACCTATACTGATGATAAAAATATAACAAATCATTTCTAAAAACGGATCACCCGTAAGACCTTTATAATTGGGGAATAGTTTTTCAAACATACCTACAAATATAGGTAAAATAACAGATGTATATACAGTTTTTCCACCAAATTCTTTCCCAACAAATATAAAACCTATAATAAGCAAGCCCACATTAAAAATTAAACTAATTGTAGCCACGCTTAATGGTATGAATTTTTGTAAAACTACTGCAAGACCTGCGATACTTGCAATTGCAAGATTATTGGGCATCATAAAAAAGAATACAGCCACAGCAACTATAAAGGTTGCAAAAGTAATAACTGCCATATCCTGAATGTAGCTCCAATACTTCCCCCTCATAACTTACTCCTTACGATTAGATTTAACTTTGCTGTATAAAATATACATTTATTTTGTGAAATTAAGGTAATTATAGCATATATTTGTCAGGTTGGCAATTTGTACAAAATTGTTGGTTATATCAAGTTTCTAAATGTAGTTTTTCAACTTAAATGCAACATGGTGTTGCACTTACTCTGACAGATATCCCTGTTGCATTTACATTGAAAAATATCATTATCTCAGTTCCAATATAATACAAAGAGCCATTCTAACTTCGCCATCATATACAAGCAGGCTGTTTCCTCTCATATCTTCTTTTAATTTAAAATACATATATTCCCCTGAGCTTAGAGGCTTACTGTAATAGTATTCTATTTCAGGGGAAATGGATAAAAATGTGAAACCTGCAGTCAAAATTACTGCAATCAAAAATATAATAGAAAATGTGTTTTTCTTAATCTCAATCCAAAGCATAGTTTATCCTACTTTAATAATATGCTGCATTTGCTTAATGGTTAGCAATTAATACTAACAATTCAGGTACATCATTCTTCAAAGTTTCAAAAACAACATTTAAATCTACGTTGCCATAATCATGTACAATTCTATTTCTTAAACCATAAATGGCATTCCAAGGCACATTACTATTTTTCATTTTATATTCATCTGATAATTTCTTTGCATTTTCTGAAAGCTGGATCATTCTAAAGAGCATAGAATCAAGTAACACCTCATTCTCATTCAGTTCCTCTATATCAACATCTTTCATATGTAAAACTATAAAAGTTTTAAATCTTGTATAATTTTTTTGTATGTAATAAGTATCATTTTTCAAGTTATCCATATATCTTTATTCCATCTTTCAGTACTTCTTCTATTAATTCCAAATTATCCTTTAACTGGGCAATATCTAACGCATCTACCTTTTTTTGTGTAGTGAGGCTCTTATGTCTTCAACTAATCCATAAAATTTTAAACCTCTAATATCTGTAGAAATAAGAAGGTCAACATCACTATCTTCCCTTGCTTTTACCTTTTGCGTAAGAGCCAAAGAGATAGCAGAAATTTACCCCATACTTATCAAATATTTCCGAACATTTTTTTGCCTTATATCTTTAATATCAATAGTTCCATGTTCCTCATCAATAGGATTTATACATGATAATTTATCAAAAATATAATTATACTTTAAACTTCCTTCCTTTACCACATCATTTTCATACGATTTGTATGAGCGCAAGGATATTCCAACCAAATCAGCCACCTGCTGTTGTGTTAAATTTTTTTATCTTTTTCTTAAAGTTTTTTTAATTTTCCCATAATTTGCACCTCTATAATTAGATTAGTGCAAAATTTGCACTTTGTCAATATATATAGTGTAAATTTTGCACTTTAAAACATATAAAGTGCAATAAAGAAAATCACATCATCCTCCAGCCTGCAAAGTATTTATTTTTAACCATAGTACCGGATAGCTTACCAAATCCCAAAGGGAAGCCATTAATTCCAATCAATATAAACGCTCCCTTTTCAGCCTTGTCAAGCTTATTCTTTACAAGCTCTTCCTTTGTCACTTCTATAGTTTCACATTTCAGATATTTGATTACTCTTTCATCCTCCGCACTCAGATCAAGAAAATACTGAGAATCAGCCTTGTTCCTAGACATAGCAAAAGGTTCACTTGGCTCAAATCTGCCTTTTTTTCTATCACCTACATAAAGCCCATTCCTAAGGATTCTAAGTCCGGATACATCAGGTAAGCCTTCAGGAATCAGATAAAGCTTATCTCCATGGAACTCAAGCCTTTCAAATTCATCATCCTTTAATCCCCAATTCTTCAAGAAGGTTTCTTCCTCTTTTAATAACTTTGCCTTCTTAACAAGGGGATCAAAATACTTAGGATAATCACTTTTTTTCTTATGTAATAGACAGAGAAAATGTCCCTCTCCCTCCATTCTATGTGGCCAGATACGGACAGCCCCTCTTATTTCCTCTCTATTAGAGCCTATCCACTCAGGATGGCCACAGTCAAAGCACTCATACATTTCATTAATAGGCACAACTTCCAGTTCAGGAAACATTGTTAAAATATAGTCAATAGTTCCTTCATTTTCATCAGAAGAAAAGGTGCAGGTAGAATAAAGAATATATCCGTCATCAGCCAACATATTTATGGCATTTGGCAGAATTTCCTTTTGTAAATCATTATAATAACCTGTGCCATACTGTTCCCAGTTCTTTATAATTGCAGGCTCTTTTCTGAACATTCCTTCTCCCGAACATGGTGCATCCACAAGGATTTTATTAAAATATCCATTAAATACATCACTTAAGTTCTTTGGAGTTTCACTGGTAATCAGTGCATTTTTAATACCAAATACACCTAAGTTCTTTAGCAGAGCCTTTGCTCTTGTTGCAGAAATATCATTTGAAACAAGTACGCCTTTTCCATATAGTTTTTGCTGCAAGTTCTGTACTTTTTACCTCCCGGAGCCGCACAAAGATCTAATACTCTATCCCCAGGGTGAACCTGAAGTATATTGGCCGGAGTCTGGGCGGAAGGTTCCTGTATGTAATAAAGCCCGGCATAATAGTAAGGATGTCTGGTTGCTGCAAATATAGAACTGTCAAAAATAATAGCCGTTATCTATCCAGGGTATCTTATCCATCTTAACTTTAGAAAGCCTCTCCCATTCATCAGTAGAGATCTTAGTTCTATTAAGTCTAAGTCCCTGCAAAGGACTCTTATTATAGCTTTCGATGAATTTATCATAATCCTCTCCAAGCATAGTTTTTATTTTGCTTAAAAAACTTTCGGGTAAATTTATCATCTATACTACAAATTCCTTTCCGGCAGGCTCTGGCTGTGGTAGCCCTCTGAAATTGTGTCAAGCTCCTTGCTAAACTTTATAAGGGTATTCAAATCACCTGTTGCATAAATATCATAAAATTCCTTTTGAATCTTAGCAACCTCCCTATCATTAGCTACCTTGTAAAGATTCTGAATGTTATTAAGAATCTGGGATACAATTCCTGCTTTAATCCTAAATGAATTCTGTGCATCTACGATTTCATTTCTAATTGCAGACATTTCAGTATCCAATCTAACTATAGCAGCTGCCGCATTTTTAAGCCTGATAGATACATTTTCAGGCATATTCCCCTTATACTTATACTGTAATGAATGCTCTATAACCGCCCAAAAGTTCATGGCCAGGGTTCTAATCTGTATTTCAACCTTAACAGTCTTCTTGCCGGTCAATGTTTCTACATCATAAGTCGTCATAAGATGATAGCTTCTATAACCACTGTGTTTCTGATTATTTATATAGTCTTTTTCTTCATGTATCTGCAAATCAGAGCGGCTTTTAATCATCTTTATAACATTCGCTATATCATCCTCAAACTGACAGATTATTCTAATACCTGCAATATCTTCTATTCTATTTTCTATGTCATAGAGTGGAATTCCTTTTTTTTGTGCCTTTTCAATAATGCTGGAAATTCTTTTAACTCTGCCTATTACCTGTTCAATAGGAGAATACTGTCCCATTGCCCTGTAATCTTCAATTATGTGATTCAGCTTTACAACAAGTTCATCCACTGCAAGCCTGTAAGGTGCCAGAAATTCACTCCACATCTTTGTTTCCATAGATAATCCAACCTCTCAAATACCGGGAATTTTTTGAATCTTTTTTATAATAAAAATCCTTGCCTAACTTATCTATATTACTGACATTAATTTTTGAAACTATGTATTGGTGCAGGTATTCTTCCGCCTCTATTGATAAATTTTTCACAGGAAAACTTATTCACAGGCATAATTGGAGCATAACCCAAAAGCCCTCCAAACTCGGCTTGCTCTCCAACATCTTTACCCACTACAGGTATAAGCCTGACTGCTGTAGTTTTCTGATTTATCATTCCTATAGCCATTTCATCAGCTATAATCCCTGAAATTGTTGATGCTGAAGTATTGCCCGGAATTGCTATCATATCAAGTCCAACAGAACATACACAGGTCATTGCCTCAAGTTTTTCAAGGCTCAACGCTCCATCAAGCACAGCATTTATCATTCCCTGATCCTCACTCACAGGAATAAATGCACCACTAAGCCCTCCCACATAGGAAGACGCCATAACTCCGCCCTTTTTAACCTGATCATTTAGGAGGGGCGAGTGCAGCAGTAGTTCCCGGTGCTCCTGCGTGCTCAAGTCCCATCTCATAGAAAATATCAGCAATTGAATCACCTATAGCAGGTGTAGGTGCAAGAGAAAGATCTACAATCCCAAAAGGAATTCCAAGTCTCTTCTCTGCCTCAAGTGCCACAAGCTGTCCGATTCTGGTTATCTTAAATGCTGTTTTCTTAATCTTTTCACAAAGAGTACCAAAATCATCCCTTTCAGAATTCTTTAGCACAGCCCTTACCACTCCCGGGCCGCTTACTCCTACATTTATTACCTTATCTGCCTCAGTGACTCCGTGGAAAGCCCCCGCCATGAAAGGATTATCATCAGGAGCATTGCAGAACACAACAAGTTTAGCACAGCCTATTGAATCTCTTTCCTTTGTAAGTTCTGCCGCCTCTTTAATAATTTCTCCCATTAATCTAACAGCATCCATATTTATTCCGGTTCGTGTAGAACCTAGATTTATTGAACTGCATATATGTTCTGTTTCCTTAAGTGCTCTGGGAATTGACCTTATTAAAAGCTTATCTGCAGGTGTACTGCCCTTACATACAAGTGCAGAGTAGCCTCCTATAAAGTTAACTCCTGTCACCTCTGCCGCCTTATCCAGAGTCCTTGCAATTGATACAAAATCCTCTTCTGTTTTGCAGGCAGCATTTCCAACAAGTGCAATTGGCGTTACGGAAATTCTCTTATTTACAATAGGGATACCAAATTCCTTACCTATTTCGTCTCCTGTCTTCACTAAATCCTTGGCTGTCTCTGTTATCTTTTTGTAAATATTATCATTTAACTTATTAATATCATCTGTAATACAGTCTAAGAGACTGATGCCCAGTGTTATGGTACGGACATCCAGATGTTCATTCCATATCATGTCATTTGTCTCAAATACCTCTCCTAAAGTAATCATTGGCTCCTCCTAATCATCCTGTAACTATATAGCTTTATCAATTTTGCAAGTATTATATGCGATGCATTTTATCAAATATTTCTTCACGCTGAATATTGGCTCTAAAGCCGCATTCTTCACCAAGTTTCATAAAACCATCTACTACAGAAGCGAAGTCATTATCAACATCTGTAACATCAGCTATAATCATAAGATTAAAGAAGCCTCCTACTAAGGTCTGAGACACATCCAGTATATTAATTTTCTTTTCAGCAAGATAATTGCAAAGTTCTGCCAGACGTCCCACACTGTCTTTTCCTACTGCCGTTATTACTGCTCTTTTCATATCTTCTCCTCCTTGGGAAATTTCCCATGTATATATGTTTTTTACTATAAAGCATTACCTGTCTGCCCAGGCAGTCTTTTCATCCGACTGCAATGAAACACTTAGTACTGCCTTTTCAGAGATCCCATTTCTATCTGCCACTACAAGCTTAGTAAACTCCCCATAATTTTTATGCTCCATAAACAGCTCACATTTAACTGTTTCAAGCGCTAACTCCGGCATATTATTTTCATCGCTTAGATGTCCCAGAAACACCTGTTTCATATCTTCATTCCATAATTTTGCAATAAGTTTACCTGAGTTTTCGTTTGATATATGTCCCAAATCTCCAAGTATTCTTCTCTTAAGATTAAAAGGATACCTGCCGGCCTCAAGGAGACGCTCATCATGATTTGCTTCAAGCACCAGAGCATTAGAGCCTTTTAGTCCGTCCTCAATCTCATCCGTAACCATACCGAAATCAGTACACACTGAGAGTTTTATATCATATTTTTCAAAACTAAATCCCATAGGCTCTGCAGCATCATGAGGAATATTAAAACTGTTTACCTTAAAATCACCAAGACAAAAAGGCCTGTCTGCATCTACCTTATACATTATTTTTTTATAACTGTTATCAAAATTTTTGCTTCTTGCAATCTCCGAAAGTGTTCCAAGACTTGCAAATACAGGAATCTTATACTTTTTCATCATCATCATCAGTCCACTTATGTGGTCAATATGCTCATGCGTAATAAATATTCCTTTTATGCTTTCAGTGGATACAGATAACTCTTCAAGACCACCAATTATTCTCTTGCAGCTTATTCCACAGTCAATAAGAAAATGATTGCCTTCAGAATCTCCAATTAAAGTTGAATTACCACTGCTTCCACTGGCAAGTGTTGTCATCCATAACGAAGAACCTGTATCAATCTTATTCACTCCAAGCTATCCTAATCTGATCCCCATCTTTTATAGGTGAGGTAAAGTCCATATCACCCACACCATTCACTTCAAGTATCAGCCTTCCTCTATATTCACTCATATCAAAGGTATAGAAATCCAGTACATCCACAAGAAGATAGTGCACCTTTCCCTTAAGCGTAACCTCTGTATCATTTACTTTAACTGTAACATCCTTTGCAGATGGATTAGAAAATGTTTCATCACTCTCTTCTAATTTCTCTGTCATAATATCTGCTTCAGGTTCTACTGCAGCTGTCACAGCCTCTCCGGTAAATCCGGAAGTATATTTCTCTTCGTTTATATCCGGTTCCTGCTTAGCGATAGGGATTGATACCGCATCCTCTCCGGAGCCAAAAGTAATTGAATCAGCCGTTTCTTTATAAGATGGTTCCTGTAATAATGTAACAGCCTCTTCCTTTTCCATATACTCTTCATCGTCAGGAAGTTCCTCATAGCTGCTGTATCCCTGTGCAGATACATCCTCTGCATCCTCCTCCGTGTACGATGCATTGTCTGTAACAGTGAAGTTATCATAAATCTTTGTAGTCTCATCAGCAGGCATATTATTTACCATAATTCCACTATGATATGGTAAATCCAACATTTCCATAATCTGAGGCAGGGTATAGTAATTTCTTATAACTACATTGTCACCATCTGCTATTTCATAAAGGCCTGACACCAGATTTCCATTAACTTCTGCAAGCTTAGGGCAGCTTAACTCCTTACCATTAAATATAATATGGAAGGAACCATTTAACTCTCTTATCCTGCTAACCAAGAGCTTTGCAGGGCTTCCTGTGGTAGATGGTTTAACAGTAATTATATCATTTTTTGAAATAGGCTTGCTTATGCTTACAATATTGCCGTTTAATTTAATCTCAGCTGGCTCTCCCACCTCTCCTCTTTCTATCCTTCTTGAACCATCCAAGGTATAATGTATTGATTTGCCCCGCTTTGGGAAGAGGTCATCATTAGAAAATCCATCCCTGCTTAGTACATCATAAATTGTAAGCTTATTATTATCATAAAGCTTCACCCTGTTACCATTTAAAGTTACATAAATAAAATTATTTCTTGACTCATAGTAACTATAGCATATACCAATAGGCGTAACTAACAGCGGATCTTTTGTAACCGTTTCATCTACAAACTCAACCTCTCCAAGTACTTCCTTTCCTCTTAGGGCAACTCTTTCATTTTGTAAGCCTAAAACCTCCGCTATGTGCTCGGTAAAGCCCTTAACCTTACCGCCGCCTCCAACAACAAAGACTGCACTTACAGACTTTCCGCCATTAAGTTCCTTTATTTTTTCTGCTATTTCCTCAGTGATGGAATTAAGTGTAGGGGCAATTGTCTTTAAGATATCCTCTGACTTCATAGTCTGAGTAATATCCATTATATCTTTAAACTCGACCTTATCACCTTCTGTAATGCCTCTCTTAATCTGCTCAGCAGTATTAAAGTCAACCAGGCACAGTCTTGCAATAATCTCAGTAATCTCATCACCTGCGTGTGGAATCATTCCATAAGCTATTACGCATCCATCATTTGTTATGCAGATATCTGATGTACCTGCTCCAACATCTACTAAGGCAATATTTAAGAGCCTGAACTTTTCAGGTATAGCTATGTCTATGGCCGCAATAGGTTCCAATGTAAGATTTGCTACATTTAAGCCTGCATTTCAACCGCTGCATATAAATCATCAACTACATCCTGCGGAAGAAAGGTGGCAATTAGTTCTGCATCTATCCTTGTTCCCTTATGCTCTTCCAGATTTACCATCTGCTGCCCATTGATGTAATAATGCATTACAGAATATCCAACACAGTAAAAATCATTACCATTGTCTTCAGATGCTCTTATTGTCTTATATGCTTCTTCAACTCCAAGCATTTCAAGTGTATGGATTTCATCATCATGAATTACCGTTTCTTCTGTAAACTCTATAAAAGGGCTTACATTTATAGTTTTTAGGACACGGCCTGCCGCAGCTATTGAAACTTCTGTCAGTTCCCTTCCAAGCTTGGCTTCAAGCCTTTTTTTCATTTTCCTTATCGACTCAGATACCTTTGGGATATCGTGGATCTGGCCATCCAGCATAGCCCTTGTATCATGTTCTGCCTGGTCTATTGCAAATACTTTAAAATTATGCTCATCCTCCCTTGCACCAACAGTTCCAACTAAACTTCTGGTTCCAATATCAAGACCAAACACCAGTTTCTCAGGTAATTCCTGCATTGTGCCCTCCTCTAATAGCTTTCTAATATATTTTTTATCTGAACTTCAACCTCTTCCTCAGTACCTGAATTGTCTATAACATCATCTGCCGTTTCTCTAAATTCTTTCTCTGAGTTCTGGCTTTCAAATATTTTAACAGCCTTTTCTCTTTCCATACTGCGATTGATATAAAGCCTTTTTAATCTAGTCTCTTCGTCTGCATAGATAAACCAAATTTTATCACACTTTCTATTATATCCTACTTTTATCAAAAGTGCAGTCTCCAGTGCAATATATTTATAATTTTTTTTAGTAAATTCAGCTATTCTTCTATCAACTTCTGCCTCAACAACAGGATGAACTATATCATTTAACTTTTGTAATAATTCTTTATTACTAAACACAAGGCTGCCAAGTTTCTTTCGGTCAATGGAACCATCTTCTGTAAGTATAGTATTTCCGAAGGTTTCAACAATTTTTACATAGGCAGGCCTGCCTTTTTCGCTTACCTCATGCCCTACCCCATCGGTATCTATAACAGCGGCACCAAACTTTTCCTTCAGCAGAGATGTAACCACAGACTTACCGGAGCCTATTCCTCCTGTAATTCCTATTACCAAAGCTCTTTCCTCCTGTTAATGTGCGTCATACCAATTATAGCCAAATTTCACATCTACTGATAATTTAACCTTAAGTTCAGCCGCATTCATCATTTCTTCCTTTATAAGTTTTGCAACTTCCTCCCTGTCTTCTTCTTTGCTTCTATGAGAAGTTCATCATGAATCTGCAAGAGAAGTTTTGAATCAGGAAATTCTTCTTTAAGCCTTGCATTTACATTGTTCATCGCTATTTTAATTATATCGGCAGCAGTTCCCTGTACCGGGGAGTTCATTGCTATTCTCTCGCCAAACTGCCTCTTCTTAAAATTATTGCTGCTAAGTTCAGGTATAGGGCGGATTCTTCCAAAATAAGTCGTTACAAAACCTTTTTCTATGCCTGTATCTACGAGAGAATCCAAATATTTTTTAACCTGTGGATAAGCCTTAAAGTAATCATTTATATACTTTTCAGCATTCTTTCCGGATATTCCGAGATTTTCTCCCAGTCCAAAGGAACTTATTCCATAAATTATACCAAAGTTTACGGCCTTGGCATTCCTCCTTTGTAAATCCGTTACTTCATCAAGCGGAACACCAAATACATGAGATGCCGTTATCCTATGTATGTCCTCTTCGCTCTGATAAGCCTTTATAAGCTTTTCATCTCCGGACAGATGTGCCATTATTCTAAGTTCTATCTGTGAGTAATCTGCATCTACAAATACACAGCCTTCCTTCGGTATGAAGGCCTTTCTTATCTTCTTACCAAGTTCCATTCTGATAGGAATATTTTGAAGATTTGGCTCTGTACTGGAAAGCCTGCCTGTGGCAGTCACAAGCTGGTTTAACTTACAGTGTATCCTGCCATCTTCTTTTACATAAGTCTCCAATCCATCTGTGTAGGTCGACTTAAGCTTGGCCGCCTGTCTGTAATTAAGCACCTTATCCACTATAGGATCTTCATGCCTGATTCTTTCAAGTACATCGGCAGAAGTAGAATAACCTGTCTTTGTCTTCTTGCCATATGGAAGCCTTAGTTTCTCAAAGAGAATGACTCCGAGCTGTTTAGGTGAATTTATATTAAATTCTTCCCCTGCAATCTTATAGATTTCTTCTTCATAATCTTTAATCAGTGTATCAAGCTCTTTAGAACACTCCCTTAACTCTTCTTTATTAAGTTTAATCCCTCTTTCTTCCATTTCATAAAGAGTTGAGACTAAAGGCATTTCAATATCTTTATACAAATGTTCCATTCCAAGGCTTTTTATTTCTAAAAGCAGCTTCTCAGCGGATAAAAAGGCCGCTCTTGCAATGAATTCAGGGTTTTCTCCGGAAAGAATATCAGGATAATCATTTATAACTGCCTCCACATCATGTTCACTGGAAAGTGGATTAATTAAATAATGTGCCACTGCTAAATCATATAGATTTTTATAATATGTCTTTTTAAGAAAGTGTAATTTCTCCTTAAGTGCAAATGTCACAAAGATAGTATTCTCACATCTATTAAAAAGTTTGTCAAGATTTTTCCTTAAGAAAATCATCATTAATAAACATTTCTTTCTTAATAAAACTTTCTTTACTTCCTGAAACTAAGGTAAGTCCTTCGTCATTTATATCAAATCCTACAAATTTTTTTCTTTAGAATTTATCTTTTCAAAGCACTGTAATGCCTCTTCTATATTAGATGTCTCCATTCTTTCAAAACTTATCTTAGGCTTAATCTCAGTCTTTATTACCTTAATATTTTTTTGCCTTTTTCACGCAATTTATTTATTAGATTAATTCCATTTTTCTGAAATCAAGTTCTCTGAAATTGCCTTATCAAGGCTGTATGGAAGTGATTTTTACTTTTTATCTTCTTCATTTTTTTAAATCACTTATATCCACCGAGTTAAATTCAAGTGCCTTTATAATCTTTGTTCCTGTTTCAAAATCAATATTGACTCTTAAATCATCTAATTCTACATTTGTAGTATCTATATCTCTTTTTATAGTGGCAAGTTCTTCTGAAATCCTTGCCGATTTTTCACCAACCAGCTCAGTATCTGAAGTCTTCAACAAGTACGAAAGCGGAGAACGATTAATTCCCAGCTCATCCTTCCACATTTTTTTAATTCCGTCAAGTTCTTTTTTATCTTTATTATTTATTGCCTTATAGAGTTCATCAACTGTATGATATTTGCCAATAAGCAGTCTGGCAGTAGCCTCCCCTACACCGGGAACTCCCTTTATGTTATCGGAAGCATCTCCCATAATGCCTTTAAGTGAATTTACATTTTCAGGCTCTACTCCAAATTCTTTTTGACAAGCTCCCTGTCATAGACAAAACATCTGTCAGGTGCATTTACCTTGGACTTGTCTATACCGTATTTTTTATATAATTCATCCGTCTTTTCTGCCGAACTGTGCATGAGCCAAAGCTTAGTCTTATCATCTACAAGCTGAAGATAGTCATTGTCCTTTGTCATTATAAATACAGGAATCTCAGGCTTAAATTTTTCAGCTAAAGTTCCGCAGAAATCATCCGCCTCAAATGTTCCTGACATGAACTGGGTAATTCCAAGAGCCTCTACCACCTCTTCACAGATAGCAAATTGGTCAGAAAGCGGAGCCATGGTTTCCCCTCTGTTTCCTTTGTAGTCAGGATAAATTTTCCTTCTAAATGTATCCCTGCTCAAATCCCACGCCACAGCCATATGGCTCGGCTTCTGCTCTCTTATAATTTTTAATAAATATTTCACAAATCCAAAAACTCCATTTGTATAAAAGCCATCACTGGTTTGTAAAATTTTATCATAGTACTTTTCTTTTTCTTCAATAGTCTTTGCAAATAAAATCTGTCTGGGAAGACTGCCAAAAAACTGAGTGGACAAAAGGCTTGAGCCATCTATTAATAAAAGATAATCATTTTTCATACAGTCTTCTCCTAATCTCTATTTCTTTAGCTATTTCTTCAATATCCATAAAGGTATCCGGTAAAACCTTGCTGTCACTGAACCTAAATCTCATACTTAAGTCATTGTCTATCAGTGTTTTACTCTCTTTCACCTCTGCAATCTTAACATCTGTTTCTGTTTTTACCGTAATTCCCGTAAAAAGTACCGCAGCTCCTACTACCCCTGGAAAGGCAATCCTGCGCTTTAGCATATTGTTTTTATATTTTCGGATGTCCCTTTTCGTCTTTTCAATGAATTTGGCGTATTCGCCGTGGTAGTTATCGGATGTTTCAAGCTTTCCTTCAAGTTCTCTTAGGCAATTAATGATAGTGTAATAAATTTCAAGCTCATCAGCACATTCCTTGCAGGTCAAAAGATGCTCAAGCATTTCTTCTTTCTTAAGCATATTTAACTGTCCGTATATAAACGGTTGTATGTTTTTTTGAAATTCATTACACTCCATATCATCACACCTTTTCCGGTTCAGGATATTCTACACCCTTAGTATCTACAGTAACCTTAACTATTTTTTGTTCTTCTCTCGGTCTATCCTCAAAATCAGTCTTAGTCTCAGCTATTTCATTCACTACATCCATACCTGCTATAACTTTTCCAAATGCAGCATAAGAGCCATCCAGATGCGGTGAATTTTTATGCATAATAAAAAACTGTGAGCCGGCTGAATCAGGATGCATAGCCCTTGCCATAGAGAGTACCCCTGCCTCATGTTTTAAGTCATTTTTAAAACCGTTTGCAGCAAATTCTCCCTTTATATCATAGCCCGGGCCACCCGTTCCAAGTCCCTCAGGACAGCCTCCCTGTATCATAAATCCTTTAATCACTCTATGAAAAATAAGCCCATCGTAAAAGCCCTTTTTAGCAAGCGAAATAAAGTTATTCACTGTATTTGGAGCTGTCTTTGGATAAAGCTCCGCTACAATTTTCTTTCCATTTTCCATTTCAAATGTTACTTCCGGATTTGACATACATATACCTCTTTCTATATTTTAATTTATCCATCTAACAGGCTATCACATTTTAGCCCTATTATCAATCAGGATTTCATGAATCGGCTTTCCCGTTCTTCTTCTTGTAATCTCCATCAGCCCTAATTTAGTCATATCTGCTACATTACTTTTGGCACTATCCTCTTTAAGAAATTCCTCCATTGCATTTATCAATTCTTTTTCTTTAGTCTTTGGTATTTCTATAAAATCTACAATTATCATACCGGATAAATTCCTAAGCCTTAGCTGGTCTGCTATTTCTCTGGCTGCCTCAAGATTTATTTTCATAAAAGTTTCTACATTTGTAGACTTACCTGCAATTGCCTTGCCCGAATTTACATCTATAACTGTAAGTGCCTCTGTATATTCTATTACGATATAAGCTCCTGACCTCAGCCAAACATGTTTTCCCAATATTTTTTCAAGATTAGTGTTGATAGAATACAAAGCTGAAAGACTCATCATATCATCTTTGTAGAAAAATAACTTGTTCAAATCATTCTCTGACAGCTCTCTAAGATATGTTTCATATTCTCTGTAGGTTTCTTCATCATCTGTCATTATTTTTTCAATATTGGCACAGTTATCTCTGATAAGGCTTAAATGTTCAGGAATTTCCTTAAATATTCTCTCATACTTAACCCCATGCCTGCCACGGTTTACTATAGATACAAATTTTACATATAGGTCATAAAGTGCATTTTCAAGTTCTTTGTCTGAAATGCTCCCGGCTGCCTTTCTAATAATTGCCCCCGAACCGGTTTCCCTTACAAATTTTTCACCTAAAGGCATAAATCTTGCCTTAATTTCAGCATAGTTATCTTCTTCCCTAAATTTTGATGAGAGATGTACTCTATCCATACCCGGCTTAAGCACCGCATATTTCCCAATAAATGTAAAATCTGCAGTTAATGAGTAAGATTTTGTTTTGGTAGGAAGCTTTTCTATCTGCACTAAAATTAAGTCATTTAATACAGGCTTACCGCCTGGTTTTCCATTAGCATAGATTAAGTTCATATCCTCTGTAAGAGGCAGATATGCCTGAATACCCGGAAAAATTTCTACAAAACAGGCATTTATATTCTTAACGATATTTTCTACCCTGCCTACTATAATATCACCAATATTGAAGCAAACCTCTCCCTCAATATTTTCAGATACTTTAAATTCCTTTATATCAAAATCCTCTGCAAGTGCTGAAATCAGCCTTCCGTTAATCTTAGTTGAAATTATTCTTATCATAAATTCCTCCATCTGTTATTATATCAAATTTTTATAAAAATTTCACCTTTTTTTAGTAGATATATATTATTTTTATTTGGTACAATAAATCTGTTTCAATTACACTAATATAGGATGTTCTATCTATCTATCTTAAAGCATCCTTCAAAAAATACAAAAAGGAGTTGAAAATGAACGAAGACGAAAACAAGGTTAGTGAAAATACCGATTTAGACTTAAATGACGAAATTTATCCATACAAAAACGATGTTACCTTCAACGAAAATATGGAAAAGGCTAAAAGCGTTGAAATAGCTCGAAATACCTATGTTTACACTAATGCAGAAGACTCTTTTAAAGAAAATATGTCAACAGCCTGGTCCTTTCTTGGAATCGGAGTAGTTGGCACTGTCTTCACCATACTTAATCTTACCGGTGTCTTACATATTATGCAGGGATTTATGCAAAAGGGCATTTCACTCCTGCTCTTTCTCGGCTTTATGGTATATGGAATTATAGTTATCAGAAGCAAAAAAGATATGCTTGCTAAGATTGAAAAAGAAAAATCCGATAGAAATAAATTTAAAGATTGGATGAGGGAAAAATTTACAGATGAAGTACTTTCAAACTTAGGCACTATGGAAGCATCTGCTGAAGAACTGGAACTCTTGCAGATTAACTATATGAGCGAAGAACTTGTAAAGCATTTTCCTGAAATTAATCCAAATTTTGCCGACAGACTGGCTGAAGAGTTTTTCGAAGAGAAAAATTAAGATATTTCTTAATTTATAAAATAACTCCAAAGGGATATATAATACTATGCTCACAGAAACTAAAATATTAGAAAATAATATATTTACACCTCCTCTTAATCTTCCGCCTAAAGACACTCTATACTTTGATATAGAAACTACCGGGTTTTCAGCTAATGTCACTGCCCTATATCTTATCGGCTGTATATATAACGAAGATGGTATATGGAAGATGATTCAATGGTTTGCAGAAGACAAAAACTCTGAAAAAGAAGCACTGATAACCTTCTCAAACTTTGTACGGAATAAAAAATATCTGATTTGTTACAACGGAACTACCTTTGACCTGCCATATCTAAGGAAAAAATACGAAAAACACAGCTTGGAATTTAACACTGATAAAGTTGAAGTTATTGACTTTTATAAAGTTTTTTCTTCCTTCAAAAAGTTCCTTGGATTAAAAGGGCTTAAGCAAAAAGATATCGAAAGTTATCTTGATATAGCGAGGGAAGATAAATTCTCAGGCGGCGAACTTATAGAATGGTATGCAAAGTTTTTAAAACTTCGATTCAGTGATTCACCTGAAAAAGAAGAAATATATAGAACTTTAATTCTGCATAATAGTGATGATTTGATAGGAATGGCAAAGCTTACTAAACTTTATAACTTCCTTCAGTCCATCAGTACAATTATTAATTCTACTGAAGCCCTTGATATCAGTCTTTGGAAAGATGAAAATAAAATATTTCTTTCTACTTGTGTAGATTTTAACCTTATTAAAACCCATAGGGATTTCTAAAGATGATTACTGTGTCGAAATGGTTTGTGATAATGGAATAAATAAGATTATCTTGACCTTAAATATCTTTGATAATGAACTCAAGTTATTTTATAAGGATTACAAAAACTACTACTACCTTCCTAAAGAAGATATCATAGTTCATAAAAGCCTTGCTGCCTTCGTAGATAAGGAAAATAAAGAAAAAGCCACTGCTTCCAACTGCTATACAAAGCATTCCGGAGCCTTTGTCAAGATACCTAAAGATATTGGCCTTCCTGTATTCAGAGTTGATTATGCAGATAAGAATTTATATGCCCTTGTAAGCGATGGGCTTTTTAGTTCCAAAAAAAACTTAACCGGTATTTTTTTAGAACTATAATTAAACATATTATAAAATAATATATTGATACAAGTGTCAAAAGCATAAAAATCCGATTGGAACTTGCTTGCAAGAGAATTTATTATCTTTTGACACCAATATCATAATATGTTTTTCTATCATTCAAACAAAATTTGCTTTACATATACTCAGAGAAAACTACTGTATTTTCAGCCAAACTCTTCTTCATATCTATGATTCGCTGATTGGAGCTTCCTCTGAACTTCAGGCTCACATCCTTAAGCTCAAGCACAAACTTACCATCTACAAGTACATCTATATTATTAAGAATATCCACGGTATGTTCACCATGACAACGGGAATTTGTACTATCAAGCAGTTCTTCAAAGGTATAGCCTGAAAAGAGCCAGATTGACTTTTCAGGTAATTCACTTTTAATATGTTTAACTAGTCCTGCTACACCGTCCTGATTACGGACTTCCATAGGCTCTCCGCCAAGAATGGTAAGGCCTGCTATAAATGATGGAGAAAGGGAAGACATAATCTCCCCTTCTACATCGGTAGTATATTCTTTGCCTGAGTTAAAATCCCAAGCCATTTCATTGAAACAGCCCTTACAGTGGTGAGTACAGCCGCTTACAAAGAGGCTTGTCCTCACTCCCGGGCCATTGGCTATGTCAAAGTATTTTATTTCACAATAATTCATCATAAAAACCTCATAATTTCAACATGTTTTCTGCAAGTGGCTGAACAGGGACAACAAAAAAGGCAACCAGCCTAAAAAGGATTAAGCCACCTTTATAAAAAATGGAATAGAAAACCCCAAGAGCGCCGAACTCTTGGGGTTTTTGAATTTATGGCTCTGATATCCTTTTGCCTAACTGTAGTATACTACAGCTTCACTCAAAAAGTCAATATTTAACCTAAAAACTTAATTTATCTACCGCCATTCTCATATCCTCACCTACACTAGCCCAATCAGAAGCTAATGCCTTATAATCCGACTCACTTTCACTTTCAGAAGTATTATAATTATTAAGTGTTGAACCCCAGTCAAAAAGACGGCCTATGCCCTCAAAAAACGATGGTTCGGAAAATAATTTATATGCTTCGTTCAATTTTTCCACCACCTTTCACCTGAATTAAATTAAAAAATCAATTGATTTAGTTTATCCATATGCATCATAAATGAAGAACTCTCTCCGCTATCTCCTGTGTACGTCCCTGATTCCAGTACTGTGTACCGATATAACCACAGGTACGTCTTGCAACATTCATCTTATCCTGGTCTCTATTACCGCAGTTAGGACACTCCCAAACAAGCTTCCCATCTTCATCGGTAACAATCTTTATTTCACCGTCAAAACCACAGCACTGGCAGTAATCACTCTTTGTATTCAACTCAGCATACATGATATTGTCATAAATATACTGCATAATAGAGATTACAGCCTCTACATTGTTACTCATATTAGGCACTTCCACATAGCTTATAGCCCCACCCGGAGAAAGCTTCTGGAAGTCAGACTCAAACTTAAGCTTTGAAAAAGCATCAATCTTCTCTGATACATGTACATGATAACTATTGGTAATATAGTTTCTGTCAGTAACTCCTTCAATAAGTCCAAACCTCTTCTGTAAACACTTAGAGAACTTGTAAGTGGTTGATTCAAGAGGAGTACCGTATACTGAATAATCAATATTTTCTTCCTTCTTCCACTTATTACAAGCCTCATTTAACTTCTCCATAACCTTAAGAGCAAATTCCTTACCCTCTGGCGAAGTATGGCTTGCATCTTTCATGTACTTTGTCATTTCATAAAGTCCTGCATAACCTAATGAAATGGTAGAATATCCATCATAGAGCAGCCTGTCTATCTTCTCCCCCTTAGCAAGTCTCGCTATGGCACCATTTTGCCAAAGAATAGGCGCTGAATCTGAAAGTGTGCCAAGAAGTCTTTCATGCCTTGCCCTGAGTGCTCTGTGGCAAAGTTCAAGACGTTCATCAAGTATTTTCCAGAACTCATTCTCATTTTTCTTAGACGAACAGGCCACATCAACCAGGTTTATTGTTACAACTCCCTGATTAAATCTTCCGTAATACTTATGTTTTTTCTCATCAAAATTCTTAGCCTTAGCTATATTGCCAACTCCTGCATCTGTAAATCTGTCAGGAGTAAGGAAGGAACGGCAGCCCATACAAGGATAGACATCTCCTTTTTCCCTAAGCATGATTTTTTCTGATATGTAGTCAGGTACAAGGCGTTTAGCAGTACACTTTGCCGCAAGTTCGGTAAGGTAATAGTATTTACTGTCCTTTCCTGCATTATCATCTGCAAGCACATAAATAAGTTTAGGAAAAGCCGGCGTAATCCATACACCCTTTCGTTCTTAACTCCCTGCATACGCTGATTGAGCATTTCCTCTATTACAAGCGCAAGGTCATCCCTTGTCTGCCCCTCAGGAACTTCATTTAGATACATGAATACTGTAATGAAAGGTGCCTGCCCGTTAGTTGTCATAAGGGTAATTACCTGATACTGTACAACCTGCACTCCTCTCCTTACTTCTTCACGCACTCTAAGTTCTGCCACCTTATTTATTTTTTCTGTTTCCAGTTCTATTCCTGCTGCAGCAAATTCTTTAGCCACCTCTTTACGGTATTTTTGCCTGCTTACATCTACAAAAGGCACAAGGTGGCTTAGGGTAATGCTTTGTCCACCGTACTGGTTACTTGCTATCTGTGCAATAGCCTGAGTAGCTATATTGCAGGCCGTTGAGAAACTTTTGGGTCTTTCAATCATAGTTTCCGAAATCACAGTACCGTTTTGAAGCATATCCTCAAGATTAACCAAGCAGCAGTTATACATATGCTGGGCAAAATAATCACTGTCATGAAAATGTATAAGTCCCTCTTCATGTGCCCTCACTATATCCTTTGGAAGCAAAAACCTTCTGGTAATATCCTTACTTACCTCACCTGCCATATAATCTCTCTGAACACTGTTAACTGTAGGATTTTTATTTGAATTTTCCTGTTTTACTTCCTCATTATCACATTCAAGCAGGCTCAAAATCCGGTCATCAGTAGTATTTGCCTGACGGACTAAGGCTCTCTTATACCTGTAAGTAATATACTTCCTGGCAACTTCATTTTTACCGGTCTTCATAAGTTCATTTTCAACTAAATCCTGAATCTCTTCTACGCTAAGAGCCCTGCTCATGCTGGAACATACCTTAGTTACATTCTCTGTAATCCTAAGCACCTCTTCTTCAGAAAGCCTTAAATCATTTGCAATAACCTCTTCATTAGCCTTTTCAACAGCTAATTTTATCTTATTACCATCAAATGTACTTTCCTGTCCACTTCTTTTTATAATTTTCATGACCCACACTCCTAAGCTGTATTACATAGTATTACTGCCCATTACAGGCAGTTTATGTCAGAATTGCCTACAATTTATTGTTGTTTTTTTAATATTTATACAATATATTGTGCTATGCTACCTACTATGATAATATATCCGGATAGAAAATTAAAGAACTTTTTTAAATACATATTAGATTATAATAATATTATTCATACCGTGTTAATATAATTTTTTTATACCTATGTAACAAGTTCATTCTACAGCAGTAGTGATACTTGTTATTATAAGTTCCTCGCCCACAACCCTGAATTTAACTTCATATTCTGCAAATCTAAGGCCATAACCCCTGGTTTCATCACTATTTTGATATGACGGTCTGGGGTCTTCAGAAAGAATCTTTATCAAAGCCTCTCTCTTATCCTCACTTACCTTAGCAAGTTCACCATCATCTACTTCTACCTGAAGCTTATGTTTTAGAGGTAAACCCTGTATATCCTGAAAGAGCATCCGGGTGGCAGTCTGCATAAGGAAGGTAGGGCTTTATATCATAAATGGGCGTTCCATCAAGCAAATCTGCTCCGCCAACCGTAAGTACGGGACCATCATCAGTCTCTTCAACAGATATCAATTTCACACTTGAAAGTCCAATTGGATTAGGCCGGTATGGAGACCTCGTTGCAAATACCCCCAAATGTTCATTCCTAGGCAGCCTCGGAGGCCTTACACTTGCCTTAAAGGTATCTGTAATAGTTTCAGAAAACTCCCATATAAGCCAGATATAATTAAATCCTCTTAGCCCCTTGAAGGCATCAATATTCCTATACTCAGGCTCAAAAATAATCTTCGCCCTAAGTTCATCCACCAGTCCACTCTGTCTTGGAATTCCGAATTTATCCTTAAAGTCGGACTGTATTCTAGCTATTGTTTTCATAAAATATCCTTAATTATATAAAATATTCTTATCTCTTCTAAGCTGTCATGTCTATCTCTTCTATTCTTAAGCTTGTTATAACTACATCTCTTACTTATCTATTCTTCAGCTTATATAGCTGCATCTCTTACTTACTATATATTCGGTTTATTTATATCTACACCTCTTATCTTATCTATATTTTTATTTTCGTCCATTTGCCCTGTCTGAAACGTATTTCAGAGAAAATGAACCTGCTGCACTGATCCCCGACTATACCAAACCATATACCCACTATCCCCATGCCTAGCACATAACCAAAGAAGTAAGATACAAATGTCCTTATTATGGTTACACTTATAGTAGAGGTTATTGCAGTATAAAGGGTATCTCCTGCTCCTCTTAGGGCGCCTATGTAGACTACACTTGGGATTTGGAAGATGATTGCGGCTATTAGCACATGGCTTATGGTAATTCCAATATTTATTACTTCAGGATTGTCAAAGAACATTGAATATATGCCTTTACTGCCAAAAAGGTAGACCACTGCAAGAACTGCGGCTATCATAATAGCAAACTTTCTACAGATAACTCCGTATTTTTTAGCCAGTTCAGGTTTTTCCTCGCCAAGACTCTTGCCAATTAATGCTACAACTGTAGACTGAATTCCGTCACCAAAGGAATATGATAGGCTTAAAAGATTCATAGTTACCTGATGAGCCGCCATCTGTGAAGTACCCTGGTGAGCCGCCATTATAGCAGTTGACATAAAGCCTACCCTCATAAGAATCTGCTCGAGGAACACGCTGTATCCTACTGAGGTTATATTTTTAAGGCAGGCAAATGTAGGCCTTATCTTTTCGGCTACCATATAACCTATATTGATAAAGCAGTCTTTTTTCATAATTGACGCTATACTCATCACACTGGCAACCACTGTCCCAAAAACTGTAGATATGGCCGCTCCCGCTATTCCAAGCTTAGGGAAGCCAAGATTACCTCCTATTAAAAGATAGTTAAAGATTATATTTATTACATTGCTTACCACATTGGTGCGCATCGTAATCTTGGTATTCCCTATGCCTCTTTGTGCAGCATTTATGCTCATCTGAAGCACATTAAAAATGATGCCACCCATTATTATCCTAAAATATGTTTCACCATATTCCCTGGTATCAGAAGTTGCACCACATAAGTCCATTATAGCACCGGTAAAAGTAACCGAAATTAGGCTTATAAATACAGTAGCCACAGTAACAAAAAGTACTCCGGTAAAGACAATCCTATTGGCGTCCTTTCTATTTTTCTGCCCATACCTTCTTGCTACAAGGGCAGCTATAGCCACATTGGCAGCAAAACAGATAGCAAGTCCCAAAAACTTAGGCTGGGCAGTAATGCCAACACCTGCTACTGCATTTTCACCAAGCACACTTACCATGTAAGAATCAATGAGGGCTGTAAGCGAAAAGAATACAGCCTCTAAGATAGCGGGCCAGGCCATGTTTAGTATAGTCCTTAATAACTTCCTATTCTCATCTTCCATTATCCTTATTCCTTTAGAGTGTATTAACTATAGTCTAGACCTATTAGGGTAGAATTTCAAGGACTTATTGGTTGTAGATAATAAAATGCAGCTAAGGTAACACTTATTGGTTTCTTACCGTACTTCTATATCCGGCACGGGATAAACGGTCGAATAAAAAGCGTTTATTTAATAACACTATTGCAATAGTAAATATCCAAAATAGTATTAATATCAAAAAAGTAATTAAGAATAAAGCAATATATAAAAGCGAATCCGCATATTTATTAAACTCATACATCATATTCTGTAATCCTAAAGGAATGAGGTAGAAGTATACTGTTAGTAATAATCCCCTTAATATCGTACCTACCCACTTATTTTTCTCAAAAACAATCCCAAATCGCAGCAATGCACTTCCTAGAGTTTTGCCGTTATATAAAGGTATTATGGTAAAATATATAGCTATGAACATAGGAAAAGGAAGTGTTGTTTTTGAGATGCTATAAGGGATGGATACAATAAAGGTATCAATGATAAGCGAAAGGCAAATGCGGATTCCTGAGACCCGCGCACCTGCCTCAAGTGACTTCTCATCTATAACATCCCTTGATGGCAGCAGTTTAACGGCAAACCAACCCAGAGCATAGCCAATGCAGCCTCCTGTTGTGTTTTGTATAATGTCATCTATATCACAGAGACGGTATGAGCCGGGATATATAAAATATAGTCCTGATAATTGAGTCAGCTCAAAGAATAAGCTAAGAAGAGCTGTCAAAAGTGCTGTCTTCTTAAAGCTGCACTTAAAATAATATCTTAAGTACACTCCAAATGGTATTAGCATAAGGACATTAAAAGCCGGCACATAGAAAGTCGGATGTTTTAGTGCCATAAGCCAGGTAGCAGGCTTAGACAAAATAAGCGGGCTTTCCTTTATAAAGTCTAAAACGAAAGAAAAAGGAAGCAAATTAAGCATATCCGTGTAGCTGTGGTGAACACTGTCTCTATCAGGCAGAGGTAAAATAACCAAGAGATATATGGTTAGTAAATACAATATAAACGAATATAAAATCAAGGTACGAAGCTTATTTACAGAACCATACTTACGATAGTTGATTACCATATAAGGCAGTGTTATAAATAACGCTAAAATTGGAAACAGTATCATTGCAAATTTTATAGTGCTTAAGTATCCCATTTATTCTCCTTCTTCATGAGTGATGCATAGTAAAAGCAAGTGCAAGTCCTGCTAATTAAGGCTTCCCTTTGACTGCACCTCTCTTGGCTTGTAGCCCTTCTTACCCAGGCCGTCAATTATTTCCTTCTTATGCTCCATGCCATAGGACTCCATAGTGATAATGAGCTCCACAGCCGCATTTCTGTTGATGTTTACGAACTGGTTGTGCTCAAGCCTGATTACATTACCCTTAAGCTCAGCTATTACCTCAGATACTCTTGCAAGTTCGCCCGGACGGTCAGGTAGAAGTACAGACACCGTAAATATCCTGCCTCTCTGTCTAAGTCCGTGCTGAACCATTGAAGATACTGTAATTATATCAATATTACCGCCACTGATTATGGATACGACCTTCTTTCCCGTTACGCCGAGCTTATTTATGGCCGCAACAGTGAGCAGACCGGAGTTCTCAACCACCATCTTGTGATTCTCTATCATATCAAGGAAGTTGAGTGTAAGTTCTTCATCCTCTATTGTAATTATTTCATCAACATTTTTTTGGATATATGGAAATACATTGGTTCCCGGTGTCCTTACAGCTGTACCGTCAGCTATGGTCTCAACCTTCTTAAGGCTGGTGACCTTTCCTGCCTCAAGAGAAGCCTTCATACAGGCTGCTCCTGCAGGTTCTACACCTATTATCTTTACATCCGGATGAAGCATTTTCGCAAGGGTAGATACTCCTGCACAGAGACCGCCTCCGCCTATTGGAACAAGGATATAGTCCACAGTTGGAAGTTCCTTAAAGATTTCCATTGCTATAGTACCCTGTCCTGTAGCAACTACCTCATCATCAAAGGGATGTATAAAGGTCATCCCATCTTCTCCCGCAAGTTTAAGAGCGTAGGCACAGGCCTCGTCATAGATGTCACCATATAGAATTACCTCTGCACCGTAGGACTTAGTGCGGTTTACCTTAATAAGAGGCGTTGTTGTAGGCATAACAACTATCGCTTTTACACCAAATAGTTTGGCAGCGTAAGCCACACCTTGAGCGTGGTTACCTGCAGAAGCTGTAATCAGCCCCTTGTTCCTGTCTTCTTCAGAAAGAGTGCTTATCTTATAGTATGCTCCCCTAACCTTGTAAGCACCTGTATACTGCATATTTTCAGGCTTAAGATACACCTTATTACCACTCTGAGCAGAAAAATACTCACTGTACACAAGCTTTGTTGGGTTAACAACTTTCTTCACTGCTTCAGCAGCTTCCTCAAATTTCTCCAGTGTCATCATAATAATTACCTCTTTCTTTCTTGTTTTAGATAAGAAAAGAGGCAAATTACTGCCCCTTTCCTAAACCTACTTGCATAAATTGCAAGATTGGTTTATAATCAACTTAGATGACTGAAGGATATTGGCTAATCCAACAGTTACCAAGCGGAAACTTATTATTGTCAAATACAAATCACAGGCTATCCCCTAGTTGCATAGAGGATAGCCTGTCTGATATTTATTTCTTTTTCCCCACTGCTCTAAGCTGACTTAAAACATTGTATCACTTTAATTCAGCTTTTACCAGTATAATTTACCTGTGTCTATGCAGTTTCTCTTTATAATACCTATAATTATTGGTTATACTGTTCGACATTAAACAAAGCTTCCACAAACTCTTCTGCATCAAACTTCTGCAAGTCGTCTATCTTCTCACCTATTCCAATATACTTAACAGGTATGCTAAGCTCAGACTCTATAGCTATTGCTATACCGCCTTTTGCAGTACCGTCAAGCTTAGTTAGCACTATACCGTTTACAGGGGCGGCTTCTGAGAACTGCCTTGCCTGTTCTTTAGCATTCTGACCGGTTGTACCGTCTACAACTACAAGAGTCTCAACTGCCGCTTCAGGATATTCCTTGCTCACAATTCTATATATCTTGTTAAGCTCATCCATAAGGTTCTTCTTATTGTGAAGACGGCCTGCGGTATCACAGATAAGCACATCTACATTACGGGCCTTTGCAGCATTTACCGCATCAAATACAACAGCTGCAGGATCACTGCCTTCCTTCTGTGCAATCAGTTCTACATTAGAACGCCTCGCCCATTCAGTAAGCTGCTCTATAGCTCCTGCCCTAAAAGTATCCGCAGCGGCAACCAAAACCTTCTTTCCGGAGTTCTTAAGCTGGCTTGCAAGCTTTCCTACAGATGTAGTCTTACCAACTCCGTTTACACCTATCATAAGGACAACAGACTTTTTATTTTTCAAAATCATATGCATCAGGCTTTACCTGCATCTGCTCCTTAAGGCTGTCCATAAGTAACTTCTTGCAGTCAGCAGGATCCTTTATCTTTAGCTCCTTCACCTTGTCCTTTAAGTTCTCAATCACAGAGGTGGTTGTAGTTATTCCAAGATCCGCCATTATAAGAGTTTCTTCAAGCTCCTCATAAAAAAATCATCATCTATTATGTCGTGTCCCGTAAAGATGTTGGAAACACTGTTCATTATGTTGTTTCTGGTTTTTTGTAAGTCCTTCTGCAAGTTTACTAAAAAAATCCCATTATCTCATCCCTTTCTACTTTATATCTGCGTCTATAAGGTTAACCGAAACCATGGTAGATACACCCTTTTTCCCTGCATGGTTATACCGTAGAGTACATCTGCTGCATTCATAGTACCTCTTCTATGTGTAATAACTATGAACTGGGTGTTCTTTGTTAGCTTATGTAGATAATCCGCAAATCTGGTTACATTGGAGTCATCAAGAGCCGCTTCTATCTCATCAAGGAGACAGAATGGGGATGGCTTAAGGTTCTGAATGGCAAAAAGAAGTGCAATGGCAGTAAGTGACTTCTCACCGCCTGAAAGCTGCATCATATTCTGAAGCTTCTTTCCAGGTGGCTGAGCTATTATCTTAATTCCTGCTTCAAGAATATCCTCTCCTTCTGTAAGCTCGAGCCTGCCCTTTCCACCTCCGAACAGCTCTTCAAAGGCAAGGTTAAACTGCTCATTTATATCCTTAAAGCGTTCATCAAACTGCTCTCTCATCCTTCTATCAAGCTCTTCAATAACCACTCTTAAGGCATCCTCAGCCTTTATTATGTCCTCTGCCTGAGTTTTAAGAAGCTCATATCTTGAGCCTACTTCCCTGTACTCCTCAATAGCCCCTATATTGACATTTCCAAGCTCTTTTATAAGATTCTTTTGATTGTTAATCATCTTCTTAAGGGTGAAGCTTGTATATTCTTCATCGGTATCAACCTTGTTCTTTACAGCCTCAGAATAAGTTACTCCGTACTCCTCAAGCATATAGTTAACCATTGATTCAAGGTTAGCATCAGCCTTTTCTATAATTCCACCAAGCCTGTACACTTCTTTATCAAGGCTCGCCCTAAGTTCGGCTATTTCTTCACGCTTGTTAAAGAAAGTCTTATGCCTGGCTGATATCTCCTCTTTCTCTGCAATAAGAGCTTTTTTCTTTTTCTCAGCCGCTTCAATTTCTACAGTGAGGTTTTCAATTTCACCTATAAGCTTCTCGATTTCAGCCTGCTTTTCTTTAAGGCTAGCTGATATTCCTTCGTTCTGCTTCTTAAGCTCCTCAATCTCTTCATTAGCAGATTGCTTGTCTCTGTTTATTCTTACAAGATTTTCATTTACGAAGTTTTTCTCAGTAAGTACAGTACTTTCAGCTATCTTAGACTGATTTATTTTTGCATTTATCTCAGCTATCGACCTGTCTGTCTCTTCAATTTTCTTAATAATATCATCAAGTTCTACAGACTGCGCTTCATTTTTATCGTCAGAAGCAATTATGGCACTAAGTCTTTCTATTTCTTTTTCTGTAAAGTCACGCTCTTTATCAAGATTAATACCATCAAGCTTAATCTCATTAAGTGCTTGTTCAGTCTCAGCTATTCTATACTCAAGCTGCTTTCTTGCATTTATTTCTGTATTAAGACTAACCTTAAGTTCAGACATGTTTTCCTTGTAAATGGAAAGACTCTGCTTAGTCTCAGATAGCGAAACTCTAATGCTTTCAAGTTCCTTTTTAAGCTCCTCATACTCATTTTCAAGAAAAACAATTCCTTCCTTCTTATCCTCAATTTCTCTTGCTCTTCCAAGCAGATTACTAGAGTTTCTGAATGCACCACCTGAGATAGAACCTCCGGGACTTAGCTGCTCTCCATCTAGGGTAACTATTCTTAAGGAATATCTGTATTTTCTCGCTATTCTTGCAGCGGAGTCCATATTGTCAGCTACAAGGGTGCGGCCTAAGATATGATTTATAAGGCCTGCGTACTTTGCTTCATACTCTACAAGGGATGCAGCTACCCCTATTATGCCCTCTTCATTAAGAGCGCCGCCAAAATTACCCGGGTTATGCAATGTCATAGCATCAAGAGGAAGAAAGGTTGCCCTTCCAAGCTTATTTTCTTTAAGCCAGGTAATGGTTCGCTTTGCAGTAGCTTCTTTATCAGTGACTACATTTTGGATGGCACCACCAATTGCAGTTTCTACAGCTGTCTCATATTTTGGTTTAACCTTAATAATGTCAGCAACAACACCTATGATTCCTGTTTCTTCCTTCTTATGCTCCATTATACGCTTTACGGCATTGCCATAACCATCGTACTTTTCAGCCATATTCATAAGGGAGCCAAGCGTAGCCTTTGCACCAAGGATAACCCTTTGCTTATCTGATACTTCCTTTTCTTTCTTTGCTCTGTCACCTGTAAGCTTTTCGATAAGCTCCTTGGCATCAGATTCTACAGCCTCAAGTTTTAAGAGATTTGCAGTAAGTTCATTAATCTTTTCAGATGCAGAGTCATACTGAGACTTAAGACCATCGTTTGTTTCTTTATTTCTAAGTATCTTCTGATTAAGCTCCAGCTTTTTTATCTTATTCTGTTCAAGATTTGCCTTATATAGCTCAATCTGACCTGCAGCCTCAGCCTTTTCTTTGTCTTTTCCTGCTTTTTCGCTAAGCTTATACTCTTTTTCCTTTTCAAGGTTAGCTTTTAAGCCAAGTTTAGCCTCCAGTTCCTCGTTTAGCTCGGACTCTTCTTTTGCAAAGTTATCTTCTTTCGTAATAATTTCATTAAGTTTAAGGTTAACTTCGGTCTCTTCTTTTGTGCTGTTGTCAAGCTTTAACTGAGCCTGTTTGAGCCTTTCTACATTGTTCTCAGAGTTTTTGTTTATGGAGTTTATCTGCTCCTTTATAAGCTTAAGTTCACCATCAGCCTTTTCTCTTGCAATCTGATTCTCTGCTATTAGATTTGAAGTTTCATCAATCATTTCAGACTTTTCATTTAACAAGGCTTCAAGCTTCTCATACTCTTCCTTTATGCCCTCATACTTTGTATTTGCCTCGTTAAGATTGTTTTCTGCCAAAGCCTTATCAGATTCTGCCTTTGATTTAGCATCAGCCAAATGGTCATATTCGTTGGTAAAATTGATAATCTCATATTTCTTTAGGTCATCCCTGTAACTAAGGTAAAGCTTTGCAGCCTCAGCCTGCCCCGCAAGAGGACCTATACGGCCTTCCAGTTCAGACATTATATCATTTACTCGGGCAAGATTAGCACTTTCCTCTTCAAGGTTTTTAATAGATTCTGCTTTTCTTTTCTTAAACTTGGTTATTCCGGCTGCCTCATCAAAAAGCTCTCTCCTGTCCTCAGGGCGTCCGCTGATAATCTTCTCTATCTGTCCCTGTCCGATTATGGAATACCCTTCCTTACCTATACCTGTATCAAGGAAAAGTTCACTTACATCTTTGAGCCTGCAATTATGCCCATTAATAAGGTATTCACTCTCTCCTGAACGGTATACCCTTCTTGCAACTGTAACCTCTTCATATTCGATTGGAAGTACCTTATCTGAATTGTCTATGGTGATTGCAACATAGGCAAAGCTCTGTGCTTTTCTGATTTCTGTACCTGAGAAGATTACATCTTCCATCTTTGCACCACGAAGCTGCTTTGCACTTTGTTCACCAAGTACCCATCTTACTGCATCAGCCACATTACTTTTACCGCTTCCGTTTGGCCCGACAATGCCTGTTATTCCGCCTTCAAAGGAAAAAACTATTTTATTTGCAAAGGATTTGAACCCCTGTATTTCAACACTTTTTAGGTACATAGTTCTCTTCTCCTCTTTCAGCCTTTAGTTTTAAAATCCCATTATAGGCCGCCACCTGTTCTGCAGCCTTCTTAGTATGGCCTTCACCTACACCATACTCGCTCTCATCAATGTACACTGCTTCCTTAAACTTTTTATCGTGGTCAGGACCATATTCATCAAGCAGCTTATACTTGATAATTCCAAGATTTTCACTTTGTACCATTTCCTGAAAGATAGTTTTACTATCAAAAAAGAGTTTCTTATGCTCAATATCATTTAATACATATTTTTCTATGAACTCTTTCGCATTAGTAAGACCACCGTCAAGGTAAATTGCTCCAATAAGGGCTTCAAAAGCATCTGAGAGTATAGAATCTCTGTTTCTGCCTCCTGTTATAGCCTCTCCATGACCGAGAAGAAGATAATCAGACAATCCAATTTCTCTTGCACTATAAGCAAGTGCAGGTTCACAAACCAGCCTCGCACGAAGCTTGGTTAACTCCCCCTCCTGCATTTCCTTGTGCCTGTTGAATAAAAATTCACTTGTTGCCAGTTCCAAGACCGCATCTCCAAGAAACTCCATTCTTTCATTGCAATCAGATTTAGAAAGATGTTTTTCATTTATAAATGAGCTATGTGAGAATGCATTGGTAAGAAGTTTTCTATTCTTAAATTCATAGCCTATTATCTTTTCTATCCTCTCTGCCTTATCAGGTTTAATAAATAAACTCAAACTAATATCCCCCTTCAAAAACAAATACCCCGCAGCTTACAGCGGGGCACTTAATTTTAGCATTATTACTGTTCACTTGCCTCTTCAAGCTTTTCTACAGCATCACCAACCGTTACAATAGACGCAATAGCCTCATCTGGAATTTCAATTCCAAACTGTTCCTCTATTTCCATAACAATTGAAGTAAGATCCAGCGAATCTGCACCCAAATCATCTACAAATTTTGTGTCTGCAGTAATACTATTCTCGTCAACATGAAGTACACCTGCTACTATCTCTTTAATTCTATCCAGTTCCATATATCCTCCTAACTAACTTATTCTGATAGGTATTGCTTTATTTTATCGTTAATTCCCTGATTTTTAAAGCTTATACATTGAATAAGTGAATTTTTGATTTCATTATGTGTTGCATTACCATGAGTCTTAACAACAAGTCCGTTAAGCCCAAGCATTGGTGCTCCGCCATAGTTAGCTGCATCAAATGAAGACAAAGTCTTTTTAAGAGCTTTTTTAGAAAACATAGCTCCTATCTTACTAAGAGTTGTACTTAACAATCCTTTTTTGATTTCTGCTAACAATACAGCCGCAACTCCCTCATAGAGTTTCAAAATTGCATTGCCCACAAAGGCATCACAGACTATCACATCTGCATCGCCAAAAGGTATCTGTCTTGACTCTATGCTTCCTGTAAAATTAATATCTGTTCGTGATTTAAGCAACGGAAAAGTTTCTTTTACCAGCGCATTTCCCTTTTCTTCTTCAACACCGACATTTACTATCGCAACTTTAGGATTATTAATACCAATTACATTTTCCATATAAATTGAACCCATGACTGCATACTGTATAAGATGAGCAGCCTTGAATCTACATTTGCTCCACAATCTATAAGGAGGGAAACTCCCTTCTGTGTAGGAATGAGAGATGCAAGTGGTGAACGCTCAATTCCTTTAAGCCTTCCTACAACTAGCTGCCCTCCAACAAGTATAGCTCCGGTAGAACCTGCTGAAACAAAGGCATCAGCCTTTCCTTCCTTTACTAATCTCATTGCAACTGATATAGAAGAATCTTTTTTCTTTCTTATGGCCATAACCGGTGCTTCATCATTTGTAATAACCTCAGATGCCTCAGTTATTTCAAGTGCATCCAAATCCACATTAAGGCCTTCTGATTTCAATTTATCTAAAGTTTCCTTAATTTTGGCTGTCTGACCAACCAAAAAGACTTTAAGTTCTTTATTTTCATTTACAGCAGCTGCCGCACCCTTAACTATCTCATAAGGTGCATTATCTCCACCCATCACATCTAAAGCAACTTTAATCATATATGTTTTTATCACCTTATTCTTTTATTTACTGTTTAATATAGAAAAATGAGTATTGCGGTTTAAATCCTATACTTGCTGACTGTATAATCTGTTCTGTGCTTCCTACAAATAATACACCTTCCGGTTTAAGTGCTGTATGAAACTTCTTAAATACCTCATTTTTAGCTTCGTCTGTAAAATATATAACCACATTCCTACATACTATCATAGAACATCCTGTAGGATATGGGTCTTTGAGAAGATTATGTTTTTTAAATTCTACTCTGGCTTTAATATCATCATTAATCTTATATGAAGTTGCTGTAAGTTTAGCAAAATGTTTTTCCAAAAATTCTTTTGGAAGCCCTTTTACACTATTGTAGCTATATACACCCATTCTGGCTTTCTCAAGCACCTGATCATCTATATCTGTCGCAATTATCTTAATCTGATTAAGCGGCATAAACTTTGAAAGCAACATAACCAGTGAATATGGCTCATCTCCCGTAGAGCAGGCTGCACTCCATATCTTTATATTCTTTCCATATTTTTTCAAAAGATATGGAACTATATCCTTTGACAATATATCCCATTGTTCAGGATTCCGCCAAAACTCAGATACATTTATTGTAAGATAATTTATAAAAGCTGCATATAACTCCTTATCAGTCTTTAAGCCTTTCACATAATCATCATAGCTTTTAAAACCATTTTTTGCAATAAGAGAATCTATTCTTCTCTTCATCTGCTTCTCTTTGTACGCATCTAAATCAATTGAAGACAAGGTATATATCTGCTTTTTAAAACTCTCGTAATCACTCATACTTTCCCTCCATGTATCATTTCTTATTGCATTACATAAACAAAATACTCAGCTCATACAGACATAACTGCATAAGCTGAGCATAGTTAAAATTTACTCTGTCTGATTCTCTGAAGAATCCTCAGAAACATTCTCTTCAGTTTCATCTGCTCCGGCTAAGAGAGCTTTGATAGAAAGTGAAATTTTCTTTGTCTCAGCATTAAAGTCAACAATCTTTGCTGTAACTTCCTCACCGGTCTTAAGCACATCACTTGGTTTTTCAACATGATTTGCCGCTATCTGTGATACATGAAGAAGGGCATCCACTCCCGGTTCAAGTTCAATAAAAGCACCAAATCAGTCATACGAGCTACCTTACCGGTAACAATATTACCAACTGCAAATTTTTCTTCTGCTCCAGCCCAAGGATTCTGGTCTTCAAACTTAAGACTTAAGGCAATCTTCTCGCCCTGAATATCCTTAACGAAGGTCTTAACCATATCGCCAACCTTGAATACCTTCTTAGGATTCTCGATATGACCCCAGCTCATCTCAGATATGTGGAGAAGTCCATCTGCTCCGCCAAGATCTATAAATGCACCAAAATCAGTTACATTCTTAACTGTTCCATCCACTACCTGACCAACTGCAAGTTTTTCGAAAAGAGCCTTCTTAAGTTCATTCTTCTTAGCTGTAAGAAGCTGCTTTCTATCTCCTATTACTCTTCTCTTCTTAGGATTGAACTCACTAATCACAAATTCAATCTCCTCACCGGCATACTTCTCAAGATTCTTCTCATAAGTATCTGATACAAGGCTTGCAGGAATAAATACCCTAGCCTCATCAACAACAACGCTAAGTCCTCCATTGAGTACCTGTGTAACTTTAGCCTTAAGTACTTCTTTGTTGTTATATGCCTCTTCAAGACGCTTATTACCCTTTTCTGCTGCAAGACGCTTATATGTAAGAAGTACCTGTCCATCTCCATCATTAAGCTTAAGAACCTTAACTTCCATCTTATCTCCAACCTTAACAACGGTAGTGAGATCTGTAGGAGTATTGGAATATTCATTTTTTGTAAGAATTCCATCGGCTTTATATCCAATGTCAAGAATAATCTCGTCTTCTTTAACACCGATTACCTTTCCTTCTACCACCCCTCCGTTGTGTATTGGCGTCTTAAAAGACTCCTCAAGCATTTCTTCAAAACTCATTTCAGCCATTCTGGTCCGAACCTCCTCAATAATATTATTTGGGGTTGAAGCCCCTGCTGTAATACCTACGCAACGAAAAAGTCTTAGTTTCCCTATGTCCAAGTCATCAGGTGTCTGTATATAGTAAGTATCAACACAATTTTTTATACAGATATTGTATAATTTTTGAGTGTTGGAGCTATGTTTACCTCCAACTACTATCATTGCGTCTGCCTCTTTTGCTAACTGTTCTGTTTCAGTCTGCCTGGTTGAGGTAGCATTGCAGATAGTATTCAAAACAATACTATAATATCTCTTTTTCTTAAAAAATTTCAACTATATCTTGAAATTTATTTTAAATTAAAATGTAGTCTGAGCTAAAAATAATATGTTTTTTGTCAGAATTTTCCGAGTAACTTTCTACTTCGTCAATATTTTCAAAGATAACAGGTTCTGTAAGACACCAGCCTCTAATTCCTATTACCTCCGGATGATGTTTCGAACCTATTATCACTATTTTGTTATTCGAATCTTCTGAATACTGCCTTGCCAGCTTATGAATCTTGGTTACAAAAGGGCAGGTAGCATCTTCATACTCTACACCCAGTTTAGAAAGTTTATCGTAATCAGCCTTAGGTATTCCATGCGACCTTATTACCAGAGTGCCTTTTTTTAGATTTCTTAATTCATCTAAATCATTTACTACTTGCACTCCCTTACTTTCAAGTTCTTTAACTACATTTTCATTATGAATAATTTCACCGTAGGTGTATACGGGCTTTCCTTCAGATGAAAGTTTGTTTACAAGCTCAACAGCCCGCTTTACACCAAAACAAAAACCCGCATTTTTAGCAACCTTTATTTCCAAATATAGTTTCCTCTTTCTTAATTACTTCAGATAATTTATAAAATATATGTATTGAAGCCTTCTAACAGAAATCAGGATTTTTTTCACAGGCAATCTTAATGATTTCATCCACTACCTCATCTATACTCAATGATGATGTATCTACAAGAACAGCATCTTCCACTTTAATTAATGGCGAAACCGCTCTTTTCATATCCTGCTCATCCCTGCTTTTAATATCGGACATTATCTCATCTATATTAACCTTTTCGCCTTTTTGCGTTAATTCTTTATATCTTCTTTCTGCACGGACTTTTACATCAGCAGTCAAAAATATTTTAACTGTTGCCTCTGGAAGCACTTTAGAACCTATATCCCTTCCGTCCATAACAACAGGCCTTTTAGACGCAAGCTCCCTCTGTAAGTTCAGCAGCCTGCTTCTTACCTCCGGTATGGCAGCAAAAGTTGATGCAGCCTTGCTAATTTCAGGCTTTCTGATGCTGTCTCTGACATTTTCACCATTTAAAATAATTTGCTGCTCACCATTTTCATAAATTATATCTAAAGCTATATCTTCAAGCTCTTTCTTTATTTGCACAATGTCATTACTCTTAATTCCTTTTTCTGTCATATAAAGAGCAATAGCCCTGAACATAGCCCCTGTATCCACATAAACCAGACCAAGCTTTTCAGCAGTTTTTTTAGCTATAGTGCTCTTGCCTGCTCCTGCCGGCCCATCAATCGCAATTTTTTTATTCATTTCGCCCTCTTTTATATATAGGGGCAGATGAAGCTGTATCTCCATTTGCCCCTATAAGATTTATTTAGAAGCTATAGCTTCAATCTCAACCAAAGCCCCTGCAGGAAGTGCCTTCACCGCAAAACAAGACCTTGCCGGCTTGCTTACGAAGTACTTCTCATAAACCTTATTAAAGGCTGCAAAGTCTTCCATATTAGCAAGCAAACAGGTAGTCTTAACTACATTTTCCATAGTAAGGCCTGCAGCTGCAAGGACAGCTTCCACATTCTTACAGGACTGCTCTGCCTGAGCCTCAATTCCCTCAGCCTCAATTTTACCTACAGCAGGATTGATTGGTATCTGGCCGCTTGTAAATACAAGCCCCTGTACCTCTACGCCTTGACTATATGGTCCGATTGCTGCCGGCGCCTTATCCGTACTAAGCTTATTCATTGTAATACCCCCTTGATTAAATATTGTCACTACCTGCAACTACACCTGTAGACCACGCAATCTGCAGATTAAAACCTCCTGTAAGAGCATCAACATCCAAAACCTCCCCCTGCAAAATAAAGTCCTTTAACAAGCTTTGACTCCATAGTTTTAGGATTAATTTCTTTAACCGATACTCCGCCCTTGGTTATAACAGCTTCTTCATAGCCTTTTAAACCTGTAATTTGCAAGGTGAAGTGCTTTAGCAAGTCTATTATAACACTTCTTTCTGATTTAGTTAAGTCCCCTGCCTTTTTTTCTACATCAATTTTTGTTTTTTCCAAAAAAACAGGAATAAGGCTCTTAGGTAATAGCTTATCAAAAGAATTTTTGAGTGCTTTAGCCTTAAATTCAGTAAAATCCCTCAATAACCTGGCATCAAGTTCATCTGCTGAGAGGGCAGGTTTTAAGTCAATGCTCAGCACTCCGCCTTCATTATAAAATAAATCACCGGCTATACTGCTTGCAGAGAGAATCAACGGTCCACTTACTCCGTCTCCGGTAAATAACATTTCTCCCTGTTCATCAAACACAGTTTTTTTTCCGTTTTTAACACTAACTCTTACATTTTTTAGTGAAAGTCCCTGCAATTCTTTTATGAATTTTTCCTTCGCAGTAAGGGCAACAAGGCTTGGGCGCAAATCTTTTATTGTATGTCCTGCCTGTTTCGCAAATTCATAACCATCTCCCGTAGAACCTGTTGACTTATACGAAAGTCCTCCTGTGGCCACAATTACCTTGTCTGCTTCAACTATGTTACCGTCACGCAGCTTAAGTCCCATAATTTCAGTTCCATCTTCAGTTATAATAAGTTCTTCTACAGGTGTATTATATCTAATCTTAACTCCTGCTTTTTCCATTGCCATATCAAGGGCTTTGATTACATCTGAAGAATGATCACTCACTGGAAATACCCTATTACCACGCTCAGTCTTGACAGGACATCCCATTTTTTCAAAAAAATTAATTACATCCTCACTTGTAAACGCAGAAAAAGCACTATACATAAACTTAGGATTTCGTATAGTGTTCTTTATAAGTTCATCATTACCCACTGCATTTGTTATATTACAGCGTCCCTTTCCTGTAATATATATTTTTTTACCGGTTTTTGCATTTTTCTCAAATACTATAACCTCATTACCGGCTTTTGCCGCACAAACTGCCGCCATACTGCCTGCAGCTCCGGCTCCAACAACCAATACTTTACTCATTTACCATAAACGGCTTACCATCAGCCAGCTTAAGCTGTTTTGAAACATAAGCCTCTCCATTCAATTTAAAATATATTTTTTTGTACTCCTTGAAGTTATCCAAAATACTGTATGAAATACATTCTAAAACACTCGTTTCAGGTACTTGAATCTTCTCTCCAAAAGGATAGTCTTTATTAGAAACATTAAAATTTACAATTATAGAATCACCATCTTCTTTTACCTCAGTTGTTATGTCATCATCTATTACATCATCAAGTTCCAGCATGACTGATTCAATTATAGTTTCAGGTTTTACCTTATCATTATCCATTACTACACTTGTCTTCGGTACTACCTTGTCATTTTCTATGGAATATACAGTAATTTTTCTTGACCTAACACTTATTTCTTTAGAATTATTCTTCCCATCAGGTACCTTAATTACATTATCGTTATTTTGAACCTCTGATGATTTAGCTGTATTTACAGCACTTTTAGTAGAATCCTGCTTACCGGTTATGTCCCTGTTATTATTTCCACACGCTGTTATTCCAAGTGAAATAACTAAAATACAGGTAAAAATACTCTTAACTCTATAAAGCATAAAAACCTCCTTCCATAATTATCACTATTATAGAATAGGAAGTTTTATTGTCAGTTATGTGGCAGATAGAATTAATTTTAGAGTTTCTACAACCGTCATATTTCTAATTTGCATCCTATCTCCTTCAAAATTAAATTTATATGAAGCTTTTGTTAAATTATTGGTAAGCTTATCTTTCAAGCAAAGCCCGATATAGACTGTACCCACCGGCTTTTCTGCACTTCCGCCAAGCGGTCCGGCTATCCCCGATACGGCAACAGAAATATCCGCACCTGCCTTTTTTAGGACACCTTCTGCCATTTCCTTCACCACTACATCACTTACTACACCAAACTCTCTTATGCTCTCTTCCTTAACGCCCAGTAATCTTATTTTGGCCTCATTGGCATAGGTGATATATCCTTCATTAAAACAGCCTGAAGCCCCTGAAACATTAACTATAGCGGCTGCAATAAGCCCTCCTGTACAGGATTCTGCAGTAGTAATTATAAGTTTTTTTTCCAGCAATTTATTAACTACTTCTTCTTCAAGTGTCATTATTTTGTCTCCTTTAGTATGTCTTTATTTTTTACAATATAATCCACAAGAGAAACTATTGTTAACACCAGAGATCCCCAGATTAAAATCTGTTCTAAAAGCTGCCAAACCGGATTTATAAAATGAAAGATAAGCATAACGCTCATTACCATCTGAAAAACCGTCTTTAATTTGCCCCAATACCCTGCAGCTATTACAATACCTTTATCTGCTGCCACAAGTCTAAAGCCGCTTATAATGAATTCTCTACTCAAAATCACAATAACCATCCATGCAGGCAAGAGTCCCCTTTCCATAAAACAAATTAATGCCGATTGTACAAGTAACTTGTCAGCCAGTGGATCCATGAACTTGCCAAAGTTTGTAACAAGATTATAACGTCTTGCTATCTTCCCGTCTACCAAATCAGAAAGTGCAGCAATTATAAATACCGCTCCTGCTATAAACTCATTATATGGTATCTCCTTTATAAGCATACAAGCTACAAAGAACGGTATCATAAGTATTCTAAATACCGTAATCTTGTTAGGCAGATTCATTTTATCTCCTCCTAAATTAATACTCCAAATAAATCATACTCGTCTGAAGCTATTATTTCAACCTCTACAAGCTCTCCTGACATAATTTCATAGTCAGACTCAAAAAATACCTGTCCGTCAACATCAGGTGCATCCATATAAGTCCTGCCAATGTAGACTTTTTTTCCATCATCATTTACTTCCCTGATTGATGCAAATGCTTCTCCATTTACAGAGTCACTTGGTACAGTTCCTTCAACAAGTACTTCAAATACTTTTCCTATTCTACCCTCAGCCTTTTCAGCTGATATCTCCTGCTGAAGTTCCATAATTTCATTCCTTCGTGCAATTTTAACCTCTTCATCTATCTGGCCTTCCATATCTGCTGCAGGAGTACCTTCTTCAGCAGAATATGTAAATACTCCAAGACGGTCAAATTCCATCTCATCTACAAAGTTATATAAATCCTTAAAATCATCTTCCGTTTCTCCCGGAAATCCTGTTATAAGCGTAGTCCTGAGAATAATATCAGGTATTTCTTTACGAAGTTTTTCTATCCTCTCACTAAGTTCAGCCTGATTAGTTCTTCTTGCCATCTTTTTTAAGATAGAGTCAGAACTGTGCTGTATAGGTAAATCTATGTAATTACAGACCTTCTTCTCATTTTTAATTGCATAAATTATTTCGTCAGTAATTTCTTCCGGATAACAGTATAACAGTCTTATCCATTCAATTCCACTAATTTTTGATAATTCGTGAATTAAATCCGGCAGAGCCTTCTTGCCATAAATATCAATACCATATAATGTAGTTTCCTGAGCAACTAAAAGCAGTTCTTTTGTACCTTGACCCGCTAAGCTTTCAGCCTCTTTTACAATAGTTTCCATAGGAAGGCTTCTGTAATTTCCTCTGATATATGGAATAATGCAGTAGGTACAACGCTTATTACAGCCCTCAGCTATCTTTATATAAGACGAAATTTCTCCTGCAGGCACAAGCCTGTGTTCTTCTCCTCCTGCTAACCTTTCAAGGCCATCAATATAAAGTGCTTTTTCAGACCTTCCATTTTTAGCCTTAATCTCAGAAATTGCAGATACTATACTGTCATAAGCTGTAGTTCCAATAACGGCATCAGCTTCAGGAAGCTCATCAATAATCATTGACTGATACCTCTGTGCAAGACAGCCCGTTACAATAAGACCTTTTAACTTACCTTCTTTTTTAAGTCTGCCTATCTCTATAATTGTATTTATACTCTCCTCTTTAGCATCACCTATAAAGCAGCAGCTATTAACTATTGCATAGTCCGCCTCACTAAGTTCATCGGTTATTTCATATCCCTCTTTACGTAAAAGTCCAAGCATAATTTCAGAGTCAACCAGATTCTTGTCGCAGCCAAGTGAAACTAAATATATCTTTTCAATCATTGATTCTCCAATTCTAGCTATTTTTTTCTCCATCCTTAATATTATCCAGTGCTATTAAAAGTGCTATAAGCGCTTCTTCGAATTCAGCGTCAAATACGCTGATTACATAGGTATCTCCCCAGGCAAATATTTGTTTTCTTATATTTCCAACCTCGATTTCGTTATTAAAAACTCCAAAATCCATATCCCAGAAACTGCCCTCAAGCCTTAAAGAATAATCCTCTGATAAAATATCAATCGATTTCTTAAAAAATGTAAAATTCTGTTTAATCTCAGCTATCTTTCCATTGCTGAATTCTACATCAAACTTTGGCATAAGGGTAAGCACCTTTCTATTAATAACAAAGGCTTCACTCCCATCCATACGGCTTACATGCACTGTATTACCGATAAGTCTGAAATCCTGGTCTACATGATATACCGGATTCTGATTCACATCCAGAACATCATAGTGGTCAGTAATCTTAAATACTCTTTGCTTTATATATAATTCGTACATAGATGCCTCCTTGCTTGTTAATCACCATAAATTACAGTATATAATAAATTTGTGATATACGCAAATATATCTTAAAAGCCAAATTATTCTAAATAATTTGTGGTTAAATCATCTAAGATTTTTCCCATAATGATATCTACAGGCCAGTATATAAATATTTTCCTCATCAATTTTATATATCAGCCTGTCTTTGTCATTAATTCTTCTGCTCCAAAATCCTGTAAAATTTCCTCTTAAAGCTTCAGGCTTACCCATACCCTCATTTCCATTCCTTGCTATATCTTCAATTAGCTGATTTATTTTTCTCAAAGGTTTTTCCTATCTTCTGTCTGCCAATATATATAATCTTCCCAGCCATTTTTTGTAAAAATCTTATTCATCAGCTTCTACCTCTATAAGCTCATGCATTACTGTCATTCCATTTTCAAGCTGTTCTTTTGATTCGAGCAGCCTGTCATAGTTACATTTTTCACCCATTACATACATATTCTCTAACATATTGTTATATGATTCTTCTGACAAAATCACTACATTTTTATTATTTTTCCTAGTAACGACCATTGTTTCATAATCATCACTAACCTTGTCCATATATGTTTTCATATTTTCTCTTAGAGTTGTATAATTTACCACTATCATATCCACCTCCATATTTACAACTGTTTTATTTGTTACTATTTATTATAAAGTACAATTATCTGTACGTCAACCTGATATCACATCTTTCAAAACCGATTTTACCGCATCAGCCACATCCTACTTTATAGCCTCTGCTCAATATGCCAGATACTATCCCAACACAGACTCTTAGTTATAAAAAAGAGCATGAAACTTATCGCTTCACACTCTTTAGATACGCTAAAATTTAGAAGTTTGGATAAACATCTATGGTTTGTCCGCCTGTTCCAATATAGTTATTTCCTTGCGACCATGTATTGTCATTTATCATTGGTTTAAACTCAAACCGTTTACCTACATCATATCTTTCAATCTCATATATCCATACATCATTGGATATGTTAAACATCTTTCTTCCACTGCTCCATGTCAACGGATACCATGAGCCTCTCAGATACATATTGTTACCTAAACCGCTATCATAATGAACACGAATCGTAGTTACTACTCTATTCGGTTCTAAATAAGCTGCTGAATATTGCCCTTCAACAGTCCCCAGCACCTGACTACGGCGAAAATCAGATTAATTATACTTTTACAAATTGAAACTATCCTTTAACGCTTCCCGCCGTCAATCCTTGTACGAAAAATTTCTGGCAAGAAATGAATACGATAAGAATAGGCAATAAGCTAAGCACTGAAAGAGCGAATACATATCCCCATTGAGTAAACTGATGCTGCCCAAAAAAACCTGAAATTGCGATTGGAAGTGTTCGTTTCACATCATCATTTATTACTGTATTTGCCCATGGAAATTCCTCCCATGCAGTCAAAAAGTTGAAAATTGAAATAGAAGCAATTCCCGGTTTAGTTAAAGGTATAATGACATTCACATATACCGTAAAAACACTCCCTCCATCCATATAAGTTGCCTCATCAAGTTCCTTCGGCACTCCTTCAACAAATCCTTTAATCATAAAAGTTGAGTACGGTATTACCCATGCCACATAAAATGGAAGCAATCCCCATATGTTGTTAATTGTTTTCAGTCTCACTGCCAATTCATACTGAGGAACAATCATAGTTAAACCCGGAATAATCATGGTTAGAATAATAAAAGCAAATATCATTCTACGTCCCGGAAATCGAAAGCGTGCGATACAGAATGCCATCGCTGATGAAACGACTGCAGCAATCGCCACTGTACATGTCGAAACCACTATACTGTTTATGAAATTCCCGGCAAATTTTTTCTGAACTAATATATACACATAATTTTTTGCCGTAATCTCATCCAGATTAGGTAAAAATCTCGGAGGATATTCATATAATGCTCCATTCGGCTTCAACGATGTGCTTATCATATAGAGCATAGGCAATATAGCAACAATCATCCCCAATCCAAGGAGCACATAGATAAGTATTTTTGCACCTGTTACTTTCTTCGTTTTCATTACTTCTCCCTGCTTTGCATCATTCTGAATTCAACTACAGCTAAAATTCCAAGAATAAACGCAATTATAAATGACAATGCTGCTGAATATCCGAACTTTCCGGCACCAAAAGCTTTGTAGTACATCCAAGTTAGCACAACCTCTGTATTATGTCCCGGCTTGCCGTCTGTAATCAGTTTTGTTGATGTATAAACGTTAAAGCCACCGATCGTCAACATAACCAATGCAAACAGCACAGTTCTTCGTATCCCCGGAAGAGTTATGTAGCAAAATCTCTGCCATACTCCGGCACCATCTAAAGACGCAGATTCATACAGCTCTTTTGGCACGGCCTGAATGGCAGCAAGAAAAACAACCATATTCCAGCCAATACCTTTCCAGATACCTAACAGCATTGCAACAGTCATACCACCCCACCGGCTGTCAAGCCAATGTATATTTGAGTTCGTTACCTGCAGTACTTTGCTCAGAAAATAATTAAGCATTCCTTCTGTATTAAACACATATTTAAATACTAAAGACGCTATAACCCATGATGTTATAACCGGCAAATAATAAGCAATGCGAAATCCTATCTTAAACCGATTAACAGAATTAATCAGGATTGCAACAAACAGCCCCAGTGCCATCTGTGCCGGTACTGTCACCAATGTGTATACAATGGAATTAACAAAAGCCGTTTGAAAATACGGATCTGTAATGACCGCCCTATAATTTTCCGTACCTATAAAATTCTGATTCAGAAATGAGCCAAAATCCCATTTAAAAAAGCTCATCCAAAACAGGCGAAAAATGGGATATGCTGTGAATATACAAAAAGTCAACAGTCCGGGCAAAAGGAGCAGCCCAATTTGAATTTTACTTTTTCCTTTTAATTTCATAATACTTCCTTATAGAAATACAGTTATCGTAAATATAATCAACAGTTATATCTGTTCCTGCCTTTTTATTCAGTAAGCAATGCATCTACCTTTACAGCCAGCTCATTCATTGCATCCTGAGCGGTTTTTTCCCCATTAATCACGCTTGTTACAGTGGCTGTCAGTTCACTGTCAATCTCTGACCAACTCGCTACAGTCGGACGAGATTTTGCGGTCTGAAGTTGCTTGATGTATGGAGCAAAGTCAGCCTGTTTTTACCGTGTCTGATTCCAATGCTTTTCTTATTGCACGGAATCTGTCCGCATTTTGCCATTTCTTCCTGTGCATACTCATCAGTCATAAACTTCATAAACTTCCAAGCAACATCCTTATTGGCTGTATTAAACATCCCGATATCTTCTCCTCCCAGAACAGAAACGGAGCCTCCTTTTTCCTGCCGGTATCGGAGCTGTGGCATACTTAAAATCCGGATAAGCACCCGCAAGTTCAGATACTTTCCATGGTCCTTCAAAAAGCATCATATAACGTCCGGTCCCAAAAGCCATCCGTCATCGGAATATCTCCGCTGTTCCACCCTGTTATGGAACCATTCTTATATAGCTCTGCTAACATCTGAATTGCTGCAACAGTTTCTTTACTATTGATATAACCACTCGCTTTTTGTCTGTTTTTCATCAGTCAATGCCCCTCCCATACTCCAGATAAACGGGCAGATATTCCAGCCTGAAAGCCCCGGTTCATCATAACCCCATATCTGTTGTCCTGAGTCATTTTTACCCGACAATTTTTTGCAATCATCCACAAACTCATCCATCGTTACAGGAGCTTTAATTCCCGCCTTTTCAAATGCTTCTGTGTTGTAGTACAAAATTTTTGTATTTGTATTTAATGCAAGACCATAATTGTCTCCACCGATCTCTGCAGTAGTCATTGCACTGTCTAAAAGGAGAGCGGCTACATCATTAAAATCAGCCATTTCTTTATTCAAAGGAATCAATATGCCCATCTTCTGAAACTCCGGAATCCATGCGCTGTCAAGACGTGCAACATCAGGCAATGTATCCGACTTGGCACTAATCAGTATCTTGTCATGCAAATCAGCCCATTCATGCGATACAGCATTAACCTTAATACCAGGATTCTCTTCTTCAAATTTAGGAATCAGAATATTCGTTAAAGTTTCATTTTCCGGAGACTGTGCACTATAATGATGCCAAAAATTAATTGTTGTTTCTTCTGTCGGCGTCTTCGACTCCGATTTTACCTCTGCAGATGTTGATGCTTTAGATTTTTCATTATTCACAGTATTTTCAGATATTGTCTGTGATTTCCCACAACCTGCTGCCACCAGACATATAGCTGCCATCAATGCAATTTTTGATAATATATTATGCTTTTTCATTCCAAATCTCCTCCTTTAAAATTATTACCTCATATGGTTTTATATTAATCATCAGATTTCTCTGATAGTTCACCTTGTCACCAAGCCAATTCTTGTCTTTCGTCTCTGTCTGTTCAGAATCAAATACCTCATCGGTCAGAATACTGCAATATTTCCTCGTTCCGCGAACCGGTAAACGAATTTTTTTCTCAAAATTTCCTGCATTAATCACGATAGTAACCGTATCTGCACCGTTCTTAATTCTGGTAAATGCATATAGGCGGCCTTCACAGATATCTGTATATAAGCTTCCTTTTCGGATTGCTTCCTCATCATGCCGAATTCTAATCAGTTTCCTATAATACTCTTTAAGTTCCAAGTCCTGTGCATCCTTGTCCCAAATCATACATTTTCTGCAATCAGGGTCATTCTCACCATCAATTCCAATCTCATCACCATAATATATCGCCGGAGAACCGACAAACATCATCTGAAGTGCCACAGCCGCCTTGAATTTATCTTTATTACCTCCACACAATGTAAGAAAACGTTCCGTATCATGCGAATCCAACAAAAGGTACATTGCTCCGTTTATCTCTGCCGGATAGTCCGAGAGCATCTTCTGAACCCTACTGTCAAATTCATTGGCGTCAATTTCTTCCAATGCGATAAAATCCCGAACAGCATCACGGAACACATAATTCATAATAGCGTCCATCCGGGTACCGTTCATAAGACAAAGCCCGCTTCCCCATGTTTCTCCAATCAGTAGAATGTTCGGATAACGACTTTTTAAAACCAGTCTTGCCTCCTCCCACATACCTACATCAACTTCATCAGAAACATCCAGCCGCCAGCCGTCAATTTGATATTCACGTATCCAGCAATCCATAACTTCAATAAAATATTTTCTGACTTCCGGATTTCCTGTATTCATCTTCGGCATATATTTATATGCACCTACACACTCATAATCATAATGTGTGATATCAACGGGAAATGAGGTTATATAAAACCAGTCCTTATACTTCGAGGCCTCGCCGTTCTTAACAACATCCCGAAACGGCGCAAACTTAATACCACAGTGGTTAAATACTCCATCTAATATAATCCTCATACCCTTTGCATGGATTGCAGAAATTAAGTCAAAAAGTTCCTCTTTATTTCCAAATCCGGAATCAATCTGATAATAATCAGTGGTTGCATACTTATGATTAAAGTCTCCCTCAAATATAGGATTCAAATAAACACAATCAACACCGAGTTCTTCAAGATAATCAAGGTTTTGCCGGATTCCTTTAAGATCACCTCCCATGAAGTTGCCTCTATCAGGTTTAGTTCCCCAAGGCTGAACCTGAACTGGATCGTTTGCCAAATCTCCGTTAGCGAACCTCTCTGGGAAAATCTGATAGAATACCTGCCCCTGTGACCACTCAGGCAGTCTGATAATTCCTGTTTCATTTGCATATAGAAATTCAAAACAACCTTTATCCGGCTTCTTTTTCTGAAACCCATAAGCTGTAAAATATATACTTTCTTCAGACACTAATTCAAAATAATATTTCCTATATCTGGCGGTTTGATGAAATTGCAATATCACCTGATAATAATCAAACAAAGCATCGCGATAAACAAAAGCCATTTCCACTTGTTTAATATTGTCCGGAGTTGTTCTTGCAAAATAGTGAATAACGCAACCTGATACATCTTTTCTTGCTGTCCGCAATGTAATAACCAATGTTTTCCGATCGGTCAGATAAACATCCGGAAATGTACCGGTATGTCTGACTGCTTCTAATATCATGTATTTCTCCCCCCCCCCTCATTTCTTTTTTGTAGATGATTCACGACATATCAATGTAGTCTTAATCATTTGATGTCTGATTTCAGATTTTCTATGAATGCATTCCATCAGCATAGATGCTGCCCTTTTACCTAATTGGAATGTATCAACATCTACAGCTGTAAACGGCGGGTCCATATAAGCTGCCAACGGATAATTATCAAAAGTTACAATTCCTGATTCATTCGGGACGGAAATCCCGTTTTTTTTCAAAGTACGAAGTACATGAAATGCAATTTCATTACTTGAGCAAAGAAAGCCTTTCTGTCGAAGATTTCCTATTTCTTCAATCAACTTCATTTCGCAGTTTTCATAACGGTGGAACATCATTATAACCTTCTCCGGGCAGCGCATCCGTATAGCTTCCCTGTAGCCCTTTAATCTGTTTCTGGAAAAAACCGTTTCATCATCATCAATAATCAGTACTATTTCATGGTATCCCTGTCTCAGCAAATGTTTTGTTCCTTCTGAGGCACCTAGCTCATTATCAATATCTACCCAAAAAACCGTTCCTTCACCTTCTGTCGGCTCACCCATCACGACAAAAGGAAATTTCTCTTTTTTTAGAAAGTGTATCAACCTGTTTTCAAGAACGGATGAAGGAATAATTAGTCCGTCCACCTTTTTCTCCTGTACCAATCTGAAAATCTGAGAATCATTCTGGCCATTATCATTGGCAATTAAAAGGTTATAGGCATTCTCCTGCAATATCTTCTCAATAGCATATACGCTCCGATTGAAGAAATTGTTTGAAAAAGTCGTCTCGTTGTTCGCATCCAACACAAGACCGATTGTATTCGTCACACCGGTCGCAAAACTTTTTGCACTAGCATTAGGATGGTAATCCACTTCTTTTATTGCTTTCTGTATTTTAGTTTTAACCTCTTCTGAAATGGGTGCTGTCCCATTAAGGGCTCTCGATACCGTTGACGTGGAAACGCCAACTATCTTTGCAATATCTTTAATTGTTGCTGACATATTCTTCTCCCGTTTTTGTGCAACCGTTTGCACTAGGTTGTTAATAAATTCCTCCCTGTAAAGGAGGTTCATATTCAATGCAACCGTTTGCATACTTATATTGTAAACACTTCACCAATACTTGTCAATCTCTTGTTTCAATTCTAGCATTTTATATAATAAAAAGCGTATCAATTTGTGAATTATTACCAAAGCTCTGTGATTTTTATTTCCTTGTAACTTTTTTTACTCACCATTTTTTCAGATATATAAAGTTGTGAAAATCCTGTTATATAATCAAAATTTATGATATAATGTGAACACTTAATGAATGCAAGCCATAAGGTGAAGCTTGAATTTAGTGACTACGCACCAAAGGCGCTAGTGCTACTCAAGTGAGCCGATTTTGGCGAAGACTGAGCTTAGTACTTATGATATAATTCTTATAACTTTATCATTTCATCGGAGGAAAATTTATGTTAGCTTTAATTACAGGTGCAAGCAGCGGACTTGGCGTTGAATTTTCAAGATTTCTTGCTATGAACGGTTATGACTTGATTATAAGTGCACGGAGAGAAAACAGGCTTCTTTCACTTAAAAAGATTTTAGAAAAAAAATATAAGGTAAATGTAAAAGTATTTCCAGCTGATTTATCAGATGTAAACGATGTATTAAAACTTGCGTCAAACTGTTTTACAAAGGAGATTGATATCCTTATAAATAATGCAGGTTTTGGCATACTTGGGGCATTTAACAATATGTCGGGCAAGGAAAATACAGACTTAATTAATACCAATATTACCGCCCTTACCCTTCTTAGCCAGGAGTTTATCAAAACACAGAAAAAAGGATATATACTTAATGTTGCCAGTATTGCAGCCTTCTTACCAGGGCCTCTTCTCTCCTCCTACTATGCCTCAAAAGCCTATGTGCTGAGCCTTTCTACGGCGGTAAATGAAGAATTGAAAAGGAGTGGTAAGCCTATATCTATTACTACACTTTGCCCGGGTCCTATGAAAACAGGTTTCTTTACCACAGCCGGTGCTTCCAAAGAATTTGCAACCGCAACACCGAGAGCTTGTGCAAAAAGAGGCTTAAAAGCAATGTTTAAGCGAAAATCTCTGGTATTCTCAGATAACCTAATAGCCTTTGCAGCTTTTGGAACCAGATTTTTGCCTCTTAGTCTCATTACTAAAATAAGCTACAGGGTACAAAGAAATAAGTTTTTATAAAATAAAAGATGAAGTATAGACAATATCCTATACTTCATCTTTTGTTTTATCCGGAAAATACCAAAAATGTCATCATATTAGTTATACTTGGAAAAGGCCTTACAGTTAATATCACTATTGTCGGTAAAACCAAGTGACTTATAAAATGATATAGTCTTTTCGCTATCTTCCGTAATTAGATGAATCTGGTAGACATTTTCATACTCCTTTAACATCCTCTTAAGTAAAAGAGTGCCTATACCATTTCTCTGAAAGTCAGGATGAACCAAAAGATCCTGTATGAAAAGTACCGAAAAGCCGTCACCGACAGCCCTGATTATGCCAACCAGCTTGTCATCAACATAGGCCCCATATATCTTAAGGGAATTTAAGTAAGCATTTCTTAGCATTTCAGGGTTATCAGTATAATTTGTCCAGCCTACACTTGTATATAATCCAAGAATTTCTGCTTCTTTATATACTGCGTATTCTTTAAGTATAACTTCCATTATTCCCCTTTAATCGGCTCACAAGCCTCCTTAAGCCAAGCTAACTCCTCTCCCTCAAAATAAGGTGAAAGCTCCTTATATACCAGTTTGTGGTAATCATCTATCTGCTCAATATCTCTCTTTTCGAGATATTTCACATCGATTGCTTCTTTATCAATAGGACAATAGGTTACAGACTCAAAGCACATGAACTGACCATATTCGTTTTTGATGTCCTTCTTGCAAAGAAGCTCATTCTCAATCCTTATACCATGGCTGTTCTCAGTATATACGCCAGGCTCGTCTGTTGTTATCATGCCTTCTTCAAGAACTGCGCTGTCATTTCTCTCAGGAACCATCTTCCATCTGAAGCCATTTGGCGCCTCGTGGACATTGAGCAGATAGCCCACACCATGACCTGTTCCACATCTGTAGTCTATACCAATATTCCAAAGTGGCGCACGGCAAAGGATGTCAAGATTGATACCTGTACAGCCATAGAGGAACTTAGCATTTAATAAGTTCATATGTCCCTTAAGCGTAAGTGTGTAGTCCCTCTTCCACTCGTCCTTAAGAGGCCCAAGCACTATGGTTCTTGTAATATCTGTGGTTCCTTCATAGTACTGTCCGCCTGAGTCAACCAGGAAGAAACCTTCAGGCTTAAGCTCCGTATCATGCTCAGGTGTAGCTGAGTAGTGCATCATTGCTGCATTTGCATTGTAGGCAGCTATCGTATCAAAGGAGAGTTCAATAAAGCCATCCTGCTCCCTTCTTCTCTCCTCAAGATAATCACTTGCGGAAATCTCGGTAATCTTCATCTTGCCAACATTCTTTTTAACCCAGTAAATGAACTTCACCATGGCTGCTCCGTCTTTTACATGAGCCTTTTTGATGTTTTCTATCTCTGTAGAATTCTTTTTAGCCTTCTCAAGGGTGGTTGGATTTGGTTTATCAATCTTCTCAACATTTTCAGGTATATTGCTGTATATTGCATAGTTTACTTTAGCAGTACTTAGCAGTACCTTCTTGCAGTCTTTGAGTCCTTTTACATACTCGTAAATGTCATTATAAGGCCTTATTTCTACCTTGTTTGCAGCAAATTCTGCCCTAAGCACATCGTTAAGCACTGCTTCATTTAAGAAGATTACAGCCTTATCCATAAATACCACTGTATAAGAAAGCACTACAGGGTTGCAAAGGGATGTCATCTCCACGCATATTGTAGAGCCAGGCTATGTCATCAAGGGAGGTAAGTATAAAGGCATCAGCTCCCTCTTCTTTCATCTTATTTCTTACAAAGGTAAGCTTATCAGATGCAGGTCTGCCTGAGTATTTTTCTTCCAGGAAAAATGCAGGCTTTACAGAAAGTGCAGGCCTGTCAGTCCAGATTTCATCTACTAAATCCTTGTCATATTTGATAGTAGCATTTTTCTTTTCAATGGCAGCCTTAATCTTATTGCCAAGTGCAGAATTGATTACTCTTCCATCAAAGCCAAGCACTCCTTTTTCAGGAATGTTATCTTCAATGTACTTTGATATGGCAGGAACCCCCTCCTCACCCATACGCATAAGTTCAATGGTGCTCCCTGAAAGCTCTCTCTCAGCCTGAATAAAATATCTGCCATCTGTCCAAAGAGCTGCCTTATCCTTACCAACTAAAAGGCTGCCCGCTGAACCGGTAAAGCCTGACATATATTTTCTTACTCCAAAATGCTCTCCTGCATATTCTGATTCATGAAAATCGGCAGTAGGCATAAGATAAAAATCAATACCCGCCTCAGCCATCTTCTCTCTTAATTTTGCCAGTTTTTCTTTAACTTCCATTTTATCCTCCTTGCATTAGTTAGAGCTAATTGTTATAGAAAAAGTCTAACACAACGATTGAGTTTTTTTAAAGTATTGATTTTCATTCTTGACATATATATTTATAAGGTATATGATGATATTAGTGGGATATCCCACCAACATTTTGATAGGAGGATTGACTATGACAGCCATAAAAGATTATACAGTTCATATTGACAACAAGAAAAGAATCACACTTCGTGGCGCATTATACAAATATTACAATGTAAAAGAATACGATAATGGTTGCATAATACTTGAACCTAGAGAATTAACCATCCCTGAAGGAATTTCCAGTAGATCATTAGAAGATATGGATAAAGCAATAAAAAACTTTAACTTAGGCAATATTTCTGAACCAATTGATTTATAAGGAACTTAATTACATTATCTAGTATTTAGGAGGAAAGTATGGCAGGTTCAACTTTTGGAACTTTGTTTAAGATAACGACTTGGGGAGAGTCTCATGGTGCAGGACTTGGAGTGGTTATAGACGGCTGTCCTGCAGGGCTTTCTTTAAGTAAGGATGATATCAGCCCCTATATGAATAGAAGACGCCCCGGTAGAGGCAATTTTACTACTCCAAGAAAAGAAGATGATGATGTAGAAATACTTTCAGGAGTATTTAATGGGCTTACAACGGGCACTCCGATTGCTGTAATGGTAAGAAATGCCGACCAACACTCAAAGGACTATGACAAAATTGCTAATTACTACCGTCCGGGGCATGCAGACTACACCTTTGATGAAAAATATGGCTTTAGAGACTACAGGGGAGGTGGCCGCTCATCAGGAAGAGAAACCCTTTCCCGAGTAGCCGCAGGTGCTGTAGCAGCTAAACTTCTCAAAGAATTTGGCATAGATGTCCTTGCTTACACTCACTCAATAGGAAATATTAGCTTACCGGCTGACCTACTTAACGATAGAAGTAAAATAACAAGAGAGACTGTTCTTAATTCCTCACTTTATATGCCTGATGAAGAATCTACAAAGCTTGCTGAGGGATATCTGGATGGGATTAAAAAAGGCCTAAACTCTGCCGGCGGCATAGTAGAATGTGTTGCCACAGGACTTCCTGCTGGACTTGGTGAGACAGTTTTTGATAAGCTTGATGCGAAGCTAGGTCAGGCATTATTTTCAATCGGAGCTGTTAAGGGAGTTGAAATCGGAGACGGCTTTGCCTCTGCAAGCAGTACAGGAGCTTGTAATAATGACGGCTTCATATGTGAAAACGGCAAAATAAAAAAGACTTCAAATCACAGTGGTGGTGTACTTGGAGGAATGAGTGACGGTTCTACTCTTGTAGTAAGAACTGCTTTTAAACCAACTCCATCAATAGCTTCTACTCAACACACTGTAAATAAGAATTTTGAAGAAATTGAGATAAATATTGAAGGCCGACACGATCCTATTGTTGTATCCCGTGCAGTAGTGGTGGTTGAGTCAATGACAGCCCTTGTACTTGCTGATTTACTCCTGCAAAATACTGTAGCAAGGCTTGACAATTTGAAGAAAATTTATGATTAAAAGTAAATCGAACTTACTCATTTTAAGGTATAAAAAGGCTGAAGATACAAACACATCTTCAGCCTTTCCTCTTAGCTATGCCGTTCCAATTCCATAAAGCTCCATCATCCCATTTACCATTGCACCTAGTTCAGGTGACTTCTCACCAATCTCAGTCAGCCTTACTCCTGACTCAGTTATAATATTGGCATTTTCTTCAAGCTTCTCTCTTATCTTCTGTCTGCGTTCATTTAACTTATGTCTTATTTCAACCATTTCCTTATGGTCTACTATAGCCTCTGCTTGAAAAGACCAAACTTCGGTATCATGAATTCTATACTGAGCTAAAAATTCTTTGTATTTATTATTATAAAATTCATAGGCCGAAGAGGCTTTCTTTCGCCTCATTTCATCTGCCTTGTAAGCAGAATACTGATTATATCTATATTCCAGTTCCATCACATTGTTAACCGCATACTTATCATGGCTAAAGTCAAGGGATGCCTTCTGATTCACATATTTTATTTTAACGGTATTGGTAAGTGATATCAATTTATTCTCTTTAGCTGCATTCAATTTTAATGCCTTGGCATTTTTGTCCGTTTCCATAAAGATATAAAACGCCATAAAGATACCACCCATGATGGTAAGTAAAAAGGCTATATCAGCAAAGGTATCAAAAATCATATAAAGAATCAGATACATTATTAAGAGCAATCCAATAACTACGCCCGATATCATGCCAAGTCTGCCTAAAAAAATTTTTTTGTTAAGTTCTGTTTCTTCCTCGTGTTTTAGTACAGCCTTTTCTCCTGCCAGCTTTCTTAAATCACTTTTAATTGTAAGTTCATACTCTTCTTCTCTTTTCAGCCTTTTGATTTCATCCGGAATTATATCTTCATATCTTTCCATTATGCCAAATTCAAATTCAGTAAGTTCAGTTCTCTTCTTTTTTAATTTTGATACATCATTTCTAAGCTCAATTAAATTTTTTGCAATCTCAATAAGTTCTGCTTTAGGCTCATCCGGTAAGCTGTCAATTGTTTGTGCATCTTGGAGAAAGCGGTTTACTTCATCATATTCTTTTCTAATTATTTTTATTTGAAGATTAGCATTGTCAATAGTTTCACAAATCGTTCTTGTCTCATTTTCATAATCTTCTTTGATTTCTTCCCTGTCATTCTCCTTAATCTTTTTATGAAACAAGCCCATTCCAAGCTCCTTCCCTGTACTCATTCTTAAATTCTTCAAGCTTAATCTCTATCTCCTTATATCCTTCAGCCACCTTATTGGTCTTAAGCTTTTCGAACATATTATTAACATAACCTATGTTTAATCCGGTTAACCCACTCTTTTCGGCTTCTTTCCAAATTTTTTCCGCCTCTGCAATTAAATTTGTATCTTGAGTAAATTCACCGGCCCTCTCAGTAAATTCTTTTCCTGTATTTCCTAATTTAAGTGCAAGGAGTGCCATTATCAACACCTTATTGTTCTGTGTATACTTATAAGCCTTATAGAAGCAATCCGCTGCTTCCTTAAAAGAAGATACATGAATCAGGCATATTCCCATTGCCCTAAGTACTATGCCATAGTCATTTTCATCCAGATTCTCTTCTTTTAAAGTTTCCCTAAAATATTTTAATGCAATCAGATACTTTTTCTCTTTTAACTTCCTATAACCTATATATGCCCTTCTCTCCCAAAGCGGCATTTTTTCTAATGATTTAGCAAGTTCAATTATCTTAAGTATCTCTTCCTTATCATATAGGTCACAGCTGCAAAAAAGTGCCGTAATCACATCATTAAAGAGATAATTGCCCGTAATCAGGCTTTTTAACTTATTTGCCACCATAGGCAGCTTCAATTCTGTTTTTATAAACTCAATAAGTTCCGGACTAAAAAAACTCAAATCCAAACTATATACATTGGTTCCTACAAAATAACAAATCTCTTCAATAGAATATAGCTTTTTCCCACTTTCTCTTATTACATACGGACTTTTCGCCAGTTTGCCACTACATACTATTACTTCCCATATCAACTCCCAAACTCTGTTTGTAGTAGGTACAAAATTGCCGAATCCCAAATCAGATGCCTTAACTATACAGGTATTTTTATCTGTAAACTTAATGGACAATCTTATTCTTGTCATTCCGGATTTTACACCGTTTATTTCTGAAAAAGAGATGAACCTCTGTTCTTCCTTTTTTGTCACAGCATCCTTAAACCATATGCTCAATTCATCCTCTTCTTTTATAATAACATCAATCCAAGTATCTACCTCATACCATTTAACTCCCGGTCTTACAATTGAAATCTCCCTATCTCTTCCATCCTTAACAGCCTTTATGGAAACATCAACCACTATCATGTCTTCCCCAATAAAGACAACTTTATCAGGCTCAGCCTGTATTTTATTTTTTGCCGCAAGACAGGCTCCCTTTGCATAGAGATTTTGTCCTCTAAATACCCTTCTTCCGGGAGATAACTTACGCAGCGTCATATCTCCCCAATCATCTATAAACCCTCTGCCAACAGCATATATGGTAGAAACAACACTTCCTTCCAGTGCCATTAACGAAAGGGTATGAAATAAATTCCCACTTTCAGCCTTGTTCGAATTTATCATTGATTTTGTAAGCTTATCGGCCTTTTCTTTACGGCTTATTCTAGCTGTCATCGGATCTGTCTGCCTGTCTATTGACAAAATTCTAAAATGAAGCCCATCATCTTCAAGTTCAAACAGTGCGGTATCATTTGTCCACAATCCTATATCCTGACTAATTGTATAGTGCAAAAATGCCTCATCATGGTTTAATAATATATATCTTTCTCTTGTAAATCCTAAATTTTTGAGAGCGGATGATATTGATTCTGATACTTCCTTTGTAATATCGGGAAGAGTAATGCCCATATACTCTATCTCCTTAAAAGGATAATAGGTTTTTAAAATTTTTAAAGCAGATTCAATAAATTTCTGTAATAATTCTTCTGTTTCATAATTTTTGTCGATAATTCTTACTTTTTCTCCGGTTATTACAGTTTGAAAAAAATTTTTTACCTCAACAATATCTTCAGGATGCTCACTGTCTAAATCGTCTCCAATTATCCAGTCCTTTTTCCTTTTTCTGTAAGCTAACCTTGAAGGAATTAGATACTGTTCCTCACCATCCTCCCTGCTCACTGATTCTGATGACAGAAGTTCATTATCATAATAAGTCAGTTGAACATAATCCTCACAAATGTCCATCCCAACTAAAATCTCTTCTCCTTCTCTCATTGTTACAACTCCTCACTAATGGCATCCAACGAAAAAACACGGTTTATTATTTCACCTTGTATTATGTAATTTTTCATATATTCTTTGAGTGTTTTCTCATCAGATAAATCCTTACATACATACATCATATTTATCTGCGAAAATAAGCTGAGTCCCAAGTCATCTTCAAATAATACATCATGCATTACAACCAGCTTATCACTGCTTATAATTCTGGTTTCATCATCACCCTTTTCCTTAATGGAAATATAATATTGTATTATTTCATCTGCAAATAACAAAAACTCTTTTACAAAAATACCCTGATATATATTTTTCATCCATTCTATCTTATATCCCCTGCCTCCAGAATCAATGGCTGATGACATTCTATAGTTTATAGCCACTTCATCTTCATTGTCAGCATAACATACTACAAAATTCAAATTTTCAATTTCGGCAGGTATTCTGCATTTGTTCTTAAATTCCTTAAAAAATGGAAGAGTGATTCCATCTCCAACCAGCTTTTCTACCCATACTGCCACATAATCCCTTTCTTCATCAGTCAAATATTTCTTTTCACTAAGAATTTTCAGATATGAAATTATGAATAAGGTATTTTTTGTCTTATATGCTTCTTCCTGAATACGCTTCTTCAAATACTTCCCAACCCTCATATCCTTTACAAGCCATTTATATGATACATATGACAGCAGAGCTTTGTTTAATATTCCTTCACCAAACTGTTCATAGTATTCAAAAATACTGTCATAGTCTATTGACATCTCTTCCGAAAACAGCATTTGTTGAATAAGCCTGGATACAAAGTCCTCTGTGAGTAAGTTTCTTTCCCTCAGTTCTTCATAAATAAAGTTGAGTTCGGTAATTCCACCCTCATAATTATCCCTAAGAAAAGTCATTATTTCATCATCAGCCTTTTTATCCAACATCAGTTTATATGCATATGATATAATTATGTTGTGATTTTCTGCCTTTATCTTCTCATCTTCATCACAAATAAAGCTTGTAATTACCTTTGACAGCTTGCCTGAATTTATTTTATCATAATTTAAATGTCTGAGTGCATATAGAGACAATGGATATACATTTTCTTATGATGGCCATTTCTGCAGCATATTCCACCTGAGTTTGATTTGCCTTAGAAAAATCATAGTTTTTTAGTATAAATTCTAATTTTTCTCCCTCATTAGATTCAAAATAATGTTCTAAAAGTTTTCCTTTTAAAAAACATTTATATCCACAGGTAAGTCCATCCATCTTAATCAACTCTTCACAGATTTCTGATAAATGCCTGCTCTCCCTATGATACCTGTCATTTTCAGCCACTACTGTCAGAAGTTCCATAAGGCTTCTGCCTCCCGCCTCATAACATCCATCAAGATAGTCATAATAAGGTATTAGCGTTTCAGACACACAAAATTCCCCAGCAGGATATATGTTCCCGTTTTTATCAGAAACTAATGCGGCGGAATATTCCCCGGATACATCCGCAAAGGCTGTTCCATTGTTAAACTTAAAGACCGCACCTTCCCTAAGCCCTCTTGTACATATAATCAAAAACTGTATATTCTTATTTTTACAAATAAATTTTTTCTTGAAAATCACTGATGGGAGATATAAATAATTTTCCTGCAAAAATACGCCATCCTTAAATAACACCTTATAAATAGTTGTTAATGCATCACTAATCTCACCTTTTTGTAATTGTTCTTTTGCAAACCCTTTAATCTGTTCCTTATATTTTATATATATATCTTGAAAATCCGGTTCGCTTTTATGGTTGATCAGATATGAATACAATAAAGCTTTTCTTCCCTGCACTTAACATATTATCATACAAGAAATAGGAAAACACTGAAAGTTCAATTTTTTCATTAGTATCACCTTTCATAGTTCTCATATATTGTTCATAAATTCCGGTTAACTTTATTCCTCTTTTAACTCCTATTCTAAACCATTCATGGTCATCTTCTTCTGTTTCATTTTTCCTTATAAGCTGGGTACAAATTGCCTGTGCTACTTCTTCTACTCCCCAATTTTTATATACTTCTTTTAAAAGCCTTAGTACAAGTGCATTATAATCACGCAAACCATTGGCAAGCATCACAAATTTTTCTGTAATTATTTTCCCCACAAAAAATCCATGTTTCACAGCCCAATTCACAACCTGAACCGAGAATGCATCCAGCTTACTAAAGTAATCCGGCTGAGACTTATATATGCTCCAAGCCTCCATAAGCAAAAATGAACTGTGGAAACCCTCATTATAAAGCTTTGCTATGAATTCAAGTCTTCTCTCAAGATTTAGTTTATATCTGCCATCCATATGTATTAAAAAGTATAAACCGAACTCGTAACCTTTTATGTTAATAAGTTTCTCTACTTCTCTCCTATAATCTTCTTTCTCCTCATCAGAGGCAAGCTGATACATAAAATACAGATGAATCAGCCTAAAAATTGGATTAGCAGTATTTACATTAAGTTTTCCAAGCTCTTCTTTCGCCTGTATCTCATTTTTATTTATAAGATATAAATAAATATTGACATAATCTACTATTTCTTCGTCCTTACCTGACAGGCTAATTCCATATAATGCAGTACGCATGGCAGTAGTCAGGTTTTTAACCGTAATTCCGCCCATGCGGTATGAAAAGTATTCTAATATCAGTTTGTTTATAGTTTCAAATCTTTTTTTATTCCATAGAAATTTCTCAGGCGATATTGATGTATTGATAAGATTAAATTCTATAATTATTTCTTCATCTAAAGTCTTTATGATAACCCTGCCATAAGCCTTTTTCTGCTCTAACAAAATCCGGATTTATAACGACTTCTACAGCACAAATCCCATCATCAAATAAATCATTTGTAATTTCATTCTTATAAACTTTTAAGAATTTGCCCTCAGTTATAATATCTGCTTTCAAAATAACTCCCATCCATTTTTTTCTTATAATTATTCTATCTTGTATAGGAACCCCTGATATATGATAATTATAAATTTTCTTATCTACAATAACTTTTTACAGGCTGCTTGCATTTGGTATAACATAAAAATTCTTCTAATGCTCTTTGTTTATCCTTATTAGCTAAAAGACCTCTTCTTATAAGGCATTCTTCCTCTAAGCCGCTTAAAATAATTGATTCAAATCTATCCTCATAAAATAACTCTACCGCACGCTCAGTATTGCTCTTAGCAAAGGCTGCAAACTGATATATATTTTTAACCTCATCTTCTCCTGTTGACAGCTCTTCAGCTAATGCAGCTACATGATAAGGAAGAGTAAATTCACCGCAGTCTGTAATAAGATGAATACTTCCGTTATAATCCTGTTCAGGCCTCAATCCCATTCCATCAAATTTATAATTGATTTCTACCTCTTTACTTGAAAATGTAGCAAATCAAACTTTAGGCGATAGTCATTGCAGGTTATGTAACCCCTTATTTTATGCCTATCATACTTTACATCATTTTTAAACCTTATTTTAAAAGAACCGACAGCCTCAGAGTCGGTTCTAACTGCAATATCTAAGCAGGAGGGTAATACTAATATTTCCGGAAGTTCAAAGTTAAACTTTTCTTCCGCAAAATTTTCAATCTTTCTTTCCATTAGTACCCCTCCTTACAATAGCCTTTATTTCCTATATATGATATCTTCTCTTCCAGGCCCGTTACTTACCATGGTAACAGGTACTCCAAGTTCTTTTTCAATAAACTCAATGTACTTTCTACAGTTCTCAGGAAGCTCATTATATTCTCTAATTCCCTTAATCTCACATTTCCAGCCCGGAAGCTTTTCGTATACCGGCTTAGCCTTCTTAAGTTTAGCAGTTACCGGAAAATCTCTTGTTATCTTACCATCTATTTCATAGCCCACACAAATAGGAAGTTCATCCAGATAGCCGAGTACATCAAGTACAGTGAGGCTTACCTGTGTAGCACCCTGCATCCTTACGCCATAGCGGCTTGCTACAGCATCAAACCAACCCATTCTTCTTGGGCGTCCTGTGGTTGCTCCGTATTCTCCTCCGTCTCCTCCTCTGCGTCTAAGCTCGTCAGCCTCTTCACCAAAGATTTCGCTGACGAATTCTCCTGCTCCAACCGCACTTGAATAAGCCTTTACTACAGTAATTATGTCCTTAATCTCATAAGGAGGTATGCCTGCTCCTATTGCACCATAAGCAGCAAGGGTTGAAGATGAAGTAACCATAGGATATATACCAAAGTCAGGATCTTTAAGTGTTCCAAGCTGTCCTTCAAGAAGAACTGTCTTGCCGTCCTTAAGTGCCTCCTGAATGAAAAGTGCTGTATCGCAGACATAAGGAGCAACCATATCCCTATATTCGTGAAGTGTATTCATTAACTCTTCTTTGTCAATTGCAGGTTTATGATAAAGATGATCTAAAATCACATCTTTTTGTATACAAACTCTTTCTAATTTATCTCTAAGGATTTCATCGTCAAAAAGCTCTGAAACCTGAAAACCTATCTTAGCATATTTATCTGAATAAAAAGGAGCTATGCCTGATTTGGTTGAGCCAAATGAATTTTTACCCAGTCTTTCTTCCTCATATTCATCAAACTTTATATGATATGGCATGATAATTTGTGCCCTGTCTGATACAAGCACCTTTGGCTTTGGCACTCCCTTTTCAATCAAAGATTTGATTTCTTTAATAAGATAAGGAATATTGAGTGCAACTCCATTTCCTATAATGCTTGTAGTATGGCCATAAAATACTCCTGAAGGAAGTAGATGAAGTGCAAATTTACCATAGTTATTGATTATGGTATGCCCTGCATTACTTCCACCCTGAAATCTTACAATTATATCAGATGTTTCAGCAAGCATATCAGTAATCTTACCCTTACCTTCATCTCCCCAGTTTGCTCCAACTATTGCTCTTACCATTTGCCTATCCCTTTCTTTATACCTAATTCGAATTTTCTTCTTCATAAGCCTGTCTGCCAAGCTCCATAGCACCAAGTATGCCCTGATTGTCATTGAGGCTGTTTGGAACTATATAATTATTTATATCCCTGATTTCAGGTGTATTCAGATATCCATTTAACAGCTTAACTACCTTTTGCCTAATAAGAGGAAACAGCCTCTCCTGATTCATAACTCCTCCACCTAAGATTATCTTTTTAGGTGAAACCGTAAGTATATAATTTATAAGAGCCTGAGCTATATAGTCACTCTCAATCTCCCAAGCCAGCTCATTATCAGCCAAATCATAGGCCTTTTTATTCCATCTTTTCTCTATGGAAGGTCCTGCCGCCAAGCCTTCAAGGCAGGCATCGTGATATGGACAGATGCAGTTACCCTTATCCTCAGGATGCTTATTTACTATGATATGTCCCGCTTCAGGATGAAGCATACCGTGAACCAGCTTGCCTCCGATAGCAATACCTACACCAACTCCGGTACCTATTGTGACGTACACAACTGAATCGATGCCTTTAGCACAGCCAAAGACCATCTCACCAAGACATGAACCATTTACATCCGTATCTATTTTCATTGGAATCTTGATTTCTTTTTGTAATTCTTTAAGTAAGTCATAATGAACCCAAGGAAGTTTAGGTGTCTCCAAAATCTGCCCGTAGGTAGGTGATTCAGGTGATACATCCACCGGTCCAAAGCAACCTATTCCAAGTGCTTCTATATTTTTATCTGAAAACCACTTAATAATGTCAGGTACTGTTTCTGCAGGAGTACCTGTAGGTATGGATATCTGCTCGAAAATCTCACCCTTTTCATCTCCTACACAGAGAACCATCTTAGTTCCGCCTGCTTCAAGACCACCTAGTCTCATGTTTCTTCCTCCCTGATTTATGATTGATTTTTATGACATACACTTTTTTATTATAACATTTTTTGGGATATAATAAAGGGCAAGACAGGAATAATTTGATAATATTCTAATATTTTTTTCAAATCACAGATTTAATAAGTATATTATTAAGGGATATCCTTAATTTGTACAAAAGTAAACTACCTTCCAAATTCACATTGATTAAAACTAATATTATTCTTAATTTGTCAATCAGAATCATCTCTTGACAAAAATCATATTTTTGCTATTATTAATCTATAAAAAGAAAGGCACAGTGTGACAGGTGGCAAAATGATTATTAAATGATTTAATTTATGAAACTTATAACAGACTGATTTTTACGGAATAAGTCTGTGTATTTCTGAATTAGATTATTTATAATTCCCCGACAACTGTGTTATTTTTATGCTTATATCAATTAAGTTCTGATATTGATGAAATCTTGATATCAAGGCATAATATACCTCTTTGGGCTGCAATCAAATTTATACTTTCATCATAAGAGATAATAATTGATTTCAACTCCTATATTGATGACGATGGGAATATTTAGTCTGTTTCAGAAATGGAGCAGGCTTTTTCATTTTAGGAGGATTATGCTACAGATAAAAAACCTAACCCTAAGCCATAAAAAAGATAATAGAATTATACTAAGCGACTTTTCCTCTTCTTTTAACGATGGAGATAAGGCTGTAATTATCGGTGAAGAGGGAAATGGAAAGTCCACTCTGCTAAAATGGATATATGATAAAGAGTTAATAACAACTTATAGCGAATATGACGGAAGCCTTGTTAAATCCGGAGAAAGACTTGCTTATCTACCTCAAGAGCTTCCAAAGGAAGTGCTTAAGCTAAGCGTATATGACTTTTTTTATGCAGTCAGACAGTTTCCTTACACATAGTCCCAAAACTCTATGTAAGATGGCTAAAGACTTTGGGCTTCCCGATGATTTTTATTACAGCGAACAAATAATGGAAACTCTGTCAGGTGGCGAAAAAATCAAAATTTGTCTTATGAGGCTTTTACTTGATGAACCCACAGTTCTTTTACTTGACGAACCCTCAAACGACCTTGATACAGATACTCTTTGTCTTCTCGAAAATATAATAAATGATTTTAAGCATATAGTCATTTTCATATCTCATGACGAGGTATTGATTGAAAATACTGCCAATATGGTGATTCACCTTGAACAGATTAGAAGAAAAACAGAAAGCAGATACACTGTAACTAGGCTTCCATATCTTCTGTATATGGAGGAAAGGAGACGCGATTTTAACAATCAGGAAAGAGTTGCTGAAAATGACAGGCGTCTGAAAAAGATTCGAGATGAAAAACTAAGCCGCATATACAAAAGTGTTGAACACGCACAGGCAACAATTACCAGGAGAGATCCTGCGGGAGGAAGACTGTTAAAAAAGAAGATGCATGCAGTAAAGTCTATGGCTCACCGCTTTGAAAGGGAAGAAAGAGACATGACTGAAAGTCCTGAACAGGAGGAGGCTATCTTTTTTAAGCTTGGAGGCAGGAACTCTTTAATTCCATCCGGAAAGACAGTCATAGAATTGGAGCTTCCTAAGCTATATACCCCGGATAACAAGGTCCTCCTTGCTGAAAATATCAGCTTAAGCCTTCGTGGTCCCGAAAAAATCTGTATAACCGGAAAGAACGGCTCAGGAAAGACGAGTCTCATACATAAAATTGCTGAAATCTTGCTAAGTAGGACTGATATAAAGGCTGAATATATGCCACAAAACTATGAAGAAATGCTTAAACTTGATATAACTCCTGCAGAGTACCTCTGCCCTGATGCAGGTAAAGAAGAAAGAACAAAAATCAGAACTTTTTTAGGTTCACTAAACTATACCTCAGATGAGATGGAACACCCAATCTCTGAACTCTCAGGTGGGCAAAAAGCCAAGATTTTTCTGCTTAGGATGAGCATATCTAAGGCTAATGTACTTATACTTGATGAGCCCACTAGGAATTTTTCTCCTCTTTCAGGCCCCATAATCAGAAAGATGCTAAGGGAATTTCCGGGTGCCATTATAAGCATTTCTCACGACAGAAAATACATAGAAGAGGTCTGTGATAAGGTCTATATTTTGACAAAAGACGGTCTCAGGTAGTGCTGGAAAATATTTAGGGGACTGCAGCAACAAGCGGAAGTACAGCAAGATATAATAATTTTATTAAATGATGTGTATTTCATTCTTAATGCGGCAGCTCCCTTGCCATCCTATTATCCAAGGCCACATAAATTCTGTATGTTCCCGCGGCAAGGCACTTAAGCATTGCGGTCTTGCCCACCTGCCTTGCCCCTGTAACCAGTATAGAACTAAAACCAGCAGTCTTTATCTACTCTATTCAGTAGTCACAGCAAATTTCAAATTAGACTGAAGTATTAAAAAAATAATTGCTATCAATCTTTCTTTCGTCTTTATCTCTTTACTCAGACATATGATATAGAAAAAATTCAATCAAGCCATCTTTGGCAGAACGGACAACGACCATCACTACAGTAAATTATATACTTACCACAATGAGGGCATCTACAGTTTTTAAACATAAATATTAATGTTCCCATCATAAAAAACAATCCAATTCCCGCCATTAGTAACAGTCCTACTGTTCCATATTTCGAAAAAAATTCAGCTGTCATCGGAAAATAAAGTATGTCTATGATATATAAAATCCATGAGATCCGGACAGATTTGATAAATGACTTTTTTTCATATTCATTATAATTCCTCTAGATGATGCAAAGAGCTGATAAAATTTAAGTTGATGATTGGACGATAAATCATCATTTACTTAACCAGCTTATAGTTTTGCTCCTCTGCTAGTTTTTCTTTATACTTTTCTAAAAAAGAATTAAAATCTTCTTCATAGTCTGCCTGTACTGTCTGCTCACTAAACTTTGTATCCTTAGCTTTATACATAGCCTCTAAACTTTCAACATATTTTTGTATAGGCAGATCTTTCTTATAAACTTCAAACTCAAAATCCCAATATTTCTTTTCTGAATCAAAGGCTTTTATGACCTGAAGTGCGTCTTCTTTATTATCAGCCGAATTTATAGCTTCTTTAAGTTCTTCCAGATAAGCCCTTACTTCCTCATCAGTTACGGTATATCCATTATTAATTGCTTCTTCGTACAGTGCTTCACGCTTCATAGCATATTTAATGGCTTCCTCCCTTGCCTTCTCTCTATCCATACCTGACAATACAAAAAGTTCTGTACCTTGTTTTATGTCTGCTTCTGTAATTTGAGCTGAATTCCCCAGCATATAAATTTCCGGTTTTTCTACTTCTTCATTCTCTGAGTATACTTTTAATATTTTTCCCCAAGCAGACATTATTGAACCCTCTTTACTCTGTGCAGTAACATGCATTCCGAATGCTAATAAAAGTGAAGATATACTTAATATACCTATAATGATTTTTGCTTTATTTTTCATAATCTTTCCTCCTAATTATCCCATTTACTAATAAGTCTTTAGCGATAAATCAACAGAATCTGGAACTATTCCCAGAGTACCTCCATTACATATTTAAAGGAATGACAACTTCCCACTTACATTTGCATTAGATGGATATACTACAGATTCGGTATTTTCTCTCCCATACCCTACATCCCATTCTGAGCCATACATTATCGAAGCATTATTCCAATAGCTAAATGTTCTTTTATGACCTCCATTATTATGTGTTACACCATTTGGTGTAATATACGGTTTCGATGTAGCACCTGATGATGAATAAAGGACTGCTGCCATACGACTGGAAAACTCATTATTACCTCCCATCGGTCTATAGCGTTCATCATAGCTCACTTTATACCTAATTGAGGACCAACCACCACCAAAAACTGCAAATAGCTTATTACCAGTTGCGTAATTGCTCAATGTCTGACTTTGCCTAGCAGCTATGGTGCCATTAATTTCATTAGCATAATTCTAATGCCTGAATCTCTCCGTTTTCATCCAGACATTCTCCCTTCCACAACATTTCCATTACTGTAAGTTCTCCGTTTGAAAATTCCATTTTATCACCTCACCGTTTTCTTGGATACAATGTTTTTATTTGTTCATTATTCTCAATATGAGAATAATATTTTTAAACTAATTTTGTCAAGTAATTTTATATTTTTTAGTAATATGGCAAATTTATTATGCCAATTTACTAATTCACTGTATTCTTGAGAAGATACTTAATAATTATGGCACACATTTTTTTCTATAGTTTTTCAAGTATGTTTGTAACATAATCCTAAATTTTTCAAAGTAATTTGTAGTATAATTCTAACGAGAAAAGCAATAAACCATTAGTTGATTTACCACCTTCCATAAATTATCTGCTACTCCCCTCTTATCTCACTCATAAGTTTTTCACGCATCGAAGATGTCTTCAGGAGTTTTCCATACTTCTTAAGATCCACACTTGAATGTTCCCTTATAAAATTCATGCTGTAATAATTTGTCTCAAGCTCAGATATGAAGTAAACCATTTCCGAACCGGAAGTTAGGGCAAGCTCCTCGCTGTCATCAGAAGGAGTGAAATACTTCTCCATAAAATTAATAGCATTGGAAAGAGCCTTCTCTGCCTTTTCTGTGGCGGCAATAACTAGAGCCTTCTCTTTAGCAAAAAATTCAGACATATAAGTGGCAAATTCTTCTTCTGAAAGCCCCTCAGTCAGTGCTACAAGCTCAGACAGCTTACTTATAGTCTTAATATAAATCTTATCCTGTACCTTATCCAGAGCTCTTCCAAGGCTTAGCTTCTCATACTCTTTTCTTTCACCCTCATAAAGCTCACATACTGTCTTATATCCCGCTTCCTCCTTAGCCCTTTTAAGCACATTAAATAACCTTTTTAGATATTCCTCTTCTCTGTAAGTCTTTATAAAGTAATTATTAAGACCTGAGAGCATCATGGAAACCACACTTATCTTCTCATCAAAGCCTGCTTCTTCATAGCCTGGAAGTTCAGCTGAAATATCTCCATTTTCAAGTATATCTTTTATCCTATATTTATTCTCATATTTATGAAAAAGCTCAAGGAAGTTGACAAAGTCTACAGCTATTCTCTTATCCTTTATAAATTCAAGAGCTACCTCATTAGATATATCAAAGCCCTTCCTCTCATATCCCCATAAAAGCACAGAGAAATCCTCCCAGCCCCTTGGAGTAACTATTCTCTTTCCTTCAACCGTAGTCTCCATGTGGTAAAAATTTTCTTTTTTAATCTCCAGGAAACTCATTATAGCAGGATGAACTCCCTGCTTTATCGCATAATTCTTCCATACGCTATATTCTGCTTCAATTGTTATCTGTCTTATTCTATCTAGGGTAACAGTGTCAAACTCCCTTACAGACTTATTATAGCCCGCTGGATTGCCCGCAGTAACTATAATCCAGCCCTTTGGTACACTGAAGTTGCCAAACTTCTTCTCCTGAAGGAACTGAAGCATCATAGGAGCAAGTGTCTCTGATACACAGTTAATTTCATCAAGGAAAAGTATTCCCTCCTTAATGCCTGTCTTTTCTATGCTCTCGTAGATACTTGCTATAATCTCGCTCATAGTGTATTCAGTGGTAGAATACAGCTTACCGTCATATTCCCTCTCTTTTATAAAGGGAAGACCCACTGCACTCTGCCTCGTATGGTGGGTAATGGTATATGACACAAGGGCCACACCTTCCTCTGCTGCCACCTGCTCCATAATCGCAGTCTTACCCACTCCGGAGGTCCCACCAAAAAGAGTGGCCGCTGCTTCACCTGGGGCATCAAATAATTCCCCATCTCATCCTTTTCCAAATACAACGCTAAAGTTCGCTTTATCTCTGTCTTAGCCGCTTCTATATTCATCTTTTTACCTTTCTAAACATTCATCACCAAATGCATTGCCCACACAGGAAACTCTCCACTTAAATAAGGCAGCTTCCCATCGGGATAAGCAGTCTCGGGAAACACAAAAACCACATCGTACTCAGGCTTTACTTCAGGATAAATACCATATCCGTCTGTAAAATAAACTAACCCCGAAGGCTTACTCATCCTACCTGCTTTTACTTCCTCAGCTATATAGCTAAAAGCAACCCTAAAGTCAGTACCTCCCCTCCCGATAATTTCAAACTGTTTGATATAATGCTCAAGTTCTGCTTTATTATGTAGTGCTCTAACATCCTGAATCTGATTGTCTGATTGAATAATAACACATTCTCTGGTAATACCAAAATCCTCAGTAACACTTTCCTCAGTCAGGATATTCACAGTCTCTTCAAGAAAGGCAGTCACAATCTCCCTGCTCACCGAGCCTGAGGTATCTATAACAACCACAAAATTTTTAACTGCTTCCGAAACCCTGTATTCCGGCTCCTCTATAAGAGGCATATTTCCATAAAGCCTAAGTCCATAGTTGTAAAAACCATAGTCAAAGGTCTCAAAATCAAGCTTAATTTCTTCCACTGGTTCCTTAAACTTCCTTAGAAAATCAGCAAAAGATACCTTCTCCCTATTTTTTGTCACAAGACTTTGATACAGTCTTGTATTTTCTATACCTATACTCCTGGAATATGTCTCAATCTCTGTCTGTATTTTAGTACTTACATCCTTCCACAGTTCTTCTTCTTTGGCATTTTCTTCCTTCTTTTCTCTTTTTGTATCCTTCTCATCATTATTCTCATTATCCCAAAGAGAATGGTCATCTACCTTAAAATAATTCTCTAGAGCTAGTATATCTTCTTTATTCTTCTTCAAATAGTCATAGATGTATTCTGCAGAAAATATCTTACACTCCCTTGCTATCCTTACCTCAGCTTCTTCCTTAAGAGGTGGGACAACCGTAGTTACGCTGGCGACTTCCATATCATCTATAATCCCCTCCACCATAATATCGCAGGCAAGGTTCCACAAATCCTCATCCCTCTTCTCCCTTTTATACATATGTCCAAAGAGACAGTGAAGCACAGAGTGAAGATAGGCTCTGTTGATAAGGAGAGGATTTTCCATATACTTCCCAGCAGCCATCATCGGCAAAAAAATACAGCTTTCCGCCATCTGTAGCAAGGAAATCCACCCTCATATCCGCTACTATCTCCAGTCCGTCAAGAGCTAAGTAGAGGTATCTCATAGATAGGTAGAGTTCATTTTTTGCGGCGTTAAATATCTTTAGTCCAAGAATCTCCCATTCTTTATTACTTCTTCCCATTTTATATTTCCATATCTATTATACAAGTTATCTTAATTCCAATTATCCATTACTACCATACCGGATTTTACCTTATAATTCCGTATCCATTGTATCTGCTTTTTTTATATTTCCATATCCATTATGCTTGTTTTCTTAAACTTCTTATTTCTATATTCAATCATAATATTGACACCCTCTGCAAAGTCTGTCTCGCAAAAGAAATCACAGGCCTCATCTGCTGCCTCCCTTGTGTCAAATATTCCCACATCAATATAGGCTGTAACTGAGGCGCTGTCTTTATTTTTTGCGGCATCATCTAAAAGAGCTTTTTTATTGTTTACTAAAAACTCAAGGTATTCAGTCCTTTTTTCATCTTTAAGCTCTACAGGATATATAAGCCTTGCTTTGCTGAGGGAAACCGCTTCATTTAAGTCCATTGAGTATTTTTGAATGGTGAACAGCCCATCGTATTTCATATAGTCTATTCCCTCTCTGCCTACACATTCCCTGTAATTCATACCCGCACCGTGCATGATTTCAGCCACTATTTTTGCTCCTACATTATCCTGAAATTCAGGTTGAAAATGTGGGAAAAACAATTCATTCCCATACACCGAAACCATCACAGATTTTGACATAGCTAAAAGTACTTCCTTAAGCCCTCTAAGACTTCCTCCTGCCCTTTTAACCTCTATATAATCAAGCTTGCTGCAGTTACGAAAAGCTCCGTCACCAAAACTTTCTATCTTGTCATAGAATACAATTTTGCGTAGATTTCTACAGTTGTAAAAAGCGTTATTTCCTACTTCTTCCACATTCTCGGGGAGGCTAACCTCAGTTAGCTCTCTATGTTCCTTAAAGCGTAGGCAGCCACCTTCGTTAGCTCCCCTTCGCCTTCATAGACAGCCTCTTTTAGTTCAGCCACATTGAAGTTACTTCCCAAATATTTATTTAATATCATATCAAACCCTTAATCCTGTTCCATATACCAAGCTGAAATGCTTCATAGGCCCTATCGCCTATATACCAAGCAGGTTGTATCACCGCTATAACAATCAGCAGCCATTTTGCACTAACCTCTGTCAAAAAGAGCTGAGGAAATATCAGTACCATTGGTACTGTAAGTATGTTAAATACAGCCAGCTTTGAGAAAAAATATATCAGCATTGTTTTTTTGACATCTTTAATCTCTCTCTTTGCCATAAACTCCCATATTGCTTCCCTCACAAATATATAAATTTCAATTATGGCATAAGTAATTATCTTAATTTTATCTGGGGCTATAAAAAATGCAAGAGCTAGGGAAGCAGCTATATAGACAGTTCCCATCTTAAGTCCTGATTCTCTGATTACAATTCCCACAAAAAATCCTGACAGACTTAGTAAAAAAAGCGTACTCATTCCGAATACGCCTTCAAGCAATATCAAAACCATAGAGACTGCAAGGCAGAGCCCTGCATATACTAATTTTTTCACATTTACATGCATGAGCACAAATCTCCTCCCATACACTCACAAAGCGTATCCGCTAACCACAGCTTGCAGCACATATCAGTAGCATCATCAATGCCACTCCGTCCACCTCTATATGTATTTCTTACACCTGTATATCTGTTACTCTGGAAATTGAGCTGGTTCACAAGGTTCTGATAATCTGCATTTCCCGGCTCCATGGAAGCAGCCGTGCTTGCATAATCCATACCCCTCATAGTATTTCCCAGCCCTACCTGAGCTATTGCACTAAAATAATACCACCTGGCATTCCTATTAGGCATAGATTCAAGAATTCTCAAAGCCTGGCTGTAAGATCTTCTGTTTAGTAAATCGTACACTGCAGCCATTTCTTCGTTATCTCTATCATAGTAGGCGTTATTGTTATAATTATTTGAGCCGCCATTTGAATAACCATAGCCGCCATTTCTTTCTCTCATAATGGCATCATAGGCTTCCTGAACCTGTTTAAACTTTTCTTCAGCAAGGGAAGAGAGCGGATTGCCTACATAAGAATCAGGATGGTATTTCCTGCTAAGCTCCCTATAAGCTTTCTTTATTTCTTCTATATCTGCATTTCTTGATACTCCAAGTACCTCATATGGATTCATTCTCAGTCCTCCTGTCAAACTTTGTCCACACTCCATCATACAATATATTTCTCAAAATGTCGACATCTTTTATAAGCGACAGCCTCTCAAAAGCAGCTGTACACTCACCCATAGTCACTTCCAACATAAATTTAACTTTTTCATTAAAACCGTCTTCTTTGTAAATATTTCTAAATGGGTTATAATTCTCCTTCTTTACATCCTCTTCAACATCTTCGTATGCATCCATTATATATATAAATTTGCCTATAAAAAAACCTATTTTCCTTAAATCCTCTTCCCAGTTGTCCTTTTCATACACAAAAATCTCAGCCATTATCCTGCCAAAGGCAGCTGCCACTTCCTCAACATCCTCACAGGCTTCATCCTCCAGCTTTTTGAGATTCCCCAATTCCTCTTTAATCACCTTAACCTGTCTCTCATATTTAGAAACAGCCTTTTTATATGCCTGTTTAAATGCCAAAAGCCCTGCCACAGCCTTAATTTTCTTCTCATCCTTATAATCATCAGCAAAATGCTCAAAAGCTAAGATTATATTCATGTCAGCTGCGTACTCACTAAATTTATTTGTTATTACAAGACTTTTCCTTAGCGGATGTACCAGGCAGCGTTTATTTTTAGTTATAATTTCAGGTTCATAAAGTGAAGTAAGTAAAACGATTAGAAAGGTCATGTCATAGGAAAGCGAAAATCTCCCTCTGATACCGTACCTTTTTCCCAGAGTCTCGCAAAGCCCACAGTAAAATCCTCTGAATTCATAAAACTCTTTAATCTTTAACTCCAACTTATTAACATTTACATATCCGTACATATAACTCCTAAATTACAGCATTACATTACACAACTTTTAGAAAACTGATTCTCAAGAAAATTACCATACATATATGCTTAGTATAAATATCCCCTGCATATCATGTTTCTATAAAAAACTCCGACTTAACCGACAAGATAAGATTAACCCTAATATCTATCAATGTCAATTAAATCGGAGACAATTATTCTTAAAAATTACTTACAAATATCTTAATAAAAACAGTAATTAAAATTATTTTTTCTTAGAAACAAGCTTTTCCTTGCCACCCATATATGGTCTAAGCACTTCAGGAATGTTTACACTTCCATCTTCATTTAAGTTATTTTCAAGGAAGGCAATGAGCATACGAGGTGGTGCCGCAACCGTATTATTAAGTGTTGTTGCAAAATAATTGCCACTCTTGTTACGTACTCTTATACCAAGTCTTCTGGCCTGAGCATCCCCAAGATTAGAACAGCTTCCTACTTCAAAATACTTCTGCTGTCTTGGACTCCAAGCCTCAACATCAACTGACTTTACCTTGAGGTCAGCAAGGTCACCCGAACAGCATTCCAAGGTTCTTACAGGAATATCAAGGCTTCTAAAAAGATCTACTGTATTCTGCCACATCTTATCATACCACTTCATAGCCTCTTCCGGCTTACATACCACTATCATTTCCTGTTTTTCAAACTGGTGTATACGATAAACTCCTCTTTCTTCTATACCGTGGGCACCCTTTTCCTTACGAAAACATGGTGAATAACTTGTAAACTTCAGTGGAAGACTCTCTTCATCAAGCATCTGTCCTATAAAACGTCCTATCATAGAATGCTCACTGGTGCCAATGAGATAAAGATCTTCACCCTCAATCTTGTACATCATAGCATCCATTTCTGCAAAACTCATAACCCCTGTAACTACATCACTTCTAATCATAAAAGGAGGCACACAGTAGGTAAAGCCTCTGTCTATCATAAAGTCTCTTGCATAACTAAGTACTGCTGAGTGAAGTCTTGCAATATCACCAATAAGATAATAGAAACCGTTACCTGCCACCCTGCCTGCACTTTCAAGGTCAATACCCTCAAAGCTTTCCATAATCTGTGTATGATAAGGTATTTCAAACTTAGTGTCTTAGGCTCACCAAATTTCTGAACTTCAACATTCTGTGAATCATCCTTACCAATAGGCACGCTTTCATCAATTATATTAGGTATAGTCATCATTATCTTCTTGATTTTCTCATCAAGTTCAGCCTGCTCTTTTTCCATAGACTCAAGTTCTTCAGCATCGGCTGCAACTCTTCTTTTAAGTTCTTCAGCATCCTCCTTCATGCCCTTTGCCATGCAGGCTCCAATCTGTTTGCTTAACCTATTTTTCTCAGCACGAAGACTGTCTCCCTTTGTTTTTAATTCTCTTGACCTTTCGTCCAGTTCAATAACTTCATTCACTAAAGGGAGTTTCTCGTCCTGAAACTTATTTCTGATGTTCTGTTTAACTACATCCGGGTTCTCTCTGACAAATTTAATATCTAACATAAAGTCTCTCCTGTATCGTATATTTTTATAATAAATGCAGTCAAAAGGATATAAAGCCACCTCCAAGAAAACTTGTGCCGACTTTAATCCCTTTGACTTTTTACTTCAAACTCAAATGTTCTTCATTATCTGAAGTGCTTTCCTTGCTATGAGCAGGTTAGCATGTTCCATAAGAAAGGCTTCCAGCGAAGGTTTATTTCTAATCTTAGCTCCAAAGTCTATCGCCATAAAACATACCTTAGCATATGAAACCGTTGACATAGATGCCTTGTGTATAACTAAAACATAACCATCTGCCACCTTATACAAATCACTGTTTATTGGTCTGCCATAAGTAATGGCCTTTGCATATTCAGTTATATCATCAAGTGAGTCAAAATGCAATACATGAGTAGTATTTTCTCCATCAAATCCTATAATAGAATCTTCAATCAGTTTTTCCGGTGATTTGTCTTCCTTTTTAGTAATTTCTTTTTCATTCCCCATTTCACTTATAGTTTGACGAAGTTTATCCACCTGTGACATTTTTCTAAATAGAGTTTCAAGTCTTTCTACCATACCCCCAGTGGCTGTATCTTCCATCCCGGCATCCGTAATTGTAATTGATACTTTTCCACCCGGCATCTGCATTATCCCAAGAGTAACCATTCCACTCTTGGATATATCACCAACCTCTGCACCCGCTCTTTCAAGAAGTTCATGGATAAAGTCAGAAGCTTGATCACTTTGTTCAATAAAGTCATCTATGCCAATTCCGTACTCTTCCATGTCTTCTTCTGTAAGAATACATCTGACTGTTCCTTTATTTAATCTTATAAATTTCATGTATTACCTTCTTTACGTGAGTGGTTGACTATCCCCTTTTTGTTATTATAATCTCACATTTCTAAGCAGATTACAATATATTTTAAATGACAACAAGGCACAATTCAAGGCAAAGTCTGAATTCTCACATTTCAATTCAATCTGTCTTGCAATTCTCTCCTTTTCTATCTTTTTATACCTCTTTTTTAGTCTTTTTATCTAATTTCTTAAAAAAACCTTCATTATTAGGGTGTAAAGAAAGCCCCAATGCCTCCTTTGCCACATCTGTAACCGTATCTACAAAAACTATTTCAAGAGAGTTTTTTGTACTTTCCGGCACATCTAAAAGATCCCCTTTGTTTGCCAGCGGAATAAGTACTTTTTCTATTCCAGCTCTTTCTGCTGCCATAAGTTTTTCCGGAAGTCCGCCTATAGGAAGCACCTGGCCTCTTAGCGAAATCTCCCCAGTCATTGCAAGCTTGGAACTAACTTTAATTCCAAGAACAAGTGATGTTATTGCAGTAAACATTGTTATTCCTGCCGATGGACCATCCTTCGGGACTGCACCGGATGGCACATGAATATGTATATCCTTGTCTCTAAAATCAATTTTCTTTTCAAATAATAATGATTTTACAAGGTTTACAGCTATTGTTGCAGACTCCTTCATAACATCTCCAAGCTGTCCCGTAATTACAATCTGTCCTGTTCCTGTAAATGCCGTAGTTTCTATAAAGAGAATTTCTCCTCCTGCCTGAGTCCAGGCGAGCCCGGTTGCAACTCCCGGAACGTTGTGTTTAAGTGCCTTTTCGTGAAGAGCTTTTTTATTACCAAGAAACTTTGGCAAATCCTCCTTTTTAATTACTACTTTATCGGTTTCTTTTTCAAGAATCTTAACAGCTGCCTGTCTCATAATTTTATCTATTTGTTTCTTGAGTCCTCTGACACCGGCTTCCATCGTATAATTTGCAATTATATTCTTAAGTACCGCATCAGAAATTCCAATATTTTTCTTTGAAAGCCCTGTCTCTTCAAGAGACTTTGACATAAGATGCTCCCTTGCTATATGAAACTTTTCTTCAGCAGTATAGCCCGAAAGCTCTATAATCTCCATTCTGTCAAGGAGGGGCTCACTCATCCCATCTATGCTGTTAGCTGTACAGATAAACAATACCTTAGACAAATCATAAGGTACATTCATATAATGGTCAGTAAATGTTACATTCTGCTCAGGATCAAGCACCTCCAAAAGTGCACTCTCAGGATCTCCATTAAAACTTCCATAACCCAGTTTATCAATTTCATCAAGGACTATTACAGGATTATTCACACCCGAACGCTTAATACTTTCCATTATTCGTCCTGGCATAGCACCAACATATGTTCTCCTATGACCTCTTATTTCCGCTTCATCCTTGATACCGCCAAGGCTGATTCGAATGTACTTCCTTTCAAGTGCCTCCGCTATGGATTTACCCATACTAGTCTTTCCTGTACCTGGCGCCCCCGTAAATAGGATAATAGAACCCGCATTCTGCTTTTTAAGTGCCATTACCGCAATTTGTTCTATTATTCTTTCTTTAGGTTTTTTTAGCCCATGATGGCTTTTGTTAAGTATTTCCTTTGCCTTTTTAATATCTATTTCTTTTTCTTCTTCCGATTTCCACCTAAGTGCTGTAATAAATTCAAGATATTCCAAAGTTGAACCATATTCATGGTCATCACTTCCCATCTGCTTAAATTTATTAAATACCCTGTCAATCTCTGTTTTAACCTCTTTCGGAAAGCCTGCCTCTGTTATTTTTGCTTCAAGTCTCTTTACATCGGATAATTCTTCCTGCTTATATTCAGAAAGTTCATCATTAAGCAGATCAATCTGCCTTCTGATCATATTTTCCCTGTAATTATCCCCCTGTTTATCCTGAATCTTCTTATTAATATCCATCTGCAGTTCCACAAGATCCTTGTATTTTAGCATTGCCTCAGAAATAAGATGGTATCTTTCTCTAAGAGAATCTGTTTCAAGCATAGCGTACTTTTCTTCCACCGACAAATCTGTATAAGGCCCTACTATACTTATAACTTCATTTACATTATCAAGTTTCTCAGAAAACCGCATAGCCCAGCTGCCCCACTGGAAATATGATGAAATCTGTGCAAGGTTTTCTAAGACTATATTAAATACAGCCCTCTGTTCCCTCTCATCTATATCATCTTCATCATAGATAATCTCATACTCAGCATTAAGAGTTTCTCTATTGGCTGCAAGATGATGTACTCTAACCTTTGCATCAGTCCTTGCTGCCAAAATCAAATCATCTTCACTGTTTCTTATTACTTTTATTATTGCTGTCAAACCAATAGGATAAAAATCATCCGCAGTTAATTCTTCTCTGGTCTTTATCTCCTTAAGCGGTAAAAGTATAATTGTATCTCCAATTTTTAATGAGTTCTTTTCCCTTTCATTAAGAGTTTCTGACTCAATATTGTACTGTACCTCAGGTAGAATTATTGTATTATAAATAGGTATAACTAACATCTTACATCCCCCAATCTTCTCTGGTCCTATTTAATCTATAAAATGATACCATTTGTTAAATATTTGTCAAGATTATAAAATATTTAAAAATTAATATCTTCCTTAATTAATAGCAACTTACTTATGTGTATATACTATGCCGGAAAATTCAAAAAAATACCGGCAGCCATGTTTTTTGGTATGCCGGTATTTTAATACTCTGTAATATTGATGTCAACAGATTTATTATCTTTTAAAATCTTCTCCTGTAAGCAGCTTAAATGCCTCCTTGTACTTCTTAATAGTCTTCTCAATTACATCCTCAGGAAGGAGATAATCACTGTCAGGATTAGCCTTAAGCCAGTCTCTTACATACTGCTTATCATAAGAAGGCTGTCCTGCTCCCACCTTAAAACCTTCAAGAGGCCAGAATCTGGAGCTGTCCGGAGTGAGCATCTCATCACCAATTACAATATTATCATTCTCGTCAAGACCAAACTCAAACTTGGTATCTGCTATTATAATTCCCTTTGAAAGAGCATAGTCAGCACATTTCTTGTAGAGGGCAATAGTAGCATCTTTAAGCTTTGATGCATATTCCTCTCCCCTGCCCGGAAACTCCTTTTCAAGTACCTCAATACTCTGCTCGTATGATATGTTTTCATCGTGAAGACCTATCTCAGCCTTTGTACTAGGTGTGTATATAGGCTCAGGCAGCTTCTCAGACTCCTTAAGCCCCTCAGAAAGCTTTATTCCACAAACCGTTCCGTTTTCCTTATAGCTTGCCCAGCCACTTCCTGTAATATATCCACGGACTATACATTCAAGCGGAAGCATATGAAGTTTCTTTACCTTCATGCTATTTCCTGTAAATTCCGGCTTTCTGAAATACTCAGGCATATCATTAACATCTACGCTAATCATATGGTTAGGAAGAATATCCTTTGTAAAATCAAACCAAAACTTTGACATAAGAGTAAGTATAGCTCCCTTGTCCACAATCTTATTCTTTAGTATATGATCAAATGCTGATATCCTATCAGTTGCAACCATAATCAGGCTGTCACCGATATCATAAACTTCTCTAATTTTTCCCTCTTTAACAGGAGTATACTCTTTCATAATCTTCCTTCCTTTCATAAGCAGCCATTAATAAAAAACCATAATTATACTATAGCACTTATAAATGTAAATATCTACATCAATAATTATTATATTTATCTCGGTTACTTTTTACAATATCTAATAAAACTAAAGATAATATAAAATTTGGGATATTATCGTTTTAAAATTATAAAAAAAGATATTCAATTAACTTATATCATTATCACCTCAAATCCCGTTAGTTTTGACACTTAGACTAAACTAGTGTATTATATTCTATCGAAAGCTTTTTCAAACAAGCTTAATAATAGATATAGATTAGTCAAGGGGAATAATGAAGATGAATAATAAGAGGTTTGAGATTTATTTCTTTTTGTTTGCCATCGTATTACTTGTGTTAATAGGCATAAGATTTGGCGGGCTGACACCCTTTAACATAGTAATTTGTCTTGTGTTACTTGTGCTTGCACCTATCCTTGCAAAGGTACTAGGTAAAAATATGGAACCGAAGCCGTAGCTGAGAGCAAAATGCAAAAGGTAGAAGCTATTTCAGAGGAAGACCTTACTGCAAAGATAACTGCACTTTATACAGGAAGAGGGTTTGCACTTGAACCATATGAATCTGAATTCCTAGGCAGCCACTTTGTCTGTACAAGGGAAGGTACCAGAAATGGTGAGTCATTTACAGAAAGAGGTGCCGTACTTATAATAACTACCGACAAAGTAATTGATATCAGTGATTTTAACAACTTTCTGACTGAAATGAAGCAAAGAGCCTGTACCCAGGGCATGATGATAACCACATCCAGATTCTCACCTGAGGTCATTGACGCAGCAAAAGAAGCTCTAATAACATTATGGAATAGGGAGGACCTTAGAGATAATTTGAATTTGTGATTAATTACCAAAATGTAATATTCGCTTGTAATCTGCTCACAAGAGAATATATTATCTTTTCAACCACACATTATGTATACAATAAAGAAAGCCTTGTCACCTCTTAGCGACAGGGCTTTCTTCCAGTTTCAATTAGGCATTCTTTTTCTTAAGGAAGGTATCTTTGATATTCTTCCATACCATGAATATAATAAGCACTGCTCCTACATAACCATTTAATACGTAAATGTAATTTACAAGCATCTTAAATGGGAGGAAGAGTCCTACTACCAAACCAACAACTGCAAGCACTACAGTAAGTATCTTAAACTGGCTTGTTCCCTCTTTAGCAAATCTTGAAGCAGGATTGTAAAGAAGAGGCACTGCTGTTGTGTAAATACCTGCAAATACTACTACAGCAAATATAGCAGAGAATGGCTTCCAGATCTTCATTGCAAGAATGAGGTTAGGAATAGCTGCATTCCATACATAAACGCTTCCGTCAGCACTTGGTGTGTTGATATTTGAAATCTGTGCGAAAGAAACAAGGATGATAGCTATACAAACTGCAAGAGTACCACCGATGATACCGTAGTTAAGGTTCTTCTTGGTGTTCTTTGCTCCAAGAGCAGCTGTAAAGCTTGCAAACCAAAGAAGAACGAAACCAGCGTATGAGAGACCTGAAGCAAGCCAGGTTGAACCTGCATTCTTGATTGTCTCACCATCTTTAGCACCTTCAAAGTACCGTTTGCAATAACATCAAGACCTGCCTGAATGTTGCCGCCATCTCTTATTACAGTTAAGACACCGATAGCTATACAGAGTATAACTATAATAGGACCAACTATACCAATTGCATCTACAAGTGAATTAAGTCCGCCTATAACCGTAATTGTTGTAATTACTACCAGGATTACTGCGCCAACCCAAAGAGGAAGGTTATATTCCTGATTAAGAGTTGAAGCTGCACCACCAACCATTACCCAAAATGACATATAACAGAATATTGTTGAGTAATAGTCACAGAAAGTACCTACATACTTTCCGCAGTAATATTTGTAAATATCATTTGACTTCTCAAATTTTTCTTCGGCTCCAGCCTTAGCAAAGTTGTAATTGTAGTAAAGGAAGGCTACAAAGAAAACAAGTAAAGCTAAAAGTCCTTTAACACCATAAGCTGTATAATACTGAATGATTTCCTGACCTGTAGCAAAGCCTGAACCAATCGTAAAGGCAATGACAGCACCTGCAAGGATTATAACTCTTTTCCAACTTACTGTATTGTTATCCTGTCCCATATAATATACCCCACTATGTAATTATTTGAATAATTGCGTCTAAGAAAAGTAGATTAATCAAATCCAACCGCCCCCTCAAACTATCACAGCTGGGACTGAAACTGTCTGCAGGCCAGAATGCGGATACACGGATTCAATTAACAAAAGAGCCCGGATTCTACGATACAAACTTTATAATATTATGTTAATATCTACAAATCCGAGCCTATATCATTTTAATTAGAAGTTGTCATTCTCAAATACAGTCTGCTCTGTAACAGGAGTCTGTAATGTTCTAAGAGCTCTTCTAACCATCTTTTCACGAATCTTCTTGGAATCAGCTTCACCCTGTGTAGGATCTCCAAGTGGATAAGGAATACCAACACCAGGAATGATTCTGTTAGCACCAATTGTAAGTGAAATAGGAACTACTGTAGCCATATGTACTACCGGAATACCATATCTCTCGATACCTTTAACCATCGTTGCACCGCAACGTGTACAGGTGCCTCACGTGCTGACAAGAATTACAGCATCTACATGGTCATCAACAAGAATCTTACCGATTTCAGTTCCCATCTTTGCAGCAGATCCGGTAGCTGTACCTGTACCTGTTGTTGTAAAGAATGTATTGTAAAGCTCACCAAATTCACCGGCTGCTTCTAACTCTCTGAGTACATCAAGAGGTACTACAAGGTTAGGATTCTCCATAACGAACTGTCTGTCATATCCACCGTGGATAGTTGTGAAATCCTTTGGTGAAAGTGTCTGCATTCCTTCGATTGAATATGCACCAAACTTGGTAGCATTTGAAGACTCGATGTGATCAGGGTTACCCTGTGGCACCACACCACCTGATGTAACGATAGCAATCTTAGCCTTCTTGATATCTGCAACAGGAGCGGCAGGATCAACTCTATCAAACTTAGGCATAGGAAGGTCTGTAGAGAACTCCTCACCCTTCATCTTCTTAACAAGCATCTTTATAGCTCTTGCAGAACCTCTTTCCTCTGCAAGTAGTTAACACGGATGCCTCTCTCATGATATCCTTCTTCAACAGGTCCTAGTATCTCTTCACCTGTAGCAAGCTTCTTGATAAGAGTAGCAATATTTCCAACAGACTTCTTCATTGTAGCTGCAGAGTTACCTGTCTTAACTGTGATAATGTCCTTGCGGAACATATCAACACCAGGGTTCTCTTCATAAGAAGCTGTAATAACCTTGCATCCAAGTCTCTCTTCAACAGCCTTACAGATAGTACCACAAGCAACACCGTAACGGCCTGCGTTAAATGATGGTCCTGCTACGAATACATCAGGCTGATACTTCTTAACCATTTCAACTATTGTATCAGTTGCTGTGTCAAGATTCTCTCCGAAATAGTTGTCACCACAGATTACCGTAGCTACTATCTGATAGTCATCACCAAGTTCAGCCTGAAGTGCTATACCAGGTCCGATAACTTCTTCTCTTACTTCCGGCTTGTAGTCGGCTTTATCTTCACCACCGATGCCGGCAAAGAACTGATTTATATAATGTACAATTTTATACTTTGCCATCTCATTTCCCTCCATAATTATTAATTAATAGCCTCTTGCTGCAAGCTTGTTAAATCCGTTAGCAATTGTTGAAGCAATGATAATCTGAATCTCAGCCTCAAATGAACCGTCCGGATTAACACAGCCGGCCCATCCACCGATCTGATTCTCGATATAATCCATAGTTCCGATTATCTTATCCATCTTAGGGAACTGTAATGTCATATTGCCCTGTCCACAAGATGCAAGTGCATTTGCTTCATCACAAACATCTGCAAGAGACTGGCTCTTTCCATCTTTTCCAGGGAACTCATCTGTTATAAGAACAACATCAACACCCTTTCTCTGAACTTTCTTGCAGTTCATCATAAGGTCTGTATCAGGGTTACCATAACCTTCTTCTGTAATAAGAACGCCGTCAAGTCCCATCCACTCAGCGAGCTTAGCAACCATATCAGAATGTCTTTCCTTATCAGCAAGGAATACATTCTCATTGGTTAAGATAACACCCATGAAGTTGATGTCTTTGCCGTGATGCTTGAAGCAGTCCTCAATAACAGGATTGTGGAAATGATGATAGGTTGTAACCTTATCGCAAGGAGCAACACAGTTACCGGAAACAATAGCACCGTCCATAATTTCCTGTGGATACATGAAAGTAGGAACGAACTGCTTAGCGTCTACTCCATAGTAATATGTATCATGGAGAAGTCCCTGTGACTGAAGCATATGAACATAACCAACCTTTGGAAGATCAGGATACATAGCAGCCTGCTCGAATATAGGCTTTGTTTCGAAAGTCTCAAGTGTATCAGGTTCTACATCCCTGCCTGCTTCACCAAGGTAGGCAGCAACCTTAAGACCAGCCATACGGCCTGCCTTCTCATATACATGAGTCTCTAAACCTTCCTGTGGCTCTATAACTACGCAGAGGTTAACTGTTTTTGAGAATGGACAGTAATCAGCAGCAACGCCGCTCATATCGATTACGCCTTCCTGGAAACCAACAATCCTTCCTACAGTGACTACGCAGCAACCATCAAGTGCGTGAGTTCTTCCTTCACCAACTGTAGGACTTACCTTACCTACAACGCCTGGGAAGATATTTCCGCCACCGCTTACCTTAACTCTAGGCTCAATTACATCCTTAACAGGAGTAATTCTTGTCTTCTCTCCCGGTCTTGCGATATCAAGCTTGCAGCCTTTAAGCTTATCATCTTCAAGAACAAGCTTCTCTACTTCTTCTTTGTTAACATAGAGAACATGATCTTTCACATAAGTCTTGTCTGCGAACTGGATATCATCGATTCTGATTTTTCCAAGTTCCAATTTCATAGGTAAATCCCTCCTTATATAATTTTAGTAATCACGATAACTTATTTATAAAAATAAAAAATATATATGTATTATAAATAATTTTTTATCGCGATAACATTTTTCTTAAAAATAAAAAAATTTAACAATTATCTTGCCGATAATGTAATCATGATAACTTGTTTTTCATGTATATAATACACAATAATTACAAATTATTCAAGTTTATTTTTGTAAGTTTTTATTTTTAGCATTTTTAGTTAAAAATCCCTTTGGAAACAATACATTTCAAAGGGATTTTTACTATGCATATTTTTACAATAAATCATTTCATTTATTGCATTTTTCACTATAAGTATTCTTTCTGCTATACAATCCTTAAAATCATACTTAATCCAAATTTATTCATTAGCTTCCTTTTTCTTAAAAAAAGCATCTTTTATATTTTTCCATATCATAAATATGATAAGTACCGCTCCCACATAGCCATTTAATACATAAATATAATTTACAAGCATCTTAAATGGTAGGAAAAGTCCAACAATAAGCCCGATAACTGCAAGAACAATTGTGAGTATTTTGAATTTAGGCGTACCTTCTTTAGCAAATCTTGAAGCAGGATTGTAAAGAAGCGGCACTGCTGAAGTATAAATACCTGCAAATACTATTACAGCAAAGATAGCTGAAAATGGCCTCCATATCTTCATTGCAAGAATGAGATTTGGAATGGCTGCATCCCATACATATATATTTCCAGCTGCATTAGGTGTATTGATATTGGCTATCTGTGCAAAAGAAATGAGTGAAATAGCGATAGATACTGCAATTGTTCCACCTATTATACCGTAGTAGAGATTCTTCTTAGTATTCTTTGAACCAAGGGCTGTCATAAAGCTCGCAAACCAAAGAAGGGCGAAGCCTGAATAAGAAAGACCTGATATAAGCCAGTTAGCTCCGGCATTGTGGATAGTCTGGCCATCTTTGCACCAACATAAGTACCATTTGCAATAGTATCAAGTCCCGCCTGAATATCACTGCCATCTCTAATCAGAGTGATTATTCCGATAATAATACAAATTACTACAATAATTGGTCCAACTATGCCTATAGCATCTACTAAGAAATCAAGGCCTCCAGCAACAGTAATAGCGGTTAAAGCTACTAATATTACAGCACCAATCCAAAGAGGAAGGCCATATTCCTGATGTAGGGTTGAAGCTGCTCCACCTACCATTACCCAAAATGACATATAACAAAAGATTGTTGAATAATAGTCACAAAAGGTCCCTACATATTTTCCACAGTAAAATTTGTAAATATCATTAGCTTTTTCAAAATGCTCCTCTGTACCCGCTTTAGCGAAGTTAAAATTGTAATAAAGAAAAGTTACAAAAAATACCGCTAATGTTAAAAGTCCTTCAACCCCATAAGCAGTGTAATATTGAATTATTTCCTGACCTGTTGCAAAACCTGAACCTATCTGGAACGCAATTACAGCTCCGGCAAGAATTAGAACTCTTTTCCAACTCAGTGCATTATTATCTTGTTTCATATTTACCTCGCGATTTTTAATTTAATTTTAAATCTGTAAATTCGTCAGTTCATATTTAAACAGGAATTATAGTGGTTCAATTGTCATAGGCCATACCCCCTTTTATAAATTTATCACTCCCGATATCAATTTATAAAAGCATATTTTTCACCTTTCTCAGTCTGATAAATTAAATCAGTTAAGCAAAAAAACAGAGCCACCGCATTAAAGAATACTACAAGATACAGCATTTATCTTCAAATAAAAGCTATATTTTTAAATATTTTATTCTTGGTGCGGCAACCCCTCATTATGATTAATTTATTATAAAAAAACTATAAATCAAAAAAATATTATAAAAGTGAATCTTGATATCAGGTTTAACAGTATGTTACACAAGTTTACTCTATTAATCAAGTAAAATCGGCATTTTTTTATTATTTTGTCATAACTGTCAATATATCTTTCACTATTTGCACATTTTTACAGGTCATATTTTTCATTCTTTTGTAAATTCCCTATAATTGAATCAGATTATTTATTGTTTTTTTCTCTATGACTTTTTTTATAATTTGAATATCCTTTCAGGTCAGAAGCAAGAGACCTTACTATAAGTTCACAATCACTTACAAAATCCCATACATAGATATTTATTGTATCTTCATCAGTTATTGTTTTATCCATTATCGTTTTCAGATATCCCTTATACAATAGACATACTATTCTATTTAACATAACAGCATTTTCATAAGTAATTGCATTATCCTCTATACAAAGCTTACACATTTCAAAGTCTCTGCCTAAGAACTCCGGATTGGTCAGCATGGCCTGAAAAGTTGTTGAAGATTCATCAATTTCCTCGGGAAACATACGATAGTACTCTCCTATAGCTTCACTTAAGGCTGTTTCATAATTATTGAAAAAGATTAGGTTATAGGCTATAGGTTTCCTAAAAGCTTCCATACAATAACAGTACCATACCCCCACATATCTTTCCCAAACATTTCCAGACTTTTTCAGCTGTATTTAAGGATGTGATATAATCCTTTAATTCAGCCAGCTGTGCATAATATATTAATTCATCTCTATTAGCAAAATATCTGTATAAGTTTGCAGATGAACACTTCATCTCCTTCGCAAGTTTTCTGATTGAAACAGAGTCTATGCCATCTTTTTTTATCATTTCATTAGCCTTAACAATATAGTCTTTTCTGCTAAGGCCTTTAAAATATTCCATCTTACTCTACTCCTTCTAACATATCCTTGGAATTACATTTTCTATTACAGACAAATCAATTGTTTTAAAATCATCTGCTACATTCTCAGGATAGCTTTCCGGACTTTTTGCTATGTCTTGCCACTGTCTGAATGTCTCCACGCATTTTTCTATAAGTAAAATGTCTTCCGTATTGTCCTCACCTTCTTTGGGATAAATAATTATTGAGCGATAAAGCGTTTGATTAGGCTTAAGGCTTGATGCCTGAGGATGAGTAAGGAGTTTATGCCCGGCATACACCATGTCCCTTGTCTTAATCATTACCTCTTCATAGTCTTTACACATTATGCACTTAATCGTATTTCCAAATTTATCTACTGCTTTGTCATTATTTGTAAGCAAAATTGCCTTCTCTATTTCCCACATTCAATAAAACTCCTTAACTATATTTAGAACAAACCAACTATATTTCCATCATCATCTACATCTATGTTATAGGCAGCAGGTGTTTTAGGAAGTCCCGGCATAGTCATAATATTACCTGTAAGAACTACTACAAAACCTGCACCTGCTGATACATAGGCCTCTCTAACCGTTACCCTGAATCCCTCAGGCCTTCCCAAGAGTTCAGCATTATCTGAAAGGGAGTACTGAGTTTTTGCCATACATACAGGAAATTCCCCAAAGCCAAGGTCTTCAAGTTTCTTAATCATTTTATTTGCAGCAGGCGCAAAGTCTACCCCGTCTGCTCCATATATTTTAGTGCATATAGTTTTTATCTTATCTTTAATAGACAATTCATCTTGGTAAATAGGAGCATAATTAGACGGCTTAGATTCAATTGTTGAAATAACTTTCTTAGCAAGAGCTTCTCCTCCAAGTCCACCCTTCTCCCATACTTCTGCAAGCTCAAAGTCGCAGCCTCTTTCTTCACAGAAATCTTTCACAAAATCAAGTTCTGCCTCTGTATCTGAAACAAACTTATTGAGAGTAACCACAACAGGAACACCAAACTGTTTAAGATTCTCTATATGCTTTTCAAGGTTTACTATTCCCTTTTTAAGAGCATCAAGGTTCTCTGTTCCAAGTTCCTTTTTGTCTACTCCTCCATTGTACTTAAGTGCTCTAATTGTCGCCACAACCACAACTGCTGCCGGCTTAAGGCCTGCCATACGGCATTTTATATCCAAGAATTTCTCAGCACCAAGGTCTGCACCGAATCCTGCCTCAGTAATAACATAATCAGCAAGCTTAAGAGCTGTTTTTGTCGCCCTAACCGAGTTACAGCCATGTGCTATATTGGCAAATGGCCCTCCATGCACAATGGCAGGACTATGCTCAAGAGTCTGGATAAGGTTTGGCTTAATAGCTTCTTTAAGAAGAGCTGCCATTGAACCTACAGCATTTAAGTCTCCTGCAGTAACAGGCTTTCCTTCATAGTTATAAGCCACTATTATCTTAGAAAGCCTCTCCTTAAGATCTTTCATATCATCTGCAAGGCAGAGAACCGCCATTATTTCAGATGCAACGGTTATTACAAAATGATCCTCCCTCACTACTCCATCTGCAGCGGAACCAAGTCCAACCACAACATTTCTAAGCACTCTGTCATTCATGTCAAGGCAGCGTTTCCAAACAATTTGGTTTGTATCTATTCCAAGTGTATTCCCCTGTTTAATATGGTTATCAAGTAAGGCAGCCAGAAGATTATTGGCAGAAGTAATGGCATGAAAATCTCCTGTAAAATGAAGGTTTAAGTCCTCCATAGGAACAACCTGAGCATATCCGCCCCCTGCTGCCCCTCCCTTTACTCCAAAGCAAGGTCCGAGCGAAGGCTCTCTTAGGGCAATAACAGCCTTCTTACCAAGTCTTTCAAATGCCTCTCCAAGTCCAACTGTAACAGTAGTCTTGCCTTCACCTGCCGGAGTAGGATTGATGGCAGTAACAAGGATTAGCTTTCCATCTTCATTGTCCTTAATTCTATCCCATAGTTCATCTGAAAGTTTTGCCTTATATTTCCATATAATTCAAGTTCATCCGGAGAAATACCAAGTTTTTCAGCTACATTTCCAATAGGCTTCATCACAGTTTCTTTTGCAATTTCAATATCTGTTTTATACATATCTACCCCCTTGTTATAAGCGAAATAACATCATCATTTCTTATGAATAACTTCTACTTTTAAGTATAACTAATATATACTTCCTTTGTCAAATATTATTCTCCATGCCTTGCCGCTGCAAAGTTTTCAAATTCCTCACTACTCATAAGTATTTTTCGTGCTTTAGTTCCATCCTCTTCACTCACAACACCGGCTTCTGCAAGCTGATCCATAATTCGTGCTGCTCTATTAAAGCCTATCCTATATACTCTTTGAAACATTCCTATGGATGCTTTGTCCTTATTTATAACCAGTCTTCCTGCTTCATCAAAGTATTCATCATAAATATCATCTTCTACCGATTGTGAGTTGTTTTCTTTTGTATTTTCTGCCTGTGTTACTGCATTTACCTGTTCTGTTATATCAGCCGCCCTGTGTGCAGGATCATTATTTTCTTTAATGAATTCTACAACATCAGAAACCTCATTATCCGAAATAAATGCTCCCTGTACTCTTACCGGCTTCGGATAGCCTGATGGGAAGAAAAGCATATCGCCCTTGCCAAGTAATTTCTCCGCACCGGCTCCATCAAGTATTGTTCTTGAATCCACCTGAGAAGAAACAGCAAAGGCAATTCTTGAAGGAACATTTGCCTTAATGAGACCTGTAATGACATTTACACTTGGACGCTGGGTGGCAATTACAAGATGAATGCCTGCTGCTCTTGCAAGCTGAGCCAAACGGCATATTGCATCCTCAACCTCTTTTGAAGACACCATCATAAGATCTGCAAGTTCATCTACTATAATAACTATCTGCGGCATCCAATCAGGTGAGTCTTTTCCAACCTTTTTATTAAAACCTTTAATCTCCCTTACACCCATTTCCGCAAAGAGGTCATAACGCCTTTTCATTTCTACAACTGCCCAATTAAGAGCCGCCGCTGCCTTCTTAGCATCAGTTACCACAGGAAGTAAAAGGTGCGGTATTCCGTTATATACTGAGAGCTCCACTACCTTAGGATCAACCATTATTAATTTAACTTCATTTGGCCTAGCCTTGTATAGTATGCTCATAATCAATGTATTGATACACACTGACTTACCTGAGCCTGTTGCCCCTGCAATGAGTAGATGAGGCATCTTGGCTATATCAGATATCATAGTCTGCCCACCTATATCCTTACCTACAGCAAAAACCAACTTTGACTGATGTTCATCAAAGGCCTTATTCTCTATTAAATCTCTAAAATACACTATAAGGTTCTTTTTATTAGGTACCTCTATCCCTACAGCCGCCTTGCCCGGAATAGGAGCTTCTATACGAATATCAGCTGCGGCAAGATTGAGCTTAATGTCATCTGTAAGAGCTGTTATCTTGCTTACCTTCACTCCCTGCTCCGGTTGAAGTTCATACCTTGTCACCGAAGGACCACAACTTACATCAGTTACCTTCACATTTACTCCAAAAGCTGCCAGAGTTTCCTGCAGCTTTCTTGCAGTCTCATGAAGTTCTTCATCACTTATTCCTTCTTCATTATTTTCTGCTTTATTTAGCAGGTTTTTAGGTGGAAACACATAAGGTTTTGGTGGTTTTGGCGGATTATTTATTGATAATTCTGAAACAATCGGTTCAATAATGCTGCCATCTTCTTTTTTAACAATATTTTCTGTTCCGCCCTCAGAACTTCTCCCATCTCCAAATGACGATTCTAAGGCCTTATTTCCTGTAATAGTCTTTTTTTCCAAAAGCTGCTCTTTTTCTATTTCAAGTATTGATTTTTTAGGCTCACCACCTTCAACCGTTCCGTATACTTTCTGTTCAGTTTCATCATTCTCTATATTTTCATAAAACTCTTCATCAATTAAATCCTCATATTCATCTATGTCATCATCAACCAGACTTTCTTCATCCTCAGCATTTTCAAAGACAAATTCAGATTTAGGTGTATTATGCTCTTCTTCACCCATCATTTCTGAATGCCACAAATTTTCTTTAACCGGTTCAGTTTCTGAAATTTTCTTTATAATATCGATTTCTTCATAAATCTCTTTCTCCTTCGCAACATTATCAGATATAATTTTACTATCCTCTTCATTTTCATTATCTTCAGAGCCAAATTTATTTTTCAATTTCTTTTAAATAAAAAGGTTCTTCTTCATTATCATCTGCTTTTTTATCATCTGCAGCCCTATGTATCAGGAAGGATAGCTGTTCCTTCTCCGGCTTACTAATTTCTTTTAATAAAGCCTCCTTATTAACATCCTTTGTTTCACTTTTTTCTTGTAAATTCCCATTCTCAGCCTCCTGTATTATTTCAGCCTCTTTTTTATTAACCCCTTCCAAATTATTCGTCTCATCTTTAACAATATTTTCTACCTTTGGCCTGAGTTTTGAGTGGTTTTCTATATTATTTTTTATTCTCTCCTGGATAAGCTCTTCAGATAAGGCCCTCTTTTTCTCCATTTCTTCCTGTCTGAGCCTTTCCTCTTCTTTAGCTCTCTCTTCTCTAAGCCTCTCTCTTTCTAACCGCCTTATTTCCCTTAATTCTTTTCTTCTTGCTATTTTTTCATCAGCTTTAGCCCTGGCATCAAGTATAGCTTCTTCTCTATAATCAACTATATTTTCCCTTGTTTCCTCTATTTTATTGCTAATTGCGTTAGTTATAAGTTTACCCGTTAAATAGATAACAAGAGTTATTATAATAGCTATAAGAAGCAGATACGCTCCAACCTGTGCAAGTCCAAGGCTAAATAATTTAGCTATGCTCCCTCCTATAAATCCACCACCATTTTTATTTTCGGCAGACATAGTGTATAGAGTCCCCCAGCCTATCTCTCTCAAATCACCATAGGCAATTAACTCGAATATTCCGCCAAGGGCAATCAGTAAGCCTGCTGCTGCCAGTACTTTATTTCTAATCCGTCTGCGCCCTCCGGCTGCCAAAATAAAAATTGATGCAAAAAATACATATATAGGAAAAATCCATGTCACAATTCCAATAACACCAAATAAAAACTTATTAAGTCCTTCTCCTACCGGACCTACAAGGTGGAAATTTGAGAGCAAAAGTACTATCGATACCACCGATATCAATATGAATATCAATTCAGATTTATTTTCAGATAAAAAACCCTCATCCTCTTCTTCAATCCGTCTTCTGTTACTGTTTCCAGACGAAGCCTTACTGCTTGTAAGCTGTTTTGATAGATTTTTACTATTTTTATTCTTAATTTCATTATTAGTTTTACTTCTTGATTTTTTTCTATTATTATTTCCTGCCATTTCAACCTCTCTGTTTAAACATAAGAAACAGTTATTACCTCTATGGGCATAACTGTTTCAATGATATATCAATTTTAAAGTTTTTTCAATGGTTTGAAAATATTAGTCTAAAAGGTAGCCATTTAATTTTATCACCTCAATAATTTTATCAGCGGTTTTCTTACATAATTCATCAGTTTCAGCCTCTACCATAACCCTTATTAAAGGCTCAGTACCACTCTTTCTTAGAAGTACCCTTCCCTCACCATTTAGTCCTAATTCAGCTTCATCTTTCGCCTTAAGAACTTTCTCGTCATTCATTACCAATCCTTTATCAGATACCTTAAGGTTTATAAGAAGCTGCGGATATACCTTGAAGCCTTCCATAAGTTCTGAAATCTTTTTCTTACTTGTAAGCATAGCTTCCATAAGCTTTAAGGAAGTTAAAACTCCATCACCTGTAGCTGCATACTTACTAAATATTATATGTCCAGACTGCTCTCCGCCTAAAGAATGACCATTTGCAACCATATTCTCACTTACATACTTATCACCCACATCAGTCTTTTCATATTTAATATCAAACTTATCAAAAGCCTTGTAAAGTCCCATGTTAGACATAATTGTAGTTACTACTGTATCATTATTAAGTTCTCCTCTGTTTTTAAGATATTTCCCACAGATATAGAGAATTGCATCTCCATCTATCAGACATCCATTTTCGTCAACTGCCAAACATCTATCTGCATCTCCGTCATAAGCAAAGCCTATATCCAGACTCTTCTCCTTAACAAATTCCTGAAGCTTCTCTATATGAGTTGAACCACATTCAGTATTAATATTAGTTCCATCAGGATCAGCATTTATAACATAGGTTTTAGCTCCAAGTGCCTTAAATACAGCTGTTGCTATCTGATGTGCTGAACCGTTTGCACAGTCAAGACCCACTCTCACATCCTTAAAAGACTTGGTTGGAAGAGAAATAAGATAGCCAAGATATCTGTTTCTTCCAAGTACATAGTCAACAGTCCTGCCAATATTTTTCTCCTGTTGCAAGAGGAATATTATCCTCTTCCCTGTCAATATATTCTTCTATAAGATTCTCAACTTCAGCTTCGAGCTTGTACCCATTTCCATTAATTATTTTTATTCCATTATCATAAAAAGGATTGTGGCTTGCAGATATCATAATTCCGCAGTCAAATTCTTCCGTTCTTACTACATAAGATACGCTTGGAGTACTTGTAACATGCAAAAGATAGGCATCTGCTCCGCTTGCTGTAAGACCTGCCGCAAGTGCATATTCAAACATATAGCTTGACCTTCTGGTATCTTTTCCGATTACAATCTTAGCCTTATGCTCTTTACCATAGTAATGTCCCAAAAATCTTCCAACCTTAAATGCATGGTTAACTGTTAAGCCAACATTAGCTTCTCCTCTAAATCCATCTGTACCAAAGTATTTTCCCATAATTTTTCTCCTATATTCTCATAAATCCTTTTCCCACAATTTCACTTGTACTTGTAATTATTATAAATGCTGAAGGCTCTGTCTCTCTAAGAAAATTCCTTAGTAAAATTGCCTGCCTTCTGTTAACAACTGTAAGAACCATAAATTTATGCTGGCCTGTATATGCTCCCTTAGCATCCACTACAGTAGCTGAACGGTTTAATTCCTTACCTATATAATGGGTTATAGGCTCAGGATCATTACAGACAATATTGATATACTTGCAGAGATTAATACTCTCAATTACATTGTCTATAACAAGAGCCTTTACTCCGAGGCCTAACATTGACATAAGTCCTGTCTTGATTCCGTAAATAGGGAAGGTAAGAGCTGCAAGTATGCAGTCAGCAGACATAAGTGCGACACCGATGTTCATAGAGGTATATTTTTTAAGCAGCATTGCAAGTATATCAGTACCTCCGGATGAAGCACCTATATTAAATAATATAGCACTGCCTATTGCCGGAAGAAAAATGGCATATACAAGTTCCATTATCGTTTCATTTGTAAGAGGTCCCGTAAGTGGAGCTATGTACTCAAGGCCCTGCAGTGAGAATGACATAACCAGTGAGCAATATACTGTTTTTAGTCCAAATTCTTTCCCTAGAAACATAAATCCTATGATAAGGAGTAAAACATTGAAGATAACTACAATATTTCCCTTGGTTAAAAATCCAACGGTATACTTTGATAAAATAACCGCTATACCTGTAGCTCCCCCGAAAGAAAAGTTATTTGGAAATTTAAAGAAATAAATACCAATTACCATAATCTCGATACCAATGGTCATCCAGATAAATTCTTTCAGGCTAAACTTTTTCATTAAGTCTTTCATCACTGCTCTCCTATTTGCAAGCAATATTTTGTTTGTAGTTAGTTCTTATAATTCCTTATTAGCTGTATATAACGGAATGTTAATAAGGCAGAATTACTACAACTTTACTTTATTATAACAAGTACGAATCGAATAATTCATTTTGATACTCGTACATTATATAAAAAAACCGAACTTTATGCAAGATGCAATAAAGTCCGGTCAGTATGCGGATAACAGGAGTTGAACCTGCACGGGGTTTCCCACCAGAACCTAAATCTGGCGCGTCTGCCAATTCCGCCATATCCGCATGGCTGGGCTAGCCGGATTCGAACCGTCGATGCGGGAGTCAAAGTCCCGTGCCTTAACCGCTTGGCTATAGCCCAAAAAATACAAAGACTTTCGCCTTTGCATTAGGAGGGTGGGTAGAGGGACTCGAACCCTCGGTATCCAGAACCACAATCTGGCGCGTTAACCAACTACACTATACCCACCATGTATATAATCCGACTAGCTTAAGTGTACCGAAAGGGATTCGAACCCCCGACACACGGCTTAGAAGGCCGTTGCTCTATCCAACTGAGCTATCGGTACAAACCCATTTTGAATAATAATCAAAATGAAAGCGGGTGATGGGAATCGAACCCACGTATCCAGCTTGGAAGGCTGGTGTTCTACCATTGAACCACACCCGCAAGAAAAATATTTATTTATGCTCATTTACAAAACTTAGAAACAAGTCGGGGTGACAGGATTCGAACCTGCGACCCCTTGATCCCAAATCAAGTACTCTAGCCAAACTGAGCCACACCCCGAAGTTTTTCATAAGTGTTTTGCAATCAAGCAAGGAATATTATACATGAATAAGCCTATTATGTCAACACTTTTTTATATTTTTTATTGTTCTTCTTTACTATATTTTTTATTTAATTGTCTATACAATTCCCAATGCCTTTTTTGCAAGTTTATCTGCGATTTCATTATACTCATTTCCTGAATGGCCTTTGACTTTGATGAAATTAACCCTTATTTTATCTTTTATGCCATCATAAAACTGCTTATATGCTACGGTTCCTGCTTTGTTTGTCTTCCATTCCCCAAGGCACCAGCTTGCTATCCCCTGATAATCGTGGTAGATACTTAGTGATGTATAGCCATTGTCTAAGGCATATTGCATGGCAAGTTCAGAAGCTTTTATCTCTCCCGCCACATTCCTCATTGTGGCAAGCTCTTCATCCTCATAGGCCTTTGATATTTCAGCTATTACCTCTCCGTCTTTAAGTATAATACATCCACACCCAAAAATTTTCCCATCGCTAAAGCTTCCATCCACATAAGCGGTTATTTCACTATCAGAGGGCTCTACCTGCGGATTTTCATCATTATCACTTGCCGCATCAGTGTTAGAAGCAGATAATCCTCCTCTTAAAAAGTCTTCTGCATCCTGCTTTTCTACAAATCCTTTATATATAGCCCCTTTATATCCTATAACCTGAGCCTTGCAGTCCTCCCAGGTTTTATATATACCTGGAGTCTTTCCTATTCTTACCGCATAATAATTATTCTTTGCCATTATTTTCTCCAATGAGTATTTTGTTTAACTACATTAATTCTTAATATCCTATAAATTAACCTAATCGGACAGTCTCTCTATTATGATATTCTTCTGGTGCTTATAATATTCCTTGAATTATCCTAATCGGACAGTCTCTCTATTATGATATCCTTAAGATACTTATAATATCCCAAGAAATACCTAATTGGCAGTGTCACTATCATGATATTCTTCAACTTATATTATTATCTTTTAGCTTCTCTAATAGCCTTATTTATGGTGTTTAGCACCCTTTTCTTATCAGCGCTCCAAAGCGGCTCTACCAGAAGCCTCTTATCGCCGTCTCCCGTCATCCTGTGAATCACCACGCTTTCAGGCAGTATTCTCAGACAGTTTATAAGAATTTCAGTATATTCATCAAGACTAAATATCTTAAAAGGCTTTTCCCTATACTCCCTCTCTAGTCTGGTATTCTTTAATATATGGAGGAGGTGGAGCTTAATTCCGTCTAACTTAGGACTGAGATTTGCTAAATACCTGACAGTTTCATACATATCTTTATCTGTTTCGCCCGGTAAGCCCAAAATCACATGGACTATCACTTCAATATTTCTCTTTTTAAGCTCTATATAAGCCTTATTAAAGACAGGCAAACTATAGCCCCTGTTAAATGCCTTTGCGCTGTCTTCGTGAATCGTCTGTAAGCCAAGTTCTATCCATACAGGCTTTATTTTATTAAGCTCGTCCAATAGGGCAAGCATATCATCTTCCAAGCAGTCAGGCCTTGTACCAATAGATATGGCGGCAATCTCATCTCTTAAGATAGCAGTCTTAAAAATCCCGCCAAGCCTGTCTACATCTCCGTAAGTATTGGTAAATGACTGAAAATACGCAATATACTTCTTGTCTTCTTCCTTTATGTCCTTTGGAAATTTGCTTTTCACCCTATCTTTTGCCTCTTCAATCTGTTCTTCTATCGGCTTTACCTTGGTGGCAAATTCCCCGGAACCGCCCTCAGAGCAAAAGCTGCAGCCCCCTCTTCCTGCCCTTCCATCCTTGTTTGGGCAGCTACATCCTGTGGATAAAGACAACCTATATACCTTTGTGCCAAACTTTTCTTTGCAATAGTCTGACAGAGTCCTTATTATCATCTAACATTCTCCCAGTCCAATCTAATGCTTTCCAGTAGCTTTTAATGCCTTCTTGGTCATTAAAACCATCTTGATCTTTAAAATCTTCTCAGTCTTTGAAAACTTCTAATATTAAAGCCTTCTAAGTCATTTAAGCCTTTTGAGTCTTATAAATCTTCTTGGTCTTAAAACCTTCCAATACCTTCTAATATCTTCTTAAAAGGCGAAACTTTTATAAGCTAATCTCTTCTTTCATCTCCACCACATCAGTATATCTATCAACATACTGCTTGATTAAGAGGTTTTCAGGAACAAAGTCATTGTACTTCCCGAAGGTTTTAGCATCTTTAGGAACAATATAATCACTTTCCGTAACATCATTTTTTCTTATGTAGTCAAGTGCATCCATAAGTTCATTCTTTGTTACATTTTTAACTATTAAAAACGGCCAGTAAGGCTCTGCAAATTTTCTATCAGGCAGGAGTTTATTTAAGATATAGTCTAAGGAATTAAGCGCTCTTGTGCCTAACCACAGAGATATCCCATAAGTATCCGAAGATATTTCAAAGATTTCTTTGGTTTCAAGCCCTGCACCTGCTGCCACCTGTCTTATTTCAGTAAGCCGCTTCTTTGCTCCATCTCCCAAATAAGGATACTTGCAGTCAGTTGTTATTATCTCCTTCATTTTCTTAAGTACTCTGGTATGCTCAATAACCTCTCCTGTTCCATCCCAGACTGTAGGTGGCTTCCCCTCGGCACTCTTTACATAGATATTCTTATTCTCCTTATCTATTTCTGTAACCATCCAGCTCTTTCCTCCCAGAACAAAGGTTGTATCAGGCTGCATAAGCCTTGTAAGAGTACCTATTTCGTGTGAGCCCTCTCTTACAGAATATTCCACATCAGATTCAAATACCGAATAAAAGTCATAGTGATTTACTATCTTTTCTCCCTCGGTACCTAAGATGAAGCCTCCGTTCTCAGTTCTCTCGATATGACCTATCTTAAGGAGATACCTCAATAATTCCTTGTAGTCCTCCTGCGTAACAAATCTAAAAGCATATTCACTAAGGAGTGACTGCGCCAAAACTTCCGGACTTGCCTCACCTCTGCTATATAAAAAACTCATAGTCTGGTGGTAGAGTATACCAAATGGATATCGCTCAGGCAGCACCGGCTCTATATAATTTTCCCTATATAGTTCAATTAAAGCTATACACTTAATAAAGCTCCAATTTATCGCCTTATAGAACTCAGTGGACTCACTTCGCTTTTCCTCTTCAAACAAAAAGCACATCTCTGAAACTCCGCTTCGTCTCCCGCTTCTTCCAAGTCTTTGAGATAGGCTGGCCACTGACTTAGGACAGCCCACCTGTATTATCCTCTCAAGGTCTCCCAAATCAATACCCAGCTCAAGGGTAACAGTCGCTCCTGTAACAAGGGGTAAGTCAGACAGCCTCATCTGTTCTTCCACAAACTCCCTGTCAGATGCTGAAATACTGCCATGGTGAACCATAAATACATCAGGCTCTCCTCTTTTTTTAGCCACATCCTTAAGGTTAACAATGTTTTTTTCTACCTCAGAGCGCGAATTTGAAAATACAATGCTCTTCTTCCCTCTAGTTAGCTCATATAGATTATCGTAAAAGGATATTTCGTTCTTCTTATCCTTTTCCTGAAAAGCAAATTCATAAAAATGCTCTACCATTACCACTGCTCTCCGCCTTTTAACACCGGTATCAGGAGTAATGCACTTTCTTTCTGTACCGCCGTTTAGCCAGTCTTCTGCACCCTCTATATCCCCAAGTGTTGCAGATAGTCCTATCCTTACAGGAATCATGCCTGTTAGCTTTTGAAGCCTTTCAAGCAGAGAAATAAGCTGAGTTCCTCTTTCCTCACCTATGAAATTATGTACCTCATCAATTATGATAAATCTCAAATCAGAAAATAATTTAACAGCCTGTTCTTTCCTTCTCATTAACATTGCTTCAAGGGATTCAGGTGTAGTCTGTAGTATGCCTGAAGGCTTTTTAAGCAGCTTATTCTTAGCATTGGCAGACACATCCCCATGCCACTTAGTAACCGGTATATAAGCCTCCTCAAGCAGCTCCTCAATACGGGCAAACTGGTCATTAATAAGAGCCTTAAGTGGAGCTATGTATAAGACTCCTACACTTTCAGATGGTTCATTGTAAAGCTTAGTTATCACAGGCAGAAAGGCAGCCTCTGTTTTACCCGATGCTGTAGGTGTGGCTATAAGAAGATTGGAGTCAGTATTAAATATAACATCACAGGCTGCAACCTGTATTTCCCTTAACTCTTCCCAGCCATTTCTATAGATATAATCCTGTATAAAGGAGCAAGCTTATCAAATGTACTCATATCTCAAATCCCTTAAATTCGCTTCTTATTTCCTCAGTATCTTCACTTGACTTAGCGTAGTTAAAATCATCCCCTCCAAGTATGCCCTCAAGGGTTTTGTCAGGGTTTTGAAGGAGGATATTAAGTATTTCTATAAAATCCCTTATTATCTCACGAGGAGTTATATTCTGTCCTGCTCCTACCCTGCTAAATTCAGTTTTTATAAAATACTGCAAGGTTTCAGAGCTAAGCCCTGCCTCATACTTGTACACCTGAGCATGAATTTTCTCTAGCTTACAGATAAGAAAATACATTTCTTCAGGGGTAAGAGGTTTTAGCCTTATAATAGGAGACAGCAAATCTCTTGTACTTCCATCAGAAAATCTACTGCTTTCAAGCCTCGACCTAAGTGCCTCATAGCTAAATATACCTCTTCTTGTATCCTCTACACACTGAGGCGTACCTCCCATTATCACTCCCAAGTACTTCGCCTTGCCCTGCATTATATCGTTGTATATTGTTAAGATTTTCTCATAATTATTTTGCCTTGATATAGAATTGGGAATCTTAAATAAATTGACGAGTTCATCAATCATCATTATCATCCCCTTATATCCTGCCTTTACTACGAACATAGAAAAGAGCTTAATATACTCATACCAGTCATCATCATTTATAATGACACCAACTCCAAGCTCCGCCTTAGCCTCAGTCTTAGTCCCGTACTCTCCTCTAAGCCATTTTAAGGTTCTACTTTTAAGCTCTTCATCCTCAGTAACTACAGCCTTCCAGTAAAGGGAAATTATCCTTGCAAATCAAAGCCATGTACTATGGTTTCAAGCTCATTTACAGTTTGATGAATCTTAATCTCAACCAGTCCGTTAAGCTTCTCGCTGTCAGCAGTTAGTGAGTTTTCTGTCATCACCTCAGTTTTAAGTGCACTTATCCACTTGCTTAGTAAGAGGCTTAAAGCACCTCCATCAGGAGAGGTTTGAGTGGAGAGGTTTTTCATAAGCTCTTTGTAAGTAGCGAGCCCATCACCCTTATTGCCTACAAGTCTTCGCTCAGGAGAAAGGTCAGCATCCACCACTACGAAGCCTCTTTCCATGGCATAATTACGAATAGTCTGCAGTAAAAAACTCTTACCTGCTCCGTATTTCCCAACAACAAATCGAAATGAAGCACCTCCTTCGGATATCATTTCAATATCATTTAAAAGTGCATCTATTTCATCTTTCCTACCTACCGTTATATATCCTAAGCCAGTGCGTGGCACAACTCCACCCTTAAGGGAATTCAGCAGGGTATTTGCTATTCTAAGCGGTATTCTGTCTGTTACATTCATGACCTTCCTCCAACTGCCTCTTTTACTTCATTCAAATAATCTTCATAAATCTGTGGCTCACCTGATACATATTCAATCAGGTTATCACCTGTTATTTCAAGTGCTTTCTCATTTATTTCTTCAACAAGAAGTTCATAATTAGAACCTGTTTTTTCACCATTTGCAAGATGTAAAATCAGGTCTTTTGCCTCGTTCGACAAAGCATTTATTACTAATGCATAGCCTGAGATTGCACCATTATCATAATGTTTAACTTCCCTTTCAGGAAGATTGCCAGTTTCAGGCTTATTACCTTCATCAGTTATTGTTTCTTTAGCAAAATCAAATATACTTTCATCTCTTTCAACATCCTCTTCAAGAATGAGTTTTTTAGCAGTTTCAATATGGTCTTTTTCAATTTTTTTGATTTTGCTAAGGTCTATCTCAATTGGCTTAATTATTTCAATTTTACCATTTTTAATAACTATATTCTTCTCTTTAAGATAGTCAGAAATTGCCTGAATTATAGTCTCTTCAAAACTATCTTCATACATGGTTTCAAGAAGTTTTCTCTTCCATATACTTAAATCAGAAATATGACTTCCTGCATAATATCCATAATCTCTTCTATTATTAAATAAACACTTTTCTACCTGCTTGATTGCCGGCGGCTGTAAACTTCTTTTAGAACCGAACCGCTTTCTCATATTAACTTCAATAAGCTTTAATATATATCCGACAATTGCCTTATATTTGCATATATCCGGACCTTCTATTTTACGAGACTTACCATTAAATTTATAAGTTTCAATACCATCAAGTGTAACTGCCTGTTCATAAAAATTAATGGGCCTACACAATGCTCCTCTAAAAAACGAATAAATATCTTCCCTTTGCCTTGCAGTAAACAGTTTCTTAATATCAACTCCGGCTTTTTTTAGGTGAACTGCCAGTTTCTTAAGTACATAGCAGGCACATTCTTCAATTATAACCTGATTACCTGATTTATAAAACTGACCATCAGTAATTCTAAAAGATGAAAATATCTCAACTGCTTTCAATTTATCCCACTTAAATTCCATCATCTCTGAATAAAGCTGAGGTTCAAAACTATAGTAACTAATTGGCAACAAGTCTCTATAATATGAAAATGAATGTAAAAGATTATTATGATTAATAATATAATAATCCCTCACCCAGGAGCGAAGATAACTATCAACGCTCTCATCAAATTTTCTAAATTCAGTCCATATATTGATTAGTTTTTTTCAATAGTATCTTCATAACTTACTGTTCCAATTTCATTTATAAGTTCATATGAATAACAATAAAAAAATAAGATGTGGAAACATTAATAACATTACCTTTTTCTAACCTGATTCCTCCAGGTAAAATATGTTCTTAACTGATTATCATCCATCCTGTTATAAGTTGTATAATACATCTTCATAGGATAAAAACTTGTCAGTATTATCAGTAAATTTCTCCATAAATTTAGCCTGTTTTTATAAAGGTATCAGTTTCACTAAAGTACCAGTTACCATATATTCCATCCTTTTTAACTAAGTTCCTCATTTTATCAAAGGTTGAATATGGCTCACTCTTAACTTCAGAATTATACAATCTTTTATTAATTTTTTCCTTCTCATATCTCCCATTTCCTTTATTTTCTAAAGGATCTATAAGCAGGTATCCTGAATCTGATTTTTCGGGCTTTCTTAGAGCCAGTTTGTGAGCCTGTTCTTTTATCTTTTTTTCATCAGTTTCATCTGGTAAGATTTTCTTTAAAAATTCCATTAAGGCTTCTTTTCCAAGCATCTTAAACTCCCGTATTATCTTTTTCCACATCTTTTTCTATCTCGCTTACAAACTTTATATCCCCCACCAAAAGTAAAGAAAGACATTTTACCACAAAGCCTGCACACTTTCTAACAAATCGAATAAATAAAGCAACAGCACTATTATTCTTATTGTCACTTTCAGCAAAATATAATAATGACATTATTACCGGTGTTAATAATACAACTACTATTAAAACAATATCCCACATAAGAAACCTCCATGTATGATAATGTAAATCAAAAATATAAAATAATTATATTAAATAGAACAAAAGTTCTTATTATCTAGTATAATATAATGATAGCATTATGTCCATAGATAAAAGAAGTTTTATAAAAAATTGTATACAGCACATCCGGATAGTTGAATTATGGGAAGATATTAAAGACATTGCTCGGTCGGCTAGGGTTTCAAGAGTATATGGCACAATTATAAGAATTGCAACAAATAAACTTTTTCAGAGAGTTTTATTAAATAAGGAATTGGGGAAAATGCATAACAACATAAAAAACAGCTACAGATATAATATCTGCAGCCATTCCTCTGTAATGCCGGTGACCGGGGTCGAACCGGTACGGGTATTACTACCCACGGGATTTTAAGTCCCGGGCGTCTACCAATTCCGCCACACCGGCATACTACATAAATGCAGTAATGGGACCTACAGGGCTCGAACCTGTGACCCTCTGCTTGTAAGGCAGATGCTCTCCCAGCTGAGCTAAGATCCCAAAAATAATAAAAAAATGGTTCTTCGGGGACTCGAACCCAGGACCGACCGGTTATGAGCCGGTTGCTCTAACCAACTGAGCTAAAGAACCAAAAGTGACTCCAAGGGGATTTGAACCCCTGTTACCGCCGTGAAAGGGCGGTGTCTTAACCGCTTGACCATGGAGCCATACACACAATTTCAACATCTAAGATGTCAAACTCCCCAAGTAGGGCTCGAACCTACAACATCACGGTTAACAGCCGTGCGCTCTACCATTGAGCTATTGAGGAATAAATATACCTTGAAAACTGCAACCGAATCAACATCTTTCCTTTTCTTTGGTCAAGCCTTCGACCTATTAGTATCAGAAGGCACACGGATTACTCCGCTTACACCACTGACCTATCAACCTCATACTCTCTAAGGGGTCTTATTAGCCTACGCTATGGGATATCTTATCTTGGAGGGGGCTTCACGCTTAGATGCCTTCAGCGTTTATCCCTGCCAAACTTGGCTTCCCAGCCGTGCAGCTGGCACTGCAGCTGGTCTACCAGCGGTTCGTCCATCCCGGTCCTCTCGTACTAAGGACGGCTCTCCTCAAATATCCTGCGCCTGCGCCAGATAGGGACCGAACTGTCTCACGACGTTCTGAACCCAGCTCGCGTACCGCTTTAATGGGCGAACAGCCCAACCCTTGGGACCTACTACAGCCCCAGGATGCGATGAGCCGACATCGAGGTGCCAAACCACTCCGTCGATGTGAACTCTTGGGAGTGATAAGCCTGTTATCCCCAGGGTAGCTTTTATCCGTTGAGCGATGGCATTCCCACTTACATACCACCGGATCACTAAGTCCTACTTTCGTACCTGCTCCACCCGTCGGTGTCGCAGTCAAGCTCCCTTCTGCCTTTACACTCTGCGAATGGTTTCCAACCATTCTGAGGGAACCTTTGAGCGCCTCCGATACACTTTCGGAGGCGACCGCCCCAGTCAAACTCCCCTCCTGGCATTGTCCCCTGCCCGGATAACGGGCAAAGGTTAGAAACCAGATACACGAAGGGTGGTATCCCAACATTGACTCCGCAGAAACTGGCGTCCCTGCTTCTTTGTCTCCCACCCTATCCTGTACATCATATATCTAATCCCAGTACCAAGATGGAGTAAAGCTCCATGGGGTCTTTCCGTCTTGGCGCAGGTAACCAGCATCTTCACTGGTACTTCAATTTCACCGGGTGCATTGTTGAGACAGCGCTCAAATCATTACGCCTTTCGTGCGGGTCGGAACTTACCCGACAAGGAATTTCTGCTACCTTAGGACCGTTATAGTTACGGCCGCCGTTTACTGGGGCTTAAGTTCGTACCTTCGGATTGCTCCTAAGCACTCCCCGTAACCTTCCAGCACCGGGCAGGCGTCAGCCCATATACATCACCTTACGGTTTCGCATAGACCTGTGTTTTTGCTAAACAGTTGCTTGAGCCTATTCTCTGCGGCCTGTATCTCTACAGGCACCCCTTATCGCGAACTTACGGGGCCATTTTGCCGAGTTCCTTAACAATGCTTCTCCCGCCGGCCTTGGGATACTCTCCCCATCCACCTGTGTCGGTTTACGGTACGGGCTCTGACTACACAATAGCGGCTTTTCTCGACGGCTCTCCCAGGAGCTTCCCTACTTATATTTCGGTCCGCATCACACAGTTCACTTACCCGGACGGATTTGCCTGCCCGGCATAAACCATGCTTGCACCTGAATCCTTTACAGGCACTCCCTGAATCTCCGTGTCCCCACATTTCTGACAGCCAGAGGTACTGGAATATCAACCAGTTGTCCATCGCCTACGCTTCTCAGCCTGAGCTTAGGTCCCGACTTCCCCAGGGAAGATCAGCTTTACCCTGGAAACCTTGGATATACGGCCTGAAGGATTCCCACCTTCATCTCGCTACTCATTCCGGCATTCTCTCTTGATAACCCTCCACGGCTCCTTACGGTACCGCTTCTTCGTGTTATCAATGCTCCCCTACCAACATACCAAAAGGCATGTTCCATTGCTTCGGTGTTATGTTTCAGCCCCGGACATTTTCGGCGCAGGACCTCTCGACTAGTGAGCTATTACGCACTCTTTGAATGAATGGCTGCTTCTGAGCCAACATCCTAGTTGTCTTCGAAACCCCACATCCTTTACCACTTAACATACACTTTGGGACCTTAGCAGATGGTCTGGGCTGTTTCCCTTTTGACTGTCCGACTTATCTCATACAGTCTGACTCCCGGTAAACATCTATATGGCATTCGGAGTTTGATACGCATTGGTAGACTTTGACGCCCCCGCAGCGATTCAGTGCTCTACCTCCATTAGACTATACCGAGGCTAGCCCTAAAGCTATTTCGGGGAGAACCAGCTATCTCCGAGTTCGATTGGAATTTCTCCGCTACCCACAGCTCATCACCGCCTTTTTCAACAGACGTGTGTTCGGACCTCCATCCACTTTTACGCAGACTTCATCCTGGCCATGGGTAGGTCACCCGGTTTCGGGTCTGCCGTTACTGACTTACCGCCCTGTTAAGACTCGGTTTCCCTTCGGCTCCGTACCTTAAGTACTTAACCTGCCAGCAACGGCAACTCGCCGGACCGTTCTACAAAAAGTACACGGTCGAGCGTTCTATGTGCTTGCCTACTTCTACGATACTGAATTACGCAGAATGTGGGCTCAGATACAAGGAAACACACGCAGCTGTAGTTGTCTACAGCGAGTATGTTGACGATGTAGCTGAGTTCACAGACAAGTAATTTTCGTAAGAGTAGGTAAGCACATAGAATAACTCTTCCGCAGCTTGTAGACACAGGGTTTCAGGTTCTCTTTCACTCCCCTCCCGGGGTTCTTTTCACCTTTCCCTCACGGTACTATACTCTATCGGTCACCAGGTAGTATTTCGCCTTGGGGGGTGGTCCCCCCTGCTTCCTACGGGGTTTCTCGTGTCCCGTAGTACTCCGGATACCACTGAATCACAGTCTGTTTCGCATACGAGGCTTTCACTCTCTATGGCCGGCTTTCCCAAAACCGTTCTGCTACCTACTGCTTCTTCGTATGTGGTCCTCAACCCCAAGGATAAATCCTTGGTTTGGGCTTCGTCCCCTTTCGCTCGCCACTACTTAGGGATTCGATGTTTCTTCCTCTTCCTCCGGCTACTTAGATGTTTCAGTTCGCCGGGTTCCCTCCGTATGACTATGGATTCATCATACGGTGACAGAAGTTCTTTCTGCCGGGTTTCCCCATTCGGATACCTGCGGATCAATGGATATTTGCTCCTCCCCGCAGCTTTTCGCAGCTTATCACGTCCTTCTTCGGCTCCTGGTGCCAAGGCATCCGCCCTGCGCCCTTTGTAAACTTGACCAACGTTGAGATGGGAATGCCTGCAAGTGTTAGACACCGCACAAGCTTGCTTGTAAGCGGTGGCTCATACTTGCAGGTAGGCGTTTCCACGAAACGCCTATCACGAGCGTGAAATGCGAAGCATTTCTGCGAGTGACCCATCTCAACGGTATTTTAGATAACTCATTATGGTTCTCTTTAATAATTCTATAACAGCTAGCGTACTGTTATAAAATCTTTTTAATAAATACATTGTTTTATTGTTCTCTCTATTAACATTTGTCTTCGACTCGTGTTTGTCAAGAAAACAACTTCTCGATGTTGTTTCATATCTAGCTATATATCTTCTAATGAATAAATCATCAAAAGCTATACTTGCATAAATATTTGTTCGGTATGCAGTTTTCAAGGTACATTTCAGGATTATATCCTGAGTGGGCTTAAATGGACTCGAACCATCGACCTCACGCTTATCAGGCGTGCGCTCTAACCAGCTGAGCTATAAGCCCATAAATCTAGCAACCACCTACTCTCCCACACCGTCTCCAGTGCAGTACCATCGGCCGCCTAGGCCTTAACCTTCGTGTTCGGGATGAGAACGGGTGTGACCCCTAGACGCATCGCCACTAGAAATATTTCGTTATCCAAAACTCGCAACTCACGCCTTCCTCCTAGCTCGAACTCACTTCGTTCGTCCTCGCTAGAGTCAGTCGCAGTGTGTCTGCTCATAAAAATTTGTCCGAAAGCAAGCTTTCACAAATTTTTCTTTCGCATCCACATTGCTCGTTGATAATAAGTTATCATTGATAACTAGACAGTAAGACAATCTTTACTTCTTCTTCCTTAGAAAGGAGGTGATCCAGCCGCACCTTCCGATACGGCTACCTTGTTACGACTTCACCCCAGTCACCAGACCTGCCTTCGGCAGCTCCTCCCTTGCGGTTAGGCCACTGACTTCGGGCATTTCCGACTCCCATGGTGTGACGGGCGGTGTGTACAAGACCCGGGAACGTATTCACCGCGACATTCTGATTCGCGATTACTAGCGATTCCAGCTTCATGTAGTCGAGTTGCAGACTACAATCCGAACTGAGGCAGCCTTCTGGGATTCGCTCCGGCTCACGCCTTCGCTTCCCTCTGTAACTGCCATTGTAGCACGTGTGTAGCCCCGGTCATAAGGGGCATGATGATTTGACGTCATCCCCGCCTTCCTCCGAGTTATCCTCGGCAGTCTTTCCAGAGTGCCCGGCCTAACCGCTGGCTACTGAAAACAGGGGTTGCGCTCGTTGCGGGACTTAACCCAACATCTCACGACACGAGCTGACGACAACCATGCACCACCTGTCTCTCCTGTCCCGAAGGACTACAGACATTACTCCGTATTCAGGAGGATCTCAAGACCGGGTAAGGTTCTTCGCGTTGCGTCGAATTAAACCACATGCTCCACCGCTTGTGCGGGTCCCCGTCAATTCCTTTGAGTTTCATTCTTGCGAACGTACTCCCCAGGTGGAATACTTAATGCGTTTGCGGCGGCACCGAAAGGCTTATGCCTCCCAGCACCTAGTATTCATCGTTTACAGCGTGGACTACCAGGGTATCTAATCCTGTTTGCTACCCACGCTTTCGAGCCTCAGCGTCAGTTTTGGTCCAGCAGGCCGCCTTCGCCACCGGTGTTCTTCCTAATATCTAAGCATTTCACCGCTACACTAGGAATTCCGCCTGCCTCTCCCATACTCAAGTTTAACAGTTTTGGGAGCAGTCAGGGGGTTGAGCCCCCTGCTTCCACTCTCAACTTGCCAAACCGCCTGCGCTCCCTTTACACCCAGTAAATCCGGATAACGCTTGCCCCCTACGTATTACCGCGGCTGCTGGCACGTAGTTAGCCGGGGCTTCTTAGTCAGGTACCGTCATCATCTTCCCTGCTGATAGAGCTTTACATACCGAAATACTTCTTCACTCACGCGGCGTCGCTGCATCAGAGTTCCCTCCATTGTGCAATATCCCCCACTGCTGCCTCCCGTAGGAGTTTGGGCCGTGTCTCAGTCCCAATGTGGCCGTCCGACCTCTCAGTCCGGCTACCGATCGTTGCTTTGGTAGGCTTTTACCCTGCCAACTGGCTAATCGGACGCGGGCCCATCCTGTACCTGATTGCTCATTTCCCAGCAAAACCATGCGGTCTCGCCGACTTATGCGGTCTTACCAGCCGTTTCCAGCTGCTATCCCCCTGTACAGGGCAGGTTGCCCACGCGTTACTCACCCGTCCGCCACTAAGAATTACAGCCTTCCATCCGAAAACTTCCGTCTGTAATCTCCGTTCGACTTGCATGTGTTAGGCACGCCGCCAGCGTTCATCCTGAGCCAGGATCAAACTCTCATAAAAAGTGTTTGCCTTCGTCAGAACAAGCTGACATTTATCATCTCTTGCTTATTCCGTTATTGACCGGCTAAAGTCAATAATTTTTACTGTTTTTTTAAAGGTGTACAAGTATTACTACTTATACGCGTTCGTTTGAATTTTCAAGATTGTCTCACTATTTAGTTATCAAGGTTCTTTCATTTCTTCATTACCATTAAGCAACTCAGATATTCTATCATACGGTTTTGCAATTGTCAATAACTTTTTTTGAGTTTCTATTTTACAAAACCAACGGAGAAACAGGGATTTGAACCCTGGCGCCGCTACTAACGACCTACTCCCTTTCCAGGGGAGCCCCTTCAGCCTCTTGGGTATTTCTCCAAGGCTTACACATAAACCATATCAAGCGGAGAAGGTGGGATTCGAACCCACGGTCCCTTTCAGGATCACCGGTTTTCAAGACCGGCTCTTTAAACCACTCAGACACCTCTCCAGTGACTGTCCTGTAACTGCGACAGCTAAAACAGTTTAACACATAATTTTTATATTGTCAACTACTTTTTTATACTTTTTTATATTTTATAAATTGCAGTAGTTTTTCAAGTCTTTCACGCCATTGGATTTATATCCCTTAAATTTTTCTTTCCTTTAAATGCTTCAGAATTATAGGTTTTTTTCTGTATTTTTTTAAGTTTTCCCGAAGTAAGCTTTTATTAACTTTATTCCATATTTGCCTTCCTTATCATTATACTTCTTCTCAGTACTTTCAAATTTAATTTCTGATACAATCCTATCATTTATCTTTTTTATCTTCACCATAAAAAAAGCTAATCTCTTTTTTTAATTTGCCATCTTTTAACTTACAGTAATCTACATACCCCCCTAACATTAATGAAGCACTCTCTAAAAAATATTCTGAATCATAATAATATCTCGTAAAATACTGTCCACCGGCTCCACCATACCAACCTTTTACAGTAACTTGTTTAGGCCTGCCATTATAGTAAGTCAGTACTTCTTCATAGAGTGGGTCTTCTTCCCCTTTAATACAAAACTTAACAACCAACTCATCTATTTTGTCCTTATTAAAAATCTATGATAGGCAAAAATTTACGGTCACTTTTTTAGGATTTAATTTCTTGTCATATTCATAATTGTCAAAATAAATACCTGCAGTCTTCTTAATATTTTTCTTATATTTTATCAATAGATTTTCATAGCTTTTATGAGCCTTAATGTTCATATTTTCCTTTGCCTGCACATTTTCTCTTCTTATAATGTTAAAAGATGACAGCAGCATAAAAGCACTTAGAGCAATGACAGTTTTTGTTCTGTTATTAGTAAAAAATCTAAACATAATTATTCCTTTCTATTGTATAAAATTTTTGCAGTTTTATCAATCTATGTATCTGCCAGCAGCATCTTGTACACTTCCCTCTTAGGTATTCCTCTATCTACCGCAACAGCCTTCATAGCCTCTTTTTTATCCATACCCTTATCAAGGTAGATTTTCATATGCTCATTTACATCCATTTCCTGAAAGAAGGCCTCCTTCTCTTTCTTAATCTCCTCCAGCTTTTTACCCTCTATAACCAAGACAAATTCCCCTCGTGGTTCGTTTTCCTGATAATAGTCTAAGGCTTCTTCAAGCGTAGTTAAAAACACATTTTCATGAAGTTTTGTTAATTCTTTAACTACCGTTAATTTTCTATTACCTAATATTGGTACAAGTTCTGTTATAGTCTTTTTTAGTCTATGTGGAGCCTCATAGAGAATGATTGTTCTTGTCTCAGATCTAAGTTCTTCTAAAATTGCTGTTTTTTCCTTCTTATCATTAGGTAAAAAGGCTTCAAAGACAAAACGCCTTGTAGAAAGCCCTGACAGGGTAAGAGCAGTAATGCAGGCCACTGCCCCAGGTAACGATGTTACTTCCACTCCTGCCTCGTAGCACTGCCTTACGAGTTCCTCTCCCGGATCTGATATTCCCGGCGTGCCTGCATCGGTAATTAGAGCTACATTTTCACCTCCTAGGATTCTATTCACTAAAACCTTGGCTTTATCATATTTATTAAACTCATGATAGCTGGTAAGTGGAGTTTTTATCTCAAAATGATTAAGCAGCTTTATTGAGTTTCTTGTATCTTCTGCTGCTATTACATCCACTTCCTTAAGAGTTCTTACTGCTCTGAATGTAATATCCTCCAGATTGCCAATAGGTGTAGCGCATAAATACAACCTTCCTGCCATATCCTTCCTTTCTAGTACCTGTAGTCCCTCATCATCTCTTCAGTATATTTCATGTCCTTATCATAAACTATAAGCGGTTTTTCAACTGTAAGCCTCGGCTTACCCTGTTTTACGGCCTCTATAAGAACCATATTAGGCTCTTTATCCACCTGTGGATATATAAGCCTCATCCTTTTAGGCTCAAGCCTGTATTTCCTTAGGCTTTCAAAAATTTCAGGCAGCCTGAAGGGGCGATGTACCATAAAAAATTTTCCATTCGCCTTTAGCAAATATTCTGCAGCTCTCACCACATCCTCAAGAGTACACAATATCTCATGTCTTGCAATCTGTTTGGGTGCATCAGCATTTGTAATTCCATGCTCACTTATCATGTATGGCGGGTTAGATGTAACCACATCAAAACTCTGTCTATTAAATAATTTATCAACAAACTTGATATCTCCATCTATTATTTCAATATTTGAAATATTATTCCCCTTAACACTCCGCCTTGCCATATCCGCACTTTCTTCCTGAATTTCAAGCCCTATAAAATGTTCTCCTTCAGTTTTTGCCCATAAAAGTAAGGGCAAAATTCCTGTACCTGTACCCAAATCTATGACCTTGCTGCCTTTTTTAGCATAAGCAAAGCCTGATAAAAGCACCGCATCCATACCGAAGCAGAATTTATCAGGCGATTGTATAATATGTAATCCGCTTATCTCAAGGTCATCAAGTCTTTCTCTATCCTTAAGTTCAAATTCCATCTTTATCCTTCTTAGTCTAAATGTGCCTTGCGTTCAGCTCTCTCCAGTGCTTCCAATGCCTTATCTCAGATGATTCCACTTCCACATTCTGCCTCTTCTTTTTAGGCTTAAATTTTAAATCAGTAATCTTATATTCTTTGATTTCCTTAACTCCACCTTCATTCTCAATAATAAGTTTGACAAGCTGCTTCAACGCACTTACAGAACTTACCTCACCTTTAAATCCTTCTATGGTCTCTACTATATCCCCCACATCAGGAAGGGTAGAATTAAGATATTCATAAGCCGCTTCCTCATTCTTAAGACAGCACATAAGCCTTCCGCAAGCACCTGAAATTTTACTTGGATTCAGCGAAAAATTTTGGTCTTTAGCCATTTTTATCGAAACAGGGATAAATTCCGATAAGAATGTGTGGCAACAGAGAGGCCTGCCACAAATTCCTACTCCGCCCTTCATCTTAGCCTCATCTCTTACACCTATCTGCCTAAGTTCAATTCTGGTTTTAAATATGAATGCGAGGTCCTTTACAAGCTCTCTAAAATCTATTCTTCCGTCAGCTGTAAAATAAAACATTACTTTATTATTATCAAAGGTGTATTCACAGGCAATAAGTTTCATTGCAAGTTCATGTTTCTTAATCTTCTCAAGGCAGGTTGCAAAAGCCTCTTTCTCTCTTTCCTTATTGCGTCTGTCAGTCTCATCATCCTCTGGCGTGGCTATTCTTATAACCTCTTTGAGCGGTTGTACTATCCTGTCTTCTTCTATCTCTTTTCTTCCTATAGCCACAAGCCCATATTCAATTCCTCTTGCAGTTTCTACTATTACGATGCATTCCTGCCCTTATATCAAGATTTTTCAGGATTGAAAAAAATATCTTTCCCGCCCTTTTAAATCTAACTCCAATTACCGTTACCATGTTTCTCCCTATCTATTTATCTTTCATATACATCAGCATTATTTCTATTGCCGTATCAAACTTCACATTTTGCATCCAGACGCTTCTTAGTCTTTTTCCATACATTCAAGAGCCCTCTCTATAGAACTATAATTTCTCTTGGCTATCTGCTCATTAAGATATTTGTATTCTTCTCTAAAAAAAGTATCCTATTCGCATCTCCTGTAGTCTTAAGTACAAGTAAATCCCTGAACCAGAGTATCATAAGCTCTATGCAGTCCTTTATTTCCTTCTTATATCCTTCAAGATTGAGTATGCTTGCGATTTCCTCAGTTATACTCTCTTTATCCAGATTTCTAAGTATTTTAAGCACTACATTTTTCATTTCAAGGAAATCTTCATCAGAAGCGTACCTCACAGCCCTGCCTATATTTCCCGCTGAAAATTTAGCCGCCATATCTGCCACATAATCAACTACTTCATACTTATCTATAAGATATTCCTTTATAATATCAGCATCAACAGGCTTAACATCAAGCGTCACACATCTTGACCTTATTGTAGGAAGTAAGCGGTTTTTATTTGCAGAAAGTAAAATGATTATAACATATTCCGGCGGTTCTTCTATTGTCTTAAGCAGGGCATTCTGAGCCTGCTCAGTCATTTTTTCTGCCTCTTTAACTATATATAGCTTGTATTTCCCATAAGGAAAAACATCACTTGTTGCCACAATTTTAGTTCGTATCTCATCTACACTTATACCACTTGGCTTATCAGGTTCAACATAGATGATGTCCGGACTATTTCCATTATCCACCTGTCTGCATACAATCTGCTTTTCCTCTTCTGTTTCCTTGCCACAGCCCAGTATTAATTTTGCAAACTCCTTAGCTGCGAAGAGTTTTCCCATACCTTTCTCACCTTCAAAGATATATGCATGAGAAAATTCTTCCCTTAAAGCAGCAGTTTTCATATATTCTATAAGGTTTTCCCTGCCTAAAATATTTACATTCATATCTGCCTCCTGTATCAGGTAAAAATATCAAGCAAAAGCCCCTGTATCTCATCTATCTTTCCAAGTATGCCTATAGCATCTTTTTCATCCTTTACAAGTTCTTCTGCAAGTTCATCCAGTTCCTTATCTATAACCCTAATTATGCCATAAACCCTATGCCGCCCCCGTCTATCCAAATAGTTTTCCCTTGAGAATTCATGGCTTCTGGATAACACCTCATTTAGAAACTCTTTGATTAGGCCTCGGTAATGTCTCATATCCCTTATATCCATATGTTTTTTTAGTTTCTTGCCCTCCATAGTTATGGAATTCATCATAGCATTAAGTCTTTCAGCAAGAGAATTATCCTCAATATTTTTTATAAGGGTAAATTTAAACTGTTCATCATCTGTTCTAACAGTTTTTTCTACTTCTGTAGTTTTCGGCAGCATCAACGGATTGATTTTAATATCCATATTAGTTTTCCTTTATAAAAGCAGTTACTTCATCTACACAAGTCTCTAAATCATAGTTTTTAAATCTGGAACCTGCATCTATTCCTGATAGTTTCAGGTTTTCCTCATTAAAATCTGTATAATCAGCTAAAAAGCGCCTACAAATCTCCGCAATATTGGGCACAGCCTGTTTTTCCTCTCTATTCACCGCTCTTTTTATAAGTTCAATATCTGAAATTTCTATATAAATAGGCTTAACCTTATCGCTCCCAAGATAGGTCTTCATCTGATTAAACCCGGCCAGGGTATTAATGCAAATATAATTATTTTTCATTAAATCCATATTTCCATCATTTACAGTAAAATAATACCAAGGTCCATCTATAGTATGAAAACAGCGTTCCTCTATCACCTTTCCCATATTTCTAAGTTCTACTAATTCATTTTCGGTTACAAAATTATACTCGACACCATCAGTTTCATTTTCACGCATAGGACGTGTAGTATAAAGAACAGCTTCTTTTAGGTCAAGTTCACTATTTTCCAAAAGCCTCTTATATATGCTATCCTTTCCAGTTGCACTCTTACCTATGAGTACATACAAATATCCCATTTCCGTCACATCCTCCATAAATTTCTATGCCGTTTTGCTTAGCAGACTTTATCTGATGAATAACACTCTCTTCAATCACTTCTCCCGGCACCAAAAGAGGAATACCCGGCGGATAAAAATACACATACTCAGCCGCAATAAGTCCCTCCGAAGCTTCAAGTGGTACTTTTTCTCTATTTTCAAATGATAATTCTAAAGCCTCTGAAGGAATTAATTTCCTCTTAGGCAGATTTCCACTTCTTAAAGTATAATCAAATTCTGTGTTATTATCAAGTTTAAAGAAGGTTTTATCATTATCTATCTTAAAAAGAGCTTTGATCAACCTTTCAAATCCCTCATCAGTATCAAAAATACTTGTCATGGCAATTACATAATCCTTGGATTTCATTTCCATAATAAGATGATATTCTTCATATAAACATTTGTAAAGCCGAACTCCGGAGTTTATCCCTGCAGTAATAACTATTTTTCCATAGTCATAGGCACAGCAATTATCAGGCAAATATACCTTAATATTTTTTAATGCTGCTGCCTTACTTCTAAAATCTACCAGTCTTTTTTTATACTCTGCAAAAAGTTCTCTTCCCTCTTTGTCTATAAGACTTAAGCAATTTTCCATCCCTGCCATAAACACATACGAAGGACTGGAGGTTTCAATCAGGTTAAACTGTCTGCGGATTCTATTAATTATAGTTTCATCTTCATTACAAATATGCAGAATGGCTGTTTGTGTAAATGACGGCAGCGTTTTATGAAGGCTCTGTACAACGAAATCAGCTCCCTGTCTTACTGCTGTTTCCGGAAAATATTCATCAAAGCCAAAATGTGCTCCATGTGCTTCATCTACCATCAGCAAAGCTGAATATTTATGGCAAATATCTGCTATTTCCCTGATATCAGATACTACTCCCTCATAGGTTGGCGAAGTGATAACTACAAGCTTGATAAAAACATTAATCTGTTGTTTCTGCTCATCTTCTTTGTCAATAATTTCACATTTCTTCTTATTAGCTTTTAAAATATTCTCTATCTCTTTTGGTTTTATACTCTGGTATATTCCAAGCCCATCAACCTCACCTTCAATATAATGAGGAACAAGTCCATACAATTCCACTCCATGATATACAGCTTTATGGCAGTTTCTGGCTATAAGTACAGAATCCCCACGATTCAAAATTCCAAGTGTTGCAAGTATTGCCCCGGTGCTTCCATTCACAGAGTAGATGCTCTCCCTTGCTCCATAAAGCCTTGCCGCCCTCTTTTGTGCTTTTTTTATAATTCCTTCAGGATTATGGAGATTATCAAAGTTATCAATTTCTGTTATGTCAATATCATACGGTGTAAGAGTTTCATCCCATAAACCATGTTTTTTAATCATTTCAATATTTCTCTTATGCCCCGGCATATGAAATGGATAAAAATTACTGTCTTTGTTATTCATTAGCGCCTTATAAATATTTTCCATATCTTCCCTATATATAAATGACCAAAGTCTAGGCTTTGATCCATATCTGCCATCCGGTTTCAAATACATTTCATCAAAATTAAAGTACAAAACTATCTCTGTAATTGTAGCTTTCGGTATTCCTCCTGTCAATAAAATATTGCATAAAAAGAGGCTGTGCCCTGACATTTTCTATTTGTCAAAGCAACAGCCCCAAAAAATTATTTCCTAAAATATTATAATATGATTATTTTATCTTTCTCTTAACTATAACTGCCAAACCCATAAGACCAAGTCCAATCAGCCCTAATACATCAGGATTAGTTCCACCTGTCTTTGGAAGTGCTGTAGAGCCTTTAGGGGCAGTGTCATCTTCAGAATCAATTGTCTCCTCAGTGCTTACATTATTCTTATTAGCTTCACCCTGAGGCGTAACATCATCATCAATCTCTGCTATGCCTGTATCTTCATCTTCAGCATCTTCTTGTGGAGTCTCATCTTCAGCATCTCCTTGTGGAGTTTCATCTTCAGTTATATCAACCGCATCATTGGTTTCAGTTGTTGGAGCTGCGGTGCTTCCTGTGGAGTAGTATCATCCGTTACAGTTACTACAGGAATAGAAGGGATTGGCACAAGAGGAACTGACTGACCCTGTGGTTCCGGCCTCTCTTCAGGTACTGATGGCCTCTCATTTCTCTTGTAAGTAAAAACTATGTCATCATTTCCATATCCATTGATGTTTAACTTGCCATCCTCAAGTTCCCTCTTCTCATTATTTACAGTAACACTCTCAACTACCCAATTATCTTTTAATAATGGTTCAACTTCAAAAGCTGCATCAATTGCAGTTGTTGATGTACTTCTAATTGAAGCCTCTGTATCACCATACTTATCTGAAATTTTGATTGTCTTAGTTTTCTTCTGATAAACAAATTCGAAAACTTCTTCATCATTAGTTAATACTCTCTCTATTGACTGACTAGGTGAAATATCCCAAAACTTACTGTTTACAGTGCTTATTGCATCAACCTTGTATGGTTTGTTTTTTTTCAGACTCTCCCTGATACCTTATCTCTTCTGAAATAGTATCACCATTTTCATCTTTTACAATGTCTTTTACAGTCACTTTGACCACATCTCTAACATAGGTGAAGGTAAACTCTTTTTGTCCTTCAAGGCTTACTATGCCACTATATTCTCTTTCAGAACCCTCCTTGAGCTTCCATCCATCTTTGTTGAGAGCAGCATATCTATACTCATCCTCTTCCTTATAAGCTTTTGTATAAACTTCCTGTAATGACTCTGATGAACCTTCATAGATATGCCTTACAGTATGAACAACATCTTTTGGTATGTAATCATAGTATAATTCTACATAAATATCTTCATTATCAATAGTAAATTCATCGGTAAAAGACTTGGTAGAATCAAAGTTAAGCTGGGTTTCAGAGCCATCTTCGCCCCTTTTTATAATAGCCTGTGCAATCTGATTATCCTTATTCTCTTTAACAGCGGCCTTCATTTTATCAGTGAACAATACATCCTCTACAAGCTCTTCTTTATTGTCCTTCTCACCTTCTTTATCAGAATAGTAATGAGTTATATGGAGCTTAGCTTTCTGTAAATAGTAGATATGTACAGATCTTACTCCAGCCTCGTTCGTCTCTACTTTAAAACTTTTACCATCATCTTGTTTAACTACCTGCCAGTCACCAGTCTTACCCATAGCATTTATTTCCTCTTTAGTAAGCACCGGTGCATACTCAATCTTATTCCCCTTTCCTACAGAAAGTTCATAACCCTGTCTATACACTCCTTCCCCACCATTAAAGTGGTCATACACATCAATATTCTCTTCCTTAAGCGCATATCTAAATTCTACACTAGTAGTATCCTTATCAACATTTACCTTCTTCTCTTCCGGGGTAATTGTTGTATATGAGCCTACATAATCAGGATATCCTTTCTTACCCGCTTTACTAACAAGTTCCTCCTCTGTTAATGCCCTATATATCTTCTCAGCATTAAAACCAACCTTGTCTTCCTGTCTTGTAACTACAACAGCCTCTGCACCATATCTTTCAAAAATATCCTTAACTAAAACCTTACCTTCTTTGCTTTCATAATATAATTCTAATTTAGTATCCTGATCCAGTTTTCCTTGTATACCTAAATTTCCTTCACTGTCCTTAACAAGTTGTGTTTCCTCTTTTTTACCATTTTTTTCAACAAAACCATACTTAAAAGCATAACCTAAATATTTTCGTATATTTACAAAATAGTCAAAACCTTTTTCTAAGTACTTAGAAACCTGAAATTTTTCTTCTCCTTCCGTTGTTTTATGATATATTTTAAACCAATATTTGATATCCGGTCTTACTCCTGCTATAGGGAACCTGTTATCAAGGCTGTCCCCCTTAAGCTGCTCAAAATTACCCTTATTATCAACTTCTATCACCCCGTAGTTTGCATATGACTGATTTTCCTTGCTAACAGGATAAGCAAACTTATTTGCATGGTCACCTGTATTGTCATCTGTATTAACTAATCCTTGAATACCCTTTTTGTAGTCCTCATCTTCTCCTTTACCAGGTTTAACAGCTTTATTATTTAATTTAACTCTATATGTTAAACTAATAGTTGTTCCTTCTGGAATTCCCTCTGCAATTGTCCAGTTAAAACTCTTATCTCCCTTATTATATCTAACTTCAACATCACCAAGACCATAGTTTTCTCCTTCTGCTGCAAAAGGAATAACTCCGGATGTCTCAGTTCCCGGCTTCAGCACAACCTTATTTTCACCAATATTTAAGACTAGACTTTCCCCTATAGGAAAATCAACAAACTCAGAAAGCTCCTCATGAAGCTTGATACCTGTAGCCTTGTAAGTATATTTTTCAACTTCAGATAAACTATCCTCAATGTCATTATATAATGTTTCACCTGTCTCTTTAACTGTTGCATTGTAGTAATGTTTTTTAAATAAATCTTTTTCAAGTAGACTGCTTTTTATATTCTTTACATTTACAGTATATATTTTATCATTAGATGTTAATTTTTTTAAGCTCTTCAGCTTTTTTTCAAGTGTATATTTTATCTGTCTTGGATCAGTTATGTCAATTCTGCTATTCAGATTAGTCCTTACTTCTTTAGTCCACTTGGTATCTTTATATTCATAGTCTTTTCCATAATCAGATAAGTGTTCTTTATTTGTATTATATGCATCAAGATCCTTTGAATATATATATTTTTTGAATAACCCACTTGCGATGTTACCCATTCTTTTCCAGTACCTGGCTGATACACTTCCTCTATACTCTTCCCAGCCCTCACCAGGTTTATTATCTGAATCAGCATATAAAGTATAAATTCTATGTCCAACACTTGGATCGCCATCTGTTATTAATACAACTACCTGATTTCTTCCATCTTTTTTAAGATTTGCAATGGCCTTTTTAGCCCCCTCAAAGCCTGCTATCAGGTTACCGCCGCCTTTGCTTCCATAAATTTTAGATGACATCTTCATAGAACTATCATATTCTGCAATAGCATTATCTATATTGTTAGATGTGAATTTATCTGAAATATAATAGTCAGTAGTATATGTAAAATAACCTCCACCATATCCTACAAAGGTAACGCTGTTATTTGATTCTTCATTACCATTTCCTAAAATATTATAAATAAGTCCCTTCTCGTTATCTCCTAGTACATTCTTTAACTGAGCCCATCCATTATCTTCATCCATAGAAGCAGATGTATCCACCACAAATACTACATCAGTATTAGAAAGCGGCATCTTCTTATTACTCTCAAAACTTTTGTCTTTAACTGACAGGGTTACATCGTAAGTTTCGCTGCCTACTTTAACTGCCCTTTTACCAAGCTCTAACAAAGAGTTCTCCACATCTGATGTGGTATACTCTTTTTTTATACCTTCCTTCATGCCTGCTTTAGCAGGTAAGCTCGTAAAACTAGTGAGTCCTATCATTAGTGCAAATGCAGTTGCAAGAACTCTCATTCCCTTAGATCTTCCCTTAGTCGCTCTCATAATATCCTCCTTTTACACACGAAATATTCTGCTATCATTTTACCCCCAGTTTCATTTTGGTTACATTTAATAAATCATACTGCTAATTTTATTATTTCCCTCATAAATATGCTTATAAATCTAGTTTGACATTGAATTCTACTCTATTATAGCTATAAATTTTAAACAAAAATATCACAATCTGAAAAAATCTCAAATCGTGATACCTATTTTAAATTATAAAGATTAAATATAAGAGGTCCTCTGTTGCTTCCTCATCTCCACATCTTTTCTAGCCAGGTAAAGTGTATCTGAAGCCGCAAAATCATCAAAAATGCCAAATCCATAGCTTGATTCTTTAAACTTTTCTTCATTTTCAGGCTTACTTATAACACTATATGGCTTAGATGCAGCCTTTTTGGGCTGAGCTTGATTAGCTGCCTTTGTTTGCTTAGTCTTTTTAGACTCTTTCTCTGCCCGCCTTTTATCAAGTGCTTTGTTAAACTCCGTTAATCCCTCTATAACCGCTTCCCTGCTTACAGCCTGCTCATTCATCATAGGGCTTGTTTGATAAGTATTGCTCTCCATAAAAGCCTTCTTTGAGTTTGAGTTATAATCCTGCCCCACAGCACAGTAAGGATTATTAGGCTTAGGAGTAACTTGAGCAGCAGATTTAGTTACTATGCCCTTATTATTTTTATTCTTATTTACATAGTTTAATAAATAAACAATAGCAAATATAATTACTATTATCAGTTTCATACTAATTCTACCTCCATCTTAATAAGATAACTTATTTAACCATATTCCCTTTTTCACCATAAGGAAGCCTATTATACATTTTAAAAGGCTCACAAGCTGAACAAAGAGATATACAGTAACTACATTCAACGCTGTAAAATGAACTAACACATACGCAACCGGCACGGATACAACACACATAAACACACTGTCAAACAAAAATGTAATAAAGGTCTTGCCTCCTGAACGTATGGTAAAATAGCAACAGGTTTCAAATGCATATATAGGCATACAGGCTGCCGCTACCCTTATAAATGAAGCCGCCAGCATCTTTATCTCATCGGTTGTATTGTATATCATTGGGAATAAGGTGCAAGCAACATAAGCACTAAGGCTGTAGCAAAGCAGATTATTTCTGTAAAAAAGATTAATTTTACTGCATATTCCTTTGCCTCATCCATCTCGCCTGCACCCAGCCTCCTGCCTAAAATTATGGAAATCGCACTTCCCATAGCTATGATGCCTACATTAAAAAGATTTGATATAATTTGAGAAATATTTAAGGCCCCAACCACAGCAAGTCCCCTTACAGAATAGTTTTGTAGTAAAGAAGCTATTCCCATCGACCAAAGGGTTTCATTAAAAATAAGAGGAGTACCTTTTGCAATCATATCCTTTGCTAAGGCAAGTGGAATTTTAAAATTCTTAAATGCTCCTTTAATAAAAGGCTGTCTCCTACTATGACTATGTGTCCAAATAACTACAAAGCCCATCTCTACATATCTTGCTATAATTGTAGCTATAGCTGCACCTGCTACTCCAAGTACCGGAGCACCAAGCTTTCCATAGATAAGTACATAGTTTAATGAAAGATTAACAACTACCGAGATTATACCGGCCTTCATAGGTATTATAGTTTCCTCAGAGCATCTAAGTGTATCTCCATAAGCCTGTGCTATAGCAAATGGCGGCAGACCTATAAGCATATAAGAAAGATAGATTTTTGCCTGTCTATGAGTCTCTACTATAGCTCCGCTATCTCCGGCTTCACCATGTAAATATAATCTAATAAGTTCATCCCCAAAATTTAAAAATATAGCTATGCTTGCTGCTGTTATGACTGTAATCACAATTATTTTGTATCGAAACGTATAACGTATACCTTCATTATTTCTTGCCCCATGAAACTGAGCTGTAAATATACCCGCTCCGGCTACTCCCCCAAATATGCAAAGATTAAACACCATAATTAGCTGGTTGACTATGGCTACTCCACTCATTTCATTGGTTCCTACTCTCCCCACCATAATATTGTCTATCATATTTACAAAATTGGTTATTCCATTTTGTATCATAATTGGTATGGCTATAGCTAATATCATTGCATAAAAGCTTCGTTTACCTATAAATTTCCCCCTAAAATTACTAATTTTCATTACTCTCCTCAGTCTGTCCCATAAACTCTTCCATAGTGGCAGATGTCTCACTGCTTATTCCATCTTTTTTTATTATTTTTAATACAGTCTTGCATATTATTTTAAAATCAAGTAAAAAACTTACATTATCAACATATTCTACATCATAATTGAATTTTTCTTCCCAGCTTATTGCATTTCTTCCATTTACCTGAGCAAGTCCTGTAAGACCCGGTCTTACCTCATGCCTTCTAGCCTGAGTCTTATTATACCTTGTTAAATATCTGACAAGCAGTGGCCTTGGCCCTACTATTGCCATATCTCCCTTAAGGATATTGATTAGTTCAGGAAGTTCATCTAAAGATGTGTTTCTTATAAACTTACCATATGAAGTAAGCCTGTTCTCGTCTGGAAGCAAATTCCCATTCTCATCTTTTTTGTTATTCATACTTTTAAACTTAACTAATTTAAATATTTTACCGTCTTTTCCTGGTCTTTCCTGTACAAAAAATGGATTTCCACCCATTTTGACTGTACCTGCAGCCACAAGCAGAAGAAGTACGGGAAATAACAATAAGAATGCTGTTAATGATAATAAAAAATCAAATATCCTCTTAAAGAAATTCCTATACATACTTCCTCCAAACTATTTATTTACATCTATAAGCAATTATGAGTACAGTACCTTTTCCCTGATATTTCTTAATCTCATACCTATCCGGAAAAGCTTCTATAAGTTTAGGCAGCTTCAGGTAACCAAATGTACGCACATCAAAGTCAGGCCGTACCCTCTTGATAAACTGCCCGGCAGAACTTACATTGACATATCCGTCATCATCCTGATATTTATCAGAAGCAATTTTTAAAAGATTATGAATCTTCTCTATATCATAATCTCCAGCAGGCTCATCTTCCTCATACTCATCGTCATCTCCCATAGAAATAGGCAGCTTCAATTCATTAGCTCTCCCAAGGTTTTCTAAGAAAATAAATTCATCACAGCTATTCCTAAAGGCTTCCGGAGTCTTTTTCTCACCTACTCCTATTACATATACTCCTGATTCGTGAAGATTGATTGCAAGCGGGGTATAATCACTATCACTTGCAACTATTACAAAGGCATCATACATCTTCTTATGCAATAGATTCATTGCATCTATTACAAGCGCCATGTCTGTTGCATTTTTACCATTAACATAATCAAACTGCTGTTCTGCCTTGATTGCAAGCCTCTTAAGTTCCTTTCCCAGTTCTTAAGCACATCTTTACGCCAATTACCATAAGCTCTTTTTACTACTATTCTTCCATGTGTGGAAATTTCTCCGATAACATCTTCCAGTTTAGTTATCTGAGTATTATCGGCATCAATTAGCATAACTATTCTCTGTAAGCCTTCCATAGATAGTCTCCTTCTATAATTCTTTTAGTATGCCTTCAAAATAAAGTTTTTCATAATTTCCGGCCGTGCTTAGCATTACGGCCCTGCTAGTAAGTTCCATTGCCTCCTTTACAGCAGTCCTAAAGTCTCTTCCTTTTAAAAGTCCATCCAGTAAAATAGCTGCATAGACATCACCTGTACCGCTATAATTTCTGCTTATTTTTTCGGTTTCACATTTATATATGTCTCCACTATCATCTATAGACATAACCATGAGTTTATTGTCTACCGCCTCAATTCCCGTAATAACTACATTCTTACGATACTTTCCATATAAAATAATTAGAAGTTCCATAATTTCAGTTCTGACATAAGGTCCCTTATGATATGGCTTATCAGCTAACATAAAGGCTTCTGTCACATTAGGTGTAAGATAATCACAATATCCTATTAGTTCCTTCATAACAAACGGATAATCTTCGGGTAACTTACTATAAAGCTTTCCATTCTCCGCCATAGCCGGATCCAAAATTACGAGTTTTTGTTTATTCGTCCTTAAAAAATCTGAAAGTATTTCAAGCTGCTTTTTTTCCAAAAGTATAGCCTATAAGCACAGCATCGTAGCTGATATCCATTGTTTTCCAAGACTTGAGTATACCCTTCATTCCTCCTGAAAAATCAAGAAAAGCAACATCTTGGCTTATGCCTGTATGTGCCGAAAATATAGCTGTAGGAAGTAAATTTACCTCAAATCCCGCAACTGAAAGTATTGGAAATGCTACAGTAGTAGAGCACTTTCCATAACATGAAATATCCTCAATCAGTAAAACTCTTTTCTGTCTCATACCATCCCCCAAAACCACCAATATTCTTGTGAGTCTACATAAATAATTTTCATATTTTTAAGTCTATCACAAAATCTTAAGTTTTACAATTATTACCCTATTACATCTGATGCCTAACTATACTGTATTCATCTCCCGATGTGTAATAAGGACATTCTCTAAACTTGCAGGACATTACTTTGTAAAAATCGTCCTCATCCATATCCTGAACACAGATATAAGCCTCCTCTTCTTCATCATAGACATAGTTATTGCAATCTTCGCAGGCATAACTCATAGGAATATTCTCCTCCTATCTTAAAAAGTGGTGCAGACAGAAAGCCGCACCACTTGATTATAATTCTAATTCAATACTGTATTATTTCTCAATTTTCTTTTTAACAAAGAGATACCATAAAGTACCTGTGATGCAGATAGATGAATAAGCACCACAGATAAGTCCCACGATAATAGGCAGTGAGAATTCCCTTACTGAGCTGACACCCATGATAAAGAGTACAACCACCATGATAAGTGTGGTAACTGTGGTATTGATACTTCTTGAGAATGTCTGGGTGATTGATTTGTCTACTATCTCTGCAACAGTCTCACCACGTCTCTTCTCAGCAAGATTCTCTCTTATACGGTCGAAGATAATGATGGTTGCATTGATAGAGTAACCAACTATGGTGAGCATGCAGGCAATGAAGGTATTACCTACATTCATTCTTGTAAGAGCGTAAGTGTAGCTACTACAAGAACATCATGTACAAGGGCTAATACAGCACTTGCACCAAAGGCAACATTTCTAAATCTGATAATGATGTAGATAAGCATACAGATTGTAGCTGCAATAACAGCCATAAGAGCTGAAGTCTTCATCTCGCCGCTTACTGCACCTGAGATGTTCTCATTGTTGATGTTATCCTTAGATACCTTGTATTTATCAACAAAGGCCTCACGAAGCTTTGTTCTCTCCTCTTCAGTAAGTGACTTTGTCTTGATAACTACGGCATCCTCACCAACTATCTGTGTTACGTCTGCATTTGATGAAGGAATAACCCCGTTTACAAAGTTTCTGATTTCGTCATTTCCAGGAACCTTACCGTTACTAAATACCACTTCTGTAGATGTACCGCCCGAGAACTCAAGAGCATAGTCAAATGCTCCTTTGCCTGAAGCCGCATTTACCACCATAGTAGCAATACCAATACCGATAACTACAAGCGAAAGAACATAGGCCTTAGGAGCAAACTTAAGGAATGGCTTGTTTTCCTTATCAACCTTAGTTCCATAGCTCTTCTCTGAATCAAATCCTATATCATAGAATGAATAAAGCAGGAATTTGGTTATGAAAAGAGCGGTAAACATGGAAATGATAATACCAAGTGCAAGAGTGTATGCAAAGCCTTTGATTGTACCTGTACCAAAGATACCAAGTACGATGGCTGCAATGATTGTAGTTACATTACCGTCAATGATGGCTGAAAGAGCCTTATTAAAACCATTTCCGATAGCGGTACGAACTGACTTGCCAAGGCCAATCTCTTCTTTGATACGGGTAAATATAATAACATTAGCATCTACCGCCATACCGATAGAAAGCACAATACCCGCAATACCCGGAAGAGTAAGCGTAATCTGTAAGAGTTGTAAGAGAACAAGCTCGATTACCACATAAGCGATGAGGGCTAAGCTTGAAGCAAGTCCCGGAATCTTATACATAACTATCATAAAAAGGAATACTATGATAAAACCGATAAGACCGGCTAAAAGCGAAGTTTCAAGAGCCGTGTCACCAAGCTTGGCACCTACAACGCTTGAACGAACCTCTTTAAGCTCAAGAGGAAGAGCACCTACTCTGATGATAGAAGCAAGCCTCTCAGCCTCTTCCATGGAATCCTGGCCTGAAATCTGAGCCTTACCTTCTGTAATTACAGTCTGTACAACAGGAGCTGATATTACATTGCCATCGTATACAATAGCTATCTGTTTACCGAGATTGTCCTGTGTAGCTTTAGCAAACTTATTGCTCCCTTAGCATTAAGTTCAAGTTCAACTATGTACTGAACGCCAACTCCCGCATCACCTTTTACGGACTGAGCCTTAGCTGTAGCTATATCAGCACCATCTACGGCAATTTTTTTCTCTTTTGCCAATTCTTCAATGGACTTATTTAACTTATAAGTACCATCTGCCTGTCTTGTAATATTACCATCAACAGGAATAAACTGTAGAGAACCGGCTGAACCAAGCTGTTTAAGTACTGCATCTGCATCCTTTACATCAGGGATATCCACTACTACTCTGTTTAAGCCTTCCTGATAAACCTCAGACTCTGTACTGAATATCTCTGCGCGAAGTCTCATTTTCTCGATGGTATCAGCCATTTCTGTAGCTGAAGGCTTAGCCTTTACAGTTTCATAAGTAATACTTACACCTCCTGCAAGGTCAAGTCCCCTTTTAATTCCTCCAGCACTGCCTGCCTTATTGCCAAAAGCTCCCAAAGCAACAGCCGCTAAGAGTGCTATCACTATGACATAGCTAAAAATCTTAACAATGCCCTTTTTTTTGCTATTCATTGCAAAATCCACCTTTCTTTAGTTCTTTATTTTCAGGAGAGTTCCTCCTCGAAATCTTAGTTCTCTGTCTTACTATGACGGACAGACTTCATCCTCGAATGTTTCCTCTGCAGCCTTAATCATAATTGCACATTCTATACGTTTTCTTTGAAGTTCACATCCTATTTCATATACATCGTCTATATTGCCGCTAAACTTAAATGAGTTAGCCGCACAACCGCCGCTGCAGTAATATCTTGCAAAACAATCCCTGCATTTTGGCTTTTCATACACATTCTGATGCTTAAAACCTTCCTGTAACTCAGTTTGGGTAATGCCATCGTAAACATTGCCTATGACAAAGCCATCCTCACCTACGAACTGATGGCAGGGATAGATATCCCCCCACGGAGTTATGGCTACATATTCCGTACCTGAACCACAGCCGGAAAGACGCTTAGCTACACAAGGTCCGCCTGCAAGGTCTATCATAAAGTGGAAGAAGGTAAAGCCATTACCCTCTCTCCTACGTTTGATATATTCTTTGGCAAGCTTATCATACTGCTCCTTAAGAAACGGAATATCCTCTTCTTTTATCGCATAAGGCTCAGTGGGAAGTGATACAACAGGCTCAAGCGATATTTCCTTAAAGCCTTCATCTGCAAGATGAAGTACATCTTCTGCAAAATCAAGATTTTTTCCTGTGTAAGTACCTCTTACATAATATTCTTTGTTGCCGCGCTTTTTGGCAAAGGCTTTTAGCTTTGGAAGGATGATATCGTAACTGCTCTTATTACCGCCTCTTGTAGGACGCATATAATCATGCACACACTTACGCCCATCTATACTAAGCACAACATTTGTCATCTCCTTGTTACAGAAATCAATAATTTCATCATTTAAGAGAACTCCGTTGGTAGTAAGTGTAAAACGAAAGTTCTTATCGTGAATCTTCTCAAGCTCTCTTCCATAAGCTACGAGCTTCTTAACCGTATTCCAGTTCATAAGAGGCTCACCGCCGAAGAAGTCTACCTCAAGATTCTTTCTGTGCCCTGAATTTTTGATAAGGAAGTCAAAGGCTGCCTTTCCAACCTCATAACTCATCATCCCCCTATCACCCTGATACTCTCCCTCACCTGCAAAGCAATAACGGCAGGCAAGGTTACAATCGTGGGCTATATTAAGGCAAAGTGCCTTAACTACTGTATTTCTATGCTTAAAGTCTTTTACATATTTTTCGTAAACATCTTCTGTAAAAAGCCGGCCATCTTCCTGTAATTCTTTAATCTCTGAGATGATTTCATTAAAATCCTCTTTTGTTACCGGCAATTCTACATACTTTTTAAGTATTGTTTGTTCAATTCCAGCAAGTGCTGTTTCTTCATCTTCTTTTTTTTCTATAATTTTTTCATTATATAAGGCTATGCAATCATAGGCTGCCTCATCCACTACATGCACTGAACCGCTGTTCACATCCAGTACTATATTATATCCGTTGCTTTGAAACTGATGTATCAAATTATTAGTTCCTTTCTACACAATAAAGCAGCGACTTTAGCCGCTGCTTAAACTCTGACTTTTCAGTAAAGACAGGAATTAGTTCTACCTAGCCTCACAGCTCTGGTTTCCTACTGTACAAGAAGTCTTACAAGCTGACTGACATGATGTCTTACATTCACCGCATCCACCCTTTTTCATAGACTCCTTAAGGTTTCTTGTAGTTAAGCTCTTAATATGCTTCATATCTCATTCTCCTTGCTTATAATATTCTTTATAGAACAATATTTAAATATTATACCATATATTTATTAACATTTAAAGACTATATAAATAATTTTTGAAAATCAATCAAAATTTTTCAAAACACCGTCCTATCTATTTACCGAAATCATAATCTTACAAGCCTGTCAAACTTCTCCAAATATTCTTCTGCCCAGTCATGGGTAACTACAAGCCTCGTTTTATCTTTAAGACTGAAGATGATATCATTTACAATTCCTTTGTTTTCGGGATCCAGGTCAGAAGTTGGCTCATCTAAAATAATTATTTCAGGGTTGTTAAACAATGCCCTTGCTATAGACACTCTTTTTTTCTCTCCTCCTGACATTTCATCAGGATTTAGTTCATCATCCATATGTAATTCCATAAATTTCTTTAGATTTACCCTTTCAATTATATCCCTAAATCTCTCCTTATCGCCCTCTGAATTACCATTAAACATAGTAACATTATCATATAATGATGACTTAAATATAAAGCTATCCTGAGGGACTAAGTAGACCTTACTGTATAGCTCATCTTCTTTAATGTCCCTTAACTCCTCATTATCATACTTAATTTTACCACTGTATCCCTTAAAAGACTTAAGCAGGAGATTGATTAAAGTAGACTTTCCGGAACCACTTTCACCTGTGATAGCAACTATTTCACCACTTTCAATATTTAATGAAAATTCATTAAATATCCTTTTATCATCATAAGCAAAGCTAAGATTTTCTATATCTATCGAAGCCTTGTCTCGTTCACTTTTTCTTATATCTAAGCTCTCATTATCAGCAATTTCATTGTTCTTACCTAAATAAGGTTGGAATTTATCTAAAAATACCTTTGCTGATTTCATTTCAACACCATTTTCAATTGCATTTGAAAAGGCATCTGAAAAAATAGCAAAGCCTGATGTTGTTGCTACTATAAGTCCAGGTTCAATTATATTTTTTGTTATTAGAAAAGCACATATTCCGATAAGCAATAACTGATTAATACTTCCTATGCTATACATAGTCATCCATATCATATTAGTAACTACTCCATAATTCTTATATGAATTTGAACGCCTCCTATTAGTTTTCTCGAAAACACTGGCATAATACTCAGAATTATTTGACCTTTTAATAACATCTAAACCCTTTACCAATTCTTGTAAACGACTTAAATATGCCTCATTTGCAGCAGTTCTCTCTTTATTTATGCTAATTGTTTTACCTTTCATCATCTTACTTACCAATAAAGGAATAATTGTCAAAATCACTGTAGCTATCAGAATAAAATAATGTACTCTTAAAAGTGTTACAGCCGCAACTACCACAGAAATTGAATATGATAATATTCCAAAAACTCCCCCAAGATACCCTGCTCTAAAATCCTCAATATCATTATTCAATAAGCTCATATAATAGTCAGAATTTTTTTCTTTAACCTTTGAAAGAGGTAATCTAAACAAGCTCTTAATTATACTAAGTAAAATACTATCTCTGGTATCATACATAAACTTCTGGCAGAATTTCATTTTCATATAGCTACAGCCCCATTGACAGACAAGATAGAGTGTAGTAAGCAGTATCTCTTTAACTATGCCATCTGTTTTTAGTTTTACCGCCATATCCATAACATTACTCATGCCAAGAAGAGCCTGCATTATAAATACATCCCCTAATATAGAGAAAAACAAACATATAGCTAACTTAAATTTATTCTCTTTACTAATCAATTTCATTGAACTCCCCCTTTTTCACTTCAAAATACCTTTATTGCGATATCAATACATAATATATCTGACAAACATATCTTATATTATATCAGTATTAGATTAATTTGAAAAGAGCATCCCATCAGATATTTGCTCAATGCTTTTATCCGGTAAAATGCTCTTTTATCTAATTAACTTGTTATTTTGTGAGTCCTTCCATTTCCTCTATAACTCTCTCAAATACCTGAAGAGCTGAGTTAATTGGCTCTTTGGTAGCCATATCCACTCCTGCTATTTTCAGCAGACTTACAGGATCTTGGGTACAGCCACTGCTTAAGAACTTCATATAGTCATTTACAGCAGTCTCACCCTCTTTTAGTACACGGTTAGCAATGGCAACTGCAGCTGAGAAGCCTGTCGCATACTGATATACATAGAAATTGTAGTAGAAATGAGGTATCCTCATCCACTCATAGCCTATGAAGTCATCGCTAATCATAGCTCGCCGTAATACTTCTTATTCAAATTCAGGTAAAGCTCTGTAAGGTTCTCGTGTGTAAGAGGTTCACCAGCTTCAGCCATTTCATTTGAAGTCTTCTCAAACTCAGCAAACATGGTCTGCCTGAATACAGTTCCCTTGAAGCTGTCCATATAATGATTAAGAAGATATGCTCTTTCCTTATCATCCTTAGCATTTTTTAGCATGTACTCCATAAGAAGCACTTCATTTGTAGTGGAAGCAACTTCCGCAACAAAGATTCTATATCTTGAGTCAAGGAAATTCTGAGCCTCGTTTGAGAAATAAGAATGCATAGCATGTCCCATCTCATGAGCCAAGGTGAATACATTGTCAAGGGTTCCGTTAAAGTTAAGAAGAACAAAAGGATGTACCCCGTAAACACCCGAAGAATAAGCTCCATTACGCTTTCCTTCATTCTCCACTACATCTATCCAGCGTTCTGCAAAAGCCTTCTTTATGAGGTTTACATAGTTGGTGCCAAGAGGCTCTACAGCCTTAAGGACTAACTCCTTAGCCTCTTCTATAGTATACTTTGCATCATAATCCTTAACTATAGGCACATAGATGTCATACATATGAAGCTCATCAAGTTCTAAGAGCTTCTTTCTAAGTTTTACATATCTATGCATCTTGTCAAGATTGTCATTTACTGCCTCTACAAGGTTTTTATACACTCAGGCGATACATTGTTGCCATCAACAGCTGCTTCTAATGTTGAAGAGTACTTTCTAGCTCTTGCATAGAACATAAGCTGTTTGACCTGTCCTGCATATAAAGTTGCCCAGGTATTCTTAAAACTTCCAAAAGTCTCATAGTACTTCTCAAATACTTCTTTACGAACCCTTCTATCCTTGCTTTCTTCAAGAGGAACAAATCTTCCGTTTGTAATCTGTATCTTCTCTCCCTTTTCATTAGTTATCTCAGGGAATTTGAGATCTGCATTGCCAAGGGTTGCAAAGCCCTCATAAGGAAGATCCGCAAGTTCATTTGCTCCTGCAAGGAGTTTTTCAAGTTCAGGGCTTAGCGAATGTTCCCTACCTCTTCTAATCTCAGCTATGTATATCTTATATTTGTCAAGTTCAGGCTTCTCACCATAGAACTTCTCCAATGCAGCATCATCCACTGCGATGATTTCAGGCTCCAAGAAGGCGAGCTTTTCAGATATTTCCACACCGGCTGACATAGACTTTGAATAAAGAGTCTGTGCAGAGGTAGAGGTTGTATCTACATCCCTCGACTTAAATGCATATCCATAAACCTTATGCATAATCAAGCTGTCTTTTTCATATATTTCAAGAACCTTATATAAGGTCTCAGCAGATTCAGCTACCTTTCCTGCATAACCTGCTAATTCATCAGCTAAAGACTTCGCCTCTGACAATGCTTTTTCCCATTCACTTTCAGAAGCAAAGATATCTTCTAGCTTCCAAGTGAGTTCTACATCTACCTCACTTCTCTTTGGCAATTTATTTTCCATTGATAAACTCCTTGTAACAAATATTAGTCATTAATCCCCTAATTTTTTAAGTTCTGTAAGTACCTTAGCAAGCTTCTCATCAGCATCCTCTAAGCTGTTTCCCTTAATACCTGCATAGAACTTAATCTTAGGCTCTGTACCTGATGGTCTTACGCAGAACCAGGCATCATCTGTCATATCAAAGTAGAGTACATTTGACTTAGTAAGTCCTGTAGTGGTGGTCTCACCTGTAGCCAAATCCTTTACTATATCGTTCTCATAATCTCTTGTTTTAACTACCTTGTATCCTGCAAGCTCAGTTGGAGGGTTCTTACGGAGATTGTCAAGGATTTCGTTGATACGCTTAGCTCCGTCTTCTCCTGCAAGAGTCATGGTATAGATACCCTCTTTGAAGTATCCATATTTCTCATACATATTTACCATCTGATCCCAAAGAGTAAGTCCCTTATCCATATAGTAAGCAGCAGCCTCACAAAGAGCTACAACCGCCATAATGCCGTCTTTATCCCTTGCATGTGTTCCTATGAGACAGCCATAGCTTTCCTCGAAACCAAATTCATAGGTTCCCTTACCTTTTTCTTCAAATCTCTTAATCTGCTGACCTATGAACTTAAATCCGGTTAATACCTCTATAAGATTTAGTTTGTAGTATTCAGCTATCTTAAATGCTAGATTTGTGGATACTATTGTTGTAATAAGGGTGCTGTCATCTTTAAGCAGTCCTTTTTCCTTCTTAATTGAAAGCTCGTACTCTGCAAGAAGCATACCTGACATATTACCTGTAAACTGGATATAATTTCCTGTCTTTTTATCCTTTGCATATACACCAAGACGGTCAGCATCAGGATCATTGGCAAGCACTATATCAGCATCCTTCTCCTTTGCAAGCTTAAGTGCAAGAGCAAAGGCTTTCTCATCCTCAGGATTTGGATAGTCGAGGGTGGTGAAGTCTCCATCAGGCTCTTCCTGTTCCTTAACTATATAAACCTGCTTAAAGCCAAGCTCCTTAAGCATTCTCTGTACAGGTACATTTCCTGTTCCATGGAAAGGAGTATATACGATTTTAAGATTCTCTGCCTGTTTTTTAATCACTTCAGGACTGAGAATGAGCTTCTTAAGTTCAGCAACATACTTATCGTCCATTTCAGCGCCTATTATATTGAAAAGTCCCGCTTTTACAGCCTCTTCCTTGTCCATAGTCTTTATATCAGAAAAAGCTGTTGACTTAACAAGGTCAATTATATCCTTGTCTACAGGAGGTGTAATCTGGCAGCCATCATCCCAATATACCTTATAGCCATTATATTCCGGTGGGTTATGACTGGCTGTTACCATTATTCCTGCGGTACACTTAAGCTCTCTAACTGCGTAAGAAAGCTCAGGTGTTGGACGGAGCGCATCAAAAAGATATGACTTAATGCCATTTGCATTAAGAGTAAGTGCCGCTGCTTCTGCAAATTCAGGCGAAAAATGTCTGGAATCATAAGAAATAGCTACTCCCTTACTCTGAACTCCCTTGCTTATGATGTACTTAGCAAGGCCCTGTGTTGCCCTTCTTACAGTATAAAGATTCATGCGGTTGGTACCTGCCCCTACTACACCTCTGAGTCCACCCGTACCAAATTCGAGATCCTTATAGAATCTGTCCCTGATTTCTGCATCATTGCCGGCTATGGCCTTAAGTTCAGCCTTAGTAGCCTCATCAAATACCGGGCTTGTCAACCACTCTTCATAAAGTTTCTTGTCGTCCATACCTTCCTCCTATTCTGCATCTGCACTACGCATTATATCCATAACTTCAACTTCGGTATCAAATTTAATCCTGACTATTGACTGAGGGTGTGGGCAAGCCTCAATTTCTACTCCATTTTCATCCCACATCTGAAGTACTAAAGCATTGATGTCTCTACCGTCAGCCTTCATAATCTGAATTTTATCTCCAACACTGAATTTGTTCTTCTGTTCAAATACAGCACTTCCGTCCTCGTTTATTTTATCTATATAACCATAATACTTACATCCTGTCACATAGGTATTATTATCATATATCTGCGAGTCACTGTCAGGCTTATCAAAGAAGAATCCTGTAGTAAAATTACGATAGGTGCATTTTTTAATCTCTTCTGCATACCAGCCTTTGTTTGCCTCATATAATGCTGCTGACTCAAACCAGTCATCGATAGCCTTTCTATAAGTTCTGGCTACTGTAGCCACATAAAGAGCTGTCTTCATACGGCCTTCTATCTTAAAGCTGTCTATGCCTGCCTTTACAAGCTCCGGAACATAGTCTATCATACAGAGGTCTTTAGAGTTAAATATATAGGTTCCCCTCTCATTCTCCTCTATAGGCATATATTCACCAGGCCTGTTCTCCTCCACAACATGGTACTTCCACCTGCATGGATGGGTACAGGCTCCCTGATTGGCATCTCTTCCCGTCATATAATTAGAGAGGAGGCACCTTCCGGAGTAAGCCATACACATAGCTCCATGAACAAAAGTCTCTATTTCCTTATCCGCTGGTATGTGTTCTCTTATTTCCGCAATTTCTGCAAGTGATAACTCTCTTGCAGACACTACTCTGGTGGCTCCAAGCCCATACCAAAAATTAAAATCCGCATAATTAACATTGTTCGCCTGTGTACTTATATGAATATCTATCTCTGGCGTTATCTCTTTAGCAAGCATAAACACGCCCGGGTCTGATATTATGATTGCGTCAGGCTTAATCTCTTTAAGCTCTTTAAAATACTCTTTAACACCCTCCAAATCTTTATCATGGGCTGTGATATTGGCAGTAACAAAGACTTTCTTTCCTCTTTCGTGAGCATATTTAATGCCTTCCAACATATCCTCCAAAGAGAAATTCTTCGCCTTAGCCCTAAGCCCATACATCTCGCCGCCTATGTATACAGCGTCAGCACCATATTTTATTGCAAGCTTAAGCACTTCCAGACAGCTTGCAGGGATTAATAGTTCCGGTTTCCTTATAACTGAATTTTCTTCCATCTAATCTTCCATTCTGATTTACTTTTTAATTGATACAGCCATGCCATCCCCCGACTCCAGTAGCATTGTCTCAAAATCTTCATCTGTGAGTAAGAGATTTACATATTCCCTCATTCTTTTGTGAATGGTTCTCTCCCTCCTAACCACAGTATATCTTGAATCAAGAAGCCTTCCCTCCTGAAGCATATTGTCTGTAAGAAGGATTCCTCTGTGAGAAAGCAGCCTTTTTATATTATCAAAAAAATTGATATACTGCCCTTTTGCAGCATCCATAAAGATAAAATCATATTCACTGCCCTTAGCCACAAGTTCTGCTAAGATATCTGCTGCATCACCCTTTATTAAAGTTATCTGTCCATTCTTGTCAAATTTTTTAAAATTTTCCCCTGCCTTAACCGCCCTTTCTTCCATCTTTTCAATTGTGGTAATCCTAGCAGCTTTAACTAAAAATGATAACATAAATATAGCTGAAAATCCTGTAGCAGTACCTATTTCAAGTATTCTCAACGGTCTGCTTAATTCCAACATAAATCTAATAAGATGCTGGCTTCCTTTTCGAATAATCGGAATATTTTCTTTTATATTTTCAAGTTCCAACTCCACAAGATGTTCAGGCAGGCTATCCGGAATACTTTCCAAAAAACTCTCAAATCTTTCGTGATCAACCACCATTTTTCTTCTCCGCACTTTTTTCTGTACTTTTATTTGGCGTAGTTATAACTTTAAAAATCCGGTCATAATCCATATCACTACTAACCTTATATTTTCCCGGCAAAATATTAACCTTAGTTAATTTTGCCCTTAAGTAAAATGAATATTTATTCGCAATAATTTTTTTAGTATCCAAAAATCGGGCTACTTCCATTGTAGATTCACCCTTACTTATCGTGATTTCAGTTTTATAATCTGCATTTTTAGTAGCAGATACTGAACCAAATACCTGATATGCAAACTCATATGCATAGTGACTCGCCTTTGCCACCAGATAAACTATTACCAGATAAAATATTATATTCAGAAAAATATTTATGATTATTTCAAAAATGTTCAATACGATTTTTCCCGTTCTTCTGCCGGCTGCCACCAAGTCACCTCCACATATTAGTATTCAACATCTGTAATTATAGTAATTATCATAGGAGAACGCTTTGTCTGTTTCCAAATAAAATCACTTAATGCATCTCTTATTTCGTTTCTTATTTTATTTCTTTCAACAGTACCCTTATCCTGACATCTTATTAATGCCTCATTAACAGTATTGAGTGCCTCTTTTAATATGGTATCCGACTCCTTAACATAGATGAAACCTTTGGTTACAATTTCTGCATCCGACACCATGAGATTGCTGCCCTTTTCCATTGCAAATGTAACTATCACAAGTCCATCCTCAGAAAGTTTCTGTCTGTCCCTCATTACTGAGTTACCTACATCACCTATACCAAGTCCGTCAACCATTATTCCCTTGCATTCTACCTGGTCTATGACCTTTCCACTATCTTCCTTAAGCTCAAGGACATTACCATTCTTTAGAATGAAGATATTGTCCTTTGCTATACCCATCTCTTCAGCAAGTTCAGCATGGCGGACCAGATGTCTGTACTCTCCATGGATAGGAATAGCAAACTTAGGCTTAATAAGGGAATACATAAGCTTGATTTCTTCCTGACAGGCATGGCCTGAAACATGGGCATCCTGGAAAATAACCTTTGCTCCTTTTAGGTAAAGTTCGTTTATAACCCTTGATACGGATTTCTCATTGCCTGGTATCGGAGTTGAACTAAACACTATGGTATCCCCCGGCTTTATGCTTACTTTTTTGTGTATAGAAGCTGCCATTCTTGAAAGTGCCGCCATAGCCTCTCCCTGGCTGCCTGTAGTAATAAGCACAATCTGTTCATCCGGATAGTCTTTCATCTGGTCAATATTTATAAGTGTATTTTCCTTGAGATTGATATATCCAAGCTCCCTGGCAATGGAAATGATATTGACCATACTCCTTCCATCTACAACCACTTTTCTGTTAAAGTTCTCTGCTGAATTGATTATCTGCTGAACTCTGTCCACATTAGAAGCAAAGGTTGCAACTATAATCCTATTATTTTTGTTTTCTGAAAATATATTATCAAAAGTCTTGCCAACCGAACGCTCAGACATTGTAAATCCAGGTTTAAGAACATTTGTTGACTCACACATAAGTGCAAGTACTCCTTTGCGTCCTATTTCTCCAAATCTCTGCAAATCAATAGGATCACCGAATACCGGAGTATAATCCACCTTAAAGTCACCTGTATGAACAATAATTCCAACCGGAGAATATATTGCAAGCGAAGCTGCATCACTTATGCTATGGTTGGTCCTTATAAATTCAATCCTAAAACAGCCTAAATTTATGGACTGGCCATATTTAACTATCTTACGCTTGGTGGTTTTAAGCATATTTCTCTCGCTCAATTTACTCTCTAAAATCGCAACTGTAAGCCTTGTTGCATACACCGGCACATTAATATCCTTCAGGATATACGGAAGAGCCCTATGTGATCTTCGTGACCATGTGTAATAACAAAGCCTTTTACTTTATCAATATTCTTTTTTAAATAATTTACATTTGGAATTACACAGTCAATTCCAAGCATATCATCTTCCGGAAATGACATACCGCAGTCAACAACTATTATGCTGTCTTCGTACTCAAATGCAGTTATGTTCATTCCAATATGTTCAAGTCCGCCAAGCGGTATAATCTTTAAGCCATTCACAGGCTTTTTAGTATCTTTCACTGTTTTTCTTGGCTTTATTTCCCTTGAAACTTCTTTAGGCATTTTAGAAATAGCCGGAAGTTTATCAATATCCACGCCTTCCTCTACAATTTTCATCCTGCGCTGCCTTGTTGAAGTTGTTTTTCCTGTACTTTTCCCGACCATTTTTGAAACTTCATCAGTCTCTTTTTTCGTTCGTCTATATTTGGTCGTTGCCTTTCCTATGCTCTCAACGAGCTTTCCAAATTTCTTTTCATTCTTTTTATCATTATTATTTTCAGACATTTGTCCTCCTTAATTTAGGAGTAAATCAGTCCTGTTTATCAGCCTCTCTGCAAGCCTTACAATATCCATAGAGCTTAACTTTCATGATTAACAACTTGGAAACCTGTTAATTTATTAATCTCATTTTCAAGAGGTTCCATAAAATCTTTTTCAAATGAAGATACGCTGCCGCACCTAAGACAAATAAGATGATGATGTCTATGTCCGCTGGCAGATGACTTCCCAATCTCATACCTAATAAATCCGTCATCAAGGCTTAGTTTATCTATAAGTCCCATGTCTGATAGGAGCTGAATGGTACGATAGACCGTGGCCAATCCAATATCCGGATGTTCCACCCTTACCAAGTCAAAAATTTCTTCTGCGGTAAGATGTTCATCTTCTCTTTGCTGCAGTACTTCAAGAACAGCCAAACGCTGCCCTGTTACTTTAAGCCCTTTGACTTAAGTAATGCCTTAAAATTATCATTTTCTTTTTTGTTTTGCATGGCCTCACCTATTCCTCAGGTTCTGATATACTTCGTTTACAATTATTCCTCGTCTATCTCAAAATCTACATCGTCCATCATTTCTTCAAAAACTTTAGAAACTGTTAAAATTTCTTTTTCATCTTCTACAATCTTGTAAACAACATCCTCGCCGTCCTCAGTTGTACCCTCTTCTTTAATAATGAATACATCCACAGTTGCATCATCATCTTCTAAGTCTTCAACTTCTGCATCTGATACAAGGAGATAATTGACTCCTGCAAGTTTAGTCTGGCAGAGTACTGTAAGCTCCTCATTTTCTCCATCTTCATCAACAAAATCAACAGTTCTTAATTCTTCATTCTCTAACATAATTTCTCCATTCCTTAGTTTTATTTTTTATTTGCATTCATATAATCTTCCAAAATAAATACTGCCGCTACCTTATCTACTATTTTTTCACGTTCTTCGCGGGTAAGTCCTGCCTCCATCATTACCTCGTGTGCACTGACTGTTGTAAGCCTTTCATCCCAAAGTATCACTTCTTTACCTGTCCTTGCTGTCAATTTAGCCGCAAATTCCTCTGAAAGCCCACATCGTTTGCTTACAGACCCATCCATGTTTTTGGGATACCCTAACACAATCTTCTCAACATCATATTCTTTTACAAGGTCTGTTATTCTCGCAAGTGTCTGCCTTAATTTATTTTCCTCTTTCCTCCTTATGACTTCAAGCCCCTGAGCAGTAATCCCAAGTCCATCAGTAACAGCCACTCCACAGGTTTTAGAGCCTAAGTCTAAACCCATTATTCTCATTATCTCTTGCCCATAAACATAGATTTTTTAGACTGAGTAAAAGACTCTATATAATGTTCCATAAGTTCCTCAACAAGCTCATCTCTTTCAACCTTCATAATCATGCTTCTTGCATTATTATGGTTTGTTATATATGTAGGATCTCCTGACATAATATATCCTACAAGCTGGTTTACAGGATTATAACCCTTTTCGTTGAGAGCCTCATATACCTTTTTGAGCACATCTCCCACTTCAATCTTAGTAACCGCTGTTACCTCTTTAAAATATTGTGTATTATTGATATCTGACACCTTTTTCTTTTTTCCTTCCAAATAAATTCTAATTACGCAGCTCAACTCGTCTTTATTTAATTTTAATATAAAAGATGATAGATTTCAAGTATCGTTTTTAACACAAGCAAAACTTACTCGTTTTTACATTTCTGTTAAAACTTACTCAAATTATTTCTCTGTATATTAGTACATCTTCAGCTTTTAGCCCTTAACTTGTCTTCAGCCATAACCATAACTCCATCTCTTAAAATTACCACAATATCTATGCCATATTTTTTCTCCAATTCATTAATTAATTTCCTATATCTTCACTTTTTCTCTATAATTATACTACCTGTAGTTCTATTTTTTTACTTCGTTAAGACGACTCTTTTGCATTTCATTATAATTTTTCTACGAAGCCCGCTGAAATTATACCGGTCGGTATGGCTACTGAGCCTACTCCAAGAAAGGTTATCACAACTCCTATTATCTTTCCCATGACTGTTACAGGATAAATATCTCCATATCCAACAGTAAATATTGTCGACATACTCCACCAAATACCTGAAAAGGCATTCTTAAAAGCCTCCGGTTGTACCTCATGCTCTGCTCCATAAATGCAAAGTGAAGATGCAATCATAAGCACAATTATGATGAATAAAGATGATGCAATCTGGTTCTTCTTTTCCAGCAAGACCGAAGTAATTACATTGAAAGAATCATAATTCACATTGAGTCTAAATAAGCGAAATATTCTCACTACTCTTAGCATTCTAAAAGCTGCGAATCCGTATAAAAAAAAGAATGGTAAAATTGTCAACAAGTCTATAATACCTTCTGCAGAAATCAAAAACTTTAGTCTTGCCTTCCACCTACTTACATCAGTATAAATATATTCTGCTGTCCATATTCTAAGTGCATATTCTATACAGAATAACAATATGGTAGTTGTTTCTATAAACTTAAATAACTTAAAGTATCTGTATAATTCTTGAAATGTACCCAAAAACAACACCACAATATTAAGAAGAATGGAAGTTACTATAATAAAGTCACCTATCCTGCTGGGCAAGTCCTCCCTGCTTCCTATTTGGATAATTTCAAATATTCTTTGCTTTAGCATTTTGTTTTTAAGCATGTAGTTCTCCTAAGTTAGCATTAATGAAACCTATTAAAAATGAGAGCCTGCTATGCAGCCTCCCTATGTTTTAAAATAATAAAGAGCGCGAGACGGGACTCGAACCCGCGACCCCAACCTTGGCAAGGTTGTACTCCACCAACTGAGCCACTCGCGCTTAATACAAGCAATTATGTTTCACACCTCACTTGCAGAAAGAAGTATAACACAATAAAGCTTTCGCGTCAATATATTTTTTTATTATTTTTATAAGTTCGACAATTAATTCTGATTTTATAAATTATTTGAATATTTTGAATATTAAATACAACATATGCCCCATACCCGGAAACACATCTGTTCTAGATATGAGGCATAGAATCTTATGCAGCTATATATCTTTTAATGATTGAAGAAAAAGTTGAATGGATTTTCCTCTGCATTTCCGGAATTATCATCTGAACCGCCATATGGTGACTCAAAGTAATTATTTCCACCCTCACTATTTTCATTATTACCATTATTGTTATTATTATTTCCGTACTCAGAAGAGTTCTCAGACTTAGATGCAGAATTCTTAAGTTCCGACCTGTTGCCTAATGTTACCTGAACCTCTTTTTCCACATACTGTCCATTGTCATACTGCATTATTGTAAGTTTAACTGTTGTTCCCGCCTTAACAGATGCAAGCTTTGACTGTAATTCCGGCATGGTCTTGATTGTTGTCCCATTAAAACCTGTAATTATATTACCCATCTTAAGTCCGGCTTTTTCTGCAGGACTGCCCTTAGTGGTATTTGTTATATATACACCGATAGGCATGCCATAAATCTGATTATAATTCTTTGTTATATCCCTGCCCATTATTCCAAGGTAAGACTGCTCATTTTCAGGTATTTCTTCTCTATTCATAAGGTCGTTTATAATAGGGAGTGCTGTAGAAATAGGTATCGAGAATCCCATTCCTTCTACCTTTTCATCGGCATATTTTACGGAGTTAATTCCTATAACCTCACCCTTTGCATTAAGCAGCGCACCACCTGAATTGCCCGGATTGATAGCTGCATCTGTCTGGATAAGTTTCATAGTGAAGTCTTCATCTGCTATCTCTCTGTTAAGTGCACTTACATAACCAACTGTTGTTGACTGGCCATAACCAAGAGCATTGCCAATAGCAATAACCATCTGGCCAACCTTAAGCTTACTTGAATCACCTATAGCAGCAACCTTAATCTTTGAAAGAGTATCTTTCTTTATATCTGACATCTTAACTGATAATACTGAAAGATCTGAGCCTGAGTCTGCACCCTTAACTGTTGCTTCAGCTGTAGTTTCATCATTGAAAGTAACTGTAATTTTCTGATTCTGCGCTCCTGTATCAGCCTTTGTCACATGATTATTACTTACTATAAGTACTTCATCATCATTCTGGCCAATGATGATACCCGAACCGCTTCCACCACTCTGACTCTTATATGACTGGCCAAATAAATTTGTAGTTACAGTATCATATACATTATTGATAGATACTATAGACGGCATTACATTTTCAACTACTCCCGATACATCTGAACCTGTAGCAGCCTCATTATTTCCACTTTCCGTGGTAGTAGCAAGAGTGACCGTATTCTTTGTCTTCTCTTTCTCTGCTGTTTCTGTAGCTGCTATATTAACAGAAGCCTGCTTTGCTGAAAGCATATTACCAAGATATACTCCGCCACCTGCCGAGCCTCTACCAACAGTGCTGCTATTAGTACAAAAGCCATTGGATGTGACTTCTTTCTTTTCTTGTTGTTATTATTGCTATTACCCTGATTTTCATTATTCAGGTTTGCATTATTCCCAGGGTAATTTCCATAATAGCCCGCATTTGCCTGTTCATTGTTTTCATGTTCATTAAATCCATTATAATTATCCATAATCTGCCTCCTTAAATACACAATTTTTTTATTAACAAGGACATAACTTATAAAGCATTTGCTTCATTTGTTATGCTATTATAATAAATTTAATTTGTGTTGACTTTGTGAAGCACTTTTGAACTAAATGTGATTTCTAATCCAGAGCCAAATCATCTGAAATATAGTAATCCCAGCCCTGTTTTTCACAGTATTCTGCTATTTTCTCTTCCAGTTCATCATCATCTTCCACATATTCTGTAAGATAAATATGAACTCCTTTTTTGGAAAGATTCGTAAGATAATCCGTATAATACTTAGTTACATCCTCTTTCTGAGTACCCGTATTTTCTCCGTCCAAGAGTGAGAATACCTCCTCTTGGTTTACTCCATCAGCTATCTTTTTAAGACTTTTATTCTCTTTAAGATATTTTGTCACAAATTCATCTCCGCCATTTATTATAAGAGCGGTATTCATCTTCTTTATGCTTGTTAGTATATTAACAAGCCCCTTATATATACTGTTTTTCTTATGCTGATAGTAGACATCTGTATTGTCTATAAAGAATCCGTCAACTCCCTTTTTCTTATATGCCTTAGCAAGCCTTAGCATTTCCTTCTGCCAGCCCTTATCAGCCACATTTACCCAGTACTCACCTTTCCAGCCTTCATATTCAGAAAGAGCCAATTTCTTGAACTTCTTATAGTAAGGCCTATAGTCTCAAGTGAGCCTATGCTTAGATAAGTATACACCTTCTTACCCGCTTTTTTTAACTTTTTAATGTCAGCCTCGGTAAAAAGCTCTGCATCTATAATCACTGTATGATAGTTATCAAGCTTATCAATATCTTTTCTTCCAATTCCTATAAATACACCGAAGTGCTTATCATATTCATAATCAGCAGCCCTGGTTTTTATTAAGAATGCAAAGATGATAACAAAGATAATCATAGGTACAATGAAGATAGCTAGAGCTACGCGTCTGAGACTCCTTATCTGCTTCTTTACTTTCTCTTCTCTTTCCTTATCACTCATTAATTCCATTGTCTTTCCTCCTTATTTCTTCTTGTCTTCAGTAAGATCAGGCGGATTAAATTCCTCCACCACATCCGGTGAATTTATTGAAAAATAATATACATCATCTGTTCCAAATTCCCTAAAAAATACTCTGTCACCTATAATATTAATGCTGTTATAATCCCCCTCCTTAATCACAGTTTTTTCAAGGGTTGATAAGTTCATCATTTCAAGTCTGTTATGCCTGCTGTCATCAACTTGATAAACTATATACTGTTCATCCGGAGTTACATTATAAAACGAACATTTTTCTTTAACCAAAAATAGTTGGATTCTTACCATATTCATCTATCTTAGCTATATTATAGTTCTTTGATAGGGAAATAAAATAAATATTTCCGCCTATAAGTACCGGCTGATAACAATTTCCCTTATAAATAATTATCCTTTGCTTTGTCTCAGCATCAAGCGAATAGATATAATGGTCATTCTCTGAACCTGCATAATATATCTTAGTACCTGTAAGAGTGCCCGGCACAACATTTTCTTCAAGCAGCAGTTCGTCTTCTTTTCCATCAAGGCCTGTACGATATAAATTCATATTGCCATCTTTCTCATGTTTTTGGTAATAAATATTATTACCTATAAGTCCTACCGCGACTACATCATATGCGTAGATACCTCCAATGTCATGGCTTCCTTTTTTTGCCACTCTATATATGCCTGAATACGAAAATTGCAATACATGTTTAACACTGTCATTTCTAGTGTAATTAAGCCTTGAATAAACAACATAGTTAGAAGTATTGTTTATATAACCTGCTGTATCTTCCTGCATATATTCAAAGTCACTCAAATCCTTTGACATAGAGTAAAGAGCCCCACCATCATTCAAGTTACTAAAATAAATTTTATCGTCATCTGCACAGAAAAGACCATTATTATACAAATTGCAGGCCGTATTTCCAACAGCTCCCTCCAGATTAGGCACAACCCTTCCCGAGAATTTTGCCGTTACAAATACAGCAATAATTGCTGCAACTACCAAAAATAATAATATATTGGATTTTATAGCACCTGTTTTCCTCTTTTGCATACAAAACCTCCCTGTCACTTACTATTAATAATTATACTTGCCTTTTGTCTCTATTTCAATATAATTAAATGTTAATAATAGTATTTAAAATATGCCGGGATTTCTGAAAGGATGAAAATGATAGATTTAAGCATAACCAGAGATAAGATTGACGAAATAGACAAGCAGATTATTTCACTCTTTAACGAGAGAATGAAACTTGCCGATGATGTTGCAAATTATAAAATAGCTACCGGAAAGCCTGTTTACGATGCTGTCCGTGAAAAAGAGAAACTTGAAGTAATAGAAAGCTTTGGAAGTGATGATTTTGGGAAAACCGCTCTTAGGGAATTATTTTCACAAATCATGTCCATAAGCCGCAAATATCAATACAGAAAAATCGCCGATACAACTGCTTCTTCCCATTCAACAACATCCTATTCTGCCGATAACATAGGTTTCTTTGGTGGAAGCGGTACCTATACCGAGAGAGCTATGAAAGATTTTTTTGGCAGCGATACAACGGCAAGGGCTTTTGACAGCTTCAAAAAGGTTTGTGAGGCTGTCAGAAACGGAAGTATTGAGTACGGAGTGCTTCCTATCGAAAACTCTACTACAGGAAGCATATCAGATATTTACGATTTACTTATGGAATACAAGGTTCATATCCTAGGTGAGGCAATTGAGCCTATAGATCATGCCCTCCTTGGCTTACCCGGTGCAGCTTTGGAAAATATAACAGAAGTTTACAGCCATCCACAGCCACTTCTCCAGTGTTCAAACTTCCTTACAAAATATCCTGACTGGAACAGTTTTGCCTATGGAAGCACATCTAAAAGTGCAGTCAAGGTCAAAAATGACGGAAAATTAAATCAGGCTGCTATTGCAAGTAAGGCAAATGCTGAATTTTACGGACTAAGCATATTAGCGGAAAACATTGCAAATGATACTCTTAATGCTACCCGCTTCATAATAATTGGAAGCGAGGGCAGCTATCTCGAAAATGCAAATAAAATCAGCATTAGTTTTGAAATACCGCATAAGACCGGCTCTCTTTACAGCATCCTTTCAAACTTCATTTACAACAACATCAATATGACAAATATAGAGTCAAGACCCATACCTAAAAGACGCTGGCAATACCGTTTCTTCGTAGATTTTGACGGTAACTTAAATGATGCAGGCGTAATAAATGCAATTACAGGACTTAAGGCTGAAGCTGACAGCTTTACTTTACTCGGTAACTATGTTGGGGCTGATAAAAAGTAAATACTAAAAAAAGAAAGTTATATTTGACAAAAGACTGTTCTCTAACATTTTAACCGTTACAGAGCAGTCTTATTCATTCTTTGTATCTACACTACCTTCCCTTTCTTTTATTTTTAATTGTATCCACTATATGCCTAATCACTGCTGCCGGATGATGTAATAATAATCCCGGACCTGAAAAACGCATTACATCTTTTATTTTCTCTCTCATCAGAGGCTTGTAACAATGTGCTTTGCAGTTTGAGCAAAAGGTCTTTGTCTCCATAAAAGGGCAGTGCTCAATACGATACATTGTATAGTCGTATAGTTCCTGACAGGAAGGACAAAGCCTTTCTCTGCCCCCGTGTTTCTTTTTACAGTACCACTTTATCATAAAAGCGACTATGTCTTTATCATTCTGCCTTTTCTTTGCTATCTTATCCATAAAACTTTACCTTCCAAAATTCATACTTCGCCTTATGGCTTGATTTCGTTAAGTGTTCACATTTCTTCATAAGTACTAAGCTCAGTCTTCACATTATATCATACTTATCTAAAAACTTCACAGCGGATTTTCTTGCCTTTTCTACCTTTTCATCATCCGTATTATCTATATCAGATGTTCGCAGCCAGCACTTTCTAAACAAATTCTGCGCCGCTTCTATCATTATCGCAAAAGCCTCGATATCTTTCTCAGTTTCAATAGCTTGCATAAATGCTCTAGCTGATATCTTGCATATTATCTCTGTCTTTACCCTATGAAATGACATTTGCATAAGACTTGAAGCGGACAAAACCCTGCAAAGCTCATCTTCATCAGTAAGCATCCGCTTTGATAAGATATCTGCTTCTCTCTCGGATCCAACCCAGCCAAAGGCTATGATTACCTTCTGCCTAAGCTTACTATCCTTTGTTGTTAAAAGCAAAGCTAGTATAGGATTTAATCGATCACAAAAATCTATGTAAAAATCTCTGTGTTTTATTTTAGAAAGATTTTCCGCCATCAGATAAGCTAAATTTACCTTTTCTTCCTCATCCTCAGATTTATCAAGTTCACAAAGCAAAAACTCAAGTCCTTCTTTTCCATGTCTGTCAAAACTTCTTGATATATTTAATCTATTGCCTTCTTCCCGATCTTTACAAATGAGTTCATAGTGATAGGCAATTTCCCTGCTATCCCCTAAGTCAGCTATAAATCTAATTCTCTCTGCGTCCGGGAAATTCTGCTCTGCCAGCTTATTGTAGGCCTCCTTTAATTCTTCAAGTGTTAGATTTTCTCTGCGAAGCCTTTCTGCTTCTATCTCATGTATGATTATATCTGTTTGATTTGACATTTTTGTGTCTCCTTAATTTCAATCTATAACTTTATTTCGCCTTATTCCACCGATTTCTAAAACTTCTTAATAATAAAAATCCTTCTCTTTTTAAGCACAACTGTTCTCATTATTCCACCAAGTTTATAAAAAAACCGCACTAAGGCTTTCACTCATTACAATTCCCCTTTTAATTATATTATATAATTTTTATATATGTTTTTGTATAGTATAATAAATAGATTATACTGTTTAATGCATTAAAAGCCAATGTAAATAGACATTTTTGCTTTGTTTTATAATTTGAAAAAAACTAATCATTCAAACAAAAAAAAGACCGTCCACAGCTATCTTTTAGCTATGGAGCAGTCTTATATATTACATTTTATTTAGTTTAATACACATGACACCAATTACAAATTCTTCTAACTAATACAACTTCGCACCAGCAGGTATCCTGTTATCTACCATAAGAAGGTTAAGTCTCTCCTCACCCTCCTCACTATGTATAGCTGATAGGAGCATACCACAGGACTCAATTCCCATCATAGCTCTTGGAGGAAGGTTGGTAATGGCAACAAGTGTCTTTCCAATTAACTCCTCAGGCTCATAGTAGGCATGAATACCGCTTAAAATTGTTCTGTCTGTGCCTGTACCATCATCAAGGGTGAACTGTAACAGCTTCTTGCTCTTAGGTACTGCTACACAGTCTTTTACCTTAACAGCTCTAAAATCAGACTTACTGAAAGTCTCAAAGTCCACTGCATCTGCAAAAAGCGGCTCTATTTCAACCTTTGAGAAATCAATCTTCTCTACAGGCTTTGACTCTATGCTCACTGATGAAGATGTCTTCTTATCAGGATTAAGGCTCTTAAGTGTAGGGAATAAGAGTACATCTCTGATTGAGGCTGAATCGGTAAGGAGCATTACAAGTCTGTCTATACCGTAACCGATGCCGCCTGTAGGAGGCATACCATACTCAAGTGCTGTAAGGAAGTCCTCGTCAGTGTGGTTTGCTTCTTCATCACCTGCTGCAGCAAGTGCATCCTGAGCAGCAAAACGCTCTCTCTGATCGATAGGATCATTAAGTTCTGAATAAGCATTACACATCTCCCAAGTATTGATGAAAAGCTCGAAACGCTCAACTCTATCCTCTGCTCCCGGCTTTTTCTTGGTAAGAGGTGAAATCTCAATAGGATGATCCATAACAAAGGTAGGCTGTATCATCTTCTCTTCGCAGAATTCCTCGAAGAAAAGGTTGATGATATCACCCCTCTTGTGATGAGGCTCGAAAGCAATATTCTTCTCCTTAGCTATAGTCTTAGCTGCCTCATCTGTAGTGATTTCACTAAAATCAACACCTGAATACTCTTTTACCGCATCAAGCATAGTTATACGCTTAAATGGCTTGCTAAAGTCAAGCTCTATTCCATTATAAGTAATAACAGCACTTCCACAAACCTTCTCAGCAAGATATCTAAACATCTCCTCTGTGAGATCCATCATACCATTATAATCTGTATAAGCCTGATAAAGCTCCATAAGTGTAAATTCAGGGTTATGCCTGGTATCTACACCTTCATTTCTAAATACTCGTCCAATCTCAAACACTCTTTCAAAACCACCTACTATAAGGCGCTTCAGATAAAGCTCAAGAGAGATTCTAAGCTTTCTTTCTTCATCAAGTGCATTGTAATGAGTGAAAAATGGTCTTGCAGCCGCTCCGCCTGCGTTTTCAACAAGAAGAGGAGTCTCTACTTCCATAAGTCCTTCTCTGCAAGGAAGGAACGGATTTCTTTAAGTATCTGTGACCTTTTTTCAAAAGTATTTCTTACATCCTGATTCATAATAAGGTCAAGATATCTCTGGCGGTATCTTGCCTCCGTATCCTTAAGTCCGTGATACTTCTCAGGAAGAGGTCTAAGGCTCTTGGTAAGGAGGGTAACTTCTTCAGCATGTACTGAAATCTCACCTGTCTTTGTCTTAAATACATAGCCCTTAATACCGATTACATCACCTACATCATATTTCTTAAAATCAGCATAAGCCTCTTCACCGATAGAATCCCTTGCAACATAGCACTGCATGCTTCCGTATCTGTCTGATAGATTGCAGAAACTTGCCTTACCCATGATGCGCTTAAACATCATCCTTCCGGCTATTGTTACCTGTTTGTTTTCTAAATTCTCAAAATCATTTCTTATGTCTACTGAATGATGTGTAACATCAAACTTGGTTGTCACAAAAGGATCCTTGCCTGCCGCCTTAAGTGTCTCAAGTTTCTCCTTACGGATTTCAACCTGCTCATTCGTGTCGAGTGTTTGATTTTCCTGTGCCACTATCTTTTCTCCTTATTTATGAATCTTAATTACCTTGTACTTAAGCGTTCCTGCCGGTGTATCAACTTCAACTATATCACCCTCTTTTGCACCTTTAAGGGCACTTCCTACAGGTGATTCATTTGAAATCTTACCTTCCAAGCTATTTGCTTCGGTTGCACCAACGAGTTTGTAAACTACCTCTTCATCATACTCCATGTCAAGAAGAGTAAAGGTTGATCCAATATTTACAGTACCCTTCTCAGCATCCTCCTCTAAGAATACTTCAGCATTCTTAAGTATCTTCTCTAACTCTTCTATCCTTGCCTCTATATCACGCTGCTCATCTTTTGCTGCATCATATTCAGCATTCTCAGAAAGATCTCCCTGCTCACGAGCTTCTTTGATTTTCGCTGCAATCTCACGTCTACGATTTACCTTGAGATGTTCTAACTCTTTTTCGAGTTCCTGCAATCCTTCGTATGTCATTACATTCTTCGCCATAATACCCCCTGCTTTAACCCCATCGGGGTTTAATTTTATGTATGAACTAACAAAAAAGCACTCCATACGAGTGCTTCCATTGTAACTGGGCTAAAAGGATTCGAACCTTTGATGACGGAGTCAGAGTCCGTTGCCTTACCGCTTGGCGATAGCCCATCAACAACGAAAAGAATTATAGCATAGTTAAGATAAATATGCAAGTGTTTTTTTTACTTTTCTTATTTTCAGAATTTTCTGTCACTTTTTATTGCCTTTCTTGATTTTCTGAACTCTTTTCGCCTTTATTTTACTATCAGGACAGCTGCTTCCATCCTTATAATTTATCCTTATACCAGGCTGGACATTGTAGCAATATACATTGAAAGACACCCCTCTTCCATTATCCTCTAAGGATTTTGCCTCCATCTGTACCCCCCTTGCCACCAAATCATTTCCCTTAAATATAGGCCTTACTCTATAAAGCACATGATTTCCAGTTGTCCTTACATAGTCTGCAACCTCGTTTTCAAATGGAAGCATTCCCTCAACATTTAGATATCTGGTTCCTGTAATCAGGTTTTTTTCATTTGCATTTTCTCCAGCTAACTGATAAGCTATCAAATGGCAGCGGTTATATAAATATCTATCCTTAATTATTTTTTCATATTTAACAGTATGCCATCCACTGGGTCTTACCTGTCCTATGGCTTCTCTCTTCTTGACAGGCATTATTTCCTTGCTTACATTCGCAATTGCAGGTCCACATCTTCCGTACTTGTCCAATTCACTGTATTCCTCAACCTTTTCCTTATCCTTATCAGAAAATGACGGAACATTTCCATTTATCCTAACAAAGGGAAGGCCTGAATATTCAGGAATTTTGCCAATATTAATCTTCTTATGGCTATCAGTTTCGGTATAAGACTGCCCACCAATAAAATATTTTATAAAATTAAAATCTTCAATTCTACCACCGGCAAGTAATAAACCAATACCCACAAGAAATAAAAGAAGATTCTTTTTTAACTTTCTTATACTTCTCATTGAACCATCTCCTATATAGCTTATATAAAGCAAACATTTGTTTGATTATAACAGTTATTATATAATTTTACAAGTAGTAAATGCACTGTTTTTCTATTTAGGCTATAATCTTATTTCTCTATCTTCTTTACCTCCCTGGTTGCAACTACTGTGACCCCTGTTCCTGCACAGTTTGTTATAACTATATCTCCTATCTTAACTGGAGCAGTGGCCTCTGCTTTTAATATTTCTTTCATACAATCAAATATTTTATCCTTAGGGACATCTGTCTCAGTCTTTACTGAAACTCTTGCAAATTCACCACCATTAACTTTTACAGTAGAAGTTACCACCCTCCTTGGGTTTGTTACTTCCTTCCTTGCATATACCTCACCACGCTTACAGGTATTCCCTGTAACCCTTATACTTTCATCATCCATAAGCACTGTCATCTGACAGCCCATTGGACAGGAAATACAGGTTAACTCTCTTTTTTCCATACTATACCTCCTCAAGACAAACTTTAATTGAAGTAATATAAGATAGTTTCATAAGTTTGTCTTTTTCCAAGATTATCTCTTCCATTTCCCCTGGTGCAATTATCTTTTTCTTTTTATGAAGAAGGCACTCTTTACCTGCATATACAGAAACAAATTTATCCCTATATACATCACCCACTCTAAAACGCACCTTCAAACTGTCTCTCATATCTTCAATATTTACTTTTTGTGGAACTGTGTACCTTACTCCTCCCTCAGTCTTTATCTCAATGTAAGTACAGCCTTGTCTCCTCTCGTTGATTTATGTAAGCCACTGCATTTTTACCTGCAACAGCTGCCTCTTCTGATACAAAGTCAACTAGGTCATGCACATGTAAAACATTGCCACAGGCAAAAATTCCTTCTACATTAGTAGAAAGTTTATCATTCACTATTGGTCCTCCTGTAATTGGGCTTAGTTCTACTCCTGCTGATTTTGAAAGCTCATTTTCAGGCAAGAGTCCTACTGACAAAAGCAAGGTATCACAGCTTAAATATTCTTCAGTCCCTGCGATAGGTTTTCTATCCTCCCCCACCCTTGCAATAGTTATTCCAGTTACCCTTTTTTTGCCATGAATTTTGACTACCGTATAGCTTAACCGAAGCGGAATATTATAATCCTCAAGGCATTGTACTATGTTTCTTTTCAGCCCGCCTGAATAAGGTAAGAGCTCAGCCACAAGCTTTACCTTGGCTCCCTCAAGAGTCATCCTTCTGGCCATAATAAGTCCTATATCTCCTGAACCAAGTATTACTACCTCTTTTCCCACCTGTTTCCCTTCGATATTTATAAGCCTTTGAGCAGTTCCTGCAGAATATACTCCTGCCGGCCTAAACCCCGGTATATTAAGTGCACCTCTAGGCCTTTCCCTACATCCCATTGCTAAAATTACAGCCTTCGCCTTAATAATTGTAAGCCCATCTTCCTCATTTACCATGGTTATTTCAAGATTTTTACTTATGTTTAATACCATGGTTTCAAGCTTGTAAGGAATTTTTTCTTCAATGACCCTGTCTATATAACGAGCTGCATACTCCGGCCCGGTCAATTCTTCCTTAAAGGTATGAAGTCCAAATCCATTATGTATACATTGGTTTAATATTCCACCAAGGCAGTTATCTCTTTCAATGATTAGAATATCTTCAACTCCTTCCTTCTTTGCCGATAAAGCCGCTGCAAGCCCTGCGGGACCTCCTCCTATGATAACTATATCTCTACATTCCATCTATCTCTCCTCCTCATGTGCCAAAATCTCGGAACCTGGTGCATTTTTACAAATCTTTTCCAATGGAATACCTGCATACTCCGAAATTAACTCCATAGCTCTCTGAGTACAAAATCCCGCCTGACATCTTCCTGCTCCCTGCCTTACACGCCTCTTAAGTCCATCTAGGGAGGTTGCTCCAAGTGTCCTTGTGATTGCATCTATAATCTCACCTTCACTTATTTCTTCACAACGGCAGACTATTTTCCCATACTTAGGATTTTCTTCAATTAATTTCACTCTTTCCTCATAAGGAAGCAGAGCTGCTTTTACTATCCCCTTCCTTCTTCCATTCCAATTAGGTTTTAAAACTGCTTTAGAGGCAATGGAAATCTTCTCTGCAAGGAATTTTCCTATCGCAGGGGCACTGGTGAGTCCCGGTGATTCTATTCCGGCTGCATCAAAAAAGCCTTTGCAGTCCTCTACTTCTCCTACAACAAAATCTCCCTTGGTTTCTGCTGCACGAATTCCGCAAAACGAAGTAATTATCTGCCTGAAAGGTACATCTTTCACACTCTTACCTGACATTTTCAGCACATAATCAAGGTCAGCTGCTGTAGTTTCATTTCCTTCTTTATCATTTATTTCTGTAGCAGTAGGTCCAAGCATGGGGTTGCCATGCACAGTAGGTGTCACCAATATTCCTTTTCCTTTCTTGCCCGGAAGTTGAAACACTGTATGTTTTACAAAACCGTCAAGCCCCTTATCAAGCAGACAGTAATCTCCCTTTCTTGGACTTATTTTAAGCTTATGTTCACTCACAAAGTTATGCATAACATCTGCATACAGCCCTGCAGCATTTACTACATATGTAGTCCTTATTTCTCCCCTGTTGGTTGAAATAACAAATCCCCCTTCAATTTTCCTAATATTTTTAACCTCAGTCAAAAACTTAAATTCTACACCATTATCGCAGGCATTTTCTGCCAGAGCTATATTGAGTCCAAACGGGCAGACTATGGCTCCGGTAGGTACATAGAGGGCTGCAGCTACATCTTGTGACACTTCAGGTTCTATATCCCTAGCCTCATCACCTTCAATAATCTTAAGTCCTTTAACTCCATTTTTCTTTCCTCTTTCAAGAAGTTCATTAAGCTTATATCTATCCTCTTCCTCAAAGCAAAGCACTAAAGAACCATTGTTTTGAAATTCAAAGTCCAATTCCTTTGCAAGTTCAGGCATCATCCTACTGCCTTCAACATTGAATTTTGCTTTATTGGTACCGGGTTTTGCATCATATCCGGCGTGTACTATACCACTATTGGCCTTGGAGGTTCCGGAACAGACATCCTCCTCTTTTTCAAGTACAACGATTGAAAGCTCATATCTTGACAGTTCTCTCGCTGCCGCAGCTCCCACAACACCTGCACCTATTACCGCTACATCATAGCCTTTCATCGTATTTTCCATAGAATTCTCCTTTAAATGATATGCATTTCAAATGATAATAAATTCTCTTGAAAGAGAAGCCCAAGTCAAATTTTTGCGGTTTTGACACTTATATCTTTATATAAAAAAAGAAAGCACACCAAAATAGAAGATTTCTCTCCTTCTTTGATGTGCTCTCTTTATCTCTGCACAAATTAATTCTATTAATTATAGTATAGCCCTTTTTCTCAAATAATTCAAGTCTTTTTACATTATCTCTGCCCTAACTTTAGGCTCGGTACCGCATTCAGAGTTAAATCAGCAATCTGTCCCTTTTTATAGTCATAATATGCCGCCGCCCCTATCATTGCCGCATTATCTGTACAAAAAATTGGTGATGGATGAAAAATTTCAAATCCATGTTTTTCACATTCTTGCCTCATCTTAGTTCTAAGTGCAGTATTCGAGGCTACTCCTCCTGCCATAGCAATCTTCTTAAAACCAAGTTTCTTTGCTCCTTCTATAGTATGGCTTACAAGTACTTCAACTACAGCCTCCTGAAAAGATGCCGCAACATCTGCCTTATTTATCTCTTCTCCCTTCATTTCACAGGAGTTTAAATAATTAAGTACAGATGATTTTACTCCACTAAAACTGAAGTCAAATGGGTTGTCTATTACTTTCGCCCTGGGAAAGTTTATCGCCTCTTTATTTCCCTCTTCTGAGATTTTCTGTATCTTAGGTCCTCCCGGATAGCCTAAGCCTATTGCTCTTGCCACCTTATCGAAGGCTTCTCCTGCAGCATCGTCCCTCGTTTTCCCAAGTACTTCATATTCTCCATAGTCCTTAACTATCACTAAGTTTGTATGTCCACCTGATACAACCAGACATAAAAATGGCGGCTCCAATTCCTTATTTTCTATATAATTTGCAGAAATATGCCCTTCTATATGATGCACTCCAATAAGCGGCTTATTATGTGCAAAGGCTATTGCCTTAGCTGCTGAAACTCCCACCAACAATGCCCCTACTAAGCCTGGTCCATAGGTTACAGCTACTGCATCTATTTCCTTCATAGTAAGCTTTGCTTCATTTAATGCCTCGTCTATTACTTGAATTACCTTTTCAATATGCTTTCTGGATGCAATTTCAGGTACTACACCGCCATAAAGCTTATGTATGTCTATCTGTGATGATATTATATTTGAAAGTACCTTCCTGCCATCACTCACCACTGCTGCCGCCGTTTCGTCACAAGACGATTCAATAGCCAGTATATTCATATTACTCCCCATTCTTCAAAATTAATATGCCTCACAAAGAATTCTATCTATGCAAGGCCATAATACTCCAATTAGACTTAAAAAGTTTTTGATGTTACTTCCCAAAAAAGAATCTTCCACCTTCCTTGTTCATCTTCCCTTAAATAATATTTATTATTGGTTTTCTTATGTCCGTTCCCCTCTTTAAGAAAATAAGATACCAAAAGATTACAGAACTTATAGCCTCCTCTTTCTTCTTTTTCTGCATCTGCAAGTTCCTGTACTCCAATATTAATTATGGTCACCTTAGATTTTTTATAACCCTCTATTTCCTTTTTCAATCTTTCAACATATGCATCATAAGGATTTCTTTTGAGCAGTTCATCATCAAATAGTTTTTGATTTTGCATGGCCAGAACTTTAAGCTGTTCATCTGTGAGATCCTCATTATAGTAACATTTTACAATCCTGTTATTTAATTTAAGCACTTCTCTGGCCGTTCCGGGATAATTTTCATCCAAATCAAGTTCCATAAGTTTCTCGACTTCAGTCTTACTATTTCTGGCCTCCAGCTTTTTTTCTCCAATATTTCTAGCCAGAAAAAATCCACCTACAATAAAAACCGCCAGGGCAATCATCACCAGCGTAACAACTATTGGATTTTGTGCTTTTTTATACATAAAGCTCCCCCTTATTTGTCATCATCAAACATCAAGTCTATGCTTTTTCCATCCTTACCTAATTTGACCTCACTAAATATCTCTTTCATTTCCTTAATATACTGCTCCGGATGTGCCATTGCAGGGCTATAATGCGTAAGCCACATCTTTCTGGGATTTGCTATCTTAGCCAACTCACAAGCCTCATGCATGGTCATGTGCTTCTTCTCTTTAGCTTTATGATCAGACTCGTGGTCTCCATACATCCCTTCACAAATGAACAAATCGGCATCAGTTGCCTTTTCGGCAATTATCGGTACAGGTCTCGTATCGGTACAGTAGGTAACCTTAAGTCCCTTCCTTTCTCCTCCCATAACCATATCAGGTGTATAGGTTTTTCCTTCATATTCAACCGTTTCACCTTTTTGAAGCCTGTTCCAACATTTTAGAGGAACCTCATTTTCTTTTGCCTTTTCAGGTAAAAATCTGCCCGCTCTATCCACTATTATATTATATCCATAGCAAATCACATTATGCTTTAGCTTAAAGGCTTCAATCTTCATTCCAAAAAAATCAAATACACCGCCATCTCCCTCAATCTCGACAAAGTTAACATCAAAGGGAAGTTCTTGCGCAATTATGCATAAAGACTTTATAACCCTCTCTATTCCTTTTGGGCCTAAAATGGTAATAGGCTCTGTTCTTCCCGAATTGCCAATGGATAGTAATAGTCCCGGAATCCCGGCAACATGGTCACCATGAAAATGAGTTATGCATATAAGACCTATGGGATTTACACTCCATCCCTTCTTTTTAACGGCAACCTGAGTTCCCTCACCACAGTCTATAAGTACACTGTTTCCATTATATCTGGCAAGCAGCGAGGTGAGGAACCTGTTAGGTAACGGCATCATTCCTCCCGTACCTAATAAACATATATCCAGCATTAAATCTCCTTAATCTCCAGTCATTATAACATACAAAAATCCGTATAAAGCAAAATATCGCCTCACTTCGACTTTTGTATAACTACATCATATCAGATTGTAAGCGACATAAGCAAGGCATCTTCCTTAGGTTCATCATAAAAGTTCGGACGGATTCCGTCTTCCTTAAACCCAAGCTTCTTGTACAGGCCTATTGCAGCCTCATTCCCTAATCTTACATCTAATAAAAATTTTGTTCTATTATCTGATTTTCCATATTCAATAAGTCTATTAAGCAAAGCCTTGCCAACTCCTCTTTTTCTGGCATCTGCTCTTACTGCAACATTGCAGATTTCAGCCTCATCAAGCACTCCCCAGTAGCCGCAATATCCTATTACCTCCCCATTTTCGATAGCACAGAAATAGTGTTTATCTTCACCTTCTACACATTCCCTAAATGACATTTCGGACCAAGGCAGGGAAAATATTGATTTTTCAATCTCAGCTACCTCTTTACAATGCTCCGGCTTTAACTCTACTATATCAAATACATCCATAGTTATTGTTTGATTCCTGTTTCTTTTTCATTTCTTTCACGCTCAGCCTGAGAAAGCCTAAGATATACAGGTTCATGGCTTTTAGCAGTTTCCATAACATCTCTATTATAATACATTTTTCCTAAAACTGCCACACTTCCTGCCTTTTGTTTTGAAATATTGGCAGGGGCGAAGAAATGAGGGTTTACAAGCCCTTCTTCAATATTATGCTTATATACGGGCACCCCGTCTCCAAGAAAAACTATTTTTTCTCCTGCAAATTCATTGTTAAGCTCAGATAAAAGTTCCTCCACAGCCAAAGCTCTCTGTTCTTTTAGCTCAGTAAATTCGCCATTCTTAAATGTATACAGTCCATTATAGGCCTGTTCTCTCCTTGCATCCATAATAGGGCAGATTATTCCGTCAAAAAACTGCACATTATAAGCAAGAGCCGCAAGAGTAGGCACTGGAATAATAGGCTTATTTAGACTATAGGCAAGCCCCTTTACAGTGGCAGAGCCTATTCTAAGCCCTGTAAATGAACCGGGTCCCGCAGCTATGGCAAATGCGTCTATTTCCTTAAGGTCAAGTTCAGACATCTTAACTATCTCACTAAGCATGGGCATAAGAGTAGTAGAATGTGTCTTTTTATGCTCAACAGTGTATTCAGCCACTAGAGTCTCGTCATCAACTATTGCAACTGATGCCACCAAGCCTGAAGTATCCATTCCTAAAACTTTCATTCTTCTATCACTACCCTTCTATATTCAAAGCCTTTTGCCAAATCTTTTTCTATTCTTATGTGTACTGCTGATTTTGGAATGAGTTCTTCTATCCTTGAAGCCCACTCTATGAGGCAGACTCCGTTTCCGTAGAAATAGTCCTCATAGCCTATTTCATCCATTTCAGATATATCGCCTATACGGTATACATCAAAATGATAGAGAGGGAGCCTCCCCTGTGTATATTCCTGAACTATGGTAAAGGTGGGACTGTCAATATTATCCTCTATCGAAAGTCCCACAGCAAAACCCTTGGTAAATACGGTCTTACCAACTCCAAGGTCGCCTTCAAGGCAGATAATTTCACCCCTATCTGCTTTTTCTCCAAGTTTCTTACCTATATCAAATGTCTCTTCCTCTGAATTACTCTCGTAAATGGTCATTTTTTAACCCTTTGCCTGTTTAATGCTTAGAGATATCCTCTTCTTAGGAATATCTACTCCAATAACTTTTACATCAACTATGTCGCCAACACTCACCACTTCAAGCGGGTGCTTTACAAACTTCTTATCTGATAATTCGGATATGTGAACTAAGCCATCCTGATGTACTCCGATGTCTACAAAAGCACCAAAATCAATGACATTGCGGACGGTTCCCTTCATAACCATACCTTCCTTAAGATCCTTCATGTCTAATACATCAGTCCTAAGGATAGGGGCAGGAAGATCTGCTCTAGGGTCTCTTCCCGGCTTTTCAAGCTCACTTATAATATCCTTAAGAGTAAGCTCACCTACATCTACCTTGGCTGTTAAGTCAGGATGCTTCTTAATCTCGACGGTTATGCCCTTAATTCCGCCTCTAAGTGCAGAAAGATCATAGCCAAGCGCAGAAAGAATCTCTTCTGCTGCCTTATAAGACTCAGGATGAACACTGCTTGAGTCAAGAGGATTGTCTCCATCCATTATCCTCATAAAGCCTGCACATTGTAAGAATGCCTTTGGTCCAAGCTTAGAAACCTTCAATAGTTCTTTTCTATTCTTGAATTTACCGTTTTCTTCTCTGTAGTTAACAATGTTTTTTGCTATAGTTCCATTGATTCCTGAAACATAGGAAAGAAGCGGAGCTGAAGCAGTATTTAAGTCAACTCCCACTCTGTTTACACAGTCTTCTACCACTGCGCCAAGGGCTTCTTCAAGCTTCTTTTTATTCATATCATGTTGATACTGTCCAACACCTATAGCCTTAGGCTCTATCTTAACAAGCTCAGCAAGAGGGTCCTGTAGCCTTCTTGCTATGGAAGCTGCACTTCTCTGCCCCACATCGAACTCAGGGAACTCCTCCGTAGCCAGCTTACTTGCTGAATAAACAGAAGCTCCTGCTTCATTTACTATGACATAGGATACAGGGAGATGGAGCTCTTTAATCATATCTGAAATTATCATTTCAGACTCTCTTGAGGCAGTACCATTGCCTACAGATATCAGTGAAATCCCATATTTTTTAACCAGATCAGCCACTATCTTCTTGGTCTCAGCCACCTTATTCTGTGGCTCTGTAGGGTAGACAACTGTAGTATAAAGCACCTTACCAGTCTCATCCACTACAGCAAGCTTACAACCGGTTCTAAATGCAGGATCCCAGCCAAGCACTCTCTTTCCCGTGATTGGAGGCTGCATAAGAAGCTGGGTAAGATTCTTTCCAAACACCCTGATAGCTCCATCTTCAGCATTTTCTGTAAGTTCTGCCCTTATATCATTTTCAATTGATGGAGCTATAAGCCTTGTATAAGAATCGGCCACTGTCTCCTTTAAGACTTCAGTAGTATATTTATTATCTCTAATTATAACTTTTCTACAAAGGTAGAGGAGTATTTCATCAACAGGGGCCTCGATTTTTACCGTCAATACCTTTTCAACTTCACCGCGATTAATCGCAAGTATTCTATATCCTGTTATCTTCTTTACAGGCTCACTAAAGCTGTAATAGGTCTCATAGACGGACTGTGCTTCCTTGTCTTTTGCTTCTGAAACTACATTTCCCTTGTCAAAGGTTATATTTCTGATGTACTTTCTATACTCTGCATTGTCGGAGATTTCTTCCGCTATAATGTCCATAGCGCCCTTGATAGCGGACTGTACATCAGTGATACCCTTTTCCTCATTGATATAGGCAAGGGCCTCTTCTTCAAGCGGTTTGTCTGTCTGCTGTAAGGAAATGATGATGGCAAGCCCTGAAAGGCCTGCTTCTTTTGCTATAGTTGCCCTGGTTCTTCTCTTTTGCTTGTAAGGTCTGTACAAGTCTTCCACAGTAACCAGAGCCTCTGCCGCCTCTATAGCCTGTCTTAGCTCATCAGTAAGCTTTCCCTGTTCTTCTATAAGACCTATAACCTGAGCTTTCCTCTCTTCAAGGTTGTTCAGATATCTAAGCCTCTCATCAAGATTACGGAGCACCTCATCATTAAGTGCTCCATGCTGTTCTTTTCTGTATCTAGCAATAAAAGGAATGGTATTTCCCTCTTCTATAAGCTTGATAACTGCATTTACCTGTTCCGTCTTAATACCGAGTTCTTCCGCAATCTTTTTTGCTATGTCCATTGTCTTAACCCCTCAATATATCATAGTTGAACTTCTACAAAGATATCGTATATTGCCTTAATTGCAAGCTCAAAGTCATCATTGTCTACTCCGATAATTATGTTAAGCTCACTTGAGCCCTGATCTATCATCCTTACATTGATGCGGGCATGGGCAAGGGCAGCAAATATTCTTCCCGCTGTACCCCTTACAGACTTCATGCCTCTTCCTACTACCGCAATGAGGGCTATACCCGATTCAATTTCTATAGAGTCAGGCTCTGCAAGCTTATGAATAGCCGATATTACAAGCTGTTCCTTAGGGGCAAAGGCTTTCTCTTCCACAAAAAGTGTCATTGTATCTATACCTGAAGGCATATGCTCAAAAGAAATGTCATTTTCTTCAAATGCCTGAAGCACCTTTCTGCCAAAGCCTATCTCCACATTCATCATATCTTTATCGATATTGATGGCAGAAAATCCCTTTCTTCCTGCAATACCTGTGATGACATACTTTGACTTCTGTCCTGTACTTTCAACTATCCAGCTTCCCGGATCTTCAGGAGCATTGGTATTCTTGATATTTACAGGGATGCCTGCCTTTCTAACAGGGAAGATGGAATCCTCGTGGAGGACTGATGCTCCCATATAAGAAAGCTCACGAAGCTCTTTGTAGGTAATAATATCAATAGGCTCAGGATTGTAAATGATTCTTGGATCTGCAACAAGAAAGCCCGAAACATCAGTCCAGTTCTCATATATATCGGCCTTGATGGCTCTTGCAACTATGGCGCCTGTAATGTCTGAACCGCCTCTTGAAAATGTCTTAATGCTTCCATCAGGCAAGGAGCCATAAAATCCCGGAATGACAGCATATTCTATCTTCTTAAGCTTCTTTGCAAGTATCTCGTTTGTCTTTTCAGAGTCAAAATTACCATCTTTATCAAAGAATAGGACAGTAGCCGCATCCACAAAGGTGAAGTCGAGGTATTTTGCCATAATAATACCATTTAAGTATTCGCCTCTGGAAGCCGCATAATCCTTTCCTGCCTTTTCCTTAAGGTTTTTCTCGATAAGGGTGAACTCATCCTCGAGTGAAAGCTCTATGCCAAGTCCTTCTATAATTTCGTTGTATCTTGACTTAATATCTTCAAATTCTTCAGAAAAGTCCTCACCACGAGAAGCCTTCTCCTGACATTTATAAAGTAAATCTGTCACCTTTATATCAGCATTGAACCTCTTGCCGGGTGCTGAAGGTATGGCATAATGCCTCTCCTTCTCAGACTTGATTATTTCTCCAACCTTCTTAAACTGTTCCGCATTTGCAAGCGAACTTCCGCCAAATTTTACTACCTTTAACAATTATTTTCCCTCCAAATCCATCTAAGCAAGACCTGTGTATTGCAACTTTCACATATTGATTAATAGAATTATCTGTGTCAAAAATATTGACACCTTATGATATAAGAGCATTGGTTTTACCTGCTCCTTAAAACATTTGCAAATACCACTTTATAAGCGTAACGCTTAATTGTAATATTTGCAAGATATTTTTACTAAAAATTAATTATTATTTTGTTTTTTACACTCAAATCTTTGGTTAGCCCTTCGAATTCAGCCTCAGTTAAAGGCGAGGTGATGAAGGCAAATTCTCTCACTACCTTATCAGATTTTACTTCTTCAATTCCTGATATCTTCTGCTTTGCAGCCTCTTTCTCACTCTCAGGAACTCTTACAAAGAACTTCTGCTTATACTGCCTGATGTCACCAAGAACAAGTTTTTCTTCATCCCAGTTGATATCAAGGTGTCTATCCTTATTTCTAACTGCTTCCACCACATCTGCAACTACAGCACTTGCAGTAGGAAGTTTGCCTGCTCCCCTGCCGTAGAACATAACATCATCAACCATATTTCCCTTTATTAAAACGGCATTGAATACATCTTCCACACTGTGGAGAGGCTGACTCCTGCTTAGCATTACAGGAGCAACTCTTGCATACACTACTCCACCGTCCTTCTTGCTTTCGCCTATTAGCTTAATAGTAGCATCTAAGGACCTAGCATACTCCATATCTTCCTTGGTTATATTAGAAATGCCCTCTACTGGGATGTCTTCAAAGTCAACCTGCTTGCCGTAGGCAAGAGAAGTAAGGATGGCTATCTTTCTACCGCTGTCGTATCCATCTACATCCGCACTTGGATTTCTCTCAGCATAACCCATAGCCTGCGCCTCTTTTAAGACTGTGTCATAGTCAAGCCCTTCTTTATCCATCTTGGTGAGGATATAGTTGGTGGTTCCGTTAAGTATACCCTGAATTTCAATTATTTCCTCTGCAGTAAGTGAGTAGTTAAGAGGTCTTATTACAGGGATGCCTCCTCCTACGCTGGCTTCAAATAAGAAGTTGACATTTTTCTCCTTTGCAAGCTTAATTAGCCCTGCACCATACTTTGCCACAAGCTCCTTGTTAGAAGTACACACACTCTTTCCTGCTTCAATAGCTGACTTTACAAAATCATAAGCAGGCTTGGTTCCTCCAATGGTTTCAACTACAACTGATATCTCATCATCATTTAAGATATCGTTAAAATCGTGAGTAATTAGCTTCTCAGCAGGATCTCCAGGCATATCTCTAAGATCACAGATTCTCTTGACCTTAATCTCTTCTCCTGCCTTTATTGCTATACTTTGTCTGTTTGTATTAATAACCTCAAAAACTCCCGAGCCTACAGTTCCATATCCTATAATTCCTACATTTACCATTCTTCACCTCTAATTTATTCTCTTGCGAGTATTTTCATTCTTCTAATTCCGTCAATTGCTTCTACGCTTGCCACCATATCAGTAACATCAGTCAGTCCGTTAAGAATCTGCAAGCTCAGTGACAAAGAAGCCAAGCCGTTAACCGGTATACTTTGGTGGATAGTCAGTATGTTTACCCCATAACGGGCTACCTCCTTAAGCACTTCGGAAAGCAGTCCCTGTCTATCCTCCATTTCAAGTAAAAATGAGATTGTCTTTCCTCTTGCATCTTCATGAAAGTAGTTAATTTCATCTTTGTACTTATAAAACGAACTTCTGCTTATGCCTACGGCCTCCGCCGCCTCACCTACAGTCATTACCTTTTTTGTTTCAAGCAGCTTCTTTGCTTCAACTACCTGTAATAAAACCTCAGGTAAAGCTCTTTCTGAAACTAAATAGAGTTTATCTTTTCCCATTTCTTCCACCCATATCAAAACTTTGTATGTCCTTAACGGTCATTTGTGTGTAACAGAAAGAATATTAACACAGACTACCATTAATTGCAAGTGTTAAAGCTAATAGTTTTATACTTTATTTTAGGGTTTTTACTATCAAATTTGCCATATGATTCATCTCCAACCCTATTTACCGTTAAAAGCCGTATAGTTCTGCAATCAAATTCCTGCTTTACCTAATTCGCCTCCTGTGACGAGTCTCATAAGTGAGATCTATATATCCGCCGCCGCACAATCCCTTGTAGATTATTCTATTAGATAGGGAATTTAATATTTTTCTATCTAAAAAAGCCAGCACAGGAATATCTCCCATACTGACTTATAATAATTAATCTTCTTTTTTAATGCTCTTCCATTTTAGATATGCATTGATAAAAGGATCAAAGTAGCCATCAAGAACCGCCTGTGCATTGCCGATTTCCACATTTGTCCTATGATCCTTGACCATTGTATATGGCTGAAGCACATAGGAACGAATCTGGCTGCCCCAGGCAATGTCTTTTTGCTCTCCTCTGATACCCGCTTCCTTAGCCTCATTTTCCTGCTGTTTAAGCATATAAAGCTTTGCCTTTAACATCTGCATAGCCTTGGCTTTATTCTGGAACTGAGAACGCTCATTCTGGCAGCTTACTACTATTCCCGACGGGAAATGTGTAATTCTAATCGCAGATGAGGTTTTGTTGATATGCTGTCCACCTGCACCGCTTGAGCGGAAGGTATCTATCCTTATATCATCATCTTTGATTTCGATATCTATATCATCTTCAATATCCGGCATTACATCACAGGATACAAAGGAGGTCTGCCTCTTTCCCGCAGCATTGAAAGGTGAAATACGAACCAAACGGTGCACTCCGTGCTCACTCTTTAGGTAGCCATAGGCATTAGTCCCCGTAATTTCAATGGTACAGGACTTTACTCCGGCTTCTTCTCCTGCCAGATAGTCGATAACCTCTGTCTTATATCCCTTGCTTTCTGCCCACCTTGTGTAGGCTCTCATAAGGATGCTGTCCAGTCACAGGCTTCAGTACCGCCTGCACCCGCATGTAAGGTGATAATAGCATTATCTTTATCATAAGGACCGCTTAGCAGGGTTGAAATTCTAAGAGAATCAAACTCTGTCTTAAATCTCTCAAGTTCGTCTCCTATTTCTGATATCATAGAGGCATCATTTTCTTCTTCTGCCATTTCAATAAGTGCACCTATGTCATCAAAGAGCCCCTGCAGCTCGTCAAAGCCTTCTATATTATTTTTTAAACCTGATATTTCAGCCATAGTAGCATTTGCCTTCTCGGCATCGTCCCAAAATCCAGGTTCGGATATGAGTCTGTTTAACTCCTCGAGCCTCATCTTCTTGCTCGTTAAGTCAAAGTGAATCCCTCACTTCGACTAATGGCTCTGCATAAGAGTTTAATGTAACTTTGAACTGGTCTAACTCTACCACTATCTCACCACCTTTTATTTATTATTCACAAGAAAAGATTATAACATAGGGCAGTATGGGTTGGCAAGGATGTAAACGGGTTGTTGAATATTTTATTCTCCAAGTTTACATCCCATTAAAGTCTTACCGGTATACCCCGTGGCCAGCATAAAGTACATTAAGCCCATTCCTATGTACAGCCCCACCAGCCCCAGTTCAAATACGGATATTGCAAAATAAATTACTATACAGGATAGTAATGATATTATGGTAGAGTATTTTAAAATCCAAGTTTCATACCCTATACTTTGTAAAGTGTATTTGTAAACCTGGCTTACTGCATTAATTAACTGAATTAATAATGCAAAGATACATATCCCATATGCTTCAGTCAATAATTTAGAATCATCAGTAATAATCCCAAGTATATCAGGAAAAATAAAAATAATTCCTGTCAAAGTTAAAATAATGAATAAACTACATATGACCGCTGTCTTTGGATATCGATTTATTTCAGTATTTGATTGATTATTAAAATTTTGCGATACCAAAGTCATTGCGACTCCACCATAAGAATATGCAGGAAGTATGATAACTGAAGCGACTACTTCAAGTAAATTGTATACAGCAATAGAATATGTATCCAATCTTGTTACGATTGCTGTAATAAGCATAACAAACAGAGTAGACTCAACAAAATCCTGTCCCATAATAGGAAAATATAATTTCATCATTTCCTTTATTTCATTTAGTTTTATCATAAATCTGAAATTAACTGTCTTATGCCTTTTGAAAAAGAAAATAAATATTAGTACATTCAAAGCAAGCCCTACAACAGTTCCAATTGCAGCACCCTTCGCTCCTAACCTTGGCATACCAAATTTACCAAACACGAGTGTATAATCAACTATAAAATTCACTGTTAAAGAAATTAGATTTGCTATAAGGCTTATATTCGTTTTTTTCAGATTTTTAAAATATGATGTGAATAAGAATATAAGCATGTTTAGCCCTAATCCCCAACCCGCTATCGCTAAGTAATCATAAGCATATTCGTGCACTTGTCCTTTCAACCCATAGAATTCTCTTAAAAACCAACCTCCAAATACTATCGAAATAATACCAAAGCCCATTCCTATAATTAACGCAAGACTAAAAGCAGTCGAAAAAATCTTGCCTTGTTTAATATTATCTGCACTACCTATGGCTTTCCCAAAAATAATCACAAAAGCTACAGATAGTGCTCCTAATGTTCCCGTAAGTAAATAAATCAAATTAGCCACTACACCAACAGCTGCAAAGCCTTCTACAGATAGTCTTCCTATTATTGCTTGGTCGGCAACACTAAATATCATTTGCACAAATGTACTGGCTAATACCGGGAGTGCCATAGTATTCATTGTTTTAATTATTTCTTTGTCCGGCATTATTATCTATCTCCTCAATGTAGGTTTTATCTTATCGTATTCTCCTTATTATAAGCGCATAATCTAAGTATAATAGATAAATTTTTAAAAACCATACCAAAAGTGGAAGTTTTTTCTGTAAATTGATATTTTCAATGTAGCTCCTCCCCATACCACTTTTGAAAAGCCCTCTTTAAAGGGGCTTTTTGTCTTTCGCTGGCCTTCATCAAACATCTAATTCTATAGCTCTGAATATACTTTGACTTACTCTTCGTGTTATCCCCTGTCATTCTATCTAAGGTATAAGTTTTTTCTTCAAGTAAAAATCCTAAAAAATCTCCCCTCAGCGAGCTAATAGAATAGTTGATTGTCTTATCTGCGTACTGTACCGCCTTTTCAAAATGATTTGTTTCTTCATAAGCCGAGCATAAGGTAACACAAAGCAACGCCAGAGGTATATAACGATATTTCATATTAACTTTACTTCTTTCGTAAGCCATGACAGTTTTTTCAAGCAATTCTATACTTTTATCAGTCTCACCAATGGCTTCATAGCAGACTGCTATACCATTGATTATAATAGCTTCTGCTCTACTGGGCACAAATCTACCGACATTATCAAGTCCCATTTCTCCTCTTATTATACTAAAGGCTTTTATTAATCTGTCTGCTACTTCATTAACATCACATTGCCTGATTCTTAGATCAAATAGTGCAGACATATACTCTACATATTGCCTGTTCTTCTTATTATCTAAGGGTATCCTCTGCTTTAATTCGTTAAACAGGTGCTCTGCTTCCCCATACTTCTGAAAGGTAGTTAGTTTTGCTATCTCCCTTTCCATATCAAGCAAGCGGAAATCATCAGTTATAATCCTACTTTCTACAGTCTCTGCCTCTATATTAAAATAATCCAGTATTTTTTGTATTGTTCCCCGCTTAGGCTTAGCCCTACCACATTCTATCCTTGAAATCGTCTTAACATCTATATCCAAATCATCTGCAAGATTTTGCTGAGATATGCCTCTTATCACCCTTTCCTGCTTAACTATCTCTGAAATAATATTCACATTTCTCTGCTTGTATCCGGTAAGCAAATTAATATCCTTAGTATTCCATTCAAATCCATATTCTACATATAAATCTTTCAATGCATCCCGCATCTTCTTGTAATCCTGGTACAATGTTGTATTTATGTTTTTAGATATGAAAAGGATATTCTCCAAAAGCTTTGATATATTTAGCAAAAGCCCGTTACCTGTAAGCATTTGCTCAGCCTTTAAGATAACCTGCAAAGCCTCATCAGGTCTATTATTTTTCATGTAGCTGTTTCCTACAATCAATGAAATCCTGCCATACAAATTGCACTTTATCTCCTCATCGTAAAAATGCCTCTCAATGTAGTTAAGTATGATAATGCCATATGTTTTAAGCAGATTCTCACCCAGCTTTTCTTTATTATTAAGATATAAAGTAAGCAGTATTAGCTCATTTTCTGCTAATAGATAGTTCTCCGGTTTCTCCAAAGAAAACTCAGGCAGGGTTAGTGTTAATGCTTGATAATAACTTCTGTCAGCCTCTATGAAATCACAGTATTGTTCTTCAGAGATAAATCCTTTTATCATTTTAATAAACTGCAAGTGTAAAGGGCTTTCTATGTCTGCTAATGCTTCGTACTCCGCAAGTAGTTTAGCTGCCTCGTCATATTTTTTATTTTCAATGGCTCCAGTAAGCCTTTCTCTTAGTTCATACAATTCATAGTCCTTTTCATCCTGTATAAGCTCAACCTTATTGTCAGACCTGCCTAACCTGCTTACAATCATATCAAGCACAAAAAAGTCAGCCCCTCTTTCCCCCGCTTCAGTCCTTCTTATAACAGACTCTGAGCAGACTCCTTTCGCTAATTTTTCTATGCTAATGTCTTGTTTAACACGCTCATATTTAATAAGTGCCCCTATTTTTGCTATATTCATAAATCCCTCATACTCTGATTAACTTAGCTTCTATACCTCTCACGATTAAGAACTCTATTTAATGATACAAGTGTCAAAAGTATAAAAATTCGATGCAAGCTTGCTTGCAAGAGAATTTATTATCTTTTGGCACGCAAAAAATATGAGTAAGTAGCCATTTTTTGCAAAAAAATGAGCGGATTACGAATATTTTTGCAAGGATTGCGAAAAGCGCAGCTGTAGCAATCCTGTATCAATGGGTGTCAAATACTTTTGACACCCACATCATTTAATATAATTCTTAATCTGTTACCTGCCATTATACATGAAAATTAGCCATAATACAGCCTATTTTATTACTTATTATGTTCAGAATTTGGGTCAAAAAGCTAAAAATAATATTAAATTGACAATAGTTCGGTAAACCGATATACTGTATCAAAGGAGGGATATACTTATGATTATTAATGAATTGCTTAAGAGAAAAAATATTTCAAGATATCAATTAAGCAAAGACAGCGGAGTCGCAATGACTACTATAGCAGATATATGCACTGGAAAGGCCAAGCTTGATAAATGTAATGTTGGCACCTTATATAAGATTGCAAAGGCACTTGATGTTACAATTGATTATTTACTAGAAAATAATTATGTATATACCGAGGATTATATCTTTTCTTTTGAGACTTTTAAGAGCAATACCTGCCATCAGGTGAAAGACCTGGGTGATATTGATTTTATCATTGAAACTCTTGAAACTGATAAAATTCGTCAATTATATGATAAGCATCAATATAGAGAATCCCTGTATCTCTTGGCTATGGTAGACTATTTGTCGAGATTAAATGATATTCCAATATGTACAAATTATAATGATATTCGGATTAAAAAAACCGTATTTTTGCATCAGGAACTATTTTTATCTTTTGCAGCTTTAGGAGACGAACATATAAAAAGATGCAATAGAAAAAGGCTATTCCAGAGTTTATGCGATTCAATATTGTAGAAAGCGAGATACGGAATGTGTTAATAAACCTGAATCTATTTTTGAAAAAGATGATTTAAAAGCGTTTTACGAACAATGTATTAAACTTGAATTTGAAAATAAGGATATTCTAATAGAATTTAATGATAATTATCCCGAAGTATTAAATGAAAATAATATTTCTGATATATTAAAAATTGCCAGAGAACGAAAAGAAAAAGTAAAGGAGCCCTCCATGTCACTTGCAACACTCAATGATAATATAAAAAACCGTGCTTTCAAGCACTGCTACCTGCTATTTGGCGAAGAGCCATTTATGATAAGGCATTATAAAAATGCCTTAAAAAATGCTGTGCTTGGCAACGGTGATAAGATGAATCTAAGCACTTTTACGGGTAAAGTCACAGATATAAACAGTATAATAGAAATCGCAGAAACCCTGCCTTTTTTTACAGACTACCGATGCATACTAATTGAAAACTCAGGGCTTTTTTCTTCTGCTAACGAGTTTTACGACTACATTGATAAAATCCCTGAAAGTACTGTCATTATCTTTGCTGAATCAGAGGTTGATAAAAGAACAAAGCTATATAAGGCTGTAAATAAACTAGGCTCAGTGGTAGAATTTGAAATACAAAAAGAGCAGGACTTGGTTAATGTAATAATAAAGAAATTTGCTTCAGATAAAATAGTTATCTCCTATGACCTTGCAAAATACTTTGTTGCCCGCATAGGGACTTCAATGGATGAGCTTTTTAGTGAGGCTGACAAGCTGATTTCTTATGTGTATGAGAAAAGAACTGTTACAAAAGAGGATATAGATAATGTCTGTACAAGACAGCTGTCTGACAAGATATTTGACATAATGGACTACATTGGTAAAAAAGATCGGGAAAATGCAATTGGCTATTATCTTGATTTAATAGGCCTTCAGGAATCACCCGTCAAGATATTGTCTTTAATTAACAACCATTTTACAAGGCTTTACAATGTAAAAAATCTGGCTGCAGAAGGGAAATCCGGTGAAATAGCCTCCCTTCTTAAGTTTCCTCCTTTTTTTGTCAAAAAATACATAGAACAGGCAAATAACTTTTCCTTTGACAAACTAAAAGATGCCCTTGAATATGGCCTCTTTGCTGATAATGCTATAAAGACCGGAGAGATGAACGAATATATCGCTGTCGAGAGCATGATAGTTAAGTTCTCCTCTTAGCATCTCTTTCGATGGACACAATTTCCGCAATTATTATAATGATTAAGCCAAAATAACTCGCTCTTACTCCAAAATTATGACCAAGAGCCACCGCAAGAACCACTCCTGTATAAAAGAAGGTGAGGGATAAAAGGTAGAATCTTCCTTTTTCCCTATCTTCTTCTTTTCCAGTCAGATGATAATAAGTATATCCTAAGACCATCTGCTTTAGGTTATTAGTTGAAAATATAGTGGAGCAGTTGTATTTCCTGGTACCTGTGAATGTAAACCACTGCACTGATGACATAAAGAAAATCGGAAGTAATCCTAAGACTGCATCTTCATCAGCGGGTATAAAAGCAAGAAAAATATAGCCTATAAACAAAACACAAAAGGTATATATTTTAAGTACAAGTTTTCCAAGGTTTTGCTTAATCAAAACGCAGGAAACATTGCCAAATATGAACAAAAGTAGAGCTGCAAGCCTAAGTGCCACTTCCTTGTAGTCCCTGCCGAATATATTCAGTACTATCTCAATAAGGTTCCCTGTCTGAGCAGAGCCAAAGTTGCCTAGTCTTGTAAAGAGTGCATAGCCACCCATAAAGCCGCCTGAAACACATACAATGTAGTGCAATATTTCTTCTTGTTTCTCTGTCAAATTCTCCATATGAACTAATCTTCCTTCACGCTATGCTCTGCCCTTTTAGGATAAGCACTTTTTTCAAAATTGTAGTAGTCCTTGTTAGCAGGATTGGTTTTCCCGTATTCTTCGTCAAACTTTGCAAGTTCAAGGTCTCCAAGCATAAATGCCTTAAATGAGCCTGCTCCGGCAAGAGGACAGGCATCAAAATGATACCATTTATCCTTATACTTGATTAGGTTCCAGAAGTGGTCACTGCCTTTTCCATCTCTGGTAACCATGATATTTTCAAATCCTGCCCCTGTAATAAGTGCCTCAGATACTGCAAAGTAGGTAAAGCAGTCACCGGTATGTGTCCTAAAGCCGTTATAAGCTGCTTCTATCGCATTACTTTTATCCGAATACCCTGTGTAGCTTATCTTGGTATGGCAAAATTCAAATATCTTGTCAAGCTTCTCCAGTTCAGTCATATTCTTGTTAGTAATCTCAGCCAGCGTTTCTTTCACATATTTTTCCACTTCTTTAGCATGGCTTTTAGATGACTTCTTAACCGTTACCCTTACAGACTTTTCTGCCTTATTACCAGCCTTATCCTCAGAACGGTAGGTTACCTTGTACACCCCTTCTTTTCTGGGGTTTACTCCTGAAGCGTCCACCAAAAGGGCAGTACCTCCCGGCTGATTGTCCGCAACGCTTACGCCCTCCTTGTATGAGAAAGGGCTGCCTATGTATATGGTTAAATCCCTGGTTCCTTTAATTACAGGAGCCTTGGTGTCTTTTACTACCAAGGTAAGCTTAATCTCCTTCTCATTTTTCTTTACCAAAGCCCTTATAGGAACAGTATATTTTCCTGATTTTTGTAAGACCTTGTCAATGTTAAACTTTTTACCATAGGTAAGCCTAATCCCTGTCTTGTCTGATTTTATGAACTTATCAGCAGGCAGAGAGGTAGTTCCAAGTTCTACTGTTAGCTTTTCTCTTACATCTAGGACATATAAATGAGTTACTTCCTCTGATACATTACCTGCAATATCTGTGGCAGTCAAAGTTATCTTATATATGCCGGCTTTACCCTTATATTCTGATAAGCCGCTCTCCTTTACCTTGGTCTTTGTAGCATCCTCTACCTTCTCTATAAAGTCCTCTTTTTTACATCTATCTCCTGCCGCAATCACCACTTCCCTAGTAATGATAACCGGACTTTCAGTATCTGCAACAGTTAACAAGCTAGTATTTATATTGCCGTTCACCAAAAACTGCACAGGATATTCCCCAGGCTTATCAAGTGGGATATCCTTCATAGGAGTAACCATCCTGCAATTGATAAGAGGTATATGGTGGCTTAGCAAAAACTCATATATTCTGGGATTTTTATAAAAATCTGTCTGCTTTAGGTCAGGTATGCCTGCTTCAACAGTCATTTTAGGCTTAAGCGGTGCATTTATAAATACCGACAATCCCATTAAAATCAAGAGTATTACAAAACTCACTGCTGAAATAATCAGATTTCTTTTTAATTTACTCATAATCTTAGCCAATTACATCAGACATATTATACTTTCCTGCACTTTTACCCTTTAAAAACTTTGCAGCACTCATAGCACCTTTAGCAAATATGGCTCTGGAATACGCAGTATGCTTAATTTCAATAACTTCATCAGTTCCCGCAAATATAACTTCGTGTTCTCCAACTATGGTTCCACCTCTTACTGCTGAGATACCGATTTCATTTCTTTCTCTTTTCTTCCTTACCTTAGTTCTGTCAAGATTATAAGAAATGTCATCAAGTTCATCCTTCATTACATCAGCGAGTGCAAGAGCTGTACCGCTTGGAGCATCAAGCTTCTGGTTGTGGTGCTTTTCAACTATCTCTATATCAAAACCGTTCTCATAAAGAGTCTTTGTAACATTTTTAAGAAGTTTAAGAAGCACATTGATACCAAGTGACATATTGGCTGATACAAGGACAGCTGATACCTTAGCAAGTCTTTCAACTCTGTCAAGCTGAGCCTCAGACAGTCCTGTAGAACAAGCACCAACGGTGTATGAGTCTTTTCGCAGTAATCAAGAAGACTATCAATTGCAGCAGCAGTAGAAAAGTCTATAATTACATCTGCTGTTTCTTTTAATTCATCAAAGCTCTTGTATACAGGGTAGTCATTCTTAGCCTCACCAGAAGGCTCGATTCCTGCCACTACAGTCATTTCTTCATCCTTTGAAATCAATTCTGAGAGCATCTGCCCCATCCTACCATTGCAACCATGTAATATAACACCAACCATATTATTCTCCTTTTTCTCTATATTCTATGGAAACTACCTTATCCTTTGCAAATATAAAACTAAGCTCCATTACGCCTTTTTTGTAGACATATTCACTCCCTTTTTCTTTTTGCTCACCGTAGGTATTCTCAACATCTTCTCTGGTGCTGCCAATATATATACCTTCTGCTGTCTGTACGCTATCATCAGTTAACAGGATTGACATAAGCTTAAGCGGTTCTCTTTTGCTGTCAGAATGGACTGCGAGAGTAAAACCACTATATGTATATATCTTATCCTCTCCCTGCATAGCACAGCTTGGTGCCTCAAAGGTATCAGACTTTGCGTCAAGCTTATTTATACTATCTGTTGGATCTTCTCCTATGACAAATTCGGTATCATCTGCAATAAATACATAACCTTTGTCTTTTACCTTCTCAACCAGAGAATTGATATTATTCGCAAGTTTACCATCCTCTGGCTTACAGCCTGTAAACAAAGCTAATACTCCAATACATAGAAAAAGCATAATCATACTTTTTGTTTTTTTGAATTTTGGCATATTTTTCCTTTCATCACCTGCTTCCCTGACGCTTACTTCACCTGTAAACAGTGCTTCCTTACCACCTTCCTCATATTCTACCAGTAATCTTGCCTCATCGTCAACTCCATACGCTCTTGCCTTTTTCTTACCCTCAGGAGTGATAACAAAGATATCTTTATCTAATAAATCTGATACCTCTTATAGCTTTCCATAAAGCTATGCTCAGGCAGTTTCTCATAGTAATTAAAATAATGATTAACTATAGCCGCTGAGAGCCTACTCATTACTCCTTTTGGAGGTTCTTCATCATCATAGACAAAGCCTGCTATATCCTTTAATTCCTCCGGAATATTCTCCTCAGAAGGCTTTGTAATATTCACTCCAATGCCTACAACCGCATAAGAAAGTCTGCCATTTTCTACATCCGTAGCCGCTTCGGTAAGTATACCGCATATTTTTCTGCCCTCAAGGTAGACATCATTCACCCACTTTATACCAGTATCCCTTCCAGTGACCTCTCTTACCGCCTCAACCACAGCTACAGCCGCTATGGTAGTAAGGAGCATAGCCTCTCTATAGTCCATATCAGGACGAAGTAAAATACTTAAATAAATTCCATTTTTAGGAGAAAAGAAACTCCTTCCAAGCCTTCCTCTTCCCCCTGTCTGCCTTTTGGCAATAATAACCCTTCCTTCAGGTTCACCTCCTGCTGCCATATCCTTAAGTATGGCATTAGTTGAGGTGACCTCATCTCTTACTTCAGCTTCAATCCTAATCTTCCCCTTATAGCCATTTCTTGTCATAAAGACAATCCATAACACTCTTTGTAGAAAACACATCGATACCATTAACAAGCTCATAGCCCCTATTACTCACCGAACTAATCTCATATCCCTTCTCCTTAAGAGCCTTAATATGTTTCCACACCGCTGTCCTGCTAATACCTAGCATTTCCGCCAGTCTTTCTCCGGAAACAGCCTTACCCCTACTCTCCTCAAGCAGTTCAAGAACCCTATCCTCAGTCCTCATCTCTCCCCCTTCAACAAATATTGATAAGCATAGCCATATTCCTGTGTACTCCTAATTTCCTTAATACCTAACTAAGCAAGTCTTACTTCTGTTTTTATCTAAACTTCCCTAACCTATAATCAAGAATGTCCATACTTTTCCGTGTCTACCTCAAAATAAGTCTCCCATAATCCTGTTTCTCACCAAATATCCCCTGTGTTTCCTTAGTTCTCACCATCCAGCCCCGTTTGTAAGTGTGTCGGAAAGCGAATGCGTCCCCCTCAGCTCTGAGCTTTCCGACACCTTACAAAGGTAGGGGCGTCACTAGCATGCTACAGAGACACAGGCGTCACTAGCATGCACATACAGAAGAAAGGCTTGCGCATACTCGCAAACCTTTCCCCATACCACTTTTCTTCTTAATTCTTCTTTACACCCATCTCTACATTCTCACCGTTGATGTTCCACTCCTTAGTATAACCATCCAAAGAGCCGGTTACAATATCTGTAGCCATTACATCAGTAAGTATGCTCTCTTTATTCGCCTGCATAAGAGCCTCGAGCTTCTCATTACCTTTAGCATATACAGTAATCTTATCCATTACCTCAAAGCCTGCTTCCTTACGCATGGTCTGAATTTTACTTATAAGTTCTCTTACAAAGCCTTCTTCGATAAGCTCAGGAGTAAGTTCTCTGTCAAGAACTACAGTTATCCCATTTTCTGACTGAGTCTCGAAGCCCTCAACCTGTACAGCCTCATAGAGAAGGTCATCCATAGCGAGCTCTTCATCTATTCCACCTACATTAAGTACAGTCTTGCCTGTCTCCTTAAGCTCAGCCATAACCTTAACACCATCCACATTGGCAAGTACTTCTTTAAGGGCATTGAGTCTGCTTCCAAATCTCTTACCAAGAGTTCTAAGCTGTGGCTTAAAGGTGTAGCCGCTGAACTTACTTACATCATCAAGCATTGTTATATTCTTAACATTTAACTCTTCCCTTATGATATCCATATACATTTCAGGAAGAACATTCTTACCTGTTGCAAAGTTCACATACATATTGCCTATTGGCTGACGGTTTTTGATATTCGCCTCATTTCTGCCTGCACGTCAAGCACAACTATCTCAAGCACCTTTTCCATATTGTCCTCAAGTTCTTTGTCAATATGGCTTTCATCAACCTTAGGGAAGTCGCACAGATGTATGCTCAAAGGAGCAGTCTTGTCTATACTTCTAACAAGGTTCTGATATATCTCCTCTGTCATAAAAGGAATCATAGGGGCCGCAGCCTTGCTTATCTCTACAAGGGCTGTATAGAGAGTAAGGTAAGCATTTATCTTATCCTGCTCCATTCCCTTAGCCCAGAAACGGTTACGGCAGCGTCTTACATACCAGTTACTCATCTCATCTACAAAGTTAAGGAGTGCTTTTGCAGTCTCAAGTATGCGGTAGTTATCAAGGTTCTCCTCTACCGCCTTTATTGTAGAGTTAAGCTTTGAAAGGAGCCACTTGTCCATAACTGCAAGCTTGTCATACTCAAGCTTATATTTGGTTGCGTCAAATTCATCTATATTAGCATAGAGCACAAAGAAAGCATAGGTGTTCCAAAGTGTACTCATAAACTTGCTCTGTCCCTCAGTTACAAGCTTATCTGAGAAACGGTTAGGAAGCCAAGGCGCGCTGTTAGCATAGAAATACCAGCGGATTGCATCTGCACCATGCTTTGCAAGTGCATCAAAAGGATCTACTGCATTTCCCTTTGATTTACTCATCTTCTGTCCGTTTTCATCAAGAACGTGTCCAAGCACGATTACATTCTTGTATGGCGCTTCATTAAAGAGAAGGGTGGACTCAGCAAGAAGTGAATAGAACCAGCCTCTGGTCTGGTCTACAGCCTCTGAAATGAAGTCTGCCGGGAACTGCTTCTTAAAGAGTTCCACATTTTCAAATGGATAGTGATACTGTGCATAAGGCATGGCTCCTGAATCAAACCAACAGTCAATAACCTCAGGTACTCTCTGCATTTCCTTGCCGCAGTCCGGACACTTGATTGTTACCTTGTCAATGAAAGGACGGTGAAGCTCAATATCATCAGGGCAGTTATCACTCATTTCCTTAAGCTCTGCCTTGCTTCCTATAACGTGTACCTTACCACAATCACAGGTCCAAGCAGGAAGAGGTGTTCCCCAATATCTGTTTCTTGAAAGTCCCCAGTCCTGTACGTTCTGGAGCCAGTCGCCAAATCTTCCCTTACCTATACTTTCAGGTATCCAGTTAATCTTAGCATTATTTTTAAGCAGGTCATCTCTTACGGCAGTCATCTTGATAAACCAAGTCTCTTTTGCGTAGTAGATAAGAGGACTGTCACATCTCCAGCAATGAGGATACTCGTGTTCAAACTTAGGAGCATCAAAAAGCAGCTTTCTATCTTCTAAGTCCTGAAGTACATCAGGATCTGCATCTTTAATGAATCTACCCGCAAATGGAGTTTCCTCTGTAAGCTCACCCTGTTCATTAACAAACTGTACAAATGGCAAATCATACTTTCTTCCAATTCTTGCATCATCCTCACCAAAGGCAGGAGCAATATGAACTATACCTGTACCATCTGACATAGTAACATAGTCATCTACAACTACATAGTGACCCTTTTTATTCTGCTTCTTTGCAGCCTCACCCGCACAGGCAAAAAGCGGTTCATACTCACGTTTTTCAAGATCTGAACCCTTGTATCTCTCAAGGATTTCATAAGCCTTGGTATCTTCAGCCGCAAGTGGACCAAGAATCTTGTCTAAAAGTGCTTCTGCCATATAGTAGGTATATCCGTCTGCAGCCTTAACCTTTACATAGCTCTCCTCAGGATTCACACAAAGAGCTACATTGGAAGGAAGTGTCCAAGGTGTGGTTGTCCATGCGAGGAAATAAGCATCCTCACCCACTGCCTTAAATCTAACTACAGCAGAACGCTCCTTTACATTCTTATAGCCCTGTGCAACCTCGTGTGATGAAAGGGAGGTACCACAGCGAGGACAATAAGGTACTATTTTATGGCCTTTATATAAAAGTCCCTTTTTCCATATCTCTTTTAATGCCCACCACTCTGACTCAATGAAATCATCATGATAGGTAACATAAGGGTTGTCCATGTCTGCCCAGAAACCAACAGTCCCTGAGAAGTCTTCCCACATTCCCTTAAATTTCCATACAGATTCCTTACATTTCTCAATGAAAGGCTCCATACCATACTCTTCTATCTGCTCTTTACCATTGAGGCCAAGCAGCTTTTCAACCTCTATCTCTACAGGAAGTCCATGGGTATCCCAACCGGCTTTTCTAGGCACTTTATAGCCCTTCATAGTCTTGTAACGAGGAATCATATCCTTAATTACTCTGGTTTCAACATGTCCGATATGCGGCTTTCCATTAGCAGTAGGAGGGCCATCAAAGAACATATAGGTAGGAGCATCCTTCCTACTCTCTATAGACTTTTCAAAAATCTTGTTATCATTCCAAAATTTAAGCGTAGCCTTTTCACGGTCTACAAATTTCATATCAGTTTTGACTTCTCTGTACACTATAATTTCCTCTTTCTAAAAAAATGTTAGGGGCAAAAGAACCGCCCCTAACATGGTAAAATAAATTTATGCTCTTGTCAATCTTTAAGGCTAACAATCTTAATTTTATTTTCACTATTTAATGAAGTCCTGTAAAATCATCAGGAGTCATGCCGTTTGACTGTGATGCAGGTACAATGTCTCCACTCTTAATTAACTTATATGCCTGGTCTAATTTTGCCCTAGTGTAAGAAAGAAGTTTACTCTTTCCATTACCCTTTGCATAACCTGTAGAATCGGTATCAGCTCCAAGCAGGGCATTTTCACCTTTAAACTTTCCTAAAACAATGTTTTCCAGCTGTTTTTCAACATTGTCATGCATATTTTTAAGTGCAGCTGTTAAAACAATAATTTCATTTTCATTTTTACTATCATCGAATTTATCAGTATCACAGCCTATAACCATAAGATTACTGTTTCTATCTTCTTTAACTGCATCAAATACCCCATCTCCTGCCTGTCCTGCAGCTACAAATATAACATCACAGCCCTTATCCAGAAGTTCCTTTCCTATGACCTTGCCCTTAGCAGTATCATCAAAACTTCCTATATAATTACCGCCAATATTTCTCCCCTTATCATCCACTCCTGCATAATGGACAAGTTCAACCACTTTAACTCCTGTGTAATACTTTTCATTTGCATAATTGACTCCCGACTCAAAACCATATTGGTAATTTACATTAGCAGGAAATGGCATTCCTGTAACAACAGATACTTTTTTTGTCCTAGATTCAAATGCAGCAGCCATCCCTGCAAGAAACCCACTCTCCTGATCTTTAAATCTCATTGCATATACATTTACAGACCACTTCTCTTCCATCCGAATCTGTAGGATAGCTGTCCACAAGAATGAACTTCTTTTGCGGAAACTCCCCTGCCAAAGTTCCAATCTTTGAGAACTGGAAGCCACAACAAACAATTACATCATAATCTTCTACTATTTCAGAAACTGTCTCCATTGAAGCTTCTGTATCGCCGCTTGACTCACGAATAGGAGTTACTTCCGAACCAGGATATTTCTTCAGAAATGCATTAATCCCATTATAAATATCTTCATTAAAACTATTGTCATCCACCCCATTAGGACTGGAAACAATAGCAATTTGAAGATTTGAATCAACTGAATTTTCATCTGTGGAGGATAAATTTTGAGCAGTCCTCTCAGTGGTACTTATAATACCCGTTCCACTGCAAGCCGTTAATATTATAGCTGATGCCACTATACCGGCAAAAACCTTAAAAATACTTTTCATTGTTTACCTCATCTTATGCTATTGAATATGAAAATAATCCACCTCTCATATTTAAATTTTTATTTTCTAAAACTATTATACACAAATTCATGAATTTTTTTCAACAATTGTGTTTATAAAATAAAAAAATTATAGACGATACCTACATATCCACCGCAATTCAATCTCTCTATAAGCCTTTTTGTTTAATATTAAATTTATGAGAAATTCCTATTAAACAAAAAAACATTCGACAACAGGGTGAATGTGTCGAATGTCATAACCATAATTTACAAACAGCATTTATACCAAATTATTCATGAAATATATCATTGATAATTTAGTTTTATTTAACTAGTTTAGCAGCTATTTCCGCATAGCTCTGACCTCTTTGAAATTCAAATGTTCCAATCCTTATTTTAGAAGCATACCCGTTGTTTACAAGATATTTATTAAATTTTGCACTATCATCTATCAGTCCTAGTGCCTTAAGTGAAGCTGATACTTTTTCAGAACTCATACCCGCTGCAACCGAAAAACTGACCTTACCACTAATAGCCTTAGCATTATTTATCTCTTTTGCCGGCTTCATCTGAGACTTTGTAACTATTTTTTTACCTTCGGTGTTCCCGGATTTGGCCTCCTCATTTTTGGTATCTCCGGTTTTGGCTTTATTATCTGTGGAATTTCCATCCTTGGTATCTCCTGCTTTGGCAGCCTTACCTTCGGTTTTTCTGTTTTCGGAAGTTCCGGCACTATTTCCTTTTGCATCTGAGGTTTTATTGGCCTTATCTCCCGTTTCTGTGGATAGTCCGGTATCTCCATTCTCTTTACTGGGTGTATTGCTTAATTTAGATGTTGTACTTGAAGTTTTATCTTTAATATCTGTTTTTTTGCCTGTTTCTTCTTCTATTTTATCTCCTGTTTTTTCATCCGGTTTTATTTCAGACTTTTCAGACATCTTATCCTTCAGAGAGCTAAGTTCTTTATCCTGAAATTCTCCTACTGTCATCATTCCAAGTTCTCTTGCCCTTGCTCTTATTTCATCATCACTAAGAACATTATCGGCCTTCCCATATACAAAGTACATAATAGCTGCAGCTAAAACCGCACCAATTCCTATACCCCTCAATAGATATTTTAATTTCACCTAAACATCCTCCATTACTTATCAAAAAGTCCCAATATCAATCGCACTTCTCCCTGTCCCATTCCCAGAGCCTTGGATATCTCAATTATTGATTTCCCCTCTTCCTTCATTTTCAATATCTTATCATTGGTAGAAAGTTCTGCTTTAGATTCAGATTTTACCTGAATAACCTTTACTTCCTTGATTTCATCTTGGTCTAACTCTATTTGTCATCTACATTTTGTATGGTTTCATCCTTTTCTTTCTTCTGCATTTGAACAAGATTATCTGCCTGTGTATTATCCACATTGGTTACATTTACAGATGCCGCCTTTACTCTTTCTATTCCTGTAGAAGCTTTCTCTGTTTTTTCCTGCTGCACAGGCATAGTTTTGGCAGGTCTTGCAATAACTGTCTGCCTAACTTCTTTTACCTTAACTATCTTGTCATCAAGGTCATGATTAAGTGTCTTAATGCGTTTTTCCTCATTTTCAAGTTCTTTTCTGAGTCCCTCTACTTTTGCAGAAAAATCTTTGAGATTATCACTCTTTTCATTCAACATATCATAAAGGAAAATTACCTCCTTATGATTTTGCTCAATTTTTTCAATCAATTGTCCACTCATTTCATTGATTGCAAGCATTTTATTATTTGAGATTTCTGAAAGGCGGTCATCACTTTCCTCTATCTTATTCTCTGCAATAGCTGACAGCTTGTCGGTAAAACCTTTTTCAACCTTAGACATTACCTTTTCAATGCTTTCATTACTAAGCACCTTGGCTCTTATTTCTTCTGCTATCTTTTCCTTTTCCTGACTATCAACTCCTGTATTTTCTTTCATCAGAAAACTCACTGCAACACAGGCAGCTCCAATTATAAGACATATTATAATTATAGTATCCATAAACCCTCACTTACAATTTTATATCGATTGTCCTTCCTGTAGTATCCCGTATTTTATCCGGCAAACCGGAAGATGAGCCTTCCTGCTTTTTTTTCTTTTTCTTTTTCACCGAAAAATACTCGTTTTTCCCCTTCTCTCTTGAATCAAAGACATCCTCTCTCAGTTCTGCGTTATCCGCTTCATTAGTTCTTGTAAGGTTTCTGTCTGCCTGTTCATTCACCTCTTGAGTTAAGAATCTCTGCTCAGCAGGGATTTTGTTTTCTTCATGAGTCCTATGAATAGATACTTCCTGACTTCTGTTTGGCATCATATAATTATCAATATTTTGAATAGGCATAACTTCTTCTCCAATTCTAATGCATATGTCTTGCTATGACATCAGCCCCATCCCTTACAAACCTTACATTCTTAATTATCTCTCGAATATAGGCTGTCGCATCTACAACAACTATCTTCACTCCCGGATAAACTGTATTACCAACTTCTATAACTCCACCATCCTGTTTCTCAATTTCTTCGTGCAGTCTGGTAAATTCTTCCTGCATAGTAACTATATTTTCACTGTCCTGCTTATATTCCATTGCTAATATTTTAAACTGTGCCAGTTTCTCCGGTGGCAGCTTTTCTCCATTATGAAGTTTTCTTGTATATAGTTCTATAGATTTGCTGGAAACTTCCATTCTTCGTATAGTTTCTTCTATTTTATCATTTAACTTCTTATACTTAACCAACAATGTAGGATCTACTCCAACCTCCATATTGGTCTTGGTTCCCATTTCTGAACCCGCATTTTTAACCTTTATAAGGGTTTCAGATCTTATTGTGCCACCATTTACATAGCCTTTTTTACTGTTTACTATTACATCTCCCTTAGCAGATACATCACTATAAATAATTGCATCAGCCATTACATAGCCACCCGAATTAACCGTAGTGTTCTCCAAGAATTTTGCAACCACATTTCCTCCGGACTTTAAGACACCCTTACCCATTCCACGAATCCCTCTTTTTAGGATAATCTGTCCACCGGCAGTGATTTCAACTCCCTCAGCAGTTCCTCCTATAATTACATCTCCGGCAGCATTAATCTTAAAGCCATTTATAACATTGCCTTTTACTTCTACATTTCCATCATAAGTAATATCTCCGGTAGAAATGTCCACATCATTCTTTACTACAAATATATTTGATACAGTAACCTTATTATCATTTTCCAACACAGCATGACCGGATATATCGCTTATTAAATGAAGGCCATCTTCAGATACTGAAATATCCCTTCCATGTTTGAACACGAGTTTTGCCACCTTTTTAGGTTTGATTAACTTTCCCATTACATCTACACCCGGTGTCCCCTCATCTTCTTTTATAAGTTCAGCCAGTTCATCCCCAGCAGAAACACTTGCAATTATATCCAAATCATAAAAATCTACAGTTCCATCTTCATTTTCCTTTGGCTTAGCCTGCAAATTTGTATTAAACTTATAAATAATTTCTGCATCATGACCTTCTACTACCTCTTTACCAACAGCCATAACATAGTCCGTACAATATTCTTTATTAGATATATATCTGTCTACTTCAGCTTCAATTATTCCAAATTTAATCCCATTAAATTCCAAATCTTTTAAGAGATCATCTTTATGCATCACTCTGCCGCCTGTAGATGGCGGTATAAATCTGCATATGGCTTTCATACCATCCTCTGAGACACTGACTATCATCTTTTCAGCTTCAGGATAAGTTTTTCTGTATTTGTCTTAAACACAAAAGGCTCTTTTGCTTCAGCTACAGCCTTAGAAAACTCTTTATAGTCAAGCGATATATTATGAGAATTAATATAGCTTGAAAATTCTTCAATATTCAACTTAGCTCCACCTTCACGCGGTGGAAAATATTTAATATATACTGCTTCCTTTATTAGCATCTGAAAAAAAGCATTTTTATAAACCATTCACTCTTCTCCTACAATCACATCAAAAATAGCTAAATCAGGTGTTCTTCTATTTGTATAATTTAAGTTTACGGCTTAATTACAATATTTACAGAACAGCAATAATTATCCGGTTACATTAGTCTTGTAAATACATCCATATAGTCTCCAAGTTTCTCTTTTAATTTAGTAAGAGCCTTTGTATGGAGCTGTGATATTCTTGATTCCGAAACTGAAAGTACCTGACTTATCTCTTTTAAGGTTAACTCTTCATAATAGTACAGGGCTATAACTTTTTGTTCTTTATCTGTAAGCCCTTCTATGGCACTTGCCAAAGATTCTTTTAATTCTTCTTTTTCTATAGCCTCATCCGGCTGTTCAAAACTGGAGATTCCAAGTTTACTTCCTGAATTATCTGCAACCAAATCACTGCCCTGTTCCAAGTAATCATCAAGTGAGATAACGCCTGACATTTTCACCTGGCTTTGCCAACCGAAATACTCATCAATAGAAATTCCAAGTTCGGCCGCAATTTCCTCGTCTGTCGCCATTCTTCCATACTTATCTTCTATCATGCGCTCTGCGGTTTCAATCTTTTTTTTTGACGTTGGCGCATTGTTCTTGGAATCCAGTCCATCTTCCTTATCTGATCAAGAATTGCCCCCTTTATTCTAAGGCTGGCATAAGTCTCAAATTTAACTCCTTTTACATAGTCAAACTTATCAATAGCATCTATGAGTCCAAATATCCCATAACCTACCAAATCATCATACTCTACATTATATCCAAGGTATACTGACATTCGGCCTGCTATTATTTAACAAGTTGAGCATATTCAAGAATTAATTTTTCTCTCAGCTCCTGAGTAGGTTTTTTGGCATACTGCTCCCATAATTTTATACCATTCTTTTCATCTGCCATAAAAAACTCTCTCCTCTATACGAAAAATCAATTAACCTGACTATCACTTATATCATTATCTTTATTTTCATTATCTTCAGTATTTTCTATGCTGCCTGTATCTTCGTTAGTATCATCATTTGTCTCTGTATCAGCTTCTTTCTCACCATATTTTTCCATAGCAATTATCTTAATAAGAGCTTTTCTTGTGAGACTGCCTATAATTAAAAATATTATTAGTACTGCTAACAATACTTCCAAGCTATACAGAGTTTCATACCTGTTATACAAACATATAAACATAGTAATTGCACCTGCTGACAACATAATTGCAGCAGGCAGATATCTGTATTTCATATTTCTTTACTTCCCTTACCGACAGCTTTAATTAAAAGTACACCTGTTTCAGAATAAAATTCTATAGTCCTACCATAGTTTAGTCCTGTGTCTGAAGCCACTATAGGTATGCCAAGTGCTTTTAACTTAGCCTTGACCGCATCAACATTTCTGTCTCCTACCCTAAGCATATCATTAGAATTGGAAAACACAAACATCTGTGCTCCACCTGCAATCTTAGCTATCATTGATGTTTTCCTTGCACCTAAAGCCACCATTTGTCTTAACAGTTCATCCAGACCAGTATCTGCAAATTTTGCTATATTGCTGTTGTTAGCAATTTTAGTACTGTCAGGAAGCATACAGTGCAACATACCGCTGACCTTTGTTGTCTTGTCATATATTACAGCTCCTACACAAGAACCCAGTCCAAGTGTTGTTAGATTATCCGGAGCTTTACATACCTTAAGATCACCCATTCCAACTTTAATCATTTTTTCCATAATAAACCTAATCCACAGGCAGAGTTTACTACCTGTGGCTCTCTCAAACTATTATTGTCTTAGAATCATAAACCAAGAGATGTCAATATTTTATTATACGAATCAATTGTAGGCGTAAGAATAAAATAGCCTGTCACATCATTATCATCTTCCATAAACTGTGACTCAATCAGCAGTGCCTTATCACCAAGTTTTCCAAACTCAATAGCAGGAACACTTAAAATCGCACCCGCCATATCAATGGATAAATATGGAATTGACTGATTTATAGTCAAATTAGTCATAGATGACAACGATGATATATATGCACCTGAAATAATGTTCCCCAGCTCCTTAAGTGCAGATAAGGACATTTCGTCAAGTTCTGCATCCTCAGCTGTAGTTCCTACAGGTCTTCCAAATAGAATATCTACCAAGCCAAATGCCGACTTAGTCTTCATCATAAACATCATCATTCCATTTATATCCTCATCAAGAGTTACAAGGATACCAACAACAATGGTTTCAGCTCCACCCATAATTTCGTGCAGTTCTTCAAAACTAAGAAGATCTACCTTAGGAACATTCATATCCACCTTCGTATTCAACATACTTGAAAGAGCTGTAGTAGCATTACCTGCTCCTATATTGCCCAGTTCTCTAAGGACATCAAACTGCATTCCGTCTACATTATTTAAATCAAAATTAGCCACTAACCTACCTCCGAAACTATGCCAGTTCTTTTTCTTTTTCTATAATTACATTCTGCATATTTAACAGAGAAATCAATGTATCATGAGTTCTTCCAACTCCCAAGAGATATTTTGCCTTCTCACCATTATTACTGTTAGAAGGTTTTTCGATGGAATCATCTGATAAAGTAACTACTTCCTTCACTTCATCCACAAGAAGACCTATAGAACCTGCTAAATCCTCTAACTTAATAATAATAATTCTTGTTGCATTTGTAACTTCATCTTCAGGGAGTTCAAATTTAAGCCTTAGACTCATAACCGGAATTACCTCACCACGAAGATTGATTATTCCCTTAAAGTAATGCTGAGACTTAGGGACTCTTGTAATTCTTGTCATTCTAACAATATTGTCTACATATCTTATATCTATTCCATATTGTTCTGTACCAAGCTTTGTAACAATATACTGTTTTGTTTCTACTTCTAAACCTCTATTATCCATGAGTTATACCCCTTTCAAAATCCGAACTAAAGTAATACATTCGCATCTAAGATAAGTGCAACTTCACCATCACCAAGAATGGTTGAACCACTTATCAGTTTTGGAGTATTGATGTACTTACCAATTGACTTTATAACTATTTCCTGCTGTCCTATAAGCCCATCAACTACAAGTCCTGCAAGTTTATCAGCCTTTCTTACAATTACTATTACCACATTGTCACTTGGGACCTCTCTCTCCGGAACATCGAGCAGAGTATCAAGCCTAATAAGAGGTATAACAGTTCCACGAAGGCTTATTACCTCCTTAGACTGAACATACTTGATGTCGCTCTTTGGAACTTCTTCTATTGTCTGAATGCTTCCAAGAGGTATAGCATACTTCTCATTGCCAAGTTCAACCATGAGAGCCTGTACAATTGCAAGAGTGAGCGGAAGCCTGATTGTAAAGCTGCTTCCCGCACCACGCTCTGTCTTACACTCAATTGTGCCTCCAAGTGATTCAATATTTGTCTTAACTACATCAAGTCCAACACCACGTCCGGAAACATCACTTACCTGGTCGGCAGTTGAAAAACTTGGTGAGAAAAGTGTCGCTATTGCTTCTTTATCAGTTATAGTATCAATCTGGTCGGCAGGAACAAGTCCTCTCTCAACCATCTTTTTCTTAACTTTTTCTACATTGATACCTGCACCATCGTCACGAACTTCGATAACTACATTATTTCCTTCCTGATAAGCATCAAGGAAGATAGATCCTACCTCCGGCTTTCCAAGACGAACTCTCTCTTCATTTGACTCAAGACCATGGTCAGCAGAGTTACGAAGAAGATGCATAAGAGGATCACCAATCTCATCTACAACAGTTCTATCAAGTTCAGTATCCTCACCAGTCATATAGAGTTCCATCTTCTTATCAAGCTTCTTAGAGAGATCTCTAATCATACGAGGGAACTTCTGTACAGTACTCTCAATAGGTACCATCCTTACCTTCATAACTGTTTCATGAAGATTTGTAGTAACCGTTCCAAGGTATTCAATCTGCTCATTAAAAGCAGACATATCTCCGTTATCTCTCTTGTCTGTGGCACTCATTGACACAAGACCGTTCTTTGCAATGATAAGCTCACTCACCTGGTTCATAAGGCTGTCAAGTTTCTCTATATCCACACGGACTGAGCGGCTTACAACAGGTTTGCCTTTTCCTTTAGCCTTTGCATCCTGTTTAGCTGCAGGGGCATTAGTTTGAGCTGCTGCCGGAGCTGGGGCAGCAGCCACTGCTGCTGCAGTTCCACCTGTTTCCTTAACCGGTTCTTCCTTTTTTGTCTCCTCAAGTTTTTTAGGCTCTTCGTTCTCTTTTTCTTCTATAGTCTCTAAGATTACTTCTTCTATTTCTGATACATTTTCTATAGCTGCCCTAACTTCATTTTCAGTCTCTTTGGTTAAGAAAATCAGACTAAAATCAAAGTCAAACTTTTCATCTTCTATTTCCTGAACTGACGGACTGGATATAATTATCTCACCAATTTCCTCCAGTGCCTTAAATACAAGAAAAGCTCTGGCAGCCTTAAGTAAGCATGATTCCTGAATGTACACTGTGGCTCCAAATACATTCATTCCTTCTTCATGTGCCTTCTTAATAGCATGTTCTTCAACATCTGTAAGCTTAATATCCTGATATTTAGCCTTACTGCTTTCTGCTGTTTCTGTCTCCTCTTCAGCAGCAGCCGCTGCAGCTGCTGTTGAAGCCTCTCCTGCTGAAGATCCCGCTTCAGCAGTTGCTCCGCCGCCATTTAAGAAACGGTTGAGTTCATTTATAATTGCTTCATTGTCATTATCACCTTCATCCGAGGTTTCCTGAATCAAATCAAGGTATTCCTGAATGGCATCAAGACCTCTAAAAAGAGTATCTACAAGGCTGTCATTAACCTTCATTTTACCTTCACGTACAGCAGAAAATACATCTTCCATGTCATGGGTAAGATGCTGCATTCTCTTAAATCCCATTGTTCCTGCCATACCCTTTAAGGAGTGTGCGGAACGGAATATTTCCGCAATTGCATCACTATTATCCGGTTCTTTTTCAAGAACCATAATCTGATCACTTAAAACCTGAATATGTTCCTTTGTTTCATCAACGAAAATATCCAAATATTGACTTGTATCCATTTAATGTACCCCCGTCGCTTTAACTATAGCATCAGCAATCTGAGCAAGCGGCAGCACTTCATCTGCCAGGTCCGCTTCAGCCACCATCCTTGGCATACCATACACTGTACAGGTAGGCTCATCCTGTGCTATAACATAAACATTGTTTGTTTGTTTCAACTGCCTTATTCCGGCTGTAGCATCGGCTCCCATTCCGGTAAGCACTACGCAGATAATCTTGTCATAAGCGCTACCCATCAGAGACTCATACATGATATCAGCACAAGGTCTCAGTCCCCCTCTTGGCGGATCCTTTTCAAGCGAAATAAAACTTTCACCTGCCTGTTCCTTAACTCTTAACTGATATCCACCCTTTGCCACATAAAGCTGATTTTCTATAATCATATCTCCATCATCAGCTTCTTTTACATTTACAAGGCTGGTTTCATGAAGCCTCTCAGCCAGAGACTTTGTAAATCCTTCAGGCATATGCTGTACTATAAGCATTGGTGCACCTAATTTGCGTGGAAGCATCGGAATCATAGCCTGTAAAGCCTTGGGTCCTCCCGTAGAACAGGCCAGTGCAATGAGAACCCTGCCATTTCCCTGTGCCGGCTTTTTAGTGTAGACAAATCCCCTTGCTGCCGCACCTGATTTTAATCCATAACTTGTTTTATCCGATGTTGCAATCTCTGAATCCGTACCCGCTAAAACCTTTGTCGCCGCCTTAAGGCTTTCAAGCAAATTGTTCTTAAAAACTTCTTCCCTGACTTTAACATAACTGTCAGGTTTAAGCACAAAGTCAAAAGCCCCCAGTTCTAAAGCTTTAATAGTTTCATCCGCCCCTTCTTTTACAAGTGTACTTACTACAATTACAGGAACTCTATTCTTTGCCTTTGCAAGCTCCTCAAGTAACTCAAGTCCGTTCATCTTAGGCATATTAATATCTAAAATTACTGCATCGTAGTTTCCCTTATTTTTAAGAAGCAGATTCAATCCTTCCAAACCATCTCGTGCAATATCTTTAACCTGAAATCTTCTATCGGACATAATTATATCAGATATCACTCTTCTTATGAGTGCAGAGTCATCAACAATTAAAATATTCTTCATTTTTGCATACCTCTCAAAGTCTGTGCCTTACATAAAGCCGGTTAAAGAAGTTCTTTTTCTTCTGTTTCTTCTTTCTTCCTCAAATACAAACCTGACTATTGCATCTCTCGCCACTTCTCTTAATCCTATAAATTTTGTTCTAATTTCAAATTTTGCCATTTCTGTGGATTTTCTATATGCACTTACAATGTTCATTAAAAGGAAGTGCTCCTTAGTATCTTCACCTATTTTTAATTTTATGGCCAGAATCACAAGTTCATGCTTTGGCACCTCTTTTTCTGACAGATATTTTACTCCTCCCCCACTTAAATCAATTACGATACAGTCTTCCCAGCTGCCTGAGTTTTCGCCAATCATGTCTATGTATTTATTCTTATTTTCAACCACCAGCCTGCTGTCACCGACAAAATCTTTAAGCCCCTTTTTTTCTTCTTCCGTAAGCACATGCACTCTGGCATCTATAGAGCATTGAAGTCTGTAAAACTGCCTTCTCTGAGATTTTTCCAATTCTGTAACCAGCTTAATTACCATAACAGCAAGGCTTCCTTCAAAAAACCTCTCCGATACAACAGCCCTGCCTGCCAGTATTCCATATGAAGTATAGAAATACATTATACTTTCTTCACCAATCTCCAAAGGTATGGTTACCGTCTTATTCATTGGCATAGTCAGCTTAAATGTAATATCGTCTATAACATCGACCACCTTGCTGCTAAGTGTATCTGCTTCCCCTGTATCCTTCCTTACATACGCCTGGCGTATTATATCAACCTTATCTCCAATTGTAATAGAATAAGCTGCCATTTTTACTTACACCCTTTCTTTAGCTTTTAATGTTCTTCTTAGTGTTTCTGAGAAAATCTCTGAAAGCCCCCTTCTCCTTGGCTTTAATTGAACTTCCCCCTGTGGCGCCAATATCGTTTTCGCCATTTTCTCTATTGCTTTTGAAGCATTCGAATTTGGATATGCAATGGATAATGGCTGCTGCTTCATTACTGCCTTATTTATGTTATTATCTGTTGGAACAGCCCCCATGTATTCCAGAGAGATATTAAGAAATTTATCCGCTACAACACTTAATTTCTCAAACAATTCCCTGCCATTCTTTTCATTATCTACCTTATTGGCTACCAGCTTTATATGGCAGTGTTCTCTTGCAAATTCAGGCTGGCGGTCAAGAGTCTTAAGAAGTGCATAGGCATCTGTGATTGATGTCGGTTCAGGTGTAGCCACTAACAATACCTCAGCACTTGACATTACAAACTCCATTACACTGCCTGAAATTCCCGCACCTGTGTCTATTATCACTACATCTGCCTGTCTGTCAAGTTCAGACAATCTTGCAGACAGGTTAATTAACTGTTCTTTTGTCAAATTCGTCATTTCTCTTATGCCTGAACCACCCGATATAAATCTGACATTCTCCGGTCCATCTGTCATAACTTCCGACAATGATTTCCCTCTGAACATTAAATCCGAAAGATTATATTGCGGCCTGATTCCAAGCATAACTTCTATATTGGCAAGTCCAAAGTCCGCATCCATCACTATTACTTTTTTACCAAGCCTTCCAAGTTCAATAGCAATGTTAATAGCCAGATTCGACTTGCCTACTCCCCCTTTACCGCTTGTAATGGTTATCACTCTGGACAATACCTCTTTTGTACTGCCGGCTTTTATTATATTTCTTAAATTTTGTGCCTGATCCATATTAATTCCATTCTATAAATTTGCTGCTTTTACGATAATAACTGCTTTGCAATTGCCTGAGTATCGGCAGTACATATGTCATCCGGTACATTCTGGCCAAAAGTTACATATGACAGTCCTGCTCCTGTCTGCATAAGAATATTATAAATATTACCTAATGTTCCTGTTTCATCTACCTTCGTAAAAATAAGTTTATATTTTGCTACATCCTTGTATACTTCTGTTATTCTGGTCAAATCACCATACTTCGTTGTAGCTGAAAGTACAAGATAAACATCTCTGTCTTCCTCCGGTATTGCATTTATAAGCCTCTTAAGTTCATCCATCTGTTCTTTATTTTTATCAGATCTTCCCGCCGTATCTACTAACACAACTTCATACTTGTCCAAATCTTTTCTGGCTTCTTCTATCTCTGATGCAGAATAGACAACACTTAATGGAATGCTAAAATATTTGCATAAGTTCTCAGCTGTTCTACCGCCGCTATCCTGTATGTATCCGCTGTAAGTAAGCCCACATTTCTTTTTTCTTTAATTTTATAGCTTGACGCTATCTTAGCTATAGTAGTTGTTTTGCCTACACCTGTAGGCCCCAAGAAAAATACATACTTAGTCTTTCCCGGGATAATGTCTATAACCCCCGGCTGCCCAAGTTTTAGCACAAGTTTCTGATATACTGCACCAAGTATGCGGTCAAGCTGTGCATCTTTTTTAATTGTACTCTCAATTTCACTTGTAAGCTCATTTACATATTTTTCATCTACCTCATTGCTTAAAAGCTGCTTACATACAAGCTGCATACAGGCATTTAATTTGTTTTCTTTTTTTACGGCAGTCATATTTTTATCCGTATGAACCGTCTCGTCAGAAATATTTTTTTCATTCTCAAGAATATCTGAAAAATTCCCCTGCACCTCTGACTGTTTTTCTAATTTTGCGGCTACTCTTGATGTGTCTCTTATTTCTTTAATTTTAGAGTCATTTAGCTGTTTTTCAAGGAGTCCCTGAAGATCATTTAGTTTCTTTTCTATTGCGGATACTTCACTTGTCTGAGTACCTGTTCCCATCCTCGGCATTGCTGCAGTCTTTTCCGGTACTTTCTCGGAATGTGCTTCCTCTTTTGGTTTTGCTTCAATATTCTCATCAATAGCAGCTGTTATCTCTACATAAGGTTTGCGTAAGAAACTAAAAAAACCCTTTGGAGTAGTAGTTTTAATGTTCATAACCACAGCATCTCCTCCAAGCTCTTCCTTTGCAAGAAGAATAGCCTCTTTTTCAGTTTCAGCTTTAAATTTCTTAATTATCATATAGTTACCATTCCTACCGATTGTAATTCAACATTAGATTCTACCTCATTATACGAAAGTACTATAAGATCAGCAAAATAATCCATAGTCAGCTTTTTGAAGTACATCCTTACTATTGGAGAAGTCATTACTATCGGAGCCTTTCCTAATTTGTCTAACTTATCTATTTCCATTTTGAGGGAATCCATTATTTTCTGAGCAATAGCCGGATCTATGGTTAAGTATGCTCCCTGCTCGGTTTGTTTTACTGAATTCATAATTTCCTGCTCTATCTTTGGGTCAAGAGTTACTACACTTGTAGTCTCATTTGGCGGAAAATACTTATTCGAAATAGCCCTCTTTAGTCCCTGCCTTGCATACTCGGTAAGTACATCAGTATCATGAGTTGTTGTTGCATAGTCTGCAAGAGTTTCAAGTATAGTAACTAAATCTCTGATAGATATTCCCTCTCTGATAAGATTTTGCAGGACTTTTTGAATTTCACCTATACTAAGAAGCTTAGGCACAAGTTCAGAAACTAAAGCCTGGTCTTGCTCCTTAATATTGTCAATCAGATTCTGCACATCCTGTCTGGTAAGAAGTTCCCAGATATGCCTTCTAACTATTTCCGTAATATGAGTTGCTATGATTGACGGCGGATCCACTACAGTATATCCAAGTGTCTCTGCTCTTTCACGCTGTGCTTCCGTTATCCATATTGCAGGCAGGTTAAATGATGGTTCAAATGTAGGTATGCCTGTAATTTCCTCCTCTACATAGCCCGGATTCATTGCCATATAATGATCGAAGAGTATCTCTCCCTCACTTACCGGTACGCCTTTAATCTTAATAACATATTGATTAGGTTTAGCTGGATATTATCCCTTAGTCTGATAATAGGAACTACACAGCCAAGTTCTATTGCTATCTGCCTTCTTATCATTACTACTCTGTCAAGCAGGTCACCTCCCTGATTGACATCAGCTAATGGAATAATTCCATAACCAAACTCAAGTTCTATTGCATCTACCTGTAATAAGGAATTAACATTTTCAGGCCTTCTGATTTCCTCAGCCACTTCCTCCTCAGCACTGATTTCATCTTCAATTTCTTCCACACTGAGATTCTTTGCCATGCGTCTGCCTGCTATGATAAAAAATGCTCCCATCGGTATGAATATTATTGAACTAAGCGGTGTTGCTACACCAAAAAATACAAGAGCTGTGCCAACAAGGTACATAACCTTAGGGATAGAGAACAGCTGTTTTGCAAGAATATTCCCAAGATCAGCTTCCTTACTTACCTTAGTTACAAGCACACCTGTTGCAAGGGAAATAAGAAGAGACGGAATCTGAGATACGAGACCATCTCCTATAGTTAATATTGAGTATTTGTTGAGGGCTTCGCTTACATCCATTCCCCTCATTACTCCAAGTGCAATCCCTCCTCCAAAGTTTATTACAGAAATGATGAGTCCTGCAATGGCATCTCCCTTTACATACTTACTGGCACCATCCATTGAACCAAAGAATGATGCCTCATCCTGAATTTTTTGCCTCTTTTCCTTTGCCTGCTCATCTGTAATAGCCCCGGTGTTAAGGTCAGCATCTATAGCCATCTGTTTTCCCGGCATGGCATCGAGCGTAAATCTGGCTGAAACCTCAGCTACACGCTCAGAACCCTGGTTAATAACTATAAACTGTACTATAACAAGAATAAAGAATACTATCACTCCTACTATGAGATCGCCGCCGCCTACAAACTGCCCAAAAGTTTTTACAACATTTCCAGGTTCTCCTGTACGAAGAATCAGCCTTGTAGAAGAAATATTAAGTGATATTCTAAATATTGTGGTAAAAAGCAGGATAGTCGGAAAGCTGGACATATCAAGTGCTTCTTTAGAAAACATAGCATTAAAAAGAACTATCATTGCAATTGATAGATTGGCTGCAAGCAAAACATCCAAAAGCACACTGGGAATAGGAATAATAAACATTATTACACTAAGGAGTATAAATCCGCCAATTCCAAAACTTGCCTTATTTCCCACTTAAGCACTCCTCCTCTCTATTCTCTGCCCTTACTCTTAATTTACAATTATCTCTTTATTTTTAATACTATAAACATAGGCCAGCACTTCGGCCACCATCTGATATAATTCAGGTGGAATCTGTTCCCCAATTTCCACATTATAATAAAGCATACGGGCAAGAGGTTTATTTTCCACTATTTCTATATCATGCTGCTTAGCGGCTTCTTTTATATTTGCTGCAACATAATCTGCACCTTTTGCTAGAACATACGGAGCCTCCGCTGTTTCTTTATCATACTTTATCGCAACTGCAAAATGGGTAGGGTTTGTTATAACAACATCTGCCTTTGGAAGTTCCTGCATCATTCTCCTTCTGGCACCCTCTCTCATCTTCTGCCTGATTCTACCCTTAACCTGCGGATCTCCTTCGCTTTGTTTCATTTCATCTTTAACTTCCTGCTTACTCATTCTTAGGTCATGTAAATGTTTCCACTTCTGATAGCCAAAGTCAGCCACTCCTATTATAACAAATATTATACTGATTTTAATACCTACATCCAAAACAATATCAAAAATGTTTACTATTGCCTGCATGAATTCAAAGTCATAGAGATTGAGTATGAATTTCCATCTATCCTTAACTTCGTTATAAGCAACAACAGCTATGGCGAATACCTTAAGTATCGACTTAATAAGTTCTACTACCTTTTCCTGCGAAAACATTCTTTTAAGTCCGCCAACCGGATTCAGCCTGTCAAGTTTTGGTTTCAGCGGCTTACCGGTAACCTTCCAGCCAACCTGAATTATATTACCCGCAAAGGCAACCAGAAAGCTTCCTATAAGCACCGGCAGACAGGCAAGCACAATATCAAATATTATTTCATTACCAAGGCTTACAGCCTGTCTTACATCAAATACCTCCATAGAAATATCAGCCATTTTATTATAATACTTAACAAAGCCTTCTAAGAAACCCTCCGCCATAAAGCTGCCGGAAAACTTCAGCACAAAAAACATAAGCAAAAGCATGAGTCCATTGATTAAATCAGAACTTCTGGCAACTCGTCCTTCTTTTCTGGCATCATCTAATTTTTTGGGAGTAGCCTTTTCAGTCTTATCTCCACCCTCGCCAAAAAACTGAAGATTATAGGAAAAACTCCCACTCTCTAATTGTATAGTATTTTTATCATCTTTGCAATCTCCAACCCAAAAACACACTATTATTTAAGCGCCTCCACCGCCTTAAGAAATACATCCTGCATTTCTTTAGTAAGATAATCAGCAACTCCCGGAAGCATAGTCATCATAAGTACCATGACTACGAGTCCGCCTAACAGTTTTAACTGGATACCTACTACAAACATATTCATCTGTGGCGCCACCTTTGCCATAACTCCAAGTACCACATTTACCAGAAGCATTGTCGCATATATTGGCAGCATAAGCCTCATTGCAATAAGGAAATAATTTCCCAAAAAAATCCACTATAATATTTACAACATTTGCATTTACCACGGCTCTGCCTATTGGAATAACTCTGAAAGCATCTACGAAGGCTCTTAAAAAATAGTGATGAAAGTTTCCTATCAGCAGTAAAATAATCACAAAATAATTATAAAGATTGCCTGAAACGGAGGTATCTACCTTAAATACAGGATCGTACATTGTAACCATTGCAAAACCTATTTCCATATCTATGAGCCTGCCCGTAAAATTAAGTATTGTCATAACGATATTAGTAAAATAACCCAGCAAAGCTCCTGCCAATGCCTCTGACATTATCATCAAAGTAAAGCCTATAACTCCCGGATAAGTGGTTTCCGTATAAGGCAGCGTAAGATATAATAATGTCGAAAAAATCAGCGTGAAAGCAACCTTCAACTGTCTTGGAATACTTCCGAAATTAAAAAATGGAGCTGTAAATACAAAAGCAGATACTCGTGTAACTATGAATAAAAAATATTCTAAATTCTCTACGGTAAACTGCAGCTGCATCTTCATCCCCAAACTTTCTTCGTGTATATTCGGTTTAAAAGCAAACCATCTTGTTTTCTTTGTTTATATTATTTCCGGTATTGGAGCTGTGTATTAGTGCAACAAGCCAAAATATCCAATAAATCCGGTTGATTCATAAATATAATCTCCAAATCCTGAAAAAAGCTCCGTTGTAAACTCAGAAAGGCTTGTCATCATCCAGCCTCCTGTTATCACAAGCATGAGCATAGTTACAATAAGCTTAGGTACAAATGTAAGTGTCTGCTCCTGAATGGAAGTTATGGTCTGAATAAGGCTTATTATAAGCCCGACAACAAGAGATGCTAAAAGCATAGGGGCAGACAGCTTAAGAATAAGCATTACTGTTTCTCTTGATATATCCATGACTTTATCTGCACTCATACCTGCCTCCTATCTCTATTTGACAAATGACTTAACCAAATTTCCTATTATCAAATCCCAACCGTCAACCATTATAAAAAGTAAAATCTTAAACGGCATAGAAATAGTTGTCGGCGGAAGCATCATCATACCCATCGACATAAGCGTAGATGAAACTACCATATCTATTACAAGGAATGGGATGTATATGCAGAAACCAATAATAAATGCCGCCCTAAGTTCACTTATGATAAATGCCGGAATGAGCACATTGGTTGGTATCTCATCCATGTCCTTAACTTCATTTATTCCTGCTATGTCAAGAAAAAGTCTTATATCCTTAGTATTAGTCTGTTTATACATAAAAGTCCGAAGCGGCTTTATACCAACCTCATAGGCCTGTTCAAAATTTATCCGGCCATCTGTAAGCGGTTTTACAGCCTCCGTATTTATCTGTATAAAAATAGGCGACATAATAAACCAAGTAAGGAATAAAGCAAGACCTACCAACACCTGGTTAGGCGGTGTAGTCTGCGTTGTAAGCGCTGACCTCACAAAGTGCAGCACAACTATAATTCTTGTAAATGATGTCAGCAGTATTAATATAGATGGCGCAAGCCCAAGCACTGTAAGTGCCAATACTATTCTAAGCGTTGCTGCAAGCCCGCCCTGTTCACCATTTGTAGTTAAATTAATTCCTATATTGTATGGGGAAGTCCCCGTAGTAAAACTGTTACTATCATTGGAACTTCTATCCACTGTATTTCCCGTCCTATTATCTATTGCATACGCAGGAGTCACAAAAAAAAGGGCGGTACATACAAGCACTAAAACAATCCCAAGATATAGTATATTAAACTTTTTTGTGCATAAAGGATGTTCTCTCATATTACCAGCCTTTTCTTATTTTTCTTTAGATTTAGCTTTTTCAAGAAATTCTTTAAACGAAAATCTTTCTATTTCTTTGGGTACGCAAGCCTTTATTTTATCCGAATCCAATTCAGATATCAGGTTAACATTGTTTTTTGTTATTCCAATTAAAAAAAACTGACCGTTAACCTCTATTATCTGCAAATACTTATCTACAGTAATTCTGCTTGTCTCAACAACCTTTATATTACTATTTTCTCTAGCCTTAAGTGCATATTTGCTAAAATATTTAGATACATAATAGGCAGCTGCAAGAATCAAAATAAATGCAAACAGCATTCCAAATATCTGTGCAATGCTGCCCAATGTACCAATTGTTTTTGTAAGAGCCATAATAAATCTCCCTCTAGAACTCATCCTCTGGAAGGATTTTATTTAACTATTTCTGTTATTCTTATGCCAAAATTATCTTCTATAACTACAACCTCACCCTTAGCTACATATTTTCCATTTACAAGCAAATCAATAGCCTCACCCGCAAGTTTATTAAGTTCAATAATTGTACCTGGTGAGAAATCAAGTATCTCTTTGATAGTCTTATTGGTTCTGCCAAGTTCTACTGTTACCTCAAGTGGCACATCCATAATAAGGCCAATATTTTCCTGCTGCATAAGAGGATTTATACTCATATCAAATGCCTGGAACTGAGCAGGTGCCACATTTACAGGCTGTACAGGCTGCGGAGGCTGTACATATCCCTGTGGTACTGCAGCCGCCATTGGCATAGGTGCCGCTGGCTGTGGTGCAGGCTGCACAGGTGCAGGTGCCGCTGGCTGCGGTGCTGCCGGTACAGGTGCTGCCTGATCCGCTTCTGTTGATGACATAAATTTATTATACAACTCCTTTGCAAATCTATTGGATAAAGCTGCATAAGTTCACTATCTATGAGTGTACCTATCTCTAATCTGAATGAAACCTTTACAAACTGGCCTTTTAAGAAGTCTCCAAGTCCCTCTTCATCTATGGTGTCATCCATATCAATCAGGCTTGCTGTAGGCGGGCTAATATCCACCTTTTTTTCAAGTACTGATGAAATAGATGTAGCTGCAGAACCCATCATCTGGTTCATAGCTTCACAGATGGCAGAAAGATGTAATTCTGTAAGTTCTGTAGCTTCAACATCCGTTCCGGTTCCACCCATCATAAGATCTGTAATTATCTTAACATCATTTTCCCTAAGTATGAGAATATTATTTCCATCAAGGCCTTCTATATACGAAATCTGAATGAATACACAAGGTCTATCGTATGATCCTGATATATCATCCCAATTTGCTATAGATACATTAGGGGTTGTGATATTTACCCTTTGGTTCAGCAATGTAGACAGCGTGGTAGCCGCTGTTCCCATACTGATATTAGATATCTCACCAATCGCATCTTTTTCTTCTCCGGATAAAGGCTCACCTGTTCCCAAAGTCTGGGTATCAGAAGAATCTGAACCACTATCTTCACCCATGCCGCCAAGCAGTGCGTTAATTTCTTCCTGTGAAAGCATTCCGTCCATGGCTTATTCTTCCTCCCTAATAACTTTTGTAATTCTAAATGCATATACACCGGATGAAGCTCCCGGCAAAGCTTTGAACTTTTTCATGTTGCCAACAAATACATCCAGTTCATCCTCAACCTTAGCATTAAGCCTAATCACATCACCAGGCTGTAAATTCACAAAATCATTTACTGAAACTACACTCTTACCTAATACCGCCCTAATAGGTATCTGAGCCCTATCAATAATCTCACCAATCTGTTCTCCGTAATTAGTATCATCTCTTTCCTGAAGGGCTGAGAACCAGAACTTAGTATTGAGTTTGTCCATTACATCCTCAAGTGCTGCAAAAGGCAGGCAAAAACTCATAAATCCCTCTATTGTTCCAATCTTAATACTCAGAGTAATTAGCGCTGTCATTTCCTGAGGAGAAATAATCTGTGCATATTGAGCATTAGTTTCCACTCTCATAAGATTAGGCGTTATCTCAACAACATTGTGCCAAGGCTCTGCCAAGTAACCCGTACAGGTATTTAATATCCTCTCAAGTACAACGATTTCAATCTCTGAAAAATCCCTGGTTTTTTCTATAGGATTTCCTTCACCACCCAGAAGCCTGTCTATAATTGTATATCCCAGATTATTAGACATCTCCATTATACAGCTTCCCTTCAATGGGTGTAAATTCATTATAGCTAATAATACAGGATTGGAGAGTGAATTCTGAAACTCCTGATAAGTAATGGCTTCAGAACCTCTTACTTCAACCTGAACAGTTTTTCTTAGATAAGCCGGAAGATTGGCGGATAAAAGCCTTCCATAATGCTCAAATATAGATTCCAAAGTACGCAGGTGGTCTTTTGAAAACTTTGAAGGCCTGGCAAAATCATATTCTTTTATCACCTTTTCATCATTTTCCTTAAGTTCATTGGTATCTACATCTCCGCTTTCAATACCTTTCAGCAGCTTATCTATCTCCTCTTGCGAGAGTATATCACTCATTAAGCCTCACCATCCTAAAATATTTTACACCTCTACTAATTTTAACATTAGATATTACTAAAATAAAGAGGAAATGCATACTTCATAAAAATATATTGGCCTTTTACTGCAATCTAAGGTTTTTAAATGCCAATTCTGCAATTGTCTGAGTGCCAAATTTTTCCTGAACAGCCTTAAGCGCAGCTGCCTTAATAGCCTCTCTGTTATTCTGTACTTCTTCTTTCGTATATTGCGAGAACTGATTGCCTACAATCTCATCTATAGTTGATTCATATCCTGACTTGGTATCGCTGTTTTTCATATTTCTGAAATAGTCTTATAATCATCTTCTGTTTTGATAAGGTAAAGCGAAATCTGATCAATTACGGCATAATGGTCTTTACCATCTCCCGAACCCTTAAGATTTATCTGTAAAGACTTATCAAAGGTCACCACATCCATATCTCCTATAGGCACTTTATTGTTAGTGGTATTACTTTCAAGCTCTAAATCAATAATAGAAGCTATGTTTGACACAAGCGTATTGGTTGCTTTTGCTGAAGATACTACAGAAAACATAATAACTGCGGTCAGTATCAGGTTTACAAAACTAAGTGCAATAGCAACAATAGTAAGCATATTCTTTTTCATAACATTCTCCTTCGAGTTTTTTATTCAGCCACTTTATTGAAAATTTTAATTTCAACCCTTCTGTTTTTCTGCCTGCCCTCAGGTGTTTTATTGGAAGCTATAGGCTCATACTCGCCTTTTCCGCTTGCTGAAAGCCTTTTCGGATCCATATGCTCTACATCCGTAAGATACTCCAGTACCGTCATAGCCCTTGCACTTGAGAGCCAAAGGTTATTCTTGTACTTAATAGTATTAGTCTGAGGCACATTATCAGTATGCCCTTCAATAACTATATCAGCATCCTTGAACTTCATCAAAATTCCTGCCGCCTTATCAAGTACTGCATCAGCTCCCTTTTTAAGTTCTGCCTGTCCGGGATCAAACAAAAAATAACCATCTATGCTAAGTCCTATATAGTTATAGGAAGCATCCATCTTTAACTGTACCATATCATTGAGTTTGAACTGATTGACAGCTTCAGAAGCCTTTTCATAATTCTTCTCTGCCGTTTCTTTAAGTTCCTTCTGATATTCTTTTATAGCCTCGTCCTTAGTAACTTCTTTTTTTGCCTCACTATCTTTAGTTTTATTTTTAGCATTATCAGTATCTGACTTACCACTCCCACCCTTAGTGCCATCTTCCGCAGCCGTATTTTCTACAGCTAAGTTTGAATAATACTCCGCAAGTTCATTGAGCTGGCTCACACCACTTGATACCAAAATTCCCTGGTCAAGGGAAGAACCGCCTCCCGAGAAAATATTGAATGAAGAAGTGACCGCTTCAACTATTTCATTATATTTTGCAGTATCTGTACTACTCATGGAAAACAAAAGCACGAAAAAACATAAGAGCAGGTTCATAAGGTCAGAGAAGGTCGCCATCCATTCGGGAGCGCCTGCCTTAGCCTCTTCCGGTTTTTTCTTCCTAGCCATATCTTATTCCTCTCCGCCGCCTTCTGAGAACGCTTCACGTTCAGCAGGTGTTAAGAATGATTTCAGTTTCTCCTCTATTACTCTAGGGTTCTCACCCGCCTGAATGGATAATATACCCTCAACCATGATTCCCTTAAGCATAATCTCCTCTGCACTATTTGCCTTAAGCTTGTTGGTAACAGGAGCACAGAGCCAGTTTGCAAGGAAGGAACCGTAGAAGGTTGTAATCAGTGCTATCGCCATCGCAGGTCCGATTGCACTTGGATCCGAAAGGTTGGCAAGCATGTTTACAAGACCGATAAGAGTACCAATCATACCCCAGGCAGGTCCCATACTAGCAAGTGTCTCCCAGAACCCAAACTTTCCTTTATGCCTGTCTTCTATGCAGGAAATCTCAGTCTCAAGAATCCCCCTTACAAGCTCCGGATCAGTACCATCAACTATAAGAAGTATACCCTTCTTAAGAAAGGTGTCCTCAATATTCTGAGAAGCCTCTTCAAGGGCGAGCAGACCATCCTTTCTTGCTATATTAGAAAGATTGATTATCCCCTTAATCGCTTCAGATTGATTGAAACTAACCGGTTTAAGCACAAGAGTAAAACTCTTAAGCCCACTTACAAATTCTCCTATGTTCTTGCATGAGGCAAGAACAATCATGAAAGCACCACCAAAGGTAATAAGTGCCGATGGCAAATCAATGAAACCAAAAATAGCTGCCGGATTATCCATCATAATAGAAAAAAGCACAAGTCCCAATGAAATTACAAGTCCAAGTAATGTAGCTATGTCCAAGCCAGTCACCTTCCATTCTCATTTATTCCCATAGTATAAGGGTGGTTTCTACAAAAAACAGAATGATACACTAATTTCAGCATATAACCCGTTTACATATAAAATAATTAATGATTAGTTCTCCAACTCAAGAATCTCTCCTGTAAAAATCTCATGCTTATAGCTTTTGACAAGGTTTTTAATTTGAAGCCTGCTCTCCTTTACCATTATCTTCTTACCTGTAGTAAGTGTTATGACAGTGTCCGGAACCTCTTCAATCACCTCAATGAGATCAGCATTGATAGTAAACTCCAATCCATTCATCTTGGTTACATCTATCATTTATGACCTCCTTATAACATTTTTTACCAAATTTACTTCCAACTTGCTTTTTTCCTATATATTTTTGCATACAAAAAAAGCACCTCTTATTTATTATAATGATTTTTCTAAACAAAAAAATCAATATAGAGTAAAAATTAATGTTACAATCCAGTTACAATATTTTTCCAATATTTAAAATTACCTCTCAATATTTATATATACTACAGGCAGCAAAAAGATGATAATTCTCCAACAAATCAAATTTTTATAATTTTTAATACTTATGTCATAATTATTTTTAAGATACAAGTGTCAAAAGTATAAAAATTCGATGCAAGCTTGCTTGCAAGAGAATTTATTATCTTTTGACACGCAAAAAATATGAGTAAGTAGCCATTTTTTGCAAAAAAATGAGCGGATTACGAATATTTTTGCAAGGATTGCGAAAGCTGCGCTGTAGCAATCCTGTATCAATGGGGCTGTCGCACTAAGAACTAGTGCACAGCTCCTTTTTTTCTAAAAAAACAGCAGCCAGACTCCTAAAAGTCTGGCTTTTGGTGTATAATTAAGTTATGCAAAAAACCAAATTAACACATAAAAATTATACCTTGAATGGCGGAATATATCAACTAAAACTTCCGCTAAATATTGAAACAATTATTCCTGAAAATGATTCTGTGCGGTTACTCAGTCAGTTTGTGGAGGGAATGGATCTGACTGATCTATATTCAACTTATGAAAGAATAAATTCACTATCGCCAAGAACACTTCTGAAAATTGTTTTATACTCATATATGAATGGTGATTATTCATCAAGGTCTATCGAACAAAACTGCAAAAGAGATATTAACTTTATGTATCTTCTTGAAGGATGTACTCCACCCGATCATGCAACGATTGCAAGATTTAGGAAAATCCATTTTGCGCCATGCTCCAAACGTATTCTTGCAGAGGTTTCAAATACTCTGTATGATTTGGGAGAAATATCAGGAGAAACCATATTTATTGATGGTACTAAAATTGAGGCTAATGCTAATAAATATACTTTCGTATGGAAAAAGTCAGTAACAAAAAATCAGGCAAAGCTTCTTATTAAACTTGCCATTTTTGTTGATGAGTGTGAAAAGCTTTACGGCATTGAAATAGTACATGGTGACACAGTTAAAATAAAACATATTAAAAAACTGCGCAAAAAACTGTATGCTATTAAGGAAACATCAGATATCAGATTTGTGCATGGCATTGGCAGAAGAAAATCTCTTTTACAGAAAAGCATAGAAACACTGGAAGGGTACCTGTCTAAACTTAAAGAGTATAATCATAAGCTGCATTTATGCGGAAAAAGAAACAGCTATTCAAAGACAGATAATGACGCAACCTTTATGCGCCTGAAAGAAGATGCAATGGGAAATGGTCAGCTCAAGCCTGCATTTAACCTGCAGCATGGTGTTGATTCCGAATACATTACCTGGCTTACCATAGGTCCACAGCCAACTGATACGACAACACTGATTCCATTTCTAAAAGATGCCGAGCAGCACCTTAAGTTTAAATATAAAAAGATATCTGCTGATGCCGGATATGAAAGTGAGGAGAACTATCTGTATATAGAAACCAACAGCCAAACCGCCTTTATAAAGCCTGCTAATTATGAGGTTTCAAAAACCAGAAAATACAGGAATGACATTGGAAAGATAGAAAATATGGAGTACGATGAGGTATCAGATTTATATATTTGTAAAAACAACAAAAAACTAAGAGCAGACCATATAATACATAGTAAGTCAAAAACAGGATATGTAAGTGAGAAAACAATCTATAAATGTGAATGCTGTAAAGGATGCTCTTATAAAAGTGAATGCATAAAAAGGTAATAACTGCAAGACTCCTATTGAAGACAGAACAAAGATACTACAGATTGCAAAAAAACATTTATAAAACAGAGAAAAGCAGATTTAGAACGAATCCTATCAGAGGAAGGTGCACTTTTTAAGGATGAACAGAGTATTCAGGCTGAGGGTTCATTTGGAGATTTGAAACAGGATATGCATTTCAGGAGATATCTAAGCAAAGGTACACCAAATGTTTTTGGCAGAAAGCATTCTTTTGGCCATAGCCAGGAATATTAATAAACTGCATAACAAAAATTCAAAAAGGTAAAACAGGTACACATTTATTTAATCTAAAAAGTGCATAAATTTAGAAAAAAATCAATATTGCCTTGCAGAAGTCGTTCAAGGCTTTTTTTAGTATACACTTTTTTAGGGCACTTGGTAATAAATATCAATTTATATACTTGAAAACTCATAAAAAAGGGACTGCGCATTAACTTTTTAAAATTTGTTAATGCGACAGCCCCACATCATTTTAAGAAATCCATCCTATATCTATATCTGATAATGGGGTTTACTTTTTTATAAATAATACATTATACTAGCCGGGTAAGTTAACCTATTAATATTATCTGTTAGGAAGGAAAATATGAAAACCGGAAATTTTTTTAATTATTTATTAATCTTTACTTTTTTAATAAGCTCTTTACTTTTTGCAGCCCCTGTTAAGGCGGCTACAGGCTCTTATCACTTAAAAGTAAACAGATATACCAATACTGTCACCGTATATCAGAAGCAGACAGACGGTTCGGAAAAACCTATTAGGGTTATGCTTTGTTCCACCGGCGGCAACCTCACTCCCCTTGGTACTTTTAAAACACCTGTTAAGTATCGTTGGAAGGTACTTATGGGTAATGTCTGGGGACAGTATTCTACCAGAATAGTTGACCATGTTCTTTTTCACTCCGTTCCTTATTACAAGTTAGATCCCGGAACTCTTATGAGAGGACAGTTTGAAAGGCTCGGTTCAGCAGCTTCCCATGGCTGTGTCAGGCTTTCTGCTGTAGATGCAAAGTGGATATATGAAAACTGTGCCCTAGGTACACCTGTAACAGTATATTCTTCACCAAATCCGGGTCCTTTAGGAAAGCCTAAGCCGGTATCATACCCTTCATATACAGGATATGATCCTACGGATACCTGGAGCCCCGGCAGGCCAAAGACTCCTGTTGTTTCAGCCGCTACACCTGCCGCAGTTACTCCTGTTCCTACCGCCCCTGCTGTTAAAGTTCCTGCCGCCTCCCCTAAAATAACCGTACCTAAGCAGATAGTTCTTTCAAAAAACAATTTCAGTTATGACCTTTTAAAAGGTGTTAAGGCAATATCATCTGATGGCAAAGACATCACAAATGATATCGAAATCGAAGATAATATTGATTTTGAAACTCCCGGAAAATACACTGTTAAGTACAGCGTCACCGATAAAAACGGTCATTCTGCTGCCGCTAAGGTTACTGCAATTTTAAAATAAGCCTTCATTTCAGCAAAAAGCCTCAGCGTCCTAATTGTTATTAAAATTCGGAAAATCAAAATAATTTGGCTGTCATACTGATATGCATATTTCAAATACACTATTTCATAAAAAAATAATTATATTTGATTATCATCTTTCAGTGTGACAGCCTTATTTTTACCCAAAAGAGCATTTAACTTTCAATATTATTATTCATTAGTACATAGCTGCATTTTTTTATAATTCATTTTTGAATCACCGTCAATCAACCTTGTTCAGGTATATCTTTTATAAAATTAATCTATCTATATTCCTCTATTTTTAAACTGTATATTTCTAAAACCCTTATATTCATTTATCTGCGGTGAATATATTATATCCAGTTTCTTCTCTGCCTTACTTAATATATAATCTTCAAAAGCCCTTGCATCTCCAAACCAAATACCCCTATATAACTGTCCATCCATTCCATCACAAAACTCCAGCCTGACTGCGTTTTCATTTTTCCCTATTATTTTAAATGACTGTATGGAAATATCTCTTTTGGCAAATGTAGGAGCTTTATTTCCAGTCCCAAACGGCTCAAAAGATGAAAGTTCTCCTATCAAACTCTCTGTTACATAATAAGGCGGAAGTTCCATGTCAAAATATATCTTAGGTTTAATTCATCATCAGTTAATGTTGTATTGTCATTAAGAGCCTTTCTCAATATTTTTAAGTATTCAAGTTGTTCATCGGTAGTTTCACCCTTAAGCGAAAATCCGGCAGCCATGGGATGTCCTCCAAATTTAGAAAAACAGTCAGAACACTTAGATATCTCCTCAAACATATTATAATCTTCTATGGAACGGCCTGAACCCTTTATTCCTCTTTCTGCATAAGTAAATATAAGTGCCGGCTTATAAAACTTCTCTTTAATTCTACCTGCCACTATCCCTGCTATGCTCTCATGACAATCAGGAACAAGAATAACCAAAACCTTATCCTCCAGATATTCAGGACTTTCAGCTATTTCGACCGCTCTGATTAATGACTGCTCTGTTATTGCCTTTCGTTCATTGTTTAACTCCTGTAATCCGCAAGCCTCAGCCAAAGCTCTGCTCCTATCTTCCTCAAGGAAGAGTTTAATTGCCTTTACCGCTGATTCAAGCCTGCCGGAAGCATTTATCATAGGTCCTAAAATATAACCGCAATGATAAACAGTAACCGCCTCCATCTCTGCGAGTCCGGAAACTTCAAGCAGTGCCCTTAATCCAATATTTTCTGTATTATATATAGCTTTTAGCCCTTTTTTCACTATTATCCTATTTTCATCAATAAGTTCCATTACATCACAGACAGTTGCCAGGGCTGCAAAAGCAAGGTATTTTCCTCTCTGTTTCCCTCCTATCTTTCTCCGGCTTCTCTCCATATTTATCTGCATAAAATCTTACTAACTGATAAACTACCCCTGCTCCACAAAGTCCCTTGAAAGGATAGTTACAATCCTCCCTCTTTGGATTGGTAACAGTGTCAGCAGGCGGTAGTTCGTTATTTAAAGGGGAATATCGTGATGATCTGTAATAAGAACCGTAAGCCCTATCTCCTTCGCATAAGGCTACCTGAGTAAAGGCAGCAATTCCATTGTCACAGGTAATTATAGTGTCAATTCCATCAGCCTTTGCCTGATCCACGATATCTACATTAATTCCATATCCGTCCTGAACTCTATGAGGGATTACATAACTGATATCAGCTCCCATGCTCCTAAAAAAAGTCATAAAGAATAAATGTAGAGCATACTCCATCAACATCATAGTCTCCAATTATCCTAATTTTTTTTTTTCAGCTGTTTTTTTCGTAGATAATTTCACAAGCCTTTACCAAATCATCATAAGTTCCGGGCTTGCAAGTTCCATCTCTTCTGCCCGTATATACCCCTCTATCTCCTCATCCGTCTTTCTTCCCCTGTTTACCAACACCCTTGCAGCTATCTTGCTTATCCCAAACCTCTCAGATATCCCATCAAAATCTCCCCTAAAAGCCCTCAAGTACCAACGACTAACCATATGCACCATCCTATCCTTAATTTTCTCGCATATCCTCTATTACAAGTTTATAAATAAAAACATATAAAACCTTGCACATTACTTAGTAGGCAAAAGATGATAAATCATCTTGTACGCAAGTCTAAAATATTATTTAACTTTTGACACCTGTCAAAGAATATTATATCATAAGTACTAAGTTCAGTCTTCGCCAAAAGCGGCTCGGCTTCACTAAGTGCTTAGATACCGCTCTCACTAAACTCAATCTTCGCCTTACGGCTTGATTTCGTTAAGTGTTCACATTATATCACAAAAAAAGAGCATGAACCATAATAAGCCCATGCCCTATACTTAAAACCTAATTTTAATTATTTATAAGCTTATCGCCTTCATTATTCCAGCTGTAAAGCTTTCTAATCTCCTTACCAACCTGCTCTAACTGCTGCTCAGCGTGAAGCTTTCTCATAGCCTTGAAATGAACCTGGCCACCGGCATCGCTCATGTCAAGTAAGAACTCCTTAGCAAAGGTACCATCCTGAATATCAGAAAGAATCTTCTTCATAGCCTTCTTAGTTTCATCAGTTATAATCTTAGGTCCTGTTACATAGTCACCGTACTCAGCAGTGTTGGATATGGAATATCTCATTCCTGCAAAGCCTGACTGGTAAATAAGGTCAACTATGAGCTTCATCTCGTGAATACACTCAAAATAAGCATTTCTTGGATCGTAGCCCGCTTCAATGAGAGTCTCAAAACCTGCCTGCATAAGTGCACAAACACCACCGCAAAGTACTGCCTGCTCACCAAAAAGATCTGTTTCAGTCTCTGTTCTGTAAGTAGTCTCAAGAATACCTGCTCTAGCTCCACCTATACCTGCACCATAAGCAAGTGCCATATCAAGAGCCTTTCCTGTAGCATCCTGATGTACTGCAACAAGACAAGGTGTTCCCTTTCCTTCTAAGTACTCAGAACGAACAGTATGTCCCGGAGCCTTTGGAGCTATCATGGTTACATCCACTCCTTCAGGAGCTGTAATCAGGCCGTAGTGTACATTGAAACCGTGAGCAAACATAAGCATGTTACCCGGTACAAGGTTTGGTTCAATGCTCTCCTTATAAAGCTTAGCCTGAAGTTCGTCATTTATAAGAATCATGATTATGTCTGCAGCCTTTGCAGCCTCAGCAGCTGTAAGCACCTTAAGACCCTGCGACTCAGCCTTAGCCCAGGATTTGCTTCCCTCATAGAGACCAACTACCACATTACAGCCTGACTCCTTAAGGTTAAGTGCATGAGCGTGTCCCTGGCTTCCGTAACCGATTATTGCAATTGTCTTTCCCTCTAGTAATGAAAGGTTACAATCTTTCTCATAAAATATCCTTGCGTTTGACATAACTAATTCCTCCATATATTCTTAAGTTTATTTGACTACAAAACTAATCATCCCACATTTCACCACGGGCTTTAGAGCCTCTTTCAAGACCTGTAACACCTGTACGCACCATTTCCAATATTTCTCTTTGCCAAGAAGATTTAAAAATGCCTCTATCTTGGTCTGATTACCGGTAAGTTCAACAGTAAGGGATTCATTAGATACATCCACTATTTTGGCTCTGAAAATGTCAGATGTGGCAATTATTCCCTGCCTTTCTGCCTGTGAAGCCTTAAGTTTAACAAGAATAAGTTCCCTTGTCACTGAGCTGTCAGGATGAAGTACCTTTACCTCCTTTACATCCTCAAGCTTTGCTAACTGTTTAACAATCTGGTCAAATACCTGGTCATCACCATGAGAAACAATTGTCATTCTGGAGTAAACAGGACGCTCGGTTTCACTAACTGTAAGACTGTCAATATTGAAACCTCTTCTACTGAAAAGTCCTGCCACCCTGCTGAGTACACCGGATGTGTTATCTACAAATACCGAAAATACAATTTTATTCATATATCTCCTTAACTGTACATATTTTGTTAAAACTTGTTTTCAATAATAGCAATCGGTATCCCCAATGTCAAGTAATGATAGTAATGTAAGCTATGCCATATAGTTATATCAAACTTATACTTTTTCGAATCTCTCCACATCTATCACAAAGATAGTGGCACCACCAACATCTACTGTGGTTGGCACTGCATTGTAACTTGCAACAGGTACGCCGCTTGTCTGAGAATAAGGGAGGTTGTACACTATCTGTTCCCTCTTACCTGACTCCTTAATAATGATGTCAATTACCTTCTGTACTTCCTCTGCTTCTACACCGGTCAAAAGGGTCGTATTGCCTCTCCTAAGGAAGCCTCCTGTAGTAGCAAGCTTAGTAACTATATATCCACTAGCCATCAAAGCCTCAGCTACTGAATCTCCATCCTCGCTGTGAACTATCGCATAAACCATCTTCATAAAACATTCCCCCTTATCTGTAATCTAGCACAGTTCATCAATTTTCCCTATGCCATTTTTAGAAATGACAATGTTATCCTCTTTTATCATTTCTCCGTCTAAGAAAGCCCTCACTGTCCAGTTCCCAAAGTCTGCCTCATCTATTCCTGCCAAATTCAGCCAAAATCTGACTAGAACTTTGTCATCATCTGCTTCCTCATAGCTTCCAAAGTCATTTTCCGCAAACTTGTAAAGCTCTCCACTGGGATTATACCATGCTACGGTCACAACATGAAGACCTTTTATTTCATTGAAACTAAGAAGGCATACTGCTTCCTTGTCTTTACTTACATCAAATACCTTTGATTCAGCCTTATCCGGCACTACTTCCATCATCTTATGCGAAATCCCATATTCGATAAGCGTAGCAGAGCTTTCTATCTCTTTCTCTACTACTCCGTCTTCATCTACAGTGAGCACAGACCAGCAGCCGCTTTCATCTATGAAGATATCTTTGTTTTTCTTATCTATAAGCTCAAGGCCATCACCTTGAAGATATTTATAGTAATATTCTCCTGCTGTAAGTTCAATATAAGCTACATAATAGCCTCCATCTTTTGACATATAAACAGGCTCTTCAAGGTGCTTAAATATTAAATCGACCATTTCCTGCCTATAGCTTTCAAAATATTTTAATACCTTACCTTTCTCTTCTTTTTCATTTTTAGCAATAATCACCGGCTCTGAATCTGTGACAATTTCATAATAATAATTTAGTGTAAATATAACATAGTGATAAATTCTTACCTTATCTAATTTTCCTCTGGCAGCCTTTTTTAAATCATTTACATAGTCTCCATCTTCCACTTCATATATAACATTAGAACAATGGTCTTCCCAAAATGGTTCACTTTCATCAAATACATCACAAAAACGCAGAATGTTCTTCAAACACCCTCACAGAAAGTGCCTGATTAAATTCAATTTTAACATAATTTATATTTTCACCACCATACCAAGATTGTAGGTCTATTACCGGCTTCATCCCTTCTTTATAAGAAATTTTTCCTGCATACTGATCTTTTGGTATTATTCCTTTACGATATTCTTTCCACTTTTCCATGAGTTCACTGACCTTTCTAAAATATAGTTAATTAAGTGAATAGATTCTTTTTAAAAATGTATACTCTGGTCCTCTATCATAAATAACATCAATATATAAATTTTTCTGTAATTATTGCGTATTGTTTTTATACTTGGAGTATCTAACCAACCACCTGAATATAACTTAATTTCTTTCAAATATTTATTATTTTTGAACCTCATATATAACATTTGAAAAATTATTCTCTTTTTAGTTCTTCAACATTCTCATACATTCCTAAATCTACAAACTTTCTTTCAACTATCCTTACAGCATCACCATGTCCAAAATCAAGAATTATCCTGGTCTTTTCATTTTTTAGTTCTATAATTGTGCCTGATAAATCCCCAGATAAAATCTTTGCTTTATACTTCCCTCTTGGAACCTCTCCCTTTCGGTATTCTTTCCAAACTTCCATGCTATCCTCACTTTCCCTATTATTTATTTTTCCATAGAAAAATTTTCTTTATATCTTATTTTAAATGTCCGCTCATCATCTATTTTTATCTCTACTGTTGCTCCTCCTGTTTTACTATCAGGTCGTACAGTTATATTTATATCTTTATCCATATCATTATGTAGTTTACCATCTAATTTACCTATTAACCCATCCTCCTTTTCTTTTCTATTCATAATTGAAACCGTTTTTTTGTCTACAAATTCATAAAATTCTTCTACAGCTGTCTTATAATTTCCCTGCCTTTCAAGGTTTATAACTGTGCCAGTTGTATCTTTTGTTGTATCCCAGTAGTTTTCTAACTTTTCAAATATACGGTTTTTAATTTCGCTAGGATGCTCATCAGCTTCTATCTTCCATTCTTTAAACAGCTCTGATTCATTGCATAGCATCCAATAGAGTTATTACGCACTTTCTTTTTAGTCTTCTCGACAGTTTTTTCATTTGGTTTAGCCTTTACCGGACTGTTGTTCTCTACCGAAGTTTTATTCCTAATCTTCGCCTGTTTCCCAACATCTTTATTGATTATCTTTGCAGTTTCTTTACTCTTAGTTTTAAAAACCTTTTTTGCTTCACCTTTTAGTACCTTCGATTCACTTTTAACAGCCTTTACTACAAGTTTTTCTCCTTGTTTTCCAATAAACTTTACTCCATTTTTAGCCACTTTTATAGCATCCCCTACAGGGAAAACAGCAACTAATGACATCAGTGCTTCTTTATTATTTTTCTCTGCAAGATAAAGAACAATATCGGCAACATCTCCAGGTGGAAAAAATAACCCGACTGTTGAAAATACATTATGTGTATTTTCCCTAAATTCCGGACTTGAAACTGTCTTGGCTAACTTATCACCCTGTTCCAACGCCATCTTAACCATATAAGATAACAATTCTTTTCCTGCTTTACCTGCATCATTGAGTAAATAACCAATAGTCTGAAGTATTCCATCACTCTTCTTTCCTTTTGGGATAAATTCTTTTGGAACGGTTATTGCAGAACCATTTAATGTCTGCGTTATCCCAGATTTATTAGCAAGAACTCTTGCAGTAATACCGTTATTTTGTGTAATCTTTGCTGAATTATAATCCCCTCTCCATATACTGCCGGCTGATTGTTTATTATCTGCTTTTTTCCTCTTATCTGTATTATTATCCTTTTTGCTATTGTAACCACCTATAACACTGACCATGCGTCCTGTTTTCACCACATTTGCAGATTTCGTTACGCTTACATCCTTCACATAGCTTCTGTTGTCAACCTTACCTGTTGTCACTTTCTTTGTTTCTACTGCTTTAGAGGTTGAACTATCTTTTTAGAAGCCACATTCTTTACCTCTATGGCCTTAGATGTCGCACTATCTCTTTTTGATACTGTTTTCTTAAGCACTACTGTTTCAGAAGCTTTGTTATCTTTCTTAGATACTTGGCTGTTTGTACCAGTCTTTTCCATATGATGGCCTGGTAAATGCTTAGTCACTGTTTTAGCAGTATTTTGAGGTACAGGTCCTGTACCTTGCTTAACCGGTTTTGATTGCACTGTACTCGTTTTTGTTTCCTTTGAAGTTGCAGGGCTAGGTTTGAGAGTCTTTGGCTGAACATTACCAGATTGTCCAGTTTTTGACGGCGAATCCCCACTTGACTTTGCTGGTTTCGGCGAAACATTATTAACTGATGATGAACTTGATTTAGATGGTCTTGATGATGCAGAACTCGAGCTTGACTTAGGTGGCTTCGGGTTGCTCTTATAAGAACTGCTGTGTACTACATTAGCAGCCGTGTTTCTTGATACTTTCATTTAGTTTTCTCCTTATCATACATCTAGCACAGTGCATCAATTTTCCCTGTGCCATTTTTGGAAATGACAATATTATCCTCTTTTATCATTTCTCCATCTAAGAAAGCCCTCACTGTCCAGTTCCCAAAGTCTGCCTCATCTATTCCTGCCAAATTCAGCCAAAATCTGACTAGAACTTTGTCATCATCTGCTTCCTCATAGCTTCCAAAGTCATTTTCCGCAAACTTGTAAAGCTCTCCACTGGGATTATACCATGCTACAGTCACAACATGAAGACCTTTTATTTCATTAAGACTAAGCAGGCATACTGCTTCCTTGTCTTTATTTACATCAAATACCTTTGATTCAGCCTTATCCGGCACCTACTTCCATCATCTTATGTGAAATCCCATATTCGATAAGCGTAGCAGAGCTTTCTATCTCTTTCTCTACTACTCCGTCTTCATCTATGGTAAGTACCGACCAGTAGCCGCTTTCATCTATGAAGATATCTTTGTTTTTCTTATCTATAAGCTCCAGACCATCCTCACCTAAGTACTTATAATAGTACACTCCATCTGTTAGTTCTACATCTGCCTTATAAAAAGAGCCGCTTTTTGACATATAAACCGGCTCTTCAAGGTGTTTGAATATTACATCAACTTCCCCCTGCCTATAATCATCTTGATATTTAATCCTAATCTCCTTCTCAGCTTTCTCTTCAATCAGAGTAATCATAGGTTCTGAATCAGATACAACTTCAAAAAAATAGTTTTCTGTCAATATGACATACTGATAAATCCTTGCTCCTGTCAGCTTCTTCCCAACTATTTTCCTTACTTCCCTCGCATAATCACCATCTTCTACTTCATATATTACATTTATACGGCGGTCAGGCGGAAACTTCATTATATCTTCAAAAATTTCATTTAATGCAGCTCCCTCTTCAAATACCCTAACAGAATAAACCTGATTAAATTCAAATTTAACATAAAACATGATTTTGCCGTTATTCCAAGACTTTATCTCTATTACAGGCTTTACTCCTTCTTTATAAAAAAGATTTCCCGAATATATGTCTTTTGGTACTATTCCTTCACCATATATCTTCCAGTTTTTCCATAATTTGGCTAATCTCCTTAAACTATTTCATTTTTATAAATTTCAAATCCCAGACAGGAATAGCATCAATATATAATTCTTCTGTAATTATAGTATACTGTTTTGCATATGGCTCATCCAAAAAACCTGCAGAATACACAATAACTTCCTTCAAATATTTTCCATCTTCAACCTCATATATGACATTGGAAAAGTTATCATTTTTTTCAAATCTTCGATATTCTCATACATATCTAAATCGACAAACTTTCTTTCGAATATCCTTAAAGTCTCACAAATCCCAAAATCAAGAATTATTCTATGCTCATCACTCTTCAATTCTATTATTAAAAAACTTGAATCACCACATATAACTTTTGCTTTATACTTCCCCCTTGGAATCTCTCCCTTTCGATATTCTTTTCCAGTTTTCCATACCGTCCTCGCTTTCTACTATTTATTTTTTATAGAAAAGTTTTCTATGAATCTAATTTTAAATTTCTTTCCGTCGTCCCAAATTATCTCTACGGTGGATCCTCCTGTTTTACTATCAGGTCGTACAGTTATATTTATCTTCCCATCCATTTTAGTATTTAATTTACCCTTTATCATTCCTTTGAACCCATCTCCGTATTTGGTCTTCATATCCATAATAGTGGTTTCATCCACAAAGCTCTTAAATTCTTCTATAGCTGTCTTATAATTTCCCTGCCTTTCAAGGTTTATAACTCTATCAATTTTATCTTCTGTTGTATCCCGGTAGTTTTCTAACTTTTCAAATATGCGGTTTTTAACAATTCACTCCTCAAATTCAAGCACAGCATAGAATCCTCTTGGTTTTTCTTCCATTTTAACTACTTTTCCGGTTAAATTTTTAAGCGGTTCTGTAAGAGGTATGTTCCCACTCATTCCATAAGCATGCTCTATAGTATAATAACGGAAGCTCTCGAGCTCTGTTTCAATCACATTTACTATATCCCCTTCTTTTAAAAGTCCGCTTCTTTCAACCTTAAATTCCATTTCCCTCATAGCACTCCACCTCAATTAAATAAAAATAAGACTTTCTGTCATTATGATAAGTATATCATCATTTAAACAGAAAGTCCTATTAAAAAAATCAAAATTATTTATACTCTTACCACAGAGAAAACCATAGAACTTCTGGCTTCCATATTTATCATATTGCCATTGGTTCTTACCTTTTTATCCCTTATATCCGGGAAACCTGCTTTGTATATTTCAAGCGAAGAATCAGTTTCAATCTGCCAACATAAATAATGTGGCAGCTCCGGAAGATAACAGTCCTGTCTTTCCCAGTGTGTATTTATGGCGACACAAACTATGTCATCGGCTGTATTATCTTCATTTCTTCCTGCAAATATCACTCTAAGCACATTGGTATAATCAGGTCCTAATGCCCAGGAATCAGGAAACCCAAGCGAACAGCTTCCCATATGCTTTCTGATTACCGGATGATCATTTCTAAATTTAATCAAATGTCTTGTAAATCTGAAATGCTCCCTGTTTTTCTCTAACTGATCCCACTCAAGCCAGGATATAGGCTGTCCTGGCAATATGTATTATTATTTCCATACTGTGTATTTAGGAACTCATCTCCCGCAAGGAACATAGGTGCTCCCCTGCTCATCAGTAATGTGGTCATGGCATTCTTACAGAGCCTATGGCGGAGCTTATTAATATTCTCGTTATCAGTCTCGCCTTCCCATCCACAATTCCAGCTTCTGTTGTCATCAGCGCCATCAGTATTATTCCAGCCGTTTGCTTCATTATGCTTATGGCTGTAGCAATACATATCCCAAAGTGTAAATCCATCGTGACAATTAAGGAAGTTTACAGAGGCATTATCTCCCCTGTGTTCAGGATTATATATGTCTTTTGAACCTGATATTCTTCTGGCAGCCACAGACATAAGCCCTACATCCCCTTTAAGGAAGTCCCTCATATCATCCCGGTACCTGCCATTCCACTCTGCCCAACGATTCCACGAAGGGGAAGGTGCCTACCTGGTACAGACCGCCTGCATCCCAAGCTTCAGCAATCAATTTCACATCAGCAAGTATCTGATCATAAGCAAGATTTTGTAAAAGTGGAGCATTGGACATAGGTGATCCATCTTCATTTCTACCAAGTATGCTTGCAAGATCAAATCTAAATCCATCTACATGGTAGTCAGTTACCCAGTATCTTAAGCATTCAAGTATCATATACCTCACCACAGGATGGTTACAGTTAAGTGTATTACCACAGCCACTGAAGTTATAATATTCACCTCTTGGAGTCAGCATATAATAAACATTGTTGTCAAAACCCTTAAAAGAGATACTTGGTCCCATCTCATTTCCTTCTGCAGTATGGTTAAATACTACATCAAGGAAACACTCTATATCATTATCATGAAGCCTCTTAATTAACTTTTTAAGCTCAGTTCCCGAACTGTTATCCTCTACCTTTGCGGCATAACTGGTATTTGGTGCAAAAAAACTGATCGGATTATAGCCCCAATAATCAACTAAAACCTCTCCGTTATATATTCTGTTATCTTTAATTTCATCAAATTCAAAAACCGGCATGAGTTCAACCGCATTTATGCCAAGGTCTTTAAGGTAAGGGATCTTCTCCATCACTCCTGCAAAAGTACCCGGATATTTTACGCCTGATGACTCATCCTTTGTGAAACCCCTGACATGCATTTCATAAATAACAAGGTCTTCAAGAGCCATATTGGGATTTGGTTCACTGCCCCAGTCGAAGTCGTTACGGACAACTCTGGCCTTATAAAAAGACTTGCTGCTTTTCTTTTTTCCCCATTCGCTCTGCCCTGTAACCGATTTTGCATACATATCCAATAATATATTATTCTTATCGAAGATTAGACCCTTTTCTTTATCATAAGGTCCATCAACCCTGTATGCATACTCAAATTCTTCAATATTTAAATCAAAAACTATCATAGAATAGACATTACCTATTCTATAAGTTTCCGGAAATGGTATAACTGCATAAGGTTCATCTTCCCTGCTTTTAAAAAGAAGAAGTTCCACGCTGGTTCCATTATTAGTAGGAACAGTAAAATTTACGCCACTGGGTATGGCTGTTGCTCCATTTTGCTCATAAAGACCGGGCCTTACCTTAAACCCATTAATTTCATCTATAGGTCGAATATGAAATCTCTCAAATGAAAGATTATTATTCGCTTCTGCCATATTATCCTCCGATTGCACACTTTTCTATACCATAAATGTTTAATTCAAGTCATAAGCCTTACAAAATTAAATTTACACAACCTATTTCAAATCTGCACTATCTAGAATTATGGTAAATGGTCCATCATTCGTCAGGGTAACTTTCATATCCGCACCAAACTCACCCTGTTCAACTTTATCCACCTGTTTTTTACATTCATCAACTATGTACTGATACAGCTCCTTTGCCATATCCGGTGCTCCACATGTAGTGAAACCCGGTCTGTTTCCACGGCTCAAATCTGCATACAAGGTAAACTGTGAAATAAGTAAAAGCCCTCCGTTTACATCATTCAAATTAAGATTGGTTTTTCCGTTTTCATCTGCCATTATTCTAAGACCGAGCATTTTCTTTATCATCTTATCTGCTGTTTCCCTGGTGTCATCTTTTCCTACACCAATTAACACCATATAACCCCTGTCTATGGCCCCTCTTACTTTTCCATCTATTTTAACATCTGAATTTGTTACAACCTGAATCACAAAACGCATATAATTCTTTTCCTTTTTCTTTTTATAAGACAGTATTACAACACAAAACCACCGTACCGATAGTTAACCGGTACGGCAGTCTGAGTTAGTCAATCAACAATTATCAGGCTTTTGTCCGGTATCCCTAAATCCAGTTCCCCAAACAGCCCCATTTACAATAATTATCTCTTTACTATTATCTTAAATTTACTTACGGTTAAATGCATTAACACCTGGCCAGTAAGCTGCTGCACCAAGCTCCTCTTCAATTCTAAGAAGCTGATTATACTTAGCTACACGCTCACTTCTTGAAGGAGCACCTGTCTTAATCTGGCAGGTATTAAGAGCCACTGCAAGGTCAGCAATAGTTGTATCCTCAGTCTCACCTGAACGGTGTGAAGAAATTGCTGTGTAACCTGCCTTATGAGCCATCTTAATAGCTTCAAGAGTCTCGGATACTGAACCAATCTGATTAAGCTTAATAAGGATGGAGTTGGCTGCACCAAGCTTGATACCCTTCTCAAGACGCTCTGTATTGGTAACGAAAGATCATCACCAACAAGCTGAACCTTGTGTCCAAGCTTCTCAGTCATCTTCTTCCAGCCTTCCCAATCCTCTTCATCAAGACCATCCTCGATTGAGTAGATAGGATATTTATCAATAAGGCTCTCCCAGTGAGCAATAAGCTCATCAGAAGTAAACTTCTTGCCTGACTTTGGCTGTAAGTAGTGGCCAATTCCCTTCTCCTTGTCTTTCCACTCGGAAGAAGCTGCATCCATAGCTATAACGAAGTCTGAGCCTGCTTTATAGCCGGCATCCTCGATAGCCTTGATGATATGCTCGATAACATCCTCATCATCCTTAAGGTTAGGAGCGAAACCACCCTCATCACCTACTGCTGTAGTGTGGCCTTCCTTCTTAAGAAGCGCCTGAAGTGCGTGGAATACCTCTGCACACATTCTAAGACCTTCTCTAAAGCTTGGAGCACCTGAAGGCATAATCATGAATTCCTGTGTATCTACAGAGTTTGTAGCGTGTGCACCACCATTTAAGATGTTCATCATAGGAAGTGGAAGCCTGTTGCCGTTAGCACCGCCTAAGAATCTGTAAAGAGGGATATCAAGAGCATTAGCTGCTGCTCTTGCTGCTGCAATAGATACAGCAAGTATAGCATTGGCACCAAGCTTTGACTTATCCTTTGTTCCGTCAGCCTTAATCATAGCTGCGTCAACCGCATAGATATCAAACGCACTAACACCCTGAAGTACATCATTTATAACTGTATTGATGTTCTCAACTGCCTTAAGAACACCCTTACCACCATAACGAGACTTGTCACCGTCACGAAGTTCAAGAGCTTCAAACTCGCCTGTAGAAGCACCGCTTGGAGCTGTTCCCCTGCCTGCAATTCCACAAGCTAAGATAACTTCAGCTTCAACAGTTGGGTTACCTCTGGAGTCAACGATTTCTCTACCGATAACCTTCTCGATTTCTAAATTTCCTAAATAATCCATTTCATTCTTCCTTTCCATGCTCTTAGCATTGTAAAGTATTATTCAAACACTAAAATAATATCATAAATTGCCAAAAAAAACTAGATAGATAATGTAAAAATTATAATAAATTTTCATTAAATACAAAGCTTACATTTTCATTTCAATATCAAGGGCAGAGGTACAATGTGGACAGCGTGTTGCCTTTATACTAATTTTGCTCTGGCAGAACGGACAGGTCTTCTCTGTAGGCTCCTTAGCCTCTTCTTCCTTCTTTCTAAGTTCAGCAAGTTTATTTAATCCCTTCACAATACAGAAAATGATAAATGCCATAATTACGAAATTAATTATAGCTGTAATGAAGGCACCATACCTAACCTCTGAGCCGTTTAATGTGATTATCAGGTTCGAAAAGTCAGTGCTTGCAAAAATACCGATTATTGGTGATATAATATCCCCCACCAACGAGGTAACTATAGCTTGAAAAGCTCCACCTATAATTACACCGACTGCAAGATCCATAACATTTCCCTTAAGTGCAAATGCCTTAAATTCCTCAAGAAATTTTTTCATAAATTCCTCCTTAAAATTAATTATCATCATCTGAATTATTTCAGACAATCAATAAGATTATAAATATAGCATATTTCAAAAGATTTAACAACTGTATTTTATAAGGCAGACTACTTATGTATAAGCCATAAATGATAAAGTCCTAGTATACCACAAATAAAAATGTCCCACTTATGGTAAAATACTATTTTGTATATTCTAACACTAGGAGGGACTGACTTATCAGAAAGGTTATTTTATCAATGGATGAACAAAGAAAGTACGAGGTTATTAAAGGTCTGATAGATCACCCCAGATACAGCTAATAAGGATAGAGCTGCTCTTATCCTAGGATGCACCAAGAGGCATATAAACCGTATGATACAAGGCTATATTAAAGATGGTAAAGCATTCTTTATTCATGGTAACAGAGGTAAGAAGCCGGTTACCACCATCCATCCTGACATCAGAAGTCAGGTTCTTGATCTATACAGAACTAAATACTACGAGGCTAACTTTGAACACTATACAGAGCTTCTAAAAAAGCATGAGGGCATAAGCATCTCTTCTTCCTCTGTAATGAGTATTTTGGAGTCTGAGTACATTCTATCTCCAAAGGCTACAAAAGCCAAAGCGTAGACGCATTAGGCAAGCACTCAGAGCCAAGAAGGAATCTGAAAGCGTCAAAAAGAATTATCACAGATACAGGCTAACTTAGTAGCAGTTGAAGATGCTCACAGTCGTCGTCCAAGATGTGCTTATTTCGGTGAATTGCTTTCAGATGGATGCAACCCCTTATGAATGGGTGCCGGGACAGATATGGCATCTACATTTAGCCATTGATGATGCCTCAGGTGCTGTTACTGGCGCATGGTTTTGATACTCAGGAGACCCTTAACGGCTACTACCATGTGTTTGAACAGATTCTTACCGATTATGGTATCCCCTATAAGTTTCTTACCGATAAGCGTACTGTATTTGCCCTACAAGAAAAAAAGGTGCCTTATCTGACGACAATGACACCTATACACAGTTCGCTTATGCCTGCAAGCAACTTGGTACACAACTTGAATCAAGCAGCGTACCACAGGCTAAAGGACGCATAGAACGATTGAATCAAACCTTACAGTCACGCCTGCCTATTGAGTTTAGACTCGCAGGCGTAACCGACATCAATAATGCCAATGAATTCCTTCACTCCTACATAAAGGAATTCAATGAGAAGTTCTCACTTCCACTTCATGGTATCAAATCTGTCTTTGAAACGCAACCGTCTAAAGAAAAAATAAATCTTACTTTAGCAGTTTTGACTGAGAGAACTGTTGATGCCGGACATGCGATTCAATTTAAGAAGAAATTTTATAAGATGATAGATCATAATGGAGTCCAAATCCATTATAGAAAAGGTACCAAGGTTATGCTTATCAAGGCATTTGATAGGTCTATGTTTGCGTGCGTAAATGACAAGGATATTTATGCACTGGAAGAAATACCGGCTCATGAACACAAATCTAAGGACTTGGACGCTGACTACAAACAACCTAAACCTAGAAAGCCTTATATTCCTCCAATGAACCATCCTTGGAGATTAGAGCCTTTAATAAATTTGCACATTCACAGCCACACAGAATTGAAGACGACTTAAAAAGTGCATAATAAAAGCCCCTTTGTGGGGCTTATAAATTAATTATTTTGGGACATAATCATTTATGCTTGACACTGTATTTTATAAGGCAGACTACTTATGGTAAGGCTCTCCCATTCTAATTCTAAAAGCCCTGTAAACCTGTTCCAAAAGCACCAGTCTCATAAGCTGGTGTGGAAAGGTCATCTTGGAAAAGCTTAGCTTAAAATCCGCTTCGGCAATAACTTCATTCGAAAGTCCCAATGAACCGCCTATGATAAAAATAATATGGCTCTTACCGGATAGGGCAAGGGCAGATATTTTCTCAGAAAGTTCTACAGAATCGAGTTCCCTGCCCTTAATAACAAGGGCAAAAACATAGGTATCATTCCCTCTTAATTTTTTTAGGTAATCAAGCATTCTAAAGCCCTCTGTCTGCTTAATCTTTGACTCTTCTGCCTCTGAAGCATTGTCCGGGGTCTTTTCGTCCTGAACCTGCTTTATTTCTATAGAAGCATATCTTGATAATCTTTTAACATACTCTGCTATTCCGTCTTCAAAGTATCTTTCCTTAATCTTACCCGCACAAAGAATAGTAATTTTCACTTACACATACCTCTTCATCACTTCCGCTGCTTCATCAGCTAATTCCCTTGCAAGAATTCCATGCTTACCCTTTTCTTCCACAAGCAAATCTCCTGCCAAGCCATGAATAAATACTCCTAAAGAGACTGCTTCAAACTGTGTTATATTTTCATTCACCAGCAAGGCTGCTATTATACCTGTTAACACATCCCCGGAACCTGCCTTTGCCATTCCTGAATTGCCGCTATTGTTTATATAGCAATTATCTGCCCCTGCAACTACTGTTTTTGCCTCCTTCATTACAATAATTCCACAGCAAGACCTTAAATTTTCAGCAAACTGAATTATATTTTCCTTCACTTCCTCTTTAGGTACATATAACAAATCAGACAGTTCCTTCACATGAGGTGTGAGAATAAAATTCTTCTTCATATCCTTTGCTAAATCGAGCTTTCTTTCATAGAATTCTTCATTAATTTCTCTAAAAAGCCTAATCCCATCAGCATCTATAACCGTTGAAACTTCAGCTATATCAAGAGCCTTCTTTACTAAAGACTTGCTTCTTCTGCTTATTCCAAGCCCTGGTCCAATTACAATTACATCTGCCCATTCTCTCACTGCCTTTTCTAATTTTTCCATGGTCTTATCACTGATATCTGCATCAGATTCGTCAGTATAAGCAGTTAATACAGCTTCAGGAATTAAGCTTTGTAAGGAAGTCCTATTCGTATCAGGTGTAAAAATCCTTACAAGGCCTGCACCTGTTCTATAAGCAGCCAGGGCTGAAAGATAAGATGCTCCACACATATCTTCAGATCCTGCAATAACCAGTATTTTACCAAAGTCTCCCTTATTGCTGTATTCTTTTCTCTTAAGTAAATAATGGCCTATATCCTTTTTATCAAATGAAAAAGCCTTATAATCCGTCATTTCCACAGCTCTCCCAGGAAATCCAATATCAGCAATAACAGTCTCTCCGGCATATTCCTTTCCCGGATATACAGCCAGGCCGATCTTATCCACGCCAAAAGTAATAGTATAGCCACATTTAACAGCTGTTCCTAAAACCGTGCCATTACTTCCATTCACTCCTGACGGAATATCAACAGCCACCTTAATAGAATCCGACATATTGATGACATCCACAAGTTTTTCCAACTCACCTTCAAGTTTTCCCTTAAAGCCAACTCCAAATATTGCATCTATTATAATAGTATTATCAAAGGATTTATTTTCATTTATAAGTTCGGAGGGACTTACAATCTCCAATCTTACACCACTATTTAAAGCCAAATCCACCTGTTCACTTGTCTGCTTAGTAAACTTTTCTTCTTTTCCTATGACCAATATCTCTACATCATAACCCCATTCATAAAGTATCCTCGCACAGGCTATCCCATCCCCGCCGTTATTACCCGAACCGCAAATTGATATAATTTTCTTATGTTGATTATTCTCCGCCAGCCTTGTTCTAATAAATTCTGCCACAGCAAGTGCAGCCCTTTCCATAAGAACCATTCCAGACATTCCCATCTTTTGGGCATTTTCATCCAGTTTCTTAGCTCCATTACTGTCTACAAGTTTAATCATTTCGTCCCTCCGCTACGGCTACTGCACTTACATAGTCCTTTGTATCTGAAATAGACACAAAGAAACGCTCAATCTTCAATTCCTCTTTTTTAGTTCTGGCATTACCATATAGATTGACATATGGTTTGCCAAATTCATCCCTTAAAACTTCTATCTCTTTGATTTTTATACCGAAAAAGCCTGTTCCCATGGCCTTAGCAACAGCTTCTTTAACAGCCCAGTTACTTGCTGCCCTGTCAGGCTTTTTCATAATCATTTCTCTTTCATCATCAGTAAAAACATACGACAAAAGCATCCTTTCCGCATGCTTTTTTGACTCTTTCTTTTTCAATTAAATCAGTACCAATACCTATAATCAATCTAATCTTCCTTTATTTAGAGGCTCTATCCTTTAAAGAATAAGAAAGTCTCATCAAAGTATCTGAAAGGTGAATTGTTTCAACTACAACATCCTTTGGCAGCCTTAGATCTACCGGTGCAAAGTTCCAGATTGCTTTAATTCCATACTTTACAAGTTTCGCTGCTGTATCAGTAGCTATTTCCTTAGGAACCGTAAGAGCTGCTATATCTACCTGATTATTTTTAATATATTCAGGCAGTTTGTCCATACCAAGGATTTCAATCTCCCCAATTTTCTTTCCTATGAGTTCAGGTTTTACATCAAATGCCTTCTTTACATAAAATCCTCTTTTAGCAAAATCTGTATAATTTGTTAATGCAGTTCCAAGATTGCCGGCACCTACTATAATCAGGTTATAGTCTTTATCAAGTCCTAAAATTTTAGCAATTTCATTATATAAGTACTCCACATTATAACCATAACCCTGCTGTCCGAAACCGCCAAAATTATTTAAGTCCTGTCTAATCTGGGATGCTGTAACCTGCATTTTCTCGCTTAATTCTTTGAGGAAATTCTGTCTATCCCTGACTTAAGCAAGTCTCCCAAATATCTGTAATACCTAGGCAGTCTTTTAATGACTGCAGGGGATATATTCTTTGAGTCCATTATATTTTCCTCCAATCCCATCATATATTTAATAACTTAAACTCCTGCAGGTACATCCTTAATACTAAATGAAATTCTTCCCATCTTATCCTTACCAAGGCAGATAGTCTTAACTATGTCTCCAAGTGTAAGCACATCTTCAACATTGTTAATTCTCTCCTTTGCCACCTTTGAAATGTGAACCATTCCTTCTTTACCTGGAGCAAATTCAACAAAGGCACCAAATTCTTTGATAGATACAACCTTACCTGTATATATCTTTCCCTCTTCAAACTCAGTGACTATCATTCTAATAATTTCTTTAGCTTCATTTATCTTGTCAATATCTGTACCGCAGATACTTACATTGCCATCATCCGTAATATCAATCTTAACTCCAGTCTTGTCAATGATTGCATTTATTGTCTTACCCTTCTGTCCAACTACCTCGCCAATCTTCTCAGGATCAATCTTAATCTGTTCAATCTTAGGTGCATATTCATTAACACTTGCCCTTGGTTCTGCAATAGCAGGTTTCATACAGGTATCCATAATGAACATTCTGGCTTCTCTTGTTCTTGCTATCGCTCCTTCTACTATTTCTCTTGTAAGACCGTGGATTTTGATATCCATCTGAATTGCAGTAATACCCTCAGTTGTACCTGTTACCTTGAAATCCATATCTCCAAAGAAGTCTTCAAGACCTTGGATATCTGTAAGAAGTACATAATCATCATCTGTATCTCCTGTAACTAAACCACAGGAAATACCTGCAACCATCTTTTTGATAGGAACGCCGGCTGCCATAAGTGACATACAGGATGCACAGGTAGAAGCCATAGAAGTTGATCCGTTTGACTCAAAGGTTTCTGATACTGTACGGATAGCGTATGGGAATTCTTCCTCGCTAGGAAGTACAGGTATAAGGGCTCTCTCAGCTAAAGCACCGTGGCCTATCTCTCTTCTTCCCGGTCCCCTTGAAGGCTTGGTTTCGCCTACTGAGTAGGATGGGAAATTATAGTGGTGAATATATCTCTTGTAAGTCTCTTCCGCATTAAGTCCGTCAACCTTCTGAACTTCTGAAAGAGGTGCAAGAGTGGTAATATTACAAATCTGAGTCTGTCCTCTTGTAAACATAGCTGATCCATGTACACGAGGTATAATATCAATTTCCGCTGCAAGGGTTCTAATCTGAGTCATTTCACGGCCGTCAGGACGCTTATGATCTTTTAAAATCATCTTTCTTACAGTCTTTTTCTGATACTGATATACTGCATCAGCAAGGAAAGGAAGCCATTCTTCATTTTCTGAAAAATGTTCATTAAGCTTTTCCATAATAGCAGAAATATTCTCTTCCCTAATCTGCTTTTCATCTGTAAATACAGCCTTTTCCATTTCCTCAGGAGTAACTACTTCTTTAATTGCCGCAAAGAACTCCTCAGGCACTGCATATCTCTCATACTCTGACTTAGGCTTACCACACTCAGCGGTTATCTTCTCTATAAACGCAATTATTTCCTGATTGATCTCGTGTGCCTTATAAATGGCCTCTATCATCTTTGCCTCAGGAATCTCGTCAGCACCGGCTTCTATCATAATAACCTTTTCTTTTGTAGAAGCAACTGTGAGTTTAAGGGCTGAGTCAGCCATTTGGGCATTACTTGGGTTGATTACAAATTCTCCATCAATAAGCCCTACCTGGGTAGTTGCACATGGTCCATCAAAAGGCACATCAGAAATTGCTGTAGCTATAGCTGAACCAAGCATAGCAGTAAGTTCAGGAGAACAGGTTGGATCCACACTTAGGACAAGATTGTTCAATGTAACATCATTTCTGTAATCCTTTGGAAAAAGAGGACGCATAGGACGGTCAATTACTCTTGAAGTAAGCACGGCATTTTCAGAGGCCTTCCCCTCTCTTTTATTAAAACCACCCGGAATTTTACCTACTGCATACTGTTTTTCCTCATATTCCACCGAAAGCGGGAAAAAGTCTATCCCTTCTCTTGGCTTCTCTGAAGCTGTACAGGTTGAAAGTACAACAGTATCTCCATAGTGCATAAGTGCTGCACCGTTTGCCTGCTTAGCAACCCTATCTATGTCTACTGTAAGGGTGCGTCCGGCAAGTTCCATACTAAAACTCTTAAACATATTTTCCTATCTCCTTTTTTTAGCTAACTTTGTAAATCCCGAAACCACTGAAAAAATGACTCTTTTGAATCATCTTTTCAGAAGTCTCGGCAAAAAATTAACAAAGCCAAAAATAGTATATCACACCCACATTCCATTAGCAATAGCAGGTGTGATATACTATTTTACATATATTGTTCTTCAAATTCTTTGATTGGTACAGGTTTTGCAAATAAATATCCCTGGAAGTAATCACACCTTATACTTTTCAAAAATTCAAACTGAGGTTTAGTTTCCACTCCTTCACAAATTACAGGCATGTTCAGTGCTTTGGAAAGCTGAACTATCATTCCAATTATCTTCCTGCTCTTTTCTTCATCCTTAGTCTTGTAAAGGAATCCCATATCCAGCTTCAGTACATCTACAGATATCTCCTTTAACATATTAAGTGAAGAATATCCACTTCCAAAATCATCCATTTCAACAGTGAAACCATAATCCCTAAGACTCTCAACTATCTTAAGCCTGCTGTCAAGATCTTTCATAATCAATGTCTCTGTTATTTCAAGCTTAAGTCTGGATGGGTCTATATCATATTTTTTAACTATATTTACAAATTCCTTATAAATATCTAAAAAGTAAAAGTCAGCAGGAGAAATATTTACCGATATATAATACTCTTCCTTACCTTCATCCTTCCACTTTCTAAGAAGTGCCGCAACTCTATTCCAAACAAACAAATCAACCTTGCTTATAAGTCCATTTTGTTCAAACATAGGGATAAATCTAAACGGCGGTATCATTCCCTCTGTTGGATGAATCCATCTGATAAGAGCCTCAGAGCCCACTACCTTACCTTCATCATTGCACTGTGCCTGTAAATACACTTTGAGCTGGTTATCTTTAATGGCCTCATCAAGTTCACCGGAAAGACGCTGTTCCCAATACTTGTTTTCCCTTATATGGTCATCATAGTAGAATATCTTATTCTGATAATCTTCTTTATTTTCGGCAATAGCCATTCCTGCCCTGTCAATCATAGTTGATGGTGAAATTCCCCTGTCCTCAATCTTATATATACCAATCTGCATATTAATAGGATAGTGGATTCCATCCGTAATTGATATTTCCTTTGTGAGGCTTACGAATACTTCTTCATCATACTTTTCTTTCTCAATCAATACACAGAATTTATCACCTGAGAATCTGCAATAAAGTGTATCTTTATCAGTCTTTTCCCTTAGTTTCCAAGCAATTGAATTCAGTACCCTGTCACCAACCGTTTTACCAAAAGAATCATTAATCAGCTTAAAATCCTTTATGTCAGAGCATAAAATGTAATATTCAGTCTCAGGATTATTTTTAAGAATTTCCTCAACCTTATCACAAAAATAATCGATATTATATAAGCCTGTCAGTTTATCATGTGTAGCCTTATACTTATCCTTGTTAAATATGTCTACTTCTATCGTTCTATCCTTTATCCAATAATAACTTCCTTCCATCTTTCCATTTCTAAAAAGTTTCTTATAAAGGATATCAAAATGTTTCATTTCACCTTTAATAGTCATTGAACAAAAGTGCAGAATATTCTTTTTATCACTGTCAAAAATTTTTTTATAGAAAACATTTTTGTTTATCTGCCCTGATTACCGGAGAATAATCTTCATCAACATCAAAAGAAATATTTAGCCTTCTCGTTTAAATATATACAAACATTATCAATGTCCAAAAACACTATTATGTTATCTGATTTAGAAACAATATGTGAAAGCTATCTTATCTATAAGAATCATCTGCTTATTCTCAAGGAAAACTATATGGGTTAATACAGCCGCACAGGCATAGCCTATTACAGATACATCAACTACATTATTTAAGAACTTATAGAAGAAATTAGTTATTGCTGCCAAAAAGAGAGCCAATAACAGCATCAGATACTTTCCCCAGTATACAGGACTCAGGTCAACTATCTTATAAACAATTATAAAAACTATAAATATAAGAATCCCATAAACCACTATAGCATGAAGAGTGTATAAAGGCTGGGTCATAATAGCATGATAATACCAATGCCCTATTTTTACCTTTTCTATAATAAATATAGCTTTGTTGAATATATTGCTCAGGATAAAAAGAGCATCTAATGCAATCAATGCATACAAAAATCTAAATATCTTAACATTTTTTGAATCATGTCCTGTGACTTCAATCACTATCTTAAGTACTGCATATCTGACTCCACATATACTTACCAAATAAAGTGAGTGTAACAGCAGGGCTATATGCGTATTTGGTGCAAACAGCAAAGCACCTTGAAGTATTACAGCTACCCCCGCCATAACAAGCAGTAATCTTACTTTGGACGCTATTATCTGTTTTTTCTTAGTTGACCTGAAAACGCAAAAGACAAGAACAAAAAATGCAAAGGCAAATAGACTTATAAAGACCACAACAAGTGAATTCATTATTTTACCTCAACTAATATTAGTATCATTCTCAATCTTTATAACAACCTTATATCATTCGATTATTTTTCTAATTTCCTTAAGTGCTTTTTCGAGCTGTTCATCCTTAACTGTCTTTTCATTATCCTTAACCTTATAATCAGGTGTTATCCCAATTTTATTGATGCTCTCTCCATCCGGCAGATAATACTTCATAGTCGTAAGTTTTAGCCCTCCCAATGACTGTGTCATCATTATTCCCATAGATTTCAAATACACTCTGAGCTACACCCTTACCATAGCTGGTTTCACCAACTATTTCAGCATAACCGTTATCCCTAAGTGCTCCTGAAAAGATTTCAGATGCACTTGCTGTATTTTTATTAATTATAATACAAATAGGGATATCAAAGACTTTATCTTCTTCTAATGAATCATCTTCAGTTATATGCCTTTCTACTTCACCATTTCCATATTGAAAAGAAAATACAGTTTCACCTGATGGAAGTATACGATTGAGCATATTGTAAGCAGTACCCACAAATCCACCGCCATTATCCCTTAAATCAATTACAACACCCTCTACGGAATTTTTTTCAAATTTATCTAAGGTTTTAATAAACTCTTTTGCAGTATTTTCAAGAAAAGCGGTAACTTTTATATATCCTATCCTACCTTTGTTATAGGTTTTAGAAAAAACAGATGGCATAATCACTTCATTTCTTTCCACCTTTATCTTCTTTTTAGACTTCCCTCTAAGTATGGTCAAGGTGATTTTTGTTCCCTTTTCTCCCTTAACATAGGTTGATGCCTCTGTAATTCCCAGCTTGGTAAGGTTTTTATTTCCTGCCTTTAATATTATGTCTCCCTTTTTCAGCTTTGCCTTTTCTGCCGGACCGTTAGGAAAGACTCTGTTTATCAGTATTCCTCCTGTTGCCTTATCCTTAGTAATTTCAACACCTATTCCATAATATTCCCCCTTCATGGAATTATTGAAACTCTCAAGTTCCTTTTTAGTATAGTACACAGAATAAGGATCATTCAACTCTTGAACAAACTTCTTAGAGATTGTATTTATATCCGTTTGATCATCAGCCTCTTCAAGGACCTTGTTTAACATCCTGTCTATATCTACATCTTCATAGTAATTTTGATTTACCTTATTAATCAAATCTTTCAATTCAATTTTGATTCTCTCTGCCCTTGAGGTTGAAACAGCTGCCTCAACCCTTATACCATCTGCCAAAAAAACCATGCCAATCACAAGCATTATCGCAATTACTAAGTTTCCTGCTTTTTTTGTTATAAATTTATTCAAACTTTCCTCCATCTGCTGCAGCTGCAATACTGTCTCCTAAATATACAGCCGCTTCTTCATTTTTTTTCAATTGACTTAGAAAATCCGGATTAAATTCTATTGCATCTTTTTTAACAAATACTACAATAGTAGAGCCGCCAAATTCAAAGCATCCTTTTTCCATACCTCTTATAACTCTGCCTGTCAGTTTATGATTAGAAATTTTTCCAACCATAATGGCTCCGATTTCCATCTGTATAATCCTACCAAAGTTATCGGTGTTGATAACCGCATATTCCCTTGTATTTTCAACAAATACAGGATATTGTTCAAGTGCTATCGGCCTAACACAGTGTAATATCCCCTCTATTCTATTCGTTTGTAATATTACTCCATCATCCGGGAATATATACCTATGATAATGTTTTGGTGTCAGTCTATATACAAGCGCATAGCCGCCTTCGAATTCTTTTGCAAGTAATTCATTTTTCAGTAAAGACTTCAGGCTATACCTCGTCCTTTTAATTTTAAAAATAGAATTCCTGTCTAATTGTACCACAGATAAGAGTCCATCACAAGGGTTAATAAAATGATTTTTATTTTTGTCAAATTTCACTCTTTTTTTTCTTCTTTTAAAAAACTCATTAAAGGAATAGAAACCCTTAGCAGGCACCTCTATTCCCTTAAGTGAAATTTTATTTTTTTTTATAAAATCAGGTATAATCAATCTGGAAATTTGTGAATCTAAGAAATATCCACCAATTTTAGAAATTACCGGTTTCGTCAATAATTTAAGCAAAGTCCTTCCTGCTACAGTGCCGTACAGGAATTTGACTGAAAAATCTTCTTTCATACTGTATCCCATCCAATCAAAAATAATATACCAAACACTTCTAATGCTCCTAAGATTACCAGTATAATCTTGCCTACGATATTAGGCTTTTTAATTTCGAAAGGCGACACAAAACCAACCATCACAAAAATCAAGAGTATGATGTAGATTAATTTGCTCTTAAATGCACCTCTGTCATATGCAAGATGCACAGCTGGGAGAAGAAGGGCTATTGTGGTAACAGGCAGCCCCAAATATACCTTTCTAAGTTCAGTTGTATGTTTCTGCCTCTCTTCTTCAAGTACATTGAAATATGCCAGACGAATAAGAGCTGCTAATACATAAAATGATGCTATTATGCCTGCAGTTAATGTACTGTCCGCAAAAATATAAACAAATAAAGCAGGAAATACTCCAAAGCTTATTAAGTCGCTTAAGGAATCAATTTGAATTCCAAAGCACTTTTCTTTATCATCTCTCTTCTTTGTAGCCGCAACCTTACCATCAAACATATCACATAAGCCTGATACTAAAAGACATACTACAGCTGCAGGAAATTTTCTGTTTAATACCATCAATATTCCCATAAAAGCTGTTAACATACCCACATAAGTAAGTACAACCGTATAATTGTAATATCCTAATAATCCTCTTTTCATAGATCCCCCTTAAATAAGAACAGACATATGGCAATAAGCCCATCTGCAGCAAAGTTATTCCAATTCTGCCTATCCCAGCTTCAGCTTTTCATTAATCCCATTAATTATTTTTTCATAAAACTTTGTAAAACCAAATTTTACCATAAAATAGCTTCCCTCTGCAAGTCCAATTCCACCGATTACATCAACTATAACATGCTGTTTGGTTGTGAGAGTTGAAATACAGATACTGATTGCAAATAATAAGGAAAAGATGACATAAATTCCAGGTATTCGTTTATTTTTTCTCACAGCTATATAGCAAAACCAACTTGTAAGACAATGAATTGATGGAAATAAATTGTCAGCAGCATCAGTATTATACAGCCAAATCATAAGTCTATTCCATATTCCTTCCGCACCAACTTCAGGTCTTACATTTGTTGTAGGAATAACCAAAAAACAAATCAGACAGATTGTCTTTGCAAAAAAATCTGCACTAATAAATCTTAATGCCTCAGCCCTATCCTGTCTTACACCTAAGATATAATTTACAACCCAAAACACATAGCAGCTTAAATATATAGAAACGGTCCAAGGTAGAAATGGTATCACAGAATCAAGCATAGCTTCCACATTAAAATGTTTCCAATCTGAAGTCAGTAACCTTGAGCCAAAATAAGTAATTGAATTCCAAGTCATAGAAAGCAGCAGTGGAATTATCATTATCTTCGGTATAAATAAAATTTCATTATACTTCTCTCTCATCAAAAACCTTCCTAAATTCATTTTATTAAAAAACAATGCCGTAAGACAAACATTCTCTACAGCATTACTCTCTTCAGGCTCTATTTTACCTAAGAGTTCTTACGGAATTATAAGCTTTTTCTTACAACTATATATATTTTTAAATTTTTTTAATAAAATCCTGCCCGTTATCAGATAACCTCTACCTCTCTTTCAGCCCCTTAGTCACTCCTTTAATTAATCTCAATACTATAAACATTGTTAAAAACTTCACCAGCCTCAAGTACAGTGTTATACTCCCTATCTTCCAGGTTTCCATTAAAATCCATGCGGTCACAACGCCCACACCATGGTTCTAAACATACAAAAGGAGCATCTGCCCTTTCCTTCGACCAAACTGCAAGAATAGGCATATCAAATCTAACTGTAACATATTTTTCGCCGCTTGGTTTAACTAAAGATACTTCAGAAATCTGATTATCCTCAAATATATAGGTAGTTTCATCAAAATATTCCTTTGTAATAATACTCCTTCCATTTTCAAGCTTTAGTTCATGCAGTTTAGAAAACCTAAGTCCTGTATCATAATCCGCACCATAATACTTAGGATTCCCTTTAGAATTAAATTCTAAGGCATAACCAACCTTATCTTTCTCTCCATCAATAGGGCAGAAAAATCCCGGATGGGCACCTATATTAAAGTACATAGTCTTTGTATCAATATTTTCTACCTTCCACAGCACTTCTATTCTGTTTTCTACCAAACGGTAACCTATTTTAAGTGAAAAATGAAATGGATATAACTTATATGTTTCCCCGTCATCCTTAATTTCAAACCAGATTTCGTCAGCTTTCTCCTCAATCACGCTAAATTCCATATCCCTTGCAAATCCATGCTGCATCATAGGATATTTCTTACCTTCATATGTATATTCCTGATTTTTCAATCTTCCCACAAAAGGAAATAATATAGGAGACTGCCTCCCCCAGTACTTTTCATCACCCTGCCATAAGTATTCTTTACCTGTCTCATCTTTTATAGATATTAATTCTGCACCTTTTGATGCCACATTTATTTCCAAAACCCCATTATCCAACCTGTAGTTCATACAATTCTCCTTTAATCTTAATCAATATGTATAGTTTACCCCCTGTTTCACTTTAATTCAAGCCCCATAAAGAAAAAAGGCCTTGAGAGCCTCTTATTAGCTCCCAAGACCTGTCCAATATCTAATCATGACATCTATAAATAAGATGCACTAATCCTTATTATTTCAACTTAAAGCTGAAAGTTCCTGTTGTTCCGCTTGCAAATGTAGGCTGAACCGTAATCAAATCACCTGCTGCTGTGCCGGTAAATTTCATAGAAGGTGTATTATTCCAATCTGCCTTTACATTTCCTGAAGCAGAAGAGATGAACCTAACACCCTGAAGCGTACTCTTTGCAAGATCTGTTGAAGGTGCAACTCCGTTTACCTCGGAAGTGTACTTATCTGTTATAACAAGTGCATCCTTAATTGCATTAAATGCACCTGCATTAACAGCTGTTAAAAGAAGTTCAGAAGTCTTTGCCTCTACCTTGGTTACTGAAGGCGCCTGAGCTGAAACAGTAATGTTTTTTGTTATCTCAGTACCCTTGCCGTCATTAATGATAGCTGTAACAACATCAGTGAAGTCACCCTTCTTAGCCTCTTCCTTACCATTGCTAGGTACTATCTTCTTGCTGTTAGCAACCAAGCCCTTTGAATCTCTGATCTGAACATCATTTTCTCCAAGCTGTACTGAAGTACCATTTGAAGTTTTACCTGTAACTACAGGTTTAACATTGTCATAGCCTGTGTTTCCCTCTGCTGCATACACAGCTGAAGGCAAGATTAAGTTAAAATCTGTAAGGCTCTTTAAGTCTGCTGCCGTAACCTTTACATTTACCTCAGAACCAGGTACTATGTTAGTTCCAGTTGCATCCTTGTAGATTGCAAAGGTGAAATCCTCTGTCTCATAACCATTTATTGCTGCCGTTGTTGCTGTAAACTTAAGAGAATCAGAATTTAATTCACTGAGTTTGAAAAGTTTAACATTTGCATCCGCAGTACCATTAGTTGCACCTGACTCAGTTACTGTAAATCTTGAGCCTGAACCATTCTTCTTCACTCCAAGATAATAATTTGAAAGGGATGAAAGATTGGAAAGTTCACGGCCCTTATTATCAATAACTTTAACCTTAGAAAGCACATTTTCTGTTGTGCCTCCCTTAAGCACACCATCTACTGAAATGCTCTTAATGTTTGAAGGTACTGCCGGTGCATATACGGTAAATTGTACCATAGAAGGTTTCATATTTGACTGTATTATAAAGTTTGCATATGTTAATCTCTGTGTAAGTCCCTGACCCCAAGTTATATCTTTAACAGAACTATCCTTTGTTGCATCATATTTAAGCTTAGCTGTTCCGTTGGCTGTATTCTCCCAAGAGAAAGCCTCAGGAAGCTTAATGCCATAATTTGGATTGCTAAGTGTAGCATAGTCTGTTATTGCCTGACCTGCATCATTTGCAGCTGTATAATTGAAGTAAGTAACCTCTCCGGCATATACCTCAGCAGGAGCTGTTGCACTAAAACTAGATACCTGCTTTGTTCCTGCTATGTTGATAGTAGTCTTTGTCACATTGCTTCCGTTCTGTCCATGAAGTGCGATGAAGGTAATGTCTGCACTTCCTGACTTAAGAGCAGCAACACCAGTGAAAGGAATTGCTATATAATCAACTCCGTCTACTTCAATCATATCACTATATACTGTAGTTCCATTGATTCCAAGTCCTGTAAGTCCTCCTGCAGCTACTATGTTAACACCATCTGTAGACTTCATTCTTCTTCCATACTGGTCTTTAACTTCCACAAGAAGTCTTGCTGCCGAATTATCAGAACTGTTAACTGCCAATGTATAAGGTTTCTTTGTTGAAGCACTATACACACCCTTTACAGATACTGAACCGGCCATTGCCTTTGGAGCAAGGGTAAGCTGGAAAGTCTCTGAAATTACATTAGCTCCATCTGCTTTAGTAAGAGTAAGGGTTACAGGTGAGTTAAGCAGAAGATTTGCTGCAATATTAGTTACATCAATGACTCCCTTAGAAGGATTTGCTGTACCTGTGCCTGTTGAAACCGTAACAGTAATCCCTCCAACAGTCTTTGTTACATCCTCACCAAACTGATTGGTAATCTTGTACTCAATTGTACCGCCTGCAGCGTTCGTATCTCCATTTAATACAAGATACTTGCTAGGAACATCAATCTTAGAAAGCTTAGCTGCCTCTCCCTTGAAAGAAAATGTCTTGCCGCCAAACTCTACTGTATAATTGCTGTCAGTAATATTGGCTGTCATTTCAAGTACTGCCTCTGTTCCTGATTCATTAACGCTTACACTTGTTATATCAAGTCCGTTATTAACCTTATAATCATTTTTATTTGCAGTAAGATTCTTACCTGTTACAGTTATCTTCTTAGCTCCGGTCTGTTTTCCACCAAAATTAGCTGCAACTACAACCTTAATTCTTGCAGTTACCTTCTTCTTATCAGCGTTAGCCTTAGCTGCACTGCTCTGGCTTCCTATTACATCAATATAGCTCTCTCCTGCTTTAACACCTGTAACAGTGAAATCCTTTGCACCGGCCTTATCTTTTGTTACAGAAGCTGAACCTGAATTATCAACTAATACATAACTGTTGTAAGTAGAAGATTTTCCGCCTGCCTTAGCAACCTTATCAGAAATCTTGTAGCTTACATTAAGTGTCTTGCTCTCTCCTTCATTTAAATTAATCTCAGAAACAGCAACACCGTTATCTTCTACGGCAACACTCTCAGGTCTTGTATATACCTTAACAAGAGCCTTATATTTCTTATTCTTATATACCGCTGTGATAACTGCCTTTCCGTTCTTCTTTGCAGTAAGCTTACCGGTTTTCTTATTTACACTGATAACACTTCCCTTTGAGCTTGACCATTTAACACTTTTAGCAACATTCTTTCCCTTGATAAGAAGATCAAGGTCAACCTTCTTCTCACCAATGTAAGCTGAAGTACCCTTCTTTGCAGAGAATACTGTCTTCTTTCCGTGTAAAACCACACCGCTCTTTGCAGCAGCTTCCACTTCTCCCTCGCCAAAGCCAGGTACAAAACTAAGTCCCATTGAAAGTGCAAGTGCTAATGAAAGACCTTTAACTGCCTTATTCATACTCTTTTTTCTCATCTTATTTTCCTCGCATTCATTTATATTATTTTCTTCAAGCCTCTGCTTAAGTTATAACTGGATTATAAAATATCACTGTGTCAGTTTTATGCACTAATTCTTACATTTTCCTTTCTAATTGACTTCTTTACCGGCAGCTTTATGTCATTTTTTTGACAATTTGCCTCAATTACAAATAGCCGGCTAGTCCACACATCCAATAATCTCATTTATATCAGCAATTTCATACCTTGACATATATTCTTCAATTCCTTTAACCACTTCCACACTTGCTGCGGGGTTGTTAAAATTAGCAGTACCCACACTCACTGCTGTTGCGCCTGCCATAAGAAATTCGATTGCATCCTCTCCTGTCATTATTCCACCCATACCTATGATAGGTAAGTTCACAGCCTTTCTAACCTGATATACCATTCTGATTGCAACAGGCTTAACCGCAGGTCCTGAAAGACCTCCTGTTTTATTGGCAATGGCGAACTTTCTTTTATGAATATCTATCTTCATGCCTGTAAGAGTATTGATAAGCGATAAGCCATCTGCCCCTCCTGCCTCGCAAGCTTTGGCAAGCTCTGTTATATCAGTTACATTAGGTGTAAGCTTCATAATTACAGGCTGCTTAGCATATTTCTTGATAGCCTTTGTTACTTCAAAAGCAGCATCAGGATTCGTACCGAAGGTAATTCCTCCCGCCTTTACATTAGGACAGGAAATATTGATTTCAAGCAGTTTTACCACATCATTATCTGCAAGTCTCTTAACTACTTCTACATATTCTTCAGTAGTATGTCCGCAAACATTTGCCATAACCACGGTGTCAATCCCTCTTAGCTTCTCCAAATCCCTCTTAATAAACACATCTATTCCTGGGTTTTGAAGCCCTATGGCATTAAGCATACCGGAAGCTGTCTCTGCTACCCTAGGCGTAGGATTGCCCTTCCAAGGCACATCAGAAACACCCTTTGTTGTAAGCCCACCGAGAAGGGAAAGGTCTATATAGTCCATAAATTCAGCACCTGAACCAAAGGTTCCCGAGGCTGTCATTACCGGATTCTTAAGCTTTACACCCGCTATTTCCACACTCATATTTCCCATTAGATAACCACCTCCGTAGATAAGAATACCGGTCCATCCTTACAGACTCGAGTGTTTTTCACATTGCTGTGATGGTCTACTTCTTTGGTTTCACAGACGCAGCCCAGACACACACCTATGCCGCAGGCCATCCTCTCTTCAAGAGAAATATAGGTAGGGAGTCCTCTGCTCTCTCCGTATTCCTTTACCCCTCTAAGCATAGGCATAGGCCCACAGGAGAAGATGTCGGTAATACCGTATTTTTCAGCTGCTTTAATCTCGTTTGCAGCATCGATTACAGTACCTCTGCATCCAAGGCTTCCGTCATCTGTTGCTATGATAACTTCTGCGTATTTACGAAAATCCTCAACAAGGAAGGTGTCTTTATTTCTAAATCCAAGTATCACTACGGCCTTCTTGCCATCCTTCTTAAGCTCCTTTACCGCCTCAAGAAGAGGAGGAATACCTATTCCTCCCCCAAAAAGAAGAACTGAATCACCTGTTTTATCTATAGGGAAGCCCTTTCCAAGACTTCCCACAACCTCTATGCTGTCTACATTTGGTAAAAGCTTTGCGAAAGCCTTAGTACCTTCACCTACTACCCTGTATACTAACCTAAGCCTTCCGTTTTCTCTGTCTATTTCACAGATACTTATGGGACGAGGTAAAAGCTTAGAGCCATCATTTACATAGAGCGACACAAACTGCCCTGTTTGGGCCTCTTTTGCCTTGCTTCCTACTTCTATCCACATCGAAAATACATCTTCGGAAAGCTTAGTATTTTCAAGTATTTTAGCCTTAATCTTAGACTTTAATTCCATTAAATTTCTCCTTAGAATATAGATGCAATGTCGTTCTTCATATCAATCACAGCCGCCCTTGCAGCCTCAGCAAAGCCTTCAGCACCGTACTCAGCATACTTATCCTGCTTGTAAGCAGCTATAATTCCTCTTGAAGAATTGACTATAGCACCGAGGCCGTCTTTATTAAAAAATGGTTTAAGTTCAGCTGCAGTACCACCCTGAGCACCGTAACCTGGTACGAGTATATAGGCCTTTGGCATTATCTCTCTAAGTACCTCTCCCATCTCAGGATAGGTGGCTCCAACTACCGCTCCCACATCACTGTATCCGTTCTTAACAAGCTCAGCTCCCCACTCGTCTACCTTTTTTCCTACAAGCTCATATACAGCCTTTTTACCTACCTTTTGATCTTGGAATTCTCCGCTTGAAGGATTGGATGTTTTTACCAGTATAAAAAGACCCTTATCATTTTTCTTGCACTCTTCCACAAAAGGAACGACGCTGTCTGAGCCCATGTAAGGATTGATAGTTAAGAAATCTGTATCAATAGGTGCAATTTCTGTACTCCCTATCTTGACCTTCCCAAGATGGCCTATAGCATAAGCTGTCGATGTTGAGCCTATATCACCTCTCTTTGCATCTCCGATTACAAGAAGCCCTTTTTCATGGCAATAATCAACAGTCTGCTTATATGCCATAAGCCCCGGTATGCCAAACTGCTCATACATTGCTATCTGAGGCTTTACAGCAGGAATCAAGTCATAGACAGCATCTACAATCTTTTTGTTAAACTCAAATATTGCATCTGCTGCCGCTTCAAGAGTTTCTCCCTTTTCATTTACCGCCTTATCAAGCAAATGCTTTGGCAAAAAGTTAAGAGTAGGATCAAGTCCAACAACTATAGGGGCATCAAGTGTTTTTTTATCTTCTCTACAAGTTTTTTTCTATCATTTATTTTTTTCCTCCTTATATACAACTTTTCCGTTACACAATGTATAAATAACCTTTCCTCTCACCTTTTTACCGTTAAAAGGTGTGTTCTGCCTTTTGATAAAAAAATTTATCGGAGTCTATCACATACTCATGGTCTATATCTGCTATCACAAGGTCTGCTGCAGAGCCTTCCTTAAGAGTTCCTCTGCCGTTTTTTAAGAGCTTGGCAGGGGTTAAACTCATTCTTTCCACAAGGCTCTTCATATCAAGATATTTACCCAAAAGCTCAGTGACTGTAAGTGCAAACGAGGTTTCAAGGCCAACTATGCCAAACGGTGCATCCTTTATACTCTTTTCCTTTTCTTCTTTAGAATGTGGGGCATGGTCGGTAGATATCATACCCATAACACCGCTCTTAAGTCCTTCTCGTAGGGCTTCTACATCAGCCCTGCTTCTAAGAGGAGGATTCATCTTGTAGTTTGCATCATCTTCCACTATATCCTCATCAGCCAGTGTGAAGTGGTGAGGGCATACTTCCGCACTTACAGGGAGTCCCTTTTCTTTGGCTTCTTTTACATACTTTACAGTCTCTCTTGTAGAGCAATGGCAAAGATGGATGGTTGCCCCTGCTTTAGCCGCGATATCTATATCTCTTCTAGCGATGCTGTCTTCGACCTCATTGGTTATACCAGGCATCCCAAGTTCTTTTGATTTTTCTCCGGCATTCATAACTCCGCCATTTACAAGGTTTGCATCCTCACAGTGGTCAAAGAATGGAAGCCCAAGCCTTGCAGCCTCTACAAGTCCGGCTCTTAGTATCTCCGGATCCATCACAGACCTTCCATCCTCACTTATGGCAACAATTCCGGCCTTCTTCATTCCCTCCATATCCGAGAGAACTTTTCCTTCCTCTCCCATGGTAACAGTTCCGCTTGGAAGTACATTTATGACTGCATCCTTCTTTATTGCGTCAAGCTGAAGCTTTAGGTGCTCTACCGTATCCATAACAGGCTTGGTATTAGGCATTGTGACAACTGTAGTATAACCTCCTCTGGCTGCAGCCATGCTTCCTGTCTTAACTGTTTCTTTATATTCACCTCCCGGTTCTCTAAAATGTACATGAAGGTCTATGAAGCCCGGAAGTACATATTTCCCTTCTGCATCAATTATTTCCGTATTCTCCTTTGCAAAGCCATCAAGTCTGCCCTTAGCTTCTATCCTCTCCACCTTTCCATCATTATTAATTAAGAGATCGTAGAATCCATCTCTTTTTGCCTCTACATCTACCAGATGTCCATTTTTTATTAACTTGCTCATCTTACCTCCACCTATCATTCATAAAGAAAGCACCCTTAAGGATGCTTTCAAAGTTTAAAATATTACTTATTTAATTTTTCAATTATCTTAGGAAGTTCATTATCCACCTTGTCATTATCAAGCTGACAGGTTCCTGCATTAGTATGACCACCTCCACCATATTCGAGGCAAATATCACCAATATTTACATTTGAATCCTTATTTACGATAGATTTACCAATCATAACAGCGGTGTTCTGTTTCTTAAAACCCCAGGCAATATGTACTGAAATCTCTGTGTCCGGATACATGGCATATACCATAAATCTATTTCCCGCATAGATAGTTTCTTCATTTCTGAGGTCAATCACTGCAACCTTACCTTCAATCTTAACAAGACGCTTAAGCTGTTCTTTAAAAAGTTCCTGCTGTTCAAAGTAAAGATCCACTCTTTCCTTAACATCCGGAAGTGCCAATATATCCTGAATTGGATGAATAAGACAATAGTCTATCAGTTCCATCATCAAATCATAGTTAGATATTTTAAAATCATGGAATCTTCCTAAACCGGTTCTTGCATCCATTACATAGTTAAGAAGTGTCCATCCCTCAGGTTCAAGGATATCATCAACTGTAAAGTCTGCACTGTCCCCCTTGTCTACAGCTTCCATTATCTCAGCTGAAACTCGTTTTATCCTCTCAGCCCCGCCATAATAGTCATATACAACCCTTGCTGCTGACTTTGCATATCCGTCTATAATAAATTTACTGCTGGCTTCTCCTGCATTTACACGGCTAAGTTCACTCTCATGGTGATCAAAAGCAAGCCCCACTCTTGGATCATAAGGGAGGTTAGTAGTTATATCATTTTCAGTAAGATCAACTTTACCATCCTGGACATCTTTAGGATGTACAAATTTAATCTCGTCAATTATGTCCAGTTCTTTAAGTATCATTGCACAAACCAAACCATCAAAATCGCTTCTTGTCACCAATCTCATTTTTCCCATAATATCCTCCAAGTATTCCCTCAAGGGTTTTTCCATTGTAGTATATCATAAATCAAATCTTTGTTCAATCATTATCAGAAGATATCCGTCTCATATATCACTTTAATTTATCTGCAACTACATCTAAAGCCTTATCTAACTGATTATCTTCTTTCTTTCAAGTTTTCCATCCTTAATGGCATCAGGATTCAGTTTCTCTACTACATCCGGTTCAATGCCCGTTCCATGTATATTAATTCCATTTGGAGTGTAATATTTTGACACAGTCACCTTCATAGCAGTTCCATCGCCAAATGGTACTATAGACTGTACTATACCCTTTCCAAAAGTCTTTGTTCCTACCAGTGTAGCAGCCTTATAGTCCTTCATTGCACCGGAAAATACTTCTGAGGCTGAGGCCGAATTTCCATTTACAAGAATAGCCACAGGCTTATCAAAACTCAGATTGTCAGTTGCCTCTTCATCAACTCTCTTACCATTTTTATCTACAGTATAGACAAGAAGTCCTTTTTTTATCATCCTGTCAAGCATTTCACAAGTTACATCAAGAAGCCCTCCCGGATTATCTCTGAGATCAATTACAAGACCTTCCATCCCTTCTTTTTCGAGTTCGGCTATACCATTCTTAAATTGAGACGCTGTAACCTCATCAAACTCAGTGACAGCTATATAACCTATTTTTTTACCGTCTTTTTCTTCCATCCTATATGTAACTGTGTCTATTTCAAGTTTCTTCCGCTCTAAATTAAATTCGATTTCTTTGTTATCTCTAAGCACAGTTACCTTGACAAAGGTTCCTTCTTCTCCTTTGATTTTAGTCACTACCTTAGAAAGTTCAAGTCCCTCTATTTTTTTCACCATTAACCTTATAGATTATATCTCCAGGGAGCATTCCTTCCTTTTCTCCCGACCCTTTTTTGAATGTTTTAACTATGGTTATAGCTCCTGTACTTGCATTTTGGCTCACTACTACACCTATTCCACAATAAGTACCACTGGATGAAGTAGTGAATTGTTTATACTCTTCAGCATTATAATATACAGTATATTGATCTCCTAAGCTATCAACCATTCCTTTATACATACCGTCTTTAAGTTTATTATTGTCAATTTCATTCAAATAATAATCATCTATGGCCTTATACAGTTCTTCCGACTTATCCCTCACTTCATTCCAGTTAATAGCCGCACCTGTGGTTGTATCTTTTTTCTCCCCGGCAGACTCTGTAGTAACAACTGAAAGCTTTTTGACCGTATCAAAAAGAATCGTTCTAATAATTCTGCTTTCAAACGCAAGTTTAACAAAACCAACTGTAAGTACACCCATTATCAAAATACCTACAAATACACCTAAAAAAAACTTTTTCTTTTCTTTCATCAATTATCTCCATCCGGTTTATGGCGAAACATAGTTTAAAGGGTTTACATACTGGCCATTAAGTTTTACACTAAAATGTAAATGTGGCCCTGTAGACATGCCGGTAGTTCCAACCAGTGCTATGGTCTGTCCTTGTGCTACCTCCTGCCCCACTGAAACCAACAGCTTAGATGCGTGCATATAGACAGTATATACCCCATTTCCATGGTCAAGTATTACATGATTTCCCATGGAATAATGATAGGCCGCAGCTATTACTCTGCCTGCCTTTGCCGCAATAATTGGCGTTCCTGCATTAACTGCAATATCTACTCCATTGTGGAAGAATCCTGACCCTGCCATTACTTCTTTTCTATATCCAAATCCCGATGTTATATAAGAACTTGACGGCATAGGCCAAATCATACCTGAAGCAGAAACTTTACCTTTTACTATGTCATAACTTTGCTGTCCTGCAGCAGCTTCCCTTGCTCTTCTCTCACGATCAGCCTTTTCAGCCTCTGCTATGAGTTTGTCAATATAATTTTCTTTCTTAACTATTTCAATATCATATTCACTGATTTTTTTACCCGCTTCTTTTATTAAAGCCGTAAGCTTTTCAATCTGATTATTTTTGGCTTCTGCCAGTCTTTCATTTTCAGCCTTTTGTACTTCAAGTTCCTCCAGTGCAATATTTAATTCTGCGAGTTTTTCTTCCTTCTCAACCTTTTTATCCTCAACAATTTTTTTAGCCTGTTGATACCTTTCAAGCAATATATTGTCATAATCTGAAATTTTGGACATATACTCACCCTGATTGAGTATATCTTCGACAGAGGCTGAACCTAATATAATCTCAAGATAATCTGACTCTCCATTCTCATACATATATTTAATTCTTTTTTTCATTATGTCATATTGCTCATTTTCGACTTTTTCAGCAGCCTTAAGTTCTATATCAACCTTGGCAATACTGCTTTCTGTTTTACTTATCTTTTCAGTATGATCAGCAATCTTAAGTTCTATATCCTGCTTTTTTTCATCTAATTCTTTTATGGCATCTTGTATTTCATCACTCTGTATTTTTAATTTTTCTGCTTTCTCTGCCTCTGCTTTTCTCTTCTTCTCCAGCTTTTTCTTTGCAGCCTGTTGTTTTTTAATTGTATCAGCCTTTGGAGCAGAAATATTGCCGCCTAATGATGTTAGCAATGCAAAAACCAGAAAAAAAGCAATTCTTTTATATCTAGACATCAATATGCCTCCTAACCGTAAAAAAGCTTCCCGCAAACCCTATGCCTATGCCTATAGCAAGAGAAAGCGGTGTAAGTACCATAAACTCCTGTTTAGTATCAATAAATACAAGCACATTTACCAATGCATTAAATCTCTCTGAAAGCACTGAAACTGCCCTTTCATAAATGAAATACAGTATAACAAGCGGCACTGCAGCTCCTATGATCCCAATTACCACACCCTCTATTACAAATGGTGCACTAATAAAAAAGTCAGTCGCACCAACCATTCTCATTATAAATATTTCTTCTTTTCTAACAGAAATGCCCATAGCTATTGTCGTACTTATAAGAAATACTGCAACCGCTAAAAGCAGGCCGATTATAGTTATCGACACAATTCCAACCAGCGAATTAATAGCAGAGAAACTCGAAGCCGTACTCCCGTTACTATTAACCTTTCTAACACCTTCAATGGTGCTTATATAGTTTACCAGTTCATTCTGCTTTTCTATTTCTTTGACATAAACTGTATAAGAATCACTTCCCTCTAAAGGGTTATCATCTCCAAAAGTTTCAACAAGTTCCGGTTTTAAAGAAGTTTTTTTATACCTTTCCCAAGCTTCATCAGCTGAAACATATATAACATCCCTGACTTCTTTTCTAGCTGCTATTTTACTCCCAATTGCTTTCTTCTCCCCGTCTGAAAGTCCATCTTCAAAAAAGACAGTGATGCCGACTCCCGCTTCTGCAGACTTCATCATATTTTCAAAATTACTGACTAAAAAGAAAAAAAGTCCAAAAATAAATAGGCAGGCAGCTATGGTACCCACTGATGCCAAAGAAAACATCCTATTTCTGTGAATACCCCTAAACCCCTCCCTAAAACTATATAACAAAGTTCTTATTTTCATCATTTACACCGTTTATCCAATCACCTGCAACTTCACCATTTTTTAATTCAATAACTCTTTTGTTCATAGCTCTTACAATTTCTATATTATGTGTAACAACAACAACTGTTGTTCCTGTTTTATTTACTTCCTCTAACAAATTCATAATTTCCCAGGAATTTTTAGGGTCCAAATTACCTGTCGGCTCATCTGCAAGCAGAATAATAGGCTCATTCACAAGAGCTCTTGCCAGTGCAACTCTTTGCTGCTCACCACCTGAAAGTTCCTTAGGGTAAGCCTTTTGTTTGTCTGAAAGGCCAACAATTTCAAGCATTCTTGGAACAGTTTCCCTGATAGTCTTTGGATCTTTTTCTATTATCTGCATAGCAAAGGCAACATTGTCAAATACAGACCTATCCTTTAAAAGCCTAAAATCTTGAAATACCATGCCAATATGCCTTCTGTGCTTGGCTACCTGGCTATGTCTAAGTCTTTTTAAGTTCTTACCGTTGACATAGACCTTACCCAAAGTAGGGTTTATTTCCTTCATTAATAGTTTAAGCAAAGTTGATTTTCCAGCTCCACTATCGCCTATAACAAAAACAAACTCTCCTTTTTTTATCCTAATATTGACCTGTTTTAGTGAATTTGTTTCTCCATTATTTTTAGAGGAATAGTCTTTTGATACATTGTCTAACATAATTGCCGGAACATCTATTTCAACATTTTTAGTACTGCTTTCAGAGAATAATTGCTTATTCTCTGAAAGTCTTTTCTTTCTATTATTATCACTCATTAATATTCCAGATTCTCCATATATTTCATATACTTAACTACCATAAGTGCAATCTTAAATGTTATGGCATCATCAAAAACTCTTATATCGAGGTTTGTAGTTTTCTGAAGTTTATCAAGACGGTAAACCAAGGTATTCCTATGTATGTATAACTGCCTGGATGTCTCAGAAACATTCAAGCTATTTTCAAAGAATTTATTGATAGTTGACAGTGTTTCCTCATCAAATTCATCAGGAGATTTCCCATCAAAAATCTCTTTAATAAACATCCTGCAAAGCGGCATAGGAAGCTGGTATATCAGCCTTCCAATTCCAAGATTGGTGTATCCGACTATATTCTGGTCTGCATAGAAAATTTCCCTACATCAAGAGCCATCTTTGCTTCTTTATAAGAACGGGATACATCCTTAATTTCAGGAATAATCGTACCGTAAGAGATGTTTACTGCAGACATTGCCTCAGAATTAAGCATATCAAGCATGGTTTTGGCCACCTTAGCCATATCCTCATAGCCTTCTCCCGGCTTAAGTTCTTTAACAATAATAATATCTTTTTCATCTACAGCAGTGATAAAATCTTTTGATTTCCCAGTAAACAGACTTCTTACTGTTTCAAGTGCATTTGAGTCCTTTTCATTTTTAGTTTCAATGAGAAAAACTATTCTTCTTGCTTCTACATCAATATGAAGTTTCTTTGATCTGTTATAAATGTCTACTAGGAGAAGATTGTCCAATAACAGATTCTTAATAAAGTTATCCTTATCATATCTTTCCTTGTAAGCAATCAATAGATTTTGAATCTGGAAACCGGCAATCTTTCCCACCATATAAACATCATCATTATCACCCCTTGCAAGGATAATGTATTCCAGCTGCTGCTCATCAAAAACTTTGAAAAACTGATTGCCTGAAAGCACCTGACTCTCTGCAGGTGACTCTGCAAAATTAAGCACTGCCTCTTCATACTGTTCTGCCTCATCAAAGGTGGCAGCTAAATTCTTTCCTTCGGTATCCATTACACAAAGATCTACTCTGGTAATAGCCTTAAGTCCTTCAATGGTGCTCTGCAAAATCTGATTTGATATCATTAACCTCACCCCACATATTATTTTAATATTTAATACACTTTCTAATAACCTACTTTTGATTTTACCATTCATTTGCAAAAAAGTAAAGAAAAGCCAGCCCCATATTAATAAATTTCTAACGGAGCCGGCTAATATATTATATTTTACTGTTTAGAATGTTATTGCAAGTCCTGATTCCTTATCAAATACATGCATCTTAGAAATATCAAAAGCAAATTTAACTGTATCCCCTACTCTTGCTGTTGTACGAGGGTTAACTCTTGCAGTAAACTCTACATCACCAATTGGGAAATAAAGGAATACTTCAGCTCCAAGAAGCTCATATACCTTAATTGTAGCATCAAATGTAGTGTCAGGAGAGTTATTGATGAATATTTCTTCATCATGGATATCCTCAGGACGGATACCGAACTCAACTGTCTTTCCTTCGTAGCCCTTTTCAAGAAGAACCTTAGCCTTCTCATTAGGAAGCTTAATCTTAAATCCTGCAAATTCAAGAGTAACGCCCTCTCCCTCTTTTTTAACAAGTGCATCTATAAAATTCATCTCAGGAGAACCGATGAATCCTGCAACAAACTTATTAACAGGCTTCTCATAAAGGTTCTGAGGAGTATCTACCTGCTGAATATAGCCGTCTTTCATAACTACAATTCTTGTTCCGAGAGTCATAGCCTCTGTCTGGTCATGCGTAACATAAATTATTGTTGTTTCAAGTCTCTGATGAAGCTTGCTGATTTCGATACGCATCTGTACACGAAGCTTAGCATCAAGGTTTGAAAGAGGCTCATCCATAAGGAAGACCTTAGGATTACGAACAATAGCACGGCCCATTGCTACACGCTGTCTCTGTCCACCTGAAAGGGCTGCCGGTTTACGGTCAAGGAGTTTCTCAAGGTCGAGAATTCTGGCTGCATCTTTAACAAGTCTGTTTATTTCTTCCTTTGGAGTCTTTCTAAGTTTAAGGCCAAAAGCCATATTATCAAATACTGACATATGAGGATAAAGCGCATAATTCTGGAATACCATAGCAATATCCCTATCCTTAGGCTCTACATCATTCACTCTCTTATCTCCGATATAGAGATCTCCACTTGAAATCTCTTCAAGACCGGCAATCATACGAAGTGTGGTAGACTTACCACAACCGGATGGTCCTACGAAGATGATGAACTCTTTGTCTGCGATTTCAAGGTTAAATTCCTTAACAGCCTCAAAACCATTTGGATACTTCTTTGTAACATTTCTTAAAGATAAACTTGCCATAACAGCCTCCCTTTTTAATACAATTTCTTTTTAGATTTTTAATCTATATAAGATATGTTTAGTGCAAAAAAACTTATGTATAAATAATACACTATTGTCATTAACTAAACTATTCTTTTTTTACACAAAATCAAACGATTATTTTTGTGACTTTTGTCCTAAAAGCTTTAATAATATGCATAATATAGAAAATTTGCACAATATTTCTTTTTTTTCTTCGGTAAATTTTACTTGACCGCACTGTTATGTTTATACTCAATAAATCCCTCGCCAAAAGCTTCCCTTACATCACTCACTATGATGAATGATCTAGGGTCTGTAGCAGCTGCAATCTCCTTAAGCTTAACAATTTCTTTTTTCCCAACTACACAAAACAGCATACTTTTTTCTTTATTAGTATACATTCCCTTAGCTGACAGAGCCGTTACTCCTCTATCCATTTCACTCATAATTAGTTTTGCAATCTTTTCATATTCATCAGAAATGATGTACACCAATTTTGCAAATTTCACACCTTCAAGCATGGTATCTGAAATTTTTGTTAAAACATATATAGTTATAATTCCATACATGGCGTTTCTAAATCCGAGTACAAAAGCACCTAAGACTACGATGAGTCCGTCTACTATAAAAAGAATGCTTGGAACTGAATAATGCTTAAAAAACTTATGAAGGATTGCACTCACCATATCAGTTCCGCCGCTTGTTGAATTTGTAAGGAAAATCAGGCCTATTCCCACACCATCAAGCAAGCCTCCAATGGCTACAGCCAACAGAAAATCTCCACCACAGAGATCATATGTAGGTATAATATAGAGCCAAACTGCAAACGATACCGCCCCTAACAATGTCTTTGCAACAAAATCCTTACCCAGTACAAAAAGAGCTATAATAAATACCGGTATGTTTAATAAGGCATTACTTAACCACACAGGTATATCTAAGCCAAACCCCTGTGCAAAGTATTTAATTACTATTGCAAAGCCTCCAAATCCGCCCATAACCATCTTCATTGGCTCGTAGATAAGTTTAACCGGAGCTGACATACACAGGGTTCCTAAAAGAATTAATGCTATATCAAAAATTTTTCTGTACTTCGAGTTCTGCATTTTTGTAATTATCTGAATCATTTTTATAATAACCTCTCTCTTTTTTTGTTATTCATTTCCCGATGTCAAGCTTTGTAAAACGGCTTCTTTTTTTATTACCACTCCATTATCAAGCTTTTCACCATTAAGTTTAGTAAAATCAATGTTTTCAGCCCTAACTTCCTGTAGATTTGTTAATAATTTCACATAGTCCTTCTTCCCTATGTCAGTAAACTTATCATTGTAGATAGAATCTACAAATTCAGATTTATTATTATCACTCCCATTTATTACATCATTCAAAAAACTTTGTAGAAATGTTGAATCACCCTTTGTGTTAAAATAAAATATTTTTTCAACATCCTCACTGCTTAGAAAAAGATAATGTGAAATTCCCAAATCCAAATAATCTTCAAGCATGAGCATAGCAGCCTTAAGCCCCTGCTTATTTTTGCTATACTTATATAAATGTGATAGCCTAAGTACCTGTGGAATATCTGCAAGTGAAGTCGAAATTTCTTTATGTATTTCATTTGATACTTCAAATATCATATCCCCCGGAAAATTATAAAAACTTATTTTATTCTCCTGTTTATCAAAATTTACAAAAGTATGCCGAACTTATAAGAGATTTATCTTCTTTATCACCCAGAAAAAAATTACCCCTCTTACTACCTCTTCCTCTTCTGCATTTGGAAGTTTCCTGTTCAAAATATTTGTTTTCTCATATTTAATTGTTTTTTTAGTATTTCCCATCCCCTCCGGCTTGTTATCCGCATCCTTAAATTGCGTGATGTATACAAGTAATATAGCTATAATTAATAACATAATAATTATAGTAGTTAATATGAATATTTTAAGTATTTTTTTAGACATCTTATTTATGACCTCTTTCTGCTGACTACTATGGAAAGTTTTTTCTCAAGATTCATTCCATAACCCTTTAGCACAGTTACTTCATCCGTACCATAATCCAACATTGTACTTCCATTCATGAGCACATTTGGATGTGGCTGATAATGGATTTCAGCCTCTCCCGTCAAGACATTTTTTCTAATTGAAAATGTTGAACCCTTTGACGATGATATTACCTTAGAGTCAGGCGGAAGAATAATCATTCCCTGATTGTAGGCGTCTGTAAGTCCCAGATAATAAAGAACCGAATCATAGTCCTTAATCGCTCCTCCGCTAGTGGTATATATAACATAAGGGATGATATTATCCTCTCCTATATAGGCATTACCGCCTGTAAAATAAAAAATCCCTAAAGAACTTCCATCAGTTATCATCTTTTTGATTGAACTACGGACAGCTCCTCCCCAGATGGTAATATTAACTTCACCCGACTTAACCGTGCCTTCCCTTAACGGATAAGTTAAATAGCTTACTCCATCTATGGCTATAGGTCTTATAGATTCCTTCATTTCCGCTCCATTATCGAATACCGTATCAAGGCTTACTACCGCACTCCCCGTTACATCCACTGCAAGTGCAGAATCTTTAAGTCCCATTGTACTGATATTATTACCATAATTATCTGTTGCCTTAACAAGGAGATAATAACTATCCGGGTTCATATTAACCCATCATTACTTCCAAAATCTTTAATAACATCACCATTTTTAAGTTTATTTACATTTCCCGTCTATTACAGGCTCATAAACAATGCCTGATTCTGTGGCTGTATTCCTATAAACACATCTGTATATTCCCTTAAATTCAGCGGAAGCAATAATAGAAGGCGGTACAACTCTAACCGTCTGCACTGCTGAAATTTCACTGTTATCAGCATTCTTATATGTTAATTTAAGTTCTCCTGTTGTTCCCAGCGGGGTTGGCTGGTTTGGTATGTTTGCAGGGAAAAAAATTAATGTAACTTTCCCCATATCATTTATTTGAACACTATCCCCCTTCCAGCTCGCACTAAACCTGCTTGCAGTTACATCTGGAGCCGCTGTAATTTCTTTTTCCCCCTTCGCCAAATACTTTGAAATACACATCCGCAAAATATACACCGTTCTTTGCCGCCACATCCCTGATAATTGCATAAGTAGAGAGTTCAATCCTGGCAGACTTAGGTTTATCTGTATTTGAAATATTCTCATCTTTTTTATTTTCTTCATTCTTAGGTTTTTCTTCAGTTTTTGTATCTTCAATAGTTATTTTGATAACATCGCTTACAATATCATCTTCCGCATTCTTTTTCTTCTTCGCAGAGGCTCTTACATATAAGGTTCCCGATTTACTGCCTGCTGAAAAAACTCCCTTAGAATCTATGCTGCCAAGCTTACTCTTCCTTGTACAGTCCTCATCTTCAAATAACTGATAGAAGACCTTGTCTGTAGATTTAATTTTGTTGTTTATTTCCACAGCCTCTTCCACAGGTTTTACTTTCGATTTGAATTTGTAATCAGTGCCAATCTCCACAGCCACATCTTCAGTAGTACCGGCAGAATTAAAAATACTGACTTCTTCTGCCTTTGTTTCTGCTGTGACCTTACATTTGAGAGTGTAAGTTTTTCTGCCGTATTTATATGTAAAACTTACAGTTGCCTTTCCATTTCCTACCGCCACACAGTTTCCATTTTTACTTACTTTAACCCTGCCTGTATTATCTGACTTCCATATTCCCTTAATCCCCTTTGTCCTGCCTCCAATATTATATTTTAATTTAACGCCGTCTTCTCCAACATAAATTGTCTTTTTAGAAACAGGTTTTTTAGAAATATATAAATAATTCCTGGCTGCCGCCAACACATCGGCGGTCTGTACTGATGATATTCCAACAATCACACTAAGCAGAATAACAAAAATTTTATTTTTCATAAGTTCCTCCTTAAATTTGCAGATTCCTGTACCAAACAGTATAACACAAATCAAATCAATTTACACTATTATCTTGCATACATACTATTTTACTGATACCATAATATAATGATACAGGTACAAAAGTGTTTAATTTTAAGGAGGCAGGCATGAATAAAACAGTACTAATAACCGGCTCCGGCAGAGGAATTGGCAGAGCCATAGCCGTAAGATTTGCAAAAGAAGGATATAGAGTAGCTATAAACTCAAATAAATCAAAAGATGAACTTTGTGAAACAAAAAATATTCTTTTATCTTTAGGTGTTCCCGTACTTGCTCTTCAGGGTGATGTCGGCAAGTATGAATTCTGCAGGGAGTTTGTTAATGAAGTAAAGAAAAACCTCGGTCCTATAGACATACTGGTAAACAATGCCGGCCTCTCTTACATAGGCCTTCTCTCAGATATGAGTCCCGATGAATGGAACGAGATAATAACTACCAACCTGACTTCTCTATATAATCTCTCTTCTCTCGTCATCCCTGATATGGTAAGAAACCACTCAGGCAAAATAATAAATATTTCTTCTGTCTGGGGAAATACAGGTGCATCTATGGAGGTTGCCTACTCAGCCAGCAAAGGCGGTATGAATGCCTTTACCAGAGCACTTGCAAAAGAACTTGCACCAAGCAATATACAGGTGAATGCCATTTCCTGCGGAGCCATAGATACTGAAATGAACCATTTCTTAGAACCTAATGAACTTGCCTCCCTTATAGGCGAAATTCCTGCGTCAAGACTGGGCAAACCAGAAGAAGTCGCTGAGCTTGCCTATAGTCTTTCCACCGGAAATGATTATCTCACAGGTCAGATTATCGGCCTTGATGGCGGCTGGTTCTAGCTCCTTCCCATGCTTCCCACAGACGGCATATCTTATTTAGATTTTACCTCCTGTAGATTTATTTTTACAGTTTTCTTAGAGTTTAATAAATCATGGTAAAACATATACTGCTGCATAATAGCGGCATATCCCTTATACTTCTCAAAAGGAAATCCGTTTTCATAATGTGCGGCAAGTATTTGTTTCACATGGGTATCTATAGGGAAGGCATCTAAATGATGAAGGCCAAAAACACAGATACAGTCAGCCACCTTTTTACCTATGCCATGTTCTGCCATAAGGACTTTCTTTGCCTCATCATAAGAAAGTCCTTTAAGGCTTTCAGGCGCAAACTCACCTTTCACTGTTTTAACTGCAATTCTATGAATATATTCATCTCTGTAACCAAGTCCATAAGAATGTAGTTCTTCAACTGAAATCCGGCTTAAACCTCAGCAGAGGGAAAGCTCCCATCTTTAGTTAAAGCACAAAGTTTTGCTATACTGTTTTTTATGCGTGGAATGTTGTTATTCTGTGAAACTATAAAAGAAATAATTATCTCCCATAAATCCTGCCTTAGTATCCTTATCCCATAGCCATGCTTAATAGCAGTCTTTAAGTATTCGTCTTCTTCATCCACCAAGGCCTTGACCTTAGCATAGTCCAGTCCCAAATCAAAATAGTCATACCAGACTTTGTTAAATTCTTCTTCACTACAGTGAAATACAAAGTTTCCATCTTTTTCTTCTACAAGAGTAGTATATTCTCTAAACCAAACCCTGTACAGCCCTTCCTCTTCCTCATTCATTCTAAATATCTGTCCGGAATCAGCTATCTGCTTTAGATTTAAGTCTTTTAGCTTTATAGTAAACTTGTCACTCATTAAATAAGCATCTCCTATTTTTCACTTTCAATTATATTCTTAAACTTGTTTTTTATCCTTACCAGTGCATTGTCTATGGACTTAGGACTCCTCTCGAGCATCTCTGCTATTTCCACATAATCCTTTCCAGATAGGTACAAGTCAAGTACCTCTTCCTCAAGTTTTGAAAGTGATTCACTCAATTTTTCGAGCAGAAAGAGAGTATTCTCCTTATCTACCACAAAACCCTCAGGTTCAAGGAGGCTGCTTGCACGGAGATTATTGATAAGTTTAATGTTATCAGCATCTTCTCCTGTATCATTTCCTGCATATAGTGAGATATAAGTATTTAGCGGAATATTTTTTCCTGCCTGCCCTGCCTTTATTGCGTTATACATCCTTCGTTCGCAGACCAGATTAGCAAAGGTTGAAAACATGGCATTCTTTGACTTGTCAAAGTCTCTTACCGCAATAAAAAGTCCTATCATCCCTTCCTGTATCAGGTCTTCCCTGTCTCCTCCAAGCAGATACAGGGTTTTAGCCTTACCCCCTTACCAGATTCTTATATTTGTTTATAAGATAGCTCTCAGCCTCTACATCTCCCTCTTTTGCCTTCTCACAGAGCTCCTCGTCTGTGAATTTTTCAAAATTCATATACTAAAATATCCCCATTATTTATTTGTATTAAGTCTCTGCCTTACTATCTCGTATGCAAGTACTCCTGCTGCCACTGAAGCATTTAAGGAATCAATCTGCCCAAACATAGGTACTCTTACTACAAAGTCGCATTTTTCCTTAACAAGCCTGCTTACTCCGCTTCCCTCAGACCCTATAACAAGTCCTATAGCTCCCGTGAGGTTACAGTTATACATAAGTTCTCCTGACATATCCGCACAAGCAAACCAGATTCCCTTTTCTTTTAGTTCATCTATGGTACGGCTGATATTAGTCACCTTGGCTACAGGTGTATAGTTGATGGCTCCTGCAGAGGTTCTTGCCACAGTGGCAGTAAGTCCCACAGCATGCCTCTTTGGAATGATAACCCCATGAGCACCCGCCTGATTAGCTGTTCTTATTATGGCTCCAAGATTGTGTGGATCTTCGATGTCATCAAGAACTATGATAAAAGGAGGCTCTCCCTTTTTACTTGCAGCATTAAGGATGTCATCAACCTCTGCATAGTTATAGGCTGCGGCCATAGCCACAACTCCCTGATGCTTATCTCCCTCAGCATACTTATTAAGCCTGTCCTTGCTTACAAAGCTAATGATGGTATCAGTCTTTTTGGCAGCTCTTAGTATGGACTGCAGGGTTCCATCTGCTACTCCCTCCTGTACATAGAGCCTGTCAATCGTCCTGTCTGACCTAAAAGCTTCAAGTACAGCATTTCTACCATAAATAACAAGGCTTGTTTCCTCGTTATCATTATATTTCTCTTTCATTTTTTTCTCCTTTAGCAAAAAAATCACAGTTTCATAATTATTTGCAATAAATCCTTAAATTCCGTAAGCTATAAGCCTAATATCTTCATAGTCTTGAACCCGCGCCTGCCTTTATTAGTTCAAAGCATCCTCTCATTTTTACCTGTAAGATAAAGATATCCCATCAAAGCCTCAAAGCCTGTAGCTATTCTATAGTCTATGATACTGGCGTTTTTTTAGCAGAGGTATAAGACTTTGCATTTCTTCCACGCTTAAACACAGCCTCTTCCTCACTGCTTAGGAGTGGCAGGATGATTTCCATAGACTCTTTTTGTGCAGTCGCCTTGACAAGAGAGCTTGCCTTGTGGTGAAGCTTATTGACAGGGGCATTTCCTTTTTCTACAATTATAGTACGAATCACAACCTCGTAAATGGCATCGCCTATGTAGGCAAGAGTAAGGGGCGAAAAACTCCTTATATCCTTGTCTTTAATATTAAAAAAGCCTTCAATCCCACTTACTGAAAGTACCGATATATCTATATCCTTTTCCACTTAACACCCTCTCTGGTATCTTCCAAAACTATACCCTTTGATGTAAGTATATCTCTTATCTCATCTGCTCTAGCAAAGTTTTTTGCCTTTCTCGACTCAGTTCTCTCTTTGATGAGAGCCTCTATTTCATCATCAAGAATCTCCTTTTGCTTTACTACCTTTAATCCAAGTACATCTGATAAAAGCACTATTATTCCTCTTACCTCTTTTATAAGTTCTGCTGAAGACTCTGCATTTATCTCAGAATTCGCAAGCTTTACGAGGTTAAATATAGCAGACACAGCGTCAGCAGTATTAAAGTCATCATCCATTGCTGCTTCAAAGTCCTTTTTGAAAGCTAAAGCTTTCTCTTTCGTTTCTTTTTCTGCATCAGTTAGCTCTCTTAATACAGCATTTTCAAGGAGGAAATCAAGGTTTGATACCGCATTTATAATCCTCTCAAGCCCTGTCTTAGCCGCCTCCATAAGCTCGTGGCTGAAGTTGATAGGTCCTCTGTAGTGAGCACCAAGCATAAAGAACCTAAGCACACCAAGGTCGTATTCCTTGCTTACATCCCTTATGGTAATGAAGTTTCCGAGAGACTTACTCATCTTCTCGTTGTTTATCCTAAGATAACCGTTGTGCATCCAGTACTTAGCAAAATCTTTGCCGTTTGCCGCTTCACTCTGGGCTATTTCATTCTCATGATGAGGGAAGATAAGGTCTTCTCCACCTGCGTGGATGTCTATCTGCTCACCAAGGTACTTCTTACTCATCACAGAGCATTCTATATGCCAGCCCGGTCTTCCTTCACCCCAAGGCGATACCCAAAAAGGCTCTCCCTCCTTCTTTGGCTTCCAGAGTACGAAGTCTAGAGGATCTTCTTTTTCATCATTGATGGCAATCCTTGCACCTGCCTCAAGGTCATCTATATTCTTGTTTGATAGCTTGCCATAAGACTTAAAACTTCTGGTTCTAAAGTATACACTTCCGTTTTTAGCATAAGCATAGCCTTTTTTAATAAGCTCCTCAATCATCTCTATCATGCCGTCTATTTCTTCGGTAGCCTTAGGATTCTTGGTAGCAGGAAGCACATTTAAGCCTTCCATATCGGCTTTAGCTTCCTTTATATATCTCTCTGATATCTCTGATGCACTTACTCCCTCTTCGTTGGCACGCTTTATTATCTTGTCGTCCACATCTGTGAAATTGGACACATAGTTTACATCGTAACCCTTGTACTTAAAATACCTGCGGACAGTATCAAAGATAATGATAGGCCTTGCATTTCCTATATGCATAAAGTTATACACTGTAGGACCGCAGACATACATCTTTACCTTACCAGGCTCAATCGGTGTAAATTCTTCTTCTTTGTTTGTAAGTGTATTATGTATTTTCATCTTCTCTTCCCTTCGTATATTCTTCAAAACTCTTAGCAAGCTTATCCAGTTTCTTTCTAAGCTTCTTATTCTCTTCTCTTAAGGCTGTAATATCCCTAAGCACCGGATCTGGAAAATGAATCTGGTCGAGGTCAATCTGCTCACACTTGATATTATTTCGCTTGACTATTCTTCCAGGCACTCCTACAACTGTAGAATTAGACGGAATATCCTTAAGCACTACACTTCCTGCACCTATCTTAGTGTTATCTCCAATTGTAATATTACCAAGCACCTTCGCTCCTGCACTTATCATCACATTGTTGCCTATGGTAGGATGCCTCTTTCCTGTCTGCTTTCCCGTACCGCCTAGGGTAACTCCCTGATAAAGGGTACAGTCATTACCAATTACGGCAGTCTCTCCGATTACCACCCCTATGCCATGGTCGATGAAAAAGTTATTTCCTATGGTTGCACCAGGGTGGATGTCTATACCCGTCTTGTCAGCCCTTTTTGCATTATCTTTCTAGCTAAGAAATAATGCCCTTTTAAGTAAAGCTTATGAGCAATGCGATACCTCATCATTATCCTAAATCCCGGGTAAAGCAGGATTTCATACTTTGATTTGATGGCAGGATCTCTTTGAAGTATGGCAGCATATTCTTCCTTAAAAAATTTAATAAATCCCATTATCTGCTGCACCCTCCACAGCCGCCACAGCCACCGCAGCCGCCCATCATATAATCATCTTCATTGATTGCTTCTTTAAGAAGACACACAGCCTGAGCCTTCATCCCCTCGCCTGTCCCTGTAAAGCCAAGCCCCTCCTCTGTGGTAGCCTTGATATTTACCTGACTTTCCTCTATCCCCAAGGTCTTTGCTATGTTTTTGACCATATCGGGTATGAAAGGTGCAAGCTTTGGCCTTTCAGCCATAATGGTTGCATCTATGTTCTCTATTACATAAAGCTTATCTTCAATAATTTTACCGACTACGGCAAGGAGCTTAAGGCTGTCCACATCCTTGTATCTCTCGTCTGTATCAGGGAAATGCCTTCCTATATCCCCCTCTGCCGCTGCCCCAAGCAAGGCGTCCATAATGGCATGGGTTAGCACATCGGCGTCAGAATGGCCAAGGAGTCCCTTTTCAAAGGGTATCAGAACACCTCCGAGAATCAACTTCCTGCCTTCCACTAACCTATGTACATCATATCCGTTTCCTATTCTCATCTATTCAACCGTTCCTCTTTCTCTCCAATACTCTATCCACTCATCCAAAGTCCAGGGAGTGTAATCAGAGTACATACAAAAACAATTCATCATATTACAGGGAATGTTCTTAACAGTCCCATCCTTATACCCCGACTTAGCAGTACGGGTAATCCTAATAAATTCTTCTATAAGCCTCTGGTCGTGAGTATCGTGAACATGGCCATACAGCATAAAAGTCTTAGGCCTTCCCTCTGTAGTAAGTCTGTACTGCCCATTGTAACACATAATAGGATAATGGCAAAGCACAATTTTTCTATTATTATCTTTAATCTCTGTATAGTCTTTAATCCATTCAAATCTGCTCTCATCAAAGGCAGTCTTTTTAAGATACAGGCAGTCATGATTTCCCCTTATAAGGCAGAGTTTTCCGTTTAATTTACTTAAGATTTCATTAGTCTCTTCAGCCTTCCCATAGGATAAATCTCCAAGGATGATTACCTCATCCCTTTTATTTACTCTGGCATTCCACTTCTGTAGAATGTACTTATGCATTTCTTCCACATTTTCAAAACCCCTGTTATCCATCTCCCGGTTTAACTTATCATGGAAAAAATGCAAATCTGAAATATAATATCTCAATTCCTCTCCTTTGATGTCTAATATCCGAACATTCCACTTAAAGAATCATCGTTTTCTATCCAGTCTTTTACTTCCACTATCCTGAAGTTATCCTTATCATCCCTTATGTAGACCTTCTCTATACCCGCATTTATGATTACCCTCTTACACATAGCACAGCTGTTTGCATTTTCTACATAGCTTCCATCCCTTGTTTCAATTCCCACAAGGTAGATATCACTGCCTATTAATTCTTCTCTGGAAGCACTTATTATCGCATTTTGCTCAGCGTGGACACTGCGGCAGAGCTCATATCTCTCTCCCCTTGGCACTTTTAGTTTCTCACGCATACAAAAACCAAGATCAGAACAGTTCTTCCTGCCTCTTGGCGCTCCTGTATAGCCTGTTGCAATTACTTCATCGTTTTTAACTATGACTGCTCCGTAATGCCTTCTAAGACAGGTACTTCTCTGTGAAACCACTTCCGCAATATCAAGGTAATAATTTATCTTATCTCTTCTTTCCATCTGCAAAACCTCCTTTCAAAGGAAAATAATAAAAAAGGTGTCTGATCACATCTCTGTAAACCAGGCACCTTATACTCATAGCGAAGGAGGGACTTGAACCCCCGACACCACGGGTATGAACCGTGTGCTCTAGCCAACTGAGCTACTTCGCCATATCAGTTTCAAGACTTCTCTCAAAACGACAAGAAATATTATAATAGATAAAGTTGCAAAAGTCAAGTACAATTTTTATTTTTTATTGCCTTGTTATATGATAAATATATATGCTATAATGATATGATATATTTGTAGTATAATTATTTTAGTGGAGTAATAATATGAAAAATAAAGTCAGCCAAAAAAATTTTTTTACTGTATCCTTTATTTGCTGTATTTACAGTATATGTTGTAAGTATTTTTTTCTTAATAATAATACAATCTCTTCATTGTCCGGAACAGCATTAAGTTTATTTGTGATATTAATTATAGGCTTAACTCTAAGGAAAAATTACCCATAGCAAGATTTACTATATATTTTACCTGGCTGCTCTGATATCTGATTTTTCTCAGATATATTATATGAGGTTTCTTTTGATTTTGTAAACCGGATTACCAGCATTACCTATTTAATTCCAAATTTAATATATGCCGGACTATTGATGTTTTTTTATATTTAATTTGGCAAAAAAATTGGAATAAGTATCAGTTTTTTTCTGATGTCTTCATTATATCAGTTATCGGCTTCGCTGTTTTATGGTCACTGCTTATTGACGAAAATTTAACCAGGCTTGGCAATGACTACAAGGCTGCAATTATTATAACATATATATTCCTTGATTTTTGCATACTCAGTATCTGTTCCCTCATCGTGCTGTCAAAGGGAATTAAAAATATTTCCAAAAATATACTTTTCCCCTTTGCAGCCATGACAATATATTCTCTTTCAGACTATATATTTGCATATGGAATATTTAACTCAGCTGTACTAAATGATGACTTGGGACATATTTTATATAAGGTATCCGCCCTTCTCTTTACCTTAGGAGCTATATATGAGTCAACGCAGCCCTATAATATGCTTGACATTACAATCTCAAACCCTGATGAAAACTTAAAAACCCCAAAAAGAACTTTCAGGTTTTTAGGTACATTTTTCCTTTTACTTCTCATCGAGGGACTTATAACACCTGGGATTATGCTCATTTTTGTAATTAGCTGCCTCATTTATTGGGGTATCACTGCCACTATAAGATTTAACGAATTGAATAACAGATTATTAAAATCAGAAAAGGAAAGCCGCCAAAAGCTTGAGGACTTGGTTGAAGAGCGTACAAAGGATCTTACCCTTTCCTATAAAAAACTTGAAGAAATATCAAATGCTGATACCCTTACAGGAATTTATAATTATAAGCATTTTTCTGATTATATTGAAGAATTAATTACAAGCCAAAAGCCTTTTGTCTTTATGTGCATAAATGTAAATAGATTTAAGTTTATAAATGACTCGTATGGACATGAAGTTGGTGACCAAGTACTGCAAGAAGTTGCAAAACGCTTGAGCAGTCTTTGTCCTAATAATGGAAAAATTTTTCGTATAGGCGGAGATGAATTCATACTAATACTTTCGGGCTTTGTCTCCATGGAGTACATTTCTGCTTTCTCAGAAAATATATTATATCTCTTTAATGCACTACTGGTTATAGAACCGTATACTCTTAAGTTGAGTGTAAGAATAGGAATATCTTTGTACCCTTCTGATTCAACTAATAAAAATGAAATTATAAAGTATGCCGACATAGCTGCTTGCACCATTAAAAATGGAATAAACAAGAGCCATTACTGTTTTTTCAACCGGTTAATGTTAGATAGCTTCAACCAACGGCAGAAGGTAGAATTACTGTATAGAAATTCTAATCCTGAGCAGGAATTTATTTTGTATTTTCAGCCTCAGTTTAGCATTCAGGATAAAAAGCTAATCGGAATGGAAGCCCTTGTACGCTGGGTTCATCCTGAAATAGGACTCATACCGCCCATACACTTCATCCCTGTTTTAGAAGATACGGGTGAGTTAATTACTCTGGGAAAGATTATTATCCATAAAGCCTTTGAGCAGATTAAAAAATGGAATGAAAGGTATAATCTTAACCTAACTATTGGTATAAATATATCTCCTAAGCAGATTGAGGATCCCAATTTTATGAATTGGCTCAAACGCACTATCAGGGAATGTCAGGTAAAGACAAACTGGATAGACTTAGAGCTTACGGAAAGCAGTTATATGCACTTTAATGATGATAACAAGCATATTTTTAATGAATTTCTCAGGTTAGGAATAAAGACTTCTCTTGATGACTTCGGTACAGGATATTCCTCTCTAAGCTACATTAAGGCTCTTAATTTTGACCGCTTAAAAATTGCAAAAGAGCTTATAGATAACATAGAAAATGATGAAGATTCACAGTTAATAATTAAAGCAATAATTATGATGTCTGACGGTTTAAATGTAAAAACTATTGCAGAGGGTGTCGAGAACGAAAAACAGTTGGAACTCTTAACTAAACTTGGCTGCGATGAAATTCAGGGATATCTCTGGGGCAGGCCTGTGCCTGCAGATGAATTTGAGTCCAAATATCTAACGCAGTAAACTCTTTCAAATATAATATTATACAGAAAGGACTAACTATGTCATTTGACGGAACTATAGTTGCCGGAATCACGCATGAACTTAAAACTCTGCTTACCGGCGGTTATATCACTAAGATTGCACAACCGGAAAAGGATGCCCTTGTACTCACTGTAAAGAACAATAGGAATCAGTACAGGCTGTTTCTCTCTGCCAATGCCTCACTTCCGCTTGCCTATATTACTGCGAAAGCCAGAAAGTCTCCTATGACTGCACCGAATTTTTGTATGTTACTTAGGAAACATCTTGGAAGTGCCAAGATACTCGATATTTATCAACCCGGGCTTGAGAGAATAATACGAATCAAGACTGAACATTTGGATGAAATGGGTGATTTATCTGTAAAGCACCTTATTATCGAACTCATGGGTAAATACAGTAATATCATCTTACTTGATGACAATGAAAAAGTACTTGACAGTATTAAACATGTTTCAATGCTCGTAAGTTCCGTAAGAGAAATTCTTCCCGGCAAAGCTACTTTGTGCCTGCCCAAGAGGGACGCATCAACCCACTTGAAGCTGATATGCACTATTTTACGGATATAATAGCAAAGAAACCCTTGTCCATAGGAAAGGCTGTATATACCTCTCTCACCGGCTTTTCTCCACAGCTTGCAAATGAAATCTGTACACTTTCAGGCTTAGACGCAGACCAGCCTACAGCTTCACTCAGCTTGGAAAATATAAATACCATTTTTGATAATTTTCAGCATTTTATCAATCTCCTTAAAAAAGGTGAATATTCTCCTACTATTTATTATGCTGAAAACTCTGTGCCAAAGGCCTTTTCAATCTTTAAGCTAAGTATATATGACGATATGGAAAGTAAAACCTTTCCTGATATTTCCTTCCTGCTTGAAGAATTTTATAATTCTAAGGATAAAACTGACAGAATCCGACAAAAATCAACAGACCTTAGAAGGCTTATAACCAATGCTATTGCAAGAACTGCAAATAAACTTGATATTTTTGCCAAACAGCTGAGAGATACTGAAAACAGGGACAAATTTAGGGTTTATGGTGAACTTATAACTACCTACGGCTATCAGGCAAAGGACGGTGATAAGGTACTTACCTGCATTGATTACTATTCCGGGAAAGAAGTAAATATCAGTCTGGATACAACAATTCCCGTTATGGCAAATGCAAAAAAATATTTCGATAAATATGCCCGTCTCAAAAGAACTTATGAAGCTGTACTTATTCAACAGAAAGAAGCACAGGCGGAATTAACTCATTTGGATTCTATAAAAATGTCACTCGATATGGCAGAAAATGAAGATGATCTTGCCGAAATAAGAAAAGAACTTGAAAATTCCGGATATGCAAAAAAAACATTTACAAGCAGTAAAAAAGGAAGGGAAAAAGAATCTAAGGGAGTTCCGCTGCACTTTCTTTCAAGCGATGGCTTTGATATCTATGTGGGTAAGAATAATATTCAAAATGATTATCTCACCTTCAAATTAGCTTCAAATAGTGACTGGTGGTTTCATGCTAAAAAATGTGCAGGCTCTCATGTAATTCTCGTCACAAACGGAAAGGAAGTACCTGATAGAACCTTTGAAGAAGCCGGCAGTCTGGCCGTTCACTACTCCTTTGCCAATACTTCGCCTCTGCCTGCAGGCGATGGTACAAAGCATGAGGTGGACTATGTGCAAAAAAAGGAAGTAAAAAAACCAAATGGTGCTAAGCCCGGTTTTGTAGTCTATTATACTAACTATTCACTTACTGCTGATTCAGACATTTCTAAACTTAAGCAAATATAGGAGGAACTTATGATTATTGCAGATATGCATACACACTCAGCATTCTCAGGGGATTCCGAGACTCCAATGGAGGAACAGCTGGATACCGCTATAAGGCTTGCCTTAAATATTATTGTTTTACTGACCATGAAGACCTTTATTATCCTGAAATTCAGGATGAAAACGGCAGCCCGGTAAACATCTTCCGCTTGGATGTCCCTGTATATCTTAGGAAAATTAAAGAATTAAGTGATATATACAGGGAAAATATAAATGTACTTGCAGGAGTAGAATTAGGCTTATGTAAAAAAGCACTTCCGGAGTATGAAAATTTACTGAGAAATTACGATTTTGATTTTGTAATTGCTTCCATACATCTTATAGATGGTTTAGATCCGTACTATCCTGAATTTTGGCTCTATCATGATAGTAAAATAGCTGTCAAAAGATATTTTGACATTATATCAGATATGATAAATAACTTTACAAATTTTGATTCTCTTGGGCATCTGGACTATATATTCAGATATATAAGAGATGAAGCCGGCAATCCTGGAGATGGGCATTATTCTTATCGTGAATATGCTGAACTTATTGATCCAATCCTAAGCCGTATTATAGAACTTGATAAGGCCTTGGAAGTAAACACTGCAGGGTATAAATATGGTCTTGATTCTCCCAACCCACAGGCTAAAGTCTTAAAACGCTATAAAAGGCTTGGTGGAACAAAAATAACCATAGGCTCGGATGGGCATGAACCTAAACACCTCGCCTATGATTTTGATAAATGTGAAGCTCTATTAAAAGAACTTGGATTCGATGGTTATTATATCTACAAAAACAGACAGCCTATAAAAATTAGTTTCTAATAATCTTTCCGCCACAGACTACCTCCCCTGCCTCATTGTAGACAACCAGGGTTTGACCCGGGGCAGAAGCTCTCTGTGGTTCTAAAAAATCCGCTATTATTTTGTCATCTTCAAAAGATAATCTGCATTCCCCACCTCGGTGATTATATCTTATTTTTGCCAGATAAATTTTGTTCAATATCTCTATTTCTTCTCTTGTCTCCGCCATAAAATTAATATTTTCTGCTACTACTCTTGCAGCAAATAATCCTTCATTATCTGAAAGTACAACTTCATTGGTTTCAGGCCTTATTTCCCTGACAAACATTGGTTTCCCAAATGCTATTCCAAGTCCCTTTCGCTGGCCTATCGTATAATGGACTATGCCCCTATGTTCTCCCAGCACATTACCTTCTGTATCTATAAAGATCCCCTTAGAAGCTATAATTCCATACTCTTTTTCCAGATAAGAGACATAATCACCATCAGGAATGAAACATACTTCCATGCTGTCAGGTTTGAGGCAACTTCTATCCCTGCTTCTTTTGCTATTCTTCTTACCTCGCTCTTTTCATAATCCCCTATAGGAAGCAATGTTCTTTTTAACTGCTCTTGTGTCAGATTACATAGTGCATAGGTCTGGTCTTTAGCCGCTGTATGTGAGTTAGCAATAGTGTATCTGCCATTAGGAAGCTGTCTTATCTTTGCATAATGCCCGGTTGCTGTATATTCCGCTCCAAACAGTTCTGCTCCCTTAAAAAGAGCCTCCCACTTCACCTTTCTGTTACATAAGGTACAAGGATTAGGTGTCTCTCCATTCTTATAAGAGTCAGCAAAATAATCCATTACATTTTCTCTAAATCTTTCTCTTACATCTACTATTTTATATGGTATTCCTAAAGTTTCTGCAACTCTAGCCGCATCTTCCTTTGCCTTAGCACCAAGACAGCCCCCGTTCACAGTGTCTATGGCTCCCTCCTTCCATATATCCATAGTTACACCGTAAACTTCATATCCCTGCTTTTTTAACAGATAAGCAGCTACCGAGGAATCTACCCCTCCCGACAGGCCAACTACTACTTTTTTCTTCATTCTTCTACCCTACTTTCTATCGCATACAGGAGCGGTATTCCTATCACAGCCATTTTCTTCAAGTAAATTCCTTCCACCCCTTGCAAGTTCCGCTATCATAAGATTGTCCACTGCCTGATTTATGCTGTCTGATATTCTCTTCCAAACAAATTTAGCCACACAGGTGTCTGCACCTTCACAAAACTCTCCTGAACCATCTATCTCTGCACAATCTACCGGATTGAGATCTCCCTCAAGAGCTCTAAGTACTTCACCAACCGAAATCTCCTCAGCAGGTTTCGCAAGTACATATCCTCCCTGTGCTCCTCTGAGACTATTTACTATACCTGCCTTTTTTAACATTGCTATGAGTTTCTCAAGATAATTTTCCGAAATAAACTGTCTGGCTGCTATACTGCTCACCGAAGCTGCCTCGTCATGCATAGCTATATCAAGTACAGCCCTTAGGCCATATCTGCCTTTAGTTGAAATTTTCATGCTCTTCTCCTACATAAATATAAATAACGCTATATTTCTTATCAGTCCTGATTTTAGAAATCTATTTTTAATTATACTAACTCTTTTGTCTAAAAATCCCTTTGTCCTCAGCGATACAAATTCCTTTACAGTACTTAGTTCAGGTTCTGCAAGCATTTCTCCAAAATACTTAAGAAACTCTTCTCCCTGAGATATATTTTCATCTATCCTATGTCTTATTTCATCTATCTTACTAATTCTTGCCTTAAAATAAGAATTGAAACTTTCACCGCCAACTACATTGTTTCCATGCTGCCTATAATATTCCGTAAAACCTTCAACATAACCAATCTTTCCAAAGGCCGCTGCAAGTAATCCAAACCACCAGTCATGCATCTTTGCTTTTTCGTATGGTATTAGCCCTGCTTCCTCTGCCTTAAGTTCCAAATTTACCAAAGCTCTATTTACCATCACAGTTCCGCCTATTAACTTATTCTCCATAAGCAGGTAATTAAGCGAAATTTTGGTTTTGTCTACTTTCTCTGCTTCAAAATATGAGTCTGCAGTTATTGTTAAGTTTTTATCAGTTATAGCCACATCTGAAAATACCAGTGCAGGTCCACCGTCTTCTATCTGCATAATCTTAACAAGGGAACGGCTTAGCTTATCCTCTACCCAGACATCATCCTGATCAGAAAAGCAAAAATACTCTGCATCAGGAGCTAACATCACTGCCGCCTCCTTTATTCCATTGAAGAAGTTACCTGCAGGGCCATAATTGTCCTTATTTTTGAAAAAATATATTTTACCCGGATAAATCTTAATATATTCATTTACAATTGCTTCCGTATCATCCCTTGAACCGTCATCAAAGATAAATAACTTCCACTCTTTATAATCCTGTGCCAGGATGGACCCTATCTGTTCTTTAATATATTTTTCTCCATTATAAGTTCCCATTATTATAGCAATCATTTAAAATATTCCTTATTCATACAGAATTTTAACACTAGTTTTTTAGGTAATTTATCATATTTTTTTCCTAATTTATATCCAAGTAACTTAGCAGCACTATGGAGTACAAGTTTGGGAATTAAATAAAACTTCCCTACTTTAAGTAAGTGCTTCGCCGTATCTTTTACTAATCTACCACCCTCTTTGTATGAGGATACTTTTTCAAATACCTCCCTATATTCTCTATGGGATGCACCAAGGTCAAAATTTCTGCTAAACTGCTGCCAAAGGCTGTATTCATGATAATGAATTACCCTTGCGTCTGCCTTATAAACTACCTTAAAGCCCATATCCATTACCTTAGCAGCCATCAGCATATCTTCATTAAATACCGTATGCTTTACAAAGCCTCCTGCCATATTATAAATACTCTTCCTATAAGCCGCACAAACATCCGAGCAAAACCAGGCCTTTATGCCTAAGTTCTTGATATCTTCTGAAGTTTTTACCCTATCCTTGCCGGGATAATTAAATTCTCTGGTATATCTTTCTATTTCTCCCGCCTTATCATCCGTCTCCTGTCTTGCATAAGAAATTGCTGTTTTATCATCACTAAAAGCTGAAATAAGGCTGCTAAACAGCATATCATCCTTAGGCCTTGCATCCTGTGTCATACACACAAATACATCCGCTTCAGATATCTTTGCTCCAAGTCTTCTGGTAGCTCCATGGTCAAATTCCGATTTGGAAATATGAATTACATTTACAGGTATAATCTCTTCAAATTCCTTCTTCCAGAATTTTTCTTCTGTATTTATAATGATTATTTTATCCGGTTTTAAGGTCTGAGTAAGTATTCCATTAAGCAGTGCCTTGAATTCTTCTCCCGGTTTATAAGTAGGTATTATTATATCGAATGTCATTGTTTTTCTTCTTTCAGTTAGTATTTGAAACTAAAGTATATCAAATTGTACCCTGTCTGTAAACTATTGTAATCTTATAGATTTATTACTATAACATATGATTGCTGCATCTTCGTTTCTCAAGATCCCTGCAAATATATATTAATAAGATTATTTCTGTAGTTCTCAAATATAATCAATTCTCCGCAGATAAATTTTCAGATAATTTTTGTGTTGCTTACAGCTATATTTGGTTATATTCTTTATACAAAATGCCTATGGTAATTTATTTTTCATATGTAGTATTATAAATACTGTGCTTAATTTTACCATGTTGTATGGAGGTTGTTATATGTCATTAAAGGAAGCCCTGTTAAAAAGAAGATCAATATATGCTCTTAATAAAGATTTACCTGTTTCTGAAGATGAAATAATTAAAACTGTAGAAGAAACTGTTGCCCTCATTCCTGATGCCTTTGATTGTAAGAGCCAGAGAGTTATTGTTGTTTTTGGTGATAAACAGGATGAACTTTGGGATGCTATTTTTGAAGCATTTAATGGGCAAATTGCAAAGGAAAAGACTGATTCTTTTAAAGCCGCTGCAGGTACAGTGCTTTATTTTACGGATAAAAATGTTACAAATGAACTTATTGATACATTTCCAATGTATGCCTCCAGTTTCCCCATTTGGAATATGCATGCAAATAGTATGTTGCAGATAGCAGTTTGGACTTCTCTTACTGAATTAGGACTTGGTGCCAATTTACAACATTATAATCCGGTTATAGACAGGACTATCAAGTGTTTATTTGATATTCCTGACAGCTACCAACTCGTTGCTCAGATGCCATTTGGCGGCATTACAGCTGATCCTATTCCAAAGGATGAAGAAGATATTTCTAAGAGAGTAACTATTTTTAGATAATTACCGACAGCCTTTATTATAAATTTATATGTCAGCCAATGATTCAGTAATATTATAATTAACCAAAAAATCCCGGTACATTTATTGTACCGGGAACTTTTATTATCTCTTAAGATTGATAAGTTCTTCAAGAATTGAATCTGTCGTTGTAATTGTTCTTGAGTTAGCCTGAAAACCACGCTGTGTAGTAATCATATCTGTGAACTGTGCCGCAAGGTCTACATTTGACATTTCAAGCATACCTGTATTAATCTTACCACCATCAGCAGTAACATCTTTGCCTATTCCATCAAAGTTTCCTGAGTTCATAGTCTCTACAAAGTTACTGTTTCCTACAGCCTCAAGACCGCCCGGATTCTTAAATCCGGCTACCGCAATCTGGCCAAGAAGCTTAAGGTCTCCATTGTCATAAGAACCGTAAATCTTACCTGATGTATCTATGGAAGCACCTGTCATAGCCCCCTTCATCTTACCCTTATTATTTCCATCAACATCACCCATAGTTGACTCTATCTTAGATGAAGTGGAACTTGCAAACATTGTAAGCTGTGAGAAATCTATCTCAATATTTTCAAATGGGTTAGGAGACTTGCCGCCAATGTTAAGGAAGATAGATTTAATCACTGAATCATCCATACTGGTTGAATCATGATCTGCAGATCCTTCCTCAACAAGGCTCTTAAACTTACCTGTAGTTCCATCAAAAACCACATTGAAGCCTATATCATCGCCGAAATTAGGTTTTCCATCTGCCACATCATCAACCGGAGTAACTCCACCAAGCTCCTGCTTGTCTTTAGTAAGGCTTGCTCCCCATCCGGTTGCTGTATATTCTGTTGTTCCATCATCTTTCTTAGTTGCAGTATACATCATCGACTTACCATCTCTAAGTATGTCCTTAAGTTCTACAAAGTAAGAATTATCAGATACGGAACTCTGTTTCATTGAAAACTTAGCTGTATACTTATAACCCAATTTATCATAGAAATTTGTCTGGAAGATACGGCCTGACGAACCCGAAGCCAACTGTGTATCTGTTTTATCTATATTTCCTGATATATAAGCAGCCTTTGTAGCCTCAGGATCTGTATACATATTCTCAGGTGACATTATGTTAAGATTTGAAACAGGACCCGGTTTTGTCTTAGTTGGATCATCAGGATCTACCTGCCATCCCTGAACCTTAGCACCGTCAGATGTTGTAAGAGTACCATCAGCATCCACAGTAAAAGCACCATTCTTAGTAAAATATGTTCTTCCACCATTCTTAGTTATAAAGAATGAATCTCCAGTGAGCATACAGTCAAACGCATTGTTAGTAGTCTGTGAACCGCCTGTTCCTGATATATTCTTTGAAATAGCTGATACATTGGCACCAAGACCTATCTGCTTGGAGTTAACACCTGCTATATCATTTTCCTTGTTTGGTCCTGAAGATGACTGTGTAGTCTGATAAAATACATCGGAAAATACTACGGAACTTGACTTAAATCCAACTGTATTTACATTTGCTATGTTGTTACCTATAACATCCATCTTGGTCTGGTGTACCTTAAGTCCTGCAACACCAGAAAAAAGTGATCTCATCATAATAAATGACCTCCATTATAAACTTTTTATTTCATAATAAGTGTTCCCTCTGTCATTCAGAAACAAAAGCCTCCTATAAGGTCCGGCTTTAACTTATTACCGCTCCATCAATATTTGTAAAAATTTTATCTTCGCTGCCGCCTACCGCTGTTACTACCATGTTATTCTTCACATTTACTATGAATGCAAGTTCATCAACCACTATAAGCGACTCATTGATTCCTTTCTGTCTTGCTCTGTCAGTTCCTTCTGAAAGTCTTGATATCTGTTCGTTTGATAAATTGATATTTCGACTTGCAAGCCTTGCGTTAGCGTGTTTTGAAAATCTAAGTGTCCCTGTCTCTTTTTCAGACTCATTTATAAGTATATCCCTAAAGCTTTGTCCTGCAAGACTGGTGCCATCTTTGATTTTCTTTTCTTTTGCTCCCTGATTCAGATATCTTCCTCTTATCTGTTCAATGGAACCTAAGCTTCCGTTATTTACATTCACATCATCACCTCCCTTATATAATTTATTGACAATTTGGGGCAAGAACCATCTTTTCCATCACCCCGCATTATCAAACATAAAGGTTATGGTGTTTCAGGTTTCTTTGGTTCTTCAGGCTTAGCTGCCTCTTCAGGTTTATTTGATCCCTCAGGCTTGGCTGCTTCTTCAGGTTTATTTGCCCCCTCAGGCTTCTTCGGTTCAACACCTTCTGTAATTGTCAGTGAAAGATTTGTATTATTGTGTGTATTAAAATCATTCTTAAACTTAACATCTATCTTGTATGTGCCTGGTTTAAGATCCTTAAATGCATCAGGATATACTGTTACAGTTCCATCTTCTCCAACATGGAAATGCTTAGCAGGTATATCATTACCGGCGATGCTTAGGCCAAGCGCTGTTGCATTTCCTATTCCCTCACCCATATGAACCTTAAACTTCATAACTTCAGGATGATCCTTATTAAGTTTAAGCTGTTTATTTTCAACCCTAGGCAGTGTAGCTCCCTTTAGATATTCCTGATTAATCACAGACTGTAAATCTGACGCTGGATAGAGATTACCTTCGATTGACAGGTAAGATTTATTACCTTTTACAGATACAAAATCAACCTTACCGCTAACTGTAGTCTCCTTACCGCTTGCATCTTTAGCCGCCAATACAACTTCCTGTCCGATAAGACCATAGGCCTGTGAATTTGATATAGTTGCATTTAAATTCTGCATTTGCTCAAGTGTAGAATAAGTAGCTAACTGTGATACCCACTCGGTATTACTCTGCGGCTGCATTGGATCCTGGTTCTCCATCTGAGCACAAAGCAGTTTAAGAAAAGAATCCTTCCCAAGCTTATTAAGTTCATCCGCAGTCTTTAATTTTTCTATATTTTTAGTCTGGCTTATAATACCATCCCTAACCTGTGCCTCCAGGCCTTTATCTGTTCTGGTTGAACTATAGTTTGTACTGAAATCTGACATATATTACCTTTCTTAGATTTAAACCCAAAATATATTTTATGCACCAAGGTTTATATTACTTCCTGTTCCGTTGTCTGTATAAGCAGCAATTGCCTCTTCCGGTGACAGGGATATAGATTCAATGCCATCTTCTCCATCAAGAGTGAAGTTTCTATTTCTCTTATTATTATTCTTCTTGTTTCTTCACCTGTATTCCTGCCGCCATCATCTCTGCCTATACCATTTTCCGATATCATTATAGATACATTTGCTACCTTCAGTCCCTGATTTTCAAAATTGAGTTTTAATTCAGCTATCTGGCTCTCAAGTGCAGCCTTAGCATCAGCATTTTCGACTCTAAATTCAGCCTGTAATACTCCATGCTTAGAAGATACATTTATAGCCACCTTACCAAGAGTCTCAGGTGTAAGCGTGAACTCAAGGCTTGTTCTGTCAGGTGCATGAAGATTTTGTATCTGATTAGCCACCTGCTCAAGTATAGCCTTTGCGGTAGTTCCCTCCGGCAGTGAAGCTGTTCCCTCAAGTTTCTGAAGGTTGGCTGCTATGTTATCAAATAAATTTTGCGTGGAAACTCCCAAAGCTTCTGTGGGCTTTACCTGTTTATTTTCCTGTGAAGTCCGGCTGTTCTGTTCAAAACCTGACTGAGTGTCTGCCGTTTCATTACCGGTTGTATTCACTGCTAAAGGTGTAATTACAACCCTCTCGCCTCCATCCTCTTTTACAGGCTCTTCAGTCTCTGCCGCTTTGCTTGTCACAGCAAACTCTTCTTTTTGAGGCTTGTTAAACATTTTCGCAAGTATTTCGCCAAAGCTTACTATTTCCTTCTGTTCATTTGCAGGTAAGTCTTTTATCACCTGTGTTTCATCTGTGACGCCTTCTGTCATTCCGGCAGTCATTTGCCCCATCTCATCTATGTGAAGATTTATGATTTCGGAGATATCTCCTAAATTCTTAAATGCTTCATCATTTGTGAGTATAGCTGAAATATCATCAAGCCCGTTAATCTCAGTAACAAAGCTTTTCCAACTATCAATGTCCAGCAAATTTTCAGATGTTAAATTATTTTCGATTATAAAATCTTTAACAGTTATCTCGTCTGTATCTGTTTTATGTGAGATATTAGCGACTAGGCTTGCGAGTACCGCCATTAAATCTTTTACTTTTTCATCCTGCCCTCCACCATCATTCTCAGGCATTTCCGTAAAATTTGTTTTAACAGTATCTTTATCTGTCTGATATGCACTGCTTTTTGCCTTGTACACTGTTTCATTTTTACTTGAAGATAATTTCTCTCCTATCTTCTCTGTAGGTTGATTATCAGTGTTTACACCTGAAGCATTATCACCTTCCTTAGAGTTTTTGCCATAAACTGTATTTGCTTTTAACTCTCTTGGTTTGCTCTTAGCTGCAGCCACAGTATTTTCCTTATTTAGTACATCAGAAAATGATGTATCTGACTTTCCTATCTGTGCCTTAGCCTTAACGGTGACTGACGATGAAACAGCATTCAGTTTAACCTGTGCTGTTGACATAAAAACTCTCCCTCCTATCCTTAATATTAGGTATAACATACCCTATTACATATATCGGATAAAAGGGAGAAAAACTTAAGTTTATTTACTCTGCATTATTGAAATTTTTTTCGTAACCTTGGCTGCCATATTAGCATCCATCTTAGCAAGAATCTCTCCTGCCTCCTTTGTCTTCATATGCAGCAAAATATTTGAAACCAAATCCAGATCTCCGCCCATTCCATTAAGAATTTTAGCAGCCTCTTCAGGCTTCATACTCTTATACATTTCTGCCTGTTCCACTAATTTTCTCTCTTTTTCCTGCTGTTCCACAACCTGCCTATATATTTCTGCAGCATTATCAGGCGAAATTGATTCATAGTATTTTTTATACTCCTCTATATCAGGAGCCTTATCATTAAATACAACTTCTTTGTCAAACTTATCCTTTTCAGTCTGGAACTGCAGTTGATTTTCTTCAAATGTTTTAAGCCTTGCTACCTCAGCCTCAAGCTGTGCCAAATAATTAGCATTTCCTTTACTGTTGCCATTCGCAGCAGCAAGTTCAGCTTCAAGCTCCCTTATCCTATCCATTGCCTCGGGAAGATTCTTGTAAGGATAGTTATTCTCTTCTGCCGCCTGCTCATCAGGTATATCCGGAAGTATTGCATTCACACCGGGGATATCCTTAAGTACAGGCCTAAGTACGGTAGAACCAAAGCCTCCTACATCATATTTGATAAGGAATGCAAATATTGCAAGCCATATAGCAATAATAAAAAGAACGATAATTATGGTGAGTATACGGCTTAATATTCCTTCTTTCTCTTCACTCTTTTCTCCGCCCTTTTTATGCTTTTTACCTTTTGGCTGACTATCTTCTGCTGTTTCCTCAAGATTATCTAAATCATCCATTTCATCCATATCAGCCATTTATTCCTGCTCCTCTTCATTTCTATTAGAGTTATATTTATAAGCTACCAGCTCATCTACCATTTTTGATTCCTCATCAGCTATTTCCTTCAAATCTATCAAAGGCTTTTTCTCTAAGTTTTTCTTGAATTTTTCTTTCCTTCATTGCCTCGACCATCTTGTCCTGCTCAATTTTAAGTTTTCCTTCAGCCTTTTTTACCTCTACCTTTTGCAGCCCTATGAAGTAATCCATACTTTCAAAGGCTGCAGCACCAATTTTTATGGTACTAAGATTTAGTTTATTCTTACAGGCAGTTCTTAATGCCTCTTCATAATTATTTTTTCTTGTATAAAGAGTTTCTAACTTGTCTTCTTCACTATTAAGATTTATTCTGGCAGCAGCTAAAGCCATCCTCTGTTGATCCTCTAACTTTACCTTTAAATCAAGAATATTTTGCATTCCATACTTAAATTTTGCCATTTCCCACCTTATCTTAAATAAATTTATTCTGTTTCTGCAAATATACTTCTTAGTTCTTCAAGTTCATCTCCCAGTAAAAATTTTTCATCTGTTTTCTGCATTAAAAATGCATTTACCTCTTTAATCTTACTTATAGCAAAATCAATATCCGGATTTGACCCCGGCTTATATGCTCCTATATTAATAAGATCCTCAGCACTGCGGTAAGTAGCAAGTACATTTTTCATATTACCTGCAAGTTTTTTATGTTCAGCAGTTACTATCGCAGACATGCATCTGGATATGCTTTGAAGTACATCTATGGCAGGATAATGATTCTTTTGTGCCAAAGCTCTTGAAAGAATGAAATGTCCATCCAGTATACCCCTCGCTGTATCCGCTATTGGTTCATTCATATCATCACCGTCTACAAGTACAGTATACAGTCCTGTTATTGATCCTCTGCTCGCATTTCCGGCTCTTTCCAAAAGTTTAGGCATTTCCGAATAAACACTTGGTGGATATCCCCTTGTCACAGGTGGTTCTCCACTGGCCAGTCCTATTTCACGCTGAGCCATTGAAAAACGGGTTAACGAATCCATCATAAGCAGCACATCCTCGCCCTTATCCCTAAAAAATTCAGCTATTGCTGTGGCTGTCTTAGCAGCCTTTCCTAATAAGAGCAGGTTGGTCAGAGGTTGCAACTACCACTACAGAACGCTTCATACCCTCTTCTCCTAAATCACGTTCTATAAATTCTCTTACCTCCCTGCCTCGTTCTCCAATTAGAGCTATTACATTTATATCTGCCTTTGTATTTCTTGCGAACATACCCATCAAGGTACTCTTACCCACACCGGAACCCGCAAATATACCAACCCTCTGTCCCTTGCCTATAGTTAAAAGCGTATCCACCGCTTTAACTCCAAGCGGAAGAATGTCTTCTATCATCTTTCTGGATAATGGATCAGGAGGAGTTGCCTCTACAGAGTAGCTGTCCTCCTTATCAAAGGTCTTAGTCACATCTATCGGCCTTCCTAATCCATCTACTGCCATCCCAAGCATTCCATATCCTACATCAACATGAAAAGGAGCTCCTGTACTTTTAACAAGGCTCCCGATTCCAACACCCTCTACATCACCATAAGGCATCAGCAGAATGCGGTTGTCCCTAAAACCAACGACCTCTGCATAGGTTCCCTTATTACTATTGTTGTTTGAATAAATTATACATAAATCATTTATATTGGCACTTGGCCCGAGCGATTCAATTGTAAGTCCAATAAACTTGGTCACCTTGCCATACATCTTTTCTAAGGGCTGTTCCAAAAGGGAATAATACTTATTTATATCAATCAATACTATTACCCTCCCATCATTTTATCGTTACTATTTCTTATTTCCTACAAGAAGCCTTATAGAATTGGTAAGTGTAGTAAGCCTTGTATCCAACCCTGTATCAATAACACAGGAATCAGTCTCTATCTTACAGCCATTAAGCGGAAGCACACGGTCTGCAATTATCTCAACATTCGCATGATTTCCTACAATATCCCTAATATAATCTCCTCTGGAGTTAACATACTCAAACTGTTCTTTAGGCACATGAATGATATAACTCTTACTGCTTTCTGCATTATTGATAGCCGATAACAGCATATTATATATTACAGTTTCATATTCTCTTGCAACAATTCCCGTAAGCCTCTCTACATAGTCAATTACCAAACTGGCAAAAAGGGGTTCAAGCCTTTCTGTTTCAAGTCTATACTCTTGTCTAAGCCTCTCTCTTTCTTCTTCAAGTTCTTTTAATTTAACTTCAAACTCAGCCTGTGCCTTTTCACAGCCTTCCTTATAGCCCGCCTCAGCAGCCGCCTCACTAAGACTTTTCTCCTTTATTTGCCTCTTTAATTGCCTGGTTCATTATTTGTTTTTTCATTTCTTCAGCTTCAGATAGAATTTCTGCGGCACGCTTCTTTGCTTCTTCTTCTATCTCTTCAGGAGTCAGCTGTAATGGTTCTTCTATGGCAATTTCAGGAGTTGTTCCTCCCAAAGGTGTCATATTTTCTTGTTCATTTTCTTGTTTTTTTCCCTTTTTTTCAATTTTCTCATCATGCTGTCTTACAAGCGCAGAAAAGTAAGAATCCGCTCTGGCATCAGAATCTATTATAAAACCGGTATCTTCATCTCTTGCCCTTGAATACTTTATTACATTAGACAATTATCTCGTCTCCTCCACCTCTTGAAATAATGATTTCTCCTGAATCCTCCAGTTTTCGTATGATATTAACAATTTTCTGCTGTGCTTCTTCGACATCCTTAACACGTACAGGACCCATAAATTCCATCTCTTCTTTTATCATAGAAGCCAAGCGTTTTGAAAGGTTTGTAAATATAGCATTCTGAACCTCTTCGCTGACATTCTTAAGAGAAATAGAAAGATCATTGTTGTCAACATCACGAAGCACACGCTGAATTGATTTATTATCAAGCAGCAGTATATCTTCGAATACAAACATCTTTCTTCGAATCTGATCTGCAAGCTCAGGTTCTTCAATTTCAAGAGAGTTTCCATAATATGTTTCTCTGTACCACGATCAACTGTATTAAGAATTTCAACAATACTGTCTACACCGCCAACAATTGTGTAATCCTGATTTACCAGAGAATTAAGTTTCTTCTCAAGCACATCTTCCACTTCCTTTATAACATCAGGAGAAGTCCTATCCATGGTTGCTATACGCCTTGCAACATCAGGCTGTTTTTCAGGTGGCAGAGAAGATACAACAGCTGCAGCCTGAGATGTTGGCAGATACGAAAGTATAAGTGCAATAGTCTGCGGATGCTCGTCTTGTATGAAACTAAGAAGTTGTGATGCATCTGCTTTACGCACAAACTCGAAGGGCCTAACCTGTAAGCTTGCCGTAAGTTTTCCTATTACTGTCTGAGCCTTATCTGCACCAAGTGCTTTTTCAAGAAGATCTCTTGCGTAACCAATGCCACCCTCCGAAATATACTGCTGTGCCAGACAAATCTCATAAAATTCATCCAAAACAGCATCCTTTATTTCCGGAGAAACACTCCTGGTATTGGCAATCTCAAGCGTAAGTTCCTCTATCTCTTCATCTTTAAGATGCTTAAATACTGATGAAGATTTTTCCGGACCAAGTGCAATCATAAGAATGGCACCTTTTTCAATTCCGGTATATTCAGAATAAGTCTTAGCAGCCATTATTTACCCCCATTCATCACTCAGCCAATTACGAAGGAGCTGAGCTGTAGCTTCCGGATTCTCATCAACAAATTTCTCTATCATCTTTCTGGTCTCAGACTTATCTGAGAATTCGATATCATCAAGTGACTGGTTCTCCTTAGTTGTAGCAAGAAGCTGCTCAACCGAAAGTTCAGGCTCAAGCTCAACAACCTCAACAGGTGCAAGGCCTCTAAATACTACAAAGATTAGAAGTGCAACTATAAGGATTGCAAGCATAATCATAAGGATATTGGTGAACGTGAAGAAACCGCCGCCTTCATCCGGCTGGAATATAGGTACCTGCCAGGCTAATATCTGTATATTGGCCTCAGGCACTCCCGTTGCCCTCGAAACAAGAGTTATCACATTTGAAGGTACAGTAAGTTCTGTCGCTTCCTGATTTGCAAACATAAACTCATCAAATGTTGTTCCTTCAAGTTTGCCATTTTTCTTCATTTCCTTTCATTATAGTTAATATAAGAAATAAGAGTTATGGCTATCGATGACTCATTAGGTTTGATTGCTCCCATAGCAGCTTCTGTATTAGTTACCTTCTTATTGGGTAAATAATCATTTTCTTTTATAGATACATTGCCCTGGGCATTTGCCCCGTTCTGAACCATATAATCCGTTTCGCTGTTGGCATCTGTTCCCGGAGTGCCTCCATTTCCATTGGAGTTCTGGGCATCATATGTATAATCATGCGACTTTAACCCCTGTTCTGCTCCATCAGGCGGAGTGTACTCGGTGTACACTGAGCTGATTTTATTCATATCAAAAATAAAATTAGCTGCAACTTTTGCATCATCATAAGCCGGAAGTCCTACAAGAATTTTATAAATTTCCTCTTTCTTGACCCCCGTTACATTCTTTTCATAATCACTAATGGAATTGATACCTCCGCTAAATACATCATTATCAGCTCCATTAAACAACAGGTTTCCGTTTTGATCTGCTATAGTAACTGCCTTAGTACTGTCATTTCCGACAGCACCTGCAAGTATATTGGCTATAGTCTTAGCATTGTCTTGTTTAAAATTATCAGTTACAGTTAAAATTACACTAACTGATGTGTCCTTTGTTTCTGCAAAAAAGAGTATTTCCTGTGGTTGGAGAAGTTATAGACACCATTGCATCATCAATATTGTCCATATTAATCAGTACCTGTCTCAACCAGTCCTGCTTATATATATTTGCTTTAAGCTTTTTCTCACTTTCTGTCGTAGAAAATCCATTATCAAAAAGCTGATCAAGCGACATTCCAATCGAAGGAATATCATTCTTAGCAAGCACTAATAAAGCATTAGAATAATCTTTCTGATCTACCGAAATAGTAGTGGCATCAGATGATATTTTATAAGAAATTCCATTTTCATCTAATAAATCTTTTATTTTAGCTGTATCTGCAGTTTTTTCAGACTTAACCAATGTAGTCATAACCGGCTTTGTGACAAAATAGGACACCAAAATGATTGCAAGAAAAACTCCTACTCCAACTGCAATCATAAGTATCCTCTGCATTGGCGAATATTTATTCCAAAATTCCAAAAACCTGGCTGGAATTTTCCTTAAGCGTTCTAAAAGCGTATTCATCTACAATTTTCTCCTCAGCAGTATTAAAATATAATTAGAACTGCAGATTCATTATCTCTTTATAGGCACTCATTACTGCATTCCTTATCGCAACCGTATACTGAAGGGATAGGTTTGCTTTCTCTGTGCCACCATAAGATCCGCTATATTATCAGAGTTTCCAAGTGCAAATTTCATCTCTTCCTGCTCTGCTGCATTAGTGAGGTCATTGGTCTGCTTTACCATATCCAGTGCAGATTTAAATATACTTTCAAATCCCTCACTACTGCTTCCCTGGACTACACCTGCCTGTGAATTCTTTGTATTGATACCGTTAATATTTTTTAGTGGAACTAAACTACCTATTGCAGCAATATCCATTATTCTCATCTCCAACATAATTTTTTTGAGTAATAAAACCCTGTAAATTATTGGCTTCCACCCATTTCAAGAGCTTTCATAATCATATTTTTAGTCGCATTAAAAGCAGTCACATTTGCTTCGTATGACCTTGTAGCATCAATCATATCTGTCATTTCCTGAACTGTATTTACATTAGGATACTCAACATACCCATCCTCATTTGCATCAGGATGTGAAGGATCATACACAAGCCTCACCGGGCTTTTGGTGTCTGAGTAAATGCTTGTAACCTTCACTCCGTTACCTACCCGTCCCGCTGTTCTTAATAGAATCTGAGAAAATCCTGTTACATCCTTTTCTGTAAATACAACATTTTTTCGTCTGTATACCTGCCCATTCTCATCTCTGGTAGTATTTATATTCGCTATGTTTTGTGCAATTACATCCGTTCTAAGCTGCTGTGCTGTCATGCCTGTAGCACTTATATCCATCGCTCCAAAAACCGACATTATTCTTACCTCTTCCTGTTATATTTATATTCAATACTTTTATTATCTTATTGATTTGTTGATGTAAGTGCAAGTTTAAGCCTTGAAAACTCCTGCGTCATTGAATCTAACAGTGTATAATACCTTATCTGGTTTTCAGCAAGATAGGTATTTTCTGTATGTATATCTACATTGTTGCCATCCGCCCTGTAACTAAGGCTCGCATAGTCTGTATAAGCTGTGCCGTCAAGCCTGCTCAAATCAGTATTGGCAACCCTATGCTTTAGGCTTCCTCCCCTGATTAACTCCATCGCAAGATAAGACTCAAACTGCACATCCTTTCGCTTATATCCCGGAGTATCATTGTTGGCAATATTATTTGAAATAAGATTATTTCTCAGCCAGCTTGCATCCGCAGCCTTGCTTAGGACATTGATAAAATTATATGCATCTGATGCAATCATAGTTTACTCCTATTTTAAAATTTCATACCGGCTCATAACCATATTACGCCGTTTAATTAAAATTATACAGTTATAATAATTATACCCTAACATATCTATTATAAATATTTTTTTACACCAAATTACAACCTAATTCCTAAATTAGTTTAAAAACATACAAAGGGACTTAGTCTTAAACCAAATCCCTTTGTACATACAAATGCTCCATCATTTGTTGTTTACTTTAGTCAGCTCATCAAATACCACATCATTAAGTACTTTGATATAAGTACCCTTCATTCCTGAGGATCTTGATTCAATAACTCCTGCACTTTCAAACTTTCTCAATGCATTTACGATAACAGACCTAGTAATACCAACTCTGTCGGCAACCTTGCTCGCAACCAACACTCCCTCGCTGCCATTTAATTCACCCAAAATATGGGTAATAGCCTCAAGTTCTGAGAAAGACAAAGTATTTACAGCTGATTTAACAATTTGAATTTTTCTGCTCTCTTCGGCATTTTCTTCGTTCACCGATCTCATTATCTCAAGCCCTACTACGGTAGTTCCATATTCTGATAATATTATATCATCAATGTTATATGGCTCGTTCTTCTTGTAAATAAACAGAGTGCCAAATCTGTCACTGGCTATGTCTATCGGTATAATAATAGCCTGATATTCGTTTACTTCTTCAAATTCAAATCCTAAAGTGGTAAGATTAACATTTTCTTTGGTAGACAGGATACTAAGCAGTCTTTCATTGAGATTACTGTCTATATACGAGCCAACATTATCTTTAATCAGCTCCCTTATGGCAGGTATATCCTCCCTGTTTTTTATCCCTAAAACTTTTCCCTTCCTGCTAAGCACTATAATGTTGGAGTCAAGTATATCGCTCAGCACTCCACAGATATCGTTAAAGACCACCATATGAGAATCGTTGTTGTGCAGTAACTTGTTGATTTTTCTTGTTTTATCCAATAACTGAACACTCATTTCCAGCCCCTCCTGATGTTCTCTAATAAAAGAGATAATTTTAAGTTTAATATCCATTTCAAAATACTAATAACCATATTTCAAAAGGCCGCAGCTTGCATTAGGATAATTCAATATGCATAATTCAATCTTTTGATCACTCATAGTATAAAGTAAAATGAAGAATGAATATCTTTGTATACATGAGATTGTACCACACAATTGTATTAATAATCAAGACAAATTAATTAATTGCTCAAAATATTAATTTAGAAATAAATTATTCACACAAATTAATTCTAATCAGGTCTTTATTATTAATAATTTTAAGATGTAAACAGTTGGATAAACAAGAGGATTATTTTCCTGCCGGCACATTTACAACTACTTTTTGGCACTCCTTATTTGAGCATACAAGCTTTCCTCCCTTTTCAACCGTATATGAACCGCAGTCAGGGCATTTAACAGCTGAAGGTTTCTGCCAGCTTATAAACTCACACTCCGGACTTCTCTCACAGGAATAAAATGACCTGCCCTTCTTCGTCTTTCTTATAACCACTTCCGAACCACATATAGGGCAGGCTGCCCCCACCTTTTCCAAATAAGGTTTTTGTAAATCTGCAATCAGGAAATCCAGGGCAGGCAAGAAATTTTTCCATGTGGTCCATATTTAATTACAAGGTTTCTTCCACAGTTTGGACAGATTTCTTCCGTAACCTCATCTTGAATTTCTATTTTTTTCAAGGTTTTTCTTCTTCTTTTTCTAACCTCTTCTGCAAGATCAGGGTAGAAATTCCTCACAATTTCTTTCCAAGCTATCTCACCCATCTCTACTTTATCAAGCAATCCCTCCATGGCAGCTGTAAAATTCGTATCTACAATTTCAGGAAAGGCTGCATTCATAATCTTATTCACTATTGTTCCTATTTCCGTAACAAAAATTGCCTTATTTTCTTTTGCCACATATCTTCTGGCAAGGATAGTTGTGATAGTAGGAGCATAGGTACTCGGACGGCCTATCCCCAATTCTTCAAGCGTTTTTACAAGAGAGGCTTCGGTAAAATGTGCAGGCGGCTGCGTAAAATGCTGCATTTCTTCAAATTTTTCAAATTTGAGTTCAGTCTTCCCATCTATATTATCAGAAATACTATCCTTTTCTTTTTCAAAATCAGCTTCCACATACACAGACATAAACCCATCAAATTTAAGTTTTGAAGCTGAGGCAGTAAATATGTATTTACCAGCTGATATCTTTACCGACTTTATATCATAAACCGCCGGCTTCATTCTACTTGCTGTAAAGCGTTTCCATATCAGTGCATACAGTCTGAACTGGTCTCTTGACAGGGATTCTTTCACAACTACAGGGGATAATTCAGTATGCGTAGGCCTTATAGCTTCATGTGCATCCTGAATTTTCTTACCCCTATCCTTTGATACCTGTGGTTCTGCCACATATTTTTCACCATATGACTTATTTATGTATTCTCTTACAGCCCTGTCAGCCTCTTCGGAGATTCTTGTCGAATCTGTACGCAGATATGAAATAAGACCAATAAGCCCCTGCCCCTTAATTTCCACACCTTCATAGAGCTGCTGTGCAATTCTCATTGTCTTCTGTGTTGAAAAATTAAGGCTTTTCGAAGCTTCCTGCTGTAATGTACTGGTCGTAAACGGAAGTGGAGCCTTTCTCATCCTCTCCGAATTTTTAATCTCAATAATTTTATAATCTGCCTTCTTAAGTTCCTTCATTATCTTGTCCATCTCAGTTTTTGAACTAATAGAAAGCTTTCCTGTGTCATCACCATAAAATTTAGCTATTACAGGCTTTTTAACTCCCTTTGCCGTTAAATGTGCATCTAAGGTCCAGTATTCTTCAGGGATGAAATCATTTATCTTATCTTCCCTATCGCTAATAAGTTTCAAGGCAGCAGACTGTACCCTTCCTGCCGAAAGCCCCCGTTTTACCTTCTTCCAAAGAAGAGGGCTGATACTGTAACCAACCATTCTGTCAAGCACTCTTCTTGCCTGCTGTGCATCCACCAGATCCATATCTATATCTCTTGGAGTTTTTATAGCATTCTTCACAGCAGTCTTGGTAATTTCGTTAAAAGTAATTCTCTTATACTTCCCCTCTTCCAGTTTAAGTGCATTTACTAAATGCCAGGATATGGCCTCTCCTTCCCGATCCGGGTCAGTTGCAAGATAGACTTTGTCTGACTTCTTTACCGCCTTTCTAAGCGTTGCAAGTAATTCTCCCTTACCCCTTATCGTTATATATTTTGGTTCATAGTCATTCTCGATATCAACTCCCATCTGACTCTTTGGCAGGTCTCTTACATGACCCATGGAAGCAATTACTTCATAGTTTGTACCGAGATATTTTTTGATTGTCTTCGCTTTTGCAGGTGATTCAACTATTACCAAATATTTAGACATATTCTCTTCCTCTCTTCATTATACATACAATGGTACAGCAATATAATATTCAAAGCTTGTTCTCCTAACATATCCTCTGAATTCAAGCCTTAAAAGAACAGCAAAAAGCTCTCCTTCCTCCAGTCCTGTTTCAGATGAAATTTCAGAAATATGTTTAGGTATCAAACAGAGGGTAGAATACACTATTTTTTCGTTGCTTTCAAGTGTAAAATTTTGAAGGCACTCTTGTTTTATGTTTAAAATAGGAAAATCAAAGTCCTCAAGTATATCATTTACATCATTTACAAGCTTAGCTCCATACTGAATAAGTTTGTTGGTGCCGCGGCTTAAAGGCTCTTCACTTCTGCCCGGAAGGGCATAAATATTTTTTCCCTGCTCAAGACCCATATCTGCCGTGATTAAACTTCCACTCTTTTCTCTGGCTTCAACTACAAAAACCCCATCTGAAAGCCCGCTTATTATCCTGTTTCTTTGAGGAAAATTTGCCTTCATAGGCTCAGTTCCCATAGGAAACTCAGAGATTATTCCTCCTTCCTTCATAATAGACAAATATAACTCTATATTATTCAATGGATAACAAATATCTACCCCACAGCCCAGTACTGCATAAGTCTTGCCCTTATTCCCCTGTATAGCACCATAATGTGCTGCTGAATCTATGCCAAGAGCCATACCGCTTACAACACTTACTCCGTTATCCGAAAGTTCCTCAGATATTTTTTTTGCATAGTACAAACCTTTTTCAGTGGCATCTCGTGACCCTACAACACTTATTATTTTTTCTTCATTACTTGGTAAGCTTCCCTTATAAAACAATCCTATTGGAGCTGAACAAATATTTCTTAACTTATCTGGGTAGATTTTATCAAAATAATTGACATATTTCACTCCATCTTCCTTCATTTTTTCATATTTTTCTTTTAATTCTGATTTATCTGAGAGATTTTTAAGCCTTTCCAGCTGCTTATCACCTACACCTTTAATCTTAAGATATTTTCCTTTACTTATTGCTTCATATGCCTCTAATAAACTACCGTAGTTTGCCACCAATATATCATACTTTATCTTTGCTATATGGCCTTCCAACGAAAGCCAGAACATGAATAACTCTTCTCTCATCCCCAGAACCTCTCAATCATCCCTCTATAATGTATAGCCTCCGCAGCTTCCAGTTCTGTAACCTCACTCTTCTCTCTTATATCAGCTATAGTGCGGGCTACCTTTAACACCCTGTAATACCCTCTAAGGCTTAGATTGATTTTTTTTTATATGCATCTTCCAGGAGGCTCTTGGTCTTAGCATCTATTTTGCAAAATTCATCAGTCATTTTAGAATCCATCTGAGAGTTAAAATGAATCCTTTCATTTTTAAATCTTTCCTCTTGTATATCTCTGGCAGCACAGACTCGTTTTCTTATTGCTGCAGAACTTTCTGCCTCCTTCCCTTCCTTGTTAAATATACTTTCAAAGCTTATCCGTTTAACCTCTGTAACTATATCAAATCTGTCTATTAAAGGCCTGCTGACTCTTGAAAGATAATTTTTTATTTGAATTTCATTACAATGGCAAAGCTTTCTATCCGGGTAGAATCCACATTTACATGGATTCATAGCCGCTGCAAGCAAAAAATCCGCAGGATAGGTTGCCGTGCCATTCACCCTTCCTATAGTTATTTTTTTCTCTTCAAGTGGCTGCCTCAGTACTTCTATGGTTTGTCTGTTAAATTCAGGCAGCTCATCTAAAAATAAGACTCCGTTATGTGCAAGGCTTATCTCTCCTGCCCTAACCTTACTTCCCCCACCGGCAAGAGCCGGCAAAGATATGGAATTATGCGGCGATCTAAACGGCCTTGTTTCGATGAGCCCTCTTCCCTCCTCCAAAAGCCCTGATATGCTGTATATTTTAGTTATTTCTAAGCTTTCATCCACAGACATAGGCGGCATAATCGAAGGAATACGGCTTGCGAGCATACTTTTCCCTGAGCCTGCCTGGCCTATCATAAGTATGTTATGCATACCGCTTACAGCTATTTCTATTGCCCTCTTTATCCCTTCCTGTCCATGAACTTCTGAAAAATCCGGTAAGCTTTCCATCTCACTCACAGAAGGTTCTGCTTCAATTTCTCTGCCTCTGGTAACTCTGTTTTGTACAAGTTCTATGGCTTCAGCAAGAGTCAGTACTCCCATTATTTCAACTCCATCCACCAGCCTTGCCTCTCTATAATTAGCTGCTGGAAGTACAAATCTTTTAATTCCGGCCTCTTTTGCTGCACACACCATTGGCAGCACACCATTTACCGGCTTAGCCTCTCCATTGAGGCTTAACTCACCTACAAAGGCTGTCTCTCTTAGGTATTCATTGTCAAAACCAAGCTGTGCAGACAAAACAGACACTGCTACTGCAAGATCAAATGAAGTTCCATCTTTTTTTATATCGGCAGGGGAAATATTAACAAGGATTTTCTTGGGTTCCATATAAAATCCAGAATTAAGAACAGCCGCCCTTACCCTTTCACCGGATTCTCTTACCTGCGTAGAAAGAAATCCCACCATATTAAATGACGGAAGTCCGTTCCTGATATCAGCTTCTACATTTGTAATAGTTCCATTGATGCCGGATAAGGCAACGCTTTTTACACTAGAAAACATGTTTTATTTGTTTTAGCGAATTTAAGAAATAGTCAATACAAGTATAATATCTTTTAGGAAATTTGTAAACAATCATTGCAAAATTTTCGTTTAAATATCTTGCAACCAATACACCCATAGTGTATGATACTTAAATATCACATTAATAAAAAGGAGTTTTCATGTTAAAAACAATCGCAATTGCTCTCTTTGTCCTAATGTATGCCCTTATGATATTCCTTCCTGCAAAACGCAGGCCTTTTATTGCCTGCGGAACTGCTGCCATTTTTCTGGTGCTTGGAATACTCCCCATAGGCGACTTGTTTCATACCATAGACTGGAATATCCTGCTTATGATATTCGGTACGGTAATCATAGTGGATTATTTTATTCAGTCCAAAATGCCTAATCTGATTGCTGATCACATACTTAATCTTTCACCAAATGTAATGTGGACTACGATATTTATGTCATTGTTTTCAGGCATTATCTCAGCCTTTATAGATAATGTGGCTACTGTATACATGGTTGCCCCTGTGGCACTTGCGATATGTAAAAAGCTGAAGATATCTCCTGTTGCTATGATAATCTCAATCGCAGTATCCTCGAATCTTCAGGGTGCGGCTACTCTTGTCGGCGATACTACTTCCATTATGCTGGCAGGTGCTGCCAAGATGGACTTTATGGACTTCTTCATCATGCAGGTAAGCCCGGCATCTTCTTTGCAGTTGAGCTTGGAGCCCTCTTTACCATACCTATTATGATGTTAGTTTTCCGTAAGGACATAATGCCTGTATCTTCTGATGCGCATACAGAGGTTAAGGATATGATACCCACCATCGCAATGGTAGGCCATATAGTTTTCCTTATAGCTGCTTCCTTCATCCCTAACAAACCTGAGATAACCAATGGTGTCATCTGTATGGTCTGGGGAGTTGTCTGTGTGGTGTGGGAATACATCGCAACTAAAGACAAAGAAACTATGATAGAGAATATAAAGAATGTGGATTATGCTACTATGGCACTTCTAGCCGGTCTTTTTACTGTAATAGGGGGTATTAAAGAGCAGGGCATCATCACAGACCTCGCTGACATCATTGTACATGTAGGAGGAGGAAACATCTTCGTTCTCTTTACAATCATAGTGTGGGGCTCAGTTCTTGTATCTGCCTTTGTAGATAATATCCCTTATGTGGCTACCATGCTTCCTGTAATAGCAAGCGTATCGGGTGAGCTTGGCGTTGCCCCTTATCTGCTTTTCTTTGGTCTCCTTATAGGTGCAACCCTTGGCGGAAATATAACCCCTATCGGCGCTTCCGCCAATATCGCAGGTATAGGACTTCTTCGTAAGGAGGGCTATGAGGTTTCATTTAAGGACTTTATGAAAATAGGTGTTCCTTTCACCATTGCCGCTGTTGTAGCAGGATATTTATTTATTTGGTTTGTATGGAGATAAGTCATACTGCTTAGATTATACTTTTGTTAGATAAATATAGCTTCAAATAATAGCCGCTCCTAATAATATTTTCAGGACTCACTTAGGAAATATTATTAGGAGCTTTCTATATAGGATGATTTTATTTTGTATTGCGTTTGTGCATACAATGTGATATAATCGACTAAAATAAGGAGGTAAAGTCTATGGCAAAGACTGCAAATATCAATATCCGCATTGAGCCTGAGACAAAGGCAACTGCAGAAAAACTTTTTTCAAGTTTCGGCATCACCATTACAGATGCTATAAATATTTTTCTTAATAAATCAATAATGGAAGGTGGGCTTCCTTTTGAACTGAAACAGCCTAACTTTAATTCTGAAACTAAGTCTGCAATAAATGAAGCAAAAATGATAATGTCAGGAAAGCTTCCTGCTAAACATTATAATTCTGCTAAGGAATTATTTGATGAATGCAATAAATAATTCCGAACTTATACTAACAGCATCCAGAACAGGTACACATTCTGATTTATTTGATAAATAGACATTCAAAATTTTTACTTTCAAATTTTATTTACTAGTAAGTCCATCTAAACTGTTTGCTCCTGTTAAAAATAAACTTGAAAACTAAATATCCCACAGCCAGCCACCCTGCACATATTGATAAGAAGATTATTGTATCTGTAAATCTAAGCCCGTTTTCTAATATCAAAGATGCGTATTTTACACCATAAGATATTGGATTGGTATATACCAAAGCATCCGGAATTTTAACTATACTTCCCGACAGGAAAAGAAAACCATAGCTGATTATACTCACAAATGATGCAACCTTCGTAAACATCAGGGTTATAGAGGCGAGCACATAGGAGAGCCCCATTATCCCTATACATACGAAGACTGTGATATATAAGTATTCCAACCTGAACATATTCTGCACATCTAAGAATAACATAGCTATAGCGATGGTTATAACAGCCTTTATAACATTTATACTAAACCACACAAAGGTCTTAACTGTTACAATCTGAGCGATTGAATAAGGCTTAATCATAATGTTCTGCAAAGTTCCAAGCTGCTTTTCAGTCGAGATGCACATAGAGGCTTCCGATATGACTCCACTTGCAAGCATCCACAAAATATATCCAAATACCTTATAAGCCTTATTTCCGTCAGTATTTATGACGATGAAAAGAATGAAAAAATCTGTAATAAGTCCTACTATGTAGTCAGGATAATAGCTAAGTGCCTCTATAAAAGTTTTTCTAAATTCTGCTCTAATCAGATTCATCCAATGCCTCCATTACCTTTTCTTCCATGTCTTTCTTTTTCCTCACTATCTCCACAATTTCCTTATCGGAATAACTGTTATAGACTTCTGAAAACTCTCCTTCCACCTCTTCCTCAACTATATTCCCATCTTTCATATAAGAAACCACATAACTAAGGGCTGTATCTTGGACATTTTCAGAAAAATTCCTTACTACTCCGTCTTTTAGTATTAGAACTCTGCTGTTTAGCTTCTGTACTACTTCCATCTGATGTGTAGTAAGTATGACTGCCATTCCTTTTTCCTTTACCAAGTGGTTAAGGTTGTCTATAACTGAGTTTTTACTCTTTATGTCCAGCCCTAAGGTTGGTTCATCTAAAAGCAAGAGCTTTGGCGAGAGCATCAGGGATATAATTAGAGCCAGTTTTTGCTGCATTCCTCTGGAATACTCGCCAACAGGCTTATGGATTGCCTCTCTTAGTTCAAAATCATCTATGTACTTTGCTATATCAGGCGTTTTACAGTCTATTTTAGATAGTCCTGCAAAATATTCAATATTCTGCCATCCTGTAAGATAGTCATATACATTGGAACTTGACTCAAGCAAGGCACTTACTTTGTTAAAATATTCACCATTTTTTATGTTTTGTATATCCTTTCCAGCGAGTCTTATCTCACCTGAATCTTGGTGTATCATTTTTAATATACAGTTTATTATTGTTGTCTTCCCCGCTCCGTTGTTGCCCAAAAGGCAGACTATTTCACCTGCATTTACGGTAAATGATACATCTTTTAGGACGGATTTTTCCCGGAAAGATTTGCGTAGATTTGTTATTGTCAGCATTTAGGGACTCCTTATTTTATTTTGAGAACATAACAGAACTCAATTTAAAGTGAATCTTTCTTATGTTTATTGATAATTTTCATCATCTCTGCAGGTGTGACAATGAAATCTCTAATTGGAAAATGTTTCTGATTACCAGTAACTAAATATGCGTCATCACTTCTTTTTTCCATGACCACTTCAAAGAACACTAAATCATCCATATCCACCAAAATTTCACCTGTAGATTGTGGAAAAACTTCTATGCCATATTTTTCTATTGCTAAAAGCATTACATTTATTACTCTTGTAGAGAGCTTAAACTTGCTTCTACTGAGTACTTCTTCGTATTCATTGAGAATCTCTTTATTATATAACGGCACAACATCTCCACACAAAACAGCTTCTAATACTTTTACTGTAGCTGAATCTTTGTTTTTTGTTATAAGTGCAGATACAAAAACATTTGTATCAATTACTACATATATCAAGTTAATCACCTCTTCCTCGAAGTTCTAACTGCACTTATCTCTTGATTAATTTCATCCAAAGACATCTCTGGAGTATCAGCACTTTGCTTTCTAGCTTCATAAAACGCTTCAATAGCATCTGCTCTAGTAACTGACTGCTCAGGCAGAGTCAAATCAAACGGAATACCTCTTACCTGTTTACTACGTTTCATAAACATTCGAAATGCTGTAGGTAAATCTATTCCTAATTCTTCGTATATATCTGCAACTTCCTGCTTTAACTTCTTATCAGCTCTGAATTGTATTAAAACCTGTTCTGCCATAAAATCACTCCTTACATTCTGAATTGATTTATCATATTTTTATATTACTATTATATTCATTTGTAATGAAAATATCAATATACTTCAATAAGCATAAGGCTATATAATCTAGTGCATTAATAACCTTATGCTTGTTTAATTCAAAAACAGCCTTTAATTCCCCTTCTTCACAAATTCCATCCATTTTTTATATTTTTCAATTGGTTCCAAACTTACAGCCTCTTTGATGTATTCTAATGCAAGTTCTTCCGAATGTGGCGGTGTCAAAGCTGTAAATAAATAATACGAGATTATGTAGCATAAATAAGCCATTTCACTCACTTTCTCTGTATTTTTCAGAAAAAAATATTCATTTTGTAAGTGAAAGAAAATGTTTAACTGATCTACTTCAGATGATGACGCATATAAATCATCTAAAATATTCTCTGTCAACAATTCTACATCTTCTGCCGGTATAGGGCTCACTATAAAAAAAGAAAAAAATATTTTTCCAAATTCCATTAAATTACCGCCCTTCTTAATTATTCACAAAACGCTATTTTCAGAAAAAAATCTCCGAATGCTTATTGTAAATATCTTTTCTTAAAAAAACTTCTCCCTCATGAGTTATAATATATAATATACAATTCCCGGTTTCTTTCTCTATAAAGCTATAATCATATTGACCCTCAAGTGCTGTATTGCAAATTATACTCTCGATACTATTCTTTTTCGAAAAAAACTATTATATTTTTTTCAAAAATCCCTAACTTCACGAGTGAGCTTAAAAAGAATATACATATACCTTTCTTCCACTTCTTTTTACTCCATTCCAGTTTTTTTAGTATGTTGTATATCTATTAAACTCTGAGATATCTCCAAATTTTTTTAATCTCTAAATCTCCATATTCGTCAATTATCTTAAACACTGAACATGTTTCAAATATGATTTTTTTATTATGTCTTTATATTTAACTCTTTGATAATCAGATATATTTATATAATCCAAAGCTCTGCCTCCCATAAAAACAGTGTCCATTTCCTTGTTTGTTCCTAGCCAACATTGGTTATGACTTTTATCTCTGATTTTAGCGACATTGTCTATACACTGAGTAATCGCTAAAATTGTCAAAAATGCAAATATAAATAACCAAGACTTTCCATACCTAAAATGGGGTCCATACCTTGAAAATTCAATACTTCAGCTACCAAAATAGCGATTTATGCCACTACAGCCTCTGGATGGAGCGCATTACGCAGATATTCAGATAGTCTTGCTTCAAAATCAGCAGTAAAAACAGTCAATTGCTCATCACTGAGCTTTAAGATTACCTGAATGCTTGCCATCAAGGCACCCATCAGGATGTCAAGCGATCTGCTGAAAGTAATGTCTGCCATTTCATCGACAAGGAAGAAGAACAACTCACCAAGGGTTCTCTGATCTTCATTTTGATGTTGTTCCATTGCAATTAACATATATCTGGTAAGCACAATTGCTACGTGGGCTGTTAGTGCATCATATGATAAGCTATGGCATTCTCCAATAAGATTCAGTGTAGATTTGCAGGTTTTGTAAAAAAGCTCAATTTGCCAGCGTTTTCCATAAATACGGATAATCTCTTCTTTGGAAAGGGTCGTATCTTGTGAATACTTGATTCGACTGCTTTTCTTAATCATAGCAATTACGTCCTTACCTTTTGAATGGATAGCTGTAATTTGTGCAGGGTTTGAAAACCAGGAATCAAAAAGGACATAATCAGCTTTCAGCCCTGCGCTGAGGGCAGTATCCAACAGTGTCATCATTGCTTCAGGTGCTTTTGTCTGAGCAAGTTTGCGCCTTTTACTGGCAAGGGTTCTGTTATCAAAGTGTTTTACAGGACCGATGATATTTGTATCTTTTGCAGATGCCAGCAGGCAGCTGTTCACCGGAATAAGTGTATTTCCATCGCTCCAGCTTAAGGTAAGCATACGAAATCCTTTTTTGAAATGCATATCCGTGTGATCGAAAACCTTTGACCCCATCTCTGTTTTCTTGCAGGTGGTGCGATTGAAAAGACTGTCATCAATGATGAAAACATTTTTCCTTTTATCATCTGTTAGCTTTTTGAGATCATTATTTACGATGTCAGCAGCAAGAAGAGAAGTAAAACGAATCCAGTTTGTTTTTACCGAGTTAAGGAAACGATAAAAAGTGCCCTTTGAAAAATCTTCCTTAAAGGAGCTGGTACGTTGCTGCATATACATACTTCTTCCGACAAAAATGTTGCTGAGTTTGTAACGAAGCAAAGAAACATGTGAAACACCTTTTTCTTTCATTCCATTACATCTGGCAAGAAGCCTGCCAACATGATGTCTGGAAAAAAATCTCCAAACACAGTCAATTAAGTTATTCTCATCGAAATGGTTTTGTGTCATACTGGTCATGGCACAAATCTCCTTTGTACAATGGTTTCTTAATCAATTCTACTATATCAAACCGGGCAGGTTTATGCCATTCTTTATTGGCTAAAATATTGAATTTTCAAGGTTTAACACACCGTATTGGTGTGGGAAGTCTTAGTAATTAACTGTATGCAATGATATTTCAAAAATGTTTGAATACAACAAATATTATCTAAACTTAACTCTATAACTTCTTCTTTATAATACTAAATCTTGATACTGCAAGTGCTAGTATCAATAATAAGATGCCTATAATACCAAAAATATTATTTAAACTATAAATTTCACCAAACTGTCCTACTATCCATATCCCTAAAGGACCTGCAACAAATGAGATACACTTAAACAAACTAAACACTCGACCAATCATCTCTTTAGGGGCGTTTTAATTGCAATACAGATGAATTAATTACCGAAATCAAACTAAAAGATATGCCGTTTATTAAAAGCTGCAAAACAGTATATAATTTTTGTTGTTTCCTCAAATGATAATAAAATCAATCCCATACCCCCACATATAAAGCCCTATCATCATAAGAATATTTATTTTTAAAATACTTTTTTCAAATATAAAATAGCAAATCCGCCAATAATTCCACCTACAGAAATAGAAAACATATACAATGAGTATCCAATATTACCTGCATTATTATTTTTGTAAATATATATTGATAAATGATTCTGTTGGTGTAACTAACATATTCGCCACAAAAGTAATGCTCATTATTATAAAAATAATTTTAGACTTAAAAAAACAATTTTAAGCCCATCATATGTATCCTCAATAAAATTCAGTTTATTTCCATTATGTGTTATTTTTATTCGGAATAAATATTTTTGCAGATAAGCACTCCTGATATGATAAATGTTACAATGTCGCACAATAAAAGCTCCACCAATTCCTATGACACCTATAATTGTCCCTGAAATCAAATAGCTGAATAATTCTATAAATTTATGTGAAATATTGATAAAAGAACGAGCTTCAACAATTTCATTATCACATAATATTTCTGAAATCAAGGCATTTTTGCCGGTGCTGATATTGTATAAAAAAATAGTCTGTAAAATCATAGCTATAATAATAACAATAAAGTTCAATTTATTATTAACATATATGAAATATATTATGGCTAATACCATAGCTTGGCTAAATGAGCTGAAAAAAATAATTTTTTTCTTATTCCATTTATCTGCTATGCTTGACATGAATATTCCTAAAAAAAGTTATTATTATCTTAACAATAAATATATATCCTGACAAAACAGTTGAATTTGTCAGGATATATACAAGCTACATAAAAAGCAACATCATCTACTATATCTCCAATAGCCGAAATCATTAGCGAGCTTATAAAAATAATTGAAATTTTTATTTCTAAATAACTTTACCAAGATTCTCTCCTCTTTTTGTTCGCCATAATCCCATCAAACAATCCTTTATTTAAAAGCTTTTCTCATTCTACAAAATGCATCTAATTTTTTTGTTCTACAGATATATTATCATTATAAGTATATAACCACAACCATTTTATAAATTTACAATCTTCAAACCATTCACATTCGGAATCCCTACAAGGATTTTTTTATATAACTTCTATTAAGCTTTTAAAAACTATGTTTTTTTGCTACACTCTCTATATTATCATTTGTAATTCCTATGGAATTTTCAATATCCAATTCTGATAAATAATTTTTTTGATTATTGGCATATAATTCAGGTGATAAATATGGAAACATTCTAATTGGTGTAACTTTATAGTATTTTTTTGCTATTTCAAAAATATTACTATATAAGGCATTTATATCTTCTTCAGTAGGAATTTGGAACATATGATAAGTAAGTTCTGAAAATGAAGGGAGGATTTTAGTCCTTTCATACACATAATTACAAATTTCAAATAACTTATCAAAATATTCATTTTTACTACCATTATTGCTGGTAATACAGGCACTTTTAGCCTTATTATATTTTCTTATTTTTTTCTAAAACTTCATCGGTAGATGGAGCATTTTCAGACTGGTCATAAGGATTTTCAATTGACACCAAAAAGGCACTAATATTAGCCTTATAAGCTTTTTTTCTATAATATCTTCATCTAATAATTTACCATTAGTTAAAACATATGGCTTGTAACCTAATTCACGATAAATAATATTACTGTACTTATCTTTACTAAAATATTTTTTTGCTCTGTGCTAACTTCGCTCGACTAGACAATTTTACTATATCAAATTTCCATAGACCTTAACAGACCAATAGAGTTTACATTTTTACCCCATTTATGTAAACCCAACTGGTCTGTTCTATTATTCAATATTATGTTATTCTGTTTAAGCGTATCAAAAATATATCAAATTAAGAAAGAGGTATTCATATGAAAACAAAGAAAAAGATTATTACAACTTTTGTAGCAATTGTAGTCTGTCTTGCCTTTTCAGTAATTACTATTTTAGGAACATCAAAAAGCAGTTATACAAGTGCTTCTATAAAAAGTATATGTGCAGACAAAACCGTTCCTGTAGATAAGCGTATAAGGTCTGTTTAGATAGTAGCTTTTTGATAGTAGCTTTTTTAAAGCTACTAATACCATTTCACATTACCATTGAACTCCCTCTCATAATATTCCTTTACCATAACTGAGTCCTCATACTTCTCATATAACTCGGCAATATAGAACATATCTCTACAAATCTTTTTTGCCTCCTCTATATTGCCGAGTTCTTCTTCTATCATAGAAATATAATCTAAAAAGGTTTAATATTAAATCTGCAATATTTTTCTATAATAATAGCCTTTATCTCATTTTAAAACAAGATTATAACTTTTTTTCAAGTTTCTTTACATTTTTATATAACCATCTTTAAATCTTTTTGAAATAATTGACATCCGAACATTAAATACACTTTTTGTTGCTTACATCTTCAAAAAGTCTTTCAAGCATTTCTATCCCCTTATAAGTCTCTTTTTATCCCAATAAACCTAGCTATATTACTTAAAATCTCAATCTCTTCTCTTGTGTATATGCTATTCTCCGAATTTTTCACCTGTATACGAAAATATCTCCCACAATCTTTTTTTATCTTCTCTTCATCTAAAATCTCTTCTGTATAAATCTCCAGTCCTTCTACCGCCTGTATATTAAGAGGAATTCTCATATCAAGCCTCTGCTTTAGTTTTTTTCTTTCTCTTTATAAAGTTTCTTATATTCCCTAAGCGAAGCAAGCCTCCTGCATTCACTCATAAGCATAAAATCCTCCTCTCAGCACTCTCTATCTCTCCTTTAAAGTAGAGCCATCTTAAATTTAATCTTTTTGCTATACTCTTCAATATGGTCTTTTTTTAGGGTAACTTTTACCAAGTTCTGCTCTACTGTAGGTCTTTACATCACAAATATCTGCAATTACAGATTCTACACTTAAACCTGCCTCTTTCCTTCTAAGTCTAAGCACATCACTTAAAACCATGTATTTTTTTACATTTGTTATATGAATTTCAGTAATAAAGCCGACAGAAACTCCTACCATAGCGAATACACTCTCTACTGCTTCTCTCTGCTTCTTATAAATATTCTTTTTACCAAAAGTCGGCTCGTCTTCTATCAGAAGCTTCAATATCTCTGGAATCTCCCTTATACAGAAAAATTTTGTAAGCATTTTAAGAATATCTCCCTCAAGTTCAAGCCTTTCGCCGATATCAAAGCTTTCTCTATCATTTCTTAATAAGCTAAGCCCCAATCTTGGAACTATCTTATGCTTAACAAGTCCATCTTCTATGCTTCTGTCTGCATATTTATAAAACTCATATAATTTATCTGTTATCATCTCTTTTTTATCAGGAAACAGCTCATACTCGACGTCATATAAATTGGTTATTAAATGCCACTCGAATACAGAAAGTCGTTTTCTTTGTTTTACTATTTGGTCTACATCTTTTATTGTATAATCTATAGCTTTTTTTATAAAAATATGCTTTTTCATAATTATTATTCACCTGTCTGTTTATTATATAGTCTATAAAATTTCTGTATTGATAATATATCCCGGCATTTACCTTAGTTAAAGAATCAAATTTTTCTCTTTCAATTAACAGCTTCTCCCAATCTCTGTTTTCTGCATATGCAAAACAATTAAGATACCACACATAAAACTTATGGAGTGCATCTGGTATTATATACTCAAACCTTTCATCAGAAACACCAAGTCTTTCAAGCAGTACCTGAAATATAAGCATATCCGGTGTAAGCTCTCCATTTTCATACTTATTCCAAGCCGTTCTTGAGATTATGCCATGGAATACTTCTTCCTGACTATATCCCATAGTCTCTCTTATATTCTTTAATGTATAGCCAAAATTATCTGTTAAACTTTTCATAGTATGCTCCTATGCTATTTTAAATACCCTTTTGCCAATGCTTCAATTACCTCGTTTGCATTAGCAATTTTCTTTATCTCAGACTTTAAGTACATTAAGACCTCATTCTCAAGTCTGGCACTGGGCGATGCAATAAGTTCGATAAAATTTCATTCGGTTACCTCTGACTCGACTTATTCCGAGTTAATTGTAACATACCTTAAAAGTATTTTAAATTCAAAAAAGGTCAAGTACATTTTTTAGTTATGCAAAAAGTTATGCAAAAGAGAATCTCAAGTGCAAAGCGTATTGATAATAACACAATTTCTTGATATAATCAAATTATAACAGATAGAAATGGAGATTTAAGAATGCCCATAATTTCACGATTTTATGGTATTATAATAAAAATGTATTTTCAACAAAGCGAACATAACCCTCCACACTTTCATGCTTTATATGGTGAATATATAGGCGCTTTTGATATTAATACCCTCACCATGATTGAAGGTGATTTACCTGCTAAAGCACAATCTCTTGTGAAAGAATGGGCGGTTAAGCATAAAACGGAATTACAAAAAATTTGGGATACGCAGGAGTTTATCAAGCTGCCACCATTATAATGGCTGCAGACGGCAGAAAGGAGATACGATGTTTTATAAGATTAAAGATGTTAAGCCTTTGCCGGAATACAATCTTCTTATAAATTTTGTCAACGGCGAATGCAAACAATATAATGTTGCTTCTCTTTTTAACAAGTTTGAATCATTTAAAACTCTCTCAAATGTCAAAGGTTTGTTTGAACAGGTACAAGTGGACTCCGGGGGATATGGTATCTCTTGGAATGATGATATTGATTTATCCTGTAATGAACTTTGGGAAAATGGAAAAGTTGTAGACTATGTATAATTATTCTTACTAAAAAATACAACAGTATATTAATTAAAAGGGGCTTCTACACTGAGAAAAAAATATGAAAAAAATATTGTAATTAGTTAATAATAAGTTGTCAAAGATTGGATTATAAGCGAATACTCCCTATCTTAACACATTTCCCACAACATTAACAGACCACTAGGTTTTTACGTTTTTAGTTTTTGTAAATCCTAATGGTCTATTTCATTAATAAAAACTATAAAAAAATCTGTCTGGTATAAAAACTCAGTGATTACTTTTTATCTCTGATTTTTAGTAATACTGTCTATACACTGAGATATTGCTAATACTGTCAAAAAAATATAAAAAGAAATAAATTATCCGTCTTGCGGATTCCAAGTAAATTCATTATTATAAGTATAATTCCTGCAACAGACGCAATCAACTGAAGGAAAGTTATTGCATATAAATATTTTTTTACCCATTATTATATCTCCTATCTTAATAGGTATCAATAGATAGCCCTACAGCAGACCATCCTCTCACTGAATAGCCATCTTTATGCATGTTAATCTCCGTATATTTCATATCAATGGTTACTTCTAATCCTTTATTTCCTGCGACTGCATTAGCAATTGCAACAGTGTTCAAAATCCAAGAAACGAAATTTAATCCCGGTATAAAATTAGCACCCAACTTTTTAGTGATTGCTGCTGAAATTGCCTTAGCCGCCTTCTTCTTTGCTAATGCGGATAAACTTCCACTTGTATACAAAGGTAAACCCATGACCTCATTGGAAATTTTAATTTTATAAGTACGATACTCACCTATTTTGGGTGAGTTTGAATATCTTGTAATGCTCCTTAATCCGCTAAATCCTCTATCGCGAGTATATATAGTCTCAGTAACTTCTACCGGCACAATTACTCCTTTTTCAGCTTCAACATAAATAATTTCTGTATTTGTTATTTTTTTCATACCAATCATAATGCTGGCATAAACGCTACTGGAGAAAACACTTGAAGTCAAAATCACCATAGCTAACATAAATGTAAAGTATTTACTTATTTTATTCATTATATAACTCCTTTCAAATTAAAACAATCAGATTCTCTCGAGATTTTTTCACTTAATTAAGCACCCTCATCATATCACATATCCCTACACATTAACATACCACTAGAGTTTACATAAATGAATAAAAAAATGTAAACCCAACCGGTCTGTTCTATTATTTAATATTATGTTGTTCTGCGTAAGTGTATCAAAAAAATAAATCAAATTAAGAAAGAGGTATTCATATGAAAACAAAGAAAAAGTTCTTTTAGCCTTTACTACAATTATAGTCTGTCTTATATTTTTCAATAACCACTATTTCAGAAGTATCAAAAAAAGCAGTTATACAAGTGCAACTATAAAAAGTATATGTGCAGACAAAACAGGCTATACTACAAGAGGAATAAAATCTATATAAATAATAGGTTTTTATATGAAAAACGCTAATACCACTTTTATATTACTGTCAAATACTTTTTTTCATAATACTCTTTTTATCATCATTGCATCTTCATACATTTCATATAACTCGGCAATATAGAACATATCTCTACAAATCTTTTTGCCTCCTCTATATTGCCGAGTTCTTCTTCTATCGTAGAAATATAATCTAAAAGGTTTAATATTAAATCTGCAATATTTTCTATAATAATAGCCTTTATCTCATTTAAAAGCAAGATTATAACTTTTTTTCAAGTTTCTTTACATTTTTATATAACCATGCTAAATCTTTTGAAATAATTGACATCCGAACATTAAATACACTTTTTTTGTTGCTTACATCTTCAAAAAGTCTTTCAAGCATTTCTATCCCCTTATAAGTCTCTTTTATCCCAATAAACCTAGCTATATTACTTAAAATCTCAATCTCTTCTCTTGTGTATATGCTATTCTCCGAATTTTCACCTGTATACGAAAATATCTCCCACAATCTTTTTATCTTCTCTTCATCTAAAATCTCTTCTGTATAAATCTCCAGTCCTTCTACCGCCTGTATATTAAGAGGAATTCTCATATCAAGCCTCTGCTTTAGTTTTTCTTTCTCTTTATAAAGTTTCTTATATTCCCTAAGCGAAGCAAGCCTCCTGCATTCACTCATAAGCATAAAATCCTCATACTCAGCACTCTCTATCTCTCCTTTAAAGTAGAGCCATCTTAAATTTAATCTTTTTGCTATACTCTTCAATATGGTCTTTTTAGGGTAACTTTTACCAAGTTCTGCTCTACTGTAGGTCTTTACATCACAAATATCTGCAATTACAGATTCTACACTTAAACCTGCCTCTTTCCTTCTAAGTCTAAGCACATCACTTAAAACCATGTATTTTTTTACATTTGTTATATGAATTTCAGTAATAAAGCCGACAGAAACTCCTACCATAGCGAATACACTCTCTACTGCTTCTCTCTGCTTCTTATAAATATTCTTTTTACCAAAAGTCGGCTCGTCTTCTATCAGAAGCTTCAATATCTCTGGAATCTCCCTTATACAGAAAAATTTTGTAAGCATTTTAAGAATATCTCCCTCAAGTTCAAGCCTTTCACCGATATCAAAGCTTTCTCTATCATTTCTTAATAAGCTAAGCCCCAATCTTGGAACTATCTTATGCTTAACAAGTCCATCTTCTATGCTTCTGTCTGCATATTTATAAAACTCATATAATTTATCTGTTATCATCTCTTTTTATCAGGAAACAGCTCATACTCGACGTCATATAAATTGGTTATTAAATGCCACTCGAATACAGAAAGTCGTTTTTCTTTGTTTTACTATTTGGTCTACATCTTTTTATTGTATAATCTATAGCTTTTTTATATAAAAATATGCTTTTTCATAATTATTATTCACCTGTCTGTTTATTATATAGTCTATAAAAATTTCTGTATTGATAATATATCCCGGCATTTACCTTAGTTAAAGAATCAAATTTTTCTCTTTCAATTAACAGCTTCTCCCAATCTCTGTTTTCTGCATATGCAAAACAATTAAGATACCACACATAAAACTTATGGAGTGCATCTGGTATTATATACTCAAACCTTTCATCAGAAACACCAAGTCTTTCAAGCAGTACCTGAAACATAAGCATATCCGGTGTAAGCTCTCCATTTTCATACTTATTCCAAGCCGTTCTTGAGATTATGCCATGGAATACTTCTTCCTGACTATATCCCATAGTCTCTCTTATATTCTTTAATGCATAGCCAAAATTATCTGTTAAACTTTTCATAGATGGTCTCCCTCACTTTAATTAGGAAGTGTCAAAAACTACCTATTTTTTATTGTTAAAACATCTGCAAAACCTTAATTTTAGTGAAGATAAAAGCTTCACATACTGGTCTATTTTACTATTCAACATTATGCTATTCTATAAATGAAGTTCAATAATAAATCTAAAGCCTCCCAAATCATTCAAACAAATCCTCTAGTTTGATTAAAATCAGCTTTTCTTTATCCACAGTTATATTCTTAAATCCGGAACGCGAAATAAAGCCGTATTTATAGCATACAAGCCCTGTTTTCTGAACCTGGCTTATCTCACCTTCTATCATTTCCACTAACAGGCTCTCCTCTAAATTTTACTTCATAAAATATATAGCCTTTTTTGTCCATCGTTACAAGGTCAAACTCACCATTTGTCCTTGTTTCTGGATCATCATACCAATATTTCCCTATCTTAAAGAAAGGCTCTTCAAGCTTTCCTTCCCTATTTTCTGCAATTAAATACTGTCTGCAAATAGTTTCAAACTCCAGCGGCACATACCAGGTTTCAAAGTCCTCTTTAATAAATCTATCATAAAACACATCTGAATTCATAATCATCATTTGTGAGGAATATCTGAAACAGTAGCGGTAGTAAAACAGAGAAAGCTGATCACTAATATAATATCCCGTTTTCCTTTTATTATTTTCATCATTGATTGGAGATATTTTGCTTACAACTTCCATCTTTATCAACTTATCCAGTACATCAACTAAAGTCGGGCTGCTGCTTACATGAGACTGCGAAAGGATATCTCCAAATCTGGAATATCCCTTTGCCAAAGCTTCTATTACCTCATTTGCATTAGCAATTTTATTAATCTCAGACTTAAGGTACATTGAGACTTCATTTTCAAGTCTGGCGCCAGGCGATGCAATGAGCTCTATTATATTTTCCTTTACCGATAGGGATGAATCAATCAACCTGTTGTAATACGGGATTCCACCAAATACAGAGTAAAGCCTTACCTTATCTTCACAAGAAAATCCCCCGTAAAATTCAGAAGCTTCTTTATAGTCCATAGCCTTTAGATTAATCGTCCTGTCAATGCGTCCATATAGAGGGTTTGAAGAATCCAGTAACGATTTCATAATATCAACATAAGAGCCGCAAATAACAAACTTTATCTTAGCTGTATTTCTATATTCGTCAATTATTGACTGCAATATACTATCTAGTCCTTTCACAGCATTTTTTATATATGGATACTCATCCAAAACAAAGATGACAGGCTCTTTTACAGAATACTGAAATATGTATCTAATCAGTTCTTCCAGACTGTTAAATGACGGCTTTGGAAAGCCAAATATATCTGCAATTATCCCTGACAAGCTATCCACATTATTCATTTCAGTCGTTTCTTTGCATTCATAGTAAATGCTCTTTATATCCTGATTCTTGAGAGCATTTTTTATAAGCTCACTTTTTCCAACTCTCCTTCTTCCATACAGCATAGCCGTCTGCATAGATTCAGAGCTAAACATTTTATTCAATAACTTCTTTTCCTGTTTTCTTCCGTAAAATTTCATTCGGTTACCTCCGACTCGGTTTATTTCGAGTTAATTATAACACAGACAGGGGCACTTTTAAAGTCAAATAAGAGGCCAAGCATAAAGCCTAACCTCTCATCACAATGTCATTTACATAAGCACCTTACTTAAAAAGTCCTTAGTTCTTTTCATTCTTAGGGCTTCCGAATATTTCCTCAGGGCTTCCTTCTTCTGCTATGATGCCTCCATCCATAAAGAGAACCCTGTCGGAGACCTCTCTTGCAAAGCCCATTTCGTGGGTGACTATTACCGTTGTCATTCCTTCACTTACAAGGCTTTTAATAACAGAGAGCACCTCTCCTACCATCTCAGGGTCAAGGGCTGAGGTTGGCTCATCAAAGAGCATTACATCAGGCTCCATTGCCAGTGCTCTTACAATTGCAAGCCTTTGCTTCTGACCACCTGAGAGTTTGTTTGGCTTCTCGTCATATTTTTCAAGAAGCCCTACTCTATTAAGCAGCTCCCTTGCCTTTTCTTTAGCTTCCCCAGGGTTTTTCTTACCAAGCAAGGTGGGAGCAAGGGTGATATTTTCACCAACTGAAAGATGTGGGAAGACATTGAAATGCTGGAAAACCATTCCCATCTTCTGACGGTGGATATCTATGTTTACTGATTTATCTGTTATATTGGTTCCCTCAAAATATATCTCACCATTTTCAGGTACTTCAAGGAGATTAAGGCAGCGAAGAAAGGTAGACTTGCCACCACCTGAAGGACCAATTACTGATACAACCTCGCCCTTTTTGATATGCTCAGTCACTCCTTTAAGCACCTTAAGGTCTCCAAAGCTTTTATGTAAATCCACAACATCTATTAAATATTCATTATGATTAGCGCTCACCTGCCTTCATCCTCCTTTCAAGTACAGCAACTCCTTTAGAGAGGCTGAATGTAAGTACAAAATATATGATTCCAATTATTGTAAGCGGTTCAATTACAAGAAAAGTTGCTCCTGTCACAGTCTGATACTGAGTCATCAGGTCTCCTACAAAGAAAGTGGATGCAAGAGATGTCTCCTTAATCATCATAATGAACTCATTTCCAAGGGCAGGAAGTATATATCTAACTGCCTGCGGAAGGACTATTTTAAACAAAGTCTGGTTTTTATTAAGCCCCAGCGACCTTGCTGCCTCAGTCTGTCCTTTGTCTACAGCTTCTATTCCTGAACGGATTACCTCAGATACATAGGCTGCAGAATTTAATATAAGAGCAATCAGTATGCATACAAAGTTAGACGGCTTAAATACCGGAAATGCTAAAGGAATTATAAATGTAAATATACAAAGCTGCAAAGTATAGGTGTTCCTCGAACTATTTCCACATAGGCTGAGACAAGAAATCTAACCGGCAGAAATTTGTTATTCTTTAAAAGGGCAAGTACAGAGCCTAAGATTGAGCCAAAAAACACAGTAATTATACTAAGCAATAAGGTGTAGCCCGTACCTATCAAGAATAAATTCCAATATTTGCTGACCAAGATGATTATATTATCAATAAACTCCATTATTCGTTAACCTCTACTCCAAGTGATTTTGCAAGCTCTACAGCCTTATCCTTCCACTGTTTATAAAGCCCCTTATCATTTACTTCTTTAACAACTTGATTTATAGCATTTACAAGTTTGGTCTCCCCCTTTGTGCAGGCAATTACATTGCCCTTAGATTCGTACTCAAACTTAAAATCACTGATGGCAAGTTCTTTGTGAGCACTAAGAAGCATCTTAGCCACACCAAGATCAAGGGTAAGTCCATCAGCCTTGCCTGCAAGTACTTCCATGGCACCATTGTTTACATCTGTAATAGGCTTGCATTCAGCCTGTGGAAGCTGCTTGGTTGTAAGGTCAATCTGAACGGAGCCATTCTGTGCAAGCACTGTCTTTCCTGTAAAATCATCTCCTGTTTTTAACTTATCTGCATTTTCTTTAAGAATGACAATTCCCTGTCCCTCATCCGCATCTGTGTTACCAAAAAGATCTGAAAGCTGCATATTCTTCGCACGTTCTTCCGTGTAGGCAAAGCCTGAAATAGCCATATCCACCTGTCCTGTTGTAACTGCTGCCTTAATCGCATCAAATTTCATAGGTTTAATCTCAAGCTTTACTCCGAGGCTGTCAGCTATGTACTGAGCAAGATCCATATCACAGCCTACATACTTGGTTTCACCGCTGCTTAAATCTACAAATTCATTTGGAGCAAAGTCAGGGCTGGTTGCACAGGTTATAACTCCCGCCTCAAGAATCTTATCAAGCTTATCTCCATCACCTGTAATATTTGAAAGGTCAAGTTTCGCTGCTCCTGAATCATTAGCTGATGTAGTACTTCCTGAAGCAGCGGCACTGCTTGTCTTGGCTGTCGATGCAGCCACCGAGCCTGTCTTTGAAGCACTCTTTGTACTGTCTGTCTTAGCAGAGCTTCCTGAACAGGCAGTAAGCATAGTGGCTAAGGTAAGGGTTAAGGCTGCAACAAGTTTCACTGATTTTTTCATAATGTATCTCCTCTCTGTGAATAAATATTCTTCATTTGCTTTGTGTTATTAACAGATTATATCACAAGTCAGTGAATATTTAAAAGCATAAATTTGCATAAATATTCATTAATTTTTAATAGTTATGCTGTGTTATTTTTTTCAGAATTTCTTAAGGATTTCTAAATATATTGGTGGTATAATGATAAAAAAATAAAATAATTAACTACATTTTTCCTATATCAATCCACCTTTGTATAAACGAGTTCAGCTAAGCATTAAGCAAATTAGTATTTATGACACAGTCTTAAATAACCATATAATTACTATATTTAAACAGTACTAATCTAATTTAGGAGGGAATTTATGCTTAATTTTTTTAATGATGATTGGTTTCCGGATAATGGTTTTACTATTTTCAGCATACTGCCTTTTATGTTTATTATAGTATTTGCAATAATTATTTTTGCAATAATAACTTCTGCCGTAACCTCGCTTCGAACAAAAGCAATAAATGATGCTGCTCCAAGATTAAAATCACAGGCTAAGATTATATCAAAACGAACAAGCGTACATGGGATGCATGGTGGACATACAACCACAGATTATTTCATTACATTTGAATTTGAAGCGGGCAGCAGACAGGAATTCCAAGTAAACGATTATGAATATGGTACATTAATTGAAGGAGACAGCGGTATTCTTGAGCATCAGGGAAGCAGATATTTAGGTTTTGAAAGAATATGATGTGGGTGTCAAAAGTATTTGACACCCATTGATACAGGATTGCTACAGCACAGCTTTAGCAATCCTTGCAAAAATATTTGTAATCCGCTCATTTTTTTTTGCAAAAAATGGCTACTTACTCATATTTTTTGCGTGTCAAAAGATAATAAATTCTCTTGCAAGCAAGCCCAAATCGAATTTTTGTACTTTTGACACTTGTATCAGAATATATTAATTATATAATAAATTGAATACAGTAATAAAAATCACTCCAAACCATAGTCAGGCTAGAGTGATTTATTCTGTTTTTTTATATTAATTACCCCCCAAAGAACAGATGCTCTATCAGTATCTTAGTGCCAATCAGTATGAGCATGACTCCACCCATTATCTCTGCCTTGGATTTTAGTTTTTCTCCAAATACACTTCCAAGCTTGACTCCGATGAAGCAACAGACAAAGGTAATAAGACCGATGATGGATACCGCAGGAATTATACTTACCTTAAGAAAAGCAAAGGTAACTCCTATGGCGAGGGCATCTATACTGGTTGCAACCGCAAGTGTAAACATAGTCTTTACATCCATAGAGTCATTTACAACATCACAGGATTTTGCCTCTTTTATCATATTTATGCCTATGATACCAAGAAGCACAAAGGCTATCCAGTGGTCGATGGAGCTAACCACATTCTTAAATCCGCTTCCAAGCAAAAAGCCGATAAGGGGCATTAATGCCTGAAATACTCCAAAGTAGAGCGAACAGACAAGAGCCTTCTTAATATCCATCTTCTTCATAGCCAAGCCCTTACAGACAGATACTGCAAAAGCATCCATAGAAAGCCCTGCTCCAATAACCAATATATCAACAATATTCATAACTTACCCCTTATATATTAATACAAGTGCCAAAAGTATAGAAATTCGATGCAAGCTTGCCTACAAGAGAATTTATTAACTTTTAACACCCACATCACAAGTATAAAGGATAAATATATATACAATCACCTTGCAAAAATATTAATCATCCTTTGACACCTGCCCTTAGAAGATAAAATGCATAAATATCTTTTCTATACGGATATTTATGCATTTATTCATCTTAAACTTCAAACAATATATCACTGTATGTCGGTATAGGCCAATAATCCCTGCCAACAATAACTTCAAGACTGTCGATACTCTCACGAAGCTCTGTCATTGCAGGAGCCACCTTAATGTTAAATGCTTCAGCCTGCTCTTTTCCCTCAGGAAGCTTCTTTGCATCTATTATCATATTTTCCATCTCATCCGCTTCCCTATTCGCATCTTCAAGAAGTGACGAAATCTTCTTAAGCAAATCTTTTTGTATACAGCACTCAAGTCCCAATCCTGCATTTTCCATCTCATTTATAGCTTTTGCAAGCATAGTCTGGTACTTAATCACGGCAGGAATGAAAAGCCTCCTTACCATATCAATCATGGTCTTTGCCTCTATGTTGATGGTCTTTGTGTATTTCTCGTATTGAATCTCAGCTCTGGATTCAAGTTCAGTGCGGTTTAACACCTTTTCCTTTGCAAATACTTCGATAGTGTGGTCATCAATAAGTGACGGAATTGCCTCCACCATTGACTTTGTGTTTGGAAGTCCACGCCTTGCGGCCTCTTTCACCCATTCCTCAGAATAGCCGTTTCCGTTAAATATGATTCTCCTATGCTCAGTGAGAGTATCTATAATAAGGTCGTGTACAGCCTGATTGAAGTCCTCTGCCTTTCAAGCTTGTCAGCCATATCCCTAAATACATTTGCAACTATAGTGTTGAGTACAGTATTTACCCCTGCAATCGACATTGAGGAAGCCACCATTCTAAACTCAAACTTATTGCCTGTAAATGCAAAAGGAGAAGTTCTGTTTCTATCAGTTGCATCTAAGAAGAGATTTGGCAGGCTGTGTACTCCAATATCTAACTTTCTTCCCTGCTTACTTGAAGTCGCTTCTCCCGTCTCAATTATCTGCTCAACCAGGTCTTCAAGCTGATCTCCAAGGAAAATGGATATAATGGCAGGAGGCGCCTCATCTGCACCAAGCCTATGCTCATTTCCGGGATTTGATGCCGAAAGCCTAAGAAGTACGGCATTTTCATCCACAGCCTTTATTATAGCGGCAAGTACAAGCATAAACTGCACATTCTCGTGCGGAGTCTTGCCGGGATCCAACATATTTTTTCCTGTATCTGTCACAATAGACCAGTTATTATGTTTTCCTGAGCCATTTACACCTGCAAAAGGCTTCTCGTGAAGCAGACATTCAAGCCCGTGGCGCTTTGCCACCTTCTTCATCGTTTCCATAACAAGCTGGTTGTGGTCTGTGGCAATGTTTGCAGTAGTAAATACAGGAGCCATCTCATGCTGAGCCGGAGCTACCTCATTATGCTGTGTCTTTGCGTAGATGCCTAACTTCCAGCACTCTTCATTAAGCTCCTTCATAAAAAGTTCTATACGCTCAGGAATATTGCCATAGTAGTGGTCATCCAGTTCCTGAGTCTTAGGAGGCATAGCTCCAAAAAGAGTCCTCCCTGTAAAAAGGAGGTCTTCTCTTTTTAAGTAGTCTTTTCTGTCAATGAGAAAATATTCCTGCTCAGGGCCAACTGAACAGCTCACTCCCGTAACATCCGCATCTCCAAAAAGTCTTGCAATCCTTGTAGCCTGCTTGCTTATAGCCTCCATTGAGCGAAGCAGTGGAGTCTTCTCGTCAAGTGCTTCACCTGTATATGAACAAAATGCGGTAGGTATGCAGAGGGTTACACCTGCTGTATCTTCTTTTAAGAAAGCCGGAGAGGTGCAATCCCAGGCTGTATAGCCTCTCGCCTCAAAGGTTGCCCTAAGTCCGCCTGATGGAAAGGACGAAGCATCTGACTCTCCCTTAATAAGCTCCTTACCTGAGAATCGCATTATTATCCCACCCTTGCCCTCAGGCTTTAAGAAGGAATCGTGCTTCTCAGCTGTAATACCCGTCATAGGCTGGAACCAATGTGAGAAATGGGTAGCCCCTCTTTCCATAGCCCAAGCCTTCATAGCGTGTGCTACGGCTCTTGCTATCTTCTCATTTAGGTCTTCTCCGTTATCTATGGTCTTTCTAAGCTCCTTGTATACATCACTAGGAAGCCTGTCCTTCATTACCTCATCATTAAATACATTTTTTGCAAAATCCCTTGGCAGTGAAAATTTTTCCTCTGACATACTCTTCCTCTTTCCCGATATTATTTAACAATTACTCTAAATACCACTCGTCCTTATTTTCATTATTTCCATCTGTTTGTACCATATCCATGCATTTAATAAGCACCTTCTCCATCATAATTGAAATTAGGAGATTTACAAGCACAGGTACAAAAATAATAGCAAGCCCAGCTGAAATATAGACTAAGACAAAGCTCCCAAAAAGCAGAATAACAGAAACTACCGTTGTAAGCAAATGCCTTAAAGCCAGATAAAATGAAAGTTTAAATAGTTCTGAAAGCTTTAATGAAAATCTTGAAATAAGCGGAAATATGTAAACTGCTATAAATGACACAACTATACCTATTATGAGGTATAAATAACGCATATAGGTTAGGCTGTTATTTATGAAGTTAATTGCAAATTTAACATCTACATAAAGAATTACTCCTACCACTACAAGAATAAGTCCTACTACGAAACTCTGCTTAAAATCCCTCTTAAACGCCTTAAAAAACTCCTTTATAGGATAACTTCTATCTCTCCTTATTGATTTAACCGTAGCATAATAGAGGGCGGAGGTGGCAGGACCTATGGTCACAATCGGAAGGCACACCAGAGTATACACTATGCTAAGAGCTACTGCATCAAAAAGCTTCCCCATAAAGCGGAAGAAAAAGTTGTTCATATTAAATAAATTACCCATGTAAATAACCTCTATCTTTTCTTTGCTGATGTCTCATAACTATATAATTATCTATGTATTCTGACGAGATGTCAAGAGAAAAAATGCCCCATTGCCTACAAAACCACATAATTCTCTTCTATTTTCTTAGTATTATTACAGTGTTTTATTTGATGTATGTCAAATAAAACACCATATATCTTTTACAAGCATAAGACTAAAATAAAAAAATCACACCTTAGAACGGATAAAAAAGTTTATCTCCTATAAGGTGTGAAATATGTAATTGATGTGCATAGGTTGATATACTGCCGCTTCTATTGATGTGTCTTTAATTATAGCATGTTTACTATGGATTTGCTCTTATAGCGCCAGTATACAACGCTTCCACACAAAAAGGTAATAATTATGTTTATCATAATTGAAAACAAAATTTGAGCATTGCTTAGTGTCTCCACCCCAAAAGCCCCTCTTACCAACGGCGCTAAAACTATGCAGGCTATAAATATGCTGCTGAAATATCTAAAAAATATCTTTCTCCATAAACTGATATAGCTCATTCCAAAGCTTCGCAATATGCCGTACTCATGCTTATGTTTTTCCCAATCGATAAAGCTACTTAAAACTATATACAGGCATACTACTATCAAAGAAAAGTATACCATAGAACCTGACAGCATAGCAGTATAATCTCCCATCAATTTATTTTCTTTATTCCTTAGAACTGATGATTCAAGCATACCTCCCTGTATTGATGACATAATTAATGAAACTCTTGTATCCACATCATGTTTAACTGATAATGGTGCATCTGCTCTCAAGTTGATACTGATTTTATCATATCCTAAAATCAGTTTGCTTTTTTTCGCTGTACTCTCCTTCATTACAAGCTGTATTACGTTATCCTCTTCATTTTCAGCGTTCCAAAGCATTGCCTTAAATTTTTCTTTATAAAACCGTAACCCTTTTTCGCTCTTTCTAATTCCTCCCACTTGTATAATTTCATTCTTACCTGAAACGCTATAGCCAAGCTCAGGTATAAACGCTAAGCAATTCTTATCCTTGTCTGAGCCAACATCATTCTCACCTATTCCCAGTTTATCTAACAATAATACGAATTCTTTTTCAGTTAGTATAATAATCTTGACTGTCCTATTAGGTAAAACATTATACCTCTCAGCCTCTTTTGATACCTCATACCACCTTTCCTCATTCTCATTATCTTTCCATTCACTGCTTCTATACTCTAAATATTCATTAAAGCTGGAAGTCTTATCGTCCTTGTCTATCAATATAGAGCTTTGATTAGTTTCAGCTTCCATTTGGAGCTTAATCATATCACCATATTTATATAGGTCATTTACTACATCAAAGTCAAAATAACTTTCGTTGTTCTCAGTTATGCTATACCCTCTAAGCATGCTGCTTGTGGTTGTTGCCTTGCTGTATAAATCGTAATTTATGTCACCCTTTTCCATCTCAAATCTATTTGAAAAACTAAATGAGGCTATAATAAAAAACATACAAATCATTTGCATTATAACAACGCATATATCCATTTTTCTAAATCTATACTTTCTGACTGTAAACCGCAGATCTATCAGCATTTCATTTATGAGTGAACCGGATTTCTTTCTGGCTGAATCAGCACAAAACAGTACAATTATTACGCTAATAAAGCTGCTTTCCAATAAAAAAGTATGGAGCAATTCTCTGATGTAATACTGATATCCCCCAAAATTCCTTTTTATATATAAAACTCCCAATATAGCTGATGAAGTAAATCCCACGCTTAATCCTATTACTGCAAGTAATCCAATCAGGTAAAACCACAATATTCTTTCCTGCTTAGAATGAAGTCCAAGTGCTTTAAACAAAGCCATTGTCTTGCTGCTCCATATAAGCAGCGTTCTTATTATAATAACTTCCCCGAGCAACAGCAGAAAATTGGTAAGTACAAGATATAATAATCTGGTAAACTGCAAGTCTTCACTATAACCTTTTGAGGCTAGTTTTGAATTAATACTCATATCATGGCTAAGTTTGATGTCATAATTACTTCCCCAATTCAATATCGTGTTTATATCTCTTTCAATAGAATTGAATCTAAGTTTCTTTTGCAAAACAATCAACGACTGCTTTGTATCTTTTAGCATACCATCTGCAAATATTACTGTGGGATATACATTTATATCCTTTTCTATAAAAGTTGACGCAGACAGTCTACTTGAATAATTAGAAATTATGCCGGTAATTATAAAATCTGTCTTTATCCCATTTTTCTCAAAACTTATCTTCGATGGCAAGTTGTTGTTTTTAATCTTAAATAATTCTGTCAGGTATTCTTCAACTACAATCTCGTTTCTTTCTTCGGCCATTCTCCTTTAATAAGGCTGAAAGCCAAGACATCCCCAATACTCTTTTCCATCGAGCCAAAAGTTAATTTTTTACCTGAATATACCGCATTGCCTCCGACTTCGAATCTTTTGTATGCAAAATCATTTAACTCATTTTTTATATTCGCTTCAGTTTTCTCATCAACACCAGATATAACAGCGAGAAATTTGCCATATGTATTAATAAGATTATCCCTGTTGTTTTGTATGAGCATATTGGTTGTGGATGTTACTGTAAAAATAAAGCAAAATCCAATTGCTGATGTCAATAAAGATATTATAAATAAAGCTTTATTATTCTGAAATAGTATATGAATTAACTTAAAATACCTTGTTCTTTTACTATTCATCGGCAACTTCACCATCCTTTATCCTTATAATCTGATCAGGATTTTGCATGAGATTTTCTTCATGTGTAACGATGATAAATGTGGTTCCATACTTTTTATTCAGGTTATCGAATAAATTGGTTATGAGTTTTGTATTTTCACTATCCAAATTCCCTGTCGGTTCATCAGCAAACACTATTGAAGGCTTTAACAGCATTGCTCTTGCTATCGCTACTCTTTGCTGCTCTCCTCCTGATAATTCATAGGGACATTTAAGCACCAAGTCAGTGATACCTAATTCCTGAACCAAGAAGCTAAAGTACTTGGTATCAATGGGCTTCCCATTAACATAAGACGGGCACATAATATTCTCTTTCGCGGTAATATGTGGTATAAGATGATATGCCTGAAATATAAATCCATAGTTATCCCCTCTAAGTTTTGCCATCTCTCTTTCTGTCATAATAGCATAGTTTTTTCCTTGAAAGAAAATATCTCCATCAGAAGCACTATCTATGCCTGCCAGTACATTTAATAACGTAGATTTTCCACTGCCACTCTTCCCATAAATCAAATTAATCGAAGCTTCATTGAAACTGAGACTCACCCCTGACAGTGCTTTTGTCTGCTGCATACCACTTTTGTATATTTTCGAAACTTTATTGCAGCGTAATAATACCTTTTCCGACTTTCCCATGTTTACCTGTCCCTTTGCGACTTTATCTAAAAAATAGGCAATTATGTAGTTACATCATAATCGCCTATTAAAGAGTAACAAACAGTATCACTATCACCCAATCTGATATAATTCCAACTTTATATTTTTCTTATCCACTTATATAATATAACTAAAAACTGTTAATATCAAGGAAGATTAGCTATTATTAACTACTACATCAAATAGCGTAATATTCAGATTGCTTATTAAATAATTCAGCATATCTGCCTTTCTGCGTAATCAGATCACTATGACTTCCAAATTCCAATATTTCGCCATTTTCCAGTAATATAACCCTATCCGCTAATGCTGACGCCGCTAAGCGATGTGAAACAAATAATATTGTTTTCTTACGCAAGTTCTTCAAAGCATTATACATTTTATACTCAGATATTGGGTCCAATGAACTTGACGGTTCATCTAATATGTATAAGCCTGTACTCCTATTCATAGCTCTAGTCAGACAAATCTTCTGCTCTTCCCCTTTAGAAAGTTGTGTACCATTATCATCAAATTCTTTAGATAATTCAGTGTCTATGTCGTTTATAAATCTACTGGAATTTGGAGATATATCTAATTTTCTCAAAATTTCTAAAGTATTTATGTTAACTTCTCCTTCAAAAAGCAATATTTTCTTTCATTGTAAACGCGAAAATATTATTTTTCTTGAAAAAGCAATACCGATTCCTTTTTGTAAAGATTCTTTATTATACTTTTTTTATGTTTACATTATTAATCCTGAATTATTCACAGCAGTGCCGTGAAAGTGGCTGAAAGCCACATAGTTACTGTATTTAAGCCGCTTATTGCATTTCATCTAATAAGTGAATAGAAAAAGAGACCAAATATGTGGTAAAATTTAGGTGTCGAATCCAAATAAATACCGCAGAAAGGGTCTCTCTATGGATATTTTAAACACCATCACACTGAAAAGCAATAGACAGATTAAAATAAATTTTAACGGATGCGATTTATCCTCCGATGCAGGACTTCTCCTGATAAAAGAATTTGCTGCAAAGATCGGCTTCACCAAGCTGATCAAAAAGAAATTTAAAACCAATGATACATCAGTCCGTTTCCACAAAGACGATGAAAACCTGATGCAGATGATTTATCAGATCATCTCTGCATATTTCGAAGATGACTGTGCGGATGAACTGACCATTGATCCTGTTTTCAATGCCATTCTTGAAAAGAACAGTCTGGCTTCACAGCCAACACTATCAAGATTTTTCAACCGTATGGATGAAGATACACTCCTGCAGTTTGATGACATTGATAAAAGCTTTAGGGATATCATCTATTCCATAAAGTGTCCGGAGCATATGCTTCTGGATCTGGGCAGTACTTTATTTGGCACCTACGGCAATCAGGAAGGGGAAGGCTTCAACTTCCATTATCAGGCACACGGATACCATCCTTTGCTCTGCTATGACGGTCTGACCAGGGATCTGCTGAAGGCTGAACTTCGTGATGGAACACTCCACTGCAGCAATGATGCAGATAAATTTATGGAATCCCTTTTTCAGGAATATCTGGAAAGAGACATCAAAACATACCTTCGTGGTGACAGTGGATTCTCATCTCTCAAACTTTATAAAACCTGTGAGATGAATGGCTGTTCCTATGCCATCCGCTTAAAACAGAATTCTTCACTCATGGCTCTTGCTTCGAATAAAGATGAAGATTTATACAAAGCAACCAAAGAGGACCAGATTAGCTATGCTGTAACTTATGGTGAATTTCTGTATCAGGCCGGCTCCTGGGATTATCCAAGGCGCGTGGTTTTCAAGATTGAAACCATACGGTCAGCTGACGCATATGTACACCTTTATTGTTACAAACATGGATATGGAACCTTATCAGGTCATCCAGTTTTACTGTGGGCGTGGCAAGATGGAGAATTTCATAAAAGAGGGCAAAGGTGGATTTGACTTTGCTGCTGTCAGCAGTCATTCCAAAGTAGTAAATGCCAACCGCATGAGACTTCATATGCTTGCCTACAACTTATTCAATTGGTTTAGGCGACTGGTACTCCCTGCAAATATGCGAAAACAACAGGTGGATACCATTCGTTTAAAGCTGATAAAGATTGCTGCAAGAGCAGTCCGTTCAGCAAGATATATAACATTCAAACTATGCAGTAGCTGTCCTTATAAAGAGGAGTTCTACAGGACGCTGAAGAATATCCATCAGCTGACTGTACAGTTGTAATAGCAACTATTAACGTACCTTGACAGTTCAAAATGACTCAATCGGATTTCAAGGGGATAGTCTACCCATTTTTGTGGATAAATCGATTGATTTCATGGGAACTGGTTCAAGGATTTGTAATATCGAGCATTTTTATATGCTCATGAATAATTCAGGTTAAATTTTCCAAACATCGTCTGGAATTTTAAATCCTTATTCAAAAGTTATATTTTCTTTTAACTGATTTTCAATATCTCTTTTACCATATATAATACGATATATTTTCACAAGTTTCTTTTTCTTCATCAGGTATATAAAAACACTAAATAATTATCTACCGGTAAAAATCTAAGTCCTAATGATTTCCAATCATTATGCTCACATAAACGACACCTCATTGGCATTTCATCAAGAGTTTTAATTGCTGATAATATTCGGTTTGATTGTTTTTCAGCAATGTTTGTGGATAATAATTCATCTCTGATATATTTTACAATACAAAGTAAATCTTCTTTTGCATTCTCCGAAAATATTATTTTATATTTCATATTCCAAGCTCTCTCTTTAAATCATTTTCAACTTCCTCCATGCTATAAACTTTTCCATTTTCAAAGTCATTATGAGCTTTTAGCATTTCCATATTAAATTCTTCTGAAGTTAAATCTGACAAAATAAGAGGCTTTCTACTTGGTATTTTTACATCAAATGGCAATCCGTTTTGCATAACCACCTGTCTTAAAAAAATTGAAACAGCATTAGACATAGGTATACCAAGTTTTTCCAGTACCACTTCCGCCTGTTCTTTGATATTTGGTTCCACTCTTACATATATATTTGATGTTCTTGCCATATTAACCACTTCCTTTCGCTTGTATTATACCATAATATATTGCGATTAGCAATACATTCAAACACATTTTTCAATTCAACAGACAGTGTCTGGCAAATTAAAAATATATCGGTTATCCTGTTTTTCACACTTCAAAATTTTATGTTTTATTTCTTTTCACAAATTGTGCAACGCCCGTTGCACAATTATCTTTCTTGCCCGGAATATTTTTCCTTTGCCTTTTGTTTGTACTGGTCTGTTTTTTCCTGTTGCTCTTGGGATTTTTTAATCTGTGCTATCACACTTGGTTTATCTCCTCTCTTAATTGCTTTGTCTATCTCTATACTTAGGTCTATTCCATACTCGTCATTGACAATCTTTACTGCATATTTGATATGATCTATCTGCTTAAATTCATCTTGTACTTTAGCTTTATCTTCGGTTAAGTCTTGTATCTCTTTTTCAAGGCTTGATACTTCTTTTTGCCAATCACTTAATTTTATGGCTGATGTCCCGGTGATTTTTTCTATGGTCTTTCTTGCTCTTAGGTATCTGTCTATTTCCTTTTTATGAGAATTGTAAAAGCTATCTTTGAATAGTGTTTTATTTTTGTATTCCTGATAGACCTCTTTGTTTTCTTTGATAGAGTCTATGCAGCTTACACATTGATGTAAGTCTTTTATTCTTTGTGTTTTACTCTGAATATCACCACTTATATTTTTACTTTGCTTTGCTTTGCCAGTTCAAAGACTTTTCCTTGTAGGTCTGCTATGGTTTGAAGTTTATTATCTTTCAAATAGTAGATTGCTTTTACAAATCTCTTTAGGTCTGCATTTCCCTTTTTTATCTGTCCGTAGTAGGATAATTTTTTGTTTTTTCTCCCTGTATCTCGTTATAGATAGAAATATACCCATAGAGGTTAAAGAATTCTATCTTTTAATTTTATGGGGATATTCTCCGGCAAGAAGATTTCTGAATGTAAAAGTCCTTTTTTATTATGATAGTCATGAACTTCTCCGTCCCATTCATTTTTTTGATTTTTCTCACAAGAGATATATGCTGCACCTGCGACTGCCGATTTACTTTTGCCTCTACTTATCATAGAAATATCAAAGTGAAATGTTTCTGCCACTTTTAAGCTCCTTTCATTTTTTGGTTTGTTTTCAGGTAAAGAAAAAACAGACAGGTTATTTTTTATATCTTTTTCCTATCTGCTTTTATCCGTATGTTTTTTTATTTAGTTTTTATATGTTTTCTTTCTTTATTTTTTTATTCCACCGTTTTTAGCATTTATTTGTTTCTATAAAGAAAGGTTAAGCACCTTTTTTGACACTTAACCTTTCCAAGTTTTTAGATTTTATCTTCTAAAAGTTTTTTAAGTTTTTCTAAAATTCTATCTCTCCTCCCACTGATTGCTTGATGTGTAACTTTCTCTCTCCTACTAATTGACCTTAGACTTTCTTCTTTGTAGAAGATAGCTTCCATTAGCTCTCGTTCTTCTTTTGTGAGAGTATTTAATGCTCTATGAAGTTCTTCAATTTGCATTTTTACTTCGAGAGTTTTTTCTAAGTCTATTTTTTCATCTATGATGTTATCTACAAAGTGTCCATCATGATCCAGTGCCGAAAATGGTATAACACTATGCTTCCAATCTTTTCTTTGGAGATACTTTTCATGCTCTGTTATCTTCCAGTAGGCTTTGTACACTTCTTCACTTACAGGTACGGCTTTGCCTTTTACATAAAGGTAATATTCTTTCTTATCCATCGTGTTATCCTCCTTTTTAAGTTCTCTGTTTTGGTTTTGAGAATAAAAAAGGAGGACTTCTACACTCTGGCGTAAAATGTCCTCTCGGCTTAAAAACTAATGTTTTATATAGTTTTCTATTTAACTGTTTTTAATAACAAGATATTGCTATTTAAAAGTACTTATAAATGTTGGAAAGGTGAAATAATTTGATTGATTGTAATATTACATTTTATCATTTCCATTATTATCCCTCTCCAATTTCATCAGTACAAAATTCTAAATCATCCCCGCTTTTTCAAAATGTTTCTTCAATAGCTTCTTAGATATTATTGCTCCAATCAACGCACAAATCGCTATAACAACAAGAAATATTACTGTAGTCATAGGAGAAACAAGTTTAGTTAGAGTTTCCATGTATTCACTGCCAAACATTTTTGCATAAGATTTAATCGTTTGATCAGCATAGAAAAGAAATGGAACACACATTCCACCAAAACCAGCAAGAACACAAAATATTACATATCCAATCGTAAGCCCTTTATAATTGCTAACTCCTTTTGTTTTTACAATTAACATAGCTATAATTCCGGCAACTGTGCAACTTATCATATATGGCGGATAGAAACTTACAATGCTTGTCAGTACGCAAAATAATAGAATCATCCATGGATTTTTTGTTTTCCCTGGCACCAAGAAATAGGCAATTGCTCCGATAATCGACCAAATCGGAACAGCCAATAACATTGTATATGGCGTTACAAACAGAAAAGATAATACCCTATATAAAACCTGTGAGCATAACACCATAAGTGCTGTAATAATTAAATCTTTGATTTGAAATTTCTTTTTTTCTTCCATAATCAATCTCCTTATTTTTAAATATTTTTTATTTTCATAACGATGATAGTTAGATAAAATACCACCATTGTTACTAACAATAACACATCAAGCATACGAAATTTTACTTCTGTATAGCTCGTTTTTTTACACGAAACTCCAAGTCCTCGTGTTTCAACAGATGCTGACAACTCAGTTGCGGTACATAACATTCGCATTAACATCGGAATCAACATCATTTCATAAATTTTAAATGGATGTTTTAAAAATCCAAAGAATGAAATATCAATCCCTCTTGTTTTAATTCCCTGCTTTATACAAGTAAAATCCTGTTTCAAAGTAGGAAAAAATCTTAATATAACAGCTAATGGAATGTTTATATAATATGGAATTTTCATATTTTGCAAGGATGCCAATACTTCTGATATTTCGCTTGTTCTGCTCGTATTGATAGCTGCGAGTGTCAATGTTACAAAACAAAGGATAAAATAATGTATTGTAGTTGAAATAAATAAAGGACTTATTTCCGCTATCATAAACAACACTATATATACAGCTAAAAACTTAAAACAAGTTTTATAAATACCACTTATCATTCCATATGCAAAAACCGAGAAAAAAAGTAGAATTTCATACTTTTTGCCGGTTAATGTAAATACTAAAATCCCAATCATTAAAACTTGCAATAACTTAATTCTTGGATCATACCTTATTCCATTTTGTTTAAGAGGATTACTCATTCTTCATATCCCTCACTTCGTAGTAAAAATTTTTTAATTTTCTCAAAATCACTATCCTTCTCTAAATAGATGCTTTTGCTGACAGTAGTGTTTTCTATAAATACTGCTTTAGTTGCCACTCTGCTTAAAAACTCTAAATCATGAGAAATAACAAAAATCAGTATTCCTTTTTCACGAAGATTATTTATTGCATCAGATACACCTTTCATATTCTCATAATCAAGCCCGCTGGTTGGTTCGTCTAAAATCAAAATTCTTTTATTTGAAGTTATTGCAGTAGCAATAGTAACTCTCTGCTTTTGCCCTCCTGATAAACCTTGTGGATGCCTATCTCTAAATGATGAAATATTCAATAAACTCATCGCATTTTCTATTCTTTCATCATTTTGCTCAACTCCATTTGCAGAACTAAGCATCAGTTCGGAAACGACAGAATCAGAGTAAAGTTGATAATCTGCATCCTGCATCACAAAATATACATTTTTGTATAATTCTTTTTGCTTTACAAATTTACCATCAATGTAAAATTGTCCACTTTTTGCTTTTAGTAAACCTGACATTATTTTTCCTAATGTCGATTTACCATTTCCATTGTGTCCAACTATAGCTACTGTTTCACCAAAATTCCCTTCTAACCTACAACCGCTTAAAACTTGATGATTAGCATCATAAGAAAAAGATAAATTTTCCACCTTAAAGCCTGATTGTTGCTTACTAATAGGTGCATTGTTCTTCAAGCCATACTTGATATTGCTCAAATTAAATGTTCTAAGTTTATACGCTCTAAGATCCGAATCAGTCAAGCTTTCAATATCATTTTCCTTTAATTCTCTATCAATTTCTCCATCTTTCATTATTAAGCATTTATCTACCAAATTTTTAAGTAGAACAATCTATGCTCTGAAACAATCACTGTATGTCCTTGTTTCTTTAAGCTTTCCATTATTTCCTTCAATTTAAGAATTGAAGGAATATCTAAATTTGCAGATGGCTCATCGAAAACATAAATCTTAGGATTCAAGGTCTTTGCAGCTATAATTGCAACCTTTTGTTTTTCGCCACTAGATAAAGAAAACATATCTCTATCCATAAGAGTTTCAGCTTCAAAATCGTGAAATGCAAGGTTTACTCTATCTATCATTTTATTTCTTTCAATTCCATAATTTTCAAGGGCAAATGCTGCTTCATTAGTACTATTTGTTGTGAAAAATTGACTGCGTGGATTTTGAAATATAGAAGCAATATTTTTACCCATTTCTCCTATCGTAACAGTTTTTATATCACTTCCAAGAACTTTCACAGTTCCAGTTAAAACACCTTCAAAAAAATGTGGTATTAAACCATTTATCAATCTTGTAATAGTAGTCTTCCCTGAGCCAGATTGCCCTGTAAGTAATACAAATTCTCCTTCTTTCACTTTGAAGTTTATATTTCTAAGTCCTCCTTTAGTTTGAGTTCCATAACTGAAACTCACCTTATCAAAATCAATAACTACATCTCCCATTTCATCACCTATATTTGCCAACCAATAGATTTTTTTCTGATTTCGATGAAATGTCTATATACTCCATCTTGACTAATTAGTTCCTTATGATTTCCTCGTTGCACAATTTCTCCCTTATCAATGACAATAATTTGATCTGCTTCTCTAACTGTAGATAGTCTATGTGCAATGCTAATAAGCGTTTTATTCTTTGTTAATTCCTTAATTGCACTGATGAGCATATGCTCATTTTCAGGATCTACACTTGAAGTTGCTTCATCCAAAATAATAATTGGAGCATCTTTAAGAATCGCTCTTGCAATAGAAATTCTTTGTTTTTCTCCTCCTGACAGTGTTGAACCGCCCTCACCAACAACAGTATCGTACCCATCACTAAGGCTTGTTATAAATTCATGACAGCATGCTTTCTTACAAGCCTCTACCACCTCATCATGTGTTGCGTTTGGATTCCCGAATTTTATATTGTTTTCAATCGTATCATTAAACAAATACACTTTCTGAAATACCATACTGATGTTTTTTAAAAGGCTTTCAGAAGTAAATTCCTTAACATTATGTCCTCCAATAGATACTTCGCCTTTTTTTACATCCCAAAATCTTGCTATCAGATTACATAGCGTTGTTTTCCCGGAACCTGAAGCACCTACAATAGCCAAACTGCTATTAGACTTTAGCTGCAAGTTTATGTTCTTCAGAATTTCTCTTTCGCCATATCCGAAACAAACATCTTTCAATTCAATATCAAAGGAATTCAAATCAATCTCTTTGCCACCATTATCAAGTGAAGGTATGTCCGAAATATATTCCAATCGGTTAAGCTGCGTTGCGAGCATTCTGCTTAAAAAAGCTCCATCGCTGACCAACTCCAATTCCAAAAAAATCAGAAAGGCAGATACTATAAACATCAGTGCATATGAAAGTGGAATTTGTGAATTCATATATAAAACCGTAGCAACAAACACTAAGGCACAACTTGCTACCTTGAAAATCATTTCATATAATTTCATTAAATAAGCTGAACCTTCATTGACTTCTATATCAACTTCGCATTTCTTAGAAAATGCTTTTTCAACCTTGTTTTTTCCGGCACTTCCTTTCTTAAATGAACGAAGCACTGAAATTCCTCTGATATATTCAATTGCTTCTGTAACTAATATTTCCTGCGAATCTTGCATAATAGGAGAATATTTTTCAGTTTTCTTTGTGATTAATTTAAGAACAACTATTCCAAGGATTATCGCAATTAAAGACACCATCCCTACAGGAAAACAAAAGATTAATAACATGATTGTCATAGTTAGAGCTTGGAAAAATCCACCAACAATAAAGTTCATCGCAAGCATTGCCATACCTTCTAAGTCGGAAATAGTTGTCGTTAAAACAGCTTGAATTGTCCCTAAGTTTTTTTCTGAAAAATATCCCATCGGTGCTTTCTTTAATTTTTCGCCTATTTCAATTCTTTTATCCTTAAAAATCTCGTAGCCTGAAGCACTAAGTTTTCTATCGCAAAGATACTGAAATATAAATCTACCCAATATACTAATGACTATAATCATGGTAGCTTGCATAATGATAGTCATATTTAAGTGTTCAATGTTTATCATTATTAGTAGAACCGCAAACAACATAATTGAAGCAAAGAAGGATTTAAGTCCGCTAAAAATAAGACCTGCTATTACATTTTTTCGATATTTCCCTGATATTTTTAATATTCGTTTTACAATCGTAATCATTTAAATCGCCTCCTTTTCATCATCTAATCCGCCCACATAATTTTTCCACAAGGAAGCATATACTCCATCTTTTTTTACAAGATTATCATGAGTTCCATTCTCTACAATTTCCCCATCTTTCATAACAAGGATTGTGTCAGCATTTGTAATAGTAGATAGTCTGTGAGCAACCACGATAAGAGTCTTTCCTTTAATAAGATTGTTGATTGCACTTTGAATCAAATACTCATTCTCAGGGTCTGCAAAAGCCGTTGCTTCATCTAAAATAATGACTTTAGCTTGTTTTAACATGGCTCTTGCAATCGTAATTCTTTGCCTTTCTCCACCAGACAAAGAACCTCCTGCATCTCCAACTTTTGTATCATATCCATTTTCAAGTTCCATAATAAAGTTATGGCAAGATGCAGCTTTTGCTGCCTCAATAACATCATTATCACTTGCAGTTGGGTTTCCCATTTTTATATTTTCTTTTATGCTTGTATTAAACAAGAAGTTATCTTGAGCGACATAGCTTATCTCATTAGTTAACTGTTCAAATGGAATTTCAGGTATTTTTTTACCACCATAATAGACACTTCCCTTATGCGGATCCCAAAAACCTGCCATAAGTTTTGCTATTGTCGATTTACCTGAACCTGAAGCTCCTACCAGTGCCGTTACTGTGTTTGGTTTTAGTTCAAAGTTGATATTTTTTAACACCAGTTCCTTATCATATGCAAATGAAACATTTTCAAAACGATACAGAGTATTATCAAGAACTACTCTCTCTGTTGGTCTTTTAAGTTCATCTTTCGATAAAAATTCATCTATCACGTCTAAACTCGCCTTAACCATACTGAATTGCTCCGAATACTTTCCGATTTTCATTAAATGTGCAATAAAGCCGATAGGTAAGATAATACACACAATGAAATTTGATAGAGATATTTGAGAATTCATATATAAATATGAACCAACTGGCAAAGTACCTAAAAGTGTCGATGGCATAACTGCTTGAACAAACGCTGACCATAACCAGCTTTGTTTCCACCAAGCAAGGGTACTATCATGGAAAAATTGAATTGCACTCGTAAATTTTTCATATGAAGATGTACTATGATTAAAAGCTTTTATGACCTCAATGCCGTTAATGTACTCAACCAATGTGCTATTCATATTATTTTGAGCAGTCGTATAAGTTTTGCTTCTAAACTCATAATCTTTCATCATCCCTATATATCCAAGCATACCTAAAGGAATAGTAAGTAGCGAAGCCAAACCCATTCTATAATCTAAAGCAAAAATCAGAATTAAAAATAAAACAGGAGATATCAAACTTGATGTTATTTCTGGCATAAAGTGAGCCATAGAATCCTCTAACTTCGATACTATATCTACAATTAAATTCTTAAATTTGCCTATGGGAGTATCTATCATGACACCCATAGGTACTCTTAACATTTTTTCAGCTACTAAGCTTCGTATATTTTTCAAAATATGAAATGTTGCTTTGTGTGAAGTTATTGTTGAATATAATGTAAAAATTCCCTTTAAAATTTGCCCACATAAAGCGATGAGTGTTAAATACAGTACAGTGTTAAAAGTTGCCTCAGATTGATATATTTTTTCTATCAGCTTGGCGATTGCCAAAAAAGGAATCATCCCGAACAACTCACCGATAATCGCTGTCCAAATAGATTTATATAACTGTTTTTTCTCATTACCTGCATATTTCATCAATACTGAAATTGCATTTTTCTTTTTACTTTCCAAAAAAAATACCTCCCTTCAAATCATGCATTTAGTTAGTGTTGCTAACCTCAAGGTAAAAAATTATTTATTGTATTTCTTCATTAAGCCTTGCCAACCATAATATTGAAAAACAACAATACTTCTAATATATTCACTAACATTATCATGTGATATACCGTGAAGAACACACTCGCATAAGGATGTGATATATCCTTTTGTAATAACATGAACTTCAAACTCTTTAATTTCTGTGTTGATTTGCTCTTGTTTAGCATTAAAATGAATAAGCTTCATGTTTTTAGCTGTGTATCTTTCAGTAATATCCTCAATAAAGGTTTCCACTTTAGACCCTTTGCTACATGCAAAGATCAGCTTAAAGTTATCAAAATGTGCATACATATAATCAACAAATAGCATTGTTTCTAGAAATAAATTTTCTATAATTGCTTCTTCGACATCCAGTTCAGAAGATAGCTTAATCGTTTTATTCTCACTTCTGTTTTCAACATCAGAAACAACATTCATTGTGTAATTATATTCCTCTTCAATTAGAGCAAAAAATAATGCTTCCTTGTTTTTGAAATGACGATAAATCGCTCCTGTAGTTACTTTTGCTAATTTGGCAATTTCAGCTACCTGGGCATTTTCAAATCCTTTATTTAAAAACACCTCCTTAGCACATTCTAAAATTCTATTTTTTGTTATATCTGAGCAATAAGACATCCCACTTTCCCCTCTCAGTTTCTTTTTTTGATAATCATATTATCTTTGATAATTATATTATCACTTTTTTATATTTTAGTCAATATATCACTAATCTTACAAATTACCACATCAACTCTTTACCAGTATCCCAACTCTTTTCAGAACCTTTATTTACTCCTGTTTCGTCTACTTCCTTCTTTCCTTAATATTTATCTTCATACTCTTTCTGTTTTCCGCTTGCTTTTCGCTTCAGGTAATTTTGATGTAGCCTGTCTTTTTCTTTCATGGATTTCAGTTCCTCAATTAAAATTTTTCACAAAGAAAAAAACAGTAACATTTTAATTTACTGTTTCTGTACTATTTCCTATCAAATTTTCATGTGAATAGAAAATTTATCTTATTAAAAAAACAAGAAGCAAAGCCTGTATTGCAGCTATAATCGGCACAAGTAAAAACGGAACTAATAAAAAATGTTCTGCAAGAGCCAAATGTTTCATCCAATTATTAAATTCATAATCTTTGTGTCCCTCTGTTCCGGGGATGACTATCTTATCTTTATATTTTCCCTGAAATAATAGACAGTCTAATAATAGAAAGTCTCCTACATTTAATATACTCCACTGAATATATCCCATCCAAAATATGTTCCAGAAACCAACGGCTCCTGAATGTAAAAGGCTTATTGCTGAATAAACAAAACAAATACCAACAATGATGATAGTTAATATAGAATTTATCTTTTTCTCTTGTTTTGTCATTGGCACAGGTGCAGCTTTTTGAATAGCCTTTGGATAAGAGTCAAAAAAGAATCTCGGATTAATAAGTACTAAAGAAGCCACCGTACCATTAAAAATAGCTGCTATTGCAATTCCATCAAGAAATGCTTGTATTAAATCCATAACCCACTCCTTATTTATTCCTCATAATCATCATCAAATGAAAATACATCATTAGGCGTACAATCTAAAGCCTTACATATTCTTTCTAAGTTTTTAGTGTTATAGGCTTATTCTTTCCCATCTGTGCCATAACGTTGGTGGTAAGATTTGCCATAGCTATTACATCAATTTTCTTCAAGCCTTTTTTTGCTAATTGTATCCATAACGGTTTGTAATTTAATGCCATGCTAATCCCCTTTTCTTTCGCAGCAGTATTTATGAAGATTATACCATAAATATTGATTATATTCAATTTATATTTGAGTGTTTATCTTGTTTTAGAGAGTTTGTTGTGTCATTCCGTCTTTACTTTGCCATAAGCTGCTTAATCCCCTGAGATTTTACTGATGTGCGATAAAGAAGTAATAGAAGTGTAAAAAATTTTGCCGTTCCTATCCGGCGTTTGCGCATTGCGCCGGATAGGTCGGGCGGTCATTCGGGCAGGTCTACCTTGCCAACGAAAGAGTAATAAATATCAATGTCCTGTCTGCGTGTGCCGTTCTCGTCATAGCTGCACTCATGCACAACGATTTTCTCCACAAACTCACGCAAAAGGGTAGGGGTAAGTTCTTCAAAGCTGGTGTACTTGCGGACAACATTCATAAACTTTTCTGCGTTTACCGTGGCTTCCTGCGCTTTGGAAAGCTCTGCCCGGATAGCGGCGGCTCTCTCTTTCAGTTCTTTCTGCTCGGCTTCATAGTCTGCCGACAGCTCCGTGAAACGCTCGTCTGAAATGCGCCCGGTCACGCTGTCCTCATACAGCCGCTTGAAGATAGCGGATAACTCGCTGATACGCTTCTCGGCGGCTTCCAGCTCCTTTTTCCTTGCGGCGTTCCTGCGCTTGCCCCCGTCCTCGTTCTGCTCGATCAGCAGCTTCATAAACCGGGCTTCGTGCTTCGCTGCATAGCTGGTGACTTTCCGCAGATTGTCGGTCACTCCGGCGGTCAACAGGTCGGTGCGGATAAAGTGCGCCGTACAGTCACGGGTACGCTTCTTGTAGCTCCCGCAGATATAACAATCCTGCTTGCGGGTGGCGTTCTGGTAACGCTGCTGGTAAAGGACGCTGCCGCAGTCGGCACAAAAGAGTATGCCGGAGAATAAGCCCACTTCATCATAGCGGTTCGGGCGTTTGCGCTGCTTGCGTAACTCCTGCACACGCTCCCACATCTGGGTGTCAATGATAGGCTCATGGTGGTTCTCGAAAATCGCCTGTTTCTCAATGGGGTTCTCTACGCTGTGCTTGGTCTTGTAGGACGGCTTCTCCGTCTTGAAGTTTACCAGACAGCCCGTGTACTCCCTGTTTTCAAGGATATGTACCACGGTATTGGTCGCCCACTTGCACTCATAGCCGGGGTGGTAGCGGCGGGTGCTTCCCGTCCGACGGTATTCCAGCGTTCCCGGCGTGGGGATCTCCTGCTCTGTGAGCATACGGGCTATCTTGGTCGGCCCGTTCCCGGCAAGGCACAAGCTGTAAATCTGCCGCACAACAGGGGCGGCTTCCCCGTCAATGATAAAATTTTTCGTCCTCGTCCATAAAGTAGCCGTATACGGGTTTTGCTCGTGACGGGCTTCCCGCTCATACCCTTAGACCGTTTTTACTGCTTTGATTTTTCTTGCTCGTATCTCTCACCAGCCATTCGTTAAAAAAATGTTCCGCAGAGGGGCAAAATCATTGTCGCCCTGTGCGCTGTCCACTCCGTCATTGATAGCGATAAAGCGGACGCCTTTCTGTGGGAAAATCATTTCCGTATACATTCCCACTTGCAGATAGTTTCGCCCTAACCGTGACATATCCTTGACGATAACGGTGCCGACTTTTTCCGGCTTCAATGTCCGCAAAGCATAAAGCTTGAAAACCGGGTCTTTGGAAGTTCGCCCCAGAATAACCGTCATCTGTGTACCATTGCAGATTGGAAAAAGCCGTTCTGCTTCGCATAGGTTTCAAGAATACGCTTCTGGTTTGAAATAGAATTGCTCTCACCTTGCAGCTCGTCCTCGTGGGATAATCTCGGATAAAGGGCGGTAATAAGGTTTCAGGTGGTCTGTCTTAACATAGTGTCCTCCATTTCCGACAGCCAGCCCCACTATTCCGTATGACTATCATACCACACGCCGGGGCTGGCTGTACAGTCCTTTCTGCTTCTTTACGTCCCGTCAAATTGCCGATTTTTTGTGTAGCAGCTTCCGCTTCCAGCACTTTCAGCATTTTATCGGCGGCGGTGGCGGTGGTGTCCTGCTTGAAATAGCCGGAAACGACAAGGACAGAATTACCTATGCGGATTTCCGTCACGCAATCCGGGCGGCGGGTGCTGCGGTCATTCTTTGGGGTGTTGGTCATAGGCGGCTCTCCTTTCTGTTCATCAGCTTTTTCAGTTGTCCCATTTTCTCCTGCGCCGTGGCTTTTCGGAAGTTGCTCCCGGTAAAGCGGACAGGAGAACACATTTCAATCAGACGGTCATAAATGCGGGCGTGGGCGGTGTCCTCCGGGTGCTGCAAGTCCTCCAGCGTGAGATTAGTCGTGACGATCAGCGGCCTGCCGCTGCGGTAACGGCTGTCAATCACGTTGTAGACCTGCTCTAAGCCGTATTCCGTTCCCCGTTCCATTCCAAAAATCGTCAAGGATAAGCGGCGGGAAGCTGCAAAGTCAGGGAGATATATTCATTCCTGCCCTCAAAGCTGGCGGCAAGGTCACCCAATATCAATGCAAAGTTTGTCATGCACACGGGGATTTCACGCTCCATAAGGGCATTTGCGATACAGCCCGCAAAATAGCTCTTGCCTGTGCCAACGCCGCCCCATAGCAGATAGCCAATGTTGCGCTCTTTCATGGTTTCCCAGTTCTCCACATAGAAATGGGCGTGTTCCATTGCGGGCACTTGCCGTTGTCGTTCTCAAGCGTCCAGCCCTGCATAGCCGGGTCTGTAAAGCCCCGCCGCTTCAACCGCTCGACAGTTTCAAGGTGACTGCGCTGTTTCTCTGCGGCTTCCCGTTCCTCACGCTCTGCCCGCTGGCAGTCACATTCTGCCGGGTGGCGGTCACGCCCCAGCCATGCGGCGGTTTCTTTGGGGAAATAGCCCTCTTTGGGCTTGTGGCACTTCCCGCAGTATAAAAGCCCGTCCTCGCCGGTGTAGTCCTCCGGCTCCGGCGTGGTGTCGGTCATATTCAAAAATCATTTCATCAAATCCATTCGTCATAAGCTCTCGCCCTCCTTACAGGTATAATCGGGTATGCCCTTTTTCGGGGCTTTCTTGGCTGCGTCCTCCTGCGCCCACTTGAAAATCGTGGCTGCATGGCTCTTGTATTTCCTCCCGCTGGAAGCGATATGGCAGGATAGGCGGTCAATGTAATACTCCCACTTGCCGGGAAGCTCTGTTTTCAGCCCGTCAAGCTCCGTATCGGAAAGAATGACATTGTGGTATCTGCCATAGGCGGCGGGGGCGGGGTGTCCCGTTTCTAACTCTCTCTCTTTTTCTATTTCTATATCTATCTCTTTCTCTATCTCTATCTCTGGTGGACAAATGTCCGCTCGATATGGTGGACATTTGTCCGCCCCTGTCTGCGGCAGGGCTTTTTGTTCCTGCAAAGCCAGCCGCGCCCTGCGCTTGCGCTCCCCCTCGGTAGAGGACTGGCCGATTAAAAGCTCAATGTTGCTCATGTAGAGTGCGCCGCTTGGCAAAGGCTCCACAAGCCCCAGCTTCATAAAGATTTTCAAAGCTCTCTCTACGGTACCTACCTGCTGGCGGGTAATGGTCGCAATCATCTGGGCGGTGTAGGGGATATTCTCGTCAAGCTGCAATTTCCCGCCGTTTTTCAGCGATTTCAAGTACAGCTTCAAGAGAATGTTGGAATAGATAACGCCGTCCTGCATACTTTCCAGCAGAACGATTGCATCATCGTCAAAATAGCTCTCTTTCAGCTTGAGGTAGTAATATTTGCGGTTATCTGCCATAGGCTGCGTCCTCCTTTTTCCAGCGTTTGGAATAATAGCGAGGGCATAGTATGATAACCGCCCGGAAGCTCTGTTTGCAGTCACGGGTGCAGCCCCGGCATAGGTCGTTGTAAGTGATACGGTTGCGGTGGTTGAGGAAGAAAGACCATTCCAGCCGCCGCTTCTTGCTCATTCTCGGCAATGGTAAGCTCCTTTCTGCCGTTCCTATCGGTGTAGCGGGATAGGGGGCATTTTCTGTATGTTCTCGGTATCATTTTCGGGCTTTTTCTGCCCTGTAAGCCCCGTTTGGAAGTCGGGGAGTATTGCGGTAAGGGTTCATATCATACCTGTATTTTTGTAGGGTTTCGGTATCATTTCGGGGCGGTCTTTAACGCTCCTGTTCACGCTTTTTCTGCTGGCTCGGTGCGCCCCTTAAAATCTGGTCGATATTGCGTCTGACTGTCTGAAGCTCCTGCGCCCGCTGGCGTTTCTCCCGGTAGTCGTTATATCCGGCGTTCTTCTGGACGGTAAGCTGCTCAATCTCCCTTTGCAGGGCTTTGCTGGCTGGCAGCTTGGTTATTCCATGCTCCCGGAAATAACGGGCGGCTGTGTCCGCTATGATAAAATCGCTTTCGTGCTGTTCCCGGTAGGCTCTCCGGGCTTTCTCCGATTTCTGCGCTTTCAGACCGTCACGGGCGGGCTTCGTGCCGATATAGCCCAAAAGGTTGCGCTGCAATTCCTTTTTCTCCCGGATAGCGGCTTCCAGCCCTTTCAGTCCGGCAAGGCTCTCCTGCGTGGCGGTGTTGGCTGCGGAAATGGCAGCGTCCAGCTCGTCCGGGGAAGAAAAGCCATACTGCTGGTAGAGCATGAGGGTAGCCGACATCTGTTTGAGGTTGTGCATGGTCGCCCACTTCTCATAGCCCCGTCCTTTCCCCTCGGCTCGCTTGGCGGCTATGTCTACCATGCGCTGTACAGCGTCATTGTTCGGGGCGTTTTTCGCTTCTTTTTTCGTCCGTAAGCGGTCTTTGATACTGCCGGGGTATTCCGCTATGGCTGCGGGTTTTTCGGCGGCTCTGGCGGCGTTCTGCTCCAAAACGGAGAGGACAGCAGCCCGGTCAAAATCGTCCCCCAGCTTCCGGGCGGTAATTGGCTTCGTCCTGTCCGGCGTGAGGTAACTTTAGCCGCCCCCGGCTCTCCTTGACGGTCACACCATGCCGGAGAAGCAGGGCGGCAAACTCATCAAAGCCGGAAGCAGCGGCAAGGGCTTCCCGGATAGTCCGGCGCAGCTTCGCCTTATCCGTTTCAAACTTGGTCTGCCGGGGCGCGATACCGTCCGCAGCAATAGGGGCGTTGGCTCTGTCAAGGGCAGCCTGTCCTTTCTTCTGCGCCCAATACTCACGCTCGGTAATGCGTTCTTTGCTGCCGTTCAAAAGGTCTATCTGGTAAAGCCCCTCGCTGTGGCACATCTCCACTGACTTCGGCTTTCAGATAGTTCATAGCTGCGTCCGTACAGCGGTGCTTGCAGCCTGCTTTCCTGTCCGCTGGCCTGTCCATGTGGGGCAGCATGGGAACCTCCGCAATCCGCAGACTGTTAATGACGATATGCACATGGATATTTTCGGTGTGGCTGTGTCCGTCCGGGTGGGTGCAGACAAGGGCCTGGTGTCCGGGGAAATGCTCGGCGCAGAACTTCTCGCCCAGCTCCTGCGCCCGATCAACGGTCAAGCCGTTGTCCGGGCCGTCCGTGGGTCAAAGCTGATGATGTAGTGGTGGCTCTTTACGTCCCTCCCGTTTCTGGTTCTTGCCGTAGCGGAGATTGGAGCGCATACAGGCAACGGCAAAAATCCTCCCGCCACAATTCAGAGAGGATATGCGGTAGTCTACCCTCGGTATGAGCCGCCCGTCTGCGTCAAGGGTGGGCTTCATGGTAAACTCGTCATGCTCGAATGTGAGGTATTTTTCAGCGTCCCCGTAGTTGGCATTTTTAGAGCTGATATGTTTGAGTATCGCCAACGGCTTCACCTACTTTCTGCAAGACTTCAAACTTCAAGGCGGCAAGGTCGGCGGCGGCTCCCCGCACTTCCTTTTCCAGCCCCCGGTAGGGCTTCCCGTATTCGTTCAGGCTCCGGGCAATCTGGTTTAAGTTGCCGCCGATTTTTCCCGTACTCTGCCGTGAGCTTGGAGGGCGGCAAGCAGCCCGTCATTGACCGGGGAAACGGTGACAATGGGGCGTATGGTCGCTTTCCGTATGGCTTGCCGGATAAACTCGGACTGGCTGATTTCATAAGCCGCCAGCCGCCCGGTGAAGTCGGCGTATTCTTCATCGGTCATGCGGGTCTTTACCACATGACGGCGGTGGGGCGTATTGTATTTCTTTCGCATGGTCTGTGACCTCCTTTCTCGCCCGACAGGGCGCGCAGGGTTTGGGAAGGCACTCCCCAACAAGATTCCCGCAGGGGCAAAAATAAGCGGAGAGCGAATTTTGGCACCTCGGTAGAATCTTGCTCTGAAAAACTCCGGCGTTCCCCGGCTCCCGTCCTTTCCGCTAACAAAACGTTTCAAAAGGGCTTTGCTACCCGCTATTCCGGCTTATCTTGAAAATTTTCCTTTCACTACCTACAACACCACGCAAAGCAAAATGGACGGAGATTTTTAGAATTTCCCCTCTATTCCCTACAACACCACGCAAGCCGGAATAGGCGGACAATGGCAGTATTTTTTTCTTTGATACCCTCTACGGATAAGTAAGGGATTTTGCCAACTGCGGCGGCTATTTTCCCTTTTGTTTTTTCATACTGGGGATTTTCAAAAATGCCAAACAGGAACGAAAAAAAGCAGCAAATCTGTTGAATAGATTTACTGCTTTCTGGTTGCCGGCGAAGCGGCGGTTATTCAGTTGTAGGCGGTAGGGCTATCTCCCAAAGCGGAACTTGAAAATAGCTGTGAGAAGCGTCTGGGTGATGTAGTCCTCTGTATCTTGGTCTACCCGTCCATTCACACGGGCGGCACATTGTATGCGGCGGCGGTAATACTGCAATACAGTTCCCACCGCTTCCGGCTCCCCGCTGGCGGCTTGGACGATTGTTTCATAGGGGAGAAGCCTATTATTTCTCATATGCCATTCCCTCCATTTCCGCTTGGAGCTGCCGTAGGGGCTTTTTCGGATATGGTAGCCCGCTGTGCTGCGGCTGCGCCCGTACTGTCTGCCAATTTCGTGCTGTGGAATACGCTTGAAAAAAAGGACAGGTAAATCATTTCCCGCTCCCGTTCGTCCAGCCGTGACAGGGCTTCCGCAAGTAAACCGCTGCTGAAAATGACCGTATCGCCGCAAAGGGTAAGTATGTATTCCTCGTCCGGCTCCGGGGCTTGAAATATTCATCTGTCGTGCCTAAAGGGTAGTGCTTTTCGTCTGTGAGGTATTCAAGGGATATTTCTCTTTTGTGCTTCCTGCTCCGTGTCCTCGCTGCGTTGATCGTTGCATTTCGGATAACGACTTTGCAAAAGGCATGGAAAGTGTACTCGATATGTTCCCGATATTCTTCTGTACAGGTCATGGAAAATCCCCCTTTCCTCCCAAAAGGGCTGTGGCTGGTTAGTAGTTGCTTTTTTTATGATAGTAAGGGGCGGCAGCACTTTAGGCTGTCGCTCCTTGACTGCCTAACTGCAAAACCGGGCGGGGCTGTCAACGGCGGGCGAAGCCCGTTCATCTTGACCGTTGACTGGCTCGGCCGGGTTTGCTATTTATCCGGCAAACTTGAATTTATTTAAGCTATCACGTTTTACCTTTTTAAGCCTTACTATCATTACCATAGGAATTTCTTTATTGTTTTTGAAACATTCTTCATAAAATCCATCAATGACAAATCCAGCTCTGAAACAAAGGTTAAAAATATCTTGTATGGAACGATGATAATAAATCTGCTCCTCCGGCTGCCCTTCGATCGCTATATCATAGTAACTGTGCGGTGTCATATATTTTTCAGTCAATGTGATAAAACAAGGGTGCTGCGTTGCAAAGACAAAAATCCCGTTTTCCTCCAATAGTTCATAAACAGCCATAAAAAGCGGTTCAATATCCGTAATATCCATAATTGCCATATTAGAAACTGCTTTCGTAAAGGCTCGATTTCTTTTTAATCCTAATAAGCTTTCTCTATTGGTCGCATCCGCTACGCAAAACTCAATTTGTTTTGCATATTGTGATCGCCGTCTTTTAGCCAATTCTATCATTTTTTTGCTGTAATCAAAAGCGACGACCGAAGCGCCTCTCTGTGCAAGATACGAAGAATAATTTCCATTGCCGCACGCAATATCCAAAATGTAATCCGAAGGATCAGGAGAGAGAGAAGTTCCGTTACTTTGGGACGTACTACCTCTCTGTGAAATTCATTGGATTCGTCACCCATTGCATTATCCCAAAATTGTGCGTTTTTCTCCCAGATTTTTTTACTTTCCTCTGTTCCCATGTTCTCTCCCACTCCCAAAATTTGCCTTTTTGCTTCCATTAAATCTTCCTTACTATATTCCATTGTTACCCTCCATAACTTCTGATTGTTGCCGTCTTGACTATTATGTATCTTTTCTTTCCAAAATGGTATAGGCTTTTATTTTTATAATGCTGCAAAACTTTTCTTCTGTAAGGTATTCAAAGGATATTTCCCTTTGCCGCCGCTATTGGAAAGCCAAAAGCAGCGGCTTTTTTACGCGATATGACCGAAAAGTCTAGAAAGCAGGATATGTCATCATTTGTCATTTCTTCTCAATGTAATAACTGCATGGCATATCAAGCCAAATACAAGAGAAAAACAGCCACCGCCAAATAGTGATGCTCCCCACCCTGCACCCGACATTGTCATAAAACCGCCAACAAAGAAAATACCAATGCCAAGAAATATCCCGACACCATAAAAAAGTCCAATTGCCATATCATACTTATTAAATTGTCGTTTCTCTTTTCACATGTTTCCATTTTTTGTTATTACCTCCTTCGCAAAATCGTCCATGTGGACTCCAAAAAGAAAACAAATTTTTTTCAACGTATTTAAATCGGGTTCATTAACATCTCTCTCCCAATTCGATAGCGCCTGCCGGGTAACATTCAATTCCCCAGCCAGTTCTTCCTGTGTCATTCCCGATTGTGTTCGCAGATGACGTATTTGCTTTCCTGTTGTAATATCCGTCTGTTTCTGGTTCAAAATGGTTCCTCCTCTCTGATGCTGATTTTATCAATGATATTTCGGAATAGCCAGCAATGAACGCTTGCATTGCGCAAGACGTTACATTATCTTCTGAAACATATGCCGGATCTTGTCTAAACGGCTGTTCGGGCGGCGTGGCTGAAATACAGGCTCGCCGGAAGTTTCCTGATACCCTTTTAATTCTGTAATGCAGACACTTCTTCCATTTGTATAAAAATTCAGATCATTCCTATATTCACCGATACAACGGGCAGGGATTTCACCCTTAAAAATAACTTCATCTTTTTCAAGTCTGGTTGATTCAATGATTGCGCAATACTTTGGTGCATCATTATAAGCCCGTGAAAGATATTCCTGCGGTGCAAAAAGGGTAAAGGAAAGGTATGGTTCCAACAGTTGTGTCCCTGCTTTTTTCAATGCCTGCTCCAACACGACAGGCGCAAGAAAACGAAAATCAGCGGGGGTGCTGACCGGGCTGTAATAAACTCCATAATCAAAACAAATTTGGCAGTCTGTCACTCCCCAGCCATATAAGCCCTGCTCCATTCCATAACGCACACCCTCCATAGACGGCATTTTTGAAAAACTTTGGTTTAAATAGCCGAGAGATACCTCGCTTTTTATATTGTGTTCCGCTTCCAACAGGAAGCGGTGTTACAGTCAAACCAATAGATGCCCAAAACGGATTCGGCGGCACTTCAATATGAATCGTGCAGCTCGCTTTTTTTTGCGGTCTTTCCAGATAAATAACCGAAGGCTCTTTCATAGCCACGCCCACATGATATTTTTCTTCTAATAGCGAACAAATAACTTCTAACTGTACTTTTCCCAAAAAAGATAACATAATCTCATGGGTAACAGTATCAATGTCAAAATGCAAAAGAGGGTCTGTATCAGCAATCTCTGCGAGGGCATTTAACAGGGCTTCCCTTTGCTCCGGCTTTTGCGGCTCTACCGTTGTCCGAAGTAATGGCATGGGATTATCAATCCGTGTTTTGTGAGGCAGGAGTTTTTCATTTCCCAGGATATCGTTCAGTTTCAAAGTATCATCAGCTAAAATAACAATTTCTCCCGGACAGGCATGGTCAGCCGGGACGATTTCACCATTTGACGGAATACACATTTCTGTAATCTTTATTTTTTCCTTTTTTGACAGCAGCAGGGTATCCCGTAAATGGAGCGTCCCATGATACAGGCGTAAATAAGAAAGCCGTTTTTTCCGCTCTGTATACTCAACCTTAAAAACATATCCACATAATTCAGACTGAATATCGTCCGTTTCTGTAATGAAAGTTTCTATAATCGCTTCAATCAGTTTTTCTGTTCCTAAATTGTCTTTTGCACTCCCATGATAAACAGGAAACAAAGAGCAGCATCTGGTTCTTTTGCACTTTTCATATTGTAATTCCTGTATATCCAAAGAATCCTCTGCAACATATCGTTCTAATAGTTCATCGCTTCCGGAAATAATCATATCCCATTTGTCTAAATCAGAAATATCGGTCATGGTTATCTTTGGCGACAGGGAAACCTCCTGCATGACAATCATATCACTGGTAAGTTTATCTTTAATGCTTTGGTAAACACACTGCAGGTCGATCCCATTTTGGTCTATCTTATTTATAAAGATAATTGTCGGAATGTCCATTTTCTGAAGCGCATGGAATAATATACGGGTTTGTGCCTGTACGCCGTCTTTTGCTGAAATGACTAAAACAGCTCCGTCAAGGACAGATAAAGAGCGGTATGCTTCGGTTAAAAAATCCATATGACCGGGAGTGTCCACGATATTGATTTTATAATCATTCCAATAAAAAGAAGTAACCGCTGTCTGAATGGTAATTCCCCGTTGCCGTTCCAAAATCATAGTGTCTGTTCTTGTGGTCCCTTTATCCACGTTTCCCTGTTCCGCAATCGCTCCACTGGTGTATAGCAGACTTTCTGTCAATGTAGTTTTTCCTGCGTCTACATGGGCCAGAATGCCGATATTGATTATTTTCATGTGATTGTCCTCCCTTTACAGCCCCAAAGGGCATAAAAATCCCCAGCAGTAAAATACTTTTACCACTGGGGATTCTAATTTGCGGACATACACATATACAGCATACACCTATTTGTGATTGCTGTTTTTTGAATATGTCAAAATTGATAAGGCAAAAGTATTCTTAAATTGGGTACAAAAAACCAAGCCCCCACAAAAGGAGCTATCATAATTCTTTGTTCCCACTATTTGATTATAGTTTTATTTAAGAATACCTTGCCGCATATTTTTTACTCCTTTTCTGGAATGAAGCTATTATATCACATCAGTTTTAGGAAAGAAAGTACTTAAAAGAAATTTTTCTTCCCCTTATATGTAACAATCATACCGGCTTCCTGGTGTTCAGAATGGTTTCTGCTGTCTGCTGTGGTGTTTGATTGGAATTGTCCAGCCAAAGCCGATCCGTGGTGTTGTCTGCATAAATGTATCGTATAAGGTTTCAACCGTAAAGCCGGAATAGCCTGTTTTCTCCCTGTATCGTTCCCTTTCTTTTATTGTTTCCACATCTGGACAAAGAACGACAACCTCAACAGGGTATTTATGCAGATAATTTATCATTCGGTTTAATTCATCACCGTAGTAGTTATCTTGGATCACTACAGAAAAGCCGTTGTCAAAGTATGACCTTGCCGCATCAGCAGTCAATTTGTATCGAAGGTACAGCTGGCGGACTGCTTCCGCTGATGGGGTAGCTGACATATTTTCTCTGCCTGAAATAATCATTTTTCGGAACACATCACCACGAAGATGGACGCATTTTTCTATTGATTTTGCCAGTAAATCGGAAACTGTAGATTTTCCAGAAGCCATTAAGCCTGTAATGAGATAAATTTTTTGTTTCATTTCACTTCCTCCGGCACAAAAAATATGTACATGTAACTAATTCAACACATTTATAATTTGAATAGGGACATTATAGCATTTACTAAATACAAATTCAATGTATACGGAAAGAAAGATATAAGGAGTGGGAGGGATTCCGCCGTAGTCGGCATTGTAGGAAAATCCAAAAGTTTAGATTTTCCCACAATGCTTATCTTTTGGTCTTTGGTTCGGAATAGTGTAGTGCTGGCGGTCTATCTCTTGTTTTCGGTTGCTTGCTTCCTTACCGTACATGAGCATTTGCTCCTGGACTGTCTGATCCCCCATCTTTTTCCTTGTATTGTTTTTTTATCTCTACTTCATTAATTAAATTTCCATTGATATTTAGAATTTTTGCATATAAATCCTCCATTTTCATTTCTTTTTAATTTAACAAAAAAAAGACCAGATTGCCATTTCCAGTCGTTTCTTTTTTCAGGGTCGCAAATTGCCACCTTGAAATTTTAAATATTATTGTTGATTATTTAATCGTTTTTTGTCATCTTCTATTGATATATACTCTCTATTTAATTCGTTGAGTAATTCTTCTTCACTTGGTAAATACAGCTTATATTTTGACGCAAATATCTGTTTTTCATCTTCAGGAAGAGTATATTTAACAATCGAATCGCTTTTGTCTGTACAAAGTACAATCCCTATTGGGGGATTATCTCTCTCATTCATCATTTCTCTTTCATAGTAATGGACATACATTTGCATTTATCCTAAGTCTTGATATGTCAAATCACCAATTTTTAAATCAATCAAAACAAAGCATTTCAAAATATAGTTATAAAAAACTAAATCTATTCTGAAATGTCTACCATCAAAGGTAAATCTTTTCTGTCTTGCTACAAAAGAAAAACCTCTGCCCAATTCTAAAAGAAATTTCTGCAAATGAGTTATTAAGGCTTGTTCCAAATCACTTTCATAAAAATCCGCATTAGCTTCCAGACCTAAAAACTCCAGCACATACGGATCTCTTATAATATCCTCTGGGGCTTTATTTTTCTCTAATTGTGTTATTTCTTTTGACACTTCTTCTTTATTCTTGCTTGACAGCAATCTTTCATAAAAAAACTATTTATCTGTCTATCAAGCTGTCTTGTACTCCAATTAGATTTTATAGCTTCTTCTAAATAAAAACTCCTTGCTCTTTCATTTTCAACACGCATTAAACTACGATAATGTGTCCAACTCAATTCGCTACGCAGTGCGTAGCCATTTGGAAAAGTAATGTGTTATGATATAATATAGTTGTAACACCTCAACCTAATAAGATATAATCTAAATAGGAAAAGAGGTATGTTGCAAATGAGTAAACATTATGAACCAGAATTCAAGAATAGAATTGTACGCCTACATCTTGAAGATGGAAGAACACTTAAAGTCTCGCTGACGAATACAGTATTTCGCGCGCAATCATTACAAACTGGATAAACCAGTACCGTAAAGAATGTCAAAAAAATGAAGATGCCAAAGCAGATTACGATTTTATGAATATCGTCTAACATAGCCACATATTTAGTAATCTTATAATATACTCCACAAGCCAATCGTGGCATCAAATAAAAAATCACACCTTAGACCTGCTATAAAGCTTTATCTCTTCTAAGGTGTGATTTATAGTTGTAACTTTTTAGATACTTCTTACCTTAAGCACTCCCTCTATCTCACTAAGAGCTTTATTCATATCAACGGTAACTATGGTGTCTATGTCAAATACAGAGTAGGCATAGTCTCCCCTGCTCTTGTTTACAAGTTCCTCGATATTTACATTGTAAGAAGAAAGCACAGTTGTAAATTTAGTTATCATGCTTGGGATATTCTTATGTAATATGGTAATTCGTGAAACACTTGTATGCTTTGCTACCTCGCAGTTTGGGTAGTTGACAGAGTTTTTGATACTTCCCTTTTCAAGGTAATCCACAACTTCCTTAACCGCCATAACTGCACAGTTATCCTCTGATTCCTCCGTAGAGGCCCCAAGGTGTGGAATAGCTATAACACCGTTCATTTCGGCAGTTTTTTCATTTGGAAAATCGGTTACATACTTCTTCACCTTGCCACTGACAAGCGCTTTTTCGATATCCTCATCATTTACCAGGGCATCTCTTGAGAAGTTTAAGATAACTACTCCGTCTTTCATAAGACCCAGGCTGTAAACATTTATCATGTGCTTAGTTGCATCCATAAGAGGCACATGCACAGTAATATAGTCACAGGTTCTATATATATCTTCTACAGTCTTTACATGGATCACATCCCTTGAAAGGCTCCAAGCATGCTCTACAGAGATATAGGGGTCACAACCGTAAACCTCCATTCCAAGCCTCTTTGCGGCATTGGCAACAAGTACTCCTATGGCTCCAAGGCCTATTACTCCAAGTTTCTTCCCCTCTATCTCATTGCCTGCAAAGTTTCCTTTTTCCTTTTCTACAAGCTTAGAAATCCCTTCTGCATCCTTGTTCGCCTGCACCCAGTTGATTCCACCCATTATATCACGGGCAGCAAGGAGAAGGCCTGCTATAACAAGCTCCTTAACTGCATTAGCATTGGCTCCCGGAGTATTGAATACAACTATTCCCTGCTCAGCACATTTATCCAGAGGGATATTGTTAACTCCGGCACCTGCTCTGGCTATGGCAAGGAGACTGTCACCAAGTTCAAGAGATTTCATATCTGCACTTCTTACAAGAACCGCATCTGCCTCACTTAACTCTTCTGTAAAGCTGTAATTTTCATTTAACTCTTTAAGTCCTATGCCTGATATCTTATTTAATGTTTTTATTCTATACATGGTATTCCCCTTCAAATTTCTTCATAAATTCAACAAGCTTTTCCACTCCCTCTAGCGGCATGGCATTGTAGATGCTTGCTCTCATGCCACCAACGCTTCTATGTCCTTTAAGATTTACAAAGCCTGCCGCCTGTGCCTCTTTAATGAATTTTGCATCCAACTCTTCGTTCCCTGTTACAAAAGGTACATTCATTAAAGAACGGTCTTCTTTTCTGACTGTGCCCTTAAAAAGTTTGCTATTATCAAGAAAATCGTAAAGAATACCAGCTTTTTTCTCATTTTTCTCCTTCATCACGCCAAGCCCGCCCTGTACCTTAAGCCATTTAAATACCTTGCCGCACACATAGATACCGTAGGCAGGCGGTGTATTGTAAAGTGACTTATTATCTGCATGAATCTTATACTTCATCATGGTTGGTGTGCCGGGGAGTACATCTTCTGTAATCAAATCTTCTCTTATAATCACAATTACAGTTCCTGCAGGTCCAATGTTCTTCTGGACTCCTCCGTAAATGATACCGTATTTGCTTACATCCACAGGCTCACTTAAAAAGCAGGAGGATACATCAGCTACAAGAGTCTTGCCCTTGGTATTAGGCAATGTTTTGAACTTGGTTCCGTATATTGTATTATTTTCGCATATATATACATAGTCTGCATTGTCCCTTATAGGAAGGTCGCTGCAGTCAGGAATGTATGAAAAGGTTTCATCGGCAGAGGACGCCACTGCTACGGCATCACCATAAATCTTAGCCTCTTCAAATGCCTTCTTTGCCCACTGACCTGTGATAATGTAGTCAGCCACCTTATTCTTCATAAGGTTCATAGGAATCATGGCAAACTGAAGTGAGGCTCCACCCTGCAAGAACAGTACCTTATAGTTATCAGGTATATTCATAAGCTCTCTAAGGTCTGCTTCCGCAGTATTTATAATGCTTTCAAAGGCTTTGGAGCGGTGGCTCATCTCCATAACAGACATTCCTGTTCCACCATAATTCATCATTTCTTCCTGGCACTCTTTAAGCACTTCTTCAGGAAGTACCGCAGGTCCTGCTGAAATTATATACTCTTTCCATAAATTTTCCCTCCTCTATATCGTTAAAACATTCACAAATTTTATTCCTATACTTTATCACTTTGGTGCATTAAAGTCAAGATGCTTTTAGCTATTCTTCCTAATTAGTCAATCATTGCTTGTCTTGTGTAACTCATGTTTCACATTACTAAATTCTAATTTGTAGGGCTGATATGTTTTTTGACTTACTAAGTCACACCTTCTCGGATAGTAACCAGCTAAGCAATTGCTAAAAATATAAGTGCATAATATTTCGATTAGTCAATAAAGTGACGCCTTCACTAATAAATGTCCAGACTCGCTCCGGTTTTTCTGAACGAAGCTGTTTTAGAATAGTTCTATTGACGAAAAACCTAATGCGCTCGCTTAGGCATTATTAGTTCCGGCTGTTGAACTGAAATCTAAGTGAATAGTCCTATTTACATAAGAGCTGTAAACAATTGGTGAACTATGCGGCATTATTAGTTCCGGCTGTTTGATTGATAAGTCGGGACAAACAAACGCATTAGTCACAAGGGGGGCAGGTGGGGGGCTGTCTTTAATTTGGTATTCAGCTTGTTATTTGCATAAATTTAAGGTATCAGTTCCGAATGATAAATTCTAAGCGAGCGCATTAGGCGGAGCGAAGCGGATGCCGGAGCGAAATGTTATCATTCGGAGCGTCAACTTAGGTTAGTTTATATAACTACCTGACAAATTAGAATATATTAAAGAAACAGCCCTACTTTATGCAAGTCTGTTTCTTTAATGTCAATCTTTATTTCTTAGCCTTAGCCTCTTTTTCCTTTACATCCTCCTCAGAGAAAGTCTCCTCTAGAGTTGCGCCAGCTGGCACCATAGGCCATACGCTTTCATTCTTATCGATTACAACTTCTATGAATACCGGACCTTTAGCCTTAAGAGCCTTCTTAATAACCTCGTCAACTTCCTCTTTCTTTGTTACCCTAAAAGCCTTTATATTCATTGACTCAGCAAGCTTTACATAGTCAATATCCTGAGAAAGCAGAGTCTGAGAGTATCTCTTGCCGTAGAAGAGAGTCTGCCACTGTCTTACCATACCGAGTACATTGTTGTTAAATACTACTTCGATAATAGGCACATTGTAATGTGCGGCAGTTGCAAGCTCATTCATATTCATACGGAAGCATCCATCTCCCGCAAGGTTGATAACCTGCTTATTAGGGAGGCCTATCTGTGCTCCGATGGAAGCACCAAGGCCGTAGCCCATAGTTCCAAGGCCACCTGATGTAAGAAGGGTTCTAGGCTTACTATACTTGTAGAACTGTGCAGCCCACATCTGATGCTGTCCTACTTCTGTAGAAATGATGGCGTCACCCTTTGTAAGTCTGTAGAGCTCCTCTATGAAATATGGACCTGTAAGCTCATTTTCGTGATATCTGAGTGGATACTTTGCCTGCATCTCTGCAATATGCTCCATCCATTCATCATGGGATTGCTTAGTAAGCTTCTTGTTAAGCTCCTTAAGTACATCCTTTACATCTCCCTCGATGCTAAGGTCAACCTTAATGTTCTTATTTATTTCAGCAGGATCGATGTCTATATGAAGTATCTTGGCTCTCTTGCAAAGCTCTTGGTATTGCCTGTAACTCGGTCTGAAAATCTCGCTCCAAGCACCACAAGGAGGTCACATTCAGTAACTGAGAAGTTGGCAGTCTTAGTGCCATGCATACCAATCATTCCCATATAGCGCTTGTCTGTACCGTCAAATGCTCCCTTTCCCATAAGAGAATCACAAACAGGGGCATCCATAAGGTCAACTAAGGCTTTTATTTCTTTGTGTGCTTCTGAAATGATGGCACCGCCACCAAGGAAAATGACAGGACGTTTTGCCTTAGCTATCATTTCTGCTGCCTTATCAAGCTCTTTTTCAGTAAAGCTTTTTTCTTTCTTAGCCTTATCCGCCTTCTTAACATCCTCTTTTTTGTATTCGCATTTATTGGCTGTTACATCCTTTGTTATATCCACAAGCACAGGACCGGGTCTTCCGCTTGCAGCTATCTTAAATGCTCTTCTTATAGTCTTTGCAAGCTTCTTTACATCCTTTACAATGAAGTTATGTTTGTAATAGGCATGGTTACACCAGCTATGTCTACCTCCTGAAAAGAGTCCTTTCCAAGAAGATTGGTACCTACATTGCCTGTAATTGCAACCATAGGAACAGAATCCATATATGCATTGGCAATACCGGTTACAAGATTGGTTGCTCCCGGCCCACTCGTCGCAAGGCAGACTCCGACCTTACCTGTTGCCCTTGCATATCCGTCAGCCGCATGTGCAGCTCCCTGCTCGTGAGAAGTAAGGATATGCTTGATTTCATCCTGATGGCGGTAAAGCTCATCATAGAGGTTTAATACTGCTCCGCCAGGATATCCAAAAATAGTATCTACTCCCTGCTCCTTCAAACATTCAACAAGTATCTGTGATCCATTAAGTTCTGCCATAAATTCTCCTTTTCCTAAGTTATTTGCTGGGGACTGTACTAACATATTTTACTTATCATTTTAGAGCACAAGTCCCTAACAAGAACGATAATGACTTAAGTATATTATAAATCTCTCTTTCAATCAAATAAAATCTCTTACTGCATCTTAGGCACTTCAAGTATGGCACCTCTGTTACCTGATGTAACCATAGCCTGATATCTCTTTAGATAGCCTGTAACCTCAGCCATTTCCTTTGGTTTCCAGTTCTTTCTTCTATTTTCAAACTCTTCATCTGAAAGCTTTACATTTAGTGTCATTTCAGGGATGTTAATTGAAATAATATCTCCCTCTTCAATGAGTGCAATAGGTCCTCCAACCGCTGCCTCAGGTGAAACATGTCCTATGGATGCTCCTCTTGATGCACCTGAGAATCTTCCATCAGTTATAAGGGCTACAGTCGAGCCAAGTCCCATACCCGCAATTGCAGAGGTAGGATTTAGCATCTCCCTCATGCCAGGCCTCCCTTTGGCCCTTCATACCTGATAACCACTACATCTCCAGGCACTATCTTGCCGCCTTTGATTGCAGCTACAGCATCTTCCTCTGACTCAAACACCCTCGCAGGACCTTCGTGTACCATCATTTCCTCTACAACAGCAGAACGCTTTACTACACTTCCGTCAGGGGCTATATTTCCCTTAAGTACAGCAAGGCCTCCTGTCTTGCTAAATGGATTGCTCACAGGCCTAATAACTTCTTCATCCCTATTGTAAGCATTTTTGATGTTCTCACCTATGGTCTTGCCTGTAACTGTCATACATTCGGTATTGATGAGACCAATGTCAGCCAGTTCCTTCATTACCGCATATACGCCTCCTGCCTCATTTAGGTCTTCCATATAGGTGTTGCCTGCAGGTGCAAGGTGGCAGAGGTTAGGGGTTTTCTCGCTAATTGGGTTTGCAAATGCTATATCAAAGTCAAAGCCAATCTCGTGAGCGATTGCAGGAAGGTGGAGCATGGAATTGGTAGAACAGCCAAGTGCCATATCTACTGTAAGTGCGTTGATTATTGCTTCCTTTGTCATTATATCACGAGGTTTTATGTCTCTTCTAAACATTTCCATAACTGCCATTCCGGCGTGTTTTGCAAGCTTAATTCTCTCTGAATATACAGCAGGGATGGTGCCGTTGCCACGAAGTCCCATTCCAAGTGCCTCTGTAAGGCAGTTCATTGAATTTGCCGTATACATACCTGAGCAGGAGCCACAGGTTGGACAGGCTTTATTTTCATATTCCAGTACATCTTCTTCGCTTAAGTTCCCTGCTGCATAGGCTCCTACTGCCTCAAACATGGAGGAAAGACTGGTTTTACAGCCCTTTACCTTACCTGCAAGCATAGGGCCGCCTGATACAAAGACTGTAGGTACATTCACCCTTGCAGCCGCCATAAGGAGACCGGGTACATTTTTATCGCAGTTAGGTATCATAACCAATGCATCAAACTGGTGTGCAAGTGCCATACATTCTGTAGAGTCAGCTATCAAATCCCTTGTAACGAGGGAGTATCTCATACCCACATGTCCCATGGCTATACCATCACAGACTGCAATAGCAGGGAAGACCACAGGCATACCGCCTGCTTCAGCCACTCCAAGCCTAACTGCATCTACTATTTTATCAATATTTATATGCCCCGGTACTATCTCATTGTATGAGCTTACAATACCTACCATTGGCTTTTTCATTTCCTCGGCAGTAAAGCCGAGTGCATTAAACAAACTTCTTGCCGGCGCCTGCTTCATACCGGCTCTAGCGTTATCACTTTCATTATATCTTCCTTTCGTCTAACTATTCTATGTATCTAATCAATGTTATAATAACTTTTTCAAAAACAGTAGTAATTCTCGTCTTATGGCTCATATTCATTAAGTGCTTAATTTTCGTCGTGTAGTCTAAATCTTCAATACATATATAAAGTAGCGCCTTACTTTGATATCTCCCGTGCTATCCTGTCTCCCATTTCCTTACAACCGATTAAGGTATTACCCTCACTGAAAATATCTCCTGTCCTATAACCCTCTTTAAGCACTGATTTTACAGCCTCTTCTATGATTTCGGCTTCTTTATTTAGGCCAAATGAATATCTAAGGAGCATGGCTGATGACATTATGGTTGCGATAGGATTTGCCTTGTCTTTACCTGCTATGTCAGGAGCTGAACCATGACTTGGCTCATATAGGCCAAATCTTCCTTCTCCTAGGCTTGCAGAAGGGAGCATTCCTAAGGAACCTGTTACCATACTTGCTTCGTCTGAGAGTATATCTCCAAACATATTTTCAGTAAGAATAACATCAAACTGTGCAGGATTGGCTATGAGCTGCATGGCACAGTTGTCAACCAGCATATTGGTCAGCTTTACTTCCGGGAAGTCCTTTGCGACCTCTGCTACCACCTGTCTCCAAAGCCTTGAAGAATCAAGCACATTTGCTTTGTCTACACTGCATACTTCCTTTCTTCTGCCTGCCGCAGCCTCAAAGGCCCTCCTTGCTACTCTCTCTATCTCATCCTCGGTATATACCAGGGTATCTACTGCCTTTCGCTTTCCTTCTACTACTGTAGTGCTTCTTTCTCCAAAATAGAGTCCTCCGGTCAGTTCTCTGAAGATGACGAAGTCAAAGCCTTTTTCTCCTGTAGACTCCTTTAATGGACAGGAATGTCTTAGTTCATCAAATAAAATCGCCGGTCTTATATTGGCGTAGAGCCCAAGTTCTTTTCTTATCTTAAGAAGTCCTGCCTCAGGGCGTTTTTCAGGCGGCAGCTTGTACCAAGGTGAAGTATCGGTATTGCCTCCCACTGCTCCAAGAAGTACTGCATCAGCAGCCTTTGCTGTATTCACAGCCTCATCTGTAAGAGGGATGCCATACTCATCTATTGAGCAGCCACCCATAAGAATCTCATCATAGTTAAACTTATGACCGTATACGGAGGCTATTTGTCAAGTACTTTAACAGCTTCATTTACTATTTCAGGACCAATTCCATCACCTTTTATAAGGGTAATATTAGCTTCCATATACCTTCTTCCTCCTGCTTACAAATGTTTCCCATAATAATACAATATGACCGCCTTAAATTCAAGGGTGTAGCATTTATTAAACATAACAGTTTGGAATATTACTTATACTTAGGAATTATGAAACTAATTATTCATAAAAAACACTAATGTAAGAACGCATATCTGATATCTGGTATTTAAAAACGGCAGAGGATAAGAAATTATTATCTCTGCCGGTATATGTATCTATTATAATTATCAATTCTGTACCTAAGCCATTTTAACCAGTCTCCACTATTTACTACATCCTAAAATCTATCTGTATATTCATCTATACATTTATCTCAGCCTCAAGTCCCAGCAGAGCCTTGTTTTCCTCAAGTATAGGCCTTATAACCTCCTTTAAGAAGTCCTCTACCTGCTCTTTGGAACGGCCTGTATACTTGGACGGATCCATCTGCTTTTTTAAGTTCTTCTAAGGTTATGTTAAAGGATGGTTCAGCTGCAATTAGTTCAAGGAGATTGTTGTCAAGTCCTCTTTCCTTTACATTCCTTCCTGCTTCCATAGACAAGGTTCTTATCTTCTCATGAAGCTCCTGTCTGTCTCCTCCTCTTTTCACTGCGTCCATCATTATATTCTCGGTAGCCATAAATGGAAGCTCAGCCATTATATGCTTCTCAATCACCTTCTCATAAACTACAAGACCATCAGCTACATTCATATACAAATCAAGGATGCCGTCTATAGCAAGGAAGGCCTCGGGTACAGACAGACGCTTGTTGGCAGAATCGTCCAGAGTTCTCTCAAACCACTGGGTAGCCGCAGTTATGTAAGGGTTCATCAAATCGCTCATCACATACCTTGAGAGGGATGCGATACGCTCACTACGCATAGGATTTCTCTTGTAAGCCATAGCAGATGAACCTATCTGGCTCTTTTCAAATGGCTCTTCCACCTCTTTAAGATGCTGCAACAGTCTGATGTCATTTGAGAATTTGTGGGCACTTGATGCAATTCCCGCAAGTACATTAAGTACTCTTGAGTCCACCTTTCTTGAATAGGTCTGACCTGATACAGGGTAGCAGTCTGCAAATCCCATCTTCTTAGCGATTAACTTATCTATTTGCTTTATCTTCTCGTGGTCTCCGTCAAAAAGCTCGAGGAAACTTGCCTGTGTACCTGTAGTTCCCTTTGAGCCAAGCAATTTCATGCTGTCTATAAGGTAGCAGATATCATCATAGTCAAGCGTAAGCTCCATAAGCCAAAGTGCAGCCCTCTTTCCTACAGTTGTAGGCTGTGCAGGCTGAAAATGAGTAAAGGCAAGAGTTGGCAGAGCCTTATATTTATCAGCAAAATTAGCAAGTTTGCTCATTACATTAACAAGTTTTTTCTTAACGAGTTTTAGGCCTTCAGTCATTATGATAATGTCTGTATTGTCTCCTACATAGCAGGAGGTTGCTCCAAGATGAATGATTCCCTTTGCCTTAGGGCACTGCATACCGTAGGCGTAAACATGGCTCATAACATCGTGGCGGACTTCTTTTTCTCTGGCTATGGCTACATCATAGTTGATATCGTTTACATGCTCCTTTAGCTCTGCTATCTGCTCTTCGCTGATATTAAGGCCGAGTTCTCTTTCTGCTTCTGCAAGAGCAATCCACAGTCTTCGCCAGGTGGTGAATTTCTTATCCTGTGAAAATATGTACTGCATTTCCTTGCTTGCATACCTCCCTGAAAGTGGGCTGTCATAACGGTCTGTACTCATATTATCCTCCTGTATGTAGATGGTGTAAAAATTGCTAACTTATAATTGCTACCGTAATTTTTGTAATTTTACGCTTCAATTATTCACGCTTAATTTACGGCTCATATATTTCGTTTGATACGGAATTGCTAGCGTGATTTCTGCAAATTACCGCTCAATTATTCACGCATTTAGCCTTCGGCTAAATGTGATTTCATCAAAATATCTGCGCAAGCACATAATTCTAAGCCTGCGGCTTAATTATGTGCTTTCTTGATATTTCGTGGATAATTTCGCTTAAGATGCTTAGTATTCTTGATTGAAAAGCTCACTAGATATAATTATACTATTCAGTGATTAGCAAATATAATCAAATCACTCGTTACTCTTTAATTCATCTCCGGACAGTTCTATGATATCAGTTAGTTCAGCTTCGGTCAAATTAGTATAGCTTGCAAGTTCTTTAAGTGTAGGTGATGAACCGTTTATTTCTTTCATTTTTTTGGCTGCGTCACTGACAAAGTTTACCTTTGCTGCCATAGCGTTTGCTGCGCTTTCTATCTCAAGGCTCTCTTCGATAAAGTCCTGCATTGCACTTTCTATTCTGCTTTCAATAAATTCAATTGGCTCTTTTTCATCTTCTAAAGCTTTTAGCTCAGCTAATCCCAATAGCAGGCCTACATTTCCCTCTGCTATCAGTTCCTTAAAATAATCTTCCGTTAGTTCAAAGCCCCTCGCTATTTCCACTACTTTGTGTAGTTTTCTTTCTACATAGTCTGCTTCAGCCTTTTCATCTCCGCTAAGGATTAGTTTAATCAGCCTTTCTTCTTCTTTTGCTGTCATTTTTTCTATGTCTCTTAACTCCTCCAGATACATATTTAAGAATTCAGAGTGGAATTTAAGGTCCTTCCTGTTGTTTTTCTTTTTTATCCCGCTTTTTTTCTCGTAGCCTTCTCTTGCTGCTTCTTCTAGCTGTTCCTTTGCAGCATTTTCATATTTTTTAACTTCAGCCTCGATTTCTTCTTTAGTTTCGTAGCCTTCAATTGTAATATGTGATGCCGTAAGGTATGCAAAAATATGGTCAAACTGAGCATCATCAAGTTCTAAGTCTTCAAAAAATTCTCTTATATCACTTTCGTGAACCTTATTCCCGCTAATCTGCGCCTGAGCCACAAGGTCTGCAAGGCGGGTAGCAAATTCATATTGTTTATCTGACATTTTTCCTCCATAAACCAACATATCTAAAATTTTATTAATTGCATTACACCTAAGTCTAAATTATTCTTCCAAAATTATACAGTAATTATACACCATTTGTCTTAAATCTGATAGGCTCCAGATAATTATTTTATCTGGAGTCTACCACTGCTTTGACTGACTGTAACTTTTGTACATTATTAGTTTTCTACTAAATTTTCGTTAAAAAGAGGCTGAAAATAAATTTCAACCTCTTGCCAAAACACTATCATATATGCTAGTTTCAACTATATCAGCAAATCAATTCCCTTCAGCCGAAAACTGTTGCCTTCCTGCATTAATTCTTTCTCTACAGATTCTCTTGTTACATTCTTTAATACCCCGGCATCTACAGGCTTACCATTTTTCCAATTTGGATCATGCTTTTCCATAGCTCTTGCCATTGCCACCCAGTACGCAGCCTCATATCTTCCAAGAGTCCAAGTACCCTTCAATCTGTCCTTAATTGGTATGCTTTTCTGAAAGGCTGTAAAAACCTCTGTACGCTTTGTATTAGCTGTAGCCACACCTTTATCTCGTATAAACTCTCTCTTTGTTGAGTCAAACATTTTTTGGCGATGCTCTTCAGATATAGGTATGATTTGATGTTCAGATTCGCCCTTTCCTGTAGCATCCATTCCTGCAACACCGTAACAATTTAAGGAATTTCCCTCCGAATCATAGTTTCTCATGTGATTTCTTATTAGTAATTCTCTGCCACCAAGCATTTCATAAGCCATGCGTTCTTCCTGTGACATAGACATTTCTTCCTCTATTATTCCTGCTATAATTCCATCTCTTTCCAATGCCTTATATCTTGGGTCTTCAGTATTTATTTTTCCCGGTGTAGAATACCTAAATGTACTCATGCCTCTGGTTATAGAGCCAATTCCAATTGTCATAACTGCTGCCTCCCTGTCGCATTTAACAAATCCATTTGTAAATATTCTTATTACAATCAGCCTTATCTTTCATTACCATATCATAATCATACTGCTTTGTCAAACCCAAGCCTAATAACGCAGATAAATCCCTCTCCTTCTCTTTTCTCAAAATGTACTTTCCATCTGTGTAAGACTGCGATTTTTTTGACTATTTTAAGTCCCAAGCCATGGCTGCCGCTACTAGGTTCATTCGCATAGTTTCTACTGTTTAGCTTGTTTATAACCTCTTCTGACACTCCCTTCCCATCATCTCCTACTTCCAGTAAAATGTGACCTCTCTTATCCTTATACAGTCTGACTATGATATTGCAGCCATCTTCATTGTGCGCAATCGAATTGTGGACCAGATTAACTAAAACTCTTTCCATCAAATTTTCATTTACCGAAAGTTCAAGATTGTCAAGGCTTTCATCTATTTCTATGTCAAATTGAAAATGTTCATCCTCAATCTGATTTATAAATTCAGTAAGTGTTTTTCTAAGTAATTTGCTAATTATGACTTTATCCTTTTCAAACTTACCAAAGCTAAAATCAAGTTTACTGGAAAGGTTCATATTTTCAACCAATCTGCGGATGCGGAGTCCCTGTACCTTAATCTGTTGAACATTCTTAGAGATGTCTGTTCCTGCTTCCGAATCAATAATCATATCAGTATTCCCTAGAATAATGGCAAGAGGTGTCCTTATATCGTGAGATACACCTGCAATCCACTCTGTCCGCTCCCCTTCCCTGCGCTTTTGGTATTTTTTCTGTTGCAATACGGGAACAATGATTAGAACCAGTGCATTGATAAGCAGTATCACAGGTGTCATAAGAATAACATTTCTAATATCATTTTTATTATATTCTAAAATATACTTCCATACCTGTTTTTCTTTATCTCCAATCACCAGAATCCCCTGCTTTACTATATAAGTATGAACCGGATATTCATCAAGGTAGTATCTTACAAATTTTACCACATCCTGAATACTATATTTTTTTTGCAATTCTTTAGGTAGTGATTCACTCCAAATAATCTCACCGTCCTCATTTAATAGCATGGCAAATTGGTTATTCTGTATGATTCTTTCTTTTTCTCTATCATCTAACCTGTAATTCCCACCTTCCACACTAATATGTTCTATAAGATTGCTTTCATTCCAGTGAGCATCCGGTATATTTAAAACTAAAATTGCATATATTAAAGTATCCAAAATAAGAAGCACAAATGCCATTAGTATTATGCCTGCGAAAAACTGAAATTTTTCTTTTTTTCTTTGTCTCATCTGTTTTTCTCCAATTTATATCCAAGTCCACGTACTGTAGTAAGAAATTCGGGTTTTGATGGATCCTTTTCTATCTTTTCCCTTAGATGGCGCATATGAACAATCAATGAACTTTCAAGTCCATAGTTACCTTCAGGCCACATAGCATTGCATAGCGTATCCATAGTTACAATCTTTCCTCTGTTGCGGTAAAGTACCTGAAGTAAGGCAAGTTCTTTAGATGTAAGTGATACCTCTTTGCCCTCACGCTTTACAACTCCCGCATCTATGTCCACTACCACCTCCCCACACCTAAGTATAGCCGTTCCCTCTTCTAGTTTATATGTTCTTCTAAGAACAGCAGCAATCCTAAGAAGTAATTCTTTCGTAAGAAAAGGCTTTGTGATATAGTCATCTGCACCAAGTCCCAGTCCTCTTAGCCTTGCTGTATCTTCATCTCTTGCAGATAAAAATATAACCGGTATTTCTGATAAATAACCTAACTGGCATAGTTTCTCATATAGTTCAAATCCATTTCCATCCGGAAGCATAACATCCAAGAGAATTAAATGGTAACTGTTCCTAATGATATTATCTTCTGCCCCTCTACAGTCCTCTGCCACATCTATGGAAGAATAACCCTCTCTTTTTAATATACTTACTACCAAGTCTGCAAGCTTTTTTTCATCATCTACTAACAATATTTTACAAGCTGTCTTATCCATATTTTCACCTCGTTACATTAACTACATTTACTATACAGCATTTTATATCAATACTCAACGAATCCTGCATTTCTTAATGTAAGCTTAATGTTAACGCAATGTTTACATAATCTTCTTAATGTATCCTATCACTCGTAAACATAATACATCTTAAATTTTTTTTTGGAGGTAAGGTTATGAATTATATTCTTGAAACAATCAATCTAAGCAAAAAAAACGGAAACTCATACCGTGTAAAAGAGCTATCCATGAAAGTACCCGTAGGCTCTGTGTATGGTTTTCTTGGCCCTAATGGCGCAGGAAAGAGTACTACTCTTAAGATGATACTAGGGCTCATTCATCCTGACTCAGGCGAAATCAAGGTCTTTAATCAAAAATTAAACTCCTCAAACAAGCTTTCTATCCTTGGTCAAACCGGAAGTCTTATAGAGAACCCGGGCGGATACGGGCACCTTACAGGTCTTGAGAATATGCAAATCATACAAAAACTTAAAGGAGTCAAAGAGGATGAAATCGAACGCTCTCTTAAGACAGTCAGACTCTTTGAGCAACGTGATAAAAAGCTAAAAAACTATTCACTTGGTATGAAACAAAGACTGGGAATTGCTATGGCACTGCTTGGAGATCCCAAGCTCTTAATATTAGATGAGCCTACCAACGGCCTTGATCCTGCAGGAATACATGAAATCCGTGAACTGATTAGTTCACTGCCAAAAGAAAGGGGTATTACGGTGATTATTTCCAGCCACCTTCTTAGTGAAGTCGAACAGATGGCTGACTATGTTGGCATTATTAATCATGGAAAAATGCTCTATCAGGGAACTCTTGCAGAATTAGAAACAAAGGGTGAGGGGCTTGAAGATGCCTTCCTTAAGCTTACAGGCGGAAAGGAGTCATTATGACACATATAGTTGAACTTCCAAAATTAGTTCATATTGAATTTATGAAATCCCGTCATAAACATCATTTTCTACTGCTTATTGCAATGTTAGTATTAAATTACTTTCTTCTATTTAAGGGTATAAAAAATGATGGCCAGCAATGGTTGAATGTATTTTATGGAATTCCTTTAGTTAACAGCATTTTACTTTCAGTTTATATGGCAATTTTAGCCAGTCAGACTGTCGATATAGAGAACAAAGGTACTATGTGGAATCTTATTTCTACCTTGTGCAGCAAACGCAATATATTTCTGTCTAAAAATCTGTATGGACTTATTCACATTGTATTATTTAGCATCATACAGATGAGTTGTGTAGGTCTTTTAGGCAGGTACCTTGGTTTTCACGGGAATGTACCTAATTCGGTCATTATGATTACCTTTTTTGCAGAAGTTATAAGTGGCATGATTTTGTTTCAGGTGCAGTGTCTGATTTCTCTCTTGTTTCCAAGCCAGTTTGCGGCACTCTCCATAGGCTTTGGCGGCACCCTCGCAGGTTTATTCCTTGCATTTATAAGCAAGATAGCATGGACTCCTTGGTCAGTTCTAATTTCTCTTAGCTGTGTAAGTATGGATTATGAGTATTCAACCCGCACTATGAATGTATTCTGGGAACTGCCTGCAACTACACAGATTGTTGTTGCACTGGTTTATCTTCTTTGTACATTTTTGATTGGCCTGTACCTTTTCTCTACAACAGAGCCCGGAGAAGCACCCTGGAGCAGCGGCCGTGTAAGGGCAACGCACTCTCTACACAGCGGTATTCCTGCGGAACTAATTAAGTTAAAGCGTAATCCTGTATGGATTCCTTTTATTCTGATTCCTGTGATATCCGCCATAATTGGAACAATTAATTTTACACAGAATCAAGGTGTTCTTCATTTTACCTGGGGTGATTTGTGGACACAGCACTCCATTTTCCTAAGTTTCTTTTTCCTTGCGCCGTTAATAGGAGTTGTATGCAGCCTTCAGTGGAGGATGGAACATCTGGGAAGTAATTGGAACCTCATTTTATCTGTGACATCTCCTTTTAAATTATTCAAGGATAAGTGGGCTGCCACCTCTTTGGTATCTTCGTTATGTATTATATGGCTGGTAGTTATATATGTCGTTACCGGGAAAATTCTTGGTATTCCTGACAGCATACCTACATTGTTCTGGAGCAGGATTCTTGCAATGCTTATCTCTGTGATGGCGATTACAGCAGCACAAAATTTGTTGTCACTTATATTGCATTCTTTTGCATTACCTGTTGCCATTGCTTTCCTTGGATGCCTAAGCGGAGTTGCTTTCATTATGAAGGGCTTATATTTTCTGACGCCATATTCTTTACTGATATATGGAGCAGGAAGCACATCACTCACAGAAAGCCTTAATCTGCCTATGGTTTTGATATCGGCTTCTATATGGATATTCGCTTCCATCGCAGTCGGCATATTATTCATAAAAAACACTGATGTAAGAACGCATGTCTGATTTTTAGCATACCTCCCATTATTACTACTGTATACTAATATCAAATCCCCATAGCATCATTACTGCTTAATGTATATTCTACATCATAATTCCCCCTTATAAAAGTTATACCTTTACATCTATACAGATATCCATTATACGATAAACCATTTACATAAAAAGAAAAAGCCATAGGATTATTAAGTCCCTATGGCTTTTGCAAGGATTGCGAAAGCTGCGCTGTAGCAATCCTGTATCAATGGGTGTCAAATACTTTTGACACCCACATCATTTTATTATACTATATCAGCATTCCACTACTTCGCCACTATATTAAGTATCTTACCCTTTACATAAATGACCTTCCTTATAGGTTTCCCATCTATTGCTTTATTCACTGATGCAATCTCAAGTGCCTCTTTCATAGCCTCTTCTTCCTCTGCCTCAGCACCGATTTCAATAGTACCTCTTACCTTTCCGTTTACCTGTACGCCTATCTTTACGGTATCTACTACAAGAGCTGCCTCATCATAGGTAGGCCAGGTTTCATAAGCTATGGTACCTCTGTGTCCGAACATCTCCCAGAGTTCCTCTCCAAGATGAGGACAGATACAGGATATCAGCTTTACAAAGCCTTCTGCGTATTCCATAGGGCATTTACCCTTGGTTACAGCATTCATAAATATCATCATCTGGCTTATAGCTGTATTAAAGCCAAGAGTCTCAAAGTCATCTGTCACCTTTTTAACAGTCTGATTGTAGATGAGCTTATGCTCTTCCAGTAGTTCGTTATAGCCCTCTTCACCGCTTCTTACAAGGTTCTCAGGATTTGAGAAGTAGAAGAATACTCTTCCAAGGAATTTTCTTGAGCCTTCCACACCCTGCTTACTCCAAGGCTTTGATGCCTCAAGAGGTCCCATAAACATTTCATATATTCTAAGTGTATCTGCTCCGTAATCCCTCACTATATCACTTGGGTTTACTACAAATTCAGGGAAACGCTTACCCATCTTGATGCCGTTTGAGCCAAGTATCATTCCCTGGTGAACAAGCTTCTTAAATGGCTCTTTAACAGGAGAAAGTCCCTCGTTGTAGAGGAAACGGTTCCAAATCCTTGAATACATAAGGTGTCCCACCGCATGCTCAGGTCCACCTATATAAAGGTCTACAGGGAGCCAGTGCTTAAGGAGTTCTTTATTGGCAAATTCGTCATTGTTCTTAGGGTCTATGTAGCGCATATAATACCAGGAACTTCCTGCACTACCAGGCATTGTGGAGGTCTCACGCTTACCCTTAATGCCGTTTTTATCGTATTCTTTCCACTCGGTAGCATTTTCAAGAGGTGCTTTGCCATTCTTTCCCTTGTAGTCCTCAAGCTCAGGAAGTACAAGTGGAAGCTCGCTTTCAGGAAGAAGAACCACTCTGCCGTCTTCTGTATGTACCACAGGGATAGGCTCACCCCAATAACGCTGTCTTGCAAATATCCACTCTCTGAAGTGGTAGTTGACTTTCTTCCTTGCAACTCCCATTTTAACAAGCTTTTCTGTGATTGCTTCTTTGGCTTCTTCTACGGTTAGTCCGCTAAATTCTTCAGAATTCATAAGCTTACAGCCCTTGCCAAGATAATCCTGCTTTTCAAAGGCATGCTCACTTACATCACCGCCATCTATTACCTGTATCCTTGGTATGTTATGTGCCTCAGAATACTCAAAGTCTCTCTGGTCATGGCTTGGAACCGCCATAACCGCACCTGTACCATAGCTTGCAAGTACGAAGTCACCTATGTATACAGGAACTTCTTTGCCATTTACAGGGTTTATAGCATAGATTCCCTCAAGGACACAGCCGGACTTGGTTTTGTTTAACTCAGTTCTGTCCATATCGTTCTTCTTAAGGGTTTCATCTATATACTTCTGTACCGCCTCTTTATTCTTAATTCTTGGCATAAGGCTCTTAACTGTCTCACCATCAGGAGCCAGCACCATAAAGGTGATACCGTAAATAGTCTCTATACAGGTTGTGTAAATGGAGAATTCTCCTCCGTCAACTATTTTAAAATCAACCTCCACTCCTTCGCTCTTGCCTATCCAGTTTCTCTGCATTTCCTTGGTGGATTCAGGCCAGTCTATCTCGTTAAGGCCATCAAGGAGCTCTTCTGCAAAGGCAACCTGGTCGATAGCCCACTGCTTCATGTTCTTTCTAACCACAGGGAAGCCGCCACGCTCACTCTTACCGTCTATTACTTCATCATTGGAAAGCACTGTACCAAGCTCTTCGCACCAGTTTACAGGCATATCCATATATTTCGCATAACCCTTTTCATAGAGCTTCTCAAATATCCACTGAGTCCATTTATAATAATCTTTATCTGAGGTAGCTATCATCTTTGACCAGTCATAGTCAAAACCAAGTTCTTTTAGCTGATTTGAAAATGAAACTATATTCTTCTCTGTAAAACCGTTTGGGTTATTACCTGTGCTTACCGCATACTGCTCAGCAGGAAGACCGAATGAATCATAGCCCATTGGATGAAGTACATTGTAGCCCTGCATCCTCTTCATTCTTGAGATGATGTCCGTAGCTGTATAGCCCTCAGGATGCCCTGCGTGAAGGCCTACTCCTGATGGATAAGGGAACATATCAAGTACATAATACTTAGGCTTGCTAAAGTCCCATACATCTGTCTTAAAGGTCTCATTTTCCGCCCAATATTTCTGCCATTTTGGCTCTATCTCGGCAGGATTATATGGTTTTCTTTCATTTTCTGACATTTTTTATCTCCTTTAATTTCTTTAACTTAAATTTAATACAAAGCATAAATCTATGTTATTCTTCTTTTTTTCCCTCTTTACCAACAAACATACTTATAAGGTCATTTGTCTTTCTTCCAACCTTGTTTTTTTCTCTCTGTTTCATAGCAACAAACTTTTCTACTTCTTCCCTGCCCTCTGTTATCTTGCATCCTACAAGATTAACCTTTTCATTATTCTCAACTATCCTTACTATTTCACCCTTCAGTGTATGAAGTGTAAATTGATAGTCTTCTCTCTGACCATTATATTTTTCAATGTTAAACTGAACCTCAATAGTATCACCTATATTTACTTCGTACTCTTTTTTTACAATGAGCCCTATCCCCGTATTGCTTATATCCTTAACCATTGCATCGTGCTGGGCTTTTGTCCCCCTAAGTGCAATATTGCAATGTTGGCCAAGCCACACTCTAAAGTTATCTCGTCTGTTAAATCTCCTGCCTTCCTTATCTGCCCGTAACAGATGAGCAACTCCATATGATGGAAGTTCTATTTTTCTATCGAAATATTTTCAAATAAATACGGTTTCCCTTTGTGGTTACCTATGAAATAGTAGCTTATGCCTTCTGTCACAAACTTTACAATTTTATCATCCACCCTTATTGGCTCAATTATAATAAAGTCTCCCGACAAACTGCCTGCATATTCTGCATCCTCTTGTTCTGACAGCTCCAAAACAGAACTTTCAAAACGATATGCTTTGGTTCCCTTTCTGGCAGTCAAACTAACTATTGAATCCGGCAGCAGCTCAGTAACTCTCAAGCTATCTAAATTTATTGAGTCCATGTAAAACATCACATCCTTTCAAGCAACAGGATACTTCCCCAGTAATCATTATAACTGTCAATTGCCTATCTGTCTATCTAATTTATAAAATTGCAGAATTATTTACAGGATGATCCCAGTGTCAAAAGCATAAAATTCTATACAGGCTTAATTGCAAGAGAATTTATGATTTTTTGACATACACATTATATGATACTGTTTAACAACTATAGAAATTCATACTTTCATCCGATAAACTTAATATAATCACTTATAAATATCAGGATAATTAGGAGAGGACATATGCCAATAGATGTATCCAGGCTGCCAAACAGCAGCATCAGCGGACGGGAAACTGCCTCTACAAGCAGAAGCAGTGAAGTTTCCCATGTATCAGTTTCCGGCTCAAATTCCGGCAGTGTAAACTATAATTCCCTGTCAAAGGGTCAGGTATTTTCTGGGCAGATAACCAATATCTCTCCGGGAGAGTTGACTCTGGAGCTTGATAACGGACAAACTATGACCGCTAAGTATGACAATAATTCCGAACTTTCAATAGGAGATGGTGCAAGATTTAAAGTTGTAGATAGAGAAGACGGGCAGATTACAATCAAACCTTTACAAACAGGCAGTACTATCGAAAATGTCGTGTACAAGGCTCTGGATGCCTCCGGCTTACCATTTTCTCCGAAAAACGAGGAGCTTATTACTGCCCTTCTTAAAAATGAATATCCTGTAAGCAAACAGATGATAAACGGCATGCTCCAACAATCCCTTAAAAACCCTGATATTTCTATGACAAACCTTGTGCTTATGAACAAGGCCGGACTTGATATCAATCCTGAAAGTACCAAGATTTGAAATGTACAGCAGCGGCAGAACTGAACTAGCTGCTGCCACCGAACAAAACTTCAATGATATGCTGGACATGATTAATGGCTTGCTTTCAGATGGCGATATAGACGGCAGTACAGACCTTGCCGGAAAATTCCTTGATATTTTTAATATCGGCAAAGAACCTGACGAACTGGTACTTACTTTGGCATTGAATGACGAAACTCCATCCCCATCTATGCCGCCTATGAATTTTTCAAACTTTCTTGAGAGTCTTGTTGCTGAGGAAATATCACTTCCTGACAATTTTATAACGGGAGCAGATGGTCAGCCGCAAAATGCAGTACTAACCGAAGATACCCCCATTTCTTTCATCCTAAATGATGAACAGAGGCTTGAAATATTCACCTTATTTGAAACTGCTGACACCGAAGTAGATGCAGCCAAACTTCAAAATTTGATAAAGGGCAGCATGGGGGTTTCAGACCTTACGGAATTATTGAAAACCCTGCCTGATGCAGAGCAGGCAAAACTTACTCCTATGATGAAACAAGCCACCGAAGTACTCGGCAGAGAGTTTACCATGCCAAGTGAAGCGTTAAAGGAACTTTTGCCCGAAAGTGCCTCCTTAAGTGATGCTGCCACACATATACAAAAGCTCTTGGCCAATAATAATTTATCTCCCGAAATAAAACAGGCTCTGCTTAAGTCTGATGACTTTCATAAGACTCTTAAGATGCTAATAAATACTGATTGGACTCTTTCTGCTGAAGAACTTACTGAAAAAGATGCTGTAGTAAGTCTATATAAAAGAATGGACGAGCAGATAGATAAGTTAAAATCTCTTGCTGACAGTACTCCCGGTTCTGCTGCTAATAAGCTTTCTACCGACTTAGGACAGACCAAACAAAATATGAATTTTATGAATGATATGAATCATATGTATAACTTTGTGGAATTGCCGATAAGAATGACCGGGCAGACTGCAACCGGAGATTTATATGTGTACTCAGATAAACATAGGAAAAGAACTTCTAATGGAGACGGAATCTCCTGTTTACTCCATCTTGATATGGAAAATCTCGGTGGGATGAATATAAGAATTGAGTTAAGTGACGGTCAGGTTTCTACAAGGTTTTTCTTAAATGACGAAGACTCCGGAAGGCTTATTGCAAAGCACCTCCCTGAACTTGATACAGCCATGTCCAAGCAGGGGTTCAATCCCAAAAGTGAAGTCGTAAAAACTTCAGACAAGGAAGAAGAGAAAAAACTTTTATCCGGTAAATTTAATCCGATTAATGATTTTCTTCCATCAGAAACCATTAGCAATAATTTCAGCAGATACACCTTTGATGTGAGAGCATAATGCTTTGATACCACAGGGAATTTTGAAAAAATATACTATCACATAAAAGAACCGGCTTAGATTTTCCTATGCCGGCTCTTTGCTATTTAATTCATTTAACACCAATAATTCACTCCACAGGCCTCTAATCCTGCAAGGTTTTTCGTGAATAATGTGGTTAAACTATTTTTTCAGAGTTACAACAAGTTTTACATCATAAAACCTGCTTCCGTATGCCATCTTAAAGCTTGCATACTTTTTATTTTTAATAAACTTTTTAACAGATTTGCCATTGTTCTTTTTAACTATCCTCAAATAAGACCTGCCTGTATTTTTAAGCACAGCCGCAGATAAGGTAATCTCACTATTTTTAACAGCTATTCTAATGTTTTTAATCGTTCTACCTACAGCATTCCACATTGACTTACTTATATATTGTAATTTTACATAAGCCAGTGCATTTATAGATAATATTTATACTTATATCGGCAGTTAAACATTGCAGATATTTTATTCTACAGCTACTTTCCCATCTTCTTAGCTATCTTTTCTTCAAAATCATCAAAGATATAGTTAAGTACAGGCGGAAAACCTACGAATTCACAGCCATAGGCAAACATTTTATCGTCAATTTGTGACCTTCTTACTATTTTTACTACACAGTAAAATGCGGAATGCAAATCATCTGTTACCTGTATTCTTGCATTAAAATAGTAATCAAGTGGCAAGTCACTTTCACTATGAAAGCCTATGCCTCCTCTTGATATATCATAAACTTCAATAGGAGCATTTACATTTTTAATGACTTCATTATCCTGCTTGAAAAGTTCAGACACACCGAGAATCAAGTCTATCGGCAGTCTATCCGCCTTCCTTTTTTCTTCAAATTCCATACCTGCCTCCTTGTAAATGTATTTAGCCTAAGTATATAACAACACAGATAAATAATCAATAATAACCTTTGACATTACAGCCCCACTGTACTATCATTTTATTACCCATCACTTATTTTCAATATTGTTAACTTACAGGAGAGAATATGACTGAAAAACATATTAAAAAATCTTATAGAATGGACATGACAGAGGGGCCTCTTACATCCAAAATAATCAGGTTCACCATACCTGTCATGCTCACTGCTATGCTCCAGCTGCTTTTTAACACTGCCGATGTCATAGTCGTAGGAAGATTTACAGGAAAGACTGCTCTTGCAGCTGTAGGCTCTACAGGCTCACTCATCAATTTGCTTGTGAGCCTCTTTATGGGACTATCCATAGGTACAAATGTACTTGTAGCAAGATATCAGGGAGCAAGGGATGATAAGTCTGTTTCAGAAACAGTACATACCTCTATAGCACTTGGAGTGATTGGCGGACTCATCCTTCTCATAATAGGGATTGCGGCTACCCGTCCCTTGCTTGAAATGATGGCTACTCCCGAAGATGTTATCGACCAATCTACAATTTATATGCGGATTTTATTTTTAGGAATGCCGCTTAATCTCATCCTTAATTTTGGAGCTGCAGTACTGAGGGCTATAGGGGATACTAAGCGTCCTCTGTATTACCTGACTATAGCGGGTATTATAAATCTCTTCCTCAATATTTTTCTGGTCACTGTATTTAGCTTAGGCGTAGCCGGTGTTGCCATTGCAACCGTTATCTCAGAGGGTGTTTCCTGTGCCCTCATACTGCTCTGCTTAAAGCACGAAACCGGAGCAATAAAGCTCTATCTTAATAAGATTAGGATTAATCCTGAGAAATGTATTGATATTATGAAAATAGGGCTTCCTGCAGGACTTCAGGGCTGTATCTTCTCAATTTCAAATGTACTCATACAGTCTTCCGTCAACTCCTTTGGTTCGACTGTTATGGCTGGGAATACCGCTGCCAGCAATATAGAGGGTTTTGTCTATGTATCAATGAATTCCCTTCACCAGACCTGTATAAGTTTTACCAGCCAGAACTTTGGTGCAGGTAAATTTAAGCGTATAAAGATGGTACTAATTAACTGCCTGGTAATCGTTGCGATAACAGGACTTTTGCTTGGTAATTCGGCTTATTTTTTTGGAAAATGCCTGCTTTCTGCTTACAATAACGAGCCTGAAGTAATTAGTTACGGACTTATCAGGCTCTCCATCATATCCACAATGTACTTCTTATGCGGGCTAATGGATGTAATGGTAGGTGCTATGCGTGGTATAGGCTATTCCATCCTGCCTATGATAGTTTCACTAATTGGAGCCTGCGGTCTTAGGATAGTCTGGATATACACTGTGTTTGTACAGTTTAGGACACTTGACATATTATTCATTTCATATCCGGTGACTTGGACTATTACATTTTTAAGCCATTTGACCTGTTACTTCATAGTTACAAGGAAGTATAAGGATAGATTTAAGGAAGCCTAAATGATGTATTCCCCGATATAATTCTAAATCACACGGTGAGTACAGATAATTGAGCATAAAGTGAAAAAATGATGGCTGCGGATTAATCCCTGCCATCATTTTTTATTTTTTCCTGCATTGCCTGTAAAATGATACTCTTTGCAGCCGCAGCCTCTTCCTTAGTTAAACTTGGAACTCCTTCCAAAGGATATTCCATCCCAAGTTCTTTGTATTTATTCACTCCCATTGTGTGGTAAGGAAGAACTTCAAGCCCTACTACATTGGAAAGCCCCGCCATTATTTCACCTACACCACGAAGTTCCTTTTTAGTAAAGGTAATTCCCGGAACAACAACATGTCTTATTGAAATAGGGATTTTGTGTTCTTCAAGAGCCCTTGCAAAAGCCATAACCGGTTCTATGGAATTGGCAGTAAGTTCCTTATGCCCATCAGGATTAGAGTGTTTTATGTCTAAGAGAACCAGGTCCGTTACCTTAAAAAGTTCTTCAAATTCAGCCAGTCTTTTTTCATAAGCCTTATAAGCTCCACTATTTAGATATTCTTCCTCAGTTTTTCCATTGTTAACAGGCTTTAGAGGATAATATATACCCGAAGTGTCAAGGCAGGTATGTATCCCCTCATCTTTAGCCCTCTTAAATAAAGCAGTTACAAACTTTAGTTGTCCAAGCGGTTCACCGCCGCTGCAGGTTATACCACCCTTTCTGTAAAATTCTCTTTTAGAATAGTAACCTGCGAATATTTCATCCAAGGTCATTTCCGTACCACCTGAAAATTCCCAGGTATCAGGGTTATGACAATACTTACACCTCATTGGACATCCCTTCAAAAAAATCACATACCTTGTTCCCGGCCCGTCCACAGTACCAAAGGTTTCTATAGAATGTACCCTGCCCTTAATCACTTCATTTTCCATACTTTTCTCCAACAAAACAAATTATCATCACATAGGTTATTAATCTACATTATACAATAAAATAAAGTATTCCGTAAATATTTGATTTAAAAATGGCTGTCACACCAAAATATTTTAATGCGACAGCCTTAGATTTTACCTAATTTTTATTATACTTATACACCTTCATGGAAAGTTCTTGAAATAACTTCATCCTGCTGCTCTTTTGTAAGCTTTACAAAGTTTACTGCATAGCCTGATACACGAACTGTAAGCTGTGGATATTTCTCAGGATGTGCCTGAGCGTCAAGTAAGGTATCCTTTGTGAATACATTAACATTGAGGTGGTGTCCACCTTTTTCTGCATAACCATCAATAAGGTTTACAAGGTTATCAATCTGAGCTTCACTAACTGCCATAATAATTCTCCTTTCAAATTTGTCTGTTTTACAGACTCTTATCTAATTAGTTTGTTGTTCTTTTATTCATCAACAGGTATAAATACCTGATAGATTTCTTTATTCTCCCTCTGGAACAATAACATTAGGCTCTTCGCAAGCACAAGAGAACTTGTTATCAAATTCAATTGAATCTCCAAAGAAGACCTTATCACCCTTGCCAAGTGCGTCAGGGATGATGGAAAAGGTATTTGAAATACCATCCTGAGCATCCTTAAACGGAAGCTTACTTACCGAACTAAGACTTGCCATAGCTCCGTGGGTATCACGTCTGTGCATTGGGTTCGCACCAGGTGCGAAAGCCTCTCCCTTCTTACGTCCGTCAGGTGTTGAGCCTGTTGCACGGCCATAAACTACATTTGATGTAATTGTAAGTATAGAAGTTGTAGGCACACTGTCACGATAGGTATGGTTTCTCTTGATGTAGCCCATAAAAATGTCAACTACATCATAGGCAATATTATCTACTCTGTCATCATCATTACCATATTTAGGGGAAGTCCCCCTCTACCTGATAATCAACTGCAAGTCCTGCCTCATTACGGATAACCTTAACCTTAGCATACTTGATAGCAGAAAGTGAATCTGCAACAACTGAAAGTCCTGCAATACCGGTTGCAAACCATCTATGTACATTCTTGTCATGCAGAGCCATCTGAATTCTCTCATAACAGTACTTATCGTGCATATAGTGAATGATGTTGAGAGAGTTTACATATACTCCTGCAAGCCATTCCATCATGTCATTGAACTTCTCCCAAACCTCTTCATATTCAAGATAATCACCTGTGATAGGACGGAATTTAGGTCCAACCTGCTTACCGCTGACCTCATCAGCACCACCGTTTATTGCATAAAGGAGGCACTTTGCAAGGTTTGCTCTTGCTCCAAAGAACTGCATTTCCTTACCAAGTCTCATAGAAGATACGCAGCATGCAATTGCATAGTCATCACCATGAGTTACCCTCATAAGGTCATCATTCTCATACTGGATTGAAGATGACTGAATTGAGGTCTTGGCACAGAATCTCTTGAAGTTCTCAGGAAGCCTTACTGACCAAAGTACTGTGAGGTTTGGCTCAGGTGAGGTTCCAAGGTTTGAAAGAGTGTGGAGATATCTGAAACTCATCTTTGTAACCATTGTTCTTCCATCTATGCCCATACCTGCAATTGACTCTGTTACCCAAGTAGGGTCTCCTGAGAAGATTTCATTATAGTCAGGGGTTCTGGCAAATTTAACGCAGCGAAGCTTCATTACAAAGTGGTCTATAAATTCCTGAATCTCTTCCTCAGTATATTTACCTGCCTTAAGGTCTCTCTCTGCATAGATATCAAGGAAGGTAGAGGTACGACCAAGACTCATCGCTGCACCGTTTTGCTCTTTAACTGCTGCGAGGTAAGCAAGGTAGAGCCACTGTACAGCTTCCTTAGTATCGTGGGCAGGTTCTGAGATATCGAATCCATATATCTTACCCAGTTCCTTAAGTTCATTAAGAGCCTTAATCTGCTCTGAAAGTTCCTCACGAAGCCTTGTTATGTTAGAATACATGGTAGTTCTGGTTGTCTCTTTTTCTTTCTTCTTCTCTTCTATAAGCCTGTCTACGCCATAAAGAGCAACCCTTCTATAATCGCCTATTATACGTCCTCTGCCGTAAGCATCAGGAAGCCCTGTGATGATGTGGCTGCTGCGGCAGGCTCTCATTTCCGGTGTATAAGCATCAAAAACTCCATCATTATGTGTCTTTCTATATTTAGAATAAAACTCCACTATCTGAGGGTCTACCTCGTATCCATTACTCTCACAAGCCTTTATAGCCATTTTAAGACCGCCGTTAACCTGAAGAGAACGCTTAAAAGGTACATCTGTCTGGAAACCTACTATTGTCTCCTTCTCTTTATCCAGATATGCCGGTCCATGTGAAGTGATTGTAGATACAATCTTTGTATCCATATCCAGCACACCGCCTTTAGCACGTTCCTTCATTGTAAGGTCCATTACCTGTGCCCAAAGTTCTTCAGTTCTCTTAGTAGGACCTGCAAGGAAGGCATCATCTCCTTCGTATGGGGTGTAGTTTCTCTGAATGAAATCACGAACATTGATTTCTTTCTCCCAAATACCTTGTTTAAAACCTGTCCATTCTTCTCTCATTATCAGCCTCTTTCACTTAATCAAATAAGTTTTGTTAATTATTGTTTACATCTTAAAATACAATATAAATTACGCACAATCTAAAGTCAACTAATTTTTGATAATGTTTATCTTTTAGTACATGAAAAAAACACTCCAAATCTGCATATATTGTACTTTTTATAAGTACAATGTTATATTTTTTTAACATTGTTTGCCCTATAAATTTATTGCATAGTATACCTGAAAATTACTGTAAATATTTTCAACTCTTTTTAAATATAATTATTGAATAATTCTGCTCTTTTATATAGTTTTTCTATAAATATCCATACCATTTAGTATTTCTATTTGACTTTCTTTGTTATTTATGTTACTTATACTTATTGTTAGATTATATAATAAAATAAAAAGGAGTTTTGCAATGAAAAAAACAAGAATTATCGCTTTAGCAGCAGCACTTACACTTACTCTTGGAACAACAGGCTTTGTAACAGGCTGTGGAAAAAAGGCTGATGAAACAGCTGGTACTACTGCAGCATCTACTGCAAGCAATACTTCACAGGCAATTGATTATCAGTATATTTCAGCTGAGGATGTATTAAAAGTTAAAGATGCCCATGTCCTTGATGTTAGAGAAGAAGAAAACTATAAAAAAGGTACTGTTGAAGGATCTGAATGGCAGCCAATCTTCCCACTTGAGGATACATCTCTTGAATCAGCAATGAAGGATTATGCAACCGCCCACCTAAACGATGGCAAAAATATCTATATTATATGCAACTCAGGTAAAAGAGGTGCCGAAAAGACTACAAAGATTTTAATTGAAACAGGCATTGACAAGAGCAAAATCTTTACAGTAGAAGGTGGAGCAAAGGCTCTTTCTGAAATTGACGGAGCTCTTAAGCCTGTTCAGTAATATAATTTCTGAATTTGTCAAGAATCAGTAATCTTGTTAAATAAGACTATCTGTAAAGCAGTCATTTCTTTACAGATAGCCTTATTTTTATAATATAATCCAAATTTCATCCTGCTATATCGTGTTGTAAGATAGCTGCAGGCTATAATGTAAACAAGTTGGATTTATATATTTTTTTGTACATTAGGTGATTAATCCTTATGGCACTTATTTGTGAACTATCTGTGTATTTTTTTATCTGTTTTATTGACTTTTTAATCTCATAGTGCTATTTATTATAACTGTAATTTTTAAAAGCAAATTACAAAAACGAAAAAGGAGATTAAAAAAATGAAAAAGACAAAATTAGTTTTAGCTGCAGCTCTTGTACTTGCTGTTGGTACAGCAGGGCTTGTAACCGGATGTGGAAAGAAAGATACAGCAACAAGTGCTACAAGTACTCCTGCTTCAACAAATAAGAGTGCTTCAACCACAGGCAGCGCAAATACTTCTACAACAGGAAGCAAAACTTCTGCTGCAACAAGCAGCACAAATGCTTCAACTACAGGCAGCACAACCTCTTCTACAACAAGCAGTTCAAGTTCATCAGGCAATAAATAATACAGTTTTAGCTTATAGTCCCATATGCAGCAAAAAGGTGTATGCCCGGCATACACCTTTTTTTATTTATTGGTGAATTGCAAAAGTAACTTCCACACCTAAGGTTTAATTTTTTATTTTAGATACGGTATGGAAATTACTTTTTACAAATTTTACATAAATTAAGAGCTAGATGTATACATTATCTGAAAAAATGCTATAATCAGCCTTACAGGAAGAACTATGACCTAATTTTTTTCATAGCAAACAGGAGTCGAAGTTACTTTCCAAAACTGGGAATAAGTAAAATCCACCCTTTATATATGGGCTAGAAGTTCATCTTTTTAACCGGTGAGTTCCTTTTTAGTTTGCCCTAAGAGCTTAGGGGTTAGGGGTAATTTCATCCGGTGAAATTTTTGAATACCTAAGCTCTTTAATATTTTTGCCGTATTGAAATGCAAAAAAATATCATAAGAGCTTTTTGTTTCCGAGCTTCGCCCTTGAATATGAATTGATGTGGCTCATCATCAGGTTTATGTCTTCCTGTGTGTAATTACTAAAATCCACACCCTTCGGTATTATCCTTCTTATCATTTTCATGGTTGTTTTCACAGCCGCCCTTCTGGTAAGGTGAAGAAGGGTCGCAGTAAAATACCCTAAGTCTCCTGTTTCCCTGTGCATCAAACTCCAGTGCCTGCGGATTTGAAAATTCACTTCCGTTGTCTAACAGCAGCACATCAAATATTTTTCCCTGAAAAATATCAGGGTCTCAGTTCAATATACAGCCTTTCAAATATCTCCGTAACAGAATGTGAGTCATTGTAGTTTTCTCAGAAAAAGCAAGCTGCAGGTTCTGCTGTACAAAGAAGAGAGTGAGAAGTACTTTCCCGCCCTTTACCCCTTCTACACTGTCGCCTTCACATACGACTGAATCGGGGTTTTCTTCAATAAACTTCAGGAAGTCCTCATAAGTCCTTCCCTTCCTGCACTCTTTATCCACTTTCAAAGATTTGCTTTTATTTTTTCTCGGACGCATTCTTATAGTGCGTGGCATGTCAATGTTTCTGGCAAAAAAACAGACTGTTGTTTATATATTTATAGAGAGTCCTGTCGGAAACCATGATTTCATCAGAATGGTTGATTGTTATATGTCTTATGGATTGCCCTTTTAACAGGAGTGGACTTACAATGCCGTCTATATATTCCCTTTCGTTTTCTGTAAGGTTAAACCCTGTTCTTGATTCAGACAGTGATTTTTCTATATCTTGCCTCAGCTTCCTTTGCCTTGTAAAAATCTTTTTTTCAAGGCGGCACCTGTTTCTGTCAGGGCATCCGTTACATACATAAGGTGGATTAAGAAGTTTTAGGGCAGATATGTCTGACATAATCATCACACAGTGGCATGCATTTCCCGCAGCTTCCATATGTTCTGTTTTTGTTAAGGCAGTGACTGCATACAAATCTTTTTATATGATCTGTCCACTGAATGCAGACAGTCATTAAAAAGACCTGCCAGTATGAGCCTGTCTGTTCAGTAATTATGTTTTTATTTCTTTTTGAAACAGTTGTGTTGTCTTTTCCTATAGCCAAAAGCAATCTTATTAAAGCTCATTTTTAGAAAGCATGATTTCTATGTCAGAACGCTGGCTTAAAGAAAGATGTGAATGTTTTTCCCATAATTAAAAATATTCCTTTCAGTTTGTATATAAAACCCTAACCTGATGAATCTAACCCAATATATATTTTTAATCATGGAATCAGTAAAGTCCATAGTTAAAGATGTGGTGTATGGAAAAAGTAAAATCCATACTAATATGGAATTTACTTTTTCAAATAACATTTTTTTATTTATTTTTCTTATATCCCTTGTATTTATCCGAACATTGAATTAAAATCTATTTGAACATTTATAGTTTTATTCAGCATATTCAGGAGGATATTATGTCAAAAGTAACAGTAATGGATCATCCATTAATTCAGCATAAGATTGGTATTATGCGTGTTAAGGATACTACAACAAAAGAGTTTCGTGATTTAGTTTCAGAAATAGCAATGCTTATTTGTTATGAAGCAACCAGAGAACTTCATCTTGCTGATAAAGAAATAGAAACTCCATTAGAAACAACAACAGTTAAGGAAATAGCAGGCAAAAAGCTTTGTATAGTACCTATTCTGCGTGCAGGACTTCACATGGCTGACGGGATTCTTAATCTCATACCTAATGCCAAGGTAGGGCATATTGGCATGTATCGTAATGAAGAAACTTTAGAACCTGTTGAATATTTCTGCAAGCTTCCTAAAGATGCTGATGAAAGAGATATATTTGTAGTAGACCCTATGCTTGCAACGGGCGGTTCTGCCATTGCAGCTATCAACCGTCTTAAGGCAAGAGGCATCAAGAGCATCCGTTTCCTCTGCCTTATAGCTGCTCCTGAGGGTGTTAAAGCTTTAGAAGAAGCTCATCCTGATATTGATATTTATATAGGCGCTGTAGACAGACAGCTTAACGAAAACGGCTACATCCTTCCGGGACTTGGAGATGCCGGAGATAGAATCTACGGAACAAAATAGAATTGAATAAAATTAAATATAATCTAATTAAAAGGTATATGCTACATTTTGCATATACCTTTTTAGCTATTCTCCTTATTGTAGAACCTTTCTACAAATTGTAGGTTGTCCCTGTCTTTCCTGCTGTATTATAATAGGTATATTAAAAATTTAAGGAGATACAATATGGATACTGAAAAAATCAGCAAATTTATCGCTACAGCAAGAACCAAAACAGGATTTACACAAAAAGAACTTGCAGACAAGATAGGAGTAAGTGATAAAACTATCTCAAAATGGGAAACAGGAAAAAGTCTTCCGGATATTTCTTATTATGAAGCTCTATGTGATGCTCTTAATATTAAAGTTAATGAGCTTCTGTCAGGGGAATATCTTACAGAAGATGTCTACCTGGAAAAGGCTGAAACTAATTTTGTTGATATTATTCGTGAAAATGATATTTCCAGGAAAAAAATTTTTGCAAAATTATTTGCAGGGCTTGCGTTATTTATCTTTGCTTTAATTTTAATCGCAGTTATGTCAAAAATCAGCTTAAGTAATATAGTTATGGGATTTTTAGATGCGCCTACTTTTATTATATTTCTTTTTATAAACTTAGGTGCTATAATCATATCGGGAAGGCGGACTTTGGATGATATTCTTACCCTTTTAAGGCGCATTTCCATTCCTACTGGTGTTTTGCTTACTTTTGTGTCATTTTCATTGTTTCCAATGAACATTACCAGCATAAATCTTTTTTGGGGCTGTATTATGGTAAGTCTTATTTCAAGTGTTTATGGTCTGGTTGAGTACTTAATAGTGATAATTTTAAGCAGGAATTTAAAATGATAAAACTGCCGGTATCGTGGATTTGATTACGGTACCGGCAGCTGTTATCTTATTCTGTTTCCAGAAAACTAATTATCAGCCTTCTTGCTTCTTCTGCTATTTCTCCATCACATTTTTCTATAAACTCATAGTTTCTTGCTATTACATCAAGCATTTTAACCTGTTCACAAAGTATCTCACCTTTTATCTGATGGCTGTCTCCAAGCGAAATGTGAAATGGATGTGGCTTTATTTTTGTTGTAATCGGGCAAACCATAACCATATTGCTATGAGAGTTTAAGATATCATTGCTGACCACAAGAGCAGGTCTCCTTCCTGCCTGTTCATGCCCTGACTGTGGCGTGAAATTAAGCCATATTATGTCTCCAAATTTCAGCTCTTTTACCATACTTCCTCTCCGACTGGAACCTCTTCAATTTCTTCAGATCTCACATAAATATCTTCTATATGTTTACCGTAAAAATTTTCCAGTCTATTTACTAAATAATTTTCTTTTTTCTTAATACTAATACCATTTTCAAACAAACTAATTTCAATTGTTTCATTTTCTCTAATACCTAATTTTTGTTAAATATGATCTAGGAATGCGTATCCCATTACCATTACCCCACTTTACCACATTTACATTTGTTTTTTTCCAAAATTTTCATATCTTTTATTTTCCATTTTTCATCAGTTTAATTTTTTTCATCAGTTTAATTTTTCATCAGTTTAATTTTTTTCATCAGTTTAATTTTTTTCATCAGTTTAATTTTTTTCATCAGTTTAATTTTTCATCAGTTTAATTTTTTCATCTTATTTTTAAAGTATATACTTGTATATACTAATTGTCAAGTATACTTTAAAAATTTCCGCATTTTCTCCTAAAAGAAAATGCGGAAATAATCATTTTTACTAAAATAAATTTTGCGTAAATCAAAGTTCTTAATCAGCCAAAGCCTGACCTAAATCCTCTATTAAGTCCTCAATATCCTCAATACCACATGACAGCCTCAAAATTTCATCTGTCACTCCATACTTAAGCCTGTCTTCCTTTGACATACATTTATGTGACATAGTTGCAGGGTGTGAAATAATAGACTCAACACCTCCAAGGCTTACTGCGTAAATAGGTATCTTTATTTTCTCAACAAACTTATCCATATCCTCCTTGGTATGGAACTTGAAAGATAATACTGCACCACCGGAAGCTGCCTGACTCATATGTATTTTATAATACCTACAGGATGGTATTCCCGGATAATAAACTGTCTTAATCTTCTTCTGCTTTGCAAGGAATTCTGATATAGCGGCTGCATTAGCCACAGACTTCTCCATACGAAGTCCCATGGTCTTCATTCCACGAAGTACAAGCCAGGCATCTTCAACTCCCATTATGGCTCCAAAGTTTTTCTGGAAAAGTCCCAGACAGCCTATGTATTCATCACTGTTGGTCGCTATCATACCTGCCACAACATCGCTGTGCCCATTAATGAACTTGGTCATGCTCTCAACAACTATATCTACACCAAGTTCAAGAGGACGCTGATAAAAAGGCGTCATAAAAGTATTATCTGCTATTGTAATCAGTTTATGTCTCTTTGCTATCTCTACAAGCTTTCTAATATCAGAAACTTTAAGGAGAGGATTAGAAGGAGTCTCTATGTAGAGTATCTTGGTATTTTCCTTAATACTGCTTTCAACTAATTCCAAGTTATCGTAATCAAGGAAGGAAACCTCCATATTGAGCCTTGGCATAACCTCAGTTGCAAACTGGAATGTACCGCCATATACTTCACTTGGGAAGATTACATGGCCGCCTGCTCCTGCCAGCATAAGTACATTACTGATGGCTGCCATTCCCGATGAATACACAAGTCCATGCTTTGCACCTTCAAGTTTAGCCACTGCACTTTCAAGAGCCATAACCGTAGGGTTTCCAAATCTTGAATAACTGTATTTCTTACCATCTACATAGCAGCTCTTCTGGTCAAATGTAGATGTTTGGTACTTAGGTATGGATGCAGCACCGGTGTATCCATCTATTACAGGATAGCCATGCAGCATCTTTGTATTTATTCCCTTCATCATCATTACCTCCAAGTCTTAGTCATTCTTTGTATTCAAACGGACAAAAGCCACTATAGGAAGAATAACATAACCTATTATCATAGCTGTAATAGCGTACCAGTTAAGATGCAATACTCCATCTGCATCAGCAACTGAAAACTGCCCCTTCCAGTTAAACTTATAGAGAAGAAGTACTGTAAGTGCAACTGAAATTATTGGTAAAATTACATCAGTAATAAAGTTTTTCTTAGCATTAATAATATTTTCCTTCTGCTTACCGGTAAAGAACATTATTACACCTAAAGGCACTATGATAAACTGGGCAAATCTTGCTATTGAGCTGATTATCATTATTCCCTGCATATCATACATAAAGGACATAGGTACAACTATTGCAAGGAGAGCTGTAAGTATGAAGGCATTAAGCGGTATGTCATTAGCATTGCGTTTCCCAAGAAAATCAGGCAAAATGCCGTCCTTAGCCATAGCCTCGCATACTCTCGGAGCATGGAAAGAAGATGCTACATTGATACCAAACATAGAAACAAGGGCTCCTATAATAATTATTCCTCTAATTATCTTATTGGTAAATACCGAAGCAAGAACAACAACCTCATCTGATAAAACAAGTGCATTTGAATTTATCATCATTGCCACAAGAACTATACCAAAGTAAATTGCTGCAATTATACCTATGGCAAGCGGAATAGCCTTTGGTAGGTTTTTCTCAGGATTTTCCATATCACTGGCACCGGATGCTACACTTTCAAAACCTGTGAATGCATAGAAGGCTGAAATAACAGCTGTTACAAATGCAGTTGCATCCATTTCAGGTATAAGATTGCTTCCATCTGCATTCTTAAGCATATCTACATCTGCCAATGATTTTCACCTGTCATAATTATAATAACAACACCGGCAATTATGGTAATTACAAGAGCCGCCATCTTACCTGCTGTTGAAAGATCACTGATAAGAGTTAAGAACTCTGTACCTTTTACATTTATAATAAATAAAACCAGCATAAGCACTAAAAATCCAACTGTTATATTGACCATACTTTTATGATCCATACCGGCTATTGAAAGAGCATTTTTTACTACACCGGTAGCCATTACTCCCCAGGCTATGCTGGCGGATACATATCTGGTTACGCCAATGAACATGCCTACATTTGTTCCAAAGGCTGCTTTAGCATAAGAATAAGCAGCTCCATTTTTAACTACATATTTACTGGCTGCCGCAAAGGTTACAGCAAGGACTGCCGCAAAGGCCGCTGCACAGAGATAGATAAACGGAGCCATGCTCCCTGCCTGTTTGGTAACTCCACCAGGAGATAGGAAGATACCTGTACCTATAATCGAGTTAATAGTTAAGAATACTATTGACCAAAACTTCATTTTTTTATTCATTTGAAGCCTCCTTTATGAATCTTAAAAATAATTTATTCATCATATCTACTGAGTTCTGTAACATCTCAGGATGCCACTGTACTGCAACCAAGAAAGGATAATCTGTCTTTCAATGGCTTCTACAATGCCATCCGGAGCTTTAGCTGCCTTGACAAGCCCCTCTCCAACCTTTTTCACTGCCTGATGGTGGAAGGAATTTACTCTAATTTTCTCCTCACCAAATATGTCAAAGAGTTTTGAACTCTTATCAATTGTAACGGAATGTGTTACCATTGAAGGAGAATTAACCTGATTGTGCTTTAGAACATCTTTTCCAATATAGCTTAAGTCCTGATACAGGCTGCCATTAAAATATGTGTTGATTATCTGTGAACCTCTACAGATACCCAGAACAGGTTTCTTTGCCTCAAGTGCCGACTTTAGAAGAGCATATTCAAAATCGTCTCTCTCCGGAAAAATATCTCCAAGTTTTGGGGTTGGCTCTTCTCCATAATTCTTAGGTGCTACATCTTGTCCACCGGAAAGCAGGAGTCCGTCAATCATTTCCATCTGTGCCTTAATCACTTCTTCATTCTCATTGAATGGGATGATAAATGGTATCCCTCCATTCCTAATCACAGAGAGAATGTAATCATTGTTTACATAAGACCTCTTATAGCCTGCAAAACTTCCAGAGTCATCAATTATCAAACTTCCAGATATTCCAATAACCGGTTTTTTCATATTTCCTTTCTCCCATCTTTTTATTTTTGTATTTCTTTTAATACAAATTTAGTTTACATCTTTTTGTTCATATTGTAAAATGATATTATTATTCCGCCTTTTTTCAGCAGCAAAAAGTTCTATCTTTACTTTTGGGATGCCGGAAATAACTCTTTAAATACCTCCGTACTTAAAATACTTGAAAATTTCACTCCGACCGAAACCAAAATGGGGCAGTTTTCCGGAGTTTCATTCCGTCCAATTACCCCTCTTTCATTTAAGATGCTCTTTAGTACTAAACCGCTTAAGGAAAATGACTCTATACTAAAAAACCTTTTAATTGATAAAGATGATATCAAGAGACTTAAAACAAACAACTTTTTCTCTGTAACACAAACCTGGCAGGCATATGGCCTACCGGTTTATTTTAGCCTAACTATTGGTTAGTATTAAACTTAAACACTGTTGTGCTTATATACTCTTCTCCTGCACCTATTATACTTGATTTAAACTTCTTTTCGTTGCATGCATTTGGAAAATACTGGGTTTCAAAGCAGCAGCCTGACCTCCTGCCGTATATTACACCCCCTTTTCCTTTCTTATTCTCAAGGAAATTGGCTGTATATACCTGCATCCCGGGCAAATCCGTCATAACTTCCATTGATATTCCACTTTTATCAGATGAAAACTCGGCTGCCTTTTCTATCTCACCGAGAGTATTATTTAAGGCAAAGTTATGGTCATAGCCTCTTGCTATCTTAATGTAGTGATAATCTGAATCAATTCCCTCTTCTACTATTTTTGCTTTTCTAAAGTCCATAGGAGTACCTTCTGCTTCCACAAGTTCCCCTGTTGGAATCATATCCTCTCCTATAGCTGTAAACTTATCCGCATTTACATAGAGTTTATGGCTAAGGATGTCTCCCTCCCCATCTAAATTAAAGTAGCTGTGGTTGGTAGGATTAATAACAGTATCCTTATCAGATACCCCCCTGTATTCTAATATAAGTTCATTATCCTCTGTAAGTGTATAGGTTACGCTTAGTTCTGCCTTACCCGGGAATCCCTGTTCCATATCCTTAAATGTACGCATAAATCTAACTCTTATGGCATACTCATCCTCAAGGACTTCAGCATCAAAAAGCATATAGTGAGAGCGGTCACTTCCGCTGTGAAGATTATTCTCTCCGTCATTTTTTTCAAGTTCATAAGTAATTCCGTCTATAATTACCTTAGCTCCGCCTATTCTGTTTGCGTTTCTTCCTACAAAGCTACCCAGAGCCTCGGCATTATCATAATACCCTTCCACATTATCGTAGCCTAAGTTTACATCTATAGACTTACCTGTTTTATCAGGTACAATTATATCTTTTACTATAGCGCCAAGATTTAAGAGAGTTACCTTCATTCCTCTCTCATTGCTAAGAGAATAACATTTCACTACTGATCCATCTTTTGCTTTCCCAAAATCACTTATTTCTACCTTCATAGCTTTCTCCTTAATTTTCTGCAATAACTTACGCTGCTTATATCTCTGTCCCTCAAATGACCTTAATATAATGATATTAGGCTACAGTGCTATCTTCAATATATTCATTTATGTAAAGCACTGGTAAATTTTCTTAAAAAAACCGGTATATAGGCTATAGACACTTACACAGCCTTATAACCTATATACCATTTATTTACCACTATTATTAACTAAATATCCTATTTAGCCTTATAATCAATCTACAATCTTAAAATATGATATATTTATAACTAATCTTCTTTAGCTTTAACTGTAATTCCCAGTTCATCAAGCTGCTTTGTATCAACCCTGCCCGGTGAACCAAGCATAAGATCCATTGCATCCTTATTCTTAGGGAAGGCAATAACCTCTCTTATATTCTCAGCTCCTGCAAGAAGCATTACAAATCTGTCTACTCCGTAAGCAAGTCCTGCGTGAGGAGGCACTCCGTACTTGAAGGCATCAAGGAGGAAGCCGAATCTGTTATGTGCCTCTTCCTTGGTAAATCCAAGGAGTTCAAACATCTTCTCCTGAACATCATCCTGATATATTCTTACAGAGCCGCCACCAAGTTCATAGCCGTTTAATACTATATCATAAGCCTTAGCCCTTATGCTTCCCGGATCCTTGTCAGCATTTATCCAGTCTTCTTCCATAGGAGCAGTAAAAGGATGATGCTCAGCCTGAAACCTGTTTTCATCCTCATTCCAGCTAAGAAGAGGGAATTCCACTATCCAAAGGAAGTTAAACTTACTCTTATCTATAAGTCCAAGCTCTTCTCCAAGGTCAAGTCTGAGTGCACCTAAGATATTCCATACAAGGGAAGTTTGTCAGCTGCAAAAAGAAGTAAATCTCCCTTTTCACCCTTCATAGCCTGAACAAGCTTATCAAGCTCTTCTTCTGTCATAAACTTTGAGAAAGAGGACTTATAAGTGCCGTCTTCATTTACTGCGAGATAGGCAAGTCCCTTGGCTCCAAAACCCTTAGCCTTGTCTACAAGTGCATCAATCTTCTTACGAGGCATACCTGCCTGTCCCTTTACATTGATACCTCTTACACTTCCGTTTTTCATTTCAAGAGCTGAAGTAAATACTCCAAAGCCACAGCCCCTTACTACCTCTGATACATCTACAAGCTTCATCTCAAATCTGGTATCAGGCTTATCTGAGCCGTAGTCATTCATTGCATCCTTCCACTTCATCCTAGGAAGAGGAAGCTCTATGTCTATTCCCTTTGTTTCCTTCATAATATGCTTTATAAGACGCTCATTTACATCAAGCACATCATCCACATCCACAAAAGAAAGCTCCATGTCTGCCTGAGTAAATTCAGGCTGTCTGTCTGCTCTTAGGTCCTCATCTCTAAAGCATCTTGCTATCTGAAAATATCTGTCAAAGCCTGAAAGCATGAGAAGCTGTTTAAGCACCTGTGGTGACTGTGGAAGGGCGTAAAAAGAACCCTGATTTACACGGCTTGGCACAAGATAATCTCTCGCTCCCTCAGGAGTAGAGTTACACATAATAGGAGTCTCTATCTCTAAAAATCCCTCATCTGCCATAAAGTCACGCATAAGGCGTAAAACCCTGCTTTTTAGCATAAGTTTCTCCTGCATATCAGGTCTTCTTAGGTCAAGGTATCTGTATTTGAGTCTTAATTCCTCCTTGGTCTTAAGGTCGTTTACTATCTCAAAAGGTGTTGTCTCCGCCTCTGAGAGTATCCTAGTCTCCTTTACCCTTATCTCTATATAACCTGTAGGTATGTTCTCATTTATAGCTGTTCTCTCGGTGACTACTCCCGTAGCCGCTACTACATATTCATTACGAAGCTTTGCTGCCTTTTCAAATACTTCACTTCCGCAGTCCTGCTCCTCATATACAAGCTGTAAGATACCTGAACGGTCTCTTAGGTCTATGAAAATAAGGCCTCCCTTATTTCTATATTTAGCAACCCAGCCCATAACCGTAACTGTTTTGCCTACATCTGCCTTACTAAGTTCTGTACATCTGTGGGTTCTATGCATACCCTTCATTGATTCTGCCATTGTTTCATCCTCTTTTTATAAAGTTTTGCAAAGCCAATATATTAGGCTAAGTTTCAAATATATATTAAATTCCATGTCTCATTGAAAATAATTTATCGTATAAATAAGGCATATTAGGGATATTATATGTCATTCCATCTACAAACACTATTTCCATCCTTTTACGCCTGTAAAGGAACACACTTTTTACCTGAGGCAGCCAAGCTAAAAAAAGCTGGCATTCAATACTGTTCTCCTGCAATAAGTTCGCTAAAATTTCTGCCGGTGTAAGCTCATTGAAAATCTGCCTCTCAGAATCCCATACCATTACATTTCCATCTCTGCCCATTAGTTATCATCTCCTTGTACACTTCCCGCTTTTGATTCTAACTCTGTCAAGTTTATCTCTGTTTCATCACCCGTTTCCATATTTTTAAGCTTAACCAGACCACTTTCAATCTCATTTTGTCCAATGATTACAGCATACTCTACTCCAAGCTTATTAGCATACTTCATCTGAGCCTTCACTGAACGGTCAAGATAATCCGTTTCAACTATCATTCCCCTATTTCGAAGTTTCGTCACTATTTCAAATGCCTTTGCCCTGGCTGCATCTCCCATAATACCCACATAAAGTTTAGGATGTGGCATTTCTCCAAGGCTTACTCCTTCTTTTTCAAGAAATAGAGTATACGCTCAATTCCCATGCCAAAGCCTACAGCCGGGATATTTTGCTTTCCATCTATTTCTTTTATTAATCCATCATATCTTCCACCACCGCAAAGCGTGAATCCATCTTTATCTACAAATTCAAAAACTGTCTTTGTATAATAGTCAAGTCCTCTAACTATGCCGGTGTCCACTTCAAATGGAATATTTAACTCTGTAAGCATCTTCTTTAACTTTTCAAAATGCTCCTTACATTCCTCATCTAAAAACTCAATCGTCCTTGGTGCCTTCTCCACTATAGCCTTACAGCCGGGTACCTTACAATCTATCACCCTCAGTGGATTTTTCTTCATCCTTATCTTACAATCCTCACAAAGTTCGGATTCATAATCTTTTAGATAGTTAACAAGTGCATCATTATAGTCCTGTCTGCACTTTCCATAACCTATACTATTAATATGGAGTTTCACATCCTTTAAGCCAATTCTTTTTATAAATTCGCTTACCAATGTAATAAGTTCAACCTCAACTATAGGCTCAGGAGAACCTACAAACTCCACACCAAACTGATGGTGCTGTCTAAGCCTTCCACTCTGCGGTCTCTCATATCTGAATGCCTGTGTAAAGTAGAACATCTTGATAGGCTGTGGAAGTGCGTAGAGATTATTTTCAAGATAAGCCCTTATAGTTCCTGCTGTTCCCTCAGGCTTAAGACTTATTTCTCTGTCTCCCTTGTCCTTAAAGGTATACATTTCCTTTTGTACTACATCTGTAGTATCACCAACACTTCTGTTAAATAACACCGTATGTTCAAATGCAGGAGTAATAATTTCTCCCATATTGTAAGCACCACAAAGTTCCCTCGCTATAGCTTCTATCTTGGTGCGTTTCCACATATTTTCCCCGAACCAGTCCTGTGTTCCCTTTGGTCTGTTTGTAATCATATCTCTCCTTACCACAAATCTAAATTCATTTCTGCCTTCTGATAAACATTTTTGCTGCTTTTTTTATTATCCTCAATTATCTCAGCAAGCCTGTCAAATTCATCACTATTTACCACTCTCTGTAATGCCAGGAAACATTCCATATCGTAGTTTTTAATTTCCTTTATCATAAGCCTAATAGCCTTGTCCACTGTAAAAGCTTCCCTGTATGGCCTATGGGCAACCAGAGCGCCAAATACATCACAAATCCTAAGAATTCTGGCTCCAAGTGGGATGCTGTCTCCCTTAAGGTTATTTGGATATCCTGAACCATCATAGTTTTCGTGATGATAAAGGACTGCATCAAGTATAGTATGCTCATAACCCTGCTTCTTTAGTATGCCATAGCTGAGTACGGAGTGCATTCTTACATACTTAATTTCCTCTACTTTCAGCTCTCCGTTCTGCCTGCCATACAGATAACCGGCAATACGCAGCTTGCCAATATCATGTAAAAGCCCTGCCTGAGACATTTAGCTACAAAGTCATCTGACTCGCCTAGTTCTCTGGCTACCATCTCAGCCAAATTACTTACAACTATACCATGTTTTAACAAATCATCCAAATCAATTTCCAAAACAACTTCGTGAGACATTTTACAGGTTGAACTGACATCGGCTTTAATCATTATAGCATATCTCCAAATTCTTCTAAAAATTTTGTCTTACGCTCAATCATTTCATCAATTCGTTCAATATAGTCCATAACAAATTTTACATTTTCAGTACGCTCTATTCTATTTCCCTCCCTAAATACAAACTTACAGGAGGAACCTGCCCCCAATCCGATAATCGGATGTTTTTCTTCCATAATAAGGATGTTATATAACCCCTCTTTACCCCTTCTTGCATAGCCAACATTTTCAAGGTTATCTGCTATGTTTTTCTGCCTGTATAAATAATAAGGTTCATACCCATTCTCCCTTGCAAAATCATAAGTAAGTCTCTGCTGCATGGCCGTATCCACTGGTATCATATCTGACAATTCATCTAATTTAAGCTTCAGAGCTGCTGCTCTCTTTATTGCAAGTGCATGAACTGTAAGATCATCCGGATCTAACTTTCTAATCTCAGATAAGGTATACTCAGTATCTTTCACTGTTTCACCCGGTAACCCCACTATAAGATCCATATTTATGTCTTCCATGCCCTCTTCCCTTGCCATAGTAAAGGCTCTTCTTACAGATTCAGCATCATGCATCCTTCCTATGAACTTAAGAGTTTTATCTGACATAGTCTGAGGATTTATTGACATCCGTTTCACTCCAAGCTTTTTCATGACCTTAAGCTTATCTCTCGTAATACTGTCAGGCCTGCCGGCTTCAACCGTAAATTCCTTCACTGCAGCCATGGGAAGTTTCATATTTACATAATCCAGTAAAAGTTCTAATTCCTCTGCCGAAAGTGAAGTAGGTGTTCCCCCTCCTATATATACAGTTGTAAGTTTTTTATGCGGTAAAATCTTGGCTGCAAAATCTATTTCCTTAAAAAGTGCCTTTAAGTATTCCCCTACCTTTTTCTTATAGCCTCCAATTGGATAAGAAGTAAATGAACAATACAGACAGGTAGTAGGACAAAATGGTATGCCTATATATAGGCTGTATCCATTTTTATAATCAAGTTTTTGCAAAAGTTCATTTTCCTTCTTAGCTATTTCAATAGACAGCTCCGTCTTTTCTTCACCACATAAATACTGTTCATGGTAAAAATCTCTTACTTCCTGTTCACTTCTTCCTGCTTCAATGTAATCACAGGCTATTTTAGTCGGCCTTATTCCTGTTAGAGTTCCCCATGGAAGTTCCTCTTCTGTATATTCTGTTAAAATATTATATAGTACTTTTTTTAGTTCATTTTTATACAGCCTTCTATCTTCTTCTGCTTCCTTATATTCATACTTTTTTCTTACAGTTTTCTTCATTTCATCCTTAAACCACATATCAATAACCATTTCACTATTATGAACGGCTAATACATAGTTTGAAGGTGAAACCTCTGCCTTTTCCGGCTCAGCAAAGCCGCATACCTTCACCTTTATCTCTTCTCTGCTAAAAAATGCCCGTACTAAAGGCCTTATATCCTGTTCAAATGATACATCTTCAAGCCTGATTTCTATCATCTGGTCTTCTTTCTATATTTAATTATTTTTTACCTAAATTTAATCTAATACATCTATACGATAACATATTCTTTCTACTGGTGTAGTTGACATTTGTCTATCTTAAATACGGATTATGTAATAATTCCCTTTCAATGGTTGTGGCCGCTCCATGACCTGGAAATACTACAGTTTCAGGAGGCATTTTCTTGAAAGTTTCGTCTAAGGTTTTTCTCATCATCTCCTCATTTCCGGTAGGAAAATCTACTCTCCCTATGCTTCCTGCAAATAAAGCATCTCCTGTAAATACTGCCTTTTGAAAAGCTTCATTATCTTGAAGGTCATCTGAATAAAAACTTATGCTCCCCACGGTATGTCCGGGAGTATAGATGACCTTAAGCTTAAAACCTTCAAATTCGGGTTCATCTCCACCCTTTAAGAAGCAGTCAGCGTCAAGGGTAAACCTCTCTCCTAGAAATCTCTCAGCCATATTTAGCTTAGAATCCTGTAAAAGCTGTCTATCCGCCTCACCTGCATAAATCTTAATTCCATATTTTTTAGCTAACACAGGTGCTGCCATAATATGATCAAAATGCCCATGAGTTATAAGGATTGCGAGTGGTTTAGCCTTTCTTTCTTCTATACAGGATATTATCCTTTCCGCCTCATCAGATGGATCTATAATAAGGCAGTTTCCATTATAAAAAATTAAATAAACATTGGTACTTACAGACCCTAGTACTAATTTTTCAATTTCTATCTTCATCAGCCCGTTGTCCTCTCTATGTCTATTACTCCATCCAAGCTCCTAAGCTTTGAAGTAAGGGTTGTAAGTTGATTCCTTCCCTTAATCTCAAACATAAGATCCAAGGTTGCAATCCCCTGCTTATTTGTCCTTGCAGACACAGAAGCTATATCAATCCCTGACTCAGTGAATACCCTTGACACATCAATGAGAAGGCCGCTTCTATTATTTGCGTATATTTTAATCTCTGTAGTATAAAGCTTATCTGTCTGCGAAGTAGCATCCGGCGACCATTCAGCCTCAATAAGCCTCTTTCTGTCCTCTTCAGGGAGATTCATCACATTGATACAATCTGTTCTATGTATGGAAATCCCCCTGCCCCTGGTGACAAAGCCAACTATTTCATCACCGGGCACAGGTGAACAGCATTTTGAAAAATGTACCGCAACATCATGTATGCCCTTGACCACTATTCCGCCCTTTGAACGGCTGGTCTTTGCAGGAGTGACAGACTGATCTTCGTATTTATCTAAATATCCTCGTCCGTAAGTTCAGAAATTTCCTTCTTTTTCTTTTCTTCTACAAGTTTATTGACTATCTGGCCTTCCTTTAGCCCTCCACGCCCAACTGCAGCACAGATAGATTCCCAATCCTTAAAACCATACTTCTGCATACAGGCCTGCATATATTCGGACTTTAACAAATCACTCATAATAAGTGCATGGGACTTACAGTAGTTAAGCATAAGTTCTTTCCCACGAGTGATATTGTCTTCCTTAAGCTCAGTTTTAAACCACTGATTAATCTTAGAGCGAGCCTGAGTACTCTTTACCAGTTTAAGCCAGTCAAGGCTCGGCCCTTTTGAGTTCTGGCTGGTTATAATCTCAATTCTGTCACCGTTTTGGATAACATAGTCAATGGTCACAAGTCTGCCGTTTGCCCTTGCACCAACCATCTTATTACCTACAGCTGAATGGATGCTGTAAGCAAAGTCTATAGGTGTAGAACCAACAGGCAGATTCTTCACATCTCCTGTAGGAGTAAAGCAGTATACACTATCCGAGAAGAGGTTTAGGTCATCTTTAATGACGCTTAAAAACTCCTTATTATCAGACATGTCCTTCTGCCATTCAAGTATCTGTCTAAGCCAGTTATACTTTGCTTCCTCGCTGGCCTTATTGTTCTTACCGTCACTGCCTTCCTTGTATTTCCAATGGGCTGCAATACCATATTCAGCCGTTCTATGCATATCGTAGGTACGAATCTGAATCTCAAACGGCTGTCCCTTAGGTCCTATTACAGTTGTATGCAGTGACTGATACATATTAGACTTAGGCATGGCTATATAGTCCTTAAACCTGCCCGGAATAGGCACATACATCTCGTGTATTACACCGAGGGAGGCATAACAGTCCTTAAGGCTGTCCACTATAATTCTGATTGCAAATACATCATAAATCTGGTCAAGGGTTTTATTTGATTTACCATTTTCTTGTAAATACTGAAATAATGTTTAACCCTTCCTCCGATAGTGGCTTCTATACCTGCTGCCTTTATGTGCTTAGCCACTTCTTTTTCTATTGACTTTATAAATTCACCCTTTTCAAGGGCTTTTTCTCTGATTTTTTCATCCAAATCCTTATATACATCAGGATGAAGATATTTTAAGGATAAATCATCCAGTTCAACCTTAATCTTGCTTATACCAAGTCTTTGTGCAATAGGAGAATATATGTCCATAGTCTCTCTTGACTTTTCTATCTGCTTTGCAGGAGACTGGTATTCCATCGTACGCATATTGTGAAGTCTGTCTGCAAGCTTAATAAGGATAACTCTTATATCCTTTGCCATGGCAAGGAACATCTTACGAAGATTTTCTGCCTGGACATCTACTTTATCCTTAGAATATTGTAACTGAGTCAGCTTGGTAACTCCATCAACTAAGAGGAGAACTTCTTCTCCAAATATCGCCTTAAGTTCTTCAGGGCTACAGGCCGTATCTTCTATAACATCGTGTAGTATTCCTGCTATTATAGTCTCTTTATCCAGTTCAAGTTCAGCTAAAATTATAGCAACACAAAGCGGATGACAGATGTAAGGTTCTCCTGATTTTCTAAGCTGTCCCTCATGGCAGCTGTCTGCAAGTTCATAGGCTTTCTTAATAAGACTTATATCAGTTGATGGATGGTATTCATATATAGTCTTTACTAATTTATCAAAAAGTACTTCCTTAGGCGTAAATTCCGCAAACGAATCAAGCTCCTTTTCAGAAGCCATCATTTTCTTCTTTATGCTTTCATTGGAGGACATATAATCATTTATCTGATTTCTGACATCCCTTACCTTCTCAATATCTTTTTTTTCATTACCATCCATATTTTATACCTCAAGCCCTTACAGCCCGTCCTTTCCAAGTGCATATTACTTGACATAAGTATCATTATATTTCTATTATACTCAAAAATCAAGATTTAGTAACTATTGAGTATATAATAATAACTATACCCAAGCCTATCCTGTACCAACCAAAAGGTTGAAAATCCTTCTTTTTTATATAATTCATTAAAAATCCAATTACCAAAAATGAAACCACAAAAGCTGTAATTACACCAACTACCAGTATCATCGCCTCGTTACCTGATATAGCTACCTCTCCTGAAACCATATATTTAACCGTTTTTAACAAACTGGCGCCAAACATTACAGGAATTGCCAAAAAAAATGTAAATTCAGCTGCCGTTTTTCTTGAAAGCCCCAACATAAGACCACCTATAATTGTTGCTCCGGACCTTGATGTTCCCGGGAAAACCGCAGCTAATAGCTGAAAAACGCCTATTATAATTGCATCTTTATAAGTTATTTCTGAAAGCTTTGTAACCTGTGTATTTTTAACATATTTCAACTTATTTTCTATATATATAAACATTATTCCGACAACAATTAGTGCCGCCGCTACCATCTCAGGCTTATAAAAATGTTCGTCTATAAGGTCATCAAATACAATACCGATTACTGCCGCCGGTATACAGGCAATTATTATCTTCATCCATAGCCTGATAGTTACAAGTTTAATAAATGGTCTTCCATCAATCCTTTTTATTGGCCAAAGTCTTTTCCAATACAAAATAACCACTGCCATAATAGCTCCCAGCTGTATGACCACCTCAAACATCTTCCAAAAACCCGCTGATACATTAAGCGGCATAATATCCTGTAAAACTATCATATGTCCCGTAGAACTTACCGGCAGCCACTCGGTAACTCCCTCAACTATGCCAAAAACTATAGCTTTTATAATCTCAAAAATAGAATTCATAATTCCCCCAGATTCTACCTGTATAAATCAAAACAATACTTACAATTGTAAAAAAGAATGAGCGCCACAGAACTGACGCCCAACATAAATACTTACTTTCCAGGATATTTAACTATAGAAATCATATTATAGTCTTTAAGCTTATCTCTGCCCTTAAGCCCTTCAAGTTCAATAAGAAAAACTATCTTAACAACTTTTCCTCCAAGTTTTTCAATAAGCTTGCATATAGCTTCTGTAGTTCCTCCTGTTGCAATCAAGTCATCAACTATAACAACTCTGTCTCCAGGCTTTATAGCATCTTTATGAACTTCAAGCTCCGCACTTCCATACTCAAGGTCATACTCTACCGATACGGTCTCTCCCGGTAATTTTCCCTTTTTCCTTATAGGTACAAAGGCTTTATGCATATTGTATGCAATAGGCACTCCAAAGATAAAACCTCTGGATTCAGGTCCAAGTACAATATCAAAGTCTTCATCCCCAAGTGCTGCAGCCATCTGGTCAACCGCCATTCTAAGCCCGTCTCTGTCTGAAAGCACAGTACTTATATCCCTGAACATAACTCCTTCTTCAGGGAAGTTGGGTATAGTTCTAATATAGTCTTCAATTTTTTTCATTATGTCTGTAACTCCATTCAAAAGATATTCGTTTACTAATAGATAATATCACCCATTACAACTATTTATTTTATCACTTTTTGTGCATAAATGCAAGAAAAATAGAGTCTGTAAAATCAAACAGCCCCAACATATACCTGCCTGGCTATTCCAGACATTTACAAGCCGGGGCATAATTGCATTACTTATTTATTATGATATAAACATCAAAAACATAAAGTTCAATGCAGGCTTTTTTACGAAAAAATTTATTATCTTTTAATTAGTTCTTCCACAGCAATGCTTATACTTTCTTCCACTTCCACAAGGACAAGGATCATTAGGCCCAATCTTCTTCTCAGCTCTTCTTACCGGAGCCTTGCTTACCGATTCATCCTTATTTGTACCTGTCACCTTTACAACTTCTTCTCTCTCTACACGTTCCTCAAGTTTTATATGCATAAGAGCACGGACAGTATCTTCACTGATTGCGTTTGTCATTTCCTCAAACATATCATAGCCTGCAAACTTATACTCTACCAAAGGATCCTTCTGGCCAAGAGCAGCAAGCCCTATACCCTGACGAAGCTGATCCATGTCATCAATATGAGACATCCACTTAGTATCTATAACCTTGAGAAGAATTACACGCTCAATCTCTCTTATCTGCTCAGCTTCAGGGAACTCAGCTTCTTTTTCCTCATAAAGTTTAACGGCCTGTTCTTTGAGTTTCTGCATAAGTTCATTCTTTGTCATATGCTTAAGTTCTTCCTCTGTAAGCTTAATTTCCTCAAATGGGAAGATAGGCAGAAGAAGACGATTTAACTCATCAATATCCCACTCTTCAGCTACAGAATCATCACCTATACACATATTTACCTTATTTTCAACAGTCTCAGTTATCATCTTATAGACAACCTCTCTCATACTGTCTCCGTCAAGTACCCTTCTTCTCTCCGCATAGATAATCTCTCTCTGCTCATTGTTTACCTTATCGTAATCAAGGAGATTCTTACGGATACTGAAGTTGTTGCTCTCTATCTTCTTCTGTGCTCTTTCGATAGCACCTGTGAGCATCTTATGGTTAAGTTCCTCACCTTCAGGAAGCCCCATAGTATCAAACATAGTCTTAAGCTTCTCTGAGCCAAAGAGTCTCATAAGGTCATCTTCAAGGGAGAGATAGAACTTAGACTCACCCACATCACCCTGTCTACCTGCACGTCCACGAAGCTGGTTGTCTATACGTCTTGACTCGTGGCGCTCAGTACCTATTATTCTAAGGCCTCCAAGTTCAAGAACACCCTCTCCAAGTTTAATATCGGTACCACGTCCGGCCATGTTGGTTGCGATTGTTACATTTCCCTTCTGACCTGCCTCTGCAACTATCTCAGCCTCAAGTTCATGGAACTTAGCGTTCAATACCTTGTGAGGAATATGTCTCTTCTTCAACATATCAGAGAGTTCCTCAGACTTTTTCAATAGAAATGGTACCTACGAGTACAGGCTGTCCCTTCTCATAAGCTTCTGCTATATTATCAACAATGGCATTAAGTTTTTTCTTTTCTTGTCTTATATACGGCATCATCATGGTCAATTCTCTGTACAGGACGGTTGGTAGGAATGGTAATAACATCCATGCCATAGATGTCCCTGAACTCCTTTTCCTCTGTAAGAGCTGTACCTGTCATACCTGATTTCTTCTTATATTTATTGAAGAAGTTCTGAAAGGTAATGGTTGCAAGAGTACGGCTTTCTCTATTAACCTTAACCTTTTCCTTAGCCTCTATAGCCTGGTGGAGACCATCTGAATACCTTCTTCCCGGCATTACACGGCCTGTAAATTCATCAACTATAAGGACTTCGTCATCTTTAACTATATAGTCCTTATCTCTAAACATAAGGTTATGCGCACGAAGAGCAAGGATGATATTGTGCTGGATTTCAAGGTTTTCAGCATCTGCAAGATTCTCTATATTAAAGAATTTCTCTACCTTGGCCACACCATCAAGAGTAAGGCTTACATTCTTATCCTTTTCATTTACAATGAAATCACCTGTCTCGACTACATCTTCACCCATAATGGCATCAATCTTGCTAAGTTCCTTATTTGCCTCACCCTTTTTAAGCTGTCTTGCCAGAATATCACAAAGTTCATAAAGCTTGGTAGACTTTCCACTCTGTCCTGAAATGATAAGAGGAGTTCTTGCCTCATCAATAAGGACAGAGTCGACCTCGTCGATTACCGCATAGTGGAGGTCACGCTGTACAAGCTGGTTCTTATAGATAACCATGTTATCCCTAAGATAATCGAAACCAAGCTCATTGTTGGTAGCATAGGTAATATCACAGTTATAAGCCTCTCTTCTTTCTTCAGGCTCCATATCATTTAATATACAGCCAACTGTAAGTCCAAGAAAGGAATGAACCTGTCCCATCCACTCACTGTCTCGCTTTGCAAGGTAGTCATTGACAGTAACTACATGTACGCCCTTTCCCTCAAGTGCATTGAGGTAAACCGGCATGGTAGATACGAGAGTTTTACCTTCACCTGTACGCATCTCCGCAATTCTTCCCTGGTGAAGAATGATACCACCCATAATCTGAACTCTATACGGCTTCTGTTCGAGAGTTCTCCAAGCAGCTCACGTACTACCGCAAAAGCCTCTATAAGCAAATCATCAAGAGTTTCACCCTTTGCGAGTCTTTCCTTAAACTCTGTTGTCTTAGCTTTCAATTCATCATCGCTTAAAGCTTCCATTGCAGGTCCTAATTCTTCTATTTTATCAACCGCAAATTTAAGCTTCTTAACTTCTCGTTCACTGTGACTTCCAAAAATCTTCTCAATAAAACTCATAATTTTCCTCTTTTGCTCGATTTTTCCCAAATACATGGGGTAAAATATATCTCGGTAAATTCAAATCACTCACAAATATCTTGTGATATATTTACTCATGCTATCCATTTTATCATTACTTTTACAATGTTTCAATAAAAAAATGCCCCGAAGGGCATTTTTTACATTTTTGTTCACAATCTCAGATTAGAATTCAGGCTCAATAAGACCGTAGTCTCCGCCCTTTCTCTTATAAACAACATTGACTTCATCTGTTTCTGCATTTCTAAATACATAGAAACTATGATTAAGAAGTTCCATCTGTACGCAGGCTTCTTCAGGATCCATAGGCTTAACTGCAAACCTTTTGGTTCTTATGACCTTTACATCCTCATCATCATACTCATCCTCCTGCATAAACGCAGAAGTAAAGTTACCTGCACTCTGCTTTGAATCCACTATTTTAGTTTTATATTTTCTCAACTGTCTTTCAATGATATCCTCAATCAGATCAATAGAAACATACATATCATCACTAACCTGTTCAGCTCTGATTATATGTCCCCTTACCGGTACTGTAACCTCTACCTTCTGTCTGTCTTTCTCAACCTTAAGTGTTACATGAACTTCTGTATCCGGTGTAAAATAATGCTCTAACTTACCAAGCTTCTCTTCAACCGCACTTCTAAGTCCATCAGTAACATTGGTGCCTCTACCACTGATAATATACTTCATACAATACCTCTTTTCCGCTGTAAACCTTTGCTACAGCTCTAGATTATATCCCATAAGTATGGGTTTAGTGCTAAGGCTATTATACAATATAAGCGGGCAAAAATCAAATAGATTTATTATTTCCTTAGCTATTTGTCTGAAAATTTCCTCTGTAATCCTTGTATTTTCACTCTTCTTTTGTGTCAAGTCTGACTTTACTATTTTAGTATATATTATACATTTTTATCAATACAGACAAAACAGATTTTCATCCTTGACAAGTGGATAACCACCCTTTTTATTGTGGATAATGTGGATAACTTTGTGAATAACCTTTGATTTAGCCATATTTTTTTATTAATAATTAGTGGATAAGCCTTGTGGATTTCTATTGTCCCACCTTTTTATCTTCTTGTAGGTTCTCTCAAATCATCCATATACTTTGTGTATTTTGCACAAAGAAATATTTATCAAGTTTTTTAATAATTTTTATTTAATTCAGACAATTCAGACAATTTATCTATGTAATATAGATTTCCAATTATAATAAATTCTCTTGCAGGCAAACCCCAATCAAATTTTATACTTTTGACACTTGTATCATATTATTACATTAATAAAAGAAAAAAAGAAACTGTTATATCATCTCATGACATAACAGTTTCTCTAAATTATTTACATTATTTAACAATTCTTCTTGCACAGTAAGGTGTCTGATGATATACGGAAGACACTATTATGCCTGTACGAGGAGTACTTGCATGCACAACCTTACCACCGCCTATATAAATAGCTACATGAGATATGCTTCTTCCATTAGCTGCATAGAATATTAAATCTCCTGCCTGAAGTTCATTCATGCCAACTGCATAACCATTTGAAGCCTGCGCTCTTGATGTTCTGTTAAGACCTATACCAAAGTTTGCATATACTGACATTGCAAAACCTGAACAGTCACATCCTCTGGTAAGGCTTGTTCCACCCCAAACATAAGGATTACCTACAAAGTTAAGTGCAAAGTTTGCAATACTCTGTCCTTTTGCTCCACCGCTTACACTTGTCTGAACTTTTTTCTTCTACCCTAGGCTGCTCTGCCGCCTTCTGTGTATGTTACATTATTACTCTGTCTCTGTGCTGTCTGCTGTTGTCTTGCCTGTGCTGCTGCCTGCTGTCTTGCCTGAGCCGCTGCCTGCTGCTGTCTTGCCTGCGTTGCTGCCTGCTGTGCATCCTGCTCTGCCTTAAGTGCTGCCTGCTGTGCCTCTAACGCCGCCTCAGCTGCTGCTTTTCTCTCCTCTTCAGCCTTTTCTTCTTTAATTGTTATGGCATGTTTCCACTGAATCTTAACCTTTACATAATCAGCTAAAACCCAGCCTGTAATTTGATCCTCGTCACCATCACCATCGCTGACAGCAACCTCGTACCAATCACCCTTCTGCTTTAACACGAGGAGTTTCTCACCGGCAGGAATCTGAGTTGCAATTCTGGAATCTGTATTGTGCTCAAATCTTACATTGAGTGTTTCCACCTTAACCTCAGCAACCTTTGTGCCGTAATCATCTATAAGTTTTTCAGCATCAAAGCCTCTTGCCAAATATTCTGCCTTAATATAACCCTTTGCATTACCTGACTCTATCTTAACCCATTCGCCTTTATCTTTAATGATATCGCATTTACTTCCTTTGTAAAGCTTACCTATAATTTCGCTGTCTTCTCCAGCTTTTTTTCTTATGTTAACATATGGATCTGCAATAGAAATACCTATGTTTTCATATTCTGATTTTACTTCTTCTTCTGTAGATTCCATTTCGTCAGCAGTCTTATTGCCTTCGCTTCCATCATCATCATCTGCATCCGATGATGCTTCACCTTCCGCTGTCTTTTCATCTGCTGCTTCTGCATTAGTCTTTTCATCTGAAACAACACCGTTTAAGTCTGATGTATCAAGCCCAAAAGCAGTAACTGAATTTGCATTAAAAGAACTAAGTATCTCATCAACAGGGATAACCGAATCAAGCTTTGCCTTGACTACTCTGTTTTCACCCTGAACATATGCATTGTCTACAAAAAGCGAAATGCCTGCAAGTCCACTTACCTTAGCATTACTTGAAGCCTCAACTCCATTATTTGAAAGTATAGCAGCTGATGCTGCAATAACTACTGCCCCCACTCCACATCTAAGAAAAAAATCTTTACGACGCATTAAGTACCTCCTTAAAGCAACTCATATAACTTAAAGTTCAATTGTTACAAATTTATTAACTTCACGATTGAAATCATAACACAATATAAATTCTTTGTCAACTGGATTCATGAAAAAAATATGGTAAATTTTTTTAAATATTTTTTTGTAATAAATATTTTCTCCCACATCCTTTTTTTGTCCTTTAATTTTTTTCCTATAATTAAGCCTTTTTTTCAAGAAGTTTTTTTACCTCTCTTAAGATATTTTTTTAATATTCGTAACATTTACTCCATTTTATACTATTGCTGTAGAATATATCGACTTTCATTTTCCATTTCTACTCCTGTAGTCTCTTATTCTTTTTGACTGTACTCCTCTATTATGATAAAATAATGTGGATGTCAAAAGATAACTAATTCTCTTGTAATCAGGCTTACATCGGCTTTTTATACTTTTGGCACTTGTATCACAAAAGAAATCCAACAACATATACAGGAGGGGGATATAAATGAATATTACTTCTTTGGTTATAATGGCAGCAGGGCTGGGCAGCAGGTATGGAGGCATTAAACAGCTTGAATCCTTTGGCCCCGATGGTGAGATTATAATGGATTATTCAATCTTTGATGCCATAAAGGCCGGATTCGACAAAATTGTAATCATTATAAGAGAAGACATATATGATGATTTATGAATATTATAGGAAACAGGCTCATCAAGTCAACCAATATACCTATACACATAGTATTTCAATCACCGGATAGTCTTCCTGCCGGATACAGTGTTCCAGCCGGGCGTACAAAACCTTGGGGAACCGGACAAGCCATTCTCTCTGTAAGCGAATATATAGATGAACCATTTCTTGTCATTAATGCAGATGACTTTTATGGAAGAGAGGCTTATATAAAGTCACAAATTTTTCTTTCCAATTCCATTCTTAACTTAGAAAAGCCTAAATTCTGTCTCGCCGGATATGTCCTTGAAAATACTTTAAGCAATAACGGAAGCGTAACTAGAGGCATCTGTAAGTGTGATGGCGGAAAGCTCATATCTATAGAAGAAACTTTTGAAATAAAATATGAAAATGATGTAATTACAGGCAGAAGTTCTTCCGGAAACAGCCTCTCACTATCACCTTCAGATATTGCCTCAATGAATATGATAGGATTTACTCCGGCAATTTTTACTTTACTTGAAAAAAAGTTTAAAAACTTCCTTGACGAGCTTAACACAAAAGATCCAATGAAAGCCGAATTTCTTATTCCGGTTGTCCTGAACGAATTATTAAATGAAAATCTCGTAGATGTTGAAGTTGTAAAAACTACCGCAAATTGGTTCGGTGTAACTTTCAGGGATGACAGGCCGCAGGTTAAGGCCTCGTTAAATGAACTTATAAACAACGGTACTTATCCTGCTCCGCTCTGGAGGCCTGAATGTTAAAAAGAATCCTTAATTTTATTTATCCCAAAAGATGTCCTGTTTGTGACGACATTATAATTCCAAGAGGAGAAATGATATGTGATTCCTGCAAAGATATATTGACCCCCCCTCACTTCTCCTCTTTGCTATAAATGTGGGCGTCAGATTATTTCATCTTCAACAGAATATTGCGAAACCTGTTCCAACTATAACTTTGCTTTTGACAGAGCTTTTTCCCTCTGGCCTTACAACAGCACTGTCAAAGCATCACTCTCAGGTTTCAAGTATAAGGGCAGGCGTGAATTTGCTGAATATTATGCAAATTCACTATATGAACATTTCAATGAACTTCTTTCAAAGCTCAATATAACAGCTGTCATACCTGTTCCAATCCATGCCAACAGGCTGAAAACAAGGGGATATAATCAGGCTGATTTGATTGCAGAAATTTTAGCCGAAAAGATGAATGTTCCAAATATTTCAGATTACCTTTTCCGTTCCAAAAATACTACAGCACAGAAAGATCTCGATCCTGTTTCAAGACGAAAAAATCTCAAAAATGCCTTTGATATAAACAAAAATTCCAAATATTACAACATTCACCTAATGAATGTTCTCCTCATTGACGATATTTATACTACCGGGAGTACCGCAGATGCCTGTGCTAAAGTCCTCAAGGATAATGGCACGGAGATGGTATATGTATTATGTACAGCCTCCGTTAGAGCTACCTGATATATGGCAGAGCAGGGGACTTGGCTAACCCGGATTTAAATGTTATAATTGTATGGGATGATTTGCCAAAATATCATTCCAGAAGCCTTAAACAGCACTATTTTATTATCTTAGAAAGGAATATCATTAAATGGAAGTAACCAATTGTAAGGCCTGCGGCAATCTTTTTAATTATGTATCAGGTCCTAGGCTTTGTCCTAACTGTATGAAAAAACTTGAGAAAAAATTTATGATAACCAAGGATTATATCAGAGAAAATCCCGGTGCTAATATAAATACTGTAGCAAAAGAGTGTAAAGTCAGCATACCACAGATTAAAAAATGGATAAGGGAGGAGCGGCTCAGTTTTTCTCAAGAATCAGGAATCGGAATTGAATGCGATAACTGTGGTAAAATGATTAGAACAGGACGTTTTTGTGCCGAATGTAAGGCTAAGATGATAAATCAACTGGATAATGCCTACGAAAAGCCAAAGCCTGTAATTCAAAAGAAAAAGGAAAAAGAAAAGGAGCGTATGCGTTTCCTTGATAAACAGTAATGTATTTTCATAAATATTAACACAAAGGCCTCATGATTTATTATAAATTTTCATGAGGCCTTTTCTATTAATCTTATCCTAAAATCTTTTTAAGTTCTTCCACCTTATCAGTTTTCTCCCAAGGAAGTTCTATATCTGTTCTTCCAAAGTGGCCATAAGCTGCTGTTCCTCTATATATAGGCCTTCTAAGGTCAAGCATCTTAATTATTCCTGCCGGACGGAGGTCGAATGCCTCTCTTATAGCAGCAACCAGCCTTTCCTCACTCACAGTTCCTGTACCGAAGGTATCTACAAGGACTGAAGTAGGCTCAGCTACACCTATGGCATAAGAGAGCTGAATTTCTACCTTGTCTGCATATCCTGCCTCAACTATGTTCTTAGCTACATATCTTGCAACATAGGCACCGCTTCTGTCTACCTTAGTTGCATCCTTACCCGAGAATGCACCGCCGCCATGTCTTGCAGCTCCACCATAAGTATCTACAATTATCTTTCTTCCGGTAAGCCCTGCATCACCGTGAGGACCTCCAATTACAAAGCGTCCTGTAGGGTTGATATATATCTTGGTATGCTCATCTACCATAGACTTATCTACAATCTTGTCAATTACCTCAGTTCTTATATCTTTTCTGATTTTTTCCTGAGTCACTTCTTCATCGTGCTGGCTTGAAATAACTATGGCTTCAAGTCTTACAGGCTTGTCATTTTCATCATATTCAACTGACACCTGGCTCTTGCCGTCAGGCCTTAAATAAGGCAGAGTTCCATTTTTTCTAACTTCTGTAAGCCTTCTCGTAAGCTTATGTGCCAAAGAAATTGCATAAGGCATATGCTCATCACCTTCATTTGAAGCATAGCCAAACATCATACCCTGGTCTCCCGCTCCTATCGCAGAAAGTTCAGACTCAGTCATATCTTTCTCACGGACTTCAAGAGCCTTGTCAACTCCCATTGCTATATCAGGCGACTGGCCGTCAATCGCAACAAGTACTGCACAAGTCTCACCATCAAATCCTTTTTTTGAATCATCATATCCTATTTCTTTAATTGTATCCCTTGCTATTCTTGCATAATCTACCTTTGCCTTAGTAGTAATCTCCCCTGTAATAAGCACAAAGCCTGTACAGGTAGCTGTTTCGCAGGCAACACGGCTCATAGGGTCTTCTTTAAGGCAGGCATCAAGTATTGCATCCGATATTGCATCACAGATTTTATCCGGATGTCCTTCTGTAACTGATTCTGAAGTAAAAATAAACTTATCCATTGTTTCTCCTTTATAATTTTTTTATTGGAAAGCTCATTCTCTTCCTGTGAAAATACAATTCTCACAAAGAAAAGAGGCTATCTTACGATAACCTCTCTTATTCTAATTAACCTTATTGGACTTGACAAAAATAATCAAATCCTCTTATTGCTCGAAGCATAACTTCGCTCAGGTTGGCACCTTCCATATTTCAGGGGTTGCCGTAGCTTCACAGAGCCTTCACTCTCCGCCACTCTGAATAAGAGAATATCTTTGTAGAAATGTTACTACATAATTTGTTTTCTGTCAAGCAGACATTTCCTTGAATTTCACTATCATTCTCAATATGTCTTTAACCTACTTTGATTTTACAGGTATAATTCTTTAACCTGTCAACTATTATTTCTCATGTTCAACTTTACAACTAGGTTTCAAAGTTGTTCCTGAAAGATTAACATTTATCTTGTTTGTTAAAGTAACATTCTTCATGTCCACTACAGTTCTCCACCATTCCCAAGCAAGTCCTGTGCATTCTCTTGCAAATATTCTTATATTTCTTGCATTTGCAGGCAGTGATATAGTAGTAGAAAATGATGATGTTCTTCCTTTCCAATTACCTTCCCAAGCCTTCTTTTCAACTTTCATTACCTGCTGCATCATATGAAAACTCATCCCATGTAATTTCAAACTGAGCTATATAAGCACCTCTGTGATTAATGTTTATTGAACCGCCATTATATTCGGTCGCTGTAGTTTCAACATAATCTGTAGCATTATTAACTATAGCTACTGAGTTATCCTTTAAGAAATTAGCTGTATATGTTATAGGATATCCCGGATTGCCGGTACTAAATGCTGCATTAGTTTTTAATACCTGCATTATTTCATCAAAATTATTTGTAAGAATCTTACCATGATTTTCTGAATCTCCGCCTAATACTACAGCTGTAAACGAACTGTTTTCAAGTATATCTGAGTACTTAGTTGAAGCTGATACATTTACCTTCTCTATCAAAGCCTTGAATGCAGCCTCTACATCCCTGCTCTTTGATGATGTTTCAAGTTTTACATAAATTGTACGTCCATACGCAACATTAGATACCATTACAGGAGGATTCTCATCATTCATTCCTGCATTTCTCAAAGTTTTAACTGTAACACCATCCGCAAACAAGTCAGAAGGATTAGTTGGAATTTTAGCGGTTGCATTGTAGAATATCTGCTTAAATGCAACTACCATAACCTTTTTTTCTCCACTTCCTATAGCTTTAAAATCTATGCCAAGTGATTTTTCCAAAAAGTCAGCATTTACATTAAGTGCAGCTGAAACCTGTGACTTGCTGTGAACCATTGAAGCTGTATACTGCAGCTGTGCAGGCAGTGTATGTGTCGCACCATACTCTCTGCTCCACTTATTTACCAATTCATTTATAGCCTTAGTTACATTTCCGTAGGTTGGATTTTCTACTGTAACTGTATTATTTTCTAATCCTGCCAAATTAACCGATATGTCGATAGGTTTTCTTTCTACCATCATCAAAGTTGGTCTGTTTTCTACCAAATCACGATTGGCTAACTGCAGTGCACCCGGATAAGTACGGTCAATAACTGAATTAACTACAGATATATCTGCCGGATTGGTAGTTAGGCTCTTTTTCTTTCTCTCTATAACTATTAATTTTCCATTACTGAGTTTTCCTTCTTTAGGCACGAAACTATCTACCATTTCTCCATTATGTGATAAAATCTGATATTTGTTGTAGTTCAAACCTCTTATTGCCTGATCTATCTCCTGTCTTGCATTCTGATATTCATAAGATAAAACCTGTGCACCGGAAACATCAGCCTTGGCTGTATTTACATTTGTGGTGAGGCTTCCAAGTCCTAATACAAGGCATAGGCTAACGCCTATTACTTTCTTCATTGTTTTTTCCATTGATTTTCTCATTAATAAATCCCCTTTCGTTTAAAAATTTTGTGAATATTATTCAATATCAAATATTTGATTATTAAAACTGATTTTTTTATAAAAAAACATTCACATTATATATCTTTTTCACTAATAAAATCAAGTATTAATTTATTTTTTTAACTATGATAACTCTATTTATAATAATTTCAAATATATAAACTGTTACTATGCACAATTTTTAAATAATTTTTTTATCCAAAAATACTCACAGGTAAAATAACTATAAATATACATTTATGTATTCCTTACTACCTTTACATATAATTCTTATTTATAAGCATTACTTCTAAATTATTCAATTAAAACTGAGCATTACCCTTTCTGTATGTTGATAACACTGTATTAGTTCAAAAAATCAGACTAAATCTAATTAAATTTAGTCTGATTTTTATAGATATAATTGTGGTGTTGAAAGGTAAATTCAACAAGATATTATATTAACCTGTTGATAATTCTGCCATCTCTTCAAATTCAATATTCTCTTCACGAAGCAGATTCTCAATGTCAGCCCTGATTTCAGGAGTACACTCCCAGGCCACTCCACAGCCTGCTGAAAGCTTTCTCGGAATTGATACCAGATGTCCTCCCAAGTCTGCTTCCCGGCAGGCGGCTTCCATAGCCATAGCCTCCGCATAAGTATAAAAAGTCACATATAATTTAATTCTTTTTTTGTATCAAAAATATATAATTTACAATAAAATTTTACATTCCTTGGCAATATTTGTCAATTTTTGTTGTCATTGTTTTTATCAAATCAGTTATCAGCTTTATTTGATATTTCTATAAATTTAATTTTAAATCTCCATCCTTTATCCAATTTATTTTTTTCAAAATCCTGTAAAATACCATACTGAGTACAGCCGGAAGGATGAAGTGTACTATTATAATCCCTCCATAGGTCATGAAGGCAGAAGCTCCAGCCTCTTCCATCGCAGTTATTGTACCAATCTGTCCAACAAGTCCGCTTGTTCCCATACCTGCACCAAGAGGTATATTTTCCATTTTAAATACAGTAGTTGCAATAGGCCCTGTTATAGCAGAAGCCAATGTAGGCGGTATCCATATTTTCCAGTTTTTAAGTATATTGGGAATTTGTAACATAGATGTACCAAGCCCTTGGGCAAGAAGTCCGCTCCAGCCATTTTCCTTAAAGCTTATTACCGCAAACCCTATCATCTGAGCAGTACAGCCTGCGGTTGCCGCTCCACCTGCAAGACCTGCAAGTGATAGCATCATACAAAGTGCCGCTGAACTTATTGGAAGCGTTAAAACAATTCCTACAATTACTGAAATTATTATTCCCATCCAAAATGGCTGTAAGGTTGTAGCAAGCATTATGGTCTGACCAAGGCCACTCATCAAATCATTTATTATAGGTCCTAAAAATGTTCCTATGCTTACACCCGAAATTATTGTTACTGCAGGGGTAACTATAATATCTACCTTAGTTTCTTTGGAAACCACCTTACCAAGCTCCACACTGAGCCAGGTGGCAAGCCAGGCTCCAGCCGGCCCTCCCAAGTTGGTTACCTGCATAGCCTACTATAAGTGAAGAAAACACAACCATATTAGGCGCTTTAAGTGCCATGGCTATGGCAACTGCAATTGCAGGCCCCGTCATTTCTTTTGCCATAGGCCAGATAACTTCAGATAGAAAAGGTATTCCAAGCTTTAAGCCTATCGTATTTAATATAGTTCCAATCAACAATGAAGCAAAGAGTCCCATCGCCATTGAGCCTAAAACATCAATACCATAGCGTCTGAATGAAATTTCAATTCCTTTTTTGGTTAAAAAATCCTTAACCGAGCTGTACTTTTTTCCCACATCTTTCTCCTTTTATTGCCTTTTCTGACAAGATATTGTCTGAAAAGAATGTTAATTTTCTGACATGGGTACAATTATACTTCATAATTCCTATAAGTCCAGTAGAGATTTTATATTTTATTCTTATAATTTTAATAACCTGCTTAGCCACAGGTGTACACTATTTCTTTAAAATTTCTTTTTTTATATAATTAAAAGCTGCCTCTTCACCCTCATCCTTAAGAATCGTCATCATTTTCTCAAGTTCAGCCAGAGTCTTTGGATGAATAATGTAATGGTCTTTTACCAGCATAAGATATTCATAAGAATCTGAATCCTTGTACTTATCTCCCCTATAAGTCTTGCTTGCTGCCAGCCTGTCACAAAACATTTCAGCAAGGTAGTTAGGAGGCATTTCAAGCCCCATCATAGTTGCCCCATCACTTAAATCATAATCAATCCAGTATTCAAGATGGTGCTTATTCCTCCCCTTGTGATGCAGCCAGGCATAGCTATATCCGTTATTAGCCTTCCGTTCAGCAAAATTAGGGCTTTTATCTCCCTGATAGTATTTAACTCCCGTCCAAAATTCAACGAAAGAAAATTTAGATAAATCATGCATAAGTCCCTGACGGTACAGCCCCAGCCTGAAACAATGCTTTCTAACTAATCTCCTGTGCTTAGTTACAGTCTTTAAGTGCCCAAAAAATCTGGCAAAAAAATTCCTACTCACCTTCTACCTCCTGATATGTCATCTCAAAATGCTGTCCATCAAAGCTAATCTTTGCCTTCATACCATTTATCATAGTTAGTCTTGGCGGCCTATGTCCTATATCACATCCGGTTATAATAGGAAGATTAAGACCATCTAAAGCAGTCTTTACAGACTCATTAAAATCAGTTTCATACTCCTTGGTAAAGAAACAAGGCCTGCCAAATAAAAATCCCTTAGCCCCTTCAAACCAGCCTGCTTCCTTTAGCTGCCAAAGCGCACATTGAAGCCTTGCTGAAGATAGATCAAAACTTTCCAGATACCAAATTATTCCATCTTCCTTGTACTTCTTTACAAACTCTGCTGTTTTGTCAAACTTGGTACCACAAAGCATAATGAGAACATCCAGACAACCTCCTAGAAGCCTCCCTGTGAAGTTCTCCACTCTATTACTTGAAACAAATTCATATTCAACCTTTTCTGTAAGATTATAACCTTCAAAACCTGTTATCTTTTTAACATATTCATTCTCATAGAGATCGAATTCTTTTTGGACAATATTCCTTCCTTCCAGTATTTTAAGATTATTCCTGACTGCCCCATGCCAGAGCGACATTCCATAGTCCCCTATGTTTCCTGAATACACTGTTGCCATATCACAAATTGTTGTAATAGGATAGATGAGTCCTGTATTATCAGAGTAACCCTGAATCCACTTAGGGTTGTCTTTTATCACCTCATAATCAAGATATTCCAGCATTTCCATTAGGAAGTCTCCTCCACTGGTGGAAACTATATATTTTACCTTTTCATTTTTTATTAATGAAATAAATTCTTCTGCCCTTTTCTTACCTGTAGAACTTCTGCCCTTTTCACATTTTCTTACATTATCCGTCTCAATAACTTCATAGCCTCTTTCAGATAAATTAAACTTTGCGCTCTCAAGTCTGGTGATATCCACCTGTTCAGTAAAGCCCGCTGACGGTGCACTAACCCCTATCACATCATCCTTTAAGAAATTTTGGAATATACATATATTTCTCCTATAATAATTGTTTACTTATGCCTAATAAAATGATACCATATGATACAAGCAATTAAGCTTATTAGAAGTATGATAACATATAACAAGATAGAGGTCAAAAAATGATTAATTTTAATCCTGAAACATATAAGTCTTACACCGTTACCAGAAAACGCTATATTCCTAACGAAGTGATAACCTTAAACCATGATGTTATCTATCATGTATCTGATGAATTGATAGTATCCGGTTGGAAGGCTATCCGCCTCCGCCAGGATATCTCCGGTGGGTTCTCTGCCTACTATCCGAAGCTTGGAATAAAAACCAGTAAATTTTTTGACGGAAATGGTGAGCTGCTTTATTGGTACAATGACATTTCCGAACTTTACTTTAGCGGAAATGACATCAATTTTACAGATTTACTTATAGATGTGGTTATTTTCCCCGACAACAGTATAAAAATTATGGATATTGATGAATTTGCGGAAGCCATCAAAAAAAAACTTATAACAAAAGAGCAGGAAATAAAAGCTCTTAACAGCTTTCATAACCTGCTTAATTATATTTATAACAATGAATATGACTTACTTAAACAGCCGATAATTGAACTGGAAAGTTATCTTAACCCTCAATCCTGCTGATTCTTCTTATATGCCTTTCTTCATTTGAAAAAGGAGTATTTAAAAAGGTATCAACTATCTTTAGAGCAAGTCCGCTGCCAACTACCCTGCCGCCAAGTGCCAGTATGTTGGCATCATTATGCTCTCTGGTAGCCTCTGCTGAAAAACAGTCGCTGCAAAGAGCACATCTGATACCCCTTACCTTATTTGCAGTAATTGATATTCCTATTCCTGTACCACAAATCAAGATACCTTTTTCGTATTTACCCGCTGCTACCGCCTCAGCAACAGCCCTGCCATATTCCGTATAATCACAAGACTTCTCACTGTAGCAGCCAAAGTCTTCAAAATCTATGTTTTTTCCCGTTAAATATTTAACAATCTCCTGTTTAAGTGTAAATCCACCATGATCACTGCCAATAGCTATAGTTTTGTTTTCCATAATTAATTCCCCATTTCATCAAGTTTATATATTGTTTTTTTGATAAGTCTCAATAGTTCATTGTAGCACTCCTCATAGTCCACCAGTGTGCCTCCATAAGGATCCTTTACCTCGCCTTCCTCACCATTGAATTCTTTGATTGTATATACATTATCCTGAAGATTAAACTTCTCATTTACCTGTCTCTTCTGCTTATCTGTCATTGTTAGAATCAGTGAACCTTCTGTAATATCTTCCTTCCCCAACTCTTTAGAAACCTTCACTACACAGTCCAAACCATGATTTTCAAGAACCGACTCCGCCTTTTCATTAACAGGTTCTGAAAATAATACCACAACTCCCCTTGATATGGATGGCAGTCCATCCTCCTCAGCAAGGCTCTTATATATGGTTTCCGCCATCGGGCTTCTGGAATGATTACCTGTACATACAAAAATGATTTTATCGAACACATTACCTCCTGCAAAAAACAAAGCAAAATTTTACTTACACATTAATAATATTATAGCCTGCTGACTTATGCAAACGGTTCATAATGGCAAAGCCAAGCTTATTTTCATCAAATCCCTCTGAAAAAATAAATTCTACATCATCATCATCAAACTTTCTAAGAGCATCAAAGAGATTGTGAGCGATGCTTTCTCCATCTTCCCTGCTGCCCAGAGAAATTATAATATCAGCCCTATAATAACTCTTTGTTTCATCAGTTGCAAGTACCCCTGTTTTTTTACCTTCTAATTTCGATATTTCTTCATTTATTCTTTCTACTACCTTAGAATGACTTCCCTTATATATGGTCATCTTGCCCTTAGGTGCATAATGCCTGTATTTCATACCGGGTGCCTTAGGCTTTAAGTCCTTATCAGGACTTAGGCTCTTAACTACTTCATCAATCTCCACCCTGCCTATGGCTTCAGAGAGCATTTCCTCAGTAATGAAGCCCGGCCTTAGGATAACCGGCACTTCTCCTGTCACATCTACTATTGTAGACTCAATGCCTATATCAACCTCTCCACCATCAATCACCATATCTATCTTTCCGTCTAGATCATATATTACATGGGCAGCCTTTGTTGGACTAGGCCTTCCTGATGAATTGGCACTTGGAGCAGCAATAGGAACTCCGGCAGCCTTTATAAGTTCTCTTGCTATCTTATTTGATGGCATCCTAATAGCAACACTTTCAAGCCCTCCTGTAGTCCTATAAGGTATACGCTCACTTTCTTAAATACCATAGTTAGTGGTCCCGGCCAAAATTCTTCAGCCAAAATAAGGGCAGACTTTGGTATTTCTTTAACAATATCTTCTATTTCATCCAATTTACTTATATGTAAAATAAGGGGATTGTCGGAAGGTCTTCCTTTTGCCTCATATATCTTAGGAACTGCATTTTCGTCAAGTCCGTTAGCTCCAAGACCGTACACAGTCTCCGTTGGAAAGGCCACAAGGCCGCCTCTTTTTATAATTTCAGCCGCCTTCTTAACACCTTCCTTTATATCTTTTCCTTCCCTCAAATCTACATATTCCGTCTTCATATCATTACCTCGCATTTGCAGGCTCTATATTTATCTTCTTTCCCTTTATCTTGGCATTCTTCATCGCAAGGAGGACTTCCTTACCGTTTTCTGCAGGCACTTCTACAAAGGTGTACTTATCATACATCTGGATTTCTCCTACAAGCTTACCTGATATACCGGATTCGCCTGCTATGGCGCCAAGGATATCACCCGGCTTAACCCTGTCTTTCTTACCTATATTGATGAAGAGCCTTACCATGCCACCCTCACTGCTTCCATTAAATGCGGCATCCATATCGGAGGCCTCATCGCTGCTGCTTTCCTTGGAAGAAAGATATAGCTTTAAGAAGGCTGCCGCCACATCGAGAGAGGTGAAGTCTTCTTCATTTACCTTCTGCTCAATGAGTTCCGTCATCTTGGTCAAGTCCTCATTTTCAATTATCTCTGAAGTTCGCTAAAGAGACTGTCTACCCTCGTATTAGTAACATCATCAAGAGATGGAACAGGCTTTAGCCTAATCTTTGTATGGCAGTAACGCTGAATCTCTTTAAGCTTATATACCTCTTTACCGCTAACAAATGAAAGGGCCAGACCTGATTTACCTGCTCTTCCGGTTCTTCCTATTCTATGCACATAGTATTCATCATCCTGTGGCAAATCGTAGTTGATAACAAGGTCAACTCCCTTTACATCAAGTCCTCTTGCTGCAACATCAGTAGCTACAAGGATTTCAGTCTTTCCATTACGGAAGTTTCCCATTACCCTGTCTCTCTGCTGCTGCTTAAGATCTCCGTGAAGTCCTTCTGCAAAGTAACCTCTGCCCTGGAGTTCATTAGCAACCTCTTCCACCTTCTTCTTGGTATTGCAGAATACTATGCTTAGCTCAGGATTGTAGATGTCAAGGATTCTTGAAAGAATCTCATCCTTGTAGTTTCTTCTTACTTCAAAGTAATACTGCTCTATATTTTCTACTGTAAGCTCTTTTTTAGCTATCTTTATATTCTGTGCCTTTTTCTGATACTTTCTTGTGATGTCAAGGATTGGCTTTGGCATGGTAGCTGAAAAGAGCATGGTCTGTCTCTCTTCAGGAACTTCAGCAAGGATGGTCTCTATATCATCCCTAAATCCCATGTCAAGCATTTCATCCGCTTCATCCAGAACCATAATCTTAACCTGGTCAAACTTCACTGTTTTCCTGCGCATATGGTCCATTACACGGCCCGGGGTACCCACTATAATCTGTGCTCCCTGCTTTAAGGACTTTATCTGCTTAACTATATCCTGTCCGCCATATACAGGCACCAGCTTGATGCCATGCATATATCTGGATAATTTCCTTATTTCTCCACATACCTGAAGAGCAAGTTCTCTGGTAGGGCAAAGTACTACGGCCTGTAAATGCTTATTGCTCGAATCAATATTATTTAAGATAGGTATAGAAAATGCTGCTGTCTTTCCTGTTCCTGTCTGTGCCTGGCCTAAGATATCCTTTCCTGTGATGGCTACAGGTATAGCCTCAGCCTGGATAGGAGTAGCCTCTTCGTAGCCAAGCTCCTTAACAGCCTTTAGTATACGCTCATCAAGTTCCATTTCATTAAATTTCAATTAAATTTCCACCTTTCGTGTTCAAATAACATTCTCTTATTGATTATCTATTATTGAAAGAAAAGGGCATCTCCGTAATGAGATGCCCGGTAACTGATAGATTATAGCATAGAGGCAGGATTTTTGTCAAATAGCAGATTATTTAATCCCCTTAGCCTTTTTGAATTTTTTATATGCCTCTCTAATTGTATCACCTTTGATAAATTTCCCTGTTGTTTCACTGTTATTACCCAAGGCTCGTTTCAGTTTAGCCTTATATTTTTTTTTCAGAAATTTCAACACCTTTATAATAATATGTATGTTCTATTGGGATTTTTCCATCCTCTTTATCTTCATAATGCCCTGACCATACCTTTACAAACTTCCCTTTTTTTATCGAATATACATCATCAGAAAAATAATCCATATATGCAAATGGATTATGAAGAATATTTTTCTTTTCTACATATCCCAGCATAAGTCTGTCGGTATTTAATGCAACAACACCATTAGAATATGTACAAATCAGGTTCCCTGAAAATGAATATTCACCGTCTACAACAAGTTCAGGTATATTGTCATTATTCAGATATATAAATGAATAAGGGGAATCATGTGCCACTGCCTCCGAAAAATTCTCTCTCACATACTTCTCGTAAGCAGGTAGGATTACTTTCTCAAACTTCCTTATTTCTGCCTTCTTTTTAGTCGCAGATTTTTTTGCTGCCTCATTCTTCGTCACTGCCAAGGTTTCTTTGTGCAATTCTGCACCGCATACCTTTTCTTCAACTACCAGTACGGAAGATACTAAAATAAAAAAACTAACCACATACATATACCACTTTGTCTTTAGCTTCATTTATCATTCCTCCTGATTACTTATATTTACCAAGTTTATAAAAGCCTTACAAACCGGTTTTAGTTCGGATATAAGGCTTTTAAATATTAAAATCAGATAACCTAAAACAAGCATATAATTCTTATATAATCTCTAACCTATTTTTTAATATAAATTAAGTGCTTTCTAAGTTCATTCTTTTTCATGTTTACAAAAAGACCATCTGCACTTATATCATCTTTGTTCAGGTTAGGTAAGGTTTTATGTCCTGATTTTATATCCAGAAAATATAGCTTTGCTCCCTTAAGCTTGCTCCAGGTCTTTTTGCTTACATCTTTTCTTACTGCTCTTTTTATCTGGATTTCAATTTTCTTACCGGCAGCTTTATTACAGATATCTTCTAAAGCATCACCTGATATAGTAACAGTTCCTATAGGTAACTCAAGTTTAAGAGTTTCCAACTCTTCATCTAACATATCCTCAATAGATTTTAATGTAAGATTAACTGTTAATTTCTTAAAGTTCTCAGGAACATCCTTAGCTTCGACAGTTATTACACCCTCATCTTCCAGTTCATCTAATGCCTTATAAACATCATCCTTTGATATATTTAATGCATATTTATTATTTTTTTATATTTTTAATACAGGAACAAGTCTTATCTCAGCATTACCGGATGTAATATCGTATTTATTCTGATTTTCAACAAGTTCATTATTATTCTCAGCACTGTTTTCAACGCTGTTTTCAGTAATTTTCTCATATACTGCATAAATATCAGTATTACCGGTTATATTGGTATAATTCTTATCCCAGCCTTTGAAGATATAGCCGGTTTTTAACGGAGCTGCCGGAGCTGCAGCACCCGCATTTTTCTTAACAGATTCTTTTTTAATAAGGGTTCCGCTGCTATCTAAAAATCTTACAATATAACTTGCTTCCTGCTTCTTTGCATCTTCTTGTTTTTTAGCATTTTCATCTGTTTTCTTTGAATCTTCATTGAGTTTTTCCAGTCTGAATTTTTGAGCTTTGCTTCCATTCGGGATAATCTGCCAGATATTTGCACCATTTTTTTCTATCCACTCATTTTCTACATCAAACATAAAACCTGAGTGCTTAGCCATCATTCCAAAGGTTCCATCTGCATTCTTTACAAGATACCATCTCTGATTATCTGTTCCCGTCCAATACCACAAAAGAACATTAGCTCCAGGATTCTTACTGATATCCTTTACATCAAAAACCTTATTTCTTAGTTCGTTTGTAATCTTATATGTTCCATCTTCTAAAACTTCAAAGTTCCACACCTGATTCTTTTGTCCATTAGCCTTACTTATATATACATTAGGTGCTTCAACGCTCATATTATCATCAGCAGTTACAGCCATGTCAGCGTTACCAACTGTCTTTATGATGTATTTACCATTGCTTACAGAAGTCGTAGTTGAAGCCGGCTTAAAAGGATTTTCTATAATAAACTTCTGTGCCCTGCTGCCATTTGGTACAATCTGCCAGATATTTGCTCCTTCTTTATCTAACCACTCGTACTCTACATCAAATCTGAAGTGTGAATGCTTGGCTATAAGCCCAAAAGTTCCGTCAGGATTTTTTGTCAGATACCATCTCTGATTATCTGTTCCCGTCCAGTTCCACAGCAAAATATTAGTTTCGTTATCCTTAAGTATATCCTTGACATCAAGCACCTTATTTCTAAGTTTATTTACAATTTTATAACTTCCATCTCCTAAAGCTTCAAAGTACCAAAGCTGATTATCAGCTAAATTGTTTTTACTGATATATACATTAGGAGCTTCAACTCCCATGTTACTATCAGCTGTAACAACCATATTGCTGCTGCCAAGAGTTTTGATTATATACCAACCATTATATATTTCAGTTGTAGTGCTTGGGAGCGGAGGCATTGAATCTGTTTTAAAATCAGGTCTAATATAATGTGTGAAAGTAAGCCTTCCTAAATATGCCCTTTTTAACCGGATCATAGTTACCGTAGCTATTCTTCCCACTTCGGTTTTGATCCATAATCTCAACCGTATCATTGTTGGCACTTAGAACAATTCCTACATGGCCGTAAGGACCCGCAGTAGTCGCCGCCACATCACCGGGCTGTGGCACAAAGTTACCGGTATTAGGGTATTTTGTCCAACCCGCAGGTGGATTGCTCCAGGTAAACGCATTAGCATTTCCCCAAAGTATAGGCTTACCTAAGTATTGATAATAAAAACTCAAAAAATCAACACATTGTGCACCATATTGTCTGTCAAAGTCTAAAAATTTACCTTCCTGACTTCTGACCCAATTTAGTGCCTCTTCTCTGGTACGGGCAGTTTCTGCATACGCGTTAACATTAAAGATATAACTAACCAAAAATGTAAATATAAAAACTACAGTTACAATCCTTTTCCATATTTTGTTCATAAACTCTACCTCCCATTTAATTTATATATGAACTGTTTATGTTATACAAACTTCCATTTTTGTACAAAAAAATGCCATGCAAACACATGACATATAGTAATACGAACTATTAAATTTTGACCGCAAATCACCCCATAGAACATAATTCTCAACATACTGACCTGTATTAAACAAATAATATTTCATAGTCCTTCCCCCATTTACTCATTACACACTACTCTTCCCATTTACTACATTATATTACATGGGCTGGATTATTTCAAGCATAAATCATCTTATCTGCAGGTAATTTATCAATGGAAATTTTTAACTTAAATACAGCTTGGCGTTACATTTACCTTGGAAATCTAACCTTCTTCTTATATCGTAAAACATTTTATTAGAAATCCGACAATTTTCTAAATACCAAATAAATCAGAATGAGTGCCTGTACGAACAAGATATATTTCATCCTCAGTAATTCGATATATCAAAAGCCAGTCAGGCAAGATATGGCATTCCCTACACCCCTCATAGTTACCACTCAATTTATGATCCTTATGTTTTCTCTCTAGAATTTCCGGCATTCTCAAAATATCTATTACACACTGTAATAATTTCAAGTTATAGCCCCGTTTATTACATACTTTATAGTCTCGTTTAAACTTAGTAGATACATTTAGTTTCAGCATTGTTTAATCCCCTAATAGTCCATTCAAAAAGTCCGCTGTATTCCCTTCAAAGTGCTCACCGGTTCCCTCTTTTATCATATTGTTAATTTCTTCGATAGCTTCAACGGTTTCTTTATTAGGCTCATAATCTGGATAAAGATTAATTCCATACATTTCACCAATATTCTCTAAAATATTTATAACATAAATCATCTTATCTGCAGGTAATTTATCAATCATATCCTTAGCAATTTCCTGATAACTCATTATACTTTCTCCCTTCAGTTAGAACTATTGAATTTAAGGTTGTAATTTAATTTCTTTTGGCTACAGCTATTATACATTATTTTTCAATAAATTACAAAGATATTTTAGGATATTAAGCTAAAAGGGAACCCTAATCAGAGTTCCCTAATTTGTTTTAATCAAATGATTCTGGTATAGAAGTTTTGATGCCTTATTTAACTTTCTTTCTTTTAGTTTCAAACAGCTTATATACACCTAGAGCAGAGAGTATGGATAATCCAAGCCAAAATTCTACATTTACCCTGCCACCGGTTACAGGGAGAGTCTTTGAAGCAATCGTAAATAGTTTACCGTCCACAAGTAACTTCCCATTCTTAAGTATTTTACCGTTCTTAAGTATGTTACTGTTCTTAAGGACTTTACCGCGGTAAATCAAGATACCTGCTTTATTACCGTAAAGCGGAATACCCTGTTCATCATATAACAGAATCTCAAAGCCCTGGTCTTGACCCACGCCAAATGCATGTGTTTTGTTTGTTTCACTCCTTGAACCGGCTCCATTTACAAAGTCTCTTGGCAGGCCTGTCTTGGGATCTATTATTCCTGTACCTCCCCTTCCTGCTGCTGTTACAGAAGCACTGGTTCTTGCAGGCTGTGAAGCTTGGCTGTTATTTGCCTGAAGATGCGGTCTGATTGCCATTACCTGAAGATGAATCCGATTTATTGCTGCCTGAAGATGAATCCGATTTATTATTACCTGAAGACGAACCCGATTTATCACCTTTAGCTGTTGTATCAGGAGTACTCTTCTTTGTTTTTTCATTTTCAGGCGGATTTTTCTTCTTATCATTCTCAGCAGTTTTTTTCTCCTTACCATCTTCTTTAGAAACTTCATCTCCTGCTGTTTCTTTATCTTCCGTATCATCAGATATTTTGTCTTCTGTATTTCCGTCAGTATCCTTCTCTGACTCTGCATCAGATATTTCGTCTTCTGCTTTAGAATCCAAATCATCTGCCTGAGTTTCCTTATCAGCCGTTTCTTGCTTCGTCACATCAGGCTTATTTTTTTCTTGATTTTTAGTTGTATTTTTCTTTTCATCCCTTCCTTCCGATGGCTTTTTATCGGTATTCTTCCCTGATTTAGCCTCCTGTTGCTCTTTCTTTCCGGAAACAGTCTTTTTGTCTGTCTTATTCTCTGTCTTTTTGTCCGCAGTCTTGTCCGCAGCCTTTTTGTCTGTCTTATTTTCTGTCTTTTTATCTGCAGCCTTCTTATCTGTCTTATTTTCTGTCTTTTTATCTGCAGCCTTCTTATCCGTCTTATTCTCTGTCTTTTTGTCCGCAGCCTTTTTGTCTGTCTTATTTTCTGTTTTCTTATCTACATTCTTTTCTGTCTTATCTTCCGTATTCTTGTCAACAACATCTCCTGTTTTAGGCTTGTCATTAGTTAACGCAGGTCTCATAAACTGCGGTACACTGGCTATAGTGTTATACCAGCCCGCCTTAATACTAAGCGGCCTATCCGGCATAATAATATCTTCGTTTACTCCGTATTCTCTTCCGTTTTCATCTCTCCAGCCTGAAAAATAATAATCCTGTTTCACCGGCCTTACCGGAGTTGCTATGCTCCCTATCTCGTACGCATTGGTATAAACTGCACTACCATTATCACAGTCTACCGTAAGATAAGGCCTCCATCTTGCAGTAAGCTTGGTTCCTGTTACCCTGTCCGGCATAAAGAAAGTATCTGACGGCTTACGGTTTACCGCATTTCCCTGTGAGTCTAAGGTATCCCAGCCACCAAACTCATAACCCGGACGCACATAATTGTCAGATCTTACAGTCACACTTGTCCCACTGTTGTGATACTCAGGTTCTATAGTCTCAGCCCCCGGATAATTAAGGTCATAGATGAGTTTACGGGAAAGACCGCTTATAAGGTTAAAGCTAACTGTGGCAGGCGGAGCCTCTACTACTGTTGTAGTTTTTACCGGTTCCCCCTCTATAACTACCTGTAGCACTAGTTAGTGCAAGTTCAGCAGTATAATGGACATTTGCATTGACAACAGCTGTATGGGTATTTACACTGGCATCTTCATCACTAAGTACAAAGGTAACATTACCTTCGTATAGATTGTCATTCTTTTTCTTTATATCTGTTACAGGGATTACCCTTTTACCATCAATCGTTATAGTAGCCTCACCTGCGGGAATATCTGTCCAATATTTACGCTTATCATCCCCATCTCTAAATGCTTTATCAGGCTTTATCACAACTTTCATAGTTACTGGCTTTCCAGGCTCAATATCCCCTGAGGTATTAGTAATGGATGAATACACCGCAGGCTTAAATCCATTCACATTATCTGCAAATGCATTAGTACTATTACTTCCACCTCTCGTATATCCCCAAGCAAAAAGATACCCCTCTGCTTTCATTCGTTGTAAAATTTCTTCAGGAACCTTACCTTCTGTTCTAAGTATCTTTTTTTCCGGATCGTCAAGCTCCGATATGTGAGAAATATTATTTTTTCCAGTCGTACCTACACCCGTTATTAGATATCCCTTTTCCGGCTTTCCAAAAAACAAAAAACACACTTGTTCAGAATTGTCTATAGTAGCACTCAGTTCAGTACCATTTGTAACCGGTCCTTCAGAAATTAACTCAATAGTCCCATCAGGCTTAAGTCTTAATATGACACTGTAAACTTCTGCATGCATCATAGTTGACTTAGCTTTAATTGTAGCAGCCAAGACCGTCTGCGAAAATCCACCACAAAATATACTAATCACCATAACAGCAACCAGAAAAAGGCTTCCAAAGGTTTTTTTCATAGAATTCATAATTATTCTCCAATCTCATAGTCATATCAGGTGAGCATCATACTCTTTTGTTTAACTTGATTTCCTGTATATTTACAAATCGTGATAACTTCACAAATATAGTATACATATTAATTATCGGCTATTTTTCTTTTTAAACTTAATACATCCCAAACTATTAATTATATTTATTAATTAAAATACTATCTTTAATCACAATATTTATTAATAATTTGGGGTACTGTATAATTTGTATGATGTGAATGTTAAAACTAATAAACTCTCTCAGACAAACTACAATAGAATTTTTTTATATATTTTTCACACCTATAGCTTAATTATATTAATTTTACCTTCATCTACATTACCTGCAATATAGGCAAATCATAGTTAACTATTTTTCAGCATTTATATAGTTAATCAAACCACCCTGCTTTATTATCTTTTTGATAAATTCAGGAAAAGCCTGTCCTGTAAAGCTCTCTCCAGTGGTAAGGTCTTTGATTATGCCTGTGTCAAAGTCTATCTCTACCTCGTCACCGTTACTAATAGCCACAGCCGCCGCAGGACATTCAATGATTGGAAGGCCAATATTTATAGCATTCCTATAGAATATTCTTGCAAAGGTCTTAGCCACCACGCAGGCTATGCCTGATGCCTTGATGGCTATAGGTGCGTGTTCCCTGGAAGAGCCACAGCCAAAGTTGTCTCCTGCTACCATTATATCTCCTGGCTTTACCTTGTTTTACAAAGTCTGCATCTATGTCTATCATACATTTTGCCTGCAAGCTCGTGAGGATCAGATGTATTTAGATATCTTGCAGGAATGATTACATCTGTATCTACATCATTACCATATTTATGAACATATCCTCTTGCTTCCATAATCCCTCCTATAATCCCAGTTCTTCAGGCGAACTTATTTTACCTGTAATGGCACTTGCAGCAGCCACTGCAGGGCTTGCAAGGTAGACCTCACTTTCAGTATGTCCCATACGGCCTACAAAGTTTCTGTTGGTTGTAGATACTGCGCGCTCACCTGCTGCAAGCACTCCCATATGTCCTCCAAGACATGGCCCGCAGGTAGGGGTACTAACTATACAGCCAGCCTGTACAAAGGTAGTAATAAGTCCCTCTTTAAGTGCCGTAAGGTAGACCTCTTGGGTAGCAGGGATTACAATAGCCCTTATCCCCGGAGCAATCTTCCTTCCCTTCATTACATCAGCTGCCACCCTTATATCTGATATCCTGCCGTTGGTACAAGAACCTATGACTACCTGGTCTATCTTAACTTCCCCAGTTTCACCTATAGTCCTTGTATTCTCAGGGAGATGTGGAAATGCAATAGTAGGCTCAAGTTCTGAGAGATTTATCTCAATAACTTCATCATAGAGAGCATCTTCATCAGCCTCATATACCTTGTATGGCTTTGTGGAATGCTCCTTGATATACTCTAGGGTAAGCTCATCCACAGGGAATATGCCATTCTTTGCGCCGGCTTCAATTGCCATATTTGCTATGGTAAATCTATCATCCATGGTCAGGTTCTTCACTCCGTCTCCGGTAAATTCCATTGATTTGTAAAGAGCCCCGTCCACTCCTATCTTTCCTATAATGTGAAGTATGACATCCTTACCGCTAACCCACTTCTTCATCTTACCTGTAAGCACGAATTTTATGGCTGAAGGCACCTTAAACCAAGCTTTGCCTGTAACCATGCCTGCCGCCATATCCGTACTTCCGACACCAGTGGAAAATGCTCCCAAAGCACCATAGGTACAGGTATGTGAGTCCGCACCTATTATGCAGTCTCCGGCTGTAACCACTCCCTGCTCAGGAAGAAGGGCATGCTCTATGCCCATACAGCCCACTTCAAAGTAATTGGTTATATTATTGCTTATGGCATAGTCACGCATACATTTGCAGTTTTCTGCCGATTTTATATCCTTATTAGGAGTAAAATGATCTGGAACGAGGGCAATCTTATCCTTGTCAAAAACCTTATTATCCTTAAACTTTGACAGTTCTTTGATGGCAACAGGTGCAGTCACATCATTGCCAAGCACCATGTCAAGCCCTACTTCTATGAGTTCTCCTGCCTGCACCTTTGGAAGCCCTGCATGGTCAGCGAGAATCTTCTGTGTCATTGTCATTCCCATAATATACCCCTTTCCGGTTATAAGTATTCTTGTATTATAGCAAGACATATAGTATAATAAAAATACATAATAAATATAATTGCTATGAAATATGGTTATGTAGTGATACAAGTGTCGAAAAGGAGACAGCTATGGAAAATAATATGGAACAAAATTTATCCCTCTATCATATATTCAACACAGTTGCCGAAGCCGGTAATATATCCCATGCCGCTAAAGAACTTTTTATAAGCCAGCCTGCCATAAGTAAGGCAGTGACCAGGCTTGAGCAGAATCTGGAAACAAAACTTTTTATACGAAGTTCTAGAGGTGTTACCCTTACAGACTCAGGAAAAATGCTATACGAGCAGACCAATGCCGCATTTAAGCACTTAAAACAGGCCGAAGATACAATTAAGAAAAATAAAAAGCTGGGTACGGGCAGCCTTAAAATCGGGGTTTCCACTACCCTTTGCAAGTATGTACTCATGCCTTACTTAGAGAAATTTATCAAACTCCACCCTCATATTAAGATATCAATCAGTTGCCAATCCACCTACCAGACTCTTAATCTTATTCAAAACCATAAGGTAGATATCGGGCTTGTCGGCGAAAGTGGAAGGCTTGAGAGCCTTGTTTTTCACCGATAGGAATGGTTGAAGACGGTTTTGTAGCCACACCTGCCTATCTTAAAAACCTCCAAAAAAGGCATCCTGAGGCTGCCACTAACCCATTTGAATATGCAAATCTTATGCTTCTTGACCAGCACAATGTATCAAGGCGTTATATAGATGAATATATTAGGGGAAGCGAACTTGCCACCGGACAGATGCTTACGGGAAATATCCTTGAGGTAAGCAGTATGGATCTCCTCATCGAGTTTGCAAAAATAGGACTTGGTATAGCCTGTGTAATCACTGACTTTGTAAAGCCTGAACTAAGCGAGGGAAGTTTAACCACTATTCCTCTTTCTATCCCAATACAAAAAAGAGAGATAGGCTTTACCTATCTCAGAGAATATTCTACAAACGAAGCACTGGATGCATTTATAGCCTTTTGCAGAAAGATTAGTACTCCTTAACCTTTCTAGGCTGCTTGTATTTCATACTTTTAACCATTCTTTCGGAGGGCTCAAAGATTATCTTATAGAGCTCTCCGTTTTTACTTACTATCATTGAATAAGTGTTTACACTACTATCGTATGAGCTAAAATCCTTAACTTTTATTCTATTATTATTGTTATAAGCCTTTATTGAGTCTGAATTAGAAGGGGCAATAACTTCTGCATTCTCAATATCCACCCTCATCATAGTCTTTCTCTTTGCATTACCGCTGATTCTGTCAAAATCAATCTGTCCATCTGCGTATATGTATTCATATTCAATCTTAAGTCTTGAAAAGATAAATACCGCTAGTGCTATAGCAACAACAGGTGATATAATAAGTACAGGATTAATTAAAACCAAAATAAAGGTAAAAAGTACAAGTACAATCAGCCCTGCTCTTATCGCCTTATTTTTACCTGTATCCAGACATTTAATACCTTCTTCTAAATACTGATCGTTCATACTTCCTTCTCCTATTCAATATAATTAAGTTTGCCAAGTGCTCATATTATACCACATTGTTTATGGCTTGCAAATAGGTTGTTATAGTTATAACTATGAGTACGCGCCGGCGGTCATAACTGCGATGTATAGACTAATCCACATTTTTTGTGGAAACAGTTAAAAAACGCCGCAAATTGCGATGTTTTTTAATTATATCACCCCTCCTTTATTATTCGGTAATCTTTTTTGTAGTTTCTGGAAATACAAAGACATTAAATAAATATTATTCTACTGTAATATATACTACCGTAATATATATCTGTTGCCGAAGATAAAGATAAAGATATATACAATACAGGTACGGAAATATATATACACACCTGTATGAGATATTGTGTATCATCGGCAACGGCAACAGTTTTACTGAAAAAGTTATACTAATACTACATCATTTTTCTTCAATTACCGAATTTATAACAACCTTTTTTAAAAGCATATACAAACATAAACTATACTAAAGGGTTGATATTTCATTCGAATATTTTTTTAATTTTTTTCTATTATCTCATTTGGCGCCGGTAATATATTTTTCATATCATCCGGCAAAAGTATTTCTTAACTGATATGTTGCAACTCCAATCGGAGCATTTGTCCGTCTTAAAAGCATATTCTACAAATGTTTTTATCCTTATTTTTGCATATTATTATTCCAATTGATGAATTTTCTTCAGGTAATTTTACTTTTTCATCTAACACTTCTAAATACAATTGCATTTTTCCTGCATATTCTGCTTCAAATTCTCCGATTTTTAATTCAATTGCCACCAAACTTCTTAATCTCCTATGAAATAGCAATAAATCAATATATAAATCTTTAGAACCAGCCTTTATATGGTATTGGTTTCCAACAAAAGTAAAATCACCACCCATCTCAATCAAAAATGATCTTACATTATTTACAAGCTGTACTTCAAGTTCATGTTCCGTATATTCAGGAGATAACTCTGCAAAGTCAAATGTATATTCATCTTTAATTGCTAATTTTGCTTGATTTCTTCTCTCTTTCGGAAGCGTCAAATCAAAATTATTCTGATTTAGCAAATACTTTTCATATGTTTTAGCTTCAATAAAGTTAGTTAATATCCGTTTACTCCACCCATATCTTTTAGTCATTTGGATATAAAATTCTCTTTCCAAATCGTCTTTACATTTTTCCATAATGACAATGTTATTAGACCAACTAATTTCTCGCACCAGCGGTGCGAGTTTTTCAGAAGCACAATAATTCAAGTAAAAATTTTTCATTCTCCAAAGATTACCTGCAGAATACCCCTTTGCCCCCGGAAATTCTTTTTGCAATTCCTTAGACAATATTTCTACAACTCCTTTTCCCCAACCCTGTTCTTTTTGCTTATCTTGTATTTCTTTACCAATCTCCCAGTACAAAGCTATGGTCTCAGAATTTATCTTTTTAATAACTTCATACTGTTTCTTATGAATAATTCCTTTTATGTCATTTATAAAAATTTCATAATTTTGTATTCTTAAGTTACTCATTTTTGCTTTCTCCAATTCTCGCACCGCTAGTACGAGTTTTAATCTTTTTATTATAATCGTCTTACAGTCTATAAGTTCTTTTTAATCTTCAAAAATTTTTGCTTCATCTTAAATTATAACAAAAATATAACCTATTTTCTATATCTCCGTTTATAATCTTGGTATATACCTAATCAGTATTAAACCACTCATTTAATAATTATAAGGCTCATCCATTATGATCGCGCGCCGGCGGTCATAACTGCGATGTATAGACTAATCCACATTTTTTGTGGAAACAATTAGAAAAAGGCCCCAGTATTCTGGAGCCTTGTGGAGGTCTAGTATAATTGCTAAGCAGAAAACATTGCTTAATCTGCTGCTTTTGGCATATCAATGTTCAAAATATTATATATAAATTTCTATAACATACTACCGTAATGTAGTTTTTGTTGGCTAAGATAATTAAAATATATGAGCAGCACAGGCACTGGAATGGCAGCTACAGTCCCAAGTGAAATTTGTCGAATCATCGGCAACGGCAACATTTTTACGGGATAAGTTATACATAGTATCCACTTCCTTACAAATCATAGTGAATCAGTTGCTAACTAATATTATGCTAAAACCGAGTTTTTATCTATAATTTCTTCTAATTCAGATACACTTTTTTCTGCTATTTCTGATATCTGTTCCAGTGTATAGCCTTTTTGGTGCATCTTCATAACAAAATCTATTAAATTCTTTGCTGTTACCTCTGCTGTTACCCTATCTTCTATTCCCTGACCTAAGTTACACATAGTATCCACTTCCTTTCTAAAATCATTGCTAAGAGGAATTTTATATTCCTTTTCAATAATATCCAGTTTCTCATATTCTCTTAATCTATCCGACAATAAAGCTCCAATAAGACGGTGTAATTCGTATTTTTCATCATGTTCAGGAAGTTCGTTTGTAACTCCAATCATCACGATATTGAGTAAGTCTGCATTTCCCTTCCAGTCATAAGGCTCTAACATCTCATCTTTTACAATGTGAAAATGGCTTAAACTGTTCTTGCTCATATTCATACACACCCAAATGCTGAATACCTGTTTTATATCATCATAGTTGGTATTTACAAAATCCCTTTCCTTTTGTGACGATATAAGCCTGCTCACATAAAATATTGCTCTATTTAGTATCTTATATGAAACAGGTTCATCCTTCTGAGCCTCAACATTCACTATTATCTGTGAAAGTCCATTCTTTAAGCGTACATAAAATATGATGTCAAATCTAATCAAGCCTTCGTTTGCTTCCACATTCTCAGAGTTCAATCCTTTAACTCTTTGTCCAGACTCATCTGTTTTTTCTACATTGGTTAGTCCGGGTTCTACCGGTACAATACCTATTTTAGGCTCACCTTCAATATATGTGACTATATCTTCAGGTTTCATTCCTTTAAACTCATCTACAGTTTCGCAAGAATATGTGCAAGTATGCTCTTGTTCCCTAAAAGCCTTTTGGCATTCTCATCATACTGTGCCTTATCTCCTGCAGAATTAACTGCATTTTTCATTTCTGTATTCAAGGCTACATCCCCCCTTTGCCTTTCTTTGTATAATTATAGTATAAAATCAGCATATACGCAACTTCATTTAAAACTATAAAGATGAACAAGCTTAACTTTTAATCCTATTCCTCTTCTAAAACATATTATTATTTATGATGCTCATCCATTATGATCGCATGTCAGCAGTCCAATGTTTTCGCTGTTAGGTTCTTGACTTTTTACGGCAAGCATAATACAATTGTATTACATATAAAAAAGGAGAATAAATATGTCTACAATTAGTTTGAGAGTTCCGGAAAAAGAATTGAACATTTTTAAATCCTATGCAAAACATAACAATACCACATTGTCCGAAATTATTAGAATTACAATGCTTGAAAAAATTGAGGACGAATACGATTTGAAAGTGTTTGAAGAGTATGAAGCTAAAAAGCAAGCGGGAAGATTAAAAACAAGACCAATAAACGAGCTTTGGAAAGAGCTTGACTTATGATTTATCAGATTGTTACAACCGATAAATTCGATAAATCATTCAAAAAACTGGATAAACAAACACAAAAGATAATTAAGGCTTGGATTGAGAAAAACCTTATGGGATGCGAGAATCCTCGCCTACACGGAAAATGGCTTACAGCAAATAAAAGCGTACAATGGAGATACAGAGTAGGAAATTATCGCATTTTGGCAGAAATTAGAGATAATGAATTGGTTCTAGTACTCATTGAAGCCGGTCATAGAAGCCGTATTTATTAAGAATGGGAACACAATCAAGGGGCACATAGAGTATAATATTAGACTAATATTTGAAAGGTTAGATTATGAGTATATTAAATGTAGAACATTTAACACATGGCTTTGGTGACAGAGCGATATTTAACGATGTATCCTTCCGCCTTTTGGCAGGAGAACATATAGGACTTATTGGCGCCAACGGTGAGGGTAAGTCTACCTTTATGAATATAATTACAGGAAAGCAGATGCCTGATGAGGGCAAGATAGAATGGGCAAAGAACTGTCATGTCGGCTATATGGATCAGCATGCTGTTCTCACAAAGGGAATGACTATAAGAAGTGTCTTAAAATCTGCCTTTGACTATCTTTTTGACCTTGAAAAAAGGCTAAACGAAGCCTATCTTGAAATGGGTGAGGCCGATGAAGAGAGCCTTGCTAAACTTATGGAAGAAACCGGCACCATTCAGGACTTGCTTACCCTGCACGACTTTTATATGATAGACTCAAAAGTGGAGGAAGTGGCTGCCGCCTTAGGCCTTAGCGATATCGGCCTTGACAATGATGTGACTGAGCTTTCAGGAGGCCAGCGTACTAAGGTTCTTCTTGCAAAACTCTTACTTGAAAAGCCTGACATTCTCCTTCTTGACGAGCCTACCAACTACCTCGACAGGGAGCATATTGCCTGGCTTACCAGATATTTACAGGAATATGAAAATGCCTTCATACTGATTAGCCATGATATTCCTTTCTTAAACAGCGTAATCAACATTATTTACCACATGAACAATCAGGAATTAAAGCGTTATGTGGGTGACTACAACAACTTCCTTGAAGTCTATGAGATGCAGAAAGCTCAACAGGAAGCTGCCTACAATAAGCAGCAAAAAGAAATCGCCGACCTTAAGGACTTTGTGGCAAGAAACAAGGCTAGGGTATCAACCAGAAATATGGCTATGTCCAGGCAGAAAAAACTTGATAAGATGGATATAATAGAGCTTGCCGGAGAAAAGCCAAAGCCTGTATTTAACTTCCTTGAAGCAGGAATCAGCGGCAAGGTTATCCTTGAGGCAAAAGACCTTGTGATAGGCTATGACAGCCCTCTAAGTAAGCCTATGAACCTCTACATGGAAAGAGGTCAGAAGGTCGTTATTGAAGGCGCTAACGGTATAGGAAAGACTACCCTGCTTAAGAGCATTATGGGACTAATCCCACCTCTTTCAGGAGAGGTTAGGCTTGGAGATTCGCAGGAACTTGGATATTTTGAGCAGGAAATGAGCGGAAACGGAAATAACACCTGCATAAATGAAATCTGGGAAGAATTCCCGGGCTTTAGCCAGTACGAGGTTAGAAGTGCCTTAAGTAAATGCGGACTCACCACCAAACATATAGAAAGTATGGTAAAGGTATTAAGTGGTGGAGAACAGGCAAAAGTCAGGCTTTGCAAGCTTATTAACAGAAAGAGCAATATTCTCGTTCTTGACGAGCCTACCAACCACTTAGATGTGGATGCAAAGGACGAGCTAAAAAGAGCCCTTATAGCCTATAAGGGAAGTATAATAATGGTTTGCCACGAGCCTGAATTCTATGAGGGGCTTGCAAGTGATGTATGGGATTTGTCTAAATGGACAACTAAGTTATTATAATATTAAAGGCTGCTGCCTTGTAACTTATAATTACAAGGCAGCAGCCTTACTTATCTAATTCCCTTTACAAAATCAATTTCTTTTTTCAAACTAAGCGGAACGCTGCCGGTTTCTTTAAGTAATTTTTTCTCAAGCCCTTCATATCGCTGCAGTTGTTGTTCCTGCCTGATTTGTCTTTGCTTAATAATTTCCAAATAAGTTGGATTTTTCGACAGCCTTTCAATTCCCTCAGCATCAAGCGGACAATATTCAAATAAAATCTGCCTCGCCACCTTATTAAGCCTTGGAGAACCATTACTTTCATACAGGATATAAGTAATATAATCCTGTACAAACATTTCCTTGAAACTGTTACGGCAGCGTTGTAAACTAAGCTTTACCTTTTCCTTCATTTCCTGGCTCAGGTTATTATTCTTACGATAAAACTGTACATAGTCACAATATACACTGGTAAGCGACGGATCCGTTACATCATTCCACCTTGCTCCCTGAACCCTCTTGCATAGTTCCCAACGGAACTCACCTGTCATTCTTATTATTGTATTTTGCAAATCTTCCATATGCAGGATGGATACAAACATTCTTCCTGCCGTTGTCCTCACCTTGCCTTCTATCTCCTGCCACATTATTCCTCTCACACCGGCATTAGGCATTAATATAAAATCCGGAAGTTTCTCCACATGTATATGCTCCCTTGACATTGCATCACCGTCACCGGTTGCAAGAGTTTCCCTATAAAACGCTGAATAATCAATATTTTTAATTGCGTTTATCCTTCTCTTAATGTTTCTTGGCTTAACAACACAGCTCTTAATTTCTTTTAACATATTTTCTCTGCAAAATACAGGGCAGAAAGTTGATACTCTGCCACAGGTAATCTTATTTGCAGTTTTAAATATATTGTTTAATTCATAAGATACTCTGGCTTCCCCATTTTCAAGCAATTCTTCCGCTTCTGACTCTGTAATCTTCTTGGCAGTTTTCATTTCCCTTACATAGTCAGAAAAATCTATGTCCAATTCATTGCGTGACGGTTTCTTTTCACCCCTATATATGGCTAACAGCCAGTCATAGAATGTATAAACTCCTGTTTCATTCGGATCATTTTCCTCCAAATCCTTAACCAAATGGTAGAGATCCTTTGTATACTCTTTACCTGCAAGTTTCTCATCCACATATCCAAAGTACAGAAACATTTTTATAGCCGGTGTAAGTTCTTTTTCCAAACTCTTAAAAAATACTTCTGAATATATTTGATAAAATTCAGCTGTTATTTCTCTTTTAAGTGCCATAGTATCATCATCTATGGCATTTTTATCTTTCAAACTGCACAGCTTATTGATATTGAGCCTGAACATCCTCCTTTCAGGCCCTATTATATCGGCAAAATCCAGAATAATATCCAAAGACTCGTAAAGTTCTTCTAAAATATCCACTTCTTCGTCACTTGAATCTGCCTTTTCACCCGCTTCAATCTTATCTCTTAACTTCCCTAAAATTTCTGAACACTCTTTTTATCTTATAATCAAAGCTTATCCTCTGCATCTATCGGAAACTGTGCAGCCTCAAAAACTATTGTGCTTATTTTATTTAAAAACTTCTTTTTTGTATCAGCATCAGTCTGAAACTTTTCGTAAATCTCTAAGAGTCTGTAAAAAATTCCTCCTTCTTCTTCCAAAAAATAATAATTTAAGCATTTTTTTACATACTGATACATATCCCCCATAAGCAGTACAGATTTTCTGGCGTCTAGACTTCCCTTTCTAAGCATTCCCACAGAAATATCTGCCTCTTCTATAAGCAGTTTGTAATCATCGCTTGCATAAACCCTATTCAAGCCTTCATAGTAACCTGACAGCCAAAAGTCTACCTCTTCATTATTTGAATATGTTTCCAGATTCTCAATATTTTCAAGCTTTTCAGGTTCTATACCCACAGTGCCTGCCAAGTTGATATAGATATTATAACAGGCAATCAGGCTGTCATAAATAGTATTGCTCCTTACCCTCTCAGTCCTATAAGAGTTTATCAGCTTTGTTATCTGCCTTATGCAGGAACGGATAAAAATCCTTGCAATATCAGAATTTGAATTTAGAATAGAGTCTATAGACTCAATCCCATTAATCGGATATGCGTAAACTACTGTATCCGCAGACGCAGTATATGTCAGGAAATGTACTTCTGAGAATGCTTCACATATTCCAATCACATCACCTGCACCTATTTCATAGCTTCCTCCATCACATTGAACCCGCATCTGTCCGCTTTTTATGATGTATATTTTATCAATAGAATGACCGGTTATGATAAACATCTTTCCTGACTTAATAATTAATTCTGACATAAATTCTCCCTGTTCATCTAACTAAATCTTTTATCAAGCCATTTTACGACTTCTTTCATTATCTTAGCTTTATGTGCTTCATTATGCAGTTCATGTCTTCCTGTTTCGTCTATGTATTCAGTTACATCTTTTATACCTGCATTTTTCAACATCTTTGTAACCTTCTTTACTCCTTCACCGTAGTTACCTATAGGATCCTGTTTACCTGACATAAGTAAGACCGGCATATCCTTTGGCAGACTCCCTGCCCATTCTTTTCTGCTTACTACAGTAAGTGCTGTAAGCATTGAGTGAAAGGCTTTCGCTGTAAATTCAAAGTTACACTTAGGATCATTCATATATTTCTCTACTATCTCACTGTCATGGGAGAGCCAGTCATTAGCAGTCTTAGCCTCTGGTATTTTCCTATTGTTTCTGCCAAAACTCAGCTTCGCCATCAGCTTTGAAACATAGCCTTCCTTATGTGTCCGGGCTATAAATCCGGCTAAGGCTCTGCCGCCTATGTTTCTAATGGAAGGACCAGCAGTTCCGCTTATAATAAGTCCATCTATGGTATCCGGATATCTTGATGCATACCATCTGGCAAAAAAGCTTCCCATACTATGTCCATATAGGATAATAGGAAGCAGAGGATATTTTTCCCTTAAAATATCATTCATCTTCTTCAAATCAATTTCCAAATGTTCTTCATCAAAGTCTCCATACTCAGACGGCTTAGACGAATTTCCATGTCCCAAATGGTCATTTCCTGCAAATATATATCCTCTGGCTGTAAAAAAATCCGCTACCCACTCGTAACGCTCTATGTATTCACACATACCATGCGAAAGCTGGATTACGGCTTTCGGCTCTACTATATTTTCCGTATAAATATATCCCGCTATCTTATGCTTTCCATCTGCAGAATCAAAATATAAAGTTTCTTTTTTCATTACCTTCTCCAATCATTTTCCCATAAACCACCATAAGCATATTGCAGGAAAATCACTTTTCTCTTGCAATATGCTATTATTATACGGTTATTATATACCCCTGTCCATATATTTAAATTATTTCACATCATAAACTACTTAGATGATTTTTTATTACTCTTTTCAACCTTCTTAGATGGCTTTTTATTACCTTTCTCAGCCTTCTTTTTGGCCTTTTCAGCCTTTTCCTCCTTAATAGTCTTTACCTTATCAAGTTTCTTTTTTAACTGCTTGTCAAGGCCATACAGTTCACCTTTATACCAGGTACTGCTTATAGCATCATTTGTATCGTTATAAGCATTTTCTATCTTTTTCCAGCCTTTTGAAGAATAGTCCTTATCATTAAAATTTGACAGAACCTTATCAACAGCCTCTCTTGCCTTATTCATATCCCTAACAGATATTTTATCGTATTCAATACCTGTTTTTCTTAACCATTTTTATTAATATAATTTTTCTGTTTTTGTAAACATCATGCCTACATAAAGCGTTTTTATCAATGTCCTTTTTATAATCTTTTAATGATTTTTTAAGCTCCTTTACATCCTCTTTATAACCGGACATCTTCAATTGTCCATTTACATAAGAATCCAGCTGTCTCTTTAAAATTCTCTTAATTACCTTTATATCATTGTTGGTATATACTGCATCATAATCCTTTATGTTTCTAATACCCTTTAGTTCAAGATCTGTTCCTAAAGGGAGATTCATAGAAGCTGCATCTGCTTTAGCAAGTTCTAGGACATTTTTTGATTTTTTGATGGCTGATAGAGACTTGGCATATCCGGCATCCACAATTTGTAAATAATATTCATTGAGATTTCCCTTGTCTATTGCCTTGTAACCTTCTTTAACAGCCTCATACACACTATCCCTAAGCTTAGTAAAGTTATACTTATAGCCTGTCTTCATTATATCATAGCCCATAAGAGCCTTGAACTGCATATTGTAGTCAGCAAGTTTTCCGGCTGGAACAAGATCTTCCATGCCTGTTTCCTCATCTGTGCCTCCTTTGTAAAGTTCTGTATCAAACTTAGCATCAGCAATGTATTTACGGGCTTCTTTCTTTAATTTGAATGCCGCCTCCATTACATTAGCAGTATACTTCGTACTGTCTGAATCCATACCCGAATATAAGTTATCAATCAAATCATTAGCCTTTGATTTAAGCATGGCCTCTGAATTTTCTATATGGCTTGCCTTAACCCTGTTTTCAGTCTTTTTGTCTGTCTTTTTTGTAGATTTATTATCTTTTTTCTGAACTTTACCTACAAGTTCTACCTTAAATATCTTGGATATTTTATTGGTACCATCTGCACCAAATCCCTTAGAAGTAACTTTTACAAAGACCTTGCCTGCCTTTTTAGCTGTGAATTCACCTGTCTTCTTATCAATCTTTGCAAGCCTTGTGTCAGCAACGGACCATTCCACACCTTTTACTGCCACATCATTTTTACCGGATGAATTAAGTGTTTCAGCTGCAAACTTAAACTTCTGTCCTACCTTAAGCTCATCTGTCTTCTTTGTAATTTTGATATCAGAAACCGCAGGCTTAACTGTAACCTCATATTTTTCTTCTAAGCCGTTCACCGTCCTGAGAGTAATAACTGCCTTACCGGGTTTCACGCCCCTCACTCCATAATTTGAGTAAGCAACAGCCACCTTCATATTGCTGCTTGTGGCATAATATCCTTAACAAGGGCATCATTAGGGGTGATATTTACATATGGAATATCCATCTCTCCAACAGAGATGACTTTCTTTGCCTTTAAGATTTCAATCTTGTCAGGCACTCTGTTTTCTTCAACATTGACAGAAACTGTTGTTTCTTTATCTCCTGCCTTAGCCGTTACTGTAGTATGTCCTACCTCAATTCCCTTCACATAACCGTCTTCACCTACTGAAGCAACATTCTCATCACTGCTTGACCAGCTTATCTTAGCTGTACTTGTATATGGAGAGATTAAGGTTTCCAAAGCTATTTCGTAACCCTTTGGCACTGTCAATGTTTTATTTTTAACAAATATGCTTTCAACCTTATCAGAAGGATTCTCCTTCATCTCATAAGCGGCCTTAACCGCAGCATAGGCATCTACTATACCATAGCCATACTGTTTATCATCAAAAAACCTGTCGCCAAGTTTAGACTTATTGGCTGTTCCGCAAAGTATGTTATATACCTGTCTTGGTGTAAGTGATGGATTTGCAGAAAGTACAAGAGAAGCCACTCCTGCAACCACAGGTGATGCCATAGAGGTCCCCGAGTATGCTGCATATCTGTCACCCGGTATAGTACTTGGAACTGTTGAGCCCGGTGCAGAGATATCTGATGTAAAACCATAGTTTGAAAAATATGAAGCCTGATTGTCTGAATCAGATGAATTGACAGAAATTACTTCATCAAAAGATGCCGGTGAACTGTCCTTATTGGTATCATCATTGCCTGATGCTGCCACAAGGGTTATACCTGCATCATAGGCAGCCTTCATGGCCTTATGGATGTTATCATCATAACTGTAACCGCCAAGGCTCATATTTACAACCTTGACACCCTTCTCTTTAAAATATTCAATTGCCTTTATTAAATCCACATCACTTATAGAACCGTCATCGTCCTGCACACCGGCTACATAAAGCTCAACCATATCATTGTTAAATCCTGATGCTACACCTGCTCCACCCTTGCCATTGCCATAGGTGGCCGCTATTATTCCGGATACATGGGTTCCATGAGTATCTGCATCTGCTACAGCCTTCTTAACAGCACCCTTGCTGATGCGGACATACTCTTTTAAGTTCTTCTTAAGATCTTCGTGTAAGCTGTCGACACCGGTGTCCATTACACCTACCTTAGTCTTGGTATATCCCTTTTCCTTTAATAACTTCCAAGCCTTCATCACATTTATATCATCAAACTGATACTGGTAATTCGCATTTTTTGTATTAAGCAGCGGATCAGCCTTCACCTGTGCCTTAACTCCGGCAGCTGAGCTGATAAAGAGCCCTGCACATAAGGTAAAAGATAATGCTGTCTTGAATTTTCTCATATGTTTTCTCCTTTATTTTGTAAATGTCACCCAATCATAATAACACTTCAAGGTTTTTTTGTCTATAAGTCTTTATTCTTTATAAATTATCTCCATTTTTTCAGCAGGCTTTGAATGCCTGATTGGGATATTGTGGCATTTATGTAAGGCCAGCTTGCACAAAATAACAGGGCACTTACCATCAAATGATAAATGCCCTATTATTATCTTAATATTATACCCTGTCTTTTAATTTAAGATATCAGATATACTCGAATACTTTTCCCTTACATACTTCTCATATGCAGGTAATATTTCCGTTTCAAACTTCCTTATTTCATACAGTCTTTTCTTTTCCAAGGCTGCTTTTCTAGCTATAAGTTCCTTATCATAGTCCACCATTTCTTTCCACTTATGTTTGAATAAGTCTTTTGGAGCGGGATAAGCTTGCCATTTTTAATCTCAAACACTTCCCATATTACACCATTTACATCGTAAGGCAGGGTATAGTAGCCTGCAACTCCATTTTCACAATAGACTACTACCTTTAGTTTCATATTTTTCATGTCCTTTGATGAAAATTTCTTCTTCTTGCTATTTGTGTAGTCAGATACATAATACTTATAATTCCCCGCTTTTACATTATCCAGAATGATTACTTCTGTAGTATTTCCCTGCTTTCCATCAAGTACAAGTCTGTTGCCATGTTTATCCTTCTTTATGTCTGCTCCTATATAAGCCATGTCACCGCCTTTACCCTGATATGGTGTAAAAAGACTGGAGTCCATATCCTTGTCACCCTCCCAGGAACGCACTATCTTCAGCTGGTTTTTCTTTATCTTCTTTACAAGAGGGATATTCATAGCAGATTTCTTTTCTACAGCTATAGTCTGATAAGATTTTACATAATATATTGGCTGTGGTAAGGAAAAGGGCTAGGTAGGTTAGGGGGTTAATTCTTGTTTTCATTTTTGGCTCTCCTTGCAGTTTTTATATTGAACTTCACTAAGTTTGACAATAATTTGTCATAGTTTCCTCAGTATCTTATTTCAGAAAATTTTCTCCTGTATAATCTATTACGACTTCTTTTTTTGCAAAAATGTATCTTTGATTTTGATCTAATTTGAAACGATTTACAGTAACAATTCTTTTTTTGTTTCTGTTTACTGTTATGGTAATAATATAAGAATCTTCAAGATCTTCTATTTTTTTATTTTTTTCTTTTTCTGTAATATCATTTTTCAATTTCATTCATATTAACTTCAAAATGTGAATATAACTTAGCATTAATCCATCTTTCATTACCTTGTTCATCTGTAGTGTTTTTCTGAAACTCCGCTATATCCTCGCATTCCTTCATTTTTCAACAAACTGTTTTTCCAATGAAATTCACCATCATACCAATAAGTTACTTTTACTTCCACACCATCAGTATATAAACTTTCTTTATCAATATACACCATTCCATTTTCAGCAAAGTTAACAATAAGTTTCAAGTCATTATTTTTCATTATATTGGAGTAAATAATGCAGTAATATAAATGTTGCCAAAATTATCGGAAGTACTATCTTTCTTAACACTTCAGAATTATAAATATCAAGCCATGCTTTTTTTATTTTTTTCCATGCCTCTATAATTATATACTGCTATTCCTATCACTACTCCCAGAACAGTTAGAGTTCCAATAACTTTATTTTTCAAAAAAATCTTATTAAAAAAATATACATACAGCAAATACTGATATTCCTATAGTTACCTTTTACCGTTCTAATAAAATTACGGTAACTATTATCTGTCATTGCTAAAATACTATCTACTGCTTTTGTAATATGTTGTATCATTTCTTCTTAGTTCATAATACAAAAACACTATTGCATTAATTACAACTACAATTAAACTCCCTAACATTAAAAGCCATCATTATATAGATAAATAAGTCCCAAACATCTAATATCGGCATATTATTAGTATATTTCAATGCCATTATAAATATACCTGTAATTACAGATGCTACAATAGCTAATATCCCTATCACTATTCCAGCCCTATTTTGTCTTTTCTCTCTAAAAATATTATCCTCATTATTCCCATCACTTTTATTTTCTGACTTCTGGACATCTTCTTTTTTATCCATTTTATCTAATCCTTTTTATTTAAATCATGTTTTTCTTCTCTAATCTGGCTTCCAGCCCCCTTGTAGAACTGGAAGCCATAAACAACACTACCTGCTTATAAATCCCCACTTGCCATTTAGCTTAACTGCTGCAAGTCCTTCGCTGAAACTCCTTCCATCTTCATACTTTAGCGGCACTACCTCCTTGCCAGATTTGTCTATAGAACCCCACTTACCTTTTAATTCTACTCCTGCAAGTCCTTCTTTGAAATAATGCACAGCATCATACTTTGGCGGCACTACCTGCTTGCCTGATTTATTTATATAGCCACCCTTGCCATTTAATTCCACCGTTGCAAGTCCTTCGCTGAAATACCCTAAATTTACATCTTCATATTCATACTTTAGCGGCACTACCTCCTTGCCTGATTTATTTATATAGCCACACTTGCCATTTAATTCCACCATTACAAGTCCTTCTCCGAAATCCCCTACATGTACATCTTCATACTTTAGCGGCACTACCTCCTTGCCAGATTTGTCTATAAAACCCCACTTACCTTTTAATTCTACTCCTGCAAGTCCTTCGCTGAAATACCTTACATCTTCATACTTTAATGGCACTACCACTTTTCCTGATTTATTTATATGGCCACACTTGCCATTTAATCTCACACTTGCAAGTCCTTCGCTAAAATTATCCACATAATCATACTTTATCGGCACTACCTCTTTTCCTGATTTATCTACAAAGCCCCACTTGCCATTTAATTTCACATCTGCAAGTCCTTCTCTGAATTTCCATACCGTATCATACTTTAATGGCACTACCTCTTTTCCTGATTTATCTACAAAGCCCCACTTATCTTTTAATTTTACTCCTGCAAGTCCTTCGCTGAAATTCCATACCACATCATACTTTAATGGCACTACCTCTTTTCCTGATTTATCTACAAAGCCACACTTGCCATTTAATTCCACAATTGCAAGTCCTTCTGTGAAATCCCATACATTATCATACTTTGGTGGCACTACCACTTTTCCTGATTTATTTATATAGCTCTTCTTGCCATTTAATATCACCATTGCAAGTCCTTCGTGGAAAGAATCCGCATCAACATACTTTGGAGGCACTACCTCCTTGCCAGATTTGTCTATAAAACCCAACTTACCTTTTAATTTTACTCCTGCAAGTCCTTCTTTGAAAGCCCATACATTATCATACTTTATCGGCACTACCTCCTTGCCTGACTTATCTATAAAGCCATACTTACCATTTAATTTCACCGGTGCAAGTCCTTCGCTGAAGTTATATGCTTCATCATACTTGAACGGTATCACCACATCCCCTGTCTTATATTTCTTCTTTTTCCCTACTTCTTTCTTCTCTATCCACCACTTTTTCCCCTTCACATTCTTATAGGTATTCTGAATTGCTACAACCTTACCGTTCTTAATCTCAAATACTTCCCAGATTACACCGTTTGAATTGTAAGGGATGATATACACAGCTGCCAGTCCGTTCTTATCATAGACTTCCACTCTTATATTCAGTCCTGCCATATCCTTAGCTGAATAATTCTTTTTAAGGCTGTTGGTGTAGTCTGATACATAATACTTATAATTACCCTTCTTTATATTAGCTATATTTATTACCTCTACATTATTTCCATTCTTACCATCAAGGTAGAGGCTATTACCATGTTTATCCTCTGAATAAGAACCTCCAATATAAGCCATGTTGCCCTTCTTCGCCCTATAAGGTGTGAAAAGATAAGAATCAAGATCCTGCTCTCCATCCCAGGAAAGCACTACCTTCATCTCCTTGTCTTTTACAGGCTTTGTTAAAGCTGCCGACACAGTCTTATCTTCATCCACTACTACAGTCTTATATCCCACTACATAGCCGTTAAGCCTTATTTCAAGAGTGTATACTCCACTTACAAGCTCTATTACAAGGTTTCCATCTGCATCTGTAGTACCTGTAGTTACCTGCTCTCCTGTCTTATTGTTAAGTCCCTTTCTTGCTATAACCTCTGCGCCTGAAAGAGCTGTCTTTACTGCCTTTTTCTTAACATATTTTACAGTTTCTCCGTCATATACATTTATGCTTACCTTATGGCTTGCTTCTGAAACTGCTACCAGGCTTATCACATCTATCCGGATAACTGCTCCGCTCTTGTCTATAACCGCCTTTGCCCCCTCTGTAGTCTGATAGCCGTCTGCTGATACCCTTATAGTGTAGCCGTCTTTTACAGGAAGTATTCCTGTAGTATAGTAGCCGTTTGCATTTGTCTTTACTGTACCTATTACTTTATCTGAGTGTAAAAACTCTACTGTAGCATTTGCCACAGGATTCCTCTTTGAATCTATTATATATCCCTTTACTATGCTTTTTTTAGACTTTTTAAGCATGGCATTGTAGGTATTGTAGGCTGCATTTAGCATATTTACTTCTTTTTTATCGTAGGCTTTCTTCTTAGCCTTACTTACAGTAGAGAATCCATGCTGTTTCACATCTTTTCTGCCCTTGTCTACTTTAAGAGTAATTTCCTCAACATCGTTTGCCTTTTTTACCCAACGCCATTTGATAAGGCTGTCATTATTAAAGAAATACCTGTCTCCCGTAAACTCAAAGCTTGCATATACAGGTGTATATATGCTGTCTTTTCTCTGATATACAAAGTTTGGCTTTCCCTTGTCATCATAGTAATAATCTGTTATCTCAAGGTCATTTTTCCTATGCTCTATGGAGGTTATTTTATGCATCTTTCCTGTATTTGGGTGCTTATATACTTCATACTCTATACGGTTCCCATTTTTCTTATTTATCAGCTCTTTTCTTACAAGCTTGTACTTCTTTATCTGACCGTCTTTACTGCTCTTAGTGTTGATATCTTCAAGAGTGTAGAAGATTTTCTCATTCCAATCCGCCTTGTAGTTTCTGGCATTTGGCTTCTTATTCTTCTTGTAAATGTCGATTTTTTCAGCTGTTGCTGAGTAGAGCTTATCTGCTCCATTAGATGCTGCAAGGGTAAGCTTTGCAGTCTGTTCTGTTATTCCAAACGAAAGGCTGAGTGCCAGTGCAAGTGAAATGACTTGTTTCTTAATTCTTGGTTTCATAGTTTTTTTCCCTCCTATTTTTTAAATATCCTTAATTTAATTGTTCTACTCATCTTCCAATTTCTTATAAATTTTCTTAAGTACATCTACGAATCTTCCTGTCCTTTCTCCAAGTTCACTATGTACTTCTTCATTTAACTCATCAAAATCTTTATAACCCTTGTAATACAGCCTGGATGCTACTCCATACAGCCACTCATATCTGTAGTTGAACAGGGTACTGAAGTTAGTCCATAGTACCTCATCTTTCTTCAATTTGGCTGTTACCTGAGCCATAGTCTTAGTGCCATTTTTCTTTATTACACCCAACTGCTTCATAAGTACAAGCGCATCTCCATCAGACTTAAACTTAAAGCCTGCTTTTGCACAGTAAATATTTATAACTGTCTGAAGCTCTCCTATTGTACTGAGCCTTTCCACTTCTTCAACCGCCAGATATTTTTTATTTGTATAGTAAGATTTAAGGTTTGAGCTGTCTACTATGCTATTTTCGCTATATCCATTAAGAATAATGTCAGGTTTCATTGCAAATTCGCTTCTTACTCCCCATCCATTTGAATCATCATAATAATTGACATAGACTTCTCTTTCTTTTTTATTGCTTAGCTTAGACTTATAAGTAAGCTCATATATTGTCTTTTGTGAGTCATATATTTCCTTATAAATCCTATAAAGATCAGATATGCTTATATTCTCAAAATATTTGCCGCCTGTACTATAGGCTATATTGTTAAGTACATTACTATCTACCTGAGAACCAAGTGCTATTATATATACAGGTATTTTATATCGTCTTGACACCTCAATAACATCATCTTCCGAAAAGTCATATCCTGTACCATATGGCACATTCATACCATCTGTAAAAGCAACTACGCATTTCGAGCCAGGTTGTGATGCAGTATATATTACAGATGAATAGAGAGATTGATAAAGGCTGGTAAGCCCCTCACAGTTAAGCCCATCCACTAGATTAACTATATTATTCTTATCATTTGTAAATTCACTTTCTCTCCTATATATGTCAGAAATAATTGAGAGCCCCAATTCAGTATCATCATCAGTATTATATACAAATTTTTTTACAGATTCTTTCATGTCATCGAATATGTCCTGCATGCTTCCACTTACATCAACTACAAGGTCTATACTTAGCGAGCCATTTACCTGATTCATTCCCACAATTTCTGCCTGGCTCCACTCTTTGTCTCCCTTTGCTCTCTCAAGCAATGTAAATTTGTCAGCATTCCAATTACTGCCATCATCTTCATAATACAGTTTAACTGTATTATCCTCAGATACATCCATCTGAATGAACTTTCCAAAGTAATCACTTTTACCAATGCGGTCGTATCTTTTTTTCTGCTCATCAAAATCGTTAAATACCTGTTCTGCTTTTACATAATCAGCTTCCTTTAAAGCTTCATCCAGCTCTTTCTTAGCATTCTCTATAAATCCCTTTTCTGCGTCAAAATAATCTCCGCTGACAGACATTTCCTTAATCTTATTATTGTATTCTTCTGCTTTTTGCTCATTGTAAGTCCTTATATCAGCTAGCATGCTCTCAAGTTCGTCTACTCCTGCCTTACTTTCTTCCTCATCAAGTGTTGAAAAAGCTTTTTCTGTCTTTGCCTTTGCTTCTTCGTATTTTTCAGTATAATCTCCAAATAGGAATTTGCTTTTTACCTCTGTTTCATTGATTATATCTTTATACTTCTTTTCATAATCTGCTACTCTTCCCTTAAGCTCATCTACATTTTTAAAAAGTGCAGATATCTTTTCCTGCTCTTCTTCATACTTAAAGATATTGTAGCTGTCTGCTGTCTTCCCTGCTTCTTTGATTAATGAAGAATATTCATCCGCATATTTCCCAAGCGAACTATAGCTTTTAGCTTTTTTCTCTGTTTCTGCTATATAGTTTCTAAAATCATCTGTTTTGGCTTTTACTATATAAAAGCCAGTCCCCAGCCCGGCTATCAGAAGTACAAGTACTAATGACAGTATTACAGCCAGTTTTTTATTAAATGGTCTTTTTGCCTTAACAGGATTTTGCCATGTAATTTCAGTTTTTTCCTGTACTCCCTTAGTTTCTTCATTTGAAGTTATTTCGGTTTCAGTCACTTCCTGTTTAGGTGTCTGACTGATTTCATCATCTGCTTCTTGATTTACAGGAGCACCACAGTTGCTGCAAAACTTAGCCCCTGCAATAAGTTCATTACCACAGTTGTTACAATACATAATGTTATCCTCTTTCCTTTGATTTTATTATTTTTGCTGCTTGCTGTATTTAGCACATTATGGCAGTTCCCGGCTTATCCTCCTCTCCTATATAATTTTAAAAATCAAAAGGACTGCCTGAGAATTATCCTAAAGCAATCCCTAATTTACATATATTATAATTATTTAATTTTATTAAAGCACCAAAACAAAACTGAGATAAAGTTAAATTCCCTCTGTCTGTCTGTCTGTCTGTCTGTCTGTCTGTCTGTCTGTCTGTCTGTAATAATTCTGCATTTTCTCATTTCCCCTGTCAATCACCTCACAAGAATTAATTACTTATATTTTATCAAAAACAGAGGGTTATTTCAAGGTTTTTATTATACTTCCATAGCTGGTTTTTCTTCAGGCAGACCTATATCCGCCTGTTCGCAGTCTGAAGATGTTAAATCATCAAAGTCAATATTCAAAGCTTCAATCTCTTCCTGTTCGTTTTTATCGACATATGCACAATTTTTATTGATATACTCTAACAGGCTCAAATTTTCACTTTTTTCCATTGTATCCATAACATCAACTCCTTATATCTTGCATGTATATATTAAGGCTGACAGCCCATTTATAAATTTTTATTCAGCCAAAAGCTTAAGCACCTCGTTACTCCTTGCTATAAACTTAGTCATAGCCTCAGGAGAAAGCTGGCGGTTAGCTATAACTGCAAGGTCGTAAAGCTGTTCACAGAATAGCTTTACCTTATCATTATCAGCCTCGTCCTTATGGTCAAGAAGATATTTAACAAGGGCATTGTTGCTGTTAAGTACAAGAATCTCTCCCATCTCAAAAGGAGAATCACCCATAGCTCCCATGCCATACTGCTTCATCATATCCTGCATTCTGCGCATTTCTTCTGATACGGTTATCATAGAAGAAACATTCTCATTCTTAAGGCTTTCAACCTTAACTTCAAGCTTATCCTTATCAAGTGCCTTCTTAAAAAGTTCTGAAAGACTCTCTGTCATAGCCTTTACCTCTTCCTCTGGAAGTTCATTCTTAGCAGAAGCATTTACCTTGGAGTCGATACGCTCAAACTTAAGGTCATCATTCTTCATCTCAAGAGCATTGATAAAAGGCTGGTCTATCCTGTGTTCAAGTATAACGGCATTTAATCCGTTTTCCTTGAACATATTGATGTACTGGCTCTGCTCACGCACATCTGTCACATAGTAGATTATCTTCTTAGGCTTCTCCGGTTCAGTCTCTGCACCGTCTTCTTTCTGTTCCTCTTCAGTCTTTCTTCCTCGACCTTTTCAGGCTCTATAGTCTTTACATAGTCATCAAAGGTTACATACTTATCGTTTAAGTCCTTAAAGAGGATGAATTCCTTCATTTTTTCTTCAAACTTATCATCCTTTAAGCAGCCGTACTTGATGAAAGGACTGATATCATCCCAGTATTTCTCGTAATTTTCCCTGTCTGTCTTGCAAAGTCCTGAAAGTTTCTCAGCCACCTTCTTGGTTATGTAGTCTGATATCTTCTTAACAAATCCATCATTCTGCAACGCACTTCTTGATACATTCAGAGGCAGGTCAGGGCAATCAATTACCCCCTTTAAGAGAAGCAGGAACTCAGGAATGACCTCCTTAATGTTATCTGCTATAAATACCTGGTTGTTGTAGAGCTTAATGGTTCCCTCTGCTGCCTCGTACTCGTTGTTTATCTTAGGGAAGTAGAGGATACCTTTGAGGTTGAAAGGATAGTCCATATTCAGGTGAATCCAGAAAAGCGGTTCTTTATAGTCTCTAAATACCTTTCTATAGAACTCCTTATAGTCCTCTTCACTTACTTCGTTAGGATGTCTTGTCCAAAGTGGATGAATATCATTGATTGGCTTTGGAGCCTCTTCCTTCTTCTCTGCCTCCTTGTCCTCCACCACCTCATCCTTTTCAGCCTTAAGCACATTGGCATTGGTGTAGTAGATTTCAACAGGCATAAATGAACAGTACTTCTCTAAGATTTCCTTAACCCTGTATTCATTGGCAAATTCATAGCAGTCATCATTTAAGTAAAGAGTTATCTTGGTACCACGCTCAGTCCTGTCACCATCTTCCATAGTGAAGTCTATACCCTCGTCTGATACCCAGTGTACAGGCTTTTCTCCCTCTTTATATGAAAGAGTATCTATAGTAACTCTTCTTGCTACCATGAAGGCTGAGTAGAAACCAAGTCCAAAGTGCCCTATAATCTGCTCCTCACTTGTCTTGTCCTTATACTGCTCAAGGAAGCTCTGAGCACCTGAAAACGCTATCTGATTGATGTACTTCTTAACCTCATCAGCAGTCATACCGATACCGTTATCAATGACAGTTATGGTCTTTGCTTCGCTGTCAGTGATTACATCCACTCTGTATTTATTGTCTTCAGGAGCCTTCCACTCACCTATTCCGTCCAACTTTTTAAGCTTGGTTATAGCATCACAGGCATTTGACACCAACTCCCTTAAAAAGATATCGTGGTCTGAGTAGAGCCATTTTTTGATAATCGGAAATATATTTTCCGAAGTAATTGATAATGAACCTTTTTCAATATTTCCCATATTATTTCACCTCGTATATTTATTTGTATTTTTGATGTTTAGTCGTTTTAAAGCTAAAAATCGAACAGCTATTAACTGCTCGATTAATATAATAATACTGATTTTAAATCTTTGTCAAGGTTTTTGTTAGCACTCTTTTTTTATTGAGTGCTAACGAGTTGATTGTTGAAAAACATAATATTATAAATAGGCATATATATGATTTTGTCTTTTTTTATAACTTCCCTTTCATTTGACAATACATACGCCTTTTTCAGGTTATAATTCTCATTTTTTGCAAAATTGCTTAAAGCACTATGCACGGTATAGTCTTTACCTGATTTTACCTCAACAGGCACCACTGACAGGCTGTCATAATCATCAATCAGATAATCTACTTCTCCCTTGCCCCTATTATCATAGTAAAATAGCTTATATCCATGTGCTATTAACTCACTTGCAACTACTGTTTCATAAACCGAGCCAAGATTTATACTTCTTTCATCATCTAACACTGCCCTGATATTATTTCCATAAAGAATACTTGTTAATATACCTACATCATTTAAGTACAGCTTTAACAAGTTCTTACTGCTTGACTGCACAAGAGGAAAACTGGGATTTGATATAGCCTGAACATTTAGCACAATCCCAGCACTTATCAGGTATTCGAACTCATCGCTGTAATCGTTAAATGTCTTTCCTTTTTATTCTCAATGTTTTTTGCCACAATACGCTTCTTTTTATTTTCCATGTTCGAAGGAAGCATATCGTATATTCTTCGTATTTTTAACTTATTTTCTCCATCATACTTTGAAGCATCGGCGGCATAGTATTCCCTGATTTCATTTTGTATTTCACGCACGAGTACAATATTTTGATTTCGTATATACGAATTTACTGCCTCCGGAAGTCCTCCTACCAGTAGATATTTACGGAATAATTCCATAATCTTATTATGAGTGGCTTCATCAAGTGCCTCTTCATTCTCATATTTTTTACGCAGATATGATATGGTCATTTCATTAAATCCATTGGCATACAAAAACTCCTCAAAATCAAGTGGAAACATTCTTACCTTTCTTATGCTTCCCATAGGTATGGAAGTAGTCTGCGACAAGGTAACTCCTAACAATGAACCACTTGCAATAAATGTAAACCTTCCATCCTGCGATAAGAACTTAAGCAGGGTTAGTAGAGCGGGATATGCCTGTATCTCATCAATAAAAATAAGAGTGTCTTCTTTTGGTCCCATCTTATTTCCTGCAAGCATACTGACCTGAAAATAAAAATCCTCAACAGTTTTTACTCTTTCAAAAAGTCTATCCTTAAGCGAATCTTCAATCATGTTGATCTCAATGAAATTTTTATACAGCTCTTCTCCTACATAACGGATAATATAGGTTTTGCCTACCTGTCTGGCTCCATCAATAAGCAAAACCTTATTAGAAGTGCTTTGTAGGTGCTCTCTAATCAGGCTTTCAATCTTTCTAATCAACATACTCTCATCTCCATTCTGACTTTTCAATGTGTTTTAAGCCATATTTTTATGACTTTTCAATAATATTATTGCATAAATTCTGTGACTTTTCAATAACTTTAGGGATTGATTTTTATGACTTTTCAATATTTTTATGCCTAATTGCAGCACAGTCTGTAGCAGTCAAGAAAAGTAGACACAAAAAATGTTTTTCCTTTTTTTCTTTTTTCAAAAGTGGACACTGGCCACACTTTTAACTATTATTTATTTTCAAAAATAGACATACAGCATATTTTTTACTCATCTTCCTTTTCAAAAGTAGACACATCTTTGGAATATGCCCGTTTACGGCGCTTCTGCACAAATTTAGGCTCTTCAGATAGTACTCTGTTCTCAAACGTATTTTTTCTTTCTAATTCTCCCTTGTAATAGCGCTTACGATAGTTAACCGGTGTATCATAGCCAAGAGCATAGCAAGGACGATGATTATTGTAGAAATCAACATAGCTTGCAAGTACTTCTTCAAATTCATCCTTTCGTCTGCATTCACTAATCTTAAAGTCAATATACAGCTCTTCCTTCATCCAGCCATTAATAGATTCATTAACAGGATTATCCGTGGGCTTACCTGCTCTGGACATGGATCTAACAATCACTGTATCTTTAATCAGCTCATTATAGGCAACCGATGCATAGACACTTCCTTGATCCGTGTGTAACACCACAGGTTCTGTATGGCCTTTCAGCAGTTCCCTCACATCTTCCAAGCCATCTATATACTGCTGTCTGTCCCCTTTTCTAGCGGCTATTCTATATGTAAGAATCTCCTTGGTAAATACATCAAAATAGAACGTTACTTCAAAGTAAAGAATCCAAAACTTAAACGCAGTCATATCAGATACTATTACCTGACGTGGCCTATCTATGGTCTCCCAAGTTGTAAAAATCAGATTTGGGTATTTATCCTTTTCCTTATGTTTTCTATAATGAACCTGATGTTTTGTTTCTGCTGCAATGCCAAGGAAACGAAAGCATTTGTAAATAAAGTTATCGCTACAGTTGTAGCCATATTGAAGACGTATATAGGCGGCAGTCCATCTGTAACCATGGGATCTATGCCTTTCATGAACGGCTTCCACAAGAGATATCATTTCCTCCCTCTTTAGATCTCTATCAGATTTCTCTCGTCTCTTCCACTTATAATAACCCGATCGACTAACACCCATCAGAGCACACAGTTCCTGAACATCATAATCTCTGGATAGCTGTTCAACTATTTCGAATTCTTCGCTTTTAAACGAACATATTCCTGTTCCCCATCCTCGTTCGTCCGAACAATATAGTTTTTTTTAAGCCTCTCATTCTCTATACGCAGCTTGAGTATTTCACGCCTGTAAGCTTCCTCCGTTGGATCTACTCCCTCCGGGAGAACACTGCCTATTTCTGCATCAGCTCTTGCAAGTCCATCAAGCCCAAACTCTTCATACTGCTTAATCCAATTTCTTAATGCTGAAACTGAAATCTGATGTGCTTCACAGAAATCACTTAGCTTAATAGCGGGATTCCTTTTAAACTGATGGATTAAAAACTCTTTTTCCAATGGATTTAAATGTTTAGCCATAATAAAAGTAGACTCCTTCCTGGTAGTCATATTGTATTAATTATAAATATTAATACATTATTTTCAACCGTTCCGTGTCTACTTTTATATTAGCAACAGTCATATCAGATACTATTACCTGACGTGGCCTATCTATGGTCTCCCAAGTTGTAAAAATTAGATTTGGGTATTTATCCTTTTCCTTACGTTTTCTATAATGAACCTGATGTTTTGTTTCTGCTGCAATGCCAAGGAAACGAAAGCATTTGTAAATAAAGTTATCGCTACAGTTGTTGCCATATTGAAGACGTATATAGGCTGCAGTCCATCTGTAACCATGGGATCTATGCTTTTCATGAACGGCTTCCACAAGAGATATCATTTCCTCTCTCTTTAGATCTCTATCAGATTTCTCTCGTCTCTTCCACTTATAATAACCCGATCGACTAACACCCATCAGAGCACACAGTTCCTGAACATCATAATCTCTGGATAGCTGTTCAACTATTTCGAATTCTTCGCTTTTAAACGAACATATTCCTGTTCCCCATCCTCGTTCGTCCGAACAATATAGTTTTTTTTAAGCCTCTCATTCTCTATACGCAGCTTGAGTATTTCACGCCTGTAAGCTTCCTCCGTTGGATCTACTCCCTCCGGGAGAACACTGCCTATTTCTGCATCAGCTCTTGCAAGTCCATCAAGCCCAAACTCTTCATACTGCTTAATCCAATTTCTTAATGCTGAAACTGAAATCTGATGTGCTTCACAGAAATCACTTAGCTTAATAGCGGGATTCCTTTTAAACTGATGGATTAAAAACTCTTTTTCCAATGGATTAAATGTTTAGCCATAATAAAAGTAGACTCCTTCCTGGTAGTCATAATGTATTAATTATAAATATTAATACATTATTTTCAACCGTTCCGTGTCTACTTTTATATTAGCAACATAGTTGTAGCAGTCAAGAAATGCAGACACAGTATTTTCTACCTTTTCGTGTCTGCCTTTATATAACACTATCAAGTACCTTCCTAACCCTTTCAAAGTACAAAAAACCTTCTTCCCTCTCAAGTTCCTCTATATCATCCACATCTACAAATCTGTAATCTATTACCTCATCAGGATTTACCTTTATCTTACTTTTATCAAAGCTTTATTCATTAAAAAATTTAAACTTTGAAATATCAATTTTATCCGTATCATATTGTATAAGAACAGCTTTCTCATTTTTGCCTAACCTAATATTTTCTATAGAAGACGGCTTGGGATATGCTTCTATTTCACTATCAATCAGACAAAGCTGCAGTACATCCAGTGCCATGTTGGCTCCCTCAGCGTAGTTCCTTGCACAAGTATTTGCCTCCGGAATATCAGGAAATGTAATTGATATTCCGTATTTTTCTTCACTTTTGTCATATTCGTCATAATTAAAAACTGCATAATAACTAACTCTCATAATACCTCCATTCTGCCGGCTTTGAGGTAGAAAAACCTTCACTAAACGCTAACCATATCAGGGTTCGTTTTATAGTATGCTGCCCTTGACACTTTGCTCTTCATAAGGTAACCATGCTTTTCAAGATTGCTTAGAACTCTCTTCCTAAAATAGGTAGAATCACTTACACCCAAGTATTCAGCTATTTCGGATACCTTATGTGCATTGAGATAACAAAAATTTAACACCTTTTCATCCAGGTCTGTTCCATCAGGTACGGGCACAAAGCTCAAACCTTCCACAACATCATTTTCAATTCCCCTATCATAAGTCAAATCAGGAAGAACCAGGGTAAAATGATCCGATTTTGAGTAAATATATGGTTTATGTTTTTCATTCGCAGATGCATACTCTTCTATAATCTTATCAAATCCCGTGCCCGCTGCCTCCATTACATTGCAGGCAACCAATACTCCACAAATCAGTTCGTTTCTTCTTTTAGAAATAATTCCCGATAAATCATAAGTTTTCCCAAACTTCTCACCCCTATAAAATCCCCCTGGAGAAGATATTTCCAAACGATCCTTAAACATATCAACCTGTATTTGAGTGCCATCCAAATAATAGTCCCTATGGGCAACTGCATTTATAACACCTTCAAACAAAGCTCTAGAAGGAAATGAATCTATATTTACATGGGTATTATCAAGCTTTACCATGCTATGATTCATTCTCAGGTTCACAAATTCAATGATATAATCAATGGTCGAGGTAATATTGCCATTAAACCTGTTAATTGTAACAACCCTATCACTTCCCTTATTAAATCCTGAGAAAACTGAGCATTGTACTTCTGTTTTCTTATCATTGTAATCATCCATAAATAAGACTGCACCATTCAATAGGTATCCTTCCTCATTTACAAAGCCAAGTGACTGTAATGCCTTTTCTTTTAGTACTTTACCCTTATTATGTTCTTTATAAAACCTATGAAGATCCAAGAATTTATCTGATTCATATTTTACATCAGAAACCAATATATCATACTGGGTTTTCTTACTTTTAACGCTCATTTCGATTATTTCTTCATAGGTTGCACCGTTTGTAAATCCGTCACGCCGTATAAAAATAGAAGGGATATCTTTATATTTTAATATTACAGGCTTAACTGCCGATTCATCAATTGCTATCTTAATTATAAAGCGTTCTTTACCATTTACTTTATATCCTATGAAGGATATTTTCATTTGTGGTCTTGGTGTCAAATGTTCGCTAACCTGATTGTTGAAGTAGTTCCTTTCATTATCTGCGCCCTTCCTATCAAAACCAATCAACTTATTGGTCTTATCCTCCACTCCAATATAAAAATCTCCTCCGGAAGCATTGGCAAATCCTGCGATACTTTTAAGCCAGCCGATAACATCCTCTCTATTTAGAACTGCCTTGCTCTCAAACTTGTCACTTTCAAGCTTCACATCGCCAATCATCTCATCTAAATACATAATGCCACCTCTTTATTTGAACTACTTCAATAATACTTCAAACTCATTTCAAAGTCAACTTCAAACTCACTTCAAAGTCATTTCAAACTCACTTCAAACTAATGGTGACCCTATCATTAGCTTATATTTTACGCCCTAATCTTTACCTGCTTACAAGTGCCTTCCTCACCCTTTCATAGTGCAAAAAGCCCTCTTCCTTCTCTAGTTTTTCCATATCGTCCTCATCCACAAATCTGTAATCTGTTACCTCATCAGGGTTTACCTTTATCTTGCTTTTGTCAAAGCAGCCCTTAAAATGATAGATATCCACAAAGTAATTATCTCCACTTTCTGCATCTTCATTTCTATAACTGTAAATTAGCTTCCCCTTTTTCTTATCTATCTCAAGCCCTGTCTCTTCGGCCACCTCCCTAAGTGCTGCAGTCTGAGAATCTTCTCCAGCCTTAGCGCTGCCACCCGGTATTTCCCAGGCACCTGCTCCCCATTTTTTATCATTACTCCTCTTAGTCGCAAGGAGCTTTCCGTACTCATCCTCTAGTACAGCCAGTACATAGAGCATATACTGTCCCTTTTTAAGCCCCTTTCCGCGTGGAAGAATTTCCCCGGTCTTTTCTTTGTTTTCATTGTAGATATCTATCATTTCCATAGTATTTTCCTCAAATTCAATCCTCATAGTATCATCAAAGCAGCTGTCATTCCCTTTATGACAGGCCGCACCATCCTTTATTACCTTTACTAATATGGCATCATTATCACAGTCTGATTCAATGCTCACAATGTGCTGATAATTTCCGCTTGTCTCTCCCTTAAGCCAGAGCTTACTTCTGGAGCGGGAATAAAAACAGGTGAGCTTTTTATCAAGACTTATCTCAAGTGACTGTCTGTTCATATAGGCAAGAGTAAGAACTCTTCCTGTAACAAAGTCCTGAACTATGCAGGGTACAAGCCCCTTTTCATCAAACTTAATCTTGTTAATATCAAACATAATCTGTCTCCTAAATAAATTCACTAAATACCTATCTCTTATCCAGCTATACTTCCCTCTTATTTCTATTACTACTACAACAACTTGTCAAGGTCTTTCCAGTCATTTACATCATAGCAGCTTGTCAGCCATCTTATTATTCAAAAACAATTGTTGCGCATTTCATATTTTAGTTATATAATTTGAACAAGGAGGCTAACTATGGACATAAAATATTCCAAACAAGCCCTAAAAAATATTAAAGCAATTCCCAACCCAATGAAAGAACATATTAAAACAGGAATTGAAAAAATCCCTAGAGGCGATATAAAAACCCTTGTTGGTTATTCAAATATGTTTAGGCTTGGAGTAGATAATTATAGAATAATATACAAAATCATTCCCGATGGAATATACATAGAATGTATATTACCTAGAGGAGAAGCATATAAAGATTTATAAAGGAGGCTTTTATGAGCAGACAGGAACTTCATAGTCTTATTGATACTGTAAATGAAAAAGAAATAGACTTATTATACGCTCTCGTTTTAAAATTTATACCTTCTGACAATCCTTTACCTGATGAAATAGAAGCAATCAGGCAGGGGGAAGAGGATTATAAAAATGGCGATATTTTCAGCCATGAAGAGGTTTGGAAGTAAGGAAAAGCCTCCTGTCTCCTAAATCCGCACCAGTATCCCCTCTGCCTTTAACTCTTTCTTCAAGTCCTTTATCTTTACCTCACCCGAGTGGAAGATAGAGGCCGCCAGTCCTGCTGATATATCCGGTATTTTCTTAAACAGCTTAGTAAAATCTTCCATCTTACCTGCTCCTCCTGAGGCTATAACAGGTACAGGGCTTATGTCACATACTGCCCTTAAAAGTTCAAGGTCAAAGCCCTTCTTTACTCCGTCAGTATCAATAGAATTTACCACTATCTCTCCTGCTCCACGCTTAATTCCACCTTCTATAAAGCTAAGTGCTAAAACCCCGGTATCCCTTTTTCCACCTTCTGCAAATATATGGTAGTCTCCGTCTACCCTCTTAACATCCACTGAAAGTACCACGCATTGGTTTCCGTATTTGGAGGCAGCCTCATTTATAAGCATAGGATTCTTGAGGGCACCTGAATTTACCGACACCTTATCAGCACCGCATTTTAATACCCTGTCAAAGTCAGAGAGGGTGCTTATGCCTCCTCCTACCGTCAGCGGAATAAAGACTTCCTCTGCCACCCTTGTTAGGATATCTGTAAATATTTTCCTGCCCTCAACACTGGCTGTAATATCGTAAAATACCAACTCATCAGCCCCTGCCTCACTATAATACTTGCCAAGTTCCACCGGTTCTGCTATTTCCTTTAAGCCTGTAAAATTAACTCCTTTTACTACCTTTCCGTCTTTTACATCTAGGCAGGGAATAATTCTCTTTGTTATCATACTTTAAGCGCCTCTCTTAAATCAATATTTCCTGTGTACATAGCCTTGCCAAGAATAGCTCCGTAAAGTCCTGCTTTTTTAAGCTCTACAAGGTCATCTAGCCTTGTTACCCCTCCTGATGCTGTAATGTCCATATCTGTATAGGCATTCAGTCTTTCATAAAATGAGGCATTTATCCCACTCATAGCACCGTCTTTTGCTATGTCTGTCACGATAATATTCTTAACTCCTATTTCCCTAAGTTCTCCCACAAAGTCAAATATGTTCTTATCAAGCACTTCAAGCCAACCCTTTATGGCAACTTTTTCATCCTTTACATCTATGCCTACTGCAATTTTATCCCCAAATTTATCTGCCATCTCTCTTAGAAACTCACCATCTGTGGCTGCCTTAGTTCCAAGAATTATCCTATCCACTCCCACAGAAAGGTATTGCTCAATCGTCTCCTCACTTCTTATGCCTCCGCCTATTTCAACCTTAAGCCCTGTCTTTTTACATATTTCTTTAACATAGCTAAAATTAGGCGTAGTGCCTTCCTTTGCCCCCTCAAGGTCTACAAGGTGGAGCCACTCTGCTCCTAAAGACTCTATTTCTACCGCCTTCTCTACCACCTTTTCACTATACACCGTCATCTTGTTAAAGTTGCCTTTAAGGAGCCTTACCACCTTGCCTTCATACATATCTATAGCAGGAAATATTATCATAGAAACCGCCTTTCATAGCCTGCAAAAGTTTTTAAGTATCTTTAGTCCTATCTCCCCACTTTTTTCAGGGTGAAACTGTACACCGTAGACAGCTCCCTTATTTACAGCAGCAGTCACCTCTATCCCATATTCCGCTGTAGCTATAAGGCTCTCCTCACAGTTAAAGCCTGCGAAGCTGTGCACAAAGTAAACTTCACTTCCCTCAGATAGTCCCTCAAATATCGGACTTTCTTTCTTAAAATTAAGTCCGTTCCATCCCATATGCGGTACAACAAGGTTCTTTGGCAATGCTTCACTTAGAGCTCTAACTTCACCCTTTATAAGTCCTAAGCCTTCATTTTCTCCGTATTCATATGACCTTTCAAAGAGAAGCTGCATTCCAAGGCAAATGCCTAAAAACGGCTTATCTTTCTTCACTTCCTCTTTAATCACATCTGCAACGCCACTCTCACAAAGCCTAGCCATGGCATCAGGAAAGGCTCCTACTCCAGGGAGTATTATTCTCTCTGCCTCTGAGATAATCTTCCTATCGGAGCTTATGGCAGCCTCTTCACCTATCTTTCTTAGGGAACTTACAAGTGAAAATACATTTCCAACTCCATAATCTATGATAACTGTCATATTCTCTTATCACCCTTTTCTATTAATATCCATTTCAATTATCTTAAAGTCAAACCGTTCAACCTATAATATGCTTTACACTTTTATAGATATTCTACTTCTGTAGTCTTTATTCTGATGTCTATTCTTCCTCAAACCTAATATCCACAGCCCTTGCGTGTGCTGTAAGTCCCTCTTTTTTTGCAAAATAGGATATTTTTGCATAATCCTCTCTAAGGGCTTCTTTAGTGTAGTAGCTGTACTGGATATTTTTTACAAAATCCTCTACTGAGAGCGGACTGTAGAACCTAGCAGTACCAGAGGTTGGCAGGGTGTGGTTAGGTCCTGCAAAATAGTCTCCTGTTGGTTCTGCGTTGTATCTGCCAAGGAAAACAGAGCCAGCATTTAATAAGACCCAGATAGTTAAAAGGCTCATCTACGCAGACCTCCATATGCTCAGGTGCGATGCGGTTTGCTATCTCGATTCCCTGAAGTAAGTCCCTGCAAATGATTATCTTACCGTTATTCTCAACCGAAACCCTTGCTATCTCCTCTCTTTCTAGCATTTTTAGCTGATTTTCAATTTCTTCTCTTACCTTTTCTGCAAGTGTATAAGACTCTGTAATAAGCACACAGGATGCATTTTTATCATGCTCAGCCTGACTAAGCAGGTCTGCTGCCACAAACTTAGGATTCGACTTGCCGTCTGCAAGTACAAGTACCTCAGATGGGCCTGCTATCATATCTATGCCGACCTGTCCAAAGACCTGCTTTTTGGCTTCTGCTACAAAAGCGTTGCCAGGACCTACTATCTTGTCTACCTTAGGCACACTCTCTGTACCAAAGGCGAGTGCTGCAACAGCCTGTGCCCCTCCTATTTTGTATACTGATGTAACCCCCGCTATCTTTGCAGCTGCAAGTATATATGGATTAACCCTTCCTTCTTTATTCGGCGGCGTTACCATAATTATCTCAGATACCCCCGCAATCTTTGCAGGTACTGCATCCATAAGGACAGTTGACGGGTAGGCAGCCGTTCCTCCCGGTACATAGAGCCCCACCTTTTCAATAGGCACTACTCTTTGTCCAAGTATAACCCCTGACTTATTTGTCATCATAAAACCCTGTCTTACTTGCTTCTCGTGAAATGCCCTTATATTACTCTCTGCCTCTTTAAGTATATCAAGAAACTCAGTCTCAACCTCACCGATTGCCTCTTCTATCTCTTCTATGCTTACCTTAAACTGCCTAAGCACTACTCCGTCAAATTTTTCAAGGTATTCGCCAAGAGCCCTATCTCCCTTAGTCTTTACATTGTCTATGATTTCACGAACTATACCGCCTACCTCTGATACAGGCTCATTTCTTGCAAATATCTCTTCTTCCTTAATCTTGCCCACTTCATATATTTTAATCATAGCCACTCCTTAATCCCTGATTATTCTTGATTATCTCTAATTATCTCTAATTATCCCTAATTATTCTTAGTTATTCTTAATTAACCATAATTATTCTTGTTTATCCATAATTACTCTTAATCATCCCTGATTATTCTTAGTCATCCCTGATTATTCCTAATTATCCGCAACATACGATGCTTAGCCCTACTCTACCTAATACAGCAGGATAATTTATCACGCATTTTAATAATCTCTTCATTCTTAAACTGAAAACTCACCTTATTACAGATAAATCTTGCACTAATAGGTAAAATTTCTTCAATCACCTCAAGTCCGTTCTCACGAAGAGTATTTCCGGTTTCAACTATATCCACTATTACATCTGAAAGTCCAAGAAGCGGTGCTAACTCTATAGAGCCGTTTAACTTGATTATATCTATATCCCTTCCTACTTCCTCATAGTATTTTCCTGCAATGTTTGGGAATTTGGTGGCCACCTTCAGTGTCTTCTCTGCCTTTTCAAAGAAACCCTTTTCACCGCAGACACACATCCTGCACCTTCCTAAGCCCAGGTCAAGGAGTTCATATACATCAGGCTCATACTCCCTAAGTATATCTGCCCCACACACTCCTACATCAGCAGCCCCTCTTTCCACATAGATGGCCACATCCGATGGCTTCACCCAGAAATATCTGACACCCCTTTCCTCATTTACAAAGGTAAGTTTCCTATTAAGCTCTAAGATTTCCGGACAGGAATATCCTGCTTTCTCTAAGATGTCATAAGACTTATTTCCGATTCTTCCCTTAGGAAGTGCAATATTTACCATATTATTCTCCTTAGTTCAAGTACTTCCTTAGCTCTGGCTCTTCCCGGTATTTCTTCTTCATCCTTTTCTATAAGCTCCACCTTATAGCCCTCATTTATAAGTCTCTCTACTGCCTCTACTGCCTTAGTAATATCATCCTTTTTCTCATCATAAATAATAATATAGTCTAAAATCTTATCTGAAACCTCTTCCTTATAATTTTCCACCAGAGAAAGGTCAAGGGCAAAGCCTATGGCGCCTGCATCCTTCCCCATTTTAACGGTGAGCTTGTCATACCTTCCTCCTGAAAGCACGCTAAATGGCAGTCCTTCAATTACCCCCTGAAAAATGATTCCATTATAATAATCCATTGAGTTGATTACTGAAAAGTCGAGGTAAATCTTATCTATAACACCGAAAGCCTTCAAAGCAGACGCTAACTTTTTAAGTCTTATAATTATCTCATTATTCTCCCCAAGCAGCCTCCCTGTGAGGCTTCCATCTGCCAGCATTTTTACTCCTTCTTCAAATGGAAGATATAGGTTTATCATATTTTTAAGTATTGCAGCTTTTTCTTTATCTAATTCTCCTGTATTTGCAAGGATATCCAGCTCTGCAGCATTTTTAGATTCAACCAGCCTAAGTATCCTACCCGTATCAGTCAAATTCAGTTTCTCAAATACCTTAGAGATAAGACCTACATCACTGATTCTTATTCTAATTTCGCCTGAAAAGAGTTTCAAACTCTTTACTGCAAGCATTATGACTTCCGCCTCAGCATAGACATTTAATTTTCCAATATACTCTATTCCTGTCTGCGCACTCTCTCTAAAATGCCTGTCTTTCGGGCGGTATACATTTTCATTATAATATATCCTTCCCTGTCCCAGTCCTGACTTCATTATGCTAAGAGTAACATCAGGCTTTAGGGCAAGGAGTTCACCGTCCAAATCAGTAAAGCTTATAACCTGGTTTGAGTTCAAAAAGTCTTTATTCTCCATATAAAGCTCGTAAGGCTCAAACTTAGACATCTTAAACTTTTTGTAACCGTATTTTTCATAGATTTTATTTAATTCTTTAACTGCCATCTCTCCTCATTTCTTTATCTAACCAAGGCTTCCCTTAGTAGATGGAATCTTGTCATTAAATCTCTCATCAACTTTCACAGCCTTGCGAACTGCCCTTCCAAGCCCCTTAAAAGCGGCCTCTGCTATGTGATGTGAATTAGTACCTGCAATCTGCCTTATGTGTAGGGTAAGACCTGCATTTACTGCAAAGGCATTCATAAATTCTGCAACCAGCTCAGTGTCAAAGCTTCCAATCTTCTCTGTTAGAAAATACAAGTCTGTGTAAAATCCTCCCCTGCCTGATATATCAAGGGCGGTAAGCACAAGGCTTTCATCCATCGGCTGATAAGCTTCACCAAAGCGGCATATCCCCCTTTTATCGCCGAGGCCCTCCCTAAGAGCCATACCAAGCGTAATCCCTACATCTTCCACACTGTGGTGGTCGTCAACATAGGTATCACCTACACATTTAACCTTAAGTTCAATTCCTGCATATCTGGCAAACAAGGTCAGCATATGGTCTAGGAAACCTACACCTGTAGATATTAAAGATTCATCTATATTTCCGTCTAAATCAAGACTTAAATCTATCTTAGTTTCTGCGGTTTCTCGTTTTATATCAGCTTTTCTCATACTATTTTAACCCCATTCCCATATTCTTTTTATAATAATTCGATTTATAAATTAAACCAAACCTTATATTTAACTCTGCTAACTATTGAATTACAACCTGCTTATATTATGATAACTTTAATTACGAACAGCTCGCATTATTACCGGTTGAATAACCACTTACTTTCATTGCTGCAAACTTGAATTACAACAATCTGGTTTATTTACTCCTAATTTTTAATTATCTCCTTAACTTTTTCAATAAATATCTTCATCTCCTCCATACTGCCTATGGTAATACGGTTATATTCTTTAATTCTCTCATCATTAAAATGCCTTATGAGTATCCCACGAGACTTTAATTCTTCATAAAGCCTCATTCCGCTAACCTTATCATTCCCGGCAAAAAGAAAGTTGGCTCTAGAGTCTAACACCTTAAACCCTAATTTTTCAAGCTCATTTTTTGTAAACTCTCTGGTTTCCTTTATCTTGTTACAATTTTCGTAGAAATAACCTGTGTTCTTTATCCCTTCCACCGCCATCTTCATTGATATAGTGTTCACATTGTAGGGATTGATTGAGAATTTAATTCTGTCAAGGCCAGCTATTAGTCCTTCATTTCCCATTGCGAATCCAACCCTTGCTCCTGCTAAAGAGCGGGATTTGGAAAAGGTCTGAATGACAAGGAGGTTATCATACTCCGATATAAGGCTGACTGCCGAGCTTTTCTCATCAGCAAAGTCTATATAAGCCTCATCTATAATTACTACATTGTTCTTATTATTTTCTAATATTTCCCTTATCTCTATAAGGCTTAGCATTAGTCCCGTAGGGGCATTCGGATTGGCTATAATTATTGCTGTTCCAAGATTTTTATAGTCTCCTGCATCAATAGAAAAATCTTCTTTTAGCGGAATAACATTTGCCCTTAGATGATTTACATCTGCATATACCTTGTAGAAACCATAGGTAATATCGGGAAAACTAACTCCGCCTCCACCAAAGGCCATGAAGCTGTAATAAAGACATTCATCAGAACCGTTACCTATAAATACCTCTTTTTTATCTAAATCATAAAACTCTGCAATGGCTTCTTTTAGTTCTTTAACATCCGGGTCGGAATATAGTTTCAGCCCCTTTATAAGTTCCATATCAAAATCACTTTTTAAGCTGTAAGCAGGAGGGTAAGGAGATTCATTTGTGTTAAGCTTTATATAAGTTCTATCCTGTGGCTGTTCTCCCGGCACATAGGATGTCAGGTTTTCATAGCAGCTGTTAAAAAACTCAGACATAGATTTTCCCTCTCTTACTTTTGCTTATTATCACTCTACCTTGTTAAAGTTTAAATTTTTAATATTATAACCTTAACATAGTTTTGTGTCAAGTATTTTATTATGCAAGCACAAAAAAGTGTTATTTGTGTAGTTTTTCAACTTAAATGCAACATGGTGTTGCACCTACTTTGACAGATACCCCTGTTGCATTTACATTGAAGAATATCATTAGCTCAGTTCCAATATAATACAAAGAGCCATTCTAATTGATAAATGAAGGAAATATAAGGCTATTTTTAAGTTTTATTTATAGTTATATTGGGCTTAATTATGATGAATTTCACTTACGAAATTCTAGTCAAGGCTTGGCTGAAAGCCCATTCACTTTAGCCTTGACAGATTTCGTATAAGTGAAATATAATCTATTAGCCCAAATATAAGAATTATTAAGTAGATATTGGTAATATTTTTTTCAAAGTAAACGCAACACTAAAAAGCGTTGCATTTAACCTGAAAGATACGCTTTCAGGTCTGTTTACTATACTCTTTTTTTCGCCAAAAGCAATAAAAATCAAATCAAATTTGATTAAGTTCAGTCTGATTTTATTGATATAATTTTTATTATTTTATCTAGGAAAAGTGTTGCATTTACTATTTTTTTATAAAGTGTTGCACTTATCTTGAAAAATCTAGCAAAGTGTTATTTGAAAAAGTAAATTCCATATTAGTATGGATTTTACTTTTTCCATACACCACATCTTTAACTATGGACTTTACTGATTCCATGATTAAAATATATATTGGGTTAGATTCATCAGGTTAGGGTTTTATATACAAACTGAAAGGAATATTTTAATTATGGGAAAACATTCACATCTTTCTTTAAGCCAGCGTTCTGACATAGAAATCATGCTTTCTAAAAAAATGAGCTTTAATAAGATTGCTTTGGCTATAGGAAAAGACAACACAACTGTTTCAAAAGAAATAAAAAAAACATAATTACTGAACAGACAGGCTCATACGGCAGGTCTTTTAATGACTGTCTGCATTCAGTGGACAGATCATGTAAAAAAAGATTTGTATGCAGTCACTGCCTTAACAAAAACAGAACATGCGGAAGCTGCGGGAAATGCATGCCACTGTGTGATGATTATGTCAAACATATCTGCCCTAAACTTCTTAAGCCACCTTATGTATGTAACGGATGCCCTGACAGAAACAGGTGTCGCCTTGAAAAAAGGTTTTACAAGGCAAAGGAAGCTGAGGCAAGATACAGAAAATCGTTGTCTGAATCAAGAACAGGGTTTAACCTTACAGAAAACGAAAGGGAATATATAGACGGCATTGTAAGTCCACTCCTGTTAAAAGGGCAATCCATAAGACATATAACAATCAACCATGAAATCATGGTTTCCGACAGGACTCTCTATAAATATATAAACAACAGTCTGTTTTCTGCTAGAAACATTGACATGCCACGCACTATAAGAATGCGTCCGAGAAAAAATAAAAGCAAATCTTTGAAAGTGGATAAAGAGTGCAGAAAGGGAAGGACTTATGAGGACTTCCTGAAGTTTATTGAAGAAAACCCTGATTCAGTTGTATGTGAAGGCGACAGTGTAGAAGGGGTAAAGGGCGGGAAAGTACTTCTCACTCTCTTCTTTGTACAACAGAACCTGCAGCTTGCTTTTCTGAGAAACTACAATGACTCACGTTCTGTTACGGATATATTTGAAAGGCTGTATATTGAACTGAGGCCTGATATTTTCGGGAAAATATTTGATGTGCTGCTGTTAGACAATGGAAGTGAGTTTTCAAATCCACAGGCACTGGAATTTGATGCACAAGGCAACATAGAGACTTAGGGTATTTTTACTGTGATCCTTCTTCACCTTACCAAAAGGGTGGCTGTGAAAACAACCATGAAATGATAAGAAGGATAATACCAAAGGGTGTGGATTTTAGTAATTACACACAGGAAGACATAAACCTGATGATGAGCCACATCAATTCATATTCAAGGGTGAAGCTCGGAAGCAAAAGCTCTTATGATATTTTTTTGCATTTCAATACGGCAAAAAAATATTAAAGAGCTTAGGTATTCAAAAATTTCACCGGATGAAATTACCCTAACCCCCTAAGCTCTTAGGCAAATAAAAAGGAACTCACCGGTTAAAAGATGAACTTCTAGCCCATATATAAAGGGTGGATTTTACTTATTCCCAGTTTTGGAAAGTAACTTCGACTCCTGTTTGCTATGAAAAAAATTAGGTCATGTTCTTCCTGTAAGGCTGATTATAGCATTTTTTTCAGATAATGTATACATCTAGCTCTTAATTTATGTAAAATTTGTAACAAGTAACTTCCATACCGTATCTAAAATAAAAAAATTAAACATTAGGTGTGGAAGTTACTTTTTGCACTCACTAAACACAAAAAAAGCCCATGGCAATAACTATTTTGTTACAGCCTATGAGCCTTTTTATAAGGAATTAATATTCTATATTAAAATCGAATCCGCCAACATATTTACAACTATAGCAAGTACTGCAAGTACTAAGCCTCTTATTATTCTTCTTTTTACTAAGTCTCCATTCATATTCATGTCCCCTTGCATATTATTTTTTTATAAGCTGTTATAACTGCTTTCATAATTGCTAATGATTTTTTAATCTCATTTATGTTATATACTTTATTCATAAAAAAATGCAAGAGAATTATACTTATTATTCAAACCATTTCTCTTATCTATAAAAACAGGAGCAGCCTAAGCCACTCCTGTCCTTATTTCAATTCAATTATTCTTCATCCTGTCCATTATCTGTTGTCTCAGTTTCTTCGTTCTCATAGTTCTCAGAATAATTCTCATCGAACTCGTCAGGATTGAGGTTTTCCTCTCCCATCTCGTCAAATTCGTGATCACTGTCAAGTTTTACTGAACGATAGAACTTCATACCTGTACCTGCAGGGATGAGCTTACCTAAGATAACATTCTCCTTAAGACCAATCAGCTTATCTACCTTACCCTTGATAGCTGCATCGGTAAGCACCTTTGTCGTCTCCTGGAAGGAAGCTGCCGAAAGGAAAGAATTAGTTGCAAGAGATGCCTTGGTAATACCAAGCATTGTCCTCTCACCTTCTGCCTTCTCAAAGCCTTCCTGCTCAAGCTGCTCATTAAGCTCCTCAAACTCGATTATATCAGCATACTCACCTGTTAAGTAATCAGAGTCACCAGGCTCAGATATCTTTATCTTCTTAAGCATCTGACGAACTATCATCTCAATATGCTTATCGTTAATCTCAACACCCTGCAAACGGTATACACGCTGTACTTCACGAATCATATAATCCTGTACTGCTCTTACACCCTTGATGCTAAGAAGATCGTGAGGATTGATGCTGCCTTCGGTGATTTCATCTCCGGCCTCAATCACATCGCCATCAAATACTTTTATTCTTGAACCATAGTTAATAGGATATTTCTTCTCTTCTCCATCATCTGCTGTAACTACTACCTCACGCCTGCTCTTTGTATCCTGTATGCTTACCTTACCTGCAATTTCAGAGATAATGGCAAGTCCCTTTGGCTTACGTGCCTCAAAAAGTTCCTCTACACGTGGAAGACCCTGAGTAATATCTCCACCCGCAACACCACCGGTATGGAAGGTTCTCATGGTAAGCTGTGTACCCGGCTCACCGATTGACTGAGCAGCTATGATACCAACTGCCTCACCAACCTGAACAGGATCACCTGTTGCCATGTTTGCACCATAGCACTTAGAACAGATACCTACATGGCTGCGGCAGGTAAGAACTGTACGTATCTTAATCTTAGCTGTTATACCAGCCTCCATTACGGCCTTGGTCTTCATTATCCTGGCTGCACGCTTTGGAGTAATGATATGGTTTGCCTTAACTATAATTTCACCGTTATCATCATATATAGTTTCACAGGAATATCTTCCCTTGATTCTCTCTTCAAGGCTTTCTATCTCTTCCTTGCCATCCATAAAGGCTGATACCCACATTCCAGGCACCTCATTCTTTCCTGCCTGGCAGTCAGTTTCTCTGATAATAAGATCCTGAGATACATCTACAAGCCTTCTTGTAAGGTATCCTGAATCGGCAGTTCTAAGAGCTGTATCTGAAAGACCTTTTCTTGCACCATGGGCAGAAACAAAGTATTCCAGAACATCAAGTCCCTCACGGAAGTTTGATTTGATTGGAAGTTCGATAGTGTGTCCCTTTGTATCCGCCATAAGTCCACGCATACCTGCAAGCTGTTTAATCTGCTTGTCAGAACCACGGGCTCCGGAGTGTGCCATCATGTAAATATTGTTGTATTTATCAAGACCACTCATAGCTTAGCTGCAATCTCGTCATCGGCTTTCTTCCAATTCTTAATAACTTCCTGATATCTTTCCTGTTCAGTAAGAAGACCTTTCCTAAAGTTTCTTGTAATAATTTCAACCTTATTCTGTGCCTCTTTAAGAATGGCAGCCTTTTCAGGCGGAACTGTCATATCTGAGACGGAAACAGTCATCGCAGCTATGGTAGAATACTTGTAGCCAAGGCTCTTAACAGCATCCATGATTTCTGCAGTTCTTGTAGCACCGAGGTTTGCCATACACTTCTCAAGTATCTGCTTAAGTTCCTTCTTCTTAACGAGGAAGTCAATCTCAAGCTTTAAGAAGTTTTCATCAAGACTTCTGTCTACAAAACCTAAGTCCTGCTCAAGTACTTCATTAAAGATGAATCTTCCGAGTGTGGACTCTATTATTCTCTGTTCCTTAACTCCCTTAGAGTTAATTCCCTCACGCCTAACCTTAATCTTAGCCTGTAAGGTAATATATCCGTTTCATAAGCAAGAAGGGCCTCATTCATGTTCTTAAAGAACATACCCTCGCCCTTATCACCTGGTTTATCAAGTGTAAGATAATAAATACCAAGTACCATATCCTGAGAAGGAACTGCAACTACACCACCGTCAGAAGGTTTAAGGAGGTTGTTGGGTGAAAGAAGGAGGAAACGGCACTCAGCCTGAGCTTCAACAGAAAGTGGAAGGTGGATAGCCATCTGGTCTCCGTCAAAGTCCGCATTGAAGGCTGTACATACAAGAGGATGAAGCTTAATGGCCTTACCTTCTACAAGTACAGGCTCAAATGCCTGAATACCCAGTCTGTGGAGAGTCGGAGCACGGTTAAGCATGACAGGATGATCCTTTATTACATCTTCAAGTACATCCCAAACCTGAGTCTCTACTCTTTCAACCATCTTCTTAGCTGATTTTATATTGTGTGCAATGTCCCTTGCAACGAGCTCCTTCATAACGAAAGGTTTGAAAAGTTCGATAGCCATTTCCTTTGGCACACCGCACTGATATATCTTAAGGTCAGGACCAACTACGATAACTGAACGTCCTGAATAGTCAACACGCTTACCAAGAAGGTTCTGACGGAAACGGCCCTGCTTACCCTTAAGCATATCTGAAAGTGACTTAAGTGCTCTATTGCCTGGTCCTGTAACAGGTTTTCCACGGCGGCCGTTATCTATAAGTGCATCTACGGCCTCCTGAAGCATACGCTTTTCATTTCTTACAATGATATCAGGGGCACCTATCTCAAGAAGCTTCTTAAGACGGTTGTTTCTGTTTATTATTCTTCTGTAAAGGTCATTCATATCGGAGGTAGCAAATCTTCCACCATCAAGCTGAACCATAGGACGAAGATCAGGTGGAAGTACAGGAATAGCCTTAAGTATCATCCATTCAGGACGGTTGCCTGACTCTCTGAATGCCTCAATTACAGCAAGTTCCTTCGCTGCCTTAATCATTTTCTGGCTCTTTGAGTTGCCTGCTTTTTTTAATTCTTCCTTAAGGCGCTTTGATTCTTCTTCCAAGTCTATATCTGCAAGAAGCTTGTATATAGCCTCTGCACCTACCTCTGCCTTAAAATTATTCCCATATTTTTCTTTTGCTTCTGCATATTCTTTTTCAGAAAGAATTGTCTTTTTCTCTAAATCACTGCTTCCCTTATCAGTTACTATATAAGAAGCAAAGTAAAGTACCTTTTCAAGACTCCTTGGCGGTATTGAAAGAATAGTTCCCATACGGCTTGGGATTCCTTTAAAATACCAAATATGGGATACAGGAGCTGCAAGCTCAATATGTCCCATTCTCTCACGCCTTACAGTTGCCTTTGTAACTTCAACGCCACATCTGTCACAAATAACACCCTTATAGCGGATTTTCTTATATTTGCCACAGTGGCACTCCCAATCCTTGCTAGGTCCAAAAATCTTTTCGCAGTAAAGACCATCCTTTTCAGGTTTGAGGGTTCTATAGTTAATTGTCTCCGGTTTTTTTACCTCTCCATGAGACCATTCTTTTATTTTCTCCGGTGAAGCTAAGCCTATTTTTATTGCATCATAAGTAATTGGCTGAACATTTTCTATGCTCATTTCTGACATCCCGTTACTCCCTTCGTATTAAACCGGCTATATAGGGCTTATATTTACATAAGCCCCGCCAGGCATTATATCTTTTGTAAATTCCGATAGAGAAATAAATATTTCACAAGCTTAAATTAAAAGTCTTCGTTATCGTCATTACTTTCATAGTCCAAATCTAAATCCTCACCATCAAAATAATCGGAGTCTTCCTCATCATGAACACCATCTTCAAGTTCTTCAGGCGTACCTGTTGTAAAACCATTCTTAGCTGAAGCGTCATCAAAAGTAAAAGTCTCCTCAGTCTCAATGAGTGGAGTAAGGTCTTCATCACCATACTCAACATTTTCCATCATCTTGATTTCGTTTCCATCCTCATCAAGAACTGTCACATCAAGAGCGAGTGACTGAAGTTCCTTAAGAAGCACCTTAAATGACTCAGGAATGCCCGGTTCACTTATGTTTTCTCCCTTGATAATAGCCTCGTAAGTCTTGACACGGCCAACAACATCATCAGACTTGATAGTAAGTATTTCCTGAAGTGTATAAGCCGCACCATAAGCCTCAAGTGCCCAAACCTCCATCTCTCCGAAACGCTGTCCACCAAACTGTGCTTTACCGCCGAGTGGCTGCTGTGTAACAAGTGAGTAGGGACCGGTTGAACGGGCATGAATCTTATCATCTACAAGGTGGTGGAGCTTAAGGTAGTTCATGAAACCTACAGTTGCAGGTGAGTCAAAATACTGGCCTGTTCTACCGTCTTTGAGCCATACCTTACCATCTCTTCCAATCTTTACTCCCTTCCAGTCATTTCTGGAATCAAGATGCGTGAGAAGGTAATCCATTACCTCATCGCCCAGATCCTCTCTATATTTCTGCTCAAATTCATCAAGCGGCATATTAATGTAATCATTTGCAAGCTCAAGTGTATCTCCGATATCCTCCTCGTTTGCTCCATCAAAGATAGGTGTAGAAACCTTGAAACCAAGCACTGTAGCGGCAAGACTTAGGTGAATCTCAAGCACCTGTCCAATGTTCATACGTGAAGGCACACCAAGTGGGTTAAGTACGATATCAAGCGGACGGCCGTTGGAAGGAAAGGCATATCCTCAACAGGAAGTACCCTTGAAACTACACCCTTATTACCATGACGGCCTGCCATCTTATCTCCGACCTGAATCTTTCTCTTCTGTGCAATATATACTCTGACGCTCTTCTTAACTCCATGGGCAAGTTCATCGCCGTTTTCTCTATCAAACTTCTTTGCATCTACAATGATGCCATATTCACCGTGAGGCACACGAAGCGAAGTATCTCTTACCTCTCTTGCCTTCTCACCGAAGATAGCACGAAGCAGTCTCTCTTCAGCTGTAAGTTCTGTTTCTCCCTTAGGAGTAACCTTTCCTACAAGAATATCTCCTGCACGAACCTCTGCACCTATTCTTATGATACCGTCTTCACCCAGGTCTTTAAGAGCATCATCACCTACGCCTGGTACATCCCTTGTAATCTCCTCATCACCAAGCTTTGTATCTCTCGCCTCACATTCATATTCTTCGATATGAACAGAAGTATAGACATCATCTCTTACAAGACGTTCTGATAGAAGAACTGCATCCTCGTAGTTGTAGCCTTCCCAGGTCATAAAACCGATGAGCGGGCTCTTACCAAGTCCAATCTCTCCACCCTTTGTAGAAGGCCCATCAGCAATTACCTGTTTAGCCTCTACATGGTCACCCTTATTCACTATAGGGCGCTGATTTATACAGGTTCCCCTGGTTACTTCTTGCAAATTTAAGAAGTGGATACTCTGTTAATCTATTATCATCATCATTTCTAACTAAAATCCTATCTCCGCAGGCACTTTCAACCACACCTGCCTTTTCCGCAAGCACACACACACCTGAGTCAACGGCTACCTTTGCTTCCATACCGGTTCCAACTACTGCTGAATCTGTAAAAAGAAGAGGTACTGCCTGACGCTGCATGTTTGAACCCATGAGGGCACGGTTAGCATCGTCATTCTGAAGGAATGGAATCATGGCTGTAGCAGCTGAAAATACCATCTTAGGAGACACATCCATCAGTTCCACATTCTTCTTATCATAGGTAGAAGTCTCATCCCTAAAACGTCCTGATACTGTATTATTGATAAAATATCCATTTTCATCAAGAGGTTCATTCGCCTGGGCAACTATGAATGGATCTTCCTCATCTGCAGTAAGGTAAACTACCTCATCTGTTACTCTTGGATTGTTAGGATCTGTTTTATCCAATTTTCTATATGGAGCTTCAATAAAGCCGTATTCATTAATTCTCGCATAACTTGCAAGTGAGTTAATAAGACCGATGTTAGGTCCTTCAGGTGTCTCTACAGGGCACATTCTTCCATAGTGTGAATAATGTACGTCTCGAACCTCAAATCCGGCCCTATCTCTTGAAAGACCGCCCGGACCGAGGGCTGAAAGCCTTCTTTTATGTGTAAGTTCACCAAGTGGGTTATGCTGATCCATGAACTGTGAAAGCTGGGAACTTCCGAAAAACTCCTTAATTGCAGCCGTTACAGGCTTACAATTAATATAATCTCCCGCATTCACTGTATTTATATTATCATTATTTATAGAACTAAGCTTATCCCTTACACTTCTCTCCATTCTGGAAAGACCTATACGGTACTGATTCTGAAGAAGCTCACCTACCGCACGTATACGCCTGTTGCCAAGGTGGTCAATATCATCCTCTGTACCTATTCCATTTTCCAAATTGAAGACATAACTAATAGAGGCAAATATATCTTCTCTGGTTATATGCTTTGGTATAAGGTCATTTATATGTTCTCTAAGTATACCCTTGAACTCATCGCTATTATAATCTCCATTAGCAAGTTCCATTACATCCATAAGTTTTGGATAATATACCAGCTCTGTGATTCCTACTTCTTCTTTATTCAATTCAGGAAGATATGTGCTAATGTCAACCATAAGGTTAGAAAGCACCTTGGAATTCCTATCCTCTCCCTGAATCCATACATAAGGAACTGCTGAATTTTGTATTTTATCTGCAAGTTCAACAGTAACTACAGTGCCCTTCTCTCCTACAATCTCGCCCGTAGACCTATCCATTACATCTTCTGCAAGTGTATGTTTAACTATACGGTTACGGAAGGCAAGTTTTTTGTTAAATTTATAACGGCCAACCTTAGCAAGGTCATAACGCTTAGCATCAAAGAGCATATTAGTTATGTAATTGCTTGCATTTTCTACCAATAGAGGTTCACCCGGACGAAGCTTCTTGTAAAGTTCAAGCAGGCCTTCATCAGAATTCGTAGACACATCCTTAGCAAGACTTGCCTGAAGCTTTGGCTCATCACCAAATAAGTCCTCAATATCTTTATTCAGGCTTACTCCAAGCGCTCTTATAAGAACTGTAATAGGCACCTTCCTATTTCTATCTACCTTTACATAAAATATATTATTAGAATCTGTCTCATATTCAAGCCAGGCTCCACGATTAGGAATTACCTGTGAAGCATATAATTCCTTACCGGTTTTATCATGAGTTATGCTGTAGTAAATACCCGGAGAACGCACTAACTGACTTACGATTACACGCTCTGCACCATTAATAACAAAGCTGCCTGTATCTGTCATCCTTGGAAGCTCACCGAGAAAAACTTTATCCTTCCCATTAATCGGCTTTTTTTCTTTCATGTCAACCAATTCAACTTCCACCTTTAAGGCATCGGAATAGGTTCCATCTCTCTCTTTGCACACCTCGATTGAATGATTTTCCTTTGGCTCCAGTGTAAATTTGCCAAACCTCAGACCATAACGCCCACTGTAATCAACAATCGTAGAGATATCGTCAAATACTTCTCTTAGTCCGTCAGTAAGAAGCCACTTATACGAATTTTTTTGAACCTCAATAAGATTAGGCATTTCAAGAACTTCTTCCTGTCTGGCATAACTCATTCTTATTCCGTTTCCTGCTTTAATCGGACGAATTCTGTTTTTCTTCATTGACGTTTTCACCCCTTGATAATTTTTAAAAATCTACCACTAACCGTATGATTATACAGTTAAAATGATATTGCTTAATTTACAAATACTTGCACTTTTAGAATTTTTATGGTATAATAGCAATAGTTATCCATGTTTAACCCTAGTGGTGCATTCTTAATATTATCATTTTTCAAGGTGTCAAGCCTTGGATTTTTTTATTTTAAATACATATAAGCCATAAATGATAAAGTCCTAGTATACCACAAATAAAAAAATGTCCCACTTATGGTAAAATACTATTTTTGTATATTCTAACACTAGGGAGGGACTGACTTATCAGAAAGGTTATTTTATCAATGGATGAACAAAGAAAGTACGAGGTTATTAAAGGTCTGATAGATCACCCAGATACAGCTAATAAGGATAGAGCTGCTCTTATCCTAGGATGACCAAGAGGCATATAAACCGTATGATACAAGGCTATATTAAAGATGGTAAAGCATTCTTTATTCATGGTAACAGAGGTAGAAGCCGGTTACCACCATCCATCCTGACATCAGAAGTCAGGTTCTTGATCTATACAGAACTAAATACTACGAGGCTAACTTTGAACACTATACAGAGCTTCTAAAAAAAGCATGAGGGGCATAAAGCATCTCTTCTTCCTCTGTAATGAGTATTTTGGAGTCTGAGTACATTCTATCTCCAAAAGGCTACAAAAAGTCAAAGCGTAGACGCATTAGGCAAGCACTCAGAGCCAGAAGGAATCTGAAGCGTCAAAAAGAATTATCACAGATACAGGCTAACTTAGTAGCAGTTGAAGATGCTCACAGTCGTCGTCCAAGATGTGCTTATTTCGGTGAGTGCTTCAGATGGATGCAACCCCTTATGAATGGGTGCCGGGACAGATATGGCATCTACATTTAGCCATTGATGATGCCTCAGGTGCTGTTACTGGCGCATGGTTTGATACTCAGGAGACCCTTAACGGCTACTACCATGTGTTTGAACAGATTCTTACCGATTATGGTATCCCCTATAAGTTTCTTACCGATAAAGCGTGCTGTATTTACTTACAAGAAAAAGGTGCCTTATCTGACGACAATGACACCTATACACAGTTCGCTTATGCCTGCAAAGCAACTTGGTACACAACTGAATCAAGCAGCGTACCACAGGCTAAAGGACGCATAGAACGATTGAATCAAACCTTACAGTCACGCCTGCCTGTTGAGTTTTAGACTCGCAGGCGTAACCGACATCAATAATGCCAATGAATTCCTTCACTCCTACATAAAGGAATTCAATGAGAAGTTCTCACTTCCACTTCATGGTATCAAATCTGTCTTTTGAAACGCAACCGTCTAAAGAAAAAAATAAATCTTACTTTAGCAGTTTTGACTGAGAGAACTGTTGATGCCGGACATGCGATTCAATTTAAGAAGAAATTTTTATAAGATGATAGATCATAATGGGTCCAAATCCATTATAGAAAAGGTACCAAGGTTATGCTTATCAAGGCATTTGATAGGTCTATGTTTGCGTGCGTAAATGACAAGGATATTTATGCACTGGAAGAAATACCGGCTCATGAACACAAATCTAAGGACTTGGACGCTGACTACAAACAACCTAAACCTAGAAAGCCTTATATTCCTCCAATGAACCATCCTTGGAGATTAGAGGCCTTTAATAAATTTGCACATTCACAGCCACACAGAATTGAAGACGACTTAAAAAGTGCATAATAAAAGCCCCTTTGTGGGGCTTATAAATTAATTATTTTGGGACATAATCATTTATGCTTGACAGCCTTGGATTTTTTTATTTTAAATACATAGTCTTTAAAATGCCTATAAAAAAATACCCTGCCATCTGATTTCTCAGTTGGCAGGGCTGATATATTATTATTCACAAACATATGGAATAAGTGCTAAATGACGGGCACGCTTAATAGCTGTTGTAAGTATTCTCTGATGTTTAGCGCTTGTTCCTGTAATTCTTCTAGGAAGAATCTTACCTCTCTCAGAGATAAATTTCTTTAGCTTAGCTGCATCCTTGTAATCAAGGTTATCAAGCTCCTCCGGTGTTAAAGCACATACTTTCTTTCTTCTGTGCATTGGCCTTCTGCGTGGAAAATCATTTTTATCTTCTCTGGAACCTTTATTGTCCTTATTGAATGACATTGTCCTTACCTCCTAATATTATTGAAATGGGAGAGTATTGTCGATACCATCAGGAATGTTCATAAAACCATCCGCAGGCATCATTGGCTCCTGACTATTGCCTGCAGACGGATTCTGAAAAGCACCTGCATTATTTACTGCGGCATTCTTGCTTTCTGCAAATTCCATCTCCTCAACAATAACCTGAACACTATATACCTTCTGACCTTCTTTATTTGTATAATTATCATTCTGAATACGTCCGGTAACTACTATCTTAGTACCCTGCTTAAGATATTTCTCAACAAATTCACCCTGCTTACCAAAAGCAGTACAATTGAAGAAATCAGCGGTTACTGTATCTCCCTGTCTTTTAAATCTTCTGTCAACTGCAAGTGAAAATCTCGCAATAGCCATCTGGCCTTCACCCTGGGAATATCTAACCTCAGGATCTCTTGTAAGACGGCCCATTAAAATCACTTTGTTCATAAAGGAAAACCTCCTTCTTAGTTATGCTTCCTGTTTAACGCATAAAAATCTAAGAACGTTCTCCATAATACGGATACGGCTTTCAATCTCACCAGGTGCTGATGATTCAGCTTCAAAACGGATGAAATAGTAGAAACCTTCGCTCATCTTCTGAATATCATAAGCAAGTTTCTTCTTTCCCCATTCTTCTACATCGGTGATTGTTCCACCAAAACGTGTTACAAGGCCTTTAACATCTTCTACAACTTTGTTTCTTGCCTCGTCTTCGATTTTTGCATTAACAACTAACGCTAATTCATATTTGTTCATAGTTGCTCTGCTCCTCCTTCTGGTCTGTTCCGGCCCCTTTATCTGCTAGGACGAGTAGCATTAAAAGAGCAAGGATATTTATTTTACATCACGAAAAATTATTATGCCATAAAAAAAAGGATTTTGCAAGTACCAAAATCCTTTTTTATAATATTTTTATCCCTATATAACTGATTTTCAGATGAACTAATCCCACAAAATCTTCAATCATCAAGCGGTTTCACAATCTTTTTAATATTCTTTTCCACCTGTTTTCTTGGGAGCATAACCTGTCTTCCACATCCTAAGCAGCTAAGCCTTATATCCATCCCCGTTCTTATTACTTTCCAATCAAAGGAGCCGCAGGGGTGAATTTTTTTTAATGTAATTACATCATCAAGATTTATTTCCATAGGCTTATCTTTTTATCTGCCTGCTAACCATTTCCTGATTAGTTGCAAAATTAAGTGCAGTCTGACTGTCAATAAGCCCCTGCGTATAAAGTTCAAGAATACTGGTATCCATCGTTCTCATGTCTTCTTTTCCTGAAGCATAAATGACTGAATCAATTTGGTGGATTTTATTATCTCGAATCATTGTCTTTACCGCACTGTTTACCTTCATTATTTCAAATGCAGGAATTAATTCATTGTTAACTCCCGGAATGAGCTGCTGCGAAACTACTGCCTGAAGCACCATAGAAAGCTGTACCCTTATCTGTTGCTGCTGTGATGCCGGGAATACATCTATTACTCTGTCTATTGTATTAGCAGCACCTATGGTATGAAGGGTTGAAAGTACAAGATGCCCCGTTTCGGCTGCTGTCATAGCTATATCTATAGTTTCATAATCACGCATTTCTCCTACAAGAATAACATCAGGAGACTGGCGCATAGCAGCCCTAAGCGCAGCTGAATAGCTTTCACTGTCAATTTTTACTTCACGCTGGCTTACTATACTCTTTTTATGCCTGTGTAAAAATTCAATAGGATCTTCAAGTGTAAGTATATGGCAGTTTCTGGTTTCATTTATTCTGTCAATTATATAGGAGATGGTGGTACTCTTACCTGAACCTGCGGCTCCTGTTACAAGCACAAGACCTTTATTAAGTTCTGAGAGTTTCATTATACTTTCAGGAATCCTCATATCCTTATAACCCGGCAGGTCAAAATGAACTACTCGAATAACTGCTCCAAAGGTTCCTCTCTGTCTAAATATATTACATCTAAATCTTCCCAGATTTGCAATTGAGAGCGAGAAGTCATCATCACCGGTTGTCATAAAATGACTAAGGCTTCTTCCTGCTCTATCATAAATGCTTGTAATTATCTGCTCTGTGTCCATTGGTGAAAGTTTCGTTTCATCCATTTTTTTAATTGTGCCATCCTGTTTGAAGGAAACTGCCTGTCCAACTACAAGAAAGATATCCGATGCATCGTCTTTGACAGCCTGCTCAAGGATATTCATCAACTCCATTTTAGACCTCCCATTATTCTCGAAAAATTTAATCAGTTATTTCAAGTTCGTATTCCAAATTGTCAGACTTTGTTTTCGTACTCCATCTATCCACGGAGGTTTCTTTACCATTTATACCAATTTCGACATTTAAACTCTTATCACCATTTATAACGCTATACCTAACCAGCGTTGGCCTGTCTCCTTCATACTTTATATTACTTATCTCCACTTTTATACTGCTGTCATCTTTTTTCATCTCATTTTTTGTCCTGAACTCCGTTAAATCAGAAGATACATTATTACTTGTAGATACTATCTCGTCTATGCCGGCATAGATTCTCTCAGCCTCAGCATCCAGCTTATAATAGTTTTCTATACCTTCCTTAGTCTTAGTTGAAAGTCTTTTCTCATTCAAAGACGATTGAATGGCAAGCACTGCAAATAAAGACATAGCCACTACAAGTATAACCAGAATAACCAGTGCTCCGCCTGTATTCATCCTATTCTTTATATCATTTTTCATCATTTGCCACCTTTTGTGTATTTAGCCCCTTCTAAATCTACAATTACAGTATTCTTATCCCTGTCTTTTCTCTGAATTGAAACACGAATGTCACTTAATACTCCACTCGCATTAGGTTTGTCAGCAATTGTTATGGTGAGCAGATATTTAAAATTATCCGCTGTATCTATCCGTTTCCAGTCTTTATCATAATATGCTTCAATCAGCTTTCCATCCTTACCTTCTGTCAGCTTTCCACCCAGTTCATCAGCAGTTTTTTCCAGTGAAAAAACCTTTGAAAGTTCTATGGCTGATTCAGCTTTAATAAGACCCTTACTCAAATCATCTGCATCTCTGCTCATAGTATTGGCTGATGTAAAGAATTTTATTAGAAAAATACTGATAATTGTAAATAGCCCAATTGCAATGACAAGTTCAACTACAGGGAGCATAAACCCCGTATTGGTTCCTGTCCCTTTTGCACTGTCCATCTTAAATGTATTCATTATCCCTCCTAACAGCCATCCTAACTTGTTCTAATTTTAACATATAGGGTTTCACTTTCTCCATCGTCATCAGTTGCAACAAGCTTTACAAAACCATCTTTCCCGTTAATCTCAAATTCATCCACATTAAGTATGGAAAATCCATCTTCAGGCTTAAATGTCATTCCTTTTGCACCTGTTATTTCATAAAGTTTTCCCTTATTGAAATAAACTACTGTATCAAAGATTTCTCCATCAACTTCTTCACTAAGAATCAACATTTTAAGTCCATCTCTCTCTTCAATGGATATTTTACCCTTTTCATCAAACTGATTAATCTTAGTTTTAACATAAGAAAGTGATGTTCTAAGTTCAAAGCTGTCAAGATTTCTTTCCGCTATATTTTTGTATACGGATGCCCCAACACTGCCAAGCATCATAGCTGAAATGCCGAACATACAAATAACAGCCAATATGCAGACAGTATGTACAAGCCCCTTTCCCTTATTCATATTCTCCATATTACCTCTTCTCATATACCACTATAGTAGGCATAATGTTAGACGCAAATGCATCGTAGTGGATATAATACTTTGACTTATCATAACTAAACTTATAATGTTCTTCCATGTACGCTACATCCGGCGGATAAATTCCCTCTATCGCATAACACTGGACTGCAGTCCTTACAGCTGCTTCCCTGGTAAGGAGTATCCCCTGTTCATTGCCCAGATTGCCAATGTAGTATATACCCGCAATAAGAACTGCCGATATAATAATTACAAAAAACAAAGATTTGAATATATTAAATCTCTCAATTCTCCTTGCCTTTACATTTACAAAACTTTTCATATTCTGCTCCTTAGCCTATAGATGCGATTACGCTCATTAAAGGCATCATAACCGATATGAGCACAGCTCCTACTATGATAGACAGCACTACTACAAGGATGGTTTCAATTACTGATGCAAGGGAATTGAGCCTGGAGTTGATATCATCATCAAATCTATTGACAAGCTTAAAGAGGATGGTATCACCTGAACCACTCATCCTTGCTACTCCAAACATCTTAGAGTGAAGGGAATTGAGCAGTCCTGATTTCTTAAAAGCATCTTCCGGCTTTTCATCTGCTTCAAGCAATTTGATGCACTGATTAATCTTGGCTGAGGTCTTTTTATTTTCTACTACCTTGGATGCATTCTTAACTGCTTCCGTCATTTCAACACCACCTGCGTTCATAACTGCAAGTGTTGCAAAAAATTTACCTATACTGATTTTATCCGCAAGTCCTGATGAAATCGGATTATTATTTAAAATGCTTGTAACCATGGCACTTCCGCCCTTAGCTCTATACCATGCAATTCCTACAAGGAGCAGTACGAGAAGCACAAGCACAATTACAACTATTACCTTCGAGATAAGAATACTTGTATTCATAAGTCCTATGGTAGTTCCTGTACCGCCATCAAGTTCTAAGAATATATTCTCAAACATAGGAAGAATCTTACCTACTAAGACCAAGAGAATAACAGCCATCATGCCAAGAAGTATGGTTGGATAGCTTATTACACTCCTAATACTGTTTTTAACGAGATTCTCTCTTTCGTAAAATCCTGATAAAGAATGCATAATGTCTTCCAGTTTACCTGTCATCTCTCCTATTTTAACCATTTCACACATATAGGCTGGAAAAGCACCGCTTTCTTTGAGTGCCTCGTTGAATGACATTCCTGACTTAACATTATCAGCAACCTTCTTAAGTATATCCTTTGTCCTTCCCTCATCCATTTCCTCATAAAGAATCTGGGCACCCTCATATATAGGAATGCCGCCATTAAGTATCATAGCAATCTGATCACAGAAAATGGAAATTTCTTCCGGCGAAAATGTTGTTGCCTTAGACATATTATTCTCCTTAAATTTTTTTATTCCAACTTTGGATTTTATATACCTTTACATTATAATTCTATAACAATAATCTAATGAAAGCAAGGGGAAAATAGAAAATGCCTATCTTAAATGATAAGCATCTTCCATATTAAAACTTTAACAGGTTAATTAATCCTGCTCATTATTATATCAACCATTTCTCCCACATTTTTCATCTTATTTACTTCTCCGATATTAAATTTAATGCCAAACTTGTTCTCAACTGCAACTATAAGATTAATGTGTTCTAAGCTGTCCCAATCCTCAATATCATCGGCAGTTGTAGAGTCTGTTACCGTGATATCCTCATCAAATACATCACTGAATACCTCATTAAGCCCTTCAAAAATCTCTTCTCTTGTCATCTTATTTTCCTCCGTTTTTATAATTATTTATTGATTGGAAGGTATTTAGTCTAAAATTTTTACCTTCTTTGTAACATAGGGGCGATGTACTTACAGCTCCTATCTTCCAGTAATCAGGTATAGCATACCTGCATTTTTGCAATATTGTCAAACTCACCTTCAGGAATATTACAAAAGCTTTTATGAAGTCATCCGCCACCTTTTCGATGGGTTCACAATGAAAAACATCTGCATAGCTATATATTCTCTTAACCTTATCTTCACCCAGATATTTAACCACATCTGTATGTATAAGTTTTTTCTTCCTGCCAATGAATTCAATTAGGCTGCAGGTAAAAAAGAGGTCATTATCATACTTCATTAGTTACCTCCAGTCCCCTTATAAATCTCAAGGTTGCCAAAATAAAAATCCTTATTATACCTTTGCAGCCTAATCTCAGGAAATTCAACTATTTCCTGACTTCCATGATATAAAATCAATTTATCATCCATCTTGTCTCCCTTCCTGATAACTCCACGATTTTGGCTGTTCCATCATTTCCAGCTGCCTGATTTTGGCCTAATTTTCTATCTTGATTACCTTATTTTTATTCTCATAACTATCTGTTATGTCAAAAATCCACTCTGTATTGCCGTTTTCATCTTCAGATACCTTCATAAATCCCTGAAGCGCATAGAACTCACGAACCATGTTGTTCTTCGCTGTAGGGCAATAATAACCCTTAATCTGCTTCACTCCTCTTTCCTTACACAGCCTTACAAGCTCATCCATCATAGCAAATTCCATATCACGCTTAAGCACACGGCAGCTCATAAGCCACAAATCCATATGGCAGACTTCACCCACAATATGGCCAATGACAATGGATACAACCCCATTATCTCCAAACTTGTCCACAAGCTTTCCGTAAAGAGTATATAGGATTCATCTTGCATAACTGCTTCAATCTCAGTCTGGGTGTAACGCTTCGTTGTGAGGTTGAACTGGTTGCTCTTGTTGGAGAGCTGTGAGATTCTCGCTGTGTATATAGGCTCAAATCTCTTAATTGTTCCCACCATTTCAAGGGAGAGCAGATAATCCTCATAATTCTCAAAAGAAGCCTGAAGCTTAGCCCTTTTTATATTCTCCTTATACATCTCATTGCGGCTTAAATCGTCTTTTGAGAGGTTAGTTACCTCAAAGAAGCCCGAACGGTCTAAGGTCTGAATGTAGTTATGAGCCTCACCTATCTCAGGAGCCCTCACTCCCTTAAGGTTTCCTGCAACTATCGCCCTCTCGGCAGGGTTGTCATCTACAAATACCAGACTCTCAGGAAGTAAAGTAAGGCTCTCAGCTATAGCCGCAAAGTTCCTGTCCTTTGGCTCCCAGTTAGCCTTAATCTCTATGAAATCATCAGGTTTTAGCACTCCGTCAGGGTGGTTAAGCCCTGCTATGGCATTTTCCTCTTCATTTTTTGATGCCACATTTAGCACAAGACCAAGATCCTTATGCTCCTTAATATAGCTCTGGAATTCGCTATATACCTGCCCGCCCGACTCCTCAGGCCCTATTTCAAGATTATCCACTCCATCATCTCCTACTATACCGCCCCAGAGAGTATTGTCAAGGTCAAGCACAAAGCCCTTTTTGTTCTTGCCAAAGGAGAGACTTCACGATGTTTGCCACATTGTAGGAAAGATACGGGATGGCCGCCACATTTAGGGCATACTTATACATATACCAGTAAAACGGCTCCTGCCATTTCTTAAGGCCGTAGTCCGCAGATATGTAGTTAATATCGCAGATATAGAAGTTATCATGCTCCCTTGCATACTTATAAAACTCTTCGTTTAGCCTATTGATGAAGTTGATTTTACCATGTATGTCACTTGCTTCCTTATTGCCCATAAGGCGGTAGAGAGGCATTTCAAAGTTATTTTGAATGATAGGGCAATGATACTTCTCCTCTAATTTCTCCCACATTGAGGTAAATTTTAGCATTTCACTCTTAATAAGCTCGTCTATGGTTTCAGGAGAATCGCTTATCTTAGGATATTCAGTGATATTCCTGTTGGTAGTATGTATGTAGATTATCTTAGGGGCAAAGCTTTCAAGCTCCTCATTAGGAAATACCGCATCCTGATAATAGCGGTTGTACTCAGACTCGTAGAACGAAGGCTTTATACCGTAGTCAAGCAGGAAAAGCTCCATAACAAGCTTGATGTCATTGGTGGTGGAGCCTCCCAGGATGGCTATCCTTGTATCAGTAAAGTCTCTACCTGATTCAAGGAGCTCCTTTTTTATTTTCTTTTTCTTTGAGAGTATGTAGTTCTCGTCGAAGGGGTAGGTAAGTATTTTCATATCATTCTCCTTTCTCACCGTAAAAACCAGTGTCAGACATTTCTCTCCACTTAAGGTACATTTCCTTAAACTCATAGTATTTAGGCATATGCTTTTTCCTCAATAAATTCTTTATCCTGCAAGTAATAGTCCAGTACAATTTGGCTTTCAATCTCATCCATTTTTGTCTCAACAATTTTGTCGTTATAGATTACCGCAGCATGGCTTAAATTATTTAAGTTTATTACACGAATATAGCCCTTATCTTTAGTATAGGCATATCCATTAACTATCAAGTCTGCTTTATCTGCTATTTCTTTAATATCAAGATGCATATTCAATTCTAACCTCCTTTATAGGCTCTAAAAACTTGTCTACATCATAGTATAGGTTTTCTAATATAGGTACCAAGTCAATATATTCCTCTACTTCTCCCACTCCTTTATATTCTGCGTTAACCACGATGTAACCATGATCCCATTCCATAATTTTAGTATATCTCTTAAGTCTATCTGATGTTGCAAATTTAATTCTATCTTTGTTATATTCAAATATAGTATATTCGCCTTCGCTTGTTAATATAGCATAATCGTTCATAACCAAGTCCTTTCCCTGAAAAGTTGTTTATTTTCCATATTAAGCTTTTGTCACTTACCTTTCCATCAAGGCACAGCCAATTGCTGAAAGATAGGAACAATTAGGTGCGACAACACATTCACATTCAAGGGCATTTTCTGCGTAGTTACTAAATCCCGGAATCTTTGTGAAGCCACCGGAGAGTAAAATTTTGCTTCGTTTAACCTTTTTTAGAAGTAACTTTGCCTGAATAAGGATATGCCATATTACTCCCCTAACAATGTCATCCTCATCCACATTATCTGCTAGAAGTGTTACTATCTCACTACTAGCAAATACAGCACATACAGATGAGAGTTTGAGAGGGGTTGTATCTATTCCGGTAAGGTCTATTTCCGAAAAGTCCTTTTCCAGCATTCTAAGCACATTTGCCAAAAACATTCCACTTCCTGCGGCACATTTCCCATTGATAAAAAACTCTTTTAGCCTTCCGTTTTCCTGCCTTATTATCTTGGTATCCTGACCACCTATATCAAGGATAATATCAGAGTCAGGGGCTAGAAAATGCCCTCCAAGAGCCAGCGCTGTAAGTTCATTTATGTTCTTAAGCGCCTGTATATTTTTCTTTCCATATCCGCAGGACACTATATTAGATGATGGATAGCTTTCTGTAAGCTCATCTAACTTTGCCTCAAGTATTCTTTTTGTCTTATAGGCGTTTTTTCAGAAAAAAGCTTAGTTATATCATTTTTCTCATTCATAATACAGTACTTAGTATATGTAGAACCAATATCTATACCTATTTTGTGCATAAATTTTCCCTTAATATATCTATCCTAAGCTCTGCCCCATCAATTTTTAAGAATTCCCTATCCACCATATCCATCTCTATCTCTGCCTGTGGAACTTCTATATTTCTGGCTGAAATATAGTCACACTTACAGCTTTTATTGTGTAAGGTGATGGTGCATACTGCCCCCGACGCCTCTATAAGAAACTTAAGCCTTGAATTTCTGGTCTTTTGGCTTAAGTTCAAAAATGTATAATTATATGCGTTAAAAAGTTTTTCATATGCATCTTCACCTGAATAGTCAAGAATCCACCAAGTAATATAGTTGGAGCCGGTTATCCTAATATTATCCAGTGCCTCATCAAAATGTCTGTTTGGATGATACCAAAGCGGATACCCTGTCCAAAATGCCTTTATTTTATTATCATCAGGTTCGCTCTCTTCACTTTTTAAGTCTTCTAGAAGCACTCTGTATAATTCCTCAGTCTCAGGCTTGCAGCGTGAAGTGATAAGAAATGAAATATCATCAAAAAGTGTGGTTATAGGAAGATTTTTCTCCATCCTAACCTTTATTATCTCTTTCCACACCTCAGTACATCTTACACTATTATCTATTAGTTTTAATAGAATATCCATATCAAGCTTGTTTCCGCTTAAGTCTTCCAGTATCGCAATAAGCTCTTTGTGCTGTTTGTTCACATAGGAACAGGCAACCTCTTTATTATCCATTTCTCCCGGATAATCAATGACAACAAGCGGAACATTAAATCTCTTTGCCAGTATATTCCACCAATTCGGAAGAGTATTACATTGATTGTTGGTTGCTATGAGTATATCAGGAGTTGGCGGGACTCCTCTTGGTCCCTTTTCCGTAACGAGGCACCCCTCTATGCAACACGAATAAGAACAACAATCTCTGGAAAGCCCCTCATTCTCACTTTCTTCAAGTAAAGGCTGTTCTTTTCCACTTGCTGCTATAACCGCAGCGTAGCTTTCAGGATAATAGTAATAAATATCTAGTGCCTCAAGGATTTCAACAGGTGCAAATGAAGTTACCCAAGCAACCTTTTTATCCGGTTTTTTACCCTTGGCGTACTTTGAAAACCATTTATAATAATCTCTAAGCAGTCCTGCCTGGAGTGCCGCTATTGACTGTTCCATACACTCTCCAATCTATAACAAATCTGAAAATGCCTCAAGCTCTAATTCCGACTTCCCACTATCTTTAGAGTCAGCAAGGCTTATTCTAACAATATTTATACCTCTTTCATCAGCCATCTTTTTATACACAGAAAACAAGTAATCATAAGGTTCGCAGTATTTGAGATATATAGATTATCCCCCTTACTCCCTTATTCTCCATCTCGCTAAAGTCCTTTTCAAGTATGACAGAAAAATTATCCTGAGTAGGGGAGAGCCTGTTCTTTAATATGCTCTCTGCTATACATTTATATATATCATCCCCATTAGGACAGACAGGCTTCATAGACGCAAGTCTGCCTGATTCAGGAAGATTGTCTCCAACCACTTTCATCCCAAGTCTTTCAATAGTTTCTGCTATCTTTTCATTAGCAAGAAATGAACCAACAACATATACCTTTTTGTCAGTCAAATTAAGCTCTGCAAATTCTGTATTTGTTACCTGTTTTTCAAGTGGCTCCGAAAGTAATTGATGTATCTTACTTAAATACTCGTGATAAGAAATCCTGTCAAGCTTATCATAAGCCGCTTTAATCCAAGCATTTCGCTTATTGATAAGCTCTATACGCCTCTCTATACTTTCTGTAGTTAAACTAACCTTGTAATGCTCTTTAAGAGCCTTACTATAGTTTTTAAGTATTTCAGAAAAGTACCGGATAGCCAAGTCATCCTGTCTTGCAGGAATATTAATCTGATAGATAAACTTATTAGTTTCACTTAGGTATGAGCCTATTATTCTGCTGCTATCACAACTTTTGGGAAATACTGCTCCATCGATACTGTCGTCTTTTATTACCTGCGATATGTAATCAGCAGCATAACCACAGTACTGAGCAATATTATACTCACCATCAAAACCTGTAAATCTAACAACATCGCATATATGCTCAGGAACAAATCCCGATAAAGCAAGTATCCTCATTACAGCCCCTTTCCTTCCAAAATCCACTCATCATTTTCAAAAATCTTCTTATACTCTTCTACTTTGCTTTCAGTTGGCACTTTTCCTAATCTAACTGCATTGGTAGCCTTTATCATAGCTTCCTTCATGCTCTCTACCGTTATTTTATCTGAGATTTCGGAAAGGTTGACTACTCTTGATTCCACACTTTTTACATGGTTTCTCTCAAGCTTGCTTATATCAGGAGTCAGGTATTTTGACAATTCCTTAAAATCTGAATTTATCAAAATAGTTCCATGTTGACACAGTACATCATCTTTTACATAAAAAGCATTGCCACTGAACTTTTTATCATCTACTGTCAGGTCATTTCTTCCGTTAAACTCTGAAACTATGCCAAAATAACTAAGTGCCTCCTTAACAATCCTTTGATAAGTATGTTCTTTAGCTATACTCTCTTTACAAATGATAGAAAAATTTAAGTTGCCCAAGTCGTGATAGACCGCACCTCCGCCTGAAGGTCTCCTTGCAAGAGTACCTCCATCCTTGATAAACTCATCAACCTTACACTCAGCATAGGCATTCTGATTCTTCCCAATGACTATGGTGTGGGAGTTCTGCCAAAGATATAAAATCACTGTATCCTCATCCACAAAATCAAATAAGCTTCTTTCAAGTGCCAGATTATAATACGGACTTGTATTTTCTGAACAAATATACTTATACACCTTGTTTACCTCTAGTTTCTTATTAGTTTATCCAAAGCTTCTGTTACTGCCTCATAAAAGGTAGGATGAGCTCTTGTAGAGCCTTCCAGTTCAGACACTTTAATACCACTGTTTATCGCCAGAGCTAATTCTCCAACAATATCACTTGCTCTTTCGCACATAAACTCTGCGCCAAGTATCTTCTCGGTATTTATCAGCTATTATCTTGATAAATCCCCTGTCTGTTGAACCTATGACAGTCCTTGCATTGGAATACATCGTCTGCTTTGCACTTATGTAATCTATCCTCGATTCCTTTGCTTCACTTTCAGAGAGACCTGCCACAGCTACCTCAGGCATAGTATATATACACTGAACCACTGCACTTTTTTTGACAGCTTCTCCTGCTATAAACCTTACCACCTGCTTTGCTTCTTCCATGGCAACATGCGCAAGCTGTGCGCTATTTTCTGTAACATCACCTACTGCAAATATATTTTTAGTTTTGGTTCTGTAGTATTCATCAACTACTATTCCACCATCATCAGCTATGCTTACAAGGCCTTCATCTACGCCTTCTAGATTAGGCTTCCTTCCAAGCACTGATAAAACGGTAGCAGAACTCTTGTCAATATCGGCAAAATCGGCCTCTGTATATATCTTAACTCCGTTTTTCTTTAATACACTACTAATCGAAGTCGCTATCTCCTTGCTCCACTTTCGAAGAATACGCTTACCCCTTATGTATATGTCTACCTGTGTACCTAAGCTGCTAAAAATATCGGCAAATTCTACTGCAGATACTCCACCTCCAAGGATTATAAGCTCATCAGGCAAATGCTTGAGGCTAAGTAGTTCATCTGTGTTTATGCAGTCAGCAAAGGGCTTGTCCGTATTCTTTGAGCCAGTTGCAATGATTATATGTTCTGCTTCAAACACTTCGCCATTACAGCTAATATGAGTCTCATCGAGGAGTTTAGCTTTTCCTTTGACAATGGTTATCTTACTTTGTAAGAGATTATTTGTGAGGTCTTCTCTTAGCTTTGATACTATATTTTCAGATTCTGCTACTGTCTTTTCATAGTCTAAGCCTGTTAACTCTACGCCTATCCCATAACGGTTGGAGGGAATTTATATTCCTGTAGAGGTCTGCAACATGGGCTAGATACTTTGTCGGTACACAGCCTCTATTTAGACAAGTTCCGCCAAGCTTATCCATCTCAAACAGTAATACGCTAAAACCATATCTGACAGCTTCAAAAGCAGCACTATAGCCTGCAGGTCCTCCACCTATGATAGCAATTTTATACATTTTATAATCCCTTTACATATTCTAAATACTCTTCTTCTGTCATTACATCATCCGGCTCTTCCTCTGCCTTTACCTTAAATAACCACGCTTCCTCAGGCTTAAGGGTTATCTTTTCAGGATGCTCTGCCACTTCTTCATTTACTTCCACAACTTCTCCTGATATCGGACAGATTATATCAGTTACCGTTTTTATACTTTCTACATCTCCCACAGCATCTCCTGACTGAACTTCATCCCCTTCTTCAGGGAGATTAAGAAACATAATATTGCCAAGCTTTGTGATGGCGTAATCCGAAAAGCTTACGGTGTAGATGTCCTCATATACGATAAGTTTTAAGTGGGTTGTAGCGTAATATGTTGTCATTTTGATTCCTCCGGTTTCTTTGTGGTAGCGTACATGTATTGTACATGAATTTTATTGATGTTATTCTAGGACTTTTTCCTTCCTTGTAGCATTGTGCAATGTATTCTCTGGACTGATAAAAGAAATCCGAATTGTAATTCGATATAGTTTTATCTATCCAAGACGAATAAACTTCTAATAAGCAGCTTATGATATTTTTCACCTGAATAATCGGATACATTCTCGATAAGCCTTTCATAAACTGCGCCTATCTTCCAATAATCAGGGATAGCATACTTGCATTTTTGCAACATTGTCATACTCTCCTGTAGGAATCCCACAGATATTTATAAAATCATCGGCAACCTTCTCAATTGGTTCACAATGAAAAAAACATCTGCATAATTATAGATTCTCTTAACTTTTTTTCTTCGCTAAGGTATTCGACAACATCAGAACGCTTAAGTTTCTGTCTTCTTCCAATAAACTCTATAAGACTGCAGGTAAAAAAAAGGTCGTTATCATTCTTCATAGACTACCTCTCTTCCCCTGATAAATGCAAGAGTAGCAAGTGCTCTAGCCGTATGAAAACTTATTTGATGAGTAGGTCTGCTAAATTTAGCCAAAGCCCAAAATGCCTCTCTGCTTATCTTTTTATCAGCAAAATCCTGAACATAGTTAAATATCGTATCATTTGCCATAGGCCCTTCCACAATGTCAAAATTATGAGATTTACCAAGCCTGCAATCTACTATAAAATCAAGCCACTCTTCAGTCATATCAGTGAATTGCTTAATATTTAATTCGTTGTCAGGGACATATTCATATTCACTTAAAAATCCTTTTCCATCAAATCTTGTAGCCCATCTTATAGCCTGACTTTCAATATTAGTACAATAAAATCCAAAATAGAAGTCTTTATTGTACCTTTGTATTCTTATCTCAGGGAATTCTACGATTTCCCGGCTACCATGGTATAGTATCAATTTATTGTCCATCTTGTCTCCTTCGGGTAGTTGACATAGTATTTTAATTAGTTTGCTTTACTTAGGGGTGGACTCTATCTACAAAGCTTAAATAGGCACACTCTGTATTATATTTTGTATAATTCGATTTCGAGGGAGTATACCGTAATTTTTAGGAACTCATTTTCCTTTTGAAGCTCAAAGAGTTTTTCCACATTCAAGCTGTAGGCATAAATCCTATTCTCGCCTTCAGATTATGATGAATATTCACTTGCAACAAGCCACTCTTCTTATTTAGATTATATATTACTAGAGTGAGGATTCACAACCATGTATATTTCAGTACATTCTACTTAAGTATCTTTTCATAGTTGTAGTTTGCATAAAACTCCTTTGTTTTATTTAAATAATCTGTATAATTATTAGGTGTGATAAGATTATCATCTTGTCTTATTTTTCTCAAGCATATATGAATTTACTATTCCCGAATAATGAAGAGGATCCATATAATAATCAAATTTTGTAGCTATATCCCACTCATTCACAAAATAATACATTTTTACATTTTTTTACATACCAACAATTCTTCAATTACAGCTCTAATACCCTCAATTTTTATCATAAAGAGCATTTTTTTCTGTTCTAGGTCATACCAAAACATTATGTTGAAAGGCGGAAAATATAAATCAAATTCTGTATTAGGATATTTATTAGTTAACTTCACTAAATTTTTCCCTTATATTTTTTTCTTGTTGTCTTCTGCTTGCCGACTAAAGGTTTATATCTTTCTTTATACTCTGAGTATTTTTTTCAAAAACGCTTATCTTCCCAAAAACTCTCGCTATTATCCCAATTTAAATAATCATCAAAAAGTAGTTGATTCTTTACCTTTTAGAGTTCTTCTGATATCTCTTACAAGCATATTGAGACTTCCTATATCAAAAAAATATACTTAATATCGTTTAATATGTCATCATCATACAAATACATTGGATATGTGAATTCCGGATGCCCCCAATCATCATACTCTGCTTCAATATAAGTTGAATATCCTAATGACATAATTACCCTGTCAACCCTCTTTCTTTTTAAAGCATTATCTAATGTAAATGAAAGTTCCGGAAAATACCCACCTGCAAAAGGAACTTTAACTGCCTTACCACCAAATAACTGCTCAACTTCACTTGTCTTTTCATTCTGGTCTAAAGATGTTCCTGTTAATATAGTATCGTAATCAAAATTTCTTAGAATACCATCATTTTGCTGTCTTGCATTTTCAAGAATATAGCTTATTCCTTTAACCGGCTTATGAAAATGAAAATATGGATCAATAAATATAATTATTCCTGCTATAAGTAGCACCGGTGCTATTAAAATCAGGATACCTTTAATAATTCTACTCATAGTTTTCCCTCTAAAATCCTGCATAAATAAATGTACTTTGTTCACCAAATATTGAAAATGAAATTATAATGGCTATAGTCCAGTAAACTCCCCATCGTAAAACTCTGTTCTTATTACAAAGCAAAGACATCGGATTTATTCCATTATAGCTTACAATCTCATAGCTTACTACCATCGCAATTGCCAGAAAACAAAGAACAAATCCAACAAAATCATCAAAAAAATAATTTTTCCAATGTTATATTTTTTTCTAAAATATCTGTTATAGTAAAGTTTGTTTCCTTAAAAATTGCCAATCTAATCATTTCTATCCCCTTCATAAATGATTCTGCTCTAAAAAATACATTTCCGATACTTACGAGCACAAAAGTCCTAGTTATCCTAAACAAATTCATTAAACGATTATCTTTACCAATATGGAGTTTTTCTAGCACTTTCTTAAAAACGGGTTCAAATATGTTTCCGATAACTATAATAAACCAAAACCAAAGTCCTTCGCCTATTACATACTTTATACTATTACCATGCCATATTCCCATTGCAGTCCATACAAACAACATTGCAACATATACCGGTATTTTTTTACCAACTTTCTTTCCAAAAACTTTTTTTGACTTATTTCCAAATTTAATAAACCAAGCTGATTTAAGAAGAGGGTTCATTATGTAATCTCTCAACCAGACACCAAGCGTAATATGCCAACGTTGCCAAAATTCTTGTACAGTCTTTGCTAGAAATGGTGAATTAAAATTCTCTTTTAACTCAACTCCAAAACAAAGAGATACACCTATAATGATATCCATACAACCTGAAAAGTCCATAAATAGTTCAACTGTAAACATAAATATTCCAAGCCATATCCATATACCAGCAAAACTTGTAGGATTATCATAGATAGCATCAGCTATCATTTTAAACTTAGCCGCTATAAACATCTTTTTAACTAAACCGATTCCAATTCTTTTTAGTCCATATATAAATCTATCCACATCAAATTTATGTTCTTCAAAGAGTTTTATTCCCAATTCTGAAAACCTTGAAATAGGTCCGGACACCATCTGTGGGAAATATATGGTATATAACAAAAGTTTTAGGATATTATGTTCTGCCTTTCCTGCCACTCCCCAATAACAATCCAAAGTATACGCTACTAACTGTAATGTATAGAAACTTATAGCCAATGGTGCAATCCAATTAACCCTTGCATAAGGAATTTTAAGAAGCATAAACAGTGTTCCTACAAAAAGGTTCGTATACTTGAGCACTGCCAGAATACCTAGCACTATAACCAATGTGCCTACTAGAACAGCTTTTTTATTTTTACCATCCTTTTCAAAGTACATTGTTGCATAGTATACTGAAACAACTGAAATACCTATATAAATTAAGGTAAACACCGGTGCATTTAATACGTAAAATATAACACTTGAAATAAGCAAAAGTATCCATTGAAATCTTCTTGATATATTCCAGTATAATATCAATAAAACAACTATTAAAGCTAAACTCAACTGATGTAATACTCATTTTTCCTTGCCTTATTTTCTACCTTTCCCTTATTATTTTTCCATTCTCAACTCTATAAACCATATCACACTCTTTTATTGTCTGTAATCTATGTGCAATTATAATCATAGTCTTCTTACCATGAAGGCTATTGATAGACGACATTACAGCTGCTTCTGTCTCACTGTCAAGAGCAGATGTAGCCTCGTCAAATACCAACACCTCAGGATTAGAATACAACGCTCTTGCTATACCAATTCTTTGTTTTTGACCACCTGATAGGCGCATACCTCTCTCACCTATTTGAGTATGAATGCCATTTTTTAACCCCTTTACAAAATCTTCAAGTTGTGCCTCCCTTATAGCCTCCCAAACTCTTTCCTCATCCTGATCTTCTTTTTTTTTACACCAAAAGCGACATTGCTCTTTATGTCATCATCTAGCATAAATATACTTTGTGGTATATATCCTATATGAGAGATCCATTCAGAATAATTGTTCATTACATTTACACCATCTGCAAGAATCTCTCCCTCTCTTGCAAGTAAGACCCCAAGAAGTAGGTCTACAGCCGTTGTCTTACCCGCTCCTGAAGCTCCAACTATACCTATTGATTTACCAATTGGTATAGTCATGTCCGCTTTATCTAAAATAAGTTTATCTGAATTCTGATATTTATAAGTTATACCTTTAAGCTCAATTTTATCATTAAAAGTAAGCTTTTTTTCTGCTATATTTACATTTATTATTCTATACTTGCCGTGCTTCTCCTCATCTTTTTCAAACAACTCAATATCCATTACCAGTTTATTAAGAGAAGGCTCGTAGAATACTACCTGATTTATTGCACCTACTATCCTATTTGCACTTGGCATAAGCTTCATAGCAGCCATTGCAAACGCACCTAATGTAGGAACTAGAGTTTCTATTTCTTTACCTCTATATATCATAAATGCAATAAATGCTAATGTTGAGCATACAGAAACCATTTCTATCATGAGTCTGGGGATATTTGAAAATACGGTACTCCATTTTTCAGCACTTATATATTTCTTACCACTTATCTCAAAATTCTTCTTAAAAAAGTCTTCTTTCGAACTAACTTTAACTTCTTTTATACCTGTTATGCTTTGCAGAAGCCATTTGTACATAAGTGAAGCATGAAAATGTCTTTCTTCACCCTTCTTTTTTAATATTGGCTTAACAAATTTGGAGATTGTTATAACAACTACTATCATCATAACCATGACAAAAGTAGTCATAATTGGATCTATAAAAAAAATTGTTGCTGTTATTGCTAGTGCAACAACTGATTCAGTAAACATCCCTAGTAGGTTAGTTAGTAATACATAGGTATTAGTAACATCCGACTGAATAACTCTAAGAATTTCGCCAGATTCAGCAGTAAGAAAAAACTCATATGGGCGATTAATAAATCCGCTTAACATTCTCTGTTGCATAGCAAATTGATTGTTATATACAAACCTTGCTTGTATATAATACTCCATCATTAAAAATAGGTCTTTGAAAATAAATACAAAAATAACTGAAATTATACAGACTATAACAAATGTCCTATGTGAATGTAAATCTAATATATTACACACAAAGGCTATATACTTATTCGTATTTATAATGTCCGGTTGCATAATAGCAGTAATAAGAGGTAACATGAGTGAAACTCCTATTACCTCTAAAAATGCTCCTATAACTGTCACCATTCCAAGTATACCTAAACGACTTTTTTGCTTACTGTTTAATAGTTTATTAAATTTCTTGATTACTGAAAACATAGTATCTCCATTTCATAACTACACAAACATTAAAATATTCTTTTTAATCTAAAAAAACTCATCTTCAAGCATAAGACAAGGCAGTGATAAACAGGAAGATGATACTCCTGTATTCTATAAGTCTCTTCATCAGGAACCTTAATTGTAACATCTGCAATATCTTGTATTCTACCGCCATTATTTCCTGTAAGTGCAATTACTCCCATTCCTTTTTGCTTTGCAACCAATGCAGCCATAACTACATTTTTTGAGTTACCTGATGTTGTTATTGCCAGTAAAGAGTCTTCCTTCTTCCCATAACCATAAACCTGCTGTGCAAAACTCACCTGCCCATTTACATCATTTAAATAAGCAGTACTTAGAGCAGAATGATTATTAAGCGCAATTGCAGGCAAGGCATCCTGTAAACTTTCAGCAAGAATTTTTCCATATTCCAAATCAGCCTTTTTAAGACTTTCTTTTACTTCATTAGGTAAGCTTCGTTGCTTCCTAAAGCTTTTCATAAGTTCTCCCACAATGTGATCGGAATCTGCTGCACTTCCTCCATTACCGCATATAAGCAGCTTCCCTCCAATTCTGTATGTGTCTCTTATTTTCTCAAAAGCCACAAATATATCATCTCTACAAACATCTAACCCAGGATATCTTTCTATCAATATATCCAACTGTTTATTTTTTCCCATTGTCTCTAATTCCCTATTATTCTTTTAACTGCTTCCAACACATCTTTTATACTCTCTTTATCACCTATTTTTATGCACTTACAACCTGCTGCCTTTCCTGCTTTTACATCACTTTCACTATCACCTATCATCCAAGAGTTATTCAAATCTATATTAAACTCTTCTGCTGCCTTAAAAAGAAGACCGGGCTTAGGTTTACGACAATAACAGTCCACCTTCAGTTCTTTAATTTCACCCTCAAATCCACTATCAGGATGATGTGGACAGTAATAAATTGCATCAATATACGCTCCTTCATTGCCTAATAAGGTTTCCAATTTATTGTGAATTTCATTTAACTCTTCAACCTTAACTTCTCCTCTGGCAATTACCGGCTGATTTGTAATTACTATGGCTAAATATTCGCTTCTATTTATCTTCTTTACAGCCTCACAAGTACCATCTATAAGTTCTAAATCATCTATATTCCTTAGAAAACCAACATATTTGTTAAGTGTTCCATCTCTGTCAAGAAAAATAGCTTTCTGCTTATTGTTTAGATTCCTTAGGTTTACTTTCCCATTAATTATATCATTTTCAACTTCATAGAATCTCTCAGGAGTTCCCATATCTTTAGCATATTCAGGAGAATCATAGCAAAGTAAATCTCTTGTTTTAATCAGGTTCTTTAGTACATCCCTGTCTAAATCTATCTTCTCAGACTGACTAAAAACCGATAAGTTAAAGATTTTAGGTGAAATCATATGTAAGCCGGCATTAACTCTGTTTTTGTACCATAGCCTGTCATCTTCTTTATGAAGCCATTTTTCAACTATTGCTTCTTTAGAAAATATAAGCCCACTATCATATGGATGGTCATTAGGATGTGTAAAAATAGTTGCAATTCCACCTTTATCATAGTGATATTTCTGAAAACGACTTATATCAATATTGAATATAATATCCCCATTTATCAGTAAAAAGTCTTCAGTCAATATATCCTTCATTAAATTCAAGGCTCCTGCTGTTCCTAAAGGTTTATCTTCTTTAACATAAGATATTTTTACTCCAAATTTTTCTCCATCTCCAAAATATGAACTTATTCTATCTCCCAAATAGCCTATTGCTAAAATAATATCTGTATAGCCTTGATCCTTTAATACTTCTATTTGTTGCTCCAATATAGGCTTTCCGGCTATTACTATCATAGGCTTTGGAACTTCACTGTTAAGAGAAGATATCCTTGTACCCTTCCCCCCTGCCATTATTACTACTTTCATCATCAATTACCTGTTTATTAAACTATTTTTATCTGGTTAAAAAATTTTCACCTTTTTGCAATCTGTCTCTCCAGTAATTAAGGAGATCATGCATAGTCTGCTCAAAACTTATTTCAGGTTTCCAACCTGTATGCTTTGTAAATTTGCTACAATCCGGAACCTGTAAGTCTGCATCAATAGGGCGGAGTCTCTCCGGATCTATTTCAATCTTAATCTCGTCTTTTTTGTTTGAATACGAAATAAGAGTATTAAGAGTATCTTCTACCAAGCAAGTATAAGTTCCGCCAATATTATAATACTCTCCTGCTATCGGATTAACTGTAACCATCATATAATAGGCTTTGACTGCATCTCTTACATCTGCGTAAGTTCTAAGAGATTTTAAATTACCTACCTTAACCACAGGTGGAATAAGTCCTTTTTCAATCATGGCAATCTGCTTTGCAAAGGTAGACTCATGGAATACATCTCCTCTTCTAGGTCCTGTATGGGTAAACATACGCGTGGTTATAACAGTCATTCCATAAGCTTCTGCATAGTATCTTCCCAGCAAGTCAGTACCAACCTTAGATATAGCATAAGGTGAAGCCGGATGGAAAGGACACTCTTCATGAATTCCTGTTTCAGGCTTTTTATCTTCAGGAATTTTGCCGAAAACCTCACTGGAAGCACAAACATGAATAACAGGTTTATAGCAGTTATCATTCTTCATTTCAAGATGTAGAGCTTCCAATAATCTGCAAGTTCCCAATATATTGGTATTTAATGTATCTATAGGCGCAGTAAAGCTTGTCATTGGATAGCTTTGAGCCGCTAAATGGAATACGTAATCAGGTTTTATTTTTCTGACTGCTTCTATAAGCGACATTTCATCATTTAAATCTGCATATTCAAAATACAGCCTATCCTTCTGATTAACTCTTTCAAGCAAATGATTTACATTATCAAGAGGGCTTCTCCATCTACATACTCCGTAAACTTCCCAATCGGTATTTTCTAATAGAAAATCACATAGGTGTGAACCTACCATACCTGTAACACCAGTAATTAGAGCCTTCATAACTAAACCTCCTTTAATCAATTGTATAACTCTCCGGCATATAATACATTATTTTTGTTCCTTCATTTTCAAAGTTAAATGGTACATAAAGTAATTTGGATAAAGCCTCCTTTACTTTTTCCTGCTTATCTTTTTCAACATAAAATAGTATAAAGCCTCCACCCCCCGCTCCCAGCAACTTCCCTCCAAGAGCACCTGCTTTAATCGCAGTTAGATATATATCATCTATGTCATTGTTGGTAATTCTACTTGTTATTCCTCTTTTTAACTTCCAACTGTGATCTAGCAACTTTCCAAATTCATTCAAATCTGATTTTTTATTAATTAATATTTTTTCAGCTTCATTCACTATCCCAAGCATTTCTTTCAACTCTTTAACCTTATTAGACGTAGCTCTCTTTTGTTCAATCGCAATTTCAGAAGATATTCGCGAAAATCCTGTAAAGAACAGCATAAGATTTTCATCTAATAATTTTTTACGTTCAAAATCCATAACCACGCTCTGAACAGAAAAATCATCTTCCTTAAAGTCAATTCTATTAAACCCACCATATGAAGCTGCTATCTGGTCCTGAATTCCACCACTTTCACCGCAAAGAACTCTTTCAATATGAATTGCTTCCTTTGCAAGCCTTTTTTTATCTATGTACTTTCCCTTAATAGCATAAAAAGCATTGAGCATACCAACTACAAACGAACTACTACTTCCCAGGCCTGATCTCGCAGGTAGATCTGCATCATATCCAACGAACATTTCTCGCATATCTAAATACTTTAAGGTCTCCCTCACTGCAGGATGTACTATTTCGTCAAAATTATTCACCCTTTCAATTTTTGAATATGTAATTTGGTATTTATAGTCAAAAAAACTTGGCAAATGTCTTGCCGTTACATAACAATATTTATCAAAACTCGTTGACAATACGCTTCCGCCATATTCTTTATAGAACTCGCTGTAATCAGTACCCCCTCCAAAGAAGGAAATTCTAAAAGGAGTGCGTGAAATTATCATTTTATCTCTCCGTTCTCATTACATTATTCAGAAAATCATCATATGCCATTTTAAGTCCCGTTTCTAAGTCAATCTCAGGATTAAATCCTAACGACTTTACTTTAGAATTATCCATAAGTTTTCTAGAAAAACCATTTGGTTTAGAAATATCCCACTCAATTTTACCTTTGTATCCTACAACTTTAGCCACTAATTCAGCAATTTCTTTTATTGTTATCTCATTTCCCGCACCTACATTTATTATTTCGTTATCAGAATAATTATTCATTAAAAAGACACAAACTCTAGCTAAGTCATCAACGTGCATAAACTCTCTTATTGAACTTCCGTCTCCCCAACAGGTTACAGTATTGATATTATTTGTCTTTGCTTCATGAAAACGTCTGATAAATGCTGGTATAACATGACTTTTAGTAGGATGATAATTGTCATTGGTTCCATAGAGATTAGGTATAGCCAAAGAAATATACCTTGTCCCATACTGTGTGTTTAAAAATTCACAATATTTAATTCCTGCGATCTTCGCTAAAGCATACCCCTCATTTGCCTTATCAAGCTCTGACGTTAACAAACATGATTCTTTTATAGGTTGTGGAGCACATTTGGGGTATATAGCCGAACTCCCTAAAAATTCCAATTTTTTACATGAGTTTTTAAATGCAGAATATATTACATTCATCTCCATTATTATGTTTTCATATAAAAAATCTGCCATCTCCTCACTATTTGCACCAATACCTCCAACCTTAGCAGCTGCATGAAATACATATTCAGGTTTTTCCTTTGCAAAGTAAGCTTCAACATCTTCTTGCCGAGTCAAATCAAGCTCTTTTCTACTTTGTACAATTATATTGCAGTATCCCTCTACTCTAAGGCGTCTAATTATACCCGAACCAACCATACCATTGTGGCCAGTAACTAAAATTTTACTATTCTTATTCATATATTATTTTTTACCTTTGGCAAACATTTCAAGCACATTTAATACTTCTCTTACATTTTTTGAGTTATCCTTGCTATGATTTCCCACAAAGAATCCATTCTCATGTATTACATCTGCTGCTACCATGTTTCCTGAAATCTCATGCTTAATAAAACTAATTGACTTTGATTTTGTGAAATTACCCGCCACGATTGGTCTAACCTCAACTTCATTATCTCTCAATTTTTTTATTAATTCATCTCTATGTCCCACTAATTCGCCTTTAAGTATTATTGCAAAACCAAACCAAGAGCTTTCTTCACATTCTTTTTGTATTTGATAGTATTCAGATAATTTATTCATCCCCTCTTTAAAGTATTCAGCATTTTTTCTTCTTTGTTCAATAATCGCATCCCATTTTTTTAACTGTTCTTTACCAATTGCAGCTTCCATCTCAAGAGGTCTTAGATTATAACCTGGCATTATAAAGTTAAAACTTTCATAAAACTCATTTTCATTTTTCTGGTATAGCTTACTTTCTTTTGGAAGATTTCTTGTCCAACCATGTGCTCTTATTGCAAGCATATAATGATATAGTTCTTCATCATCAGTAACAACCATACCTCCTTCCATTGTGCAAAGATGATGCGAATAAAATGTTGAATATGTTCCCAATACTCCAAATGTTCCTAACTGTCTTCCCTTATACCTTGCCCCAAGAGACTCACAGTTGTCTTCAATCAAAATTAGGGAATACTCCTCACATAAGGCTAATAATTCATCAAATTTATTGGGATTTCCCAACAAATTAACACACATTATAGCTTTAGTATCCTTTGTTATTCCTTTCTTTATCTTTTCAACATCAATGTTAAGAGTATCAACATCAATATCAACAAATTTAAGTTTTAAATTATACTGTGCAAGCGGAAAATATGTTGTGCTCCAAGAAACAGCCGGTACAATAACCTCATCACCTTCTTTTAGTCTACCTGAATAACAAAGTGCTGCAACAGCTAAGAGATTTGCAGATGAACCTGAATTAGTCATGATTGAGAACTTGCTTCCAACTTTTTGTGAAAATAACTCTTCATACTCTTCCACCTCTTTTCCCATACTAAAAAAACCACTATCTATTACTCTCTGAATAGCTTCGAGTTCTTTTTCATCCCAAGTATTATCTGATAACTTGTATTCCATTTTTTATTCTCCTTATATTTTTTTATTTCATTATTTAATAAGATACTATAATCATTATACACAAATCCATATAAATATTAAAGCGAATTTTTAAATCTTCTTTATAACACTCTTAATATATTGTCCAAACTTAGAATGTGTCCAAGGTTTGAATAAAAAAACTAATATCTTCATAGGTCTTTCTTTTTCTTTTTATTTTTCCAACATAATTTTTCTACCTATGTATCTTACATATTCAGCCTTTTTTTATTAATACCATTGTTTGAACGAATACTTACACCTTCATCAGCTATCATTGCCAGAAATTTTGAAAGCTCTTCTTTGTATTCTTCAACTGATTTATTGGTTATGAATGCAGGCTCTTTCAGCATACTTAAGTATTCATCATCATTTTTATCAAGCTCTATTACTCTTTTTATTACGTCTTCAAATGAATCATAATCATGACAATTAATAAAAGCTTTAGAATTATAGACTTCTGTCACATAAGGATTTCCCCAATAAATTGGTATAGTTTTCCCCGCAAAAGCTGCATCAAGCTTTTCAGTTAGAAAAGAACCAATAATATTTTCAAATACTATTGAAAACTTATGCGCTGAATCAAATTCAAGCTTATTTTTCACCTGTCCCCCCACATTATTATATATCCTACCCCCACTATCTACAGTCTTGTACTCACTAAGCATCTTATAAAATTTAAATCTTTCAAAATCAGAATCAGAGTCGTTACTAACAGTAAAACTACAGAATCTACGGTTCACTAAGTCAGGAGTAATATCGTTGTGTTTTTTTAAAGCTGCGTTGTAGTTTAATTCTGTCTGCTCATTATTAATTGACATTATTGAATATGGTATGTACAAGTGTCTATCATAGTATTTAAGGTTATGATAAGGCGATACTACATAATCAAAAGTATTAAAATCAGGAAATTCTGTTTCTAATAACCACAGACATCTTTTTACAATTATATTTATAGTAATCTGTTCCTTTTAGCCCACATACTGGATACCACGAAAAAATAATGTCAGGATCATCTGAAAATTTCACTTCATATTTAGGACTTAAAGCCTCCATAATAACATCATTTCCACCGCATTGCATAGCAGACTCACTTTTAGGATCAAATTCCAAATTGACATCAACATATTTAATTTTTTTAACTCTTTTTTCATTTTAAAAATACTCTTTCTCTCTTATAATAATTTTAAAAGCTAATAGTCCCAGGCCACGAACCATAAGGTGTTACAAAAACCTTATCCGGATTATTAATTAAAAACCCAGCCCACCAGCTAAATGTACTATTTGGTATTACAATATGTTTACATAGGCTCATCAGTTGCATATCCCGAAATGCGTTTTCTCCCTTATTATGATCTATAAATGTCACATCATTACCATCTATTCCCAGTTTATCACAGTTTTCCTTACACCAATCCACATTATCCGAAAAAACAAAAAACGATAACGGCTTTCTAACTCTGCTTTTAATAAAGCTTACCGCTTTTGAATAATAATCACGAGCTAAAATATCCTTCATACCATATTCAAAATGTACAACTCGAGCATGAATTGCCACTGACTCAGTATTTAGTATTATCTCAGATAATTCACTATTTTTATCATCATCAAAAGGTGAAAATTTAAACACCTTCTTTACCTCATCCTCTACTCCTTCAAGATTACAAGGAGCACCAAATATATTGTAATATGTGTCACCTTCTGAAATTAATATCCTTCTATCTCCATAATGGCACCAGTCACGTCTTTTAAAAGAAAGTAGCTGATTAATAACCCTGCTTCTCACATCTGGCATTCTAAAAAGATTATACTTAAGTTTTACAGTTCCTCTAAGTTTTTTATTGATAAACTCAGCGATTGAATGTTTAACTGTTATAAATTTTAAGTCATCCATAAATCTATCATCATTCAAAAACTCATTTATTATGTTTTCAATCTTTTCCTTATTGGGCGAAACTATCTTTAACTCTTTTAAACTTCTCTTTGTATAAAAGTGGGAGTTCAATATAGCTCATTTTTGCATCTAAGTTTGCATATAATTGTCCTTTTTCTCCTCTTATCATATTTACATAACTATCAAATCCCAGTTCTTTCCAATATCTGAACTTATCTATTGCTTCAAAGTATGCAGAATCCTTCTTAAATTTATTATTAATATCAAACTTCTCAAGCGAGTCCCCTAGAACTTTGGGAAGATCGTTCGGATAATCGGTTATGTCATAGAACCCAGTATCCACATAAATATCCTCATTTGGATACATCTTTTTTAATTGAAGATATATACAATACTGAAACATCTCATTTCCCAAACCATATGATAATCGTACTATTTTTCATAACTATCCCTCATTCCAATCTAAATCAAAAATAATCACCATAATAAATTAATTTCCAACCTCACAAACCAGTTTGGAATATACATAATTATAGGTTATAAACCTACTAAGTACAATAAAATTAAAACGTTACTACTTATTACCGCGTAGAAGTCTATATATTATCCACAGAATCAAACTGTTTGTAGTCTTCCCCAGATACTGCTTAACAAGTGTGCCTCCAAAACCTTTCTTAAATTTATTGATTCCTTCTAGATTTTCCTCAATATCATAACCACCCCAATCGTATGTTTCAAAGCCTTTATCTTTGAATAGCATCATATCTTCATAATGAAGCCACCTGTTAAGTCTGCCTATCATATTTTTATCTATATTGATTGCTTCATCTTTTTTTCATATTTTTCTCTAAAAATTTGACACTGAATAGACTAATCTTACAGTTTCATCACTTAAAAATGTACACATAGATAAGCACAAGTAAAATTATCTACTTTTTCCTTCAGTTATAACAACAGAATCATTTTCTGCAAGTTTTTCTTATTCTATCTTTTACTGAAGCAATTTTTTTATTCCTTTTTGCCTCATACATTTTTAATATACTCTTCATCAAAATGTTCTATTATATCAAAGTTTTTCTAATATATCTTGAGAAAAAAATAATAAATAGCCCTTGCTCCTTCTCTATCTGCTCTTTTTTTATTTTATATTTTGTATTTTTTTCAATTTTACCCAGTATCTCTTCCTTGGTTTTGGCACAAATCTGTTATTAAAGTGAACATTTCCTTTGAAACAAGCTTTTTGTAACCTCTATAAACAGGTATTTCTTCACTTAAACAATAATAATCATATATACTACTATGCGTTTCTCGTTCACCGTCATTTATATCATACCAAACCTCACAAACTTTAATTCCATATTTTTTTCTTATAAAATTCATGCATTTCCCTCTTATTAACTATTTCTTTAATATCTTGTGCTTAACAAACGACAATACTCTTCTAACCTTTTCTTTAACTGATACTATTACATTTTAACAACAAGTTCCCTCTAATATTCTTTGCTTCACTAAATGTTATAATATCAAGTTTATGATACTTCAAATATTTTTCCAAATCCAAAAACATTTTATCTGTCCAACAATTAATGTGAAAACAAACAGTATCAATTCCAAATATTCTTTTCTTTGGCCAAGATGATATTTGCGGTATAAACAGCATGCCATTCTTCATATAAGGAAAAGCGCTAATACCGTCAGTAACAGCATAAATTCCATTGTTTTTCAAAGCCTTTACTGTATTCCAATCAAGAGAATGAGATGGAGCCATGAAAGCTTGTATAATTAGTCCTTTTGACTCTAAAATTTTTTTCCCCTCTTTAATTTTCTCATATTGAGCTTCATATGGCAATCCTGCAAATTCAGCTCTTTTATTTGTCCTAAATATACCACTATCATCACTAATATACACATGGTCATATCCATGAAGTGCAATTTCCCATCCTTTTAAATCCTGTAGTGTCTTAATCTCTTTCCAAAATTTGTCATCCTCTATGCTATGTCCCCATGACTGTTTCTTTAAGAACTCATCTCTACAATTCGGGATAACACCTATAAGCGGTCTGATATCATACTTTATAAAAATATCTCTTATCCTTTCAAAATTCTTATAGTTCATATCCGGACATATATCATCAAGTCTAAAAACAAGCTTAGCTCCCATCATATCTCCTTTAAAACCCTGAGTAATTTGATTTTATAATTTTCAAACGAGAACTCTTCAACCCGTTTTGCAGCACGATTTTTGTATAATTCAAGTCTATCTCTATTATTTAGCAAATCCATTATTGCTTTTGCGAGTAGCCTATCATCCTCTTTTATTTCATAAGAAAACTCTTTTTCGCTTGTTTGACTAACAAGAACTCCGTAAGTTGCTTCTTCTATTTCCCTACATTTATCTCCTCCTACCTCTTCATTCAATATTTCCCTAGGTCCGCTTTTGCAGTCAACTGCCACTGCTGGTAAAAGAGTCATTCCCTCAATAAGCGAATTGGGGAATCCCTCGTTAAGCGAAGAGAGAACATATAAATCCGACTTTGCTATATAAGCAAAGGGATTCTTACGAAACCCTATTAGATGTACACTAGCTTCAATATTCAGCTTTTTTATAAGTTCTTCAAGTCTATTTCGCTCACTGCCTTCTCCTATTATAATCAGAACAGCATTTTCAATTTTTTCTTTTACAATAGAAAATGCCTTAATAAGTCTGGAATAATTTTTTACTTTTTCGAGTCTTCCATGCGAAATAATATTAACACCAGAAAACCTAATATCATCCACAGGAGCCAAACCAAGCTCTTTAACCTCATCTATATCATATGGATTATAGAGTACGATGGAGTTATTGTATTTGGTGAATAGTCTGTCATACTTATTTTTAATCTCCTTTGAGCAACAGATAACCCTATCACTTTGACTGTAAATAAACTTATCAATTGGCCTTGAGAATAAGTTAGCGTATCCATGTATTGATGTTAAAACTCTATCCCCACACCTTGACATTGCATTCACAATATTAGCTGATTCTCCAAACGAAATAGAATAATCTATTCCTAACTTCTTTTTTAGTTTCCTCACTTTTGAGGCTCGTTTTAATACATTTATTATCTTAGACAGCTTAGATGGTCTTGCAGGAATATTAATATTTATTATATTCCCATCCCATTCATATACAGCTTCAGCATCATCAAAGATTAACAAAGTTACTTCAAAGGTGTCAGATAATATTTTAGCTGTATTGATAGCAACTCTTTCCTGTCCTCCAATTTGGAGATTAGGAACAATAAGCAATATCTTCTTCAACTGATCTCTCCTTGCGCCTAAGTTAAGCGATTCGTTTAATTGATTCCATAATATTCCATCCAATCCTGCAGAATATAAAATGACCAAACTATTTTTGTCTTATCTAGATGCCCAAACTGCCTGTCATCAATCTCATTAAAGTAATTATTAATGAACATATTCATAGCATTCGAATCAAATATCCCTTGCTTTTTCAATCTGTTTACATCAGCATAAGTCCTCACTTTATCTTTAAACTTATTCTTCAACCACTTTTCAACCGGTACTGCAAATCCTCTTTTAGGCCTCTCCAAAAGTTCTTTGGGTATATATTCATATGTCAAATCTTTCAATATTCTTTTTTGTATACCATTATATTTATACTCAAACGGAATCGAATTTGCAAATTCTATCACTCGATAATCAAGCAATGGGCTTCTAACTTCTTGCGAATATCTCATCGATGCTCTATCAACCTTACATAATATATCTCCTGGCAAATAAGTAACTTGATCAAGTAGCATCTGATCAAATATTTCGTTGTCTGTGTTCGCAATCTTTTCAAAGCTTAAATCTGTACATATTCCATTATTCAATAAATATCCAGATAATTGTTCATAAAATCCAAGCCAAAATTCTGTCTCAAGCTCTTTATGATAGGTATCAACAAACATTTTCAAATTATTAGGAAGCACTTTGCGAAGAATTTTACAACTCTTAAGTCCAGTTGTATCTAAAAATTCTTTTTATAAAATCTGCCTTTATAACTCTTTTCCTATTTGTTAAAACATCTAGATACGCACAATAGCCACAAAACAACTCATCTCCACCATCACCTGAAATTGCAACCGTCACATCTTCTCTTGAAAGCTTTGAAACAGCCATTGTAGCTATCTGAGAGCTATCTGCAAAAGGCTCATCATAGTATCGAGGTAATTCTTCTACAAATTCAAACATTGCATTCTCATCTAGATATAGCTCTTTATGATTTGTTCCCAAATGAATGGCAACATCCTTTGCATACTTTGCCTCATTATATTTTTCTTCATTAAAGCCTATTGAAAAAGTTTTTATATTTCCCTTTACGCTTTGCGCTAATGCTGCCACCAGTGAAGAATCAATTCCTCCACTCAGGAACACGCCTACTGGAACATCTGCTATCATCCTCATTCTGCAAGAATCAAGCAGTAATTTCTTTAGTTGCAACTTGGCATCACCATAGCTAATAGAAATTTCGGCTTCATTTACACTCCAATACTTATGTTTTTCAATTAGTCCCTGAGATACACTAACTATTTCTCCCGGTCTAACTTTATATACATTTTCAAATATTGTTTGTGGATCAGGTATGTACTGGTAGAATAAAAATTTACCAATAACTTTCTTATTGAGTATCGGCACAAACCCTGGCGACTTCATTATAGGCTTCAGTTCAGATGCAAATACAATATTATCACCGTCAAGCCAATAGTATAAAGGTTTTTTCCCTATTCTATCTCGACAAAGAAAAAGTTTATCTATTCTTTTATCATATAACCCAATAGCAAACATTCCATTAAATTTTTCTATTGCTTTTATTCCCCACTTTAGGTAAGCAGCGATTATTATTTCAGTATCGCAAGTTGATTTATACTCATAATCAGAGAGTTCCTTCTTAAGTTGTTTATAATTATATATTTCTCCATTAAAAACAACATATATCATACCATCCTGTGATAACATAGGTTGATGTCCTGCTCCAGTAAGATCAATAATCGAAAGTCTCCTATGTGCAAGTCCAACACTATATATACCATTTTGAATCACGGTAACACCCGCATCATCAGGACCTCTATGCCACATAGTGTTGTTCATTTCAACCAAGCATTGAGTTGAGATATTCCTTTTTGAAATGAAGCCGCATATTCCACACATAAATTCTCCTATCTTTTTATGACATCATCAATATAGTCACAGAACTTGTTAATTATTATCTGTTCATTAAACTTATTTTTTATTTTTTTATAAGCATTTATAGACATCTCTTCTGCTAGTGTTTCATCCTCGATAACTTTTATCAACGCAGCCGCAAAATCATTTTCATCAGCTGAGTCTATCAAAAGCCCATCTTTTTCGTTATCAATTATCTCTGCGGGACCAAACTTACAGTTCCTCGAAATACAAGTACAACCACAAGCCATAGCTTCAATCAGTCCATTTGGCATTCCTTCATAATCACTAGCAAGTATGAAAATTTTATTTCTAAGCAAATTACTTATTATATCCTTACTCCATCCCATCAAACTAACTGCGTCAGATAGTCCATATTCTTCAATCAGCTTACGAATTTCACCCTCTTTATCACCGACACCGTAAATTTTTAACAAATATTCAGGATACTTCTCCCGAACTGTTTTAAACGCTTTAATAATCAAATCATATCTCTTTACAGCCGTTATTCTCCCCGAGGCACAAATACAATTATCTCTGTCTTTATACTTGGGAAGTATAATATCCTTACCCCAAAATGCATTCGGGATTATACAAGATTTATTTCTAATTCCTTTAGGATAGCACATTGAAGCACCTCTGGTTTGAAAAATAAATCCGTCTAAGATACAGGATAATTTAATAGTTAGTTTCTCCTTAAACTTCTTTGCAAAAAAGGGATTTGCTCGCTCAGAGCCTATCACTTTTGTCTTTGGACTTACAAGTTTGCATTGTGTTGCCAGTAAATTATCAAAAGATATTACACAATCATAACTTTTAATATTTTCTTGCAAAAATTTACTCCTATTAAGAAAGCCTACAATCCTATAAATTATCGATTTCCCTTTTTGCAACTTGACTGGACGGATAAGCTTTATGTTTTCATTCAATCTATAAACCGAATCCTCCTCGGTGAAAATGATAATTGACACATTATGTGTTTCGCTAAGCCTATTTGCCAAATTTGAAATTACTCTTTCTGCACCGCCCCCAGTCAATGATCCATACACAAATGCTATTTTCATGTGCCTATAAATTCTCCTTATACCAAGCAATTGCCTCATTTAGTCCTCTTTCAAAATTATATTGAGGATCATAGCCAAGCATCTTTCTTGCCTTACTTATATCTGCATTACTATGTTTAATATCACCTTTTCTATCTGGTCCAAATATAGGTTCAAGTTCAACACCAAGTGCTTCCTTCAATACCTGATATATATCAATTAGATATTCTCTGCCTCCGTAAGCTATGTTAAAGGCCTCTCCACCTGCTTCTTCACCTGCAAGACAAGCCTTTAAGTTAGCCTCTATTACATTTTCAATATAAGTAAAGTCTCTGCTTTGTTTCCCATCTCCATTTATTGTTGGAGCCTCTCCTTGAAGCATAAGTTTAATGAATTTAGGTATAACAGCTGCATAAGCTCCATTTGGATCCTGTCTTCTTCCAAATACATTAAAATACCTAAGCCCTATGGTTTGGAGTCCATAATTAATAGTATACTGTCTGGCCCATTCCTCATTAGTACGCTTAGTTACTGCATAAGGTGATAGAAGCCTGCCCACTCTGTTCTCTGTCTTTGGAAGGTTTGGTTCATCACCATAGACCGACGAACTCGAAGCATATACAAACTTTTTAACTCCATTAACCCTTGACGCTTCAAGCATATTGAGAGTTCCGCCTATGTTGTTAGCAGAATAAAATAACGGCATTTCTATACTTCTTGGTACACTTCCCCATGCCGCCTGATTAAGCACATAGTTTACTCCTTCAGTTACTTTCATACAGGTATCTAAGTTTTTAATATCGCCCTCTATAAATTCATAGTTAGGATTATTTATAAATAAATCAATATTTTCTCTTTTCCCTGTAGATAAGTCATCTAAGCACCTTACTTTATGTCCCATATTAAGCAATGCTTCACAAAGGTTTGAACCAATAAAGCCTGCACCACCTGTTACAAGAAAAATACTTCCTTCCTCAAATCTTAAATCTTTATAATCCATTACAATCTCCAATAGCAGTAACCTGCTTTTTCATATTCTTTTCTATCTAAAATTCCTTTTATATCAAGTAATACTTTAGGATTTCCTCCACAGATTTTATTCATATCTTCCAGTGTAAGTCTGCTAAATTCTTCATGTGCAACTGCAAGTATCACTCCATCCATATCTTTAATTTCAGACACATTAGTAAACCCAATTCCATATAATTTTTCTGCTTCATCACTATCAGCTACCGGATCTGCTACTATAGGCTCAATACTGTACTCCCTAAGTTCTTTAACAATATCAAACACCTTACTGTTTCTTGTATCAGGACAATTCTCCTTAAATGTAAATCCTAGGATAGCAACCTTAGCCTCTGTAACAGGCTTACCTGTTTTTATTAAGCTTTTAACAAGATTTTCTGCTACATACTTACCCATGTCATCATTTATTCTTCTGCCTGACAGTATGACCTGGCTATGATAACCAAGCATTTCAGCTTTATATGTAAGATAGTATGGATCTACGCCTATACAATGCCCTCCTACAAGTCCCGGATAGAATTTGAGGAAGTTCCATTTTGTTCCTGCAGCCTTTAGTACAGATAAGGTATCTATACCCATCTTGTTAAAGATGATTGAAAGCTCATTCATAAAAGCTATATTTATATCTCTCTGGCTATTTTCTATTACTTTTGCAGCTTCAGCCACTTTTATGGATTCAGCCCTGTAAACACCTGCTTCTACTACAAGTTCATATGTTTTTGCTATTTCTTCAAGAGATTCATCATCCATACCTGAAACTATTTTAGTAATAGTTTCAAGTCTATGAACCTTATCACCCGGATTTATTCGCTCAGGAGAATAACCTATTTTAAAATCAACTCCGCATTTAAGTCCTGATTCTTTTTCTAAAATAGGAACACATACCTCTTCCGTCACTCCCGGATAAACAGTAGATTCAAATACAACAATACTCCCTTTAGTAAGGTTTTTTCCAAGTATCCTGCTCGCACCCTCAACCGGAGTCAAGTCTGGAGTATGGTCATCATTTACAGGAGTAGGTACTGCAACTATATGAAACTTTGCCCTTCTTAAGTCTTCTTCATTAGCAGTAAACTCAACAGAAGTAGATTTAATTATTTCATTACCGACTTCATTTGTAGGATCTATCCCTGATTTATACAGGTTTATTTTATCCTCATTTAGGTCAAATCCTATTACATTTACCTTTTTAGCAAATGCAACAGCAATAGGCATTCCCACATATCCAAGACCTATAAGGGATATGCTCTCTTTCTTAGCTAACAAATCATCAAATAACATCGTTCTTCCTCCAAAGTCTAATATATTGTTCTACAACCTTCGATATTTCATATTCACTTTTAACTTTCTCCAATGCCCTATTACCAAAGCCGGAGATGTTCTCAGTCATCACCTTAACTAGAGCATCTTTTAATTCAACTACATTCTTCGCCTTTACCACTATACCACAGCCATCCGACAACATCTGTGGTATTGCACCAACATCCGAAGCTATAACTGTTGTTCCCAGAGCCATCGCTTCAAGTACAGAATTAGGGAACCCTTCAGTATAACTGGGAAGTACGAATGCTGAACTCATATTCAAATGTTCCAATGCTTTATTATGTTCTAACTCTCCAACGAAACTAATATTATCACTATTTTGTATTTTAAATGTGTCAATATATTCTTTGCTGTAAGGTCCTATTATTTCAAGCTTCCATTCCTTTGATATTTCTACCGAAATCTCTTTCCAAGCCTGCACCAACTCCCCTATTCCTTTTACAGGTATTACCCAGCCTATAAAAGATATAATTTTTTCTTTTATAATAGAACTTTCAGGAAGTTCCTTTAAGTTGATACAATTAGGCACATAATAACTTTTGTCACCAAATCCAAACTCTGTCAGGCACTTATATGTATCCCCATCTATCGCAATGATATTCGCAGCTAGCTTCAGATTATAACTAAGCAACTTACCTTCCCAATTATTAAGTTTTAGAAGTTTATTAACCCTTCCAAAGCGAATATGATAAACTGAATTAATCTTTCTTTTTGACAACATTCTTAATACAGCTCTGTCTCTCATTAACCCAAGACTTCCGCTTGTGGTTATATGTACACAATCTGGATTACCTCTTCCCAGTTCATTTCTTAGTTCAAATGAGGTCTTAATAAGTGATACGAAACCACCAACTACTCTTTGTAATAAACCTCGTCCCTCTGTTACCCTCTTTTTAGGCGAAGTATCTATAATGCTATATGCTATCTTTGATGCCTTCTCTTTACTAATGTATCTTGATAACATAGCCATCCAGTTCGCAATTCCGCCATAAGGTGGCGGTAGCGGTGCAATAAAAATAATTTTTAATTTATCCAAATTCAAATTCCTCATCACAAACATATCTACTAAAACTACAAATCTAAAACTGCATATAAATAAAGTTGCCTATATCACCATTTCCACCACTTTGTAAAATATAGTTTACAAAGACTACCATAACTATAACAAAATACAATCCCCACCTGACTACAACTTTTCTATTTCTAAGTCTATTAATATCAACATTAAATAAAGATATACCTACAAGCACAATACTCATTGTAAGCCCTATCAATATCCTCAGTTTTTCCCTTCCCTGTAGAGATGTGAAAAATCCAATATTACCAAAGTTAGTTGTGAATTCAAAGCCAACCCTCTTTAAGATATTTATTGCATCATAAGCTGATTTAGAACTAAAGAACAGATTACCTACGCAAACTATCATAAATGTTCTAATCACTTGAAAAATCTCAAATGGTTTACTTTTTCTATTCAAACGCAGTTTTTTACAAATAATGTCAAATAGCGGTTCAAACATTTCTCCGCATATAATAATCAAGGCATACCACAGTCCGTTACCAATCCAATATTTAATATCTGCTCCATGCCAAAGTCCTACAACACTCCAAAGTATAATAAGAGAGAACCAAGTTACCATTTTTCTAACCAATTTTTTACCCAGTTTTCTCCTAAGATTTTCAGGAAAATTTCTACTAAATAAAAGTAAAATGGGATTAAATACATAATCTCGCATCCAGGCACCAAGTGTAATATGCCATCTTCTCCAAAACTCTGATGCTGTCTTAGCTATAAAAGGCTTATTAAAATTCTCAGTAAGCTTTATTCCAAACAGTCCGGCTATACCAATGGCTATATCAATGCTTCCAGCAAAATCAGAGTACAGCTCCACCACATATAATACCATAATAATGGCAAGCAGTAAACCCGAATACAGATTGTACTCATTATATATACCGTTAACTACAACCGCAAGATTATCCGCTATAACAATTTTCTTAAATAATCCTAAAACAACCCTATAAATCGCAAGCACTGTCTTTTCATAATCAAAGAACTTATCCTTCTCAATTTCTTTCCCCAAATCCTCTTTTCTGGAGATTGGCCCAGTCAATAATTGCGGAATAAAGCCTATAAACAGGCAATGATTTATGAAGTTTTTCTCAGGCTTACAAGTTCCGTTTCTAATATCTATACAATATCCTACTGCCTGAAAGGTATAAAATGACAGTCCCATAGGTATGATGAATCCCAAGTCTGTATTAAATATCAACCCATTGTATTTTAGCACTATAAGTATACCGAGGTTAGTGCCAATTCCCACTATCCAGGCAAGGAACCTAAGAATTCTATTAGTGCCCTGTTTTTCATATATTTTCCCATAAAACCAGGTAGTTAATATTGTCGAGAACAGATATAGAGAAACTGTTTTTGTATACCAAATATACCAGCCAAAACTAAATACAACTAACAGTAAATTTTTAATGTTTTTGTTTTGCACATTATAATACACCATTAGTACTATTAATATTGATATCCAAAAAATTGGATTTAAAAATAACATTTATCTGTCCTTCCTCATTATCTTCACATACTTTTCATCAGTTAAGGTAACATTCTTTTCTACCTGTTCCATAAGTTCTCCCATAAAATGATGCCCATCAAACCAAAGCCCATCTTTTTCACATATTTCAGAGGGGTACTGCATATCTATTACAGTTGCTTTCTTTGATAATTCTTCTTTGATTTTCTCCATTTTTTTATCTATACCGTAAAAAGCAATAACTCCATCGTAGATACTTTTATGAACCGGAGGAATAAAGAAAACCAGTTCTACATCGTTTATATCACAATAGTCTGCGATTTTTAGAAGATTGTCTACACCTTCCTTGTCAACTTCATAGCTTTCACAAATAGCTTTTATCTGTGTTAGGTAGCTTTCAAATCTGGAAGGCTGTAATTCTCCTACAGGAGTTATACTTTCCTGTCTACTCTGCTTTAGTTTTGTCACAGCTTCATCAAGCATGGCTTTATTATTAAAGTAGTCAAAAAATACTGTATTTTACTCATATTCAGAACTTGCTTTATACGGTCTAATTGTCTTTTCTCATTCAAGTTATAGTAGTCTACCTCAAAGATGACCCTTTCAGGCTTACTTTTAGATACAGCCAGCCAAAACTCATCAACGCTTTCCTTCATAGTACAACCACCAAAGGCAAGATTTATATAGTTTTTACCATCTAAGCTATGCAACTTGACTACATCTATTCCATTAATCCTTGAATCACCAAATATATAGCTGAATTTTACTTCCTTATTTGAATCAAGTTCATTTATATATTTTATTATAGAATATGGACTGTCAACTGTCTTCATACCATCATACGCTATTATCTTACTCTCTTCAATATTGTGAAAAAGTGAATGTCTAAGTCCCGAAAAATCATTCACATCAAAGGCAAGAAACAAAGTAAAATAGGCTATTATCGGTATTAGTATAATAAATATCTTTATACATAATTTTCTCATGTTATTGTTCTTTTTTACTTCCTCCACACCAACTCCTTACTTTCTCACCAAATCAGCCTCAAATTCATCAAGCACCCTTAATATATTGCTCATATTGTGGCTAATGGATTTACCATTCAATCTACTCTCACTTACTCCATCAATCAGCTTATTTGCCTTAAATCTTGTTGCTTCACTATTCTTATGCCCATCTTCCACTTTCTTGCCTAAATATACCCTCTCAATATCTTTACAAAACCACGCATATTCATAGTTGTTAGCTTTGCAAAATTCTTGCGTTTTCTCTAGGAATTCTTTATCTACAGGATTACTGTCATAATCATCACAATCAAAGCAATAAATCACTTTTGTAACATTATTTACAGAAGCTACACTGTACTGAGATATCAGCAAGTTAACTTCTTTCTCCTTGGCCAAATATTTGTTTTTACCTTCCATATATACAGCGGATAGTTTTAAGTGTGCCACATCATATTTGTAAAACCTGTCTATCGTCTCTTTAATATATATCCAGTCAGTTTTACTTTTCTTGTTAGCCTCTACTACAAATATCAACTGAAGACCCATTCTTAGTCTACCTCCTCTAGAGGATCGAAAATACCTATGAAATCAATGGAATCCACATTAAACGGAGAGCCCTCTATCATACCATTTCTATATAGTTTTGAAGGCGAATAGTTGCCATTGGTTGTCCAAGGATAAATCTTATGGTCTACAGACAAAAAATCTATGGACTTTTTATTTCTCTTTAGTACATCCATCGGTCCGACATTATGTGTCGTAAAACAAAGCTGTCCTTTACCATACTCCATAAGATATTCCAGCAAGGCACATAAGTACACATCATGCAGGTTTGAGTCAAATTCATCTATAAATACAATCCCACCTTGTACCATAAACTGTAAATAATCAAATAGCTTTATCAACTTTTTGACACCAGTACTCTCAAACTCTGTATGAACCACATAATATCCATAAACCATATTCAAATTGCAGACATAATTGTCTCCATCTTCTTTTCTATCAATTGTTATATCCGTCAAATCAGACTTGAAGATTTTTATAAACTCTTTTAGTCTTTTTACTTTCTTTTCATAGAGTGTATATATTGGCTTTGCAATCAAATCAGTACCACCCGATATTGCATCAATCGAAGAACGATTCAAACTTAAAGCACCTTTACGCAAAGAATCAATATATATATCATCTTTATCTGTTTCCGTTGTATACATTAGCATATTTTTAAGAAGGTAATCTATGTGGTTGTCAGACTGATCCATATATACCTTCATTCTTATTCCCAAATGAATCAGCAAAAGTACTCCATCAAGTGAAATGATATTGCTTATCTGTTCTCCATAAGGGTACATCTTATCCAAAAAGACCGATGATACAGCAGACATTGATAGCAGATTCAAAGTGCTCTGAATAAAAGTATTCTTTAACTCTTCATCATTTTTTATATCAATGTAATCAATTATCCCATTTTTAACTTCTATTAGACTATTAAAGTCATCCTTTTTAGAAGTTGCAAGTCTATATGATAGTTTTTCTGAACTAATGGCATACTTATCAGTAACGGTCTTTTTAAGTAATATCTCATACCTATAAAGATATGTCTTTTCTTTATATTCAGCCAGAAAATCTGCACCTATAAAAAGCTCCTTCGATTTCTTATTGATAATCGCATCCAAGTTCTTCTGAACCATGGGATTGTTAAGATAGCCATCATCAAGCAGAAGATTTCTGAGTATATCTGCGGAAGCTACTATGCCTGACTTGCCTGAACCGTTGATTCCATATATGCCTTTAATATTATATTCTTTAGTATCTAAAGGCATTGTTATGGTCTTTTTGTAAAAGGAAAGCGATACCTCTTCTTCTAATGTCTTAATCCCTTTTACTCTATAATTAACTAAATATATATGCTTCATAACTTACTCCTCCTATAAGGAGATTATAACATGTTTTGAGAGTAAATTAAATACATTTTGTATTTTTATTTCCTCCACACCATCTTATTCACAACCCGGGAACCCACTATTAAACCTATGCTACTTCCAAGAACTTATATAGTTCTTCCGCACCATAATCAATTTCTTTTTCGCAGCATTCAATCAAAAACTCATTCTGTTCCAAATACATGCCGGAATCTGTATCCATTAACAGGTCAAACATTTCCATTTGCATAAATTTAGCGTAGGCTTCATCCGCACTAAGCCCTAATTTAGTCATGATAAATCTAGTTATATTTACCACGCATAGGCCTTTAATTGTTTCAATTCTATTCTCAGACATTAAATCATCTCCAATCTATTTCTTTCATAGATTTTATCAATCTATCAGCCACTTCTTGCTTACCAATAAAATACTGAACTCCTAAGTTCTCCGGCTCTAAATTATTTAGCAGTATATTTTTAGCTTCATACGATCCAACTTTCCCATAAAGCCCATCCCAATATGCTCTTAAGCAAATCATTGTATCATCGTCAGCGGTTGGTCCAATTACTAAATCATAGTTATGCGGTGTGTTTCCATCTTCTCTGCACCACAGAATAAAATCCAACCATTATTGATCTGGCATCAAAAACTTCTTAGTGCTAAGTGTTCTTAAATAATTCTCATCTAATTCTACTTCATACAAATGCTCTTTAACATCATTATTACTCTTATTCCTGTTACGACGCAGCATTTCTTTGTATTTCTTATGCATCATACCTATAGCCTGTTTTTTAGATGTCGCTATATAGAAGCCTTTTCCAAAATCTTTCCGTCCTCTTCCCTTCGTCACGTCAACTTGCTTTATTTCAGAGACGGTTCCATGATAGAGGATGTATTCACAATCAACTTGCAACATAGTTATCAATCTCCTCCACCATTTCTTCTTCTGTAAGACTATCGAAAATGTCTGGGCATTCTGCAATATAATTTAGTATTTCAAACTTTCTGTCCAACTGTTCAAATCTCCCTTTGTCATTTTATGAGCCTTCATATAATTGGTTGACACAAGATACATTAGAAATATGCTATTATTCAATCTTCTCTCTGACATTCGCATACCTCCTTCATTCTAGTTCTATTCTACTTAATTTTTTCTCTATTTGTCCAAAACTTTACCTTTTACTCATTTCACCATTAGAGTTATCCCTACTTCCTCCACACCATCTTATTCACAACCCCGGTATACCCCTGGATTATCCTTACTACCTTATCGCTTACATTCTCATCCATATAGTCCGGTGTAGGGAGGCCATAATCCCCATTTGCCTTCAGACTTACTGCTGTGTCTGCTGCCTGCAAGAGGCTCTTTTCATCTATGCCTGCAAGGATAAAGTCTCCTTTGTCAAGGGCTTCAGGTCTTTCGGTAGAAGTTCTTATGCAGACCGCCGGGAATGGACTGCCCTCGCTTATGTAGAAAGAGCTCTCCTCAGGGAGGGTGCCGCTGTCTGATACCACCAAAAATGCAGACATCTGAAGCTTGTTATAGTCGTGAAAGCCTAGAGGCTCCTGTCTTATAACTCTGCTGTCAAGCTTAAAGCCTGATTCTTCAAGGCGTTTCCTGCTCCTTGGATGACAGGAGTAAAGCACCGGCATATCGTATTTTTCTGCCAGCTTATTTACCGCGGTAAAAAGGGATGTGAAATTCTCCTTGGTATCTATGTTCTCTTCTCTGTGAGCAGATAAAAGGATGTATTTGCCCTCTTTTAGACTCAGTCTGGTAAGCACATCACTTGCCTTAATTTCGGCAAGATTGGCTCTTAGCACCTCAGCCATAGGGGAGCCCGTCACATAGGTTCTCTCCTTTGGAAGACCGCATTCCGCAAGGTATCTCCTCGCATGCTCAGAGTAAGCCAGATTCACATCTGATATTATATCCACTATCCTGCGGTTTGTCTCCTCAGGCAGGCATTCATCCTTACATCTGTTTCCCGCTTCCATATGAAATATAGGTATGTGAAGCCTCTTCGCTGATATGGCAGAGAGACAGCTGTTGGTATCACCGAGTATAAGAAGGGCGTCCGGTTTAAGGCTTACCATCAGCTTATATGAAGCAGCTATAATATTGCCAACCGTCTCGCCAAGGTCAGCTCCTACCGCATCCATATATACTTCAGCATCTTTAAGCTTTAAGTCCTTAAAAAAAGATACCATTTAGGTTATAATCATAGTTCTGCCCTGTGTGGGCTAAGATACAGTCAAAATACAGCCTGCACTTCTTTATAACCTCTGAAAGCCTTATTATCTCAGGCCTTGTGCCAACTATTATGAGTAATTTCAATTTACCGTTATTTACAAAACTCACATCCGTATAATCTGTCTTCATCTTCATACCTCATTGTTTCAAACACTCATTTTTATCAATATTCATAGCTTTTATACTATCAATCCTTCGTTTCCCTCGTACTAATTTGCTTTAATTCGCTGATTTTTTCATTAACCCATCATTTGTTATTGCTTTATCATTCTTAATTATCCACTTCCACCTTCTCAAATAAGGTGTCAGGTCTGTTCTTATCAAAGCTTTCATTGGCCCACATAAGGGTAATCAAATCCTCTGTATCTGAGAGATTGATAATGTTATGTGTATATCCCGGCAGCATATGTACTGCCTCAATCTTCTCGCCGCTTACATAAAACTCCAGAACCTCATCCGTTCCTATCTTTCTTTCCTGTATGAGAGCCTTGCCCGACACTACTATAAAGAACTCCCACTTGGTATTGTGCCAGTGTTCTCCCTTTGTTATACCAGGCTTGCTTATATTTACCGAGAACTGCCCACAGGAGGTGGTTTTAAGAAGTTCTGTAAAACTGCCCCTATTATTTTCATTCATCCTTAATGTAAAGCTTACCTTCTCTTTTGGCAAATATGATAAATAGGTTGAATACAGCTTCTTTGCAAAGCTTCCCTCTGGTATCTCAGGCATAATAAGGGTCTCTGGCTGAGCCTTAAATTTCTCTAAAGTATCAGCTATTTCTCCAAGAGCCACCTTATGAGTCACAGGAATGTAGGCATATATGCCGTCTTTCTGCCCTATTGCCTCTACTCCCTCATATTCGCAGTATTGTTCTTTGCCTTCAAGTGCATCCAGGAGGCCTTCTACAAGGTCATCTATGTACAAGAGCTCGAGCACAGTATTTCTGTCATTTATCGTAAGAGGCAGGTCGTTGGCTGTATTGTAACAAAATGTGGCCACTGCTGAGTTATAATTGGGCCTGCACCACTTACCAAAGAGGTTTGGGAACCTGTATACCAGCACCTTTGCCCCAGTTTCCCTGCTGTAGTCAAAGAAAAGTTCCTCACCTGCAAGCTTAGACCTTCCGTATTCTGAAGTCTGAAATCTCCCTGCAAGTGTTGCCTGTACTGAAGAAGATAGCATTACAGGGCAGGTATTCTTACATTTTTAAGTGTTTCTAAAAGTTCTGAAGCAAAGCCGAAGTTTCCCTTCATAAACTCCCCCTCATCCTTAGGGCGGTTCACTCCTGCCAGATTAAATACAAAGCCAGCCCTCTCACAATAGTAAAAGAGCTGTTCCTTATCTGATTCTGCATCATATTCATATATTTCATCAATCTTAAGTTCAGGTCTTGTGGTATTTTTGCCATCTCTTATGCATTTAAGATTTTCCACGAGATTTTTTCCCACAAATCCTTTTGCACCTGTAACAAGTATATTCATATCTTAATCCAATCCTATTCTATGCCCTATAAAACACCCTGCTATCTTACACTGCTTACCAGGCATCTAAGTATCTAATCATCTAACATCCTTAGATGTATGGATGTTTGGAACTTAGTTTATCTCACTCCTGCAATATTGGCAGCTACTTCTCAAGCTCTTCCCTAATGTAGCTAAGTTCCATAAGCTTTGCCTTTACTTCCTCCACATTAAGGAGTTCGGTATTATTTGAGTTAAACTCAGTTAACTTGGCTCTTTCAGTATTTCCCTGTGTGAAATATTTATCATAGTTAAGATTTCTGCTGTCACAAGGCACCCTGTAGAACTTGCCAAGGTCGATAGCTCTTTCGCACTCCTCATTAGTAAGCAGGGTTTCATACATCTTTTCACCATGTCTTATACCTATCTGTCTGATTGCATTCTTATCTCCGTTAAACAAATCGCAAACCGCCTCCGCCTGAACCTTGATAGTGCAGGCAGGTGCCTTTTGTACCAGTATGTCTCCTGTTTCTCCATGTTCAAATGCAAAAAGAACGAGATCAACAGCCTCTTCAAGCGACATAATAAACCTAGTCATAGCAGGCTCTGTGACTGTAATAGGGTTTCCTGCCCTTATCTGGTCTATCCAAAGAGGGATAACGGAGCCACGAGAGCACATAACATTGCCATATCTTGTGCAGCATATCTTGGTCTTTGACTGGTCTACAGTACGGGACTTCGCCACTATTACCTTTTCCATCATAGCCTTACTTGTGCCCATAGCATTTACTGGGTAGGCCGCCTTGTCAGTAGAAAGGCAGATTATACTCTTTACCTCCGCTTCTATAGCTGCATTTAGTACATTTTCAGTGCCAAGCACATTTGTCTTAACTGCTTCTATCGGGAAGAACTCACAGGAAGGCACCTGTTTGAGTGCTGCAGCGTGGAAGATATAGTCAACTCCGTTCATGGCATTTTTAACGGAGTTGATATCCCTCACATCTCCTATGTAGAACTTAATCTTTTCAGCCACCTCAGGCATCTTCGCCTGATATTCGTGCCTCATATCGTCCTGTTTCTTCTCATCCCTTGAAAATATCCTTATTTCACCTATATCTGTTGAAAGAAACCTGTCCATAACCGCATGACCAAATGAACCTGTTCCACCTGTAATAAGCAGGGTTTTTCCTGTAAATATGCTCATGATAATTGCCTTTCTGTAAGCTAATATATTTATAATTATTATGTGATATGACATGAATGTCAAAAGATAATATATTCTCCTAAAAGTAACCAAACAGAGTATTATACCTTTGACACCTGTATCATAATATGCTATAGTTATGGAGAAGAGAGTATCCACGTATATGGTACTCCCTAAGCTTAGTGTTAAAGTCCTATAGGACTCACCTCGCTTGCTTGCGACAAGCAGGTAATCTACTTTCTCTTATCGAGAAAAGTAAAAATGGCGATAAGAAAACCTCCGAAGGATATTAGCAGACCTAGTATCCCTATGAAGATCATGATGATTTCATAAGCAGTCATCAGCACCACCTCCCTTCGTATGATTCCGTGTAAACGGTTTATACTTAGGGAGTTTCCTTTTTGCCGCAGATACTCTCCACAAAAATATTTTAACACAGTGGGCTGGCATTTTCAATAAAATTAAGTCTTTATATATTGCAGAATCGTGATTTCATGCACTTTTCTATTGAACTTACCTAAAAAATATGTAATAATTAGTATTAAACAAAGATATGCGGGGTATGACTAATGGGTATAACACATGTATATGTTGCAAGTTCAGTCGGTATCGCTATAGTTTTATCGATTATTGTCAATAACTACTCCATTTTGCAAAGGTCCAAGCCGGACTATGCTATGCTCAAATATATGCTTGCCATAACAGGTATATCCTGTCTTTTTGATGCATTAACATTTGCCGCTGATGGAAAACCCGGAAACTTTTATATTTATCAGTATGTTAGGCAATACTATCGCATACCTGACAACCATGTCCATTTGTATGTTTTGGAATGCCTTCATCATATTTCATCTGTATGGAAATACTTCCAAAACAAGGCGGTGGGTTAAAATTATTTCAATACCTGCAGTCATTATTTTCATAAGTGCATTGATTAACTGGTTTGTTCCCATAGTTTTTAGTATTGATTCCGATAATATCTATAGGCGCGGTCCTCTTTCCCGCCTATATGTCATTATATCTTATGGCTATATTTTATATAGTGCATATGTACACAGAACTTTTAAGAATAAAAGGCATGTGAATTTTTTCCCAATTTGGGTATTTTTACTTCCTGTACTCATAGGCTTTATGGCTCAAATTTTATTTTATGGGCTGGCCACCGGCTGGGTATCTGTAGCTGTCGGGCTCTCCAGTGTCTTTATGAGCCTTCAAAAGGAACATGCTTATATTGATGAGCTTACCGGTTTATTAAACAGAGCCTATCTTTTTAATAATAAATTTTATGAAACAATGCGTGGCGGCATAATGCTTGATGTAAATAGATTTAAGTCTATAAATGATACCTATGGGCATGATACAGGAGATAAGGCTCTAATTGAGATTGCAAATATTTTATTTGAATCAACACCTGAATCAGGTTCAGTTATTCGATATGCCGGCGATGAATTTCTTATCTTTATTGAGAAGGCAGATTATAATGCACTATTAGATATAAAAAAACAGATAATGCACAAGCTTAACGAAATAAATTCCCTGCCTGACAGAAAATATCAGTTGTCACTGTCTTTTGGTTTAGGACTGCACAAATCTTCAAGTGAAAACTTTGATGAATTTATAAAGGAACTTGATAAAAGTATGTATTCTGATAAAGAGCAGTATTATCTTAACCACGAAAGATTTAACAGAAGAAAGCCTGATATAGCCAACGCCAATAATGTGTAACCTGATTTTATGTTTATATACCTCCCTTCGTATATTCCGAATTATCGGTTTATACTCAGGGAGTTTTTTTATCCCGGCACTAATGCTCTGCGACATCACTCTTAATACACTTCATAATTAATATCAATAATTGTAAATTTTTATAATACGGCTGGCTATTTAAAATGTTTCATTATAATCTCGCAGCTATTTTCCACCGTATAGTTCTCAAGTAAAAACTTATATCCGTTTTCTCCTAAACGGGCTCTAAGTTTCTCATCGGTAAGTCTTGCCACATTTTCCACAAAATCTTCCACATTATTGCTGGCTGAACTAAGCCCGAAATCATTATTTTCTGCAATTCTCCCTATATCCGTACTTTCATCAGCACATACCAGAACCGGCATTTTCTCTTTAAGATAGGATAACAGCCTTGAAGGAAAGTTCGGTATAGTAAATCTATGGTCAAGAAAGATCATTCCTACATCCAAAAACTTGCAAACCTGTCATAATCAGGCTTTGGCAGGGATTTAATCAAACTTAGGTTCTTCGGTTTACATTCATTTACAAATTCCAACAGCCTTCCGTACTCAGTCCCATCACCACAAATTACAAAATAAGCCTTATCCACTGTACAAGCCCTTTTTATACACTCTATAATGAAAGGAATATCCTGCGGCTTTCCCAGATTTCCTCCATATAGGAAGATTGTTTTATCTGTTGGAATATCATATTTAGCGAACAACTCATCTTTATAGTTTTTTTCTGAGTCCAAGTTATCTTTCACACATAAAGCTTCGTCCTCATTCAGCTTAACCCTTATTGAGTTAGGACATACCTCCACCTTAGCGCTGTCTATTTCATTGTGTGCAAGTAAATATTTTACATTTGCAGGCGACATACAGCCTATGTAATCTGAAATATCGTAGAGTTTTTTCTCCTTGTTCCTAAATAACAGCTCTGCCATAAAAGGCTTTAAAATGCCGATATCTACTGCATTTTGAGGAAAAATGTCCTTTAGTAGAAGGTAGGTAACTGCTCCAGTTCTTTTTTTTACCTTCTCCACCACACCTGCAAGGCTGATTGGCGGAGTGGAATATAGTATAAGGTCAAATTTTATCCCTGCGAAATATTTGTCAATTGCTCTTAAATACTGAGAAGCAAGCCTGGTCTGAGAAATTCCCTTTTCAAACATACCCACTCCAAAAAGATTTCCAGTCCTACACCTAACAAGGCTTATATCCGAGGCCTTTATAATCTCTTCTTCCCCACTATCCTTCTTTTCAAGAGGTGATATTATATAAACCCTATGTCCATTTTCCGTAAAACACTTCATCAAGTCCATATATATCCCCTCATCATGTGGAGAGTATATTTTCATAAGAGTTAGAAATAAAATCTGCATATTTTTACCTTTTCCTCTATTATTAAAACGCCCTAACATCACCCATTTTTATCTTTCTTGCGGGATTTCCTACTACCATAACCCTGTCATCTACATCCTTTATAACCACAGAGCCCATTCCAACCACAGAGCCGTCACCGATGTTTACTCCCTGCTTGACAGCTGCATTTAAGCCAATAAAGGAATTCTCTCCAAGGCTGCTGCCTCCACCCATTGCCACAAAGCTTGAGACTACTGAATTTCTTCCAATAACACATTCATGGTCAACCGCCGCCATAGGCTGTATTAGTACATTTTCATGCAAATGGGTTCTTACGGAGACAAAGGCATTACTGCCTATCATTACCCCTTCTTCAATCCTGGCACTCTCTGCCACTACTGCTGTTGGGTGAATAAGAACAGCAAATTTACCGCCCATATTTTTCACCTTCAAAAATACCTTGTTTCTAATAACCGGCTCACCTATGCCAATCATAAACTCTATCTCTTCTGTACTATATCTGTTTTTTATCTCATTAAATGAAAATATTTTTTCATTATCCACCCTGTCCGGTGCATCATCCAGGAAAATAATCCTTTCCCATCTATTTTCTTTCAAATTGATAACTCCGGCCAGTTCTTCCACTTCAAGCCCATGCCCTCCGGAACCATATATTCCAAGTATCATTTCATCCCCCTCTTTTACTGTATCCAGAGCCTGCCTACAGCATCTGACGGCATCCTAAAATCTCCTCTTGGAGATAAAGTTACGGAACCAACCTTTGGACCATCCGGAAGACAGGACCTCTTGTACTGTTGAGCAAAGAATCTGCGGTAAAAACTCTTCTGCCACTTTTCTATCTCTTCCTTTGAATATTCATCTTCAAAGGTAAGGCTTGCGATTCTAAAAAGCTTGTCTGGATCCATGCCCCACCTCACCATATTGTATAGGAAGAAATCATTTAATTCATAAGGTCCTACTATTTCCTCGGTTTTTTGCACCAACTCTCCTACCTCATTTGTCGGAAGAAGTTCAGGGCTTACAGGGGTATCCACTATGTCTGTAAGTATGGTTGAAAGAATCTCTTTCCCATCTTTCTCTGCATTTTGAGCAGAATATCTGACTAACTGCCGAACAAGGGTTTTAGGTATAGACGCATTTACCCCATACATTGACATATGGTCACCGTTGTAAGTAGCAAAACCGAGTGCAAGTTCACTCATATCTCCTGTACCTATAACAATACCGCCATATTCATTTGCAAGATCCATGAGTACCTGAGTACGCTCACGAGCCTGTGCATTTTCAAAGGTTACATTGTGGTCATTTTCATCGTGCCCAATGTCTTTTAGATGAGAAAGCACCGATTCTTTGATATTTATTTCACGAAGTGTAATACCAAGCTCCTCTGCCAGAGCCTTTGCATTATTGTATGTTCTGCCTGTAGTACCAAAGCAAGGCATGGTGACAGCTATAATATTTTTTCTGTCTATTTTAAGCATATCAAAGGTCCTACAAGCCACCAAGACTGCAAGAGTAGAATCAAGTCCGCCTGAAAGCCCAACAACTACATATTTGCAGCCTATATGTGCTATTCTCTTTTTTAGCCCAAGTGCCTGAATTGTAATTACATCTTCTGAATTGCGGTCACTTTCTTCCTTATTCTCCGGAATGAATGGAGATTTCGGGAATTTTCTTTCCAATGGTATTTCTACAAGTATCTTTTCCTGTATTCCATCTTGGTTATATCCTGTAACATGAACCTTTGCAAATGAAAATTCAATAAAATCATAACCCTCCATACCCTTTATTTCACAGGTATTCATCTTTCTTCTTTCATAAGCAAGCTTATTTACATCTATTTCAGTGATGATGGTGCCATTCTTAAAACGCTCTTTCTCTGCCAAGATGATACCGTCTTCACAAATCAGGTTATGTCCGCCAAAAACAAGGTCTGTAGTCGACTCTCCCTCTCCTGTAGTAGCGTAGATATAGCCGGCATTGAGCCTTGCAGACTGTCCCTGAACCAAATCCCTCCTATAATACTGCTTACCCATTATCTCCGGGCTTGCAGACGGATTGACTATTATGGTTGCACCTGCCATAGCATGATAATTGCTTGGCGGAATAACCACCCATAGGTCTTCACAGATTTCAGCCGCAATCTTAAGGTTTTTCATATCTGTATTTTCAAATATGAGTTTATTGCCAAAATAAGTATATCCGCTCTTATTCTTTTCCCAGCTTATCAGCCTGTTATCTCCTGAAAATGGAGCAAAATGCCTCGCTTCATAAAGCTCTGAGTAGTTTGGAATGTACTGTTTAGGCACAAGCCCCAATAATTCTCCATCCTTAAACACCGCCGCTACATTATAGAGTTTTCCATCCATTTCAAACGGCAGTCCTGCCACTGTAAGCATATCCATGCCCCAGCTTGCCTTTATGATTTTCTGCAGTGTATTGACAGCCGCACTTAACAGCCTCTCCTGTAAAAATAACTCGCCACAGGTATAACCCGTAATGGTAAGTTCAGGGAAAACCGCTATCTTAACCCCCCTGTCTGCACAGTACTTCATTTCTTTAATTATGCTTTCACCATTAAAAATACAGTCTGCTACCCTTATATCCGGTGTAACTGCAGCTGCCTTTACAAATCCATGTCTCATTTTATACCACAAATCCTTTCAATACTTATTATCCTATCCATCTATTCTACTGCTTTTCACCTTCTTTTACAATCCATAAAATAATGATTTTCTTATCATCCACAGCCTAAAATCCCACCTACATACATATTCAATATACATATCTTATGACCATCAGTATGGACTCATTGATTCATATTCCACCGTTATAAAAAGGTCTTTCCGGTACAATAAAGGCTTCAGCCCATTCACATAGTTTTCTGCTATGTAAATAGAGTGAAGCCTTAGTCTGGTATAAATATAACTCTATTTTATAATTTTATTGTTTATTTACTTGATTTTAAGCCATTCTTACATAGATTTGTTATTGTTTTGTTATTGTTAAACAATAACAAACTAAGTATAACAAGGATAAATAAATCAATTTTAAGTGTTTTGTTTAATGAGGACAAGGTCAGGGATAAATGCTATTTGCATCTATCTCTGACCTTATTATTTACTTCAGCAATTTATTTACTACCGCCTGCACCTCAGCCGGAACATATCCAGCCTTAATAAGTTTATCTTTTCTTTCGGGGTTATTGCCCCACTTACCAGCTATAACCTCTCTAGCCACCTCTTCAAGGCTCTTCTTGCCTGTCTTATTAGGCTTTGGCTTTTCTGTAGGTTTTACCGCAGGTTTTTCCTCTCTTGGGTATCCTTCCGTAACTATAACCGTATGCCCCTTGCTCCTAGTTACAAGTATGTCGCCCTGACATAGCTTAGTATCATTAGTTACGATTACAGCCTTTTGGAATGCCCCTGTCCTTTCAAGTACAGCCACCTCGCTAGAGGTATTGAAGTCGCCCACCTGTATACCTGCCTGAATACAGCAAGCTCTTACAAGTGAGCTACAGTCTGCTTCTGTACGCTCGTTGATTTTTGCAATTCTTCCGTACTTCTTAAGGCAATTAATCACTCCGTAGCGTTCGGACTGGTCATAGCCTATATTGTTGTTTAGACAAGCCTCAACCATTGCAAGACCTATCTTCCTTGCGACTGCTGCCTCTTTAGGTCGGAGCATATACCAGCCCAGCCTGTGGCTGTAATAAGACTCTTCTGCTGCCTCCCTGCCAGTCTGGTCACCAGCCTTTCCCCAGTTAGCATTGCCGTTTTCGTCTATCCTTGCTGAACCCACTTTAACCATCTATTTACCCTCCTTAATATGTGCCGCATCTGTCATTCCTTCACCAATAATGTAAGCCACAAGCGTGCCTAATGCTGATATAATGGCCATAACCTGTTCAACAGTTAACTTATCCACATTAAATGCAACCAGTATAGCTGTCACAAAACCAATGACAGCTAACCAAAACTTCCGTGAAGTAAGCTTCCTCTTCCAATCAATTTTCTCATTCATTTTCGCTATCTCCCTTCTTTACCTTTTCTTTCTTAATTGAACTAAGCATCCAGAGTTCCCCTGTTGTAAACGCAAACCAAGCGCCTACAAGGGCAACAGGCTCACTCGAAGTCTTTAAGAATACATATAGTACTGCAACGGTAAATATAATATTCATAACCACTACAAGCGAGATTATAAGCTTTGAGAACCCGCCTCTCTTATCTTTCTTACCTTTCTTTTTCATGCCTCTTCCTCCACTTCCTGTTCAGAACCGATAGGAAGGTTCATAAAGCGATGGTGCATATCGTCCATTACTCCGTTTTCTCCTAAAGAATGGTACTGCTGGTACATATTCTCGACATTCAAGCGATCGTTATAATCTACAAATCCAAGTTTGAAAAACTTACGATAGGAATGTATCAGCCTTTCCCTAAGCAGAGCCTGAACACCTCTTTGAAGTGCCCTTGTCTGTTCATCGCTGTGCTTTATCCTCCTTATAAGATGAGCCCAAAGGCTCGCTATCAAGGTCGGAATTGAGAATAAAGCTAACCAGTTAAAAATTGTCATGTTCTATCCACCTCCTGTGTTATGTTAATTATCCATTTCAAAAAATATCCCATATCACCTTTACAGTAATATGGGATATAGACTACTGCCTATTTAGGCATTGCCCTTTGGTTCTTCTTCTGTTGCAAGTTCAGGATGCCCAAGCTCTTCAAGCCTAGCCCTTACTTTTGGCTTTAAAAATGACAATACATCTTTAAACTTTTTAAGACCTGACACAACAAGAAATGTATAAAAGTCTACCATTTCGCCACCTCCTCTCATAAAGATTTTTATAATAAGGCATATATCATGCATTATTAGCCATAGTAGCCTCGTAGAATTCAGCAAGCGCAAGAGCTGTCTCATTAAGATGCGTCTTAAACGCCTGATTCTCCTCCGATAGGCTTGATATTGCCTTCTTATTCTCCTCATCTTTTCTATTCAACTCCTCTTTAAGCTCTTCTATTGTCTTGTTTTTTTCGCTTAGCTGAGCTTCTAGTTCGGCTATTTGAGCGTTCATGCTGTCTGAACGCTCGGTAAATTCAGTTACAAATCCTTTCATTTCTCACCTCCTTAGTATTAAGCGTATATGATTGATACATTCCCACAATATTGTGGATAACCATAGTTATTTGGCACTAAATCACCACTATTGTAATAAAAATCAGTTATAAATTTATTTTTAACAGATATGTTTGTTTGGGGACTCTCGCCAACTAATGTTATATTGCTATTACCCACTGTTCCAGCTGCTCTATTATTGTACCCTCTACCATTTGTATATTCATGAAGAAATGCTGGAGCGCTAATTATATATTTGCTTGTATAATATTCACTATTAATATTTTTTTTCTCCACTCCATTCGCAAACTTAGCCCTTAATTCTTCTGATAATTTATTAAATTTAATCATAAGGGTTACGGAATTCTTAAATGTATTTAGGACTGCTTTAGATTTCCCCATTATGGTAAACATTTCCTCATTGTGATTACTAGAACTCAATATTTCTGCTATCGCTGTACTTGACGTCAACACCGTCTGCATTGCGGTTGAGGACGCTGCCACCGCCTGCGTTGCGGTTGAGGACGCTGCCACCGCCCGCATTGCCGTCGAGGACGCTACCACTGCCTGCATTGCGGTTGAGGACGCTGCCACCACCTGCATTGCTATCGAGGACGCTGCCACTGCCTGCATTGCCGTCGAGGACGCAAGTACTGCCTGCATTACTGTCGAGGACGCAAGTACTGCCTGCATTGCCGTCGAGGACGCTGCCACTGCCTGCATTGCCGTCGAGGACGCAAGTACTGCCTGCATTACTGTCGAGGACGCAAGTACTGCCTGCATTGCCGTCGAGGACGCTGCCACCGCCTGCATTGCTATCGAGGACGCAAGTACTGCCTGCATTGCCGTCGAGGACGCTGCCACTGCCTGCATTGCTATCGAGGACGCAAGTACTGCCTGCATTGCCGTCGAGGACGCTGCCACTGCCTGCATTGTGGTTAAGGTGGATAATTCTTCTTTCTGCTCGATATCGTATACATTGGATAAAGCTTTACCTATGTGCTTATTATTAGCAGTCAAATACTCAAAAGCCTCTCCATTTATTCGCCTATCATTCATAGATAAATAGGTACATTCATACAAGCCATGCAACAGCTCTTTTTGCTGAAAAACATAGCTATCTTCGCCGTACATCTTGTAATCAGCTAGATGCATCTTCACATCAAGTGGTGCGTTCAAAAAATCGCCATTAATCAGCATAGGAATCGCTTCAACCTGCATATCAATTTACCTCCGTTGTTATTATTTTTTTACCTTCAAAAACTGTTTTTAAGGTCTTTGATGTTCCGTTCTTATAAGCGTGTTTTTCAAGGATTGACTTATCAGCCTTATTAAAGGTTGTAGTTATAGTCTCCAAGCTGTTCTCGGTCACTATGGAGCCGTCAGCATTAAAGGTTGTGGTGCTCACTCCCTTGCTGTCGGCTATGTCCTTTATTGCCTTAGTAAGTGACTGCTTAAGCGATTCACCCTGTTGCTCAAGTTTTGTCTTTGTCTCAGCGTTCTCACGCTTGAGCTCGTCCTTGATTCTGCCAATTTCGCTTGATGTAATGAACGCACCTGGGCTTACTTCAAGGGTAATCTTTTCAAAGTTGTCAACCGCAATGAAGAGCTTTAGATATACCGCGCTTACAGTAGCATTATTATAAGGAGGTATCGAATATCTCCCAGTCTTTTCAATCGCTACCGCATATAGGACTTCCGTACCGCTCCCAGCTTTTGCATATACGCCTATAGCCTTGATAAAGTAGCCTTCTGTTAGTTCTCGGTTTTCAAAGGCAGCCTCAATCTTGACTTTACCTGCCTGTACGGCAATGCTTGATATATGATTTGTCTGCTTTATGCCTGCCAAATCTGTAAGCCCCGCGATTTCCTCCTCTGTGTAAGTCCTATCGGATGTGCTTACCCTTGTAAATTCGATCTTATTTGTGCTTGTTGCGACCTCTGATAGTAACTCTTTACCCTTATTGGTTATTATCAGTTTTGTAAATTCTGCCATTTTACCTCCTATTCCGTAAGCTCGATATAATCAGTTGTAACCACTCCACCGCCTGCGTACATAAAATCTGTTTGGAGCACATTATCAAAACTGTTAGTGATAAGTAGCACCATATTAGCAGGAAGGATAATATCAAGCATTCTTTCCAGCTCCTCTGATTGCAACTGATATTCTAAGTGTGTGGTTATGATTACCTTATTAGCCTCATTATTGACTACCAAGGTAAAATTCCCTTTACCACATAATCTTTCTATACGCTCCTTCAAGGTATTAAAGGTATAAGGGACATCATCTATCCATGCTGTATATATCTTGATTTGTCTTTCTTCCAGTGAATACTCCTGTATTCCACTTATTCCAAGTAATGCCTCATACCTTGCTATGCCCTTCTCATTGGTTGAGCCTATAAACTGATTATCAAGCAAGTTATCAGCCTCAATGTTCAGCTTCTTAAATTCAGGATTTTCGCTCTCGTACAACTGCTTTAGTTCACTGTATTTCAATAAAAAAGGCGGTACATAAGACTTGATATCAATATCACGCATTATTTACCACCTCACCATCCACAGGCACACTGTATGCACTCACAACAAGATTTGAATTCTTTCCGTTGATTGTTGTGCCTTCTATGTCGGACACCCCTTTAATAGCTGCTATCCGTGTATTTAATTGGCTGATTTTAACGGTTATGCTCTCGCTTTCTGCCCAAGTCTTCCTTAATTCCAACAGGTATGCACTTATGGCTTTGGATATTTCTGTCTTAAGGCCATTAAAGTTATAACCGCTATCGAAGGTTATTTTAGCCCTGACATTTACAGCCACTTTATCAACGGTTGCAACTGTAACCACATGACCTATTGGAGCTATGCCTGCGCCTGTTCCATCGCGCGATGGGTCTAATTCTTTCTGTACCTTCTTGATCAACTCGTTATTAGCTGGATTGAATTCAGAATCTAAAATAACAACCTTTACCGTACCGCCACCGTTCCATATTGGTATTACCTTGGTAGCTCCTACGCCTCCTATGGCATTCGTACGGTTGATATAGTCCTGTTTATTGCCACCGTAAGCCTTGCATTGAAGGTGTCAAAATAACGTTTTCTAAATACTTCCGTATCCTCAGCATCCTCGGCAGGGATTAAGAGCTCTGATATCTCAGCACTGCCCAGCCCCTCGATGTAACTTATAGGGATTAGAGAGCCTGTCCGCTTATTTCCTACAATCCCTGCACTTTCGCATTCTAAGCTATATTCGTGGTCTTTTATTTTCTCTTTAACCGTATAAATTAAATCCCCATGTGTGAATCTCTCACCTATGGGGATTTCAATATCAAATACACCTTTTACTACTGCGTTAGTAGCAGGGTATGGGGTAAGCCCTCGCTCTTTAGCCCTGCGGATAAGCATATCCCTTGACGCAGTATCTGCAAAGGTCTCATCTATAACGCTGTCCATGTCGGCATAAGTCTGCGCTATCTCCAAGGCAGCAGGAGCAATGGCATCATATATTACAGAGCCCTCGCGCTTATCAAGGCTATCGGGGATACGGTTTAGCATTCTCTCCAATATCGCCTCGAATGTCATCTCTTCATACATTAATAATTCACCTCGCTTTCAATCTCGATATCTCCCTCGGTTGTCTCCACTGTAAATGCCACTTTAACGATACCTTTTCCCTCCGTGTTGAAAGTAAAGTCTATCACATCTGTAATGCGTTCGTCCTGTGTCAAAGCCTCTTTAATTCTATCTTCAAGCTCTGCACACACATATCTTGTATCCTCGCCGTACAGGTCGGATAACTCTATACCGTAATCCCAACTATAGATCGGATAGGCATATCGCTCTGTTCCAAGAACTTTATAAATAGCCTGCCTTACTGCATCCATATCATCAACAAAGCCCTCTACAATGTTATCCTTGAAGTTCATCTTGTAAGTCTTATTCGGCTCTATCTCCTCTTCAAGGTCAACATCTGATATAAAACTTTCAGGTATCATAATCCCACCGCCTTATCAATTATTATGAATCTTTGCCCGCCCTGCTCCCTAGCAATTAGGACTATATCCCCAACCTTAAGAGAATTATCAACGGTTATCTTCTTTTTACCCTTTACTTTATGTTTGTGCCCCTGTTCTGCCTCGGTCTCTTCCTCAATCTCAATATCAACAGAATACTTACTTACATTTCTTGTTAATGCAAGAAAAGCCTCATCAAGTACAAGTTTTGGGTCTATCTTTACCCTTAAGGGCTTAGTGCTCTCTACAGTACCGAACATAAAAGCAACAGGCTTTACATTATACACTGCATCAAGTGCCGCCTGTTTAATGACTGCAAGCAAATCGTTTATATCTGCCATTTACACTCCTATTCTATGAAATCTGCACCCCTTACCGATAAATCCATAAAGTGCTCATTCTCTGATATCTTATGAGTGCATTTTTCAACAAGCATCATATTCTTAACCTTTACATCGCCCAAGTCGATCGCTATGCCTATAAGACTACCAGCGCGCACCTTAAAATCGCCCTTAACATTCTTAAATGACAAGCCTTTAGCCTTCCTGTTGTAAAGCGAAAGCAATGCCTCTGCCTTAGCTTTCCCATTCTCACCTTTTTTGAATTTATCATAATACTGGAGGACACCCCATTCATTGATATGCTTTCCATCTCTAACTACAGCGAGTTCGCGCTTGCCTGTCTTATCATTATCAAAGGCAAGTTTTATCTGATTGTAGGTATCTTTATCTATGCTTGAATTATATGTGAAGTCCTCTGCATTGTTTTCGTCAATCACAAAGTTAACCTCCATGTTTTTAAGGCTTTTCAGTGTAATCTTGCCGTACTTGTCAAAAAGAATATACATTTGTTTTTTGTTATCAAGGGTTTCATCAAGGGCATTGTAAATGATGTCAAAAAGTGTCACATTGTCCTCAGCCCTCTTTGGAATCTTATATCCCGTATCCTCAATTTTGCCAGTCTGAAGCCTAAAGGTCTTAGCAATAGTCTTGATAACATCTCCTGCCGTTTTATTAGCGTAGAACATTGTATCTTTGTTTTTTAGATACCTTAACTGGTCATAGGCTGTTATACTTATGCTCTCGCTCTTATCCCTCTTAATCGAGAATATAAAGCCGTAGAACACCTTTTTACCGTCCACCTCAAGCCTCACATGGTTACCTTCAGAAAACCTATTTGATTCTTTATCCTTAAGAATCTTAAAGGATAACACTCCTGGGCTTCCCCTTCGTTCTGTTTTCCAAGTAATATCATCAAGGACAACAGGGGCATATAGTCTGCTTTTGCTGTCTGCAATTATTAAAGTAACCTTCATATATGCCCCCTTTACTTTGATATGGTCAAAATCTGTCCGCTAAATATCATATTGCCACGCTTTAGCTTGCTTTTATTCGCCTCTTTTATCTTTTTGTACTTAGAACCCTCGCCATAGAACTTCTTAGCAATCAGCCACAAAGAATCGCCCTTTGATACTTTGTAGGACTTTGCCTTATTATCAGACATTGGGGCATTATGCGTCTGCCTCTTCTTTTTAGTCTTAATCTTCTTTTTGCCCTTTTTGTCTACTTTTAGTTTGATCGTATTAAAAGCACCAGCCCGATACTGTGTAAGTTTTATCGACACCATAACATCTAAACCCTGATTAGCTCCCTCTTTAAGGGTGTAATCATCAATTACAACCTTTTCTTTATAGTCGTAGAGGTTTTTACCGTTCGGCTTTGACCTATCGATAATGAAGTTAAAAGGCTTTTTCGCGACCTTTAGCTTCTCAATCTCATCTAAGAAGTATTTAGCATTCTTAAATGAGTTATTTTTATACACCGCAAAGGGATATCTAACATTAGGGAGCATAAACTCAAAACTTAGCTCTGAGAGTTTAGCCTTTTTGATTATCAAAAACTCCCCTTCGTTTATTGAATTTATCTTTTTATTATTCCCCTTGATGGAATATTGAAAGCTCGAAGGGGATACAGGAAGGAGTAACTTACCTAGTCTAAATTCATAACCCATTACCTATGCACCCCCTCCGCTGCCATGTTTAATGCTCCTGTGACTTTATCCGTAAGGTCTGATATGAGACCGTCCAAATCGGTACTTGAAGAGATATTATTGTTGTTTTTCATATCAACCTTAATCTCTGCCGTAGTAAATCTATTTATAACATCTCTTTCAGCGATATCACGGAGATACTGCAAGTCCTCATTAGTGATATCTAAGGAATCAGCAGATTTTTTGGTATTTTTTGCCGTATTGGCAATGTCGTTTGGTACAGAATCATAACCGCTTGGTACATGACTGCCTGCCGAATAACCACCACCGCCAAATGCATTTGCTGTGTCAACATTTCCACTGCCGGCAGTTCCGAACATTCCTTTAGCTTTATTCTCAATGCCTTCACCAAAACCATATCCTGCATCCCAAGCCTTACTATATTCAAATCTTTTCAATTTGTAGTCATTTGCGTTTATTTTGTCTGCTTCGTATTTCTGTTTACCTACCTTTTCATCTACAAAAGCAGCAACATCATTTCTAAATCCCTGAATTCCACCAGATAAGTCAGTGCCTAGCAAGGTATCAATAAGGCCTGCAGCAGATTGAACAACCCCAAGGATAAAATCAAATAAACCTGAAAACAAATGCGCTATAGCACTTACTGGGTCATCAAATATGTTGCCGAAAAAATTAGCGAATGTTATTAAAAGATTTGTAATTTCTACAAAAAGCCCAATTACAAAAATTCGCCAGTCCGAGTAATACATTTTCCAACAAATGCTGCCGCCGTCGCAATTAATCCTGTTATTATCCCTGTTACACTAATGGTTGAACCGGTTACTTTGTTAATTGCAGCAACCACAGCATAAATAACTACTATAACCGCCATTATTGCGAGGACTATCCAAGTAAGTGGGCAGGCCATAAGTGCTGCATTAAAACCGTACTGTGCTGCAGTTGCTGTGAAGGTTGCTCCAGCCTGCATGGTATCTGCGGCAGCCTTTACACTCGCCCTTATTGCGCTAATCGCATTAAGTGTATTAGTTATAGCCATTACAGTGTTATATGCCACGAGAGCAAAAACTATACCCATTACAACTGGTTCAATCATTCCCCAATTGTCTGACACAAAACTGGCTACACTGCCGATTAGGTCAATTAGTCCAATCAAAGCGTTTGATATCAGCCCAACTGCATTGATTGCGTTAGAGGCAAAGGCTTGAAACTGTGGGCTGTTGGCTATGCTGTTTATCTTCTCAAGCAAAGGCTGTAACTGCATTATGGCAGCATTTGACATGGTTGTCCAAATCTGCCCCCAAGTCATAGGCATTTGCTCAAATTTAGCATTTATATTGTCAGCGTCTGCAAATATTGCGTTTTTCACGATATCCGCGGAGAGCTTCCCTTCTTGTGCCATTTGTTTAATAGAGCCTATAGGAACATCCATATAATCAGCGATTGACTGAATTAAATTAGGTGCTTGCTCAAATATTGAGTTCAGTTCATCGCCACGCAGTACGCCCGAACCTAACGCCTGTGAAAGCTGGAGCATGGCATTGGATGCTTCCTGCGTTCCTGCTCCTGCAATGGTCATTTGCTTTTGGATGAGGTTAGTAAAATCAACAACTTCTCTTGAACTGCCAAACGCATCCTTTGCATTGTTGCCGAATCTTGCAACAACATCAACCATATCTGTAAGAGAGCCACGCGCATTTTGCGCCGACTGGTATACCATATTAAAAAGTTCAGGAGTAGTCTGAGCTTTATCATTCATCATATCCAACCTTGCAGCCGCCTGAGTAATTTCGTCTGACATATTCACAAGCTTACCACCCCCATATATGCAGATGTAAGCGCTATGGCTTTAGCGACAAGCCCACCCATTGCAGAAGTACCACCGTTTACAGTATTATTAAAGCTTTGCTGTTCGTTCTCGGCATTATTTATGCTATTGCTTACTGTATTCATCTGATTTGAAAATACTTCTACTTGATGTCTTGCATCTTCTATTACAGATGGCTCAAATCCGCTATCCATTGCACTTTCTACATTGTTGATGTGATTTATTAAATTTTCAGTGCTTGCAATCATTCTTTGCATCGGGCCGCTTAAGCTGTCAATCAGGTTTATTCTTGCGTTTATTCCTGCCATTACTTTTTCCCCTTCCTCTTGATCCGTTCAGCCTCTTTGCGTTCTTTTTCCGCCTTCAAGGTTATAGAAGCAATAACAAACGCTTTATCCTCTTCTTCAAGCTCTAAAAACTGAGAGGGCAGCATGTGGAGCTTGTGTAAACAGTAATGCGCAATACTCGCCATGCTATCCTCTTCAATTAGTTTTTTGCTTCTTCCACCTTGTCATTCAAATTTTTATCAAGACCGCTCATATTCTGAATTTTATTGAGAAACTCACTAAATTCCGTAGGGTCATCTATCATTTCCACAATCAGTTCTTCCGGGGTCATAACTCCGTATGAATCCTGCAAAGCCTTGTCATTCAAATCAGGGAACACCACCGCAGAACTTGCAAGCTTGCATAAATATTCGTTTGTATTGAATTTATTTCTAAACATTCCTGGCTTGCCTTTAACCTGTATTTCAGTAGTACAGTCCTCTCTAATTACATTTGCTTCTTTTGTACTTAAATGCCTAACTTCCCACATAACAGGTTTGCCATTTTTATCCAAAATGGATTTTGTTGCAGGTATAAAAATATTCTCTCTTTTAATCTTGTTAGCCTTCATAAATAATTCAAAATTACTCATCGTATTATCTCCATTTCTTTAAAATATAGGGTACACAAATATTGCGTACCCTGTGAATCAGTTTATTTAATTTATGCCATGCCCGGAAGGAGCTTGAACTTTTCAGGTATCTTAAAGTCTTCAAAAGTGAAATCCATATCCTCGTCAAGATTCTCGCCGTCTGCATCGAACTTAGCAAGCATACAGCCATCGATATTACAGCCAAGCAATACTACCGTCTGCCTTCCTGCCTTTGAGGTTGGGTCTTCGTTGGTTATCTGAATCTCAAAATATGTATCCTCTCCAGTATCCTTAAACTTCTCTACAATCTCCCTGAACATACTTGAGTTGTAGTGGAAGGTCGCCGAGCCTGTACCCTTCCAGCCAGTCGCCTTATTACCAGCTCCCATCTGTCCCTAATATCGGTACTTCGGTCTTAGTCTTTTCAAATTTAGCTTCAAGGTTGATGGCGTTCATAAGGTTGTATCTGTTCCCATCAATTGTGACAAATACCTTTGCCATCTTTGCCGACAAGGTATCTGAGGCTTTCATCGTGATATTTTTCTGCCATTTGTAATCTCCTTCTTAATCTATGCCACTGTTACAGTCATATAGAGCTGAGCCATTGCATTTACTACAGTAACCTTATCAGCGACAACTACACCTTTCTTGCTGTCGCTCTGCCCCTACGGTTACATCTTTGTCACTAAAGTTCTCAATAGCCCTAATCTTCTGTAATTCCTCATGGTGCTTTACTATGTCAGCCCAAAGGCTTACCCTGCCATCTGCATCATTTGGAATCTTTCCAAGGTATTTAGAATTAAAGAGAACGGCTATATCGTTGGCAATCTGATCAATTACTCGTATGGTCTGATTCTCTTTGAATATCTCGCCCTTGGTGTCGCTTACGGTTACAAGTGAGTTAATATCAGACAATACCCTGATTTCATCTCCAACTTTATGAAGTACAAACTCGCCTGCCTTTATTGATGCCTTTAATTCGGACTGTGAAAAGTCTGCATTTACTTCGTATTCGCCATCGTATTTACGGTTCAGGCAGGACTTATTTACTGCACACCCTGCCTGTAATCCTGTAACCCAGTAAACGATGTCAGCTCCTTCACCTTTAACCGTATTCTTAACATTTATTACGCCTTCAAAGTCTGCCGCCTTCTTATGGAGCACCGTCTGAAACTTGATACCCTCTTCATCTCTTAACCTCTTTACAAAGTTGACATAGAGGGTTTTAACCGCCTCATCTGTAGTTACTACACCCATAGTATTGAAGCTGTAGCTTTCTATTCTTTCAAGGTACTTCTGATGGTTTGCTGCGGTCACATTTCCATTTGTACCGCCTGTCAATGCAAGTCCTGCATTTACTGCCAAGGTTGCATCATTTCCACTCTACGAAGGCATTATCCTTAAGGTCTGCCATCTTTGATACTGTCTGAGCGTCAACCTTCTCATTATCAAGGTAAAGAGCCACATCAAAGTTTGATGGCACATCTGCATTTGCCTTAACAACCACCTTAAGGGCGTTCCCCCTCTCACCGCTGTACTTAGCAGTTGCAAATGTATTTGATGCCTTATCGCCCTTATTGAGCTTATAGGCAAAAAGGGTTTTAGCATTAAGGAATAAATCCCTTAAACCCTTTAACTTATCACTTGCATAGTCATAGCCGAATATATCACGGCTGTTCTTCTGAAACTCTGAGGATGTAACCTCAAATACTTCTTCATCTTTGCCCCAGTCAAGTACAAGGGGCATTGTAGCGATTCCCCTGTCTGATAGGGATGCGCTTGCCTTTGCAGCAGATACAAAGTTAATATACGAGCCTGGCAATACTTTGTTCTGTGTAAGAAAATTTCCACCGCCTAATGCCATTTACTGTACCTCTCTTTCTAAAAATTCATCTATCCTGCTGTCAACCTCTGCCAAGGTAAGCAAGTCATCGGGGCTTACCACTATCGGCAATATGTCTTTGTAGCCTGCATACTTATCAGCCTGTAAAAGCGATTCAAGGTCATATACAGGGCTATCATCATCTTTTTTTGTTTTAGCCATTTTCTACCTCCGTTTTAGCTTGCAGTTTCTCCATAGCTTCCTCTTTTGCCATTCCCTTATATACAAAGTAGTCATAATTTACTAAGAAGCTAAGCACCCCATCACTTATAGTGCTTTCCATCTTCGTTCCTCTTGTAAGCTCTCCCTTTACCTCAATAGTTTCAAGGATATCCGATAGTTTTTCGCTAACATCCACCAGTTCCCTGTTGGCGTTTCCTCATTAGGGAAATAGTTGACCTCATATCGCCCCTTATGTTGGAATTTGTTGCCAAGGTATCGCCCTTCGTTGGGGTTTGTACAGGTAACAAAAAAACAGGGTGGAGTAAATCCCTGTTTTACCTGTTCCGTGTATATTTCCCTGTCTGCAAATGCCTGTGATATAGTCAGGCATATAGCATCTACTACATCATTAAACATTCGTCCACCTCTTCATAAATTCCTGAACGCTTCTATCGACTATTTTGAACATAGACTCCTCAAGCTCATTTACCGAATTGGCTAGCATATGCCTGCCTTTTACCCACGAAACTACCGCAGTTTTTCCAAGTGCAGGAATGAATCTCCCAGGAGTCTGCCTGTGCCCATGCTCTACATAACTGGCATAATTTAAAGGGTTTTCAACCTTTATTGCGTAATTATATCCAGCACCTTCTACACTTGTCACCCTCCAGCTCCTGCGGAGGTGTCCGCCTGTGTACCCACTCCAATATGTTTTCATCATATTTTCATAAGCAGCACCTTCTTTAGTTAAGAAGGTCTTTGACTTCCCACTCTTGCCCTCAACTTTTACGGTCTTATCGCCATTAAATGTCGGTTTTTTGCCTACAGGCGTTCGCCTTATAACTTTACGCAGTAGCCTTTGACCTAATTCATTGGTGCATTGCCTTAAAAATTCAGGCGTAGCCTCTTTCATACCCTCGATATTTTTCATGAGCTGTTCGATTTCCGAAGTATCAACGCTTCCATTCCTACTCATTATGACCACCCCTTAAACAGTTCTAGCCCTAGCTCGCTATGTGTGGCATAGTTTGACAATACACTACTGTTTTTATAAGCAGTTGCCTCACCCTGCCTTGTAATAACAAGTTTTGAGCCGTCTTTAATATTTATACCATTTGGAATAAAGAGCTTTATACTCTGTACAGGCGTGGAGCTTTTAGCCCCTTCAACAGTCTGATTCACGGTCTTAAATGATATTCTGCAAGGGATATCGGCAAGTACAAGCCTCTCTTTGTGGGCTGTTGAGCCATTAGTCTGCTTTTCTTTGATATACTCATAAATATCGCATTTATCCTCAAATAGCGATTCAAGGTTTTTCTTTGCCTTTTCCCTTGCCCATTCCAGCTTTGTAATGTTTACCATCTAAACCTCCTGTAGCAGGCAAATTCTGACCTTCTGCCGTTAATAAGCAAATCAATAATTATATCAAGTTTCTGCTCATCCGACTTATTCCCATCGGTCACAAATGATACCCTTGTATCACCCTCTGAAAGCTCTTTAACGGCACTATCAAATGACAGCCCTATATTACTTAGACTTGATGGGTTAAAGGTCTTTAATGCAAGGAAAAACTCACCTACAGCCATATCTACAACTATGCTCTCTAAGCCTTCGGGTACTTCTAACACATTACAATCATTCTTGCAAATATCAGAAGCCTTTTTAAGAGCAAAGGCAAGTGCTGCCTCATTTTCAGAAACAGCACTATAGCCGAAGCCTTCAAGCCTCTTTTTAACATCCTCTACAGTAATCATATCTGCCTACTTTCCTGCTTTTTTCTTTGCCTTTTTGCTTTCAGGAGCTTCATCAACCGCTTCTTCTGTTGCCTCGTTAGCTTCAATCGTATCTTCAACAGGCTCAATCTCTGTGGCTGATTCAACCGTATCTTCAACTACATCATGATCGTTGTCTAAGTTGTGATATCGTCTTAACATCATATTGATGTACCTCCTTACTCTTCTTAGTCCTTCTTAAAGGTAGCAAGCACTACCTTACTATCGTTTGAAAGCACAACGGTATAATGCTCATCCGCAGATACTACAGTAGTCTTTTTAAGGATATCTCTGTCATCCTCGAGCATTACATCCCTCTTAAGGTAGATTGTAAGAGCTGGCGCGGTTGTGCTGAATCCGTCTGCATCGTTTGCCTCATTTGTATCCTTAAGGTCAACGACTACGATAGGGTTATCATATCCTGTACCGTCTGCGTTAAGTTTTACCTTTTTGGACTTAACCACCTTGCATCCTGCAATACTTCCAATCATTCCCGACATAACAACTCCGTTAGTAATAGGGTACTTATTGATGTCAAGGAACTGTGGGTCTTTTCTAAGCTGTGTAATCTGCTTAGGATGCACGAAGATAAGCATATCTATAGCCTCATCATTCTCGTCCTCGAATAAATCTACAGCACTTACAACGCCATCATAAGAGATAGCCTTTGCAACACCGTTATACTTTAGCTTTGCCTTGTTTAAAGCATCGAGGCAGTCATTATCCACCTTATCTGCGATAGACATTGCAAGCTGTCCTGTAGCCTCTCCCACTGGGTCGCCGTATCCTGAAAGTACGGATTCATCTGTAAGCTCTACAGCCTTGCCAGCCTTTTTTACAGTTGCCTTTGTACTGCTTGCAGTAAGTACGGTTGTACCCATAGCCACACCTTCAGCTACATCCTCAGCAGCACCGATATACTCAAATTTAGGTACTGTAATTGTATCCCCCGGCTGTCCTGCAAGACTTCTGTCAATCTTTGCGATAGGAGAAAACTTGATCTTCTTTGGAAGGGTAGCACTAATCATAGGTGCCATTACTTCTGCTTTTACAAGGTTGGTTAATTTGGTCATTCCTGTTGCCATTCTTTGTCCTCACTTTCTTTAATTCTCGCCCATAAGCGAGTTGTAGGTTGTTGGGTCATTGTTAAATAATTCAAGCCTATCCCTATAACCCATCTTATTAAACTGTTCTCTAGTTATGCCAGTTGCAGATGTTTTAGGACTGCTTACAGGAGTTGCCCCCTTAGGTGTCTGTGGTGTTGCTTCGATATCAAATAAGAATTTGCTATCGTCTGCCTTAGTTAGAGCCTCTATCTGCTCTTTCAAGCCCTTAACCGTTCCATCTTCAAGTAATTCAGCCTTATCAAGGTCTTTAAGTAATGCCTTAACCGCAGTTAGGTTTAGCCTTTGCCCCTGTAAGAGCTACATCAACTGCGCTATTTACCTTTAGATTTCTGATTTCAGCCTTATACTGTTCATCTTTGGCTTTGTTGTCCTTCTGCAAGGTTTCAATCTGAGACTTTAAACCCTCTAAGTCCTCTTTGGAGTTCTTAAGGTCATTGAGCTGTTTGTCCCTATCCTTAATCTGTTCTTTTAGGGTATCAGCCTCTTTCTCTGCCTCAGTTAGCTTTGTCTTAACCTTTTCGATGTCATTGCCATTGATGCCCATTACGCTGTCAATCTGCTCTTTGGTTAGTCCTAATGCTTCAAGTTCTGCTCTTGTCATATCTTCCATCCTTTCTTTTACGCTTTTTACGAGTTCGCTCTCACTATGATTAGTTGGTGTACTCGGTTATACGCTTGTCAGTCCGCATGAAAAAAGCACTCTACATTGCTGTAAAATGCTTGTAAACTTATTAAATTGTTGCATCAAAAAAGCACCCTGTCACAGGTGCTTGTAAAAATGCTTTATCCTAGTATTTCTATTTCTTTTATTTCATCGTCACTGATAAATATATAATCAGTTCCATCGTACAATGTCAATGAATCCTTGTTTGTTTCAATATTATCTTCTTTACCTGTAATATCCGTTATTTTCCCATTGAAAGTTTTATCATTAATAGCTACTATTCTAGCTTTTTTACCAAACCAATCATCCTTTATTGTAGCCATATTATTCCTCCTTTTTTGGTACTATATGTGTTCTTTTTTTGGAATGATGTATCTTAAAACTCTTAGTTTTTTCCTTGTTCCTGCCATCAATGCCTATATAATGGTCTGCTTGACATATTTCTTTGTTTGTAAAATTTCTATTTATGTCTAACTCCATCTTCCCAGTACCAGCATACTTATTAAACAACACCTGAGCATCAATATTATTGAATAGATAGCTTTTGCCTTCTTTTACAGTTTCTTCCATATGTGGTGTCTGCATTTCAGGATTAATCGTTGCCCCATATTCACCCTTTGCAATTTTATCAACCACATATTTATTGCTTCTTGTCTTAAAATTATTAGAAGTATTCTTGTTGTCTTTTATTATACCACTTTTTGCAGAATTTTCCACAACATATTTCTTTTTCCACTCCTCATACTTCATATCCGCAGGCACATAATAAACTTCGCCTTCTTCATTTCTTGCAGCTCTGATATCCTTTTCAGCAAATTCATCATCAAAATACGGACAGGTGCAAGTCCTGCAATATGGATGAAACGGTGGAGCTGTTACTCCCGGTTTGAACTCACTCATAGGGAAATGCTGGCCATCCATCTCCTGACATATCGCCGATGTGGAATTGTCAAGTGTAGCCACTATCTCGTATTCTTCCACACCTAGCATGTTAAAGCTGTCCTGTTGTCCTTTACTGCCAAAGTATGCTGCTTCTGTCATCGCAAGCCTTCCAGCCGCATGCCTTACATTGCCGATTGAACCATCTACATACTTAAGCATTCTATCTATTGCCTTGGTTGGGTGTTCTCCCAGTAGTGTAGTCCTTAATATCTCCCTGTGCAATTCATCAACCATCTGAGCTTTTCTATTCCATATACGACTTGAAAAGTTAGCGCCATCAGGACACCAGGGCTTTTTTATAATCTCATTAACAGCTGCATTATCAATTACTCCTACATTCCAACCTACCCCCAAGCCTTTTTGTATCTCGTAGGCTGTACGGTAATAGCCACGCATATAGGCATCACGCGCAAATTTGTCAATAGAATCTACTTCATTTCCAAAGGCCTCTTCTGCCTTCTGTTGCACTCGGAGCTTTAACGCTTCAAGCCTATTTATATGCCATCTGCCTGAAGCATTTTCAAGCTCTTTTATCCACTTGCCATTTAAGTTGTTCTCTTCTCCGTACTTGATATAGTCTTTCAAATCCCATTTGAACTCTTCAAGCTCTCGGTTAGTGAGCAACTGCCTTGCCTTGAGATTGAAACCCCATTGTTGTCCGCAATACGCGAATACCACTTCTCAATTTCGCCCTGTATATCGTTCTCTGCCGTTCTGAAAGCCTTATCAATGTCAGCCTTAACATTTACACCCTGGGCATTGTTTAGGCTCTCTATAAGCATGTGGCGGTTCTGCCAGTATTCCCTACTCTTCATCGTCTCCGTCTCCTTCGTCTCCAGTATTCGGAGTAAAGCCGTTATCATAGTCATCTATTGATGCCTGTTTTTCAAGTTCAATCTGTTTTAGCTCTTCCTCAACATTTGAAGTATAAGGGTGCATAGCTACACAAGTCTTTTGGCTTAGCAATCCCACACTGTTATTTATATCAGCGATTACCTGTGATTCATTGACCATCATGTCCCTGTTGAATATAATCTCTACTGGTTCATTCTCAAAGTTCCCCTTGCTAGTCTGAGCAAAGTAAGTGTTTATAAACCATAGCAAATCTTCAAATGCCGCCTGATATTCTGTCTCCATCTCGTTGGCATCAAGGTCAATGTTGGAATACACCGCCTTAATCGACATTTCATTCGGAGAGCCTGAACTCTTAAGCTCCTCGATGTCATAACCCTTGCAGTTAAGTACAACCGCTTTTCTAAGCTCTGCAAGTATTGCCTTGTAATTCTCTGCATTTACCTCTATTTCAAGTTTTTCTATGCCACCGTCTGCACCGTCTACCGTCCTAACCTTTACCGCCTTGTATGCTGCAAGGTTCTGCCTGAATGTACCCAAGTCCTGCCCATCATAATTCTTAATTATTAGAATAGTGTTCCCGCTTGCGTTCTCTTCCATCCCATCAGCAAAGCTAGACATAATCTGATTGACACCGTCCTGCAAACTCTTACACTTTTTAATAAGCGGAATGCCTGCCCCATTGCTCCTAAAAAGGGATAAGCGGTACTTTTCTCCCAGTTGTACGGCATCATATCCCCCATCAAGCTGTGGCATTTTCAAAGTAATAGGTCTGATAGTCTTTTTATAAGTGAGCCATTCATATACCTAAACTTGTAAATGCCTTCCTTGGCATATAGCTCTACAAAGGTTGTTATAGTCTCTCTCTCGCCTTCGTATGTAGGGATGTCATACACTCTAAGGGCAAAATCAAGTTCTTCCTCGGTTTCGTCCTTCCAAAAAGGTAAAAATCTCATAAGGCTTAAACCTCTTCATCTTAAAGTTGCCCTGCTCATCGTAGTAAGGATATAGCCAACTTATACCGCCGTTGTAACTGTCGCGCCCTATATTCTTGATAAGGCGCATAAAACGCTTATTAAATACCTCTCTTAACAGCTTAGCATAAGCGTCATTATCGGTATTAAAGGTTATAGGCTTTTGCGAGCATGTAGCTTACCTTCTGCTGTACCATTTCAGCGTAACGGTTATCAATGTATTTATTGTTAGGGAGCTTAGTATCCTCTATTAGACTGCCATTTTTCCCCTATGACCATTCTGCGTTTGCCTAATATGTCATGTTCGTAGTTAAAATAACGCTCACCTGTTATCATCAACTTGCGCTCTTTTGAGCCTAAGAACTTTGCCAGTTCTTTCTCCAAGAATTCGATATCGCTTATTTTACTCGATGCGCCTATGTTGATAATCTCATTTATGCGTCTTGTCTCCATTCCAAAATCAAACATTTAACACCTCTTTAATCAAAACTGAATGTATCAGCTACTAACGCCTTTGAAGCTCCATACCTCATAGCATCCATCCCATGTGAGAAGTCATGGTCGGGCTTATCTGTCGGCTTTCCGTTCTTATCCTTTAGCCAACAATAGTTAAGTATTTCGCTCCTAAATTCAGGGCAATTTACATCGTGAACTACAATCTCATAATTCTGTATAAGCTGTATGCCGTGGTTAACGCTGTCTTTGCCCTTCCTTGATGCCTCTGCGTTTATGTCCTCTTCCTGTAGCTCTGCTATAGACTTAGGTTCTGCACAGTCGCATATAATCCTTTGACCGCCATAGCCCTTATCTTTTATTGCCTGTGCTATAATCTTATTAGTAACTCCAGTCTTATACCATTCATCAAAGACATATATCTTCATTGCAGTATTGTCTATCAGCATACATACAAATGCGTTAGGGTCGGTAAAACCAAAGTCCAGCCCGAAAGCTGCCTTGATTCCATTGATAGCCCTAATCTTGTCTATGTCAAAGTTTTCAAATCTGACCTTCTCATATATTAAGCCCTCTGCAATACCCCACTCCCCATCGCCTTCAATCCTGTATCTGCGTGGGTTGTTTACCTTCATCTTCAAAAAAAGATTGCGATCTGAGGCATCTAACCACTCGTTACACTCCCAAGTGGTTGTTTTGGTAAATATATCATCATCAACAACATCAAAAAATCTAGCCTTAAGCCAACTTGTAGCACTCCAAGGGTTGAAAGTGAGGGTAATCTGCTTAAAATATCCCTCAAGCACTTCACCGCGGACAGACATGTCTAATTTATTAAAATCATCCTCATTAGTTACCTCAAATGCCTCTTCTATCCATATAAAGCAAAGAACACCATAATCAACTGATATAGATGTTATTTTAAGACCATCATCAAGCCCCCTAAATAATATCTTCTGCCCTGTTGTCCTTCTAACAATCTGCATAGGGGATACAGTGCATTCAAAGTAATCATCAAGATGAAGCTTATGTATTGCCCACTTCAAATCGCTAAATACGCTGTCGCGCAATGTATTCGAGTATCTGCGAACGCATAGCCCATTAGACAGCGGATATTTGATTATCCTGTATATCATATTAAGGGCGGCAGTCTTTGACTTCTTAGAGCCTCGGCTACCCTTGCATACCCTGTAACGCTTTCTGCAGTTCCAAAAATCATTATAGCCTTTGCCTACTAATTCTTTGAGTGATATCCTCAATCGTCATCACTCTCCATATCGTCTATAATCTCAACGGATTCAACATTTACATTAAGCTTGTCATTAAATAGCCCTAAATGCCTTGACAGCATTTCAAGAGCCTTAGTCTTATCCACAAGCTTAATCTCTATACCGTTCGCCCCTTTCTTAATACCTGCTATAGCACTCTTCTGTTCGTCCGTTAACCCTGCGGTAGGCTTTATCTTAACAAGTCCATCATCGTCTACCTCTACATAGTCGGTAGCCTTTGCAAAAGCTATTGCAGAAAGCTCCACCAGTACCCTATCTTGTGTAATGCCTGTCCGCTTTCCCCTGTCCTCCATAGCTTTAGCGATTTCAACTTGAATCTTAGCATTGCTTAGCAGTCTTGATGCCTGTGGCTCTGCCCCTTTAGGAGAGTAGCCTGCACGGATTGCCGCCTGCTTTGCGTTAAGGTCTATAATATATTCGCTCACAAATCTTTTTTGTTTTTCGTTTAGCATTTTACTCTCCTTTCCAGCTAATGCCTGTTGTTGAGATTTAAAACAAAAAGAACCGAGAAGGAGGAAACTCGGCTCTTGATGTTATTTCAATGATACCATTATACCACATCCTAATCAGACATGTTGTGGCATTTTGTGGCATCTTTCAAAATCTTTCAAGGCTTTTGCATGTAACCGTCTAATATGGTCATAGCTATAGCAGAGTTCTACGGCTATACTTTCAAAGCTCATATATCGCACATACCGCATATAGAGGATTTTAATACACCTGGTATCAGACAATGCTTGTATCCGTGATATGATAATATTCTTCTTATCCACAAATTCATCAATCATAGCGTTTACTTTATCCTGTAATTCCACGCATTTGATGACTGCACTTTCTAACATATCCCCTTTAGTGCTTGTCTGAACCTTTTCCGACAGGTTGCAACCTCTTAATCCATGCATAGCTTTAAGGCTAGATAACTCTTCTAGCCTTTGATTGAGTAATTCTTCTAACCTTTGTATCTCCTGTAGGTACTTTTTCGCCCACATTGGCATCACCTCCTCAATAATGTTGTCACATAACCTCTTTAAGAGCTAATACAATATCTCCTACTTTATTTTCCCCAAGCCCCCATATACGCTTTAAACGGTTTTCAATTTTTTCATAATCAGGTGCTGTGGGTTTAGAAGCTTCTGAGCCATCCTTGTAGCCCTTCTCATATGTCTTAGTTATATAGTCCTCTAGTTGCTTTCTGTCCATCTTTCTTAGTTTGTTGTAAGTGTCACGCGTAAAATTTATAGCCAAGTTGTTGCTCCTTTCACTGACAGAGCTTGTTAAATTCTCGTTTAACCTTGTTTAGTTTTTTAAGACTTAAACAAGCCCTTGGTTATGTTTTAGTTTGCTTTTAATTGCCCAGGAACTGCCATTCTTAATTAAATGGCAGGCTGTTTGGTATGCCGTCTGGAATATCCATAAAGCCATCAGCACCGGGTTCGCCAATTGCAGGTGGCATATTATTATCTTCTTGTCCTCTCTGTTCCGCATTTGCCTTGCTCTCAGCGAATTCTATCTCTTCCACCATAATCTGTACACTGTAGACCTTCTGACCTTCTTTATTGGTGTAGTTGTCATTCTGAATGCGACCGGTAACTACTACCTTTGTACCCTTTTTAAGATACTTCTCGACAAATTCGCCCTGTTTGCCAAAGGCTGTACAGTTAAAGAAGTCGGCAGTGGTTTCATCTCCCTGCTTTTTATATCTTCTGTCAACTGCAAGTGAAAACTTAGCTATAGCCATATTACTGTCAGTCTGTGAATATCTAACATCAGGATCTCTTGTAAGTCTGCCAATTAAAATTGCTTTATTCATGTTTATTCCTCCTCAAGTTCCAATACTTTATCAATTACCATTTGTGTTGCGAATTTAATTATATCTGCTTGTGTTCTTTTGACTCTTGAATATTCTATAAGTCTGTTCCGCTCATATTCTATGCCAACATCATTTATAAATTTCAATGCCATCTCAATGCGTTCATTTTCGTTAAAGAATGTCATTTCATGCTTTTGATAAAATCTCCTTTTTAATGCTTCATCTATTCTGTCTTCTCTATTAGTAGCAGCTATTACTATCTGTTTATTTGTCAGCTGGTCTAACTCCTGCATAAGGGATATGGTTGTCCTTGCAAGTTCGCCATCCGCACCGTTGCTTTCACCACTCCTTTTCAGTCCTATACAGTCTATTTCATCAAGCATAAGGACACATGGTTTGTCTTTACAAAAATCAAAAACTTTTTTTATGTTTTTGCTCGTATCTCCCATAAACGAACTAATCAGATAGGAAAAATTCACATAAGCAAAAGGTACTTGAAGCTTATAAGCTGCATACCGCCCGAACATTGTTTTGCCCGTTCCCGGTATACCGTATAAAAGCGTTGAATTTAGATAGGAATACCCATTTCCAAAAGTTTCATACTTACCTTGTTAGCCTGTTTTATTTTATCAAATATAACCTTTTCGTTTTTGCCAAGATAATATCTGCTTTCCCTAAAATTTGATACATCTTCTAATATAAGGCTCCCTATAAGATTTGTTGGAACTTCTAGAATATTTAACCCACCATTTTCGAGTAAGCTTTTATATCTGTTGACTTCACACTCATTCTTCTTTGTATTGTCTTCAACACAGCAGCAGACAGCTGCCTTTTTTGCATCCTGTATGCGATTTTCTGCTAATGCTTTTATCAAGGCAAGCTGATTATTTGTCATTCCCATCTTGTGCCTCCTGTTTAACTAACTTCCTACCCTTATTAAAGCCTTCACTATATGCCTTTTCGACTCTGTTATCTACATACGCGACAAGCTGTTCATCTGTTAAGGCTCTAAGCTTTTCGGCTTTCTTTTTGGTTTTATCCTGATTATTCATTATCCCTCCAGTATCTTTTTTACTGCTTCCTGTGTCATCGTTTTTTCTTTTATATGACAATTAATATTGCGTTCTTTACAAAAAGCGATAACCTCCTCTGCGCATTTGTTATAAAACTGCTTATTTCCTTTATAATCGGAGACCGTTTTATTGTAGTTTGTCCTCCCAAAAACAATCCTATCCACAAAGCTGACCGCCTCAAGAATCTCTCCAAGGCTCTGTTCTATCAGATTTGGTGTAGGATAAGGCTCTATACTTACCCACGTCTTACAACCTGCCTCATGTAATTTTTTTAGTGCAGCTAATCTGTCTTGTACGTTGCTGCTCTCGGCTCAACCTTCTCTCTGTATTCCTCGTTGAGGGAGATTAGAGTGATGCCGTATTCGTTTGTCTTTGAAAATTCTGCAAGTTCTATCGGCAACAGTCCTTTCGTGAGCGTTGTGCATTTAATACCTGCATTATTTAGTTTGCGGATAGCCGCTATGCTCATCCGGGATACCTCCGGATATCCTTCCATGAACGGGTCTGTAGTAAAGCAAAGTTGCACAGACTGAATCTTATCTCCAAGTCTTGGTATTTCTTTATCCAGTAGCTCAAGTGTATTGGACACAAGAAAAGGACTGCACCACTCTTCATAGTTCTTGATTTTCCCGAATCGCTTTTTCATTAAAAAGGCATAGCACGGATATTTGCAGCCGTGGGAACAACCAAGGACATGATTCATAGTATAATCACCGTACTCAACACCTGTCTGGTAGAGCATGCTCTTTCTTTCTATACACCCTGCTACTTTCATTATCTCCCTCCAATCTTCTTTCTGCCATCTTAACATATTCGGAATTAAGCTCAATTCCTATAAAACCTCTATTATGTTTTTTAGCCACTACTGCAGTTGTGCCACTTCCAATAAATGGATCTAAAATAATTCCTCCATACCTGCTCCCTGCTAGTACACATGGTTCTATAAGTTTTTCTGGGAAAGTAGCAAAGTGAGCTTCTTTATATCCTTGTGTGGCCACAGTCCATACACTTCTTTTATTCCTTAGACCTGTCATATTTTCGTTATTCCCATGACTTTCTCTCATTATTTCTGCAGAATTATTAAAACTCTGTCCTTTGGTATAAACTCCGCCTCCTCTGAATGTTCGACTATTCCCTTTTCTTAACCTGTTGTTTGGTCTTAGGGTTCCTTTGCTTCCTGCAGGTACTATGTTATTAAATCCAACAGCAGGTTCTTTTATAGCCTCATAATCAAAGTAATATTTAGATTGCTTAGAGAAAAGGAATATATACTCATGACTTTTCGTACATCTATCTTTTACGCTTTCCGGCATTGCGTTTGGTTTCTCCCAGATAATATCCTGTCTTAGATACCATCCGTCATTCCTAAGTGCAAACGCAAGCAACCAAGGAACCCCTATTAAATCCTTTCGTTTGCAATTACTATATTCACTATTGCTTGTTACATAGCTGTCTCCAATATTCAGCCATAAAGTACCGTCATTTTTTAACACTCGCCTTACCTCTCTAAAAATATCGGTAAGTCTATTTATGTAAGCTTCTACAGAGTTTTCAAGACCAATCTGCTCATTAACTCCATAATCTCTTAGACCTAAGTAAGGTGGTGATGTTATACAGCAATCTGCAGAACAATCAGGAAGCTCTTTTAACACTTCAATCGCATTCCCAGTTATTATTTTATCCATTATAAGCCTTCCTCTTTCTGTCCATTACCATATATTGTGCCCTGCCTCTATTTCATTAATCAAAAAACTTGTGTAGTCCTCGCTATCTGTGCCACTTAATTTTTTAGCCAGTATAACCAATTTCGCATATATATAACCCAAATCGTGTTTAGCTTCGTTATAATCTTCCTCTTCAATATGCCTTGTCAGGTCGCTAATATTCTGTATCAGTCTATAAATGTGTTGGTAATAGGGCCTCTGTGCCAAGTTCTTTTCCTCCGCTAACTTCTTTATAAACTCGGTTATATTCATTTCTTTTTCTTCTCCGAGTACAGAAACCAAGGTTTCTGATTTCAGATTGCACAGCGGGCGAACGCCAACGTGGCCAGTGTACGCGTTGTTGTAGTACAGTGGTCCGGAAGAGCTGACGACACGGATAGTGTACGAGGAGGAAGCCAGACAAGAGTGAGGGGTGGCAAGCCACCACCAGTTCCCCAGCGGTTTAGTAGATGTCTGTTGCTTCTATATAAATCTGCTGTCATAAAGCTTATGCGGTCTTTACTTGTGCCATAGTCTTTCATTCCGTCGTCTGCTGTTAGGTCTGTTTCAATCATTAGGAAGTCTTTTTCATCTGCCCCATTTTCTGTCAAGGTTTTGTAAAAATCATTATTAAGATATTCCCTAAGCTCCGACTTCCTCCAGTCGTTGGAATCCTCGTTAAAGGCTCTTTCTTCCAGAATGTCTTTCATTAAGCAGAGCCCCTCTTCTTCTAACTTTATCCACTCATAGCCTGCGTAGGTGAATACCTCGCCTGGCTTAATCTCTTTTAATGCTTTCTGCATATTATTCTCCCTTCATTTTTTTTAATAATTAACTGCTTCCTCCCTAGTAATAAAAAAATGTATCCCATTAGAACACTCATTCCAACGGTTGCTGTCAAATTTATCTACTGATACCGTTTCCCCTACTTTGTAAATAAAATTATGGTCATACCCCGAACAAACTTCAAGCAAACCCGAATCAGTTCCATCAATATTCTGAATAGCTACAACCTTTGCTATATTACATCGGCACTTTCTAGTCGTTGCGCTGAGTCTTTTCGATTCAGCCGGAATCTCAAGCTGTATTATATATCCTCTTGCTTTTTTCCATGCCGTAAATACTCCTATATCAGGGCAAGAAATCGGTAAGTTTATCCTTGTATTCTCATCAATGTTTGCTTCCCTGAGGTTTGCTTCCCAGAGGTCTGCTCCCCTGAGGTCTGCTTTCCTGAGGTTGCTTCCCAGAGGTTTGCTCCCCTGAGGTTTGCTCCCCTGAGGTCTGCTTCCCTGAGGTTTGCTCCCCTGAGGTCTGCTCCCCTGAGATTTGCTCTCATTTTCTCCCATCCATCAATATCTTCTTTAAGCCAATGTTTATGATTTTCTAACATTTTTTTAATCTCTTCATTTGTCATACATTTTTATCTCCCTTGCATATTATTCTTTAATTTGTCTCTGCTAGCCGACCTAAACATCATTAGCAGCATTTCAGTTACTGACCTTTTTCTATTCATTCTTCTAGCCTGTTTAACAGATTCAAGGATTCCACCTGTAGGACAATACACTCCAACACCGAATGGGATTTCAGCGGATACCTTCTGATAAACCTCGCTAGGAATTACATAATAGTTATAATCGCCTATGAAGTTATGTCCATTTTTTGAGTGGAAGTCCTCCACAGAAGACTTAAGTTCATAACAGTAAAAATCTCCTTTTTCGATACCGCTTATAGTTGTATTCAGTGGCTCAAATCTCATATAGTCAACCCTAACACGGTTAGATGTGGCATAGTCAAAAGTTACCTCCCTAGCCCAATATATACGGCTGTCATTGTTTGGATTGATTAGCTTTTCTGTAAGTTCTGACAACCTTTTAGTTATCTCAAGTCTCGTCATTTTTGCATTCCTCGCAATCTATAATTTAATTCATTGCCCTTAAACTCTATAATCCTGCCCTCTGCCATTTCAATAAGCCTTGAGCCTATAGCACTGTCAAAGTCTAATAGCTCACCTGTGGTCTTTCACTTGTTAAAATCACTGGCAGATTGCACACATAGCGATAGTTGACTATCTCAAACAGGATATTTATATCGCTCTCTGTAGTCTTGCCCTTTAAGAGGTCATCAATGACAAGCATAGGCGCAGTTTTGAATGTATCAATAGCCTTTGTATAGCTATCTTCATCGGTTATATTCTGCTTAAGCCTTGTAATCATTTCCCTGTAAGGCATATAAACAACCCTGATTTTTTGGTAATCCAAAAGTGCATTTGCTGAAGCTAATGCAAGGTGGGTTTTGCCACATCCTACTTGACCAAGCAACAAGATTGAATTATGCCTTGATTCTTTGAAGTCCTGATAGTTCTTGCAGTAATCAACGCAAATTGTATATGCCTTTTCAAGCTGGGCTATGCCCCTTGTGTCAAAATTCTTAAAGCCTTTAGCCCTGAACGGCTCGCTTATACCGCTTCGGGCAATCCTGCGTTTTGCCATTGTAGGCTCAAAGCATTCACAGCGCCTTGCCATGTCACAACCCTGTTCATCAACCCAAGTTATCCACATAGAACCGCCACACTTAGGGCATACCGTGGATTCACTGTTTATTTGCTCCATTCATCCTCCTTCTGCCTAAAAGGGCTATTTAATGCCTAATTCGTCAAGCATCTCATCTGTGACAGGATTCTCCACAGGCTCAAGCATCTGCCTCTGAATTGCCTCAGATATTGACTGGTTAAAGGCTGTCTGCTCTGAAATGGGCGGACTATCCCCACGGATTGAGGGCTTGCCCCTGCATTCGTTCAAGTAGCCCTCAAACTTTGATGGACTGAACAGGGTTGCAGGGCGCAGATACTTAACCATATCAGGGTTATTCAGCCATTGCCCTGATTTAGTATCAATAACATTCTTGCAGTCTTCTACGCTAAAACCATCATTAAGCCTTGCCCTTATAGGTTTTATGTTAGCCCCTGTGGTAGCTCTGTAGTTTGAGCCAGTCTTAGTATTTAGATAGTCTATAACCTCGGTTGCCTCTTTACCGGCTTTGGTTTCCTTTGCCTTTTTAGGCTTTTTAACCTGTTCAGAGCGTGGCTCTCCCTTGGTTTCAGGCTGAACAGATTCGACATCGGATTCAACGCATGCGGTCGAGCCTGCTTGACTATATATATCTTTTAAATCATTTACATTATCATTTACATTTACATTATCATTTACATTAGGTTCTACTTTGGTTTCGTCTTGGTTATGGTTTGGTTTGCCTTTGGTTATGTTTTGGTTTGGGTTAGGTTCTACTTTGGTTTCGTCTTGGTTTGACTTTCTTCCACCTTGCTTACCATTTGCATACCTTCGGTTATTAGCATCTATTTGAGGTTTTATAAGAGAGAAGAAAGCTTTTGAAATGGTGTCACCCTCAGGCTCTTTCCCTTCCATGGCATAATGTAAGACCATTTTTATAACCGTTTTATATAACTCAGGTTCAAGGTCATCTGTTGCCTCCATAAAGCTTTTATAAAAAATCATTGAATCTCTTTCCATAAAAGATTACTCCTCTTCATCATCTTCCACTATCAGCATATCTTTTAATTTAGGTAGATAGTAGGCATCGTCATTTTCAACCAAAAGTCCAACAAACATAAAGCTTTTAAAAGCTGACTGCATAACCGAATATGAACATCCAAACAACATAGCCAGCATTGCCATGTCATATGGAATATTGGGTTCAAATAAAAGCTTCCCATCTGTATCTATTGCCATTGTAAGCATTCTCAAATAAATTGGTACAAAGTCTTTGTTTCATTGCTAAGCATTATTATTTCTGGTCTTGTATAAAAATCACTTGTTAACTTCAAATATTTTTTACTATTCATCCTTCTTAACCTCCCTTATCAGCACTTCTATCCTCGGGTTATTCTTGTCAATCTTGAAATACTGGCTATACCCTGCGATATTGTCCCAGCCATCATTCTTTAGCACTCCACAATCCTGCAAGGCATCCTCTATGACTTTTACCGCAAAGGCATTTATATTTGACTTGTCGCGCCTTTTATCTGCCTCGTAGTAGGTGTATTCAATAAATACCTTTTTATCTATCCGTACACCTTTTAGCTGGGTTCTGATTGCCTCGTTGGCTATGCGTTCATACTTCTTCTTCATCTGAGCACCTACAAAGCGGTTGCGGTTCATAGCCCCTATAAAGTCATTTAATGCCGGGAATGTGCGGTTACTTTTGAAGTGTACCCCCTTCAATTACAAAGCTGTATTCTTTCATCTATGCCCCTGCCTTTTTCTCTTCTCTCTTGCCTCTAATTCTTCAAGAGCCCGTTTCATGTCACTGCTTGGCGGCGGTACAAGTCCTAAATCTTTCATATCGCTTATGACCCCCTCAAGCAGTTTTGAAAATTCAGCGCTTGAATAGGTGGAACTGCCAAAGAAGCATAGCAGTTCTACCATATTGCCCCTTTTGCCTACCTCTTCCGTTTCTCTCCACAAGGCCTTGATATCATCAAGCGCTTCTTCTTTAACAAGGATATGGGTGTATTTGCCGTATCTTTTGAGTTCATAAAGGTAAGCATCCCAATTAGTCATCCCTGTTGCTCCTGCTATGTCAGAAAGGCAAGCCCACAACATAGCATTTGCATCAAGGCTTCTTTTTTTCTTTGCCTTTTCAAGCTTTATATCAAGCCTGAGTTCTAAAAGGCTTTCAATCTCAGCAGGCTCTACATCCATTTCAAGAGATGCTACAGGCTTTTTACTCCTGTAATCAAGCTGTAGCCCTGTTATCTTTCCTGTAGTTTTTATCCCATTCATCAAGTATCTCTTTTCCTTCTACTGCGAATATCTTCCAGTCTCCAACCGTCATATCTTCAAGGCTTTCTCTTTTGTAACGGTTGTATAGCTCTTTTTCAGGCATATTGTGCCTTACACACACAGCCCTAAGTGATTCAGCCTGTGGTGCGTTGATTTTTGCATCATCTGTTAGCTTTACCTCAACCTTTTTTTCTTCCTTCTGCTCTTCCTTTGGCTTGTCTTTTTTTACTTTTGCCTTAACATCTCCAAAGGTAAATACAACTGTATCTTTATTGCTGATATTTGCTATTGCTAAGCCTGTGATGATGCCTTTATCAATCTTTATTTCAATAACCTTAAATTTATCGTAGGTTGTAGGCTTATCATTTTTGTCCTTGGCCTCTTTGTATTTGCTTTTATCTATCCATATAAACGGAGCCGTATATAGCTCCCTGCCTATACCTAGATTAAAGCAGGCTCTCTTGAAACTATCCGATGCCTCGCCTTTTTCCTTTTCTGTATTGCTCTCTGTTCCTACATCCTGCTTGCTTATCCATTGCCCTTTTTCTTTATCGTAGACGCTTACAGTACAATACAGCCTGCCATCCATTACTTGATGTGATCTTTGCCAGCCGAATATCCCAAATGTTTCATCAAGTATGTTTTGATCAACTCTTGCATCTTTATAGAGGAGTAGCATAAGCCCTTTATTGCTAATGTTCTGTACTCTGCAGTCTATCTCTTCCGCTGTTAAATCTCTGAAATATCCCATAAGTGCCTCCTATCTTATTCTTAAAGACTTCGACACACTAAGGTGTGCAAAATCAAGGCTTTCGCCAGTTTTCAACAACTCCTTTACCTTTGCATTATCAACCTTAGCCGGCTGTGGTATTAGGTACTTATCAGGTATGTCTTCAATGCCCTTATCAAGTACAAGGCTTGGCGGATTATTCTGTATATTAAAGCTAAACAAATCAGTCTTAAATTTAGTCTTACCTGTAACCTCCATAGACTGCTGTAGGGTTACCTTCATGCGCTTTATATTGTTTGCTATAGTCTCACGCATTCCTGCAAGTCTATCCTCTTCCTTCTTTATAGCTTCAGCTCTTGCTTCAAGCTCTTTGATTACCTTCGCATATCCTTCAGCTTTAAGCTCAATTTCATAATCCACACCTTCAATGGTGCTAAGGATTACCTCTATATCCTCGTTTTCATCTTCCGCAAGCGTAAGTAATTTCAAAAAATCATCTGTAAGCTCATATAATGTTCTCATCGTTTTTATCCCTCCAAAAGTTTAATATATCTATCTAAGTCAAATATCTGTCTTACATATTGAGCTATTAACTTGATTGTGTAGTAAGGTTCTTGAACATATTTATACCCCATCTTAATAAGTAAAGCCTGTTTAAGATTTGCGTGCCTCTTAGCCTCTTCATAGATAAATTCAGGAATCTCATATCCTAATTCTTTATCTATACAGGCTTTATCAACTTTCAAAATTGCTCCCATATAGCCCTCCCTTTTTCTTCTTCAGCTCGTTGAGTGACTATAGATAGCCCAAACACTCTTGCTTGTCTGATTTCTCTTTTTGCCCCTTCTGATTCCTGCCAGCCATTAAGAAGGTAAATACAATTACTAAGGCTTAGCAAGGGGATGCAAATGTCCATGTATTCACCATGCTTAAATTCTCCATGCATTACGCTGCCTTGTAATTCTGCAGGGTTTATCACATTAAATCCCAACTTTAACAAGTGTTTTTCTGCTGCCTTAAATTTATCTTTGAAATTGCGAACATTTGTAATCCCACCACTTATATAAACCGTCATCACTCTAACTCCTCCGGGTTTATATAAATTTTCGTGAGTTTGCCATTATTAAACTCAAACGACATTCCCATCAATTCATGTGCCCTTATCAAATCTTCTATCGTAACTGTCTCCCAATTTATATTCTGTAAATCTTTAATGCTCATTGCTTTTCCCTCCTATTTGTGCTATTATTAGCTTGTAATTTTTTGTTTCATCCCTTATTTGCAGATTGCCTTTTAGGTAGTCTGCATTTTTTTATCATCTTCAAGCCCAAGCCATTTATTAAGCTTGCTGCGGTATACTTGGTATGAACGCTTTTTGTATCCCGGCATAGGCTGGATTACTGCACCTATGTCTATCAGCTTTCTGTCCATCAATGCATGCATCCTTGCCACGCTCATTCCTAAAAGCTTGGCAGCCTCTTTGTTATTCACTTTTTGGCACTCCATCGTTATACCTCCTCTAAATCTTTATTAAATGCTTCCAGCCAATCCCACATGGTAAATCCTTCAAGGCATCCTCCACATATACATCCTCTGGATGTTTGGAGATACCTCTCTCCACCGTACAGTATGCTTTTACAGGTTTTACACTTAATAAGCGGTTCAAATTCCAAGCTGTTCGGACACCTTGCATCACACGGCATCTGTCCGCATATATCACACATTCCTCATTCCTCCTATTCAACCTTTATTCCTGTAATTTGATAAAACTTTCATTATCAAAGTTTGGAATAGCTTTGATGATTTCTTTTTCACAGTCTGTTAATCCTTCCCACCATTCAAGGTAACACTCGCTGTTATCTCCAATTTTTAGATAGCCACCTGTTGTTTCATGTTCAGGATGTCGTTCTTTTTCAACATCGCTCATATTATTTGAGCAAATCCATTCAGTGGGGCAGAATTCAATTTTCCTCAATAACAAGCAAGCTTTTGAATTTCTCCACTGTTGAAATGTTATATTAGCTGGATTATCGAAAAACATAATAGGTTGCGATATAGTGTTAAAGCACCCAGCACAATTTGATGCCAAATTCCAGTCACCTGTGTTACAGTCGCCTGAGTTCCTGTTGCCTGTGTTCCAGTTGCCTGTGTTATTGTCGCCTGTGTTCCTGTTGCCTGTGTTATTGTTGCCTGTGTTATTGTTTCCTGAGTTCCAGTTGCCTGTGTTACAGTTGCCTGAATTCCTGTTGCCTGTGTTCCAGTTGCCTATGTTATTGTTGCCTGTGTTATTGTTTCCTGAATTCCAGTTGCCTGTGTTACTGTCGCCTGAGTTATTGTTGCCTGTGTTATTGTTGCCTGTGTTACTGTTGCCTGTGTTACTGTCGCCTGTGTTACTGTCGCCACTATTATTCCTACCAGTGCAATCTTTCCCTGTATTGACGAGTTCAAGAACCTCATACCAAGTTAATTCACGAATAATTTTGATTTTATTAGTGCAGTGTTTATTTCCGCTTTCTTCAAAATCAAGTTCACCAAACGCTTCAATTTCAGCAACTTTATTATTAGAATAAAATCCATAATATTCAAAACAATCAACAATTTTTTCACAGAAATGAAATCCTCTTTTGCAAACTACAGGTTCTTCTTCCATTTCATAACTTTTGCCTACTTCAAACTGCATATCCCTGCAAGTCCAATCAGGGTTAAAAACTTTATATCCTTTCATAGCTCCAAACTCCTTTCTAATACCCTTCTTTCATCAATTATTTTTAGTTCTGCCATCCTCTCTCCTTTCAGTTTTTAAGGAAATAAGTGCGACAAGTATGCTTTCTTTGCTCTCTTTTCCATCCTGATTTGTTCCTCTAATATCTCAATCTCTTTATTCAATACAGAAAAACACTCCACAACTTTTGCTTGTTCTTTCAGGTCAAAGTGCCACAATAGACTAAACTCTTTTAGAGCTTCCTTCTGAATGTTTATCGTTGTTGCGTATTTTGATGCAAATAACGGGAATGCCCGTTCAATGGCTATATGGAAGTATATAGGGATACACTCCACAGTCGGAAATGCTACTGCGTATCTTGTCTCTATCTCTCCGTCATCCGTTAACATCGATACAATACTGTAGTCCCCTATCGCACTTAATGGGAAAAAGACACTCCCCATCTTGTAAATCTTACCCTTTATTGCTCTTTCTACTGTCGCAATGCTTACTAATTTTACTTCCTGAATACTGTTCATTTCTTTTTAAGTCTGCCTCCAGTCCTTTTTTAAGATTAGGCTTTTCAGTTTCAAGTTCTGATATAAGCCTGTATAATTCTGCCCTTGTTCTTTTCTCCTCCGCATCAATTTCAGCAAGGTTACTCATTATTTCAAGCAAATCAGGTATTTCCTCTTCCTCGCTTGTATCTACATAACGCGGAATATTTAGGTTATACGAGTTATCAATAAGCTCTTTTCTTGAGATGCTTTGAATATTTGTCTACTGCCAGCCTGTGTTTATATACATTGATAATTTTTTCAATTTGGCTTTCAGTTAAATAGTTCTGTTTACCCTGCTTTTTAAATTCTTTGGAGCTGTCAATAAAAAGAATATTTTCCGTATTCCTGTCTTTTTTGAATATCATTAAGCATACAGGTATATCCGTATTTAGGAATAGCTTATCCGGAAGGCCTACCACCGTATCCAGTAGATTATTTTCAATAATTTTCTGTCTTATTGCCTCTTCTGATGCTCCCCTGAATAAAAGTCCATGTGGTACTATAGCTATCATAATTCCCTGTGGTTCAAGCTGTGATAATCCATGTAGCAAAAACGCATAATCAGCCTTTGAATTTGGCGGGATGCCGTATTCTAAAAATCTCACATCATTTACTGCTCTTTTACTATCCCACTTTAATGAATATGGCGGATTCATTATTACATTTTTAACACTGTAGATACTCTCTGCATTCTCTACCTCTTCAATCTTTGAGTATTTCGCCATTGCCAATAATTTATATGTGTGAAATATCTCACCTGTAAGCACATCTTTTTGAAATACTAAAGCGTTTACATTATTAAATGCTAGATTAAGCAGTAGGAAGGGGATTGCTCTTTCTGAATATTCCTCCAAATAAAGCTTGTCGGCCTTACTTAAAGCAAATACGCTAAGGTCGCCAACCCCTGCACAGACATCTAAATAGCTGCCACCTTCTGTTAACTCAGCTACAACCTTGCACAGACATTCAGGAGTAAAATCCTGCTTAAGTTCGTTTCTGTCCGAATGTTCCGTTTGAAAGTAACTAAAATCCAATGCCCTGCCTTTAAATAACCCAGCTTTATATATCTTTCCTATTATTGCTTCACTATCTTGTAATAATTCCTTTAATAACGCGGTTGGCAGTTTGAAGTTTTCTTTTACTCCTAATATTTCTTTAAGCATTTTTTACCTTTCTGATGTTGCAATGGCTATTGCAAAAGGCTTGCTTGGTATTTAGTTTCTTCATCAAGTATGTCATTAAAAATTTTTTCTAAGACATTGTACTTATCAAGCAAAACCTTTTTTTGTTTAGGATAAAAGTTTTGCAATTCTTCAGCTATTTTGTCATGATGTACTATCAGCATACACATTCGCTTTCTACTTAATATTATCTCTGTGTCTTCTGTTTTCTTATCTTCCATATCTCCTCCTTTTTGCCTTCTTGTCGTTGCATATTTGGGATTTAGGCAACAAAAAAATATTCATTAGGATTATTTATCTCTAAAGCCTTACACACAACAATAACCTCATTGACTGTAAACTCACGCTTTTTATTTAACTTAGCATTTAGCGTAGATACACTTACATTCAGTCTCTTAGCCATTTCACCTTGTGTTACTTTCTTTTCTACCATTCTTCCTTTTAGTTTATCGTATGCCATTTTCCTCACTTCCTTTCGTTGCGTATTTGGGATGTCTTAATAATACCACTCTATTTTTATCTTGTCAACCCATTTTTGCAACTATTTTTTTATTTTTCAAAAATAACTGTTGCATATTTGATATATTAGTTATATAATCTACTCAGGGAGGTTGATTATGGAAGATGTCAATAATATAGTAAAAAGAATTAAAAAGCGTCGTCTTGAGCTGGAATATTCATTTCAGGATTTGGCAGATAAGACTAATATGAGTAAGTCTACATTACAAAGATATGAAACTGGCGCAATTAAAAATCTACCATTAGATAAATTAGAGGTGTTAGCTTCTGCACTACAAACTACTCCTGCCTATCTTATGGGCTGGGATGAAACCAACGAAGAATCTCCACCAAAGAAAAAAGGAGTAAAAATTCCTGTCCTTGGCAGAGTTGCTGCAGGTGTGCCTATAGAAATGATTGAAGATGTCCTTGATTATGAAGAGATTACAGAGGATATGGCAAGACATGGTGAATACTTTGCCCTTAAGATACAAGGTGACAGTATGTCCCCTCGTATATGGAACGGTGATGTCGTTATTGTTAGGCAACAAAATGATGCTGAAAGCGGCGAAATAGTTATTGCCTCTATTAATGGCGATGATGCTGTATGTAAGAGGCTGCAAAGTATAATGACGGTATCGCTCTTGTATCGCTTAATCCGCAGTATGAGCCTATATATCTTAAAAAAGATGATATAGACAGCAAACCTGTTAGGATAATTGGGAAAGTTGTCGAGCTGAGAGGAAAATTTTAATTTTATGGTAGCATTAAAGCTAATATAAAAAATATTACTAAAAAATAAGGGGGTAGCTAATATGGATTTTTTAGAAGAAATTAAAGCATTTACTAACCAAATTGAGGCAAGAATTAATGTTTGTCAAACCGAAGAAGCAACCAAAATGTCTTTAATAGTGCCTTTTTTCCAAATATTGGGATATGACGTTTTTAATCCAACTGAGTTTTGTCCCGAATTTACTGCTGATGTAGGAATTAAAAAAGGAGAAAAAGTTGACTATGCCATTATGGAAAATGGGAGCCCTGTTGTTCTTATAGAGTGTAAATGGTGTGGTGAGAAGCTTGATAAATATGGTTCTCAATTATTTAGGTACTTTTCTACAACTACTGCAAAATTTGGAATTCTCACCAATGGTGTTAATTACAAATTCTATACAGATTTAGAAGAAGCCAATAAAATGGATTTAGTTCCTTTTTGGAAATAGATTTTTAAAAAAATATTAAAGAAAATCAATTAGTAGAATTAAAGAAATTTTGCAAGTCTAATTTTTGATAGTGATAGAATTTTTAGCACTGCCGAAGAGTTAAAATACAGCTCTTTAATTAAACAACTTTTAACAAATGAACTTGATGACCCTAGCGAATCATTTGTAAGGTATATTCTTAACAATATCTACGACGGAGTGAAAACTCAAAAAACATTAGAAAAATTTTCGCCTATAATCAAAAAATCTTTCACTGCATTTGTGAATGAGATAGTAAACCAGAAGATTTCTTCGGCTTTAACAACTGAAAGTGATGTAAAAGAAGATGTTGTGGAAAATGTAGAAGAAGATATTGCAGAAAGTAAAATAATAACCACCCAGGAAGAATTAGATGCTTTTTATATCATTAGAGCTATATTGTCCGAATTTGTTCCGGCAGATGATATAATCTATAAAGATACTGAAAGATATTTTGGAATTTTTTACAAAAACCTAAGACAAACCCTCTGTCGGGTATATTTGAATTCAAAAAATAAAGCTTTAATGATTCCCGGCAAAGATAAAGTCTACACTAAATATGAACTAAGGGATGTCAGCGATATTTTCAAACATAAAGAGCAATTGATTGGTTCCCTAAATTTATATAAGAGCGATAATGATTAAACGGCTTCTGAAATACCATTAGGGTCTAATGAAGTGCAAGTTAGTTATGTTAAACGTATGGGCAACGGAGAACTTATATCAGATAACAAAGCCTACAACAATATTGTGGGTGAGTATGGAGAATGTTTAGGTAAGGTGTTGGGGAAGGTGTGATATTTAAGGAGAGTGTATGGAAATAAAATATTCAAAAACATTTATCAAGTCTTTATCTAATCTCGATAAAAGATATAGACAAAACATACTAACATCAATCGAAGGATTGATAAAAATACCTCCTGAAGGTGATATAAAGCCATTAAAGGGATATAATAATACAAATCGGTTAAGAGTCGGTAAATACCGCATATTATTTAGAATTATTGATGACACTCTGTTTATCGACAGTTTAGGTAGCAGGGGCGACATATACAAATAAAGGAGGTTCTTATGGAAAGAGAACTATTGAAAAAAGAAACAATAGCAATTATAAATGTTCTTCCTGATGATGATTTGGTTCTTGCTAATCAGATGATTAAAAAGCTAATGCTTGCCTGGGACCCTGATTTTACGAAGCTCACACAAGCTGAAAGAGATGAACTGGAACATATACAGAAAAATGATGAGTATGTGAGCGTGAGTATTGAAGACTTAAGGGCTGGCAAAATGCTTGTTTAATAGTGAGGATAGGCATATGGAAAACTTGGAGCAATTAATATCTTGGGACGATATAGAGGAAGTAGAGCCTGACGAATGGGATTTGCAGATGTTGGCAGATATAGAAAACGATCCTGAGTGTAAAGAATTTGACTAGTATAGTGATCTGTCAACCATTAGTTTACAACCACTATACAGCCTGTCATTACCCGCTACATTTGTGGCTGTCCCCTTTTTATGCTATACTTATCTTAGATAGATTTCAACTATTCCCATAGAAAGGATAAATTATATGTATAATGTTTTAGACATTTGCCATTATGTAATTAATTACTGCAATGATAAAGGATACAGCATATCTAACCTAAAATTGCAAAAATTGTTGTATTTTATACAGGCTTACTTCCTCATTTCCACTAATAAAGCCTGTTTTCACGAAGATATAGAGGCTTGGAACTTTGGCCCTGTTATTCGTGAGGCTTATATGGAATATAAAAAATATGGCGGGCTGGATATCCCTCACTTGGATTCATATTTGGTAATAGATAAAAATAATTTGTGGGACTTAAAAAGAATTCCTATAAATACTGATATGATTTCAAAAAAGCATAAACAGATGATAAATGATGTTGTTGACAAATTTTCTCCGTATTCAGCAACAGACCTTGTCGACCTTACACATAGACAAGCACCATGGAAAAATGCCTATGTTCCTCATAAAAACAACATAATAACCTTAGATGCGTTAAAGGAGTACTTCCATGATTGATGTGTTAATGAAAAGCGACAATGAGTCCACAAAGGCATTAAACTCTATACCAAAATATAATGCTACCAAGGGTATAATTACAAAGATATTTAATAGTCTTAGGGCAGATACGGAGGAATATGATCCCACCAGCACAATAAAGATTATAGAAGACTACATCAAAGAAACCGAAAAAATGGACAGAATTTTATACTCTGTAATCAGTTCTTATGTGTTCACGCTTGATGCTGAGGTAAGAGGGGAGCTGGCAACAAACTTTGACCGTCTGCTTTCATATTCCTTAAGTAATGGCACAATGAACCCTGATTCATTAAAAATAATCATAAAGCTGTATGACCATTTCCAGCTTGTTTCAACTCAGACAGATAATGTAAAGACAATTCTTGAAGCAAGTATAGAAGATGCAAAAATAAATCTAACAAAGGAAATTAAAGGGATTGAGAAGGAACATATATCAATCCTCGGTATATTTGCATCTATTGTGCTTGCTTTTGTAGGTGGCATGACCTTTTCGACTTCTGTATTGCAGAACATGATGGGTGTAAGTATTTATAGGCTTCTTGCCATTGTGGACTTATTAGGATTTGTTTTTATAAATGTTATTTGGCTGCTTGTCAAATTCGTTGCAACGATAAACGATAAAAAACTGGAAGCATTCAAGATTAAATGGTTTAATATATTTTGTATAGTTTTTGCTTTTATTATTTTTGCATGCTGGTTAATTAAAATCGAAAACATAACGCACTATTTGCCATTGCAATTCAAGTAGTTCTCCAACTGTAAACCATCAGTTGACAATTGGAAATAAAAAAGCCCTCCTGCGCCAACAGGAGAGCAACCATCATCTACTGGGCGATAACCAGTAAACAATTTATCAACCGTTTAAATTGTAGCACACCGCCCTGTAGATTGCAATATTTACAGGGTATTTTTGCGCCCAAAATTCAATCGTGTAAGTGTTGTGTAAGTCTATGTAAGTCAGAAGCAAGTATTATTTGTTCCAAATGTCAGAACTAAAGGAGGTAAATATGCCAAAAAAGAAAAAATATCCACGGCTTAGAAACGGCTTCGGAAGTATAAGAAGGCTGTCAGGCAACAGAGCCAACCCCTATGCAGTCTTTGCTCCTTCTACCTACAGGGATGAAAGAGGCTACCAGCTCTATGACAAGGCTCTTGCATACTGCCCTACTTGGGAGGCTGCCTTTTCCGTACTCCTAAACTTCCATACAGGGCAATACAAGAAGGGTGGTATCTGCCCTAATCTGCTTGAAGAGGTCGACCATGGACAGTTAACCCCTGTAGTAAATAAAATCTTGTCTGCACTCAATATAGGCACTATAGAAGGGGAAACATTTGCACAGGTCTATGATAAGTTTATGGAATGGAAGTTTAGCGATAACAATCGAAAGCTTAGTAAGTCAGCCTTAAATTCATATAAGACTGCATTTAAGAACTGTACCGCCTTACATGATAAGGTTTTCTCACAGATTAAAACCGTGGATATGCAGAATGTAGTTGATGACTGCCCACTTAAGCACGCATCCAAAGAGCTTATAGTCAATCTGTTCAAGCAGATGTACAAATACGCCGATATACACGAGCTTATAGAAAAGGACTACTCTACACATGTAGCGATTAAAACAGAGAATGACGATATAAAAGGCATTCCATTTAATGCGGATGACATAAAAAAGCTATGGGATAATAGTGGCAATCCTATTTGTGCCAATATCCTTATACTAATATATTCAGGGCTTAGGATTTCAGAGTATGAAACGGCTGAAATCAACCTAAAAGAGGGGTATTTTTTCGGAGGAGTTAAGACAGAGGCAGGGAAAAACAGATATGTTCCTATTCATTCGGATATAATGCCACTAATAAAAGAAAATCCGAATAGGCTTAATTCAACTATCGAGCATTTCAGAATAAAAATGTATAATGTGTTAGATTGTTTAGGCATTGAAAGGCATACCCCTCACGATTGCCGTCATACCTTTGCTATGCTATGCGATGAAAATGGAATTAAAGAAACTGATAAAAAATTTATGATGGGACATGCATTCCAAGATGTAAGTAATGGTATCTACGGCCATAGAACTTTAGGATATCTAAAAGAGCAGATAGAGTTAATAAAGATCAATAAATAAATAAGCGTATTTTGTTATTGTTTGTTATTGATAGACTGGATTTATCCATAAAAAATCAGATAAATAACTACAAATTCAAAACTTCTAAAATACGCTTATTTACTAGAATTTCTCGGCTTTTTGGCTTAAAATCGCAATCATTTATTTATCGTATCTATTTAACTCTATTTTATGTTCTTTGACTGCAGCATCCAAAGGGCATTGATTTCCTATACCTCACAGCTGCATTGCTGTTTTACTCACTTATTTCATCCACTATGAGTTCTGCGAGTTCGTCAAGTTTTACTTCCTGCTCCTCTAAAATAGCTGATTTTATTGTAAATGTTTCCCCAATCTGCCTCATATCTTTAAGCTCATCCACAATTTTCTTGATAGTCTTTGCCGCACTCGGAGCCCAGGAACCATTTTCTATAACTGCATAAGCCCTGTTTCTTACTGTAATTTCCTTCATTTCATTAATAAGTTCATTCATTTTAGGATGTACTGACATATTGTAAGAAGGGGCCGCAAATACTATGGTACTATACTTAAATATATCACTTATATGATAAGAATAATGGTGCGAGGATACATCTACCATCTTCATATTTACCATTCCACGCTCAGCAAGCTTAGAGGCAAGTACACTTGCTGCAAGTTCTGTATCGCCATACATAGATGCATAGGCAATGAACACGCCATTTTCTTCAGGAGTATAGGTACTCCAAGCTTGGTATTTTTCCAAAATGAACGGAATGTCTCTTCTCCAGATTGGTCCATGCAAAGGACAAATATAGGCAATTTCGGAAGGAAGTTTCTTGAATACAGCCTGTACCTGAGCACCATATTTCCAACTATATTAGCATAGTATCTTCTTGCCTCATCCATGAAACCATGTCTATAATCAAGTTCATCATTGAAAATCCTTCCGTCTAATGCTCCAAAAGTACCAAAGGCATCAGCTGAAAAAAGGATTTTATCCGTCTCATCATAGGTAAATATTACCTCAGGCCAGTGAACCATAGGAGCAGTATAGAACTTGAGATTATGGTTTCCTGTAGACAGGCTGTCGCCATCTCCAACGCAGACAGTACGCTCTGTCATATCAACATTGTAAAACTGAGAAATAAGACCTAAAGTCTTTTTATTGGCAACAAGTTTTAAATCAGGATAAAATGATATTATCTGTGTAATTAAAGCACAGTGGTCAGGCTCCATATGGTTTACAACCAGATAATCAAGCTTTCTATTATCAAGAAGAGAAGTAATATTATCAATGAACTGCCTTCCTATTGAATAATCAACTGTATCAAACAAAACCGTCTTTTCATCCATTAAAAGATAAGAATTGTATGCAATCCCATCCGGAATTGGAAAACAATTTTCAAAAAGTGCAAGCCTTCTGTCACTACCTCCTACATAGTACAAATCATCAGTAATCTGTCTGGTACACTTCATTATAATATCCCCTTTCGTAATACATCTTTGTTGAATCAAACTAAGATTCCTTATAAAACCTATAACTCTCAAAATGTCCGTACTATAACATTATACAATAAAAACATGAGAAACTAAAGCTTAAGTTTAGTTTCCCATGTTTTTTCTTTAGTTCAAATTATGCATTATACTTTGAGCTCTCCTTAAGCCTTGTAAGAGCTCTTGCAAGTGATGCCTGACTCATTTTATGTTCTTGGATACTCTGTTTCTGCCTAAGCTGTTCCTTTGCTCTTTCAAGGGCATCTCCCGCCCTCTTAGAGTCAATTTCATCAGGAAGTTCAGCAGTGTCTACAAGCATTATGGCTCTGTTATGGAATATCTGAACCATACCGCTTCCAACTACCACATAGGTAACTGTTCCATCTTCCTCGACTATATGGGCCTCACCTATGTCTACTGCAAGTACCATGTCCTCGTGATGTGCCTGTATAGCCCTCAGTCCGTCACTCTGTGGGATGACCAAGGTCTGGCACTGACCTTCAAAAAAGATTCTGTCACTTGCATATACTTTAAGATAAAATGTTCTATTTGCCACTTATACGGCCTCCTGCTCCATAGCTTCGGCTTTTGCCTTCACTTCATCAATTGTTCCTACATTGAAGAAAGCTCCTTCAGGATATTCATCCATTTCACCATCAATTATAGCCTTAAAGCCCTTTATTGTCTCAGCAAGAGGCACATACTTACCCTGAACACCTGTAAATGTCTCTGCCACAAAGAAAGGCTGTGAAAGGAAACGCTGTATCTTTCTTGCTCTGTTAACTGTCTGTTTGTCAGCTTCAGAAAGTTCTTCCATACCAAGGATGGCGATTATATCCTGAAGCTCTCTGTACTTTTGAAGCATCTCCTGTACTTTTCTTGCTGTATTATAATGCTCCTCTCCTACTACATCCGCCTCAAGGACACGAGAGGAGGACTCGAGAGGGTCTACGGCAGGATAAATACCCTGCTCAACTATCTTTCTTGAAAGTACCGTAGTTGCATCAAGATGTGTAAATGTAGTTGCAGGAGCAGGATCGGTGATATCGTCTGCCGGCACATATACTGCCTGAACAGAAGTAACTGAGCCTGACTTGGTAGAGGCAATTCTCTCCTGAAGTTCACCCACATCTGTTGCAAGAGTTGGCTGATAACCAACCGCTGAAGGCATACGGCCAAGGAGGGCTGATACCTCTGAGCCTGCCTGTACAAAACGGAAGATATTATCGATGAAAAGAAGCACATCTGCATTTTTCTCATCTCTAAAATACTCCGCCATCGTAAGTCCTGTCTCAGCGACCCTCATTCTGGCTCCCGGTGGCTCGTTCATCTGTCCAAATACCAAGGCAGTCTTAGCTATAACACCTGACTCCTTCATTTCTGTCCAGAGGTCATTTCCCTCTCGTGAACGCTCACCAACACCGGTAAATATAGAATATCCACCATGCTCTGTAGCTATATTTCTTATAAGTTCCTGAATAAGTACTGTCTTACCTACGCCGGCACCTCCGAATAGGCCTATCTTTCCACCCTTTGCATAGGGAGCAAGAAGGTCAATTACCTTTATGCCTGTCTCAAGTATCTCTACAGCAGGACTCTGTTCGTCAAACTTAGGAGGTTCTCTGTGTATAGTCCAGTGTTCTTCATTCTCAAGACTTTCTCCTCCATCGATTGTATCACCGAATACATTGAAAGCCTGCCAAGAGTAGCCTCTCCAACCGGAACTTTGATGCCGTCACCTGTAGCAATTACTTCCATATCCCTGCTAAGTCCTTCTGAGGCAGTGAGCATGATACATCTGACTATGTTCCCACCCTGATGTGAAGAAACTTCCATAAGACACTTCTTACCATGGTTGTCTACTATGAGGGCATCCTTAATCTTCGGTACATCTTCATCCGGAAACAGGACATCTACAACCGGTCCCATTACCTGTACTATCTTACCATTCTTCATTCTCATTTCCTCAAATGCTGTGCCTTGGCTCCGGCTACAACCTCAGTTATTTCCTGAGTAATAGCAGCCTGCCTTACACGATTATATTGTATTGATAAATCTTTTATTATATCATCTGCGTTGTCATTTGCTGCCTGCATAGCCATCATTCTGGCATTCTGCTCCGAACAAAATGACTCTACCAGTGCTCCGTATACAAAGCCTACCAGATAATTGGGAATAACTGTATCAAGTACTTCCTTTGGAGATGGGAGCATTGTTATATCCTGCTCTGTAATAAAACCGGCAGGAATATTACCCATAATTTTTTTCTTATCAAGAGGCAAAAGCGGCACTACCTCAGCCTGAGTCACCATACTATTTACCATCCTTGTATACACTATGGTTATCTCATCCAACTCACCGGCCTGATACTTGTCTACTACGGCACCAATTATTTTTCTTGCCCTGTGTAAAGACGGATTCTGTGTTGTATAACGAAAATGGGCATCTATTTCCATTCCCTTATTCATAAAATAGCTTCTTCCAAGCTCTCCCACAACAAATAAAGAGTTTACACCCGGCTCTTTAAGCCATGCTTCCGTACACTTAATAACATTGTGATTATAAGCTCCTGCAAGTCCTTTATCTGCCGTTACAACGATGAGGCCCCTCCTTCTTTTTTCAGGATCTATATCGTTAAGGTTCCTTAAAAAACTATGCCTCATGTCCGGCATATGCCTAAGAAGCCTTGCAATAGCCATCTGGAGATTGTAAAAATACGGTTCTGTATCTTCAAGGCTCTTCTTCGCCTTTCTTAACTTTGTAGAAGATATGAGATACATTGCCTTCGTTATCTTCGCCGTATCTTTAACGCTTGAGATTCTATTTTTAATCTCTCTTGCATTAGCCATATTTATTTACCTTCTTTTGCACCAAGATAAAAATTACGGAATTGAGTTGCTGCGTCCACTATACGCTCTGTAAGGTCTTCAGAAAGTACTTTCTGATTCTCAATTTCCCTTGTAATTTCAGGATGATGGGTTTCAAAATAATCTAACATTTCAGTCTGGAAGTCTTTAATCTTATCATTTTCCACAAGCATCATAACTTTCTTTGTAGCTGCTACAAGAGTTATTACCTGTTCATGTAATGAAAGAGGCTTACATAACGGCTGTTTAAGCAGTTCCATGAGTCCCTTGCCATAGGTAAGCTGGTTCTTTGTCACCTGATCAAGGTCGGACGAGAACTGCGTAAATACTTCCATCTCTCTATACTGTGCAAGGTCAATCCTTATTGAACCGGATGCCTTCTTCATAGCCTTACTCTGTGCCGCACCGCCTACTCGGGATACTGAAAGACCTACATTTACCGCAGGCCTCTGGCCTGAGAAGAAAAGGCTGCTCTCTAAGAATATCTGTCCATCTGTAATTGAAATTACATTGGTAGGAATATAGGCAGATACATCTCCTGCCTGAGTTTCTATAATAGGAAGTGCTGTAATTGAACCCCCGCCCGCCTCATCTGAAAGACGGCTGCTTCTCTCAAGAAGTCTTGAGTGTAGATAGAATACATCTCCTGGATAAGCCTCTCTACCCGGAGAACGCTCTAAGAGAAGAGATAAAGCCCTGTATGCAACAGCGTGTTTACTTAAATCATCATAAACAATGAGTACATCTTTTCCTTTGTACATAAAGTACTCAGCCATAGAAGTAGCTGCATAAGGAGCAATGTACTGAAGTGCTGAAGAGTCCGATGCCGTAGCGACAACTACAATAGAGTACCCCAGTGCACCATTTTTATCCAGAGTATTCACTAACTTTGCAACTGTTGAAGCCTTCTGGCCTATTGCTACATAGATACAGATAACTCCCTTACCCTTCTGGTTAATTATTGTATCTACTGCAATGGCTGTCTTACCTGTCTGCCTGTCACCTATGATGAGCTCTCTCTGTCCTCTGCCGATAGGGAACATAGAATCAATTGCCAATATACCTGTTTCAAGCGGTACTGATACCGACTTCCTTTCAACTATTCCCGGAGCCTCATGTTCAACAGGCCTAAAATCAGAAGCAACTATCTCTCCTCCGCCATCTATAGGGCTTCCAAGTGCATCTACTACTCTTCCAAGGAAACCTTCACCAACCGGCACACCGGTTTTTTTACCTGTACGGCTTACTCTGGCTCCCTCCACTACACTGTCTGCCTTATTAAAAAGAATACAGCCTATGCTATCTGACTTAATATCCTGAACCATACCTTTGGCTCCTGATTCAAAATCTATAATTTCTCCATACATAACATGGTCTATACCCTGAATCTTTGCAATTCCATCACCTACAGCCACTACAAAGCCTACTTCCTGCTCTTCTGTCTTAGGTGAGAAACCCTCTATGCTGCTTCTAAGCTTTGAAAGCCTATCCTTAGCTATGCTTTCCGCATCAAGTCCATCATCCAGATAATTGGTCCCATCTGTTTCCTTAGAACCATCATCTGAATTAAGAAGTTCCGTCATAAGCTGGTCAAGCCTTCCCTTTGTACTCCAATCATACTCATGAGTACCTATGCGAAGCACGAAACCGCCTACCAAATCCTTCTTTTCAATAAGTTCTATCTTAACCTCTTCCTTATTTACACCTTTTTTAGAAGCGACAAACTCTTTAATTTTGTCAAGCTGGGAGTCAAGTGGCGGTGTAACATAAAAAAGGCTCACCTTTAACTCATTATTCTTATTATCAAGACTCACTGTGTTCACCCTCTTTTGTTATAAATTCATCATAGAGATGCTTATCACTAGCTCCATTGCTGCTATCATGCATGAGCTTTGTGGTAGCTTCCATAACAAGACGAGCTATTTCCATATCTGCCTCTCTTATTATTTTCTGATGTTCTTCCTTCGCCTGCTCTTTTGCATTGCTTATAACTGTTCCGGCCTTAACATCTGCTTCTTCTAAAATACGCTTGTATTCTTCATCAGCAGCTGCTCTAGCCTTATCAATTATATCCTGTCTTTCATTAGAAGCATTGCTTACAGCCTCCTCATACTTAGCCTTAAGGGCATAAGCATCCTGCTTTGCTGATTCTGCTTCATTAAACTTTCCATTTATAGCATCTCTTCTTTTGTCAATTACATTGTTTATAGGCTTAAATAAGAATAGCTTGATTATTATGTACCAAACCACAATATTAATTGCTGTAAAGAGGAGATTCCAATCTACTTTAAGCATTGTTCCTCCTTAAGTTTTCCTACTTAAGCATCATTATTATAAGGACTGCGATAACGAAACCATAAATAGCAGTTGCCTCTGCAAGTGCTGCACCAAGGATGAGCACACTACGAATCTTTTCTGCTGCTTCAGGCTGCCTTGCTGTAGCATCTGCTGCCTTTCCTGTTGCAATACCAATACCGATACCTGCTCCTAAACCTGCTAAAACTGCAATACCAGCGCCAATTCCTAATAAATTCATAATTATTCTCCTTATCTTATAATTAAACCGCCTATTCAAGCTGCTCACCTATGAATAAGCCTGTCAAGAACACAAATACATATGCCTGAATCAGCCCGTCAAAGATGTCAAAGTAAAAACTAAACGCTACCGGAAGGCCTATCGGAAGCACAAATTCTATGAGTTTCATAACTACAAAGGCTCCAAGAACATTACCGAAAAGCCGCATACATAGGGACAACGGCGTTGTAAATACCTCAAGAATCTTAATTGGGGTAATAACAACCATCGGCTCCGTAAAGCTCTTTAACCACTTGCCCACACCTTTTTTGTGTATGCCTGCATATTCAATTATTATTATACTGAATGCAGCTAGTGCTATGGTAACATTTAAGTCCTTTGTAGGCGGCTTAAATCCCAATATACCAATCACATTTGCGATTCCTATGTAGATAAGAACGCTTGTCAGATATGGGGCATAAGCTTTCCGTGTTCTCCGACAATATTAGTTACCGCACCCTGAAGCCAAGTGACCACTTCTTCCACCATTAGCTGTCTCCTGCTTGGATTCTCAACCTTTAGGTTTCCGGTAAGTAATATAGAAACAACAAGAACGGCTGCCATAATTATCCATGTCACTACAACAGACTCTGAAATTCCACCGAAAAACGGAACATCAAAAACTGTTTCGACATTCAGTTCTTCCGCCAGCCGCTCGGCCAAATCACCCATTACCGCTCCTTTCTTAAATTGTTATAAATTTAACTATAATGACTTAGGTATTATAATCCTCATTTTTTCTATAGTCAATACAAAGTATAAATAATGATATAGATGCCAAAATATAAAATCCCCAGACAGGGTTATTTAAATTTGGGAGATTATTTTACACCCGTACTCCTGTCTTATAAAAACATATCCCTATACCAGATAAGTGCATCTATATAAGCTGTATGAATATTTTTCACATCAATATTTAATACTGTCATTATCCTGCTTACTTCCTGCCAATCCGCATTTTCATAGTGCAGCATAAAGTTAAGCAGAGGAGCCAGTCTTCCCTTTCTTTCAAGCAGGGCTAAGTTAATCTCTTCTGATACATTTACAAGTTCAAGGGCATCCTTCATATTTTTATCTAAGAGGATGTCTATTACCGAGAAAAGCCCCATCAGGAATAACTCTGAGGTAACAGCTCCCAAATCAAAGCAATAAGCCAGATTTTCCGCAAACTTTGCTCTTATGAGGGAAAGCCTCATAATTTCACTAGGCTTATCTGCACAAAGCGACTTTGTAGCCGCTGTACTTGCCCACCTTCTTATTTCCCTCTGGCCAAGCATGGCCGTAGCTGCCCTTATAGATGTAATCTTTGAATTTCTTGCAAGCTTATTTACTATCTCAAGCATATTGATTACAAGGGCAGTATCTTTAGAAATGATATCTGCGACTTCCGTAAGGTCAAAATCCGGCTGGTTTACAAGATTAAGAAGTTCAATATAAGTCATCTTAAGCGGCGCAACCTCTCCTGTCCTTGAGATAGCAGGCATTCTAAAGAAATCTCCTTCAAAAAGAGAGTAGCCTCCGCTTTCCGTAAGTTTCTCATATTCTTCTTTCGTATCTACATTTACGGCACAAAGTTTGATATTTGGATACACCTGTCCAAAATAAAGCTTGGCCTTGTCGATTTTAATTTTTTTATGATCAAGCAGGATATAATCCATCAGACTTAGCACTGCCTTATATTCTTCAAACTGCTCAATTTTAAGCTTCCTTATAGCAAATTTATATCCCTTTGCCTTGAGATCCGCTATCCTTTCTACATACATCTGTTCTGTATTTATTTTATAATCAATAAGAAGGACTACCTTATTTGCAGGGGCACTGCACTGGTTCTCAATATCCGAAAATAAGGAAATATTATTTACTTCGATGAATACCTCCTTATCTCCTGCAAGGGTGCCTATTCCCATGCTCTCAACTATTTCTAAGCCCAATAATCCTGATGCTGCATCTAAACTGCCTGTTCCTAACAGGGAAGGGTGAATCAGGTAATTCTCTCTTTGGGCGAAAACCGAATATGCACACACTTCCATCTTACTATCAAATAAAGGTATTAATGTTGCAAGCATATTTATATTCCTTTCAAATTTATTTTTTCACTTTACAAATCTAAAACTATGTGGTAAAATACTACTCGTTCGACAATTTTGTATGTGTAGCTCAGCTGGATAGAGCGTCTGACTACGGATCAGAAGGTCGCGAGTTCGAATCTTGTCACATACATATCAGGTACCGCTTAGGCGGTGCCTTTTTTGTTTAATAGAAAATCTTGAAGAATTTTTCCATTAAACAAAAATCTATCCTATTTGTCCAAATTTTCGTAAAAATCAATATTTTCCCAAGACTCTTACTTTACATCTTAATTTCTATTTTAACACTACTTTTTTTAGTTTCAAGTCTATTTACTTTTTTTATAAAATAATTTTTGCTAAGACCGCTCCTATTACAACTCCTATGGAATTTAGAAGTATATCGTCTACATCACATATACCCACTCTTGTAACCAGCTGAATACCTTCTACCGACATTGTCAGTACAAGTCCAAGCAAAATAGTCTTAATAAAGGTATATTTACTGCCATTAAAAAAATAACTCATAAATATTCCCAACGGTACAAATGCAACTATATTTCCTGCAAGGTTGAAAAGGACAAGTTTAAATCCAATAGCATTTATATTAGTAATATATCTGGTTATTTCCTTTAAAAACAAAATTATAACGATAACCCTCTGATATTTCTCTCCTGCCCAGGGTATCACTTAAAAACAGGTGATACCCTAGGACAAGAAGATAAATGATGAAAGCTAAGCTTTATAATAACTCTTTTATTCTTATTCAAAAAAATTCTTCATTAATATAATTATAGACCATACTCCCTTGTAAACTTTTCTGTAAGGTACTCTACATAATAATCTGCGTTAAACTCTTCACCGGTGGCTAAGAGGAGAATTTCATTAGTATTCTTAAGTTTTCCATATTTATGCACCTTTTCCTTCAGCCAATCAATAATTTTAGATACTTCTCCCTTTCTAAGCAGTCCGTCAAAATCCATTTCCTTCTTCATCTGATGGTAAAGCTGTGCTCCTATTGCGTTGCCTAATGCATAGCTGGAAAAATATCCAAAGCTGCCTCCTGCCCAATGAATATCCTGAAGAATTCCATCCTTATAGCTATTTGGGCGTACTCCAAGATATTCTTCATATAAATCATCCCAGAGTTTTGGAAGTTCTTCCACCGGATAGTTTTCGTTAAATATCTTCTTCTCAACTTCATAACGCACCAGAATGTGCAGGCTATAGGTCAGCTCATCTGCTTCTGTACGGATAAGTCCGGGCTCTGTACGGTTAATAGCTGTTATAAATTTATCAAGGTCCACATCCTTTAGCTGCTCTGGGAAGGTAGAGACAAGCTTCCCATAAATAGGCTCCCAAAAAGCCTTGCTTCTTCCGATAATGTTCTCACAAAATCTTGACTGTGACTCATGAAGTCCCATAGATGAGCCTTCCCCGACAATGGTTTGAGTAAGTTCATCAGGTATATTCATCTCATATATGCCATGTCCTGCTTCGTGGATAACCGAAAAGACAGCACTTTCCAGATTGTTCTCGTAATAATGGTTCGTTATTCTTACATCCTTATTGTGAAGGCTGTTTGTAAAAGGATGCTCACTTTCAGCAATTACTCCCTTATCCGGGGTAAATCCCATATATTCAGCTAAAAACCTGCTAAACTCCCTCTGCTTATCGACAGGGTAGTCCTTAAAAAGGAATTCATACTCAACCTGCGGCCTTTCCTTTATCTTCTTAAGCAGAGGAACGATAGCCTCCTTAAGCTTACCAAAGAATTTGTCAAGTATCTCTTGGTTAAAGCCTTCTTCGTAGTCATTTAAGAGCACATCATAAGGCTTTTCGCCAGGCTTAACTCTATAGCCCGCAAACTTTCTTGAATATTCTATAAGTGATTTAAGGGTAGGAAGGAACTTATCAAAATCATCAGTTTTTTTAGCCTCTGCCCATCTTGATGCACCCACAGCCTGAAGCTCTGAAAATGCCTGAAATTCGTCAGCAGGTATCTTTTCAAGCATCTCATATTCCTTTTTAAGCTGCCTTATGATTCCCTTTTCTACTTCTGTAAGTCCTTCATCCTTTCCTTCATCAATATTCTTTGAGAGCCTGTATACGATATCCTTTACTTCATTGTTCATAACCGCATTGTAGGACTCTCCGGCAAGTACTCCCAATACCTTGGCAGTCTGGTCTACTGCCGCCTTTGGTGCAAGAGTTTCTGTATCCCACTCAAATAACGCCATTGCCGTATTCATAGCCATGGATTTATCCAAATATGGCTTCAATGCTTCAAAATCCTTATTCATGCACTCTCCTCTCAACTACCCTTAAGCACATAATCCCAACTTCATTCTAATTATGTGCTTTATCAAGTGTTTAACAAACAATTTACACTAATTTATATTATCTACTATTTTTTCCATATTTGCAACTAAAATATCAACTTCTTAGTACTGCTCCTATTTTTTCAAGCCCCTTAAGTATCTTTTCCATAACTTCAGCTATTTCATTCTCTTCAAGAGTCTTCTCTTTGTTTCTAAAGGTAATAGAGTAAGCCATAGACTTCTTATCAAACCCTATTCTCTCTCCTTCGTAAATATCAAATAACTCAAGATTCTCTAAAACAGCTCCTCCATTAGTTCTTATAATCTCTTCAAGCCGGCCTGCTGTAATCTTCTTGTCCATAATTAAGCTTATATCACGCACCACTGCCGGGAACTTAGCTATTCCTTCATATTTTACTGTAAAATCTGCCTTTTCACAAATCTTACTTAAATCAATATTGGCAATATATGTTCTTTCACTTATACCATAGGTTTCCTGAACAAGAGGATGTACCTCACCTAAATATCCTACAACCACACCATCATAAACGATTTCAGCCTGCCTTCCCGGATGAAGGAAGGTCTTACCTGCTTCTGCACTGTAAGAAGGAAGCTTCTTCATGCCTACCTTGTATAAGAATTCCTCAACTACACCCTTAAGCACAAAGAAATCACCCTCTCCATACATGCCGAGGCAGAACTGTTTCTTCTCCTCAGGATAATCGCTAAGTGGAAGTTCTTTAGCAATGTAAATGTTTGATATCTCATACAGCCTTACATTCTTATTTCTTCTTGCCGAATTTGTTCCAAGTGATGTAAGCATACCATTTACAATCTGGGTACGCATAATCGAATAATCCTCTCCAAGGGGATTCATTATCTTAATTGTTTCTCTTTCCTTTGCATCAGAAGGAAGTAAAAGCCTGTCAAATACCTTAGGACTTTCAAAGAGAATGTCATCGCCTCACAGAAACCAAACTGCTCTGCAAGTTCCCTTGCCTTATCCTCTACCTCCATGTCAAAAGTCTCTCCGCCGGCTGTGGACTCGCCACTTGGAAGGGTGGTAGGTATCTTATCATATCCAAAGAATCTTGCAAGCTCCTCTGCCAGGTCTGCATTACGCAGTAAATCCTGTCTAAAGTAAGGTACTACTACGCTCTTTAAATCATCATTTATCTTTATACAAAGCCTGTCAAAATATTCTCTTGCCTCATCAAGGCTGATGTTTGTTCCAAGCAAACGATTGCAGGCATCAAGGTCAAATTCTACCTCTCTGTCGCCCTCTTTAATAGGATAAACATCAACCACTCCTCCAACAACCTCTCCTGCACCTATCTCCTCTATGAGGGTGCAGGCTCTGTTCATAGCTAAAAGAGCTGTCTCAGGATGAAGTCCCTTTTCAAACTTGCCTGAAGCATCAGTTCTAAGTCCTACCTTCTTGCTTGAAAGGCGGATATTGGTGCCATCAAAGCAGGCTGCCTCCAGGAGAACTGTGTTAAGATTGTCATTTATCTTGGAATTCTCTCCACCCATGATTCCTGCAATGCCTACAGCCTTCTTGCCGTCTTTTATAAGTAATACCGTATCATCAAGCTCTCTTTCTACTCCGTCAAGAGTAGTAAATTTCTCTCCGTTTGCTGCTCTTTCAACTATTATTTTCCTATCCTCAATGGTATCAAGGTCATAGGCATGCATAGGCTGGCTAAGCTCAGTCATCACATAGTTGGTGACATCTACGATGTTATTGATAGGGCGGATGCCTACTGCTTGGAGCTTTCTCTGTATCCAGAGCGGGGATGGAGCTATCTTTACATTCTTAACCACCCTCGCAACATAACGCTTGCAAAGTTCATTATCTTTTATTTCAACTGAAATATAGTCTTCTGCCTTTTCATTGTTACCTGTTTCTTTAATCACAGGATGCTTAAACTCCTTACGGAAGGTGGCTGCGGCCTCTCTTGCTATGCCCTCTATACCAAAGCAATCTACCCTGTTGCTGGTTACCTCGTATTCTACAAGGGCGTCTCTAAGCCCAAGAGGAATAAGGGCATCGCTTCCAAGCTTAAGCTCGCTTCCTCCATCGATTTTATTGAAAATGTAAAGTCCTTCCTCGTCTGCCTCAGGATAATAGGCCTTATCCCTGCCCAGCTCATCTATGGAGCACATCATACCGGCTGAGTCTACACCTCTGAGTTTACCTGCCTTAATGGCAAAGCCTTCTGCCGCCTTATTACCGGAATGGTCGCAGGCTACCCTTCCTCCGTCAAGAACCACAGGAACTACAGCTCCTTCAAAAGCATTTGGCGCACCTGTAACTATCTGAATCTCTTTTCCGTCCTCATCAATTTGAACCTGACAGATAACAAGTTTGTCTGCATCAGGGTGTCTTTCGATTTTATTGATTCTTCCAACTATAATTTTATCTAAATTTTCATCAAAATATTCAACACTTTCTGCCTTGGTACCGCTGAGTGTCATCGCATCCATATATTCTGCCGGGCTGCAGTCAAGTCCCGGCACCATTTCTTTTATCCATGATAAAGGTGTATTCATGTTAATCTCCTCTTCCTCACCTGATTTAACTCTATTTCAAGCCTGTTTTATATTATGTTTCAAGTTAAATTTCTAAATATTCCAAGTAATCTTTCTACGCTTGTAGATTATTGTTTTCAAATTCTTAAACTGAAACTTCAAGCCAAAAAGAGCAAGTGTTTCAGTCTCTCTTATTATGATGTGGACATCAAAAGTAATTGACCTTTGTAACTTATTATATATAAATCAAGAGTCCTAGAACTGTCTTAAGAAACGCACATCATTCTCATAGAGGAGGCGCATATCGTCTACCTCATACTTTAAGAGTGCAATTCTTTCAAGACCGATACCAAAAGCAAAGCCCTGATACTCCTTAGGATCTATGCCGCGCATCTCAAGGACATGAGGATGTACCATTCCACAGCCAAGAATCTCAATCCAGCCCTCGTTTTTACAGAAACGGCAGCCCTTTCCACCACATTTAAAACAAGAAACATCCATCTCAGCAGAAGGTTCTGTAAATGGGAAGTGGTGAGGCCTAAACTTAACCTTAGTATCTTCTCCGAAGATTCTTCTTGCAAATTCAGCAAGAGTTCCCTTAAGGTCTGCAAAGGTTACACTCTTATCTATTACAAGGCCCTCTACCTGATGGAAGGAAGGTGAATGTGTTGCATCCACCTCATCTGAACGGAATACCCTTCCGGGAGCAATAATTCTGATAGGAGGCTTTCTTTTTCCATAACATGTACCTGAACCGATGATGTCTGTGTACGAAGCAAAAGCTTGTCATTTATATAAAATGTATCCTGCTCGTCCTTTGCAGGGTGGTTTGCAGGTATATTAAGTGCTTCAAAGTTATAGTAATCATATTCAATCTCAGGGCCGTCTACAACCTGATATCCCATACCTATAAAGATTTTCTTAACCTCATCAAGGGCTATGGTATTTGGATGCCTATGTCCTATCATAGGTTTTTTAGCAGGAAGGGTAACATCTATGGTCTCTGTCGCAAGCTTAAGGTCGAGCATCTTCTTTTCAAATTCTTTTTTACGCTCGTCAAGCCTCTTCTCTATAGCCTCCCTTGCTTCATTTACAAGCTGTCCCACCTTTGGCCTATCCTCAGGAGCTACATCCTTGAGGCTTTTTAACACCTGAGTAAGTTCACCTTTCTTTCCAAGGAAGCAGACTCTGGCATCATTAAGCTTTTCGCTGTCCACAGCTTCTTCTATCTGCTTAAGCGCAGAATCCATAATTGCCTGTAATTTTTCTTTCATATTGTCCTCCACTATTATAATAAAGTGTGTATTATACCTACACTTTGTTTCACAGATACTGTCTAAAGACAAATTTTTATAGACTGATACACGGACTTTAGAGACTTTTCATTTTAGAAAAAACAAAAAACCCCTGCATAATGCAGGGGCGGAATTCCCGTGTTACCACCCTGGTTCCCGTCATTTGACAGGCACTCTGTTGCAGATAACGGCTGCTGCCGGCAGAATCTACTCTCTTTTAAGATTTAAACCCTGCAACTCAGGTGTGAATGTCAGAATTGGGGTTGCATAAGAAAACTTCCAGCTTATGTCTTCTCTCTCTGTATGGCTCCCACTTCCTATGCCTTTAGGCTGCACCATCATAGTCTTTATTTTATACTTGTACCATAATATCCGTTTATCAAAATAAAGTCAAGTCCTACATATGTATTATCCGATAACTATTTCTTCCAACCTTCTTCTCTTCATAGAGGGCTTCATCAGCTCTTTTTAGGAAGTCTGCAATGGTTTTATCCGATGTAAATACATCAAAACATATACCCTGAGTGACTGTAACTACATCAGCAGCCTTAGAATACTTATGTTCCAGTGCATTTGCCTGAATGTTTCTCTTCAACATCTTAACAAAACCTTCTACCTCGCTGAAAAGGAAACCCGGATATATAATAACAAATTCATCTCCACCATACCTTGCAACATATATCTTAGGACTTTCCTGAGTAAGTTTCTGCAATTCTCCCGCAATCATCCTTATACAGTCATCTCCATTCTGATGACCATAGTTGTCATTATACTGCTTGAAATAATCTATATCAAGGATTTCAACTCCAAGGGTTTTCTGGTTTGCATGAAGATACTTCTCAAGTTCTGTACAATATCCGTCATAAGACATTCTGTTCGGAAGTCCTGTGAGTGCATCTATTTCAGATTTCTTCTGCAGTACAAGATTTTGCCTCAGATAGCCTACAAGGTTATTTACGCTTTCTGCAACCAGATTAATTTCACTTATTGATTTGACATTCAGCCTTGTATCAGGTATGATTCCAACCTCCAGCTGCCTTAGGTAAAATACAATATCATTTATTGTACTTAAAAGCTGTGAAATTATTGCAAAAATAATTGTTATTATAATTGCAATTATTATGAGTGTAATTGCCGCCACCTTAACAACAGCCTTACTTATCTCATTATTCATCTCTCTTATGCTTCTGCCAACTACAATGGCACCGACTACATTGCCGTCTTTGTCTTCAAGTACTCTATACAGACAAAATATCATATCCCCGGCTACATTGGCCTCTCCGGAATATACACCCTTTTTATCAAGTGTGTCAGAAACATTCTTAGTCATATAAGTGCCAAGGATGGACTTTCCGCCCTCTCCCAATGTACTTCCTGCTACCCTGTAGTAATGGCCAATCTCATAGCCTAATCTTTGCTGCTTTGCAGCCTTAAACTTAGGATCATCATCACTTACCTTTATGAAGATATAAGCCATAGTGCCCGTCTTATCAAAATGTTCCAAAAAGGGTTCTAAGTTAGCCTTTTCAGCAGAACCATCTCCAATTATGGTATCTCCAAAATATATAGTATCTCCCCTGACATTCCACTTTGCCTCATTGTCATTGCCCGACACCAAATCTTTCGCATAATTGATATCGGCCTCCAGCCTGCTGCCTATCAGTTTTTCTTCAAGACTTGTGATAGTTCCGGAGACTACGAAGCTTACAAAGAAAACAACTACTATCGAAATTATAATTCCTGCTATTATAATCTTTGAATTCAGAGTATTTATTTTGAATGTATCATGGGATTTTTCTTTTACTTTTTTTAATATTTGCATTTCCATCTCCATAAACACAGAATAGTTTTAAGTGTCATACCATGTTTTTCAGTTCATAAAGCCTGAGTGCAAGTTCCAACTTAAATCTGCTATTCGCTGTATCTACCTGTAAATCCATAATCTCTTCCGTCTTTTTAAGCCTGTATTTTGCCGTATTATAATGGATGTAATTATTTTCTGACGCCCTTGTCAGGCTCCAGTTCGCATTTATCAGTTCCTTTAAGAAGGTATAGTATTCAGTTTCGTTTCCCTGTCATATTCTATTAACTTTCTTATCGGACGCATGAGCTCACCCGCCAATATATCCTTATTAACAGCATTGTTAAGCAAGGAAAAAAGTTCCAAGTCTTTATATTCGTGTATCATTCCAAGACCAAGCATACTTCTTCCTATTTTGACGGCTTCCCTTGCCTCTGTATATGATATTGGAGTATCAAATATATTATTTACTACCCTTCCAATTCCAACTGTATAGGTGAAGCCATAATCTTCTATAGACTCCTGCATCATTTTCTTGAATAATTTATCTTTGTTATGCAGATAATTGTTGTCGAACTCAAATAAAAATATAATACTGTCACTGTTTTGGTAGTTATAAAAGGTCATTCCTGCATCCAAAAAATTATTTTTCAAAGATCTAAACATCTTCTCTTTTACAACTTCTATTTTTCTACTGGATTCTTTTAAGTCAACTGTCTTTTTCTTATATTCATCCACATCAAAAACCACAACAACTAAATTATCCTTTATTTCCCAGCCGTTGAGTTTACTTCTTATACTAAGTTCCTCTCTTGATTTTATATTTCCCGTACAAATGTCAAGTATAAGTTCCTGTTTCAAATCCTTTTCCACTCTCTCTACGGAAAACTTTTCTTTATTTATAAGAATAAATACATCTGCCACATATTCTAATACCTTTTTCCCGGTATCTGTTATGCCATCTTTAGATACACCGGCAACAATCTTTCCCAGACATTCATTATTAAGTCCTATCTCATACTCAAAGCAATCAGCTGGGAGCATATCCTCCTCTATTCCCATTACTATTCTATTATTTTGAACATAGTTATAGAAAATAAAGTCATATCCGAGAATCTCATGCAGGTATTCCATCACAGGATGTCCATCACTGCCGTCAATCGCTAATCTAATTATCTTTTTTAGAATCTCCAGTTCCCTTAATATCTCTTCGTTCATAAGTTATTCCACCCTCAGACTTATTTTTAAGCATAATACCACCATACTTTTTATACATTAAAGATAATAAATTCTTTTTATACACAAGTTTGCATAGAATCTCTATACTTTTTGACACCTGTATCACATTACATTATAACTCTTTTTAAGAATAAAATAAAAATACCCATCAAACCTTTGGCATTATACAACCATCATATAACTTTTGTCATTAGTTTACCAATAATAGTCCTTGATATCAAGTAATTACACATTCACATATGTTTTTAAATATATACAAAGTATTCAATTAAATTGTGTGCAACTTTAGTTATTTTACATATAGCTTTATTTTTCATAACCTGTTATCATTAGTATCATCAAAAATAATTTGCATTTAATGAAAAGGAGAATAGTATGAGCGTTTATGATTTCAGTGTAAAAAATGTTGAGGGTGGAATGACTTCACTTTCAGAATACAAGGGCAAGGTACTTCTTATAGTTAATATTGCTACCGGATGCGGTCTTACTCCGCAGCTTGAGGATCTTGAAAAATTATATCAGAAGTACAACAGGGAAGGTTTTGAAATCATCGGTTTCCCATGTGGACAGTTCCTTGACCAGAATCCTGAAGATGAAAAGATACCGTTAAGTTCTGTATGGTTAATTATGGTGTTACTTTTGAAAACTTTGAAAAGCTTGAAGTAAACGGTCCTAATGCAGATCCACTTTTTAAATATCTTAAAGAACAGAAACCTGAAGAAGTAACCAACTTTGCATCTGAGGGCTTACTTGAAAAGCTCGCAAGCCTTGGTCAGGTATTCCCAGGCAGCGAAATTAATTGGAATTTCACTAAATTCCTTATCGACAGGGAAGGCAATGTAGTAGAGAGATTCTCTCCAACAATAGTCAGTGATGACATGGACTCTTATATTAAAAAGCTCCTGTAATCAAATATAACCAAACTGATTCTTATAAAATTAGATGATTAAAAGAACTCCCCTTCCTAAATATAACAATTTAAGAGTGGGAGTTCTAGTTTATAGAATCAAATTTCAATATATTAATTATCACCTCATAATTTCATCAATTGAAGCCTGACAGGCTCTTCTAAGGCCTTCTCTCTCAAGGGCAGCCACTCCTTTAATAGTACTTCCACCGGGGGGAGCATACCTTGTCTTTAATCACTGCCGGATGTTCTCCTGTATATAATTGTAATTTGGCTGTTCCCATCACCGTTGTGGATACCATCTTATATGCAGTTTCTCTAGGAATGCCATATTTCACCGCCGCGTCAGCGTAAGCTTCTATGAACATAGATACAAAGGCCGGACCACAGCCCGACACCGACCCTCCTATGTCCATAAGTCCGGAAGAAAGTTCAGTTACAAGGCCTACTCTTTCAAAAACCCTCATTATGTCAGCTCTTTCACCTGCAAACAAAGAATTGTCTTCTTCAAATATAAGCACTCCATTACCTGTACTCACAGGGGTATTGGGCATAACAAACTGGAATCGTACGCCATTCAATCCCTTAGACTTCCATTTTTCAAAATCTAATCCCAGAACAATCGATATTACGGCCTTACCCTTCAAGTCATTTCCAATTTCATCGAGAACACCATCTACCTGATGAGGTTTACAGGCAAGAATAATGGTATCCGAATCTTCTGCCAGCTTTTTCAAAGTCGATACAGGAATAAACCCTATTTTATCCGCATTTTCTTTTAATTTTATCTGATTAGGTGCAAAAGCCCTGATATTATTTATCTTGCCATATTTTATCAGCCCTAAAGCAAGTGCTCCGCCCATATTGCCCATACCTATAAAACCTATTTTCATAATCTCCCGCCTTTTTTTAGATATAACTACAGACTTTTCTCAAGTCTTTCTCTTATAGCCTTAATAAATTCTTCAGTACCGGCCTCTGTTACATTCTTAAGAGTGGTAATATCTGCCAAATCCTTAGTCATGATGCCGTTTTCAACTGTATCGATAACTGCTTTTTCAAGTTTCTCTGCAAAGCGCATTAGTTCACTAAGTCCATCAAGTTCTCCTCTTTTCCTCAGAGCTCCACTCCAGGCAAAGATTGTAGCTATGGAGTTGGTAGAAGTCGGCTCCCCTGCAAGATACTTATAATAATGTCTCTGCACAGTTCCATGGGCAGCCTCATATTCCCATACTCCCTTAGGTGATACAAGGACAGAAGTCATCATTGAGAGAGAGCCGAAGGCTGTAGCAAGCATATCGCTCATCACATCTCCATCGTAATTTTTACAAGCCCAGAGAAAGCCTCCTTCACTTCTTATAACCCTGGCCACCGCATCATCTATTAGGGTATAGAAATAGGTAATCCCCTTATTTTTAAACTTTTCCTTATATGTCTTTTCGTATATTTCTTCAAAAATATCCTTAAAAGTATGGTCATACTTCTTTGATATTGTATCCTTTGTTGAGAACCACAGATCGACATTAAGTTCGAGGGCATATTCAAAGCAGGCTATTGCAAAACTTTCTATGGAAGAATTAAGATTGTGCATACCCTGGATAATCCCGGCATCCTTGAAATCATGGATCAGTGCTTTTGTTACAGCCCCATCCTCTGCCGTAAATACAAGTTCAGCCTTTCCGGGTACATCTATCTTAATTTCAGCATTTTTATATACATCTCCATATGCATGCCTGGCTATAGTAATAGGTGATTTCCAAGTGCGTACATATGGCTCTATTCCTTTTACAAGAATAGGGGTTCTAAATACAGTTCCATCAAGCATAGCTCTAATAGTTCCGTTTGGACTCTTCCACATCTCTTTTAGATTGTATTCCTTAACTCTGGCAGCATTCGGTGTAATAGTCGCACATTTAACCGCAACTCCGTACTTAAGTGTAGCTTCTGCAGACTCTGTGGTTACTGTGTCATCAGTTTCATTACGATATTTAAGTCCCAAGTCATAGTATTCAGATTTTAAATTAATAAATGGATGAATGAGTTCATCCTTTATAATCTGCCATATTACCCTCGTCATCTCATCTCCATCCATTTCAACCAATGGAGTTTTCATCTCTATTTTAGCCATTTACCTACCTCCAGACTTTAATTGTTAAATAAATCACAATTCCCGTTTATTCTAAGATTATCATAATATTCCACTAATAGCAAGAATATATAATAATTATTCCTGCTTTCTTACATCACAGTTTGAAAACAGAACATTTACTGCAGCCCTATACTCTGCAATCCCCTTCGCCTTTCTGATATTCGAAATATAATTTTCAGAATTTTCAAAACACTCTTGAATATAATACCAGAGTTCTTTCATTTTTAAGCACTGCCGCCGGCCCGCCATTGAATTCTTCCAAATATGCAGAAAACAGTTCAGTCAAATAATTTTTTAGTCTTTTATTTCTATCCATACTCTCCACCTTGCAAATATTCTCTACCAAAAACGGATATCTAAGTAATCCCCTGCCTATCATTAAATGATTAATATTAGGAAATTCTTCATTTAACTCCTTAATATCTCCCATATCACTTAATTCTCCATTGAAACAAAGCCTGTGCGCTTCATTAATTTCATCATATTTTTCAAAGGCTTTTGCAAAGCTTTCTTTATGAACTCCGCCCTTATAAAATTCCATTCTTGTCCTTGGATGTATGATTAGCTTTTCTAAGGGAAATTTTGTATACAAAGACAGGATATCCTCAAACTCTTCAATACTTTCATAACCTATCCTGGTTTTTATTGATATTTTAAGTCCCGTATGTTCTGACCGGCTGTAAATTGATGTTAGAAGTTTCTCGAGTTCCCCAAGGTTCTTCAAAGCTCCCGAACCTCTGCCTTTGTTGACTACGGTACCTGATGGACATCCTAAATTAAGATTTACCTCATCATAACCCATCTCCATCAACTTACCTGCTGTCAAATTAAAAGCTTCACCTGAATTCGTAAGTATCTGTGGAATTATCTTTATTCCTTTATTATTTTCAGGAAGCAGTTCCTTTATATCTTTTTTATCCAATCCACGCTTTTCCTTAGGAGTGATAAATGGAGTATAGTAGTCACTTATTCCTTTAAAATACTTGTCAAATATCCTTCTAAAAACCCTCCCTGTTATCCCCTCCATCGGGGCAAAACTAATAGCAAAGGCTTCCATATGTTTTACTTTTCCTTCCCATAACTTTCTATAAAAATTGGACTTTACATTTCCTCTCTTTAGGGATATAATCTAATTATATTTTTAGCAGATGTAGTTCATCGGTAGAATGCGACCTTCCCAAGGTTGAGAGGCGGGTTCGATTCCCGTCATCTGCTTTTATTTTTTTATAAATTATCCATATTAAGACAACAAACTAAGACCATTTTCATTTTAGAAAACAGCCTTAGTTTATTTATTATCTTTATAATTTAAAACCTATATGTTGTATTAATCTTATTTAATCTTTGCAAGAGACTCTAAAACTCTATCCTGCTGGAAAGGCTTAACTATGAAGTCCTTTGCTCCGCTCTGTATTGATTCAATAACCATAGCCTGCTGTCCCATTGCAGAACACATAACTACATTTGCGGCAGCATCAAACTCTTTAATCTTCTTAAGACACTGTAAGCCATCACATTCAGGCATTGTAATATCAAGAGTAACGATATCAGGCTTTAACTCTTTATATTTTTCAAATCCATCATTTCCGTTAACACCCTCACCTACAACTTCATATCCATTCTTAGATAGGATGTCCTTAAGCATCATTCTCATGAAAGCCGCATCATCTACTACCAATACTTTCTTAGCCATTATTATACTCCCTTTCACGCATTATTTTAAAGATTTGAATTCAGAAGATTTTCTCCAACAACTCTCTATCTATTTTACTAGGAATTGCAGATTTTATCAACTATATTTTAAATATTATTCAAAATCCAGCCAAAACCTCGAGCCATACGCAACGGAACATCTTTAAAATGGTTTCCTTTATTCCAGTCCATCGTATATTTCAAACTGTTTTGCTCTGAAAACTTATTATACTGTATTTTAATACAATTTTCAAGCTTAGACAATTTTTTATTTGAAGTCTTTGATTCTTTATCACCCAGGCTTAAGTAAACAGCCTCAACATTTATATTTTTCTCTGCAATGTACTCTGTCCAGCCTTCAAACCAAACTGAAGGCGATGCGGCCGCTATTCCTGAAAAAGCAGAGGCCTTATATCCTGCCCACAGTGCAAACAGGCCTGCAAGCGAATATCCACCGAGAATAACCGGTGCCTCACTGTCAACTCCGCACATTTCTTTAAGTTTGTTGATATTTTTCTCAAGATAGTCAAGATTTTTGTCTGCTTTTCCTCCAAAGCCCTGTCTTCCAAACACAGGTTCAGCCTCCCATGGGGACAATTCATCATTCCAACTGGCCGTCCTAATGCCCATAAAAGCGAACTTTTTGTCAGTATAACTCTCAATCAGTCTTATCTCTTCTTCAAGCCCTGCTGCATCATTTTCATCTACAAACTGCACTAAAATATATTTCGGATGATTGTTGCAATATCTTAATATCTCTTTTTCAGTAATTTTTATCTTTTCAAACATTTTTTCTCCTAAACTTATACTGGCTTTTTATTAATTATATCATTATAATTACTTTTGACAACAACAGACACAAGACATCAGATAAATATTTTTATCTTTTTACTCTTGTACCACCATATTTAAAAGGAGAATTTATGCCAACTCTCGAATTATATTATATTTATCCGTATAAAACTGATTTTGATGCTGATATCATAAGCATAGACACCTGTGATACCGGTTATAATACTTATAAAATTATACTTAATCAAACTCTCTTCTTCCCTGAGGCCGGCGGGCAGTCCTGTGACAGGGGTGAAATTATAATTGGCAATATTACTGCCATTGTGGAAAATGTTCAAATTGATAAGGCAGGAGTCATAACCCATTTCATACATTCTTCCGCCTCCCTTGACATTTTAAATCTTGAAAATACAAAGATTAGGGGAAAAATTGACTGGGAACACCGGTTTTCAAATATGCAGCAGCATAGTGGTGAACACATATTTTTCAGGCATAGTCCACAGAAAGTTTGGTTACGAAAATGTCGGCTTCCATCTCTCGGACAATAATGTAACTATGGACTACAACGGCTGTCTCACCCCTGAAGATGTTGCAAAAAAATAGAGGAGGAGGTTAATAAGGCTATTGTAAGTAATATCAATATAACCTGTTATTACCCTGATAAATCAGAACTTAATAAAATTGATTACAGATGCAAGGGTGAACTTGCCGGAGACATTAGGATAGTTGAAATTAAAGGAATAGACATCTGTGCCTGCTGCTGCCCTCATGTACAAAAAAACCGGCGAAATAGGGTTTACTCAAGGTAATTTCCTCCATAAAGTATAAGGGCGGCACAAGGCTTTCCATTCTCTGCGGTTTCAGAGCCCTTGCATATTTTTAGTTCACTTCAGAACAATATGAATGAATTAAGAGTTTTACTTTCCTCAGAACAAAACGAGGTGGTAAACAATGTAACAGCCCTAATGAATGAAAGAGACGGACTTAGGATAAAACTAAGAGGGCTCTTAAGACCAGACTGATAAGTGAAATAGACAATTTGCCTACCTCAAAAAGAGGCTCTTATCTTCACTGATGAAATAGATGCAAAAAAAGCCAAAGAGAGCTCTTAATTACCTCATTAACAAGAGGAGCAATTACTGCGGCATCCTTGTTGGAGACGACAAAAAGGCTATTCCTACCTTATAGGCAGCAACAGCCTTGATTCTAGTTTAATTGGGGAAAGGCTTAAAAGAGCTTTTAACGCCAAGGGCGGCGGCAAAAAGAAATGATTCAGGGCTTTGTAGCAGCAAAAGCATCTGACATCAAAGCCCTGCTTGATAGTTTTCCTTTTATTTAGCCACATACTGATAGGCTATTCTCTCGCCTTCCCTAAGTTTTTACAAGTCCACATCTTACAAAAACCCCTGCCGTGCAAGAGCCTTCTGCATGGTAAGGTTTTTTTCATGGGTATCAATCCTGATATTTGAGAGTCCTGCTTCTCTCATTTTTATTATACTAAATTCAAATACCTTGGAAAACACCCTCTAACCCTTCCATTACCTGCAACCCTATGGAGAGTGAGGTAGGCTTCTTCATTTAACCAGCTGCCCTCATATATATCTCTATAGGCTTCTTCTTCACCCATAAGCACGAAGGCAAAGTTAAACCCTTCATCAGTGTATAGTACACCTTTTTCCATGTCATTTAGCAAAATGTCTTCACAGGGATAGTTCGTACCCCACTGGTCCGGATTTCCATTTTCCCTCATATACTGCCTTGCAGCCTCGTAAATCCCGTTAAGCTTTTGCAGATCTTTTACTTCCGCTTTTTTTATCATGGCCGCTCCATAAGGTTGGTAGTTGACTGCAGTCCGATTGCAAGAGTAGAGAGGTTGTGTACAAGAGCCGATGCAGCAGGCTGGATAACTCCAAATACACCAAGTCCAATCAGTCCTCCATTGATGCCAACTATTTTTCTGTAGTTACTGTTTATCCTCTTCATAAGGAGATTTGACAATGTTTTAAGTTTCACAAGTTCGTTCAGATTGTCTGCAACTATGGTAATATCGGCTATTTCCCTCGCCAGTTCGGCACCGCCGCTGATAGCTATGCCACAGTCAGCTGCAGAGAGTGCAGGAGAATCGTTGATGCCGTCTCCAACCATAATTACCTTTCTTCCCTTCGCCTTTTCTTTCTCAACAAATACTGCCTTGTCCTCAGGAAGTACTTCAGCGTAATACTTATCCACTCCTATTTTAGCGGCTACAGCCTTTGCCGTACGCTCATTGTCACCTGTCATCATTACAACCTTTTTGATGCCAAGTTCCCTTAGTCTCTGCAATACTTCCTTAGCTTCCTCTCTCACAGGGTCTGAGATGCAGATAACCGCCGACAGCCTTCCTTCTATTGCCATATACAGATGGGATGAATCCTCAGGAATATTTTCAAATTTTTCTTCAAGTCCCTTAGGAATTACAACTCCCTCATCTTCAAATACAAAATGATAGCTGCCTATAACTACTTTTTTCTCGCCTATGCTGCTGCTTATTCCGTGGGCAACTATGTAGTTTACCTTAGAATGCATTTCTTTATGCTTAAGCCCCTTCTTCTTTGCTGCCTCTACAACCGCATTAGCCATGGAGTGTGGAAAATGCTCCTCAAGACAGGCAGCTATTCTAAGGAGTTCATCCTCTTCCCTGTCTTCAAAGGATATAACAGAAGTAACCACAGGCTCTGCCTTGGTAAGCGTACCGGTCTTATCAAAAACTATAGTCTCTGCTGCCGCAACCGCCTCTAAGAATTTGCCTCCCTTTACGGTTATTCCGGTTTCAGAAGCCTCTCTGATTGCAGACAGTACCGATACCGGCATGGCAAGTTTCAGTGCACAGGAGAAGTCTACCATAAGCACTGAAGTGCCTTGGTTACATTGCGGGTTAAGAGATATACAAGTCCAGTACCCGCCAATGTATAAGGTACAAGTCTGTCTGCAAGCTTAAGTGCAGAATTTTCCGCACCTGACTTAAGCTTTTCAGTCTCCTCTATCATCTTAACTATTTTCTCAAACTTTGAGTGTCCTCCCGTTCTCTTTACCCTAAAGGTAAGTTCTCCTTCTTCTATAACGGTTCCTGCAAATACTGTACTTCCCTCTTCCTTCTTTACAGGCTCACTTTCTCCTGTCATTGAAGCCTGATTGACCATGGCTTCACCCTCTACAACTATCCCGTCAAAAGGAATAACGCCGCTTAAGTGTACCACTACCTCATCATCTTCTTTTATCGTATTATAGTCAACAAGAATCTCTGTACCGTCATTTTTAAGCCATACCTTGCTTATATTCAGCGAAAGTATGCCGGCAAGGTCTGCCGTAGTCTTCTTCTCAGTCCATTCCTCAAGGAGCTCTCCTACCCCCAGCAAGAACATAACAGAACCTGCAGTATTAAAATCTCTTCTAAGCACGGAGACTCCTACAGCCACACCATCCAGAAGAGCCACCTCTATTTTACCGCTTAGAAGGCTCTTGATACCCTCTTTAATGTACTTAACAGATTTTGCTGCGGTAAGTGCAATCCTTATAGGCATTGGTGTAACCGTGACTGTTAAGACCCTCTTTGCAATGGACATAAACAATTTGTCCTGATAAGCTGCATTCAGGCTTCTGCTGGAATTCTCTACGAACTCATCGGGAGCTTTAAATCTCTCATAGTCAAACTTCTGAATGGCATCTACTATATCCCATTTATCTCCCGTAAACTTAACCGTAAGCGTACAGGTTCTATCGGATACCTTGGCAAATGTAACTCCAGACAGATGCCTCACATAGTAAAACAGGGTATCAGCCTGCTCGAAACTCATGTATTTTTGCAAGAGTTCTATTCTCAATCTACCGCTTGATTCAGATATAATTTTAAATTTCATCATCCTACCTCTAATTATCTTTATAAAGCATTTACTATGGAAAAGAAATAGCCTGCAGGAGAGTGGCAGCTAACCTTTACTCCCTGCAGACCAAGAATTTTATTCTTCAGTGCTTCCTACTTCTTTGTAACTTTTGGAAGCATCTTCAAATATAGATTCTTCAGCAGCCTTTCTATCCTCATTGATATCCTTAGCATCCTCATAGATATCTTCACAGTTCTCTTTAAGTGTTTCTGTACGCTTAAGGGTATAATCCTTAACTCTAAGAGCTGCTGCGGTTACATGCGTATAGCATTTCTTAGCATCCTTACTGAACAAAGCCTTAAGCCCGACTGTTCCAAAAGCAAATCCGCCTAAAAATAATCCAACCTTTTTCCAATTAATTTTATCCCACATCTCAGGACCTCCTTTTAATAATAAGATTTTCTAAGATGTCAAACTGCCTTCTAAACTTCATAATAAGCAATCGGCTTTGAGTTATACCTGTTTCACATCAATTATGTACTGATTATAACAATAGGCAAAGTCGATTTCAATCATTTTTTGCAGTTTTTGAGAAAATTTTGCAATAAAATGGCTCTAATAAAGACTGACTTTCATTATTGCAGGATATTAACTTCCATTATCATCTTGAACCTGATTTATGCCATTGTTGGCATTATATTGTCAAGAATCTCATTTAATGCAGTTCCACTGCTTGTGTGGCTTCTGACAATATTAGCCTTACATTTTTCAGCCTCCGTAAGGGCTGTACGCACCATCTTGTGTGATACAGTGTTTGTAAACAGTATCAGCAAATCCGGCGAACCTATCTGCCCACTCAGATTAGCAGACATCTGCGTAAAAATCTTTGCCTTACATTTATGTTCCTTACATATTTTCTTATACATACAAACCATACGGTCATGACCGCCTACTATAACCACACTCATAATGCACCCCTTATATGATATGGGTGTCAAAAATTTTGACACCCTATGATAACAAATACTTCTACGGCTTCATTTCGAATTTTGCCCTATTAAGCCTCTGCAAGCTTCTTTCCGAGTTCTTTGCATTTGTCAAGGCCTTCAGCGTCAGGTTCAAGATTGCAGATAACACCCTCATCTCCAACAACTGTTGCACCTGCAGCCTTCATTCTGTCTGCCCAGTCTCTCATCCATTCGCCATCGCCCCAGTCATAAGAACCAAAAAGTGCAATAACCTTGCCTGATACATGTGGCTCAAGCTCTGCTACAAACGGCTCCATCTCGGACTCTTCAAGTACTTCAGAACCCATTGCCGGACATCCAAGTGCAAATGCCTTCTCTTCCTTAAGTGCGTCTACAGAAGCAGCTCCAACTTCAAGCAATTCCGCCTCTGCTCCTGCTCCTTTAATTCCCTCTGCAACTGCCTCAGCCATTGCCTGAGTATTTCCTGTCTGTGACCAATAAACTACGCTGATTTTACTCATAATACATCCTCTTTCTGTGTATTCACACTATTTTCTATGCACAAATCACTTGAACAGGTACATTCCCTTCACCATGATCTATGTTACTGTAATTGTGGATAATGTTAACTATATCAAGTCCTTCATACAGCAATCGCACCATCTCCGTTTGAACTCTCTCATAATTCTTAAAGAGCTGAATCTTAATCTCTGCATCTTTATAAATTTTCCAGTAGCCGCTGTAAAGAAAATTCTTCCCATTATTTTCAATGAATCCCACAACATCTTCAACCGGATAGCCTAAAAACAGTCCCAGTTCGTGTGGAAAATCCTGTTTTAACTCCATATATCTAATATAGTGCTTAACAAGTATCGGAAATATCTTATTCATATCTGAAGTTTTGTAACCGCATTTATAAATAAACTCCCCTACTTCATCTCTTTCCAAATATTCCTTAAGTTCAGCTTCTCTGTAAATTAGAATTACAAGCCTTTCCCTTCCCGGATATAAAATCCTAAAAGAAAGTTTAGTTTTCTTTAATATAGATGATAACTCCCTGATGTTTTTTGCCGGTATTGTTAATAAATTGGATATTTTAATTCCTGAAATAACGGGTGCGCACTGCAATGCCAACTGAAGCGGAACCGAATGCACATCCATCTTTTTGATTATGTCAACAATATCAAAACTCATAACAGCTCTCCGAATTTTATTAAGTTAGTTCTTGCTAACTGATTATGATGATAATAAATTTTTTCCAATTTGTCAATAGATTTTTGATAATTATTATTATTTTTCATTAAATTTCCAGCCTAAACTTCCCATATTCTCCATAAAACAGAATTAATTTAACGAAAACCCGCTCACCCTTGCTAAGCTATTTAATCTTTGTTATACTGAGAAAAAAAATAAAGCTTGGAGGTGGCACTGAATGGAAATACATGAATCGGCTGAAGATTATTTAGAGACAATACTTATGCTTACCGAAAGAATTGGAAATGTGCGTTCTGTAGATATTTCTAACGAAATGGGCTTTAAGAAATCAAGCGTAAGCGTGGCTATGAAAAATCTTAGAACCACAGGTCATATTGTTGTTGATGAAAATGGATATATAAAACTTACTCCGCTTGGGAAAGAAGTTGCTGATATGATATATGAAAGGCATAAATTCTTCTCCACCTGGCTTATAAGCCTCGGGGTGGATAAGGGGACTGCACTGGAAGACGCTTGTAGAATTGAGCATGTTATCAGTAAGGAAAGCTTTGCGGCTATGAAAAAGTTTTTGAATAAAAAGACTGAGTAGGTAAAAACGGGTATAGCATATGTCAAAAACTTAAATTACAAAGAAGGGCCGAACATATTAATCTATTCAGCCCTTCTTAATTATTAAAAAATTGAACTAAATTTTTCCAAATCTTCATTAAATTGGAGAAAAATAGTCTTTAATCCCTATTATTTTAAAATTCCTTCAGCATTTTATCAAGTATAGCATGCAGCACTGACATCTCTTCCTCTGTAAGCCTAAGACAGGCTCCCATCTTTTTAGGCACATCCAAAGCCTTATCCTTGAGCTCCCTGCCGCTGTCAGTAAGAGTTACATTGAGTACTCTTTCATCATCCTTGTCCCTATGGCGGCCAATAAATTTTTTCTGTTCAAGCTTCTTAAGTACAGGAGTAAGAGTACCTGAGTCAAGATATAATAGTTCTCCAAGTTCTTTACATTTACTTTCTCATTTTCCCACATAACCATCATAGTAATATACTGAGTATATGTTAAATCAAGTTCATCCAAAAAAGGCTTGTACTTTTTTACAATTTCCTTAGCACAGGCATAGAGTGGAAAACAAAGCTGACTTGAAAGTCTTAACATCTTATATTTATCTTCTTTTTGCATGATTCATCCTTATACAGTGATATTATTAGCCTATATTTTTTTCTATAAATTCAACAAGCTGTGCCTTCGGAACAAAGCCTATCTGTCTGTCAACAGGCTCACCATTCTTAAAAATTACAACTGCAGGTATGCTCTGAATCTTGTTTTTAATAGCAAGAGTCTGATTGTCATCCACATCAACTGCAAAGAAATCTGCCTTTCCTGCAAGTTCTTCTGACACTTCCTCAAGTACAGGCCCTAACATCTTGCAAGGTCCACACCAGGTAGCATTAAAATCTACAACTGCAGTCCTGCTGTTTTTAACCTCTGAAAATTCTGCTTCATTAATCTTCTTTACCATAATATCCTCTTTCCCGGTGATTACACCATTTTTATCAATAACCTCAACGAGTTACTTAACTATTATCAATCTGTCCGTTTTTTTGACATAAGGTAGGAAATCGCAGACAACGCAGCTATATTTCCCTCACCCGCAGCCTTTATATACTGATAAGGCTTGCCTGTCACATCACCACAGGCAAATACCCCTTCGATGTTGGTACTCATATCCCTTCCTACTGCAATATGACCATCCTCCATAAGGAGTCCCGGAACCAGCTTTTCTGCTGATAGAACATCTCTTAATATGAATATTCCATCTGCGGTAAACCTATCCTTGTTGGTTACAAGGGTCATCTTGTCGCCTTCTTTGTTATTTCTTTTGGAACATTGCCCGTAATAACCTCTATATTATCCGCAAGCTCTGAAACATCCTTGTATAGTGCAACATAAGTCACCTTGTCAGCATTTTCAGCTAGGAAAAGTGCATCTTCCTCTTTACTTTTAGAGTAACCTATGACTACTGCTTCTTTCCCCTTGTACAGAGCAGCATCGCAGGTAGCACAGTAGCTTACTCCACTTCCAAGGTTCTCATCCTCGCCGGGGAAAGGCCTGCCGGCTACAACTCCTGTGGAGATAATAATTGTCTTTGCTTCATACATCTCTCCTGATGCCTGAAGAGCAAAATAATCTCCCATCGCATATACTGCACTAATTCTTGCTTCATTTATCTTTATGTCCATAGCCTCAAGGTGGTCAGTATACGCCTTGGCAAGCCCATCACCTGAAATACCTGGCAAGCCCAAGTAGTTTCTTATCTCGACTGCCTTTGTTATCTTGGGACTTAGCTCTTTAGTTCCAAAGAGTATAATGTCTTTATTCCTAAGTTTTGCCGTAATAGCGGCTTCAAGTCCTCCAGGACCCGTTCCTATTATCGCAATGTCATATCTGCTCATAATTCCTCCTTTTCTAATAACTACAAAAGTTTTATTATGTACTCTTCTATTGCCCAAGGCTTGGTTATTGGAGCAAACCGCTTTACTACCCTCCCCTTCCTATCTATCAAAAACTTTGTAAAATTCCACTTGATATCATTGCCAAGAATACCACTCGCAGCACTCTTAAGATAATTAAATAAAGGGTGAGCATTCACCCCATTAACATCAATTTTTTCAAACATAGGAAAACTTACTCCATAGTTGATAAGGCAGGTATTACGAACCTCATCGTCAGGATCCTGTTTCCCAAATTGGTTACAGGGAAAACCAAGAACCACAAAACCCCTGTCTGAATATTTGTCATAGAGTTCCTGAAGTCCCTTAAGCTGTGGAGTAAATCCACATTTACTGGCTGTATTAACCACAAGGACTACCTTATCTTTATATTCCTCAAGCGATACTTCCCTGCCGCTTAAACTCCTCGCCTTAAAATTATAAAAATCCATGTTCTTTCCGCTCCTTAGATTAAATAGCATCCACAATCATTCTTAGTAAAGCGAACTATTTATTTTTGTATGATTATATTGCATACAATTAGATTTGTCAAGTGGGCATTATATATTTCTATTTAACATTTTAATAATTATTCAAAAAATAAAACAGGCTGCCACATAACAGATAATACTTACGATGAATAAGTAATTTCTACAAAACTCATTCATATTGTGACATCATCTGCTTACTGCACAGCCCGTGAGTATAAAAACGGCGGTAAGCTTCACCGCCGCATAGGAGTCCTCTTGCATAGACCAATTAATTATTTTGCTTCATTTATAACCTTCTTAATTTCAGAAAGCAATTCCTCATAGGATTCTACTGTTTTTACATCCTGATTTTCATTTTTTATCTTCTCAGGACTCTTAAATAAGAATCCTCCCTTACTTGCTCTTATCATACCAAGATCATTGTAACTGTCCCCGGCAGCTATAGTTTCAAAACCTACACTCTGCAAGGCTTTAACTGTCTCAAGTTTAGTTCCGTTTTTTCTAAGTTTATAGTCTGTTATTTCGCCGTTTTCCGCTATTTCAAGTTCGTGGCAAAAAAGAGTTGGATTCCCAAGTTTTTTCATTACAGGCAGTCCAAATTCCCTGTAGGTATCGCTTAAGATAATCACCTGAGTAAAAATCCTAAGCTCGTCAAGAAATTCCCTAGCGCCTTCAAATGGCCGGACCCTGTCTATTACCTCCTGAATCTCTTTTATGCCGTAATTATTCTCCTTTAAGAGTTTAATACGCATCTTCATAAGCTTATCATAGTCAGGCTCATCCTTTGTGGTAAGCCTAAGTTCTTCTATTCCTGTCTCCTCAGCAAATTCAATCCATATCTCAGGGATTAACACCCCTTCCAAATCCAAACAAACTATACTATTCATACTACCTCTCCTAAAATAATTTTCATCATCAGTAAATTATCCTGTTTCAATAAATCCTGGAAAAATGCGGTATGCAAGCGATTACATAAATCAATATTTTCCATATCAGTGTTTAAATAGGTCCTTCCACACTGCTACGGCATTTGACTTACTAAGCAGCTTGTCCATGTCTATCCCGGCAGGACATATATCCTTACAGGCAAGAGACTTGCCGCAGCCCTTGTAAATATGCTCCTTATACTCTCTCTTTAATTCTTCTGCCCCGCCTTTCCCAAGGGCAGTGAGCAGCCTTGCTGCCGGCACAAAGACGCTGCTCCATAGAAGTTTCCTCCCACATAAAAGTTTGGACAAACTTCCAGACAACAGCCACACATAAGACACCTTGAAGCCTCATATGCCGTATCCGTGTTTTTATCGGTAAGACCGGCTTCTTCTTCAAGGTAATTCTTTATGTCTTTTAAGTTATTATACAATATACCTCTATCCACAATCAAATCTTTTATAACAGGAAATTTACTAAGCGGTGCTAAGGTAAGTCTTCCTTTTCTCTCATAATCCCTTAAAAATGTATCGCAGGCAAGCTTTGGCTTCCCATTTACCAACATGGCACAAGCTCCGCATTTCTTTTGAATACAGCTGCACTCCCATCCTATGTATGAAACCTTTTTTCCTTCTATATCCCTTATGTCGGAATCAGCATTTATCTCACGAAGCAGGCTTGCAACCGTCAAATTTTCCTTTTCCAAAGTTAGCTTGATACTCTGAAAATATGGACTGCTTTCAGCATCTTCCTGCCTTCTTATCTCAATTACTACTTCCATTGGTTCTCCATAATTCTATATTTACATTTCCCTGGTTCAAGTAAGCCTTTGTTAAACCCTTAAAATCATCATTTCTATCAGGATAGTCTTCTCTGTAGTTTGCTCCCCTGCTTTCTTTTCTACAAAACGCACTAAGTATAAGTGCTTTGGCAAGGGTGAGCCTCTCTCCTTTTCTCTCTCATTTAACTGTCTAAGTGCCAACTTGTCAAGAGCAGCAATCCCCTCATTTAACAGGGTTTCATTTCTAACTATCCCAAGAGAGGAGAGTAAAATATCCCTCACCTCAATTATAAAACTCTCACGAGCATCTTCAAATTCTGCATTATAAGTCTCTATTTCAATAGGTATTCTACTCTTTTCTACCTGATTTGTTACTACTTTTGTAGTGTATAACGGCTTTTCTATAGCCCTAGTTACTCCTTCTGTAGTATTAAATAAGCTGTCTACACCTACCACTGTCTTAGCTGCACTTTCTGCAGCCTTTCTTCCTCCGTATATTGCTCCAAGGAGGGAGTTGCCGCCAAGCCTGTTTGCTCCGTGGTAGGCCGAACAGGCTTCTCCTGCTGCATAGAGGTTTTCTACATTTGTCTTATGCTCTATGTCCACATCTATTCCACCCATAAAATAGTGGATGCCCGGTCTTACGGGAATGGGTTCATTTTTAGGATCAATCCCCAGATAATGGATGATTTCTTCCCTTAAATCAGGCAGCCTTTCTTCCCAGACCTCCTTATGAAGTTCCGTCATATCAAGATAAACCTGAGCATTAGCATTCTCCCTGCTCACAAAATACATTTCTCTTGAAACCACATCTCTTGGCATAAGATTCTTAAGTTCAGGATATTTTCCCTCCATAAAATAGAATTTTTCATTATCCTTATAAATGAAGAGCCGTCCTCCCTCTCCTCTTGCAGCCTCTGACACAAGACAGACCTTGTCTGCAATTTCTATGGTTGTAGGATGATACTGTATCATTTCAAGATTGCTAAATCTTACCCCTTGTGAAAATACCTTTGCTGCCACATCTCCGGTATTAGCAGTTGTACCTGTGGTAACTCCCCTAAATATACCTGCCAGCCCACCTGTTGCAAGGATTACACTGCCCTCCAAATAATAATATTTTCCTGTGTAATTATCCCTTATTTCTACGCCCTTACAGACTCTGCCTTCATTTTCAAGCCTGAGTTCCAAAAACTCGTGGTGATTATATCTTCGTATCAGCCCCTTAGCCTCATACTTTCTTGCTTCGTCTATGAGGGCAGTCATTATAACCTTACCTGTACTGCTTTTTGCATAGGCTGTTCTCTTTTTCTTCTGTCCGCCAAAATTTCTCTGCTGAATAACATTGGCTTTTAAGTTAAATGGAACTCCTATCCTTCTCAAATATCTTACTATATCAGGAGCATTTTGGGTTAATCCCCTCACGGCAGCCTCGTCAGCTATATCACCGCCTGCCCTCATTGTATCTGCAAAGTGGTTTTCCGTGTTATCCCCTTCTCCCATAGTATCCAGTGCTGCGTTTATTCCACCTTCAGCCATAACCGACTGGGCTCTCTCAGACGGATAATTTGAAATCAAATTACAGAATACATTCCTCTCCGCAAGGGTAATTGCTGCTGAAAGCCCTGCCAGTCCCGCACCTATTATGTTTATCACTGTTAGTACCTCCACATTATATTCCATCTAAGGAAATAAATCACAAAAGCAATTGCTGATATAAAGAGAATAACCGCAAGTACAAGGAGGATGTCTTTGACATAGGCCCTAAAGCCTGCTATTCCAAAGCTTATAAGTAAAGGCCTTATATTGGATAATATATGTACTAAGAGAGTAAGCACCAGAAGAATAGAAAAAATAAGCTGAATTTCGTTAAAATCTTTCAGCCTGAATACATCTCCCTTATTTGAAAATAAGATTACATGGCAGATAATAAGGATAATCATTGCAAAGCCTGTTATTCTTCTTATCCAAAAAACCGCATTTTCTCTAAAGTAAAACTTCCCTGTCTTGCTTCCTGCTTTAAGAGAATCAATTGTAAGCTTTATTCCTATCACTATATGAACCACCAGAAAGACCATTAGGATACAGGCGAGAGTTTTCATCACCGCATTTCCGCCGGGGATTATCTTCATAAGCTGAAAGGAGCCCGCTATGGCATGAATCAAAAATAATATTATTAAAATAAGGCTGATAATAGTATTCCACTTTCTCATTTGGACTTCTTCTCCTCACTTATATTTATATCATCGATATAATCCCTGTTTTTCTCTTTCAGCTTATATGAATTTGCAAATTCTTTCGACATTAGTAGAACATCAAACTTGCCTTCTTCTGCTCTTGATACAACTAAAACAGCTTCTTCTTTTTTTATCTTCATCTGATTCTCGGGAAGTTTTGAGCGGAAACTATCAGCCATTTCTATCCCCATAGCATCGCCCTCAGCCACAGTACAGGCTATATCTTCAAAGATAATATCAGTTTCTTTTCCACTAAAAAAATCTATCCACTGATTTAACTTTTCCTTATCCTTATGAAGCCTGGTGTTTATTAGCACTATGTAGTTTCCCGATGGCTTATCTATGACAACCGAAGGACTTGATACTGCATCAGCCTCATCTGAAGATAGGAGTCCCCTCCAATAATCTGTCATCATAAAAGGGACTCCTACTATTAAAAACAATACAACTGCAACTATAAATAGATGCTTTAAAGTTTTCATTATTTTCATCATTATTTTGCTTTTGCTGAGTCAAGAGCTGTCTTTGCCGCCTCAACAAACTGGTCATGGTTAATTGTTGCACCTGAAATAGCATCAATATCGTCAGGATTGCCGCTCTGAACAAGGAGCTTCGCATACTCATCGCAAGCCTTAACAGCCTTTTGTGCCTTATTATAGAAATCTCTGTTTGCTACGCTTCCCTGTTTCTTACCGTAGTCAGCACCCTTCTCCGTGCCGTCAGGCTCATAGGTCTTGAAGCTGCACTCGGTAATTGCATTATCCTTTACGGTAATTTTCACCACACCATAGCCATTTCCGGCATCTGAGCCGTCAGGGTTCGTATATACTGAACTGGTACCCTCGTAGCTTCCGTCAGCAAGCTTCACACTACCGCCACAGGCAGTAAGTACCGCCATTATGGCTGCAATGCTCACAATTCTCATATACTTTTCATCATTTTACTCCCTCCTATATTCTTATTTTCCAAAGTCATAATTAGCCGCTATAATTAATAATGTTTTATAGTGCGCTATTTCCGCTCTGACTTCGTGCTTATAAAGTCAACTATATACGGCTATTATGTATATTATTACATTATGATTTTCAATAATATAGCCGTAGCTGATAATGCCTAAGCGAGCGCATCAGGTTTTTCGTCAACATCTTGGTACTTACCGCAGCATCTTTCAGAAAAACCGTAGCGAGTCTGGACATTTATCAGCGAAGGCGTAACTTAGTCAATTTAATAAGTCAATTACTCATGAAACCTAATATGTCCCGTAAAGTTACTATTTACGCTTTCCTTTGATATCTTGCCGTTACGAAGCACTATCATCCTCTGAGCAACCTCAGCCACCTCGATATCATGGGTAACCACTATAAGGGTTGTGCCTTCACTGTGAAGCTTTCTAAATAACTCAACTACCACCTCTTCATTGGCATCGTCAAGGTTACCTGTAGGTTCATCTGCAAGGATGATTTCCGGCTGGTTAATAAGCGCTCTTGCTACGCATACTCTCTGCTGTTCTCCACCTGAGAGCTGGCTTGGGAGATGCTTAGCCCTGTCTGCAAGACCTACCCTGTCAAGGGCTTCCATAGCCTCTTTTTCGTCTGTAATGCTGTGATAATACTGTGCAAGCATTACATTTTCAAGGGCTGTAAGATAGTTTACCAAGTGGAACTGCTGGAAGATAAGACCTATCTTATCCCTGCGGATATTTGTAAGGTTCTTTGCACTTTCCTTTGCTATATCTACTCCGTCTAAGAGGACTGAACCCTTGGAAGGTTTATCCATACAGCCTATTATATTCATCATAGTACTCTTACCTGAGCCTGAAGGCCCCATAATGGACACCCACTCGCCCTTTTCCACCTTGAAGTTAACATTGTCAAGGGCATGAAGGTCGCCATATATTTTATATACATCTTTCAACTCTAACAAGCTCATTTTTTATTCTCCTTTTAACACTAGGGCAGGATCTATCTTGGTTGTTGTTCTTATAGGTATAAGGCAGGCAATTCCTGTAACCGCTATAGATACAATGATGGTTATAGGCACAAGCAAAGGCCTAAAGGATATTGAGCTGCCAAATACATTCACGCTTACAGTCTGTGCAAAGGCAAAGCCGATAACTGAGCCTACCACCCCTCCCAGACCGCCAAGCAGTATGCCCTCTCCCATAAATTCCTTAATTATGCTTGAGTCCGAAGCACCTATTGCCTTTCTAAGCCCTATCTCTTTTCTTCTCTCAGTAACTACTGCCGTCATCGTAGTAGCAACACAAATCATTGTAAGTGCAAGCACAATAACGGTTACAAGGAATACCAACGCCTGAAGCTTTGAAAGTACTGTGGTTTCAGAAGCTGTAACTCTTTTTACAAGACTCGCACTGACAGTATCTACATTATCATTTATATCGGAAACATACTTGTTAAGCTTATCCCCGGATGCTGATATACTTACTTCTGCTAAATCAATATTTCCTTCTGCTCCTGCAAGATTTTCAAGATCAGCCATTGACATATACGCATAGTCCTCTTCACTTCCACCGGTGTTAAGTATGCCTGTTACCTTGAAGTCCATAGTATTATCTTCTTGGTCTTTAGCTGCATTTTCAGGCGTAAAGCTGACTGTTACACTGTCTCCTACCTTCAGTTCAAGGCTGTCAGATACCTTTTTCCCTAGTAAAAGTTCAGAACTTTTCTTAGGCCATTCTCCATCTACAAGCCAATATGGACTTGTCTTTTTTACTGACTCCATATCTGTACCTGCTGCAAGAATCGGTTGTTCATGCATTCTCACAGTCTCATATCTAAAAGGCGTAGCTCCTACAAGTTCATTGGCTGCAACAACATCTGTAGCCGCCTTCATATCCGCATAAGTAAATCTGCTTTCTGTTGGAGTGAGTATCACATTTGCACCATAATTACGAAATTCGGCACCCATCTGACGCGGTACATCATAGTAAATGGTTACAAGTCCTGAGAGAATGGCGGCTCCTATGGCAATAGCTAAAAGTGCTATTATCATTCTGGACTTCCTCCTCATAAAGAGAGGCTGTAATCATTCTTAAAAACATTCTTCTATTTTTCATCATTATCTCCCGTGTAACACTGCCTCTGGCTCAAGTTTAAGAAGCATTCTTATGGCAGGTATGCTTCCGATAAGAGTTACTATAATAACAAGTATCCCGACTATAGGTATGACCATAGGCCTTAGTGTAATAAGCGAGCCAAATACACTCTTTCCTATGATTTGAGCAAAGCCGATTCCACATCCAAAACCGACAGTGCCGCCTATTATCGCAGTTATTATGATTTCAGTGAGCACAAGACCTGTAATTGCAGAGTTATGAGCCCCTATAGCCTTCATAAGTCCTATTTCACTGCTTCTTTCCATAACTGAAGCAGTAACAAGGTTGCATATACCAAGAGCTGAACCTATAAGACTTAAAATAGTTATAAGCACCATCAAAAGCTGTGTCTTATCGAGGATGGCTCCCTCAGAATCAGCCACCTGCCTTACAGGAGCAGCAACTGAATCTGTTATAACCTCTTGAATCTGGTAACAGATAGAACTTACATAGGCTGTACAATACCATATTTCATACTGTGCTACAGTTAAAGACTGCGGGTCCTTGGCGGCTTTTACCGCAAGTTCATTATCAGGAGTGGTAAGAGCACTTACCTCTATGGTATCTATCTTTCCCTCAAGTCCGTTAAGAGCCTGAGCAGGCTTAAGCCTTGTGAATATACGGTCATCTTCATCTCCGCCTGATGAAAATATACCAACTATATTTAGTTCTCTTTCTTCCTTACTTCCCTTAACCCTTATCTTGTCTCCTGACTTAAGGTTAAGTTTCTCTGCAAGATTAGCACCCATCATGCAGGCATTTTCATCTGAATCAGCCTGTTCATCTATCCATTTTCCGTCTTTAATCTCCCACCAGCTTCTAAGGCTTGCAAGACCTGCGTCAAGCTGCTCACCTGTAGGCAAATCCATGTGATGGTTGAACCAACTTCCCACCACCTGTGCATCAGAGCCATCAGCCAATTTTACATTGCTCTTTATAAAAGGTGTGTAATCAACTATATTAAATGCCCAAATATGGTCTTAATCTTACCCAATTCATCTTCCTTGAGATAGGCACCACCCGATTTGCCGCCGCTTACATCATAAAGATCACTTACCACGCTCTGCCTCTTTGGCATAACTGTAATGTTGGCACCGAAAGTCTTAAGCTCTTTATTAACCTTATCTCCCACATCCAAAACTACACTCAGCATAGCTGTTGCAAGAGATGCTCCAAGACCAATAGTAAAGGCAATAAGAATCATTTTTTTCCATTGGCGGATCAGTGTCCCTTTTACCATTCTAAAAAACATATTTATCTCCCTTACTTAAAAATATCCTCATGCTTAACAAGTTCAGCTATAGGAATGATTATTTTACCATCATGTATCTTATAATCAATTACTATAGGATTACAGCCTCCCTTGAAACCTATTGTATTTATATTCATAACTACATTGCAGAGATTACATACCACCTGGCCTTCTCTCTCATAATATCCTGTCTCACCACAGATGTCACAGGCATCCAGTCCTATGCCGTAAGCATTTGAATTTGGTTTTTTTATTACTATGAATCTAATCGTTTTATTGTTTTCTGTAGTGTAGCCAAAACGATGAAGGTGGCCATCAGCTACCTGTTCAAATGATACCACTACATTGTCATCAGTAACCTTGGCTTCCTCAACAGGTGAAATCTCTATTTCCTGATTTGCATATACCCTCAAGCTTGTAAGTGTAACAAAGGAAAAAACGGCACATACTGCCACTGTTACGCTCCAGCGCCTGATATTTCTCCACTTAGCCTTAATCTTTCTATGTTCTGCATTATTTTCATACGGTTCGTTTACATTACGGCTTTTAATAAGTAAAACTACCGGTATTACTAAACACACTGCCACTATAAGCAGGGTAAACCATATCTTTTTATTTGAAGTAAATGTAGCAAAGATAAATAGTGTATGATTAGTCTTAATTATTCTTTTTGCCAGGAATACACCGAGGGTATCGCCAAGTTCATTTACCATATTTATAATTACCGATACAAACATTACGGCTAGTGAAACCTTACTGCTAAGCCTTATGTTTCCCTTATAAACTGCAAGTCCCGCCACAAAACTCAAAATACATCCAAAGCACATACCAACCATGCTGTATAAAAAATTGGCTGACAGGACGCTTTGTTCTGCAAACAAAAGCGTATGTGGATTTTCAAAAAACGGCGGTAAGAAATATAGAAGCATGGCAGCCGCCATAATACTGAGCATGGCAGATTTTGCTATCTTCCTAAATTCCTCTAATCTCTTTAAAAATAACCCCGCAATCACAAATAAAACCAATGCAAATACATTTACCGCATATATTCTGACATTCCACATACTGGTATCTATCTTATTGGTTGTGGTTTTAAATACCGTCATAATAACTGCACTTAATAAGCCCACTATGACTGCAGCATATTGAAACAACCTGTACCCTTTTAGCCCAAGCTGCTTAATTCCCGAAAACAGAAGTCCTGTAAGCAGCATCATCGGCAGCAGCTGTTCTGTTGATAACACAAAATACTTAAGCAATTCTTTCTCCTTATCTATTAATCCCGAACCTCTTCATAAACACCTGAATATAACAGGATAGTCCATATATCACACTATATTCAGATGTTTATTATACAAAATCCGGTCAACCTAATATACCACAATAAGCTGCACCGGGATTTTACCCCCCAATGCAGCAAATTATCAATAAAGTCTGATATTAGCTTATAATTACCAGCTCTGTTTTACATAATCCCAGTCTTTCTCAACTGTAAGATTGCCATCTTTGAAGTAATCTTCAAGGACTGCTCCCGGACCTGTCTCAGCATCACTGTGGATTAAATATCCTTTTTCAGCAGGGCTGTGGATAGTGAACTTAAGCTTGTAGGAACCTGACTCACCCATCTTAATGTTTGCGCCATAGTGAGGACCATCTGAAGCACTCATAGGCATGAATGTTCCCTTAGCTACTTCTTTGCCATCTTTGTCAGATATTAAATAATCGATGGTAAGATATGGAACCCAGGTTCCTGTACCATATCCAAGCTTATTCTCAAGAGCTGAGATATCTGCCTCAAGATGAATCTCATTTTCCTTATCAATCTTCTCCTGGCCTGGAGCCATAGGAACAGGCTGGAAGTAAACAGCTGATACATTAAGGAATTCAACCTTCTCATCTTCAAAAATCGGATATTCTGTAAATCCTGCTGCATCTCCAGGTGCTGCTGCTGCATCTGCTGCTGCGGATGAAGTGCTGCCTTTAACAATATTTGATGCCTGACTGGCAGGTACGCTTTCGCCGCTTGCCTTAGCGCTTGATACCTTGCTTGCTGTAGAAGCATTGTTTGCCTTCTGTCCACAACCTGTTATTGCTGTTACAGCGAAGGTAGCTGCAATAGCAAGTGATAAAAATTTCTTTTTCATGTTCTCCTCCTATAATGTGAAAATGAAAATTTATATGATAACGAGATATGTAGTATAAATCGTTAGTCACCTTAATTATGCACTGCTTATTAACCCTTACTAACCGCTCTTTCTTCCATTACTTCTTTAACTACGGTTTTAATAAGTTCTTTTAACTTCTTTTCTTCTTCTTCTTTGAGAAGAGCCTCCTTCTTTGCCGTTTCTTCCGCCCTCTTCTTATCGGCTTCCGCTCTTATTACAAGGTTTTTCTTTCTCCAATGCAAATATACAAGTATGGTAATTCCTAACAATATCAGCTGTGGAATAAGGGTTTCAAGTATAGGATATATACCAAGCACTTCAAAGAACTCATTTGAAGGTATAAGTCCTGCAGCCAGTCCGGAGAAGTCATAACAAGCACATCACCCTCTATAAACTCCTTAATGCCTGCACCAAGGAAGGATATCGACATAATAAACATAAGTATGCTCGTTGCCGTAAAGAAAGGTTTAAGCGGTATCCTTAAACTAAATGCATTTATTGCATAGTATACAAAGATAAGTACTATAAAACCAACAATAAGGCCTGCCCATACCATATGTATGTTTTCATCCTTTAGCATAGGCTGGAAGAAAAGCACAACTTCCGCACCCTCTCTAAATACAGCAAGAAATGCTGTAACAGCAAGGGCAAGAGTACTTCCACTCTTAGCATTAGTCTCAGTCTTACTTTTAATATAGTTTGTCCAAGCATCGCTTTCAGATTTAGAAAGCATCCAATTACTTACATAGTAAAGTACCACAACCGCCGTAAGTGCCGTAACACCTTCTATAATTTCCTGAGATGCACTGTTTGCAAGCATAAGTACATCTAATAACCAGGCTAATATAAAGCTCGCTGCTATACCTATCAACGATCCCAGATAAACAGGTCTTGTAAGTCTCTTCCTTCTCTCTGCATCATCACCGGCCGATTTGACAAGATATGCTATAATAGCTCCTACTATAAGAATTGCCTCAAAACCCTCTCTGAGTATGATAGAAAAACAAGCTATGAAGGTAGCTGTTGCCGCACTTGTACTGCCTCCGGACTGTTCAGCAAGCACTTCCTCTACAACCTGTCTTATTGCCGCTTCATCCGCACTGCCGGCCGTTCCACTTGTTGTCTTTGATGCAGCAGTAGGTTTTTTACCATCCAGAATAGCCGCATCATTTCTTATCATAGATTTAAGCTTATCTACTTCCTTATTAAATTCATCAGTAGAGCCTCCATTCTTGGTTACTGCCTTGCAAGCGGCAAACTGTAATTCCATTTCGGATTTCCTTGCTCCGGAAATCTTACCCATGGTAATTCTCTCAAAGCCTGTGGTTTCATAATAACCATAATAACCATGGTTTATAGAATCATATGCTGCCTTAGCATCTCCTGCTTTGTATACTTCCTTAGCGTGTTCAAAGACTGTATCCATAGCATTGGCAACATCCTCCCAAGTCTTAGATGGTCCACCGCTTGCCTGATACTCCTTCCAAGTTGCATAATACTTTCCCTCAGCCTTGGCAACTGTACTAAAACCAAAGCCTGCAAAAAAAATAAATAAAACAATATAAATCCTTGCCAAAAACACTCTTTTTTTCTTTACAAACATTACTTTGCCTCTCTTCTATATTAGCTTGAACTAACTTCTAATAAACTATACCAATTTTTCATTTTTGTCAAGTATGATTCCCAATTTCATTTCAAAAATTTTATCAGCATATTTAAATACTTCCTTATCATGGGTTATCACGAGTACTGCCTTGCCTTCATTTGCAAGTTCCCTAAACATACCGAGTACTATTTCTGTATTTTCATCGTCCAAATCTGAAGTCGGTTCATCTGCAAGTATAAATTCCGGGTCATTTATAAGTGCCCTTGATATAGACATCCTCCTCAGTTCACCGCCTGATAACTCGGTGGGCATAACATCTTTTAGTCCGTCTATCCCTGTTCTTTTCAACAGTTCCGCCGCTCTTTCTTCCATTTCTTTCAGAGTCTTGCTGCCTTTTCCTGTTTGGGGGTAAAGATTATATGGAAGAAGGACATTTTCCATCACTGTCAGAGTATTAATAGCTGATTGCCCTTGGAGTATTATTCCAAAATGTTCATTTCTAAACTTTGAAACTGCTGCATCATCCAAAGCATGAATATCGGTATCTCCTGCCATAACATTGCCGGAACTGGGAGTAAGAAGTCCTGATAAGACATTTAAAAGAGTGCTTTTACCACTTCCCGACTGTCCATACAGCACAGTCAATTCTCCTTCATTTAAGGCAAAGTCACATTCATTTAAGGCAAAAAACTTATTTGAGCCTTCCCTGGCTCTTAAAAACCACTTACTTACCTTATTCGCCACAAGTTTCATCAATTGTCCTCCCTTAAAATAAGTGCTGTATCTATTTTAGATGTCTTAAAAGCACTTAATGAAGATGCCAGACAACCTGCAATTACAGAGACTACAATTGTAGTTACAGCCAGTATGAACATTTCAGCGATTCCGGGCAGTAAAAATGGAAGGTCGAAACTTGTAAGGCTTATATCACCAATCAGCAATATTGCAATTACTGCCACTGCAGCTCCGATAAAGCTTCCCACTATATTTATAAGCAAGGCTTCTTTAAGTATTATACCCGCCACCATTTTTCTTGAAGAACCTAAAACCCTAAGTATGGCAAACTCTTTTTTTCTTTCATTAGCTATCATGGCAAACGCAAGTACAAGTATAAAAATTGAAAGCAGCCAGATTGCAACAATAAGGAAACTGATAACCCCTGATGCAGATTCGAGCTGTCCTGCAACTCCTGAAATCATATCCTGAGTCTGTATCGCTTCCACTCCACGGGTCTTTAGGTTTATCTCACTCATTACTTCAAGCGGAGTATACCCATCCGCTGCATTTATAAGAATACAGGAAGTAAGTTCATCCGGATTTCCTTTACCATTTGTTACCATTCCCATTTCTTCGGCAGACTTGAGAAGGGCCTTAACAGAATCAATACTCATGTATACTGCTGTATCTAAGTAAGTACCGGTTTTTTTCAGTTTCCCCTTAACTGTGCATACCTTATTATAAAAAGTCAGCCGGTCTCCCTCAAAGCATTTAAATCATTTCCCACCAGAATCTCAAACTCCCCTAATTTACTGTCATAAGACTCTTTAACCCATGGTTTTATTGTAAAATCTGTAGCAGGATCGAAACCTATAAGCTGAAGTTTTGCAGAACAACAGCCGGCTTTTGCAGAAGCCAGAAAATACTGTTCAGATATTTCCTTTATTCCTTCCATTTTTTTAATTTGTTCCAAAATGCTTCTCTTCATATAGAAATATCCCGGATTACCCTGCAAAATCATATTCGAAAAATTAGTCTTCGTAGTAGCTTCATATGGAACAACCATAATATCTGCACCCAGCCTGGATTTTAATGACAATAATCCCCCTTTCAGGCCGGCGATTGCCAAAGATCCTCCTGTAACTGAGAAACATAACAACGCAGATAATAATATTAGAATAAATGTCCTTCCCGGCCGCCTTGCTATATTTTTATATGAAATACTCCTTAAAACAGACATTTTCTCTCCAACTTTCTAAAATTAAACCAATTTATTTCGTTTATTTATCTTTTTTTAGGTTTATTATTACACTTATGCATTCCAATACAACCAGTACGATGGTAATACCAATTACCCCCGGGCGCATATGTGTCCTGCACATCATCTCAGGCTTCATACAAAGGCTGATTATAGTCTGGGGAAATAGCATGGCTAGGACTGTAGTTGGTATCATACAAGCTGACACCGCAGCCTTTTCACCTGATTTCTTAAATACAAACAATAGCACTGACATCACAATTAATACTACACCTGTAGCAAAGACTGCTCTTTCCGCCCAGTGGCAAGGCATAATCTTTCCCATTTCATTACCCATCATAGGGCAGGCATGAAATATAAAACGCACGCCAATAGTCAGGCAAAGACTAAGTGCAAGTATTACTACCGAAATCAGCATCGGAAGTGTTTTCTTCTTTTCCATAAAATACTCTCCTATTTTCCTGATATATTCCCAGTAAAGCTGTCGGTTTTATATTGTACTCTATGCACATTCTTCCGTCAAGTATTATTGATAATAAAAATCAATTAAAATTTATAGAAAATCCCTATTACTATATCATTATTATAGCAATAGGGATTTTCTCTACTTAAGCCAATCAGTAACACTCTTCCAAGCTTCTTTTCTTTCTAACCCAAGTTTCCAGAAAGCAATACCTGCAACCTTATCTTTCTCAAACAATTTCAACTTTGCTGCAAGAGATTTTTCTTCTTCAAGCCAAATTCTCATCCTGTCTTTTCCATCTTTCCATTCAGCATAATACTGGCCGCTTTCCTCGTTCCATTCTTTTTTTGCCTTAGATGCATTTACAAGATTAAGTCCACCCTCCATGCCCAAGGCCTTGGTCTTAAGCTTTCCGTCATTTGTCTCTCTCCATAGCCTTGTATAGAACGGCAGCCCTATTATGAGTTTTTTCATCGGCACATTGGCGGCAGTATTTTTGACACTCTTTTTTACCCAGCCAATACTTGACACGGAGCCTGCCTCAGAAGAGCCTGAATAATGTTCATCGTATGCCATCACGCAGATATAGTCAGCGAGTACGCCCTGCTCTTTAACATTATAAAATGAATTAAACTCTAATGGCACATAATTATCTATAGAAAGCACCTTATTTCGGTTTCTCATTTCTATGGAAAGTTCCCTCAGAAACTGAATGTATCCCTTCGAATATGAAGCTTTCACCTTTTCAAATCTATATTTATTCCATCAAGTCCATATTCATCAACAAAATAAGTTATATTTTTAATTAATTTAGTTCTTAGGCTTGTACTTGTTAACAATTTTTTAAAATCTACATCCTTATTAAAATCATCAAGCAAAGGCCACACATCAATGTTTAAACTATGCATCTTAGATACATAATCTTTAGACGCAAAACTTGAAAGCTCACCTTCTGAGTCAGCTACTCCAAACCAAGTTGGAGATATAACATTGACACCCTCTGCTTTAGAAAGTGCAGTTCCCCATCCTGAGTTTGCAGCCTCACTCGTAACCTGATGCCAGCCTAACACTATTGGTTCTTTCCTCGATATACTTGTATAACCCTCGTCTTGCTTCCCGCCGTCAAAAGTGTATTTTTTATCCTCTGCATTCTCAATATCAACTTCATTTACTTTGACATATCCTGTCACGCCGTCCTCAGTAAATACCCTGACAAAATCTGCGGCAGCATTTTCAAGTAAATATACTTTATCACCGGCAGCAAGTTTCTTTAATATAATGTCCTTATTGCTTCCACACTCTCTTAACTCGGTATTTTCCTTAACTTCACAGTATTTATAATCATCATTGCTGTTTTCAAAAATAATTATCCTGCCGGGATTTTCATAAACATCAATTTTAAAATCCTGCCATTTTTTTATAAAATCAGCAGAAACAAAAATATTGCCGCTCTCTTCTATAAAACTCGGAATTTCATCGGTCTTGCTCTTTCCATTTGTCTCATACTCTTTTTCACCCGCTTTATAAATATATTTTTCCGTAGCTGTTGTATATACTATAACATCATCCATTACATCGTAGTATATTCTCGGTAAAATTTTCTCTGCCACATCGTAAGGAAGATAAACTTTCTTATCTCTAATCAGTGCATTCTCATCATTCTTAATAAGGTTAACAACAAGCCTCGCCTCTCCTGCAGGAATTTTATAATAATCTGTTAACGATATTTCTTCCTTATTTGACATACTGATTTTCATTACCTTACCCACTATAATGATTAGAACTGATATTACAGCTATTACAATCAACGGGATTATAACTGTAATAGGAATTATTTTCTTTTTCATTGGTACCTCCAGCCAAATTTTTATACACTTTATAATAACACTATTACAGAGATTTGTCATTTCTTTTTATAATCCTATGTCCTGAAAATTAACTTCAGTTACTTCTCCCATCAGATTTATATCCAGTTCTACCATATATCGTCCATCCTCAGCTAAAGTTTCTGCCGCACTGAATTCATCCAAAACTCTTTCTCCACAATAAAACTTTACCCCTCTTTTCCAGTATTTTCTCATTTCTACTATCAACACATCTTCTTTATTTTCATTATCCATCTTCTTCTCCCAACATCCCCGGACTTTCCTGTCACGGAAAGTCCGGATTCCATTCAATAAGTTTATAATGTGATGCAATTACTCCTTATCATTCCAGTAAGAAGCAGCCTCTTTCCACTCCTGCCCCTTGTAATACATTGCCTTTCTAAGAATAAGCCTCTCTTTTTCGATTTCCTCATCAAACTTAACCCCATATGCATAACCCGAAAGATTATTAATCTTATTTTTAGGATTAAGTAATTTGTAAGTCCGTCTGTTTACAGGGTAATTTATCTCATTTTTATTTTTCTGTTTTCCAATCGCAAGATAAATCTTAGAACCCTCAAACAGCTTTAAATCTGTAAGTGCACTTTCTAAGATTAAAATCTCTTCTTCACATAGCGGCAGATAGAGCAAAGACTTGTCTCCCGACTTATTAAAATCCATTACCTTCTTTTCAGATATCACAGTATAATTGCGTCCATCAGCCAGAGAAAGCCTAATATCCGCATAATCACCTGTTTGCAGCAATTCAGGTAAAATAATCTCTGAATATTCACAGATAAATTCATGTTCACCAGCTTCTGTCTTTCTGCCCACAGGCAGAATTTTTACCTGATTGTCATTATCAGTCATCAAATTCTCTGTAAGTTCTTTATCGGAAATAACCGGCTCGTCCTCAGTTTTTCCTTTAACCACAGCGTTTTCAGCGACTTCATTTTGTTCCACATTAATGTTCTCATTCTTTCTTATGAACCCAAAAGCCAATATTGCAGCAATCAATATAATCATAATTATTATGATTGAAACTATAGTTTTCTTCCTCCTGCCAATCCTTTCAAATTCATCATCAGATAATAGTTTTGTTTCTTCCTTATTATTAAGCATAGTACCTCCACATCATATCCTCTTAATTCCCATTCCCTTACACCTTACTCTTAGTCCTAACCTCCTAATCAAAGCCTTTGTGGATTCAAGCTGGACATTATCTGATAAATTGTCCAAAATCATCCAGCCCTTTTCTCCAATGTCATCATAGTGATTAATCAAAAATCTCTCCAACAGCCCTCCTTTTACAAAGTTATTTTGAACTACCAATAACTTCTCATCGCAGCTGTGAAAAAGAATTGAAAACTCAGTAAGCCTGCCAAAATCCATGATCAGACAGTCAAAGTCCTTCTTTAGAAAGTATCCTAAATCTTCTTCACAGACATTTTTATAAATTTGGATACCTTTCAAACTGCTGCTAGAGCCATAAAGTTCAGCTTCATCATCATTCTCTATAGCTACATAGGCTACTTTTTTACCTTTTTTTACCAATTCTTTGGCGGCACAAAATGCAATATGCGTTGTACCCACTCCATTTGCACTGCCACAGACCCCAATCTTGGATACATTAGAATTACTTACAATATCTTCATTTTCTGCGAAAGAAGTTTTAATCCTTTTATTAAAGTTTCTAACAGTCTTTTCTATAGTTCTAAGACCAGGCCTTTCTTTATAATTTTCTCTAGTGCATTGCAGCGCAAGTCTTTCACACCTTTCTTTAACTGTCCGCCTTAATAAAGTTTTTCTCCCCTCAGTTTGCTTAGTTAAATACATAAGTATGCTGCCAAACCCATAAATATCAGTATAACTGCCAAGTTTATTTCCATTTATAAGTTCCGGTGCAGCAAACCCTTCTGTCGCCAAACCCATATAATTATCTTCATTTCCTATAGAAATTACAGAACCAAAATCCACTACTTTTAAACCATTTTTAGTAAGCATTATATTAGCCGGTTTCCAATCAATGTAAAGTAAAGATTCTTCCAAAGAATTCAGAAATTTCAGAAATTCAAACAATTCGACTACTATATTCACAAGTTCGTCATCTTTAAGTATATTTTCATTGAAATCCGAAGAATCAAGCCTTGTACCCTGTATATATTCTTCAACCAGGTACAGATTATCTCTATCTTCTTCAACATCATACAATTTGGGTATTAGTTCAGAATTATACTTAGACAAAAATTTTGCCTCATTTTTCAGTTGCATAAAAAAGGGATGAGCCTTTGAAATTTTTTTGATTACACGATACTCCTGCAGCTTCACATGAGAAGCCAGAAATACATGCGGGGTAGGATTTAGGGAATCTAGAATAGTGAGAATATGGTATTTACCTAACCATAGGTTAATCCATACCAACTCCTTTCACTACTTTAAGGATTTTTCCAAAACAAACATCAATGTGCTTATATTGTATCTGGAGATTAAAATTTTTGCAATGTTATTTTGCACAAAATTTTGAAGAAATTTTCGGCAGAATAACCAAAATTTTCTGTCAATTTGTGTCTTAATCCCAGCTTATTAATTTGACAATAACACATTTTTAATTTATACTATTATTTTTATAAAGCTTTTTAAGATCTAAACTCCAGTTACCCACACTAATACACAAAGCTCTTAATTGGGTCAAAATATAGAAAGGTGTTTTTATGAAAATAGAAAAGCTTAATGAAAATCAACTAAAAATTACACTGGCTCCTGAAGATTTAAGCATAAGGGGACTTGCACTTAACGAGCTTTCATATGGCTCTACAAAAACTAAGGATTTATATAACGAACTTATAGAACAGGCTTTAAGCGAGTTTGGTTTTGAAAGCGAGGACGGTGCCTTAGTAATTGAGGCTATACCGACATCTAAAGGAAATCTAATCATTTTTATAACCAAAAATAATTCCTCTGAGGATCTTGATACAAGATTTTCAAGATTTTCTCCTGATTTATATAACTCTTTAGACGATTATAATGATGACGATGAGTTTATTCCACTTACCGATATGCTTAAAGCGAGTGGATTTACAGAAGACAAATTCAAAAACAGTGAAAAGAATAAAACTGAAAAAATACTTTTTAGTGAGGGAAACAGTAAAAATATTTATTTTTAATTCTCTTGATGCAGTATGTGAACTTTCTTTTCATATCAAAGATTTATTTTCAGGAAAAAGTTCTCTGTACAAGAATCCACAGAGTAAACTTTACTTTTTAGTTCTTGAAAATAATCCTGCCGATAAGGAAAACTTTGGCAAGGTGTGCAACATAGTTTCTGAGTTTTCTGTTCAAAACAGGAGTAATTACGCTACAACTGCTGTTATCACAGAACATTGTGAAAAAATAGCCGGTTCAGATGCTGTTACCATACTCTCAGCCTTTAATTAAAAATTAAACACATACTAAAAAGAACTGTACAAACTTCAATGTACAGTTCTTTTCTATTAGAAAGTTAATTAATCAACAAACTCATTGAGCAGGTCACAAAGCTCGTCAGCATCTATTCCATGAACCTCTGCTGCCTCCTCAAGAGTCTCTCCTAAAGAAGATGGACAGCCTACACAATGCATACCTGCGTTAAGTAATACCGGAATCAGGTTCTCATCCACCTTAATTATATCTGCAATTATCATATCCTTAGTTATTTTCTGTTCTGACATATTCTCTACCTCTTTCAATAAACTATTAATTATGTGAGTACCGAAAACTGATACCCACATAATTATAATTCATAGCCACCTGTTAGTCAAGAACAGTATTATGGGGTTTCGGCAGTGCCATCATCTGTTTCTGTAGGCGTTTCTGTCTGATTGCTTCCATCATCAGCAGTGTCTCCTCCCGTCTCATCACTTCCGCCATCTTCTACTGCAGGTGTTTCTGTTACATCATTGCCCTCTTCAGGATTCTCCCCCTCATCAATCACACTTTCACTATCTTCCTTAGGCTTAGCCTTCTCTTCTTTTTTCTCTTTCACCTCTTCTTCAGTATTTTTCTCTTCTTCAGCTTTTTTCTCTTCTTCAAGCTTTTTCTCTTCTTCAGAATTCTTCTCCTCTTCCTTCGGAGTTTCTACAGGTGTGGCTGCCATCTTATAGTCATCTAAAGGCTTAATCTCAAGTCCCTGATGCAGGCTGTCCATATAAGTTTTCCATATGCCAAGAGGGGTAGCAGAACCCGAAAGGGAAGCCAGACTTCTTGGGATATCATATCCAACCCAAACACTCGTTGTATAATACTTAGTAAATCCTACAAACCACAAATCCTTACTGTCATTGGTGGTTCCTGTTTTTCCTGCACAAGGCATGGCAGCTAACCTTCCTGCAACACCTGTTCCCTTTGTCATAACTGCCTCCATACAGGTAGTCATCATTTTAGTGGCATTTTCATCATATATGAATTTAGTTGTTCCATTTTGATAGAAACCATCTATAACTACATCATTTCCATCAGCATCGGTCATCTTCATAATGCAGGTAGGCTCTCTGAATTCTCCGCCATTTTCAAGAGTTGCATAGGCTGATGCCATTTCAAGGGCACTCACTCCCTTTGTAAGGCCTCCAAGAGCAGCCGAAGGATAATAGTCCGTTTCCTCTATATTAGAAAATCCCATCTCTATCAGCTTATTGATACCAACTGTTGGCGAGATTTCAGTAAAAGCCTCCAAGCGACAGTATTCTTAGACTTTGCAAGTGCATCAAGTATAGTCATATTACCACTATATACTCCATCTGCATTTACAGGGCCGCCCTCGATTTTCTCATCCTTAACCATGCTTGCAGGGGTATATCCCTGCTCAAATGCAGGAGTATATACAACAAGCGGCTTAATAGTACTTCCCGGCTGCCTAAAGCTCTGGTATGCCCTATTTAATGTCCTTCCCTTAAGCTTTTGACTCCTTCCGCCAACAATAGCAACGACCCTTCCGCTGTCATTATCGATAGTGACTGCAGCACCCTGTAAGCTGTATATTCCTGCCTTACTTTTTTCATCAGACACACTCAATCCGTTATCAACTGTTTCCTGCAGCAGTTTTTGTTTTTCAGGATCTAAGGATGTATAAATCCTGTATCCACCGGAATACAGCCTATTTTGACAGCTTGAATATACTTCACTATAATTATCATTATATGCCTCTTTATCTTCTGTTGATGAAAAAGAATATCTAAACCTGAATCCCTCTGATTTCATAAGGCTCTTTACTGCTCTGTCAAGTGCAAAAGTAAGCATATAGCTGCTTTTTTCAGTTTTCGGCTCCTTAACCTTAATTTCTTCATTCTTCGCCACAAGTGCTTCAGATTCGCTTATTTTCCCATCTTTAACCATCTGATCCAAGATACGGTTCCTTCTTCCTATAGTACCCTCCATATTTTCATAAGGATTATATCTTGTAGGACTGTTTGGAATACTTAGTAAAAATGTAATTTGGGAAAGCGAGAGTGAATTGACACCCTTGCCAAAATATCCAAGGCTTGCTGACTGTATGCCATAGTATCCATTTGCAAAATAGATATTATTTAAGTAAAATTCCATAATTTCTTTTTTAGAATACTTATGTTCAAGCTCTTTTGCTATAAATATTTCCTTTGCCTTTCTTTCCCAACTCTCCTCAAATGATAAGAATATATTTCTGGCAAGCTGCTGGGTTAGTGTACTTCCTCCCTGAGTTATGACCCCTTTATTCTTAAGATAAGCCACACCAGCTCTCATTATAGCCTTCAAGTCATAGCCCTTATGCTTAAAAAAGTTCTTATCTTCTATACTCGTTATGGCATCAACAGCCATCTTAGGAATATCACTGTATTTAATATAATAAACATCCTTCTCTCCCTTTAATTTAGACAAAATGCTGCCATTAGCATCATAAATAATACTTGTTTCATTCTGCCTAAAAGTTTCCAAATTACTCTGTGCAACTATTTTCTTAGCATCACTTTCCATTGACATTATTCTCTTGCCATATTTCATATACAGCAGGAAACCACCAACAACAACTATTAGTAATAGTAACACAATGATTATTTTAACCACAATTCCTATTGCCTTTTCCACAGGACTCTTTGGTTTTTTTTGTTTTTTCTCTTTTTTAGCCAAAACTACTACCTCCTTTTCGGGTAACTGTAATTGTATCATATTTTTATTAAAATTAAAGAAGAAATTTCTTAAGTTTTAGCTTACATTCATAGAGCGTTTTTGTCAAATATTTACTCTTGAAATAATTTTAGAAGTGTAATATACTAAGAGACCGAGTGTTAAAACCTTCCCACTCATATAAAAACTAAAGGAGAATAACATAATGGAAAAAACGAACTTTATGACAAAGGGCAGAATTCGTGTCCTTACAATTGTATTAGCAGGCATAATTGCCGCCCTCTATTCAGTTCTAACTGTATTGGCAGCAAGCCTTAATCTGGCAAGCGGTGCAATTCAGGTAAGATTCTCAGAAGTTCTTACTATCCTGCCGTTTTTTGGTTTTGCAGGAGTTCCCGGAGTAACAATAGGCTGTCTCATATCAAATATTATAATCGGAAGTAATATTTTTGATATTATCTTCGGTACCTTTGCTACCTTTATAGGTGCTCTCGGCACTTGGTACATAGGTATCCTTTTTAGAAAAACCGGCAACAAAAATTTGAAGTTTTTGTCACCTCTCCCGCCCATCATATCCAATACAATTATAGTTCCCTTTGTTCTTACATATGCATATGGAATAGCTGATGGCATACCATTTCTCATGCTTACGGTAGGTGCAGGTGAAGTAATTTCCTGTGGAATACTTGGTTTGATTTTGCTTACAGCACTTATCCAATAAGAAATAAGGTTTTTAGAGTATAGAACATGTTGTAATGATTTCATTCGTGTGATTTCTAAAAACTGACTGAATATATAGTTAAAGAAATTTAGATAACTGTTTGATGCTTATTTGTAAAGACTTTATGGTTTTATCCTAAATACAAGGCTGCCACATTAAGATAAGTTTACAAAATATATTGAGTAATTTTATCTGTAGTGTGACAGCCTTTTATGTTTACAATATTATTTTATTTCATTTTCTCAGCAAATACAGCTGCTCCTATCGCACCTGCATACATTGCATCTGCATGAGTCTCAACCTTCCTGCCAAGCTTATTTGAAAGAGATTCTAGGATGTAAGGACAGCCGCAAAGCCCTCCTGTAAGGAAAACCTTGAAGTCTTCAGGCACATTTCTGCACTGAGACACAACCTTTTCTGTTATAGATTCGACTATGCCAAAGGCTATGTCCTCCTTAGGTGTGCCTGCTCCCGCAAGCCCAATAACCTCCGACTCCGCAAATACCGTGCACATGGAGCTTATCTTCACTCCCTTCCCCTTTCTTGCAAGTTCGCAAAGGGAGGCAGGATCATAGCCCATTGCATTTGCCATTACCTCTAAGAACCTTCCCGTACCGGCAGAGCATTTGTCATTCATAATGAAGTCCTTAACCTGACCGTCCTCAAGCACGATAATCTTCGTATCCTGCCCTCTATGTCGATGATAGCAACTTCCCTTTCGTTAAAGAGATATTCTGCACCCTTAGCGTGACAGGTAATCTCTGTAATATTCTTATTTGCATAATCAACGCTTACCCGTCCGTAGCCTGTGGATACACAGCGGAAATCATCAAAAGAAAAACCATTTTTAATAAGGTCTCCCTTCACATTCAGAGAAGCCTCCTTAGAGCTCCAGCCTGTAGGAAGCCTGTGTTTATAGAGTATATTCCCGTCCTGCATAGCCACATATTTTGTACTTGTAGAGCCTAAATCAAGGCCAAAACTAATCCTTGCCATAATATCTCCTTAACTTCTAACAGAATTTATTTCTTTCTGCATTTATCTGACATTCTGTTTCAACTATGTCAACATAGGAAGCCTCATTCTCCCTGATACAGGCTCTTACTCCCTCTATGTCCTCTTCATTTACAAGAAGGCTCATTCCACAGGGAACTGAGCCCTGTATAGTCCTTGGAGTAGGGGATATCCTCGCTTTATGACCGTTTGCCTTTAGTATATCCTGCAATAAGAGCCCCTCTGTATAATTGGCGAATAAGATATAATAATTTTTCATTTTATCCCAACATTTCTATAAATGCACCGATACGAGTCTTTAACTGCTCTGCATCTGCATCTGTATAATCAGTCTCTATTCCAAGTACAGGAAGCCCTTTTTCCTTAAGTGTACGCTCAAGAAGGAAGCCCTCTGTATCGTAAAGGTTACAGAACTTAAGGCTTACATCTATAACTCCGTCAACCTTGTATTCATCAACCATACGGAGGATATCATCAAACCTCGCTGTATTAGTGTGAAGCAGGCACAATTAGTCTTCATATAGCGTCTTGCAAGTGCCATGTACTGAGCCTCAAGCGTAGGGAGGTCTTCTTCTACGATATTTTCAAAATACCTTGTTCCTGTACACATTTCTTCGCAAACCACGATAGCACCGCTGGTCTCAATGATGTGGTGGAGCTTCCAGTTAGGAATCGCAAGAGGTGTACCTGTGACCAGGATTCTCTTGGTTCCCTCCGGACAGACTGAAACTCCATCTTCTATCCTCTTTTCAAGCTCATCTGCCAGCTTGTTGCACATCTCAGCACAGCGCACAGGATCGTCAAAGAAAGCTATCTGCATCATAAGAAGGGCATCCTTACCGCTTATAGGTGACTTAGCTGCCTTTCTGCAGTTAAATACCCTGCCAAGAGCCTTTCTCTTGTTATTAACTATTTTAATAGCTTCGTTGAGATTTTCAACTGTAATTTTATTGCCTGTAAAATCCTCCACTACTTTTTTTGAATTCCTCTATCTCTCCTGCCCATTTAACTATGTCCTTTTCACGCTTCATCTGAGGCACATCCATTATGTGCATAGGCACATCTTCCCCAAGTATCTCCCAAGCCTTCTTCTTGCCGTCACAGGTGGTCTCGCCCACATACATATCTGCTATCCTAAAGAACGGACAGGTCTTGTCAAGCCTTGCACCTACAGAAGCCTTGATAAGAGGACAGGTACTCTTTGGAAGTACCTTCTCTCCACCCGGTACCCAGAACTGAGAGCCTCCGCAAAGTCCTGTAACTATCCCCTTTGCAGCTATCACTATTTCATCAGGTACATAGACACAGAAGGTACCAAATACCTTCTGACCGTTTTTCTGAGCCTCGATAAGCTCAGCAGGCCTGATACCGTGAATACCTGATACAACAAAGTCCCAAAAACCCATACCTTCAGGTCTGTTTTCCTGTGAAAGATAAACATCACCAAAGGCTGTTGGGAGCACCTGACAGAGCTGATCGTGAAGCTCCATGTTCATCCCCAGTTCTTCCCACATCTTCTCATAATCCGCCATAAATAAACCCTCCTATAAATGTAATTTTGCTGGAATCTCCTACTTAGACATATTTTTCATGCCCGTATTAAAATTATTTGACTTTCTAAAGTAAGTTATACTCCAAGATATTTCCTCAGCTTGGCCTCTAAAAGGCAGTATATAGCCTTTACTTTTGTCCTTATTTTTTAATTGTAGTCTTTGATAAATATGCCTAAAAATTAGAAATCCCTTTAAGCTTATAAGTATAATTATAGGTTGATTTTAACAATATTCAACCCAAATAAAGGATATTTTTATGGAATTATTCTATATTTCATATTGTTTATTTAATTTTTCTATGATTAGCTTTGTCTAACTTGCATAAATCAAAAATACCTGACTCATCACCTCTATAGTTTAGAGATGATAAATCAGGTACTGTTTTATTTCAAATTACAGTTCACAGTTGCCTACTGTTCTAGGGAATGGAATTACATCACGGATGTTGCCCATTCCGGTGAGGTACATCACACATCTTTCAAAACCAAGGCCAAAGCCTGCGTGTCTTGCTGAGCCGTATTTTCTAAGGTCAAGATAGAAATCATAGTCTGCTTCGTTAAGACCTAGCTCCTTCATACGCTTTGTAAGCAGTTCCAGATTCTCTTCTCTCTGGCTGCCTCCTATAATCTCGCCAATGCCGGGAACAAGGCAGTCCATGGCTGCAACTGTCTTGCCGTCATCATTTAGCTTCATGTAGAAAGCTTTTATTTCCTTTGGATAGTCTGTTACAAATACAGGACGCTTGAAGATTTTCTCTGTAAGGTAACGCTCGTGCTCTGTCTGTAAGTCACAGCCCCAGCTAACCTTGTAGTCAAACTCGTCGTTGTGCTCCTTAAGAAGCTCGATAGCCTCAGTGTAAGTTACACGACCAAAGTCAGAGCCCGCTACCCCTTTAAGTCTCTCGATAAGATCTTTGTCGATGAACTGGTTGAAGAAAGCCATCTCTTCAGGAGCATTAAGAAGTACATAGTTGATGATGTACTTAAGCATTGATTCCGCCAAAGCCATGTTGTCATCAAGGTCGGCAAAAGCTATCTCAGGCTCTATCATCCAGAACTCCGCTGCGTGTCTTGTGGTATTGGAGTTCTCTGCTCTAAAGGTAGGTCCGAAGGTATAGATATTCTTAAATGCCATAGCAAAGGTCTCACCGTTTAACTGTCCGCTTACCGTAAGGTTGGTAGCCTTGCCAAAGAAGTCCTTGCTGTCATCCACCTTTCCATCTTCATTAAGAGGGAGGTTGTCGAGGTCGAGTGTAGTCACCCTAAACATCTCTCCTGCACCCTCTGCATCTGAGCCTGTGATAATTGGTGTATGTACATATACAAAGTCTCTCTCCTGAAAGAACTTGTGTATAGCATAGGCTATGAGGGAACGCACTCTAAATACAGCCTGGAAGGTATTGGTTCTTGGACGAAGATGCGAGATGGTCCTAAGATATTCCATGCTGTGGCGTTTTTTTCTGAAGAGGGTAATCGCTTGTGGACTTTCCTTCTATTATTATTTCTGTTGCCTGTATCTCAAAAGGCTGCTTAGCGTCAGGAGTAAGCATCAGCTCACCCTTTACAATAACTGCAGAGCCAACATTCAACTTACTTACTTCTGCAAAATTCTCCATATTATCGTGATAAACTATCTGTAAAGTTTCAAAGTATGTACCATCACTAAGTACGATGAATCCGAAGGTCTTAGAATCTCTAACGCTCCTAATCCATCCTCCAACTGTTACCTCTTTACCTGCAAACTTTTCCTTTTCCTTAAAAAGTTCTCTGACTGTAATAAGTTCCATAATGCCCTCCTGCTATTTTAGTTCTAAATATAGTCTTACATGATTTAAATATCAAAGGCAGTATATTTTTTATAAACAAGTTTACACAAAATTTTTATATCTTTGATACCTATATCATCAAATAGTTCGTATGTAAATCTGATATCTTATTAGTATATCATATTATTCTTATTACTACCAGACTGTATTATAATTATTTTTTATATACTCCCTATAATTTCCCTGTACTATGGCATTATGAACGAAAAAATGTTAAAATCAAAGAAGGGCGGCTGTCTTTCCCTTTAGAAAAGTGCTTTAGAAAGAGGTGTTATCGTGATAGTATATGATAATTTATGGAAAACTATGAAGGAAAAGGGAATTACTCAATACAGGCTTATGCATTATCATAATTTTAGTCAAATTACATTTAAAAGAATGAAGAATAATATGCATAGTTCTACCTATACCATTTGCAGGCTTTGTGATGCTCTAGGCTGTAGAATAGAAGATATTATTAGTTTTGTCCCAGATGAAGACTATGAACCCCCTAAAATAGTTACGAAGGCTGAATTATTAGAAATGAAAAGAGCTAAAAAGAGGACTCTGGAATTAAAGGAAGGCTCAAATAAAGGCTAAACGATAATTTATTTATTTTCCCACAAGTTTTACTCTATATGCCCCACAATTATGTGTCTAAGCTTTGTATTGTTAATTTTATAATTAATTATATTTCAGTGGCCGGATTGCAGAGAGTCCGGCTATATTTTTGATGAAAATAATTGCACTAATTGTTGATACAATTAACTTACTAATACCTAATTATTATGTGTCCAAGTGTTCTCTTCATATCAAAACTCCTATAAATCCTCTCCCTTTGTTACTAATTTGTTACTAAATATCTTATGCTTTAACATTTGCAAATCCACACTGCATCCGCTTTTAACCCTGCCTGAAATTACATCCCTTTATGCACCACAGGGAGCAGAGGCAGCTGCAACAAATAAGATTGTAGTGAAGAACGGCAAGCATGCTGTTAAGACAAAGAACATCTACATCGGTGGAAAGGTTGTAGATTTCGATGCTGTAGTTAAGGGAAAACCTGTTAAGGATTCCAAGGGTACTTGGAAGTCAAGCAACAAGAAGATTGCTTCTGTTGACAAGAACGGTAAGGTTAAGGCCCTTAAGAACGGTAAGGTTACCATTTCTTTCAAGACCAAGGCTACAAAGAAGGTTAAGTCCGTAACAGTTAAGATGACAATCAATGCAAGGACAAGGGCATCTAAGATGATCCTCACTCCTGCAGCAGTAGTTGTTAAGGAAGGCGAGAAGTCAACAGTAGGCGTAAGCTACGAGATCTCAAAGAAGATTCAGGCAGCCGGCGGAAAGACAACTACTTACAAGCTTTTTGCTGAGTCATCAAATGAGAATGCAGCAAAGGTTTCTGTTGAGGGCAATGACAAGATTGTTGTAGAGGGTGTTGCTAAGTCAGCTACTCCTGTATCAATCACAGTTTATGCAGCCCAGGTTACTAACATTGCAAAGGCTAAGGAAGTAAGGATTAAACTTACAGAGAAGTTTGATGTTAAGGTAAACAGCAAGTTCGATGCTAAGCAGGTAAAGGCTAACAAGATTCTTGTTACCGGAACAAACCTCTCTACAAAGGCAGCTGCTTATGTAGTAAAGAACACTAACGGCATTGTTCTTAACTTAAAGGATAAGGTAGAGGTTAACAAGGAAGGTACAGAGGCTACTCTTGAAGCAGTAGTTAACCAGATTCCTGAAGGAAAGTACACAGTTACTTACGATAAGGAAGATCCGGCTGAGTTTACAGCAGTTAAGCAGGTATTAGATAAGATAGTTATTGAACCAGCTGATAAGCTCATCTTAAAGGGTATTACAGATCCTGAGAATAAGGTAGCTTATGCTTACTATAAGGCACTTGATAACTTTGGTGAGGATGTAACAGAGCAGCCACTTGGCGCTAACATCTATGCTAATGGCAAGCCTGTAGCAAAGAAGGGCGAAGTTGAGTTTAAGCAGGATAACGCTTTCCTTCTTGGTACTACATATGGACTTACACTTGTAGATCAGAACTCAGGCAAGACAGCTACAGCTAACCTTACAGTAAGCAGAGAATCTATGCTCACTGATATTATGGTTAAGGGCGTTTATGACAAGAAGAACAAGAAGGTTGTTGAGTCTCTTGGTGAGAGAGCAGTCCTTGAAGATTATGTACTTCTTTTCGAGGGTAAGGATCAGTATGGCCGCGTAAAAAATAATATTGAGAAACTTCAGGCAACAATCGGCGGTTCAACAGGTCTTCAGGTTAAGACCGGCAAAGTTGATCAGGTTAAGATTGACGGTGTAGAGTATATGACTTTAGGTCTTACAAAATTTACACAGGAAAAGCTTAATGCTGGTGATGCTACTATTGGTGCATTCTCGCTTGAGAGTGGTAAACAGGCAACTCCTGCAAAGATTACAGTAGTTTCAGCTACAGAGGTTAAGAATCTTTCTATTAGTAACGGACCTAAGACTATTGTAGCCGGTGAAGAAGCAGAACTTTCATATTCAGCAACAGATGCAGATGGAAAGCCTGTAACAGATTTGAGACACTTAACAGAGTGACCCTTAATGGCGGTAAGGCTGAAAAAGACAACGGTGGAAAGAGGGGTCTTAGGTTTGAAAAGAAAGATGGCAAGGTAGTCCTTCTTTATCAGCCTGAGCATGATACTCTTGACAGAGCAACTACAGAGTTTATATCTTACATTACACAGACAAACAATGTAGGAAATGCTATGCTTACAGTAAATCCTGCTAGAATTCCAACAAAGATTGTTGGACTTAAGAAGGATGCAGCTACAAGCGTTACAGTAGCTTCTAAGGGTGCGCCACTTACAATTAAGGCGACGGATCTTGAAATTAAGGATCAGTATGGTGACACAGTAGAAATTAAGAACTTTAACAAAGGATATGCACTTAAGGTTGCAGTTGATGATGTAAATGATAATAAAGCATTCTCAACCTGCGGAGCAGTTATACCGGCAGTTGCTTCTACTCCAGCTAAGAAGGTTCCTGTAGCTTCATTTGGTGCAACTGATATTACTACAAATCCTATTCATGCAAATGCTATCCTTAACAAGGATACTGAGATTGTATCTGCTTCAGCGGTAACTCCTGGTTCATTAAAAATAAATCTTTCAGTTGTTGATAAAGACGGCAAGACCGTTGCAGGAAGTGAACATAGCTTCAATATCCATGCAGTTGCTGCATCTTCACTTAAGGATGTAAAGATTGAGGATATTGATCTTGCTCAGGCTAATATGAAGAATAGTGCCGGTCAGGAGACAACATCTAAGGTTGCTATTAAGGTAACAGGTATGGTTGACGATAAGAGAGTTGACCTTGTAGCTGGTAGAGATTATGAAATAGTAGCTGATACAGATAAGATTCTATGGACAGCACACTTACAAATGGCGCAACTGAAGGTAAGTCAACTGTTTCTATCATCGTAATGGATGGTAAGGGAACAAGAGTTAACAAGGAATATACTTTCAGCAAGAAAGCTCCTGTAGTTTCTTCTGCAGAGCTTAAGACAGATGAAATACAGGTTAAGTCTAAGACTGTGGGTGTAGCTCCCTAATCAGGTTAAGGTAGTTACAGGCCAGTCTATACTTGAAGCTTTAGATGTTAAAGACCAGTATGGCAATAAGTACAGTGTTGCATCTTTAGGAGGCATAGTTTATGTAAAATTCAGTAATCTTCCTAAGAAAACGGATAAGAAAGACGAGTTAGAGGTTGATAGAAACGGTGGTAATGATGCTATACTCAGTAACTTTAAGACAGGTGACAGGGTTACTGTAGAGCTTTCATTCGCAGGTTCTACTTATGTATTCAAGAAAGAAATAGTTCTTTCAGAGAACTAAATAGTCTATCTAGGGTATATAAAAGGGTCAAACCAAATAATTAGTGAACTCTAATAAAACCCCCGCATTTATGGAAACATAGATGTGGGGGTTTTTATAAATTCTAGAGAAATTGACAAAAAAGTACCGCTTATACCAAATTCAGACTTTGATATAAGCGGTACCTTGTATGATATTTACCTTAGTTTTTCTATCTCATCCCTGGACAGGCCTGTAATCTCCATTATGTTATCAATGCTATAGTTGTTTTTAAGCATAGTCTTTGCAAAATTAAGGCTAGTGTTATGTTTCCCAATCTCTATGCCTCTGGCCTCACCGATTTCAATGCCTCTGGCCTCACCAATTTCGATGCCTCTCGCTTCGCCATCCTCAATCCCCTTGTTGTATTCATCAAGTTTCATAAACTCAATAGCCTGTTCGGGTGATAATACTGTCATCAACATATTCTCGACCTCCTACATTAATTCTTCTATCTCTTCCCTGGACAGGCCTGTAATCTCCATTATGTTATCAATGTTATAATTGTTTTTAAGCATAGTCTTTGCAAAATTAAGGCTAGTGTTATGTTTCCCAATCTCTATGCCTCTAGCCTCACCAATTTCGATGCCTCTAGCCTCACCAATTTCGATGCCTCTGGCCTCACCGATTTCGATACCACGCCTCTCACCTCTGGCCTCACCATCCTCAATCCCCTTGTTGTATTCATCAAGTTTCATAAACTCAATAGCCTGTTCGGGTGATAATACTGTCATCAACATATTCTCGACCTCCTACATTAATTCTTCTATCTCTTCCCTGGACAGGCCTGTAATCTCCATTATGTTATCAATGTTATAATTGTTTTTAAGCATAGTCTTTGCAAAATTAAGGCTAGTGTTATGTTTCCCAATCTCTATGCCTCTAGCCTCACCAATTTCGATACCACGCCTCTCACCTCTGGCCTCACCGATTTCGATACCACGCCTCTCACCTCTGGCCTCACCGATTTCGATACCACGCCTCTCACCTCTGGCCTCACCATCCTCAATCCCCTTGTTGTATTCATCAAGTTTCATAAATTCAATTGCCTGTTCAGGTGATAATACTGTCATCAACATATTCTCGACCTCCTTCTGGTGTTTTTTAAGAAATTCGCCAAGAATGCCATTTTGTATACATTCGTAGATAACTTTTCTAAGTCCCTGGAACTTTTCTTTGGCTGTTTTCTTGCCTTTTACATATCTGTTATACATATCACAAAAGGTCAGGTATTCCTGCAAGATTCCTGTCTTGGTTTCGTCCTTTTTAATTACTTTTACAACTAATTCAATACTAGGAGAGACATTAGATTCAAAACAGTCAGATAACCTTATTTCATTAACATCCTGTCTCTTTGCACCTGAGTAAACTACAATAAATTCAGGTATTGGCAGCTTAATCAGCCTTTCTCCAAATATGTTCAGCTTATTTTCAACAATATAGTCGTGATAGGATTTGGCTATGTACATAAGCAGCCTGACCCCCATATTGGGGTTAAAGGTGCTTTGAGCCTCTACAAGTATAATTAATCTGTCACTCACTGTAAAGCCTAAGTCATTGTACTGCCCGTTTATTAGGGCATTTTCGAGGGTTATTATTTTAAAATCCTCATCTGAATAATTATCTTCATCATCGTGTAAACTCCCATACAGCTTTCTTACATTTCCTATTTCGCTAAATAACAGAGTGAACACACTGTCCTTAACAGCATATTTTACTTCGCCTGCCTTACCTTCCATTGTCTTCCTTTCTTTGATTTTAACATTTTTTCGTTCATAATTCCATAGTTTGGGAAAATTATAGGGTGGATAAAAAAAGTTTTAATAAATTTTGATAATACTTATTTAATTAATAAGATGTCTTTCAAATTTGAATATGATAAGATAATTATAGATTATTGATATGTAATTAACAATGTTCAAAGTATACAAAAATCGAAAGGCAAAGTGTACAAAATAGACGAAGAATGGGCAGAAATATATGGAAGCATAGAAAACACCCCGTATCTATGTTTCCATAAATGCGGGGGTTTTATTAGAGTGCACTAATTGATTGGTTTAACTCTTTAGAGTTAAATCTAAATTTAATGAGCTTTAATTTCGATGTCTCCCTCGAATACATAAGGTGAACCAGAGAATACAACCTTAACTCTAACAGTATCACCAGCTACAAGTGAATTTGCTTAATCTTAGCTGTTGTTAAACCGTTATTCTCAATATCAACACCTGATTTAACATTACTGAATGTTACATACATACCATTAGCTGTAACACCAGTATAATCATCACCATACTGATCCTTAAAGTTAAGGGCATCCTTTACTTTCTCAGCAGTAATATCAACATTATCTGCAATCTTACCATCATTACCAGATTTAAGTTCTGCTGAACCAACCTTTGCAGGAGCATTGCTGTACTCATAGTCTTTCTTAAGTTCAGCACCTGAACCCTTGATAATAACAGCAACTACAGCCTTGCCTGTTGTTGCAGGAACAACAATAGTACTAGCTGCAGGAACATCTTTGGTGCTAGCAACTATCTCATAATCTTTAGTTGATACAAGTTTTACCCTCTTACCATCAACTTCGCCTGTTACATCAAGTTTTACTGGTTGACCAGCCTTCTGAAGACCAATGTCCTCAATTCTTACATTCTTAATGTCGGATACACTTACAGTCTCAATATTAAATGTATATGCACTGCCAACTACATCTGCTATGGTTCCATCTGATTTTTTCTCAATAAGTGAAAGTGTAACTGCGACTGAACCAGGAGTTACTGCAGAAGCAGATACAATCTTTGTTTCTCCAGTAAGTGTAGCATCGCTATTTGCAATTGCACCGAAAGAAGCTACGGTTTTGCTTTCCAAAGTAGGTGTAGTCTTTGTAACTGCACCATATTCACTAAATACATCTTTACCGTCAGCGAAGCTTACTTTAAGATCGTAGTTATTACCTAACTTACTCATATCAATATCTTCGCCATACTGATCTTTGAATACTACATTGCTAGCTTTAATAGTCAAACCATTTCCTACTGTAACGCTTGTTGCTGTATCTTTCTTAAGTCCGCCAATCTTCTGTGGCATCGGCGTAGGATAAACAGTAAGCATTGCGCTGCCAAAGTTATAAGAAGGAGTTACGAAAGAAACATATTCCTGTACTGCCTTATCAGTTGTTGCTGTAGTAGGCTTATACTGAAGAATAACCTTTCCACCTTTTTCTACCCATCTAAGGTTATCCTTAGGGGTAAATACCATTTTCCTAAGAGCTTTTACATCAGTAACAGGCTTACCGTTGGCATCGGTAGCTGTGTATGAAATATCATTCCATTCACCAACAACTATTGTTTTTGAACCATTTCCTAATGTAAATGTCTTTACTTCATTACCTGAAATTACATTTATCTTAGCAGGAGCAGACTGCTTACCTGTAGCGGTAGAGAATGCCTGAACAGTAGCCTCGCCTACATTAAGTTTATCACCGTATACATATCCAAGTGAAAATGCCATATAAGAAGCACTGCCTACCTTGTAAAGGTCTTTGAGTTTATCTGCCTTAAGGGCTGTAGTTCCACCAATAACGGCATTGACATCTTTAATGCTGTTCATCTCTATGCCATACTGATCTTTTCCCTCGAAAAGCATTACATAGTTCTTAAGATCATCTGTAGTTGCTATGCTTTCTACAAACTTTTTGTCCTTCTTATCATATACACCCTTGAAGATGATGTCTGAAAGCATTGAATACTGGCTTATTGTAAGTGTAGCAGTAACATTCTTTCCTGTATTGTTATCTACAAGAACTACACCTGTCTGAGTTCCAACAATAAAGCCTGTTGGACTCTGGAGTTCAACAGCACCCTTAGTTGCAATTGCCTTACCATTAGCTAAAATATTTGCACCAAGAGGTTCTTTTGTTACATCTTCACCAAAGTTATCAAAAGCCTTATAGAATACACGAACTATTTTATTTTCGCTTCCTTCAACTAAAATAGCCTTATCAGCCGGCTCAATAACTATCTTATCTAATACCTGCTTAACTGCTGTGAACTCAGCCGGATCTTCCTTATCATAAGTAACTGTGTACTTTCCTTCAGGAATCTGGTTAACTACTGCTTCAAGAGTAGCTACTGTACCGGTCTCGTTAACCTCTACCTTATCCTTTAAGTTAAGGACAACGCCGTTAGTGTTCTTTACTACATAAGCAGCTGCCTTTGTAGAGAGGTTTGTTCCAACAACAGAAATCTTGTTAGCCTTTACCTGCTTAGCATCGAACTTGCTGTTTACCTTAACATCAAACTTCTCTGTAAGTTTAATCCTTACTTCCTTAGCCTTTGCAATGTTAGTAACCTGAGCTGCATAAACTGTGATTGATACAGGAGTAGCTGACTTAGCAACACCCTCTACAACAATCTTGTCATTGCCCTCAACAGAAACCTTTGCTGCCTTCTCGTCTGATGACTCAGCAAAAAGCTTGTAAGTAGTTGTCTTTCCGCCGGCTGCCTGAATCTTCTTTGAGATCTCGTAGCTTACGCCGACTGTTGACTTCTCGCCTTCCTTAACAACTACTGCTGCAGGAGTGAGGATCATCTTAGATGCCCTTGTCCTTGCATTGATTGTCATCTTAACTGTTACGGACTTAGTCTTCTTTGTAGCCTTGGTCTTGAAAGAGATGGTAACCTTACCATTCTCACGAGCCTTTACCTTACCGTTCTTGTCAACAGATGCGATCTTAGAGTTGCTTGACTTCCAAGTACCCTTGGAATCCTTAACAGGTTTTCCCTTAACTACAGCATCGAAATCTACAACCTTACCGCCGATGTAGATGTTCTTTGTCTTAACAGCACGCTTGCCGTTCTTCACTACAATCTTATTTGTTGCAGCTGCCTCTGCTCCCTGTGGTGCATAAAGGGATGTAACCACCATAGCGGTAGCCATAACGAATGAGAGTTTCTTACTGAAATTCTTCATCTTTTTTCTTCCTCCTTAAATTTGGGTTTCCTTATGTCCTGATCGTCATCCATTTTCAAGTGCATAACCGGTACTAAGCGGTACACTATCTAATACGACAACTGTGACAGGATATAATCTTTCCAATAACACAACGATTATAACAATAAGTTCACAAAAGGTCAAGCATTTATACCTTAAGAATTTCTTAAATATTATAATCTTTACTATAATTAAAAAGATTACATACAAGATTTACTTTACGAGCACTAATATAACCCCAGTTTGTGACAAGACTATGTCAAACTTATAGTTTTTTTAGTTTTTTTTGAAATTTTCGCAAAATTTTTGATTAATTACAGTTTCCCATCAAGTATTTTAGTCCTGACTACCTGTTTCATTTCATCCTTAGCACATACTTCCTTATGTCTCACTTCTGCGTCTTTAATTGCAAGTGCCGCTTTTGGAAGCTTCGTTTTGGATAATTTTTCAAGTTCCGCTATCTTATCCCATTCAGAGTTAAAGTTATCCGCACCTGTGCCTTCAAGTGCTTTAAGCACACTTCCTGCAAATTTGAACGGACTGGCGGTAGCGGCAACTATTATTTTGTTGTTTGAAATTTTCTTATTTCTATATTCATTTGCAACAAAGGCAGCTACAGCTGTATGTGTATCTATCACATAGCCTGTCTTGTCATAGACAGATTTAATAGCAGAGAGTGTATCATCCTCAGTAGCAAAGCCTGCCTCAAAGTCTCTGAGTTCTTTTATCATAGCTTCGTCAACTGTGTATTTTCCATCAATTGAAAGTTCACGCATAAACTCAGCATTTAGCTGCATTAGAGCCGCACAGCTTGTAAATGAGCCTCTCAAGATTGCTTGAAATAAGTATGTCCATACTTGGGGATATGGTGAGTGCAAATTCTCTCTGTCTGTCATAGATGCCGCTCTTAAAGAAGTCATACAGGACTTTGTTGGTATTTGAGGCACATACAAATCTTTCTATAGGAAGTCCTATTTCTTTTGCAAAATTCGCCGCAAGAATGTTTCCAAAATTACCTGTTGGCACACAAACATCTATTTTTTCACCTGGAGATATCCCTCCTGACTTAAGCATTTTCACATAGGCATACACATAGTAGACTATCTGCGGCACAAGCCTTCCTATATTAATAGAATTGGCTGAGGAGAATACATAGCCCTTTTCTTTAAGTTCTGCTGCCAGCTCTTTATCTGAAAATATGGCTTTCACCCCATTTTGAGCATCATCAAAATTACCCTCTATAGCGATTACAGAAGCATTTCTTCCCTTTTCCGTAACCATCTGCTGTTTCTGGAAGGGACTTACGCCGTCTTTTGGATAAAATACTATGATGCCGGTACCTTCCACATCTGAAAATCCTGCCAGAGCCGCCTTTCCCGTATCACCGGAGGTAGCTGTAAGTATTATGATTTTTTCCTTTACTCCATTTTTCTTAGCAGATGTTACCATAAGGTATGGAAGAATTGAAAGTGCCATATCCTTAAAGGCCAGGGTTGGTCCATGGAAGAGTTCCAGATAGGTAAGTCCGTCTGCTTCTTTTAGCGGAACTATCTCTTCTGTGTCAAATTTTTCATCATAAGCTGATGCTATGCAGTATTTTAGTTCTTCTGCCGTAAAATCCGTGAAGAAAAGCTTCATTACTTCATAGGCGGTTTCTCTATAGTTAAGTCCTTTTAGTTCTTCAAGGCTCTTATCAAGCTTTGGAAAGTTCTCAGGTACATAAAGTCCGCCGTCAGGTGCTATTCCTCTTAATATAGCCTGTGAGGCTGTAACCTTTTCTTTGTCTCCTCTGGTACTTACATATTTTATATCCATGTTCTACCTCCTTATTTTGTCTTGTATAATAGCATTTATGACGGGAAATGGCAAGATGAATAGAGAATAAGTTTGATGAAATTTTGGAACAATAGAGGATAAAATTTTCTTATTTTAATTATGACAATACAGAACTTATGTGCTATAATAGTATTGTTGCCTCTCCCACTAGGCATAGAAGGGAGGTGAATTTCATTGGACACTGTTACTTCATTTGTAATCTCTGTTGTGGCAGGCGTAGTTGCCAACTACATCTGCAAATGGTTGAACAGAGAAAAGAAAACAGGCGACCAACCTAAAAAGGATTAAGCCACCTTTCTAAAAATCGGAATAGAATACCCCAGAGAGGCCACTCTGGGGTGTTCGTTTTCTTGAATTTCATTGGAAGCGTTACAACATTAATACATTCCTATTGTAAGCCATTCTAACCTAAAAAGTCAAGTCTATTATATGCAAATTTTTCTTCTCTTAATTACGACAACACAGAACTTATGTGGGCGACCAACCTAAAAAGGATTAAGCCACCTTTCTAAAAATCGGAATAGAACACCCCAGAGAGGCCGCTCTGTGGTGTTCGCTTTTTAAACTCAAGGAAGACTTAATAATCTGTTACAATTCTCATTAAATCTATTAAAGCTTAAAAGTCAAATTCTTACTTATAATTTACAATCTTGCCAAAATCAGCCTTAAGGCTTGCTCCGCCTACGAGTGCTCCGTCAATGTTCGGCTTGGTGAAGAGTTCAGCCGCATTGCCTGCATTTACTGAACCGCCGTACTGGATACGAACCTTCTCGGCTGTATCATCATCATACATCTCTCTTATGCAGTCACGAACTGCCTTACAGATTTCTTCAGCCTGTTCACTTGTAGCAGTCTTTCCTGTACCTATAGCCCAGATAGGCTCGTAAGCTATTACCAGCTTTGCTGCATCTGCGGCTGCCACATCCTTTAAGTCTGACTTAATCTGAAGTCTGATAAAATCAACAGCTATACCCATTTCTCTCTGTTCAAGAGTCTCGCCGCAGCAAAGTATAGGAGTGATGCCTGCCTCTATAGCCTTCTTAACCTTCTTGTTGAGGAGGACATCATCTTCTTTGAAATAGTCCCTTCTCTCGCTGTGTCCGATGATTACATACTCAACACCTGCATCCTTAAGCATGGCTGCTGAGATTTCTCCTGTGTAAGCACCGCTTTCCTCGAAATACATATTCTCTGCACCAACTTTAACATTAGTTCCCTTAACTGCCTCTACTACAGGAACGATGTCAATGGCAGGTACGCAGTACACTACATCTACATCATCATTTTTAACTAAGTCTTTTAATTCATTAACTAATGCAACCGCCTCACTTGGAGTCTTGTTCATCTTCCAGTTGCCTGCTATTATTTTTCTTCTCATTATGTTAACCTCTCAAACTATCTGCAGCCTTATCAACTAGGAAAATCCACATTAATATGATGGAAGAGCAGCCGTCCTGTCCATACTGCATTTTCAGTTTATAAGGCTGGCAGAAGAATATTTTAAATTTTGTATTTAATCACTATATTTACTTATCGTTAGCTGCCGCTACGCCCGGAAGCTCCTTACCCTCAAGGAATTCAAGGGAAGCACCGCCACCTGTAGATATGTGGCTCATCTTATCGCCAAATCCCATCTGGTTAACTGCTGCTGCAGAATCTCCGCCACCGATGATGGTAGTAGCATCTGTCTCTGCAAGTGCTTTTGCTACTGCAAGTGTACCTGCCGCAAGAGTAGGATTCTCAAATACTCCCATAGGTCCATTCCAAACAACAGTCTTAGCTGTTTTTACTTCATTTGCAAAAAGTTCTGCACTCTTAGGACCGATGTCACAGCCTTCTCTGTCTGCAGGAAGGTTGTCTGAGTCATAAACTTCTACCTCCACAGGTGCGTCTATAGGGTTAGGGAAGTCCTTGATTGTAACTGAATCAACAGGAAGAAGGAGCTTCTTGCCGAGTTTCAGCCTTTGCAAGCATTTCCTTACAATAATCTATCTTCTCGTTGTCAACAAGTGAAAGTCCGATTTCCTTTCCCTGAGCCTTGAGGAAGGTGTAAGCCATACCACCGCCGATGATGAGGGTATCACACTTCTCAAGGAGGTTGTTGATTACATTAAGCTTGTCTGCTACCTTGGCACCGCCAAGTATAGCTACGAATGGGCGCTTTGGATTCTCTACTGCATTGCCGAGGAATTCGATTTCCTTGTTCATAAGGTATCCAACAACGCAGGTATCGATGTACTTGGTTACTCCTACATTTGAGCAGTGTGCTCTGTGGGCTGTACCAAAGGCATCGTTTACAAATACATCTGCAAGTGAAGCAAGTTCCTTTGAAAATTCCTCACCGTTCTTGGTTTCTTCCGCTCTATATCTGGTATTCTGAAGGAGAACAACATCTCCATCCTTCATAGCCTCTACCGCAGCCTTAGCATTAGGTCCTACTACTTCGTTGTCAGCAGCAAACTTTACAGGCTGTCCTAGAAGTTCAGCAAGTCTAACTGCCACAGGAGCAAGTGAAAGTTCAGGCTTTGGCTCTCCCTTTGGCTTGCCAAGATGTGAGCAAAGTATAACCTTGCCGCCGTCAGCTATAAGCTTCTTGATAGTAGGAAGGGCAGCTACAAGACGGTTTTCGTCTGTTATCTTTCCTTCTTTAAGTGGTACATTGAAGTCGCAACGAACCAATACTCTTTTTCCCTTTACATTGATATCATCAACGCTTTTCTTATTTAATCCCGCCATTGGTTTTCTCCTTATTTTTGCCGAGCAGCTGTCTGCTCTTATAAATTTCCATTATGTTAAAAAAGCCACCGAGAGCCATTGCCCCCGGCGGCTTAACCGCATGATTATTATGTCTTCATATGATACAGGATTGCTACGGCTTCGCCTCCCGCAATCCCTAAACAATATTCGTAATCCGCTCGTTTTTCTGCGAAAAACGGCTGCTTACTCATATTGTCCTCGCATCGAAAGATTACGCACCCCCCTTGCAAGCAAGCTTGCCGTTGGTGCTTATCTTTGCTGTTTGTATAATTATTTCACAAACTTCTCGAAGTACTTAATTGTTCTAACCATCTGTGATGTGTATGAATTCTCATTGTCATACCAAGAAACAACCTGCACAAGGTAAAGTCCGTCACCAGCCTTTGATACCATAGTCTGAGTAGCATCAAAGAGTGAACCGTAAGTCATGCCTACGATATCAGAAGAAACTATCTGATCCTCATTGTAACCAAATGTCTCAGGATCTGAAGCCTTCTTCATAGCTGCATTTACATCATCCTTTGTGATTTCTTTGTCGCTCTTAACTACTGCATAAAGAAGGGTTGTTGAACCTGTTGGAACAGGAACTCTCTGTGCAGAACCGATGAGTTTGCCGTTAAGCTCAGGAATAACAAGACCGATAGCCTTAGCTGCACCTGTGCTGTTAGGAACGATGTTAGCTGCTGCTGCTCTTGCTCTTCTTAAGTCTCCCTTTGGATGAGGGCCGTCAAGTGTCATCTGATCGCCTGTGTAAGCGTGGATGGTTGACATGATACCGCTCTGGATAGGAAGGAAGTCATTAAGTGCCTTAGCCATAGGCGCAAGGCAGTTTGTTGTACAAGAAGCTGCTGAAATGATATCATCATCAGCCTTAAGGCTCTCGTGGTTAACATTATATACGATAGTAGGAAGATCGTTACCGGCAGGAGCGGAAATAACTACTTTCTTAGCACCGGCATTGATATGTGCCTGTGATTTTTCTTTGCTTGTGTAGAAACCTGTACACTCAAGCACAACATCTACTCCAAGTTCTTTCCAAGGAAGGTTGTTTGCATCCTTCTCCTTGTAGATTTTGATTGTCTTGCCATCTACAGTAATGCTGTCCTCACCTGCTGTAACCTTATCAGCAAGTGCATACTTACCCTGTGATGAATCATATTTAAGAAGGTGAGCGAGCATCTTAGGATCTGTAAGATCATTGATAGCTACGATTTCTGAACCTTCATGTCCAAACATCTGTCTGAACGCAAGACGACCGATACGACCAAAACCATTAATTGCAACTTTAACTGCCATTTTAATATCCTCCTAATTAATATGTTGATATTGTTTATCCCAAATCATTCACGAAACAATTTGGGTTATCAAACTTATCTATTATTCTAACTTGAATAGAGGAAAATATCAAGTGTCAATTCATAATATTTTTGATATTTTTGTCAAACTTTTGTGTTTTTTTGAATTTATCTACACAAGTATAAAAAAATCACAGCATTCTGAAATTCTAGAGTAATTTATTAATAATGATGCTTTCATCCTCTTACCCTATCATAACTAATTATTTTGTTAAAAATTCTTTTCTATATACTCCCAGTTCCTATCAGTTTTGGATAGAATCCACATCAGTTTTGTAAGAGAAGCTTCTAATGTCATATCAGCAGCTTCAAGAAATTTATATTTTTTTAGTTTCACACCTACTTCATAGATATCAGTGTCGCTGCCCTCGTTTTGAACCTGAGTAGTTATAACCAATACCTTGTCTTTTGCAGAGTATTTATCCAAATTTTTAAATATTGTTTCCTGTATACTGTCCGGAACACCGCCCGTTCCAAAACTTTCTAAAATAATTCCGTCATATTTTTCAAAAATCGTAGGAATAAGGCTGTCTGAAATCCCCGGAATCAGCTTCATCACATATACATTTTCATTTAGATTATGATAAAAAACAGCTTTCATATCATTTTTATTCTGAGATATGTAACGAATAATTTTGCCATCGTAGATTTCTGCAATAAATGGATAGTTAATGCTTGAAAAGGCTTCAAAACTGAAAGTTCTGGTTTTCTTTGCACGGGTTCCAAGTATAACTTTACCGCTAAATACTATCTGAACACCACAGGATAATTCATCTGCGGCATATAGTATGCTATCCCGCAAATTGGATTTTGCATCTGTAATCTCCATTCCTATAGGTTTCTGTGCTCCTGTAAGCACTATAGGCTTAGGTGAATTTTGTATAAGATATGACAAGGCTGCGGCAGTATAAGCCATAGTATCAGTTCCATGGCAGATGACAAATCCATCATAATTATCATACTCCGTTTCAACAGCCTGTGCAATAAGCTTCCAATGTTCAGGTCTGGTATTTGTGCTGTCTATGCTATAAAGTTCTCTTGTATCTATTTGAATATCATCTTCCAGTTTCGGCAGATAGGAAAGCAGTTCTGTAGAATTAAGAGTTGGAATAAGCCCATATGGGGTAACCACTGAGGCAATAGTACCTCCTGTTGTCAGCATTAATATACTTTTCATTTATAATACCTCTTAAAAATTAGTTATGTTATTTTTTTGCATAAGCCATTTCCTTTTCTATCATTTTCCCCTGTTTTTAAGTACAAAACATAATTAAATAAAAAAATTTCAAATTATTTAAACAGTAGAAAATATATATTAATATTTTATCATATAAGCTTTATAAATGGTATAAATATTTATAAATAAAATAGAGTTACATCCTACCCTTTGTTACTAATTTGTTACTAAATATCTTAAGCTTTAACATTTGCAAATCCACACTGCATCCGCTTTTAACCCTGACTGAAATTACATCCCTTTATGCACCACAGGGAGCAGAGGCAGCTGCAAAAAATAAGATTGTAGTTAAGAACGGCAAGGCTGCTGTTAAGAGCAAGAACATCTACATCGGTGGAAAGGTTGTAGATTTCGATGCTGTAGTTAAGGGAAAAGTTGTTAAGGATGCTAAGGGTACTTGGAAGTCAAGTAACAAGAAGATTGCATCTGTTGACAAGAACGGTAAGGTTAAGGCCCTTAAGAACGGTAAGGTTACCATTTCTTTCAAGACCAAGGCTACAAAGAAGGTTAAGTCCGTAACAGTTAAGATGACAATCAATGCAAGGACAAGGGCATCTAAGATGATCCTCACTCCTGCAGCAGTAGTTGTTAAGGAAGGCGAGAAGTCAACAGTCGGCGTAAGCTACGAGATCTCAAAGAAGATCCAGGCAGCCGGCGGAAAGACAACTACTTACAAGCTTTTTGCTGAGTCATCAGATGAGAAGGCAGCAAAGGTTTCTGTTGAGGGCAATGACAAGATTGTTGTAGAGGGTGTTGCTAAGTCAGCTACTCCTGTATCAATCACAGTTTATGCAGCCCAGGTTACTAACCTTGCAAAGGCTAAGGAAGTAAGGATTAAACTTACAGAGAAGTTTGATGTTAAGGTAAACAGCAAACTTGAAGCAAAACAGACAGGTGCTAACAAGATTACCGTTATGGGCAGCGGACTTATTGCAAGTGCAGGAGCCTATGTAATTAAGAGTTCAACCGGCGCTCCTCTTAAGTTAAGCGATAAGGTTGAAGTAAATGAGGCAGGAACAGAGGCTGTTCTCTATGGAGACACAACATATCTTCCAGCTGGAACATATACCCTTTCATATCAGGGCAGCGAGCCTGTAGACTTAACAATCGTTAGAGAGGTAGTTAAGGGGATAACTCTTGATCCTGTTGATAAAGCTATTCTTGTTTCATCTAAGTCAGCAGTAGCTTACTACAAGGTACTCAACCAGTTTGATGAGGACATCACACAGAAGTTCTCTTCATCAAATGTAGTTATAGCCGGTTCTGATGATGCTAGAAAAGGACCTCTTCCGGGAACAATCGAATTTAAGAACCCTGTTGGATATCAGTTAGGACTTTCAAAGGTAAGCGTATCTATAGTTGATACAGCTACCGGCGTTCATACAGAAGGTATTCTTACTATAAGTGAAGAGTCTAAGATAGTAGAAGCTAAATTTGAGGGTATCTACAATAAGTCTACAAGAGAATTTGTCAAAGATATATCTGATATCGAAGATAAAGAAACAATTAAGAATTACTATCTTGTATTCTCAGGAGTAGATCAGTATGGCCATACTGTTACACAGACAAATGATTATTTGAATAAGAGTGTACATACCCGTGGCGGTATCGGAAGCATGATTAATGTCATTCTTTTAAGTACAACAGGCCTTACTAACGAGCCAATAGGAAACCTTGATACCATCAACGGACATAAGTACATTACTTATCAGCTTAACCTCGGAACAAATACAAGCCTTAGGGCAGGCGAGGTAAATCTTCAGGCTATAGCTATCAACAGCGGTAAGTCTGTATCTAACAAGTTTAATGTTGCATCAAGTGTAAAGGTTGACAAACTTACAATTAGAGAAGGTGCAATGGGAGTATTTGACGGCCAGGATAACGAGCTTGAGTTTGAAGCACTTGACCAGAACGGCAAGCCAATTAAAGATTGGGCTATCTTAAAGAACCTTAACGACATGGTTTACCATAATAGAAACGGTGCTGAAGTAAGATTTGAAAAGAAGGATGATGGTACAGTAGGCCTCTTCTTTAGAGCAGATAACTATGTTCCTGACGGCACAAGAGTTGGCGCAGTAAAGGTAATTTCTTATATTACTGAAACTAATAAGTTTGTAAATGCTCAGATTACAATTAAGCCGGACAGATATCCTGCAGCTATTATCGGCTTTAGAAAAGGCTTTGCTACAGGTGTTACCAGATCAATAATTACACCTCATGCAATTTCCATTACTGCACAGGATCTCAGATATCAGGATCAGTACGGAAATGAAATGAATGCAAAAGAGATTTGGAAATGCAAGACTTAATAACAAGTATACTGTTACTCTTACAGAGGCAAGCAATTCCAGATTCTTTAAAGTTGCAGCTTCTTCAGCCGGTGTAAATGTTAAGAATGTAGCTAAAGATAATGTTTTCTTAACAGTTGATGCAGTATCTGACGGTGCTATTACAGACCCTGCTAAGAAAATATCTGACCAGACCGGTGACGGAAGATATAAATTTACCCTTACCGGAGATAAATTAGATGACCTTAATAATAAGGTTAAGTCCGATTTTGAATTCAATCTTTACAATGTAAGGCTTGCAGACATGAGAAACTTTAAGTTTGCCGACCATAACTTAGACCTTAAGGAAGTACGCGATCCTGAAGATCAGAGCTGGCCTGATGTAAACAGCCCAGTAGTTAATCTTAAACATGTTGGTGGCACCCTTACAAGCGGCACCTGGACAGGTGGCAAAGATTATACTCATGCAACATTTGCTGCCGTTGTTGTTGGTAACTATGCAGGTGAAACTGTTAAGTTAGTACCTAACGATGATTATATCGCATTTGCTTCTGCTGAGGGTACAGCAACAACAGATACTGTAGATGTTAAGGTTCCAAGCAAGGACTATCTTGGAAAGGATGTTGTATCTAAAGATGCAGGCGTAAGAGCTATTGTTAAGAATGGCATCGGTACAGAAGTTAATGATAAGTATACTTATAGCAAGGCTCTCCGTGTTGTTGCAGATGTAAGCTTCAAAGATGAATATGATAATAATGGACGCATAATCAAGGGCAGAGCTGATGGTGATAATGCAGTAATTGATTGGACAGAACTTTCAAAATATCTTGATGTAACCGATCAGTATGGAAACCCAATAGACATGAAACCTTACATAACCTTCAAGGATTTCACTGTTGATCCTTCAAATGCAAACAAGGGTGTAGATGGTGCCTATGCATCTATCACAAAGAACGGCGAAAAGGGTGCAGCCTTTACATTTAAGAAGGGTATGGGAAGTACTATATCTAATGGTATGCAGGTTGTTACCTTAAGACTTACCTTCCCAAGATCTACTTATGTATTTGAAAAGAGCATCCGCATCAGCAGATAATCTTTGATTATTAAATGTTTGAACTGAATATTGTCCACCAAGTATAACTGCTTGGTGGACTTTTTCAAATGGAGGGATGGATGAATAGTAAAATTAAAAAATTAACAGGCCTTTTTATATCTGCTCTTTTATTGGTTATCCTCTTGCCAAATGACAGTATATTGGCTAAGACAAAAAATACAAAGAAAAGCATGACAGTAACCAATCAAAAAGAACTTAAGAAGGCATTAAAGAACAAAAATCTGACAAAGCTAAATATAAAAACAAATAAATTCCTTAGATTTGAGATACCTTCCGGTTACTATGATAAGCTCAGCCTTAAGGTAGATGCACCCAATTCCGGTTTCAACTGTTGGGGAAAATGGTTTAAGAATCTCGATATAACAGCCAATTCCTGGGTACAAAATATGGATGTTAAAAAAATCAAGCTTCATAATTCTACCGACTTTACACTTACCGAAAATATAAAGGTAGATGACATCACCGTTGTGGGTGAATCAAACAAGGCAGCGTATAATATCAAAGGCAGTGTTAAAAAGTTAACCATAAAGGCAAAATCTACAGGTACGAAGATTAGAGGAAGCATTTTTACTGCCGAAGGAGAAAACGGAGATGCCGTTCTTAGGGGAATGGATGTTACCAACATCTCAAGGCTGGATATAAACGAGGCCGGTGACTTCGACATAAGCGAATTAACAGCCGACAGCATAAATGCTAATAAACCGGTTTCACTTACAATTGCAAATACTTCAAAAATAGCAAATTTAAACATTAATTCAGGTGGCAGCGGAAGCAGTGTAAATACCGACTCAGCCCTGACAGCCAATATATATGGAGGTTCAAAACTTACTATCAGGCTCGGTGCTGAGGGAACAATTGTAAATATTAAAGAAATTGGTGCAATTACAGAAATATCCAACCTTGCTTCAAAGGCTGTTTTAGTCAACACTCCAAATGGATATGTAAGAATAGACAACAATACATCTATGACAGTTAACCCGGCAACAGACGGTATACAGAATTCGTCACATGACAAGAATACTCTTCCTCCGGGATAACGAATCTTTATAATACAAGGGGAAAGAACATGAAAAAACTATTAAAGCTGAATCTTTTATTATTGCTATTCTTATTCGCCGGTATTTTGCAGGTTTCGAATAATGTATATGCTAAAACCGTAAATATAGGAACAGTAAGTGAACTTAAAAAATTAAAAGATGCCCGTCCGGGCGATAGGTATGTTTTAAAGAATGATATAGACTTAAAAAAGGTCAGGGACTGGAAACCATTTGATTTCAATGGCATCCTTGATGGAAAAGGACATGCAGTTAAAAACTTGAAGAGTACTACAGGCGGTTTATTTGAGAATCTTTCAGCAGATGCTCAAATATCGAATCTAAGATTAGTCAATATCAATATTTATAATCTCACTTCTTTTCAAACCGGAGGACTTGCCAATACATCTGACGGTTCTTCTATTAAAAAATGTGCAATCAGCGGATATATGAGCAGCATAGGCATTAGCGGCGGCTTTATTGGAAAGGCTGAAAATACAAATATAAGTTCCTGTGTTTCGTCTATGGCCTTTGATACAGGCTCAATCACCGGAGGAATTGTTGGCGAAGGAAGAGGCAATATGAGTATAACGAACTGCCTTATGATTGGGAATATATCCAAGGATAGTTCAGCTGCAGTAGGCGGCATTGCCGGAGAATTTTCAGGTGTTCTAAAAGGCTGCGTAACGGCATCAGGAGTGCTGGATACTGAGAGTTCAAGCAATAATAAAGGCAGCATCGTTGGAATAGCTAAAAATACCGCCAACATATCTGATTGTTATTTTTATGGCAATGTTGCCGGTCTTGGGCCTGACAATAAAGAATATAAGTCAGTGGTACATTTGGATGAGAAGGCAAATAAGTCAATAATTACCGGATTGAATTTTAAAATTTGGACTTTAAGGAAAAATGTAAATAACGGCATCCCAATATTGAAGTGGTATATTAAATACATTAATAAATAGAACCCCCCGTATTAAAGGAGCCGGTGCACTAAAAATTGATGCCAGGCTCCTTTTTCCACGGGTAAAGCCGCTGACGGCATATCATTTAATAAGATATTCCGAAGAATTCCCAACTAAACAGATAAAGTGCATACCTCTAAAATGATGTATGCACTTTCTGAAAATATGCGTCTGACAGGATTCGAACCTGCGGCACCCGGCTTCGGAAGCCGGTGCTCTATCCGGCTGAGCTACAGACGCATTCTATCTTTATACCATAGTTATTATTTTTTGTAAACACTTTATGCTTTACTTTTCTTTTTTTTTCGGATATAATAGTTAAGCTACCTGCTACTGTAGCTCAGTTGGTGGAGCAGCTGATTCGTAATCAGCAGGCCGTCGGTTCGAGTCCGATCAGTAGCCTTTTTTATTCTAGCAGCCAATTACTATCCCGCCCTCAGCTGCATATAAAGTCGCTATTCCACCTGTCATAACTATATCTATCCTGTCAAACTTATGTTTTTCTTCTATCATAGCCTTTAATTTCTCAGCTCTTTCAGGGCAGGCACAGTGGGATATTACCATTTCTTTACTTCCATTTTCTTCCGCATGTTTAATTACCATTTCTGCAAGAATGCTACAGGCTTTATTTATACCTCTTGCCTGATCCGCCTTAATTATACTGCCCTTACCATCGGTAGTCATAACAGGTTTTATATTAAGTGCCTCAGCAATAAAAGCCTTAAGTCCTGTAAGCCTTCCATTTTTCCTAAGATTTTCAAGTGTTTCAAGTACAAACACAGTGTTTGTTTTCGTCTTAAACTCCTCTATCTTATTGACTGTATCTTCAAAGATAAATCCCGCCTTCTTCAGTTCAACTATCTTATTAGCCAAAAGCGTCTGTGTGGCAGATGCACTTAGAGAGTCAATAAGATGCACCTTGTGTCTTCCACCTTCCTCTCCATACATATCTATCGCTATCTTCGCTGAATTATAAGAGGCTGATAATTGGGAAGATAATGTTATTATATATATTTCATCTGCCTTATCAAAATGCTTCATATAATCCTCAGGTGATGGACAGGCAGATTTTGGCGTATCCGGATATTCTTTCATTTTAGAAAGAAAATACAGAGAATCAAGGTTATCATCATCTACAAAATCTTCTTCTCCCAGCCTAAGCGTCAAAGGAATCTTTATTACTGCTTTATTTTCTTTTAATTCGTTGGTAAAATCCGTTCCACTATCACATAAAATTAAGTACGACATATGCTTCTCCTTGCATGTAGTTTTCATTACTACATATCATAACATAGGAAGCCACATATTTAAAGTGGATTTTTGTAATTCTTTAAGGATTTATAGAGCAGTTGACTATCAAAGCTTTTTTAGATAGAATTGAGGTGTTGTCATACTCCAGACCGACAGCGGAAAGGAGGTGTTATCATGCATATTATTCCTTTTATCATTTCTGTCATGGCAGATGTAACTAGCTATTTAATCTGCAAATGGTTAGACAGAATTAGTAATGACAACTAGCCTAAATACACAAAGCCCCCTAAGAGCTGCAACTCTTTAGGGGGTTATGTTATCATGACATTATTCCTTTATCGAAGTCAATTATACAATAAAAAGATATACTTTGCAAGTAAACATTTACACAAATTTATTCAGTCCTTCATCATACTCATAGTCAATCATCCCAAGTTTCTCGACTATATAGCTCCTTTCCACTCCTGCTGCCTTGCAGAATTCGTCAAGACTCGGATAATAGTCCCTTAGCTTAGTATTTACAAAGCTTAAAAGCATGACTGCATCCCTTGGTAATTCCATGTTCCATCCTCCTAATCATTCAATTGTTTTTCAAATATTATCTTATCATTTTGACCGACAGCTGTAAATCCACTTTTCTTAAGCAAAGCCATAGCTGCCTTATTTTCACAGTTTGTAACCGCTGTAAGTTTTGAGGCTGACAGTCTGTTTTTTACATATTTCTCAACTGTTTTTAAGCCTTCAGCTGCAAATCCCTGCCCCAGCCTTTCCTTCCTGATGAAAAAGCCTGTTTCATACTCAGCCTCTTCTGTGTTTGTAAGCAAATCAAGGCTTATAACTCCAATTAAGCTATTATCTTCTCTATCAAATATTCCCCAGATGCCATAATCGTAAAACCTGTAAACATTCCGGATATAAGCAAGGAGTTTCTCTTTTTGTTCCTCTTCAGGTCCTCTCCCATCTTCTACAAACTTGAGGATATGCTCTTCCCTGCTTATTTTAATGACTTCATTGATATCTTTTTCACAAAATTCCCTGAGAACAGTCCTCTTGGTTTCTGCAATTATACAGGGGATGTTATTTTTATGTTTCCAAAGTTTAACCAAAAAATCTGCATCTATCTCTTCAAAACTTTCCACTATCATATCAAAGCCATATGGCAAATTTTTGCCAAGGGTTTCATCAAATATGACAGTTGTCAGGCCTGAACTAAGCAGCCATTCACTGCTGTAATCTGTAGAAGTTAAAATTATGCCGTCTTCCAGCTCATGTCCTGCATTGCTAATTGATAATCCTATGTCAAAATCTTGATTTCCTTCACACTGAATACAGTCAATCCTAATTTTTTTAAACTCTTCCTGCATTCTTCTGACAAATTTCACTTCTTTTTCCGGCATCCCTTTCATGGCAAAAAGTACAAACTTCGGTTTATCTGCCATCTTAGTATCCTACCAGCGATTTTCTAATAAAGCACAGGATTATAAGGTGAACAGGATAGAAAAAGTAAAATACATATTTAGGAATTCTGTAATTCCCTCTCTGTCCGTTATAAAGCATAATAAGAATGACTGCCGGAAAACCAAAACTCTCACTCACCCTGCCTGCCAAAGCATCATATAATACCAGCCATACAAGGACAGCCATTCCAGCCAGCACAAATTTGGTCTTGTCTGTGGCAAATTTGCCGTTAATCTTAGCCAGGCTGCCTTGCATTTTTTCAAAATAATAAATGAATAAAATCAAAACCACACCAACAATGCCGTAATCAGATGAAATTTGAATTGCAGGTATTGAAATAAGCAGGATAATAATAAATTGTAATATCTTACTCAAAAATACATTCTGTACCTTCTCATTAACTCCATCAATTAAAATGACAGTAAACAGTCCAAGTGCAAGCGTAAAAAACACATTTTGTGAACTAAATTCAAGCACAAACCCATTATTTTCAATGAGGGCATCGAAAGGAAGTTCCGATATAAATGCGAGAAAAATAAGGCTTCCCAGATATCTCCACCTGTTTCTCGTATGATAGTATCCCTCAACTATCATAAAGCAAAAAAGCGGAAAGGCCGTCCTCCCTATCCATCTGCCAACATCATAGATATCCCACATTTCACCGGGAATAACCTCGTAAAGAGCGACAGTTGTGTGGTCTATAAGCATGGATATAATGGCAATTATCTTTAGCACAAATGATGTTACCTGCATATTATTTACCTCCTGCATTTATCTTCTCATTCAGCTCTGTAAGGTAGAGCCATCTCTCTTCTTTCTGTTCAAGCTCTTTCCCCAGCTTTTCTTTTTCAGCCATAAGTTCCTCGAGTTTGCTGTATCTTGAAGCATTTTCTGCTATTTCCTTATCAAGCTTAGCAAGGCTGTCGTTTAGCTTTTCAATGTCTTCATCTATGGTATCAAATTCCTTCTGTTCGGCATAGGTAAACTTAAGCTTTGGAGTCTTACTTGCCTTCCAGTCTTTCTTCGCATCACTGGCCTTTTTTTCTATCTTAGCCTCTTCCAGCTGTGGCTCTGCTTTTTCCAGATAGTCACTGTAACCGCCCTCATATATCTTAATAAGGCCATTTTCAAAGGAGAATATCCTGTTTGCTACCCTGTCAAGGAAGTATCTGTCGTGCGAAACCGTTATAACCACTCCATCAAAGCCATCCAGATAGTCCTCTAAGATAGAGAGAGTGGTTATATCAAGGTCATTGGTAGGCTCGTCTAAGATAAGGATATTTGGCGCAGAAATGAGGGTATGTAAGAGGGCAAGCCTCCTTCTTTCTCCACCTGAAAGCTTCTCGATTTTCGTATACTGCATTGCACCTTCAAAGAGAAAGCGTTCAAGCATCTTGCTCGCCGATATGGTACCATCCCTTGTCTGCACATACTCTGCTATGTCTTTTGCTGACTCTATTACAGTCTGACTTGGGTCAAGTTCTCCTGAATCCTGTGAGAAATAGCCTATTTTAGCTGTCTGACCGATGATAATGTTACCACTGTCAGGTGCTACTTCTCCTAAAATAGTCTTAAGAAGGGTTGACTTGCCTGAGCCATTTTTCCCAATAATTCCTATTCTGTCTATTCTTCTAAATAAATATGTAAAATCCTCAAATAAAACCTTCTCACCGTAGGCTTTTGATATGTTTTCAATCTCAATTATCTGCTTACCGAGGCGGCTTGAAACTGAATCAACCACAATTTCTTTATCCACTACAATCTTATCCCTGTTTTTAAGCTCTTCAAAACGCTCTATATGGGCCTTCTGCTTGGTTGAACGGGCTCTTGCACCCCTCATCATCCAAGCGAGGTCTTTCTTAAAAAGTGTGGCATTCTTCCTTTCGGTGGCTATCTCCATTTCCTCACGCTCTGCCTTTAGCTCGAGATACTTTAGGTAGCCTCCCACATAGGAATAAGCTTTCCATGGGTTAGCTCCACTATCCTGTTTGTCACCTGGTCAAGGAAATATCTGTCGTGGGTTATGATGAGGAGAGCCTGTTTCATTTTCTTAAGATAATCCTCAAGCCACTCAGACATGGCTGTATCCAGGTGGTTGGTAGGCTCATCAAGGATGAGGATTTCCGCATCATCAAGGAGGGTGCGCACAAGGGCAGCCCTCTTTTTCTGACCGCCTGAAAGTGTGGCTACCTTCGCTTCTACATCTTCTATTTCAAATTTTGCAAGCAGGCTCCTTGCCTCTCCCTCTGTGTCCCAGAATTCATTTTTAGCCTTTTTCCCCTTTATTACCTCCGAAATAACGCTTTCGCCCTCGTCAAACTCAGGATTCTGCGGAAGATAGGCTATGCGGACAGCATTCCCCTTGGTGAGCTTGCCGCTATCTGCCTCCTCTTCTCCTGCAAGTATCTTAAGAAGGGTAGATTTTCCTGTTCCATTTATCCCTATAAGTCCTATTTTGTCACCTTCGTTTATGCCCAAGGAAATATTATCAAAAAGTATCTTATCTGTGTTAAAGCTTTTTGATAAATTTTCTGCTGTAAGTAGATTCATATTATCTCCTAAATCTTTATCAAATTATTACGCATCTCCTATGATTTGCCCTATCAGCCAGACAGTCCATAGCGGTCCCATATATTCAGAGTACACGAATTTCTGTCCTATAATATCATACATCAAACTTTGTTGTAAATATCACAAATTGTATAGGAATGCATTAAGCTATTATTACTGTATTTATAAGTCTTCAAGTATGTACGACAACATATAAATCGGATACAGTTTCAACATTTCAATCTGACCTACATCCTTTTGCGATAATAAGATTGGTGCCGCAGTATTTTTCGAGTACTTTCTCTGAAATTCTGTAATTGATTTGTGCATTCCAAGCCCGGAAGATTTAACCTCAATAGGTACTATTTTTGTTTTTGATGCAACAAGAAAATCAATTTCAAAATAATGCGTAATATTATCCTTTCTCCAAGTATGGTAGTAAAGAGGATGTTCTGCGGCATTTATTACCTGAGCTACTGCATTCTCATATAGATATCCGAGATCCGCAGGAAGAGAATCACTTAGAAGCTTTGTATAAATATTCTCATCCGTTTCTCCTGATGATTTAAATATCATGGTTGTAAACAACCCTGTATCCGCCAAATACAACTTAAAGGTCTGGTTATCCATAGTTTGGGACAGTGTCACGCTCGGATTAAGTACATTGTAGCAAGGCAGTACTGTCTTTGAATCCAACATGTTGTACAATCTTTCTATGTCTTTATCAATCTTTTTTTTACCTGTAGCTGCCGATATTATGTAACTTCGCTTATCTGTTGCAAGCTGTGTAGGAATACTCTCATACATTCTCCCTATCAACCCTGTACCATCAATCTTAAAAAAATCATCTTTATAAAGGTTGATTATCTCTCTCTTTACCTCATCTATTTCAGTAAAGCTTCTCCCTTCTACATACGCTGCTACCGCCTGTGGCATTCCTCCTACTGCCATATACACCCTAAAATCCCGCATTAATTTTCTATTTAAGGAATTTCCAACTGCCTTTCCTCGTTTGTATAGTTCCTTCAAAACCTGATAGGTTTCGTTCCCGGCTGCCCACATAAATTCCTCATAATCCATAGGATATACCTGTATTTTTATCTCCTCGGAAGGAATAACGATGTCTTTAACATTCTTTTTTATGCTTATCAATGAGCCTGTCTCAATATAATCATATCTCCCATCTGCCACCAGATATTTGATAGCCTGGCGTACCTTGGGCATAAGTTGAATTTCATCAAATATAATTACGGATTCTCTTTTGTGTAGGGTAATACCTGTCGCAGTCTGCAATCTAAGAAAAAATATATCAGGTTCTGCAATATCCTCAAATACATCAAGAATTTCTTTTCTTACATTAGCAAAGTCAATCTTTATATATGACTTATATTCCTGCTTTGCAAATTCTTCTGCAATTGTAGATTTACCCACTCGCCTCGCTCCCCTCCAAAAGTACAGCATACTTAGGAGCTTTTTTTTCTTTCCAATATTTCAACTTTTCAAACGCTTTTCTTTTAAACATATTTAACCTCCACAATAGGCAGACGCCTCTTATTTACAGTTTAATTTTATTTTATTACCGTTTTATCAAAGTTATTATATCTATAAATTACCGTTCTGTCAAAGTCTAAATATCATTTTATTACCGTTCTGTCAAAGTCTAAATTCTAGGGTTGTAGCAGTCAAGAAAAGTAGACACAAAAAATGTTTTTCCTTTTTTTCTTTTTTCAAAAGTGGACACTGGCCACACTTTTAACTATTATTTATTTTCAAAAATAGACATACAGCATATTTTTTACTCATCTTCCTTTTCAAAAGTAGACACATCTTTGGAATATGCCCGTTTACGGCGCTTCTGCACAAATTTAGGCTCTTCAGATAGTACTCTGTTCTCAAACGTATTTTTTCTTTCTAATTCTCCCTTGTAATAGCGCTTACGATAGTTAACCGGTGTATCATAGCCAAGAGCATAGCAAGGACGATGATTATTGTAGAAATCAACATAGCTTGCAAGTACTTCTTCAAATTCATCCTTTCGTCTGCATTCACTAATCTTAAAGTCAATATACAGCTCTTCCTTCATCCAGCCATTAATAGATTCATTAACAGGATTATCCGTGGGCTTACCTGCTCTGGACATGGATCTAACAATCACTGTATCTTTAATCAGCTCATTATAGGCAACCGATGCATAGACACTTCCTTGATCCGTGTGTAACACCACAGGTTCTGTATGGCCTTTCAGCAGTTCCCTCACATCTTCCAAGCCATCTATATACTGCTGTCTGTCCCCTTTTCTAGCGGCTATTCTATATGTAAGAATCTCCTTGGTAAATACATCAAAATAGAACGTTACTTCAAAGTAAAGAATCCAAAACTTAAACGCAGTCATATCAGATACTATTACCTGACGTGGCCTATCTATGGTCTCCAAGTTGTAAAAATCAGATTTGGGTATTTATCCTTTTCCTTATGTTTTCTATAATGAACCTGATGTTTTGTTTCTGCTGCAATGCCAAGGAAACGAAAGCATTTGTAAATAAAGTTATCGCTACAGTTGTAGCCATATTGAAGACGTATATAGGCGGCAGTCCATCTGTAACCATGGGATCTATGCCTTTCATGAACGGCTTCCACAAGAGATATCATTTCCTCCCTCTTTAGATCTCTATCAGATTTCTCTCGTCTCTTCCACTTATAATAACCCGATCGACTAACACCCATCAGAGCACACAGTTCCTGAACATCATAATCTCTGGATAGCTGTTCAACTATTTCGAATTCTTCGCTTTTAAACGAACATATTCCTGTTCCCCATCCTCGTTCGTCCGAACAATATAGTTTTTTTTAAGCCTCTCATTCTCTATACGCAGCTTGAGTATTTCACGCCTGTAAGCTTCCTCCGTTGGATCTACTCCCTCCGGGAGAACACTGCCTATTTCTGCATCAGCTCTTGCAAGTCCATCAAGCCCAAACTCTTCATACTGCTTAATCCAATTTCTTAATGCTGAAACTGAAATCTGATGTGCTTCACAGAAATCACTTAGCTTAATAGCGGGATTCCTTTTAAACTGATGGATTAAAAACTCTTTTTCCAATGGATTTAAATGTTTAGCCATAATAAAAGTAGACTCCTTCCTGGTAGTCATATTGTATTAATTATAAATATTAATACATTATTTTCAACCGTTCCGTGTCTACTTTTATATTAGCAACAGTTGTATGGCTAATGTGTTGTTTGCTACACTCAGTGACGCCTTCACTAATAAATGTCCAGACTCGCTACGGTTTTTCTGTAAGATGCTGTTGTAATATGGCTTTGTTGACGAAAAACCTGATGCGCTCGCTTTTTGGCAGTGACTAGCACTTAGCAAATTGCGAAGCAATGAAGCTAAGTGTGTTAGTCCTGCCTATATAATAGCCGTCCACGAGTGACGAGTGCGAAGCACGAAGTCAGAGTGGAAACGGCGAACTATGCGGCATTATTAGTTCCGGCTGTTTAATTGATAAGTCGGCAAAAACAAACACATCAGCCACATGGGGGCAGGTGTGGGGGCTGTCTTTAATTTGGTATTCTAGTTATTTTTTGTATAAATCTAAGGCATCAGCTACGAATGATAAATTCTAAGCGAGCGCATTAGGTTTTTCGTGAGTTTTGTAATTATAGTATAGCCACTAACAGAAAAACCGGAGCGAGTCTGAAATGTTATCATTCGAAGCGTCACTTAGTTGGTTAATAAAGCCCTACAAATTATTATTTCATAAACCTATGGCATCAGCTACGAATGATAAATTCTAAGCGAGCGCATTAGGTTTTTCGTCATCATTCAAAAACTTAACCAAGCACCTTTCAGAAAAACCGGAGCGAGTCTGGACATTTATTAGTGAAGGCGTAACTTAGTCAATAAACCCATCAGCCCAACAACTTAAAATTTTTCAGCATTTTGTCACTTACGCATGCGTAAAAAAGCCATACAGGACTGTATTTCAAGCACCTGTATGGCTATATTCTAAGCCTTAAATTTATCAAGCAGCGGCTTGGAAAATTTTCTGTTAAAGAAATCTATGAGCGGTCCCATAAAAAATGCAGTAACCAAAGTTCCAATACCCGGCATCAAGCCACACAAGACTCCGATAATAACACAGATTAAGTCGCAGCCTATACGCATAAACTTAAACGGCCTTCCTGTTCTCTTTGAAATGATGATAGGAATTGCATCGTAAACCGAAACTCCAAGGTCCGAAGTCATATAGAGTGATGATGCAAAGCAAAGCACAACCACGCCTATAGCCAGCATAACCACCCTTACAACAAGGTTTGGATTAGGCATGGCCTCTGCTATGAACTTAATTGAATAATCCACTATATAACCGGAAAAAAACAAATTCAATATGGTTGCAATTCCGATATAGTGTTTATCTAAAACAAGAACTACGATAAACATTATGATACTTATAACCATATAATAAGTTCCATAAGTAACCCCTGAAAAGAGTCTCTCGTGAGACCCCTGTGCAAAGCTTTGGAAAGGATCTATACCAAATAAAGAATTCTTATAAAAACCAACCGCTATCGCACAGATTATAACCCCAAATACAGTCATTATAAGTCTTGGCAGAAATTTTTCAGGAAGTTTTCTTTTCATTATTCTTCCACCTTTTTCTTAGCCTCTGCCGCTACCTCTGTAATACCGCTTACAAGCCCTGCAAGACCCTGTATCTCAGAAGGGATGATAATCTTGGTTGCCTTACCGTCTGCAGCCCTGCCGAAGGCTCAAGCCCCTTAAGCTTGATTACTTCTCCCGAAGGAGCTGCCTCATTCAGCAGCTTGATACCGTCTGCGTTAGCCTTCTGAACTGCAAGTATAGCCTGTGCCTGACCTTCTGCCTCACGGATTGTAGCTTCTTTCTTAGCCTCTGCACGAAGAATCTGAGCAGCCTTTTCAGCTTCAGCTTCCAGAATAGTCGATTCCTTGTTTCCTTCAGCTACAAGGATGGCCGCCTTCTTCTCACCTTCCGCACTTGTAACTGCGGCACGCCTTTCACGCTCTGCCTTAGCCTGTTTCTCCATTGCTCCCTGAATATCAGGAGGACACATTATGTTCTTAAGTTCCACCCTGTTTACCTTTATTCCCCAAGGATCAGTAGCTACATCAAGTGTGGAACGCATCTGCGTATTTATTGTCTCACGGGATGTAAGAGTCTCATCCAGTTCAAGATCACCGATAATATTACGGAGTGTAGTAGCTGTGAGGTTCTCAAGAGCTGAAATAGGATTCTCAACTCCGTAAGCATATAGCTTTGGATCTGTTATCTGATAGAAAATAACAGTATCTATTCTTATTGAAACATTATCCTTTGTGATGACCGGCTGTGGAGGGAAGTCCGCAACCTGTTCCTTAAGTGTAACTCTCTTTGCCACCCTGTCAACAAACGGAAGCTTTACATGAATTCCTACATGCCAAGTGTCCTGATAACCGCCAAGCCTCTCAATAACCAAGGCTGTTGCCTGTGGAACAATCTTAATGCAGGATGCGAATATCAATATTATGATTACCGCAATCACTGTTAATGCAAAAAATGGTGCACCTATTAATCCTCCCATAAAATACCTCTTTTCTTATTTTTTATGTGCAATGGGAATATCCCAACTACATTGTACAAAACTATAGCCCTTATTTCAATCAAATATTTTCCTGAACTACATCTGCAGTAAATCCGGTTGTCCTTTCCAATATAACCGGTTCTACTATAAGCTTAACACCCTGTACATCTATTACTTTTACAATAGTCTCTGCTTCTATAGTTCCATCTTTCTGAGTTCTTGCCGACCAGTCCATTCCATTTAAGACTACTCTGCCTGTCTGGTTGAGATTATCTATTTTTTCAGTAACCTTACCCTCTTTTCCAATTAAATCATCTACATTGGTTCTTGTTCGTCTTGAATTTACATATTTAACTGCAAGCGGTCTGTATACCACGAGTACAACAAGTGAAACTATTAAAAACAGTATTATCTGTACCCAGAATGCAGCTCCGAACAGGCTTGCAAAAAAAGCTGCCAGAGCACCTACCGCAAACCATATAGTTGTAAGTCCCATGGTTAAAAATTCCATTACAACCAGTATGATGAATGCCATCAGCCAAAACTGCAGGTCCATAATCCACCTCCCTTAAATAATATTATTCCGGCATCAAAAGATAATAGACTCTCTCACAACCAAATCCAGCCTGATTTATATTTCTGACACCTGTATCATAAAATCTATACTGCTTTGTATAATTATAATCCCTTTTTTATTCTTTTTGTTTACTTTTTTCAAAACAATTTCTTAAGGAAGGTTAACAAAATTTTTCAATTAATTCCCAATTGAATACCAATTACCTTCAATTGATTATATTGTCTTATTTTTTTAAAATATAATATTTTTTTATCGACAATAGTCTTTTTAAAGACTATAATAGAACATGAGGGGGATACGCTTTGTAATTTATAACTTGTTAAAGGCTTAGTACAGAGGAGGTTCGACATGAAGATAGAGTCCGATGAAAATATGCTTTCTCTTGCTGATGTATGTAGAGAATTATCTATTTCGGAAGCCACTGCCAAAAACTGGATTAAATTAGGCAAACTAATACCGGCAGAACTTGGCACTACATATTTCTCAATAGAATATATGCAAAAGCTTAAATCTGACATTTCTAACGGGAAAAATACTTCCTTGAAAAGCAGGCGTAATAAGAAATTTGTTTCAGGAAGAGGCTTATATTACTCCTATATTCCTAACGATTCCAAGAATCTGGCTCCCGTTCAGGAAATTTTAAGATTTATTGAAGAAAATGATATTGAGGTTACTTCTGATATTTTATTATCAATAATTACAGATTGTGCGTTAAAGCTCATTATTTCACAATCCGGTTTAAAATTTGACAAACCTGTCTTAAAATCTTTTTTAAAGAAAGAATATCTTCCGGAGCCTTATACCTTTCTTTTAGATGACTTACTTGAGAATGTTAAAGAAATCAGTGACATACCGGATGAATATCCTGAACTTTTCACCGAAGACTATGTATATGAAAAAGATGTTGATGTAATAGGCCTCTTATATATATCATTAAAAAATATAAGAGAAAGAAAAATCCAGGGCTGCTATTATACGCCTTCCAAAGTTGCCAAAAGAATTTGTGATAACTTAATTGTTTCTGACAAAATGGAGAGTAAAAAGATTTTAGACCCTTGTTGCGGAACAGGAAATTTCATTCTGCAAATACCTGATAAGTTTGACTATAGAAATGTATATGCCAATGACATAGACTCTCTCAGTGTAAAACTTACAAGAATAAATTACGCACTCCGTTATAGGCTTGGTGATAAAAAACTGATTTATGAACACATTACTGAACTTGACTACCTATACTTTCCAAGAAACAGGAAGTTTGACTACATCTTAGGTAACCCACCTTGGGGCTATCATTACTCGCGCGAAGAGAAAATTAATCTCCACAATAGATTTGATTGTGCAACTTCACTTTCCATAGAGTCGTATGACATATTTATTGAACAGGCTTTAAGCAATTTGAAGATGAATGGTACTCTTTCATTCATACTCCCACATGCCATATTAAATGTAAAATCACACACTCCTATAAGGAAAATTCTTTTGGAAAAGTGCTCATTTGATTATATTGAGTTTTTAAGCAAGGCTTTTGACAATGTAAACTGCCCAAGTATAATCCTGCAAATGAAATACACGGGGCTTCCTTCCACAACCTTAGGCATGAAAGTTAAGGAAGAGGGCAGGGAGTATACCATAGATATTGAGCGGAAATTAAATGCCGACTATTGTTCATTTAATACTACTGATGCCGAATATATGATAATAGAGAAGATAGAGGCAACTCTGGGACATACTACACTAGCCGGTCAATCCACCTTTGCACTCGGAATAATTACCGGCGACAATAAAAGATTTTTATCAGATAAAAAATCAGATAAAAATGAACAGATTCTCAGCGGTAATAACATATTTAAGTACAAATCCAAAAACCCTTCAAAATATATTGAGTTCAAGCCTGAACTCTATCAACAGACCGCTCCTACAGAGCATTATAGGGTTAAGGAAAAGCTGATATACAGATTTATCTGCAATCAGATAGTTATGGCCTATGACAACAAATGCACTCTCACACTTAACAGCTGTAATGTACTCATTCCACAAATTCCGGGGCTGTATACAAAGTATGTAATGGGCGTGCTCAATTCAAGGGTAGTACAGTTCTATTTTAGGAAAATGTTCGATTCTGTAAAAGTTTTGAGATCACATATCGAGAAAATCCCTATTCCTGTGGTTGGGATTGATGAACAAAATAATATTATTGAGATAGTCGATAAGATTTTAAGACTTGGTGTGAAGGTAGATGCTTTTAGAACTATTAAGCTTTATAATGAATTGGATTTAATGATTGCAAAACTATATGACATTAATGAAAAGGAATACGATATTATCTTAAAGAGTATGGATAAGGAAAATTTATTTTTGCCATAACCTTGTATCATTAATGATACTCGGACTGCTCCGTGCTCCGCACTCCCGCAGTCCTTCAACAATACGCACGCTCTGCTCATTTTCCTTCGGAAAATGGCGGCGCGGTTTACAGAAAATCTTGTATCATTAATGATACTCGGACTGCTCCGTGCTCCGCACTCCCGCAGTCCTTCAACAATACGCACGCTCTGCTCATTTTTCTTCGGAAAATGGCGGCGCGGTTTACAGAAAATCTTGTATCATTAATGATACTCGGACTGCTCCGTGCTCCGCACTCCCGCAGTCCTTCAACAATACGCACGCTCTGCTCATTTTCCTTCGGAAAATGGCGGCGCGTGCGTATTGTTGGCGAATAGAGAGAGAAAGCCCCCACCCACAAGCGAGCTTGTGGTGGGGGCTATCATCTCTCTATTCTTGTATCATTACATCATTCCCATGCCTGGGGCACCCATTCCTGCCGGTGCTGCAGGGGCAGCTTCTTTAATATCTGCCACAAGGCTTTCTGTGGTAAGAAGTGTAGATGCCACACTTGTAGCGTTCTGAAGTGCACTTCTTGTTACCTTTACAGGATCAAGGATACCTGCTTTTGCAAGGTCTACATAGTCTTCCTTAAGAGCATCAAAACCAAATCCAGGATTTCCTTCTTTAACTTTGCTTATAATAACCGCACCCTCAAGTCCTGCGTTAGCAGCTATCTTAAAGAGTGGAGCTTCAAGTGCCTTAAGTACTACCTTAGCACCTGTCTTCTCATCTCCTTCAAGTGATGCTGCAAGCTTCTCCACATCCTTTGAAGCGTGGATATAAGCTGAACCGCCGCCTGCGATTATTCCTTCTTCTATAGCTGCCTTGGTAGCTGCAAGAGCATCTTCCATACGGAGTTTATTCTCTTTCATTTCTGCCTCTGTAGCCGCACCTACACGGATAACTGCAACACCGCCTGCAAGCTTAGCAAGTCTTTCCTGAAGCTTCTCTCTGTCAAAGTCAGAGGTTGTTTCTTCAATCTGGCTTCTAATCTGAGCAACTCTTGACTTAATAGCCTCTGAATCGCCTTCACCATCTACTATAATTGTATTTTCTTTCTGAACCTTTACGCTCTTGGCATGTCCAAGCTGTTCAAGGGAAGCATCTTTAAGCTCAAGGCCTACTTCACTTGAAATTACCTGTCCACCTGTAAGAATAGCGATATCCTGAAGCATTTCTTTCCTTCTGTCACCGTATCCAGGTGCCTTAACAGCAACTACATTGAAAGTTCCACGAAGCTTGTTGATTACAAGTGTTGTAAGAGCCTCACCTTCAACATCCTCTGCAATTATAAGAAGCCTTGCTCCCTGCTGTACAATCTGCTCAAGGAGTGGAAGTATATCCTGAATATTGCTAAGTTTCTTATCGGTTATAAGAATGTATGGATTGTCAAGAACTGCCTCCATCTTATCCATATCTGTACACATATAAGCTGATACATAACCTCTGTCAAACTGCATACCTTCTACAAGGTCAAGCTCAGTCTTCATGGTCTTGCTCTCTTCAACGGTAATAACACCGTCCTTGCTTACCTTTTCCATTGCATCTGCAACAAGTGTTCCAACTTCATCATCACCTGCCGAAATAGCTGCGATTCTCTGTACATGAGCCTTACCTTCTACAGGACTGCTCATTTTTGAAATAGCCTCTACTGCACACTCTGTTGCCTTCTTCATACCCTTTCTAAGGATGATAGGGTTAGCTCCTGCAGCAAGGTTCTTCATACCTTCATTTATCATAGCCTGAGCAAGAACTGTAGCTGTAGTTGTACCGTCACCTGCTACATCGTTTGTCTTGGTTGCAGCTTCTTTTACAAGCTGTGCTCCCATATTTTCAAATTCATCCGGAAGTTCAATTTCTTTTGCAATAGTAACACCGTCATTGGTAATAAGCGGTGCACCATAGCTCTTGTCAAGAACTACATTTCTTCCCTTAGGTCCTAAAGTTACGCTAACTGTATCTGCAAGCTGATTAACACCAGCTTCAAGGGCTTTCCTAGCCTCTGTACCAAATTTAATCTCTTTTGCCATTTTCTTTCTCCTTAAAAATATATATGAATAGTCCTAATTCGCTCATTTTTATCAAATAACTGCTTAATTATTCAACAACCGCCAGTATATCTGACTGCTTAACTATGATATACTCTTCATTCTCAAGCTTTACATTGGTTCCTGCATATTTAGAATAAATAACTTTCTGTCCTTCTTTAACCTGCATGGTTACTTCTTTTCCGTCTACTGCTCCGCCAGGTCCTACAGCAACAACTTCAGCCTGCTGTGGCTTCTCCTGAGCCTGATCAGGTAAAATAATACCTGACTTTGTAGTCTCTTCTGCCGCTATCTGCTTCAATACAACTCTGTCGCCTAATGGTACTAATTTCATCTTAGTTCCTCCTTTATATTAAACCATATTTTACTTTTTTATTAGCACTCTTACTTTACGAGTGCTAAACATATAATAACCTTTTCTTAGCAATTTTGCAAGTAGTATTTTAAATTATCACAAAATTATCACAATTAAAAAAGTGTGTGCTCGCACACACTTCGCGCGCGAGCGGTGCCGCAAGGCAAATTTCTCTGCCGCGAGCTGTGCATCCCTCGGAGATTTTTTATTTGACAGGTAATTTCGGAGAAATTTCCTGTCAAATAAAAAAAATATCTCCGGATTCCTAAATTTTTAATCTTACAATATATCTTTTTATTAAGATTAACACCAAAGTATTTTATGCTTATATTTTTATGATACAAGTGTCAAAAGTATAAAAATTCGATGCTAGCTTGCTTGCAAGAGAATTTATATACTTTTGACACGCAAAAAATATGAGTAAGCAGCCATTTTTTGCAAAAAATGAGCGGATTACGAATATTTTTGCAAGGATTGCTAAAGCTGTGCTGTAGCAATCCTGTATCAATGGGTGTCAAATACTTTTGACACCCACATCATTTTATAAAATAGAAAATAGGCCACACTTTTGCATAGTAAACATACACATTATTATGACCTATTAACCTTTTAATTTAAATTCTAAAGAAATGACACTGCTTCCTCCACACTTCTTCTAACCGTATGCCTCTCGGAAGGCTTTGCTTCATCTGCAGGGTATCCTACGGGAAAGATTGCTATTAGCTCAAATTCCTTCATCTCAGGGAATTCCTCCTTAAGCAAAGGCTCATCAAAATGTCCTACCCAGGTAGTCCCAAGTCCAAGTTCAGTTATTTCAAGCATCATATGCGTAGCAGCTATAGATGCATCCACCTCTGCAAATTTATGGTTGTCAAATTTGCGCACCCAGGCTGCATCTTTCTTTGCTCCTACTACGAAGAAAACTTCCGCCCCAAACTTATATCTGTTTGCCTTTGCAAGCTTTTCCTTAGCCTCTGCACTCTCTATGAGCCATATCCTGTATGGCTGTGCATTGGTAGCCGTAGGTGCAAGTATGCCTGCTTCAATAATCTTATCAAGTTTTTCTTTTTCAACCTTCTTATCACTTAACTGTCTACATGAATATCTTTCCCTTGCTAATTCTAAAAAATCCATACAATCCTCCAATGAAATGATATGCGTGGCAAAAGATAATAAACCTTCCCACAAGCAAGCCCAATCAAATTTTATGCTTTTGGCACTTCTATCATAAATTTTATTTATTCTATTTAATGGTACTTTTTAAAGTTTTTGATTCCACTTTGGTTTTCTTCGAAACAGGCTTAACCTTTTTGACATTTTTTACTGTCTTGTATTTGACTGTATATCTATTCCCTATTGGAGACTTAGCCGGTGCTCCACTTATTTTAACCCAAACCTTCTGTCCTTTTTTCACCTTGAATGTGAAACTTTTATCAGCCATAGTCAGCTTGTGTATTTTAGCCTTTCCCTTATTGTTTACAAAAATCTCAACTTCATATTCCTTGTCTACATTATCTCCGGTATCCAGGCTTACTTTATAACTATTTGTTTTTCCAGCCTTAAATGTAAAGTAATCCACATCTTCACTATTTAAAATATTAGCTGATATTGTACCCTTTAACTTATTTGCCCTGCTAAAACTATCGTTATCTTCCACTTCCCATTTATTAGTTTTCACCACATCTGCTTTTAACTTATACTCAATCCCGTCCGGTGTATGTGAAAGCGGGCTGCTCTTTGCCATAATTCTTATATAAATTTCCTGTCCCTTTGCAAACGGTAACTCCGGAAATTTAAAATCCCTTTTAACTCCATATGTTTTGTACAAAGTCCTCTTATTCTTGTCATATATTTCTATATTCCAACCGTCTCCTATTTTATCAGGAATAAAGTCAGGGATTTCAAAGTTTAAGTCTGTGTATCCTGTTTCATTTACTCTTACAACATAATAGTCCTCATCTGACTTGCTAAGGAGATTGCCTTTCACATAACTTCCCACCGCTATTTCATTTGCCTGTAAATATTTATTATTAGGCTCGCTTTCATAATCATTAGCTGAATAAGTATGGAAGTTTAAGTTATATTCCACTCCCTTTGGCATAAACAATGATGTTGTACCTGAACTTCCTACTGAAATATAAACAACCTGATCCTTGTTAAATGCAAAATTTCCGCTTGTAAACTGTGATTTTATTCCTTCCACCTTATATATTTCTTCTTTATTTTCGTCATAAACCTTCAAAGTCCAGCCATTTTTCACCTTATCTTTTTGGGTAGCATCGAAATTTAAGGTTATATTCTGATACCCTTTTTCATCCACCACTGTCTTATACATATTCACCTGATCTTTTTCATCAAGACTGCGTATTACATTCAAATCAGGAACTATATCCTCAGTGGCAGTATCCGCTTTAGCCTCTCCCAACATCCCAAAGGCGGATATTGCGAATGCCAAGCTCAGTACAATCTTCTTAAAGTTTTTCTCCATAAATACCTCCCAGTAATAGCAGGATTAAACTGTATATTTATTAATTATACCTTTTTTACCAAAATATTCAACACCAAGCTAAAATGTTAAATTTTTTGACATAAATGTTAAAAATCTTTTACAATCTTAGCAGTTATCCCTTACACCATATTTATAATACACCTACATTTTTGTATAAAGACTAAAAGGAATTATCTTCATTGACTTAACCTGTTTAAATGTGTTCTTCCATAGTTTTACAAATTCTAAGTCTTTGACTACTAAAATTATCCTCTCCCCTGTTTTGCAGGAGAGAGGATAACATTACATCTAATTTTATTTAGTTTCTAATTAAAGCTTAGGGCCTGCTGCAACAAGTGCCTTACCAGCCTCGTTATTCTCATACTTAGCAAAGTTCTTGATGAATCTTCCGGCAAGGTCTTTTGCCTTCTCATCCCACTCAGAAGCATTTGCATAAGTATCTCTAGGGTCAAGAATATGTGTATCAACACCTGGAAGCTCTGTAGGAACTTCAAAATCAAAGTAAGGAATCTTCTTTGTAGCAGCCTTATTTACATCACCGTTAAGGATGGCATCGATGATACCACGGGTATCCTTAATAGAAATTCTCTTACCTGTTCCGTTCCAGCCTGTATTTACGAGGTAAGCCTTAGCTCCGCTCTTCTTCATCTTCTTAACAAGCTCTTCAGCATACTTTGTTGGGTGAAGTTCAAGGAAAGCCTGTCCGAAGCAAGCTGAGAAAGTAGGTGTAGGCTCTGTGATACCACGCTCTGTACCTGCAAGCTTAGCAGTAAATCCTGAAAGGAAGTAATACTGTGTCTGCTCCGGTGTAAGAATAGATACTGGAGGAAGTACTCCAAAGCATCTGCTGAAAGGAAGATAACATTCTCTGCAGCAGGAGCAGCTGATACAGGGCGTACAATCTTCTCAATGTGGTCGATAGGATAAGATACACGGGTATTCTCTGTTGTGCTTCCATCCTTAAAGTCAATCTTGCCGCTTGCATCCACAGTTACATTTTCAAGAAGAGCATCTCTTCTGATAGCATTGTAGATATCAGGCTCAGATTCCTTGTCAAGGTTAATAACCTTAGCGTAGCAGCCACCCTCGAAGTTAAATACTCCGTTATCATCCCAGCCGTGCTCGTCATCACCGATAAGGAGACGCTTAGGATCTGTTGAAAGTGTAGTCTTACCTGTTCCTGAAAGACCAAAGAAGATAGCAGTGTGCTTTCCGTCCATATCTGTGTTAGCAGAGCAGTGCATTGAAGCCATGCCCTTAAGTGGAAGGTAATAGTTCATCATAGAGAACATACCCTTCTTCATCTCTCCACCGTACCAGGTATTAAGAATAACCTGCTCACGGCTTGTAATGTTGAATACTACAGCTGTCTCAGAGTTAAGGCCTAACTCCTTATAGTTCTCAACCTTAGCCTTAGAAGCGTTGTAAACGATGAAATCAGGCTTGAAGTTCTCAAGCTCTTCTGCGGTTGGCTGAATGAACATGTTTGTTACAAAGTGAGCCTGCCAAGCAACCTCAACGATGAAACGAACTGCCATTCTTGTATCTTTGTTAGCACCACAGAATGCATCAACTACGAAAAGACGCTTGTTAGAAAGCTCTTCCTGTGCAAGCTTCTTAACTACATCCCAAGCTTCCTTTGAAGCAGGGTGGTTATCATTCTTGTACTCAGGTGTTGTCCACCAAACTGTATCCTTAGAATTCTCATCCATAACGATGAACTTATCCTGAGGAGAACGACCTGTATAAATGCCTGTCATTACATTAACGGCACCAAGTTCAGTAACCTGTCCTTTTTCAAAACCTGTAAGGCTTTCCTTTGTCTCTTCTTTGAAAAGTTCTTCATAAGAAGGATTGTGAACGATTTCTGTTGTACCTGTAATGCCATACTGTGTTAAATCAATCTTTGCCATTCTGTTGTACCTCTTTCTTTGTGTTATATTGTTCTTTTATGCTTACAAACCATCCTCTGCTTTAGGCTTATTTACAGTTAATTTAAAATAAATAAGACTTAAAGAGTGAATAATTTGAAATCAAACGAGAAATTTTTAAAACTTTCCCTAGTGTGATTATACACTAAAGGCGGTAAAAAAATCATCAAACTAATCAGCAATATTTTTTTGACAAAAATTTTTGCAATAATAAATGATTTTTATTGGACATTTTTTTCAGTTATTTTATTTATCCTTTAAGCGATTCAAAATTTTCTCATATACTTCATCGGCTTTTTGAGCATAGGCGAATAGCTTTTCAGCCTTTTCTTCAATGTCTGAGGCTGTCTTTTCATCTTTCATAAGCTTAGTATTAACTACGACATTGAGATATGCTGATTTAAGGGCAGCCTCGGCAAACTTAGCACCTACCCCCACATCGCTTACCACAAGCATACTCGTCTTGTCTGCAAGGATTAAAAGGATATCAATTACCTCTTTCAATGTTTCCATCGTATGTAAAGGCGGCATAGCTGCACTTACAAGGGCTTTTTCTATCGCTTCTTCATCTCTCGGTTTTATTTTGCAGGCTTTGTTTACCTCTCCAAACCCCGAGGCATCCTCTTCTATAAGTTCAAGCAGGCGGAGTCTAAGCTTCTCAGCCTTTATTAGAGCAGCATTTAGTTCATCTGTATATTCTGCATATTTTTCCTTGCCTACAGTAAGATTTGCAGCCATTGCGCCAAGAGACACAGCTAAGGCACCAACAAGAGCTGATGCTCCTCCACCTCCCGGTACAGGCTCTTTACTAAAGAGTTTTTCAGAAAATTCATTAAGGCTTAAGTCACGCATTTTTACCAACTACTTCTCCTTTTTTCTTATATATACTGTTTGCCGGAACTACTCCTCTCACCATAGAAAGGGGATAGACATTGGAATTTCTTCCTATCACTGTACCGGGATTAAGTACGCTGTTGCAGCCTATTTCTGCATAGTCACCAAGGAAGGCTCCTACCTTTTTAAGTCCTGTTTCAATGCTGTCAGCCTCTAACTTAATGACTACATTTGTCTTATCAGCCTTCACATTGCTTGTAATAGAGCCGGCTCCCATGTGTGAATGATAGCCTAGAATAGAATCTCCCACATAATTATAGTGCGGCACCTGGACATCATCAAATATTATAACATTTTTAAGTTCTACCGAATTACCTACCACGCAGCCATTACCAACCAATGCACTTCCTCTTATGAATGCACAGTGTCTCACCTCTGTATATTCACCTATGATGCATGGTCCTCCCAAAAACGCTGTAGGGGCAACCTTCGCAGACTTAGCCACCCAGATATTTTCTCCTTTTCTTTCATAGATATTAGCGTCAAGACTTTCTCCTAAGTGTATTATAAGTTCACTTATCCCTTTTAACGCTTCAAATGGATAGGTAAAGTTCCTTAAGTAATCAGCTGCAATTGTCCTCTTAATGTCGAAAAGTTCTGTAATTTTAATAGTTTCCATATAGACTCCCTTCTATTTCCTTGCTTGTAATATAAAACTTTTTTTCCCGGTAAGATTGTATAATTTATTCGCTGTATCATAGCTTACCGACCTATAACCCGAAATGCTGTCTGTCAAATAAAGAAGGCCTTTCCCTATCATATCCCGATACGACCATTGTATGGCTTGGGAATATGTATGGAACTCCTCTGACTTTTGCCGTATAAGGCGTTCTATTGTTTATGGTCAGCCACACTACTACAGGATTATCGTTTAATACTTCCTCTTCTAAAAGTGTCTTAAGTGATTTCCCTGTAGTATTTACGGCAATATATTTTTTATGCCTGTTCTTTGTAAAAAACTTATTTACTGCCTTAACTAAAACCGGCGGATTGGCAAGATATCCCTGCTGCCTCTTATTTGATGGATCTCCAAGATAGAATTTGTCAAATAAATTTTTGATTATAGTAACCCTTCTATCCCACAGGTTTATTATATCCAGATATTTTGATATGAATTCTGATTCTTTTATCTTGAATCCAAAGTGCTTTAACACCGCTACAGATGCATAGCTTTCGCATCCCTCAGGATAAGCAGGCCTTTGGTAGCTAAGGGGCACATCCAGTTTGGTTTTATTTTTCTTAAAAAAATCTACCTTTAATACCCCTTCAGTTACCTTTTTGCCAGCTTTTACCAAATATTTATAACTTCCGTTTTTGCTTACAGCCAGCTTAAATTCACATCCATTCTTCATTTTTTTGCCATTTACCTGCTTACCATTAAAGTTGAGCTTACTTTCAACATTATCTGTAATCAGTTTAACTTCTACATTTGTTCCCTCAAACACCTTCTTTTTAGGGAATCCCTTAAAAGTCACCTTGGGTATATTCTCATCATTAGATTCTGCAAATCTTACCTCAAAATACCCTTCATATTCTACATTATTTACAGACCTTATATAATATTTATATTTTTTATTCTCAAGTCCCGAAAGTTCAAATTCAACCACTGACTCGTTTAATTTCTCCAGGGAAAGCGAGAAATCAAGGCCTTCAATATAAAAGGCATCAGCTAATGCAAGTTTTTCAACTCCATCTACTGCTTCATCACCCAGATTAAAATCTAGGGTAAACTTACCGGAATTATTATTCCCTGTTTTCTTAATCAATTCAACACTTACAAACGCTGTTTCGCTAGGGCGTATTTCTCTTACAATTTTGTCATCTGCTGCATTTTCGTCATTATTTTCCAGATTAACCATGTCTTTATTTTCTTCTGTAATCTCATCCTTACCCTGCACATTTTCAGACAAATCTTCGGCTGCTGTGCGGTTTGGAACCGGATTTATCTCAGCTGCACTTATAACCATAATGCCGAAATAATTACCACAAATAATAAACATACAGATAATTTCAATAAAAATGGCTTTTCTTAAATTCTTTATCATTTTCTCCTCTATATTTAATTTTTATACTATTTTAGTTATTTCTGCATTTTCTTTACCATTTCTAGTTTAATTCCAAGTTCTCTGCTCAGGTCTTTAACTTTTATATTGTCAATGTACCTTCTTACATAGGTATTAAGAGTTTCTTCATATTGTTCAGTGCTTATATCTCCCGCCTCAACTCCTGACAAACCCTTTTCCCAGCTTGCTGTCATTTCAGGGTTTAGCATGGCAGGAATAGCCATGTCCGCAACCTCATACACCATTTCTCCAAAGAGCATAGGTGTAAGTATCTGCGTCTTTTTATTCAGTGCAAGATAGCCAATTTTTACAAGCTTTTCTATGATGCCTGCCCTTGTAGCAGAAGTACCAATACCTGCCCCCTTTATAGTTGCCCTAAGCTCCTCATCTTCTATTAGCTGGCCGGCATTTTCCATTGCAAGTATCATAGAGCCTGAGGTATAGCGCTTTGGAGGAGTGGTTTTTCCTTCTTTGGTTTCAAGCTTATTCACCGAGAGAGAACTTCCCTTTGTAAGAGATGATAGCAGATTTAATAAAGCCTCATTATCCGAAACTTCATCGGCTGTATCTCCTGTATCTAAGTCCTCATCCTTCTTATCTTTTCCTTTAGACGGAGTACCCACTACTTCAAGGCAGCCTTTTTCTTTAAGCACCTTCACATAAGAATAGAATTCCTCGGTAAAATCTCCTTCTTTATGCTTAATCCCTGTTACAAGACTGACTTTATCATAAACTGCAGGAGGATAGAAAATTGCTAAAAACCTCCTGACTATTATATCGAAGATTTCTTATTTAATTCACTCTGCTTAGCAATTTCTTTTAGGTTTCCTGTAGGAATGATGGCATAGTGGTCTGTAACCTTCTTATCATCCACATACTGTGTCTTCTCAAGTCCCTTGTAGAGTCCTTCATCTCTTATTTTAAGCACATATTCACTGACAGGTTTATAAGCATAGAGTCCGCTTAGATTCTTGGTTATCTCCCCTGCTACCGCCTTTGTTATCACCCTTGCATCAGTTCTTGGATATGTGGTAAGCTTCCCTTCATATAGCTCCTGAACTGCTTTAAGGGTGGCATCGGGACTTATGTGAAATCTCTTGGTACATTCTGCCTGAAGTTCAGCCAAATTGAATAACAGAGGGGCCTTCTTCTTCTCACTGCTCTTATCCTTCTTCAAAACTACAGCTGTAGAATAATCTAGCTCAGCTATCAGCTTTTCAGCATCTTCTTTATTCTTAAATCCCTTTTCATTGTAAAGCAGATGGCTTTCAAAGTATTTACCTGTCTTGCCTGACTTCCATTCTCCTGCAAAGCTTGCTCCCTCAGCTCCAAAGCTTCCTGATATCTTATAGAAGTTCGTCTGGACAAAGTTTCTTATTTCTCTTTCCCTGCGCACCACCATACCAAGCACACAGGTCATAACCCTGCCTATGGCTATGGCAGAGTATTTTTTAGTACCTGCCTTATTGTTTAAGAGCCAGCCATACTTGACTGATAAGGCTCTGGAGAAATTGATGCCCATGGCATAGTCTTCTATTCCCCTCATAATACCTGCACCAGCGAGGTTATCATAGGCAGATATGGGCTTTGCTTCCCTCATACCGCGCTTTATCTCATCCTCGGTAAAGGAGTCTATCCATACTCTTCTTTCTTCTATTCCTTCCCTTACTCCACCGAAGTTTCTGATAAGCCTGATGATAACCTCTCCTTCACGCCCGCTGTCGCCGGCATACAGGATAGTTTCTACTTCTGTAGAATTCATAAGCCTATGCACCACATCATACTGCTTCTTTACACTTGGAATGACTGCGTATTTATAGGTATTTGGAAGAAAAGGCAGGTCTTCCATCTTCCATTTGTTGTATTTTTCGTCATAATCCCCAGGATAGCACATTTCTATGAGATGCCCTACACACCAGGTAATTATGTATTCATTACTGCTATATACCCCCTGTCCCCTCTTCGGGACTCCAAGTATCTCGGCATATTCTCCTGCTACCGATGGTTTCTCAGTTATAATCAGCGTTTTACCCATTATATTATATCCATTAACTCCCTTACATTACTTACCGGCAATACCTTAAAAGGAAGATTCTTTGTATAGTTTACCCTTGGTATGATGACGAGGTTCTCACCAAATTTGGCTATTTCTTCAAGTCTTAGCCTCGCAAGATTTACCCCTCTTACCTCTCCTGTAAGTCCTACCTCTCCAAAGGCTATAATCTTTCCCTTACTTTCTCTGTTTCTATAGCTAGATATAAGCGCAGCCACTATAGCAAGGTCAAGAGCAGGCTCATTTATTTTAAGGCCTCCTGCCACATTTACATAGGCATCACAGTTACCAAGATTAAGTCCCAGCCTCTTTTCAAGTACGGCTATCAGGATATTTACCCTGTTATAATCAGCTCCTGCTGTGGTTCTCTTTGGAAAGTTAAAATTAGTCTGGCAGACAAGAGCCTGTACCTCAACAAGTATCGGCCTGCTGCCCTCCATAGTACAGGCAACTACTGAGCCGGGTGCATTTTCAGGCATACCTTTTAGCATATATTCCGAAGGATTGGCTACCTCTCTGAGTCCTGTCTGCCCCATGTCAAAGACTCCTACCTCATTGGTCGAGCCAAAGCGGTTCTTGACTGCCCTGAGTATTCTGTATGAGGCCACATCTTCCCCTTCAAAATAAAGTACAGTATCTACCATATGTTCAAGGGTTCTTGGTCCTGCTACAGTACCCTCCTTGGTCACATGTCCTACTATGAAGATGGACACTCCAAGGCCTTTTGATATACGAAGCAGGGTAGAGGTTACCTCTCTAACCTGAGATATGCTGCCGGCTGCAGAGTCTGCCTTTGATGAGTACATAGTCTGGATTGAATCCACTATTACAATTTCAGGTTTACCATTTTCTATTACTGCTTCAATCTTCTCTACATCTGTCTCACAATAAAGGAGCATATCTGAAAACTGTCCACCAAGCCTTTCGCTTCTAATGGCTATCTGCCTCTCAGACTCCTCTCCTGAGACATAGAGTACAGATATATTTTTGTCAGCAAGTTTTGCACACATCTGCAAAAGCAGTGTGGACTTACCTATGCCCGGGTCTCCTCCTACCAACACAAGGGAACCCTTTACTATGCCTCCACCAAGCACCCTGTCAAGTTCCGAGATGCCTGTAATTATACGCTCATCAGCTGCAAGTGATACATCTTTTATCTTAACCGGCAAGGAGGCAGCCACACCTGATTTCAGGCTGCTGCCTCCCTTCTTTACGGCCGGAGCTTCGGAAAAAGTATTCCAAGCCTTGCAGGCAGGGCACTGACCGAGCCATTTTGATGACTCATAGCCACATTCCCCACAAAAAAATACTGTTTTACTCTTTGCCATTATGCCTCTTTTACAACTACCTTTGTAGCAGTTTCTTCATTTGTTTCTACACTTATAGTAAGCTTTCCTCCAAGATTTGTCCTCATCCTACCGGCGCTCACTCCATCAAGTTCTATCTCATATTCTTTTTCTTCACCAAGTTCAAGGGTAATCTGTGCATCAGCTTCTCCCTCGACACTAAAACTCACTCCCTTTTCGCTCCGCTTATAGTTAAAAACTGAAGTTCCGGGCACTGACTCGTATGCAAAAAGACCATTTCTTTCAAGCTTTGTAATTTCCTTAAAGGTTTTAATCTTATAAACATCACCTTCAAAGGTAAATCCTTCAAGTTTAGCCTTACTTGTAAGCTTATAGTTACCAAAGTCAATACCTTCTCCTGAGTTGCGGATTAATTCTTCTACGATTGCCATTTCATTCTCCTTTTATGTTTTTATTTCATTATGTCCCTTATGATAATTTTAACTCAATTTTTCCCTCTTTACAACCAATTTTAACTTCATTTCCATGTTTAATATGCCCTAAAAGTACTTCTGTCGCAAGCAAGTCCTCTACCTCTGTTTTTATTTTTCTCGCTAAAGGCCTTGCCCCATAATTTGCCTCTTTATCTATCTTTGCAAGATGTTTAATGACTGTCTCAGTGAACTTAAGTTTAAGTCCCATCTGTTCCTTTGCCCTTTCTGCAAGGTCTTTAACCATAATCTTAACTATTTTTTTAAGTTCTTCTTCTGAAAGTGTATGGAAGACTATGGTTTCATCTATTCTATTTAAGAATTCCGGTTTAAATATCCTCTTCACTTCCGCCATAACTCCATCTTTCATAAGCTGATAGTCAGCCTCTTTATTTTCTTCCGCCTTAAAGCCAAGTTTCTTAGGAGTTATTATCTTCTGTGCTCCCGCATTTGAAGTCATAATTATGATGGTATTCTTAAAGCTTACCAACCTGCCCTGGGAATCAGTTATTCTACCATCGTCTAACACTTGTAAAAGTACATTAAACACATCAGGATGTGCCTTTTCTATCTCATCAAAAAGAATGACTGAATAAGGATTTTTCCTTACCTTCTCTGAGAGCTGCCCCCCTTCTTCGTGTCCAACATATCCCGGAGGTGAGCCTATCATCTTAGATACGCTGTGCTTCTCCATGTACTCAGACATATCAACCCTTATCATGGAAGCTTCATTACCAAATACCGCCTCTGCAAGTGCCTTACTTAGCTCAGTCTTACCTACTCCTGTAGGTCCTAAGAAGAGGAATGAACCTATAGGCCTTCCCTGGGCATTAAAGCCTACCCTGCCTCTTCTAATAGCCTTTGAAACTGCTTTCACTGCTTCATCCTGTCCTACTACTCTTTCGTGTAATACATTTTCAAGTTTCATCAGCCTGTCACTCTCTGACTGTTTAAGTTTATTTACCGGGATTTTAGTCCAGTCTGCCACTACTCCTGCTATTTCATCTTCGCCAACCACTATGGTTTTCTGCTGTTTTTTCTGCTCTTCTGCAAGCTTTAATTCAGCAAATTTTTGTTTTAGTTTTGTCTGCTCTCTCTTTAAGGAACTTGCCACATCATAAGCCTCGTTTTTAATGGCTTCTTCCTTTTGTTCTTCAAGTTCAGCTATTCTTTTTTCAATCGTCCTGCTTTCAGGCTTAGCATTAAACACTGACAATCTTGCCTTAGATGCCGCCTCGTCCATTAGGTCAACCGCCTTATCAGGAAGGTATCTGTCATTTATATATCTTGCCGAGAGCTTTACTGCAGCCTCTAAAGCCTCATCTGTAATCCTTACCTTATGGTGATCTTCATATTTTTCACGCAGCCCCTTTAATATAAGAATTGATTCTTCTTCAGAAGGTTCTTCTATAACCACCGGCTGAAATCTTCTCTCAAGTGCAGCATCTTTTTCAATACGCTTTCTGTATTCTTCTCTGGTTGTTGCTCCTATAACCTGAAGTTCGCCCCTTGCAAGGGATGGCTTAAGTATATTGGATGCATCCAGTGATCCTTCTGCTCCTCCTGCCCCAATTATAGTATGTATCTCGTCTATAAATAATAATACATTACCATTTTTTTACAACTTCATCTATTACTTTTTTTATTCTTTCTTCAAATTCTCCTCTATACTTGGAACCTGCAACCATCCCCGACATATCGAGGGTTACTACACGCTTGCCTCTAATTGTATCAGGCACCCTTCCTTCTGCTATTCTTTCAGCAAGTGCCTCTGCTATAGCAGTTTTCCCGACTCCCGGTTCTCCTATTATACAGGGATTATTCTTGGTACGCCTGCTCAAAATCTGAATTACCCTCTGCACCTCAGCTTCCCTGCCAATAACCGGATCCAGTTTCCCTGTTTTTGCATATTCCGTAAGATCTCTGGAATATAAGTCTAAGGTTGGAGTCTGTGATTTACTGCTGTTTCCCGAGTTTTTATAATTAGCATAATCATTCCTTGCCTGAGAAATATCAAGTCCAAGAGCAGTAAGTATGTCTATGTACATCTTTTGCAGATTAACCCCTATAGTATTTAGGAGTCTTATAGCTATGCTGTCTCCTTCCTTTAAAAGTGCTATAAGAATATGTTCTGTACCAATCTTCTGTGAATTCAGCCTATAGGCTTCATTTGCAGCCAAAGCTATAACCTTCTTAGCCCTTGGTGTCATATTGTCTGCTGAACCAACAGCCACATTACCCGGAGTCAAAAGTTTATTTACAAGTTCCATAAATTTATCATAAGAAACTCCATTCTCTTCTAAAACCCTTTTTGCCACTCCGTCAACTGAGAGAAGTCCTATGAGAAGATGCTCTGAGCCAACATAAGTTTGTGATAGAGAAATTGCTGAAGACTCAGCCGCCTCAATAACTTTTATTGCATTATCTGTAAATTTATCCTGCATTTTACCTCCATGAGAACATCAGTCCTCATTTTTATCTTTATTTTTATTTTTTCTATATAGTATCATTCCAAGAACAAACATGATTCCCAGAATTACTACAGCACCTATTATAGCATACATGACAGGCTGTTTGCTATCCTCTATATCAGTTTCCTGTGCAATATCTTCCTTTGGCGGATCAGGTACATATTCCGGTATTTCTGACATTATGGATTCCCCTGTAGTTTCAAGGGTTTCAGAAGACTTATTCTCTATTTGTTTCACACCTGTTCCCGATACTTCTTCCTGTTCATTTTCAGCCGTTTCCGCTTTTATAACAGTAATTGTATATGTAGTTTTACTTCCATCTTCTGCCTTAACTACAATCTCTATTTTATTTTTACCTGTCCTTAACTTATCACTGTAATCTCTTATAAAGCTATAGCCGGAGTTGGCATCAGAAGTATCAACTCCTATGGTAATATTATCCACATCCTCTCCCACATTAACTGTATAGTCTAACACACTTTTTGAAAATTGGGGCACAAGTTTTCCACCGGCTACCTTTAGATTGGCTAGGGAACTATCTGATGAAGCTTCTCTTTTATTCATTATACGCATTTCCAAATCTCCGGAAGCTACAGATATCTCGTCATCGGTATCTGCCGCATATAAATGAATCTCATCAGAAAATGCCATAGTAAAGACTCCGCTTTTCCGTGCAAGAAATTTTATTTTATATTTCAATTTACCCTTCACATCTCCAACACCTTTTATATTTACTCTTAACAGCCCCTTACCACCGGCAATACCATCATCTGCTGATAAAAACTCCGCCAGTTCTTCATCATAAGAAATATAAGTTTCCAAGCCGCTAAGACTGTCATCTGAATCTACTTCCAGTGTAACTTCAAACTTATCCCCTACTACTACTCTTCCTTCATTCTTAAGTTCTACATTTGCACTTGAGGCGTAGGTTCTCTCTCCTCCCTGCAAAAAAGCAAAGATAAAAATAAGCATCCACAGTAGATTTTTTTTCATGTATTATCCCTCCTTTGCTACTTTTATTTTATATATCCTCACGCTTCCATCTTCAGCAGTTACTGTTATTTGAACATCAGCAATACCGTCTGACGGCAATTTAATTTGTCCCAATCCTTTTACCACAGCACTTCTACTCGCAGCCTTCCCTGTAATTTCGATAGTATCCACATCTTTTCCTACCACTATGCTGTATCCCTCTGTCATATTAGGTTTAAATCCGGGAGTTATCGGGTAGCCCGTAGCCTTGAGGCTGTTTAGCCAATTGTTTGGACTTAGTATATCTGTCGGGCGTCTGCTTATTTCTACCGGCATATTTTGAAATACAGGTATGGAAAATACCAAAGGCTCATCTTTTAATTCTGCATAAGCTTTTTTGGTAATCAGAGATTCAGAACTTGGTGAAAATATGGCTGACATATATTGATGTGAAAATGTACTCTTATCCGTAAAATTAAATTTTTCAAGATAAGGTGTATTTTGCCCCCTTAATATGTAATTATTTCCTATGTATGCAGCTCCTCCCAGTATAGCATTATATCTATTATTCCATGGAATTTTGATAAAGTCATTAAAACTCTTATTGCCTATTACAGCCTTTGATGAACTGCCTTTCTCTGCAAATCTTAACCCGCTTGCAACAGCACCGCCCGGTGCCGTATTATTGTAAGCTCCTATATTGTAAAAGTTATAGTATCCCTCATGTCCTGCTACAGTACCGGTTACACTTGTGGAGAATCTGCCGCCGCCTGCAACCTCCTGCTTCACCCTGCTGGCAAGGTGATAAGGGCTGACTCCCGAATAAATTCCTGCAAGCAGAAAAGTCTCAGCATAGCTTATATTCTTAACAATGCCATCTGAAGCCACATAGTCATAGTAAACATCTTTCATAGGCGGTCCTGAGAGAATGGCTGAAATCCCCTCTTCCGTATGGTGTTCAGGTTTGTAAGAAAGCAACTCAAACTGATAAATATAGTCCTCGTTCAGAAAATTCCTTGGATCCATGTAATACCTTACAGCCTTATTTGAAGCTGTTACCCAAGTACTTCCATCATAGGCTATGAAGGCATCATTTGCCCAATCATAAGCCCTTGCTTCCATAGATTTCCAAGCATAATTACTTGAATTTTGCAGTAGATTGAGCCCTACAACACTTTCTCTTGAAACGGCATACTCCCAGTCAAGTCCCAGATGTCTTGCTTCAAAATGCCAATATGGATGATTTTTATGAAGTTCTCTTAAAAATGGTTTGTAATCATCAGGAAAGCCCTGAGCCGTCAATTCTTTTTCAAACTGTTTATTACTGATTTTCTTCTTATTACTAGAGCCTGTAGAATCATCTACAGGCTCTCCACTTAGTTTAATAAATTTTTCCGGTATAAATCCGGCACCGATTACTTGTTTCCCGGTACTATCATTTACTATATAAGTAATTAAATACCATTTCTCATTTCCAACTATGTACTGTTTTCTCGCTATTACCTGCTGATTCATAGCTAGCTTATAAGAAATTCCTGTTTCGCTTTCTCTTAAAATATCAGCCTTATAATCAGCTTCATTATAAAGTTCTACCTTATCAGATGTTATATAAGCTTTTTGTGCCACGAACTTACCGTCGGTGTTTATAACACCTGTATTACTGCCGGTATCATTTGAATCATCATTATCATCTGTATTATCACTATCGTCTGCATTATTGGATGAATTATTATTTGTATCCTCCGAATCATCACTTGTATCAGCCTCATTAATTACGCCGATAAGTTTTACCTGAGATCCCATCAGATAACCAGTAACAGTCTTACCACTAAGAATAAAACTTACTTTATAATACTTGACTTCACTTAGGGTAATCTCATGAAAAATACTAATTATTGCATTCTTCTTAAGGACAACCTTTTTACCCTTACTATCTTTTAATTCATTTCCCTTTACTGTAGCCTTTGTCTTTATAACAGCACCTTTTTTAGCAGTAACTTTTGCATATGCAGGTGCCTTTTTGTCCACTGAAAGCTTAACAAATTCACTTAGCACATATCCCTTGGCTGTCTTGCCATTAACCTTAGTACTTATCTTGTACCAATTTACTTTTGCCGAGTCCTTCTTTTCTCCTGTGACATTGAGAACCTGGCCGCTTGGAAGTATGACGCCGGCATTGCCCAGTTTATACTGAGGTTTATCTGTTCCGGCTCCTATTCTAAGTCTAAGTCCCTTAGTCTTTACCTCACCTTTATAAGAATACTTTTTACTCTCTTTAATATTTGATACAGATTTTACATTATCGCCTGTTGTCCCTGCAGCCACATTCTCCGTTGTTTTATTTGAAAGCTTTACAAAATCACTCCTTACAAAACCGGTTATATTTTTACCTGCAAATATAAAGCTAATCTTATACCAAATTACTCCATCTTTATCCTTTTTTTCGCCTTTTACATCAGCCTTGTCATTTAATAAGAGATAAACCAGAGTATTGTCTGATGTCAGCTGGGCAAATTCAGTACCCGCATCCGTCCTTACCTTAAGCTTATCTACAGTACAGGTAACCATCTTCTTGGTTGCCGCATATACAATCTGTGAATTATTTAAGTTGTTACCAACATTAGGTACGCTGCTAAAAACAGTACCTATTATAAATACTGATAATATACCCTTAGCTAAACTTTTCTTAAACATAAACTCTCCAAATCTATAAATATTTTAATATCACTCTATATATAGACTACTTTACAAAGGTGGCAAAAAAAAGTCAAGATATTCACAATTTTTTCATTTATTTCTTAAGTTTCCAGTCTTCCTTTTTAACCCCATACACTCCTGCCGTCACATCATTATTAAGCCAAGAGAATTCAAGAAAGAAACTCTCTCTACCCTTCCAGTCCGAGTATTGCTAAGGTTGGCCTGCCATTTTCACATATTTTTTCTTCAATCTCCCACTCATTATTTTGAATGTAACTAACCTCTTTAGAATTCACCTTCTTAACTGCCTGAATACGGTATTCCCATTTTGGAACAGCGGGCTCCTTTACTTCCATTTCCCTATATGCCTCTAGTGGTTCCCAGTATTTTCTGGCAAATATGGTACGAGTTATAAACTTATTTTTGTTCTTATTGAATAGACTGCAAAGCACAAGATACTTTTCACCCTTAACCCCTGCCCTGCGTTGTTTGGCAATATCTTCATGAGCTGTAACCCAAGTCAGGTATCTATTATTCTCAGCATCACTTTTGTCATATTTAGGCTGCAGCTTCCTTGGAAATAATTCAACTATTATCCAATTAAATGCCTTTCTGTCTCCTGCACCTTTTTTGTAATATGTATTTAGAGAAATCACATCAACCCATTTACCCTTTGTTTCAATTGACTTTACAAGGTCTCTAACTATAAAAACTGCTGCTGACTCTCCGCTTTCAATGTAACTTATGTATTCCGCATCATGTTTCCGGTCTTTTATTTCTGACATTCAAATGTCTCCCTCTTATTTTTTATTCTCTGATTTTACAATTAATCTAAACTTTCATCACTCCAAATATGCTTATCAGGATTACACCATCCACTTATATAATCTAACATATCTCCAATCCATTCTTTAGATAATCCATCCTCTAAGCCATCGTAATATTGAAGAAATATGCTATATGTATCTTCCTTACTAATACCCATATCATGTATTCTAACTAAAACATCATATCCCTGCTTACCATAGTCATAATAGTTTTCCTCTGTAATATCATTAGAAAGTTGTTTTATCTTAGAAAATAAATTGTCATCATCATCCATTGTACCACCTCTTAATTCATTTTAGCTGCATTTAAGTTCAATAACTACGAAGAGTACCCTGCACTAACCTTTTCGAATATACAGATTGACAACCATTTAATAACATTGTATAATAGGGAGCATAGAAACGAAGTTTACTACCGTACAGTCTATGACTCAAGCGGCTTACTCGTTTCTTTTTTTATTGTAACAACATCATATAAATATAATTTACCGTCTCCATCTCTTCTTACCAGTATTCTTGCTTTGAAAATATTATATCTCTCTAGAACACCTTCATCATTATAAACTGGAATACCAAATCTAGTTGTATAACGATACCAACCGTATTTTGCTCTCCTTCCATGTTTATTCTTGTAATCAGAAAATTCTGTTTTTTCTGTCGCAATTTCAACTAAATCTCCGATTGCTGTTATTGCATTTGCCTTTGCTTTTTCGTTAACTCCCCTTACATTTTTTGTATCCTTAGAATGTGCATATTCATCAGGAAAATCTGTGCCAACATAAATTTTCTCTGATGTTTCCAATATTTCAAAGTACTCTCCCACATATTGCTTTAGATATGTTTCAATTTCATTCCAATCTATGTTTCTTCTTGATTTGTAACGAATATCATTAATCAAAACGATGTTATTTCCGTTTTCATCAAAAATAATTGAGATATGCCTACATTGTTTATCATTATCACTATAGCAACTAATACCATAGTAATAGTTGATAACTCTTTTTTTAATATCATCTGATACATTTTTAAATGATTCAACAAACAACTGATCATCAATTATACAATCAGTATTCAAAACTTTATTCATCTTATCTATCTCATCACAAAGCAAGTCCACCAGTGACATATCAAGTGCTTTACATATAGCCACCAACTTATCTGACTGCGGATTAATCTTTTTCTTTCTCCAATCACTAATTGTGCTGGTGGCAATACCCGTTCTTCTTGACAGTTCAGCTTGGTTCATATGTAATAGTCCAAGCCTTTCGAATATTCTCTCATAAATTTGCATTATAAACCCTCTCGATAATCTCCGATTTTTCGGATATTATATCATGCCAAGTTAATATATGCAAGATTTCTTCTTATAACTCCCAAAACTTCAGTAGAAAATCACACCTTTTTATAAAAGCCTTCAAGCTTAAACTTAATTATTAATTGTCCACCCCGATATTTCCTCTCTTGATCGCAGGAAATCCCTATACAAGCCTTCTTTCTACAAGTTCTTTAGGACTTCCATCCTGTACTACCCTGCCATCTTTAATCGCAATTATGTGATCTGCATTTTTAATAGAATTAATACGGTGTGCTATCATAATAACAGTCTTGTTCTTTGTGAGAGCCTCTATCGCAGCAAGGATTTCGTGTTCATTCTCAGCATCAAGGGCTGCAGTTGCCTCATCCATTATGATGATTGGAGAATCTTTTAGAATAGCACGGGCAATTGAAATTCTCTGTTTTTCTCCACCAGACAGGCTGCTGCCTCCTTCATCAAGCACTGTATTATATCCATCAGGAAGTGCCTCGATAAACTCATCACATCTGGCAGCCTTTGCTGCTTTACGAACCTCCTCAATACCTGCACCCGGCTTTCCAAAAGCAATATTGTTATATATACTATCCTCAAATAGATATACCCTCTGAAATACCATGCTGATTCGTTTCATCAGTTCATCATAGTTCACATCTCTTATATCTACTCCTCCAATTTTTATACTTCCGCTGTTTATATCGTGAAATCTCGGAATTAGCTCACATAAAGTAGTCTTACCCGATCCTGATGGGCCAATAATTGCAGTAAGGGAATTTTCTTTGATGATTGCAGACACCTTATGTAATACCTCATTGTCTCCGTAAGAAAATGTCACCTCATTAAGCTCTATGTCATTATTTCCCATAGATTTAGGATTATCGCTCTGCCTCATTGTCTGTGTGGCTTCAACCTCTCCAACCTCCTTAAGCCCGCTATCTAACAGCCCCATCATAGATAGAATTGATCCTGCCTGATTTAGAGAAACATATGCCATAAAACTAAATATAAGGAGAATTATTGTCTTAAAAAGGGCCAGGCTTCCTTCCTTATACATCCAAAGTGTAGAGGCAATTATCAATATTTCAAATATTGCTATTACAAGTCTGCTTAAGAACTGTGATGGCATAGATTTATCGGTTAGACTTATATTAGCTTCCTCGCTGTCCTTAATAGCCTCATTTAACTGAACATTTCCTTCCTTAACGCTAAATGTTTTTGTGACTTTAATACCCTGAACGAAGGTAAGAGTTGCCGCCGCTAAAGCGCTCTGTGCTTTTTGTAAAAATGGTGCATTCTTCCTTGATAGTCTCATCTGAAAATCCACAGTAAGAAGATAGATAACCATGCCAACTCCTGTGATAACACCAACCTTTAACTCATAAAAACAAACAGTTATAAACATGGCTAATGCACTGAAAATGCCCGACACCGTAGTAATCATTGCCATTGCCGCACCGGTCTCAATACCACTAAGAGTAGTAGTAAGTGTAGCTACAATTTTCCCCGATGAATTGTCACTGAAGAATCCAAGCGGAAGCATCTTTAAGAAGTTCCCCAGTCCAATTCGCTTATCGGCTGTCATGTAAAATCCGACAGCCACACTGCCGGACTGTTCAAAAAATGATGTTATAAAGCTTCCTAGCGCACATATTATGGTAAGTATAATAATATTCCTTATTGCAGTGGCTGTAGGTGTACCATTTATTATTACATCTATAACCAGCATTATTGCAATAAGCTGTGTAACCCCAATAAATGCATGCACAAGCGACATAATCAGTGTGATGATAAAAGTTTTATGCTGATATTTACTAAATTTCCAGAGTTTTTTAACTGTATTTATCATATTAGTCCTCCCAAGCAGGAGTTTTATCCCCCTCTGATAGCTCCCACATCATCCTGTAATCAGAACAAGATCTCATCAGTTCTTCATGTGTGCCCATCTGTTTAATGCGTCCGTCCTCTATATATGCTATTTGATTTGCATTCTTAATAGTCGTCAGTCTATGCGCTATAACAATCAAAGTCTTACCTCTTGCCGCTGCAGACAAAGATTTCTGAATGGACGCTTCATTTTCAGGATCAGAACTTGATGTAGCTTCATCAAGTATCATAATAGGAGCATTTTTCATCATAGCTCTTGCAATTGTAATTCTTTGCCTTTCACCACCTGAAAGGCTGCCTCCACCAGAGCCTGCCATAGTCTCATAGCCATTAGGCAGTGACAAAATGAACTCGTGGCAACCTGCTTTCTTTGCAGCCTCCTCTACCTCCTCATCGGTAGCATCATTATTCCCAAGGCGAATATTATCTCTAATTGTTTTATCAAACAGGAAGGTGTCCTGGTCTACAAATGCAATTCTTTCGTTTAGCGCCTCTTGTGAATACTCCCTTATGTCACAGCCCCCTATGGTTATACTTCCATAATCCACATCCCAATATCCTGCAAGAAGCTTGCCGACTGTGGATTTACCACTTCCTGAAGGCCCCACTAAAGCCGTCATACTTCCTTCTTTTATCTTAAAAGAAACATTATCGACTGCCTTTTTATTTATATTAGCTAAAGCCTTTACCAAGCCATCATTAGAGGATTTACCATAGGAAAAACTTACCTCTTTGAACTCTATATCGTTATTGTTAAAGTCTGTTTTATCTCCTCTTCTAAGTTCGGGATAATTTAATACATTCCTAATTTCCTTAGCGTAAGTGCCCATTTGAGCAACCTGGTCAATATAGGTTAAAGCTATCATAAGGGGTGAAAATATTCCAAACGACAGTATTATCAAGAGGAAAAACAAGGATGTCTTTAGACTGCCGTCACTCCAAAATATCAGACCTGATATAAGTACAGGAAATATTGAAAATGGTGCAATTGCCATACCCAAGGAGGAATACACCTGAGTTTCTCTCATCCACCCAACATTATAGTCTGCATGTCCTTTAATAGCCTCTACATACTTTAGATAGCTCTCCTTAGTTCTCCCAAAGTTCTTGATTACTTCAATACCACTTACAAATTCAACTATAGCCTGGTTCATGCTTTTTGAGGCTTTTTAGCTGGCCCCTAAACTTCTCTTCATAACCCCTCATCATACCCATGGTGACAGAAAATCCAAGTAATATCCATATAGTCATAGCAAGAGCTACTCTCCAGTCTATAAAGAACATCCATACAATAAGGAATAACGGCCCTATAAGATTACCCGTCATCTCAGGTAACATATGAGCAAGTGTCTTTTCCATTCCTTCAATGTTATCAACCAATATGGTCTTAAGTCTTCCACTACCATTTACTTCAAAAGTATCCAAGCGGAAGTCTGAGCATCTTCTTGGCAAAAAGCTATTCTAATATCTCTTAAAGTTTTTGAACGCTGCCTTATGAGACAACCAGGTGGACAAATTCATTGCAAAACCCACTACCAATTTTGCATAAAGCTAAGAAAACTCCAAAGCTTACAATCTTACTCCAATCCTGAGGGGAAGAAAATAATTCTACAACTATCTTTCCTGCAAAGATATAGGTGCCTACATTAAGTAATACTGAGATTACGCTAATAATTACAGATGAAGAATATCCACCTCTATACGGGCGCATAAATCCCCCTAGTTTCTTAAAGAATGATGCTGATTCTCTTCTAGTACCTTCTTCAGTTTTCATCTTCATAATCTCCTTCAGCCTTAAGTATATGTTTTCTAACCACTCTCTTGCCTAGAAGTGAGCCTATATATGCTACAATGGCCGTAGCTATTAACAGTACTATCCATCCCCAGTTCATTATGGACTGGCCTGCATAAGTCATAATGTATTTTAGATTAGCTGATTCTTTAACACTCATCATTTCCATAGTCTCCTTAATGGCAAAAACATAAGGATATATGGTACTTCCAAAACACAGTCCCACCTGCTGCAAGATATAGCTTGCTGTAAGTCCCTTTGTATTATCATACCCTGTCTTAAATAGAATTACTTCAGATATTATTCCCATAAAAATGTAAGTAAGCGTGTATGGAAGGTAGAAACCTATAATGCCCTGTATGGCGCAATATATTAACATCGCACCTCTCTTTCGTACCTTAACACCTATTGTGAACACAACCATGCCTTCAAGTAGTGCATAATATATAGGCATGAGTAACAGAGTTATCGGCGTTGCATATAAAAATGTTCCAGACATAAATATAACAATGTTAATCAAAGACAAAAGAACAACAGTTATAATGTCCTTTGTTTTTAGTTTGTTAGCTTCCATAATAATATCCTCCCATAAATATAAAACTTAAATATATATAATAATTGCTTATTAAATCACTTAGCCTCAACTAACCATATGATATAAAAAGCCAAAACATATCAAAGCGAGTACAACCATAGTGATGATTACATCTGAAACACCGGTTTTTAGAGATATAAACGACTGTCTACGGCCGGATAATGCTATTCCCCTGGTTTCTGCTGATGCAGATAGCGATTCGGCAATCCTAATTACCCTCAGTATTAGCGGTGCTATGATAATCTCCATATATTCAGGAAATGCTGATATTTATCTTTTATTGTCTTAAAAAATCCCCTGGTACGAACCGACTGTTTCATAAGTGCCAGGTCTTTGCCCATTACCGGTACAAATCTAAATATCACAGCAAAAATCATTATCACTCTTTCCGGTATGTGCATATATCTAAATGCAGTTATCATCTTATTTCCGCCGTCATTACTAATTATGGCTGATATAAACTCTCCTATTACCAAAAATCTTGGAATTACATTGATAAGGAGGGCTGTCACAATATTGGGAAATGCCAGATAGGCAAATAACAGCAATGCAAATACCAAGCCATAGCCAAGTAAAGATTTAAATTTACCTTCGTAAATGTTAATTATAAATCCCGCTGCAAACATTCCCATTACAATTGAAGGAGCTACAAATACGCTTGTAGCACAGCAAAGCAGTGCAATCACTAATTTTATGCGTGGATCAAAACTTTTTTTATTTTTAACAGGCATATATTTATTGACTACAGTCTTAAGCTTTTCATCCCTATATGCACAAAACTTACTGAGAGCTTCATCAGAATCAAGGATGAAACTATCCTGCATCCTTCCATTTTCAAGCCAAACACAGCTTGTACAGGTACCTGCTATAAGTTCTATGTCGTGAGTAATTATAAGAACTATTTTATCCTTCCTCATCTCATTTATAATTTTAATACAAGTGGTAAGAGAACGCCCATCAAGTCCTGCTGTCGGTTCATCAAGCACAACCACCGGCTTCTTAGAAAAATATGCCAATAACAGAACAAGTTTTTGCATTTGACCTCCAGATAAGGTGAAGGGATGTCTATTCCTAAGTTCCCACAATCCGGATAGTTTAAGCATCCTCTCCATTTCCATTTCCAGAACGGAATTTAGCTTTTTACCGTACTTTAACTCATTCCATACAGAGTTTGTAAAGAATTGGAATTCTGCTTCCTGCATAATAAAAATGCTACTATTTTGTAAATCCTTTGTTTTTACAGTTTTACCGTCTAAGGTAATCTTTCCGGATGAGGCTTTATAGATTCCACTTATGATTTTCCCAAGCGTTGTTTTCCCGTTGCCATTTGGCCCTGATACTGCTATTACTTCTCCGGTTTTCAATGAAATATTGGCAGATTTTAAAATATTATTCTTAGAAGTTTTATACCGAAATGAGATATTTTCACAAATCAGGTTATGTATATCCACATTGCTTGATTTATCTTCGTAAGTTTCATCATTAGAGTCCAAACACTTTAACCTTATATCCCTATCCACCGGGATACGAAGTCCCATATCTGCCAGTTCATTTTCAGTTAGCCGAAGCATTTCTTCCTGATTATAGCATTTAAGAAGTTTTCCTGAATCCAGATACCAATATTCATCAGCAAGCCCTGCCAAGTAATGCAATCTGTGCTCGCTTACAACAATTGTCTTTCCTTCTTTCTTAAGTTCTGACAGCATAGTAGACAGTTTAGATATAGCTCTTTGATCTAAGTTTGCTGTTGGTTCGTCCATTACAATGATATCCGTATCAAGTGCCCAGGCAGATAAAATAGCAATAAGCTGTCTCTCACCGCTTGACAGCTCAAACACAGCTCTATCCTTAAGGTATTCCAGTTCAAATTTTTTAAATCCTTCATTAACCCTATAAACCATTTTTGCCTGAGACAAGCCGAAGTTTTCAAGACCGAATGCAACCTCTGATGAACTATTCACTGTAAAAAACTGTGATCTTGGATCTTGAAATACAGAAGCTACCATCCTCCCAACCTCACCTATACCTAACTCCGCTATATCTTTACCATCAATAAGGCAAAAGCCTTTTAGTTCTCCCTCGTAAAACTCAGGTATTAGATGATTGATACATCTAAGCAGTGTAGATTTACCACAACCACTCTGCCCACATAAAACGATAAATTTTCCTGTCTCAATGTGCCCTTCTACGGCTATAAGTGAAGGTTTTTTTCTTTCATTATAAGTGAACCCCAAATTAAAACTAATTTTCTCTCCCATGTCAAAAACTCTCTCATGCTAACAATGTTTTGTAAGTTTGTTTAACTGCTTATCCAACAAGTTATGTTTATTTGTTATTAGTTAGATTATGCTAACTAATGTACATAAAAAAATATTTTACTTAAAAATACTGCTCTGAACTAATCTTTGTATATTTTTATAAAGTAATATCTCATTTTTCCTTTCGTTAGCTGGCACTAACAGTGTATCACTTCAATTCTTACTTTTTCAAGATTATTTATCAATTATTAAGAATACTGTGGTAGATTTATACCATATAGCGACAACTTACTTTTCCCTATTCATAAAAATCAATCCGGTCATAATCTGCCAAGCAGTAACTACTTTTCTCTATAAATCCATCAAGCTTACAATGATGATATCATTTCGCTTTCTTAGATTATAAGGCGTTATCATTACAATTTTTCATTTATTGGCTTTTGTGTATAAATATCTGACTCTGACAAGAATAGTAGGGGCTTACGCACCCCTACTACCTAAAAACATTATTTATTAAACTCTTTTAAAAACTGTTCACCTTTACATTATTAAGTCTTGTTTGTGTCAAGTACTCGTTGGCAAATTCCCTTACCTTTTTCTTTTATCATTGTTTTTTATTTTTTTGTATCACAAACAAGCCCAGGTTATGCACCGAATAGGCATTTTCTGTTTAGTTTTAGTTGCCAAGTATAAAATTTTTCGATGGCAATAAGATTTATTACAAAAATATACCAACTGAGAGGTATTTTTGTATTTCTCAGTTGGTATATTTATATATCATATGTATTATATGGTTTATAGTTAAAAGAATTCTATTTTCTCAGATGCCCAAGCACTACAGGATATGTATCGGTCCATAGAGGAAAACACTTCTTCCAAGCTAAAATATCCTGCCTTTCGTATTGCCTCCTTTCCTCCAACAAAAGCGAGTACTGCGGGTGCGCCCAAGATATTTTCCTGTGCTGCAAGCGAAATATTCTCCTCCACCGGCACATAGCCACAAAATACCTGTGGATGAGACTCATTCCAAGCTCTAATTTTCTCCTTTAGAGCTTTGCAAGGACTGCACTTTCTGAACCAAATAGAAATAGACTAAATTTCTCTTGTTCTTTGAAAGTTATATACTCTTGTGATGTTTGAATTATTCTCATTTCCTGCATAAATATCCCCCTTCGCCCAATTCATAACACATTCCATGCACTTAATAAACTCCGTTCCTTTTAACCTATTTCTCGAATTGTCTGTAACGTTCACATTCATTGGACATACTCTTTTGCATTTTATAGTTCCGGGCTATTCTCATTTAGTAAGAAGCCACTTTTTATTTCCATAATCTCTCCGCATTGATAATTCAGAGATATTGTACCCCTCTTTTTCACTATTATACTTTATACCAGAATAATTCTCAAGCTATACATTGACAATTTAGGGACACTATGCCTCTATTTTTCAGCATTCCACATAGCAGTATATTTACCACCCAATGCCAGAAGTTTTTCATGGGTACCCGACTCTACTACCTTTCCATCAGCCACAACGAGAATCTGATTGGCATTTTTTTGTAATAGACAATGTGTGGGCAATCATCACAACAGTCTTGTTTTCCTGCAGAAGATTTGAAATTGCCTGTTTTACAGCGAATTCATTCTCAATGTCCAAAGAAGATGTCGCCTCGTCAAGAAGCAGTATCGGACTGTCTTTCAATATAGCACGTGCTATAGAAAGCCGTTGCCTTTCACCACCTGAAAGCAAATTCCCATTTTCGCCTATAGATGTATCATAACCTTCTTCCAATTTGTGGATAAACCGGTCACAGTTAGCCTTCTTGCAGGCATTCTCTATTTCTTCATCTGTAGATGACTGTTTTTGCATAGCGTATGTTTTTCCCGTACTGTATCATTAAAGAGGAAGGTGTCCTGGTCTACCATTGATATTAGTGCAAGCACATCTTCTGCATTGACATTACGGATAGATTGCCCTCCAATGCCAATTTCTCCGCTATCAGGATCATAATACTTTGCAATCAGGTTAAGAATTGTTGATTTGCCCGAGCCTGAGTCACCCACGATTGCGGTTAGTCCGTGGTCAGGTATCGAAAAACTAATATTTTTTTAGAACGGGTTCCTCCTGCACATATGAAAACGACACATTGCGAAACGATATGCCATGCTCTTTTGGTGAAAAGACCTCTGTACTTTTCGATTCTTCATTTTCTGCCAGCACATTTTTAATATTTGCCTTTGATATCAAGAGATTTCTGTAACTGAACATATCAACCGAAATCGATGCAGTAAGCTTTGCTAAGACCATAGGCAGCATGCATAGAAACAGAAAGGTAATGGCACTAATACTGCCTGACTGCCATGGAATATATCCAATCCACATAATCAGTGGGACAGTGAGCCAATTTACAATATTAAAAGCAAAATTAACAGGTATGCCATGTGCCTCATATTGATAGCTGACTGTGCTGAATTTTCGCAATGTTTCTGTTGTATTTCTATTTTTAGTACCACCCATTCCATATGAACGGAAGGTCTGAATTCCGTCAATGTACTCAACTATCTGTCCTACAGCTTTTGCTGTAACTAAATTCTTCTCCATACCGTACTTTTTCACAATTCGAAACGACAGCCACATTTCAGGTATTAGTAGAAAAAGTGAAACCATAAGAATGACTGCAGCAGGGAAATATAGTACACTGACAAAAGCAAGCACTATAACGGACAAAACCCCGTTTTTCACAAGGGCTGCAAGCTTGTGCGTAAGAATCTGCTCATAACTATTCACATCTGCCGTCATGATATTTATATATTGTCCTTCTCGTTTTTTAGTAAAACAGGATAATGGAACCTTCCTTAGCTTATCTCCAAGTCCCAGACGGATATTTTTAGATATCTCAGCACCTCCTATTTGACTCTGTGTATAGCCAATGCTATAAATGACAAGACGTATCACAAAAATTATTCCTACGAGGCAGGATATACTAAAGATGTTCTTAATATCAGTAACTCTCTCATACAGCATTTTAAGCACCATGTAAATGACAATGTAGTTGCTTCCTGAAAGAAGTCCTTCCAAAACGGTCAATATCAGACCGCAGTAAAACCTGGAATTCTTATGGAAAAGATTTTTGTCTGTCATCTTCCTCTTCCTCCTTTCCCATAGGTGATATTTCTTGATAATTCATAGCTTTTCCAGCTTTTTTGATAATATATATTCCGCGACATCAATTCGTCATGTGTTCCAATATCTGTAATCGTATTATTCTCTACTACCAACACCCTATCGCACATTCTGACCACACTTAGGCGATGTGCAATAATGATGACGGTTTTTCCTTTGCAGAGGTTCTTGATTGCCTTGTCAATCTCCATCTGATTTTCCGGATCAGCGGCACTCGTTGCTTCGTCCAAAATAAGAATCGGTGCATTTTTTAAGATTGCCCTTGCAATGGCAATCCGCTGCTTTTCTCCCCCTGAAAATCGGGATCCATAACTTCCAACCTTTGTATCATATCCATCAGGAAGTGACATAATAAAATCATCAATCTGTGCTTTGCTTGCAGCCTCCCTCACCTGCGTAAGAGAAGCATTCATTCCCATGCAGATATTATCAAATACTGAGTCCTGTGTAAGAAAGGTCTTCTGAAATACAATAGATATATTCTGAAGGAGAGTTTCATATCTAATGTTTTTGACATTTTTTCCTCCAATCATAACCTCTCCGCAGTCCACATCATAGAAGCGTGCAATAAGTGCTGCAATAGTGCTTTTACCCGCTCCGGATGCTCCCACAACAGCAACCTTTTCACCATCCCTTATGTATAGGCAGCAATTTTCAAGCACCTTTGTTTTCCCATCATAGGAAAAGCGCACATCTTTAAGTTCGATATCGTATTTTTCCGGAAAAACATCTCCACCTTCAAATATCGGAATTTCCAATATTTCTTTTGCTTTTGTAATACCGCTAAACGCCTGTGCAAAGTTTCCTGCAAGTTGCTGAAGCGGAAGTAATTCTGTCAAATATAATGAACCGATATAGGCAAACAGGAGAAATGCACTGGCTGAGATAGAACCCCGCAGAAAAAGCCTCCCTCCAATGGGAACAATTAACAAAAGCCCAGACTCCAACAACAGTATGAACACAGCATACAAAGGAGCAGTCTTTTCCGAAATCTTGTTCCACGCCCTGTTACCGTCAAAAATAGCTTCCGTAAATTTTTTAAATGATTTGCTGCCCATCCGGTATGCCTTAATCAGACGCATTCCGCGGACATATTCGACCATGACAGAATTGAAGCCTTCAAGCGATATGTTAGCCTCAGGCAGCATGTCAGACATTTTCTTAAACACTGACATCATCACTGGAATATCCAAAACAAGAGGAATCAGAGAAATAAGTGCCAGTGTTGCATTCACCGTCATAAGATAGGCAAAAATTACTACAGGACCGGTAAGATAGCTGACAAGCTCAGGAATATTATGTGCGAGACATAACTCTAACTTCTCAATGTTCTCATTCAAGATAGTTTTGATTTCACCTGTACTCCGCTCATTGATGTATCCAAGCGGAATCTTCGCCAAGTGATCTATAATCATACATCTAACCTTGAACAGGGTGTTATAGGCCCCTTTATGCGAGAGTACTCCTGACAGGCCAAGCAGTATCATGCGAAGAATTGTTGTGGCTGTTACCAAAACTATACAATCTGTCAATACTTTCCGTGTGAGCGTTCCAAGAAGGACGGCATCCATCAGGCGATAAATGCCGATATATGCTCCGATTACAAACAGTCCACTTAAGAATGCACACAAGACAGAGGCAAATAAATACCATTTATCATTGCCCGCCCATTTAAGCAGTAATTTCACCGGTTTCCTGATCCTTATTCAAAAAAATCACCTCCAATATTTTCACCCGCAGCACGAAAGAATAACTGCCCAGTCCCTTCCCCGCAAGTATATCCGAAGAAGGCAGGTGCGTGGTCTTGGGTTCTCTATCCTGCGTGTGAGTGCTGCAGCAGAGAGTTCATCTGCTGAATTTGAAGCCGTCATCAGCAATGGAACATACAGACATTCAACTGTCATTGCAGGTTTTTTAAGGAATCCAAGAACTGAAGGAGTTTATTGCCATCAACAGTCCTGCGGTAAAGATTGGTCCGGGTTTTGGTACTTTCGCAATCAGCATAATTGATATTTTATAGATGCTGTGGTAATATTCAGTTAGATATAACTAATAGTGTAAATAGTATAGAATAACAAGGAAAGCAATACAATATGACTGGGAGTTATTTGCCTGATATGTATGAAATAATGTCCGATATGTATGATTTTGAGGTGATTATATGGAAATAAACGAATTTTATAAAGAATGGCTTACCCACAGCGGATTTGTTGAAGTAGAGTCATCTCCTGACTTTAGCCCTGCAGGAAAATTGTATCTCGCTCCGAAGGAAGTTGGCTGTGGATATTACTGGGTCTATGGAGAAAAAGATTTGTTTGATATTAAAATCCATGATTTCTATTTTTTTGAAGATAACTTTGTATCTCTTAATACTCCAGAATGTCTAAGCATTACCTACTATGATTCTGTGTCCGGAGAGGAGTTAACTCCTTACCGCCGCTTAACTGTAGGATGTGTAAAAACTTTTACGGAGGGCATAATGAGTATAAATCCATTATACATAAAAATATCCCGATTCGCTCTGTGGGAATAGAGGTATTTCCTGCATATTATGAAAAATATCTGAAAGAAAGCTATCCCGATGACTACCTGTCTCCGCATGAGGCTTTTATCCGCGTTGGACAGACACTTGACTTCCTGGAAATGTCACATCTTTTGCGTCAGGTTTGGGATTATAAGGGAGACGGCATACCGGCCAAGTTGTTCTATGAGGCCAAGGTCGCTGAAGCTGTCTCTCTTGTTTATGAACGCGGAAAGAAAAGTAAAAATGATCCTTGTGTACGAATTTCCAAGCAGGACATTGATGCATTGAACAATGTTGCCTCTTATATCAATGACCATTTCAACTCGGACCTTCCACTTGATATGCTCGCACGAATAGCCTGTATGGGTACAACAAAGCTGAAGAACTCTTTTAAGCACATATATAGCTGCACAATTTCTGAATACATCAGACAGCGGCGTATGAGCCATGCGGAAATGCTCTTAATGTCTACAGACCTTGCAATCGAACAGGTTGCCTTGGCTGTGGGATATTCCAATGCAGGAAGATTTGCGGCAAATTTTAAAAACAGTATAGGGCTGTTTCCATCTGAATACCGCAAAATGGCGCTAAGGAAATAATAAAATTCTAAGTTGTAGGGCTGATGTGTTGTTTGACATGCTAAGTCACGCCTTCGCGGATAGCATACCAGCTAAGCAATTGCTAAAAATATAAGTGCATAATATTTCGATTAGCCAATAAAGTGACGCCTTCACTAATAAATGTCCAGACTCGCTCCGGTTTTTCTGAACGAAGCTGTTTTAGAATAGTTCTGTTGACGAAAAACCTAATGCGCTCGCTTAGGCATTATTAGTTCCGGCTGTTGAACTGAAATCTAAGTGAATAGTCCTATTTATATTAGAGCTGTAAACAATTGGTGAAATATGCGGTATTATCAGCTCAGGCTGTTTGATTGATAAGTCGGCACAAACAAACACATCAGCAGCATGGGGGCAGGTGGGGGTGGCTGCCTTTCATTTGGTATTCTAGTTATTATTTGTATAAATTTAAGGTGCCAGCTCCGAATGATAAATTCTAAGCGAGCGCATTAGGCGAAGCGAAGCGGATGCCGGAGCGAGTCTGAAATGTTATCATTCGGAGCGTCACTTAGGTTAGATTATATAACTCGACAACTTAGAATTCGTTTTATTATTTCTACAATTTAGCACTATACTTCAATTATTTTTTACAACATAACAAACTTTCTATCATAACCATAAGCAAATTTTCCTGATTTATTTCAAATCTCTCAGCTGTAATCCTCTTATTAAAGTATTTAACTGATTTATCGTGATTGAGAAATTTATTGACACAGAGATACTGCTCAATCTCGTCAAGTACAAAAAGCACTTTCCTTCAGAGACAAATCACTAAAATTGTTCGCATAATGAACACTTTTTCATGATTGGTTTTTAGCTTTGTATTAGGATATTCTTCCCCCTAGCGTATCTCTTAATAAAACCACAAGGCTATTAAAAGTCTGACAGTTCAAATCCTCTACACTAATATTTTTAATGATATTTTCATTGCATAAATGTTCAATTAGTTGAATCAAACTTTGTTTTAAGCCAGGAACGATATTTTCACTCATTAAAAGCACTTCTCCTTTTACAAATTTATGATTTATCTATCAAACACATATTTCCAAATTTTCAAATACTCTTCTAATCGTATCTTCATAACATTTACTATCAAAAATCCAACTTATGCTTTTGCCATTTTCTTCTTAATTATATCCGAAAGTTCCAAAAAGATAGTCATTATACATTTTAAGAAACTTACTTTACATTTTCTTTTCTTACCAGAATTCCACTCATTAGAACAAAAATTAACATATACAATAAATTTCTTAGTTTTAAGATAATAACTTGCCTGATAAATTCCAGACTCTGAATAATATTTTGATATATTTCCACTAAGGCAAACGCAAATATCCATCTTCTGCAATGCCTCTATCTCAAAGCTTTCAAATAAAGATTTCATTTCTTTTCTTATTGTTCTTGCAGCAGATAATATATTATTTAGCTCATCATCCGTTCCGCCAACAATAACATTCATATTGACTTTCATATTTTTTCCTCAAATTTTAGCTGTATAGTGTAAAAACTGCCTGTTTATATCGTATCAGGAAAAGCTTTCTACCTGTTCTACCAAATCTAAAATAAGCTCTGGGAAGCTCTCTGCAATTTCCTCAAGGTCAGCATAGTCATTGTTATATCCACGCACTATACCACTTTCCAAGTCTATAAATACGATACTTCCATCACCTAAGCCTCCAATAGGAAATGCAGGGCCGTGTTCACATTCACTCATATACTCCTCGTATGCCTCTACAAAGATTGCATAGTTCTCCTCCAGTTCTTTCAAGCCGTAAATCCAAGGTTCTGCCAAATAGCAGCCACCTAAGTTAAGTAGCAACCAGCGGTACTCTGTCGGAATAGATGCATATTTTGCTTCAAACTGTATTATTCTATCTTCCCTTTCAGGACAGATTCCTTCTGTAAACGCACTTACTTCGTAAGCCGCCTTAATCCTATCAAAGTATTTTGCTAAAATAACATTACTCATATGCTCCCCCTCGTAACTTGTTGATCTATTTCTGTTTTTCCTGCATTTTCTTATTATTGAAAGCATAGCTATATTAGAGCTTCTGTTCCATCTCTTAATATATCAATATATTCTTTATAGCTATATACTTTGTTCCTTCCCTGTTTCTTTACTAAGTGAAGAATTCCCAGTTTTTCAAATCTATTTACTGCTGAAGAAACGGTATTGTATGCTATAGATAAATCTTCTGCAGTTTTTCCGATGTCTATAATAGGATGTGCTTCTAAGTAATGAAATACTTTCATCATTGTCTCCAAGGTCCTTTTTCGTATAATTTTCGTTCTCTAGTTTTCTTATATTTTTTTATCCCTTAATGCAATTAATTCATTTGCAGTTTCTATAGCTGATTTTCCACTAGCATAGATTCCTTCTAAAAAAAATTTTATCCATTGTTCATAATCCCCCGTTTCTCTAATTGCCGACATCCTATCATAATATTCAATACGATGCTCCTTTAAATAAAATGATAAATAAAGAGATGGAGTTTTTATAACTTTTTTCTCCAATAAGTATAACACGATTAGTAATCTTCCAATACGTCCGTTTCCATCTAAAAATGGATGTATAGATTCAAACTGATAATGAATAAGTGCAATTCTAATTAAATCATCTAAATCAGCCTCTGCATTAATATATTTTTCTAAATCAGATAAAGACTCTTTCATTGATAAAACATCCGGTGGTATATATCTTGCTGTTTTGATAGTAGATCCTGCTCCACCTATCCAGTTTTGGCTCTTTCTAAACTCTCCGGGATTTTTCTCTTTTCCCCTTACTCCAGATAATAATATCTTATGAGTTTCCAAAAGCAATTTATTACATAAAGGTAATGTTTCCAATCTTTTTATTGCATATTTAGCGGCTTTGATATAATTAACAACATCATCTACTTCTGCATTGATATTTTCATCAATATTAGGATTAAAAATATCTTCTAATGTTGCCTGAGTACCTTCAATTTGTGATGAAAGAAGTGCCTCTTTTTGGACATACATAGAAATAAACAAATCGATATTTGGAATATTGGTTGCTCTATCATCAAGTATTGCCAATACTTTATGAGCATTTATCAATTTATCTATAATCTCACTATCAACATCTATAGGTGGATTCGGAGGTAATTTGAAGGATAAAAAGAAAAATATGCCATCTCACCTGACAATTGTTTTTTCAAAGTTCCAGCTCTTTCTTTTTTCATCCATCATCTCTCCTTTTTGAAATACTATCAAAATTATATCACTCTTATTTCAGAAAATCAATCTTTTCTGAAATAAGAGTTCTCCGACCTATTCATATTTCAAAACAGATAACTATATCGGAGAATATCTTTTTCCCGTTTGCTTTTTCAAACCACTCTTTTGGAACTTTTTTCCCAACAGTTAATGCAACAGAAATTGGATTATTTCTAACTTCTTCTAATTCTTCGTGTGTCAATGGCTCAGTATAGTCATTTTTTACATTATTCCATCTGTCTTCATTTAATTTTATATAGTTGTTCATAGCTGGTCTCCTATCGATATTTACAATCGGCTAAGTGGTCATTTACAATCCCGATAGACTGCAGGAAAGAATGCGTGATGACCGAGCCTACAAAACTAATGCCACGTTTTTTCATGTCTTTGCTTAGGCGAATAGAAACATCAGACTCTACAGGTATTTCCGAGAGTTCTTTCCAATGCCTGTCGATTTGCTGTCCGCCTGTAAAGCCCCAAAGATATGCATCAAAAGAGCCGAACTCATTCTGTATCTTCTGTACTGCCAGTGCATTCTTGCGGACGCTGAAGATCTTGTTGCGATTTCGTATAAGGCCTGTATCTAGCATTAAAGCCGTAAGTTCTTCATCTGTCATAACTGCACAGGCATCAATTTTGAAATTGTGAAATGCGCTGCGGTAATTCTCCCGCTTATGCATTACCGTTTCCCAGGAAAGCCCGACACTTGCCCCTTCAAGGCACAGCATCTCAAATTCAAAATCATCATCATGACTAATCTTGCACCACTCATGGTCATGGTATTCTTCAAGTATCGGATCACCTTTCGTCCAAATTCGACACTGACTGCTCATTGCATGTCCTTTCTCATATACTCAATTTTTATAATTTGTCTCGCTCCCCGCCGTCTGTGACTACGGTGAGATTCCTTCTTTTTCTATATATATTACATTCTCCATAATATGTGACTGCTCATTCTGTCTGAAATTTAGCCTTGCATTTCTAAGCCCAATATCTGAAAAATAGTATTTATACGGAGATGATATATATTTCCTCCCTTTCACATCATATCTTCTGGCCTTTTCAATTAAAAAAGCATCAATAAAATAATCCAAGTAATTACTTACTGTAAACTGAGATATCTTTATATTTTTTCTGACATAAATGTATGCACCAGTTTAGTTGGATTAGAAATTTCTTCTACAAATTGAATTTCATCGATAAAAAAATATAATGTTTAATCTCATTATCTTGAATTTTATCTCTTAAATAGTCATCTGGCTCTATTGGGTTTCTATACTTGATATTCTTAAGACTATCAAGTACAATCATTATAATTTGATCTTCACTCACTCCACCGGAAAGTAAATACTTCCTATGAAATGTAAAAAAATACAGAGGACCGAAGCCCTCTGTACCTAATATATCTTACCTAATTATTTCGCCTTCTTCTCAGCGATAGCAGCCTGTGCTGCTGCAAGTCTTGCTACTGGTACTCTGAATGGTGAGCAGGATACATAGTCAAGACCGATCTTGTGGCAGAACTCAACTGATGATGGGTCACCACCGTGCTCTCCACAGATACCGATGTGAAGCTTTGGATTAACAGGTCTGCCAAGCTTGATAGCCATTTCCATAAGCTTACTACACCGTTCTGGTCAAGCTTTGCGAATGGGTCATTCTCGAATATCTTGGTATCATAGTAAGCATTGAGGAACTTACCGGCATCATCACGAGAGAAACCAAATGTCATCTGTGTAAGGTCATTAGTACCGAAGCAGAAGAAATCAGCTTCCTTAGCGATTTCATCAGCTGTGAGGCAGGCACGAGGAATCTCCATCATAGTACCAACCTCGTAGTGAAGGTCTGCACCAGCTGCCTTAATCTCAGCATCTGCTGTCTCTACTACTATCTTCTTAACGAACTTAAGCTCTTTTACTTCACTTGTAAGAGGAATCATAATCTCTGGAAGTACCTTCCAGTCAGGATGCTTCTTCTGTACATTGATAGCTGCACGGATAACAGCCTTTGTCTGCATCTTAGCAATCTCAGGATAGGTAACTGCAAGACGAAGTCCTCTATGTCCCATCATAGGGTTGAACTCGTGAAGTCCTGTGATTATATCCTTGATAGCCTGAACGCTCTTGCCCTGTGCATCTGCAAGCTTCTGAATCTCTTCCTCTGTTGTAGGAACGAACTCGTGAAGAGGTGGATCAAGGAAACGGATAGTAACAGGTGTTCCCTCAAGTGCCTCATAAAGCTGCTCGAAGTCTCCCTGCTGATATGGAAGAATCTTCTCAAGAGCTGCTTCTCTTCCTTCTACTGTATCTGAACAAATCATCTCTCTGAATGCTGCAATTCTGTCAGCCTCGAAGAACATGTGCTCTGTACGGCAAAGACCGATACCTTCTGCACCAAGCTCACGAGCCTTCTTAGCATCTGTAGGTGTATCTGCATTTGTTCTAACTCTAAGTCTTCTATACTTGTCTGCCCAAGCCATGATTCTACCGAACTCACCTGCGATAGTAGCATCAACTGTTGGGATTAAGCCTTCATAGATATTACCTGTGGTACCATCGATAGAGATTTCATCTCCCTCGTGGAAGGTCTTGCCGCCAAGAGTGAACTTCTTGTTAGCCTCGTCCATAACGATGTCACCACAACCGGATACACAGCAGGTACCCATACCACGGGCAACTACGGCTGCGTGAGATGTCATACCGCCACGAACTGTGAGGATACCCTGTGCTGACTTCATACCTGAAATATCCTCAGGAGAGGTCTCAAGACGAACGAGAACTACCTTCTCACCACGTCCTGCCCAAGCTACAGCGTCATCTGCTGTAAATACTGCCTTACCGCAAGCAGCACCAGGAGAAGCTCCAAGTCCCTTGCCAAGTGGTGTAGCAGCCTTAAGTGCCTTAGCATCAAACTGTGGGTGAAGGAGAGTATCAAGGTTACGAGGGTCAATCATTGCAACAGCCTCTTCCTCAGTTCTCATACCCTCGTCAACGAGGTCACAAGCTATCTTAAGGGCAGCCTGAGCTGTTCTCTTACCATTTCTGGTCTGAAGCATATAAAGCTTACCATGTTCAACTGTAAACTCCATATCCTGCATATCTCTATAGTGCTTCTCAAGTGTAGCGCAAACTTCATTGAACTCCTTGAAAGCCTCTGGGAACTTATTAGACATCTCATCAATGTGCATAGGTGTACGAACACCGGCAACTACGTCCTCGCCCTGTGCATTGGTAAGGAATTCTCCGAAAAGTCCCTTTGCTCCAGTAGCAGGGTCTCTTGTAAATGCAACACCTGTACCACAGTCATCACCCATGTTACCAAATGCCATAGACTGTACGTTAACAGCTGTTCCCCATGAATAAGGGATATCGTTGTCACGACGGTAAACATTGGCACGAGGGTTGTCCCATGAACGGAATACTGCCTGGATTGCTCCATAGAGCTGTTCCTTTGGATCGGTAGGGAAGTCCTTACCAATCTTTGACTTGTACTCTTCCTTGAACTGGCCTGCAAGCTTTTCAAGATCCTCAGCTGTAAGGTCTATGTCCTGAGTAACGCCCTTTTCTTCCTTCATCTTGTCGATAAGCTCTTCAAAATACTTCTTACCAACTTCCATAACTACATCAGAATACATCTGAATAAATCTTCTATAGCAATCCCAAGCCCAACGAGGGTTTCCTGACTTCTCAGCGATAACATGTACAACTTCCTCATTAAGACCAAGGTTAAGAATTGTGTCCATCATACCCGGCATTGAAGCTCTAGCACCTGAACGAACTGAAACAAGAAGTGGATTTTCATGATCTCCAAATTTCTTACCTGTGATTGCTTCGAGCTTTGTGATATGCTCGTCTATCTGACCACGAATCTCATCATTAATTTTCTTACCGTCTTCATAGTACTGAGTGCAGGCTTCTGTTGTTACAGTAAAGCCCTGAGGTACCGGAAGTCCGATATTTGTCATTTCTGCAAGGTTTGCACCCTTACCGCCAAGAAGCTCACGCATCTCAGCTTTTCCTTCAGTGAATAGATATACCCACTTTCTTGCCATTGTATTTTCCTCCTGTTGTTCCTCTGACTAAGACTTAAACACAGAAATAAGTGCATTCAAAAACATGCACTTTAAGTTACAATTCAAGCCTTATTCAGATAAGTTTATACTTACTTTTTTATTATGCAGATTAAAAATCTACACTTTATGTTATTTTACCACATTTCAAGTTTCCTGTCATTCTTTTTTACCACAAAACTTTGCTATAATCAAAGAGATTTTTTCCATCATCTTTGGTTATATTTACTATAAAATCCCATTTTTACCTGTAATATAAAGTATCTGTGCAAGGCGAAATATGTTCTTACTTATTTCTTTTTGCACAGATACTAATCAGTTATAGCAATTTTTGTATAATATGCTATTTCATTTCGTTATGGAAAAGTCAGGATAATATTTTTTCTATAACATCAGCCACCACCATCGATTTTTTCTCTATGAAATGCCTGCAATATATTTCCGTAAAATTATCAAATTCTACATTTTCAAATAAGTTAAAATAATCAATTACAGCAACAACTTCAACAGAGACTTCTTCTCCGTAAGCATTTGTATACTTATTGGCTGGTATTTTTCTTTGCAAAAATATTCTAACAGTTCTTCTGGTGATGTTTCTTCAAAAAAATCATCTTCAAACTCACACAAAACAACGCTCTCTTCAAAGATTTTTGCATCATCTTCAGATACATAGTTTTCTATTTTGCATTCTTTTAACAATACTACACTGTACTTTTCCATAACTATTCTACGGTTTTTTCAATATTTGTTTCATTTTTATAAGATTTATTTTTTAATCAAAAGCGACTTTCCAGTCATTTCTTCAGGCTGTGGAAGCCCCATAAGCTCAAGGAGTGTAGGGATGATGTCGCAGAGCTTGCCATTTTCAGCCAAATCGTATTCCTCTCCTGCATTCACAAGGATGAAAGGCACAGGGTTTGTTGTGTGGGCTGTCCAAGGTTCTCCTGTCTCGTAGTCAATCATCTGTTCCGCATTTCCGTGGTCAGCACAGATGAACATAGCTCCACCTGCTTCTTTAAGAGCCTCAACAGCCCTTCCTATACAGGTATCAACTGTCTCAATCGCCTTAACTGCTGCTTCCATAACTCCTGTGTGTCCAACCATATCAGGATTTGCAAAGTTACAGATAATTGCATCATACTTGTCACTCTTTATGGCATTTACAAGTCCGTCACAAACTTCATAAGCGCTCATTTCAGGCTGTAAGTCATAGGTTGCAACCTTTGGAGATTTAACAAGGATTCTGTCTTCTCCCGGATATGGCTCCTCTACACCTCCATTAAAGAAGAAGGTAACATGAGCATATTTTTCTGTCTCTGCCGTACGAAGCTGAGTTTTGCCAAGTTTTGAGAGGTATTCTCCAAAGGTGTTTTTGATGTCAACCTTCTTAAAGGCAACTTCTTTGTTTGGCATATTTGAATCATAGTCAGTGAAGCAGACAAACTTTGTCTTAACTCTTCCGCCTCTTCTCTCAAATCCGTCAAAATCATCATTACAAAAAGCCCTTGAAATCTCTCTTGCCCTGTCAGGACGGAAGTTAAAGAAAATTATGCTGTCATCATTTTTGATAGTTCCTACAGACACGCCATCTTTTTCAATCACAGTAGGAACTACAAATTCGTCAGTTGCATCAGCTCTATATGAATTTTCTACAGCGGCCACCGGATCAAAGGCTGTATTTCCTTCGCCATAAACCATGGCCTTATAAGCAAGTTCTACCCTATCCCAGCGGTTATCTCTATCCATCGCATAGTATCGTCCCATTACAGAAGCAACCTTACCTACGCCGATTTCATTCATTTTTGCAACTGCATCAGCTACAAAGTCCCGGCCGCTTCTTGGCGGTGTGTCTCTTCCATCAAGGAAACAATGTAAATAAACTTTTTCAAGGCCTGCCTTCTTTGCAAGTTCCAAAAGACCATACATATGTGTAATATGGCTGTGGACTCCACCATCTGAAAGAAGTCCCATCAAATGAAGAGCACTGTTTTTCTCCTTACAGTTTTCCACCGCTGAAAGAAGAGCCTCATTCTTAAAAAATTCTCCGTCTTCTATCTCTTTTGTTATTCTGGTTAACTCCTGGTAGATGATTCTTCCGGCACCCATATTCATATGTCCTACTTCAGAATTTCCCATCTGTCCATCAGGAAGTCTACCGCAAGACCACTTGCATATCCCTTTTTCCAAGGATAGGTTTTCATTAACATATCAAGATTAGGTTTTTTTGCCTGTGCAATGGCATTATAATCTTTTCTTTCATTGATACCAAATCCATCCATTATAACAAGAACTACCGGTTTTTTAGACATTTTTTACTCCTTTCAAGCATAAACAAGTAAACTTGCCAGCCACAAAATTGCTTGCGGCTCAAGTTAATTAACATATAAAAATATGTATTTTTTCACATTTCCGTGCACAAAGATAACTTACATAAATCTTTACCGCACAAGTCTTTGTCCTTCGGAAAGCATTATACTATAAATGAATTTAAAACTCAATTGTTAAACAAAATTTGCAATGTTACTAAACTATGGTTCCGGTTGTTATTTTCTTTCAATCTCCCCCGATATTGGACAATGTCCGATACTTTAGTCTTGTCTAATTTCAGGCATTACTATATCTTAATTCCATTAGAATTCGTATACAATTATTATTCTATGACTACCCAGAGGTATTCGTTCGAGGTTTAAGCTATGATAAGTTATGAAAAGTTTTGGGAGACATTAAAAGCTAAAAATATTTCTCAATACAAACTTTCTGTCTACTACGGTGTAAGCAACTCACAAATCAACCGAATAAAGAAAGGTGATTATATATCAACCGCCACTTTAGAGAATTTGTGTAGAATTCTGAATTGCAGGGTTGAGGACATAATTACCTATGTTCCAGACAAACCTGCTGCTACTTCTTCATTAGATGCAGTTGCAGAACAGGAAGAAACTGCTTATGAAAATAATAAATAATATATGCTTTAATGTAAAATGACTGCAGCTATAAAAATGCTGCAGTCATTTCGTTGTAATATTATCAATATTAAATTCTACCTTGGTTATTAAATCTAACCTCTACCTTAAACAAATCACCATCTATCACAATCTCAAGTTTCCCACCCATCAGATTTGCAAGACTTTTGGCTATGGAAAGCCCCAGTCCGCTTCCCTCAGTATTTCTAGACCTGTCGCCCCTTACAAAGCGTTCCATAAGCTCCTCTCCTGTTATATTCAGCTTTTCCTTTGAAATATTCTTAAATGATATTGTTATTGTTTCGTCATTTTGGGTAAGATCTATATACACCCTTGTGCCAGGCTGTGCGTATTTTACTACATTGCCAAGGATATTATCAAAAACTCTGAAAAGATGATTTGCATCTGCCTTTATAAAAACTGTTTCAGAAGGCTTGGTAACTATCCCTGTAAGCCCTGCTTTTTCAAATTTGTTCTGATACTCTCCGTATACCTGTTCAAGCATTAGTCCTGCATCTACTTCTGCAATATCCAGCTTTATATTACCTGAAGATGCCTTGGAGGCTTCAAGCAGGTCAGTTATCAGCTTTTTAAGCCTTTCCGACTGTCTGTCAAGTACCTCGATATAGCCCTTAACAGGCTCCGTTTCTATATTCTCTTTCTTTAACAGATCTGTATAGTTTATGATTGAAGTAAGCGGAGTCTTATATCATGTGAAACATTAGTAATCAATTCAGTCTTAAATCTCTCACTCTTCATCCTTCCATTTACTGCATTTTCAAGTCCTGTGCCTATTTCATTCAGTCCTTCTGCCAATATCTTTAAGTCACCTTTATATCCAGCGGTATTTAGCTTATAATCGAGATTTCCTGCAATTATTTTCTGCTCTGCAGTTTCAATTTCCTTTACACCAATCATAACCTTGTAAATTACTATAAAAGCAAATATATTTACTAAAAACAACAGAAACAGCAAGGCACTTATTACTTCTGTTCCAAGCAGGTTAAACATCAATAATATGACAAACTCTGCTCCTGCAAACATTCCAAAATATAAAATTGCATTTTTAGTAATATCTGCATTTTTTAATGCCTTATCTACTCCTCTAAAAATATATCTAAGAGATTTAACAATAAACATATTCTTAAATAAAGTCTTATCTTTTAGATTAATTGCTGCATTGAGAAAAAATGACAGTATGAAAAAATAATACACCACAAGCATAATTAAGCAGGCAATATTATTAGAGCCAAAAGCTTCTCTACCGTTAATTCTTGTAGTTGACATCTCTAAGGTAACTGAAAAAAACATTAAATATAGCAGGCAGATTATATCAAACGGCCAGTCAGAGGTCGGGAATTTTACCAGTTCACTACTTCCTCTCTTATGTCCAAGGGCTGCAAAAATAAACACTATGTCAACAAGATATAAGATTCCAAGTGCTATTCCAATAGGCACAACTGCATACCTTAAATTAATCAAAGCCTCAGCTAACGGAGGTATATTAGCTTTGCCTCCACCGTAGTGTGCAATATATTCAGCAGCCTCATTGGCTGTCATGCTATAAATATCTTCTTCCCAAAGCCACATAAATGCTATAACACAGGTTATTCCAAGTACGAAGATTACTAATGACGATATAATTGCTCCACTCTTAAATGGCAGAGAATATATGAAACTGTCATATTGCTTCTTTTCTTTGACTCCACTCATTACTTCAATCTCATTCTTTTCTTCCATGTCTACCTCTCCTTTTCCACCTTATATCCCTGTCCCCAAACCACTTTAATAAACCTCGGTTCGGATGGGTTTATCTCTATTTTCTCTCTTAAATGCCTTATATGGACAGCAACCGCACCTTCACTTCCATAGGGTTCTTCACCCCACACCTTGCGGTATATGGTTTCAGGCGAAAATACCCTGCCTTTTTCAAGCATAAGCATCTTAAGGATTTCAAATTCCTTAGGTGTAAGGTCTGCCACTTCCCCATCCACCTGTACTTCCTTTGCATTATCATCCAGTACAAGTCCATTGATGGCAAGAACTTTATCATCAGACTTTTCAGGCTGTCCGCCAAACCTTACATATCTCCTGATTTGCGACTTAGCTCTGGCTATTAGCTCAATAGGATTGAAGGGCTTTGTTACATAATCATCAGCCCCTATACCAAGCCCTAACACCTTATCCACATCTTCACTTTTTGCAGTGAGCATAATTACCGGAATTATGCTGTCTTCCCTAAGTTTTCTAACCGCCTCTATCCCGTCCATCACAGGCATCATCACATCCATAATTATTAAATGGATTTCTTCCTTTGCAGCAATGTCCAGTGCTTCCCTGCCATTTTCTGCCGTGAATACCTTATATCCTTCTGTTTCCAGATAAATTTTAATGGCTGCTGCTATGTCTTTTTCATCATCACAAACCAATATACTGTACATACTTCCCCTGCCCTTCAGTTAAGTGTAATTCGAAGAATTAACTTTTATATTTTAACAATTGTTTAATTAGATTATAACGGATAAGGTTTTAAGAATAAATGGGGTAAAACTTTAAGAATTGTTTAACCTCTTTCTGTACATCACTATAATTATAACCTGCTGCCTTAAACCTATTTTTTCTATCCTCACCACTTCCCCATTTGCCTGCTATAACCTCAAGCGCAATGGCTTTTATATCTTTCTTTGATTTTTCTGCTTTAGCTTTATCAGGTTTATGGGCTGGCTTATCCTCTGATTCTGCTCGATTACAATAACTGTATGCCCTTTTGACCTTGTCACCAAAATATCACCCTCCTGAAGCTTTGTTGAAGGGATAACTGCTACAGCCTTGTTGAAGGCTCCTGTCTTTTCAAGCATCACTGCTCTGTTTTTCTTTCTCTAGTGCAGGCTTCTCATCTTCTTTAATCATCATATTTATTTTATGTAAAAACATCTATAACCCCCTTAGCCACTTTCGAGACTTTCTTCATCATGCTGTTTTCTTCTAAATACTCAAGCCCTTTTAATGTAATTTCAGGTCTTGTAAGTTCTACTTTAGGATACAGGCAGTCTAATGAGTTCCACACACTTACACCGCTTATATACCCATTATTAACAAGCATTGCTATCAGTCTGCACCATTTAGGATAATTCACCTTAAGGGTTTCGCTCGAAATAAGTTCCTGGTCAAACTCTTCTACATCCATTGCTTTTTTGAGAATTTGAAGAATGCGGTATATTTGGTTAAATTCTTCCATTATGCTTCCTTTCTGTATTAAAAAAGCACCCTGCTAAGGTGCTTGATTTTTTTACATATATATGCTAGTATAAAGATACAAAAGAGGTTTGTCGCTGCCTGTTAAGGCGGAGGGCTAACCTCTTTTTAACACTTTCATCAGCTTATTATCTTTTATAATTACTATTTCATCTACAAAATTCGTTTCTGAAAATCGGAATATTCCTTCTGATTGTCTTGTAATTTCATCAGATGATAATTTACTTTTTCTCTGTTATTTTTCAAAATAAACCTCTTTGATTGTTTCTTTTTTTATCTTTTACAGTATCTTTTAATGTTCTTTTTCCTGAGCCGTAAATTCTTTTTAAATCGTAAAACTCGCCATCAATTAAATAATCTGCTGTAGATATACCGTCAGGTTTATTTATTTTTAGGTAGCATATAAATTTTTTCTTTCCTGAAGCTTTTGATAATAATGCCGCTATGGTCTTCTCTTCTTCATCATATTCAAATCTAACATCTGTTCCTAATACCTTATAATTCACATTATTTATTGTAAATTCTTTTCAAGTCTTCCACTTTTTGAAACAGTTGAACCTATATTGTTTGTCCACTCTTTTTGTTATATCTTTCATAATAGGTTCTACTTTATCATCTTTTTTAGTTCCCTTCAAGTCTTTTACATATTTCTTTTCCTCATTCTTCGTATTGCTAGATTTTCAAGGTAAGTGCAACACTGTATAAAAATAGTAAATGCAACACTATTGCCAGATAAAATGATAAAATTATATCAATAAAATCAGACTGAATTTAATCAAATTTGGTTTAATTTTATTGCTTTTGGCAAAAAAAGGGTATAGCAAACAGACCTGAAACCACATCTTTCAGGTTAAATGCAACGGTTTTTAGTGTTGCGTTTACTTTGAAAGGTATTTACTCCCATCTTTGACACTTACAACAATCAAAAAGGCTCTAAACCCTTTTGTAATCAGGGTTTTAGAGTCTTTATATATGCAAAAAAATGTAGTTATTTTTCTTCTTTTTTCATCATCGTAAAAATTTTTTTCATATTTTTGTTTGATACAATCTCTAAGTCAGTTCGAAAACCTGAAATCTCATGCAAAGCATCAGTAAGGCCTGTTCTTTCATAAACAGGAATGTAGCCATCACCCGGAGATACCAGCATGTTCATATCCCTGAGTGTTTGTATGATTTCATGGCATGAAAAGCTTACTTCAGGGAACTGCTCTGTAAGCCTTTTCTCCAGAATACGATACAGTACAAGGGAAGCATAACAAGTTAAGAAATGAGCCTTAATCCTGTCTTCTCTTGAGAGATAAACAGGCCTTGCCTTAAACTCGGTTTTCATAATTCGAAAGCATTCTTCGATTTCCCAGCGTTTATGGTTGATTCTTACAATGGCTTCTGCATTATCATCAAGGTTTGTACATACAGCATAAAAACCATCATACCGTTCTTCCTCAGCTATATTTTTCATATCCAACTCTATGAGGGATTTTTCAGCAATCTCACCATGCCTTGTGATATGTTCTTCTGATAATAAACATTTATAATCATTTGCAGACCTTTTTGTAAGGATTGAAGGGTGGTCAAGAGAACTGCTTGCTTTTTCAATCTGCCTTCCTCTTATTTTTCTCTGATAAGTCCGGTATTTTAGAGAAAATGTAATTATAAGATGCTGTTCAAGGCCGTCTTCATTAATCCATCTGTCTTTATAGAAGGTAGTATGGCAGTCTTCTACAGGGTCAAGTTCACTTATTTTATAGGTTTTTCTGCTACCTGCTTTTTTCCAACCTTCATCTGAAAGGCAGAACTCCTTTAAGAAGCCTTTTAACTTTTTAATTGACTGTGTTGTTATAAATTTACGGTTTTTTGTATCATTGAATCTTCTGTTTGCTGTAGAAGAGAGACCTGAGTCAGTACATACAACAAGTTTATCAATACCGAAATCTGATATGACTTTTTTCTCTAGCGGTGCAAGAGACGGCTGTTCGTTCTGATTGCCCGGGAACATTGAGAAGGCAAGTGGAATTCCATCTGCATCCATAAACAAGCCCATCTGTACAATAGGGTTTGGCCTGTGTTCTTTGGAGATGCCATATTTCCGAAATTCATCTTCTTCCTCTGTTTCAAAATAGAAGTTTGTGCAGTCATAGTAAAGGATATGTTTCTTTCTCTCTATAACGGACAGGGAGTTCCCGTAAAGCCTTTTCTGTATCAGGTCATTTTCCTTTGCAAGGACTTCAAGAGCACGATAAACCTGATGAAGTTCAAAGTTTCTTTTCTCCAGTAAATTTTCTGAATAGTGGAACGAAGCTTCTTTTGAAGAAGGCGAAAGAATTCTTGTATAAAGGAGGGAAGAAAAAATGTTATCTAAGTCATATGTTATCTTATATTTCTCGGATATTTCATCTGCCAGTTTAGGAAGCTTTAGTTCGTTGTAAATCTTCTTTAGGAAGAGATAGCCTGCATTAACAGATTTCCTGACATTTTTATCAATCTGTCTGCTTCCGGAGTACTTAATAGTGATATCTTTCTTTGATTCTTTTTCAGCAAGGGTAAGTTTTTTTACATACTCATTTGCCCATTCAATAGGATCCTTATCACCTGCACGAGCTTTCAGCTCTTCAAGAGAGCCAAGGCGTTCTACTGTCTTGGTGGTGGATTTATCATTAATCCATATGGATTTTTGTACATAATAAGTAGGGGAATTCTTAGAACCTGATTTTGTAAGTTTCATGGTGTTTATACCTCCTTCTCTATTATAACATAAATAGCTAGAAATAGCTAGTATAAAATAGAAAAAATTTGACAAAAAAATAAGCCTTAGTTGGCTTAAATAAAGGATTATTTAAATTTAGTGTTATGAGTAAGTGTCAAACTCCACGATCTACATTACTGTAAAACGCTTGTAAACTTATTAAATTATTGCATTAAAAAGCACGGTGAATTGCAAAAAGTAACTTCCACACCTAATGTTTAATTTTTTTATTTTTAGATACGGTATGGAAGTTACTTGTTACAAATTGCTAGATTTTTCAAGGTAAGTGCAACACTTTATAAAAAAATAGTAAATGCAACACTTTTCCTAGATAAAATAATAAAATTATATCAATAAAATCAGACTGAACTTAATCAAATTTGATTTGATTTTTATTGCTTTTGGCGAAAAAAAGAGTATAGTAAAACAGACCTGAAAGCGTATCTTTCAGGTTAAATGCAACGCTTTTTAGTGTTGCATTTACTTTGAAAAATATTACCAATATCTACTTAATAATTCTTATATTTGGGCTAATAGATTATATTTCACTTATACGAAATCTGTCAAGGCTAAAGTGAATGGGCTTTCAGCCCAGCCTTGACTAGAATTTCGTAAGTGAAATTCATCATAATTAAGCCCAATATAACTATAAATAAAACTTAAAATAGCCTTATATTTCCTTCATTTATCAATTAGAATGGCTCTTTGTATTATATTGGAACTGAGCTAATGATATTCTTCAATGTAAATGCAACAGGGGTATCTGTCAAAGTAGGTGCAACACCGTTGCATTTAAGTTGAAAAACTACACTTGTTACAAATTTTACATAAATTAAGAGCTAGATGTATACATTATCTGAAAAAAATGCTATAATCAGCCTTACAGGAAGAACATGACCTAATTTTTTTCATAGCAAACAGGAGTCGAAGTTACTTTCCAAAACTGGGAATAAGTAAAATCCACCCTTTATATATGGGCTAGAAGTTCATCTTTTAACCGGTGAGTTCCTTTTTATTTGCCTAAGAGCTTAGGGGTTAGGGTAATTTCATCCGGTGAAATTTTTTGAATACCTAGGCTCTTTAATATTTTTTTGCCGTATTGAAATGCAAAAATATCATAAGAGCTTTTGCTTCCGAGCTTCACCCTTGAATATGAATTGATGTGGCTCATCATCAGGTTTATGTCTTCCTGTGTGTAATTACTAAAATCCACACCCTTTGGTATTATCCTTCTTATCATTTCATGGTTGTTTTCACAGCCACCCTTTTGGTAAGGTGAAGAAGGATCACAGTAAAATACCCTAAGTCTCATGTTGCCTTGTGCATCAAATTCCAGTGCCTGTGGATTTGAAAACTCACTTCCATTGTCTAACAGCAGCACATCAAATATTTTCCCGAAAATATCAGGCCTCAGTTCAATATACAGCCTTTCAAATATATCCGTAACAGAACGTGAGTCATTGTAGTTTCTCAGAAAAGCAAGCTGCAGGTTCTGTTGTACAAAGAAGAGAGTGAGAAGTACTTTCCCGCCCTTTACCCCTTCTACACTGTCGCCTTCACATACAACTGAATCAGGGTTTTCTTCAATAAACTTCAGGAAGTCCTCATAAGTCCTTCCCTTTCTGCACTCTTTATCCACTTTCAAAGATTTGCTTTTATTTTTTCTCGGACGCATTCTTATAGTGCGTGGCATGTCAATGTTTCTAGCAGAAAACAGACTGTTGTTTATATATTTATAGAGAGTCCTGTCGGAAACCATGATTTCATCAGAATGGTTGATTGTTATATGTCTTATGGATTGCCCTTTTAACAGGAGTGGACTTACAATGCCGTCTATATATTCCCTTTCGTTTTCTGTAAGGTTAAACCCTGTTCTTGATTCAGACAACGATTTTCTGTATCTTGCCTCAGCTTCCTTTGCCTTGTAAAACCTTTTTTCAAGGCGACACCTGTTTCTGTCAGGGCATCCGTTACATACATAAGGTGGCTTAAGAAGTTTAGGGCAGATATGTTTGACATAATCATCACACAGTGGCATGCATTTCCCGCAGCTTCCGCATGTTCTGTTTTTGTTAAGGCAGTGACTGCATACAAATCTTTTTTTACATGATCTGTCCACTGAATGCAGACAGTCATTAAAAGACCCTGCCGTATGAGCCTGTCTGTTCAGTAATTATGTTTTTTTATTTCTTTTTGAAACAGTTGTGTTGTCTTTTCCTATAGCCAAAGCAATCTTATTAAAAGCTCATTTTTAGAAAGCATGATTTCTATGTCAGAACGCTGGCTTAAAAGAAAGATGTGAATGTTTTTCCCATAATTAAAATATTCCTTTCAGTTTGTATATAAAAACCCTAACCTGATGAATCTAACCCAATATATATTTTTAATCATGGAATCAGTAAAGTCCATAGTTAAAAGATGTGGTGTATGGAAAAAGTAAAATCCATACTAATATGGAATTTACTTTTTCAAATAACAATTAAAAAGCACCCCACTACAGGTGCTTGATTTTTAATGTCATATATTGTATAATCGAAGTAAATAGAGATTGTACCGTTCCCCCACAAGGTTTCTTTGAAACTGGGAGCGGCCACAATCTCTATTTTATTTCTTGAACACTTTTAATATTTCTCCATTTTTTATCAGTATTATTTCGTTGATACTTTGAGTGTGTCTTGAACTATATATGGTTTTTATCTGTAGCTCTACATCGTCCATCCCCAATGCCACATTATCTAGGCAAATTATAAAATTATCAGCCTGTGCTTTACTTTTCCTTACCAAATCATAAATTGTATTCTTGCCTGAGCCTATAGGAGTTTTTAAATCATATTTTTCACCTTCAATTAAATAATCAGGTGTTCTTATTTTTTGTGGATACAAAATTCTGGGAACTAATTGCACTGACTTACCATACTTTTCAGAAAATATATTAGCTATTTCCTTTTCTTCTTGATTATGGTCAAGTAATACACATTTATTGTCAACCTTATACACAGTTCCATCTACTTCATATTCCGTTAAGTCTTTAACCTTTTTCGCATTTCCATGTGGTACTTCTTTCCATTCATTCGTTATATCTTTCATAATAGGTTCTACTTTATCATCTTTCTTATCTCTCTTCAAGTCTTTTACATATTTCTTTTTCCACTCCTCATTCTTCGTATTACTTTTAGAATTTTTAATGCTTTTTAATCTATTCTGCCATTCTTCCTTCCTTGCCTTATACTTTTTCTTATTCTCTTCATCAAGTGAGTTCTTTGAAAGCCTATCATACTTCTCAACCTGCCTTTTTATGTACTTCTCTTTCTGTTCATTGGTATAATTTTCACCAATCCGGTCAAGTTCTTCCTTGGTGTATTTGCTTTCTTCCTTGCTTATACCCTCAAAAAAGATTGTATGGCAAGCCCCCATTCCTGTCTTTTCTCCTGTACCCTGCAAATAAGCTCTTTTGGCAGCAGTCCTTATAGCCATTTCCGCATAGTCTGAAAGCGTATGCATTGAACCATTAGCATAAGTTACGCATTTTAGGCCTGCGGCAAGCATATCTTTAGCAGCCATGTCAACAGCTTTTTATATGTCCCTGTTCTTCTCTTCCTGCTCTGAATAAGCCTTTTCTTTCTCTTTAATTGCTGTTGCAAGAGCCATGAATTTCTGATATATTCTTTTTAGTTCAGGGGCTAAGCCTCCGAACCTTAGCTGATACTTTCAAGTACCAGTTTGATTACTGCTATTAGAGTGCCAACCTCTAATGCAAGCTTGGTGAGTTTAGTAAGCTCATCAATTTTTTTACCAAAATTTTTCATGGCTCTTGTCTCCTTCCTGTCGTTTATAAGTACATTATAACTCCAAAAACAGTACTCACTCACCGACTTTCAGGTAAATTTTGTTATTTGAATTTTCTTCTCTTCCATCTCGCCTCCTTTTTGTTGGCTTTTCGTTGCGTATTTGATATATTAGTTATATAATCTACTCAAGGAGGTTAGTTATGGATAATTTCGTTTAAGATATTGATTTCCCCTTCCTTTTTTATAAAAATTATAACACACCTGTTAAAATAACCGGAATCTTAGCAATTCAGCCCAAGCATCGTATAGAACTTCATTTAAGAACTGTACCACACTGCATGACAAGGTTTTCACGCAGGTTATTTCCTTTAATTAACTTTTCCTTCTCCTCCCTTGTAAGCCTGTGCTTTATCTCCCACTCCCTCTTCATCGCAGAACTTTTATCATCAAAGCTTTCAGTGTATACAAGCTTACAGGGAGTTCTCCCCCTTGTGTATTTGGCACCTTTTCCTAAATTATGTTCTTCCAGCCTTTTTTCTACATCAGTAGTGAACCCTGTATAGTAGGTATTGTCTGAACATAATAGAATATATATATAATATTTCATTTTTCTTCCTTCTTTCAACTTAGTTATCCCATTAAATAGATTAACATACTTTACTTCACAGCAATATATCAGAAATTAATTTAAAGAGCACCCGCCATAAGACAGATGCTCCACATTCTTCACTATTTAACTCAGATTATTTCCCCGCAAATATTCCAAATATACCTGTAGACTGTAAAAATAAGATACCCATCATCACAGGCGCTATGTATTTCACCATAATCTCATACATTTTCTTCTTATGAAAGGTTGCTCCATTTTCAAGCATTTCCCCCTCTATCCAATCAGGTTTAACCACCCAGCCTATGAAGATACAGGTTAAAAATGAAATGAGGGGCATGAGGAAACTGTTACTTATATAATCAGCTATATCAAGGAGTTGTCCTGTAGAGCCATTTGGAAGAGGCGCTTCAAAATAAAGCACATTATATCCAAGACAGATAAGTATAGCGGTTACTACACTAAATACTGCCACAGCCACACATACTTTTTTCCTTCCCGCGTGAAAAATTTCCATAAAGTTTGCTACCAGAGTCTCCATAATTGATATACAGGAAGTGAGTGCCGCAAATACTACCATCACAAAGAAGAGTATTCCTACAAATTTACCTGCTCCGCCCATAGCTGCAAATACCTTTGGAAGCGAAATAAACATAAGGCTTGGCCCTGATCCCATACCATCCATGCCAAAGAATACAAACACTGCAGGTATTATCATCATTCCTGCTATGAGAGCTACTCCGGTATCAAATATCTCAATCTGAGTTATAGACTTTTCAAGATGCGTCTCCTTCTTAACATAAGAACCATAGGTAATCATAATTCCCATTGATACGCTGAGGGAAAAAAATAACTGGCTCATTGCGTCAAGCAGTATATTAAGGAACTTAGAAACTGTAATTCCCTCAAAATCAGGTTTCAAATACACAAGCAATCCATCAATGCCTGTTCGTGTAACCCCTGCTGCGTCTGTATGTTTAAGTGTCAAAGAAAATACAGCTATTCCAATTATAAGTAAAAGTAAGCCCGGCATTACAAATTTAGAAAACTGCTCGATACCCTTTTCAACGCCTCTATACACTATCCATACAGTTACTAAAAGAAAAATCAGCATAAAAACTATTGGTGATATTTCAGATGTTATAAAACCTGTAAAATATCCGTCTGAAGCCGCCTCTATGCCATCGGTTGTTACATAGGCGAACAGGTACTTGGTTATCCATCCTCCAATTACTGAATAATATGTCATAATCAAAGCCGGTACTAAAAATGTAAGTTTACCTAAGAAATTCCATTTAGGTGAAACGCTTCCAAAAGCCTGAAGAGCATTTTTTCTGGTTTTTCTCCCGATAGCTATATCTGTTGTAAGCAGTGTAAAACCAAAGGTAAGTACCAGTATCAGGTAAATCAGAATAAATAAGCCACCGCCATCCTTTGCTGCAAGATAGGAAATCTCCATATATTTCCCACCCCAACAGCACTTCCGGCCGCAGCCAGAATAAATCCCAAACTGCCTGTAAAACTTCCTTTTTTCTTATCCATAGATCTCCCTCTCTCATTTATTATTCAAACCTCTATAGCATACAGGTTTTTTAAGAATATTTCCAGTACTTAGCTATGACAAAATGGAATAGTAGTTAAATATAAATGTTATCCTCACTATTTTCTATGTGACACTTAATTTAATCTCTAAGGATGCATATAAAGAAAAGAAGTTATTGTCTCTTTATTGACAATAATTATTAAGTTTGATACTATAATAACTATATATGATTTTGCATTACATATTTAATCTTATCTACTTCGTAACTCCTTTAATTACTGCAATTTGCAGTTTTTATATCTAAATTATAACTTACATGATTGGGAGGAATTAAAATGAAGCTCAAAAACAAAATGTTATTTCTTATTGGTATCCCTATTCTTCTGGTTATTATAATCCTGACTGCTGTTTCTTATACATATTCAAGGTCCTTGCTAATTAGCGAGAGCAGAGAGACAATGCTTGCTTATACCCAGAAATATGCTTCTGACATAGAAACTATTATTTTGAGCAAAAAAACTTATGTAGATGTATCCGCTGCTAATGTTTCAAAAAGGCAGGAAAGGGGAGCATTGCTCTTAGATAATATAACCGATATGGCCAAGCAAATTACAGGAATTGCTGATTTTTATGTAGCTTTTGATGATAAAACTTATCTAAGCGGTTAGGATTAGTGCCCGATGCCGGCTTTGACCCTACTTCACGGGCTTGGTACAAAGCTGTAATGGGAACTGATAAAACCTATGTCTCTGATCCATATGTAGCTTTTACCGGAAAACTTGTAATGGCAATCAGCCACGGCGTATCATATAACGGTAAGGCTGTAGGTGTACTTGGTGCAGATATTGCAATGGATGAATTTCAAGATTTAATCAAATCAATTAAATATGGCGAATATGGAAAGGCTTTTCTGGTAAATAAATCAGGTAAATACATTATAGATGATAAGTATACTCTAGATGATAATGTTTCAAAAGTAGAGAACGGACAGCTTGCTGAACTGGCAAATAAAATCAGTTCCGGACAGTTGGATTTTTTATCTGCCAAGGTAGAAGGAGTAAGCCGTTTCTACGCTGTATGCCCTATTAAGGACTCAGACTGGGTTGTTGTGTTGGAAGCTCCTGAAAGTGAAGTAATAAGTGCTTCAACAGATTTAGCTTTTTTCATGCTCATTATCGGTATTGTTTCTATCCTCCTGTTATTAGTAATTATTTACCTGATTGCTAATTCAGTATCCAAACCAATCATCAGATTGAGTGAATGCATTCAGGGTATGGTAGAATATGACTTTACTCTCTCAGACACATCTCCATCAGTTATTTACTCTAAAAATAAAGATGAAATAGGCATAATTTCAAGAGCGCTTATTACCGTCAAACAAACAATACAGGGTATAATGACCCAAATTACAGATATTGCCAATCAGGTTTCTGCCTCCTCTGAAGAGCTTACCGCTTCCAGCGAACACTCTGCTGACATCTCTAAAACTCTTACAAACACTGTTGAAGAGATATCAAAGGGCGTTGTAATGCAGGCAGAGGATATGCAAAAAGGTGCTGAAGCTATGCAGGTTATGGATAATGCACTAACCTCTAATGAGTCAATAATTAAATCCCTTAATTCAACCATAGAAGAGGTTTCATCGGCTAAGGAACAGGGACTGACTACAATACTTAAGTTAATCAATGCAACTAAAGAACTTGGAACTTCTTCACAGAATGTCCATGATGTTATCTTAGATACAAACGAAAGGGCATTACAAATTTCAACCGCAAGTAATATGATTAAGTCTATTTCTGACCAGACCAATCTCCTTGCTCTAAATGCCGCTATCGAAGCTGCCAGAGCAGGTGAAGCCGGCAAAGGTTTTGCTGTAGTTGCCGAAGAAATCAGAAAACTAGCTGAACAATCTAATCAATTTACCGAAGAAATTCAGGAGATAGTACAGGGTCTTACCGCAAAAGTGTCTGAAACAGTCGATATAATGGAAGTTGTTGGCAATACTGTAGCCGAGCAGAATAACAAGGTAAATGAAACCCAGGAGATATTCAATTTAATTTCATCTGAATTAGATAAAAATATGAGCGAAATGAATAACTTGAATAGTTCAGTGAAGAAACTTGAAGTTACCAAAGAGTCTCTTGTAGGCATAATTGAAAACCTTTCAGCCCTATCCGAGGAAAATGCCGCAGCTGCTCAAGAGTCTTCAGAAGCCCTTAATTCCCAGCTTTATTCCTCACAGGAAGTTGCTTCTGCAAGTGCAAGCTTAGCAGAACTTGCTCAAGATATGATTGAAATGATAAATAAATTTAAGATTTAATCTCCTAACAAATAACGGCCATACTGATTAACTCTCAGTATGGCCGTTATTTAGTTTAATTAAATTAAAGCTTTACATCTACATTGTTTCCAAGGTGTGGGGTAACAGAATTCTCCATCATCTTAACCATACCCTCGCCCATAGCCTCGTTTGTATCCATTGTCTGCTTCATAACAGCAGTACCTACTGCTGACATGGTCTTTGCCATAGCCATATCTGTAGAAAGAGATGCTATGCTCATTGCTAATCCATCCATATTAACCTCCTTGTTAATCTAAGTCTTAATAACAAAGTTAAAGCTTAAAACAGTTTACTCTGTAAGAGCATAATACAGGCTCTTAACCATAACCCCGGTTGCACCTTCCTTAATATAACCATAAGCCTTTTCAACGCTTGCTGTACCGGCTATATCGATGTGAATCCAAGGAATCTCCCTGGCGAGGAAGGAACCCACAAAGAGCCCTGCTGTAATCATTCCGCCAAGCCTTCCTCCACTGTTTTTAATGTCAGCAGTCTTAGAATCATTCATTTTCTTGTAATAATCTATAGCAGGCATCTTCCAAACCATTTCACCGGCTCTCTCATTACCTTCTACAAGTTTATTAAAGAAGTCATCGTTGTTAGTTACAACTCCGCTTACCTGTTCACCAAAAGCATTTACACAAGCTCCTGTCAGTGTTGCAAGGTCAATAATCTTTGTAGCTCCAAGATTGCTTGTTGCATAGTAAACTGCATCGGCAAGTGTAAGCCTTCCCTCAGCATCTGTATTTACTATTTCAATAGTCTTTCCGCTCATTGAGCCTATGATATCACCATTTCTGTAACCGTCACCGGAAATCATATTTTCGCAGGCTGCCACTACAGCAAATACATTAACCTTAGCCTTAAGGCTTGCAAGTGCATTCATTGCACCTATTACTGTACCTGCACCACCCATATCGGTATGCATATCTACCATACTTGTTGCCGGCTTAATAGCATAACCGCCACTATCATAGGTAAGTCCCTTTCCTACAAGAGCGATTCTCTCATCTGATTCAGGGTTGTTGTAGTATTCCATAACTATAAGTTTTGGCTCCTTAGCACTCGCTCTGGCAACGCTTAAAAAGGCTTCCATCTTAAGTTCTTCTATTTCCTTCTTACCGTAAACTGTTACTTTTACTCCCTTTGCCTCAAGTTTCTCTTTAGTTATATCGGCTAAAGTCTCCGGATAAATAACATTCGCAGGCTGATTAATAAGATCTCTTGCTAAAAAAATAGACTCAATCAGCTTCTCTGCCTCATCTATACCCTTCTCAGCCCTATGCTCCTTACCTGGAATTGGATTGTAGTTCACTATGAGTTCAGGCGTTTCCTTTTTCTCTGATTTAAATTTGTCAAACTTGTAAGCAGCATGAAGCATACCCTCTGCTATAGCCTCTGCAAGCTTATAGTTGCAAAGATTGTTTAGCTTAGGTATGTTTAATTCTACCTCTGCTGCCTTATTTTTAAGTAAGACCTCTGCCACCTTAAAGAAAGTTTTTCTAAGCATATCAAATTCGATATTTTCTTCCTTGCCGAGGCCAATGAGAAGATTGCACTCAAATCTCTCATTCATTGAAAAATAAACTTCTTCTGCCTTACCTGAAAATATCTCTTTTTCAGCCAAGGCCTTTGTAAATTCTGTATCTAATCTGTCTTCAAATACGAGTTCTGCCTTAACTCCGCCTGTTCTTGCAATATTAAATTTCATATATCCTCCTAAAACCTTATTTAAAATCTGTAATTACATTCTAACCTATAATCGGAGAAAAAAACAAATCCTTCACAAAATTTTTCTTAAATTTACAGGGTAAACTCAAAATCAACTTTGATATCCAGCTTATCTTTTAAGGTATTATATATAAGGCATTTTGATACAATGTTTCTAAAAATAATCCTCAGCCTTTTCCTCTTCCATAAAGGTGTATAAGTATATTTTAATTTTAATACTCTCTATATAAGAAGGCTCATCAAAGCCCTTTACATTTAAAAGACTCAGAGGATTTTTCACAATTACAACTGTCTGACTCTCTAAATCCATTATTGTTTCACCCTGTTTTTTAGTATACTTATTAATTGCAATAAGTAAATCTGAAACTATTGATGTGACGAAGTGATCAAGTGAGGAAAAATTCTTCTTTTTTTAGAATCAAAAGCTTATGTTTTCATTTATATTGATACTAATTTTTTTCATTATAGGCTTTTCACACCGTTATTTACAGCAATCAACCTATATTTTTTTTCATAAATTTCAGATTCTCTAACACTCATCTCTTAACATCCTTGCTGCTGTAACCATGTTTTTAATCTTGTTTTCTATATTTCCATATGTATTCACCGGTCTATTTGAAAATGTTGCAAAACCACAATCAGGATTGAGCCAAAGATTTTCTTTTTTGATATATTTCAATGCTTCTCTTGCTCTCCCTACTATGCTTTCCACACTCTCTGCCTCATCTGTTCTCGGATTTAACACTCCCAGACCAAGAATAATATCACTGTTAATCCTATCATCTGCTAATAACGCCTTTAGTTCTCCGGCTCTTGGAGTCGAAATTCAAGAGAGAGATTATCGCAGCCTGATTTACTAAATAATTCAACCAAAGGAGTATACGGTCCTTCCAGTAAAATTTCTTCTTTTTTGCTCCAATTCCCTCTACATACATGCAGGGCTGACATTGATAATTTTTTATCAATTTTGCTAATGACTGAACTTATTAGATGCGTAGCAAATTCCAACTCTTCTGTTGGATCTTTTCTCTGTGACAGACTGGCACACATAAAACTTCTTGGCTTACCCTCAGTAAATACAATTTCAGTCAAAACAGGCTCATCAAGCTGGATTACATCCACTCCTATTTTTTGAATTTCTGATATTTCTTTTTCAAAAATCTCAATTACAGCCTCGCCTAATGCCTCCTTGGATGGATAACCATTCTTAGACAGTTCATATAACCACATACTTCTGGTAACCAGATAAGGCCCCGGCATTGTTATCTTAATAGGCTTATCAGTATATTTTTTTACCATCAAAAGCTCATTTTTAACAATATCACCTTTATAAAGAAGCTTATCATTACATATTGCATTTTTTATTGACTGAGCAGGAACATCCAATATACTGAGCTGATTTTCAAATTCCCTCTTATCTTCTATGTATTCAAGCATATCAGCCTGAGTCATTTCAATGACTCCGCCTAATTTTTCTGAAATGAACGAAACATAATTATCTCTTGCTATCTCACCGGAAGTTATTATGTCTATGCCAAGTTCTTCCTGCATCTTAATTATTTCCCTCGTCTGTTCCTCGACAAGGTTCATATATTCTTCTTTCTCCATCATACCAGCTCTTACCATGCGTCTAGCCTTTAACACCTTTTCACTTCTAGGCATAGAACCGATAAGAGCGGTAGATAAAGGTTTAAACTTATCTACCGCCATATTTTTATCTCTTTTCGTTAAAATTTTCTAAAAAATTCAGATATTTATTTGCTTCTGTAATCTGCTCAAAGCCTGTTGTTCTTCCCTCAACCCACTTAGTCAGACCTTCCATATCCATTATCTCTTTTTCTTTTTCATTTGAATAGTCCATCTTAAGCATAATATCGGTAAACTCTTTCAAATCCTCATCACTTACATCCTGATGTGCAGAGAAAAGACAATGGTCAAACTTCTCTGTCTTAGCTAAAACTTCAACAACATTTTCATCAACGCTTCCATCCTTAAGCCAAGCCTCAAAATTTGGAGCAAGTACAAAGGTTGCTTCAGTTTTGCCTTCAATCATTGCAAACATTGCATCTTTTTCACCACCAACATGGTCACCATGGAGTCCTACTCCAATATCAAATCTTACTTCTTCATAATCTTTTCCAAATTCAAGGCCATTATCTCTTAAGAATTTGATAGGTATAAGTCTGGCCTGCGGAGAATCAATCGCACCAAAACCAATCTTCTTACCTTTAAGTTCAGATACCTTCTTATATCCCTGTCTTTTCTTACAACCATATAAGTGCAAAGATCTCTGTCTGTATTTCTCATAGGTCCAAACTTATCTTTGCCATTCAATCTTATATGTGCATCAAGTCTTGCTAATGGTGAGTTCCAAGCTATGTCAATCTCTTTATTTTCCAACGCAGTTACCTGCATATCATAATCTTTGAAGAATACAGCTTCTATTTCAGCTCCATTTTCCCTATAGTAATCCTCTATCATCTGCCAGATAACGGAAACTTTAGGATCGTATAAAACTGCACCTACTTTTAATTTTTTCATATAATTTCCTCATACTAAACTCTTTAATATTTTTAATTAAACTAATGGCTGTCCTGTAAGAGCCTTTCCTAACCATACAATTAGCACATCTACAGATGGTGCCATAATCTGGCCTGCAAAAGAATCTCTTAAAAGTCTTTCAATCTGAGTTGCCTTATTGTAAGTCTTACCGCCACCTATTCTCATAGCAAGTCTTGATGCCTCAATTGCATTTTCAGATGCATTGATTCTTGCAGCAAGGATTTTAGCAACTGCGTCTGCTTCGCCTGCTGCAAAACTTCTTGCAGCTTCTCTTGCTAAGAACTCAGAAGTCTGTGCCATAGTATATATTCTTGCTAAGTGAATCTGTACTGTTTCAATATTGGAAAGTGACTTTCCATCTGGATATTTTCTACTCATAGAATAGCTGGTTGCAAGTTCAAGCTGAGCCTGTGTTAAACCTGTGTAAACGCTGGCAAGGCCAACTATGAACATAGGTGCAACCTGTGCAAATACCTGGTCCATGCCGCTTCCGTCCTCACCTATTCTCATAGACATTGGAAGTTTTACATTATCCATCTTCATAGGGCAGGATACATTACCCCTCATTCCAATACCCTTCCACTGATTCATTGCAAATGAAAGTCCTTCACTATTCTGAGGTACTATCCAGTTGTTGATGGCATTTTCTTTCTCAGCAGGAGCAAGTACAAGATAATATGCTGCCTGCTCAGCAGAAGTTACCATTGACTTAACACCATTTAATACAACTCCGTCTGCACTGTACTGAGCCTTTACTTCAGGAATATAGAAATGTGTTCCTGTTCCAAATTCAGAATAAGCAAGTGCTAAAAATACTTCATTCTCTACAACATCTTTACAAATAGCCTTTTTAGTTTCTTCTGTAGCATTTGCAAGCACACAATTAAGGGCTACATTATGCATCATATAGCAAAGACCTGCTGATGGACAATATTTTGCAAATGCAAGCACGGCTTCCTGATGCTCTACTATTCCCTTACCTAAACCCCCAAGTTCTGTAGGAATTATGAGTTTGAAATATCCTGCTTTTCCCATCTCCTTAAATGTTTCTACAGGAAAAGCTGCATTTTCATCTGTTTCCTTGGCATAAGGCGCAACATATTTTTTTGCAAACTCCAGTGCCTCGTTGTAAAATTCTGACATAGTATACTTCCTCCTCGTAATCGTTAAAATATTCAAATTTATATATATTATTTAAATAACATATGTAAATCTTATACAAATACAAGGTTAGTTTTAACATACCATGTATGCTTTGTCAATTAAAAATATTCTATAAATATACAGTATTATAGAGTATTTCTATAGGTTTTTCTTGGCCTGAGCCTCTAAGCTGATTATTTCTCCAATATTCCCTTATAATCCATTATTCCACCAATATTTACAACATTCTTAAATCCAAGTTTAGTAAGCCCCATAACCATACGCTTACTCCTTGCCCCACTATGACAATAGGTATAGATAGGTATGCTCTTATCCTCAAATAATGTCTCCGCATCCATAAATCGACTAAGCGGAATATTAATGCTTCCCTTAATATGTCCGTCTGCATACTCATCTTTCTCTCTGGCATCAAGAAGCACAGCCTTTTCTTCTGCCTGGTATTCCTTAAGTCCATCGTTAATATCAGGACCGTTTAATAAATCAAATATTCCCATTTTTTCCCTCCTCCGAAAATAATATCTACTATATTCTACTATGCAAGGTCCTTATGTCAATAGCATAGGCTTATTTACCAAGCAAATCATGATATTTTAGCAACATTCATTACTATCCCCCTAATCAAAATGACATATCTTACTCCACTCGCAGTCACCACAAACTTCTTCTCGCATACCGGTAAGAAGAATATTCTCATAAACCGCCTGTTTAAAGTCTAAATACGATAAAATTACTCCATCCGAAAGACCACATCTCTTAAGAACTTCTTCATCGTACCTTGTAACTTTATCTGTACTTTCACAAATTCCATTTACATTGTGAGGACATTTCGAGCAAAGCTCATCAGTATAGACGCATAGCCTTACGAGAGGATTATGTTCCACCTCACTTATTATTTTCTTCATATGGGCTGTAAATTCTTCGCTATACCCCTTGCCCTTAAAAAATGCTATACACATCCCATGATGGGGACGGAGGTTGTATTTGTATTTCATTTAATTATTTTTCCTAACATAAAATATTTTTCGTCCGGATTTTTATTTTATAGTCCAATTATAATAGATTTTGGACTATTCTTCAATCATTCTGGTGTATAGACCAGATTAATTATCCAGCACACAAGAAAGAATCCTGCAAAGCAGGATTTACCGCCTGCAGCTGGCCGCGCTAGCGACATCTACATATCTGCCGCAGTGCGATCCCTCGGAGAGTTTTTTTATTTGATGGGGCTGTCGCACTAAGAACTAGTGCACAGCTCCTTTTTTTCTAAAAAAACAGCAGCCAGACTCCTAAAAGTCTGGCTTTTGGTGTATAATTAAGTTATGCAAAAAACCAAATTAACACATAAAAATTATACCTTGAATGGCGGAATATATCAACTAAAACTTCCGCTAAATATTGAAACAATTATTCCTGAAAATGATTCTGTGCGGTTACTCAGTCAGTTTGTGGAGGGAATGGATCTGACTGATCTATATTCAACTTATGAAAGAATAAATTCACTATCGCCAAGAACACTTCTGAAAATTGTTTTATACTCATATATGAATGGTGATTATTCATCAAGGTCTATCGAACAAAACTGCAAAAGAGATATTAACTTTATGTATCTTCTTGAAGGATGTACTCCACCCGATCATGCAACGATTGCAAGATTTAGGAAAATCCATTTTGCGCCATGCTCCAAACGTATTCTTGCAGAGGTTTCAAATACTCTGTATGATTTGGGAGAAATATCAGGAGAAACCATATTTATTGATGGTACTAAAATTGAGGCTAATGCTAATAAATATACTTTCGTATGGAAAAAGTCAGTAACAAAAAATCAGGCAAAGCTTCTTATTAAACTTGCCATTTTTGTTGATGAGTGTGAAAAGCTTTACGGCATTGAAATAGTACATGGTGACACAGTTAAAATAAAACATATTAAAAAACTGCGCAAAAAACTGTATGCTATTAAGGAAACATCAGATATCAGATTTGTGCATGGCATTGGCAGAAGAAAATCTCTTTTACAGAAAAGCATAGAAACACTGGAAGGGTACCTGTCTAAACTTAAAGAGTATAATCATAAGCTGCATTTATGCGGAAAAAGAAACAGCTATTCAAAGACAGATAATGACGCAACCTTTATGCGCCTGAAAGAAGATGCAATGGGAAATGGTCAGCTCAAGCCTGCATTTAACCTGCAGCATGGTGTTGATTCCGAATACATTACCTGGCTTACCATAGGGTCCACAGCCAACTGATACGACAACACTGATTCCATTTCTAAAAGATGCTGAGCAGCACCTTAAGTTTAAATATAAAAAGATATCTGCTGATGCCGGATATGAAAGTGAGGAGAACTATCTGTATATAGAAACCAACAGCCAAACCGCCTTTATAAAGCCTGCTAATTATGAGGTTTCAAAAACCAGAAAAATACAGGAATGACATTGGAAAGATAGAAAAATATGGAGTACGATGAGGTATCAGATTTATATATTTGTAAAAAAACAACAAAAAAACTAAGAGCAGACCATATAATACATAGTAAGTCAAAAACAGGATATGTAAGTGAGAAAACAATCTATAAATGTGAATGCTGTAAAGGATGCTCTTATAAAAGTGAATGCATAAAAAGGTAATAACTGCAAGACTCCTATTGAAGACAGAACAAAGATACTACAGATTGCAAAAACATTTATAAAACAGAGAAAAGCAGATTTAGAACGAATCCTATCAGAGGAAGGTGCACTTTTAAGGATGAACAGAAGTATTCAGGCTGAGGGTTCATTTGGAGATTTGAAACAGGATATGCATTTCAGGAGATATCTAAGCAAAGGTACACCAAATGTTTTGGCAGAAAGCATTCTTTTGGCCATAGCCAGGAATATTAATAAACTGCATAACAAAATTCAAAAAGGTAAAACAGGTACACATTTATTTAATCTAAAAAGTGCATAAATTTAGAAAAATCAATATTGCCTTGCAGAAGTCGTTCAAGGCTTTTTTAGTATACACTTTTTTAGGGCACTTGGTAATAAATATCAATTTATATACTTGAAAACTCATAAAAAAGGGACTGCGCATTAACTTTTTAAAATTTGTTAATGCGACAGCCCCACCAAATAAAAAAGCATCTGTCATAATCTACTACAGATGCCTTAAAATATTATAATAATTTAACTCTCCACAATTTTAAGTACAGTGTCAATTTTATCTGGAAGAGGATAGGTAAATACAGGATTTTCACCAAAAGAAACAAAGGCTGTATCAGTGTACATAGCTGTATTCCAAGCTTCGCCACGCTTTATTTCACTGCCATCTTTCAAGTAATAAACTCCTTCAAGGCTTTCAGGCCTAATCCCTGTAAGCGGAAGTGCTCCTAATGGCGTTTCAAATATGTGTGCATAGATTACATTTCCCTTTTGAGTATACCTGCCCCATTCAGGCTTAGCAAGATGTGAAGCACCACATTTATAGATACTTTCACTATTTTTATCCATCCATTCACCTACTTCTTCAAGAATTGCTAAGCTTTCATCCGGAATGTTTCCTCGTGCATCGGGTCCAATATTTATCATCATATTGCCGCCTTTACTTACACATTCAACTAACTTTCTTATTATCATTTCAGATGATTTGTATTCATAGTCATAATTACAATATCCCCAATGATTGTTCATGGTGCACAGAGTTCCCATGGAATAGGTTTTCCATTGACATCCGTAACTCCCTCTGTGGGTATAATTTGTTCAGGACTTACAAAATCCCCACTATATAGTGAAGGCTTACCTGAAATCAGGCTTCCATGGCTCTCTCCTGAACCTTCAAGGCGGTTATCAATAATCACATCCGGTTGATATTTCCTCACCATATTCACGAGTTCACTTGCTTTCCATTTTTCACCACATAGTTCATCATATGAAAAATCAAACCATAGTAAATCAAGTTTTCCATAATTTGTAACTATCTCTTTTACCTGATTATGCATAAATGTTAAATAATTGTCAAAGTTAATTTTTTCATCCTTATAAGCTTCATTATTCCTCATCGGATGCTGTCTGTCACCATACTTTGGAAAATCAGGATGTGACCAGTCTATTAAAGAAAAATATAAACCTGCTTTGATACCCTCCTCCCTGCAAGCCTCTACAAATTCTTTTACCAAGTCTCTGCCTGCCTTTGTATTTGCAGCCTTATACTCTGTATAATCCGAATCAAAAAGACAAAATCCATCATGATGTTTAGCAGTAAGAACTATGTACTTCATTCCTGCCCTCTTTGCAGCCCTAACCCATTTCTTTGGGTCATAATCAACAGGGTTAAAGAGTTCAAAGTACTTATGGTACTCCTCAACCGTCATTTCCTTCTCAGACATCACCCACTCACCCGAGGCAGGTATAGAGTAAAGCCCCCAATGAATGAACATACCAAACCTGGCTTCCTGCCACCATCTCACACGCTCTCTTATTTCCGCCATTCTATCCATAAAATCAACCCTTTCAAGTATTTAATCAAAGTCTTACAACTGCTCCATTGTGCAGCCTGCTTTCTTCTGCTGCAAAGGCTATAAGATGACTATCTATAGCCTGTATAGCACTACTTATATTCTCTTTCTGCCTTCCTTCAGCAATCAGTTTTATCAGATTCCTCATCATAGAAACATCACTTCCACTATGTCCGGCCTTCGGAGTATTAATCCTGTAGACAGTCTTATTTCCTGAAAAAAAATCTGTGACTTCAATTTTATTCTCTTCCATATTGCCCTTAAGTTCTCCCCTGCTTCCATGAATGCTTATTGTCCTTTCACATAGATTCGTGAAGGCCGTTACAGTAAAACTTATAATAAGCCCATCTTCCATTTCCATATTTACTATCTGATGATCTGCCACATCATTATCACAAGCATACACACACCTACCGTAAGGTCCTGTCCTTAAAGCTTCCATTAAGCCTTCTGCAGTTGAGTCCATACTTACAACCTTACGGAATCCATCAATCTCTGCCCTTGGATGTTCCAAGTAGAATTTAGGCGCATAAAACGGACAGTCTATCCTATGGGGACATCCATCCGTACATCTCTTTGTTGCACCATTAGGTGCCATTTTTTTATTAAATAACTTAAGACTTCCAAAGCTTGATACTCTCAAGCATTTCTTACCTGTAAGCCAAAGAAGAATATCAAAATCATGGCAGGTCTTGGCTAAAATTATAGGCGAACTTTCCTTAGTATTTCTCCAATTGCCTCTTACAAAACTATGTGCCATGTGCCAGAAACCAATACTCTCCATATGCCTGATATTTATAAGTTCTCCAATTACTCCTGTGTTTATAATTTCCTTTATCTTTGTAAAAAATGGAGAGTAACGAAGAACATGACAAACACTTATCATGCTCTTCATAAGCTTCACATCTGTCCTTTAATTCTAATAATTCTTCTTTATATGGACTTATTGGCTTCTCTACAAGAATGTCATACCCTTTTTTTCCATAGCCTTCATCATCGGTGCAATATGCATAGTATCCTGTGTACAAATTAATACCAGGTCTGCAAATTTAGGAAAATTTAGAAGTTCTTCCCAAGTACTTACACTGTATTTTTCATCTATTTTATGCTTAGTTTTGAATTCTTCTCTATGTTCTAATCTGGGTTCTGCCACTCCAACAAATGAAAGTTCTTCAGGAAAACTAAGTGCATACGAGGCATAAGCCTCTGCCCCTCTGTTCCCGGCTCCTATTAGAATTGCTGTTACTTTTTTCATTTTCTTACCTCTATCCCTTTACCGCTCCTCCTGATAATGCTTCAATAAAGAATTTACTTGAAAATGAATATAATAGTATAGGAGGAATAACTATAATTACTATAGCAGACAACAAGCCATTGTAGTCAGTTGCAAAACTAGTAGTGAACTGAGAAAGTATCGCTGGTACAGTCATCTTATTTTTTTCTGTTATTACAAGTGAAGCCCAATAAAATTCATTCCAAAGATTTAACCAGGCTAAAACAGCTGCGGTAAATATACCCGGTCTCGCAATTGGCAGCATGATTTTTACAAATGATTGCAAGTATGTACAGCCATCAATCTTTGCGGCTTCTTCTAATTCTCTAGGAATTATAGCAAAATAATTTCTTATTACCATAAAACTAACTGCTATGCCACTACAGGCATAGATAAAAATTAATCCTACTCTTGTATTAAACAGTCCTAATTTTTTTATAAGGTTGTATACCGGAAAGGTTAACGCTGCGGTTGGAACAAACATAGTTGACATAAAACAGGCTACAATTATACGCTTACCTTTAAATTCATACCTTGCAACCACATAGGCTGCCATGGATATCATTGCTATACTGAAAAAAGCTCCAAAAGTTGCACAAATAAAACTATTCAAAAAGTATTTACCTATTCCAAGTTTTTGTAAAAACTTTGATATAACCATTAATGTATATACTTCTGGGAAGTTCAAACCCCGGACTAGCCATCATATCTTCCTTAAATGATGATATAATAACCCAAGTGATCGGGAATAAAGCAATAAGACAGATTAAAATCATTATTATATAAGCTACTGTCGCCTCTCCCTTTTTAACCCTCATTGGATTAGTCTCTCTGACTGTTTTATTCATAATTTTCCCTACCCTTCTCTTCTTTTTTTAATATTCTTTTCAGAAAAGGCAAAGCTAATAATTACTACCAATACGAGTCCTATAATAATCTGCATAACACCTATGGTATTTGCCCTGGCATACTGTGTCCTTGTACTCGTAATGGCTAATTCTCTTATTATATAACTTATTGATTTAGTCCCTGCTGCCCCATTGGTAAGGAAAAACACTTCATTATAAATAAGAAATCCGGAAGTTGCTGCTAATGTTGTTACAGTTTGAATCGTAGGTTTTACCAGAGGTATTGTAATATACCATTCGCGCTTCCATCCTTTTGCCCCATCAATTTTACTTGCTTCATAAATTTCAGAAGCTATAGAATGAATCTGTCCTAAAAGCATAATTGTTGTAGTTCCACAGAAAAATACATAAGCAAATACAATTGCCCAAAAATTAACACCTTCTACCAGTAAAATGCTATCTGTAAAATTGGGTCTAAACTTCTGTATTAACTGCTGAATCGGGCCATATCTTGCATTATATAATTGCAAAAAGATAAGTCCCATTGCCGCACTTGAAATTACACTTGGTACTATATAAGCATTTCTTACAAATTTTGAAAATCTTAATCCTTTTGATAATACAATGGCTACAACCAAAGTTAATGGTACCTGAATAAATACTCCTACCAGTGCCCAGCAAATTGAATTCCTTAGTGCTTCCCAGAAGTACGGATACTGAGTAAATACATATTTATAATTATTAAATATATCTTTTTAACCCATATAATTCCGGCTTACTTAAGTTTGTATAATCCCACTTACAAAAAGAAGTTATAATTATTTGCACTATAGGATATGCATAAAATATTAGGAAGCACAGACAGGATGGCATTAAAAAGACTACGATGAAAAGACTTCTTGTTAACTTTTTATTCATCCTATTTTCCTTTCCACCCAGATTACATAAAATGTCTGTTCCTTTAGAACTTAAGGAACAGACACCAATTTAAGTTTATCCAATCAAAGCTATAAGTTCTGCCTTCAATTCTGCCAATTTAGCATCAATATCAGCTCCTTCAACAGAGCATTCAATAAGTTTGTTGATAATGGCTGACTGAACATCCCCACCCCAAACACTGTCCGTTGTGCTTACAATTGTTGTTGCACTATTCGCCAACTCACAAGCTTTTGCAAGTGCTTCTACGCTCTTGTTATCTTTTGCAAGTGCATTCAAATCAAGATCTGAGTTACAAGGGTTTGCCTGAACCTCAAGGAATATTTTTTCCTGAACCTCATCACTAGTCATATATTTTACAAATTCAAGTGCAAGAGCCCTCTGTGCCTCAGATAATCCAGCTGAAATTGTAAGCCCACCACCTGCATTTGCTATTGATACATTGCCTGGATATACCGCAGGAGCAGCCTTGAATTTAACATCTGTGAGTGCTCCTGCAGCCCATACTCCGTTTAACCAGGTTAGACATTTGCCTGTCTGAAAATCAGACTGAAAATCTCCTACATTATCAGAAGTATTTGCTGAACCGTTTGCCTGATCCATTGTTGCTACCGCCTTAAATACCTTTGCAAACTCATCTGAATTTATAATATCACTTGTTAATGAACTACTTGCATAATCCTTATTCAATAGTCCCATATAGGTATTGAAAAGTCTTATAGAACCCTGACCGGCACTATATGCATATGTACCCTTTCCACCATTTTTTCTTAAAGTCTCCATGGCTGACTGCATATCTTCATAGCTTTTCCAAGTGTCAGGAAGAGATGCCCCCGCTTTTTTGTAAGCATCCTCATTATACCAAAGTCCCATAGTAAATAGCTGGTCATGTACTGTATATATTTTACCGTCAATCTGATTTGTAGTATAGTTAAGTCCTACTTTGTTTTTCAATCCTTCTGAATCTATATAGTCCTTCATATCATAGACCAGATTCTGGCTTATTGCTCCTAAAGGAAGGGCAGATCCTGCAAAATCAACCATGTCAGGGAATGTCCCGCCTGCTATTTCATTAGTAACAATTTGTACAACCTGTTCTGAACCCCCATCAAGGGCTATCGGTTCAAAAGTTACAGGTCCATCTGCGTGCATATCCGCAAACTTCTGATATATATCTCTCATAACTGCTGCAGGTGCCCAAGTTGCCTTATCATGAAAATATCCATGATAAAACTTTAAGACCTCTTTTTCTCCTGATGTGGTTTTGGAAGAAGATACTTTCCCTGAAGCAGATGTTGTTCCTGCATCAGATACCTGCATTGATTTTGTTTCTTCAACCGAAGACATTTTGGATGCATTACCTCCACAACCACCCAGCATACAAGCTGCCATTGTCAAAGTTAGTGCCATTGATAAGATTTTTCTTTTCATAAAAAATAATCCTCCCCATAAATAAAGTAATTCATGTTTACTATCCTCATTATCTTTTCTTTTGGTAAGGATAAAAACTTAGAACTATCTTGGTTACACCTTTATTTTTACATAAAGTTCCAAATTATGGAATGGATTATATCTTTGTTTTTAAATTGAATATTTATATTATTTTTAATTGTACTATTTTTGGGTTTTTTTAAATAATTATAAATATAATCCCTATTTATAATTATTTAAAACTATACTAATCCACCATCCTATTTTGCAATTCTTTCAGTGTTAGTTTATTTTTTAAATAGAGGATAATATTATCACCATATTCGTCTTTTTTAGTTGTTCCCCAGATATTGGGAGGTGCCTCAATATTATACTCTGCACTGTTTATTTGATTAACAGCCTCATAAAGGCGCTTGCCTGCATTTTCCTCCGTTATATGCATAAGTGGGTTTGAAGGTATCTGCCCTGTTTCAACAAGTATCCGCTTTGCGACCTTATCACTAAGCATATATTTTAAGAATTTAATGCTTGCTTCTATCCTCTTTTCATCCTTTGTATCTCCTAAAATATAACCTATACCTGATGAAACAGCTGATATCCCCTTCCCATTTCCAGATGGTAAAGGTGCATATCCTGCATCTATATCTTTATTTATCATAGACGATGCCCATACTCCATTAATATATATAGCCGTTTTCCCCTCATTGAAACTTGCAAGTGCATCCCTATAATTAAAACTGTTGACTATTTCTGTACTTCTTGAAATCCTTTCTAATTCTAATAGGGTTCTTCTAAATCCCAGACTATTCAAGTTTACCTTTTTATCTGATAAATTTCTAATCAACCCTGGTTCTTCATCTGCTAAAACCGCATCTGTTAGATATACAATCTGATTAGAATCTAAAATGGCAGACTTTATCCCTATTTCACTTCCATAATTATTTATTTTATCACAAGTCCGAAGCCAGCTTTCTCTATCTACAGGAGGTGTATTTATACCAATCTTCTTAAAAATATCTCTATTATACCAATATCCCCCGCATACTAATAGTACATCTGAGACTGTATATAGCTTTCTATCATCTGTGATCCAGTTATCAAGGATGATTGGCGATATCCTTCTTTTAAATTCCTCATCCTTATTTATATACGGAAGTAAATCCAAAGCATATTTTTTGTCAAGCATAAACTTGTAAATCGACTCTCTGCCATCACCTGCAGTAAATATAATATCAGGAATCCCGCCAACCGTAAGAAGGTCCCTAACCTTATTTACTACATCAGTGGGAGCCGGCATAGAAACCATGTTTAACTTAATATCCGGATTTTCCTTTTCAAAGTCTAAATATATCTTCCTCATTGCAGCATGTTCAGCCTCTGTACTCCCCCATCCATGAATAAAGCTTATTTCAGTCTTTTCTTCTTCCCTTACCTCACATCCTAAGGATATCAACATCCAAATGCAAATTATAACTGAAATAATATATTTTTTAGTTTTCAATCCAGTCTCCTTTATATTATGTTTTTCTCGTATTCTCTTGGAGAGCAATTTTCATATTTTTTAAAAACCCTTGAAAAGTATGATACATCCTCAAATCCAACCATCAAGGCGATATCACTTACCCTTTTCCCCTGAAGCAGGTATTCCTTTGCTTTCTTAAGTTTCATTTTATTAATTGCATCAAATAAATTCTGTCCTGTTTTAGCCTTGTAGAGATGGCTAAGATAACTCCCATTAGCATGTACTTCATTAGCAATCTGAGAAAGAGTTAGTTTTCCCATATAGTTATCTTCAATATATTTTTGTAGTTTACCAAAAATATCATAAGGAAAGTCTTCTTCCTCTGGCACATTGGGTTGCGATAGTTTTGTAATAGCTTTTCTAAGCATGGCCGGTAACTCTTCAATTGCTGATGTTTTCACTATATAGCCGCAAACATCATAATCTATTGCTTCTTTTGCATATTCAAAATCAGCATATGCTGTTAAAATAATAACTTTTGTGGGAAGAAGATGCTCATAAACATATTTAGCCACTTCCATGCCTGAAACCAGAGGCATTTTTATATCTGTTATTACAATATCAGGTATCTCCTCCTTAATTTTCTCTATAAGTTCTTCACCGTTATTTGCTTTGTATATTAGCCTACAATCTAAATTATTCCAATTGATTAGCTTTTTCTAAAAGCCTCCAACATATACATTTCATCATCAGCTATCATTACTTTCCACATCAATTTTCCTCCATGCAAATTGGTAAGATGATAGTAACCTCAGTTCCTATTCCTCGCCTACTATCCAGTCTGATACCGTATTCTTCTCCATAAAGATTTTTTATCATTTTATCAGTATTTAGTAAACCTACCTGTGTATGTCCCTTGTCTTTGCTTTCTTTTTTAACTTCTTCCGCATCAAAGCCTATTCCATCATCTGCAACTATAATCCTTAAAACACCTGTTTTTTTACTTATATTAACTGAAATATGGCCATTTCCATCTTTGGGTTCTAAGCCATGGCAAACCGCATTTTCAACAATTGGCTCTATACTTAAGCGAGGAACAGACATACTACCATAATTTTCTTTCCCACCCTCATAATTTATGGAATATGTTATTTTATCTCCAAACCTGCTATTTTGTATAGATAAATAAAAAGTCTATAATTTCCATTTCTTCAGATAATAAAATCACAGGTTCATTTTTTTCTAAATATCTTACCCTGATAAAGCTTAGAAAGTTTATAAATCAATTCCTGAACATCCTTATCATTATTTATAGCAGCCTTCATTCCAATCATTGACAATACATTATAAAGGAAATGTGGATTCATTTGTGCCTGAACATACTGAAGTTCAGATTGTTTTGCAATAAGCTGGTTTTCATACACTTCTACTATAAGTCTATTTATATAATCAGTCATATCGTTAAATGTTTCACTAATATTCTTTAGTTCTTCAACCCTGTATTCTCCTAGCTTCGTCTTAAAATCCCCACCTCCAACCTGCTTAATCTTCTTGACAATAGTCTTCAACGGTTTAACATAGTGCAGTGAAATTAAATGTGAAATAATAGATAAAACAACAATTATAAGCAACGAAACAGCCAATGTAATAAGAATAGAGCTCCAAAGAGAACCAAAAATTGCAGAATTAGAAAGTCTTGCATAAAATGTCAATCCAAATCCTGCATTAAACTCTTGCTCAATCAGATTACTTTTTTCATATGAAATCAAATTTGACTTATCAATAAGTATCTCCGACCTCGTTCTTATTCCCCAAGCATATCTGCTTACTTCGTCAAGATTTTCATAGTTATTTTCAATACCCTGTCTATTAAGCACAAAAATACAGCCCCCAATATTGTCCATAGTTTCATCATAAAGATACAGACAAAGAGATATGTATTTATCTTCAGCTTTGTAATAAAAGTCTCTTCTGCTGCCGACAAACTCCTTATATAAGTACCCGTATTTATTATTCAGACTGTTATATTCTGCTACCGTAATGGGATAATACAGTTCGCAAATACTCCTTCCATTTTTATTAAAAAAATATATTTTTTTCAACAAAGGGCTCAGCATTTTCCATCCTATTTCTTTCAGAAAAAAATATTAACTACATTTTCAAGTTGTTTTTGTCACAGTTTCATCATTATAAAACTGCCCTGTTAAAAATCCTCTTAACCCCTGATTATGCTGTATAGTTAATACCATTTCCTGTAAATATTGGAATTTCGTTTCCATTTTTTTCCATTATCATTTTTTTAATATGTAAGAAGTATCCTCTATCCCTTTCTTTTACATACTGTCTTGCAACCATACCAACAAGCACAATTGACTGAGTAATTATTGCCACTGTACAGCAGAATGTAATTAATGCCGACAATTGTTTACTTAATGAATATGGTTTATCTTTTTCTACCAAATATAAGATTTTTTTAATTTTTCTCTTTCCAATAACTAACCATAATTTACCCTAAAAAGTGCTACACATCCCATGATGGGGACGGAGGTTGTATTTATATTCCAATTTTACCCTCTATTCTAATATTTTCAAGTACATATCCAACCTAGAATTTAGATATTCTGTAAAGAGACCTTCCATTGCAGAAAGATTGTGTTTTTCATGATACTCATCAAACGCCTTATAGTATTTCATTCTGTCTGTAAATTTAATATCTATTGGCGGATATCCTGCCTTCATAAGCTCCAGATTGACTAAAAGCCTGCCTGTTCTTCCATTTCCATCTATAAAAAGGATGTATTCCCTCAAACTCTATATGAAAACGAGCCAGCTTAGTTATTATATGCTCCTTATCTTCCATAAAACTCTTTAGCAGTTCTTCCATCTTCGGCTCAATCATATAAGGCTGTACAGGTTCATGCTTAGCTCCCATTATACGAACTGGCACTCTTCTGTATACTCCTCTATCATCCTTATTACCTACAAGCACAAGAAAATGAATCTGCTTAATAATACGCTCACTCAGTGGCTCATTTTGCTTAACCAGTTCACTTACAAACTCAAAGGCTTCTTTGTGTCCAACTGCCTCCATATGATCTTTTAATGGCTTTCCATCTATTGTCAAGCCTCTAAGTACTAAATCCGTTTCCCTTAAAGTAAGAGTATTCCCCTCTATAGCATTTGAGTTATAGGTATACTCTACGGCGAATTCTTCATTCAGTCTTTCCATTTCACCCTCTGTAAGCGGCCTTCTATTATCCAATTCTTTTTTCTTTTTATCTATAAGTGCCAGTAAGCTTTCGTTTGATTTATATCTCCCATCGATAGGTTTAACTGTACCAAGCGGGATTTTCCAGGATTTGCCCTCTTTAATTGCTCCGGATATTTTCCCTTCTGCACACAAAACCCTGATTCTTCTGTCCGAAATTCCCCATTTAGCTGATGCTTCATTTACTGTCATAAACATAAAATTATTCCTCCTATATTTTATGATACAAGTGTCAAAAGTATAAAAATTCGATGCTAGCTTGCTTGCAAGAGAATTTATATACTTTTGACACGCAAAAAATATGAGTAAGCAGCCATTTTTTTGCAAAAAAATGAGCGGATTACGAATATTTTTGCAAGGATTGCTAAAGCTGTGCTGTAGCAATCCTGTATCAACGGGTGTCAAATACTTTAGACACCCACATCATTTTATATAATATCACTTTATCGGAATAATATCAAGTTTATCGGAATAATGTTGAATTTATTATTACTTCTTAAACTCTTTTAATACATAACAATGTTCCACTTTTCCCACTAGCTTATCACCTTCAAAAATCAAGCTCTATAACATAAGGCATCCGGTCTATAATTCTTAAAAAAATCATCGCAGCCAAAAACTCTTATCATAAAAAAATTAAGTATCGTGCTAAGTGCGGTTCCATGTGTACCAACTACAACTTCCTTATCTATATTATCTCTTAAAATCTCAGTCAAGGCTCTCATGTTTCGCTTCTGCACCATAGCAATAGATTCTCCACCTTCTTCGTGATAATTATGGTCAGCCCAGCGTTTATGAAACATTCCGTGATTGTTACCGTTTTCTCCTTTTTCACGCTCTCTTAAATCTTCATCTGTTATTATGTCCTTACCAAAAAAATCGGCAGAATCAGCAATAGTATCCATACTTCTTTTATACGGACTGGAATAAAATGCGTCTATATGTTTATCTTTTAAAAACTCAAATACGATGGCTGAGTCTCTTCTCCCCTCTCCCGTAAGCGGTCTTGTTCTGTCATCTTCCCAAGCATGTTCAGGCTGTGCATGGCGCACAAAATAAATTTTTGTCATAATATACCTCCCTTATGGTTTAAGTGCAGTAATAGGAACAACATACACCCCATCTTCTCTTCTATATGCCATATTTGACATTCCGCAAATTACGCATAGTACCTTAGGTGGATTATCTCCCTCTTTCTCCATTATTTCCTTTAATTTTAGCAGCTCTTTTGCCGCAGAATCTATCTGGTTTGCTCCCAGTTTTATTTCAAAGGCTCCCCAGGTTCCATCTGAAAATTCTACAACAGCATCGGCTTCATTTCCTCTTTCATCCCTAAAATGAAATAACTTTGCATCATTGTACTCAGCATATATTTTTAAGTCATGTTCACAAAGACTTTCAAAAATAAATCCAAATGTATTTAAATCATTCAAAAGTCTCGTCTGTGTAACTCCTAACGCAGCTACTGCTAAAGATGGATCTGTAAAGTGCCTCTTGGGAGATTTTAAGACTCTTCTGGAAGACCTTATATTAGCATTATATGCCGGTTGATCATCTAAAATAAACAACCTGCTAAATATATCTAAATATTCAGAAACTGTATCCCTCGCAATTTCTATTTTATCCTTTGCTCCCATATCCTTTATAAGTGTACTATTGCTTACAAGTGTACTTTCATTTCTTCCAAGGGAATATAGCAGTGACCAGACTTTGCGAGAATCCCTTTTTATCCCGTCAACGCTATACATGTCATCATCAACAACAGCTTTCAAATATTCTTTAGCAAGATTTCCACATACCTTTTCAGATGTTTCTATATTTCCCGGCCATCCGCCTCGTACCGTATAATAAACAAGCTGCTCTAATGAAACATCCCCTGTTATCCTAGGCTCAATTTCTCCGTCAAACAAATCTTTTAATGATATATCTCCTGTTGAATCTCCCGTTTCATATAATGACATACTATTCATTCTAACTCTTCCAATTCTTGCAGTACCGCTGTGCATAATTCCTTTGTGATTTGGAGTAGCCGAGCCTGTAAGAATATATTTCCCTTTTTTACCATCTTTGTCCACTGCAAATCTTACTGCATCCCATATAGGCGGAACTTCCTGCCACTCATCTATGAGCCTTGGCAGCTGACCGTTTAGCACTAAGTCAGGACTAAGTTTTGCCATTGTTCTTGTCTGAAAGTTCTTTTCCGGATCACTAATAAATGCCACACTTTCAGCCCTACTTTGTGCTGTCCAGGTCTTCCCACAGTATTTAGGCCCTTCTATACAGACTGCACCAAAGGTTTCCATATATTCATCAAATAACTTCTCAATAAGTCTCGATTTATACCCTTCAGGTACCAGCATAATCTTCACCTCCCTATCATTTGATTATAGCTGTATTTCGGATACTTTGTCAATCTCATCCTGCAACTTTCAGAACTTTCATCCTGCAACTTTCAGAACTTTCATCTTGCAACTTTCAGAACTTTCATCCTGCAACTTTCAGAACTTTGCTCCTGACTTTTCAATTTTTTTCTACCATCTTGCAAAATAATCACATTTTAAAAATATGATCAAATCTCAAAATACAAAAAGCCCCAAGATAGCAATCACCTTTAAGTGCACTTCTTGGGGCTAATTAGTTATTAGTCAATAAACTCAAATAATTCTTCAACTGTAACTCCAAAGACTTTTGCAATATCCATAGCCAACTTTAGCGAGGGATTGTATTTACCATTTTCAAGATGTACTATAGTTTCCCTCCTTGCACCAACAAGTTCAGCTAACTCAGCCTGCTTATAGTTAGCTTTTTCACGGTATTCTTTCAGTCTAGTTATAAGTGCCATATCATATCCCTTTCGTATCCATAATTAAAAATAGAATTGTGCGCAAAATTGAAGTAATCAAAATTGAAATTACTATAGCCCAGCCCATAATTGATGGCGAAATTACATTGACATGGCCTAATATTCCCCCTGCATAAGCTATAATAAGCATTACAACTATTAATAGTTTAAAACATATAGCATCACATCTTCTAATATTAATTTCTGCAAGTTCATCTATGCCTTCTTTAGTATACTTGCTAATTCTTATACTGTGTATAAACAGTATAAAAACAAGTGTCCCTCCTGCCACACATTGTATTACAGGATAGTAAGAATTCCAGTCTTCTCTTGACAACATCCAGTAGTAACCCACAGCTAGGATCGCAAAGATAATCTTAGTTGCAATAATTTCCTTTACCGATACTTTTTTAATCATGACAAATCCTCCTTTATTCTATGTGATATATTTCTCACTTGTGTTATAAATATATCACTTTATGGCATGAATGTCAAGATATAAGTTATAAATATTTCACTTTACATTTATACCTATATAATCCCCATTCAATTATATTTCACATTTTTTTCCTTGTAAAAATGTATAGCTTGCCATTTTTTTCGTTGTAATTTTTTTGTATTGATGTAATATACTCTAGATATAATTAGTTTTAAACTCTGTTTTGATCTTATATGGAGGTAGGATATGTACAGAAAATTAATAGAAGAACTTTATAAATGGAAAGATAAAAAGAATCGTAAGCCCCTTATTATCGAAGGTGCAAGGCAGGTTGGAAAAACTTGGCTTATGAAAGAATTTGGAGATAAGGCTTATTCAGACTATATCTATATAAATTTTGACTCTAATTCTGTAATGGCAGATTTATTTTCCACTGATTTGAACATCGAACGAATTATAATGGGGATTGAGATTTATGCAGGAAAAAAAGTCAATTCTGCTACTACTTTGCTTATATTTGATGAAATACAGGAGGTACCAAAAGCACTCGCCTCGTTAAAATACTTTTGTGAAAATGCCCCTGAATACCACATTATATGCGCAGGTTCTCTACTTGGTATTGCACTCCACAGCGGAACTTCATTCCCGGTTGGCAAGGTGGATTTTTTGAATCTTTATCCACTTACCTTCAAAGAATTTTTGATAGCCGTTAAAGGCGAACATTTTGCTAAACTACTGGGAACCTCCGATTATACAATGATTACATCTTTTAAAGAAACTTATATTGAAGCACTTAAACAATATTACTTTGTAGGCGGAATGCCGGAAGCTGTTCAAAATTTTATAGAAGAAAAAGACTTTAATGAAGTAAGAAATATCCAAAAAAGAATTCTGTCTGCTTATGAACAGGATTTTTCAAAGCATGCGCCAAATGATATAGTGCCTAAGATAAGGATGATTTGGAACAGCATCCCCTCGCAGCTTGCAAAGGAAAACAAAAAATTTATCTATGGGCTTGTGCGCGAAGGCGGAAGAGCCAAAGACTTTGAGACTGCAATTATGTGGCTTAGCGATTGCGGGCTCATTCATAAGATAAGCAGGGTAAATTCAGTCGGAATACCGCTAAAGGCCTATGAAGATTTAAAAGCTTTTAAGCTATTCCTCGTGGACATCGGCCTTCTTGGCTGTATAACAGGTCTGTCCAGCCAGACTATACTTTACAAAAATGAATTATTTACGGAATTTAAAGGTGCAATTACGGAACAATATGTCTGCCAACAATTAAAGTCAATTTCTGACTTAGGACTTTATTATTACACCAACGACAGAGGTTCCTGTGAAATTAATTTTGTTGTCGATACAGGCGAACAGGTTATTCCTTTAGAAGTAAAAGCAGAAATTAATCTAAAAGCTAAAGTCTTAAAACATATCGCGAAAAGTATAACCCCAAACTTTCCATCCGTATGTCAATGGCTGACTATAAAGCTGAAGATAGTCTTATCAATCTTCCACTTTATATGGCTGGAGAAATTATGGGACAAATGGCAGCAAAATAAACTTCAGGGCAATCAAAGAACTGCCTTTCTAACTGATAAAACAGATAGAAAGGCAGTCTTTATCATATAAATATCAAATCAAATATTTTAATCATCAAACTCACTTACGATAGCAGATACAGTCTGTTTAGCATCTCCATAAATCATAACTGTATTTTCATTTGTAAAGAGTGGGTTCTCTATACCTGAGAAGCCTGTTCCCTTACCACGCTTAAGCACGAAGACTGTTCTAGCCTGATGGGCATTGATGATAGGCATACCATAGATTGGGCTTCCCGGATCGTCAAGGGCTGCAGGGTTAACTACATCATTGGCACCTATAACTATGGCAACATCCGTCATAGGCATCTGTGGGTTCATTTCATCCGCTGTCTTAAGCTTCTCATAAGGGATGTCAGCCTCTGCAAGAAGAACATTCATATGACCCGGCATTCTTCCTGCAACAGGGTGGATGGCGAAGTTTACTTCCGCACCGTTATTCTCAAGCTTTTCTGTAAGTTCCTTAACTGCGTGCTGAGCCTGTGCAACCGCCATACCATAACCCGGTATAAATACTACATTCTTAGCTGCTTCAAGTATCATATAAGCATCTTCTACTGATATAGCCTTCGCTTCCTTTCCATCACCACTACCGCTCTTACTTGCTCCGCCGCCAAAGCTGCCAAAGAGAAGGCTGTAGAAGCTTCTGTTCATTGCCTTACACATGATAAGGGTAAGGATGAGGCCTGATGTACCTACAAGACAGCCGGATACTACAAGTACTGTATTATTTATTGCAAAGCCTGCAAATGCTGCTGCAAGTCCTGACAGGGCATTAAGGAAAGAGATAATAACCGGCATATCTCCACCACCAATGCACACAACAAGTGTAATACCTGCTATAAGATAGGCGGCAGTCACTAAAACTATGCCGTAGAAGCCAAGTTCCACACCACAGAAAGCATACATAATTATGCCGACTATACCTGCTATTACGAGTATTCCGTTCAATAAGTTCTTTGCAGGTATTGTAACCTGTTTCTTAAATAACTTGCCTGAAAGCTTGCCCCAGGCAACAACTGAACCTGTAAATGCAACCGCACCGATTGCTATTGTAAGTCCGAGAGTAATGTCAGTAAATGCATCAGTCTTAGTGGCATCTGTAGACATATACTGAGCTATAGCTACAAGGAGGGATGAAAGACCACCAAAGCCGTTAAAAAGAGCTACAAGCTCAGGCATGCCTGTCATTTCAACCTTCTTCGACCATACCGCTCCAATCACTCCACCTACAAGTATTGCTAAAATAATATAAAAATATCCGTTCTGAAGAATATTATTATTCCAAGAACCAAGTACATCTTTTTCACACATTACGGTAATGGTTGCAATAAGCATACCAACCGCTGATAAAAAGTTTCCTTTTCTCGCTGTTTCTGCCTTACCTAGAAGCTTGATACCTCTGATAAAGAAGATGCAGGCTATCATATATGAAACCATTATTATGCTGTTCATTTAATCCTCCTTATTCTGCCTCATTATTTCTTTTTCCTAAACATACCAAGCATTCTGTCTGTTACCATGTAACCGCCGATAACATTGATTGTAGCAAATACAATGGCAAGAAAACCAAGTGCAGTACCTACAGGTCCTTCTATATTGAGGGCTGTAACTGTAATAGCACCAACTATTGTAATACCTGAAATTGCGTTAGTTCCTGACATAAGAGGTGTATGGAGCTGTGATGGCACCTTCGCAATAAGCTCGACACCGAGGAAACCTGCAATTACAAATACAAATATAAGCATTATCATAATCTGTATTTCCTTTCTTTATATAAATCTCTCGTGAATTATTTACCGTTCTGAGTGAGGAGGCAGCCCTTCATTATCTCATCTTCAAGATTAACAACGAGTTCATTCTTCTCCTTGTCGTGGAAATGAGTCAAAAATGCGCTGATATTACCTGAAAGCATAAGAGAAGCATCAAAGGCTACCTGTCTTTCAAGCAGGTCACCCGACATAATGGTAACTCCGTTTTCAGTAACTACATTCTCAAAAAGCTTAGAGCCTTCCACATTACCACCTGTTGAAACAGCCATGTCTACTACGATGGAACCAGGCTGCATACGGTCAAGCACATCCTTCTTAATAAGTACAGGCGCCTTTCTGCCAAAAACCTTAGCTGTAGTAATAACTACATTCGCCTTCTCGCACACCTTCGCCTGTGCTTCCTGCTGCTTTGCTATCTGCTCAGGTGTCAGCTCTTTTGCATAACCCTGCTCAGTCTGTCCCATTTCACCGAGGTCAATCTTTACAAAGTTAGCACCAAGACTCCTTACCTGCTCCTCAACCACAGGCCTTGTATCAAAGGCATCTACCCTTGCACCAAGACGCTTAGCAGTAGCTATGGCCTGAAGTCCTGCAACTCCAACACCTATGATAAATACCTTAGCAGGAGAAATAGTTCCCGCAGGTGTCATCATCATAGGGAAGATCTTAGGAAGCCTTGCTGCGGCATTAAGTACCGCCACATAGCCTGCAAGAGAAGCCTGAGAGGACTGTACATCCATCTTCTGTGCAAGTGTGGTTCTTGGTATCATTTCAAGCGAAACCGCCTGTATACCGTCACTTGCAAATTTATTTAACAGCTCTTTTTCATTAAACGGATCTAAGTAGCTTAAATGTAAGGTATCCTTCTTTAAGCCCTCCGTACTTTCAGGTTTTAATATACGCACAACAATCTCGCTGTCAGCATATCCCGCCTCATTGCTTGATACAATCTCTGCTCCCGCTTCCTTGTACGCTTCGTCTGAAAAACCTGATTTAATTCCTGCTCCGCTTACAACCTTGAATGAAAATCCCATCCCTATAAGCTTTTTTATATCAGCAGGTACCATAGCCACTCTGGTTTCCAGAGCATCAGATTCTTTACAAATCAATACCTTCTTCATGTATATTGTCCTTTCTTAAAAGTTTTAGTTTTCATGTCGATAGTATACAATAACTTATGTTGATTTTCAACTAAATTTCTCTTTTTGTACAATGATATAAATTTTTGTGCATTTAAATATTCTGTGAATATGCAGATATTATGTATATAAATAAAAAAACAATTTTTGTACATATTTATCACTAACAGTTATTAGCTTGCTATAATTCTTATTGCATTTTATAAAATTTCAATTAGTTATCACTAACTTTTTACTTAACTTTATTTTTCCTGCAATTTTTTTACATATCTTCTATTATCCTCCTATCTCTGTATTTTAAGAGGTTTTTGTAAAACAAGTATAACAAAATAATTTAACTTTTATTTTATAAGTTTATGGTGTATAATCAAAATTACTATAAGTTTAATTATTAATACGCAAATCAATATATAGGGGAAATTTAAGAATGTTTTTAAAATTTAACTGCTTTTCAGAAGGAAATACTGAGTCAACTGAAATCTGTCTATTTCAGGGGATAAGATTTAATAAAATTGGTTTTGCCGTACTGTCAACCGAACATGTGAGACACGACTATCTTTTACCTATGGATATGTCAGCATATGATAATCTATTAAAAACCATAGAAAAAGCTGTTGCCGGAAATACCAGAATCGCCGAAATAACCGGTGGACATGTATATAGGGTTGTCAAGGGAAGTTTTCTAAATGTAAAAGAAGCTAAATCTGCCGGTTTTGGATTAAAGATATTGGATGTAAAATAACAATGATGTTTGAATTAGAGAGTAAGCGGCTCGTTTTACGCACTTTGAATGAAAATTATGCTCCCAATATATGTGACTTTTATAAAAGAAATCTGAAATATCTATCACAGTGGGAGCCAAATCTTACAGAAAGATTTACTTCGATAGATGCAATGAAAATTTTTCTAAAAGCAGACTGTAAGAATATGCTCTCCGGTAACAGTGTCAGGTATTGGTTTTCATTTAAAAATTCTCCGGATAACATAATTGGATCTATTAATTTTCAGGGTATAAGAAGAGGTTCTTTCAAGTCTTGTCAAATTGGTTATAAAATAGACAAAGAGTTTTCAGGACAGGGGCTAACCTTTGAAGCTGCAAACTCTGCTATTTCATCTCTGTTTGTAATCGAAAATATACATAGGGTTGAAGCCTTGATAGCTACTGACAATCTTCCGTCAATTCATCTGGCCGAAAGGCTTGGTTTTATCCAAGAGGGAATATGCAGAGAATATGTTAATATAAACAACCAGTGGAAAGATTGTTGCCAATATTCACTGTTAAATGGCGAATTAAAAGCACTGTAGGTAAATGCCAACAGTGCTTTTTCTATTTATAATAGTCATTTTTTTATTTACAACTATAGCTTAAACTGAACTTCTATCTCTTCTTTTAATTTTTTCTGTCCCTTAGATGCAACCTTCTTTGTTATATGCAAAGAATATACCTCATCTTTTGCATAAGGTTCAAGAGGTTCTATCTGCACCTCATTTCTAGACGAATCGTAACTTATGCCAACCTTAAGCATCCCTGATGCAGAGGTCACATACATGGTATTACTATTCACAGTCCTTGGATCAAGCGGAGTATTGAACCTTACTCTCCATACAAAGTTACCTGTTTTAAACTTTAAAGACTGTCTTACCGCCATATCAAGCCCTGATGTAGATTCAATATCAACATAATTTGACATAAGCCTTATCCTCCAATTCGTATAGTTGTACAGCATTTTTAAATGTAGTTTCTATAACTTCCTTTTCCTCTACTCCTAACAGTCCTGCAATTTCTGTAACAATATATTTAATATTTCCCGAATTATTTCTGTCTCCTCTAAAGGGCACAGGCGACAAATAAGGTGAGTCTGTTTCAAGCACTATGTGATTAAGCCCTATTCTTTTTACTGTTTCCTTTGTCTTTTTCGCATTTTTAAATGTAACTACTCCGCCTATTCCGATATAAAATCCCAGTTTTACGAATCTTTCTGCCATCTCAGGTGAGTAAGAGTAACAATGGATTACTCCCCTATTATATCCAAATTTTTCAAGTATATTATAGGTGTCCTCAGCTGCATCCCTACTATGAATAACATATGGTTTAGAAAGTTCTTTAGCAAGTTTTAGCTGCTCTAAAAACCAAAATTTTTGTCTTTCTCTAACAAATCCGGTTTTAGTTTCAGGCTCTCTCTCAAAATAGTCAAGCCCAATTTCACCAATAGCCACCACCTTATTATTCTCAGCCAAATTTCTAAGTATTTTCATTCCTTCATCATAAGGCAGTTTTTCAAGGCAGTCAATATCATCCGGATGTACACCTACAACTGCAAGCACTCTTTCAAATTCTTCTGCAAGTTTTATAGATTTTCTACTTGTCTCAATATCTGCTCCAATATTTGTTATAAATGATATATCTGTAGCTAAAAGTTTTCCAATAAGTTCTCTTCTATCAGCATCATAGCATTCATCATCATAATGTGCATGAGTTTCAAATATTTTATATTCCAAAGCAGTCTCCAACCTCATATCAATTATAGTTTTTACAAGGACACTCACCTACGGTAGGTTTAAATTTACTACCCATGGTATTTACATACTCTTCATATCCAAATTTCACATAGTTTAATCTTTTATATCCTTCATCCCTTAGAAGATTAAAAGCCATACCCGACCTTGTGCCATAATAACACATCAAATATACCACTGAATTTTTATTTGCATTTTTCTTAAATAATTGAGCATTTTAACACCACCATCTGTATAAGGCATATTAATTGCTCTATCTATATGCCCTGCTTCATAGTCCTGCTCATCTCTAAGATCCATCAGTATTGCATTACTTTTTTTAATTCCCGAATTCAATTCATCAACCCCAAGTATAATAGAGCCTTCAAATTTTGGAGTTACCAATAAAATTATTGTCGAAACAATTGATAACAAGGATACTATGAGCAAAAATATAATTATACTTCTTTCTATCTTATTTCCTTCGTACATCCTTCTCTTCCTTTTTATCTTTTATTCTTCAAAAACACATCACTTAAACACGCAAATTCTTTAAGTGTCAATGTTTCTCCTCTTATCAACGGGTTTTGTTTCATCCCTAAAATTTCCTGCATCTTTAGTATGGCTTCAGTGATTTCTTCCTTTGTAAAATCAAGCTCAGCCGAGTTGGTAAGCCCATTTTGCAGTGTTTTCCTTCTCTGTGCAAAGGAGGCTTTAATTAACTTAAACATCAGCTCCTCGTCCTTCACCTCTACAGGCGGTTTTTCGTGGCATTTAAGATTGACTACCGCACTTCCCACATTGGGGCGTGGCATGAAGCAGTTTGGCGGTACGAAGGCCGCTATATAAGGCACGGAATAGTACTGAACCGCAAGCGAAAGTGCACCGTAGTCCTTATTCCCGGGTACTGCCTGCATCCTCCTTGCCACCTCTTCCTGCATCATAAGAGTCATATCCGTAACCGGAACCCTCTTTTCAAGCAAGGTCATAATTATCGGAGTTGTTATGTAGTAAGGAAGATTTGATACCACCTTGATAGGCTTGCCGCCGTTTTTCTCCTCTACCAGGGCTGCTATATCCACCTTTAAGATATCCTCGTTTATCACCTCTACATTGTCATAGGCTGAGAGGGTATCTTTTAGAATTTTAATTAGCTTCCTGTCTATCTCTACCGCTATAACCTGCCTTGCAGCCTCGCAGAGATACTGGGTTACAGTACCTATGCCCGGCCCAATCTCAAGAACCAGGTCATCCTTTCCTATATCAGCCGCATCCACTATCTTTTCAAGTACATGGGTGTCTATAAGAAAGTTCTGGCCAAATTTTTTCTGAAAGGTAAAATCATACTTTTTAAGTATTGCAATTGTATTTTGCGGCTGTCCTAAATCTGCCATTCAATCTCCTCTTTAGCGAATCTCTGCTCCACTTGGCATAGTATTTTCAGGTGTCATAAGCGAAAGATTGCCCTCTGTATCCTCAGCACAAAGAAGCATTCCCTGTGACAATACTCCAGCAAGTTTAGCCGGTTTAAGATTAGTAAGCACCATCACTTTCTTGCCAACCATGTCCTTAGCCTCATAGTTCTTTCTAATTCCTGAAACTATCTGTAAGGTCTTGCTTCCCACCTTTACCTGTGAACAAAGCAGTTTCTTTGACTTTGGCACTTCTTCACACTTTATAATCTCGCCTACCTGGAACTGGCACTTCATAAAGTCATCAAACTCTATCTCAGGCTTAGCTTCAATGTCGATAGCCTCTGTACCTTCTGCCTTTGCCTCCCTGCCATAGAGCTTATCAAGAGACAACTTTGCCTCAGCCTCATTTATCTTTCCTGCCTTAAGCAGGTTGTTGATTGCGGTCTCACTGCTCTTTACAAACTCTTCTCTCTGAGCCTTCACAATCTTTCTGTCTCAGCAAGAACCTCTTTTACATCCTTTCTTGCAAATAGCATCTCAGGGTTTGCTTCTACCTTTGTTCCCTTTTTAATCAGCCCGAACTTATCAAGGTCACTAAACTCACGAAGCTCTGAGTTAAATGCCTTAGCTATTTTCTCTGAAGTCTCAGGCATGAATGAATATAAAAGTGAAGCACCTATCATTATGCTCTCTGAAAGGTTGTAAAGTACCTCTTTAAGGCGAGGCAGCTTATCCTCCTCTTTAGCGAGTATCCAAGGCTCAGTCTCATCTATATACTTATTGCAACGCTTAAATAAGGTAAATATCTCAGAAATTGCATCAGCAGCACGAAGTTCCTTCATCTTGTCCACTACTTTGTGGATGCAGTTTACGGCAATTTCCTTAAGCTCAGCGTCAACAGGTTCTTCTACTCCTGTAGACTCAAGCTCTCCATTAAAATACTTATTGCTCATTGCTATTGTTCTGCTTACAAGGTTACCAAGGGTATTGGCAAGGTCAGAGTTGTAGCGTTCGGCCATGAGCTCCCAGGTAATCACACCGTCATTTTCATAAGGCATTTCGTGAAGTACAAAGTAGCGTACGGCATCTACTCCAAAGAGGTCTGCCATGTCATCAGCATAGATAACATTTCCTTTAGACTTACTCATCTTCTCCCCACCCTGTAAAAGCCAAGGATGGCCGAACACCTGCTTAGGAAGAGGTTCATCAAGGGCCATAAGGAAGATAGGCCAGTATATGGTATGGAAGCGGATAATGTCCTTTCCTATAAGATGTAAGTCAGCAGGCCAGTACTTCTTATAAAGGTCTCCATGGTTTCCATCTGCATCATAGCCAAGACCTGTGGTATAGTTAGAAAGGGCATCAAGCCATACATAGACTACATGCTAGGGTCAAAATCCACAGGTATACCCCAGGTAAATGAAGTTCTTGATACGCAAAGGTCCTGAAGTCCCGGAATGAGGAAGTTATTCATCATCTCATTTTTTCTTGAGACAGGCCTGATAAAGTCAGGGTTATTGTTGATATGTTCAATAAGCCTGTCAGCATACTTGCTCATCTTAAAGAAGTAAGCCTCCTCCTCTGCAGGATGTACCTCTCCATGGCACTCAGGACATTTACCGTCTACAAGCTGAGCATTTGTATAAAAGGCTTCACACTCAGTGCAGTACATCCCCTTATAAGAACCCTTGTAGATATCACCCTTATCATAAAGCTTCTTAAATATCTTCTGTACCTGTCTCTCGTGGTCAGGATCTGTAGTACGGATGAAGCGGTCGTAAGAGGTGTTGCAAGGTCCCAAAGGCGTTTAACCTCTGTGGCCACGCTGTCTACAAATTCTTTAGGTGTCTGTCCTGCTTCTATTGCCCTTGTCTCTATCTTCTGGCCATGCTCATCTGTTCCTGTCTGAAACCTTACATCATAGCCCTCTTTACGCTTGAATCTGGCTATTGCATCTGCAAGAATAATCTCGTAGGTATTGCCAATATGTGGCTTTCCTGAAGTATAAGCTATCGCTGTTGTAATATAATATGGTTTTTTCTCTGACATTTTTCTCTCCTGTCTTTTTATAGGTTTGCCTTTTAAGTCTACTTTCCTAATCGTCTTTTGTCAACTATATCAATTTTCCCTTTTCTTTGCAATCCATCCACTAAAAGTAACTATATAAGCCAGTAAGATAATCCCAAATGTACTGCCTACAAGTGCTGTCGCCTTCATGCTTCTTTTATGTTCGGTTTCCCTTGTAATTACAGCTCTCACGCTGCTTTTATTTCCTGCACTGTCCACAGCCTGCAATTTAATATCATTTTCTCCTATGCTAAGCCTCTGTATAAAGCTAAAATTTCCCTTTTTAGCCTTCTTGCTCTGTCCATTCAATATAAGAGTAACATCCTCAGAACATTCCCCTGTAATTTCTATATTATCATCAGTCGTTACTGCTCCATCTATTACCTTGTCCAGGTTTAGCTGAGGCTTTATAGTATCAACATCCAGTTCCTTTGTATAGTTTCTGATATTACCTGCAGTGTCAGTAACACTTACAAGTATTTTCACATTTCCCTCTGGAAGTATTAAGGTGTAAGTACCGCTTGCCTCCGAGTTATCTATTTCCATACTGTCATTCACACTGATGTTTACCCTGCACTCTCCTGCAAAAAGTACATCTATGGAAACTTCCTCATTATTCACTATGCTCTTCATAGGAAATCTGACCATAGCATTAGGGCTGTTTCTATCCGGCAGGTCATAAAGCATAAAATCTCCATTATTTCCATTATCATTTACATTTGCCACATAATAGGCCACATTTTTTATTTCTTTAGGTATTTCAGTACTGAAAGTATTTTCTTTTGTGTAATTTTTTGAAATTTCTTCCATTGTATCACTATTATAAAATCCTACCACATAGTTCCCATTATCCACACCGCTCCAGCTTATCTCTGCCACATCATCCACATAGATTCCCGTTATACCCTGTACCAGCGGCTGCCTTGTGGTATCTGTAAGATATTTAACTCCTGAAACATATCTATCCCCCGATACATAAGCAGGTTCTTCCATAAGTTTTTCAGCAGTTTTTTTACCATTTTTAGAAACTATTTTAAAATAATAATATCCTGAATTAGGCACTCTTACATTTATCTTCTCCTCGCCGCTTACACTTGTACTTTTCAGTTTTATTTTGCCCCAATCACTCCCTGTTCTGGCTGTAGAATAATATATTGTATGTGTCAGTTTTGATTTTTTATCCACTCCTGTCATAGCAAAACTCACTGTCACTATGGCACCGTTTGTTACATTCTCCTGCCCAATATCCTGTTCTACAAAAAAAGAGTTCACTTTAAAGACCTTCCCCGAACTTGTGGAGGCCTCTAGGTGAACTATTTTTTTAGATATTATAATCATCGTAAAAACAAACATAAAAAAATGTATAATATAATATTATTTTTTTTCATATATTTAGTTAAGCCTTGATTCAGGCCCGAAAACCTCGGTTTTCAAAAGCCGGATTAATAAGTGTTTCATCCAGATTAAGCCCCTTCCCATAAGTCATTCCTGCATAAATCTGTTGTGCATTTTCCATAACAGATTCTGACTTATCTGTCTTAGCCACCTCTCTAAAACTCTTTCCAAGCTTTACTACAACCTTCCTTGCGGCTTCTATCTCCTCTTTCTTCCCACTCACCAGTGCAAAGTTGAGGCATCTGCTTACATAAATGTATAGGCTTGCAAGATTCCTGCTGACCTCATAATTCATATCTAAGTTTACCAGCAGCTCCTTTACAAAGGAAACTGCCTGTTTTAACTCTTTCTTAAAGGTTTCTCTATTACCTTCAAGGAGTGCCTCTTCTGCTAAAGTGAGATTTTCTTCTATTATATCATATATTATCACAATTAGCTCACTTTTATTTGCAGAAGTTATTCTTCTCGTATAAATTTTTACAGATTCGGCTTTCAATCAGGCTTCCTCCTTAACTCTGTAACAGCGTAAGTATTGTATTCGGTCTTTCATTTGCCTGTGCCAAAACGCTTGTTCCCGCCTGTGAAAGTACCTGCTGCTGAGTATATTCTGTCATCTCCTCTGCCATATTAGTATCCATTATTCTTGAAAATGCACTTGTCATGTTCTCTGTTGTCTCATCCACACTTAATATGGTATGTTCAAGCCTGTTCTGATAAGCTCCGAGTTTAGCTCTTTCAGCCGATACTCTGCTTATAGCTGCATCTATCCTTGATATGGCATTTTCCGCTTCTGCATTGCTTCTAACATTCAATCCTTTAAGTCCAAGGGTTTCGCTGTCTATCCTGTCTATGCTTACATCAAAGTTTTCCCCGGTATTGGCACCTACCTGTAAAGTCATATATCCTGCATCTAATACAGTGAAATCCGCTTCTCCACCCTTGTCGCTTTCAGTAGTGTAATCCTTTACCTTAAGTTCAAGTTCAAATCCGCCTTTATCCTTAATTACTACCTTATCGCCCTCTGTCCTCACCGTAGCTGTTCTTTCAAAGCCTTCATCAAGTTTTACCTTTGCATCTTTTCCTCTTTTTACATCTGCAGGCTCCATTTTTTCAGGAAGTCCAAGGGCAGCGGCAAGGTTTGTCTTATTTTCTTCTGCCGTTGCAACTACATTGCCTTCTTTATCTCTAACTTCAGAACCTTCTATCCTTATATCTATTTTAGCCTGGCTTCCATATTTCTTTGATACAAAAAGTAACTCAGCTCCATCCTCAAGTTCTCCCGGAGTATATCCCCCATATAACTCTTCTCCATCAGCATCCGGACCGCCGCCATTGCCTGCAAGGCTAAGTCCGGCTCTTTCAGCACCTACTCTAAGTTTGTTTAATACAGTTTCAGCTGACTCTCCCGGGTTAATATTTATCACTTCACCATTTATTACAACCCTTCCCTTTATAGTAGAGTCTTCATTAAAGTCACTGCCACTCACAGAACCTCCTGTGTATACGGCCTTTTTAGGATCTGATTCAACCGTAACCTTATACTTCCCATTAGGTACTGATTCTGTAGAATTAATAACCTCTACTCCACTGTTCTTGGTAGCAGCCCTTCTGCTTGATTCACCATTTAACAGATTTTTTGTATTAAAATCAGTATCTGCAGAAATTCTGTCGATTTCAGCACTGAGCTGATTTATTTCTGCCTGTATAGCATCTCTATCTTCACCAGAGTTCGTGTCATTGGCTGCCTGTACAGCAAGTTCCTTCATTCTGCCAAGCATGGCACTCACTTCATTCAGTGCCCCCTCAGCAGTCTGGATAACTGAAATTCCATCAGCAGAATTCTGCGATGCACGCTCAAGAGACCTTATCTGTGTACGCATTCTTCTGGAAATGGAAAAACCTGCTGCATCATCAGCCGCCGCATTTATTTTATATCCTGAAGAAAGGCGCTCTGTACTCTGAGATAACCTCTTGTTTACTCTACTGAGATTTGTATTTGCTCTAAGTGCTGAAATATTATTATTTATTCTCATTTTCTATCCTCATCTCTATTCTCTGACTCCAAGAACTTTTAACATATATGCTGCTACCACCTTGGCAGTTCTATATATATCAGATATTTTAACATTATCATTATATATATCGTCAGAATTTGTAATTTGTGAAGTGCCTAAGCCCAAATGATATGAAATTTCTCCTATTTCCAGCTTCATTTCAGACAGCTGTCTTTTAAGTATCTCTTCATTAACTTTCAGATTGTCAAGATTTTCTCTTGCTTCAGCTTTAAAATATCCTGTAATCCTTTCACTTACAATCCTAAATTCTGAAGTAATTCTTCCTTCATTTGTAGTAAGTATAATACCCACCTTGCCCTTATCCGCTTCAGAACTTCCTTTCCTTAAGGTAATTGACAGGTCAGCAAGCTTATCCTCATCATAAATAAACGGTATATCATATGTTTTACTTTCCACCCTCTTCACTGAAAGTGCTATAGTTCTCTTTATTGACATAAGTCCATTAAATCTGTCAAAACTTACATCCTCAGTCTCCATCATTTTAGTAACTTTTTTGCTAAGAGCATCTGTGACTGCCTTTTCATTTTCAGCAGCAAAACGCTCTCCATCAAATTCATCTATAAACTTAGATGAAAGCTCATTTACTTCACTCTTATCTTCATCCGTCATTTCAGAAACAATACCCAAGAGATTTTTTCTACCCTTTGTAATATTTATCTGTGCTGATAAATTTGAAAAAGTAATTTCAGCCCCTGCATCCAACATTTTTTCTACATCAGTAGTCTGTATATCTCTCAATATTTCAGTTTCTTTGGTTTCATAATAATCCATGTCCACTTCAGAAAGACTTTCTTTAAGCTCTCCTGCAAGCAGTTTTGCATAAGCCATATCTATCTGACCATCTATCTTACCCTTACCACCGAGTAACTGACTAAGTTCTCCAAAGCTTTCATCTACCTTTTCATTAAAACCGCGAAGTTTTCCTGTCCTAATGGCTGATAACATATTTCTAAGGGTAAGACTTTGACTGGCAAGGCTTACGCTTCCGATTGCTGCATTGTCTCCCTTTTCAATCTGAGTAAGTAAGCGGTAAATTCCTATATATGCCTCTCTTTCAGTCTCACCTATGTCTCCATTTTTTTCTAAATTATAAAGATAACGGCTATACTTTTCATCATTTGGAATAATTTTTTCATTTATATCTTTTGCAGCACTTAAAAGTTCTTCCATCTCCATATCAAGCGGATTTATGCCTGATTTGATAAGACCTGCAACAGTTGCAGGTTTCAGCTCTTTTAAGGTATTCTCTGTAAGAGCCGCTGCTGCCTTCATCTTAGTAACTGATTCTACAGTAACTTCTGCCTTATTATAGGCTAAAATTTTTACCGCCCTTCTATTTGCATCATTTATTTCTAAATTATTTTCATTCAATACTTCATCAATATTTCCAAAAGCCTTCTTAACACTGTCTCCTAAATCAGCCCTTATTGCCGTAGCTCCTTTTTCATAAGCCAATCCTGCCTGATGATAGGCAGCAAGGGTAATCTTTGTTTCTTGTCTATAGGTTTCTGATATCGCCCCTGCTTTATAATCCGATGTGTATTCCCTTGTAATTGCATAGGAACGAATTGAAACTACACTTCTAAAAATCTCTATCTGATTTGCTGCAGCATCAATCTTCTTAGTCTCACTAAAATCATCATTCTCCAAAGTTTTAGCTCCATCAAGCAGAGCCTTATAATAACTGTCTTCTTCTTTCCTTAAATTCAAAACCAAGCCCTTAAGGTCTGTTACATCTATTTTTATTCCCTTATTCAGCATATTTAAGGTGGATTGTTCTGTAAGCTTAAGCCTTATTTCTTCAAGATTTCTTCTCTGGCTTATTTCTGTAACTGAAATCTCTGTAGTGCGTTTAAAATAATTAACTATGTATCCTGCCTGCTTATTATTGGCAGTTCCTACAATGATACTGCCTGTATCTTTTCCCTCAGAAAGGCCTGCTGCAAGTTTTTTAGTTAAGTTTTCTATTCCCCCTGTACTTTTAACCTCAGTTTTCAGTTCATTAAGGCTTAAAAATTTAGCAACACTGGCCGGTGTAATTTCTATCCCCTTGGTAAATAGCCATTTTGCCGCCTTAAGGCTTTCTTTATCAGCATCTACTCCTTGGTTCTCTAAAAGATTAGCTGCCTGGTTCTCAATTTTAGCCCATGTTTCTTCACTTTCTACTGATTCAACTTTTCCACCCTGTGTCTCACTGTATTCTGCCATGTAAAGGTTAGATATGGTTTCAGGCAAATCCGTCTCTATCATATGTCCTATAGCAGGTTCATTCATATTATTTACAATTCTCTTAGCGAAATCTACTGCCTCACTAAGCTTTGCAATATTTTCTTTAGTCACTGCCATACCTGAGCGTTCAAGCTGCTTGGCAAGTTCAGGATTCCCTTCGGTTGAATATGAAATTTTTCTTATATCATCTGCATCTTCACTAAGTTTCTCGGCCTGCTTTGCAAGATTTTCTTTTCGCATTTCCCTATTTGCAACGATGTTTTCTATACTTTTTTTGACCAAATCTGCATCTGAATCCGTTGCTGACACTCCTTCATCTTCAAGGTTCTTCATTACTTCCGGAGTGAGAGCTTTAGCGTTATGCTCCAGAACTTTCGTCTTTTTTTCGGCCTCTTCCTTAAAATTTGCAACTTCCCTGTCCTCACCTTTAAGCTTATTTACAGTATCTCCGTAGGTCATAATCTTAGTTCTTATATTTTTATTAAATGCCTCTCCAAGGCTGATTTTCTCATTAGCAGATTCTGTCTCTTTAACTTCTTTTCCTACCTCTTTAAGTCCTAAATCAAGTACTTTTGTATTATCTTTTAAACCATTTACCTGCATAAGCACCTCTTTTTTAATCATTAACAGCTACAATACTTATTTCGGCATATTTTTCCCTTTTATTAAGTGAAAATACAAAAAGAAAAAGATAACATTACAAGGCATATACATAAGTAAAATGCGTGTATGTTATCTTTCTCTATACCATCCCCACAAACAATAAAGCAAGATATCCGATTTATTTCGGTACGAAGATAATTCGTCTTCCTTCTCTCCTGTCGACATGGTTAGTTTAGCATAATTTGTGCAATTTGTCAATAAAATATATTAAATTGGAAGTAAAATCTCATATTTTACACAACGAAAATGTTTTTTCAAGAATTTCTATTCTTTTTTTCGGCTTTATAATATAATTTCTTTGTTGCCGCAGCCTTCACTCTGATATCAGAAAGGAGGTGTGTCAATCTGATTTCTACCTCAACCCGATTGCATAGTAATCTTTTTTTTCGAATATATTAAGTTATAGTTAAGTTTAAGCAAGAGTTTTTCATTACTCTGCGTATATAAGCACCAGTTTCTTTAATAGTTCCACTATCTTAAACATAGCATCAACGGAAACATACTCATACTTGCCATGATAATTCATTCCACCTGTACAGATATTAGGGCAAGGAAGTCCCATGTATGAAAGCGAGGCTCCATCCGTACCTCCTCTGATTGGCTCTACTCTAGGCTCAATTCCAAGCTCTATCATGGCCTTCTTAGCATTTTCTACAAGATGCATATTAGGCTCGACCATTTCTTTCATGTTATGGTAAGAATCTGTGATTGTAACATCTGCTGTACCCTCACCGTATTTTGCATTGATGAATTCTCCCACCTTTGCAAATAAAACTTTTTTGGCCTCAAACTTATCTGCATCATGGTCACGGATAATATAGTTTAACTTAGTTTTCTCAGTATTTCCTTCAATATCCGTTATATGGAAAAATCCCTCATAGCCCTCAGTACAGTAAGGGTCTTCATACACAGGAAGCATAGCCTGAAATTCCATTGCTATTCTGATGGCATCCTTCATCTTCCACTTAGCAGAACCCGGATGAATGGATACTCCGTTTATAACCACCCTTCCGCTTGCTGCGTTGAAGTTCTCGTATTCAAGTTCTCCAAGCCTTCCACCGTCTACCGTATAGGCATAGTCAGCGCCGAATTTATCTACATCAAAGTACTTGGTCCCATTTCCTACCTCTTCATCAGGGGTGAAGCCTATTCTGATTTTACCATGCTCTATTTCAGGATGCTCCTTAAAATAAGCCACCATACTGATAATCTCAGCTATACCTGCCTTATCATCAGCACCTAATAGTGTAGTTCCGTCTGTAACTATGAGGGTTTCACCCTTAAATTCAGGAAGAGTAGGGAAGTCACTTACCTTCATTACCACACCTATTCCTTCATTTAACACTATATCTCCGCCGTCATAGTTTTCTATTTCACGAGGCCTTATATTAGCGCCTGAGATAGCATCGCTTGTATCCATATGTGCAATAAATCCAAGTACAGGCAGATCTCTATCTGTAGTAGCTGGAAGAGTCGCAAATACATAGCCATGGTCTAAAAGCTCTACCTCGCTAAGTCCAAGTTCATTAAGCTCCTCGACTAAGAACTTTGCCAGTTCAAGCTGCTTGGCTGTACTTGGTACTTCCTCAACTCCATCCTGTGACTGTGTATCAAATGATACATATTTTAAGAATCTCTCTTTAACAGATTTCATGGCATTCTCCTTTGATATATTTTAATAATTCTATCATAGTGACGCTCAGAATTATAAATGTCCAGACTCGCTCCGGCATCCGCTTCGCTCCGCCTAATGCGCTCACTTTTTGGCAGTGACTCACGCTTAGCAAATCGCGAAGCTATGAAGCTAAGTGTGTTAGTCCTGCCTATATAATAGCCGTCCACGATTGACAAGTGATTGCACGAAGTCAGAGTGGAAACGGTGAACTATGCGGCATTTATAATTCTAAGCTGTAAATTAAAGTTTAAATACAAGCAAAATTCCCTTCGCTTTTCGACTAAGGGATAAAATCATAATACTATTCGTAATCATTACCAAAACTAAACAAAAAAATCTTTGTGATTCTCAATAGTCAGCCCCGTTTGTAAGTGTGCCAGAAAGCGAATGCGTCCTCTCAGCTCTGAGCTTACGAGCACCTTACAAAGGTAGGGGCGTGACTTAATAGGTACAAAGCTGGTTACCTAATTTTATCTTCTTTATCCCATAATTTAGGATTTGCATACTTGGCAAGTGATCCTCGTGCAGATTCAGTCGTTCTAATTTTAGAGGAGCCTTCTTCTATAAATTCATCTAAAATTGTAATTATCACTTTTTGATTTTTCTTTGCCTGTATCTTTTCCAATGTTTGTACTGTATTGCCGTCATAATATCCATTTAGTATAAGCACAGAACCTCCTCCTTTTCTTTCGTCTTTCTCAATAACCAGCCTCGTTTTCTTACTTAATTTTATCTCCCTTAGCAGCCCTCTTCTTTAGCTTGAACTTCGCCGTCTTAATCAGGTCTCCATCAAATTCTACTTCTGTAGTAGCACTAACCTCTACAGCCACAGCCTTAACCTCATCATCAGCAGCAAGGCTTATTCCCTTAACTCCCCTGCCACTCTTCTTCATTTCAACCACTTCATCAAGAAGATAGGATAGACCTATTTTTTTCTTCGTAAGCATATAGACTCTAAGGTCGTGTGATAGTATTTCCGCTGCGCTTAACACTCTTACGCTAAGTAGCTCATCCCCGTCTTCTAGCTTGGTAGCAAGCATTACAGAGCGGTTTGTGTCAAACTCCACTCCTGAAACCAGCTTTACAAAGCCTTTCTTAGTAGCGAAGAAAACCATTGATTCATAAAGCTCTGCAAATGAGGTGTAGAGAATGATCTCCTCCTTGCCCACCTTTGAGATATTGTGTACAAGAGTTCCCTTATCCCTAAGCCTTACCTTTGGTATATCCTTTACTTTCACCTGATGCATATTGCCACTTGCAGTAAATATGCAGAGCCTGTCTGTATTTCTCATAAGTATCTGTGTCGGATACTCATTTAGAGCCTCTTCATTAGCCTTTGAAATGCCTGACACATCCACGCTCTTAGCATATCCGAAACGGTCTATAAGCACATATACATCTTCTTCTTTTACTTCTTCAACATAGACCTGCTTTTCTTCATTCAAAAGCTCCGTCCTTCTAGGTCTGTCAAAGTTCTTAACATTTGCCTTCAAATCGGTCTTTATCACCTTATGAAGCTCGCTTTTATCTGATAGTATCTTGTTATACTCATCTATATTGTTCTTCAGGTTTTCAGCCTCAGAAGTAAGCTTCAAGACCTCAAGCCCAATGAGCCTGCTAAGAGGCATAGCAAGGATGGCATCAGCCTGAGCTTCAGTAAAGTCAAATCCCTTAGCCTCCTTCTTAGATGCCTCGGACTTAAATTTAATCTCAGCTATATTGCCGTTTACAAGGCAGTCCTTTGCCTGTTTTATAGACTCAGAACCCCTTAGCACCTCTATAATAAGGTCGATTACATCTACTGCCTTGATGAGGCCGTCCACAACCTCAGCTCTAGCCCTTGCCTTTCTAACAAATGGGTGTATTCCTTGGTGTAAAGCTCCTCTTCAAAGCTAAGGAACTCCTCCAATATCCCCTTAAGAGAGAATATCTTAGGCTGCTTATCCCTTACTGCAAGCATATTTACGGAATATGTATCCTCTAAAGGAGTTTTCTTAAAAATGCCGTTAAGGAGGTTTTCTACATTTCTTCCCTTTTTTACCTCCACTACTATACGGACATCTGCCGAGGACTCATCCCTCACATCTGCAATTTCGTCAAACACCTTATCCTTCATAAGGTTTACAAGGCTTTCCACAAGCCTTGACTTATTGCCTGTTGAGGTAAATGGAATCTCTGTAAATACTATATTTTTCTTTCCATTATCTCCGTCTTCAATTACATACTTTCCCCTTACACGAAGCCTGCCCTCGCCGTTTTCATATATTCCTGCTATTTCATCTGCATTTGAAATTATGCCACCTGTTGGGAAGTCAGGTCCCGGTATGTATTTCATTAACTTTTCGGTGCTAAGCTCAGGATTGTCAAGGAGGGCTATAGCCCCCTTTATTATCTCTCCCGGATTGTGAGGCGGTATATTGGTAGCCATACCTACAGCTATTCCTGTAGTTCCGTTGATTAGAAGAAACGGGAGCTTGGCAGGAAGTATGACAGGCTCTTTTTCTCTCTCGTCAAAGTTTGGTACAAAGTCAACAAGGTTTCTGTCAAGCCCTGTAAGCAGGTTCATAGCTCCTTTTGAAAGCCTTGCCTCAGTATAACGCATAGCCGCCGCAGAGTCTCCGTCTATGGAGCCAAAGTTTCCGTGTCCGTCAACCAAAGGCACTGACATAGACCATTCTTCAGCCATATGCACCAGGGCATCATAGATGGAAGAATCACCATGTGGGTGGTATTTACCCATGGTATCTCCGACTATACGAGCAGACTTTCTATGCTGCTTGTCAGGAGCTAGCCCAAGTTCATTCATAGCATAGAGAATTCTACGCTGAACAGGCTTAAGTCCGTCTCTTACATCAGGCAGAGCTCTTGATATAATTACGCTTACAGAATAATCTCTGTAGGAATTCTTCATTTCCTCAGAAAGTCCTGAATAATAATGTTTTCTTCTGTTACCATACTTTCCACTTCCTATAAATCAATATTACACATCCACCTTCGCATACCTGGCTTCATTCATTATGAACTCTCGCCTTGGTGGTACCACACTGCTCATAAGCAGGCTTGTAACCTCGTCAGCCTCAACAGTATCACTTATATCTATCCTCGCAAGCGACCTGGTCTTTGGATTAAGGGTTGTCTCCCAAAGCTGACTCGCATCCATCTCACCAAGTCCTTTATAACGCTGTATCTCAAGAATCTTGCGATTTTTATTCTTCTTAAATTTCTCAAGTTCATAGTCATTGAAGATATACTCTGACTTCTTCCTCTTCTTTCCCGACTTAGACCTCCCCTGCTTAGCTTCAGGCTTTTCTCCGACTCCAAGCTGGAAGATATCAAGCTGCCCTTCCTCAAGCTTCTTCTCAGGCACACTGCCGGCCTCATCACCGCTCTCCTCATAGTCAACCTTGTATAGAGGTGGAAGTCCTCTGTATATCTTGCCTTCTTTGATAAGGTCAGGCATAAATCTATAGAAAAATGTAAGCAGGAGGGTACTTATATGAGCCCCGTCCACATCCGCATCAGTTAGAATTATAATCTTATCATAACGAAGCTTTGATATATCAAAATCATCTCCGATGCCACAGCCAAAGGTAGCTATCATTGACTTTATCTCATTATTTACAAGGATCTTCTCAAGTGCAGCCTTCTCAACATTTAATATCTTGCCTCGAAGTGGAAGCACCGCCTGAGTTTACGGTTTCTTGCAGTCTTTACCGTACCTCCCGCAGAATCTCCCTCCACGAGATAAATCTCACATTCAACCGCATTCTTTGATGAACAGGAAGCAAGCTTGCTCTTTACATCAAAGTCATTCAGGCTCTTAAGCACTGCATTTCTCGCCTTATCGCTTGCCGTTCTTGCACTGTAGGACTTCTGTGCAAGGTCAAGAATAGACTTAAGCACCTCTATGTTTTTATCAAAATATCTGACTATTTCCTTTGAAACTACCTCTTCAACCGCAGTCTTCGCATCAGTATTGCCGAGCTTTGTCTTGGTCTGTCCTTCAAACTGAGGGTCGGGATGCTTAATTGAAATAATTGCAACTATGCCGTTACGAATGTCCTTTCCATCAAAGTTATCATCCTTTCCCTTGAGGTAGCCAAGTTCTCTTGCATACTGATTCATAACCCTTGTAAGTGCAGTCTTAAAGCCTGTTACGAGGGTTCCTCCGTCTATTACATTGATACGGTTACAGTAGGCATTTATCTGTTCAGAGTAACCATTGGTGTACTGAAAGGCAGCCTCAACCTCTATATCTCCGGACTCTCCCTCCACATAGACAACTTCATCATTGATAACCTCTGCCTCACGGTTGATGTATTTGACATAGCTTTTGATACCGTCTTTTTCTTCGTATGACTTCTCCTCGCCTGTATTTTCATCAACAAAGTTGATTTTAAGTCCCTTATTTAAAAAAGCTGTTTCTTTTAGCTTTTTCTTGATGATGTCAGCCTTAAATTCAACAGTTTCAAATATAGAATCATCCGGATAAAAGGTTACGCTGGTTCCTGTGTCTGACTTCCTGCAGGTAGCTACAGGCATAAGCTCGCCTTTAACCAACTTCGTTACAGGATGTCCACCATTTTCATACTCATCTATGTAGACATTGCCATCTCTTCTGATTTCAACTATCATCTTGGTCGAAAGAGCATTCACCACAGAGGCACCTACTCCGTGTAGGCCTCCCGATACCTTGTACGCTCCTCCCGAGAACTTGCCGCCTGCGTGAAGAATGGTATATACTACACGCTCTGTAGGTATTTTCTTGGTTGGGTGAATATCTACAGGCACACCTCTTCCATAGTCCCTTATGGTTATGCCCCCGTCATTTCTAAGAGTAATGTCAATCTGTGAGCAAAAGCCTGCAAGATGCTCATCTATACCATTGTCAAGGATTTCCCATATAAGGTGGTGAAGTCCTCTTGACCCTGTGCTTCCTATATACATACCCGGGCGTTTTCTAACAGCCTCAAGCCCTTCAAGTACTACTATCTGACTTCCATCATAATTTCCATTCATAACTCTCACCCTATCTTAAGTCCAATATACACTCCCACAATACTGCAGGTTACAGATAATATTATATAACTTCCGGCAAGAAGCAGGTTTCCCTTTTCTATTAACTAAAGGTTTCAAGCGAAAATGTTGAAAATGTGGTAAGCCCTCCACAAAACCCTGTCTTTAGAAGCATTAACTTCAAAGGAGACATTCCTGTCCTATCCGCATAAGATACTACTGCACCTATGATTATGGCTCCGATTATATTGGTAAAAAGTGTATTTACCGGATAATTTATTTGCTTTATAGGAATTATGGACAGCAGATACCTAAGTACCGAGCCAAGAAATCCCCCTATTCCAACTGACAGACATTTTATAAACATTCTTCATACCTCCCCTTGTTAAGCACAACATTCGTTGGAAATCAAGTATAGCAGATTATAAGCCTATTTGCAAGAAGTTTCGAACAGAAGTTCTTCTATTGTGCTTAAAACAAATTATTATGATAATTTAAACTCCATAAGCATAAAATATTACTCTTATATATAACCCTTAAAAATTTCATTCTTCGAATGGCAAAAACAGGATATTCTCCTCTATAATCTATCTGAAAGTATTTCTCGTTTTTCCACATCTATTTTTTTAATATATTCAATTTATGATGTTCCAAAACATTCCCATCAATATAAAAATGTGATTCTCCATCATAATAAATATCATGATATTTGGGGGTTATGTGCTATCTCAGAAGTATAGACATGGCCTGCTATTATTTTCATTCCATCATTAAATCTTCCAAGTTCAGGAGGGAATTTCCACAAAAACAAGTATTTATCAACATCTCGTTTAAATATCAAATTTCCTTCGTTTTTCTCATCTAGACCTGCATTAAAAAAAATATTGTTTCCTTCTATATAGTACAACGGAAGATTTTTTCATCCAATTTATGTATTTCTTTTCTAAATTCTCATCAAATATATCAGAATAATTTGAACTCTCAATAGGCACACTGCCTCTTATGCACATTTCCTCATGATTACCCATTAGAACTATAATCTTATTTTTTCCAATAGAATCAGGCATATCAAATGATATGCCTGCAATATCCTTAACATAGTTTTACAGTCTTTTTTTATTTTTATATTTTTATTTTTTTCTGAACCTAATTCTTTTTATAGACTCTTCTATTTCTTCAATGGATGGTAAACTACTTTTTTATATTCCTTCTCAAGCAGTTTGCTTATTTCATACTTACTTATTCCTATTGGCTGTGAGATATTTTCGAGTGAATATTCAGCGACTACATTATCTTTATCTCTACAAATTAATATTCCTATTGTTTGATTATCACTATTTGATTTCATATTCTTATTTACAGCTGTTACATAAAAATTGAGTTGACCTGCAAATTCCGGTTTGAATTTTTTTCTGTCTTTAATTCTACTACAACATAGGAGTGTAGTTTAACATGATAGAAAAGTAAGTCTATATAAAAATCACTTTCTCCAACCTTAATATGAACTTGCCTACCGATGTAAGAAAATCCTGTACCAAGTTCCAAAAGAAAAGAAGTTATTTGATTTACTAATGCTTCTTCCAACTCTCTTTCATCATATTTATCTCTTATTGTTAGAAAAATCAAAGTTATATGGATCTTTTATTGTTTGCTTCGCTAATTCAGATTGGACAGCTGGTAATCTATTGTCAAAATTAGTAACTGCATTCCCAATACTTTTATATAAATCTCCATCAATCTGATGTTCCAAAACTGTTCTGCTCCATCCATTTTCAATAGTCTTCTCTACATAAAATAAAGCCTCTTTGACATTTTTACACTTATACATAATCCTTTGATTGTGTCCCCAAGGAATACTTTTTTTATCCTTCTTTCAATATCCGATAATTGGGTTACAGCTTGTAAACCCAATTAGGTAATCATTATAAAAAAATATACCAATATCTAATATGTTTTTAAGTTTTTCGGCTGAAAATCCTTTCATATCCGGAAATTCTTTTTCTTAAATCACTGCTCAATAATTTTAGAAAACTATCACCCCAAGAATATTGCTTTTGTTTTTCAACAATTTCTTTCCCCAAGTTCCAATACAAATCAAGCAACTCATAATTAACTTTTACTGCTGCCTTTAATTGACTGAGTCTAACTTTTTCCTTTAAATCTAAAAGTAATTTTTTATATTCACCATCTCCTATAATAGCTAAATCTTTTTTATCCATTCTTACAAATCCAACCTCTTTTCTATCTCTCAGTTTCATCGTTGTGTATCACTATCCAAGCCAAAATAAGCTTAAATTTTTTTATTATTACAAATCCCTATCAGCTTCTTAATCTCTCCCCTGCCCCTTCTCCAACTCTTCCTCATAAGCCCCCACTTTTCTATTGATATATTTAGTCCTAAACTTAGAATAAATGATATTCTGCTCTGAGTATAGTCCAAAATAGCCTGACATTATGTAGCTGATGGTAATGGCAAGCAAGAAATAGATATTGCCCTCCTTAAAGCCGAAAAGCTCCGAAATGATAAGCAGTGAGGCTATAGGGCAGTTGGTTACTCCCACAAAAAGCCCTGCCATCCCGCATGCCACAGCAAGAGATGTCGGTAATCCAAAAACATGCGCAAAGAAATTGCCAAAGGTTGCACCTATATAAAGAGATGGCAGTACCTCGCCTCCCTTAAAGCCTGAACCTATACAAAGTGCAGTAAGAAACATTTTCATCAAAAATGAATACCATAGCACATCTCCCTCTACAGCCCTCTCTATGACAGGCATACCTGCACCAAGGAAATCCTTAGTTCCTATCAAAAGATTGATAACAACAAAGATGATACCTCCCACAAATACCTGCACATAACGGCTTCTGTGAAGCTTGAAAATCCGTTGCCAAAGCCTTTTAGCATAAGACAGAAAGCTATACTTAAAAGTCCGCAGAATATAGCTAAGATTGCTACCTTCCAAGTAATCTCTATATCAAGTCCGACATCGACCACACTCCCAAGCTTTGCCTTGCTAAACCCATACATATGAGCCAGCCAGCTTGCAGTGACAGAAGACACAAAGCAGGGAAACATAGCTGAATACTGGATGATACCTATACTTGCCACTTCCATCGGGAAAAATACTGCCGCTATAGGTGTACCAAATATAGCTGAAAAAGCCGCGCTCATACCACACATAATAATCATGCGCTTTTCCTCTTCACTTAATTTCAGCCATTTAATCTTGTTAAGCCCTGCTGCTGCCGCACTTCCAAGCTGAAGAGCAGCACCTTCCCTACCCACCGAGCCACCGAAGGCATGTGTAATAAGGGTAGATACAAAGATAAGGGGAGCCATAACTACAGGAAGCTCCGTCTTTGCCTGAATAGTGCTGATAACCAGGTTTGTGCCTTTCGCCTTATATACCCCTGCAAAACGGTATAAAAACACTATAATAAGGCCTGCAAATGGCAGTCCGTAGAGCATTTCAGGATGAGTCTTTAATAAATTGTTTGCCCTGATGTCAAGCGCTGAAAATGCCACACTGATGCCTCCTACAAATAGGCCTACCAATGTGGCAAATATGCACCAACGAAGCAGATTAAAGATATTCACCCTAATTTCTGTTATTATCTTCTTAAACTCCGTCACAAAATTTTCCATTTAAAACTCCAATACTTTTGCCTTACCATTATGTTTTAATTTTTACTCTACTGAGCCTTAACTACAAGTGCCCAAGTCTTTTCAGCCGGTGTTCCCTTAAGTACCGTAATGCTCTCTGCGTTTATTGATGCACCATTTAATGCCGTAGCAAATGGCATATAATAAAGTTCTCCTACACCTGTCTGTGCATTCTTACTTATATAGAAGTAGGAGCCGTTATTTGAACTAAGGATATTGGAACCCGGCATTATATATACCTTTCCTGCTCCGTTATCACTAAGTCCAAGTGTTGACAGCACTTCCTCATATCTTGTTACTACCATATTCGAAGTATTTTTAAGAGTGAAATTGATACGGTTCTCCTTACCGGCAACCCCTTCGCCGCTTATCTCGAATGAACCAACACTCGCACCCTCTGTTACCTTTGAATCCATAGCATTACTTACAGAAGTTCCAACTGCTACTGCCCTTATATTCACTGTACCGGTTGTAAGCCTTGCCGCCTTAAGCGGATAGGTTAAAAATGTTTCTCCATCCACTGTTATAGGTGCAATAGTCTGCATCTTTCCATCAGAAGCATCAAGTGCAAGTCCTGTATTTCCTGTAATTACAAGCGATATCCTGCTCTGCGGAATCCCTGCATTATATATGCTGTTTCCATTACTATCCCTAACCCTTACAAGCACAAAGTAAGATTCCGGAATTATATTCATTGAATATGTTCCACCGAAAGAATTAATCACTGTTCCATTTGTTAAAAATGTATTATTGTCCATTACTTTGGCATATCCGGTAAGAGTACGCTTGTATATACCCATAATTTGAATATCTTTTATATAACTTGGATTACCTATTTTTATCTGTGCCTCCTTAGTTACAGGAACAGATCCTCCATAAGTTATATTTAGCTTACCTATGTAACCAACTGTCTGATTTGGCTCTAAGTCTATAAGTAACTTACCATCTGCAACCAGCTTTACAGGTTTATTACCCTCCCAGATTGCACTGGTCTTTCCGGCAAATCTAACATCTCTTGTAACATCATTGCCATACTGGTCTAAGAGTTTATATCTTACCTCAGCCTTCATTCCGCTGTCACTAAGGGTTGCCAGTGAAGCTTCCATATTTTCAATAACTATTTCCTTAACTGCTGCCTGAGTAGGAACAACCACTCTGTCCTTTATATCCACTCCGATTACATTACTTTTTACTACGGCTGCTGCAGCTCTGCTGTTCTTCACAGAGGCCCTTACATAAACTCTGGATGCTGTGGAACCTGCCATCAAAAATCCTGATGAAGTAATTGTTGCTATTGAATTAGATGCAGGTACTGTACAGGCTTCATCTGCGAATAACTCATAAAATATGCCATAGGTGAGCTTTCTACCGGGAGCCAGTGCAACTTCGTTCTCCCCTGATTTCGCTGTAGCCTTGAACTGTATGATTGAATCTGTAGGCATAGTTCCGTCAAATTTTCCTGTGCCTGCTATGGACAAATTATTAACCCTGCTTCCAACTATTATCTTACATTTAATAGTAATAAGCTTTTTGTTCACCTTATAGCTGAAGCTTATTATAGTTTCACCAGGTTTCTTCGGGGTAACTACTCCATCTTTTGATACTGCTGCAGCATTCTTGTTAGAAGACTTCCAGCTCCCATTTATCCCTGAAGTCCTTCCACCTATACTATAATCAAGGTCAAGTTTGCCTTGTCCTATAAATAATTCTTTTGTCTTTTTAAGTGTTAACATGGTATTCGGATTACTCTTATCGTATAAAAATGCAATTGCCGCCTTAGCTTCTTCTCTTGGCGATAAGACTGCAACGCTTCCAAAAGCCACAGTTCCGGCAAGAATCATAGCTAAAAATTTGTTTTTCATGTAAATCTCCCTTCATACAATTATTAACCTATTCAAATTAGGGCTTAACCAATTTAACATCAATATATGTCTGAACTGTGTTAGAATTCTTACCTATTTCCTTCTTTTATCAACTTTCCGAGTTCATCCTTTGAAAAATTATACTTTTTCCCACAGAACTGACAGCATAACTCTACCGGCTTATTTTCCTCATAAAGAGATATAAGTTCCTTTTCTCCAAGGCTTAAAAGCACCTGTTCAACCTTTTCTTTATTGCAGTCACAGACAAAAGAAGTTGCTGCCTTGTCAGTAATTTCAATTCCCAAGTCTTCTAAGATGAAGGTAAGTATCTCTTCCGGAGACATATCTTCATCCAGCATACCTGTAACCGAAGTTACCATAGGAATCTTTTTCTCTATTGCATCTATAGTATCATCGCTTGCTCCCGGCATTAACTGGATAATAAAGCCACCAGCCCTCTTCACACTATAGTCTCTATCCACAAGCACACCCAGTGCAACCACACTAGGCACCTGTTCACTGGATGCAAAGTAATAAGTCAGATCTTCTGCTATCTCTCCTGTAATAAGCTTGGTTCTCCCTACATATGGTTCTTTAAGTCTAAATCCCTGATTACAGTAAGCTCTCCACTTCCTATGGCTGCTCCCACATCGAGTTTTCCCTCTGCCTTTAATGGAATATCTACATACGGATTAAATGCATAACCCTTAACCCGGGCCTTAGAGTCTGCCGTCACTACAAGCCCTCCTATTGGACCGTCTCCCCTAATCTGAAGAGTGAGTTTATCATCTTCTCCCTTCATCATAATGCTCATCATAGAGCCTGCACTAAGCAGCCTTCCCAGTGCGGCAGTAACAACCGGCAGGCTGTCATGGTGAAGTCTCGCTTCCTCCACCAGATTCTTTGTTGTACAGGCAAAGGCCCTTACCTCTCCACCTGCCGCAATTGCCCTTATCACATAATCTTTCATAATTTTACCTGTATGTTTTTCCTTCCTGATATTTTTCCCTGGCTATAAAATAAACTCTCTCACTGTCGGGCTTAGGGGCATCTTTGGAAAATGCATCATAAACAGCCACAAATTCCATCCCTGCCTCTTCTACAGCTTCTTTTATCTCATCTACAGTATAGCCCTTTTGATAATGAACTTCATCAAATCTAAAAAATCTCTCTTTATTATCTTCTTCATCTTTTAGATATATGGTCAAATCATATTCATTTATTCTACCTTCCCTGTCATAATAATTTTCCCATATAAAGCTCATATTTTCACGATTTTCAGTTATTACATTCTCAGCCAAAAGATTTTCATACTTATAAATAGTGTTCAAATCAAAAATAAATACTCCATTCGTATCAAGAAATGTATTAACCAGTTTAAAAACTTTTACAAGATCTGCCTTATCTAAGATATAGTTAATTCCGTCACAGATACAAACAAAGGCGGCCGCCGTACCATATAGTTCAAATTCTCTCATATCCTGGCAAAGATAAAGTATGTCGCTATCCTTCTCTGCTGCCACCTGTAACATTTCCGCTGAATTGTCTATACCTATCATATCATATCCGGCTGCCTTTAGTCTATCTGTTATATTCCCTGTACCACAGCCAAGTTCAGCTACAATTCCTTCTTTACCCCATTTTCCTTAAGTAAACCTACAAGGTATTTAGTCCATTCATCATAAGGAACATTATCCATAAATTTATCATATACCTCTGCAAAACCTAAATACGCTTCCATAACTTCCCCCTTTACTAATCTTCTAACAAAATTTCCCTGCCCAAGGTAAATGAATATATAAGCTTCTCTTTTGGCACCTGCCCCGTTATTCTTTTCAATGCCTCTCCATAGTTGTCAAGCTGAACCCTATATCTTTTTATTAATTCATCCTCTCCCGTTTTTCCAAATACCCTGTCTGTTTTGTAGTCCATTAATATTACACTATCTCCTTCCATAAACCAGGCATCTATAATTCCCTGAACCAGTACCATCTCTGCAGCACCTGCTATTTCCTTATCAATGCCTATCACAAATGGAGTTTCTCTAAAAAGCTTACCATCCATAAAGGCTTTCTTCATTCTCTTGTAAAGGCTGCTTGCAAAAAATTTCTTAAATTGACTTATATCTATGCTTTCTAACTCTTCATTTGTTATTTTTTTATCAAAAACAAGTTTTGATAAGTATTCTCTTATTTCTTCCTCTTCATAATCTTTACCGAAATCCATTCGGCTAAGGATTAGATGGTAGAGAGTTCCCCTGACAGCCCCCCTTACCTCTTCAGGCTTTTCAGAAATAAACTCCGGGATATAGGATTCAAAGGCAGCTTCTTCTTGGAAAGCCTCCTTATATGGCACTTCTCCAGCCTCTTCTTCATCCAGATGAAGCCTTTTTAACTCAGAAACCGTCATTTTACTCTTTAAGCCCACAGCCTCACTAAAAGGATAGACATACTCTTTTTCCTTAGTAATCATATCACTTATTTCCTTATATTCCGTTATTTCCGGAAGATTTGAAATAAGTTTTGTAATATCACTTTTGATTAGCCCCTTTTCTGCCATGTCATCCATTTTAGAATCGACTAAATCTTTGGCCGTCTTCACTGTAAGCTTGAGCCTCCCCTTATCTTTTTCTGAAATTAATGCAGGCATTGCAATATCTAATAATGAATTAATTTTTAATAATGAAGCATATCCCTGTTCATCATTTGCATAATTCTCAAGTCTTTCTTCTACTTTATCCAAACAGGCTGTAAGGATTAGCTTATTCTCTGCCCTTGTCAAAGCCACATATAGCAGTCTTATCTCTTCGGCAATATTTTCAATGCGAAATCTCCCTGATATAAGTTTCTTCAGTAAGGTGCTTTTTTTCTCCCTTGTTTCTATATTAAAATAATCAATTCCTATGCCTAAATCTGAATGAATAACCACGCTTGCCATTGAGTCCCTGTTATTCATGCTTTTTGCCATACCACTTACAAAAACTACCCTATATTGCAATCCTTTACTCTTATGAATAGACATAATTCTAACCGCTTCCACACCACCTGTTCCTGCTTCACCAAAATCCACCTCATATTTTTTAAGCCTGTCTATATATCTTACAAAGTGTACCACTCCATGCAGGGAGGTTGCCTCATAAGACTTTGCCTTAGATACCAGCATATCCAGATTAGCCGCCCTTGTCTCACCTGATGGCATAGCCTGAACATAGCTGTAGAAATTAGTTTCAGTGAATAACTGCCTAATAAGCTCATGTACAGGAGTAAATATCATCTCTGCCCTTTTTTCATTTATCATATTTAAAAAATGAACTGCCTTTTCATTTTCAGACAGGCTTAACAGCGTCCATAGGTCAGCTTCCTCCTTATTATTGATACGAAATTCAGCCAATTCTTTTTCAACAAAGCCTCCTATAGGAGAGAGCAGGACTGTAGCCAGTGGTAAATCCTGGCGTGGATTGTCTAAGATTTTAAGCAGGGATATCATAACCTGCACTTCCCAGGCAGAAAAATAGCCAACACTTGATTCACACACAGCCGGTATATTTTCTGAAAGTAAAATTCTTCTAAAACTCTCTGCCCATTCTACATTGGTTCTAAGAAGGATGGTAATATCGCTATACTTAAGTTTCCCATCTTCTTTGACCAGTCTCTTAATCCTATCAGCTATCATATAGGCTTCAAGTTCAATATCACTAAGCTTTGATAATTTCTCAGGAATTTCACCATCCTTATCAAAAATTAAAACTTCTGAAACATTTCTTTCATTAGAACTTTTCCCTTCACTTCCCTGTATAAGCTTTGCCTTATCATCATATCCTATCCCACCTAATTCTTCCTTCATCGTCCTTTTAAATACTGCATTTACTGTTTCTATTACTTCCGGACCGCTTCTGTAGTTCCTGTAAAGGTCTATCTTTTTATTATTTTCTCCATCTCCATATTTATTATATTTTTCTATAAATAGCTCCGGTTTAGCCTGACGGAATTTGTATATGCTCTGCTTAACATCTCCCACCATAAAGATGTTCGATCTGCCCTCTTCGTTCCTTGCAATAGCTGTTAAGATTTTTTCCTGCAGCAAGTTTGAATCCTGATATTCATCAATCATTATCTCTGCAAACTGTTCTCTATAAGCCTTTGCCGCCTGTGATGGGCTGTCTCCGTCAAGGAGAACCTTGATGGCAAAGTGAGCCCAGTCGGATATATCTACTACATTTCTCTTCTTCTTTTCATCCATGTAGGCTAATCCAAATTCTCGTGTAAGCCTTATAAGTTCCTTAACAACTCTCCCTGTTGTCTCTATTGAAGTTTCAATTTCATTAGGGTTTTCAAAAAAGAAATCTTCTTTTAATTTATTAATCCCATCTTTATATCTATCTCTAACTGCCTTTGCAAGCTCCTTTTTCGCCCCATCCAAATTTTCCATTTTCTTAGTAGGAAGTCTTGTAAAACTTAGATTCTTCATCAATTCAGCTAAAGATTCAAAACTTTCCACCTCAACAAATTCCCTAAACACAGTTAAATCAGCCACTCCCGTACTTTCATACAGGTATGGTCCATCAGATGAAAGTGAAATATTTATAAAACTTTCTACATCTTTTATAAATTCACTTATTATCTTCTTACAATGTGCAAGTATTAGTTTTTCAAGTTCTGAACCCTTAAATACTTCACTTGTTTTATATAATTCTCTATTATACCATTCTTCTTTGTCAGGCAGGCTTTCTGAAAAACGGTAAAGCTGCAAAATTAAATCTTCAAGTAATTTATCTGACTTCCCCCTTACAAAGTATTCTACAAAGTTTATAAATTCCTCATCCTTCTTTTCATATTCAGCCTCAAGTAAGTCTTCCAGAACCTTCTTCCTAATTATTACACCTTCTGTCTCGTCCATGGTTCTAACTCCCGGATCAATCTCAGCCTCTTTAAAATTCTCCATTACAACTCTTTTGCAAAAACTGTCTATGGTACTCATCTGCATTTCAGAAATCAGGTAAGACTGTTTCATTAGTCTTAGAGAAAGTTTAGAATTAGGATCTTTTTTAACTTCCTCCTCTAATTTTTCAGAAATGGCTCTGCCAATTCTTTCTTTCATTTCTCTGGCCGCATCTCTGGTAAAAGTTACCACTAAAAGTTCATCCAAATTTATAGGTAAGTCCTTATCTAAAATTCTACCCATAATTCTTTCTATAAGCACTGCTGTTTTTCCTGCTCCTGCTGCAGCAGAAACTAACAGATTACCACCTCTGTGAGCAATTACAGCCAGCTGTTCTTCACTCCAACCCATCGCTATTATTTCCCTCCAACTTGTTGTCAAGTTCTTCAAAAAACTTACTCTTATCTATCTGCTTGAGCCTATTATAATTGTATCCTGAAATTTTTAAATCAAAGCCGCAAATCCCTCTATATTCACAATAATCACAGCCTTTTTCTTTGCCAAGGCTATAAGGATTAGCACCTATTTCACCTGCTAAAATTTTCTTTTTAGCTTTTTCTATTTCCAGCTCTGAATTATTTATAAGCTTATTCATTTCATCCAAATTATAAAGCTTGGTAAGCCCACTTGGTTCTCCATCCTTTTTGATCTTAAGTTTTATTACTTTAGAATCTGTCTCAGCTATAAAACCCTTACTATCAGCCACTGAGTTATCTACAAGGTTAATATGGTATTTACCTCCAAGTGTTATTCCATCAAGCCTCAAACTCTTTAATACAGCCTCTTCTCCCTGCCCAAAGTCAATCACCGGATCATCCATGTGAAAATAATAAGCTCCTGATGGTATAATGAGATTATTTTTATGTTTTTCCTGCTTGTAAAGTTCCTTTCTTACATAGTCCAAATATGTAAAAAGCTGTAAATCAAGCCCATAATATACTCTGTCAAGGTCTAGGGTTTTGTTTCCCGACTTGTAGTCAATTACCCTAATGTATTCTACATTTTTAAAATTAGAATATTCTTTTATATCTGTAAACAATTTCCCATCAGGAAGATATTTTGAAAGAACTGAATCCATCCTGTCTATTCTTCCCCTAAATCCTCTTGTCACAAATTCTTCTTCAATTCCAATAGGTGTGAAGGAGCCTGATTTTAGCTGTGACAATACTGTATTCACCGCTCTATTCGTAATTCTCTTCAGCCTTTCTGCCTGATAATTATTTCTAAATGTGGAATTGAAAATATCATCCCCGTAGTTAAATGTTTCTGCTATACTCTCTGCCTGAATAAGTTCCCTAACCTCGTCTGAAACCGATGTAAAACTCTCACCCCTTGCTAATATCTTTTTTGCAAATCTTTCTAAAGTTTCATGAAGTACATTACCCATATCCATAGGCCTTATTTCAAATTCTTTTCTCTCCTTAAGTTTTAGCCCATGTCTGATAAAGTGGGCATAGGCACAGGAGGTAAAGAGTTCCAGACGCGTTACGCTCCCCCTTAGCTCTCCATAAAGGTCCTTTGCCACATAACTTTCCAAACTATTTCTCCGGCTTTTACAAAGGCTCCGTCAATTATCTTGCTATATCTGTCATTAGGATGACTTTGATAATATTTTATCAGGCTTATAGTATTGTTATCTTCTATTTTTTTATTTTTTATTGCCTCTATTATTAACTCTATCCCGCCATCTTTACGGATCTTATCTAATAAAGACAGCTCTTCACCACAATTTTCTATCTCCTCTTTTCTAAATATCTGCCTTAACCTGTCTATAAAATATGAAGGCCTAAGCGGCTTTCCTTCCATGTCTGCACCGCTATAAGATACATAGAGTTTCTCTGATGGCTTAGAAAACAGCATATAAATGTAAAATTGTTCTCTGAAAGCTTTTTCTTTAGCTGTAGGAGCAAGTTCTATATTTAAACCTGCTAGGCTTTCCTTTTCAGCATCCGTTATAATACCTCTGCCCTGACCTGCTTTTGGTACTTTTCCCTCATTAAATCCCAGACAAAACAGCACCTTTATATCCTTAAGCCTGCTTCTTTCCACATCACCTATTACAATCCTGTCCAAACCGGGTGGAATAAAACCTGCCTTTCCCTCTGAAAATCCCGATTCAAGTATAGTCCTAAACTCTTCTATACTCAGCTTCTCATCTCCTAAAAGTTCATACATTTTTTCAAGAACTGACATAACTATTTTATAGCAGGCTGCATACTCCTTAGCTGCTATTATTCTGCCCTTCTCCTCAAAGTCATCACTCATATCGAGCAATTTTTTTTCACTGCCTGATAACCTGATAAATTCGTATAAGGCTTTTACATAATCTGAAGTTATGGATTTCTTTGATTTCAATACCTGATAAAGTGGTTCAAAGGCAGATATCAGTATTACTCTAATACTGTCTGCAATCTGTTCTTCTTCTGAAGGATTCTCTCCCATAAAAGTTTTATTATATCTTTTGTATCCCTTTATCCCCCTTCTTAACACATAGTTTTCAAATATATCTGTTTCATTAATATCTATATTACTAAATCCGCTTCGTAAATATCTCATAACAGCATCATAAGAGAAATTTTCTTCGATAACAAGAAGTAATGCTTTGATATATTCCACAAAGGGATTGTCTTCTATTGTCTTTTTACTATCCAAAAAACAAGGCAGGTTATATTTTGAAAGTGTATCAACTGTAAGTTCCCCATAATCTTCCATATTTCCCACAACTATGGCAATATCCCTGTAGCGGAATCCTTTGTCTCTTACCAGGGACAAAATCTTTGGAATTATTCTTTCTATCTCTTCTTTAGGATTTTTACATACACTTATCCTAACCGCCTCGTTTTTTTGTTCAAATACCTTTATAGGATATCTAAATATCTGTTTTTCAAGAAAATTAAGTTCCTCTGCCTTCCCCTCATAATCAGCTGCCTGCGGTGAAAGAATTTTTATCCCTCTTTCATTTGCAAGCCTGTTTATCCTGTTTATTGTATCCTTACTTAGATTAAATAAACTAAATTTTTCATTTTCTTCACTCTCATAATCTTTGTTTGAAATAGTAAGTGTAAATAATAAATGTTCTACCTTAGTTAAAAGTAAGTCAATAACCTTAAGCTGAACCGGAGTAAATCCTGTATATCCGTCAAAGCAAACTACTGCATTTTCTAAAAGTTTTGATTTACCTATTTCACTTGCTAATACCTCTAAAATCTGCTCAGCAGAAATATATTTTTCTTTTTTATAATCACAGAAAGCCTTGTAAATAATGGCTGCATCGTGCAGTTTTGCCGCCAATATCTGAGAAGTTGTTTTATCTTTTATTTCTTCAAGTTTGTCCGGTGTAATTCCATACTGCATAAGTTCACTTAAAAGAGACTTTATATCTTCTGTAAAACCCTGTCTGCAGGCTGCATTGTGATAATATCTAAATTCCTTTTTAAGACCGCCAAGGAGTTTGCGTATTACCATATTCTTACCCGTATCTTCCAGAATCAGCCTCTCTTTAATATCCAATTCTTCAAATACTCTATAAGCAAGGCGCATGAACGAAAGTACATCTATATTCATTATTGCCTTTCTGCTGCTTAGACGCACTAAGTCTCTCTGAGTTTGCAAAGTAAACTGCTCCGGCACTATTACAAAATATTTTTTATTTAAATTTTGCTCGGCCTCCTCCACTATTTGTTTGTAGCATAACTCTGATTTACCCTTTCCCGTGCCGCCTATTATGTACCTAACAGCCATACTCTCCCTCCACTCATAAGTAAATTAAAATATATAAAAGGAAGGCTGTCCCTTAACGAATTTCGCTAAGCTGACAGCCTCAAACTTTTTAACCGGATTATTCATAAAATTCAGATAACAACAATTATGTCCAAAAGCCCGCCAAGCTTGCAATGGCATCATCTTCATCTGAACCGTCAATTTCAATTACAAGCTCATTACTTTTTACAGCTACAAGAGACATAACTCCCATTATGCTTTTAAGATTAATCCTCTTTTCATCTGCAATGGCATAACTATTACTCTCGAATTTACATGCTGTCTGTACAAGCTCTGCAACTGCATCTGGTAACATAGAAAAATCTTTAGAAATAGTTAGTTCTTTCGTACGCATATTCCTCTCCTTACAAAATCCTAAAAATCTACCAACAAACCTTAATAAAAAATTAAGATAATTTGATTTTAACATGAATTTTCTGAAATTACAAACAAAAATAAATTAAAGTGACAATAATGCCCAGACTGAACCCTGCAAGCACTTGCATATGTGTATGTCCTACAAATTCTTTTAATTTATCTTCCGGACTTAGGCTATTTTTACCCAAGTCCTTAAATATTTCAACCAATTCATTGATTACTTTTGCCTGTTTACCGGTTTCAAGCCTTACCCCGCTTGCGTCATGCATAACCACAATGGCCAAAATAAAGGCTATTCCAAATAGCGGCGAATTAAAACCTGATACCAGTCCTGTCATAAGGGCTGCGGAAGTAACAGCCGCACTATGTGAACTGGGCATTCCTCCATCTCCTATCAGCCTTTCAAAATTTACCTTTTTGTTTACTGCCCAATGAATTAAGAGTTTAAGACATTGAGATGCTGTCCAGCTCACAAATCCGGCAATTATTATTTTATTACTTAGAAGTTCAGATATATAGTCCATAATTACCCCTGTTATCTTTCACTTTGTAAGTTAACAAACTTAGTGAGTTCACTCTTCCATCCAAGCCTTACCGTCCCTATAGGTCCATTTCTCTGTTTTCCTATTATGATTTCAGTAACTCCCGGATTTTCTGTGTCTTTATTATAGTATTCATCTCTATATATGAACATAACCACATCGGCATCCTGCTCTATCGCTCCCGACTCTCGAAGATCTGAAAGCATAGGTCTTTTATCATCCCTGCTTTCTACCTTTCTGGACAGCTGTGACAGGGCAATTATAGGGGCATCTATTTCTCTGGCAAGTGCCTTTAATGAACGTGAAATCTCTGAAATTTCCTGTTGTCTTGACTCTGCCCTCTTTCCACCTGTCATAAGCTGAATATAATCAATCATAACAAGCCCAAGATTTTTCTCTATTTTTAGTTTTCTGCACTTACTCCTAAGTTCTCCAACTGAAATTCCCGGAGTATCATCTATGATAAGATTTGTTTCTCCAATGGTCTTTGCACTATCTACAATATCCATCCACTCTTCATCAGATAAATCACCGGTTCTGAGTTTTTGAGAGTCTACTCTGGAGTTCATTGCAAGAATTCTCTTTGCAAGCTGCTCCTTTGACATTTCAAGCGAAAATATGGCTGTTGTGACATTTGCTTAACTGTAACATATTCTGCTATATTAAGTGCAAAGGCTGTCTTACCCATGGATGGTCTTGCAGCTATAAGTATAAGGTCTGAGTTCTGTAATCCCGCCATCTTGTAGTCAAGGTCATAAAATCCTGTGGGTATGCCTGTAACTGTACCTCCGCTTTTTGCCGCTGCCGCAATGCTCTCGACTACAGAAAAAATTACCTGTTTAATATCTGAAACATCTGAAACATGACGTTTCTGAATTAAATCAAAGACTTTCTTTTCTGTATTTTGCAGTATATCCTCCAAGGTTGATTCCCCTGTATAACAACTCAAAGAAATTTCCTCAGTTACCCTAATTAGTCTTCTAAGCAAAGAATTTTTATATACAATTTCCGCATAATAAGCTATATTTACCGAAGTCGGTACTGCATCATTTAGTTCTCTCAGAATCCCTATATCTATAGCCCCCAGAGGCTGCCCCATCTCCTTTATTTTATTTTCTATTATAATTATATCAATAGCTTTTCCTTCTCTTTCAAGAGCAGTTATTGCAGAAAAAATTATTCCATATCTTTTATCATAAAAATCATCAGCTTCAAGTATTTCAGACGCAGTAACTACTGTTGTAGGATCTAATATCATAGAGCCTATCACCGACTGTTCCGCTGATTTACTATGGGGCGGGGTTTTCCTTATTAACTCCTCCTCTGCCATTTTATACCTCTTCTTTTACTTCAACTGTAAATTCACCAACTACTTTAGGATGAAGTTTTACAGAAATTTTATATGTTCCTGCCGCCTTAATCGAATCACTAACTATCTTTTTCTTATCTATTTCAAGTCCAAATTGTTTCTTAACCTCTTCTGCAATTTCCTTGGTAGATATCTGTCCAAATACCTTTCCCTCTTTACCAACTCTGATTGAAAGCCTAACCACCTTATCTTTTAGTGCTGACGCAATATTCTCTGCTTCTGCGAGAATCTCAGCCTGATGTTTTTCTTCATTCAATTTCTGCTGCCTAAGATCATTTAAGTTCTTAGGGCTTGCTTCTACACCAAGTTTCTTTGGAATAATAAAATTTCTTGCATATCCATCGTTTGCCTCTACAAGGTCGCCCTTTTTACCCAAATTTTTAACATCCTGCAATAATATAAGTTTCATAGTATTCTCCTTTTACTAATTCTTTTTTTCTTCTCCATCTAACAATTCGTCAAGTAAGACCTTAACCATCTGCTCTGCCTCTTCAATAGTTACTCCCTTAGGCTGTGCCCCTGCCACCGATAGATGACCACCGCCGCCTATTTTTTCCATTAATGTCTGTACATTAATCTCATCTATGGAGCGGGCTGATATATAGACCTCTTCTTCACAAGGAGTGAATACAAATGAGGCTTTTACATTTGAAATTCCCATCAGTTCATTTGCGACCTTTGCACCAAGTATAACCCTATTCTTATCCTTAATATCTCCTTCGATATTTCTTGCAAATGCAAAACATCCCCTGTATATTTCGGCAATACTTGCTATCTTGGCTTTCAGCTTAAATTCATCCATTTCAGTCCTAAATTCTTTTCTTATCTTGGTAACATCTGCACCATTTCTCTTAAGAAAAGCTGCTGCCTCAAATGTTCTTGCACCCGTCTTTGTAAGGAAGTTGTTTGTATCTATCATAATTCCCGAATACATGGCCGCTGCCTCTGTCTGTGTCATTTTAACATCCAAATCTATGTATTGGAGTATCTCTGCCACAAGTTCACAAGACGATGAGGCATATTCTTCAATGTATGAAAGTACGGTGTTACTTATAAGATTCTCTCCCTGTCTGTGATGATCAAGCAAAACTATTGTATTTACCTTGTTTAACAACTCTTCACATTCTACAAATTGGCGGTTATTAACATCTACGACAACAAGCATGGTGCTTTTATCCACCATACTCAAGGCTTTTTCTCCTGTCACAAAAAGTTCATCCCCATTTTCAGATGTTGCCTTCATCCTCTCTATTGTAGGTGCTATAGAACTTGAAATATTATTTATAACTATATGTGCAGTAGTATTAAAGGTCCTGCAGATACGATAAACACCAATAGCTGCTCCTATTGCATCAGTATCACTATTCTTATGTCCCATAATAAGCACATTGTCATTTGCCTCTATTAGTTCGCTAAGCGCATGAGCCTTTACTCTGGCTTTTACCCTGGTATTATCACCTGTACGCTGGCTCTTGCCTCCAAAATAGCTTATATTATTCTTTTCCTTTATTACCACCTGGTCTCCACCACGCCCCAAGGCCATATCTATAGCTGCTCTCGCATAATCAGATGACTGGATGTAAGACTCTGATGAGATTCCAATTCCCAATGACAGAGTAATAGCCATAGTATTGCCTATGTTGACACCCTTGACTTCGTCCAATATAGAAAATCTGTCTTTTTTTATCTTATCCAAATATTTGTTTCTAAATATTATTATATACTTATCTTTTTCCAGCTTTTTGGTAATAGCATCTATACTTTGGGTGAACTTAGTCAGTTTTCTCTCTACCAGAGCAGAAAGCAGTGAGCGTTTCACCTCATCAACACTCTCAAGAGCTTCTTCATAATTATCTATATAAAGAAGTCCCATTATCATTTTATTATCGTTATTTTCTCTTTTTAATTCATTTATTTCAGTTATATCATAGAAAAATACCGAAATTCCGCCGCCTTCAAAATTATTATTCTTTCCCCTCGCAGCCTTATCAAGATTTTTTCTAAAGACCACCCTGTATTCCCTATCATCTTTTATTGCAGTTTTTTCTATATCATAATCTTCTAATGAAGTAAGTGCATCTTCAAACTCCGGGAATATTGCCAGTATCGACTTCCTGTCCACATTATCCGAATTTGATATGTCATAAAAGGCATTATTACACCAGTGAATATTGCCTCTCTCATCCACAATTGCGTACGGCACCTGCATTTCATTAAGTCTTGCAGTCTCAGTTTTTGCAATTCCCATAGCATAACGGGTGAGTTCAGTATAAAATCCAACCTTTCCGAACCAGTATATAAGAGCCGCTAAAACAATATAGATCAAAATAAAAAATGATATTATTATAGCTGCATCAGCATCAATCATAAATATAGCCGCATTCATAGCAATAAGTATTGTACATAAGACTAGCGGCCAGGCAAAATAAAACTTAAACCTACCTGATATACCCTGCTTATTTTGTTTTTTCACAATCTCATCCTTCCTTACCTACAAAAAGAGTTCCTACTTTTTTTCCTTCTATTATATCATAAATTCGTTCAGGTTCTTTGCCAAGTGTAATTAGGGTATCTATCCCTTTCTCTGTTGCATACATTGCAGCATCAAGCTTAGAAATCATTCCTCCTGTTCCCCTGGCACTGCCTGTACCACCTGCAAGATTCAATATCCCATCATCTATCTCTTCAACCCTGCTTATAAGTTTTGCCTCAGGGTTTTCTTTTGGGTTACTGTCATAAAGCCCTTCAATATCGGATAAAATAATTAACTTTCCTGACTTTGTGAAGTTTGCAACAATTGCCGAAAGCATATCATTATCTCCAAAAATCTTTTTCTTAGAAATAATTTCATTATAACTAAGCGAATCATTTTCATTGATTACAGGTATTACTCCATTTTCCATAAGTGCTTCAAGCGTATTGGAAAGATTTTCTCTTTTTTCCGCCGCCTCAAGATCATCACCTGTAAATAAAATCTGTGCAACTATCCTTCCATATTCACCAAAAAATTTATCATAAATATGCATAAGTCCACATTGACCAACTGCCGCCGCCGCCTGCTTCATTCTTGTTTCCGTAGGTTTACTTGCAAGCCTTAATTTATTTACTCCAACTCCAATAGCACCTGATGATACCAAAACCGTCTTATATCCCATACTTTCAATTTCTGAAAGCACCCTGCACAGCCTGTCAATAATGCGAAAATTAATACTTCCATCTTCATTTGTGATTGTAGAAGTGCCTACCTTCACTACTATTCTTTTTTTATCTAAACCCATAGTGTTTCCTCTCAGTAATTATCGTTCAAATAATAAATATAACACAATTCATATTTTTTTTCTACTATTCATATTCTGTAATTTCCTATTAAATAAAAGGCGTAAGCCCCTTGGTTATTGGGGCTTACGCCGTAACTGTCAAAAACAAAATTATTGTTTACAAATTACCTGAAATTATTCCTCTACACTCCAAGTAGTTCTTCTCTTGAAGGTCGCAAGTCTGAACTTAGCCTCAGCCTCAGAACGCTTGAATAACTCTTCAGCCTTCTCAGGATTGCTTCTAAGAAGTCTGTTATAACGAACCTCTGTCTCAATGAAGTCTCTATAGCTGATAGTAGGCTCTTTTGAATCCATAGTGAATGGGTTCTTTCCTTCTTCTGCAAGAAGTGGGTTGTAACGGAAGAGGCTCCAGTAACCTGACTGAACGGCTCTCTTCTCCTGAGTCATAGAAACTCTCATACCGCCCTTGATACCGTGGCTGATACATGGTGCATAACCAATGATGAGGGATGGGCCAGGATAAGCCTCTGCCTCAGCAATAGCCTTTACACACTGGTTGTAATCAGCACCCATAGCTACCATAGCTACATAGATGTAACCATATCCCATAGCTATTTCAGCAAGATTCTTCTTTCTTACTTCCTTACCGCCTGCTGCAAACTGTGCAATAGCACCTGTAGGAGTAGATTTAGAAGCCTGTCCGCCTGTATTTGAATAAACCTCTGTATCGAATACGAATACATTTACATCTCTATTTGATGCGAGTACATGGTCAAGACCGCCGTAACCGATATCATAAGCCCAGCCGTCTCCGCCGAAGATCCACTGGCTCTTCTTTCCTGCATAATCAGCATTGTCTAAGATATAATCCTTCTCTTCTGCTTCTACATTACAAGCTGTAAGAGCCTGAATCATTCTTCTTGCTGCTACACTGTTCTCCCCTGAGTTCTTTCTTGTATCAAGATATTTCTGAATTAATTCCTTAGTATCTCCATCTACCTTGTCCATAAGTTTCTCAGCATTGTCGATAACTCTCATTCTAAGTGCTTCTGAGCCAAGTGCCATACCGTAGCCATACTCAGCATTGTCCTCAAAGAGTGAGTTAGCCCAAGCAGGACCTCTGCCTCTCTTGTCAACTGTATATGGGTTAGCAGGTGAAGAACCTCCCCAGATTGAAGAACAACCTGTTGCATTGGCAATTAACATTCTGTCACCGAACATCTGGGTAACGAGCTTAGCATAAGGAGTCTCGCCACAACCTGCACAAGCACCTGAGAACTCAAGGTAAGGCTGCCTGAACTGGCTTCCCTTTGGTGTAACAATGTTGAACTTATCAAGTACATCATCGTGAAGCTCAAGAGTCCTGCCGTAATCAAAGCTCTTCTGCTCTACAAGCTGTGTATCAAGAGCTGAAAGCGAAAGTGTCTTATTTCCCCTAACCTCAGGGCAGACATTTACACAAGAACCACAGCCTGTACAGTCAAGTACGGAAACGGTAACTGCAAACTTCTTGCCAGGCATACCCTTCATGTCTACCATCTTCATAGATTCAGGAGCCTTAGCTGCCTCTTCCTCGTCCATTACAGCAGGACGGATTGCTGCGTGAGGACATACATAAGAACAAAGGTTACACTGTAAACAGGTATCCTTATTCCATACAGGAACTTCTACTGCTATACCTCTCTTTTCGTAAGCAGCTGAGCCTAAAGGTGTAGTACCGTCAGCATACTCAACGAAAGCAGATACAGGAAGAGTGTTACCTGCCTGTCCGTTTACCTTATTCTGAATTGTATTTACATAGTGAACAACATTCTCAAGACCTGCATCAGCCTTCTCTGAGATATCCTCAAACTGAGCATTCTTCCAGTCCTCAGGAACTTTAACCTCAACTACGCCTGAAACACCTGCATCGATAGCGTTGTAGTTCATCTGTACTACATCGTCACCCTTCTTCTGGTAAGAAGCCTTAGCTGCCGCCTTCATATACTCAACAGCATCCTCGATAGGAATGATGTTAGCAAGCTTAAAGAAAGCTGCCTGAAGTACTGTATTAATACGTCCCACCAAGACCGATTTCCTTACCAATCTTGATACCGTCAATTGTATAAAGCTTAATGTTATGATCAGCAATGTATTTCTTAGCCTGTCCGGGAAGACGCTCTGAAAGCTCATTTACATCCCAAGGGCAGTTAAGAAGGAAGGTTCCGCCGTCCTTGATATCCTGAACCATATCGTACTTACGCACATATGAAGGATTATGACAGGCAACGAAGTCTGCCTTGTTGATAAGGTAGGTAGAGTTAATCTTCTTATCACCGAAACGAAGGTGAGAAATGGTTACACCACCTGACTTCTTTGAATCATAATCAAAGTAAGCCTGAGCATATTTATCCGTGTGGTCACCGATAATCTTAACTGAGTTCTTATTAGCACCAACAGTACCGTCCGCGCCAAGTCCCCAGAACTTACAAGAGGTTGTTCCCTCTGGAGCTGTAGATGGATTCTCGGTAATCTCAAGTGAGAGATTGGTTACATCATCCTTGATACCTATGGTAAATCTTGGCTTTTCAGTATTCTTGTAAGCTGCGATAATCTGAGCAGGAGTAGTATCCTTTGAACCAAGACCATAACGGCCTGTGGTAACAAGGCAAGACTCAAACTTAGTTCCACGAAGAGATGCCACAACGTCAAGGTAAAGTGGCTCACCAAGAGAACCAGGCTCCTTTGTACGGTCAAGAACGATGATGTGCTTAACTGTCTCAGGGATAGCAGCGATAAGGTGCTTAGCAGAGAAAGGTCTGTAAAGGCGTACCTTAACAACACCAACCTTATGTCCGTTAGCGTTCATATAATCGATAGTCTCGTCTATAGTCTCACAAACAGAACCCATAGCTATGATTACTCTGTCTGCATCTTCTGCACCATAGTAGTTGAAAAGCTTGTAGTTAGTACCAATCTTAGCGTTAACCTTGTCCATGTAGTTCTGAACAACTTCAGGTACTACATCATAGAAACGGTTAGAAGCCTCTCTTGCCTGGAAGAAGATGTCAGGGTTCTGAGCTGTACCTCTCTGCTGAGGACGGTTAGGGTTAAGTGACTTATTTCTAAATGCAGCAACTGCATCCATATTGCACATATCTTTAAGGTCATCATAATCCCAGGTTTCAATCTTTTGAATCTCGTGTGATGTTCTAAAGCCATCGAAGAAGTGAAGGAATGGAACACGGCTCTCGATAGTACTAAGATGTGCTACCGCACCAAGGTCCATAACTTCCTGTACACTGTTTGAGCAAAGCATTGCAAAGCCTGACTGACGACAGGCGTAAACATCCGAATGATCTCCAAATATAGAAAGTGCGTGGCTTGCAAGCGCACGGGCTGATACATGGAATACTGCAGGAAGTAACTCACCTGCAATCTTGTACATATTAGGGAGCATAAGTAAAAGTCCCTGAGAAGCTGTATATGTTGTGGTTAACGCACCTGCCTGCAAAGAACCATGCACAGCACCGGCAGCACCACCTTCAGACTGCATCTCAGACATGATTACTTCGTGTCCGAAGATATTCTTTCTTCCCTGGGTAGCCCACTGATCTGTGTAGTCTGCCATAGGTGAAGAAGGGGTGATAGGATAGATAGCTGCCACATCGGTAAACGCATAGGATACATGTGCTGCAGCGGTATTTCCATCCATAGTTTTCATTGATCTAGCCATAGATAGCCTCCTTATAAAAATTAAATAATATTGATGCCACAAAAATAATCTGTAAAAACAGAATATTTGTTACAAGCTTTATTACATACCTCTAATTCTACTATTTAAGTTTAATTCTGTAAAGGTAATTCATGTATTTTTTTATTGTGCAATTTGTGTTAATTGATGTATTTTTCTCAATAATTTTCTGTTAATTTCGATAACAATTATCATTATCGGCATTTTCTTCTGCCTTATTACGGTTTTCCATTGTATTTTTCATAATTGGTTGCTATAATGATAAAAGCGTGGAAAAATAAATCTGTGGCATTTCATTTCCCTTATGATTATTTTTTTGATACGCAATACATTTATAAAATTGAAAGAGAGGTTTTTATGTCCGATACAAATACACCACCACTTTCACAAAATGAAATTGACGCACTCATTACTTTTTTGAATAATAATAAGGAAACTTATTCCCTAAGGGGTGATACACTCAGTCAGGAAAGTGTAAATAAACTCATTGAATTGGTGAAGTCAATTCCTTCCTTAGATAAAAACATTTCATTAAATCCTTCAGCAATGAACACTTCTTCATTCTTTTCTAATAAGGATAATACTAAGGATTATAAGCTTAATTTTAAGACCGGTGAAGACGGTCAGATTAACATATTTGCCTATAACTCTGATACAAAAGACATAGTTTCCATTTTGCCTAAAATGCTGTCAAAAGTTGATACAGCCGGACTTCCAGAGGCTTGGGGAATTTGCATGTCTCCTAATACCTTCCATCACATAGCTAAGTTACTTGACTTAGACTATAATGACGAAACTTAAATGAACTTGCAGCTTTATTTACCGAGAAAATGTACGGTAGAACCGATGTGGTTCTTCCTGCTTTTTACCTCCCATAAAGCGAGGTAATATGCTTATTAAATATCTGCAGGTGTTCATCATTTCCATGTTGCCAATCATAGAACTGCGTGGAGCCATTCCTTTTGCTGCCGCGATTGGTGTTCCTCCATTAACAGCTTATGGCATTTCTATCGTAGGAAATATGCTTCCCATCCCCTTCATCTTTCTTTTTGCAGGGAAAATACTCCATTGGGGAAAGGATAAGCCTTACATAGGTAAGATTTTTACATTTTTTCTTGAAAAAGGCTATAAGGCAGGACACAAACTTGAAGACAGGGCAGGGTTTGGTTTATATCTTGCTCTCACGCTCTTTGTAGGCATCCCCCTTCCCGGCACCGGTGCCTGGACCGGGAGTCTTGCTGCCTGTCTACTTGGTATCAATATCAAAAAGGGAACTGCTGCTGTACTTGCCGGAGTCTTACTGGCAGGAATAATTATGATGGCAGTAAGCCTTGGAGCCTTGTCATTTCTAAATTGACTGTATATACTGCTTTTGTAGTCTGAGTTCCTCTATCAAGGCCTGTAATTGAATTTATTCGTTAACAAAATATGGTGCTGCCTCATTTAAGAAAACTTCTTATTGCGGCAACACCATATTGTATATGAATTATGTCTTAAAACACTTATATAGCTAACTTATTTATGATTCGCTTCACTCCTAAACTGTGCTGGAGTCTTTCCATATTCTCTTTTAAAAATTCTTATAAAATGTTCTACATTAGGATAGCCTACTGCCTCAGATATCATCTCCACCTTCATATTCCCACCTAAGAGTAATCCCTTTGCCTTTCTAAGCCTTATCATTCTAACATTATCCCCAAAGGACAGACCCGACTTAGCCTTGATATATTTAGAAAGATAAGGTTTTGAGAGGTAGGTCTTCTCTACCAGCATATCAAGTGTAACATCCCTATAGTTTTCCTGAATTATGTTCAGTATGCTATTCAGCCTTTCTTCTTTTTCTTCTACAAATTTAAGTTTTTCAGACTGGTTGAGAGCGGATACAAGTGCATCTATGGATGCCTTAATAATATCCTCGTCAAATCCCACTCCCCAGTATTTTTTATTGTCATATATAATTCCTACAAATGTCACAGCCTTAGAGGTAGAACCTCCTGTCAATGCGTGTTCACCATAGTCTGAAAGCTCATACTCGATACCAAAATACTGTCTTAAAGCATTTGCTACAGCATCCAGTCTGCCATTCCCATTTGCCTTTACCTGATACTCCCTGCCATTATGATTTATACTTACAGTTGCAAGGAAACCTCCACTCTGTATAAATTCTGCATCACTGACATAGAACACTTCATTATTATTTACATATTTATCTAAGAAAATATCGTAAATTCTCTTAGCAGATAATTCTGCATGCTCATGGTCGGATACAGATTTAATAGTATAGCCAAGCTCTTCCTGCATATTTTTCGGGATGTCTATTCCATAATTAGTTTTTAAGAGGTAACTTACACCACCCTTACCTGACTGGCTGTTTATACGTATTACATCTCCATCATAGCTTCTTCCTACATCTGTTGGGTCTATAGGAAGATAAGGCACTGTCCATTTTTCATTTTTATGTCCTTCCCTATAGGCAAAGCCCTTAGATATAGCATCCTGGTGAGAGCCTGAAAATGCCGTAAATACGAGTTCTCCCGCATAAGGCTGCCTAGGCGGCACATCCATATTGGTAAGTCTCTCATATGTACTTTTAATTTCATTGAGTTTTGAAAAATCAAGCTTAGGATCTATGCCATGGGAATACATATTCATCGCAATGGTAACTATATCCACATTTCCAGTACGTTCTCCGTTGCCAAAGAGTGTTCCTTCTATCCTATCAGCTCCCGCCAGAAGTCCAAGTTCTGCTATAGCAACACCCGTACCCCTGTCATTATGCGGATGAAGGCTTAGGATTACTCCCTCTCTTCTATTCATGTTTTTGTGCATATATTCTACCTGTGCAGCAAAGATATGCGGCAGCGAAAGCTCCACTGTTGCAGGAAGATTGATAATCACCTTATTCTCCTTTGTAGGCTCCCAGACATCTATAACTGCATTTACCACCTCTAGTGCATAGTCTACCTCTGTACCCGTAAAACTCTCCGGAGAATATTCAAAAGAAAAGTTTCCATCAGTTTCAAGGGCAAGTTTCTTTAATAGCTTGGCTCCATTTATTGCTATCTGTTTAATCTCTTTTTTATCTTTTACAAACACCTGTTCTCTCTGTGCTACAGATGTAGAATTGTATACATGGATAATTGCGTGTGGAGCACCCTTAACCGCTTCAAATGTCTTTTTTATTATATGTTCCCTTGCTTGTGTAAGCACTTGAACTGTCACATCATCAGGTATTAAATCCCTCTCTATAAGCGCTCTCATAAAATTATACTCAGTTTCAGAAGCTGCCGGAAAACCGACCTCTATTTCCTTAAAACCAATATTCACAAGCATTTTAAAAAACTCAAGTTTTTCCTCGAGACTCATTGGTTCTATAAGAGCCTGATTACCATCTCTAAGGTCTACAGAGCACCATACAGGCGGCTTGTCTATGTACTCTTTTTTAACCCAATCATAGGTTGGTTTTTTAGGCATAAAATAGTTTCTCTGATACTTATTATAATTCTTCATATTCTCTCCATATTTTTTCTAAAACAATTAAAATATCAAAATAGTTAATGATATCTGATACTAACCACTTCTCAATATTATTGACATTTTTTATCATAACATATTTTCCCTTTTTAATACAAGGTAATATTTTAACTGTTTTACTGATATATTTTTAACCAGACTATGCTTACTATTAAATACTATGAATTATAAATGCTTTATTTATCTTCTTTTTAGTGCTACAATTGTGATATTAGAGTTAAAATATTTATGAAAGAGGAAATAAATGATACAAAATCTTTTTAAATAGCAGCTATGATAATAGCTATAAACCAACTACAACACCTGCTAATGGCAGTTATATATTATATTTTTACAACAATGAGCTTCTTTGTCATGCGAGGGGAAATATTAAAAGCCTCGAAAATGCAATCCCCGGTAAAATCGGTAGTGAAGAGGTATTCTGGTCACTTCCAACCTTTAATGAAGTTAAGGATAAGACAAATATAGAAGAAAATAATCTAACCTACCTTTTTAATATAGTTATTGATGGCAAAAAGCATGACTTCTTTTTATTAGCAGATGATACTTTCATTGAAGGAACACCACTTAGTTACGCAAATGTCACTTCAAAAAGCAGTTATCCTGATAATCACTTGACTCCCGCTTTGGATGACAGCTTTTATTATATCCCAGCCATCAAATTCCGCTCTCTCAAGCCCCTTACCATTTCATTTGCCGTCATCACAGCCTGGCAGCTCTACTCTTGGTATAGGGATAATACTTATTGTGGCAGATGTGGTTTAAAGACAGCACTTGATAAAAAAGAACGGATGGTGAGATGCCCAAGCTGCGGTAACATGATCTATCCTAAAATCTGTCCGGGAGTCATAGTTGGTATTATACATAAGGGACGAATCCTGCTTACAAAATATGCAAATAAAGGATATAACCGCTATGCTCTGGTCGCAGGTTTTACAGAAATAGGTGAGACTTTAGAAGAAAGTGCATCTAGGGAAGCCTTTGAAGAAGTAGGACTTAGGCTTAAAAATATAACTTTTTACAAAAGTCAGCCGTGGTCTGCCTCATCTTCTCTGCTTGCAGGCTTTTTTGCCGAAGTTGATGGCAGCGATGAAGTTGTACTTGAGACAGACGAACTTAAAGAAGGTACCTGGTTTTATCCCGAAGATATAGTACAAATGCATGAAGGTGTAAGCCTTACCGAAGAAATGATAAACCACTTCGCTAATAGGGAGATGGATGAAAAGTGGTATCAATAATAAATTACGGTTTTTATACTCTAAAAACCTCTATTTTAATAAATAAGCGGGATACATCCTTAAGTATGGATGTATCCCGCTTGTGATAACATTAACTATCTACTGTTTTATTTCATTATTTTTTGATATTCTTGCTCCGCCTTCTCAAGGCTTTCTCTATTAGAAAAATGCACTATCTCTTCACTCTCCTCAATAGACATTCCTTTACTTCTGCAATTGAGATATACTTTTAACAAAGTCTCATTTATGCCTTTTTCTATGCCTTTTTCTATGCCTTTTTCTATGCCTTTTTCTATGCCTTTTTCTATGCCTTTTTCTATGCCTTTTTCTATGCCTTTTTCTATGCCTTTTTCTATGCCTTTTTCTATGCCTTTTTCTATACCTTCATTTACTCCCTTGTAGTAAAACTGACTAAGTGATCCTCCTGTCATATTTTTCACCTCACTGTTCTAACTTTTGCCTTTGATATTCTTGCTCCGCCTTCTCAAGGCTTTCTCTATTAGAAAAATGCACTATCTCTTCACTCTCCTCAATAGACATTCCTTTACTTCTGCAATTGAGATATACTTTTAACAAAGTCTCATTTATGCCTTTTTCTATGCCCTTTTCTATACCTTTTTCTATACCTTTTTCTATGCCTTTTTCTATACCTTTTTCTATACCTTCATTTACTCCCTTGTAGTAAAACTGACTAAGTGATCCTCCTGTCATAGTTTTCACCTCTCCTTCATTTTTTGCTGTTAACTTTTCAAGCATATCTTCACTTCCGGACATTATTGAAAGTAATTTAAGCACTGCATCAACATGTTTGATTTCATCTTCATCCTCAGGTATGTAGCATGAATTTTTTCTTACATTTGTAAAATACTTTGCTACCAGCCTGAAATCACTTTTGAACTTATTTACCTTTTCTTCGGATAAAAAAGCTATTTCAAAAACATGAATTTTATAATCATTTACAAATTCTTCCAAACCTTCTGGAATCTCTAGGACTCCCTTTAAAGATTTGGGTTGATTCCACCTTGTAAGTCCAAAATATAGAACTATGGTTACTACTGGCACCAGCTTTTTCCTAATAACTGTACCATCCTCTTTTAGCAGCTGGCTTCTATATGAAGCCCCATCGTAGCCAATAATTCTGGCAGGCATAAGTTTCTCAGCTCTGGTCTGATTTTCAATTCCAACAACAAGAAGGTTGGTCTTCCCCTCTTTCCAATACTTACTTATGTCTCTTTCCTGTTCGTGCAGCCTTCCATCTTCTGCCTTATACATAGAATTAGTTCTGCCATCTTCAAGCGAATCTTCTGTGATTCGCTCCTCTCCATCAAATACCAAAGTATTTACAATGTCTGCGAACACATCATTGTAATCCTCCAGCAGCTTCTCTGTTACATCTGATTCCTGCATATTTTTGTTTTAGCGAATTTAAGAAATAGTCAATAATAGTATACCATATTTGTAAAATTTATAAAAGGGCTAACACTTTACTTCTATCACCGTCCTTTTTTTATAAATATATCTGAATGCTAATATTATTTAACATTATTTAAAATACCAAAACCCCAACCGGAAACTCCAGTTGGGGCAAATTATTATAATTTAGTTTTGTAATTGAAAATCAAATTACTTCTAGCAATATTAACCTTGAATGCATCCTTAACACCTTCAAACTGTAAACTAAATTCAGCCTCAGCTGTAGGAACTTCAGTCTTAAATGCACCCTTACTGATATTTACAACAACTTCAAAATTACCATTAGCTGGATCAACCTTTCCTGCCTTAATAGTTACGCCCTTTGGTAATGCCTTTGTTGCCTTAATCTTAACAGAACCACCCTTAGGATTAACAACCTTAGATATATTACCTTTTATTGTAACCTTAGCAGCTGTACCTGTAGCAACCTTAATAGAAGCTGTGGTTGTTGCATTTGAAGGTACTTCTGCAGTAGCATCTGTAGCTTCAACACCTGTAAATTTAAACTTCTGTGCAATATTACTAAGTTTAACAATAGCTCCAGCAGAAACACCTGACTGAGTAGCTATATTTTCCTTAGTCTGCTTTGTACCTGCAAGTCTTACGAAAAGTTTAGCCTTTTCATCACCCCAAGTATTAGCCTTAGTAGTAGCTGAGTACTTAAGAGTAGCCTTAGAAGGTTTCTTTACAGGATCCTTAGAAGCCTTAAGTGTGCTCCACTTAACCTTATCAGCAGTAGTTCCATCTGCAACTAAGGTATACTCAAGATCAACTGTGCCTACATTCTTAAGACTAGCACCCTTGGTGATATCATAAGCAAGGTTTGACTCTACAACTGCAACTACATCATTATTTTTCTTAATAGCAGCACCTGTTGACTCAAATTTGCCTCCATCAATTGTTAAAGCTTCAGCTGGCTTATTAACTGTAATTCTAGCAACCTTAGAAGCAAGCTTCTTAGCAGTAGCAGCTGTTCTTACAAGAACATCCTTAGTTTCTGTTAATTTAAGCTCTGCTAAAGAAATTCCCTTTTTCTCTGTGGATGCCTTCCAATCAGCTGTCTTTGCTTCGCCACCAACAGCAACTATCTGATATTCCATACCAGTCTTAATGCTTGTTGTATCTTTAGCAACATCAATCTTTACAGCAGGTGCCTTAGCTTGTGTTGTAACTTTTATCTTAGATTCTTTACTAGCCCAATTCTTATTATCTCCCTTTAATCTAAAAGTAAGAGTTGAACCATTCTGACCATATACTTTAAGTTTAGCGGTTACACCTGCATCATCCGCAGTTTTGAAGAAATTTGTAAATCCCTTCCATTCACCATCATTTAACTTAACTTCAATTGAACTTTCACTTGCTACTAATCCAACTTCCTTAGCCTGTTTTCCTACTGAAGCAACAAGATAACCATATTCTCCTCCTACCGCTTTTGTAGGTTTAAATCCTTTTACAGCACCTGTACTTGCTACAAGCTGTACCTTAAAAGTTGTTTCAGCAGCAGGAAGATTTAAGACCTTCCAATCACCATCTGGAACTGCCTTATCACCTACAGCAAGAACTCCTGCCTTACCCTTAAGTGCTGCATATGCATCTATCTCACCTGCATATTCCTGAATGTTTGTTATCTTATAGGACTTATCTCCAATTTTAACACTTCCTTTGCCACCCTTAGCATCCACTTTAGCAACGCCCCAGAACTTAGCACCTGTTGATGTAGCAACACCTGTTGCTCCATCGAAAGCAATTTCTGCAGCTGCTGCCTTAGCTGTCTGTAAGTTAGCTACTGGAACCATTCCAAGTGCCATAGCTACAACGAGTGACTTTGCGATTGTCTTTTTGAAATTCATAATTAAATAACCTCCTTATTATTGACGGGATACTTTCTATGTACGCTAGAATATCTCCCCTTCGCCATCCCTGGCTCGCTATCTTCATATCCTCTGTACGCTAGGATAATCTGTATAACTATTTATAGTTTTTTAACTTACACTTACTATATCGGTTAGGGAGATAAAAAACTTAACACCTTTTTGAAACTTTTTTTATTTTCCCGTATTATCTTATTTTGCCCGCCCTATTAAGTATTGATAATCGGAAAAACAGGAACTGTTTCATCACGAATTACTATTAAGTATTTTTTTGTAACTCTTTTGTAACCTTGTATATATGATACACCCCTAAATTAAAAAAATGCAAGCCTATATTCATATTTCGTAATTTTTTTATAAAATATTTATGATTTGTGTTAAATTTGTTGGCTTTTATTTTTATTTGCGTTAGTCCCTTCAAACTTTCTCTTAGTTATGCTATAATAAACTAATACCAATATATGAAGTCTTTATTCTATAACAGATTACGGAGGACAACATGAATTACTCAGGTTTTATTATCGGTGCAGCCACCTTTCTTCTAATCGGTCTTTTCCATGTAGTAGTGGTTAAAGGTGAGTATTATTTCTCAAAAAAAATCTGGCCCATATTTTTGATATTCGGTATAGCATCACTAGTTCTTTCTTTATACATAAGCAGCTTGATAATAAGTGCAATAGTTGCTGTTTTTGGCATTTCCTGTCTATGGAGCATTAAAGAACTTGTGGAACAGGAAGAGAGGGTAAAAAAAGGGTGGTTTCCTAAAAATCCTAAAAGAATGAATTAACTTTATTGGTTGTAGCAATAAATACAGTCTTTTATAATATATATCTATTATTAAGATATTACTTTCTCTTTTATGGTACAATGATTAAAACTTATAATCGAGGAGGTAATATGGAGCTAACAAAAGAAAATATAGCCGATTCTTTCATGAAGGGAGTTGACTGTTCCCAGATAATAATGGGCGAATGGGCAGACGGACTTGGTTTGTCAAAGGAAGATGCACTCAAAGTTTCTTCTGCCTTTGGTGGAGGTCTGGGTGTGGGCGAAACCTGTGGAGCAATCATAGGGGCAATGCTGGTTCTCGGTATGAAATACGGAAATTCAGCTGCAAATCAACAGCTGCAAAAGGATGTACTAAATGCAAAAAGAGCTGAATTCTTAGACAAATTTAAAAAGGCTTATCCCCATTTTGCCTGCAGGGATTTAATAGGATATGATTTTTCAAAGCCGGAGGATGTGCCTAAGATATTAGATAGCGGCATTCTATTTGAAGCCTGTCCCTGCTTTATTAGGACTGCCTGCGATATTTAAAGGAAATCGTTGAATAGCCTTCCTTAATAAGGTTTGTAACTTTAGAGGTCTATTCGACCTCTTTTCATTTTTTATTCATAAAATCTCCATTAATTTGCAATTTTTATAGAACTTTTGTGATTTGTCGAAGAATCCTTGAAATGGACACAGTTATTAATTATACTCTTGATTAGGAGCAATCCTTACAAAAAATTTCGTTAAATCTATCAACCCCAAAAAACCGCACCCTTCAACCAGGTGCGGTTTTTTATTACATATTTGAAATATCCACTATCTTGCCGCCAATTCTTGCTCTCTTTGCCCAACGCCCCACCTTGTAAATGATAGCTGTAATGACAGCCCCCATAACCCAGGAAATAACAAGTGAGTAATATATGCTTCTCGGTTCTCCCGTAGGCAGTGCTTCACTCCTAGTAAAATATGCCATTCCATAGGCAATTGGAAGTCTGATAACAGTTGTTGTAGCCAGTGCTATCCACATAGGAGTCATAGTATCTCCTGCTCCCCTTATTGTACCTGAAAGTATCTGATTAATAGCGACTCCGATGTAGCCTATTCCCAATATACACATCATTTCATAACTTACATTAATAACTTCTTCGGTGTTGGTGAATAGTCCCATTAGAAATTTTCCAAAAAGAAGTATCAGGGCAACTAAGACTACAGATGTAGTGACTCCGATTTTAAGTCCCTCCTTTGTTCCCTTTCTAACCCTGTCAATCTTCATAGCACCAACATTCTGTCCAACAAAGGTTGTCATAGCCGTACCAAAGGTAAAGTTAGGAAGCATTGCAAAACCATCCACCCTCATAACTACTGTGGATGCCGCTATAAACACAGTTCCAAATGTATTTGTTAAATTTTGCACAAATATAGCCGCTACCGCAAATAAGGCCTGTGTAATCCCGACAGGGAGTCCCAGCTTTATGAGATGCCTTGACAGTGTTCCATCCAACTTAAATGCATTATATCAAGGGTCAGCACATCTTTCATCTTAAGCATCCTCAGATAACAGAGAATTGCTGAAATTATCTGAGAAATGATAGTTGCATAGGCTGCACCCGCAACTCCCAGTCCAAGCGGTCCAACAAAGATAATATCAAGGATGATATTTACTACAGTACAAACTATGAGATAAAGAAGCGGCATTACAGAGTCACCCATCCCCCTTAACAGTCCGGAAAGAATATTGTAATAGCTTGTACCCATTATGCCTAAGCAGCTAATCATAGTGTAGCTAACCGCCATATCAAGGATTTGCTCAGGTGTCTGCAAGAGTTCCAAAAAAGGTCTTATGAATAAGACTCCTGCAATCATAATGAGAATGCTTATTATGGCATTGAGTATAATCGCATTGCCTATAGTCTTTGATAACATTTCCCCTGTCTTTCGCTCCAAAATACTGTGAAACAAGAATTCCTGCTCCCATGGATATCCCTATGAATAAAACCATAAGCAGGAATACAAGGGCTCCACTTGCTCCAATAGCCGCCAAGGCTCCATCACCTACATATTTGCCAACGATAACAGAATCAACAGTACTGTAAAGCTGTTGGGCAAAATTCCCAATTAGAAGTGGAATTGAAAATTCTATTAACCTTTTTGACGGCCTGCCTTCGGTCATGTCTTTAGCACCACCAAGTTTCTTTAATAAATTCTCCTTTATTCCCATATTTCCTCCATTTCTTGTTTTATCAAATGCATGAGTATATTAGCTTTGACAACTCTTCTCTTATAATTTCTCAAATAAATATGTATTCTTACAAACTGCCTTTGTTAAATGATAAGAATAAATGCTTCCCATTTAACAAAGGCAGCCTGTTAAATAACAGGCTGCCATATATGCGCGATGTAAAGGAAAAGGGCTTCTCACTGCCTAAATGTCAACTTTTTACTAATTAGCCTACCAATTTAGACGTATTTATTTTGATACCAGGGCCCATTGTAGAAGCTATTGTTACACTTCTTAAATACTGGCCCTTAGCTGAAGCCGGCTTTGCCTTTATTATAGCGCTCATAAGTGTTGTGAAATTATCTGCGAGCTGCTCTTTAGTAAAAGATGCCTTTCCAACCGGTACATGTACAATGTTGGCCTTATCAAGACGGTATTCAATCTTACCTGCCTTAATATCATTAACGGCCTGGGTAACATCCATAGTTACTGTTCCTGCTTTAGGGTTTGGCATAAGCCCCTTAGGTCCGAGTACACGGCCAAGACGACCTACAACACCCATCATGTCAGGAGTAGCTACAACTACATCAAAATCGAACCAGCCTTCGTTCTGGATCTTTGGAATGAGTTCTTCGCCACCAACAAAATCTGCTCCTGCTGCCTGAGCCTCATCAAGCTTTGTACCCTTTGCGAATACAAGCACACGTACAGTCTTACCTGTTCCGTGAGGAAGCACTACAGCACCACGGATCTGCTGATCAGCGTGACGACCGTCTACACCGAGTCTGATATGTGCTTCGATGGTTTCATCGAATTTAGCCACAGCTGTCTTCTTTGCAAGTTCTACTGCTTCTTCTGTATCGTAAGCCCTAGTCTTTTCAACAAGCTTCGCTGCGTCCTGATATTTCTTTCCTCTTTTCATTATTAAAAACCTCCTGTGGTTATCTAACTGTTCGACTGCTTCTGCAGTCTCCCACTCACACTAAAATCAAATAATCACGACTAATAATTAGTCTTCTATAACAATACCCATACTTCTAGCTGTACCGGCTATCATGCTCATAGCTGCCTCAATGCTTGATGCATTAAGGTCTGGCATCTTAAGCTCTGCAATCTTTCTTACCTCAGAAGAAGGAATCTTAGCTACCTTATTCTTGTTAGGTACACCTGATGCAGTTTCAATCTTTGCTGCCTTCTTTAAAAGAACAGGTGCCGGAGGAGTCTTTGTAACAAAACTAAAACTTCTGTCAGCATATACAGTAATAACTACAGGGATAATCATACCCTCATCCTTAGCTGTACGTGCGTTGAACTCCTTTGTAAACTGGACAATATTAACACCATGCTGTCCAAGTGCAGGTCCTACAGGAGGGGCTGGTGTAGCCTTCGCTGCAGGGATCTGTAATTTTATATAACCTTCGACCTTCTTAGCCATATCATAACCTCCGTTAAATCTTCTTGATATCTGTGAAACTAATCTCTACCGGCATATCTCTTGACATGGAATCAATACTCACCGTAACAAGTCTCTCATCAAGATTAACCTCGATAACCTCGCCTTCCATATCTGCCATGGTCCTGTAACAATCCTTACCCAATCACCTGTCTCAATATCCGCTTCTACAGAACTGCGTCCTGCATTAAGCATTTTAGCCATCTCTTCAGCGGAAAGCGGAACAGGTTTAGAGCCGGGACCAACAAACCCTGTAACTCCCCTTGTATTCCTGATAATATACCAGGTTTCATCATTCATTTCCATATTAATGAAAACATAACCGGGGTAAAGTTTTCTTGGCGTAGGTTTGCCCTTCTTACTTTCCTTACCACTTCTAATTATGGTAACTTCTTCAGTCGGCACGAGAACTTCTTTTATCTCGTCCTGTAAATCTCTGCTTTTGATAGTTGCTTCAATGTCATCTTTGACTGCATTCTCATATCCTGAGTAAGTATGCACTACATACCAATTAGTTTCTGCCATATAATCACCTTTTTTTAATATTAAAGAACTCCATTGATTAAGTACTGGATGCCCAAATCAATAAGGGCGACTACTCCTCCAAGTACAATAGTTGTTGCTATTACGGCAACTGACTCTTTTGTAAGGGACTCTTTGCTTGGCCAGATTATCTTCTTAAACTCCGACTTGACCTCCTGAGAAAAACCTGATTTGATTGCACTCTCAGTAGTCTTATTCGCCATGTCTCCCATTCTACATTCCTTTCAACCAAACACAATTACTTTGTTTCTTTGTGTAAAGTATGTCTCTTGCAGAATCTGCAATACTTCTTTGTTTCCATTCTTTCAGGATGAAGTTTCTTTTCCTTCATCGTATTGTAGTTACGCTGTTTACACTCTGTACATGCCAGTGTGATTTTAACTCGCATTAATTTCACCTCCGCTTTAAAATTACCTTGTTTTTAGGCATAAAAAAAAGACCTCTTTCATCTCGCCATACCAATATATCACAGAAAAGGCGAGTAGTCAATATTTTTTTACTCGCCTCTCTCCTTACTGTTATTTGAAAAAGTAAATTCCATATTAGTATGGATTTTACTTTTTCCATACACCACATCTTTAACTATGGACTTTACTGATTCCATGATTAAAATATATATTGGGTTAGATTCATCAGGTTAGGGTTTTTATATACAAACTGAAAGGAATATTTTTAATTATGGGAAAAACATTCACATCTTTCTTTAAGCCAGCGTTCTGACATAGAAATCATGCTTTCTAAAAAAATGAGCTTTAATAAGATTGCTTTGGCTATAGGAAAAGACAACACAACTGTTTCAAAAGAAATAAAAAAAACATAATTACTGAACAGACAGGCTCATACGGCAGGTCTTTTTAATGACTGTCTGCATTCAGTGGACAGATCTATGTAAAAAGATTTGTATGCAGTCACTGCCTTAACAAAAAAACAGGACATGTGGAAGCTGCGGGAAATGCATGCCACTGTGTGATGATTATGTCAAACATATCTGCCCTAAACTTCTTAAGCCACCTTATGTATGTAACGGATGCCCTGACAGAAACAGGTGCCGCCTTGAAAAAAGATTTTACAAGGCAAAGGAAGCTGAGGCAAGATACAGAAAATCACTGTCTGAATCAAGAACAGGGTTTAACCTTACAGAAAACGAAAGGGAATATATAGACGGCATTGTAAGTCCACTCCTGTTAAAAGGGCAATCCATAAGACATATAACAATCAACCATTCTGATGAAATCATGGTTTCCGACAGGACTCTCTATAAATATATAAACAACAGTCTGTTTTCTGCCAGAAACATTGACATGCCACGCACTGTAAGAATGCGTCCGAGAAAAAATAAAAGCAAATCTTTGAAAGTGGATAAAGAGTGCAGGAAGGGAAGGACTTATGAGGACTTCCTGAAGTTTATTGAAGAAAAACCCTGATTCAGTCGTATGTGAAGGCGACAGTGTAGAAGGGGTAAAGGGCGGAAAGTACTTCTCACTCTCTTCTTTGTACAGCAGAACCTGCAGCTTGCTTTTTCTGAGAAACTACAATGACTCACATTCTGTTACGGAGATATTTGAAAGGCTGTATATTGAACTGAGACCTGATATTTTCGGGAAAATATTTGATGTGCTGCTGTTAGACAACGGAAGTGAATTTTCAAATCCGCAGGCACTGGAGTTTGATGCACAGGGAAACAGGAGACTTAGGGTATTTTACTGCGACCCTTCTTCACCTTACCAGAAGGGCGGCTGTGAAAACAACCTATGAAATGATAAGAAGGATAATACCGAAGGGTGTGGATTTTAGTAATTACACACAGGAAGACATAAACCTGATGATGAGCCACATCAATTCATATTCAAGGGCGAAGCTCGGAAACAAAAAGCTCTTATGATATTTTTTGCATTTCAATACGGCAAATATTAAAGAGCTTAGGTATTCAAAAAAATTTCACCGGATGAAATTACCCTAACCCCTAAGCTCTTAGGGCAAATAAAAAGGAACTCACCGGTTAAAAGATGAACTTCTAGCCCATATATAAAAGGGTGGATTTTACTTATTCCCAGTTTTTGGAAAGTAACTTCGACTCCTGTTTGCTATGAAAAAAATTAGGTCATGTTCTTCCTGTAAGGCTGATTATAGCATTTTTTTCAGATAATGTATACATCTAGCTCTTAATTTATGTAAAATTTGTAAAAAGTAATTTCCATACCGTATCTAAAATAAAAAATTAAACCTTAGGTGTGGAAGTTACTTTTGCAATTCACCCCTCTCTCCTTACCCCAGAAAAATAATGCAACAGTCCCAGGACCTGTGTGGCTTCCAATCGTTGTACCGACATTATTTATAAGAATTTTCCCCTTTATATAAGGAAATCTTTCTCTAATAAGCATGGCAACCTGTTGAGCGTCTTCTAAACAAGCCGACATAGAAATATAGCATTTATCAGAATACTTATTCCCATCATCCGCAAGCTTTTCCATTATTTCAACTATTCTGTTACATACTTTTTTCTTCTTCCTTATTTTATCCTTAAATATAAGCCTGCCCTCATTATTTACAGTCATCAAAGGACAGATGTTTAGCATATTTCCAATAATTGCATCTGCCTTTGATATTCTGCCTCCTCTTACATAATATGTCAAGTCAGTTGAGAAAAACCAATGATTCAATCTGAGCTTATTATTTTCTGCAAATTCTCTTATTTCATCAATGTTCTTACCTTCATCTCTTAAATCTGCCAACTTATCCATCATAAGTCCAACACCTGATGAAACCGAAAGGCTGTCCACTACATATATCTTTCTTTCAGGATAATTTTTCATCAGTTCATCTCTTGCCTGTATAGCAGAATCGTATGTTTTAGAAATACCCGAAGAAAGCGCAAGATGCAAAATGTCTTTACCCTGTTCCAGAAATTCTTCAAAACAAGCTTTATATTCTTCGACAGTTACAGGCGAGGTGGCCGTCATTTTGCCTTCTTCAATTTCTCTATAAAACTTATCTATCGGCATTGTTCCGTCCTCTAAATGTTCCACTCCATCAATAATGAAGTGAAACGGAATAACATTAATATCTCTCTCAACATAATGCGAAGCTGCTAAATCAGCAGTAGAACAACAGCTTAATACAAAATCACTCACTATAGTCTCCTTAATTACAAGCTATTTTTTAATAGCCCTTATTGCTTTAACCTTAACACCCTTATTTACAAATAATTTTTTATAAGTCTCAAGTTTTTTCTTTGGAACTTCTATCACAAGTTTATTGCCGACACCCTTAAATGCGTTTTTACCAACCTTACTAAGAAAATTACTCTTTATAATTAATCTGCCAAGTTTTGCGGCATCCTTAAATACATCTTTTTCAATATACTTAATATCCGCTGCAATTACTACCTTTCTAAGTCTTTCCATATACGAGAAACAGTCCTCTCCTATGGAATTAACAATCATTTCCTCTCCCTTATACTTTACCTTTTTAGGTATGTATACCGTTGTTGCCCTATCATTAATAATCCCGGTAACCTCAACATATATCTTGCCTGACTTTATTTCAGTCACCTGGTAAGAAATACCTTTAACATCAAATTCATCAAAAATTTCTACATTAGGATTTTTTCTGCTCTCATCTTCTATAGTGCCCGGCGTTGTAATGGCCGGTTCTGTAGTAATTCCGCCGGGAGTCGGCACATTCGCTGCACCTCCTGTTGTAATTGCACTTCCGGTTGTGATGGAATTTCCGTTTATTTCCTGTTTTTGTACGGTACTATTTTCTGCCGCGGCCTCCTTCCTTAATAAATTAAATGAAAATGTAAGTGAGAGAGCCACAATAAATACCGGTAACGCCTTTTTAACTTTTCTCATTTCATACCTCGCCATTATTTATGATGCTAAGATTTCATACCCATTTTCAGTAACTGCCACTGTTACCTCCCATTGCGCCGAATAGGAGCCGTCTTCCGTATATACAGTCCATTCATTTGATTCATCTATGAATATCTCAGCCCTTCCTTCATTTATCATCGGTTCAATGGTAAATACCATCCCCGGAGCAAGTACATAGCCTGTATTTTTCTTACTTACATAACTTACCCATGGATCTTCATGAAATTCTATGCCAACCCCATGTCCACCGATTTCTCTTACAACAGAATAGCCATGCTTTTTAGCAAAATCATTGATTGCCTGGCCTACATCTCCAAGGCAGGCCCAAGGCTTTACCGCAGAAAGACCTATATCTATAGCCTCTCTGGCCACCTCCACAAGTTCTCTGTCTTCAGGAAGCACATCTCCTATAAGAAACATTCTGGATGCATCTGCATAAAATCCCTTATATATAGTAGTTACATCTACATTTATTATGTCACCGTCTTCCAAAACATCCTCTTCAGATGGAATACCATGACACACTTGATCGTTAATAGAAGTACAAACACTCTTTGGAAAGCCCTCATAATTAAGCGGTGCTGCAATCCCACCAAGCCTGGCGGTTGCTTCTACAACTATAGAATTAATTTCTTCTGTACTCATTCCAAGTTTAATTTAGCTGCAACCTCGTCCAGTATAGCATTATTGACCTTACCCGCTTCTCTGATGCCTTCTATTTGAGCAGGATTTTTAATCATTTTATGGGTAGGTATCTTACGCCCCATAGCTTTAAGACTTGCAAGTTTCTCGTCAAATAACTGATGACAATGTTTGTACTTATTCCCACTTCCACACCAACAGTCATCATTTCTTCCTATCTTATCTAAAAACATCATTCTACCTTCATTCCATTAATTAGCTGATACTAATCAGTCATCTAAGACTATACTTTTTAAATTTGTCAAAATCAAGACAATATTACACAATTCCACTTGAAAGTTTATATTTTTCTTTATAGTTCTCATACCTTGATATAAATACCGGACTATTACTGCTTTTCAAATCATTTAAGTAACCATGTGTTTCAAATGAAGATGTTTTACTCTGGATAATACAAACTGCAATGTTTGAACAATGGTCTGAGACTCTTTCACAGTTTGAAATTATATCAGTAAGCAAAATTCCAAGTTCCGCACTGCATACTCCCATTTGCAAACGCTTAATATGTCTATCCTTCATCTCTTTGGTAAGTCCATCTATCACCTGTTCAAGAGGCTCTATTTCAGCCGCCTTTTTCTCATCATCCTTAGCAAAACACTCTACCGTCATGTCAAGTATCTCACTGAGGGCTTGGTGAAGGACTTGAAAGTCTCTAAGAGCTGAATCCGAGAATTTAAGCCCCTTCGCATCCATGTCCCTTGCTATTTTGTTCATATTTATAGCATGGTCACCGATTCTCTCAAAATCATTAATGGAGTGGAGCATCTCAAAGATAGTATTACCTTCTATTGTATTCACCTCTTTTGAAGACAGCTTTATAAGAAAGGTACCTATCTCATCCTCTAAGTAATCAAGTTTTGCCTCTGCCTTCTTAATTTCTTCACTCTTCTTTTTACTGAAATTCTGAAAATTCTCCATTGTACGCAGAATGTTTTCGTTTGCAAGGCGGCTCATTTCCTTAACCTTACTTCTTGCCTGTGAAATAGCAAGTCCCGGAGAAAGTAAAAGTCTGTCGTCAAAAAGCACTTCCTTCTCCGCTTCCTTCTCTGCTCCCTCATCTTTAACTACTGCATAAGCTATCTTTAGAAGAATCTTATTAAATGGAAGCAGGATGAAGGTAGTAAATAAGTTAAAACTTGTATGGAAAACAGCTATTGCAATTATACTGATAGGCTTGTCAAAAATTGTAAGTTGTACCAGGTATCTGAGTAGGAAATATATCACAAGACAGACTACGGTACCGATAATATTAAAGCTTATGTGCACAATGGCAACCCTCTTCGCATCCCGTTTAACACCGATTGATGAAAGGAGGGAAGTCACACAGGTTCCTATATTCTCACCCATGATAATAGGAATAGCCATACCAAAGGTAATTGAGCCTGTAAGTGAAAGTGCCTGAAGTACGCCGACTGAAGCCGCAGAAGACTGGATAATTCCTGTAAATACAGCACCTATCAATACACCTATAATCGGATTGTTAAAGGCTGTAAGTACACTTGTAAATTCAGGCATCTTCGCAAGTGGAGACATGGAATCACTCATCATGCCCATTCCATGCATAAGAAGCGCAAAGCCTATAAGCACTGTACCCAGATTTTTCTTTTTCTGTGACTTACAGGCCATCATCATAAATGCACCAACAAAGGCCATTATAGGTGAAAAGTTAGCAGGCTTTAATAATGATATGAAAAAGTTATCTGTTTGTATACTATTTAAGGAAAGCAGCCAAGATGTAGCTGTCTTTCCAACATTCGCACCAAATATAACGAAGATTGTCTGTGAAAGTGTAATAATCCCGGAGTTTACAAGTCCTACCAACATAACCGTAAGTGCTGATGACGACTGTAATGCAACGGTGATAGCTACTCCTAAGAAAAGGCTCATATACACATTGGATGTAAGCTTTCTAAGACTTGTCTCAAGTTTTCCACCAGCTACTTTCTCAAGACTGCCGGAAAGTACATTCATACCGAAAAGGAAGAATGCAAGTCCACCCAGCAACGAAAAAACAGAATAAATAGTCATTTAAATTCACCTCTAACTCTAGTACATATTCATACTTTTATAGCATAACAAATTTTTAGAAATAAATACAGTGTTTTTTTAGATTTTATAAATTTAATCTATATTATCCCTACTCTTTCCAGATATTTTCTAAGGAGTCCCACATTTCCATTATATTGATAACCGTCTATACCACATTCATAAGCACCTTTTATGTTATTTGCCAAATCATCAATAAAAAAACATTCTTCCGCCCTTAAATTATAAGTTTTTAGTACATACTCAAAAAATCCTCTATCCGGCTTAACCATCTTAATATCTGCTGATACTATTTTTGCCTCTAATAACTTAAATGCCTCTATACTGCCTTCATATTTATGAAAAGACTCAGCTGCATTTGAACATAGATACAGCTTGTATCCCTTATTTTTTAAGTCCTTCATAAGTTCATACATTTCTTTGCTGTCTGTCTTGTATCTATACCAGCCAAAAATCACCTCTTTTGCAAGTTCATGATACTCCTCATCAAGGGTTTTAACAGTTTCTTCATATATTCCCTCTTCTGTAAGTTCTCCCTTATCCGACCTTGCCCATGCATCAGTATATATAATTTTATATTTTAGAAAGTTAATAAGCTTAACATCCTTCGTATACATAGACAGAATATAATCCGGTGAAAAATCCATAATTACATTGCCCATATCAAATAAAATATTCTTATACATAGCAGACTCCTTCACATTATAAACATTATTAACATCTTGTACTCTCATCACGCTATATTCTATCAGATAATTTCTCAGTTTAAAAGCAAAATTTCCGCACATAAATAAATGCCCTCTATTCTACATCTGTAGTTTAGAGAGCATTTTGACAGCTGTAACTATTAAATTATATGTTTTTTAATCCTTTTACTGTAAATCCAGCCTTCTCTTCATCATAAATATACTAATACCCGACATAATCGCTATGCCTATTAACTCACTGATAACTCCACAAAATGATACAGCGTTAAGTACTTCTCCCGGAAGTTTATCTACTCCAAATATTGTTTTCCCTAGTTCTGTATTAGAAAGAGAAATTAGTACAGTAACACCAAACATCTGCAAGGCAGTTGTAATTCCCCAGTACGAAAGTATGGAGCCAAGCACCGGATGGGCCTTCCAGTTCTGTCCGATAGATACACAGAGAAATATAAGTGCAAACATGGAAAAGACAGATAGAATAACTCCCATTGCGAATATGAAGATAGTGTAGCCTGTTATGTTATACCCCGCAGATACATTCATAAAGTCACTAAATGTAAGGTTGTTTTGGGCAAAAATCTCATTTACAATTCTTAAGAGCGGGTAGCCTGCACTTATCACTGCAGTTATTATTGTTCCAATTCCTGAAGATATAAGCATTGCAAAGTATATGCCCGACTTCTTTACCGGAAGTGTATGTGTAAGATAGCCCTCAACCGAGTACACCTTTCTGTAGAATCTTACAGCAAAAATCAGTACTATGATTATATTTACCGCAATTATTGAAGTTACATACACAATGGCAAAAATTACAAAGACCGACTTGAATATTGTCCCATCAAGAACTCGTGAGTCAAAAACCTTCTCTATGACTATCGAAAGCAGGTGCATACCAAGTACAATAGTGTTGATTAACAAAAGCAGCCTTCCCATATTCCTAAATTCATTTTTAATTAATTTACCTAACATGCGAATACCTCCCTAAATAATCCGTCTATGGATTTTCCTTCTTTCTCTCTTATATTCTCTGCACTGTCACTCAGCACTATATTTCCTTCCTTGATAAATACTACATCATCAAGGATTTTCTCTATTTCTGAGATAAGGTGGGTCGCTATAATTACAGTCGCACCGGGATTTATATTGTTAAGTATGGTTCTAAGTATGTAGTCTCTTGCCGCAGGATCCACACCTGCTATAGGCTCATCAAGTACATATACCTTTGCAGCCCTGCTCATAACAAGGATGAGCTGTGCCTTTTCTCTGTTACCTTTTGAAAGAAACTTAAATTTCATATTTGGGTCTATGTTTAAGCTTGCAAGCATTGAAAATGCTTTTTCCCTGTCAAAGTCAGCATAAAAGTCTGCAAAAAGCTTTGTACACTCATTAAAACTCATTTCATCTCCCAGATAATCCTTGTCAGGAAGATAGGAAACTATCGACTTTGTCTGTATCTCCGGCAGATTTCCCTCTATCCTTAATTCTCCTGAACTTGGTGTCAAAAGTCCGTTTAGAAGCTTAATCAGTGTAGTTTTGCCGCTTCCGTTAGGTCCTAAGAGTCCTACTATCCTACCCTCTTCAAAGTTCAGGTTGATTTCATTTAGAGCAACCTTCCTCCCATATCTCTTTGTAAGTGACTTACACTCTATTATATTTCCCATTGTTCTTTCCTTTCTCTTAAGCCTTGTATTCGGCTATTAAGCTTTGTATTTCTTCCATACTGTATCCGAGTTCCTTCATATAGGTCATACACCTTGATATCTCACTCTCAGCCATAGCCTTCTTGGTACTCTTTATCTTCTCCACATCTTCTGTAACTGTTCTTCCTGTACTTCTCATAGTAACTAAGAGTTCCTCCCTTTCAAGTTCACTAAGTGCCTTCTGCATCGTATTTGCATTTACCTCAGCTTCTGCAGCAAGTTCCCTCACTGAGGGTATTCTGTCGCCTGCCTTGTACATCTCAGTAACTATCCTCCGCCTTATTTCGTTCATAAGCTGAGGGTAAATAGGCAGGCCTTCATCTAATGCCCATGCCATAACAGTCTCCTTTCTATTTTTGTAAGTGTATTTTTGTCTTGTTGTATTATTCACTTAATACGCTACCACAATAACTCATGTCTGTCAAGTGGTTCTTAAAAATTTTTCTATTATTTTAAAAAGCCGGGTTGTTTTATGCTTACCTCACGCTTTAGCCTCAGCAAAATTTCTATTTTTATACTTGTATTGTAATATTTTAAGAACATAAAAAAGAAGATATCACATAGTTTACCTGATATCTTCTCTTATATTATTATTTACCTATAGTACTCTACTCCGCTTTCAAATATGCCCTGATCTTTTTCTCCGACTATATTGATAGCAACATTTTTACCAATTCTCTCAGAGTGGCACATCTTGCCAAGCACCCTGCCGTCAGGACTGATTATACCCTCAACAGCGTTATATGAGCCGTTTGGATTGAAAGCACAGTCCATGGTCACATTGCCTTCTACATCAGCATACTGGAAAGCAATCTGACCATTTGCGGACAGATTCTTAAGCCACTCCTCATTTGCAACAAATCTTCCCTCTCCATGTGATGCAGGTATGGAGTAAACCTCTCCAAGCTTCACATTCATAAGCCAAGGAGACTTGTTGGTAACAGCCTTAGTGTATACTGACTGAGATATATGTCTGCCTATCTTGTTGGTTGTAAGAGTTGGAGAATCCTCCTTTATCTCGGTGATTTCTCCGTATGGCACAAGACCAAGCTTGATAAGGGCCTGGAAACCATTACATATACCGAGGATGAGTCCGTCTCTCTCTTTAAGAAGTCTATTGGTCTCCTCTGCTATCTGAGGATTTCTAAATACTGAAGCTATGAACTTAGCAGAACCGTCAGGTTCATCTCCAGCTGAGAAACCGCCAGGGAACATTATTATCTGAGAGTTCTTTATAACTCTTACATATTCTTCCACAGAGTCCTTGATATTTTCTGCATTAAGGTTCTTAAATACTACTGTCTCGACCTCTGCACCTGCCTTTGTGAATGCCTTAGTAAGGTCATACTCACAGTTTGTACCAGGGAATACAGGGATGAAGACCTTAGGCTTTGCCACCTTATTCTTTGCTACATAAAGCTTGTTCTCAGATGCATGAGCAAAACCAGCCTCTTTTCTTACATCATAGATATTCTCCTCGGGCTTTGCAGCCTTTTCTTCTGTCTTTGTAGGATATACCTTTTCCAGTCTTTCCTGCCAGCTATTAAGCATTTCCTCTATGTCTATACTTGTATTTGCAAACTGGAATTTGCCACTGTCAGTAACTTCACCAAGCTTAGTTACATTAAGTCCTGACTTCATTACCTCATCAAGGCTTCCTGCACTTACTTCAGCTACTATACCGCTAAAGTCAGGCTTAAAGTAGTCCCTCTCGGTAATACTTTCATCAAACTTTACTCCAAGCTTGTTACCAAAAGCCATCTTGCTCACAGCTTCAGAGACTCCGTATCTGCCAAGGGCATAGGCTGAAACTATGCACTTTTATGTATGAGAGCCGTTATCTTGTTATAGTCTTCAATCAACTTTTCAAATACAGGCAGCCTGTACTCATTTTCTTCTATGTTAAATTTAACGAGGACATTTCCTGCTTTCTTTAGTTCCGGACTGATAATGTCGTTAGCATTTCCAGTGTCTACAGCAAAGCTTACTAGAGTTGGTGGTACATCTATGTCATTGAAGCTTCCTGACATACTGTCCTTGCCTCCTATTGAAGCAAGTCCAAGCTTCATCTGTGCCTCGTACGCACCAAGCAGGGCTGCAAGAGGCTCTCCCCAGCGTTCTGCCTTATCACCAAGCCTCTTAAAATACTCCTGGAAGGTGAAGTGAATCTTACTCATGTCACCACCTGCCGCAACTATCTTTGCCACAGAATTGATAACGGCATAGACAACTCCATGGTAAGGGCTTTCCTTTGAGATATAAGGATCAAAGCCATAGCTCATAAGAGTTACCACATCACTCTCACCAAGATCATTTGGAAGCTTGGCTGTCATAGTCTGAATAGGGCTTAACTGGTACTTTCCACCAAATGGCATAGTAACTGTGGCTGCCCCGATTGAGCTGTCAAATCTCTCAACAAGTCCCTTCTTACCGCAGGCATTTAAGTCGCTAAGTACTGAAAGCCAAGCCTCTTTAAGGCTCTTTCCTTCAAATTCCCTGCTATGGTTCTCATAGAATATGTCAGGAGCAGGTGCCTTAACCCTCGCCTTAGCCTCACTTCTTGCACCATTTGTATCTATAAATGCCCTGCTGATATTCACTATTTCCTTGCCACGCCACTCCATAACAAGACGAGCTCCTTGGTTACTTCAGCCACAACTACAGCCTCTAGGTTCTCTTCATCAGCAAACTTGAGCATGGCTGCCACATCTTTGCTGTCAACGACTATTGCCATTCTCTCCTGTGACTCGGAAATGGCTATCTCTGTGCCGTCAAGCCCAGCGTATTTCTTTGGTACCTTGTCAAGGTTAATATGTAGACCCGCCGCAAGCTCTCCTATGGCTACAGATACACCGCCTGCTCCAAAGTCATTACATTTCTTTATGAGCCTTGTTATCTCAGGCCTTCTGAAAAATCTCTGAATCTTACGCTCTGTAGGTGCATTTCCCTTCTGAACTTCTGCACCACAGGTATCTATGGACTTGGTTGTATGTGATTTCGAGGAGCCTGTAGCACCACCTATGCCATCTCGTCCTGTGCGCCCGCCAAGTAGTATAATCTGGTCTCCCGGATCTGAATTCTCTCTAATTACATTTTTTCTTCTTGCAGCTCCCATAACAGCACCAATCTCAAGACGCTTTGCTACATAGTCAGGATGATATATCTCATCTACAAGACCGGTAGCAAGTCCTATCTGGTTGCCGTAAGAACTATAGCCTGCCGCCGCTCCTGTCACTATCTTTCTCTGTGGCAGCTTGCCGCTAAGTGTCTCAGACAAAGGAAGGGTAGGATCTGCGGCTCCTGTCACACGCATGGCCTGATATACATAGCCTCTTCCCGAAAGCGGATCTCTTATAGCCCCACCAAGGCAGGTAGCAGCACCACCAAATGGTTCTATTTCCGTAGGATGGTTATGTGTTTCATTCTTAAAGAAAATGAGCCATTCTTCTGTATGTTTAGTTCCATCTGCAAGTGTCTCTTCAACAGGAACTACAATTGAGCAGGCATTTATCTCATCAGAAACTTCCATATCTGTAAGCTTGCCCATTTCCCTTAGCTTCTTCATTCCCATGAGGGCAATATCCATAAGGCAGATGTATTTGTCATCTCTATCCCTGTAAAGTGATGCAAAGTTCTCTTTATAGTCATTGAAGCTGTTCACCAAAGGTGTGGTATACTTACCCTCTTCAAAACTCACCTCGGTAAGCTCTGTAAGGAAGGTAGTGTGGCGGCAGTGGTCAGACCAGTAGGTATCAAGCATTCTTATCTCTGTAACGCTTGGGTTACGCTTTTCTTCTTCTTGGAAATATTTTCTTATAAATAAGAAGTCCTTAAATGTCATTGCAAGATTAAGTGATGAGTAAAGTTCATTAAGCTCATTTTCAGGCATACTAATAAAGCCTTCGAAGATTTTAACATCGCTTGGCTCAGGGAAGGTCTGAACTATGGTATCAGGCTTATCCCTTAAAGCCTCCCTTGAATCCACAGGGTTTATGAGATAAGCTTTTATTTCTTCAAATTCTTTGTCTGTGAGCTGACCTTTTACTACATATGTAGTAGCAGACCGGATAACAGGCTCTGCCTCTTTATTTAAGAGCTTAACGCACTGAATAGCACTGTCTGCTCTCTGGTCAAACTGACCGGGAAGATATTCTACGGAAAACTCCCTTTCATCAGAAAGAAGAGGGAAGTTCTCCTCATAAAGCAAGTCCACAGGTGGCTCGGAAAATACTATTCCAAGAGACTTTCTATAGGTAGCCTCATCCAGATTCTCTATATCATATCTGACGAGTACCCTTACATTTTCAATCGTTTAAGTGAAAGATAGTCTGCAAATTCTTCTTTTAGCTCCTTTGCCCTAACAGCATAGTCTTTCTTTTTTTCAACATATACTCTTCTAATATTTCCCATAATCCCACTCCTTGCTTATAAGTTTAGGTTTAGTTTCCTTCATTATAGCATGAGGTTATTTATTAGTAAAATGAATATATATGATTTAATTTATGCTTTATTCTAATATATACACAGATCTTAACACTCTTTTCTATTCATTACATATAAAAATCCCGGAGGCTTGTCTCCAAGTTCTTTCTTCATCAGACAAATCCTGTCTTTATAACTTAAATATTCATCCTCCGCCACATCCTGCTTCCTCATCTCCACCATTTTCATTAATCTCACCCCTTTTAAAAACCCTTAAGAATCCTCGGGTTCCATTATAAAAACAATATAAGGTAAGCCCTGCCATTAAAATCAGGTTTATTGTAGAAATACCAACCGTCATGTTTTTTAGAATTGATAGGGCAGCTAAAATCCCTAAAACCTCCCATATCAAAGACCAGATAATAAGCATTTTTTTACTCACACTATATCTCCTTCATCGTGTTTAGTTTACAATTTAATTGTGTACAATATTATTATACCACATCAAACAATATATTCAAGTACTTTAAAAATAAACCTGCATTATAGAATTCACCACCTGCAGCAGTTTCAAAAAAGGCATCTGCATACCCACCTCAGTACTATCTCTCATAGAGCTTTTATCCGATAAAAAAAATCGGCAAAATTTTTCTATCAGATAAAAAAAGAAGCTTCGTTTCCGAAACTCCTTTTTACATAACTATTAGATAATATACCGGGCGAAATTATTTGATATCTACGATACAATATTTCGCTGTTTGTGTTCATTCATCTAATTTACTGTTTATGCTGCGACTTTAAAACCATCTTTAAGTGCTGTTTTATTACCGCTAAGCTTTTCTTTAAGCCTGGTTATAGTTTCAGCATTTACACCATTTGCAAGTAATATGTCCTCTGCTCCCTTTGTAAGCTTTTCAACAGATAAATCCTTACCGCCTGCTATTGACTCCATCATAGTAATTACATCATTTTTGATATATTCATACTGCTTGGAATCCTTTGTTACCTTGTAATAATTCTCGTAACTCTTCATATAGTCATCTATGATTTCTTCCTTATTAGCTCCCATAAGCGACTCTAAGAACACAGCCATATATCCTGCTCTGTCCTTGCCTTCCAAACAGTGGAAATGGTAAGGCGCCGCATTATCTGCCATAAACTGAACGCCCCTTGCAATTCCTGCCTTAAACTCTTTAGATGTAAATGCCAGGCCAAGATTGAGCGTGATTACCTTACCGTTCTTAAAAAGCCCCGCATAGTAAGGTGATTTAAAATCATCTTTTGCAATATAACTTTCCACCTTTTCTTTTGAATCAGCAAGATTAACTACTGTGGCTACCTTTGCATTTTGACAAAAGTTTATCTGCATAAGCCGCTCTTCCGATTTCATTATTTACAGGACTTGAACTTCTATAAAGCGTCCCCGGTGCAATCTTTCCCAGTTTAATTTCTCTAAAATTAGCAAAAACATCATCACTTGCATAATCAGCCCTGTTATTTGTTCTTTCAAGCTTTCTTACACTGTAAGCATCTTTATATCCCTGCTTTTTACTCATAAATATTGTAAACTTATCGCCTATCTCTATGCCTGCTATCTCATTTAACTTACCATAATTGATGCAAATCGCAATATTGGTCTGTCCCTTATATGCTCTAACAAGCGGCATACCGTTGTTTACTAAATAATTGTCAAGATAAGGTGCTTCCAGTACATAACCATTATCAAACACAACTGCAAGGTTATCAGCTAACTTAAAACCTTTTTTATTGAACTTGTCTATGGTTATATTAGTAACTGCGTGGCCATACTTCTCTATTTCTGTTATCCTTCCACTAATATAAGGCTTTCTATATACTGACTTTCCACCAAGATTTTTCTTTAACTGAGCTATGGTCTTTTTAGATACACCTATTTTTCTAAGATACTTCTCTGTTGCCTTCTGTACATCTACCTGCGATATATCACTTCCCTTTGGAAGACCAAAAACTACCTCTGTCATTGAATTTACAATGTTGGATTCAGCTATTTTCTCATACTGCTCACTATTCTTTGTTACCTTATAATAATTCTCATATGTGAGCATATAGTCAGCTTCTATCTCGTCCATCTCTGCTCCCATAAGAGCCTCAAGCACTGCAGCTACAAAGCCTGCCCTGTCTTTTCCCTCTGTACAGTGTATCATATAAGGAGCCTTCTTCCCTGCCATAAACTTTAACCCTTTTGCTAATTTCTTAGAAAAGTCCTTGCCTGCTATATCTACATTCATGTTAAGGAGTTTTACATCCTTCTTGTCTACAAGCTTCTTATAATAGGCTGAATTAAAATCATCCGCAGCTGCATAATTTTTGATATTTTCAGCATTATCAGCAAGATTTAGCACTGTTTTAACTCCAACAGCCTGTGCAAGCGCATTTGAATAAGCAGCCCTTCCTATTTCATTATTAATAGGACTTGAGCCTCTATAAAGAACCCCCGGCTTAATTCCTGTAGTTACTACGCTTCTAAAATTGGCAAAGATTGAATCACTTGCATAATCAGAACGCTCGTTAGTTCTCTTAAGCTGTCTTAAAAGATATTCAGCCAGATAAGCCTTAGCTTCCTTAAGAGAAAACTTAATTACATCACCGGCTTTAACATTATATTTTGTAGAAAAATTTCCCATGTTGATTGCAACAATGAGCAGATTATTTTTCTCATCATTTCTAACCAAGAGACTACCTGTGTCCACATCGCTGTAAGAAGTGCAAAATGGCATGGTAAGAGTTGTATCACCAACCTGTACATTTAACATATCGCCGGCCTCATATCCTGCCTCTAACAATGCATTAGGTTTAATATCCATGACTACATTGCCATACTTCTGAACCTCTGTAATGGTTCCTGTAACCTCTGTTGCCGCCTTTACATAGTTATTAGGCATTAACCCAAATACCAGCATAAGCACCAGCATAAATGAAACTGCTCTTTTTAGTGTTTTCATAAAACACCTCCCCTTACTTTATTTTTTGAGAATTATCACTAATAAATTTTACTTACAAAAATTATTATAGTCAAGTATTGACAAAGGTTATTTTTCTTTTTATATGCCATATGTCTATTTTTACCCGTCATCACATTAGAAAATCAGTCCTTAATATATTTTCTACTTAAAATCTAAACTCTTGCTGAATTTTGACTCATATTTTCTTGCTAAATCTTGGTTTTAATGCTAAAATACATTGCATACACGAATACACTTTATTTTGATTCATTGATGGAGGTTTTATGGCTAAGAAAAAATATACCGATATGACAAAGGAAGAACTGCTTGAACTTAAGGATGTGCTTAAGTCAGATTATAAGAAGATGCAGGCAAGGGGCTTAGAACTAAATATGAGCCGAGGTAAGCCTTGTGTAGACCAGCTGGATTTATCCATGGGCATGATGGATGCCTTGAACAGTTCCTCCGATCTTCTGTGTGAAGACGGTACAGACTGCCGTAACTATGGTGTGCTTGACGGTATCCCTGAAGCAAAGGAGCTTATCGGAGATATGATGGAAGTACCATATGACCACTTGCTTATATATGGCAACTCCAGCTTAAATGTAATGTATGATACTGTTTCACGCTCTATGACTCACGGTGTTATGGGCAGCACTCCTTGGTGCAAGCTTGACAAAGTTAAATGGATATGCATAGTTCCCGGCTATGACAGGCACTTTGCCATTACAGAGTATTTTGGTATAGAGAACATATGCGTTCCTATGTTAAAGACCGGTCCTGATATGGATATGATTGAAAAGCTTGTCTCTTCAGATGAAAGCATCAAGGGGGTTTGGTGCGTGCCTAAGTATTCAAATCCTACAGGAAATTCATATTCAGATGAAACCGTAAGAAGATTTGCAAGACTTAAGCCTGCTGCAAAAGACTTTAGGATATACTGGGATAATGCTTATACGGTACACCATCTCTATGACCACGATCAGGACCATCTCATTGAGATTCTTGCCGAATGCAAGCGTGCAGGTAATCCTGACTTAGTATATAAATTTGCTTCTACAAGTAAGGTAAGTTTTCCCGGTTCAGGTATAGCAGCCCTTGCTACCAGCCTTAACAATCTTGAGGATATTCAGAAACAGGTAGCTATGCAGACCATCGGACATGATAAGGTAAATCAGCTCCGCCATGTCAGATTTTTTGAAAATATTCATGGTCTTGTGGAGCATATGAGAAAACACGCAGACATTCTAAGGCCTAAGTTTGAGGCTGTTGAAGAAATCCTTGAAAAAGAACTTGGCGGAACAGGTATTGCCTCCTGGACCTCACCAAAGGGAGGATATTTCATTTCTTATGATACCCTTCCAGGCTGTGCCAAAAAGGTAGTTTCACGCTGTGCTAAGGCCGGTGTAGTTATGACTCCTGCAGGTGCTACCTTCCCAGGCGGAAAGGACCCCCAGGATACCAATATCAGAATTGCTCCTTCCTTCCCTCCTATCAATGACTTAAAGACCGCTGCCGAACTGCTTGCACTTTCAACCAAATTAGTAACTGTAGAACATTTACTTTCACAGATGGATAGTGTAGAGCCTGCCGCACCTGTAAAGACTGCAAAGACAACTAAATAAATCCCAATTGCTATAATATCTGTAAATGCCATAGACCGTCAACCGGCTTATAACAATGGTGTTTATAGATATTTTGATGTTATCATTCTGCAATGCAAGTGCTAAAAGTATTTGATTTTTAACATTTTTTTGGCTATAATTAACTTATTACCTACTTTGGTAAACTAAAAACTTTGGAGGAACCGATATGAAAGTTCTAATTATAGGTACAAATCACGCCGGTATTGCTGCCGCTAATACCTTACTTGATAATTATCCCGGCAATGAAATTGTAATGATTGATAGAAATACCAATCTCAGTTACTTAGGTTGTGGAACCGCCCTTTGGGTGGGAAGGCAGATTGATTCTTATGATGGCCTCTTCTATACCTCTGCTGAAGCATTTGAGAAAAAAGGTGCCAGAATCAGCCTTGAAACAACTGTGGAAAATATCGACTTTGATAAAAAAATTGTTTATGGCAAGAAGAAAAACGGTGAAAATTTTGAAGAAACCTATGACAAGCTGATACTTGCTACCGGTTCACTCCCAATCTCACCTGCTCTTGCAGGCAGCGATTTGGAAGGACTTAAATTCTTAAAGCTTTTCCAGGAAGGTCAGGCTGTAGATAAGGAAATCAGCAACCCTGACGTAAAGGAAGTAGCTGTAATTGGTGCCGGATATATTGGTGTTGAAATTGCTGAAGCCTGTTTGCTTCGCGGAAAAAAGGTAAGGCTCTTTGATATAGCTCCAAGCTCACTTGCAAGCTATTATGACAGTTGGTTTACGGAAGACATGGATAAGGCCATATCTGATGCCGGAATCGAGACACATTTTGGCGAAAAAGTACTTGAATATAAGGGAAATGGCAGAGTTTCTTCTATAGTTACAGAAAGTGGAGAATATCCTGCAGATCTCGTAATCAATGCTATCGGCTTTATTCCAAACAATGCCCTTGGCAAAGATCATCTTGAACTTTGGAAGAATGGTGCTTATTCAGTGGATAAATATCAGCAGACAAGCAATCCTGATGTATATGCCATAGGTGACTGTGCTACAATCTACTCAAATGCTCTTAGAGACAAAACTTATATAGCCCTTGCTTCAAATGCAGTACGTGACAGGTATAGTTGCCGGACATAATGTAGGCGGTACCAAACTTGAAGGCATAGGAGTGCAGGGTTCAAACGCTATCTGTGTATTTGGCAGAAAACTTGCTTCCACTGGCCTTTCAGTTGCTGCTGCTAAGAAAGCCGGAATGGAAGTAGAGTATACTGACTTTGAAGATACACAGCGCCCTGCTTTTTTATGAGAGAGAACGAAGACGTAAAGATCCGCATAGTATATGAAAAATCTACCAGAAGAATTGTTGGTGCACAGCTTTCTTCAAAAGAAGATATATCTATGGCTATTCATATGTTTTCACTTGCCATAGAAGAAGGGGTTACTATTGATAAGTTAAAGCTTCTCGATATCTTCTTCCTTCCACATTTTAACAAACCATATAACTATATTACAATGGCTGCACTTAGTGCAAAATAATTATTCTATAGTTAAAGAAATCTCCCACTTAGCAGTGGGAGGTTTCTTTAAGTTCATCTTATTTAGTTTTCTCTGCAGTCTTTTCAACAGCTTCAACCACATTTATAGTACAAATGTCATATTTACCATTGGCTATCGAAGACACTATAGTTGTCTTCCCTACCTTTTTAGCAAGAACCTTACCACTGACACTTACCGCAACAATGTCTGGATCCTTACTTGTAAACATTCCTATTTCAGCTGTAGTGTTTGGTTTAAGTATGGCCTGCAATGTCTTGCGTTTGCCGACTTCAAGCGTAACCTCTCTTAATGTAAGCCTTATGCTTATAGCCGGCGGTCCTACATATACCTTGCACTTAAATACCTTGTCCTCTTTAACAGATTTTTCTTTAAGTGTAACTGTTATATTGGCCGTCCCTACCTTAAGTGCGGAAACCGCACCTGTTGTTGAAACGCTGGCAATACTGTCATCATCTGACTTAAAATACACTTTTTGATTCTCTGCCAAATTGAAGACCTTCAAATTGAATGTGTCATCTGTTACCAAAGATACTTCGGTAGCATTCAATTTTGGTTCTACTACTTTCTCATTTGTCAGTACCTCCCCGGCATACAATTTTATTCTGCCTGCACCGAGGGACAAAATCAAACAGAGTACAACCATGACTGACAGAGCGACCTTTTTACTAAGATTGTTCATCTTTTTACCTCCGTCTGTCTTATGACATTATTATCATACCTGCCCTTTTTGTCATAATCGTGTCATTATATAAATTTCTTTAACTTGAAACTGACAAAAAAAAAAAAAAATTATTATAATTATCCTTAATATCTTTATGTTTTTTATAAAAGAGAGAGGAGTCTGTAAAATATGCAAAATATATTGATAGCTGATGATAATTCGGATATTACTAAGGTACTTGCCGCATATACAAAAAAAGAGGGCTACAATCCAATAATTGCAACTGATGGCGAAGAAGCTCTTAAACTCTTTGACGAATACTCACCTTCCGCTGTTCTTTTGGATGTAATGATGCCAAAGGTAGATGGCTATGAAGTTTGCCGTAAAATACGTGAAAAATCAAATATACCTATTATCCTTGTCACTGCAAGAGGCGAGGGCTTTGAAAAAATAATGGGCCTGGATATAGGTGCTGATGACTATATAGTTAAACCCTTCAGCCCAAGTGAAGTTATGGCAAGGCTTAGAGCCGTTCTAAGGAGAATGGTTGTTACTGATCCTTCAGAAGATGTAACAAATAAAAATCTTATTAAAATAGATAACCTCGAAATTAATATAGACGAATATTCATTAAGCATAAATAAAGAAAAAATAGCCCTTACCAAAAAGGAAATTGAAACAATGTGGACTCTTGTATCCAATCCCAACAAAGTTTTTACAAGGGACAATCTCCTTGACAGCCTCTGGGGGTTTGACTATTACGGAGACAGCCGCACTGTCGACTCGCATATAAAGAGACTAAGGGCCAAGCTTGATACTGTTGAACATCCTAACTGGTGTATCAAAACCATTTGGGGCAAGGGTTATAAGTTTGATATAGAACTATAATGCAGGATAATCATTTTATCAATTTACGGGGGATGTATGAGTTTATTAAAAAATTTCAAAGGCAAAAAAGAACAGGTTGTCATTGATGAAAATTTAGGTAGACAGCTAAAAACTGCCAAAAAATTCAGTGGTCTGGCAGTACTTGGCATAGTACTTGTCATAGGATTATATTCAAGCATCTATTCAGTTTCAGAGCAGGAGCAGGCTGTAATTACTCAATTTGGAAAAGTTGTCGATGTAGCCTCCGCAGGATTACATTTTAAAATACCTTTTATACAGCAGAGTATAAGAGTGAATACCACTACTCAGGGTATGCCCATAGGCTATCAGGAGTCAGGTACAAATGATCCTGTTGAAGATACTTCAGACTACGAAGATAGTATGATGATTACCAAAGATTTTAACTTTGTAAACATAGACTTTTACTTAGAGTATAAGGTTGTAAATCCTGAAACCTTCCTATTCAATACTGCCGATCCGTTAGAGACACTTAGAAATCTTACAAAGGCTTCTATCCGCTCTACCATTTCCAAATATCTTGTGGACGAAGTAATGACTACGGCTAAGGGAAAAATTCAGGCAGAAGTTAAGGACAAGTTAATTGCTGAAATGCAAAAGATAAATCTCGGTATAGAAGTAGTCAATATCTCAATTCAGGATGCCGAACCGCCTACAACTCAGGTTATACAAGCTTTTAAGGCTGTCGAAACAGCCAAACAGGGGGCTGAAACAGCCATAAATAACGCAAACAAGTATCAGAGTGAAAAACTCCCATCTGCAAATGCTGATGCAGATAAAATTCTTAAGGAAGCTGAAGCCTACAAGGAAACCGTATAGCTGAAGCCGAAGGACAGGTAGCCAGATTTAGTGAAACCTATAAGGAATATAAGAAGTTCCCTCTCATAACAAAAAAGCGTATGTTTTACGAAACCCTTGAGGAAGTATTGCCAAATCTAAATATCATTATTACAGATGGCAACACTCAGTCAATCTATCCTATTGACAAATTTAATAAATAGGCGGAGGAACTTATGAAAAATAAAAGATTTTTATTCATTATAATTGCTATAATTGCCATTTTCCTTGGAGCAAGTTCTACTTATTCACTCAGGGAAAATGAATACGGCATCAGGCTTCAGTTTAACAAAATCGCCTCTATAGACGAAAATGCCGGACTTTATTTTAAAATACCTTTTATTCAAAATGTAAGAAAGGTACCTAAGTCCATTCAGCTCTATGACATCCGCCCAAGCGATGTAATGACAGCAGATAAAAAGTCCATGATTGCAGATATGTACATTCTTTGGCGTATTGTAAACCCAACAGTCTATTATCAGACCTTAAATGCAAATGTAAATAATGCAAAAGACAGAACCGGGATTACAGTTTACAACTCTGTAAAGTCTGTTATATCTTCAATGACACAGGATGAAATCATAGAGGCCAGAGGTGAAAAACTCACTCAGACCATTACCGCAGATGCCAACCCGGACATTCAAAAATATGGTATAGAAATAGTACAGGCTCAGCTCAAATCCCTTGATTTACCTGATGATAATAAGCAGGCCGTGTATGAGCGTATGATATCAGAAAGAAATAATATAGCTGCCTCTTATACTGCAGAGGGTGAAAGTAAGGCTAAAAAGATTCAAAATGAAACCGACAAACAGGTAGCCATTCTTAAGGCTCAGGCCGAGAAGAACTCAGCTAAATTAAAAGCTGAGGGCGAGGCAAAGTATATGGAAACCTTGCAGCAGGCTTATAACGATAAGGAAAAGGCTGATTTATAATTACATAAGAAGTCTGGATGCTCTCAAAGTTTCTCTTAGCGGTACCGGTGAAAAAAAACTTATGCTTGGTAAGGACAGTGAACTTGCCAAGATTCTCTATGGAAAAATTGAATAATAAGGCGGTGTACACATGAAAGATATTCTTTCTGCTAAACCTTCCATAGTAAAGAAAAGGACTTTGAAGCAGATAGTTCACAGTCTTTTCTTTATTATGTTCAGAAATTATGCATTATTAGTAGTAACTTTTGCTATACTTACAGGACTCATTTTTGTCCAGCTTTATTCAAGATCTGCAATTGAAGCCAATCAAAAACTCCTGCTCAAGCAGGCTGGCTCCATTGCAAAAAGAGTAGGTGTCTTTGTAGGTGATGATGACTATATAACTTATCCTTCATTTCTTGAAGTGCTTGAAGAACTTGAAACAACCGATATCTGGATAATATCAAATCCAAATTCAAAATCTCCAATGCCTAAAAAATATACCAATATAGATATATCAAGACAAAGCCAACCCGAAATTTCTTCTCTCTTTGACACTGTATTTTCAGGAAAAGCTTCTGCTATGGATGTTTATTCTGAAACTTATGGTGCAAATTATATTTTTACCGCTGTACCTATAGTTACATCCAATTCAAAAGAAGTAATTGGTGCGGTCTTTGTAAATCAAGTATCTGAATCGCAGGCAGTAGTTATAAACAGGAGTTTTACCATCATTATAATCAGTACACTTATAGCCCTCCTGTTCTCTCTCATCTTTGCTGTCTTCCTTGCTAAGAGCCTGTCACGTCCTCTTTCAGTAATGAGGACTACTGCTCTAAGACTTGCAGATGAAGATTATGAAGTTCATACAAATATTACTGAGGGTGGTGAACTTGGCGAACTTGCCGGGGCAATAGATTCTCTGGCCGACCGTCTTAAGCAGGCCGACAAAGAACGGAAGGACCTCGAACAAATGCGTCTTGATTTCTTTGCCAATGTATCACATGAACTTCGTACACCTATAACTGTAGTGAGGGCTTACTCAGAAACCCTCCTTGATGGAATAATTGATGACGAGAATACTAAGTTTGAGTATTATGATAAGATGCTTACCGAATGTAAGTCAATGGAAAGGCTTGTAGGTGATTTACTTATGTTATCAAAAATGCAAAATCCTGATTTCACCTTGGAAAAAGAGCCTATCAATCTTGTTCAGGTGTTCTCAGACATAATGCGGAGCGGTTCAGCCTTAGCTAAAGAAAAAGATGTTAAAATCAATTTCTATACCTCCGATGAGGTTCTTCTCATGTATGGAGATTATGACAGAATCCGCCAAATGTTTATGGTAATTGTTGATAATGCTATCAAGTTTTCAAATAATAATGGCAGGGTTGATATAACATTGAAAAAGGCATTATCCTTAGAACCAGTCGATGTATTTTCTACAACTCTGTCCGGTGATACCTATGTAAATTCCGGAAATAAGTTATTTATAAGTATCAAAGATAAGGGAGCCGGTATATCCGAAACTGAACTTCCTCATATATTTGAGAAGTTCTACAAATCAAAACTCAGGCAAAATGCAAAGGGTTCAGGCCTCGGTCTTGCCATAGCCAAGCAGATAGCTATAAAGCACGATGGTTTTATTACTGTGGATAGCAAAAAGGGAGAAGGCTCTGAATTTAAATTTGAATTTAACGAACTGATACTTGCATAATTGACATTTTCTTAGTAAAATAGATTCGTTACGGAGTGGTATCGAAGTGGTTATAACGGCCCTGACTCGAAATCAGGTAGTCTGCTTGCAGGCTCGTGGGTTCGAATCCCACCCACTCCGTTTTCACCTGCCTCACACAGATTGTGGGGCTTTTATTATGCCATAGGGATTTCTAATAAGTAGGAAAAGCAGTGCATATTCCACTTCTAAAATAGTGAAATATGCACTGCTTCTAAAATATCTCGAATTCAAAATAAACTGCAGAACATCTTTCCTTATTAATACTCAATCTTCTCCACAGCCTGTCCGTTCTTTAAGTCAAATGAATATACCTTATTGGCATTAGCAGGAACTATGTAGAAATAATCGCCTATATAGAGGCCTCTGCAATCACTGCTGTAGAAGTTCTCTCCTTCAATATTGTTAACGCCAAACTTTTGATAGAAGCCTTTTTCCCTGTCGAATCCATATACCACATACTTCTCAAAGCTTTTTCCTTTGCTTTCATCATAGAACGAAACCTCAAAACCTACAAGATTCTTTCCTGCATCAATGGTTATTGCTCTTCTGTCATATTCAGCATCGGATGATGAATACTTATCTTCACTGTAAATAGTTTAGCAATTTCTCTTACATCATAAGGATTTGAAATGTCAAACATAGAAAGTTTAAGTCCCCTTGTACCTCCCTCTTTCTCATCTGCATCCTGTCCAAGTCCAAAGAGGAGTCCGTTTCCAAATGGATGGAGATACTCCGAAAATCCCGGTATCTTAAGGTAGCCAAGTACCTTAGGGCTTTCAGGATTGCTTACATCCACACTAAAGAGTGGGTCAGTCTGTCTAAATGTTACAAAGTAAGCCATATCTCCCATAAATCTTGCCGACTTGATTTGTTCACCCTTTGCAAGCCCTTCAATTTTTCCCTTTACCTTTAAGTCCTTATCCAAGATATAAAGTGCATTTTCTGTTGTATCTTCTGCGTCTTCTTCTTCATCTGCAAAAGGTATAATCCTGCCCCACTCATTGCCCTTTGTGACTACTATTCTAAGATTTCCATTGTACTCATCAAGTGAATAATCATTATTAAAGGTTCCCATTATGGAAGCACTTGCTTGAGGAGTAATTATGCCATTCTTATAAGAATATTTCGTAAGCCTGGTTTTCTCTCCTGCCATAAAATAATCTGTATTCCAAAAGTAAATATTCTCACCGCTCACATAGATATCATAACCTGAATCCATTATCATCTTTTTATCAATTATCTTCTCAGGATTCTTGACATCAACCGAAGTTACAACTGTATAACTTTCTCCGTCCGAATACTCGGGCACATAGATTCTTCCTATATCAATTTTTTTACCGTCTACCTTCGGAACCAGCTTACTGTAGTCAACCTTTTTCCCACCATCTATAAGGTAATAATAGTTAAAGTTATAAGTATGTGAAAATGTATAGATGATACCGTCCTTCATCCTTGTATTTCCTATGGAGCCCTCTTGTGTGTGCTTTGTCTTAAATTCAGGTTTCAGGATTGGTAATATCATAAAAGAGAACTTCCGCAGTATTGCTGTTTGCCCTATATCCATATAGGCGTTTGTCTTTTGGCTCTTTGTAAGTATCCGCAAAGACTACAAGTGTAGTCCCTTCAACCATCATATCGTTATAGTAGTATGATGTATCACCTTTTTCCTTATCAAGGGAAATTCTTGAAGTTATGGCCTTCATCTTGCCATTATCAGTCTTTACTATCCTAACTTCAGGTACTCCATCATAGCTATTTTTAAGCACATAGATGTATTTACCGTCTGTCTTTACGATATCAGCCTCGTCCACTCCCTCTGTCCTGGTATTGGTCTTTGAGTAATCACTTTCGGTTTTAGCAGTATCATTATTAACACTGTTCTCTCCTGCAGTTTCAGCAGTATCTGCAGTTTCAAGAGTTTTGTTTGTAGAAAGCAAATAGTCATTTGAATTTTTTGATTTTGCAGCCTTTGCAAGAAATTTATACATTTCCTTATAATTCTTAAACTTCTTAATTCCCTTTACCTGCTTTGTAAATTTTTTCTTCTTTACAGTTTTTTTCTGTTTTTCAGTATTTATCTGTTTTCCCGCAACAACATTATTAAGCCCGTTAAGTACACTGCCTGTCATATCTGCCGAGTCTAAAAAGCCTGTATTAATCATGACTGCAAAGGCTGCTGCTACAGCACCCACTGCTGCTAAAGAACCGGTCATCCAATGTTTCATAGTTTTTCTCCTTTTTATTTTTTTATTTTTATCTTCTTCTATAAGCTTCTCTCTTATTCTATCAGACTGCAAAGAAGCCGGTATTTCAATGTCTTCATCTGCCAAACCTTTAAGCATTTCAAGAATTTCATCTTCTCTATCCATATCGGTTTCATGCCTCCTTACTCTTTTACTACCGCTTTAAGCTTTGCCAGAGCTCTTTGCTTTTTTGACCTGACCGTAGCAGGCTTTAGTCCTAATATCCCTGCTATCTCATCCCCCTTGTACCCCTCAAATACCGATAGGCAGATGATGAATCTCTCTTCATTTTCAAGTTCCATAAGCATTTCTTTTAGCTCAAGGCTGTTAAACTCTGTATTATAAGCTTCTCTCTTTGTCCTCTCATCCGAAAGCTCAGTCACATTATCACTGACTTCTTCCTTTGACTGGGCATAGTACTTAAGCTTCATCCTGCATTTATTGGTTAGAATTTTTACTATCCAATTCCTAAACAGGCTGTCATCTCTAAGGCCTTCTATCTGTCTGTACGCATCAAGTACAGTTTCGCTCACTATATCCTCTGCATCTTCTTATTCTTTAGGAAATACAGGGCAAGTCTGTACAGGTCCTTTGCTACCTCAGAATACAGCCTTGTAAATACATCAGCATCTCTAATCATCGGTTAACCTCTATCCGCCAAAAGGCAATAAACTAGTTTCACTTAATAAGTGTATGTTTTTTGTAGAAATGTTGCAAGGGAAATAAATTTTTTTAAAATAGCCACTAAGCAAAAGGATGAAAATCCCATCTAGGAGATTCTCATCCTTTATTATCATAGAATATTGTTATTTACATACTTTTTTCATAGCCTTGTGCCGCTGTTTTGTTTAAACTCAGCACATAAAAATACATATTACGATTGCTTCTTTATTCCTTTTGCTTTTATCAGTTCTTTTATTTCTTGCTTTAGTTTATCCGCCTTTTCTTTTTTATCGAATCCAAAGCTTTGCAAATAACTCTTGCCATTACTATCATCATATACTGCGTATCCTTCTGAGCCAAAAGCCAGCTCTGTAAGAGCTTCTTTGCTATTTCCTGATGAAACATCAATTATATAAATAGTTACTACATCACCATTATTCTCGAAGCTATAATCGCCTTTTTGAAATAACCCTTTAATAGTTGGATATAGCTTAATTCCTTTTAGGATATCACCCATTTCTTCATAATATTCTGATAGCTCATAAATCTCGCTATCAATAGCAGGCTTTACATTTTCTTCATCAAATTTCAGATATGATTTACTAAATGTAACAAATATTGCCTTCTTTCCTGTTGGTATATCCAACTCTTTAGGAATAAATAGAAAAGCTGCTATTGTAAATCCTAAAAGAATAACAAGCAGCATTAATATTTTGTATCTTCTTGTCATTTTTATCCCTCTTTACTCTAGTGGTTTATAATCATATAATATATTAAAACCACTCATATAGCAACAGACTTTAAAGTCCTATTTGGATATATTTCACAAAGACATACGAAAGGAGGACAAAGTTTGTCCATTCCCGCATTTTCAAATGTAATAATGTAGTAAGCGTAGTTTTAGCTTGATAAATTGGCAGAATTTCATTATAATATAGGTAAGAAAAGTAAGGAATACAATGTACTGTAAAGGAGAAATGATATGGAATTAGCAAAAGTTACTTCGAAAGGTCAAGTCACAATTCCAATTGAGATACGCAAAAAACTAGGAGTTAAAAATGGAGATAAAATCCTATTTGTAGAGGAAGCGGGAAGAATATATATGCTCAATTCCTCAATGGATGCTTTACGCGAAGCTCAAAAAGAATTTTTCGGTGAAGCAGAAAGAGTGGGTCTAAAAGATGATGATGACATAATGAAGATGATAAAAGAACTTAGAGAAGAAAGTTGGGCAAAGTAAATGAGAGTTAGAGACAATGAAAAAGAGTCTGTAAATAAAAATCTTCCATGATAATAAAGGGTGGAAATCTCTTAAATAGGATTTTCACCCTTGTTATATATAATAGCCCAGATTATTCAAGTCATTTAAAACTTCATCTGCAATTTCTGAAATTGGTCTAGTGCAATTATATCCAAAATTTTCAATCCCATTAGGCTGTCTCCACTTTGTTCTACCAATTGAATAAGCATAGCAGTTATAATATTTATATGAATTTTTAACTTTACCTATTGTTCCCCAACAAGTAATTTATAAACTCTTTCTACTTCTTCTGCAAATCTTTTGTACATATAATGCGAGCAAGAAGTGTTTCCGTGAATCATCATATCAAACTGACCTTTCAGCACGATATCAGCTATTTGCTCATCTGACATATAAGTCTTTAGTTCCTCGTCTACTTTTAGTCCGTTATCAATGAATACTTCATATAGTTCCTTCGCAGATAAAGCATTTAACTGCTCATATGTATATTTTGCAGTTTTTCTTGTTCCAACAAATTTATAAATTATTACTGCTGATAAAATTATAATAACAAGACAAATTATAATTTTATATTTATTTTTCATCTACCTCACACTCCTATTCCTAAAAGGAATTATAGAACTCATATAATCTATATATGTCGTTCCTTGTTGTCTCCATTCTTATACCTCTGCGGATTTATACTTTTCATTGTATTCCTCCAATCATTTGTTCTTTTGGCTTACATAACGCTTAGGTTTATGTAATATAAGCCCTTTCTCATCATGCGTTGAATTCTGCATTATGAAAAAGGGGTGAATATTTGTCATTTAGTAGTCTTTACTCAGCAAAAAATCCACTAAGTGTACGATTTTTACACCGTTTACATTTCCAGCGGCCAATTCGTCCAATGTCACAACATACTTAGGGTAGTGATCCTTGATAGCAAGGAGATTAGCTATTTCCCGGTCAGATTCTTCAGGCAGCTTACGGCATACCTGAACATAGATACGCTCGCCACGCTGCACTGCCACAAAGTCAATTTCTTTCGTTTCTTTTTTTCCAATATAGACCTCATAACCTCGACGACGCAGCTCAAAATATACTACATTCTCCAACATAGCTGCGATTGACTTCGGATTAAATCCCATAATGCAATATTTTAGGGATGCATCTGCCAGATAGAATTTTTCCTGGGTCTTCAGTACAGATTTCCCCTGCAAATCATACCGCTGACAACGATAGACAACAAACGCCTTTTCTAACCAACTCAGATAGTTATATACCGCCTCCACCGACAGGGAACGCCCCTCGCTTTTTAGAAACTTTACAATGGCATTTGCAGAAAAGGTCTTGCCAACATTTTCCACGATATACTTTACACAACGGTTAAATAAATCAAAGTTAGTTATGTTGTGCCGTTTTGTAATATCGTTCGTGATAACAGAATTATAGATGCCCTCTACAATCTGATAGGAGGAGCGTTCATCAAAGCTGCCTAGTGCCACAATGGGGAAACCGCCCAATCTCAGGTATTCGTTTAACAATTCCTTCGGAGAGCGGGAATCTGATTTTTTGAATTCCAAATACTCAGCAAAGGATAATGTATAAACCGGAATGGAAATGTAGCGCCCCGTCAGGTAGGTGGATATTTCGCCAGACATCAGCTTTGAATTGGAGCCGGTCACATAAATATCGGTGTTGGCATTCTCAAGCAGACTATTGACCGCTTTTTCCCAACCTTCGATTTCCTGTACTTCATCCAGCAAAAGGTAGTACCGTCCTTTGTCGGTCATTTTTACCTTTATACCGTTATACATATCTTTGTCGGTCATACCATCATCAAAATCCTCCGATGTATAACGCATACTGATAATATGGTCTGCGGCAACCCCGCTTTCAAGCAAATCATCCCGCAGCATATCTAGAATTGTGGATTTGCCACAGCGTCTGATTCCTGCTAATATCTTCACAAGCGGAGCATCCCGATAAGTTTTCAGCATATTCATATAGTTTGGCCGGATAATCATGCCGCTCACCTCCTTAATCCTTACTCATATTATACCGAAAAAGATCAAAAATATCTATAGTTTTTACTTTAAATCCGAAAAAACTTAATATATGCCATGACTTTTTCGTGCCTATGGGATGGAATTTTAAGAGAATTGCGTTGGATACCAGTGTTTTGGCATCGGCTCACCTTTCCCACCTACAGGCGGATTCGGGACTGCACCAGTTAGAACCGTGCACCGTTAGGCATGCTTAAGCAAAAGGATGGAATTCCCTCTTGGAGATTTCCATCCTTTATTATCATAGAAGATTCTTATTTGCATATGTTTGTAAATGGCATATATTTACCTCGGTTTCCCATCTAAATACTTTAAAAACTTCGAGCAAGGAAGCCTACACTTCCTTGCTCATTGTAAAATATCCAAGTTTTTTTATAGCCGCGTTTCTCATATACAGAAATGGCATTTTCGTTCTCTTCTTCGACTTCAAGCTTGTATCTCACAGCCTGTCCCCTGTACTTTTCTTCTATGAAACGAAAGAAACTGCTGCCAAGTCCAAGCCCTCTAAATTCCGCTTTGATATACAGATCCTCGATGAAAATGAGGAGGCCGCCATACTCCGTGGTATAACTCTTTGCAATCATTGAATAACCTGCAATCTCACCATTTTCTTCGATTACATAGCCCTCTATATAAGGCAGGTCTGAAAGACAGTCATCTATGTCTTTGTAGAGAATCTCATCTGAGGCTGTATGTAACACAGCCTCTGAATCATAAAAAACCCTCATCATCTTAAATATTTCTTCCCTGTCACAAGCCTTAAAATCTCTTATTAACAAAACAACCTCCTAAAGCAGGCAGGCTTCATCCAAAGTCCTTGAATAAGCCGGCATAAATTCTCTTAAAAATATCTCCACCTCTTCTAAGTTAAGCGCCTTGACCGCCTTGAATGTAGCCTTTTCAGCCTGTAAAAACTCGTTATTCCCAGCCTGTTTTTCATCAAGGCATTTGATATAGGCTGAAAGCTTGTCTGCGGCCTTAACCAGAACCTTTTCATATCTGTACTCATCTGATGGCTCAAATATTTCCTCATATTCCTCCCTTAAGTCCTCAGGCAGGATGGAGAGAAGCTTACCACAGGCGGTATGCTCGATTTCCTTGTAAATACTCTTTATATTGCTGTTAAAATACTTCACAGGAGTAGGCATATCTCCTGTAATTATCTCTGTTGCATCGTGATAAAGCCCTATGAGTGCTGCCCTGTCGGCATTTAACGCCTTGCCAAGCCTCTTGTTCCCTATGGTACAAAGAGCGTGAGAGAGTATAGCTGTTTCCAGAGAATGTTCACTTAAGTTTTCTTCTCTGGAATTTCTCATCAAAGCCCAGCGGTTGATATACTTTAGCCTTGACATCATAGCAAAAAAGGAATAATCTTCTTTCATTTCCCCCTCCTACTCAATTCCAATTATTTTAGCAATTATATTTGATTCGTAAAGTATCCTTAAAAAAGCGTTTTCTTCTATCTGTCTCATTCCTTCCTGAATAAAAGGTTTTTCTATAAATACCATCATTAGCGTAAATATCAGCCATACTATGACCAAACCCTGGAAGATACCAACTATTCCTCCCACCATCCGGTTTAACTCGTTGATTACAGGAAGTTTGCTTATTATATTAAGCACCTTACCAAGTACCAAAAGTCCTACACTTAGTATAAAATATACCAAAATAAATGTACCTGAGTTAATCACTATCCCTGTTAGGTATATAGCAACCCTATGATTTACTTCCTTTTGCACATCCTCCCTCGCCTTTTTTATATGCTCATTTTTAAGAATATCGGTTATGATTTCTTCTACAGCCTGATTTCCGGTAAGTAATTTATATGGCACATAAATATCATCAGCATTGATTAATTCCCTGCTTTTCTTACTTTTAGATTTTTTTCCTTTAGTCTTCTTTTTATCTACAGACTGTTCATCCCTTTTCCCATTCTTTCCATAATTTTCAAGCGACTTTTCTATTCTTGTAGAAATGGCATTGAAAATTTTATCATTATTTCTCAGCTGATTGCTTATAATAGGAGAAATCACAGTACCTGCAAGAAGTACAACTATGGAAGAAAACAGTCCAAATACCGTTCTTACCAGTCCCTTCCGGCTTCCCATATAGAAACATCCCCCGAATATAACAAGCACCATTATTAGTACAAAATTAGACATTAATCCTCCATTACTCTCTTAATTTTATAATCTTTAATTTTTTCCCAAATACAGTATAGTATTTCAAACTATTATCTGTTGGTAAAAAAACTTACTAATTTATCCTTAAATTTATTCTTAAATTTTTTTCATTTCCATTACTATCCAAAAATCAGACTGTTATGGTCAGAATGCAAGATAATCTCTCCCCTATTCATCCACATTCCTCTTATATTTATATCCACAATTTCCGAAAATTTTCTGTTTCCACCATAACTATAGGCATATAAAACTACTTTACCATTTCCAGCCTGTTCTCCTTCCTTATGGCCTTCATCCGGATAATCTGCATATATTGAGGTATCGCTGGCTGTATCTTCTCCCTTATCCGGTCTTATATCACTCTCATTTATAAGCAGAGCAAAACCCGTTTCATCCTCGGCAATTCTTTCAATTCTACCAGCAACTTTCTTCTCCCAAAGCATTTCAGGTTCCCGCTTTGCTTCAAAACAAACTATCTTATTGTCTCCATAAGCACAAATAGTATTGTTATCCGCAAATTTCAGCTTAGGAAAAATTGTGTTTTCAAAAGGAAACACCCCAACTATTCTATCAGCATTTGAATTTTCACCAATCTTATCAAAATTATAAAATGTAAGAGTTGATTTTATTTCGCCATTTTCATTTTTTACATATTCAGTTACTAACTTTGAACCATCCTTTGACATTGCTACAGAAAGGGCATAACCATCATCCTTTGAATAGGTTTTTATTTCAGCCTTCAACTTTTGATTCTTATCATAGGGGTTTAGAAGTTGTATATTATAACCTGCTTCAGTTTCCATAAGTACTGCCAATTCTCCCTGCTCAGATATATCTACCAACATTATATCCTGAAGCATCTGCATACTTACCTGAACTGCCGGCACCGATTTATAATTGACAACCAGAAGATTTCTTCCACCTATATCAGCAGCCACAGCATAACCATTATTAACTGTAACCTTTGGATTTGTCATACTTATGGCTGCATTCCACTCTATCCTGCCATTAGCATCATAAATTGATATTCCTTCATTATTATAGCCTATCAGCTTACCATAATCTGCCGTAAATTTAGCATCTTCCGGTAAATTTTTATTATACTCAGCCACTACATCATAATTTGCGTAGGTCTTTTTATTAAAAAATATGTTGAATACCATAAAAATGACAGCTATGGCAAAAATTAATGTAATTATTACAACCCGTCCACTTCTTTTCGCAGAAGAACCTCTTTCTTCAATCTCTTCAGAATGAACTTCATCTCCGTTTAGGGTAATTTTTTTAATTTCATCAGTTTTATTGCCTTCGTTTAATTCACTATCATTCAATTCTTTATTATCAGACATTATATTCTGCCTTTCAATTTTCAGATGCAGGCTGCTTGTATAACTCAATCAGTTCACTAATTGTTGCCGCCGGATTTTTTTCACTTATCTCAAGCAAAGATGCCAAAGTTTCTTCATCAACAATTTCCTTGCCTAAAAACACTTCATAATTTTCAGCTATGTATATTTTCCTCTGTTTTATATATGCCCTAATAGAAGATAAGTCGGTTGTTATTTCAGCAAGTTTTAACTTATAATTATCTATCTCAGACTGATTATTATTTTTGATTTCATCGGCAATTGCCTGTTTAGTGCTATTATCAAATACTCTGAGTGCCTCTTTTCTCTTAGCTGCCAGGTCTTCAAGCTGAGTTTTTATATCTTCAAGCTGTGCATTATAATTTTCAAGCCCATACTGTGTATCGTCTTTATCTTTTATGATATTTTTACTTATCTTAGCAATTACTTTTCTATTATTTCTAATCTTGCTTCTTGCGTTATTCCCCGCTGTTATTACATCCCTGTATTTAAGTCCTGCTGTCCTAAATATAAGAAGATAGATTCCACCAAATATAAGGATACAGCCCACATAGATAAACCCTATTGTATAAGCAGTCACAGGTTTAGGCAAAAAATACCAGATGAGTGCCGGAATTCCCCCAAACAGTAAGCCAAATGTAAACAAACACCATAAAAAATCTGCTAAACTCCTTGGCATAAACAATGCATAATAAAGTCCTGAATTAAAAAATCCCGGAGTTTTACTCTGTTTGTAAAGCTTTCTGGTTTCTGCCTTAATTTGTTCATTAGCCTCTATGAATTCTGCAGTTTCAGCTTGGATTCTCTCTGAAACCTTACCATCTCTATACTTCTCCTTCTTTTGATTTGTTTTTTTAGCTATAGCATTTAACTTATCTTCTTCAATGTCGAAGGTACTTATTATTTCTTCCCTCCTTTTTTTGATTGTATCTGCAGCTTCCTTAGCTATGGCTTTTTCCCTTTCTTCCAGGACATTTTCCGTACTGTCCTCAGCCGCAGTAAGTTCCCTTTCTCTAATTTCACTCTGACTAAGGTCTTTTACTTCTTCATAAATTTTTTGTAAAGTATTTCTGTCTCCATTAAGAATATTATCTGCCATGTCAATTCTCCTTAATTTTAAAATAATTGTATGTTTTCTGCCATTCTTCCTGTTAATTAAACATTTCTTTTTCATTTATTAAGTACTGATTTTTGTTAATCTTCTTATTTTTTTAACAATATGAACACAAAATAAACACATTTAATCTATATACTTACTATTGTAGATGAAGAAAACTTTCCCCAAAGAAATACTTCATCTTCCCCCTCTCATTTAAATGCAGAGCTGCTGTACTGGTACAGCAGCTCTGCTATTTTTAAAGTTCAGTTCTGCCGACAAAGGCACGAAGCAGGGTTACTTCGTCCACATTTTCAAGGTCTCCTCCTACCGGAACACCGCTTGCTATCCTTGTCACCTTGATTCCCGTAGGTTTAATCAATTTGCTTATATACATAGCAGTAGTCTCACCTTCAAGGCTTGAGCCAGTGGCAATTATAACTTCTTCCACATCGTTATTTTGTAATCTGACCATGAGTTCTTTTAATTTTATATCAGCAGGTCCAATGCCTAAAAGCGGAGAAATTACACCATGCAAAACATGGTAAACTCCATCATATTTTTTTGTCTTTTCATAAGCAGCCAAGTCCCTTACATTCTCCACCACCATAATCATGTTGTGATTTCTCCCTTTATCCGCACAGATAGGGCAGAGAGAAGAGTCTGACAGCGTAAGGCATTCCTTACAGTAGCAGACATTTTCTCTGGCTGTGCTTATTGCCCCTGCCAAAGCCTCTACATTTTCTTTGGGAAGGCCTATGATGTGAAAAGCAAGCCTGCCTGCAGTCTTTGGCCCTATTCCGGGCAGTTTTGCAAGTTCTTCAACTAACTTATTAACCTGTTTTCCATAATATTCCATTTAGAAAGGAAATCCTCCGCCTAAGCCGCCAAGTCCACCTGTAATCTGGTCCATCGAAGCACTGCTTGCCTCCTCAACCTTGCGGAGAGCCTCTCCTACTGCTGCCGCAATAAGGTCTTCTAAGGTTTCAATGTCATCAGGATCTACAACTTCTTCTGCAAGTGTAACTCCAAGCACTTCTCTCTTGCCGTTTAATCTGACTGTAACTACACCTCCGCCTGCAGTTCCTTCGAACTCCTTAGTTTCCATTTCTTTCTGTTTTTCTTCCATCTGCCTCTGCATACGCTGAGCCTGTTTCATTATATTTCCCATTCCTCCAGGTATTCCACCACCTGGAAATCCACCTCTTTTTCCCATTTTGTTTATTCCTTTCTTATCATAATTCTTTTAATTAAGGGAAGTTGTTTCCCTATAAGCCTAATTCGGCATATACTATAGTTTATCTCATTTAATCCTCATATGTCAATAATCCCGGAGCATGTAAATTGCTGATGATTATTTCGATAATAAGTTTTAAAGGTTTTTCCCAGGTACGAAGAGGGGCTGTCGCAATAAGTAAAAGTACAACAAAATATAGTAAATTTATCATTAAATAATTACTGTATTTTGTGTATCTCATTTGTAATGCGACAGCCTCCCATAATTAACATTTAGTATCAATTTTATTCATACTGTTTCCTGAAATAATAATACTGTCTTCTTTTATCATTTCCCCATCCAGAAAAGTCCTTACTGTCCAGTTCCCAAAGTCAGTTTCATCTATTTCGGTTATATCTAACCAAAATCTTAACATAACCTTATCATCATCCGATTCTTCATAACTGCCAAAATCATTTTCCGTGAATCTATACAGTTCTCCATCAGGCTTATACCAGGCTACGGTTGCAATGTGAAGTCCTTTTATTTCATTAAAGCTAAGCATACACACAGCTTGTTTGTCCTTGTCTGCATTAAATATCTTTGATTCTTCTTTATCCGGTACAACTTCCATCATTTTATGGAAAATGCCGTATTCAAGAAGCGTTGCGTAGCTTTCTATCTCTTTATCTACTACTCCGTCTTTATCAATGGTAAGCACAGACCAGTAGTTTTCATCATCTATACATATATTTTTGTTTTCCTTGTCTATAAGCTCAAGTCCGTCACCAAGAAGATATTTATAATGATATTCTCCCTCTGTAAATTCTACGCCTGTCCCATGACGGCTTTCATCCTTTGACATATAAACAGGCTCTTCAAGGTGTTTGAATATTAAATCAACTTTATTCAACCTATAATTCTCCCAATATGTGAAATATGCCTCCTTCTCTACCTTTTCTTCCATCATAGTAATTACAGGCTCTGAAGCTGTCACAATTTCAAAGAAAAAATTTTCTGTCATTATTACATATTGATAAATCTTTGTTCCTATAAGTTTTCTTCCGACTATTTTTCTTACTTCCTTTGCATAATCCCCATCTTCTACTTCATACATTACATTCAGAGTACGATCAGGCGGAAACTTCATCATATCCTCAAAAATTTTATTTAATGCTCTGCCTTCTTCAAATACTCTGACAGAATACATATTCTTAAATTCCAATTTAATATAATTTATGATTCTGCCATTATGCCAATTCTCAAGTTTTATTACCGGATTGTTATCCTCTACATAGGAGATATCCCCAATATAAACATCTTTAGGTATCTCATCCTCACGATATATTTTCCAATTTTTCCATAATCCATCTACCTTTTTTTAATACTGTTAATTAAGTTTATATACTCTGGTTAAAAATGAGGGCTCCCATTCATAAATAACATCAATATATAAATTCTCTGTAACTATAGTGAATTGTTTTTTATAGTATATTCGTTAAAATTGCCACCTGAATACAATTTAATATCTTCAAGATATTTTCCATCTTCAACTTCATATATAATATTTGAAAAAAATTATCCTCTTTCAGTCCTTCAATATTCTCATACATATCCAAATCTACAAGTCTTCTATCAAATATCCTTACAGCCTCAGTAATTCCAAAATCAAGAATCAGCCTATTCTCTTTACTTCTTAACTCTATAATCAAAAAATTTGAATCTCCGCAAATAACCTTTGCTTTATAGTTTCCTTTCGGAATCTCTCCCTTACGATATTCTTTCCAAGCTTCCATATTCCCTCACTTTCTGTAATATTTTTATATATAACATAAGGAAAGAGGCACTTATGCACCTCTTCTCCGTTTAATCCTCATATGTCAATAATCCCGGAGCAACCTTGTCAATTCCTGTCATCCTGACATCGCCTGCCTGCCTGGCTTCCTTCTCAAATTTAGTTTTAATTTCTACCTCAACTCCTGTTATGTCAAGAATTACTTTACTGAGCAGTTCCATGCTCTCTTCTCTCTCAAGCCAAGCTTTATCAAATTCCTCACCAACAGCTAAGACTAATGCATTCCCACTTTCAGAATAGTAAGGTTTAGCATTGTATAACACTGTTTTAAGGGGATTTTTAATATTTTTATCATTTATTATATTACCAAACGATTCTGCTATTTTCTTTATGTCATCAGGCAGTGCTTTTACTGTATCCGGCTCTATTTCTTCCCTTTCCTCTTCTTTTTCTATAGGTAATTCAGTCTTTTTAATGCCCGTAAATCCACCACTTTCAATAATCTCTTCCAGTTTTTTTATTCTTGCTATTAAACTTTCCCTATCCTCTTCCATTTCCGGTTTGCAAAGCTTAATGAGTGCAATCTCAAGTTCTGCACGCTTTGAAGTAGAATATTTAATATCTGCCGATAATTTTGAAAATATCCTTATATATCTGTACAAATCATTTTCTTCACCTATTTTAGCTACCTCTTTAAGTTCAGAAAGCTTGTCTGTACTTATTTCAATCCTCTCTGCTGCAGATTTAGATACTCTTAATAAAAGAAGATTCCTGAAATACCATGTAAAATCAAGTGCAAATTGCCCAATATCAATTCCATCTGTCGAAATTTTCTCTGCCACATCCATGCAGGTTGGAACATCTCCTCTTTTTATGGCAATGTAAAGCCTGTTAAAAAGATCCGTATCTACTGATCCAAGTACTGTAAGCACCTTATCATATGTTAATTTTTCATCAAATGAAAAGGCCAAGCATTGGTCAAGCAGACTTAACGAATCTCTCATTGAGCCATCACCTTTTCTGGCTATAAATTGCAAAGCTTCATTTTCATAAGCATTTCCCTCTTCATCCATTAATTCCTTAAGCCTGTCCGAGATAGTTTCTACAGAAATTCTTTTAAAATCATATTTCTGGCATCTTGATTTTATTGTAGGCAAAACCTTATGCGGTTCCGTTGTTGCCAGAATAAAAATAGCATATTCGGGTGGTTCCTCAAGAGTTTTGAGAAGGGCGTTAAATGCTCCACTTGAGAGCATATGTACCTCATCTATTATATATACCTTGTACCTTGTATCTGTAGGAGAATATTTCATCTCTTCTATTACTTCACGCATATTGTCTACACCGGTATTTGTAGCTGCATCAATCTCTATTACATCTAAGGTTCTTCCCTCTCCTATCTTCTTACAGGTTTCACAAACTCCACATGGGCTTCCGTCTTTTGTATTCTCACAATTCACTGCTTTCGCAAATATTTTTGCCACACTTGTCTTTCCTGTTCCCCTCGTACCTGAGAACATATATGCATGGCCTATTTTATTATATTTAATTTGATTTTTAAGTACTGTAACTACGCTATCCTGCCCCTTTACCTCATCAAATCCCTTAGGCCTGAATTTTCTATATAAAGCTGTGTATGACATTTTTCCTTCCTCCATAAAGTTCAAATCTTGTCATTGTAATTATTATACACAAAGGTAATAATTCGTCGATATTTTTTTATATAAAACGCATAAAAAAACTTGTAAATAATTCCTTTTATAGGTATAATAAATATAAAGGTATATTTACTTTTTTTGCAACCGTTATTATTCGATTTTTAAGGTTGCCAAAATTTACTCCAAATTATTCATTCTAAATGTCTAAATCCGCTCTATATCCGTTAATAGAGCAGTTTATACATAATTATGATAATTTGAGATTAATTAAGGAAGGTCAAAATATGGTCAAATCAAAAGTTAACAAAGTTCCAAAAGAGCTTCAGCTTTTCAGGGAGGGGGAGAACTATTTTGCCTACGAATATTTCGGTGCCCACAAAACTTCTAAGAGAAAGAAAGAAGGTGTAGTTTTTAGGGTTTGGGCTCCAAATGCAAAAAATGTATCAGTAGTTGGAGATTTTAATAACTGGGATACATCTGCTTCTCCCGCTGATAATATTTCAAATGGAGTCTGGGAAGCATTCATTCCTGATATTCCCGAATATAGTGCTTATAAATACGCAATTACCCATCAGGATGATTCAATTCATTATAAAGCTGACCCTTATGCCTTCCACAGCGAAACTGATGGAAGCACGGCGTCAAAGGTGTATTTTTTAGATGGCTGTTTTTAAATGGTCTGATGATGCCTGGCTAAAGAAGAGAGCAGACATTTTTCAAACCCGCTCCAATGAATATCTATGAGGTTCATATTGGTTCCTGGAAAATACACGAGGATGGTAATCCGCTCAACTACCGTGATCTCGCAGATGAGCTTATCCCTTATGCAAAAGATATGGGATATACCCATCTTGAACTTATGCCAATAACCGAATATCCATTTCCCTGCATCTTGGGGATATCAGGTAACCGGATATTTTTTTCAGTTACATCCAGATACGGTGTTCCTGCTGACTTTATGTACTTTGTCAATAAGGCACACAAGGCCGGGTTAGGTGTCATCATAGACTGGGTGCCTGCACACTTTCCAAAAGATGATTTTGCACTTGCAAGATTCGATGGCACTCCTTTATATGAAGATCCAAATCCACTCAGAGGTGAACATAAGTCCTGGGGTACTTTAATTTTTGACTTTGGAAAAGCTGAAATTCAGTCATTCCTTGTTTCAAGTGCTATGATGTTTGCCAAAGAATACCACATAGACGGTATCAGGGTAGATGCAGTTGCTGCCATGCTATATCTTGATTATGACAGGCCTGACGGACAATGGTGTCCTAATGAACATGGGGGACATGAGAATCTCCAGGCAATAGCATTTTTACAAAAATTAAATCACGCCATTGCTACCAAGGCTGAAGGTACTATTATGATAGCTGAAGAATCTACTGCCTGGCCTTTAGTTACCCGCCCAAGCAGTGATGGCGGTTTAGGTTTCCATTATAAATGGAATATGGGATGGATGAATGACAGCCTTTCCTATATTAAAACAGATCCTTATTTTAGAAAATTTGAGCATGGGAAATTAACCTTCCCTATGATGTATGCATATTCCGAAAATTATATACTTCCTATCTCCCATGACGAGGTTGTATACGGAAAGGGATCGCTTCTTAATAAGATGCCGGGTGATTACGAACAGAAATTTGCCGGTTTCAGAGGCTTTCTAATGTATATGTTAAGTCATCCGGGTAAAAAAACTTTTATTTATGGGCAGTGAGCTCGGACAGTTTGATGAATGGAATTTCAACAAAGAACTTGATTGGAACCTGCTTGAATACGAGACCCACCGCAAACTCCATGACTTTGTAAGAGATGCAAACCACTTCTACTTAAACCACAAGGCTCTGTGGGAAATAGAAGATGATTGGGCTGGTTTCTCTTGGCTAAATGCTGATGATGCTGACCATAATATTATTTCTTACAAGAGAATATCAAAATCCGGCAGAGATGTAATATTTGTAATCAACTTCTCTCCTGTATTAAGGGGAAAACTATTATCTCGGTGTAGATAAAAGGAAAACATATAAAGAAATATTTAATACGGATGATGTCAAATATGGTGGAAGCGGTTTACTAAATAAAGGAAAAATTACTACCAAAAAAGGTGAGGTTAATGGAAGAAAACAATATGTTTCTCTCACCATACCACCATTTGCTGCAGTTGTTATTGCATAAATCTGAATTTGGAGCACATTAACAAATTTAATATTTTTAATTATATAGGAGGTTTGTCATGTTAAGAAAGAAAGAGTGTCTGGCTATGCTGCTTGCAGGCGGTCAGGGAAGCAGACTTTATACTCTTACCAAAAAGGTTGCGAAGCCGGCTGTTTATTTTGGAAGCAAGTATAGGATTATAGATTTCCCACTGTCTAACTGTATCAATTCAGATATTGATACAGTTGGTGTTCTTACTCAGTATCAGCCTTTGGAGTTAAATGACTATATCGGCAATGGTTCTCCTTGGGATCTCGACCGTAACTATGGCGGTGTGCATATTCTCCCGCCTTACCAGAAAAGCAGGGGTGCTGACTGGTACAAAGGAACCGCAAACGCAATTTACCAGAATCTGAATTTCATAGAAAGATACGATCCTGAATATGTCATCATCCTTTCAGGTGACCATATTTATAAGATGGACTATAACAAAATGCTTGAATTCCACAAGGAAAAAGGTGCAGATGTTACAATAGCCGTACTTGAAGTTACTCTTGAGGAAGCTAAGCGTTTCGGCATACTCTCAACAGACGAAAATGATAAGATTACTGAATTTGCTGAAAAACCTGCCAAGCCAAAGAGTACAAAAGCTTCCATGGGTATTTACATATTCAATAAAGACATACTTGTAAATTATCTTAAGGCTGACGAGGAAGATCCAAAGTCATCAAATGATTTTGGTAAAAATATAATACCGGCTATGATAGAGGACGGACGCGGCCTTTATGCTTATCCGTTCAAGGGGTACTGGAAGGATGTAGGAACTATCCGTTCTCTCTGGGAGGCTCATATGGATCTTCTTGGCGAGGCTCCGGAGCTTGATCTCTCCGATCCTGACTGGAAAATATCTTTCCGCCACGATCCTATCAATCCACAGTACATAGGCAATGATGCTAAGATTTCGGATTCTATTATTGCGGAAGGCTGCGATATAGAGGGTACTGTTATAAATTCTGTGCTCTTCTCCGGCATCAGAGTTGGCAAGGGAACCGTTATCAAAAACAGTGTTATCATGCCTAATGTAGTCATAGGTGAAAATGCTGAAATTAACTACAGTATATTGGATGTTCAGTGTAACATAGAAGATAATGCTGTCATCGGCGCTGATGATATTGAAAAAGATATCACGGTAATTGGTGCAGAAATAACTGTAGCTGAGGGAAAAAGGTCGAAGCCGGAACTATGGTTGAAGAAGACATGAAGTAACTATAAATAAAATTATAATTTGTAATAATATATATGAAATGAGGTTAATATGGCAACAGCGGGATTAGTATTTTCAAATATTCACGATAGAAATGTTTCACAGCTAACCAGTGGCCGTACAATGGCTTCTGTTCCATTTGGCGGAAGATACAGACTGGTAGACTTTGTACTTTCAAACATGGTAAATGCCGGCATAACCAAAGTCGGACTTATTACCAAGTCTAACTACCAAAGTCTTATGAAGCATGTAGGCTCTGGTAAGGACTGGGATTTGGCAAGAAAAAATGAAGGCGTTATCATTCTCTCCCCCTTTGGCGAGGCTGGCAGCGGTCCACTCTACACCAACAGGCTTGAGGCTCTTCAGAACTCAATTACATTCATAGACCATTGTGATGAAGAATATTTCATAATGTCTGACTGTGATATAGTATGCAATCTTCCTTTTGATAAGATTATTGAGTTTCACAAGACCTCAGGTGCTGATATAACAGGTGTATATCAGGAAAATAAATCTACCCGTACAATAGACCGCACAAGCAGTATCTTTGAAATAGATGCCGATGGAAGAATTACCGATCTTAAGGTTCAAAAATCCATAAGTGGAAAGAAAAATTTTTCCCTCAATGTATGGGTATTTAACAGCCGGTTACTTAAGGATCTTGTCCGTGATTCCATTATTTACGGAACAAATAGCCTTTCAAGGGATATAATCGCACCAAGACTTGAAAAATATAAGGTTATGGGCTATGAATTTAGCGGACATCTTTCCTGTATAGACTCTTTAGCAGGATATTTTGAGGCTAATATGGCACTGCTTGAAAGAGATGCCCGTCATCAGCTTTTCCATAGTGCAAGCTATCCTGTATATACTAAAGTTAAGGACTCTGCCCCTACAAAATACGGTCCAAATGCAAGAGTTAAAAATTCCATCATTGCAGACGGCTGCCGTATTGACGGCATAGTTGAAAACTCTATTCTTTTCAGAGATGTAACCGTTTCCCAGGGAGCTGTTATCCGCAATAGCGTTGTTATGCAGGATTGTGTACTTGAAAGAAACTCTTCTATTGACTATCTTGTAATGGACAAGCGGTCAGTAGTGCGTGGAGGCCGATATCTAAGCGGTTGCGAAGGACATCCTTTCTTTATCGAAAAAAATTCTATATTATAATATTCGCAATCCGTTCATTCTGTAAAATTGGCGTCAGAAGGTTATTTCCTTCTGACGCTGGAATTATAAATTGACTCTTTTAAAATGGAGGTAAACATGGCTAATAAGAAACTTAAAGACACTGAAAAGAACAAGAAGGTTAAAGCTGAAAAGAAGGAAGATATTAAAAAAACCGAAGAAATTAAGTATGAACTCAAATTAGATGCCGTATCAAAACCAATGGTTATTCCAAGCAAAGTTGAGGTTAAAGACCCTGAAATAACAAAAGCTATAGATAAAACACCTAAGAAAGAAACTACAAAGGAAGCCGCAAAAGAAACTACTGAAGAAACAAAAAAAGAAACTGCTGCCGAAAAACCTAAGAGGGGGCGTAAAAAAGCAGAAGCTAAGGATTCTACAAAGACTGAAACCAAAACTAAAAAAGCTGCTAAGGAAAAAGAAACTAAGGCTAAGACTAAAAAGACTGATAAAACCGTAAAAACAGTTAAAGCTGAAAAGAATGAAACATCTAAAACCAAACGTTCAAAAAAAGCAGTTAGGGAAACCAAAAACAGTGTTGAACAGGTGGCTGCTATGATAAATAAAGAGATAACAAAAGAAACTGATAAATCCGTTAAAGCTGCTCCTGAAAAGAAGAAAATTCTTTTTGTAGGTTCAGAAGTTCTCCCATTCGCTGCTACCGGAGGTCTTGGTGAAGTCCTTGGAAGCCTTCCAAAGGCACTTGCCGCCAGAGGAGATTATGATGTCAGAGTTATGATGCCTTACTACAGCGACATAGGCGAGCAGTATAAGAATGCTGCAAAATATCTCTGCAACTATAATGTAGGGCTTTCTTGGAGAAACCTTTACTGTGGACTTTTTGAGTTAAAACAGGACAATGTAACCTACTATTTTATTGACAATGAATACTACTTCCATCGTGATGGACTCTATGGATTCTATGACGATGGCGAGCGTTATGCTTTCTTTTGCAAGGCTGTTATGGACAGTTTTTACTTCATAGATTTTATGCCTGATATTATTCATGCAAATGACTGGCAGACAGCTCTCATCCCTATTTATAACAACTGTAAATACCACTATGATATAAAACTTATATTTACAATACACAATATTGAATATCAGGGACAGTATGACCTTAGGATTATGCCAACTGTCTTTGACCTACCACCGGAAGCCGGTGCTTATGTAGAATATGAAGGCTGCATAAACCTCGTAAAAGGTGCTATTGAAACTAGCGACTGCGTAACCACCGTTAGTGAATCCTATGCAAAAGAACTTGAAGATGCCGCCTTCGCTCATGGCCTTCAGGATATGATTAAGAAGAACAACTGGAAGACCCGTGGTATTCTGAATGGAATAGATGCAGACAGTTACAACCCGGCTACCGATATTGCTATATCACATAAGTTTACTTCTGATGATTTCTCCGGTAAGCTGCAGGATAAACTTGAACTGCAAAGACTTGCAGGACTTAGGGAAGATGCCGGTATCCCTGTGATTGCTATCATTTCCAGACTTGTATCTCACAAAGGACTTGACCTTATCACTCAGGCTATGGAAAATATCGTGAGAAATTGTGAAGTGCAGCTCGTTGTACTTGGTAAGGGTGATAGAAAGTACGAAGACTATTTTATCTGGCTTCAAAATCAGTATGGCGGCAAAGTTTCCGCTATGATTACTTATAACAAAGACCTTTCCAGAAAGGTTTATGCCGGGGCTGATATGTTTCTTATGCCTAGCAAGGCTGAACCTTGCGGCCTTTCACAGATGATAGCCTGCCGCTATGGTACAGTGCCTATCGTAAGGGAGACTGGCGGTCTTAAAGATTCCATCACAGACTGCGGTCTTGGCGAGGGCAATGGTTTCACCTTTGCCGGCTATAATGCTGATGATATGGCAAATGCAATCTATCGTTCAATTGACCTTTATTACAATAATCCTGATGATTGGGATAAACTTCGTAAATATATCTCAACCATAGATTTTAGCTGGGCAAATTCAGCAAACAAATATGACGAGATGTATAGTTGGCTGATAGGACGATAGTTCTTCACCTTAGAAACTTACTCATGTGCCTGAGTGCCCTTTCGCTCAGGCATATATTTTCCCGCTAGATTTCCAAGGTAAGTGCAACACTTTGTAAAAATAGCAAAAGCAACACTTTTCCTAGATAAAATAATGAAATTATATCAATAAAATCAGACTGAATTTAATCGGATTTGGTCTGATTTTATTGTTTTGCCAGAAAAAAGGGTATAGCAAACAAGCCTGAAAGCGTATCTTTCAGGTTAAATGCAACGCTTTTTAGTGTTGCATTTACTTTGAAGGGTATTTACTTTATCTCTGGTTAGTGTTTTAATAGTTTCGGAGTTAAATTCACATCACTTTCGTTTATCCTTTTAAGCTTTAGTTTTGTAAAGAACTCCGCCGGCAGTGCGTTCATAGCTATTTCAAATGGACTTTTACCAAACAAAGACTTTCGTACATAGCTGTTTATATGGTTCGTGACCAATAGCGTGTCCTTGTTGGTAAGTCTGCTAAAGACATCCCTTTCGGAAGGATAGTCCTTATAAGCTTATGGTTATTTTCGCACTGTCCTTTTTGATCAGAGCGGTTCGGTTCGCAAAAGAAGATGTTTGTGCGCTTTGCGCCGTATATTGATTTTTCCATTCCATCTATATTTGAGAATTCATGCCCATTATCGGTTAGTATCAGAGGGAAGCACATAGCAAACAGCTCTTTTCCCAGTTTTTTCTCTAAACTGTCAAACAAGTCTGTAACACATTTTGAGGTATGCTCCTTGAGCCTGAATATTAGCTGCATATGGAATTGAGTAAAGTGCAGTGTCAGCAGTACCATTGAATCTTCTTTTTTGCCTACAACACAATCCATCTGTACTACAGGCACGTCGTTTTCTGAGAGATATTTTTTAAAGTCGGAATACAGGTGCCCTGTTTTTTGGGGATTTTTTAGCTTTGGTACAATTCTAACCTTTCGTTTTCTTCATTTTACGGTCTGTGGCAGATCTATTATTCCGGCATCCATTTCGCCTGCCATAACCAGCCTTCTTAAGGTAGATTCGCTTATGTTTAGTTCATCCCCATTGTTCTTAGCTATATGGTAAAGAGACTGCCCTTTTTTTATACGTGGGGAGATTATGCTGTTTATCCTTGTCATATCCTCGAGGGTAAGGTCAAAGCCGTTGCGGGACTGTATAAGGGTATCACAGTATTCTGCCTGGGCTTTTTTAGCATCATAGAAATGTTTTTCAAGTCGGCAGTATCCTCTTTTTGTACAGCCGTTACATAGTTTTACCTTGGAACCATTCCAGTGTTCACAGCTTCTTTTGCTGTAATGCTCACAGTATTTTTTAGCAAGATGGCATGAGCGGCATTTCTTATTACAGTCTTTAGAACCGCAGATGTGTTTGACATTACATCCGGTATAATCGTTGCAGTCGCAGGTGTTAGGGGTTTTGACAATTGAATGCCTGCCTATCTCCCTTGAAATGGTAGAAGGGGATTTCTCAAGGAAATCAGCAATACTTCTGATTGAAAAGCTCTGTGAGAGCAGGGTTTCGATTTTGATGCGTTCAGCATTAGTAAGATGTTTCTTCTTGTTCATAGGAACTCCTTTTGTTAGTATGATTTTAGTTACCTATGAATAAAAGCACACAGCAAGAATAAAAACAAGGGTCTAAATGAAGAATATAAGGTATTTCAGGCTAAAAGCAACATCACCTTCAAAGTAAAAGCAACGGCACCTTTCAATGTAGGTGCAACATTATTTTCAAAGTAAAAGCAACAATATTTTTCAATGTAAATGCAACAGGGGTATCCGTCAAAGTAGGTGCAACACCATGTTGCATTTAAGTTGAAAAACTACACATATATTTTCCCTGTCTAATAATTTAGCGCAGCTATTGACACTAAGTTCTATTGATGATATGATTATTCTACATAGTTGCGTGATTCATCATGCAAATATCAGACCAAATTTGTTTTTGCCTTACGGACAGGCGGTCACTTGCCGTAGTGGTTATACCACATTATTGATAGGGTTTAAAGCCCGGATTTTATAAGTTGATTACTCTACAATCATTATCATCTTGTGAAACATCAATAAGAGCAGCAACCTGATATTTGCTGGACTACTCTGAATGAAGTTAACGCACTTATTCTATTTAAAATAAAATTTTGTGCAGCTCAAGGTGATTGGGCTGCTTTTTTGTTTACCTGAGCTTTTGAACTTCTTACCAAACAATTAGCTATTTGATGGTATTTCTAATGCAGCACCGAATACATTGCTACAAGCTTACATACTATATAGATATGAGGAAAACAAAATGGACATTAGCAGACAGCAAAGAGCTCCTATTTGCGAGGCTCTTGAAACATTTAAGAGAAAAAGGGTAGTTCCTTTCGATGTACCCGGCCATAAAAGAGGCCGTGGCAATCCTGAGCTGGTAAGGCTTCTTGGAGCACAATGTGTAGGACTTGATGTAAACAGCATGAAACCCCTTGACAATCTTTCAAACCCTGTTTCTGTAATTGCAGAAGCTGAAGAGCTTATGGCAGATGCCTTTGGTGCTGCACATGCCTTTCTCATGGTTGGTGGGACTACTTCTTCTGTACAGGCCATGGTGCTTTCTGTCTGTAAGGCCGGCGATAAGATTATACTTCCAAGAAATGTACATAAGAGCGTAATTAATGCCCTTATACTTTGTGGTGCAATTCCTGTCTATGTTAAGCCTGAGATTCATCCTGTGATTGGTGTAGCTCTCGGCATGGAAATAGAGGCAGTTAAGAAAACCATAGATAACAATCCTGATGCGGTAGCGGTACTAGTTAATAACCCAACCTACTACGGCATCTGCTCAGACCTAAAGCATTACTGATTATGCCCACGAAAAGGGACTTAAGGTTCTTGTTGATGAGGCACATGGAACACAGCTCTACTTTGAAGCCCACCTTCCTATCGCGGGAATGCGTGCCGGTGCGGACATGGCTGCCATCTCCATGCACAAGTCAGGCGGCAGCCTCACACAGAGTTCCATCCTACTAACAGGTGAAAATATGAATGTAGGCCATGTAAGGCAGATAATAGGACTTACTCAAACTACATCCGCAAACTACCTTCTCCTTTCAAGTCTTGACCTCTCAAGGCGAAATCTTGCCCTTAGAGGAATGGAAAGCTTTGCAAAGGTTATAACTATGGCGGAGTACGCCAGAAATGAGATAAACAGCATAGGCGGCTACTATGCTTATGGAAAAGAACTTATAGACGGAAAGAATGTTTACGACTTTGATGTAACCAAGCTTTGTGTGTACACCAAGGATATAGGGCTTACAGGAATTGAGATTTACGATTTACTCCGTGACGAATATGATATACAGATAGAGTTCGGCGATATAGGAAATATTATGGCTTATATCTCAATCGGTGACAGGCTTCAGGATATAGAGAGGCTGGTTGGTGCTCTTGAGGATATCAAGAGGCTTTATGCCAGAGAGAAAAGCGGTCTTGCCTTTGTGGATGCCGTCATTCCAAAGGTAGTTTCAAGTCCACAGTATTCATTTTACGCCGAAAAGGAGTCTGTGCCTATAAAGGAAGCATACGGCAGGGTCGCTGGCGAATCAGTTATGGCTTATCCACCGGGCATTCCTATCCTTGCTCCGGGGGAGCTTATTACAAAGGATATTGTTGACCACATCCTGTATGCAAAAGAAAAAGGATGCAGCTTGCAGGGTACAGCCGATCCTGAGGTTAAGAGGTTAGAGGTGCTGATAAAATAATTTATCGGGCTAATGTGTTGTGTGTTGACTAAGTCACGCCTCCACTAATAAATGTCCAGACTCGCTCCGGTTTTTCTGTAAGATGCAGTTGCAATATGGCTTTGTTGACGAAAAACCTGATGCGCTCGCTTAGGCATTATTAGTTCCGGCTGTTTGATTGATAAGCCAGCAAAAACAAAAACATCAGCCACATGTGGGCAGGGGGAGGCTATCTTTAATTTGGTATTCAGGGTGTTATTTGCATAAATTTAAGGTATCAGCTCCGAATGATAAATTCTAAGCGAGCGCATTAGGCGGAGCGAAGCGAATGCCGGAGCGAGTCTGAAATGTTATCATTCGGAGCGTCACTTAGGTTGTTAATGTAGCCCTGCAACTTATTATTTTCATAAATCTATGGCGTCAGCTACGAATGATAAATTCTAAGCGAGCGCATTAGGCGTAGCGAAGCGGATGCCGGAGCGAGTCTGAAATGTTATCATTCGGAGCGTCACTTAGGTTGTTAATGTAGCCCTGCAACTTATTATTTTCATAAATCTATGGTGCCAGCTACGAATGATAAATTCTAAGCGAGCGCATTAGGCGAAGCGAAGCGTATGCCGGAGCGAGTCTGAAATGTTATCATTCGGAGCGTCACTTAGGTTAGTCTATATAACAACTCGACAAATTAGAATTTGGAGGTAGTAATATGAAGATTACACTAAAGTATGTTGGAATAATTCTAAGTGTCATTTTACCTGTTGTAACTTTGATGTACTTCAACAACATTTACCTCGGTCATCCATACGGATGGCTGTGGTGTGGCTTTTATGGCTGTATTTTGATTTGCATTTTTACTAAATCCAAAATTTATAAGGCTATAGCTATCATTGCAAATTTAGCGGCATTTTTAATGCTGACTGCAGGAGCATTGATGGGAGGTCTTTATGGGCTATGGATAATATTTATTCATCTGCTTATTCCGTTTTGTTACCTTTGGTATTAATTCACTCAATCAAAGAAAGGAGGAAAGATGTCCGATTATACAAACATCCATGTTTTTGAAGAGTTCACTGAAAATGTAAGTATGGATATAGGCGTTGAAAGACAACTATACAGTGCTATGAGTGAATTCCAAAAAATAGAGGTATTTCAGTCACACGAATTTGGCAGATTCCTCATGCTTGATGGAGATATAATCTTCTCCGAAGCAGATGAATTTGTATACAATGAAATGGTTGCCCATGTACCTATGTCAGTACATCCAAATGTAAAGAGGGTGCTTATAATAGGCGGAGGTGACGGAGGTGTAGCCAGAGAGCTGACTGCATATCCCGAAATCGAGCGAATAGAAGTTGTAGAAGCTGACGAACAAATGGTTGAAGTTTGCAGAGAATTCTTCCCTGATGCAGTAAAGGGCTTTGACGATAAAGAGTCCATATAACTCATCAGGACGGACTGCGCTTCCTTAGGGGAAGAAGAGCTGAATATGACCTCATCATAAATGACTCTACAGATCCGTTTGGCCATACAGAGGGACTATTTACCAAAGAATTCTATGGCAGCTGTTACAAGGCTCTTAAAGATGACGGAATTATGGTTTACCAGCATGGAAGCCCCTTCTTTGATGAAGACGAGGAAGCTTTTAGGGCAATGCACAGAAAGGTATACACAAGCTTTCCTATAAGCCGTGTATATCAGGCACATATTCCTACCTGTCCTTCGGGCTACTGGATGTTTGGTTTTGCCAGCAAAAAGTACCACCCTATCACAGACTTCAAGCCTGAAGAGTGGAAAAATAGAAATATCAAAACCTGGTACTATACAAGCAACCTCCATGTAGGCTCATTTATGTTACCTAAATATGTTGAAGATATACTAGAAGAAGAAGAAAATAAAGGAGAAAAATAATGTCCAGATTACTTATTATCGGTTGCGGCGGAGTTGCACAGGTTGCAATCCACAAATGCTGTCAGAATAGCGAAGTTTTCACAGAGATTTGCATAGCAAGTAAAACAAAGTCAAAATGCGATGCTATTAAGGCTGAGCTTGAAGGTAAGACAAAGACCGTTATTACTACTGCAGAGATAGATGCTATGGATGTAGCTAAGACTGTAGAACTTATTAAGAGCTACAAGCCTGATGCAGTGCTCAATGTTGCGCTTCCTTATCAGGATCTTGCTATCATGGATGCCTGCCTTCTTGCAAATGTGCACTATATAGATACAGCTAACTATGAGCCTGAGGATACAGAAGAGCCTGAGTGGAAGGCTGCTTACGAGAAGCGCTGTAAAGAAAAAGGATTTTCAGCACTTTTTGACTACTCTTATCAGTGGGCTTATGCTGAGAAATATGAAAAAGCAGGACTTACAGCACTTCTTGGAACAGGTTTTGATCCGGGTGTAACCAGTGTATTTGCTGCTTATGCAAAGAAGCATTACTTTGACAGGATAGATACCATAGATATCCTTGACTGCAACGGTGGAGACCATGGTTATCCATTTGCTACCAACTTTAACCCTGAGATTAACCTTCGTGAAGTATCTGCACCTGGCAGCTACCTTGAAAATGGTAAGTGGATTGAAATCCCTGCAATGAGCATAAAGCGTGAGTATAACTTTAAAGAAGTTGGACAGAAAGATATGTACCTTCTTCACCACGAAGAGCTTGAGGCACTTGGCAGAAATATGCCTGAAGTTAAGCGCATCCGCTTCTTTATGACATTTGGACAGAGCTATCTCACACATATGAACTGCCTTGAGAATGTAGGTATGCTCTCTACAACCCCTATCAACTATGAAGGAAAAGAAATAGTACCTATTCAGTTCCTTAAGGCTCTCCTTCCTGATCCTGCTTCACTTGGTCCTCGTACAAAGGGAAAGACCAACATCGGCTGTATCTTCACTGGAGTTAAGGACGGCAAGGAAAAGAGCATCTACATCTACAACATCTGTGACCACGAGGCCTGCTACAAAGAGGTCGGAAGCCAGGCTGTAAGCTATACTACAGGTGTTCCTGCTATGATAGGCTCTATGCTTGTATTAAACGGACTTTGGAGAAAGCCTGGAGTATATACTACAGATGAATTTGATCCTGATCCATATATGGAGGCACTTAATAAATGGGGACTTCCTTGGCAGGTTGAAGAAATCCTGTACTTGTACCATAAGAGGGTTACATCAGACACAGAGAATTAAACCTCTCTGTGTCTTTGAATATAAAGGAGTTTAACTTGATTTCAAATAATTATCCCGAGTTAAAAAAGGCGTTTGAGGGACTTAAAACTCCCTGCTATGTCATAGACGAGGCCAAGATAGAGGAGAACTGCAAGATACTTAAGTCTATTATGGATGAAACGAAAGCCAAGATTTTACTTGCGCAGAAAGCATTTTCGGGCTTTTATTTCTATCCCCTCATAGGAGAATATCTTGCAGGTGCTACTGCCAGCGGACTTTTTGAAGCAAGGCTTGGTGCCGAGGAAATGAAGAAGGAAAACCATATCTTCTCTCCTGCTTATAAGGATGAGGATATGGAGGAAATAACAAGAATCTGCGACCATATCATATTTAACTCTGTAAATCAGCTAAAGAAGTATAAAAAATACTGTATAGACAGAGGTGTTAGTATAGGAATTAGGATAAATCCTGAGTTTTCCACGCAAGAAGGCCACGAAATCTACGATCCCTGTGCCAGCGGAAGCAGGCTTGGAATCACCCTGCTAACCCTTGAAAATGCTCTTAAAGAAGAGACTTCACTGCTAGACGGTGTTGACGGACTGCATTTTCACACCCTTTGTGAACAGGGTGCAGAACCTTTGAGGGATACTTTGGAGGTTGTGTATAAGAATTTTGGAAAATATCTAAAAAATATGAAATGGCTGAACCTTGGAGGAGGCCATCATATAACAAGGGAGGATTATAACAGGGAACTGCTGATTAAGTGTATAAATGAGGCTAAGTCCCTGTTTGATGTGGAGGTCTATCTCGAGCCTGGAGAAGCTGTTGCCCTAAATGCAGGCTATTCGGTTACTACTATCCTTGATAAGACCACCTCAGGTGATACTGCCAATCTAATCCTAGATATCAGTGCTGCCTGCCACATGCCTGATGTGATTGAGATGCCTTACAGGCCGCCTCTTTTTACCTCAGGAGAAGCAGGAGAAAAGAAATATACCTATAGGCTTGGCAGCTGTACCTGCCTTGCAGGAGATATAATAGGTGACTTTTCCTTTGATGAAGAAAAGAATATTGGAGATATGCTTATCTTTGGCGATATGGCTATTTATTCATTTGTTAAAAATAACACATTTAATGGTATGCCCCTGCCTGATTTAGCCGTACTCAAGAAAGATGGACAGGTCAAAAACATAAAACAATTTGGGTATGAAGATTTTAAGGAGAGGCTGTCGTAACTTTTTCATATTCCATATGTAGTATTTCTTGTAATAACAAAAGCAGAGAATTCTTATTTGATTTCTCTGCTTTTATTTCCCATAATGGGACTGTTGAGAACCTACTCGAACTTTGTCCCTCACATCTTAAAGCATAAGACGAATTGATTAGCTCCAGTGGGCAAACATTATCTTCGCCAAACTCTACGCACATTTCGTTATACGATTTTGTTATTATATAATATTTTATAATATTGTAGAATGACGCAAAAGTATATCGTTCAGAACTTTCGCCTATGTAACTTACCAAAGCTTCATTAAATGATGTGCCATAACCACTAAGATGATAAATTGTACATTTGTCAATGATGTGATACCCGATTTTACAAAAATAATTAGTTTGTAGTTTTTCAACTTAAATGCAACATGGTGTTGCACTTACTCTGACAGGCGCCTCTGTTGCATTTACATTGAAAGATATCGTTGCACTTACTTTGAAAGTGGTGTTGCATTTAATCTGAAGTACATGGCAGCACTCCAAATTAGCCCTTGTTTTTATTCCAGATATTTGTTTTTATTCATAGGTAACTAAAAATACAATAACGAAAGGAGTTCCTATGAACAAAAAGAAACATCTAACAGACGCTGAACGCATTAAACCCTAAACCCTTCTTGCACAGGGTTTTTCAATCAGAAGTATTGCTGATTCCCTCGAGAAATCCCCTTCTACCATTTCAAGAGAAATACAAAAGCATTCACTTGTCAAAATACCTAATTCCTGTGACTGCAATGACTATAATGGATGCAATGTTAAGCATGTATGCGGTTCCAAAGACTGTAATAAAAAATGCCGCTCATGCCATCTTGCCAAAAAATACCGTGAACATTATAACAAAAGAAGCTGCGAACACTGGAACGGCTCCTCTATAAAGATGTGCAACGGATGTACAAAAAGAGGATACTGCCGTCTGGAAAAACATTTCTACGATGCTAAAAAGGCTCATTTAGCTTACTGTGACACCCTTGTACAATCACGAAATGGTTTTGACCTTACTCTTTATGACATAACAAGGATAAACAGCATAGTCACGCCACGCATAAAAAAAGGACAGTCACTTTACCATATAGCCAAGAACAATGAAAGTGAACTTAATATCAGTGAATCTACCTTAAGAAGGCTTGTTATGGCAGGGGAAATGGATGCAGGAATAATAGACCTTCCACAAGCTTGTTAAACGAAGAAAAAGAAATGTTAGAACAGCACCAAAACTAAAAAGCGTTAGAAAAATCGGACACCTATACTCCGATTTTAGAAAGTATATTTCCGAAAACGATGTCCCTGTAGTACAGATGGACTGCGTTGAAGGCAAAAAGGAAGATTCCCAGGTTTTGCTCACGCTTTACTTTACACAGTTTCATATGCAGCTTGTATTCAAACTTAAAGAGCATACTGCAAAATGTGTTAAGGAGCTTTTTGACAGCCTTGAAAGAAGACTGGGAAAAGAACTTTTAAACAGTTATGTGCGGAAGTCTTTGTTTGGCAAAAGCCCATATGAGATAGCCATAACCACACTGCCTAAGGAGTTTTTTACAAAACTAAAGCTTAAAATAATAAGTGAAAGTGATGTAAATTTGACTCCAAAACTATTAAAACACTAAACTGGAGTAAAGTAAATACCTTTCAAAGTAAACGCAACACTAAAAACCGTTGCATTTAACCTGAAAGATGTGGTTTCAGGTCTATTTGCTATACCCTTTTTTCGCCAAAAGTAATAAAATCAAACCAAATTTGATTAAATTCAGTCTGATTTTATTGATATAATTTTATCATTTTATCTAGCAATAGTGTTGCATTTACTATTTTTATACAGTGTTGCACTTACCTTGAAAATCTAGCTCATCAATTCCTTTTGCAGTATCATTAAAGAATAAAGCATAAGCATCCATATCTGTGCAGGTATAATAACCATTGCCATCTTTTGAAGATACCCCTTCGTGTGCTAATACTGTAGCTAAATCGACTGCATTAGTGTATGCCTTCAGTACTCTCTCACTGTAAGTACCTAATTCATCTTTTTTCTCTACCAACTCAGTACCATATAAAGTATTTTTTGCAGGACTGTAAGACAATACCTTATAACTACCGCTAGGCAAATTCCAAACCTTATAGTCTGAAGCCTCCTTCCATATAGGCTCATCACTATCGTATAAAAATACCCCTGACGGTTTAGGTTTACCATCAAAATGATAATCAGCCCAAGACTTAATCTCGCCTGCTAGTACCCCTTTTGGCAGTAAAAATAAAATACTTAGTGCTAAAAGCAAAATCTTACCAAATCTTTTAATCATTATCTCCTCCTAAGAATAAAATTTTATAAATACACTAAATAAGCATCAAATAGTATAGAGTTATATCAGTAAAATATAAAATCAAATTAGATGTATTTAAAAAACAAAAAGAGCCAGCTTCCTGACTCTCTTTGCAAAAACTTATACTATTTGTATTTTACTAAGGTGTAATCACCATGTAACCATCCATCACCCATAAAATCAGCTAACTTAAATCTCTTGCTGTAATCAACTGACATAAGTGCCCCACCTACATAACCTGAAAAACTCTTATATACTGGTACGCTAAAGTCTAAAAACTGCCCGAATGCTAAACCTTTGTAATCCTTATGATGATGTACCCTAAATACTAAAGTGCCGTAAGGGTTCTTCTTTGTAGGCTTAGTCTTTTTAGCATCTACCTGTACTATCCACTTCCTGCCCTTTGCTTTAAACTCACAAGCGTTCTTGAATTCTACCCCATTGCTATCTACTACATCTTTTAATCCTGACATAAGATTTGTACCTGTATAACGGTCAAGTACCTGCGTGAATACCGCACCTTTTTCATCATCATCATTATAAGGCTGGATTGAACTTGATGTACTTACTGTATCTGAGTATCCTTCATAAGAATTGAGAGTTTCCTGATTGTAGATATCGTAGACTTTGCCGACTTCGGTTATATAATTAGTACCTTTAGATGGTTTATGAATTAAATTCTCTAAGATTTTGAATGTTACTGTTGTATCTACATAGCCATTTGAATCTGGCTTTGTTACCTTTGTGCTAACCTTTGATCTTCTTGTGTAGTAACTCCTTGTACCACCCCCATAAAAATACTCGTACACTGCCATCGGGTCTGATAAGGTTGTATCGTTTGTTAGGAAAATATACTCGTTGTTTGGCTTGCTTGGATTATTATCATCGGGGGGAGTTTTAACATCAGTATGTGTTAAACAACCTTTTACTATTTCCTTTGTATAAAACTCAACTTTTGTCCAATAATCACGAGGTGTTATATGAAACTTACTGGTCTTGGCTTCTACGGTTACTGTATTCGATAACAAAGTAACTACCCCTAATGCTATAACAAGTATCTTCTTTAATTTCATTTATTTTACCTCCTAAATTGTTTGTTTTCATTCTACTATTGTAGTGATACTATTATAACTCCAAACTTATGTTCTGTCAAGGGGTTATTAAAGGTTTTTTAACTTTTATTAGGGAATTTTTAGATTTAGAAAAGAAAATACTCATCACCTTATAACTTCCAATACCCTCTCTATATCTGCATAAAATACCTTATGTCCACTCTTTGTTATGGCTATGGCTTCTTTCAGATTAGTGCGGAGTTCTTTATCTAAAATCTTATGTATACAAACCGGCTTTCCACCAACAGTATGTATATGGTCTAAATACCCCACTGTAACAGGAAAAGCATTCTGTATCAGAAAAGCCCTCTCCTCTCCTGCAAATAAACCGATAACAATCGTTATACACTTACCACTTTTCTTTATCTTATGGTCTATTATTTCCTTATACTTTTCTACCTTAGAACTAATCGGTATCATCCAAAAAATACCCCTATCATTTGAATCCTCAATGGCGTAATAATGTGGTCTGTAATTTCCACCTTCCTTATTACTCATTAATGATGAGTCCTTTACAGTCAAAAAGAAACTGTCTTTTATATGATAAGAGTAACCCTGCTTAATCTCCATGTCCGCCTCCAAAAAAATCCCTCCATCATATCGACAGAGGGATTTGCACACCGAATCACTTATACCCCGCTCCATCGGCAAGCGGTATCATTTGCACACCGAATCACTTATACCCCGCTCCATCGGCAAGCGGTATCATTTGCACACCGAATCACTTATACCCCGCTCCATCGGCAAGCGGTATCATTTGCACACCGAATCACTTATACCCCGCTCCATCGGCAAGCGGTATCATTTGCTCAACTCAAATATAACATATTGTACGAAATTATGCAACAGCTAATTGCTGAATTATACCTGTAAAAACTATATACTAGATATGTTAAATGTAATCGGCATTCGCTATACCCCCTTGCTTCGCACAATTCAGTAATATACCTGCATTATGCCTGCAAAATTCTACCCAATACGCTACCTCATCTGGAGTGAAACCTATAACATTAGATACTACATAGGTGGGTATTAAACAGTCCATCGTCTTAAAACAATATATGTCACTAGGCTCCTCTATATGCACCAAGGTCTGACCTGCACTGTTTAATGGTGTATGGACTGCTTCTGTTAGCTCTATTACTGTACAGATAGTCCTTGCTAATTAAAGGGCATAATTAAGGGAGATAATCGAAAAGGCCATTCGATTATCTCCCTTTTATAATTATATTACTCGAAATATACCACCTGTAAATCCCCACTCTTCGAGTGCCTTCGGTAAAGGGCTTGACAGACTTTTTCTTGCTTCTTTAGTTACACAATACACTCTTACATTGTCCGTTTTTCATACCCCAGTTATACCCCAATTAGTATGGTTCAAACTGGTCTTTTTCGGTCTAAAACGACCTGTTTTGATTTTTCAAATCTTCTGAAACCCTTGTAAACACTGCATTTCTTAGGTTTCTAATAATGGAGCTGAGGGGGAGTCGAACCCCTGTCCGAAAACCCATTCATTGTACTTCTACAAGCTTAGCTAATTGTTTGACCTTCCCTCCACCTGACTTGAACCAGCACAATTCAGGCTTTAGTAGACTCTAATACGCCCATAACACCGAGCCCCTTGCTATGTCGTTTCCTGCTGATTCGATGCCTTAGCCTATTACGCAGGTATAACAGGTAAGACAGCTGCCATTAGGCAGCGTATGCTAAATTATCTTCAGCGTTTGTATTTAATTTTGGATTTAACGCATTCCTGCGGCTTGCTTCTCCAACTTCAAAATTCCCGTCGAAACCGGTACAACCCCGGATATATTTTCCTATATATTAGGATATTAATTTAAGAGGCCGCAGTCATTTAAGACTACGGCCCAGAATTAGCTATTAATTATTCAGCTATAGAAACATTTACTGCTCTAAGCTTGCTTGAATTCTTAGGATCTGTCTCTGTCTCAAATGTAACTCTCTGACCTTCGTTAAGAGTCTTGAAACCTTCTACATTGATAGCAGAAAAGTGTACAAATACATCATCTCCGCCGTTGTCATTAGTAATAAATCCGTAGCCCTTCTCTGAATTGAACCACTTAACCACACCTGTGTTCATTTAGGTATCCTCCTGTAAATAAAAATATTAGTTGCGTAATCTTCCAAGTTAAAGAGCTTTAAAGCAGATACCTTTTAGTAGTGCTGCGAGCAAACGAACGAGTCAAAAGAGCTGAGTTCGAATTCTTTAAACCTCAAGAATACGATATAATGTTAACATAATCTTCATAAAAAGTCAAATATATTAATAAATTACCAGCATTTTGTATAAGCCATAAATGATAAAGTCCTAGTATACCACAAATAAAAATGTCCCACTTATGGTAAAATACTATTTTGTATATTCTAACACTAGGAGGGACTGACTTATCAGAAAGGTTATTTTATCAATGGATGAACAAAGAAAGTACGAGGTTATTAAAGGTCTGATAGATCACCCAGATACAGCTAATAAGGATAGAGCTGCTCTTATCCTAGGATGCACCAAGAGGCATATAAACCGTATGATACAAGGCTATATTAAAGATGGTAAAGCATTCTTTATTCATGGTAACAGAGGTAAGAAGCCGGTTACCACCATCCATCCTGACATCAGAAGTCAGGTTCTTGATCTATACAGAACTAAATACTACGAGGCTAACTTTGAACACTATACAGAGCTTCTAAAAAAGCATGAGGGCATAAGCATCTCTTCTTCCTCTGTAATGAGTATTTTGGAGTCTGAGTACATTCTATCTCCAAAGGCTACAAAAGCCAAACGTAGACGCATTAGGCAAGCACTCAGAGCCAAGAAGGAATCTGAAACGTCAAAAAGAATTATCACAGATACAGGCTAACTTAGTAGCAGTTGAAGATGCTCACAGTCGTCGTCCAAGATGTGCTTATTTCGGTGAATTGCTTCAGATGGATGCAACCCCTTATGAATGGGTGCCGGGACAGATATGGCATCTACATTTAGCCATTGATGATGCCTCAGGTGCTGTTACTGGCGCATGGTTTGATACTCAGGAGACCCTTAACGGCTACTACCATGTGTTTGAACAGATTCTTACCGATTATGGTATCCCCTATAAGTTTCTTACCGATAAACGTACTGTATTTACTTACAAGAAAAAAGGTGCCTTATCTGACGACAATGACACCTATACACAGTTCGCTTATGCCTGCAAGCAACTTGGTACACAACTTGAATCAAGCAGCGTACCACAGGCTAAAGGACGCATAGAACGATTGAATCAAACCTTACAGTCACGCCTGCCTATTGAGTTTAGACTCGCAGGCGTAACCGACATCAATAATGCCAATGAATTCCTTCACTCCTACATAAAAGGAATTCAATGAGAAGTTCTCACTTCCACTTCATGGTATCAAATCTGTCTTTGAAACGCAACCGTCTAAAGAAAAAATAAATCTTACTTTAGCAGTTTTGACTGAGAGAACTGTTGATGCCGGACATGCGATTCAATTTAAGAAGAAATTTTATAAGATGATAGATCATAATGGAGTCCAAATCCATTATAGAAAAGGTACCAAGGTTATGCTTATCAAGGCATTTGATAGGTCTATGTTTGCGTGCGTAAATGACAAGGATATTTATGCACTGGAAGAAATACCGGCTCATGAACACAAATCTAAGGACTTGGACGCTGACTACAAACAACCTAAACCTAGAAAGCCTTATATTCCTCCAATGAACCATCCTTGGAGATTAGAGGCCTTTAATAAATTTGCACATTCACAGCCACACAGAATTGAAGACGACTTAAAAAGTGCATAATAAAAGCCCCTTTGTGGGGCTTATAAATTAATTATTTTGGGACATAATCATTTATGCTTGACAATATATTAATAAATTACCAGCATTTTGACGACATTAATAACTTATGTTTATAATAATTATTACTAATATGACTTAATTTAATATATCTTACGCATGATTTTTCATACAACAGAATCTTTTACCATGAAATTCTGTTCATATTCCGTTTTTGTATCAAACTATATCGTCAATATGTAAGTTAAATTCCTTTAAACCAAAAATTAAATTCTAATTTTTGATTATTCTTAATATGGTACTCTTTATGTGGACTTGCACCCCAACTGTCATCCCCTCCTATACCCATCTGCATAAGATCTGCCCTTATAACTGTAAACTGTGGCTTAGGAAGTTCATTGGATGCGCAGCCTCTTCAAGCTGGTTAGGCGTATAAGGTAGTGCAGAGAAGCCCATATATCTGTCTGTAACTACTGAATTCTCAGCAGCCCTACTCTCTCCCTTGGTAGGATCCATCTGTTTCTCGCTAACAAACAAAAGTCCTCTGCCCTTTCTGTCTGTTACCTTAGCATATCTTACATTTACCTTGTGACCACATTCCTGAGGTACGAGGTAAGGCGCCATATTGTCTTCAACCTTATTGTTAAATAATCCAAGCTTTGCACCGCTTCTCCTATCCTCATAAGTCTCTGAAAAACCTGCACCATACCAGGTAAGGTTGTCAAAGTCTGCGTCGGTCTTAAACATCATACCAAACTCAGGCATGTCAAAGTTCTCTCCCTTAGTCTCATAGCTTAGAGTAGTCTTTATGAAGCCATCTTCAAATACCTTATAGCTTACAACCGCCTCTCCAAGTCCATCCATACCGAGGGCATAGGTGTAAACCACCTCCACATATCTCTCAGAGCCTGTTTTAGCACTGTTGTCATTAACCTTTACATCTACGCACCTGGTGTAGTCTCCTGCAAGCTTCCATTTACCCTTTTCTACAGGCATCTGTGCACCTCTGTCATTATCCACAGGAGCCCTCCAAAAGTTAGGGCGAGGCTGGCTCCTTAGCAGCTCAACTCCTCTTAGCTTGTAGCTTGTTAGCCCTCCGTACATTTTTGAGAATAATACTGTAAAATGCTCTCCCTTAACTCCTACATTGTAGTCGCCAAATACATACTGGAGTCTGCCTGATGCAGGTTTAACTTCAGCATTTTCCATTGAGGAAGCATACATATAATCATACTTCTCATTTTCCTGAGAAATATCCATAAAGTGCCTGGTATCAGCCTTTTTAACTACAGCCTGGCCAAAGGCAACCTCGTGGCCGCACTTCGCATAATTGGTGCAATGTTTAAGTCTTACGGATACTTCAGCAACGAATTCACCCTCGACATTAGGGATTTCGATAGGAAGTTTATATTCTTTTTCGGATAATGGTTCTACATCTGTAGTCATAATCTCCTTAGCATACTCTTTTCCATCTTTGTAAAGAATCTCATATACATTAAATTCGGAGGTATTGGTAAAAAGATACTTATTTCTTATCTTAACCTTATCCCCATTTACAAAGAGCTTGATGCCCTGATAGTTAAACTTAACCTCCTGCATCTTAGGAGATTCTGCCCTGTCAGGTCCTATGGCTATACCATTGCCACTGAAATTGCCGTCATTTGGCCTGTCGCCAAAGTCTCCGCCGTAGGCCTGGAATTCTGTACCGTATCTGTCTTTTTTATATATATAGACTGGTCTATATAGTCCCAAATGAAGCCTCCCTGTGCCCTTGGCTCTTCCTCTGTATATTCAATGTATTTGTGCATAGCACCGTTTGAATTACCCATAGCATGGGTGTATTCGCAGAGGATGAAAGGCTTGTCAGGAAACTCCTTCAAGAACTCTCTGATTTCCGTCACAGGCGGATACATACGGCTCTCTATATCTGTGCTTCCATCATAGCTTCTATCGTGGAAGACTCCTTCATAGTGCACAAGCCTTGTGTCATCAAGCTTTCTGAAAAGCTCTGACATATTGTAGATGACCTTGCCGCCAAAGGATTCATTTCCCAGTGACCATATTATGACACTCGCTCTGTTCTTATCCCTGTGATATGTAGATGTAGCCCTGTCAAGCATCATCGGCTCCCACTCCATATGATCCTTAGGAAGTGAGTAATCCTCACCATGCGCTCCCCTTACATCCCAGGTTCCATGTGTCTCAAGGTTGTTCTCTGCAATTACATAAAGGCCGTATTCATCGCAAAGCTCATAGAGATAATCAGTATTAGGATAATGACTGGTTCTTACCGCATTTATGTTATTACGCTTCATGGTAATAACATCCTTTTCTATCTCTTCTTTGGTAATTGCCCTTCCGTAAACAGAGCTGAAATCGTGTCTGTTGGTGCCGTTAAACACAATTCTCTTTCCATTTATAAGCATAATCTTGTCTTTTATTTCTATTCTTCTAAAGCCGACTCTCTCGTTAATAACTTCTGCGAGTTTGCCGTCTTCATCATACACCTTAAATGTAAGGTCATAAAGTTCAGGCTTCTCAGCACTCCAAAACTTTGGCTCATTTACAGTAAAAGAAAGGTTTAAGCTCTCGCTTATTTCACTCTCATCAGTTAATACGGTTTCACCCTTATATGATAGTCTTGTAGTTAACTTTCCTTTACCAAGGAGCAGGCCTTCCACCTCAAGTTCTGCTTTCTTAAGCTGTCATCAGGCACAGCTTTCACAGTGTAATCGACAATCCTTGTTCTTGGCAGCACATCTATATATACACTTCTGTATATGCCCGAGAATCTAAAGAAGTCCTGGTCTTCACACCAGCTGCTAATACTCCACTTAAATACCATTACTGCAATTTTATTTATTCCTGCACTTACAAACCTAGTCAAATCAAAGCTTGTGGCAGTAAAGCTGTCTGCGGCATAGCCCACATATTCTCCGTTTACCCAGAGGGCAAAGGCACTTTCCACTCCTTCAAAGGTTATAATAATATCCTTATCTTTAGCATTTTCAGAAATGTTTAAGGTTTTTACATACATCCCCACAGGGTTGAAGTCGCTAGGTACATCGTCATGTGCCACATCCTGTACTCCGTCCCAAGGATACTGTACATTGGCATACTGAGGGCTATCATAGCCCTCCATCTGCATATTTGAAGGTACGCTTATGCTGTCCCAGCTCTTTACACAATAGTCTTTTTTGTAAAAGTCTTTGACTGCAAGGCTTAGATTCTTAGCGTAGGCGAACTTCCAAAGCCCGTCTAGCGACACTCTGAGACTTGACTTTCTCTCCTTTAACTCCTCTTCATTTCCGTATGGAATGAAGGTTGCCTTAGCAGGGAGAGCATTCTCCTTGAAAAAGGATACATCTTTAATTTTGTTGAAATCAAACACCTTTATACCTCATTTCTATATTTGATAATTACTTTATAGCTCCTGTAATACCTTCCGCAAACTGTTTCTGTAGTATAAAGAAGACTACTGCTGTAGGAATGGTTGCAATAAGTACACCCAGCATAAGCATACCATAGTCAACTGTATATCCTCCGAGAAGGTTTGCCACAAGCATAGGCATGGTTGTGGCTTCATTTTTCTGAAAGATTACCTTTGGCCATAAGTAGCTGTTCCAGGTATTCATAAAAGTTACGGTTATGGCAGCGCCGTAGGTAGAACGCATTGTAGGGACGAACATTGTAAAGAATATGCCTGCTTCAGATAAGCCATCCATTCTTGCTGCTTCAATGATTTCTTTTGGAAAGCTTCTTGCTGCCTGCCTAAACATCATTATAAGAAACGGTGTAGCGAGTCCCGGAAGCACGAAGGCAGGCCATGTGTTTACCAGCCCAACTTTTGAGAACATGGTAAAGAGCGGAATCATAGTTGCTACAAAAGGAAGCATCATTGCTGTAAGAAGCACAGTGAAAAGAACGTCCTTTGACTTCTGATGGTATACTTCGAATCCATAACCGGCAATCGAGCAAATAACCATAGACAACAGTGTTAGTATAACAGAGTTTCTTACTGAGTTAAAGAAGGCTCTGCCTAAGTTCTGATTGTGTATTAAAGACTTGAAGTTTTCAATCAGGTAGCCTCCGGGGATTAGTTTTCCTCTCATTATCTCAACACTTGTATTGGTAGCTGCGCAAGCCATCCAATAAATTGGAAAGATTGAAATGAGTGAAACTATTGTAAGAAATGTATAAACGAAAATTTTCTGTTTTTTAGTCACGCTTATCACCTACCTTCATCTGAATCACCGAAAGTGTTCCTACCATTACAAGAATAACAACCGAAAGTGCAGCTGCATAAGGGAAATTAGGGCTCGTTACAAATGAGGTGTTGTAGATATAGTGTGACATTGTTATTGTCGCTATACCAGGGCCACCTTTTGTAAGGTTTACTGACTCATCAAATAACTGAAGAGTTCCGTTAATTGACATAATTGCAGTCAGAAGAATGGTCGGTCTAAGTAGAGGCACTGTTATCTTTCTAAAAGACTGAAAAGGAGAAGCACCGTCAATCTTAGCGGCCTCATATACCGAGTATTCTATATTCTGCAAGCCTGCAAGATAGAATACCATGTTATATCCTGTCCACCTCCAAATAAGTGCAATTATGATTACTGCCCTTGCCATCCAGTCATTCTGAAACCAGCCTATTCTGTTAAAGCCGAAGTTAACAAGCACATTGTTTATGAAACCGTCATTTGCAAACATAGACCTAAATATCATTGAATATGATACAAGGGAAGTTGCACAAGGCAGGAATATCATGGTTCTAAACAGTCCCTTAAATCTAAGGTGCTTGTTATTGAGAATAGATGCGAGTGCCAGTGCTATACCAAGCATTATAGGCACCTGAATCACAAGATAAAATAATGTATTAAATATTGCCTGTATAAACCGCTTATCCTTTAATATTCTCGCATAGTTTCCTATACCGTTCCAAGTTATATGAGCACCAACGCCTTTTTTTAGCGATAGTAATATAGCCTGAAACATAGGAAAAAAGCTAAAGATAACGATAAGCAGAGTAGCAGGAATAACAAAACCCCAGCCAATCATTAGATGTCTTTTGGCAAGGCTAATTCCTTTCTTACCCTCCATAATGGTCTCCTTTCTTACAAAAAGGACTGCCGCATTAAAGATAAGCACTTATTCTCTCTTTATTGTGACAGCCCGTTCCAACTTATGCTAAAAAGCTAAGCTTTTATCAGCCACCCATATTAAATTCTACTGTTTCCTGAGCTGACTTTAATTCATCTTCAATGTTTGCGCCCTTTTGAAGCACATTGCTAATAGCCACACCCACAGCATTTCTGGCATCGTAATAATAAGCGCCTGTTTTGTTGCTTGGAATCTTGCCTGCAAATTCGGTAATAAGTGAGTAAATTGGCTGTCCACCGAAGAATTCCTGTGGCTTGCTGTATACTTCGCTCTTTCCGGCAGGAAGATATGTAGCAAGAGCCCCTGATGAAGGAAGGATAGTCTCGTAGAACTCTACACTTCCTGCAAAGGTTGCCTTTAAGAAATCAACGGCAAGCTTTTGGTTCTCCGACTTGGTTGTAACTGCCCAAGATGATCCACCGTTATTGGAATAGTTGGTTGCACCTTCTACATCATCAAGCTTTGGCATATCTGTTATTGCCCACTTTCCTGAAAAATCCTTAGCTGCGGTAATAGATCCGATAATCCAGCAGCCGTTGATAACAGCAGCTGAGCTTCCGCTCTGAATTGCTGCTATATACTGATCCCAGTCTGTAACCTCAACAAGGATTCCTTCCTTGTAAAGCTCCTGATATATCTCAAGTGCCTTTCTAAGAACTTTATTGTCAACTATGTTAAGTGAGCCATCATCGTTAAATAGTGATGCACCTGCGGACTGAAGTATCATCATAGCAAGATCATTTGAACCTGCAGTAGCACAAAGTAGAGGTGTATTGGTCTTCTGTTTAACCTGCTTTCCAAGTTCTATAAACTTACTCCAGGTAATGTCCTTAAAATCATCTATTTTAAGGCCTGCCTTCTCAAGGATATCTGTTCTATAAGCAGCAATTACAGCACCATTATCAAACGGTACTCCGTAGTGTACTCCATCAAGTGTGGAATACGCCTGCTTTGCCTCACCAAAGTCCTTGTAGTTAATGCCTGAATCATTGAGTCCTAAGAATACTTCCTTAAAGTTTGTGGTGTATTTCTGGAATGAGTTGTCCTGCATAAGGAAGATATCAGGTAAGGTACTGAGGTCTCCTGAAGTCGCAGCAGTTGTTATCTTAGTTTCTACATCATCAGAAAGAACCTCTTGAATATTTAACTTAAACTGTGGGTCTATCTTCTGGTATACCTTCTCTGCTTCCTTCATAGCATAGATGTTAAAAGCCTGGTCCCAGCACCATACTGTAAGTTCGTGGCTTCCGTTGTCAGTATAGTTTCCGGCAGTTGAAGCCGTTCCCGATGTTCCTGATGCAGTACTTGAAGCCGCTTTAGATGCTGCTGATGATTTTGCTGCACCCGAGCTGCTTCCTCCTGAGCCTCCACAACCTGACAATAGGCTAACTCCCATTGCCATTACAAGTGCAAGTGACATAATTTTTCTCATTTTCATACCAATTCCTCCTTCTAAAAATAAGTATTCGGGAAATAAATCATATTTTTACCCGAGATATATTAGTTAATTTTTAGACAATTTCTATATGTAGATATATACCCTTGGTAATTTTGTCTAAAAAATCAACTACATTTATGAGGATATTATAACTAATAATCAAAGTGCAATGTTGCTAATAATTTACAAAAAAAGTGCAATTTCGACCAAATTGCACTTTGCATTTTACCAGCCTTTTTTAGTTGATACACTTGCTTTTAATAGTTTGCTTTCATAATTAGCAGGATTTCTCTTCCATCTATAAGGAGATTCTCCTATTATTTTCTTAAAGTTCCTGTTGAAAGTAGACATCTGCAAATATCCCACCTTCATTGCAATATCTTCCATGGAGTACAGAGTTGATTTAATCAGCTCACAGGCTTTATTTATTCTAATCAGATTGAAATATTCTAACGGGGTACGCCCCATATATGCAGAAAACAGCCTTCTAAAGTTAGTCTCACTCATATTACAGCTATCTGCCACATCCTTTATCCTTATCGGTTTTGCATAATTCTTGCCGATGTATGATATTGCAGCAGATATAATACTCATATCCCTGTACTCGGTTCCAGCTGAAGTATCACTTGTATTCTTTCTTGCCACCTCAAAAAACAAAGAATTACAAAGCATGATTGTTTTTTCACAGTAATACGCTTTTTTATTTCTCATCTCCTCAATGATAGACTTTATCACACTGTATAGTTCCGGCTCCTTTTCGCTATGATAAAAATATACCTTACTATTCAGTCTTTTTAAGGTGCTTTCAACAAACGGTCTGTTGTTTTGAAATGCCCTGTTTAAGATGTCTTCCGGATCACAAAATATATATTCCCAGTAGCTTTTAGTTCCTTTTTTACTGACGGTATTATGAGGAAAATTAATAGGAATAATGGTAAAATCACCTGTCTTATATTTTTTGCTTTCTCCATCAAGTATCATCTCTCCCTCACCTGATATACAGCAGCCTATCTCCATGAGGTTATGAAAATGCAGGTTGTTAATCATTTCACCATTTGTATCTTTCCCGTATTCCCTTATCCAGCTCTCCCCAAGCATGGCAAGCACAGGCTCTTTAATCGGTTTTTCATAGTATCTAAGCTCTATGACAGTATTTTTCTTTTTTGACATAAACCACCTACCCTTATAGTAAAACACCGAAAGTTCCCTCTAATCATAGGTAGCTTTCGGTGTTTTTGTTTTATGTAAAATAAACCAACTGCTCCCCTGCCTCAGCCCTCTTACCAGCCATATCAGTTTCTCCTTTTTTAAAAATGCCGGAAACCACCATTATTTACGGCAACTTCTGGTCTTTACATGTTATTTTAAGTATAACTCGCAAAATTTCTTGGCAGTTATTATTTCTACCGTTGCAAACACATCCATTTTATTTTTTGTTGATTCGACAATAATTTTCCTTGGAGCACCACCAAAAAACACACCGGAAATTACTACATTAGTATCTATTACAATTCTCATGCGCTTTTATTCTTCCTTACTGACTTGATTATTTCTGATACATCTTCTTCTCTGTATCCTACAGATTCTGCCCATTTTTCAGCTTCTTTCAACTCTTTTTCAAACTCAGTTATTGAGGGCAACTTGATAGGTTTCATCATAATTGTATCACCATGTAGATATAGTACAAACTTATCCCCTGCACTTACATCCATCTCTTTCCTAATCCTTGCAGGTATTGATATCTGCCCTTTTGATGACATTGTCAATATATCAGTAGACATAATTTCCTCCTTTCAAGTAAGAATTTCTTACTCCTTTATTGATACTATAACTTTTACAATCTATAATGTCAAGAAAAAGCAGCAACAATAAGTTGCTGCTTTTTAGTAACCCACAAACTATTATGTAAAATAAACCAACTGCTCCCCTGCCTCAGCCCTCTTAAGAGGTTCTTTGGCATAGAGTACTATTCCCTTGCCCTTGTAGTCTTTGCAGTATTCAAACCTTGCCTCAGCCTCTACATAAGCCCAGTCTTTCTGTGCAAATTCAGAAGCGTTTGGAGCATGGCAGACAAAACCAATGAACTGCACATCCGCGGCACAGCAGGTCATTGCAAATCTTCCGGGCACCAGCTTATCTTCAGGGAAATTCTTATCCCTGTAGATAAGTGCCCTAAACTTCATAGTCTTTCCCTTATACTTTTCAGGATGATCCATGGCATCCATGTACCAAAGTCCGAAGTCATCATCCTCAAGCTCAATTACAGGTTTGTCTGTATCAAATGGCAGGCTCTCCACATAGGCATCATCGAGTTTCCTTTTTCATCCTCATATAGGATCTGAGCCTTTCTGTTTAGTGCCTTTATACGCCTCCTATAGCCTCCCCTTACCTCATTGTCAGTAACCCTGTTGAACACTACGAGGTCGGCAGGCTTAACCTGCTCCATTACAAAGCTTCCCATATTCTGTAGATAGCTCTCAAAGGTAGAGCCGTCTATAAGATTGATACACTGTACAAGCATCCAATTCTCAGGGAATTCATCTATAATCTCCTGTGGAATCCACATACCATTGTTCTCGATTACCACCCTGTCAGGGTTATATTCCTTTTCAAGGTTTTTTAAGAATTCCTCAGTTATATCTTCCTTGTCTTCTACTACAACTGTAGACATTTTATTTCGCTTTAAGAGTTTCTCTGACAACTCGATTTCGCCCTCTTCACACAGTAAGAAAAGGGATTTGTTACCGTCTTCAAACTCACCGCCCTCTAAGGTATCCCTTAAAAATGCGGTCTTCCCACTCTCAAGCATACCTGTAAACATATATACAGGTATATCCTTTTCCTGATTCATATATTCTCCTTATCAGCCTTAGTATATCCACATAATGCCACATACCTTATGTCTGTCATACTTTAGGCTTATACAGATAATACTATCTAATTATATGACTATCGAAAGCATTGATACATACACCATCAGCTCTTACACCTCAAAAAGCGCCTTAATATCATCTTTTTTAAGTCTTGAGCCTATTACACAGAGCTTACCTGTTACATCAGGTGCACCATTTCTTACTTCAAATTCTCCGGGCGTAAGGTCAAACTCAAGCCATCCTTCACCCTCTGACTGAACTATACCCTTTGCACGAAGTATGATGCCTAAACCGTTGCCCCAAGCGAGCTTGTCAAGTATCTTCTCAAGAGCCTCTTTCGTAAAACGCTTAGGAGTTGTGATGCCCCAGCTGTCAAATACCTCATCAGCGTGGTGATGGTGGTGATGTCCACAGCCGCACTCGTGACCGTCTTCATGGGTCTGCTCGTGATGGTGTCCGCAGCCACACTCATGACCTTCTTCGTGGTCGTGCTCGTGATGATGTCCGTGGCAGCATTCATGGCCGTCCTCGTGGTCATGCTCGTGATGGTGTCCGTGGCAGCATTCATGCCCGTCTTCGTGACTATGCTCGTGGTCATGGTGATGCTCACAACTTTCAAGCTCTTCCTTTGTAAATAGTAAATCCTTTATCTCCCCTGCTGCCTTCTCCATTGTATCAAGAATCTGCTTTCCTGTAAGGCTATTCCAGTCAGTTGTTATGATAACCGCCTTGTCATTGTGCTTCTTTATGGCCGCTACAGCCTTTTCAAGCTTACTCTCAGGAGTTTTTGCTGTACGGCTAAGTACAATAGTGTTGGCATTTTCAATCTGGTCATTGAAAAACTCGCCAAAGTTCTTCATGTACATAGTAGTCTTGCCTGCATCTGCTACTGTAATAAAACTGTTAAGCTCTACATCATCAAAGTCCTTCTTCACATCGGCAACAGCCTTAATTACATCTGAAAGCTTGCCCACACCTGAAGGCTCAATGATAATCCTATCTGGTGAATACTTCGTGATTACATCCCTTAGTGCGGCTCCAAAGTCTCCTACGAGAGTACAGCATATACAGCCGGAATTCATCTCTGTGATTTCAATTCCGGCCTCCTTTAAGAAGCCTCCATCTATGCCTATCTCGCCAAATTCATTTTCTATAAGCACTACTTTTTCACCGCCAAGTGCCTCTTTTATAAGCTTTTTGATAAGGGTTGTCTTACCTGCGCCAAGAAATCCTGAGATTATATCTATCTTTGTCATTTTACTACTTCCTTTCATACTATTATAGTTAGTTACGGGTAACCTTTTGGGAATAGTCACTATACTACCACAACAACCTCTCAAATTCAACTTTTTTATTATCCCAAACTTTACCGGAAATTCACTGCCCCCTCAACCTCAAGACCTTTCTATATAAGATCCAACTTCTTAAGCACATCTTCAAATTTCTCAGTATCAAGCGGTTTGTTTGCATATCCGTCACAGCCAAGTTCAAAGGCTCCATCCACATAATTCATGTCACTGAGTGCTGAAACCATGATTATCTTAGGACATCTGTCGTCTGCAAGATTAAGCCTCTTCTCGGCATCTCTAATCCTATAGAGTGCTTCTATTCCATCTGTTCCCGGCATCATAATATCAAGACAGATTAAATCATAATATTCTCCATCCTCCGCCGCAAACTCAAATGCTGCTACGGCTTCCTCGCCATCAACTGTTGCATCTACCTCTCCGTACTTACTTAATAAACTTATCCCAAACTTTCTGCTGGCATAATCATCTTCGGCCAGTAAAATTCTCATTTCATCCTCCTTATTATTCAGAAACATGATCATATGGCAGTTCAATATCAACTTCTGTTCCTTCGCCTTCTTTACTCTTTAGTATAACCCTGCCATTTATTTCTTCAATCAAATGAGCAACCTGGTCAAGTCCAACTCCTCTTCCTGAATAATCTCCAATTGTTTTTCTTGTTGTAAAACCTGTCATAAAAGGTATTTTAAGTATGTCTTCAAGATTATAGCTTTCTTTTGGCTTAAGTAAAATTCCTCTCATCTCAGCGGCCTTAAGTATTTTATCAGGATTAATACCGATACCATCATCTTTGAAATGGAGTTCGACTCCCTTAAATTTATTTGATTTGATAAACTCAAGGGTTATATGTCCTTCTTCACTCTTACCCGCCTTCCGCCTGGCGGCAGGAGTTTCCAACCCATGATCCACCGCATTCCTTATCAGATGTGTAAGAGCTTTAGAAAGGCTGCCGGTCTTATACTTTTCTATATGAAGAATATGTTCCTCATTTTCAAGCCCTATTATCTCAAATTCAGCCTTCTTTCCCGTATGCTTAAGAAGATCCCTTGCTGCCAGTTTTGCCTTAGACGCAACCATAGCGAAATCAATCATCCGTGCATCCATAACCCAGGCCTTTATTCCCTGTGCAAGCCGTTCTATCTCATCAACTATCTCATCATTATACACCGGCTTTAGTTCTTTCAGCACATTTTCAAGCCTTACGCTGAGTTTTCTTATTTCTTCCATCTTATCGTCTGTTATATTAAAATTTATGAGCCTGCCCTTTAAGGAAGTCAAAATTTCAGTTGGAGTTTTAGGCTTAACCAGACCATCTTCGGGTCTTTTTGCCTCATCTATTAATAAGCCGTCAAAGGCTCCCTGAGTAGGCTGTACCAGGCCGGAACTATTCTCTTTCTTGCTCGGTATATAATATTGTTTACGGACGCCGGGGGCAGATGTCGGCAATTTGTTAAATCCCACTACTCCGGTATCCATCCTATCAATAAGCTCTATAATCTCACTATTATCACCATTTACTCTTTCATTATGCGTAAGCTTATAAAGTTCATTGTGAATGAACTCAGAATAGGCTTCAAGTACCTCCTTAAAAGGCCCATAATCAGGTTTCTCGGCCCTTACATCCCTATAGCAATCAAGAAGTTTCTCAAGTTTTCCACTCACCTGTGCTATTCCGTCAAAGAGCAGCATACTTGAATCTCTTCGGATTATACGCACAAATTTAGAAAGTTCCACTATAACTTCCCTGCTAAAGTCTCCAACGCAAACTCCTTCAAGCATATACTTATCAAATGCCTTGATTGAGTCCCCCGCTTCATTTGCAAATATTTCAATTATCGGTTCTTTTTTTGCAACTCCCAAATTTAATTCCTCCTAATCCCACTCTGTATCTTAAAAATATATCAACTATACCCGGATCAAAACTCTTTCCCGACTCCCCTTTAATTATTTCAAGAGCTTCTTCGTGTGTATAGGCATCTCTGTAACACTTATCCCTGGTAAGAGTATCATACACATCAACCAGGGAAAAAATTCTTGCAGAAATAGGTATTCCCTTTCCCTTCAACCCCTTGGGATAACCTGTTCCATCCCATTTTTCATGGTGATAGTAAGAAATATCTATCGCCATACCGAGATACCGGCTGAATTCATTATGGCTGTAGACCTCTGTTAAGGTTCTGGCTCCTATCTCAGCATGTGTTTTCATCACAGTCATTTCATCTGTGGAAAGCTTCCCTTTCTTAAGTAAAATTCTATCACTAATAGTAAGGGTTCCTATATCATGAAGTGGTGCTGCAAGCCCAATGTCTTCTATAAAATTATTGCTTATATACTTTTCATACTCAGGAGAAAGCTGCAGGCTCTGTGCCAAAAATGCAGAATTAACCGATACATTAATCATATGAGTTCCTGTAGGATCTTCTCTTGATTCAGCCAGCCTTACAAGTCCATATATAAGATATCTCTGGTCATCAGTAATCTTTGCAATCTGAGTATTCATCATTCTGTGAAGCCTTTTATTATATTCTTCAAGTTCACGCTGCATAACCAGATTTTTCATCTGAGTATTGATTCTAAGTTTAACCTCATCAAAATCAAACGGCTTCACTATAAAGTCTACTGCTCCGACATTGTAGCCCTTTTTTCTGGAATTTGTATCGCCTATGGCCGATATAAAAATCACCGGAATATCTGCTGTTTTAGGATTAGCCTTTAGCATTTCACAAAACTCATATCCATCAATATCCGGCATTGATATATCTGACAGAATAAGATCCGGCGGCAAAGCTTTTATAGCCTCCATCGCCTGCTTTACATTTTGTACAGGTCTTGCTATAAAGCCCGCACTTTTTACTATATCGGACATTACTGCCAGGCTTGTAAGTACATCGTCTACAATAAGAATATTAGTTTTCATATTTTCTCCGCCTTTAAAAACCAAGCTCTGCAAGTTTCCCTTTAAATATGTTAAATTGTGCTATAGCCTTATCATGGTCTCCACGCCTAATAATCAGTTCAAGCCTAAACGCCTCCTTTTTAAGCTGTTGTTCTGACTCATTATCAGAAATTAAATTTTTAACCACACTGGCAAAATTCTCAGCTTTTTCCCAATTTCCAAGCTCTATGCATATAAATAACTTCCCAAGTGCAGAATTTATTTCCCGAATATTTTCACTCGTTCCAAATTGATATATCTTATCTGAATTGGCAGTGAGTTTCCAGCCTGTTCCACTCTCTCCCGTGTATGAAGATTCTTCTTCAGACTCAGTATACTGCCCGCTGCCCTCATAGACAAATTTCCACTAGGCATTTCTACTCCTGTAGTCTCATCTGCCCTATCACTTTTCTTTAGAATCACATTGAACGAAAAAGAACTTCCCTTCCCTTCCTCGCTCTCTACTTTAATATTACCTCCCATAAGTTCCACCAGTTTTTTACTAATTGAAAGTCCCAGGCCTGTTCCACCAAATTTTCTTGTGGTTGATGCATCCACCTGGGAAAATTTTTTGAATAATTTATCCATATTTTCCTTGGCTATACCTATGCCTGTGTCCACAACCATAAAGAATAGCTCTACAATCTCATCTTCTTCCCTGATGAGAGAGGCTTCAACTGCTATATGTCCTATGGTGGTAAACTTAACTGCATTGCTTATGAGATTATTAAATATTTGTGTAAGCCTAAGTTCATCTCCAATCAGATACTTCGGTATATCATCCCCTACATGCACAAGAAGTTTCAGCCCCTTTTCATTTACCAGGGTTACATTAAATGCCATCACATTATTTAAAAATTCCCGAAATGAAAACGCCTTATTTTCCAGCACAAGTTTATCCGATTCCATCTTTGAAAAATCCAAAAGGTCATTTATTATCTTAGACATATTTATACAGCAGTTCTCGATTATTCCAACAGTTTCTAACTGGTAAGCATTAAGTTCCGTACTGAGAAGGTTTTTGCCATACCCTGAATTCCATTTACCGGAGTTCTGAGTTCATGTGTAATATTTGATACAAATTCCGTCTTGTACTTTAACTCTGATTTAAGTTCCTCCTTACAGGCCTTTAGTTTCCTTTCCATAGTCTTTTTTTCTGTCTGGTCAATAGCAAAAACTGCGAACTTGTTATCCCCATATTTCACTATCTTGACATCCGCCGGAAAACAGGTTTCATTCTTTCTATATATGTCCGTTTCTATATGTTCTTCTGTTTCTTTTAGTTCAAGCTTAGGAAAACTTACCTCAAAATCCCTGACTTTTTCATCAGCCCCATAACCAAGACTCTTTCCGGCGTTGTCAGAACATCTGATACATTGTCCATCAGCATCAAAAATAAATATAAGTTCAAGACATTCTCCCTTGAGAATATCATAAAGTTCAATATCCATAATTCACCTCTATATTCACATTTTGTGTAAGTCAAATAAAATTCTTAGTATTTAGCATTTTTTATTTGACATTTCACTTATAAAACTATATATTAATATTATATGTTGGCATCAAATGTATCTGATGCCAACTGCTACAATTATCTATCCCAGGAGGTATCCTATGAATTTTCATTTAAGACTTAAGCAGCTGCGCCAAAAACAAGGTCTCACCCAAGGTGAACTTGCTAAAATATTAGGCCTAAAACCTACTGCAATTTCAAACTATGAATCCAATCGAAACGAACCTTCCTTCGATAAGCTCATTGCCCTATCCAAGGAATTTGATGTTACCTGTGATTATTTACTTGGCATATCAGACTCAGCCCTTCCTATTGGCGGCGAGATACTAGATAAAGAAATAGTTGATTTCTTTGTCATTTACCAGCAATTAATGCCTGAAAGTGCTGCTTCAATAAAGGACTATGCCGAATTTCTCCTTGATAAACAGGAAAAGAAGAATAAACATAAGTAAACCCTTAGTTGATACCACTGGTACCAAATCCTCCCCGGTCTTCATTCTCAAGGGTTTGTACTTCAATAAAATTAATTTGCGGCTGATGTTTCATTATACGGAATTGGCAGAGTCTGTCACCTGCATGCACTTCTGTGTCACGCATTGCAAGGGCTGGCCATTTCCACTCATCGGCATCGCCTTTATAACTTTCATCAATAACTCCCATATGATTGGTCTGTATGAGTCCAAAATTCTTATATGTAGAACTTCTTGGTACTACATGAGCTTCATAACCCTGAGGCAGCTCCATTGCCACCCCAAGTCTTATTAGCCTGAACTCCCCTTTTTTCATTGTCACATCTTCTGCAGCTCTTAAATCTATCCAATCTGAATTACCGCCTATGTAACGGAGTTTCTCTATATCCTCCGAAAAATATTTAATCTTTATTGTCTCCATTTATACTCCCAGGGCATTAAGCCTTCTTCTTGCCTCTACAGCTCTCTGTGTGTTTCCAAATTCATTTATAACCTTATTATACCACTCTTTAGCCTTTTCTTTGTCGGCCATCCTGTCATAACACCTTCCTGTAAAGTAAATTGCATCTACATTGGCTGGATTCATCTTTAGAGAAGTCTCAAATAATTTCAAAGCATTCTCATACTTACCTCTATTGTAAACAGTATAACCCTCCTGAAAAAGCTTTGTAGACTGTTCTTCAAAAACTTTACCTGAAAGCTGATTGTATAAATTCAGAAGATTTTTATCTTTCAATGTGGATTTATCCACTTTTAATAGTGTTTTAGCTGCCTCAGCTTTATCATCCATAGTAAAATAAGCTGCTGCCTCGACTATGGCACTATACTCATTTGTTTCAGGTTTTTTAACAGTTTCTGAAAGCTTTTTGTTTTTAGTTTCAAGTGCAGCCACCTGTTTCTTAAGTTCTTCATTCTCACTGTTTATAGATTCAAATTCAGCATTGGTTTTTGCCAGATTTTCATTTAGGCTTACTATTTCAGCTTTTTTATTTTCAACCGACTTGGCTTTTATACCCGGCACTATAGCTATCATAAAAAATGCCATTCCAAGTACTATTCCAAGCAAAAGATTTACCCATGGAAGTATTCCATGCTTATTTTCTCTATAGGCATTTTTAGGTGCAAATGACTCCCTTGCATTTAACACAAGTTTATCCGCATCCACATCATCAGTCTTATCCTCACCTGCATTTTTACCCTGAACCTCTTTAAGATACTGCATAGCTAAAGGGTTCATTGTATCCACCTTAAGTATCATTTTAAGGTATTTTTTAGCCTGTGATAAATTACCTGACTTCATGTTTAAGAGTCCCAGCAGCTGTAACCCTTTGATGTGCTTACCATTTAAGGATATGAGTTTCTTTAACTGTATAACAGCAAGGTCATAGCTGCCTGTCTTTGCAAGCTTTAATGAAGTATTATATTTTTTCACTACCTGCTCTGCAGTATCAAGCCTTGTGGGATTATTTTGAAAATAGGACAGGTAGTCAGCTGCCATATTATTTTCCGGTTGAAAATGTGTGCTTATAACCCATTCACTGAGAGCGTCCACTATCTCTCCCATTTCACTGTATATGAGTCCAAGTAAGTTTCTTGCATCTGTATTCTTTTTATTTATCTTCAAACTGTTCTGAAGACTGACTACAGCCCCTGATAAGTCTCTTGTCTTTGCCTTTTCCAGTCCTTCATTGTAACATCTGTTTGAAATTTGATATAGTTTTTTAAATGGTTTTACATTATTGCCACATTTTTCACAGCTATTACTTGTTGTTAGTTTTTCATTACAATATGGACACAGCATATTTTACCTCATCTCTCCTGTTTCTCTAAGCACTTCCTTAATCAAATCTGCCACATCCGATACATCATTATGTCTTATTACATCTGCCACATCTTCTATTTCAAGGCTTGGCTGAAATTTTTCAAGCTCTTTTTCAAAATCCAACATAATTTCTCCTTTCAACTCACTAATTTCAACACAAAAATATAGTAGGATTCTCTAATTTCCATTTTAAAATCATACCACATTTTGTAATCTTATTCAATTATAATCATAAATTTCACCCTTAGATCCTATTATCAATAAAAACGAAATCTGAAAGAAAACTGTTGTATATTGAAATGTTTCATTCAAGATGGTATTATTAAGAGTAGTATATTGATTATGTTGTATTTGAAAAGCTCAGTGTAACTTTTATTTTCGTTTGCAGTATCAAATTTAGTGCTTAAAGTTTCTATAGAGATCATGCAATTGGTCATTTATGGATACTTTAAAATAAAATAATAAACTTTGCATAAACGGGAGGATGTTACTAATGACAAAAAAAACAGGTACCGAAACTGCCAGTGGAAACAAAATTCTCAATAGCTTCGCAGTCAGGCTTGGAATTTATAGCACTGGTTTTACTCGTAGTTTTAGGAGCAAAGGCGGTATTTGATAACAACTACGAAAAAGAAACTGCTATTCAAAATGTTGAAACCACAAAGCTTGAAGAGGCAAAGAAGATGGCTTACAAGATTGAAAGTCAGTTTGCAGGTGCATATCAGATCGGATACGATGTAAAATCCATAACAGAAGCTGTGCTTAATGATGTTCCTCTTGAGAACAGAAGCAGGGACATAATTATAGGCAGTGCAAAACAGATATTTAACAACAATGACTTTATATCAGGTGTCGGTATTTACTTTACTGAAAACGGATTTGATGGCAAGGATGCTAAAGACGGTCGTTTTTCTGAGTATATCGAGCGTGAGGACGGCAAAGTCATCTCCACCTATGAGGATGGAATTGACGATAAAGAATGGTATAGCGCTGCATTATCAGGAAATAAGCCGATTCTTTTAGACCCTTATGTTGATACAGATAACCAGATGAAAACTTCATACTGTATTCCTGTATCATACAAGGATAAGGCAGTCGGCACTATTGTTGTGGACATACTTTTAAGTGATTTACAGCAGGATTTTAAGGATGCTTCAACAGATGTGGAAGATTTTAAGGGGCTTCTTACAGACAGCGGTTTCTTCATAGCAAATGCTATGGATGACAGTGAAGTTGCAAAGAACCTCTTTGAACAGGTTCCGGAAGCAAAGGCAAATGTGGCTGAGGCCATTGCAAACGGCTACAAGCAGTCTGAAGAAACAATAGCAGGTACAGACTTACTTGGAAATCACCTATGTTACAGTAACCTTCCCCGGCGTAGATAAAAAATGGTGTATAGAAAATATAATTTCTTACAGAAAAGTACTTCGCAATGCCACACAGTTTGTACTTAGTAATATTATTTACCATGCAGCCCTCATCCTAATTATAAGTGCAATAGTGATTATCCTTATGATTTTACATGTTGCTAAACCTATGGCACTGATTGAAAAATCAATGAAAAAAATGTCAAATTACGATTTGGATGTGAATGAGGAAACAAAACAGGCTGAAAAATATATGAAGGGCAAGGATGAAATAGCAAGTGTAATGAGGTCAATTGTTAAGATGACCGAAAATCTCACTTCTATAGTAAACAGTATATCCTCTCATGCACAAAACACTGCTGCCACAGCTGAGGAACTTACTGCCACAGCACAGTCTGCCTCATCTTCATCTCAGGATGTATCCAATGCAGTAAACAATATATCACAGGGTGCGGCAAATCAGGCAGATGATACCCAAAGTGCTGCTGCTTCCGTTGAAAAATCAAGTGGTCTTTTAGATGGTATGATTGGTATTCAGCAAAAACTTTCAACTTCAATGGATCATATCAATACCCTTAAGAATGAGAGTCATGTAATTATGGATGAACTTGTTCAGATAACAAGCGAAAATAAGGAAATATCTGAAAAAGTTTCAGAAGTAATACAGGAAACCAATGATGCCACAGAGGCTATAGCAAATGCCAGCGAGATGATACAGTCTATTTCAGACCAAACAAATCTTCTCTCGTTAAATGCTGCAATTGAAGCTGCCAGAGCCGGTGAAGCCGGAAAAGGCTTTGCAGTTGTTGCTGATGAAGTAAGAAAGCTTGCTGAGGATTCTGCTAAGTTTACAGGCGAAATACGACAGGTAATTGACGAATTAAGAAAGAAAGCTAGAGAAGCTGTGGATATGATTAAGCTGTCAAATGAAATTATAGACAAGCAGGGCAGCAAGGTTAAAGAAACCGGTGACAAACTTGCAGAAATATCCGGTGAACTTGAGGAAAGTAAGAGTATAGTAGATGGTATAAATGAGTCTTCATCACAGATAAAAGATGAGAATCAGAATATAGTTAAGGTTGTTGAGAATCTATCTGCAATAGCAGAAGAGAATGCTGCAACAACACAGGAAGTTGCCGCAACAGTAGACAATCAGACAGATGCAATACATAATATATCTCAGGCATCTGAAAACCTGGCTGATATTGCTTCACAACTTCAATCAGAAGTTGCTAAATTTAATTTGTAATAGCTTTACTGCCACTTTAATAATTACTTATTAAGGCGGCAGTTTTTTTCTTAATTTTTTATATTTGCTGTTACAATAATATCAAATCACGATTTACTAAATCATTAAGTGCGATAAGTTTTAATTTAATCAAAACCGGCATCGATAGTGGAATACCCATTACCAGTGCCGGTTTTAATTAGCTGTAAGAATCTGTCTAAAGTTGCTTTATTACCTAACATCTTCAATTCCGATTACTTATATGCTTTGGGACTTATTTCTAAACTCTTAGTTCTTCTTAAGTCTTGACAGCTGTTCTTCTACCTGCTTAAGCATCTCGGTATATTTTGCAAGCTTCTCCTTCTCCTCATTTATCTTAGCCTCAGGAGCCTTGGATACGAACTTCTCGTTGCTTAGCATGCCGTTTGAGCGGGCAATTTCTCCTTCAAGCCTCTTATGCTCTTTTTCAAGCCTCTCCACTTCCTTGTCTATGTCTACAAGGTCGCTAAGGCATGTAGATTACTGCCTGAGAAATAACCGCAGATACAGCATTTTCATCAATTCCAGACTTATCTGCCTGTACCTCTACCTCACTTGCATAAGAAAGGCTTGCAAAGAAGCTCTCACCCTCTGTAAATACCCTTCTTACATCTTCCTTGTCAGAAACGACTATAACCTTAGCCTTTCTTGAAGGTGGTACATTCTTGTCTGTACGCACCGCTCTTATGCTCTTTACAGCCTCTTTGATAAGGGCAACTTCTGCCTCTTCCTTCGCAAAATTCCACTCTGCCTTAAATGTAGGCCAAGCAGATATCATAATGCTCTCTTCCATAGCAGACTTAACTGCCTCATTAGGCTCATTTTCACGAAGCGCCTGGTAGATTTCCTCTGTAACAAAAGGCATAAATGGGTGAAGGAGCTTGAGCATATTGATTAACACTGTCTTAAGTGTAAATAAGGCAGCTGCCTTGGTCTCGTCAGTATCGCTGTAGAGGCGAGGCTTCACCATTTCGATATACCAGTCACAGAATTCTTCCCAAATGAAGTCATATACCTTCTGAACTGCTATACCAAGCTCAAAGGCATCCATGTTCTCAGTCATTTCTGCTGAGAGCTTGTTTGCCCTGCTAAGTATCCATTTATCGGCAGGAGTAAGTTCAGAGAGGTCAATGTTAGCAGGCACTTCTGCGGCGTCCAGGTTCATCATAATGAATCTTGAAGCATTCCATACCTTGTTGGCAAAGTTTCTGCTGGCTTCCACTCTTTCATTGTAGAAACGCATATCATTGCCCGGCGCATTACCAGTGATTAGTGTAAACCTAAGTGCATCAGCACCGTATTTATCTATGATTTCAAGCGGATCTATACCGTTGCCAAGCGATTTACTCATCTTGCGTCCCTGTGAATCCCTACAAGACCGTGGAACATAACCGTATGGAAAGGTGCTTTTCCGGTCTGTTCATATGCGGAAAATATCATCCTTATAACCCAAAAGAAGATGATGTCATAGCCTGTTACAAGCACATCTGTAGGGTAGAAATACTTGTACTCAGGAGTTTCTTTAGGCCAGCCAAGTGTTGAAAATGGCCAAAGAGCTGATGAGAACCAGGTATCAAGGGTGTCTTCATCCTGCTTAAGGTGGGACTTACCACACTTAGGGCAGACCTTTGGCTCTTCCTTGGCAACTATAATCTCTCCACAATCACCGCAGTACCAGGCAGGTATTCTATGTCCCCACCAGAGCTGTCTGGATATACACCAGTCTCTGATGTTGTCTGTCCAGTTAAAATAGGTTTTGTCCATTCGCTCAGGGATGAGTTTAATCTCGCCTGTCTTTACAGCATTGCTTGCAGGCTTAATCATTTCATCCATTTTCACAAACCACTGCTCTTTGATAAGAGGCTCAACTACGCTGTGACAGCGGTAACAGGTACCTACATTGTGGCTGTGGTCTTCTATCTTGCCAAGTAGTCCAAGGCTGTCAAGCTCCTCAACTATCTTCTTTCTAGCCTCATATCTGTCAAGGCCTTCGTACTTGCCACCATTTCATTGATGGTAGCATCATCATTCATGATGTTGATTTCAGGGAGGCCATGGCGTTTACCTACTTCGAAGTCGTTAGGGTCGTGAGCAGGAGTAATCTTAACTACACCTGTACCAAATTCCATATCTACATAGCTATCCTCAATTACAGGGATTTCACGCTCTGCTATAGGAAGCCAAACTGTCTTCCCCTTAAGATAGGTATATCTCTCATCCTCTGGATTTACCGCTACAGCTGTATCTCCAAGCATGGTCTCAGGACGGGTGGTGGCAAATTCAAGGAAGTTGGTTGTACTAGGCTTTCCATCTTCCATAATAGGGTATTTGATATGCCAGAAATGTCCTGCCTTTTCCTCGTGCTCAACCTCAGCATCTGAAATGGAGGTATTACATACGGGACACCAGTTTACAAGCCTTGAACCCTTGTAGATTAGCTTCTTGTCATAGAGCTTTACAAATACCTCTTTAACCGCCTCAGAGCAGCCCTCATCCATAGTAAATCGTTCTCTCTCCCAGTCACAGGATGAGCCAAGCTTTTTAAGCTGTGAAATAATCCTTCCACCGTACTCTTCCTTCCATTCCCAGGCACGCTTAAGGAAGCCATCTCTACCAAGTTCTTCCTTAGAAGTACCCTCTTCTTTAAGCTTTTCTACTATCTTGGCCTCTGTAGCTATGGAAGCATGGTCTGTACCAGCCTGCCAAAGCGCTTCAAATCCCTGCATCCTCTTAAAACGGATGAGGATGTCCTGCATGGTATTGTCTAAGGCATGTCCCATGTGAAGCTGTCCTGTGATATTTGGTGGCGGCATAACTATGGTAAATGGCTTCTTGTTGGGGTTTACTTCCGCGTGGAAATATCCCTTCTCAGTCCAGTTATGATAGATTTTGTCCTCAATCTGCTTCGGATCGTAGGTCTTTTCAAGTTCCTTTTTCATCTAATCCTCCTTAAATTATAAATTAAGATAGAATCCTGCTTCGCAGGATTCACCGCCTGCGGCGGGTCGCGCTAGCGACATCTACTCATCCGCCGCAGTGCGATCCCTCGGAGAGATTTTTATTTGACAGGAAATTTTGGAAAAATTTCCTGTCAAATAAAAAAACTCCCACCCCAAGCCTAAGCTAAGGGCGGGAGCATATCCCGCTGTACCACCTTAATTTATGATAATTTTTAACACTAAGTAAAACTCATCACCTTTATTTCCGTAACGGGGGAAACCGTCATCTCCTAATCTGCATAGAGCACTTTCTCAGAGATGCTGTTTGAAAGCTACCTTCACTCCTTCTTCCTAAGACCTCTCACCCACCGGCCTCTCTCTGTATGGAATACGGAACTACTCCTCTTTCGCATTACATTTACAAACATAATAGCGAAAGTAATGAGATTTGTCAATCTTATTTAGCCATAATTTTATAGCCCTTGACTTTACCAACACCTCACCATTATAATTTAATACAAGTGTCAAAAGATATAAAATTCGATGCGAGCTTGCTTGCAGGAGAATTTTATGTCTTTTGACACACCAAAAATATGAGTAAGAAGCCATTTTTTGCAAAAAAATGAGCGGATTACGAATATTTTGGGGATTGCAAAGCGCAGCTGAAGCAATCCTGTATTATACAAGTACTAAAAGATATAAAATTCGATGCAAGCTTGCTTGCAGGAGAATTTTATGTCTTTTGACACACCAAAAATATGAGTAAGAAGCCATTTTTTGCAAAAAAATGTGCGGATTACGAATATTTTGGGGATTGCAAAGCGCAGCTGAAGCAATCCTGTATTATACAAGTACTAAAAGATATAAAATTCGATGCAAGCTTGCTTGTAGGAGAATTTTATATCTTTTGACACACCAAAAATATGAGTAAGAAGCCATTTTTGCAAAAAATGTGCGAATTACGAATATTTTGGGGATTGCAAAGCGCAGCTGAAGCAATCCTGTATTATACAAGTTTCAAAAGATATAAAATTCATTTTTTATAATAGAGGTTGAGCATGGCTAAAAGCATACTTTTTATTGATTCCCCTTCATTTGGAAAGCTTGACATGATAGAAGCAATGAAGGAAGGTGGATTTGACATAGAGTTTTTCTATCACGAAAACATTTTTTCATATCCTAATAACATAGATTTTGACAAAGCTTTTGACGATATGTTTGTGATGAAGGAATATTTATTTGTATTTTCCTTCAATTTTTATCCTTCGGTTTCAGATGCCTGCAAGAGACAGAATACCAAGTATATATCCTTTGTATACGACAATCCCTTGGTTGCACTCTACTCCTGCACTATTATCAATCCTATCAATTATGTATTTATTTTTGATAAGCATACCTGTGAAGAGCTTGCAAAACTCGGCATTTCCACTGTGTATTACCTGCCGCTCTGTGTAAACGCCAAAAGACTTGATAAGATGTCTGTTGCACCAGATAAAAGAAAAATTCTCTCAAGTGATGTTTCATTTGTAGGCTCTCTTTACAATGAAAAACATAATTTTCTTGAAAGAATGACTGGCCTTGATGACTATACAAAGGGCTATATAGATGCAATAATTGAGGCTCAGCTTAGAATTAGCGGCTATTTCTTTGTAGAGGAACTGTTAAACAAGGACATAGTTAAAGCTATGAAAAAATCACTTGAATACACTCCAAATAAGTACGGTATAGAAACTGTTGAATATGTATATGCCAACTATTTCATAGCCAGAAAAATCACCGCCATAGAAAGAAAACATCTACTAGCTGCAGTTTCAGATAGATTTGAAACCAAAATCTACACCCCTAATCCTACACCGGAACTTCCCAAGATACAAAATATGGGGGCAATAGACTACTATGACCTAATGCCTTTGGTTTTTAAAAATAGCAAAATAAACCTAAATATTACACTTAGGAGTATACAAACCGGCATTCCTTTAAGATGCTTTGATATCTTTGGAGCAGGCGGTTTCCTCCTTACCAACTATCAGACTGACTTATTTGATTATTTTACACCAGGTGAAGACTTTGATTTTTATGACAGCGAAGATAGCCTGATGGCTAAAATAGAGTATTACCTAAGCCATGATAAGGAAAGATGTGAAATTGCAGAAAATGCCTACAAAAAGGTCAGGAATTATCATACTTACAGGGATAGGCTTGAACTTATGTTGGAAACAGCGGAAATAATATAAAAATTTTTATCATTATAAAGAGGCAGGTGTAAAATTCACCTACCTCTAAATTATTAATTATATTCTTTTTCCACTGATTAGGATGAATTCAATTCCCAAAAGTGTTAATAAGGCTTATAAAAAAGTTAATTCTCCATCAATATGTATAGGATATATTGATTAACAGCCTGGTTAATATATTATTATTTTTTTGTTTTATGATTTTTCCTTTCAATATTTTGCTCCACTCTTTATCAGAAGCATCCCAATATACTACTTCAACCTCATTCTTAGTTACTTTAGTGAGGCTTCTGTTAATCCCCATATTATATGCTTTCTCACCCAAAATTTTTTTATCATTAAGAGCCTTTATCCCTTTTACCTCTCCTATCAGCTTCTTATTCTTACCGCCAAACTTCTCCTTATACAAAAAAAACTTCTTTCCATTTTTGTCTTCCTTTAGGTAGTATACCTCCTTATTCTTAATCAATGTATCCCGCAGCCTGTCATAAACTCCTGCCTTCTTTGTCTTAAGATCTAAATATCCAATCGCATCTGTCCAACAATCGTTCATAGAATATTCATATGAATATAATATCATGCCTTTATATAATATATCTTTTTTATTAATCTCAGGAACATCATTTCCAAATGTAAATCCTCCTCCCACATAATGAACTTTTAAGTCATTAAAATAGAAGTATGCAAGCAAATTATCTGACTGTCCCCATGTTGTTTTTGGATCCCATGCTAAAAATATCAAGTCTTTTTTGCTTACAAAAATATCCGCTACTATATTTAATGACTTCTCATCTCCTATACCGGTTTTACTAAAATCAAGTTTTTTAACTCTACCTTCCTTGTCATAAATCTTCATTTTCCCCTTTTTTACATTAATTCTATATCCACCTCTCGAAAAATCGTACTCTTTTCCGGCATCTATTTTGAGCCTCTGATAGCCATATCCGATATTCTCGAATGGAACCTCACCTGCAAAAACATTATCTTTTAACAGGCTTAAAGAGAATGCCAATAAGGCTAAAACTATAAAAATCTTATATTGCTTTTTCATAATGTTCACTTCCTTTTCTTAATTTATCCAAATCATCCTTGAAGAATTATCCCTTGAACCTTCTTTTTTACCAATATGAAAGTATCTGTTATCCTGATTGTCCTTTCTATCTTCCACTTGCCACCAATACCAAAATATGGTCAAAATTCTTACCGAAATGCCATTAATATTTTATAATAGTAAAATTCACCTACCTCTAAATTATTAATTATATTCTTTTTTTCTGCCTGTATATATCAGATTTGATAAGATTAAAATAATTGCAAAAACAATTACAAAGGCTAAGATACTGCTATTTACATATCTTATCACTTTTCCAAATATCAGGCTTCCAAGTATCATTTGGAAGCAGTACAATTCGAGAGAAATCTTTCCCAGTGAATTAAATAAATATGATTTTGCCTTCCCAAATATCACATCAGATAATAAAAATAATACCAAGAACATAAGGCATTACTATCACATAGAATATATCTGTTATTAGAAAATCTACCTTTTTCATATATCCAAATTTCTGTATCAAAAACACACCGATTATAAACAGTAAAAATCCTAATATAATTTTGCTCTTTGCCTTCCATCTTCCCTCAAATCCAGCTAAAAGCATTCCGAAAAAGATAATAGGCAGTCTACAGAGAAAAATATTTATACTGTGATTCCCCGTAAATCTTTCTAAAATAAGCATTGTTACAAACCATACTGCCATCGTTATGGCAAATAATAAGATGTTATTCATCCTTCTAACAAGTTTTAGATAAAATGGCACAATGAGATAAAAAATCATGATTGCAGGTATGAACCACAGTAGTGAACCTCCACCGGTTAGGATGAATTCAATTCCTAAAAGTGTTAATAAGGCTTTTAAGAAAGTTAATTTTCCCATCAATATATATAAGATACAGGAGAAAATAAATATAGGATATATATTTAAACATTTTCTTTTCACATAGTTAAAATAGTCGCTTGTATCTGAAAAATACGCCATGTAACCAGACATGAAGAAGAAAATATCCACTCCAATATAACCTGTCATCACTACAAATCTTATTGAGCTATTTAATGCATCGTTACTTCTTGAAACCGGAAATAAGTGGTAAAGAATGATTAAAATGGCTGCAATTCCCATAATAGGCTGCTTAGTTTTCTTTAGCTCCATTTATCTTCCTTTCGATTACTCCAAATTTACGGATTTTTTCATTTCTATAGTATTAATTTTCACACCTACAAGTTTCTCAAAATTTGATTTAATTCCTTTGTAGGCATCTTTATATGTCATTACCATAAGAACATAATTATCTGTATATAATACCTTGCCTACCTCTGCTTCTACACAAATCCATTTCCCGGGGTCTGCCTTAGCCGCTATCTCTTCTGCCATGGTCTTTGTATCTGCTCCATTTGCTCTTATAAGCACTAGGGAATGTGCATCAGTTGTTATCTGCCCCTCTGAGCAGGCTGCCTCGATGCCGTCAATCCATTTGACAAAACTGTAGACTTCAAAACTTTTTTTATCCAGTTCAAATATTTCATTTGCAGGTACTTTGGTATCTTTGCATATTTTTTCCATCAAATCAGTCACTTTAACTCCAGAAATGTCATTCTCAGAAGGATTGCTGTCTGTATTCCCGGCAGATGAGCCATTAGTTGCATCACCTGATCCCTTGCTCTCGGTACTACTGCCTGCTTTACCCATATTATTATCTGTTTTACCCGTACTGTTACTCTCTGAAGTCTGGCTGTTATTAGAAGCCTCACTAGCGGATTTACTATTGCTTTGTTCTACAGATGTAGTGCTTGATATTCCTGAGCTTGACTTAGCATTATTGCCACCACAGGCAAAAAGGCTTAAAGATAAACTTGTGCATAAGATAATAACTAATTTCTTTTTCATGTTAGTCTCCTTATCGGGTATTGGTGTAAAGTTAAAATATAGGTTGTATCTTGATTTTAGATTTATGAACAATAACTATAATAGCACAATCTGTAGATTTCATCAAATATGAAAGGTATTTTTTTTATAATTAGATTTTAATAACTTTTAAGTACTTGACTTTTTAATAACTTATAAGTATCATAGTAATGGGAGGAGATAAATAATGTATTCTATTAGATTCTATAAAGATAAACTTGGAAGAGAACCGTTAAAAGAGTACTTCCAAGAATTGGGTTGTAAAACAGACAAAAATAGCCGAATTAATATTAACAAAATAAGAGATTACCTAAAAGCTCTTAGTGAACATGGATTTAAACTGGGTGAACCATATATAAAGCATTTAGATGGAGAAATATGGGAGCTAAGGCCTATCCGTAATAGGATTTTATTTTTTGCCTATGATGGTGAAGAGTTTATTCTACTGTCTCACTTTTTAAAAACAACACAAAAAACTCCTAAAAGAGAAATAGAAAAGGCTAAAGCCCTTATGATTGATTACATTGAAAGGAATAATAAAAATGAAAAATAGTAAAGATTATATCATAGCAATAGAAAAGTCTAAAAACAATAACAATGATGTCAAATCAACGAAATCAGACGCTGTTGGTAGTGATGCATTGGAGTTTATAGATACTTTTTTAACTCCCGAAGAAATAGCTGAGAGTGATTTAAGAGTTGCTCTTATTGGGGAGTTGATAAAGGCAAGAACTGAGCAAGGCATAAGCCAGAAGAAGCTTGAGGAATTAAGTGGCGTCAAACAGCCTATTATAGCAAGAATGGAAAGGGGAACGACCAATCCACAGATAAATACCCTATTGAAGGTTTTAGCCCCCTTAGGTAAAACTCTTGCCATTGTGCCACTAAAATAATATGCTTATACATTATTACTTTATTAATTGTATATTTACATCCCAATAAACTCTGTTTTAATATCAACCATAGTGAGATATGTCAAAGATATTTTTTGTCTACAATTAAACAAAAAAAGGACACCCTTAGGTGTCCTTTTTACATATATCTTCAAAACTGCAACCGAATCAACATCTTTCCTTTTCTTTGGTCAAGCCTTCGACCTATTAGTATCAGAAGGCACACGGATTACTCCGCTTACACCACTGACCTATCAACCTCATACTCTCTAAGGGGTCTTATTAGCCTACGCTATGGGATATCTTATCTTGGAGGGGGGCTTCACGCTTAGATGCCTTCAGCGTTTATCCCTGCCAAACTTGGCTTCCCAGCCGTGCAGCTGGCACTGCAGCTGGTCTACCAGCGGTTCGTCCATCCCGGTCCTCTCGTACTAAGGACGGCTCTCCTCAAATATCCTGCGCCTGCGCCAGATAGGGACCGAACTGTCTCACGACGTTCTGAACCCAGCTCGCGTACCGCTTTAATGGGCGAACAGCCCAACCCTTGGGACCTACTACAGCCCCAGGATGCGATGAGCCGACATCGAGGTGCCAAACCACTCCGTCGATGTGAACTCTTGGGAGTGATAAGCCTGTTATCCCCAGGGTAGCTTTTATCCGTTGAGCGATGGCATTCCCACTTACATACCACCGGATCACTAAGTCCTACTTTCGTACCTGCTCCACCCGTCGGTGTCGCAGTCAAGCTCCCTTCTGCCTTTACACTCTGCGAATGGTTTCCAACCATTCTGAGGGAACCTTTGAGCGCCTCCGATACACTTTCGGAGGCGACCGCCCCAGTCAAACTCCCCTCCTGGCATTGTCCCCTGCCCGGATAACGGGCAAAGGTTAGAAACCAGATACACGAAGGGTGGTATCCCAACATTGACTCCGCAGAAACTGGCGTCCCTGCTTCTTTGTCTCCCACCTATCCTGTACATCATATATCTAATCCCAGTACCAAGATGGAGTAAAGCTCCATGGGGTCTTTCCGTCTTGGCGCAGGTAACCAGCATCTTCACTGGTACTTCAATTTCACCGGGTGCATTGTTGAGACAGCGCTCAAATCATTACGCCTTTCGTGCGGGTCGGAACTTACCCGACAAGGAATTTCGCTACCTTAGGACCGTTATAGTTACGGCCGCCGTTTACTGGGGCTTAAGTTCGTACCTTCGGATTGCTCCTAAGCACTCCCCGTAACCTTCCAGCACCGGGCAGGCGTCAGCCCATATACATCACCTTACGGTTTCGCATAGACCTGTGTTTTTGCTAAACAGTTGCTTGAGCCTATTCTCTGCGGCCTGTATCTCTACAGGCACCCCTTATCGCGAACTTACGGGGCCATTTTGCCGAGTTCCTTAACAATGCTTCTCCCGCCGGCCTTGGGATACTCTCCCCATCCACCTGTGTCGGTTTACGGTACGGGCTCTGACTACACAATAGCGGCTTTTCTCGACGGCTCTCCCAGGAGCTTCCCTACTTATATTTCGGTCCGCATCACACAGTTCACTTACCCGGACGGATTTGCCTGCCCGGCATAAACCATGCTTGCACCTGAATCCTTTACAGGCACTCCCTGAATCTCCGTGTCCCCACATTTCTGACAGCCAGAGGTACTGGAATATCAACCAGTTGTCCATCGCCTACGCTTCTCAGCCTGAGCTTAGGTCCCGACTTCCCCAGGGAAGATCAGCTTTACCCTGGAAACCTTGGATATACGGCCTGAAGGATTCCCACCTTCATCTCGCTACTCATTCCGGCATTCTCTCTTGATAACCCTCCACGGCTCCTTACGGTACCGCTTCTTCGTGTTATCAATGCTCCCCTACCAACATACCAAAAGGCATGTTCCATTGCTTCGGTGTTATGTTTCAGCCCCGGACATTTTCGGCGCAGGACCTCTCGACTAGTGAGCTATTACGCACTCTTTGAATGAATGGCTGCTTCTGAGCCAACATCCTAGTTGTCTTCGAAACCCCACATCCTTTACCACTTAACATACACTTTGGGACCTTAGCAGATGGTCTGGGCTGTTTCCCTTTTGACTGTCCGACTTATCTCATACAGTCTGACTCCCGGTAAACATCTATATGGCATTCGGAGTTTGATACGCATTGGTAGACTTTGACGCCCCCGCAGCGATTCAGTGCTCTACCTCCATTAGACTATACCGAGGCTAGCCCTAAAGCTATTTCGGGGAGAACCAGCTATCTCCGAGTTCGATTGGAATTTCTCCGCTACCCACAGCTCATCACCGCCTTTTTCAACAGACGTGTGTTCGGACCTCCATCCACTTTTACGCAGACTTCATCCTGGCCATGGGTAGGTCACCCGGTTTCGGGTCTGCCGTTACTGACTTACCGCCCTGTTAAGACTTGGTTTCCCTTCGGCTCCGTACCTTAAGTACTTAACCTGCCAGCAACGGCAACTCGCCGGACCGTTCTACAAAAAGTACACGGTCGAGCGTTCTATGTGCTTGCCTACTTCTACGATACTGAATTACGCAGAATGTGGGCTCAGATACAAGGAAACACACGCAGCTGTAGTTGTCTACAGCGAGTATGTTGACGATGTAGCTGAGTTCACAGACAAGTAATTTTCGTAAGAGTAGGTAAGCACATAGAATAACTCTTCCGCAGCTTGTAGACACAGGGTTTCAGGTTCTCTTTCACTCCCCTCCCGGGGTTCTTTTCACCTTTCCCTCACGGTACTATACTCTATCGGTCACCAGGTAGTATTTCGCCTTGGGGGGTGGTCCCCCCTGCTTCCTACGGGGTTTCTCGTGTCCCGTAGTACTCTGGATACCACTGAATCACAGTCTGTTTCGCATACGAGGCTTTCACTCTCTATGACCGGCTTTCCCAAAACCGTTCTGCTACCTGCTGCTTCTTCGTATGTGGTCCTCAACCCCAAGGATAAATCCTTGGTTTGGGCTTCGTCCCCTTTCGCTCGCCACTACTTAGGGATTCGATGTTTCTTCCTCTTCCTCCGGCTACTTAGATGTTTCAGTTCGCCGGGTTCCCTCCGCATGACTATGGATTCATCATACGGTGACAGAAGTTCTTTCTGCCGGGTTTCCCCATTCGGATACCTGCGGATCAATGGATATTTGCTCCTCCCCGCAGCTTTTCGCAGCTTATCACGTCCTTCTTCGGCTCCTGGTGCCAAGGCATCCGCCCTGCGCCCTTGTAATCTTGACCAACGTTGAGATGGGAATGCTCTACGGAACATCTCCGGCGACGCAAGCTTGCTTGCAGGCGACGGTGTGTGCCGTGGAGGAGGCGTTTCTACGAAACGCCTATCACGAGCGTGAAATGCGGAGCATTTCTGCGAGTGACCCATCTCAACGGTATTTTAGATAACTCATTATGGTTCTCTTTAATTTAACACTGACTAGCGTATCAGTATTAAATCTTTTTAATAAATACATTGAAGTTCTTTCTCGCTTTCGCTTGAAAGAACGACTTGTTTTCTATATTCACACTTCGTTTTCAACTCGTGTTCATCAAGAAAACAATGTCTCGATGTTGTTTCATATCTAGCTGTATATCTCCTAATGATTAAATCACTAAAAGCTATACTTGCATAAATATTTGTTCGGTATGCAGTTTTCAAGGTACATTTGACTGACTTTTCAATCAGTCATTTGATACAACCAATTGGGATTGATTACATCAAATCACTAATTGAAGGCTTTAGTCCTTTTTAAGCTATTCTGCTATTCCAAGCTTTAATTCTTTTTAGTTACTTTCGCTCGAAAAGAATTAGGAAGTTCTTTTTCGCTTCGCTCAAAAGAACGACTTGTTTTCTAAACTCGCTCTGCGTCTTCGACTTGAGCTCGATAAGAAAACAATGTCTGGCAGCCACCTACTCTCCCACACCGTCTCCAGTGCAGTACCATCGGCCGCCCAGGCCTTAACCTTCGTGTTCGGGATGAGAACGGGTGTGACCCCTAGACGCATCGCCACCAGACATATTTTGGTACTTCATCTCGCAACTTTCGATCCAAACTAGCTCGAACTCACTTCGTTCGTCCTCGCTAGAGTTTGGCTCGAGCTTGTATCTTCGCTCTCGAAAATGTTTGAAAGCAAGCTTTCACATTTTCTCTCGCTCAGCTACAAAGTTGCTCGCTTGATACCTAAACAGTAAGACAATCCCTACTTCTTCTTCCTTAGAAAGGAGGTGATCCAGCCGCACCTTCCGATACGGCTACCTTGTTACGACTTCACCCCAGTCACCAGACCTGCCTTCGGCAGCTCCTCCCTTGCGGTTAGGCCACTGACTTCGGGCATTTCCGACTCCCATGGTGTGACGGGCGGTGTGTACAAGACCCGGGGAACGTATTCACCGCGACATTCTGATTCGCGATTACTAGCGATTCCAGCTTCATGTAGTCGAGTTGCAGACTACAATCCGAACTGAGGCAGCCTTTCTGGGATTCGCTCCGGCTCACGCCTTCGCTTCCCTCTGTAACTGCCATTGTAGCACGTGTGTAGCCCCGGTCATAAGGGGCATGATGATTTGACGTCATCCCCGCCTTCCTCCGAGTTATCCTCGGCAGTCTTTCCAGAGTGCCCGGCCTAACCGCTGGCTACTGAAAACAGGGGTTGCGCTCGTTGCGGGACTTAACCCAACATCTCACGACACGAGCTGACGACAACCATGCACCACCTGTCTCTCCTGTCCCGAAGGACTACAGACATTACTCCGTATTCAGGAGGATCTCAAGACCGGGTAAGGTTCTTCGCGTTGCGTCGAATTAAACCACATGCTCCACCGCTTGTGCGGGTCCCCGTCAATTCCTTTGAGTTTCATTCTTGCGAACGTACTCCCCAGGTGGAATACTTAATGCGTTTGCGGCGGCACCGAAAAGGCTTATGCCTCCCAGCACCTAGTATTCATCGTTTACAGCGTGGACTACCAGGGTATCTAATCCTGTTTGCTACCCACGCTTTCGAGCCTCAGCGTCAGTTTTGGTCCAGCAGGCCGCCTTCGCCACCGGTGTTCTTCCTAATATCTAAGCATTTCACCGCTACACTAGGAATTCCGCCTGCCTCTCCCATACTCAAGTTTAACAGTTTTGGGAGCAGTCAGGGGGTTGAGCCCCCTGCTTCCACTCTCAACTTGCCAAACCGCCTGCGCTCCCTTTACACCCAGTAAATCCGGATAACGCTTGCCCCCTACGTATTACCGCGGCTGCTGGCACGTAGTTAGCCGGGGCTTCTTAGTCAGGTACCGTCATCATCTTCCCTGCTGATAGAGCTTTACATACCGAAATACTTCTTCACTCACGCGGCGTCGCTGCATCAGAGTTCCCTCCATTGTGCAATATCCCCCACTGCTGCCTCCCGTAGGAGTTTGGGCCGTGTCTCAGTCCCAATGTGGCCGTCCGACCTCTCAGTCCGGCTACCGATCGTTGCTTTGGTAGGCTTTTACCCTGCCAACTGGCTAATCGGACGCGGGCCCATCCTATACCTGATTGCTCATTTCCCAGTCAAACCATGCGGTTTAACCGACTTATGCGGTCTTACCAGCCGTTTCCAGCTGCTATCCCCCTGTATAGGGCAGGTTGCCCACGCGTTACTCACCCGTCCGCCACTAAGAATTACAGCCTTCCATCCGAAAACTTCCGTCTGTAATCTCCGTTCGACTTGCATGTGTTAGGCACGCCGCCAGCGTTCATCCTGAGCCAGGATCAAACTCTCATAAAAATATATTCGGATGTTCTTTCTCGCTTTGCTTCGAAAGAACAACTGATTTTCTAAATTCAAGCTTCGCTTTCATTAAGAAAATCAAGTTTGGCCTTCGTCAGAACAAGCTGACATTCATCATCTCTTGCTTATTCCGTTATTGACCGGCTAAAGTCAATAATTTTTACTGTTTTTTAAAGGTGTACAAGTATTACTACTTATACGCGTTCGTTTGAATTTTCAAGATTGTCTCACTATTTAGTTATCAAGGTTCTTTGCCTTACAATCCGCTTATTTACTATATTTCTACAGTTTTTATTAAGTGGTCTTTTGTGGGGCAACGGATAGTATGATACCACAAAGCCGGTATATTTGTCAACACCTTTTTAAAAGTTTTTTTACCTTTGCACATTTATGTAGTTTTTCAACTTAAATGCAACATGGTGTTGCACTTACTCTGACAGATATCCCTGTTGCATTTACATTGAAAAATATCATTATCTCAGTTCCAATATAATACAAAGAGCCATTCTAATTGATAAATGAAGGAAATATAAGGCTATTTTGAGTTCTATTTATAGTTATATTAGGCTTGATTATGATGAATTTCACTTACGAAATTCTAGTCAAGGCTGGGCTGAAAGCCCATTCACTTTTGTCTTGACAGATTTCGTATAAGTGAAATATAATCTATTAGCTCAAATATAAGATTTATTAAGTAGATATTGGCAATATTTTTCAAAGTAAATGCAACACTAAAAAGCGTTGCATTTAACCTGAAAGATACGCTTTCAGGCTTGTTTGCCATACCCTTTTTTCGGGCAAAACAATAAAATCAGACCAAATCCGATTAAATTCAGTCTGATTTTATTGATATAATTTCATTATTTTATCTAGGAAAAGTGTTGCTTTTGCTATTTTTACAAAGTGTTGCACTTACCTTGAAAATCTAGCATTTGCACATTTACATGACTGATGCAATAAGAAGGCCCTGTAGATTGCTATCTACAAGGCTTTCTGACTCATCTTAAATGTTAATTATTTATCATCTTTTTTCTTGCGTATTACAAATAGAATTACTGCCACAAGGATTAGACCTCCTCCTATTACATAATACCATACAAGATTTGCACCACCTGTCTTTGGAAGCCCGGCAGCTTTGATACTTCCTAAAGGAGTTCCATCATCTACACTTACATACTCATATTCTCCATTAGGCTTTGCTTCTTTGCAAAATTACCGAGTGGATTCCCATCATCTCCAATTACCTCGATCTGCTCAGGACTATTTGGGTCATTTGGATTTGGGGTATTGTTGATCGGATAGGAAGGCACTGTCTGTGCCGGTGTATCAGGGTTTGTTGGTGTAGTTGGATTTGTTGGATTCGTTGGGTTAGTAGGATTTACCGGTTTTGTTGGGTTCGATGGCTTCGATGGGTTCGATGGCTTTGCTGGAACTACCGGTTTATTCGGTTTAGATGGTTTTCCTGGTTCTACAGGTTTTCCTGACTCTCCTGGTTTTCCAGGTTCTACAGGTTTATTAGGGTTTTCCTGAGGAGGAACAATCCCACCTCCTCCACCCGGATAAGGCGGTTGTTCAATTGGTTCATTTGTAATAATCAATTCATTATTATTAGTTACAGCATTACTGTAGGAACCTATAAAGTCCACCTTCATTCCAACCTCAAGGTCGGATACCTTAAACTTATACTCTGTATTATTTTCCTTATATCCTTCAGGCTGCTTAGTTTCCACGAGAGTATAATCCCCCGGTACTAATTTCCCAAAATTAACAACGCCAATTGCATTTGTGGTCACTATATTATATGAAGAACCGCCATCCTTAGTAAGCTTAAATTCAGCATTTGCAAGCAGGCTTCCATCCCTTCCGCTCTTTTTTACAACCTTCAACTCCTCAAAGCCTCTGGTTGTAGCTGATGACTGCATTGTAACTTCCTTATTAAAACTTGGTTTGTAAATCTCTGTTTCACTACCATTTTCAAAAAGTGAAAGTGTGTTGCTTATCTTAGCTCCTGTGGTTGTACCATCCTTTATATAGGTGATATATGAAATTTGATAATGCTTATTCTTATCCGGAATAGCTATAGTGAAGGCTTTAGTTGCCGTGTCATACTTAAATATGTCCTTAAGATTATCCTTAATCTCTCTTGAAGGAGTAAACTTTCCTTCCTTGTCTATACTTCCTTCAAAGATTTTGAAATTATCGCCTTCAAAGATAAGCTCATTAGAGCCCTTTCTTCTAGCTATGGAGATATTGTCACTCATTTCATCTTTGAGGGTAACGACTGTATCATCACCGCTATCATATACTTTGTACGGTTTGTAAAGCACAGTCCACTTAACAACTCCCTCTTTAGTCTGGTTGTCAAATGACTCTGCAAGGTCAACATCCTTCCAAAGGAAACGCTCATCTACCTTTACCTTTTGTTCACTCTCTGCAAAGACTACCTTCCTAGTAGCTTCAGAATGCCAAGTCATTTTTTCTATTGTGAGCTTGGCTGTATTATTAACATCACCATAGTAATTAAGGTACTTATTACGGGAAGAGTCTTTCAAATGTACCTTAAGGAAGATTACATAAGGTGAATCTATCTTATTAAACTTAAATTCAGCCTCTCCGGCAGAAACATTGTTGGTAAATTTATCGTTTGCAATGCTTCCTGATAACTCAGATCCCACAGCCCTTACCGCAGCATCTGTAGCCGCACCCTTAAATGCTGTTTCACCTTTGTACAAGAGGAATTTTTTGCCAGGCTTTATGTCTACATACTCCCAATCCTCATTAAGCTTATCTGAAACAATAATGTTTCCCAAGTCTCCATCTTCATCATGAACATTTGCCGCATTCACGCTGAGACGGTAGGTTATTGTTTTACTGTCTCTATCATAGGCTGTTAAATAATTGTCCTTAGAATAATTTTCCTCTATTACATCAGTGTCAGCCTGAGCTATATTTGAATCACTCAAAAACTGCCTTGCCGCATCCTTTGACAGAGCCTGTTTTTTTATCATCCTTGAGTTATATCTAGGCCAAGGCTCTGCTTCATCTACTTTTTTACCATCTTTTACAAGAGACATATAATTGTAGCCATATGCCCTCTCTTTTAAAAGGTGTTCAGGTTCAAGCATCTTAGTTTTGAAACTAACCTGACTTGTACCATTTCCAAAATTACTGATTTCTAATAAATGTCCTACAGCTTATTACCAGTCTTATTCTTTATTTCAAGCACTCTAACATTTAAGCTGCTAGGAGTAGCTGCTGTAAGCACCTTAGTAGGATTATCTGCATTTATCAGCCTCTGGTGCCAGTTAGTGCCCGGAATTATTTCTTTAAGTGATGGAACATTTGTAACAGCGGTATCTGATCCCTTTTTTGTTATCTTATAATCATCATCATTAATTACACTGTTCTTTGTTAAAATATCATTATCAAAGATAAATGCATCATATAGATAATAAGCTCCTGAGTCATGTTCTTTTTTGGAATAGGTTGCAATCCACTCAGTTTCAAAGCCGACTTTCTTATCAGGATCTTTTTCATCTAAAGGCTTAACTGTTTTGGATATCCAATTTTTCCCCAATGCAACTTCACCATCAAAGCTAACCTTTGGGTTAGTTCCCGTTCCCCAGCTTATAGGGGCTGTATTCTTAAATCGGAAATATTCCACATTATTTGCAGGGATATTAGTATTTGTCTGGATTATAAGCCTTGTCTTTTTAGTCACATTAGATATGGTGTATTCAATACTACTAGGAGTTACATTTCCCCCTTTTACCCACTTTTCTCCATCCCATTCTTCATACCAGGCCTTAGCAAAAGTCTGGGTTGCAGTGCCACGGAAAAAGTCTTTCTGAAGTTCATCTTTTATTTTTACAGGGCCTAAGTCAGCAGCTTCTTCATTAAATTCTATAGCCCACTCAATCTGCCAAAAATTAACTGCTGCATTTGTGACCGTTCCTGTCTTCTTACCAAACTTAATAACACCTGCTGTAGCTATATTGGATTCTTTACTCTTCTGGAGTCCGTCAACCTTGGCTGTGTTAGTGTATTCCTTACCGTTTTTCAAGTCATCACTTGTAATCTTAGTCTTAAAAGTAACTGTTGCCTTACTCTTGTCTGCCCCTGAAACAAAATCACTATCTTTAATTTTGTAACTAATCTTCTTGTCTTCAGCAGTCGGCATTACATCAGGTGTCACAGCATGGCCATTGACCTGTAAAGAATCTGTTACATATTCTCCGGTTTTTTTGAGTTCATCAATAAACTCAGAACCTACAAGAGTTAAGCCTGTGTTAGTAGAACCTTTAAGTTTTCTTTCCGTATCTACAGTCCAGAGTACAGTTGCATCACTCCAGTCAACTTTACCCTTTTTCCCAACATTCAGTTCTTCCTGTATACCTTCAACTTCATAGTCTTGGTTTAGAATTCTGACCTTACCTGACGCAGGATTATTATGGTCTATCTTATCCAGGTCAACCTTGAGCTTGACTGTGGCCTTAATTACTGCATCCCTCTCATTAAATACAGCATCATCCGCTGCAGAAAAGTCAAATTTAACCTTAATCTTACCGTCATTATCTTTGGTAATCGTAGTTTTGGCTATATTTTTATTAAGTGTAACTGCCTTAGTTATTTCTTCAATAACCGTCTGACTTTCTTTATCTCCTGCAAACTTAAAAGGAGAGCCAAGTTCATATTCTATGAAATTATTCTTTGTTATTTTTTTATCATCAGCTTGGTTCAAGTTAACCTTAACTGTTAGATTTACAGTAATCTCCTTATATAAGTCTATCTTACTGCTATTTCCTATAACAGTTCCATCTTGCATAAACTCTATAGTCTTTTCCTGTATGGCAGCCGGATCAGCCGGAGTTGATGCACCCTCTGCCCTTGCAACAAATGGCAGCCTTATTCCCGTCAAGAAAATTCCCACAACAAGTACGAGACTGAGAATTGCGTACCTATGCTTATTCCACATATTTCCTCCTTGGTTTGCAGTAACATTCTACTATGCATATCTTATTTAGTTGTACATATTGTAACTTATTTTTGGGTTTTGCACAAGACATTTAAATGTATTTAGTCTCTTAATTAACACCTGTACAATTAAATGAATTACTATTCCACAAACTCATACATCTCCTTAGCCTCATCTTTTTTTACTGTTTCAGCTATCTCAGTCACCCTCACTTTAAGCTGTTTATCTCCAAAACCTATAGTAATTATGTCTCCTATCTTAATTTCCGTGCCTGCCTTTGCCTGTTTATCATTTACATATACCCTGCCTGCATCACAGGCTGACTTAGCAACCGTTCTTCTTTTAATAAGCCTTGATACCTTAATGTACTTATCTAATCTCATATTCCTCCTTATATCAAAAGAGAGACTATCTTTTCAGACAGTCCCTCGTTATTGTTTGCTTAATTCCTATTTTGTATTGATAGCATCTTTAAGAGCCTTACCAGCCTTAAACTTTGCAGCATTTGATGCCGGAATCTTGATAGTTTTCTTTGTCTGTGGGTTTCTTCCTTCCCTTGCAGCTCTCTTTGATACTTCAAATGTACCAAAACCTACTAACTGAACCTTTCCGCCCTTCTTAAGTTCCTCAGTAACAACATCTACAAAAGCCTTAACAGCTTTCTCTGCGTCAACTTTCTTCAACTCAGTTTTTTCAGCGATAGCTGATACAAGTTCTGCCTTATTCATGGAATAAATCCTCCTATAATTTTCTAGTGCGAGTCAGACTCGCTTATAACAATAAGTCTACAAGATACTTATAAACTTATTAACGCGATTTGTCAAGTAATTTTCAGTTAAAATACTTGATTCTAAGCACATTTGAACTAATTTAATGATTTTTATGTCCAACAGGTAGCATAAATGCCTGTCTGTCTTCAGATTTTATTAATTCTGTAACTGAATTTCAGCCTATTCCCTAACCGATTCCAGCCTCTCCACAGTGACTCCATCAATATTTTCCCAATATATCTCTGCCGTATAAGCATTTTCCCAGATATCGTAAGCTGTATTAAATAATTTTTTGGCTGCTTCACCCTCTACATTGGCTGCTTGAGAATAACCATTAAAGAATTTGACAGCCAAAAAATTCTCCTCATAAATTCTTGTTATCAGTTCTTCATCCAGATAGTATCCGGCTTTTAATATGGGGTCAATTCCCTTCAGCTGCTCCTTTGCAGAATTCTTGATTTCCTGAGCCTCTGCTTCACTAAGGCTGTATCCTTCCTTCTTAGCCTCGTTCACCACTATTTTAAGGTGAGCTATTTCTTCTATGATATCGGTTTTAAGTAACTCCTCCATACTTCGCCCATTTCTGGTTACTGACCATACTCCCTTGCCTAGCAGGGTTTCATAATCTTTTTTGGTTGCCAGAAGATAAAACTCAAATTCCGGATAATACACTGTCTCATCTCCTATTTTTATTATGGGAATATCTGCACGAATTATCTTCTTCCTCTCTATTTCAGGCTCTATCCTAACAGATTTAACAACATCTTCTCCAAGTTTTAGCATATTTTCATCATCCAGATGAAAGATTATAGCCGCCCCTCCTATTAAGACGAGCAAAAACAGAACAGTCTTTAGCAAAAAACTTCTTAGCATTGCTCCTCCTTTATCTCTTCCTGCTGTCTACATGGTATAAGTTCCGACATTATAACCATAAGTTCCTTTATTTTTTCCTCTGGCTTTAACCTGTGGATTCCATCTCCAAACTTATATTCATAATAAGTTTCCCTTCCTGTTCTAAATTTAATCCTTCCCTCATTATTTGACAAGACCTCTCCAACCTTCTCCGGCCTAAGCTTAATCTCATTGTACAGTGAAATCTTAACCATCTTCTCCATACATTCCACCATTGTAGCTCCTGCTTCTTTGGCAAGTTTACGAATAAATGAAATATTTACGAGATTATCCACTTCATCAGGCATTTCTCCATATCTGTCTATGAGTTCGTCCTTCAGTTCACTCACATCCTCCTCTGTGGCAACAGCCGCAATTCTCTTATACATTTCAAGCCTGGCTGCTTCATTTCTTATATATTTTGCAGGTATGTAAGCGGAGGCATCTATATTTATCTTTGTCTCAAACTCATCACTTGAGACTACTTCTCCCTTGAGACGCTTTACCTCCTCATTCAACATCTTACAATAAAGATCATAGCCCACAGCCTCCATATGACCCGACTGGCTCTTTCCGAGCAAATTACCGGCTCCTCTTATTTCAAGATCTTTCATGGCTATTTTAAATCCTGAACCCAAATCTGTAAACTCTTTTATTGCCGCCAGTCTTTTTTCAGCTATTTCTCTAAGCATCCTATCCCGCCTGTACATAAGAAAGGCAAAGGATGTTCTTGAACTTCTCCCCACCCTGCCTCTTAACTGATAGAGCTGAGAAAGTCCCATCTTATCCGCATCATCAATAATAATTGTATTTACATTTGAAATATCAAGTCCTGTTTCTATAATTGTAGTAGAAACCAACACATCTATTTCTCCATTAATAAAATCGAACATTATATTTCAAGTTCTCTCTCGTTCATCCGGCCATGTGCGTAAGAAATTCTTGCATGAGGAAGCATTTCAGTCAGTTTTGCAGCCCTGTCTTCTATTCCGTTCACCCTATTGTATACATAATAAACCTGGCCGTTTCTTGCCATCTCCCTATTTACAGCCTCTCTGATTATCTCCTCATCATGTTCAAGCACATAGGTCTGAATAGGTATTCTGTCCACCGGAGGTTCTTCAAGCACAGACATATCTCTAATTCCTACCAGACTCATATGCAGGGTTCTCGGAATAGGTGTTGCTGAAAGTGTGAGTACATCTACATTTTCCCTAAGTTTCTTTATTTTTTCTTTGTGGCTCACACCAAACCGTTGTTCCTCATCAATAATTAAGAGTCCCAAATCCTTATATTTTATTTCAGGCGAAAGCACCTTATGTGTGCCTATAATTATGTCAATAAGCCCTGATTTCAATTTTTCCTTAATCTTTTTAGTTTCTGCTGCCGATTTAAATCTGGAAAGAAATTCTATTGTTATCGGGAAATTTTTCATTCTTTTTGAAAATGTAGCATAATGCTGGCCCGCAAGTATGGTAGTAGGCACAAGCATAACTACCTGTTTTCCCTCTGATACAGCCTTAAAAGCAGCCCTTATAGCCACCTCTGTCTTCCCAAAGCCCACATCACCACATACAAGCCTGTCCATGATTTTGGCACTTTCCATATCCGCCTTCACATCTTTTATTGCATTTAGCTGATCATCAGTCTCTTCATATGGAAACATTTCTTCAAATTCCTGCTGCCATACAGTATCCTTCCCATACATGAAGCCCTTTTCCTGTCCCCGCTTTGCATAGAGCTCTACCAAATCCTTCGCCACCTCATTTATGGACTCTCTCACCTTGGATTTTTTTCTTCTTCCAAGCCTGCCCGCCAACCTTGTCAAGTTTAGGCTTATTGCTGCTTGAATCTGCATATTTCTGCAAAATATCAAGCTCTGTTATGCCTACAAAGACACTCACACCTTCATCATATTCAACCTTTATATAATCTCTGGTCACACCTTCAACTGTAGATTTTTCTATACCCCTATATCTGCCAACTCCATAGTTTTCATGGATGACATAGTCTCCCTCGTGCAATTCAGAAAAGCTTGATATGGAAGCCCCGTCAATCTTCTTTTTCTTTCTGACAGCCTTTTTCTTCTCAGCTCCAAAGATATCACTTTCTGAAATAACTGCAAATTTGATGGCAGGATATTCAAAGCCTCTTCTGAGATTACCCTGAATTGTCACAATTTCACCGCCCACCGGCATCCTTCCATCTATACCCAGGCAGTTCGCCATCAGTTCTCTTTCCCTAAAGTCTTCTGCCAGCCTCTCTGCCCTTAGTTTAGATGAACTAACCACCACTACCTTATAACCATCTTTTTTATATTTTGTTAAATCTTTGACAAGCATTTCAAAGCTGTTATTGTATGGATTTATGTTACGGGAAAGTATATCAAAACGCTTCCTTATCTCTATGTCTCCGGTCCTTGTCTCCAGCAGGCTTAAAAGTACTGTAGGTTTCCCGGCAAGTTTACCAAGGATGAATTTATAGTCCCAGATTGTATCAGCCTGTTTCGAAAGGATGTAGCCCTTAGTAAGCCTGTTTCCCATGCTTTCACGCCATTCAAAAGAAACTGCCCTTCCCTTTTCTTCTATTCTTATCGGTTCATCTATGAAGAAAATATCTTCCTCATTAAAATAATCAAAAAATGTAACTGTCTCATCAAAAAAGTAATTGATATAGCTGTCAATACCGAATGAACCTCCATAAATTTCAAGATTATCCTTAAATTCCTCAACTACAGAGTTAAGCCTTGCAGCCTCTTCAGTCTTCATTTCAGCTCTTAATTTCTTGTATACCTCTTCCTTTTCCTGATTTAATCTTTTAAGTCCCGCAAGCTTTCTTTCTTCGTCTATAACAATCTCCGTTGCCGGATAAACTAAAAGTTCATCCACATTTTCTATTGATCTCTGGCTCTCTACATCAAAGGCTCTTATAGAATCTATCTCATCACCCCAAAACTCCAGCCTGAAAGGCGTTTCTTCAGTTAATGGGAAAATATCAAATATATCTCCCCTCACCGCAAACTGACCCTTTCCTGAAACCTGAGAGGTCTTTTCAAAGCCCAGTTCAGACAGACTTCTCCCAAGCCCTGTGATATCGTAACTATCTCTACAGACAGCTTCACAATCTTTTCTTTCACATAGGAAAGCGGCAGCACTCTGTCAAGCCCTGCCTCTAAGCTTAAAACAATAGTTGAAGCTTCATCTTCAATTAACCTCTTCAACACTTCCAGTCTTCCACTTACAATTGCATTACCATGTATATCAGCCGAAAAGAACATTATATCCTTAGCCGGATATAACATAGCTTTTTTATCATAGAGCTTCATATCAGCTGCAATTTCTCTAGCCCTTATTTCATCATAAGTCACTATAATTCTATGTCTTTTGCCTGCAGCAGAGGACAAAGTTTCTATTATATTGCTTTTTTCGGCATCCATACAGCCTGTAATAAGTATGGGAAGTTTCTTTTTCTCAATATGATTTACTGCCTCTTTTACCTCTTTTGACTCTAAAAGCGGCTCTGTTAGTAAGTTCATTTCATCTCCTTAAACTTCTATCTTCATCCCGTTATACTTGTTCATGGCTGCCTCTGCTCCCTCTTTCATAACGGTTACAATTGCCTCTCCCGCCTTTTCTATAACCTTTCTTATAAGCGGCTCAGTATCTCTGTCAAACCCTGACAGCACATGGTCAGCAAGATCCCGGCCCTCTGGCTTACCCCCAACTCCGACCTTGATACGGACAAATTCATTTCCACCTATATGTGAAATTACGCTTTTTATGCCATTATGCCCGCCTGCACTGCCCTTAGACCTAATTCTTATATTTCCCGGTTCAAGGTCTATATCATCCTGAACAATGATAAGTTCACTAGCAGCATCAGCCCTGTAGAAATTGACTGCTTCACCTACAGCCTCACCCGAAAGATTCATATAGGTTTGTGGTTTCATAAGGAGAACCTTTTCTCCATCTATAAAACCCTGTCCGAGCTTTGACTTAAATCCCGTCTTTGACAGGGAAATATCATATTTATCTGATAAATAGGTAATTACATCAAATCCGATGTTGTGGCGTGTACCGGCATATTTCCTATCCGGATTCCCCAATCCTGCAATTATATACATAAATATCCTTCTTTCCTGCTTTTCATAAAATTATATTAGTCTTTATTGATTATTTTAACATCATCTTCCTTCAAAAACAATAAAATGGCATAAAAAATGAGAGGTCTAAGACCTCCCATCACCTATCTTACCTGCCTAACCTACATTACTAACTTCTTCCTTCACTGGAAATTCCATCCAATTTCCATTTTGGAACTCCGTTACAATTGAATTCTGAAGGCTCTCTCTTGTCTCTTGGTTAATAGGATGAGCAATATCATGATACTCGCCATCATTAGTCTTTCTACTAGGCATTGCTATAAAAAGACCTTTGTCGCCATCAATAATCTTGATGTCATGAACTACAAACTCACCGTCAACTGTTATGGAGGCAACAGCCTTCAGTTTGCCCTCTTTGGCAACTTTTCTGATTCTAATGTCTGTAATATTCATATGTGACCTCCTTCTGCTTGACAGTATTGTTTTCTGTCACTGCGTTTCAAGTTAAAATTGGAGTTTTAAATGAAACCACCATCCATTCCATCTGCCCTCTAATTCTGAACTATATTATAACATTTTTGGACATTAATTGCTATTGACATTAATATGGATTAATTATGGGTTTTATAGATTCTTTTTGTATATTTTTTTGTTTTTTTTGACCATTTATTGTTGTTAAAAATGACCATATGGTCATTTAATAGATATGGTTTTATATGGTCAGTACCTGCATCAGTTTGGTGGGGCTTAATTACGGTATTTCACAAGAAGTTTCGTAAATAATTCAGACTAAATCACAGTATTTTTTTGCCTAAATAAATCATTTATGCTATAATGCAATTACAAAAATTCATATTCATCAAAAAGAGGTATAATTATGCATAAATTAGACTTAAAAAACAACTCCGCTCCCGTCTATTTCATAGGAATTGGCGGGATAAGCATGAGTGGAATAGCTGAACTCTTCCTCGATAAGGGTTTTAAGGTTTCAGGCTCCGACCTGCACAAGTCCGCTGTAACTAAAAGACTTGAAGAACTCGGAATCACTGTTTATTATTCTCAGGATGGTAAAAACCTCACTTCCGATATAGGCCTTGTAGTGTACACTGCCGCCATTCATGAAGATAATCCTGAATTTGTTAAGGCAAAAGAGCTTGGTTTACCTATGCTTGAGAGGGCTGAATGCCTTGGTCAGATAATGAGCCATTATAAAAATGCTGTTGCTGTTTCCGGTACACACGGCAAGACAACCACCACCTCCATGCTCTCCTATGTGTATCTGGAGGCAGAGCTTGACCCAACCATATCTGTCGGCGGCATACTCAGCGGGATTGGCGGTAATATGAGGCTTGGCAAGTCTGAAAACTTCATTATGGAAGCCTGTGAATATGCCAATAGTTTCTTACACTTTACCCCGACTACAGCCATAGTTCTAAATGTAGAAGCTGAGCATCTGGACTTCTTTGGTACTCTTGAAAATGAAAGACTGTCTTTCACCAAATTTATTGGCCTTTTACCGGAAACAGGGCTTCTTGTCATTAATAATGAAATTGAAGATGTTGATAAACTTATTCCGGATAGGAAAATAAGAATTATAAAATACGGCCTTAGAGCCATAAACGGCAAAGAGCCCGATTATACTGCTAAAAATATCACCTATAACAATTTTGGCTGTGCAAGTTATAATCTTTTTGTAAATGGTGAAGACAGGGGGCGTATAGAACTATCTGTTACCGGTGAACACAATGTGTCAAACTCCCTTGCTGTAATAGCTGCTTCCCTTGAACCTTCCGACATCCACAAAGACGGAATAGCCCTTGATATAATTAAACGCGGATTAAAGAAATACACAGGTACAGAACGCCGCTTTCAGTACAAGGGTGAAAGAGACGGCTATACCATAGTAGATGACTATGCCCACCATCCTACCGAAATAAGAGCTACCTTGGAAGCTGCAAAGCGCGTTAAGCATAACCGTCTCATTGTTGCCTTCCAGCCACACCTATATTCCAGAACACGGACCTTCTTACATGAGTTTGCCAATGTACTGTCTACAGCTGATATAACTGTATTCGCCGAGATTTATGCCGCAAGAGAGGAAAATCCCGGAAATATTTCTTCAGACAATATAAGGGAACTAATGTCCAATAATGGACAGGAGGCATATTTTTTTAAAACTTTTGAAGAAATCGAAAATTTTCTTATCCACACTTGTAAACCAGGCGACCTGTTGATAACTATGGGTGCTGGAGATATAGTAAAAGTCGGAGAAGATATGTTAAAATAAATTTTATCCACAATATCCACAACGGAAATTTCTTATGATTTTTTTTGTTGTGGATTTTTAATTATCTTCTTCACATTTTTATCCACAGACTCTTTCATCCTTAAACCTTATTCTATAAAGCAATCCACAGAGTTATCCACAATATCCACATTTTTTATCCGGATATTCCCCTTGCTGTCCTCTATTTTATTTTTAATCATCTTGTGATATACTCCTTAATAGTAGTAAATGCGGAGGGATATTATGTCTAAAATCAGCTTAAATGCAACTATAAATACCAGTGCAACCATCATTTCCAATGCCTTCATTGAGCGTTTATGAGCGATGCAAATGCTTCACATATCAGATTTTATTTGTACCTTATGTACTATTCTCAGAAACACAGAAGTTTTTCCATCAGTTCAGCCTGTGATTTTCTTGACGATAGCGAAAAGGACATTATGCGTTCCATAACTTATTGGGAAACCCATGGAATATTTAAGGTCACAAGAGATGATGACAATCAGATAACTTCTATAAGCATATCGGATGATGCCTTAGTAAGTGGATCTGAGACACTATGTTCTGACTCTCAAGAGGTTAATGAAGACGATGTTAGGATAAACATTCATACCAATAATTACGATCCCGAAGCCATCTTTATAGAACCTGCAGTAAATACCGACAGTGTTTTAGACCTTAAACAGGTAATTTCAAAGGCCGGAGATCTTGCAGGGAGAATTCTATCCGGCTCAGAAATAGATTTTCTCTGTGAATTAAATGAAAGGCTGAAATTTACAACCGAATTAATCATTTATCTATATGAATACTGTTGCCTCACCAAGGGCATCAATCGTTTCAGCTACATACAGAGTGTCGCTCTTGCTTGGGCTGATAAAGATATTTTGACTGTGGACGCCGCAAAGGCTGAGGCCGACAGCTTCAATGCGGAAAACTCTGTTGTTATGAAGTCCTTTGGACTCTCCAGGCTTCCAGGTACCTCAGAAAAACAATATATAGACAGGTGGTTTCATTCTTACAATATGCCTGCTGAAATGGTGGCTGAAGCCTGCAACCGTACTCTCTTACAGCTTTCAAAACCTGATTTTAAGTATACTGACGGTATCCTCAAAAATTGGCTGAACAACGGAGTAACGGATTTAGAGGGTGTAAAAAGAACAGATAAAATTCATTATATGACAAAACAGCACTTCAAAATTGTGAATGGCTCTGTTCCAAAGCCTGTAAACAACCGTTTAACAATTTTGAGCAAAGAGAATTCAGTAGTGATAAGATGGAAGACCTTACAAAAAAATTACTGCAAAAAGCTTAATCTATTAAATAAAAGGCTGTTTATCCTGCTATACCGTGCATAAAAGAGGCTTATAGCCTATGACAGGGATAATTCTGGTTTATTTCCGGATCATTTTTAATTGATATCAGAAATATCCTCAATATTTTCAGAATATTACAGCTAATTGTAAAATTTTTGCATTAATTTTCTTTACATTTGTAATCTTTTTTGCTTGCATATTTTAATAAATCTTTTATAATATTAGGGTGATTTTATGGGATTAACTAACTCTGAGTATGAAGCTGTTATGCGTGAATATGACAGTATACGGTATAAGAATGCAACTATTCGCCAAAACCGTACAAAAGAGGTATTTGATAAGGTACCTGAACTTAAACAGCTAAATGATGAAATAATAACAGACTTTGCAAAACTTGCAACAGATGCCTTATCTCTTAATAGCAGTGAGTATGCACTTGCAAAGGCAGAACTTGACAAAAAATCGGCAATATTTAATGAAAAAAAGCAGCAGCTCCTTTTAGATAACGGCTTTGCTAAGGACTATCTTGCTCATATATATGATTGTCCGCTTTGCAAGGACACTGGTTTTATAAACGATGTAAAGTGTGATTGTTTCAAACGGCTGGCATTAAATCAGATTTATTCAGGTAAAAATATTTATATGATGGCCGATGAAACTGCTGATTTTAGGGATTTTAATGAAAAATACTACCCTGAAAATGATTTTGACAAAGATACAGAGCGAAATTCAAGGGAAAATGCCCTGGATGCCTTTTCAAGGTTAAAAAGCATGGCTGATGACTTCGAAAACAATGCCCGCAATTTCGTAATTTATGGCAGCGTTGGCGTAGGCAAGACCTTTCTCGCCTCCTGTCTTGCCAATTCTCTTATCAGAAGCGGACATTCAGTAGTTTTTTTAACAGCCTTCAGGTTTTTTAATATATTTGAGAATTATACCTTTCACAGGGATGATGGTGATGACGGCAAGGTTCCACCATCTACTGAGCCTATATTCAGCTGTGATTTGCTTGTGCTTGACGATGTCGGCACAGAAGTTTCCAATGCCTTCACCACATCAAAACTCTTCGATTGCATAAATGAAAGAATACTGCACAACAAACCTACCGTTATCTCTTCTAATTGGAGTCCGGTTTATATAAAAGCTAACTATAGTGACCGCATTTTTTTCAAGACTGACACAGCATTATAAGTTTCTGAAACTGACAGGAGATGATATCAGGATGAATCTATAGGGATTAAGCACCTCAAGGTGATAATCATAAATACATATTTACCTTACAGATAAGGAGAAGAACAATGCCAAAAGAAGATTATATCGAGACTATCCCCGTGGGACCGCTTGGTATCATTTCACTGAAAGGCTGCACAAAGCTTGGCAGCACCGTAGAAGATTACATAGTGGACTGGAGAAATGGAAGAAATAACAAACATACCTCCTCTCTCGCATTTTCCGGCTATCAAAGGGAATCTTATCATGTTGACGCTAAATTCCCACGCTTTGGAAGCGGTGAAGCCAAATGTGTAATCACCAGTACCGTAAGAGGTTTTGATCTCTATATCCTTGTTGATGTATGCAACTACAGTATTACTTACAACATGAACGGCTACGAGAATCATATGTCACCGGATGATCATTACCAGGATCTTAAACGAGTAATTCAGGCTTGTGCCGGAAAAGCACATCGAATAACCGTAATCATGCCTTTTCTCTATGAAGGCCGTCAGCACAAGCGTTCCGGAAGAGAATCCCTTGACTGTGCTGTTGCTCTTCAAGAACTTATTCACATGGGAGTAGACAGCATTATCACCTTTGATGCACACGATCCAAGGGTACAAAATGCCATCCCTCTTAATAACTTTGATACTATCATGCCTACTTACCAGTTCATCAAGGGTATCTTAAAGAATGTTCCGGATATTAAGATGAATGCTGATAATATGATGATAATCAGCCCTGACGAAGGTGCAATGAATAGAGCTGTTTACTTTGCAGGAGTACTCGGAGTAGATGTAGGTATGTTTTACAAGCGCCGTGACTATGCAACCGTAGTAAACGGTAAGAATCCTATAGTTGCACACGAATATCTCGGTAGAAAGCTTGATGGAAAGGATGTTATCATAGTGGATGATATGATTTCTTCCGGCGAGAGTATGCTTGATGTAGCCACAGAACTAAAGAAGAGAAATGCAGGCCGTATCTTTGTGGCCTCTACCTTTGGTTTGTTCACAGACGGGCTTGCCAGATTCGATGCTGCCTATGAAGACGGACTCATACATAAGGTAATCACTACCAACCTTGTATACCAGACTCCTGAACTTCTTAGCCGCCCTTATTACATAAGTGCAGATATGAGTAAATATGTAGCTCTGATTATAGATAAACTAAACCATGATTCTTCTATCAGTGAGCTTTTAAGCCCTACCGAAAGAATAAAGGCGATACTTAAAAAATATGGGCAAATTTGAAAATAATACTCATTTTCCAAATTAACTGATTTTTTAATAAATTGTTGAGGTTTTTGATAAAATTCTCTTGTAAAAACTCCTTAACCTATGTATACTGTGAGTGAGTATATTAAATTTAAGGAGGTAAATACCAATGGCACATGTAATTAGTGATGAGTGTATTAACTGTGGAGCTTGTGCTTCTGTCTGTCCTGTAGAATGTATTTCAGAAGGTTCTGTACATTATGAAGTAGATGGTTCTGCTTGTATAGATTGTGGTGCTTGCGAAGAAGCATGCCCAACAGGAGCTATTACTCAGGAATAAAAATCAATTATTATATGAGAGGCACTGGGTCATATTTGATATGGCTCAGTGCTTTTTATTATTTACAATTCTGTTAAAACATGGCAAAATATAATTATAACACTTAATAGAGGTGAAGACATGGATAAAAAATTAAATTCCTCAAAGCAGGTCATTCTAATCTGTATGGTTATTGTTGTAGCCTTTTCCGCCAGTGCTGTTATGTTTACTATCTCAAGTTTTAAGAACACCGGTGCTTTTGTGGAACAAGCCACCGATTTAACAGCCATGAATGCAATAAGCGAGATAGAATCAAGTATGGTAGCTTCTGTATACAGTGCAAAAGCTATGGCTGAAAATTCTTTTGTCATAGATTGGGCAGAGAAAGAAACCGACTTTGCCAACGATTCCGAATACATAAAAAAGCTATATGACTACCTTAATACCTATTACAAGGGAAATAATTACAATTTTGTCTTCTATGCCTCAAAGGAAACCGAAAACATCTACTATCAGGATGGCGTGAACTTAAAAATGTCAAAGCAAAACACTGAAGACAGATGGCTTTATGACTTTATGTCATCATCTTTACAGTATCAGTTCACTCTCAATCCTTTTAAGTCCAGACTTGGTGATGACAATGTATCCATGCTCATCATTTACAGGCTTAAAAACACCAAAGGGCAAACTCTTGGTTCAATTGGTATAAGCATAAATCTTTCTGTTATGGAAAACAGCATTATAGAACTTGAAAATGAATATAATGTTGGAATTGCCTTCACAGACTTGGATGGAAATGTTATGATGTCTAAAGAATATTCCATTCCTATAGGCTCTAATATATTTAAGAAGGTGGCATCTTCCATAACACCGACATTAAACTGATTCCAATTGAGGGTGCTGTTACAAGAAAATGGATAAGTGATGGATTGTTTAATATAAATAAACGCTTCTGTGAACTCAGATATTTGGAAACATTTAACTGGTATCTTGTTATATACGGAAGCGGCAGCCATATTATGAAAAATAATCAAAACCAGCTCTTTTTACAGCTTATAATGCTTGCTGTATTGCTTTTATTTATGATTGCTGTCATAATAAATACAATATCCCAATACCGTAATCGTATCATTTCACTGGCTACTTTAGATGAATTGACAAAGATTATGAACCGAAAGTCATTTATGGCAAGATTTGATTATTTTTCAAAACAGCATCTGCTGGAGGATGGTCATCTTTTCCTAATAGATATTGACTTTTTCAAAACCATAAACGACACCTTGGGACATAAGGCTGGAGATGAGGCCCTGTCTTTCATCGCCTCTGCACTTACCGATTATGTCGGCGAAGATGGTTTTATTGCAAGATGGGGTGGTGACGAGTTTATAGGTGTATTCTTTTCCAACATAAATGATCCTGTTGCCAGTCTTAAAACTTTATCAACAAATATTGCAAATACGGAAACCGGAATGAGACTGCATCTAACTCTCAGTGTCGGTGTTACACTTATTGAAACCGGACTTTCCTTAAATAAAGAGGTTGAAAAAGCTGATATTGCACTTTATACCTCTAAGAAAAACGGTAGAAATCAAACTACCCTCTACCATGAAAGTCAGACCGGAGCGGAACCGGAATATAGTAAGGAGCTTATTGAGAATTCTAAAAAAGACATATGAAAAAGAAAATTAAAATTATTATAATCGCACTTGTAGCTGCCATAGTCCTTGAACTTGGGGCTATAGTAGCCATTAAAGCCTATAACATAGTGAATGAAGCCATAAATACAGGCGCTGAAGAAGTTGTTGTATCAAAGGGCGAGGAGAAGGTTGAAGAGCCTAAAAATACTAAGGATACCGTTAGCTCTACTATAGAAAACCCTGCTTCCGTCCAAGAAAAACCTGTACTTGGACCTGTAGATGCTTCTTACTTTGACGATGCCGTCTTCCTTGGCGACAGCCGTACAGTCGGCCTTAGGGCATTTGGAAGTTTTAATAACTCTGCCTATTTGCCAGAACTGGTATCAGTGTCAATTCCTTCTTTATGTACCCTGCCCTTGATGAAGAAACTAATCTTACGCTAACTCAAACTCTATCATTAAGACAGTTTAAAAAGGTCTACATTATGATAGGTGTAAATGACGCAGCGATGGTACCTTTAGAAGATTTTGAAACCCAGTTTTTTGATGCTGTAAGAGAAATTCAAGCCCTGCAGCCGAATGCAGTTATCTATATACAATCCATACTCGGAGTAACCAAAAATAAAGAACTTCGTGATCCTAATCATTATAACAACGAGAGAGTATGTGAGAGAAATGCTCTTTTACAATCCAAGTGTGATGGTGAAAAGCTGATTTATTTGGATGTATTTTCAGCTTTCACAGATGAAGAGGGATATTTGAACCAATTTAATTCTTCAGACGGCTTACACTTAAATAGTTCTGACTATGATATATGGTGCGACTATTTAATGCAGCATGCCATTCCTGTTAACTAATTACAAAATATAAGTGTCAAAAGTATAAATTCTTTTGATACTTATATTTTATGATACAAGTGTCAAAAGTATAAAAATTCTCTTGCAAGCTTGCTTGTAAGAGAATTTATTATCTTTTGACACGCAAAAAATATGAGTAAGTAGCCATTTTTTGCAAAAAAAATGAGCGGAATACGAATATTTTTGCAAGGATTGCTAAAGCTGTGCTGTAGCAATCCTGTATCAGTGGGTGTCAAATACTTTTGACACCCACATCATTTTATTGAGCAAAAAAAGATGAACCCTCTATATCAGAAGGTTCATCTCATATCTACATTTTTAATCTGCTTTATTAACTTTCCTTATTATGCTTCTGGTGGACTGTACCTCTCTTTCGCATATTTCTATCAGTTACCTTATCTTTGTTAAGCAAATGGTCTAATGTAATCTATGTTTAACTTACTTAAACTATAATAACTTCATTCTCCATTTCCTCTACTATCTCTTCTAAACTGTGCATTGGAAACACCACCTATCTTTTTAATATTTCATACCCGCCAGCCTATCTTCACTGGCTGTTCTCTGTATGTTCTTTGTTTTATTGACTATAGGATATCATGGTTTTTAATATTTGTCAATACTATTTTATTAATTATTATTATTTTTTTCTGATATTAATTTTATATAGAAAAAAATATTGTGTTAATTGTTTATTTTATTTATATTATTCAGAAAAATTGTTTCTTTATTTTTACCTTACCCCATACTATAATACCTTAATTCATAACTGATATAAGAAAAGGATAAGCTGAATATTTTCTCATAATAATGGGGCTGTCAACAATATTTGACAGCCCCTCTGCACTCCATTCAAAAATAACAATAATGTTAATTATAACATACTCTTTCTTAATTCTTCACCACTTAGAGGACTAATGTAGGCCGGTGCAATGTCAAACACCGTCTTGCATCCACTCATCCCCTCTTTACTTAACCTATAAGCCGCCCTGGCATAAGCCGCTATAACTGAACCGGTAAACTCCGGATTGGAGTCAAGCTTTAAGCTGTATTCTATGATGTGTTTATTTTCTTTGTTAAAACCTGTTACACCGCTTCTAAGCACAAATCCGCCATGAGGCAGTCCCTTATGGTCTCTTTCCATTTCCTCTGCAGAGATGAAATGAACTGTGGTATTGTAATCGCTGAAATAGTTTGGCATATTTACTATTTCACTCTCAATAGCTGTTTTATCAGCACCTTCCTCCACTACTACAAAGCATTCCCTTGTGTGTTTCTCTCTTGTGGAAAGGGTAGGGTTCTCGCCCTTTCTAACTCTATTTACAGCCTCTTCTACAGGTATGGTATACTGTCTTGCATCCTTTACTCCCTTTATCCTTCTAATAGCATCAGAATGCCCCTGGCTTACACCCTTGCCCCAGAAAGTATAATTTTCTCCTTCAGGAAGGACGGAGGTGGATATCATTCTAAGCAAGGAGAACATACCCGGATCCCAGCCTACAGATATAATTCCTACCTTACCCGCTGCCTTTGCTGCCTTATCAACATTTTCAAAATGTTCAGGTATTCTTGCGTGGGTGTCGAAACTGTCTACAACATTAAAATACTTTACATACTCAGGTGTCTGGGCAGGAAGATCTGTTGCACTTCCGCCTCCAAGCACCAGCACATCAATCTTATTCTTATAATTTTCAAGTTCTGATACTTCAAATACAGGCACACCGCTCTTAGGTTTTACAGTATCAGGATTCCTTCTCGTAAATACAGCCACTAAGTCCATATCAGCATTCTGCAATATTGCACTTTCTACTCCTCGTGACAGATTGCCATAACCCAGTAATCCTATTCTTATGCTCATTTTTTTCCTCCTTATTAGTTACCATATTATCATATCAATAAATTCTCCAGCTACATAGATTATTGTATACACGCATACAAAATCAACCTGATAGTTGGGATTTTAACACAATGAGGTTTAAATTGCAATATTTTTTTATCAGTATTCCAAATTACTTCAATTCTTCAATCATAGCTCTTAACTCCATCTCCCAGTTGCTAATATATGCAAACCATACACAGCCAAACACACTTCCATCCTTTACATTCTTTGATGAACATATGATAATCGGAAGATTTAACCGTTCACTTTTTACAAACTTCACAAATTTATCTCCGGTTTCTTTTCCATCGTAACCCCCTGGTTCTTCAGGATAGTACATATCTGTAATGGCTAAGTCAAATTTCTCCCCTTTTTCCCCAGCTTCCTTTAACTTATCTATTCCGTCCATAAGGTTTGTCACCCAAACTATATCCTCGGACTTTATTCCACAGGATAATAAAACCCGTCGGATTTCACCATGCTTGCTTACCGAATCTTCTAAGTGTAAAAATCTTCATAGTATTCTCTCCCTTTAATATCCATCATAGATATGGGTGTCAGAAGATAAAAAAATTTCTTCCAACAGCAGACTTCGGATGAATTTTTATACTTTTGACACTTGTACCGCTATTTAAATACAAGCTAAAAGAACTTAAGCCTCATTATACCTTAAAAGCCTAAGTTCTTTACATAGATATTTTACAAATTTTTGATTTACTCTTTTTATTATAGTATCTTTCTTGACAGGGTCTTCCGTGTTTATTTTAATATTTTCTACAACTGTCTCCTGTTTAATCTCCTCTTCCTTATCAGAGCCCTCTTCTTTTTTCTCCTCAGGCTCAGGAAGTCCCTTTATCTCTCTGTACATCCTGATAAATTCCTTACCTGTAATTGTTTCCTTCTCAATAAGGTATTCCGCTATCTTATCAAGTGCATCTCTGTTTTCCCTGATAATATTCACTGCTCTGTCATAGTATTCTTTCATACGCTTTGCTACTTCTTCGTCTATCTTAGCAGCAGTTTCATCTGCACAGTTAAGCACTGCTCTTCCATCGAGATAGCGGTTTTCTACTGACTCAAGTCCTACCATACCGAATTTATCCGACATACCATACTGGGTAATCATAGAGCGAAGAATAGCAGTAGCCCGCTCAATATCATTGCTTGCACCTGTAGTAATAGAGTTAAATACCACATCTTCTGCTGCTCTTCCACCAAGGAAGGTCACGATGTCAGTCTCAAGCTCCTCCTTACTCTGAAGAAATTTTTCCTCCTTAGGAAGCTGCATGGTATATCCCAGAGAGCCCATTGTTCTAGGCACTATTGTTATCTTCTGTACAGGATCTGCATTCTTCATAGATGCTGTTATGAGTGCATGTCCTACCTCATGGAAGGCAACTATACGCTTTTCTTCCTTGCCAAGTATTCTGTCTTTTTTTTCTTTTCCGGCTATGACAACTTCAACAGCTTCAAAAAGGTCAGCCTGCCCTACACTCTTACGGCCTGCCTTTACCGCCATAATGGCAGCTTCATTTATCATATTTGCAAGGTCTGAACCAACCGCTCCTGCCGTAGCCATCGCAATTGCATCCAAATCTACTGTATCATCCATGAGTACATCTTTGCTATGCACCTTAAGGATGGCAATTCTTCCCTTAAGGTCAGGGCGGTCAACTATAACCCTTCTGTCAAATCGTCCCGGACGAAGAAGAGCCTTATCAAGCACATCAGGACGGTTTGTGGCTGCAAGTATAACCACTCCCTTTGATTTGGCATCAAATCCGTCCATTTCGGCAAAGAAGCTGGTTCAATGTCTGCTCACGCTCGTCATTGCCGCCACCATACTTAGAATCCCTGCTCTTACCTATGGCATCTATCTCATCTATGAAAATGATACAAGGAGCCATACTGTGTGCCTGCTTAAATAAATCTCTTACTCTTGAAGCACCTACACCTACGAACATTTCCACGAAGTCAGAGCCTGAAAGTGAAAAGAAAGGTACATTGGCCTCTCCCGCCACTGCCTTTGCAAGGAGGGTCTTACCTGTTCCCGGAGGACCTACAAGGAGGGCTCCCTTAGGAAGTTTGGCTCCTATTTCAGCGTATTTTCTAGGATTGTGAAGGAAATCAACCATTTCACGAAGTGAATCCTTGGCCTCATCCTCACCAGCAACATCTGCAAAAGTAATGCCCGTACGCTTCTCCACATAGACCTTGGCATTGCTCTTGCCTACTCCCATCATACCGCCTGCATTCTTAGAAAATGAACGGTAAAGCAGGTACATCACCACCCAGATTCCCACAAGAGGAAGGATGTATATAGCAAAGAACTCAAGTATGCCCTGAGAGGGCATCCGCCACAGGAGAACTTACTTTCACATTAGCCTTTAAGAGCCTTTCTGCAAGATCGTTATCACCGATATAGCCTGTATAATAAGTAGGAGTATAGATTTCATTTGCTGAAGACTTAGGCGTAATTTCTATTTTCCCCTGCTTCAATAATACTGATTCCACCTTGCCGTCATCTATCATCTTAACAAACTCATTGTAGGTTATCTCTTTGTTGATTCCCTGTTTTATAAGCTGCATTCCGTAGATGAAGGTCAAAAATATGACAATCGTCGCTATAATAGTAATGAGTCCGGCCTTTTTATTCATTCCACCTCCGGAATTATCATCACCGGGTTTTTTATTCTTATTCTCGTCCATTCAACTTCCTTTCCCCTAACTCATTAGCACAATTTCATTGTATACAATTATATCTTAACACAACCTTAATTGCAAGTAATACACAATTATTTCACTAATTCTTATATTCTGTTCTTCTCGTAAATTAGTCCAAGCCCCTTTATCAGCAGTGAATCGTCAACAACTATTTTCTTTTTGCAATAAGGAACAACCAGTTTTGCAAGTCCTCCCGTTGCTATAGTTAGAAGTTCTTTCCCCATCTCTTCTTCGATTCTTTCTATCATTCCGTCTATCATTGCGGCATTTCCGTATATGGTGCCGCTCTTCATACTATCTATTGTATTGCTGCCTATCACTTTCTTTGGGGCTTCAAGGCTGATTCTTATAAGCTGTGAAGTACCGCTTACGAGTGAGTTTAGAGCGGTCACAACTCCGGGCATTATAGCACCTCCCTTGAACTGTTTCTTCTCATTTATATAGCTAAAGGTTGTAGCTGTACCTAAATCTATAATGATAAATGGCGGCTCATACTCATCAAGGGCGGCAACAGCACCTGCAATAAGATCAGCTCCAAGCTGTGCCGGGTTATCTATTATTATATTTATCCCGTTCTTTATTCCCGGTCCAACTATTAATGCCTGTTTACCACAGACCTTCCTTACCGCATCCGCTATTGTATCTGTAAGCTGTGGTACTACTGATGAAATTATACAGCCCTCTACCTCTGTAGGTGTTTCCATAGAGATCAAATAAATTCTTAAATATGATAGCATACTCAAGGCTTGTCTTCCCCATATTGGTGGCAAGCCTCTCTTCAAACACAAGTTCTTTGCCCTCCAGACATCCAAGAACTATATTGCTATTTCCCATATCTACTGCAAATATCATAATTCTCTCCAATATATAATAATGAGGACAGGAACGCTCCTTTCGGTACGAACCTGCCCCATAAATTTTGGGTTTAATTCTCTTCTATAATGCTCTTAGCCTTATCCGGATCAGCTGAAACTGAAAGGTATACATAGTTCCCTTTTCTAATAACAAAGGCCTTTTCAAGACGCTTCAGTTCTTCCGGTACATAGTTCTTAAAACTTGCTTTCTGAGTTTCAATTCTTTCATTAAGCTTTGTCTCAATGGTTTTAGCAGTATCTTCATCATTTGCTTCAAAGACGGCAATTTCTTCTGCTGTTCCACCTGAACTTGATACATAAATCTTCATAGCCTTTATCTTATCCTTTGGCAGTCCCGGGTAAAGAATATCAATGGTTTCAGCCTCTGGTTCTGCAAGCTTATCATTATATGTAATCTCATTCTTAAGCCTGTCCGCTACCTTGGTTACATCCACCGCAGCCGCCTGACTGCTCTTTGCTGATGACACAGCCGCACCGGAGCCTGCTTTACTGCTTGCAGTCTTAGAATCACTGTTCCCGCCACAGCCATATAATACAGCAGATGCTGTAAGTGTAACCACTGTCAAAGCTGCTAACATCTTCATTTTGTTTGTTCTCTTTTTCATTTTCTTAACCTCATTCTTAATAATTCATATTTACGATATAAGCAAGTATCCGCTTGCAATAATCCCTATTCATATGTATCCCATCAGGCGTAACATCTTTTGGAAGATATCCCTTGCTGTTAGATACCGCAGGAGAGTTGTCTACATATACAGCCTCTATTTCTTCCGCCATCTTCTTGATTACCTTATTGAACTTCTTTACATTTTTCATATTGAAGATTTTATCTGATTTGGACTTCTTTTCAGTCACCGGCAAAATTCCCTGAACTACTATCTCAGCATCCGGCTGAATTTTCTTTACAGCCTCTATAGTCTTCTTATATTCATCTGCAAAAATGTTTGTATATGGCCAGCCAAGCTCGTTTATACCGAAACAAATGTATACCTTTTTGTATTTCTTATCTTTTAGGGCATCTATTACGGTAACAGAATTACCCTTGGCATTCCTTACTACTTTTTCAGTACGGGCATTTTTTACATTCAACCCTCGTCCTGCAAAGAAATCCGGACTCTTAAGTCCTGCATTTATTTGTAATCCCTGCGTCCTTGAATCTCCGATAAAAACAGTATCTTTATAATAAGCCTCTTCATCTTCTTTTGTGGCTGTCACTAAATCCTTAATATCCGCCTTTTCTTCTTTTTTATCATCCGTCTTGGCCACCACACTGTCTGTGTCGTTATTTTCCGTACTCAGGCTGCTCCCTGACTGAGAAGCCGTCTGCACTGTGGACATGTTTTCTGATGAAGCACTGCTGCCCAAAGCTACACTGCTGTTATCATCTACCTGAACTGCAGAAGCTGTTGTCTTAGCTGATGAAGAACTGCCTCCCGTAAAAAGGTTTATTACACCATAAGCTCCCATTATGCCTGCAGCCATTATAGTGACTACTACTATGGCAACCAGCCCTCTATTCTCATTGCGTCTTCTTTTTCGGTATGGATTTCTATTACTTCTATATTGATTACTACTCATCACTACCTCATTTCAAATTCAACTGCTTATCTGTCACTGCTGCTAAATATCTTAGCAAAATGAGTATAAGTTTGCTGATACCAATTGTCAAGCGTATTTAAGCTATTTTTTATATTTTAAGATTTTTGTAACATATACTTAATTACTTTTGACAGATATTCGTAATCTTTGTTATCTACATTCGCCAAAATCCCTAAAACCATCTCCTTTTGAGTACTGCCAAGCCCTTTTAACAATCTACTTCCCTTAAGACTGATGCCATATCCGTCTGACACAGTAATATTCTTGTATGAACCGGCATTTGCCCCTATCTCAGATAAGCTTAAAAAAGTACCGCTTTCAGCAAATTCTTCAAATTTAGTCTTATCTGCTATTATTACATTGATGTCCCCGGCTGCCATTTTTGCTACCAGCCTCTGTGTATTTGCTGCTTCATTTCCAAGGCCTGTTTCCTGTAGAAAATAGCTGTCATCAATCTGAATTTCCTTCTCACCCTCCGTAAGTTCGAGGTATTTTGATAAGTCCTCCCTAAGCTTTTCCATCCCGGTTTCATCCCAATAATCATTGATTACAGCAATAGAAACCACAACTTCGGGGCGTGGTGACAAAATTGTATGAAAAAGCGATGCAAGAAGTCCTACTGCAATTAGAATAATAATTACCTTATTTCGATAATAATCGTTAAAGTAGGCAAGCTTCTGTCTGCTGTTCATCTTCTTCCATTTATCAGATTCTTTTTCATCTTCATGATGATTATAAATATAGGCTTCATCATCTAAAACAGTATTTTTTTTCATAATTATTCTTCAATTAAATCAAATTTTTTCAGCATGGCCTCAAGTTTTTCCTGATTGATAGGCTTTCCTGCATAGGCAGTACAGCCATTTTCGAAAGCCTTCGTCACATGTCTGGTTTCACTCAAAGCTGTTGTCATAACTATTTTAACCTTCTCATCGTCAGGTACATTATTTTCTTCCTCTATCTTTCTAATTCTTCTAAGTGCCTGATGACCGTCCATTTCAGGCATCATTATATCAAGGCAGATAAGGTCATAAGGCTCATCCATTTCAACTGCCATAGTATACGCCTCAACAGCTTCCCTTCCATCTACTGTTACATCACACTCACCGTATTTTTCAAAAAATCTAAGCATAAACTTTCTACTTGCAAAATCATCTTCTGCTATCAGTACCTTCATTTTTACCTCCAAATTTAAATTACAAGTGTACCTTTTGAAATTTTATGTTATCATAATGACAGAGCAGTGTCAAATAAGAAAATATGGATTTTTAGTGAATTCTTTAATAGCAATGCGGTACAAAAAAGAATAATTTTCAAAATTAAAATCAGGCTGATTGTAGAAGGAGAGGTAATTATGGTCGGAACTAAAATTAAGGAACTTATAGGTGGGAGTTCGGTAATTAGAGCCATGTTTGAAGATGGACAGAAAATGGCTGAGCAGTTTGGAAAAGACAGTGTATATGACTTTAGCCTTGGTAACCCAAGTGTATATCCACCCGAAAAATTAAAAAGTGTTATCAAAAAACTTATAGACGAAACAAATCCTGCCTATCTGCATGGTTACATGAATAACTCAGGTTACGAAACTGTGCGTGAAAAAATCGCCCTGTCCCTAAACAAAAGGTTCGGTACAGACTTTTCATTTAGAAATATAGTAATGACAGTGGGGGCTGCAGGGGGCTTAAATGTGGCTTTTAAGAGTATATTAAATCCCGGCGACGAGGTTATTACCTTTTCACCTTATTTTAGTGAATACAGGCATTATGTGGGAAATTACGGTGGAAGGCTCATAACTCTAAAGCCAAATACAACCGGTGGTTTTAAGCCTGATACAAAGGAACTTGAAAAGGCTGTTACACCAAAAACTAAGGCTCTGATTGTAAATACTCCAAATAATCCTACAGGTGTAGTATATTCAGAAGAAGATATTAAAAATATAGCTGCCATTCTAAGTAAAAAGAGCGTAGAAACAGGGCAGACAATATTTCTTATTTCAGATGAACCTTATAGAGAGTTGGTATACGGCGGAATAACAGTACCTTACCTGACTAAATATTATGACAACACTATAGTCTGCTATTCTTACAGCAAATCTCTTTCACTGCCCGGCGAGCGTATAGGTTACCTGGTTGTTCCAAAAGAAATTGATGATTTCGATGAAATGGTATCTGCTTTCGGCATTGCAACCCGTATCCTGGGATTTGTAAATGCACCATCCCTTATGCAGCTTGCCATTGCTGAGTGTCTGGAGGAATGTACTGATGTGGGCATATATGAAAATAATAGAAATAAGCTTATGAAAATGCTTGATGAAATCGGTTTTTCCTACATAAAACCTGATGGAGCTTTCTACCTCTTTATGAAAACACCTGAGGATGATAAGGTCTTTGCTGAAAAGGCTAAGAACGAGAGAATCCTCTTAGTTCCAGGCTCCGCCTTTGGCTGCCCGGGCTATGTGAGGATAGCTTATTGTGTGGATACTAAGGTGATAGAGAGGTCTTATGAGGCTTTTAGGAGGCTTAGTGAGATATATAGGGATTAGTTCAACCAACCTGATTGACGCTCCCACCTCTTTATATTGCTCATAGGCTTAGCTGCTTTGCAATGCAATAGTTGATATTTTCTCTCTACTTTCCACAGTCGCCTTCTCCAAAATATCCCTCCACATTTTTGTAGAATATTCTGCATTTTTCTTTTGTAAATGTCTGAATAATACCGTCTGTAGCCCATAAAAGAGGGCTTTGATAATTTTTTTCCTCAAATTCAATATCACTGCGATAAAAGGTATTTTGTTCTAATTTTCCCTCATCTTCTACGATCATTCTATATGGGAATGGGTAATGATGGCCAAAACTTCTTTGACAAATTGCGCACTTCCCATTATCTAAGACTCCATATGACACTTTACCTTGATATTCTATTCGTATTGATTTTGATTGTTCAACATCAAATTTCATGATATTAACAAACTTACAGGCATAGTATCCTTCAGATCTTTCAAACGGAACAAATTCAATTCCTTTCATATTGTATTGATGATATATCTCAAAAAAACGCCTGCTTGCTATCGATACTCCGTCTAAACTGGTAAAGAAAAATTTCTTTTTCCGTATTTTAACTATCTTTACTGCCTGCATAATTGCTTCTTCACGATTTAATACCATTTTACAGGTTGGACAGTAGTCTACTTTTATTTTGTCACTTACATCCAAATACAGATTTTTCTCATCACTGTCTCCATATATATAGCAATAATTCATCGTTAGTTTCCCCCCCCCCTGGAATGCCTCATTTTATTTTTTTTGAGAAAACAAATTATAGCTCTAATGTTTTAATTGTGTTTAGATCTTTTGTAACTATAACAGTTTCAAATTTTACTTCAAATAAAATCAAGGATTCCCCACCGTATTCTATAGTATCTTTATAGCCTGGAATTTTAGCAATAAATCGCTCTGCAACATCAAAAATTGTTTTGGAACTTTTTTTAGCCATCCCCTTAGCTTTAACATGTTCATTTCCTGAGTGAGGAATTGTAGTAAATGCCACATAAGGATTTGAATTTATTTCCTTGATTTTATCGTTTCCCTTAAAAGAAGAAAAGTAAAGTATATTTTCAGCTGGCTCAAAATAAAAATTTACTATTCTCACATTAGGAATATTATCTACAGATGTTGCTAAGGCTATCTCTGTTTGTTCAGCCATGATTTTTAAAAATTCTGTTTTTATGTTCATTTAAGAAGTCCTCCTCTTTTGCTATTGCCAATTATAATTATGCACTAACTATAACAACCGGTCTTGGCATACCGCCTACCTACATATACCGCTTATTTTTTGATTATGCGCAAGATAACATTGTGCGATTTTTTTGATTATGCGCAGTTATCTTCGGTTATACCTATACTACTAGGGCAAATTTGTCATACAATCAATTTACTTGCCAACTTGTAAACCTGTTTTATCTCTTTACTTTCTAATTTCCAGCTATCAAGCTCAAGTTTAATCAACTCTGGAAATTTCTTACTAATATCCCTTAGGGCATTTCCGACTGATTTCCTAACATATTCGCTTACATCTTCTTTTAAGCTTGCAATTCTTTCTATAGCTTCATTCGGATTTTCCTTGAAATATGGTCTACTCGTCCATATTCTTAGTCCCTCCGTTACGGCTCTCCTTGTATTAGAATTATTGTTTTTTAACCATTCATCAATTGTTGGAAGTGCTTTTTCATATCCTATTTTCTTGCAAAATTCATCAAATGCCTTTGCCAATACTTCTTGAACTCTCCAATTGTCATCTTTAGCAACTTCGTCTCTCATAAATACAAGAACATCATTTTGTTCTGATAAATATCCAAAAAGAAATACACCATACATCCTTACTTGATATGTATCAGACTTATAAGTTAAAAATGCCAAGCTCTTAGCATATTCATTATCATTAGATTTATAATCAGTTAAGGCTCTTTTCTCTTCCTCTTTGAAGCCATTTTCTATCAAAGAAAATTCCTTTTCTAAACTCGCAATATATTCTTCCAAGTACGATTGCCTCCTTTTCGTGCATATACTCACAATTACTTCTTATCTAGTTTTGATGTCCTCTAACCCAATCAAGCAGGTCTTCATATTCCTGCTTACCTGCTGCCACATCTAAAATCACCTCATACAATTCTTTTACATATACGAAAGCTCAATACCATTTAGAGCAAGAAGCACTAACATAGCATGGAATTCTATTCTTTTACCAGCTGAGAGTGTAAGATAAGAATTTGCTCCTTACTTAATCTTATCATTTAGCCAGTACCTCATACGCTTCTTTGTTTTGAGCTATCAGCTTCTTTGAGATACTAAGCACATCATCATCAGATGCGACAATATCCGCATTAGCCTTACTAAAATCTATAACAAGATATCTTGGAACATTATTTTTTAAGATTACAGCCGAACCTTTCTCATCTACCAGTCTTGCTACCTTAGAAAAATTCTGATTTGCCTCAGAAATTGACACCATTGTATTTGTATCTATAGTCATATGAATACCCTGCATAATGATCGCCTAAGAGGTTCATTACACATTTTCCTTTCTTCTTTGTTTTAAAATAGTATACATAAATTATAGGATGTTTTTCAACCTATTTTTTTAACATAAATTTTTCCCTTTTACTGTTAGAATACATCTTTGGGTAATTCTTAATCTAGTTAACCTAATGACTATAATTAATTTCATATATGATAAACCATAGTAATCTACAGCTTCATTTTTACGAAAAATTCAGGTGGAATTCCACCTGAATTTTTCGTATATTAGAATCTAAATCTTTCTATTCTTCTTTTTCTCCATAACCCTTAGCAGTGTATGCAACCTTATAAAGTGGATTATCGTATATATCATCAGTGTATTTTGTAGTCTTTACTTCATCTTCACCAAAAGAGCCACTGACTCCATAATACTTCTGGAAGAATGATTTCAGCCTGTCAATCACTTCCTGCTTCTTTACAGCCTATCTCCACCAAAACGGGAGGCGGGAGGCATACATTTATCAATGTCTGTACCTGTAGTTTTAATCTCTCCATACTTAAATGCGTTCTCTATAAATCTTCTTGTTTCCGCTTCCTTAAGCCTTTCTTCAACAATAATCTGCATCAGCTCTTCTTCACGCATTTTGGCAACATACTCATGCCATTTGGCCATTACATCATCGACATCATTGATGCCTAAAATAAATGTTTCAATGAGTGCTTTTTTACTTCTAAGCTCAGGGCTGGCGTCAATTGCCTTCTTGATGGTTATAAGCACTTCCTTATCCTCACAATGACTATCGTGATATTTCTTAACAAGCATAAGAATATAGTCGATGTTTATCTCTATCTGTTTGATAAGCTCAATCTCAAAAACTATATCATCAATAATATCCGTACTTTTTCTTTCCCTTCTTCTTTTGTTCCACTCATCACGCAAATCCTGATATCTGCCAATATAATCCTGAAAATCACGGTCAGTAATAATCTCTTTTCCTTCAAATTCATCAAAAGATGATAGAAGATTTCTCATACGGAGGATTGCACCAAAGAGAGAAATAAATTCTTTTTGGCTTTGTTCGCCCTCTATCCTAGGCTCTGAAAGCGGAAACTTAGTTGTAAGCTCCTCAATCATAGACTGGTAGCCCTGATAAGTTTTTCCATCAATACCTTCATAGCCATAATAATAGTCATTTAAACTCTTCAGTAGTACAATCCCTCCTGCATCCTCATCACCAAAACGAGAAATTGCAGTATCCACCCTTTTCTGAAGATTTCTAAAACACACTATATTTCCAAAGGTCTTAATTGAATTGAGGATTCTGTTTGTCCTTGAAAATGCCTGAATAAGCCCATGCATCTTAAGGTTCTTATCCACCCATAAGGTATTAAGCGTAGTCGCATCAAAGCCTGTAAGAAACATATTTACAACGATGAGTACATCTAATTCCCGGTTCTTCATACGAAGGGGAAACATCTTTGTAATAATTTTGAAATCTGTCACCATCTGTGGAATAACCTGTGTGGAACATCTCATTATAGTCACTAATAGCAGCCTCTAGGAATTCTCTCGAGGAATAGTCAAGCATAGAAGTATCTTCAGGATCTTCCTCATCTAAGAAACCACTTTCATCCTCATCACATACAGCTTCATTGGCTCCATAACTATATATAACTGCAACACGGAGTTTCTTGGCAGGGTCAGCCGCCATCTGTTTCTTAAATTCCTGATAATATGCCCTTGCCATAGGCACTGAGGCAACTGCAAAAATGGAGTTAAACCCGTGCACTCGTTGTTTTTGCTTAATCTCTTCAACGGCTCCACGCTTACCCGAGGCTACCTCCTCAATATTTACAAGAGTGTTGTAAACATAGGATTTGTCTCCGCGGTAGGTCTTTCTATCAAAGTTATTAAGAATGTATTCTGCAACTAATTTAATCCTCTCAGGAGCCATCATAGCCCTTTCACGGGCAATATCCCATACAGGCTCATCATCTATATCATCTCCCATGTCCATTGTTTTAATATAATCAACTCTAAATGGAAGCACATTTTTATCATTGATGGCATCAACTATGGTGTAGGTATGAAGTTTATCCCCAAAGGTCTGTTCAGTTGTAAAAAACTTTGACTTACTCAAATCACCGATATTAGCAGGGAAAATAGGTGTTCCGGTAAAGCCGAAGAGATAATATTTCTTAAAACTCTTTACTATGGCAGCATGCATATCACCAAACTGGCTTCTGTGGCACTCATCAAATATGATAACCACCTGCTTATTGTATACCTCATGCTCCCTATTCTTTTTAATGAAGGTAGCAAGCTTCTGAATAGTAGTAATGATGATATGGGCATTGCTGTCTTCTAACTGCTTTTTTAATATCGCAGTAGAAGTATTGCTATTTGCAGCACCTTTTTCAAAACGGTCATACTCTTTCATAGTCTGATAATCCAAGTCCTTGCGGTCAACCACAAATAAAACCTTGTCAATAAAAGACAGGAGAGAGGCCTCTCTTGCAGTCTTAAATGAAGTAAGAGTCTTGCCTGAACCTGTGGTATGCCATATATAGCCACCGCCTGCAATATCTCCATACTTTTTATAATTATTGGCAATTGCAATACGGTTAAGAATGCTCTCAGTTGCAGTTATCTGATAAGGACGCATTACTAAAAGCATATTCTCAGATGTGAATATGCAGTACTTTGTAATAATATTAAGTATAGTATGCTTTGCAAAAAATGTTTTCGTAAAGTCAATCAAATCAGGTATAATGCGATTCTTAGAATCCGCCCAAAATGAAGTAAATTCAAAGCTATTACTTGTTTTACCTTTCTTTGATGCAGCGGTGGCCTTTGCATCGTTAACAGCATTAAAGCGTGTACTGTTTGAATAGTACTTTGTATTGGTTCCATTTGATATGACAAATATCTGCGTATATTCAAACAAGCCGTTTCCTGCCCGGAAAGAATCACGCTGATACCTGTCAATCTGGTTGAAAGCCTCACGGATGGCAACACCTCTGCGTTTTAATTCCACATGAATAAGAGGGAAACCATTCACCAATATGGTTACATCATAGCGGTTGTCACGCTTGGCACCTTCTGCCTTGCTAACCACATACTGATTAATAACCTGAAGATAGTTGCTATGGATGTTTTTCTTGTCTATAAGGGTAATATTCTTTGTACTTCCATCATCACGCTTTAACACCTGAACATTATCTTCCTGAATCTTGCGTGTCTTCTCAACGATTCCTTCATTTTGATTGGCTATGGAATCATTAAAAAATCTAATCCACTCTTCTTCTGTAAAATGATAGTCATTCAGTTTTTCTAACTGTGTACGGAGATTCCCAGTCAAGTCATTTTCATGATGTAACTTAAGATATTCATAGCCCTGTTCCGTAAGCAGACGGATAAACTCTTTTTCCAAATCTGCCTCGGTCTGATAGCTCCCTGTGCGTGTCTTCACAGGCTCATACTCAGTTACAACTGTGTTCTCTGTAGACTGTGCTACAATGTTAAAATATGACATGGTACAATCCCCCTTTACTCAAAACCAAGTAACTTATCCCTATAGTATTCATACTGTTTTTTACGAGCCTCAATCTCAGCAGGAAGTCCCGTTGAAATATCGTTACATAATGAATCAAATCTATCAAGGATAGATACGATTCTTTCTTGTTCTTCTAAAGGCGGTAACATTATTTCAATATTCCCCAGTTTACTTGGCGTTACCTCTATTACCTTTATTCCATGTGCTAATCGTTTCTTCTGCTCAAAAAATGAGTTTGAATGGAAGAAATATGATAAGTACTTTGCATTTTGATTATGGCTTATAATCGCAGTATGCCCACTAATAGCAATTTCTTCATTGCCAAGCCAAGCAGTACAAGAACACACATCTTCAACATTTTCACTTGTAACTGCCATTACGATATCGCCCTTTTGAGCAATTTTTGATTTATTAAATACTTCATTGTTTACAAATGTTAAGGTCTTATCTGTGTAAACTCCAAAATAAGTGTACATTTGTCCGTAATGTATGCAAGGTCTTCCATTTGCAACAAAATCCTTTTTTTGAAAATTGCCACCACGAACAATAGTTGCTATATCACTTAACTTAACAGGTACATAACCGAACACATACTGAACAAGCTTAATTACTGTCTGTCTGTCTGTCTGTCTGTCTGTCTGTCTGTCTGTCTGTCTGTCTGTCTGTCTGTCTGTCTGTCTGTCTGTCTGTCTGTCTGTCTGTCTGTCTGTCTGTCTGTCTGTAGCGATTATCTTTCCAGTCTCAGCAAATGTCAATAGCAAGTCCCTATAATATTCATATTGTTTCTTTCGGGCTTCTATCTCAGCAGGAAGGCCGATATTGAGGTCAGAACATATTGCATCAAAGTTATCTAATACATTGGCAATTTTTATTTGTAATTCTAATTTTGGATATTTAACTATTATCTTCCCAATATCGTCTTTATTTATCTTTATCGGAACTGCATTATGCAAAGTTCTTTTAGAAAGCTCCTTAGTGCCAAGTGAGCTTTCAATGTAATGCCTAAGATATCTACTATCAAGTATATTCCTGTTAGGTCGTATCAGTGCAAGTGACACATAATATGCTAAGTCTTCGTCCTTTGTCATAATTGCACATTTTCCTATTGACCCAATTCGTGTCATAAATACATCTCCAGCCATAGGTTTAACCCTGTACTTATTATAAGCGTCTGCACTAATATACTTTGAGCTGGAATAGATATCATTAATATTTTCAACACTTATAAATGGAATGCCTTCCGTTTTATATTCAGGCGTCTGATGCGTACCATCGTATATTTCAGCAATATCAGACAGTTTTACTGATGAACATGACTCTATTTTATTTGATAGTAATTCATTCCTATAATATTCATACTGTTTTTTGCGAGCTGTAAGCTCTGCTGTAAGTTCTTCTGTAAGTTCTGCTGTAAGTACCGTGAAAGAGTCCAAAATACGGACTATTTCACATTGTACCTCCAGAGGAGGTACGGGAATTTTAGCTTTTAAAATATCATCATTGTATAGCCTTGCAATCGTCCCACCTGATGAAATATTCCATGGTTTAGTTCATAACAATACATCAAGTAAGTATTTAGAATTTTACTTTCATCATGTGACAGCCAAACAATGTTAGAATCTTGATAATATGCAGGTTCACCGTTATATATTACTGTTCTGCCAACTGTACCTGCTGCGGATATCAATATTTCTCCTACCTTAGGATATGGATATCTTTCCTTATATTCCTTGAATAGTTCTTCAGAAATAAATGCACTTGCCTTTCCACCAAAGGTTCCAATTTTATAGAATGGTATTCCAACATTTGCATTGGTTTGCGATTTTAAAATACGCTTACACATTTTAACCTGACCAATTTCGCCTAAATATTTATACTCCACCCCATTAGGACATAATTCCTTTATTAGTTCATCTAATTTACTCATGAATTACACCTCAATTTCCGCAATAATATCATCTATTGCTTTTCTTAAGACCTCTTCACGAGCCACAATTTCCTTGATTTCGGCATTAAGCTTCACTATATCTATCTTTTCTCTCGTATCCTCAGCCTCTACATAGGTTGATACAGAGAGATTGTAATCATTTTCCACAACTTCTTCATAGTTCGCAAGATGTGAAAAATGCTTAATTTCTTTTCTATTAGCAAAGCAGTCAACAATCTTATCTATGTTATCCTGTGTCAGCTTATTGTTATTTGTTACCTTAAGAAACTCATTGCTTGCATCTATGAATAAAGTCCTGTTATCTGCCTTACCCTTTTTTAGCACCATAATACAGGTTGCTATTGATGTACCAAAGAAAAGGTTAGATGGTAACTGAATGATACAATCAACATAGTTATTGTCAATTAAATACTTACGAATCTTCTGCTCAGCACCGCCACGATACATAATTCCCGGAAAACATACTATTGCTGCAGTTCCATTTGCAGCAAGCCAAGAAGACTGTGCATTATAAATGCCAGGTCTGCCTTGCTCTTAGGCGCAAGTACTCCTGCTGGCGCAAAACGAGGGTCATTTATCAGTAAAGGATTGTCGTCACCTGCCCATTTGATTGAATAAGGAGGGTTAGATACTATGAGTTCAAATGGCTCGTCATCCCAGTGTGCAGGTGCTACAAGGGTGTCTTCGCAGGCAATGCTGAATTTATCAAAGCCAATATCATGCAAGAACATATTGATACGGCAGAGGTTGTAGGTTGTAATATTTATTTCCTGTCCGAAGAAACCATTGCGTACCTTGTCTCTACCTAACACTTTTTCAGCCTTTAAGAGCAACGAGCCGGACCCGCAGGCCGGGTCATATACCTTGTTGATTTCAGTCTTACCAACTGTACCAAGGAGGGTGAGAAGTTCAGATACATCTGCAGGTGTAAAGAATTCTCCACCTGATTTCCCTGCATTTGAGGCATACATGGTCATTAGATATTCGTAGGCGTCACCAAAGGCATCAATATCGTGATTTTTTACATCACCAAGGTTCATATCTGCTACTCCGTCAAGGAGTTTGCAAAGTTTTTCATTTCTCTTAGCAACAGTAGAGCCGAGTTTATTGCTATTTACATCAAAGTCAGCAAAGAGACCTGCAAAATCAGATTCTGACTCACTTCCCTTTGCAGATTCTTCTATATCGCGAAATATTTTCTCCAAAGCTTCATTGAGGTTCTCATCAGCTTTTGCTTTTTCTCTTACATTACAGAAAAGTTCTGATGGAAGTATGAAAAAACCCTTTTCTTCAACAAGGCTCTGCCTAGCCTCTTCCGCCTCTGCATCAGACATTTTTACATAGTCAAAATCAGAATTGCCTGCTTCGATTTCACCTGTATTTATGTAGTTAGCAATATTCTCTGAAATATATCTATAGAACATAGTGCCAAGCACATAGTTCTTAAAATCCCATCCGTCTACAGCACCTCTTAGTTCATCAGCAATAGCCCATATAGCACGATGAAGTTCGTCTCTTTCCTGCTCTTTTTTATTATCGATTGCCACTGTGTTCCACCCTTTCCGGTTTTTAGTAGTATGTGATGATTAATTATACCAAATTAACCAGTTTATTTCATTAGCTATTTTTCTTCTGTATCAATGAAATGATATAACAACCGGTCTTGGGGTACCACCTAACAGCATATACTGCTTAATTTCTTTGATTATGCGCAAGATAATATTATATGATTTTTTTGATTATGCGCAGTTATCTTATGCTATACCCTTATTACTAAGGCAGATTAGGAGCTGATGTCTTCTGACTACCATTAAGCTGGATAGTAATGTGCTATTATATCTTACAAAGTCTCATTCCGATTTTGCGTTATAACAATCCACTTACCGGCTTTATTACCACCCCTACGTTCTATGACATTCTTTTCTTATTTGCTACTTTATTTGCTACTTTATTTGCTACTTTTTTTGCAGAATTTATGATATCAGCTCCGAATGATAAATTCTAATTTGTAGGGCTAATGTGTTGTTTGACATGCTAAGTGACGCCTTCACTAATAAATGTCCAGACTCGCTCCGGTTTTTCTGTAAGATGCTGCTTAAGAATAGTTCCGTTGACGAAAAACCTAATGCGCTCGCTTTTTGGCAGTGACTCGCACTTTGCAAGTTGCGAAGCAACGAAGCAAGGTGCGTTAGTCCTGCCTATATAATAGCTGTCCACGAGTGACGAGTGCGTAGCACGATGTCAGAGTGGAAACAGCGAACTATGCGGCATTATTAGTTCCGGCTGTTTAATTGATGAATGATAACAAACAAATGCATCAGCCACATGGGGGCAGGTTGGGGTGGCTGCCTTTCATTTGGTATTCTAGTTATTATTTGCATAAATTTAAGGTATCAGCTCCGAATGATAAATTCTAAGCGAGCGCATTAGGCGGAGCGAAGCGGATGCCGGAGCGAGTCTGAAATGTTATCATTCGGAGCGTCAACTTAGTCCGATGTATTTAGACTTGCAATTTAAATTTGCAGCATAATTATCCACATAACTCAATAATTTAAGGTGCCAGCTACGAATGATAAATTCTAAGCGAGCGCATTAGGCGGAGCGAAGCGGATGCCGGAGCGAGTCTGAAATGTTATCATTCGGAGCGTCACTTAAGTCAGTTTATATAACTCGACAAATTAGAATTTACCTCAAAAATTCAATCATTAGACATACACGCCTTCCTGTGTACGAAAAAAACAGGTGGATTTCCACCTGTTTTTTTCACATCCTTTACTCATCATTTCCAACAATCTCACCAAGCACCGATATCACAGCGCCAAGGATAATCACCAAATCAGAAAGATTAAATACTATCTTAGGAATTCCCTTGATTACGAAATAATCAGTAACCCCTCCCTTTGTGATTCTGTCATAGAGATTAGAAGCTGCCGCACCTACCATGAGGGCTAGACCCAGTCTCTTTATCTTTCTATGCTTTTTACCAAGGGTCAGCAGATACATATAGGCAGTCATACCAAATATGGCGGAAACCCAAGAAAGCACCCATCTTGGTTTTTCTTCAAGGTTGTTCATAATGAGCCCCTTATTTACAGACTTTTTAATTGTAATCAAATCTCCAAAATACTGCTTGCCTGTTTCCAACTTATCCTTTTCAACCTGTCCCTTTAAGAACTGGTCTACTAAAAACGCCCCTACTCCCGAAATTATAGAAAACATACCACACCTCCTGTGACTAGATTTACATTATTTCTCTTACTTATACTATAAGCAATTTCAGGCTTTTTTTCAAGGTTTATACTGATTATTTTAATGAAATTCGCTAGGTCTTAGCTATTTGCTTGAATCCACGGTTGTAGACCATACTTTTATTAAAACACATACAATATCTTGGCTTATTGAAGTTCTGAATTTTGTTTCCCTCAAATACAGTCAAGTTTCCATACCGTTTATCATTATTTATTTATCGTTTTTCGATAATTTGCTATTGACATTCAATATCTGCCCTGATATAATCCGCTTATAAATATAAATGGACTCAGTAGTGAAGCTGGATACAGTTTTTGTATCATAAAAAAAGTGTGTTTTTGTACTTTGACAGGGCAAACAGCAGGCCATAAGTCCTATTTGTAACAATTATCCCTAAGGAGGCAGTATGAAAGATTCACTTATAAGCAGTAAGAAGAGCATAATTCTAACCAAGTTTTGCATAATTGTACTTATGTTTATTTCAGTGGTAATGATGTTCTTTGGCAACTATCTTATAACAAGATTTTTAGCTATGACTGGCGGAGCAAGGATAAATATAAGCAAAGAATTGTCATTTTATATCATCACCTTTATAAGCTATGTTTTGGGCATAATTGCTCTATGTACGCTATTTTGTATGTTCAGGCTGGTTAGCAACCTCGAAAAAGACCAGGTATTTACCGCCGAGAATATAAAGTGGCTAAGGTACATTAGCTTTGGCTGTCTTGCGGCAGGTTCACTTCTAATTATTGTAACTGTAATTTACGACAAGTATTTCCTTGTGCTTACTTTAGCAGCCCTCTTTATGATGCTCATTGTGAGGGTGATTAAAAATGCCTTTGAACAGGCTCTCGCTATGAAGGAAGAACTTGACTTAACCATATAAGAAAGGACGATTATGGGAATTCATATTAACTTAAATGTGATGATGGCAAAGCGTAATATAGGCCTTTCTGAGCTTGCAGAGAAGGTGGACATTACCAACGCCAATCTCTCGATACTTAAAAATAACAAGGCAAAGGCAATACGCTTTTCTACTCTTGAGGCGCTTTGCAAGGCACTTTCCTGCCAACCGGGCGACATAATCGAATACAGGGAGGATGAAGAAAATGAATGAGAAAAAATTTGTATATAGACCGTTTTTACTGCTGTTAACCTTTGTTACCTATGTTCTTGCCTATTTTTATCCTGATATCATGGGCGAGCGTTCCATCATACTTCATATAGGAAGCTTTGACTTTAACCTAAGATTTTTTATATTTACACTTGTCTTCATCGGAATTACGGAGTTTACCGCGGTAAAATACAATAAAGCAAGAAATATGGAGAGCATTTTCTGGCTTATAACCCTTATACTGCTTTCCATCCTATGGTGTATGAGGACATTTGAAAGCGAAGGAGCCTTCTCGCCCTTTCTACTCCTCTTCCTTCACTGCAATGCAGCCTACTATGTAATTATGAGGATGGGTGTGACAGCAGAGGCTAAGACCGGTCCTATGGTATTCTTTGACTTCCTATCCGCCTTTATCATCATCCCTTTTTCTAATTTAGGCTTAAGGGTGATTGTCTTTGTAAATGCCATAAAAAGGCGTAGCTTTAAGTTTAACAAGAAGAAGCATCTGCCTATAATTCTTACAATAATTGCAACATTGTTGCTTGTATTATTTGCTTCTTCCCTGCTTTCTGATGTAGACAGTGGATTTGCTCATTTAATGAGCGGAATTGCCCGCTTGCTACCGGGATTTGATCCTTTGTTTAACAACTATTTCTTTATGACTATGCTGCCAAGAATCATCTTTACCATACCTGTCGGAGCCTTTCTTATGGGGCTTATCGGCGGTTCAGCCATCAAAAATGAGGCTGAATTTAAGAAAGAAAATATAGTTAATGGACTTGCTTGCTACAGACACATACCGAAGTTTGCCGTAATCACAGTGTTTGCTGCCCTAAGTACCATTTACATAATATTTTTTATCTTCCAGATTCGTACAATGATTCCGGTTATAAGCTCTGATTCTTTTACTGCTCCCGAGGCCTCAAGGCTTGCAGTAAAAGGCTTTTATGAACTTATTCAGATACTTATGCTTAATTTCTCGGTTTTCGGTGTATTTTTCTTCTTCGCACCTGACAGCCTTGTAGAATTTAAGGACAGGTGGGTGAAGTTTTTTGCCACTCTTTTTGCCGCCACAGGTATCTGCTTTGCCATACTTGATTATTTCAAGCTTTACTTATATGTGGCAAGCTATGGCTTTACATCTAGGAGGCTGGTAGCTGCCTGGTTTCTCCTGGTTATGTTTACCGCAGCCATACTTATGCTTATAAGACTGTATAAGAAGTTTGAAGGAATCAGATATATTGCCGTCTTATTCATAGTAAGCTTCATCCTGTTTGCTTTTTCGGAGGGCACTATAGTAGAGATTACTCCTGTTACAGGACAGATTTTACCTTGACTTCATTCACTTCACTCTTTACCTTCCTGTAAAAAAGCACTATAATAGCTTAAAAAGCTTTTGGAGGGATTATGAAGCCTAAAAAATTTTCAACTTTTTATATAAAACTGATTGTGGGAGCCATCATCCTGATATTTGCAGGCTATATGTATTACACTAATAACAACAATCAGTACGCAGCCTTCATAGGTATAGGCGGTATTTTAATACTAAATGCCTATTCAATGGGGAACAAAAAGAAGAGATAAATGTTAAATTTCCTACAAACAGTAAAAATCCGTAAGTCTTATACTAAATATATAAGATTTACGGATTTTATATTTTAAAACTTATTCACTAGATTAAATCAAGCACCTGGCTTATGTCCTTCTTACCAAAATTAGGCTTACCATCATCTATTACCATACAAGGCACACTCATAATCTGGTATTTGTCACGAAGGTCTGGGAAGTGGTTGAGGTCATAAACCTCTGTACTTACCTTAGGATTAAGAGAAGCAATTCTCTGAGCCGCAACTACCAGGTCAGGACACATTGTACAGGTAAGGCTGACCATGAGCCTGATCTTTGTCTCCTTGTCAACTGCCTGTATTCTTGACTTTATATCTTCCTCTATCTGCTGCCCCGGACCCGCCACATTGTAAAGGCCTAAGATGAATGAAGTAAACTCGTGTCCTCCCGGCACTCCGTGGAAGGCAAGACCTGAGTAGCTTCCATCCTCCCTGCATACCTTTACATAAGGTGTTTCTGATGCCCTCTGCATTTTCCTCAAGCTTGATGTCCAGTTTATCTGTCAACTTCGCAAGTTCTTCCATATAGTGCTTTAACTCATTTGAAGAGTCTCTGCTGTCAAGTCCAAGACTGAGCACGAGTTTGCTCTCCATTTTGCCAAATACAGCATTTAACTGAGCAAGCATATCCGATGTAAACAGAGAATTATTTCCCTCTTCTGCTTTCTCCATCTTCTTTTCCGGTGGACGGCCATGATTATTGGCACTTCCCTCTCTTACAGGCTGTTCAGGAACAAGTCCTGTCTTCTTGTGCATCTTAACTACATATTTTTCAAGCTCAGTAGCCGCAAGTGCTCCATCTCCAACAGCTGTTACTACCTGTCTAAGGGGCTTGATGCACACATCACCTGCTGCAAACAGACCTTCCTTAGTTGTCATCTGAGACTTATCTGTAATAATGTAGCCTCTTTCATCTATATCAGCAATTCCTTCTACAAGGCTTGTTTCAGGGGCATATCCGGCAAATACAAACACACCAAAGGTATCATTTTCTACCTTGTGAGTAGTCTCTTCTCCTGTTACTCTGTCCTTCCAGGTAATGCTTCTAAGCACTCCATCACCCTCAACCCTTACAACCTCTTTATTGTAGAGTACAGTTATATCCTTATTTGACTTAGCCTCATCAGCCGTTGCCTTGGCACAGGTGAAATCTTCTTCTCTCACAAGGATGGTTACATGCTTTGCATATTTTGTAAGGAAAACGCTTTCCTCCGCTGCAGCAAAACCACCGCCTATTACAAAAATATCCTTTCCTGTAAAGAACTCACCGTCACAGGTAGCACAATAAGCCACTCCATGTCCCTTATATTCTGCCTCTCCCTCAAAGCCTATCATCCTAGGGTGAGCACCTGTTGCAAGAAGTACTCCAAGACACCGGATCTTCCCCTTGGTGGTTTCTATTTCCTTCACATCACTGTCCATATTGATTGAAGTAACCTCAGCGAGCTTAAACTCTGCACCAAAGTTTTGTGCCTGAACACGCATTTTCTCGGTAAGTGTCTTTCCATCTGTAATTTCAATTCCCGGATAGTTTACCACCTCAGAAGTAATGGTAATCTGTCCACCGAATTTCTCCTTTTCAAGCACTATTACCCTGTAGCAGGCTCTTGCAAGATAGAGAGCCGCAGTGAGTCCTGCAGGACCTCCACCAATGATTGCAACATCATATAAGTTCTTGTTGTCCATGTATCCTCCTCTAAATAAAGAAACATAAGTTAGTCATGTCTATCTTCTCTATTCTAACCTTTTTATCTTAAAATCTCAATATAAAAATTAACTTTATATAATACAAGTGCCAAGAGCATAAAAATTCAGTTGGAACTTGCTTGTAATAAAAATTATTATCTTTTGATACTCCAAAAAGATATGAGTAAGCAGCCATTTTTTTTACAAAAAATGAGTGAATTGCAAATTTTTTTAATTAGTAAATTGCATTCAAAAGGCCGCCGTATAGTGCCACCACATCCCGAAGTGAACACTTAATACGACAGCCTCATTATCATCATAACGGTTTATATCATAGCTACTGAATTATTCGAATGCAAGAACACTGTAAATTTCCTCACTATGATTTTATAAGGATTTAGCTTAAAATTAAAGCTGTCCTACAAGGTCAAGACTTGGCTTCAATGTCTCTGCACCCGGTGTCCACTTAGCTGGGCAAACTTCATCGCCATGCTCGTGTACGAACTGGAGAGCCTGAACCTTTCTGAAAAGTTCCTCAGCGTTACGTCCTACATTACCGGCATTTACTTCGTAAGCAACAATCTTTCCCTCAGGGTTAACTACGAAAGTTCCTCTCTCAGCAAGACCGTTCTCCTCAATATATACTTCAAAATCCTTTGAAAGTACATGAGTAGGATCTGCAAGCATTGTATATGTAAGCTTAGAAATTCTTTCTGAGCTGTCGTGCCAAGCCTTGTGCACGAAGTGGGTATCTGTAGACACGCTGTAGATATCACAGCCAACCTCTTTGAACTTTGGATACATATTCTGAAGATCTTCAAGCTCAGTTGGGCAAACAAATGTAAAATCTGCAGGATAGAAGAAGAATACACTCCACTTTCCTAAAATATCTTTCTTGCTAACCTCTTTAAAGCTGTTATTCTCAAAAGCCTGTACTGAAAAATCTGCTACTTCCTTGTTAATTAATGACATGATTAAAATCTCCTTTCAAATTTGAATTACTCTATGTACGAATATTTGTAATTTAATTGCGTACAATATTATAATATACAATATACCATAGTCAAACCTAAATGTCAAAGGAAATTTTAAAACTTTTTGTAAACTTTTTGATAACTTTTCTCTTTAACGCCCTAAGAACTCAATATTTATTTTTCCCGTGTCAACATTTGCTCTTAAACGCCTGTTCCCAGCGCCCTCTCTGTAACTGTTGTTAAATATACCTCTTCCGTTATTCCTGCCGTCTATAACTATGACACCAAGGTCATTTGTAAGATCAATGCTATAATCATCTTTATTACCAACAAGCTTAGCACTGACACTTCCTGTGTCACTGGATGCGTCAATATAGTCCGCATCCACTCTGTCAAATTTTATAAGTCCTGTATCTGTTTCAGCTATAACTCTTTCTACTCTTGCATTTTTAAGCTTAATGTAACCTGTATCAGAATCCAGCCTCACCTCTCTGCTTCCGGCATTTTCTAATGAAATATAACCTGTGCCTGTTGAAATCTCTGCAAATTCCACATTTAAGGCATCAGCATTAACGGCACCTGTATCATTATCAATCTTCATCCTTCTAAATTCACTGTCCTTTACAGAAACATGACCCATGTCAGCATCTATTTCTGCATCAGATACAGTTACTCCCACAATTTCCAAGGCTCCCATATTAGCTTCAAGCCTAAGCCTGTCCATCGATAATGCAAAGATGGATATCTTACCCATATCGTTCTCACCTCTAACCTCTATAAGTTTCTTCTCTCTAGGTATTGTAATTTCAACAAATTCCTTTCCCTTATTAAATATATTAAAATTAAAGTTAAAACTAAACGCTTTGTGCCTATGGCTGTCTTTTATAACCAGTGTATTATTCTTCTTTTCTATAACAGGTTCATTTTCTTTGCACTTAACATAGATACCAAAGTCATCACCGGTTCTGATAATTACATCTAATGAAGACACATCTATATCAATGGAATCAAACGCATCGGGAGTTATATCCTTATAAAATCCTACAGCAGTGTTTTCGCATAATTCATTCCTGCAGCTATCATTTGTTGTATCTCTATCATATGCTTCAGGAACACTGTCTTCCTTCATTATAAAATTATCACGAGAATCTTCCTTAACTATATCTTCTTCCACAGTCATATCAGATTCATCTCTTGGGTAAGTATTTAAACTATCTTCTTCATTCTTTGTTTCTTCAGCAGTTCCTTTATCTACGGCCTGAGTCTCTTTAACATATTCAGCGGCCTCTATTATCTTTGCCGCCACATCATCAGGATTGCCCACATTCTTCGTCACATCGCTTTCTTCCCCAAATCCTGCCTCCTCAAAATACTCCCAGTAATAATTGATAGCATCTTCTCTATCCTCTTGATTTAAGCCTAAGAGCTTCGCCTTGAGACTTTCCATGAATTCATTTTTATTCATTACTCTTTATCCCCCTTGTCATTATTTATATTGACCGAAAATGAGAATTCAACATTCAATTTCCCACTTAGCAGCCTGTCTATTCCTTCTTTATAAATTTTCCATTCTTTTTTATAAAATTTGAGTTTCTCCTTTCCTTCCGGTGTAATCCTATAGTACCTGCGGTTGCGTCCCTGTACCGGACTGTCATAAGTTGCCAGCTGTCCTTCCTTTTGAAGTCTTCTTAACACCGGATAAAGTGTTGATTCTGATATGTCAATTACCTCCTGTACCTTCTGCGTAAGCGTATAACCGTAATAATCTTCCTTTTCAAGTATTCCTAATACACAGGCATCAAGGAGGGGGGCTGTTACCTGATATGTCATGGCTTTCTCCTTTCTTCATTTCACTATATCTCACAATTTATTAGTTTCTGTAGTATATTATATATTATATAATATTATTTGTCAATCAAATAATTATCACTGATGGAAACAGCAAGAAATAATCTTTGTACGCACATCTCCGGAAGAGATATTCTGTATGATATAGAATTTTCGGGGAATTTCCTATCACGCAAAAAAATTCCTTCAGAGTATTTCTCCAAAGGAATTTTTTAATGTCTATATTCTGTTTATCTTTTTTTAACATTATGCTTATCTGTCATCTAATAAGCTTATTCGTTCTTCATAGCTTCTATTGCAGATATCTTGGTGGCCCTGCTTGCAGGATAATAACCTGAGATTATACCGATTAAAATCGCAAATCCCGATGCAAGTAAAGGCAGCCAAAGTGGAATAACTGATAGTTTTCCTCCCGCACCTTCATCACCGCTGCCCATCATATTAAGTGCACTGCCTAATGCTCCGCCAAATGTATTTAGAAGGTAGGAAGCTCCATAACTACAGGTTATACCTATTACACCTCCTATAAGCCCCATCATGGCAGCCTCAAAGAGAAAAAGCTTTTTTATATCAACTATCTGGCAGCCAAGTACCTTCATAACACCGATTTCCTTGGTACGCTCGTAAATTGACATTATCATGGTATTTGCTATGGAGATAGCTGCAACAAGCATGGATATCGCACCTACACCTCCAAGCACCATCTGGATAGTCTTGGAGAAGTTTTCAATCTGCTGTGTATAATCCGACATACTGCTCGACTTATATCCCAACTCCTTAATTGTATCCTGAATATCCTGTACATTTTCCACGCTATCAGCATTTATCTTAATACCTTCATACTCTTTTAGTTTCTTTTCAGCTATCCTTCTTTTATCATTTGGCAGCTGTTTTACATAGTCCTTATATATCTCAAGAAACTGCACCTTATCCATATAAACACCGTAGGAATATTCGCTGTATCCCTCGGTATCAAAAACTGCAAGTTCAGTAGGATAATCTTTCAACTGAATCTTCAAATTACCCTGTTCATCACGCGGAAGAGTATCCTCATCGTTTATGCTAAAAGTTACCCTGTCTTTTTCAGGTCAACCTGCTTAGGCTGGTATGTAGATGCACTCGGATTATAAAATCCCTGAAATCCCTCAGCTCCTACCCATAGTTTAAGCTTGGCTCTGCTATTGCTCCTCTTATAGGTCTTATGATCCTTAAGTTTAGGAAACTCAAGAGCTTCAAAAGAGTCGGCATCCATTACATTAACCATAACATTATTTTCATAGTTTCCGCTCTTTAATTTAGCCGAAAGTGTAAATACAGGAGACACTGTCTTTACATGAGGAATTTGCCTTAGCTTTGCAATCAGCTTATCATCAAGTTTCTGCTTCTTTTCCGAATAGTTGCCCTTATCATCTACGCTCATCTGGTTCTTTTCCATATTTATAACAGTAAAGCTTCCATACTGCATAAGATTCTCCCTAAAACTCTGGTTCATTCCTATACCGATGGATATCATTACAACTATGGATATAGTGCCAATGACTATGCCCACTACTGTTAGAGCAGTCCTAGCCTTTCTTCTGCCTAGATTTCTCAGACCCATTTTCATAAGATCACTAATCTTCATATAAGTTAATACCCTTTTTAATCTTTAACTTAGCAAGTACTATTCCCACTAAAATTGAAAGTGCAAGTACTCCTGCGGTTATTCCTATCATAGCAGGCATGCTCTGTGTCACGGAGGAAGATGTGCCAGTCTCGGTATTTATTCCGTCCATACCGGCCATTCCATCCATGCCCGTATCACCGCCTCCTGTCATACCAGCCTCACCTGTCATATTGCCCACATCACCGCCTTCCATGCCTGCATCGGTTCCTGTTCCTCCGTTTCCGCCCTCTACTGCATTATTTCCCGATGTCTGTGCGGTTGAGGAACCTGTACCCTCTCCACCCACTGTAGTTGAAGATGTCGTCCCAGTTTGAGAAGAGGCTGCTGTTGAGCCTGTTGCCTCCCCCATTGCACCGCCAGCTCCAGTTTGGGTATTTTCTGTTGCAGCACTATTACCCTCAGCACCCGTTTCAGACGGCTGCGAAGCATTTGTATTTACCTGTGCCTCAGGCTTAGTCTCCATGACAGCCGCACTCCCTGTTTCTGCTGCCGGAACCGCTATAGCTACAGCACCATTTAACATATATAATTCGTTATTCAACTTTCTCACCTCCAAGCTTATTATAATTCTTCATCTTCACGCATTGCTTCAGCAAGCTTTTTCTTCTTATACTTCTTAACTGCAATATTTTTGGTTGCCAATGCTCCTGCGATGAATATAATCACATTTCCGCATATGAAAGCCCAAAGAGGAATTATATCCTTTGGCCCCTCATCAACAGGCAGCTGGTCAATCGGTGCATCAGGAGTATCTTCAGGATTTGTTGCATTTACCATGCTTTCGAAATCAGTATCGTAAGAAGTCACATTCCCATTACTGTCTTCATAAGAAATGGTAAGTACGCCTTTGCCTGTTCCATCCACCTGAGGTGTAACATCCATAGACCAGGATCTTCCTTCGCCGGCATTTACATTGCCGATAATAAGAACTTCGTTTGCAGGTTTGAAGTCTCCCTTAACTTTAGCTGTTACATTGTAGAGGACGGATTTACCCATGTTGTTAAAATCAAACGAAAGCGAGGTTGTTTCGTTAAGTACAGGTGTATCCCCCCGCACCTACCGAAATATTGGCAACCATAGGCCTGTCATCTGAATAAACCTGAAGCTTTAACTTTTCTTCTATCTTGTTCTGTTTCTTTACAAGTGCATTTTTATTTGCAACATCCTTAGTAAGGTATTCATAATCGAAGGTAATTGTAAGGTCATATCCATTTGTCGCTATATCCCCCTTTGCCTTTAAAGGAAGGCTTAAAGTCTCACTCTGTCCTGCCTTAAGGGAATTGATAAACATACTTGCACTACCCTCAACTATGGCAAAGCTGTTGTCAGCTGATGAAATTGTAACAACTATATTATCAGCTGATGCTGTAGGATGTGGATTCTTCACATCAAAGGTAAATGTAAATTCTTTTCCTGCCTTTATCTTATCCTTACCGGTACTGTACTTTGATACTGTAAGTCTTGGCATACTGTTATCTACTTCACCAGAGTCTTCCTTTCCCTTTGTATCAATATATACACTCATCGTATCAGTAATCTGTGTTGCCATTGTCTTATCCTGAACCGAATAGTAGGAGTAGTTTACCGTAATAGGTTTCAGCCCGTCTGTAATAGTCTCGATTGCAACAAAACGCCTTTTCATGACAAATGTTTCTCCGGCTTTTAGTAATGACAGCCTATCTTTGTCATAAGCCGCTTCCGGTTTAAATCCTGCCTCCGAATAACCCGTTGTATCTACAACTATATTCTTGGCATCTACTTTTCCTATATTTTTAAACTCGTAAATTACATCGAAATGGTCACCTACATTTACTGTATAATGCGGATAACTTACACTTTTTACCTCAAGCACCGGTCTTAGTACTGCCTTTTCCGTCTTAGCTTTCTTCGCAATAGTCTGCATCGATAGGGTAAATGTCTGTGGATCTGCAGCAGTTCCGTCCGTATTGTCATACTTCACGGTTACATCTAATTTGGTTACTCCTGCCGGAATATTTTTAATTGCTGTAAAATCAAATTCAGCACTTCCTTCTTCACCGCTTTTAATTGTTCCTATATTAATCATAGGCTGGTCATTTGGTATGAGAGTACTCTCATATCCACCTACACTTACAGTTACATTTTCTGCGGAGAGATCTCCATCATTGTAGAAATCAAGTTGAACTTTGACATCATCATTGTCTTTAACACTTCTTGGATATTCAGAATCAATCAGGGACAGTTTTGCATTTTTCTTCTGACTTCCTACAACAAAGGTAAGTTTGCTGGACTGTTCAAGGGTTACCTCCTGATAATTATCATAACTGTCTGTAGTTATAAATGTAACAGGAATATCATTATACCTTCCCTTTTTTGCATTGAGTGGAATCTTTACTGAAAATTTCACAAAAAATTTACCTGTAACCGTAATATTGTCTACCTTATTACCCTTTTCATCTGTATAGGTTACATCGGAAGCAAGTTCAAAACCCGGTGTTTTACTTAAATCAACATTTACAACAGGTTTTCTCATAGTATAGTTGGATGCCTTAACCGGAAGGACTACATTTACTACATCTCCCGGATTTACATTGTAAGGTTTGAGTACATCTGTAAGCACCGCTTTGGGTACCACAGGCTTGAAATTGCTCAAATCAATCTCTGATGCTCCTGCCTCTACAACACTTCCTGAGAGTCCTGCAGGCACTGAAATCAACATTGCAGCTGCCAGTACAAATGTTATTCCCTTTTTAATTATTTTCATTGGTCTCATTTTTTATTTCCTCCGTCTTCTTGCCCATTAATTTTGCAAGCTTTTCCTCTCTTGCTTTTTTCTTTTCTCTTTGTAATTCCTTGAATTTTTCTATCTCTATCTTACTTTCTTCTTCTATCTGTTCAGCCGTTTTAATCACTTCAACATTTTGGATATTTCCATCCAAAATATGAATTATTTTATCTCCATAGCTTGCAAGCCTCGGATCATGAGTAACCATAACTATAGTCTGCCTGTTTCTCCTTGCCATTGAGTGAATGAGTTCCATAACTTCCATAGTGGTTTTGGTATCCAGGTTTCCTGTAGGTTCATCTGCAAATACAATTTCCGGCTTTGCAACAAAGGCTCTGGCTATACCTACTCTCTGCTGCTGGCCGCCACTCATTTCTTTTGGTTTATGCGTGAGCCTGCTCCCAAGTCCCACCTGCCTAAGCATTTGCTCTGCAAGTCTTCTTCTTGTCTTTGCATCCACCCTTTTAAATACCAGCGGCATTTCCACATTTTCAACAGCATTCATTGAACCAATCAAATTATAAGCCTGAAATACAAATCCCAGATAATGTTGTCTGAAATCTGCAAGATTTTTCTCACTCATATGCCTAATATCATAGCCTTTTAGCAGAATTTCTCCTGACGATGCCTTTTCTATGCCCGCCATAAGATTAAGCAGTGTGGATTTACCGGAACCAGATGTTCCAAGGAGGCAGCAAAACTCCCCCTTATTTATCTCAAAGCTGACTCCATTTACTGCTTTAATCTTCTCATTTCCCATGTGATATATTTTTTTCACATTTTTCAACTCGATGATTTTTCCCATATATTTACCAATCTTACATTTTCTTGTAGAGTATTTTAAACCTGTGTTAATGTTAAATATAACACCGATTTTTTAACTCGAACATACCTTTTTTTATTAAGTTATCCTTAAGAATTTTTTTAAGCATTAAAGTTTATATATTTTTGCAAATACCTGTGATTAAAAGGGACACTCTAAAATTAATTTAGAATGTCCTGCAATCTTATAAAATTAATTTTTTCAAGGTTTTCTCAAGAGAATTTTATAACAAATCCGGATACTAATCCATACTGCTTATAAACTGTTTGATAACTTCTACTGTCTTATCCACGCCTCTAAAATCATTCTGGATAGCAAGATGATAATTGGTAACTCTTCCCCATTTCTCTGTAGCATGATAGTTATAATAGTTAGCCCTGCGCTTATCCATTCTTATTATAGTCTCTTCAGCCCTATCCTCTTCAACCCCATCTCGTTCAACAGCTCTGCTTATACGATAAGGCATTGATGACCAGATGAAAATATTTATAACATCCTTTCTATCCCTAAGCACATAGTCAGCACAACGGCCTACTATAACACAAGGTCCCTCATCTGCCACCTTCCTTATAATATCCGACTGTGCTATGTATATTCTGTCATCAAGAGAGAGATGTGTATAGCCCAAATCAGGACTTCCATAGGCATTCATTCCCATAGCTATGGAATAAAGAAGGCTGTTTGTAGCTTTCATTTCCACATTATCAAATGCCGCCTCTGCAAATCCACTTTCTTTAGCCGCCCTGGAGATAAGTGCCCTGTCATAAAATGGAATTCCGCATTCCATCGCCAGCTTTTCAGCAACCTCTCGTCCCCCACTGGCATATTGCCTGCTTATTGTAACTATTTTATTCATAACACTCCTCCTTCTTATAATAGCCTATACATTACTTACATATGATTATACTTCTCATCTTAATTTTTTACAATAACGAGCATTTAAACTTTTCTTTTAATTTGTCCTCCACAGCCTTTGGCACCCAGCTTGAAACATCTTTTCCAAATGATGCTATTTCCTTTACTATGGTAGAACTTAAAAATGCATATTCAAGTGAAGTTATTAAAAACAATGTTTCTATTTCTTCACAGATTTGTCTGTTTGTCTGAGCTATCTGCATTTCATTTTCATAATCAGTAACAGCCCTAAGTCCTCTAACGATAATTCTTGCATCATTTGCCTTAGCAAAGTCTACAGTCGTGCCCTCAAAGGTTTTTACTGTAACATTCGGTATGCCATTTACCGACTCTTTAAGCATTTCAAATCTCTCTTCCATAGTGAAGAAAGGAGATTTCTTTTTATTTACAAGTACCCCTATTATCACCTCATCTACTATGGCCGCTGCCCTTGTGATTACATCAATATGTCCGTTTGTTACCGGATCAAAGCTTCCCGGATAAACTGCCTTTACCATAATTACCTCCGTACATGAAACTAATAAAAAAACTGTTACAATAAAGATAACCTATGTTAAACCTTATTGCAACAGTTTTTGATTAGTGCGGATGATGAGATTTGAACTCACACAAGATTGCTCTCACTAGAACCTGAATCTAGCGCGTCTACCGTTCCGCCACATCCGCATATACCTCAAGGGATTCAGGACAAAAAAAATAGTGCGGAAGATGGGACTTGAACCCACACGACTGCAATAGCCACAAGATCCTTAGTCTTGCTTGTCTACCAATTTCAACACTTCCGCATATACTTCATCTTTTCAATTTTCATCTGCTCAACCGAACGAATGATAGTATAACATAGTTCTTTAAGAAATGCAAGAGAAAAAATAATATTTTTTTACAACTTATATCCGGTAAGTATCTTATTAAAATAAAGCTCAGCCTCATCCCTTCCACCAAAATGATAGATGTAGTACGGCAGGTTATGAACATCTGCCTTACCATTAGGATATTCTCAATATTTTTCTATATCTTCAAAGTCATTAAATATAGGTATAATATAGTCTCTAATAAGCACACTAATCTCTTCTACTGTGTATTTATAGCTTGCCCCCGCCAACTGCCACCATTTACAAGGAGTCCTGCCTAACAGCCTTCCAAACTCACCACCATATACAAAACCGTTGTTGATATTAGCTTTTTCATTTCTTTTGAGTATATTGCGGCATGTGGCATGAACTCTACGCTGGACTCATCGTTATTTCTATTGGCCTGAAAATAAATTTCATAGGTCAAATCCTTATTTTTAGATGTTTTCTTTAATCTCTGCCCTTTGCTTATTATCTTAAAATCAGGGAAATTCCCTGCTATTTCCTGCCAAGCCTTTTCACATAATTCTCTAGGTTTCATTTTTGTATATACTCCTTAATGAATTAAAATTCAATATATCAAAGCTGATTTAAATATTGCATTTAACTGCTAATCATTTAGTTTATTCAATTATACTACAAATTCTAATTTATAGGGCTAATGTGTTTGTTTATCTGGCAAAGTGACGCCTTCGCTGATAGTATGCTAGTCAACTGATTGTTAAAAAATATAAATGCATAATGTTTCGCTTAGTTGACTTAGTCACGCCTTCACTAATAAATGTCCAGACTCGCTCCGGTTTTTCTGATAGAGGCTGTTTTAGAATAGTTCTGTTGACGAAAAACCTAATGCCTCGCTTAGGCATTATTAGTTCCGGCTGTTTAACTGAAATCTAAGTGAATAGTCCTGCCTATAAAAGAGTTGTAAACAATAGGCGAATTATACGGTATTATCAGCTTCGGCTGTTGAATTGATGAATGACTACAAATAAACACCTTAGCCACATGGTAGCAGGCGTGGGTGGCTGTCTTTAATTTGGCATTCGAGTTGTAATTTGCACAAATTTAAGGTATCAGCTCCGAATGATAAATTCTAAGCGAGCGCATTAGGTTTTTCGTGAGTTTTGTAATTATAGTATAGCTACTAACAGAAAAACCGGAGCGAAATGTTATCATTCGGAGCGTCACTGTGGGGATAGATAACTGATGGCAGCAAAAACTGATAATGCCTAAGCGAGCGCATCAGGCGGAGCGAAGCGGATGCCGGAGCGAGTCTGGACATTTATCAGTTTTTGCGTCTACTTTGCAACTTATTTTAGCCCTACAAATTAAAATTTGTATCGCCACATTCATAAAAACCTCCCACCTAAAAGATTGGAGGTTTGCTTACAAAAACATATTTACCTTTACAGTACAGTTTTTTGAATCAGTACTACATTTTACACTTAGTCTTAAATTGTTCTCAGTGTTTTTTCTTTTTACGTATCACACTTACAACTATTATTACTACAATCACAGCAGCCACTACTCCGATTACAGGCAGCCAGGTATCAACAATACTCTGAAGTACACCATTCATATTAACATTTTCAAACATCTTTATACCTCCGTTTCTTTTACTCTGTCACCATATGTTTAGCTGACAGATAGGTTGCAAGGAAATATCCTCCGTAAATAATAAGGAACATAATCACAGTTAATCCTATATTGGTTGAAATATGGATATTCATAAATTTTTCTACAACAGTCATCGCCTTTTCCGTAAGAAAAACAGAGTAGATGCCTGCAACCATCAAAGGTAGGGCAAAAAATACCGCTGTTTGTACAAAAATGGCTCTACTTATATCTCCCTTTGCCGCTCCTAACTTTTGCAACAGTCCATAACGGCTGATATTGTCGGTCGTCTCTGTAAGCTGTTTTAATGCAAGTAGAGCTGCGCAGATTAAAAGGAAGATTATACCAAGATAGCAGCATAAGAAGCTCATCAACGCATTTGTTCCGTAATACATTTCATACATGATATTCTTTTCTGCATATCTGTATCCGTGCGTTTTATCCAGTCCAATTGGTATCATTTTTTTCAGTACTTCATTGGAGTTTACATCAGGCTTATACCGTACCAAAAGTGCATTCATGTCTTTCTTAAGGCCACTAGCAATCTTATCAGGAACGATTAATGTCCCTCTGTCATTGTTACCAATACTGGTCATGATAAATGTATCCTGCATCACTTCATCAGACGCCCTATGTAAGACCTGTCCATTTATCGTGACCTCCGGATGCATCTTTAGTGCGGTGTCTATATAGGAATAAGTCCCTTTGTAATTGCAGTTTATCAGATATTGATTTTCCTTTAATGTGAGTGGCTTCTTCCCCTGCATTTTAAGTGCTTTGTTGACATCCGATAAGGCAAAGGCATCAATCATTTGTTCAGGAAGCTCTTCGTCAATTTGCCAAAGCTCAACTCTCTGGTCTTCAAAAAACTTACCATAGGTAAGATCAGTCTCATACGAGCTAATCTGCTCCATCTTCTCGGCGTATTTATCCAGTCCGGCTCCTTTTTTTGCAAGATATGCTGCAATGTCCCCATCTCCGTCTACAGAAATATTTGAAACCACATTTAGGTCATAAGGAGCTGCTCCCTTGGCTAACTGATTCATTGTAAGCGCTGTACTTGCACCGATTGACACTGTGCAAATGGTAACAGTGAGAAGTCCGCAGACAATCGTAACAATCAGATAATTCGTGCGGATTTTGCTTGCAATCTGCTGCACAAGAAATGTATTTAAGCCTCTCAGATAAAATACCCTATTAGCTTTTGAGAGCCTTATCAAAACTGTGGATAAGGTGAAAAACAAAAGGAAGGTTCCCACAGTTAAGCTTGTGACCGCTATTTGAAAAGAGAAATTCCCCTTCGTCGGCAATATCCCATTCTTATTAAACAAAATGGCAGAAACTCCAATACCTATTATGGAAAGCATAAACAAACAGGCTGTAAGTACCGGTTTTCCTCCCTTCATCATTTCATTTTTTCTGTCTGCCCTTATCAGGTCAATCAACTCTACATTTGTAACCGACCAGACATTAAAAAGCAGTACAATCAGGAAGATAATTGCAAAGCATAAGGCAGTCATAAAAAGTGCCTTTGCAGAAAATACAACCTGAAATTTATCCAATTCTACTGCAAAGAGCCTTAGTGCTGCCAGCGAAACTCCCTGTGAGATGGCAAAGCCCAAAACCAATCCCACTGCAAGTGCAATACTTCCAATACATAGAGTTTCGCCCGCAAACAGTCTTGAGATCTGTCCCTTCTTCATCCCGAGCAACATGTAAATACCTAATTCTTTTTTACGCCGTTTTAATAGGAATTGATTTGCATAAATAATTAAAAACGCCAGCACCACAGCAATCACAATCGAAAGTGCCGATATCAGTATAACCAGCTGTTCATATAATAACTTTCTGGTGGTGCCAAGATTAGAAAGTGCAGGCTGAGCCGATATAGAGTTAAACGCGTAAAAGAGGCTTACCGAGAACATCAGTGTTAAAAAATAAATAAAATATTCCCTTATGTTCTTGTGAACATTTCGAAAAATCAACTTTAGTGAAATCATTTTTCACCTCCCAGTACCGACACCACTTCCAATATCTTTGCAAAAAACTCTTTGCGGGTATCCCCACCACGATGCAGTTCATTAAAAACCTTACCGTCCTTGATAAAAAGTATGCGTTTACAATAGCTCGCTGAAAAAGCGTCATGAGTTACCATTAGAATGGTGGCATCCAGTTGTTCGTTAAGCTCTGTTAACATAGTCAACAACATCCTTGAAGAGTTCGTATCCAGTGCCCCTGTCGGCTCATCTGCCAGTACTATAGCGGGATTTGTCACTATTGCCCTCGCCGCTGCCACACGCTGCTGTTGGCCTCCAGACATCTGATAAGGATACTTTTCTAACACTTCTTGAATATTCAGTGCCTTTGCAACCTGTAATACTCTCTCGTTAATGTCCCCTGGCTTCATACCCGCTATAGACAGCGCAAGTGAAATGTTTCATAAGCAGTCAGCGTATCCAAAAGATTAAAATCCTGAAATATAAATCCCAGCTTTTTCCCTCTAAACTCCGAAAGCAGGGCTCCATGAAGTTCAGTAATATCCTTCCCCTCTATGTAAATATGTCCGCTCGTGACAGTGTCTATAGTAGATATACAGTTTAGCAATGTAGTTTTGCCTGAGCCTGAAGCTCCCATAATCCCAAGGAATTCTCCCTTTTTCACGGATAATGAAATGTGATCAATAGCCTTAGTCAGATTTCCCTTATTCCCATAAAATTTTTGTATATCATCTACCTGTAATATTGTATTTTCCATTTGTCTTACTCCTTTCTCAGAGGCCCTTTGTTTTTGTACCTTTATTCTACTTTAATACATCTGACTATGCCATTAAGTTAGATTACATTTACCTTACAAAAATGTAATCTAAAGATATAATAATAAAAGAGGCAGAAATCTACACCCCCGCCTCTTTCAAGTAGCTTTCAGTAGGAAAATCCATCGTTATGGTAGTCCCTCTCCCAGACGTACTGGAAGCAGAAAGTCCGATATTCATTTTTTTACACATTTTTTTACAAAGATATAAGCCAATGCCTGTTGACTTGGAATAGCGGCGTCCATTTTCACCCGTAAAGCCCTTATCAAATATCCTAGGTAAATCAGCTTCCGATATCCCAATTCCATTGTCCGAGACCAAAAGCAGCACCCTATTTCTCTCAGCTCTACCGGTAAATGTGATTTGCAGTCCATCTTTTCGATACTTGATTGAATTGGAAATCATCTGTCCAATGATAAAAGTACAACTCTTGATATCCGTAGTAACAGGAATATCAAGCCCTTCCATAACCGGCTTTCCTCCCGCCTGTATCAGTGGTTTGGAGTATGACTTTAGTGCTGAGGTGGTTATTGCCTGTAAGGAAGTTTTCTCTACCTTAAAGTCTTTCTCCACATCCGTACTGCGAGCGTAATACAAAGCCTGTTCCACGTAGTTTTCAATCTTACCTATTTCATCATTGATGCGCAGTGTTTTAGGATTCTTTTCATTTTCAATTATAAGACGTGCAGATGTAATCGGTGTCTTAATCTCATGTACCCAGGACTCAATGTACTCTCTATATTCTCTGGTATCCTGTCTGGCAGCGGCTATCCTGTCATTTTGATATTTATTGCAGCGGCGCAACACCTCTATCAGAAGCTGTCCCTCTAAAAATCCGGGTTGTGAGAGGAGTTCTCCTAGAAGCGTCTTTTCTTCCATCTGCTCTAACATTTTCAAAATCAGCTTATAGTATCCACTCTTGCGGATAAAATCATAGACAAGTGATGTCACATACGCTGTAGCAAAAACCACTTCTGCAAACAGAACAAAGACTGTAGCTGTTCCAATTAGCCAAAGGAGGGCAAGGAGCAGAACCATAGATACAGACATACACATCAAAGAGAAAATACGGTCCTTTAGATATTCTGACATCCTCATATGCAATACCCCAGTCCGCGCTTTGTTTTCAGATAATCAGGCAGGCCTATCTCTGCAAGTGTTTTTCTCAAGCGCACAATATTTACATTCAGGGTATTTTCGTCAATAAACTCCTCACTCTGCCATAGCTCATCAATGATGGCATCACGTGGAATGATATTTCCCTTATTCATCATAAGCATCCGTAAAATTCCCATTTCATTTTTGGTAAGTGCTTTACTCTGCCCTTTGTAGCTTATTTCAGCTTTAAGTATGTTTAAGGTCAGTCCCTTGTAGGTAATTTTAGCATTGTCCTGCACATCATATGTTCTCTCCAGAAGTTTTTGTATTCGTGCCAGAAGAACCTGTGCATTATATGGCTTTGACATATAATCGTCAGCTCCAGTGTTTAGACTCATCAGTTCGTCAAAGTCGTTGTTTCTGCTAGTGAGAACAATAACGGGAATCGCCGATTTCTGCCTTATTTCTCTGCATACCTGGAAGCCGTCCTGATAGGGTAGATTGATATCAAGGAGGATTAAGTCTGCCCCTGAGGAAAGCGCCGCTTCTGAGATATGACGAAAATCGTCACTGCTGCTACACTCATATCCATATTTTTGAAGAAGCTCGATTAGTTCCTCCCTGATTGTCATCTCATCTTCTATAATAAATATTTTCACTCTTTTTACTTCCTTTTTTGTACTCAATATTTATACTTGCTTTATCTGCTATTTCACCTTTAAGAACCGGCGAAAGTATTGCAATTCTAAAGTGCATTTTCTTTAGAATTGCTTACCGATAATAAAGAAATGCTGTAAAAACTTCTACTGTTCCCTCACATTTTGAAAACGGTGATATTTAGTCCTTTATAAATGACTGTTTTATCTCAGACAGCTCTTTTAGCTTTCTTTCAAATACTGCTTTGCTCATACCATTTTCGGTAGCAATCTCATAATAGAGATTAAATTCAGGATGATTATTTTCTTTTACAACGGCTAAGAGCTCTGCAAAATATCCCCAGGTATTATTGAAGCTTTTTGTAGAAGTATAGTCTTCTCTTTTAGGCATCCACTTAAGCTTTATAAAGTATTTATTCAGTATCTTACTCCAGGTTTCTACATCGTCATCATAACAAAAAAACTTCGTTTCAAACAGACTTCCAAAACGTCTGTCCCAATATTTTACATCGTCAGGCAAATACCAGGTATCGCGAGGATTACGGCAAATCAATTCTATTGTAAGCATCTCAAGTATTGCAGCCGGATCACCACCTATACATCCGTAACTTCCGGCAACTGAAGTTTGTGCCCCTTCATCTTTTAGCTCTTCATAAGCTGTGCTGCTATCAAGTAATAATAAGGCAATTTTAGCCCTATCACCAAATGCTTTCCCTTCGCTTAGTAATTTGTACTTATTAAAATCTTTCATAGCTGGTCTCCTTTAATTCATTTTCTTTAAGTATTCATATCTCCGTTCAAGTATGCCAAAACATATTTTTCCATATTCATATAAAACTCTTCCCAAGGGGCAAGGGGAATAAAAGTCTCATGTTCCTCGTCAATAGCGCAAATCATTTGTTTATCAGGGTGCCAAACTATATCGACAGCACTGTAATTATCAACTTCTGCCACCAACGACAGCACTTTTTTCCTTTTCCATTTCGTTTCTACTGTGTCCTGGTAAGAGTAAAAACGAATAAATTTGCAATACTTGTCACCGGCAATTTTTATCTTGAGTTTGTCTCCTTTAAGAAATTCGACCAAACTATTCGGCAATTTATACTTTTTTAGCACAGTATCCTTGCTTTCAATACTGTGTAAATCTCTTGTTTCGTATTTTGCTAAAAGCTCTATCATTTCTCTGTTATCATTTTTAACAGCGATGGAATACGGTCTTTCTCCGCGCTTGTTTTCTATGCTTATGTCAGCTCCATGCTTTACAAGCAAACGGACAATTTCAAGATTATTGCACAGCACGGCTTTTATGATAGGTGTGCTTGTATCGGAGAAAATCGAGTCCGCTTTGTGATAATTTACATCTGCTCCCTTTTCTAAGAAAAGTCTCACCGTTTCAATATCATTATTAAAAGCTGAATATCTTAACATAAGCCCGCCGTATTTAGCGATGGTGATGCCAAGACTCTCCAAAGCCTCTATGTTTTCTGCCTTATTATCTCCCCAAAAAATCGTTTTCAATAGTTCTGCTTTTTTCTCTTCGTCCATACTTTCCAAATCATTTTTAAACATAAGAACTGTTTCGGCATCGCAACACCTTAGAGCAATTTCAATCGGCTTAGGGTGGAATTTACCTTTGTACGAAGCATTGTTTTCATATAAGTATTTGATTATATCCTTTGTTTAAGTACAGTGCCATTTCTAACGGAGTAAATGATTCGGTATATTTTCCCTTTATTTTAATAATCTTGTTGATTTTTTTACCAAGCAGTTTTTTCAATGCTTCTAAATCGTTGTTATAGATTGCTATAATTTCCGAGTCCAATTCAGATGCATCAAAAGTTCCAAAATGTGCTATTTTATATGTTTCCATAAAATCCTCCATTCCCCCTTAATTCATTTACAAGCTAATACCGGTTAGGTCTTGCCTATTTTGATATCGCCTTATGTGGACGGTTCATCCATTTGAATTTCAACCTACAGCCTTCAATTATGTCTTTTCATTCTGATTTTTATCTTACTAAGTGACGCTCCATTGCTCATAGGCTTAGCTGCTTCGCAATGCGCCTCTGAGCAACGCAAAAACGGAGCTGGCACCTTAAATTTATACAAAAGCCTCCCACCAGAATGATGAAAGGCTTAAACAAATTAAAATGCTTATTTACAGAAATATTACTCCAACTCTTCTGAACATCTTTCATTTCCTATACACTACAGTATTTTCTATGCGTTATTTTTGCTCTTTTTCATTTCAGTTTCATTTTATCCACGTTGTTTTTTATTTTTATTCCAGAAATAACCCGTCAAACTTTTATATCCCTACAACACTTTAGCTAACAGGCTTTTAGTTAGATCTTCCACTTCCAGCTTCGTAATTCCAAAGCTTTTTTTGCCAGCATCCTTGATAGATGCTCCTATATGATAAACCTCTTTTCTGTCTATAATCAGAAACCTGTCATGGAAGTCTTTACTTATTTTAACCGTGAGCTTCGGATACTGTGAGTTAAACTTAGCAATGTCTTTATCAGTAAGGTTTCCTTTTCCAGATGTTACAATTAACACATTTACTTCATCTTTCTTCTTACTCAATATGTTAAGAGTATTTACATCAACATAATTGTCTATCAGTATGAGCTCTTTTTCTGCCTTTTCTACAAGTTCCACCATAAGGCTGAAAGCATCGTATATCTGACCGTTGAAAAAGATTTTCTGTTTCACCTCTTTTGTTGTGGCTATGTAGTCAAAGACTTCTTCCAACTTCTTATCTGTTTCCAATTGCTTTAACTCAACTCTATCAAGACGAGCAAACATTTCATTATTTGATATAAGAAACTTACGCATTTCTACAAAGCTCTCATTATATTTATACTTGTTTTAGCTGCTACTTCACTTTTAAGAACTGACGAAAGCATTGCAATTCCCTGTTCTGTAAAAACATAAGGAAGATATCTTCTACCACCTGAACCATTTTCTTTTTTTGAGGTGACATTTTGGCACCTCAAAATCTCATATTCTTCTTTTGACAACTGAAAACAGAAATCTTCTGGAAATCTTTCAGCATTCCTATTTCTCTGCCTATTCAAATATTTAGTTTCTACCTGATAAAGCCTGGCAAGGTCACTGTCAAGCATTACCTGCCTACCTCTAAATGTATAAATCATACTCTGTATTTCTTTATTATCTTCTATGACAAGATTTTTATCTTCTGCCATAAATACCTCCATATTTTTACTTGAAGTCGCAAAATGTTACCTCAAGTCTGATAAAATAACTTAACCATCATCCAGACTGTTCTTATCCACTTCTGTCTGAATCCCTTCTACCCCATCCCTCTCTACCGAAGCAATAAGTTCTTCAATATGGGCAAGCCTCTCACTGGCACTAACCCTTTCTGGAGCTTTTTTGTCAAATAAATATGCACTGCCGTCTAAAATATCTACTATTATAGAGCATAAAATGGCATACCGCAATGACATTTCGGCAAAAGATACAAATATCAAAGAGATCTGTTCCTGGAGCAAAAAGCACTGTGGCAAATCAAAGTATCTGCTTTCTGTCTGTGTTATGGTAGGAAAGGAGAATGCCATAGCTCATCCTATGATGCACTAACAGCCCACATAGTTATTGTGCTTACCAGATATATGTTAATTGCAATGGAGCAACGTCAAAATGAAGATCAGAGAACCCTTGGCGAGTTGTTCTTCTTCCTTGTCGATGAAATGGCAGACATTACTTTCAGCAGATCACTTGGCATTCTGATGGATACCTTGATGGTAAGCCTTCAGGTAATCTTGAAGCTCAACAATGAGCAATTGACTGCTTTTACTGCTGATTTTGAAGCAAGACTACCTGAATATCTGCGTAATGCGCTCCATCCAGAGGCTGCAGTGGCATAAAGAAAGCAATGTAAAGTTTTATAGAAAAGGTATATCCGCTAAGATTCCACCGGATATAAAATAAGCACAGGAAAAGCACATAGCTGAAAGATTTTTGGTCTTAAAGTCATGTGCTTTCACTATATAATTTACTGAATTAGCCCGACAAATCGGGATTAATATTTTATTGCCACTCTTGGCGAAGAATCCTCATCATGATAAAGTCACTGTACTCGTTGTTATAGTAGTATCCTTGCTCTTGAATACCTTCTTGCTTAAATCCGATTTTTCTATAGAAATTCAATGCATTGGTATTCAGTCCTACCACACCAATTGCCACTCGGTTCATTTCATAGTAATCAAAAGCAAGGCTCAGCATAAGTCTAATTGCTTCTGTTCCATATCCTCTCTGTTGTATTTTAGGGTCAGGAATGATAATCGAAAGATCCGTACAGTTCCAGTCAGGCCACATTCGTAACAATCCCGTTTCACCTATTATATTCCCCTCTAAATCTGTAATCGTGTACCATACTGAGTCTTTCTGTTTATGACCAATTGTAATCCTCTCTTTCTCAGCTTCTTCATCAGTAAGTTTTGTAAAGCCACATTGAAACATGACTAGTGGCTGATTGTACCAGTAGGTAAAGAATTTCACATCTTCGATTTTTTGCTCACGCAATATAATATATTACCCTTAATTTCATTAATCATATTATTTCATATACCTCCAAATACTTCATTACACACATAGCTTCTAATTTACCTATCCCGACAGACAGAGATTTACCTCTACAAACGATATATCATCAGCCCATCGATAATACCACACTTTTGAAATCCATATTTTTCAGCTATCCGAATACTACTTTTTTGTTCAGGTACACATTCAATCACTACCTGTTTACCTGAGTTTCTAGCTTTTGCTATCATACCTGATGTCAAGCATGATGCAATCCCCAGCCCCCAAAAGGAAGGTTCTAAAACCCATCCAATCTCGACACTCTCTGAATCGTAATCATGATAAATCACATATCCGATGAAGTCGTTATCTTTTTCAACTGCGTATATCAATGGTGTCTCAGAAAGACCGGATCGAAAGAGGAATTGCTCGGTCTGCTCTTTTGTGTAGGGTGCTTCGAGATATTGCATTACTTTCGAATTCGACAAAAGTTTGTAAAGCGGTTCCAAATCACTGACTGTCATTTTTCTAATTCTTATATTCATTCATACTCCACAACTTCTAATCTACCATTCTCTATTTTCCACAAAAGCCTCCCACCATAAAAGACGGAAGGCTTTCTAAACAATTCACCTAAACCTGAATCCGTGAAGTTAATTTTTTATTTAAACCAGCACAAGTGCATTGGTTTCAAACTTCCCTGACGGAAGCCTTTCCATGTCCATGTCACTTTTTACCTCGCTGTGGTACTGCTCGCACTCACCATGTGCGTGATAGAGTTTAATAATTTCATGGTCGCTTTTACCGAGATTTGTCCACCAGGTTTCAACCTCTATATCGGCAGGAAGAAGAAATTGACCTTTTTTATCAATTGTCCTCTCGGTTATTTCATAACCTGCACGAAGGGTAAAGCTTTTCTCAAACCGTTTACTTTCCACCTCTTTCCAGTCACTTCCAATGTAAACAGTTTTCCCTTCTCTAGAGGTTGTTATATCCTTGCAATACATTTTTGCCATTTGAAACCATTCTTCCCTGCTTTCCTTCCGCAGATTCCTTTTGATAATAAAATAGCATCCGTTCTCTATTATAACAGCTACATTATCAATAGAATCATTGCCTGAATCAAGCCTTACCAAAAGAGGTTTATCAGTAAGCTTCTTACACAGGTTTATTGTCTCGAGAAGGAATTCCACTGTACCCTTCTGGCAGTACTGCTTTCCTTCACGGAGTTCAAAATTCACTGCATAGCCTTCAGTACCAATGTATGCCATCATTGGTGCATAGCCGTCAAAACCCTTATAGGTTCCCCATCACCCTGCTTTGAAGTCTTTGAATTGTCCATAGGCGTAACATCAATATCCACGGGTACCATGCCGTCAGGAAGCGCACCAGGTTCTATATTGTTTGCAAGCAGCATTTCAACATTTTCATTAAGAATCTGTTCCCTAAGTCTGTCTCCAATGTCGTCCATACGCTGACGGAGAGTCTCCTCGGATGGAATGTTCCTAGTAATTCCAAGGGCAGTCTTATAAAACTCCTTGTCATCATCCATTTCATGCACTGCCTCATAATACGGTTTGCCCATGCAGAGCATGCCGATGTATGTAAGGATAATATCTCCATTTTTAATCTGGTGCTGGGAACGGTTCTTAGTCACATCCATGTGATTAAGTTTTTTTTGTGAAATTGCTTTTGCCAAGCAATGCTCCTACGACCGCAAGGCAGCTTGCCGGAATGATTCGCTCGTTTGTATATTTGATAATTATGTTACTGTTTTCAAGTGTAATATGACGGTTATGATTCATGATATTTTTCTCCTGAAGCCATTGATTTACTGGACTATTATATCATGATATGGCTGCACCTTACAGGTGAATTGTAATAAAATATAAAACTTTTAATAAGCCACGGTATGTAGGTATTTTCGTGAAAGTTAAATTTTTTTAACTTCATGTATTCAGGTAATAAGTTTAGTTTAAATCCATATTTTTAAGAGAAGGTTGCATAATATCTTTTGACCGAATTTATTAAAATCACTCTTTTTTAGATTATTGCAAATTTTTATTATCTCAATTTCAATCTTATCATCTATCGGACAATATATTTCTTGCTTTAATTTTGTATTGAGACATTTTTTTCAATATCTTCAATCATTTCATTGTTCCTACATCCACCTTCAAGTGCACTACATTCTATCCCACCCATCTTTTTTATATAGTTTTTATAGAACAAATCGCTTGCAGACAAAAATCGATTAACTGCCTCTTTTCTATGTGCCTTTGTGCTAGAATTATAATATAACACACATGCGCGCACTATATCCTGCCTTAATAATTTGTTATTAAACAAATCCTTAAGATTACAATCTCCATATATATCACAGTAATTTAAAAAGCTTGATAACATTGCCAATAATTTTCTCCCTTGCCGCTAACCTTCAGACTTTCAAAATGTGTTTTTAATGCTATAGATAGAAATTGATTCATTTTATCTTCTCCAATCGACCAATCATATAAATTCATTAGTCTTTTTTAGTCTCAAGCCAGTCTCATAATCTCACTTTAAAAATGAGACTAAGTTGAGACTGACTTGAGACTAAGTTTTTCCAACACGCTATAAGTCCTGATTCTATCACGTTTTTAGATTTTTCTTCAGTCTCATCAAGTGTCAAAATTCATAAAACTTTGTTGAGACTAACTTGAGACTGTCTCATTGCAATGTCCATGTTGAAGTCTTTTTATCGTAAACGGCACCTGTTACTTTCTTAATTTTCGCATAATCTCTAAACACTGTTGATCTTGATATATTAAATTCTGCCATTACCTGTTCAACTGACAAATGCAGATTCTCGCAAATCATATTATAAATTTTCTGTTCTCTTTCAGATAATGTTTTCTGTTCTGTTGCTTCATCTACAGCTATTCTGTCTAATGGTATATTACTTCTAAATACATCATCTTCAATTAACTCTGGCTTACCACCATCTGAATACATCGGTGTATACTTGTAAAGATTTCTTACTCCCGAACCAATAGTATCTGTTCTACCAATATTAGCAAAAATTGCTGAATTAAAGGATTCTTTGGATAAGGAGTAAACTCATCACTCATAATATTTCCATGACGTCTAGGAATACACCAATTTTCTGTTCTCAGCCAGTCCTTTTCGATAATAACCTTTGCTGGATATGCACTTGAATAATCCCTATGCACAAGTATATTACCAATAACCTCTCTTGAAATAATACCTCTAATACTCGTGCTAATATTGTTGATTAAGCAAAATTTATCTGATGTATGCTTTGCAACAAATTCCATTAAAAGATCATATGCCTCTATTAAATTAGTTGTTACCTGCAATCTATCATCATATCTATCTAGATTCTCAACCCTATATAATGCATCGGTAATATATCCAGGACAACAAGACCTTATCACATCATCTTTGCCAAACAATAACACACCTGCAAGATTATATCCTTGAATACCTGATGAAAAATCTTTTTCCCATAAGCCAGCACTCTTCAATATTTCCTCATCCGACATTTTCAACCAAGGATGATCCGGATTTTTGCTCTTTGCTAGATTTCTTACTTTATCCATCAAATCCATGCGTAGATCTTCCGTTGTAACATATGGGAATATCTTGTGCTCCGCATATGTATTACTCTTTCTGTTATACATATTCTGTAGTTGAATCGGAGAGTCCGTAATATCCATGTCCCCATCTTCATTTCTGTCATAGATCCTGTTTGCACACTTTTCTACAGTAGATGTTGGCGGAACATACACCCATAACAGCGTCATCCCTTCATATACAATATCCTCTATTGAAAGATATAATGTTGGTGACATCTTATCCGGGTTATTTAGCTGATTCACAAAATTCTTTTTCATATCCTTAACCATATTCGGATTAATACCTATTGGGGTACCATCATCCTCTACACCCATGATAATATACCCACCATATCTGTTAGAAAAAGAGCATACTGTTTCATACACATCTTCCTGAATGCCATACTGACAGGTTTTATACTCTACTGTTATTTTTTCATCTTTTGAAAGCAATTCTTTCATAAAATCACTAATCATTCTATCGCCTCCAATTTTTGCGTTTTCATTACTAAAAATCATCTATTGATATCTCGTTTGTAAATGCATATGCTTTTTCAAAAACTTTTTCTATTCCATCTTTTATTTCTTCGAAATCATCAATATACAATACTCGCAAATTTTTAATAGCTCTAGTAATCGCTACATATAATATATTTCTGCCTTTTTCATATTTATCAGTATCTTGTTCTTCATTCCCCGCATAATTCATAAAATAACGTTTAAACAAATCTTTGTCTTGTCCAAAATCTTTTCCTAAAAATAATTGCAACATTTTCATATTCCAATCCCTTTAGTGCTATGAAATGTATGATAACAAATTTTTCTTTTTTTCATCTCTATGTATATAATGAAACCAATTCAACAGTTCCTCAAGCTTTATATCTAAAAGGTCGTGTATAATTTCTTTGCTCTCAAGAGTTTCATCCCAAGATTTATACAAAGAAGTTACAAAAATTGCTAGTACTTTGTCATAGGATAAATCTTCATCAACATCAAATATTTTCTCCATAACAAGCTTATACATTTGATGATTTGACATGCTATATTCATTAAATATTTTACCCAACAATTCATCTAATGTATTTCCATCTATTGCCCGCAAACTCGCTATAAGCAACTTCAAATCAAGAAAACTCATATTTCTATATTTATCTGATTGTAAAATATCTCTAAGTGGTTGCTTTTTCTCACGCACTTCTGTATATATTTTTATCAATCTATATAGAATTGCCTGCACCCTTCCTAGGTGAATTATGTCATGACTTAACAATTCCGAGTTAAGTTGCTTATATCCAATCCCTCGATATATTTCCGCTCTTTTGAACGCTTCATATACATTTGGAAAACCACTATATTCAGCCACCATTTGATTTGTCGCAAACATACAATGCAATGGATTTTCAATTTGTACACTCCATTTCTCTGCGCATTTTTCAATAAATTCACTTACATTTTCTCCTGAACCATAATAAAGTTTAACATCCCCTCCACTACAATCAGAATAAATTGATTTTTGTACAACCTCGTCATTTCGAACTCTGTTTGCCACATCAATCACTTCAGTATATGACCTACGATTATATTCCTTAAGCACAAAATCCAACTCTGGATGCAGCCGAGTTAAGCGTTTTCCAACCCCAGCATCATATATATTCTGAACCGAGTCCCCAAAATAAGCAATAAACACATCATGCTTTATCTGTTTTGCATATTGTTCAATAAGGCTCATTATCTTTACAACAATGTCAGCCGTGTCCTGATACTCATCGATAAGAATATACGGATATTTATCAATGATTAATTGCCTCATCCTTGGATATCTCTCAATTAATTCATAGCCATATTCCAAAAGTGTATCATGGCTAATGCGCATTTTATCTAATCGATCTCGATTATACATTGCGTCATAATTTACCACTTTATATTCTTTCTCTCCACTTTCTATTTTGCAAAGACAATCTAAATATCTTTTTCTCTTGAAAAGTTTATCTACCAACCCTTTAAATTTAGAAACATTTGATATAAGTTCTGCATATTGCAATCTAATTTCTTCTGGCATAGCCGCTTTAAATTCTGCTGCCTTTAAATTATACGCCATATTATACTTCTTTTTATTCTCCTGCATTAACTGAAAAAAATGTTCTTGAGCCGATGCATCCAATGCTCTATATTTTTCATATTCTGAATTACTTAGTAATTGATTGCTAAGCAGATCTACTTCACTCTTTAGTTTTTCGATATGCAAACTTAACAAAGCCGATTTTTGACTGCAAATAATACTCCAAATTCTTTCATGAATAGTTGATATTTCCACAACATCGGAACCCCCTAACTGATGCTTAATATGTTCTGCTGCCACATTAGTATATGTTATACAACCTATCTTTTGATTGTGATTCTTTAAATCATCATGATGAATACTAATAATGTATTTTAAGCATTGAATTAAAGCATAAGTTTTTCCTGAACCAGCTCCAGAGTTAAATACAACACTGGTAAACGAATCACTGCATTCAAACAATTTATTCAAAGATTTCTTTTCATTCTTTAAGTCTATATCATTAATTTGAGATAATCCCATCAGCATCCTCCTAATTTCTTTTCTATCCAATCAAGCCCATCAGATATATATTTAGGCAATCTTGGAATTTTTTCCTCCAACTCCTCATTAACAACTTTATAAAGCAATTTGCTGGCAAATTCACCTTTACATTTTTCCAGCTTCATTTGCCACTTATATGAATTTTCCTTATTCTTTTCATATTCGGATTTCTCTCCGACAATGCCCTTATATATATTAGGTTTCAGTTCCTTGAGCAATTCATTAGTAATAACATTATCATAATTAGTTAAAATAAACGCCTCTTCGAAACTTGTGGCATAATACCCGTTTACTTCTCCCTGATATGCCAAATATAAATTTCCCTTTTCTATACAATCTGAAATAGCAGATATGTCAGCCTTCCCATATATATCTATAATAGTTGCATTAGTTGTTTCTTTGTCATCCAAACAACTAATCTGTTCATATGTTTTTGTTCTTTTCCCCTCTTGCTTTTCTGCCTCATCACTCTCTTCATTATGTTTAATATCTAAGTCTGTTATTATTAAGACTGGTATTCCTAATGCTTCAATAAGCCTTTTGTACAAAAATCCATGGGCACCATTTATATTAAAAATTGAAATGTAATATTTTCTTAACCCTTCCATTTTTTTCTATATAATATGGAATTAGCATATCTTCCGCAAAGCCTTCTACAAATATTGCTGCATCGGAGAAAAACAACTCAGAAACTTTTGTATTTTATATGTTTTTTCATAAATTTGAACGCTTCTGATTCTTCACCTTCATGCTCATTTGGCATAACCTTTTTATTATTTAGATTTGCAACAGCTGCATTCCGCCTATCTTCATACAAATAACAAATGTTATTGAACGTATTATTGCTGTGGATTTTACTATTCAAAATATGTGATGAATGCGTTGTAATAATAATTTGGCTATTTACATCTTTGTTTTTACTAAAAAGCAACACACGAATTGCCTCATTTATATTCTTTATAAACAACTCTTGCATTTGTGGATGCATAAATGTCTCCGGTTCTTCCATAGATATCAGATTAATTTTGCTATTAAAGGAAGACTCTGGATATCTTTCCATATAATCCATAATAGCTGCTATAATCATAACCAAATTTGTATACCCTAATCCAAATTGGTTTTCTGGAATATTGGCATCATCTTCAACATATTCATATTTTTATAAGATCCTGCATTAACTTATCGAATGTAATATCTGCACTTAAATCCACACTCATACGTTCCATAGAAATCAATTCTTTCAAAACACTTCTTATAACATCGGTGTGATTTTTTTGTAATATTTTTTTAGTCAATTCGTTGTTGATTTTTCTCTAATTCTTTTTTGTCACTTCCTTTTTCTTTTTTTGAAAAATATGATCATACCTATAGTTGATAATCTTATTAAATGCATCTGTAAGGCAATGATCATTCTTTAAATAGATTGGCTTTGACGCATTGTAATTCCATTAAATTGGACAATTTAAAGTCTACATCTATTTTTATTCATATTCTTATCATAATACTTCAACACATAATCTGTATTATGTAATAAATTTATGAATTTTTGAAAAAGCATTTTTCATCTTTTCCTTCCGTATACAATTCTTTTCATCTCTGACTGAAAATATACAAAATCCTCTACTTCATATCTTATACATATATCTAACTCGGAGTCTTCGATATCTTCAACCAACATAAATGGTATTAAATTCGAAATTCTATCATTACTATCTTCCTCTAAACCAATTGTAAGTACAAATTCTATATATGGCGCTCCCCAATTGAGAATTACAAATATCATAACTAGCTAAATACTCCTGTAAATATCTATAATTAAAATCATTTGCCCCAAAAGCATTACTATGATTTATTAAATTATCCAGTGCCGTAATTATTGTTGTTTTACCTGCATTATTTTTTTCCTATAATTAACGTTGTATCCGAAGCAACATCTATCTCATCACAATTATTTTGTACACTATTCTCCTCAATATTATTGTTAATATCATAATTATCTTGATTTAAAAACTATTTTTGGAACTAATAAATTCCACAATATTTTTTTCTCTGATGAAAATTTTTCTATAATTTGTCAATTTTAGTCTTTTTAAAACATTCTCTATTCTCCTTTTGCCCATTCAATAAAGATATAATCTTCTTGTCATCTACATAATCAGTACTACTGTCTATCAACTTCCGTAAAGAAGTATTCCAATGTATCCACAAACATATTTGCATAAAATAATTCTTTTATTTGACTTCTGTTCATCCACACAACTTGCGCCACTTCATCTGTTGTGGCATTGCTCAAATCAACCTCTCCATCATACTCGAACAACCAAACATCTACAATTTTATTAACTACCTGAATCCGTGAAGTTAATTTTTTATTTAAACCAGCACATAAAATGCCGGTTTTATACATTGAAAATATAATATGCAAGTAAAAAAATTAAACTTCAGCATGTTATCACCATTTTTTTGCAGTTATCCACAAAAAGTGTACAGCAAACAAAGCCTGTTTAAGACTTATGTTATTATACATTATGCATTTATAGCTATGTTATCCCGGCAAAAATCAGCGAAAATATGCCGCCATACATTGCTTTTCCCTAACCCCATAATGAGTTGCCTGGCATGGCTGGTTATATGACTTGCCATCATTATAAGGTCACTTATTACAGTACGCAAGCGTCTGCGCTTAACAGCCCTCTTCTGTCTTGGCGCACGTTTCCTACAGTGCCCTGCCCAATCATACGGAGTATGTTGTAAGCTATAACTGTAAGCTCCAGCACAAGTGCATTGGTTTCAAACTTCCCTGACGGAAGCCTTTCCACGTCCATGTCACTTTTTACCTCGCTGTGGTACTGCTCGCACTCACCATGTGCGTGATAGAGTTTAATAATTTCATGGTCGCTTTTACCGAGATTTGTCCACCAGGTTTCAACCTCTATATCGGCAGGAAGAAGAAATTGACCTTTTTTATCAATTGTCCTCTCGGTTATTTCATAACCTGCACGAAGGGTAAAGCTTTTCTCAAACCGTTTACTTTCCACCTCTTTCCAGTCACTTCCAATGTAAACAGTTTTCCCTTCTCTAGAGGTTGTTATATCCTTGCAATACATTTTTGCCATTTGAAACCATTCTTCCCTGCTTTCCTTCCGCAGATTCCTTTTGATAATAAAATAGCATCCGTTCTCTATTATAACAGCTACATTATCAATAGAATCATTGCCTGAATCAAGCCTTACCAAAAGAGGTTTATCAGTAAGCTTCTTACACAGGTTTATTGTCTCGAGAAGGAATTCCACTGTACCCTTCTGGCAGTACTGCTTTCCTTCACGGAGTTCAAAATTCACTGCATAGCCTTCAGTACCAATGTATGCCATCATTGGTGCATAGCCGTCAAAACCCTTATAGGTTCTTGAAACACCCTGCTTTGAAGTCTTTGAATTGTCCATAGGCGTAACATCAATATCCACGGGTACCATGCCGTCAGGAAGCGCACCAGGTTCTATATTGTTTGCAAGCAGCATTTCAACATTTTCATTAAGAATCTGTTCCCTAAGTCTGTCTCCAATGTCGTCCATACGCTGACGGAGAGTCTCCTCGGATGGAATGTTCCTAGTAATTCCAAGGGCAGTCTTATAAAACTCCTTGTCATCATCCATTTCATGCACTGCCTCATAATACGGTTTGCCCATGCAGAGCATGCCGATGTATGTAAGGATAATATCTCCATTTTTAATCTGGTGCTGGGAACGGTTCTTAGTCACATCCATGTGATTAAGTTTTTTTTTGTGAAATTGCTTTTGCCAAGCAATGCTCCTACGACCGCAAGGCCGCTTGCAGGAATGATTCGCTAGTTTGTATATTTGACAATTATGTTACTGTTTTCAAGTGTAATATGACGGTTATGATTCATGATATTTTTCTCCTGAAGCCATTGATTTACAGGACTATCATATCATGATATGGCTTCACCTTACAGGTGAATTGTAATGAAATATAAAACTTTTAATAAACCACGGTATTGTGGGCATTTTCGTAAAAGTTAGATTTTTAACTTCACGGATTCAGGTATTAGTTAAACTTGAGATTCCATTTTGGAATCTCAAGTTCTCATATTCATTTTCTATCAGTTGGAAACAAAAACGCTCTGGAAATCTTGCAATATTTCTTTTCATAGCTTTATTTAAGTTACTTGTAGTAACCTGATACAGCCTAGCAAGGTCACTGTCAAGCATTACCTGCCTACCTCTAAATGTATAAATCATACTCTGTATTTCTTTATTATCTACTATGACAAGATTTATATCCTCTGCCATAAATACCTCCATGTTTTTACTTGAAGTCACAAAATGTTACCTCAAGTCTGATAAAATACCTTAACCATCATCCAGACTGTTCTTATCCACTTCTGTCTGAATCCCTTCTACCCCATCCTTCTCTACCGAAGCAATAAGTTCTTCAATATGGGCAAGCCTCTCACTGGCTCTAACCCTTTCTGGGGCTTCCTTATCAAATAAATATGCACTGCCGTCTAAAATATCTACTATTATAGAGCATAAAATGGCATACCGCAATGACATTTCAGCAAAAGAGTCATTAGAAAGTGGAAGTTCGCCTGCTTTACCTTCTCCTGCAATTAGCTTTCAACTGCTTAACTTCTCTCCTATCATAACAAGACTGTATTTCATTTCTCTTATAACATCAAGAACATACCTTATGTTCTCCTTACTGTCGACAACACATATCTTCGAATTGATACAGCTCCTTGCTATAAAATCCTTTTTCGTAAGTCCACTTAAGGCTACCTTCTCCTCTATCATAGCCCTTTCACGTTCACTAGGACGGAAAGCTACTGTCTTATTCTTATTATCATTTCCTTACTTCGGTAAAAACAAACCGGCTTCGTTTTACTTCTCTTCTTGCTGCTGACATCGTAAATAATGATTTCAAAAACCTAACAGATGACAAAAGGAAAAATGTTTTCATAAAAGATACAAATATCAAAGAGATCTATTCCCGGAGCAAAAAACGCCGTGGCAAATCAAAGTATCTGCTTTCTATCTGTGTTATGGTAGGAAAGGAGAATGCCATAGCTTATCCTATGATGCACTAACAACCCACATAGCTATTGTGCTTACCAGATATATGTTAATTGCAATGGAGCAATGTCAAAATGAAGATCAGAGAACCCTTGGCGAGTTGTTCTTCTTCCTTGTCGATAAAATAGCAGACTTTACTTTCAGCAGATCACTTGGCATTCTGATGGATACCTTGATGGTAAGCCTTCAGGTAATCTTGAAGCTCAACAATGAGCAATTGACTGCTTTTACTGCTGATTTGAAGCAAGACTACCTGAATATCTGCGTAATGCGCTCCATCCAGAGGCTGCAGTGGCATAAAGAAAGCAATGTCAAGTTTTATAGAAAAAGTATATCCGCTAAGATTCCACCAGATATAAAATAAGCACAGGAAAAGCACATAGCTAAAAGATTTTCAGGTCTTAAAGTTATGTGCTTTGTTTTCACACTATTCGATAATTTAAACAAACTTGGATTTAACTAACTAAAAATTCAAACACACGCCTGTTGAAATCATTCGCTTCTTCATATGCGGCATGTCCGAATTTATTATACATATAAAGTTCACTGCCCTTAATCTGCTCATGCATTTCGTAAGAGGCCATCGAACCGACAACTTGATCAGCCTCTCCTCCAATAATGTACGTCGGACAAATAATTTTTTTAAGCTCATTAAAGCAATCGAAATTCAATATCGCATTAGCATTAATCAAAAATCTATCATAGTTCTTCGGCTTTCCAATCCATCCAATTACAGGATATATTTTCCGATACTTTTTTTAGATACGCTTCGGAATAGCTCTTTTCCGCTATATTAACCATCAGTTGCTTATGATTCTGTAGCTTTGCCAAGCCTATCCATGATTCAACAACAGAATGAACTATATCATTAGCATTTGGTGCAGAGACTGCAATTACGAGCCTATCTATCAAATCAGCGTGATTGATTGCGAGATATTGTGCTATCATTCCACCTTCAGATACACCTAAGACAGATGCTTTTTCAATACCCAGTTTTCTCATTGCCTCTGCCTGATCATCCGCCATTTCCTTAATTGAATAGTTGTCTGGCAGATTATTTTTTCTGCTGAACATAAACAAAGTATAGTCTTTGAAGAACAACTTGTATGGTATAGCCAGCAGAAGAGCTTTTCCGTCCACAGTAACTAATCCGTCGGATAAACCCGGTAGAAGAATCAATACTTTTTTTCCTAAACCGAATGAAACATAACTCATTTTCGTGTTACCAATAGGAATTGTACCGTTCTTCGCATTCCAAATCATTCAACAGTCCTCCATTAAATTCTAATTTGTAGGGCTAATGTGTTTTTTGACTTACTAAGTCACGCCTTCGCGGATAGCATACCAGCTAAGCAATTGCTAAAAATATAAGTGCATAATATTTCGATTAACCAATAAAGTGACGCCTTCACTAATAAATGTCCAGACTCGCTCCGGTTTTTCTGAACGAAGCTGTTTTAGAATAGTTCTGTTGACGAAAAACCTAATGCGCTCGCTTAGGCATTATTAGTTCCGGCTGTTGAACTGAAATCTAAGTGAATAGTCCTATTTATATAAGAGCTGTAAACAATTGGTGAAATATGCGGTATTATCAACTCAGGCTGTTTGATTGATAAGTCGGCACAAACAAACACATCAGCCGCATGGGTGCAGGTTGGGGTGGCTACCTTTCATTTGGTATTCTAGTTATTATTTATATAAATTTAAGGTGCCAGCTCCGAATGATAAATTCTAAGCGAGCGCATTAGGCGTAGCGAAGCGGATGCCGGAGCGAGTCTGAAATGTTATCATTCGGAGCGTCACTGTGTGGTAAGATAATGGATGACAGCAAAAACTGATAATGCCTAAGCGAGCGCATTAGGCGTAGCGAAGCGGATGCCGGAGCGAGTCTGGACATTTATCAGTTTTTGCGTCAAATTAGCTGATTCATATAACTCGACAAATTAGAATTTGTAACTCCATATCCACAAAATCCTCCCACCATAATGATGGGAGGTCGCTAACATAAATATATTTAATTTTATCTATTCCATCTCTTCTGAACATCTTTCATTTCCTATACATTACATTCCTTTCTGCACTACATTAAAGCCTTTTTTTATTCTGATTCTGTCTGGTACACACTGTTTTTACTCTTTTATCCCAGAAATAACCCGTGCCTCGTTTATATCCCGTCACAGGCTTTTAGCTATTTTATACACATTAGCTGGTATATTTTTCATAAATTTAATCAATATCCAAATCTTCTTCAAAATATTGGAGAGTTGAATACTGTACAAGTCTCTGATTTATAGGCTTACTCAAATCCTGCTTTGCTTCTTTATATTTTTAATGTACTTTTGCATTTTACACTTAATCTTATAGTCTTTTCCTCGCAAAGCATCAAACTCTTTCTGCCTTAAATGTGGTTCTATATTCATATCAATATAGCTTTCCTTTTTAATTACAACTGCCTTTGAAAAATCAACTCCGCAATGATTAGCTTTATCAGTCCACAAAACATGGGGATGGTTTATACCAGACCTCAAAGGTATAGCAAATTGAACACCATCTATCTCAACACAAACCTGAATATATGGTCTGTTATGCTTTTGCTCCATTTCTGGATATTCGGTTGCAGTATATATACTATAAAATTCATTTGATAAAAATACAAACCTCTTCTTAGCCATCTTTTCTCCTATGATAAAGACAACCCCTGTAAACAGGAGTTGTCTTCTCAGTGAGCTTTTCTTTTATTTTACTTGGTCACGCTCTATGACCAAATCTTCTATTGAGCTTTCTTTATACTCACGCTCTATGAGTTTTATCTAGTAACAGAATAGCATATAAGTTATATTATGTCAAGCTTATCCTAACTCAAACTTCAGTATAGGCAGTAAAATTGACATAACTTCATAAATTTTTCTTAGTCTCCATTTCTACCCCATCCTTCTCTACCGAAGCAATAAGTTCTTCAATATGGGCAAGCCTCTCACTGGCACTAACCCTTTCTGGGGCTTCCTTATCAAATAAATACGCACTGCCGTCTAAAATATCTACTATTATAGAGCATAAAATGGCATACCGCAATGACATTTCAGCAAAAGAGTCATTAGAAAGTGGAAGCTCTCCTGCATTCCCTCCTCCTTCCACAGGCTTTTCACTGCTTATCCTCTCTCCTATCTCTATAAGGTTGTACCTCATCTCCCTTACGGCATCTAAGATATATTGTATGTTCTCCCTGCTTCCTACAACACATATCCTTGAATTGATACAGCTCCTTGCTATGAAATCCTTCTTCGTAAGACCGCTTAAGGCTGCCTTCTCCTCTATCATAATCCGCTCACATTTACTAGGACGGAAAGCTACCGTCTTATTCTTATGTATCCCTGGCATTTTTATTCATTACCTCCCGTATAGCCGTTATCAAGTATTTCTGCAACCTTCTTTGCATCTTCATCAAATATATGGGCATAAGTGTTAAGCGTAGTTCTTATGCTTTCATGACCTAATCGTTTTGCTATGACACCTATATTTACGCCTCTTGAAATTAGGATGGACACATGGCTGTGGCGTAAGTCATGCACCCTTATCGGCTTAAGACCTGCAATGCCAGCTCCCCTCTTAATCTCTTTCTCAAGATGGCTCTTCGTTACTAGGAACAGCCTGTCACTTTCAGTCCTTCCATACAGCTTGCCACAGTACTCCTCCATCTCAGCAAGCACGAACTCAGGCAGGTGTATGGTTCTTATTCCTGCCTCTGTCTTAGGTGGAGTGATTATATCTTTACCGCCTGTACGGTATAGTGACTTTGTTATGCTTAGAGTACCGCTGTCAAAGTCCAAATCACTAACGGTTAGGGCTAACAGCTCGCCTAGCCTGATGCCTGTCCAGTACATCAGGAAATGCATACCTGATTTCAGTCTTATCAGATACCGCCTCAAGAAAAGCATCCATATCCTCCTGACTCCAGATACCGAGGTTGCCCTTCCGCTTTCTCCCCATAGTTCCTGCCGTCTTACAGGGATTGTTAGTTAAGTTATAAACCCTGCAGGCATAGTTAAATATGGCACTGAGCTGGCTGTTTATCGTACTGAGATAGGAATCCGAAAATCTTCTCTTCTTAACCTCAACCTGCCATTTCATTATGAACCTTGAGTCTATCTTGGACAGCTTAATACCCCTGAAGTACGGCAGTATGTACATTTCCACTATATGCTCCTTTACCTTAAGGGAACTCTCTCTAATGTCTTGGCTTATGCTGGAAATATACTCTTCATAAAGCGACTCAAAGTTCATATTTATATTTCCTTCTTCTCTCCTGATAAACTCCTCCGCCCAGAGCTTTGCATCCTTTTTTGTATTAAAACCGTACTTGTGCTTTCTCTGTGTCTTTCCTGTAAAATCCTTATAATAAAACTGTACAGACCACTTTTTATTTGTCTCCTGTTTGAATGATGCCATAAAATGCCTCTCCTTTCTTTAATCTGACCTTTATCTTCATATTAACTTCCTACATTTCAGGCTGGCACTCAGAGCCTGCTGTTTCATCAGGGTTTACTGAAAGGTTGCCTTCAATTCCCCCATAGTACTTGCTGGCAAAGTATGCCCTCGGAACTTTTCCTGCTACCACAAGATGGCCTTCTTTCTCTAAATCACAGTTCAGCTCCTTTATTATTCCGTAAGCCTTGCCCCTTGACACTCCGAGCATCACTGCAACTTCCTTAGCTGTAAAATAAAGTGTGTTCATATCATACTCCTCCACATAAAATATTTATGCACTTCAAAAGAAATGTGATATGTATACTTCAAACTAAGGCATGGAACTAAACATGATGAAAGAACTGAAACACAGCATAAATTTTCTGTCTTAGCATTTTTTTAGGGCATATACCTGTTAAAAAAGATATATACCCCTAGGACTTATACATGAAAACAGGATTTACACATGGCAGGCAATGAGAATTCTTTAAAACGAAATACCTGCATGGCTGAAATAACAGCCATATTAATGACTGGAAATAAAACTTAAGTTTATGTCTGCGTCATCACCTCCGTAATAGGTCTTCCTCATCTTGTAAAATGTGCCTCTTTTAAGCTTAAGTGCTTTCATTGCACCTACTGCCGTTATCTCTCCTGAAAATACCTTTTCCATCACTTCCTCGTAATTGTCGGGCTTAACTACCATCGGTCTCCCAAAAACAACACCTCTTTCCCTTGCCGATGCTATTCCCTCAGACTGTCGTTTGTGTATCATTAACCTCTCTTCCTCTGCTATTGATGACATTACCTCAATAAGAATGTTAAAAACCATGTCAAATACCCAGTCCTGACCTTCAACCTCTGTAAGCGTTGTAGGAATATCAAGTATTTTTACACGAATGCCGTTTTCCTTTAACCATTTAAGCTCATCCTTTACCATCTCCTTGCTCCTTCCAAGACGGTCAAGCTCCTTTATAACCAGAGTATCGCCCCTCCTAAGACGCTTCTTTAAATCAAGATACCCCTCACGCTCGAAATCCTTACCTGACCTCTTATCAGTAAAGATGTCCTCTTTAGCAACACCGAACTTCATAAGGGCATCTGTCTGCCTTGAAAGGTTCTGGTCGATACTGCTTACCCTCGCATACCCAAATACCTTTGCTTCTGCTTTTCCTGCAAGGCTCTTAATACTGTTTACTACACCTGAATTCGAAAAATCTGTTCCGTTTTCGTTAACCATAATAAATAGGCTCCTTTCAAATTTCGATTTATACCGATTAGTGTGACTGAAAATGTCGGTCATCATGCTCCGAACACTTTTATTCGTCTAAAAAGTATAAAACGATATTGTTGGATGAAAAATTAATATCAGAAAATGCAGTTAAATCACCTGATTTATTATGTATGAAAGCATATTTTTCTGAACACAGAAATATAAAAAATCAGCTTGCAGAAAAAGAAATATTTTTATATTATCCGCTTGGCATCTTACAGCCCTTCTTCTGTTCTTGTTAAATAAACTGTCTGAAATAACCAGCTTTCTAAATAAAAAAGCAGAAAAAAGCAAGGCTAATGATACCCCAAAGGCTGAATTAAGTGCTGTAATGGCTTTCTCAAAGTAGTTTAGCACTGCAATGTATTGTAAAAGCTGTATCCGCCAAAAGGTGGCTATCCATTACCGTTATGACAATGTAACTCTGTTTCTATATTTTGTAAAGACAGAAAACTGCCAGTTATTTAGCCACATTTTTATCTATTATGTATGCCGTAAGCTATTCTTCATTAAAAATAGCGGATTAATACCCCTGACAAGTAACTAATCCGCCATATATTAAAAGTACGAAAAAAATATAAAGCTCAGCAATCAGATACCATGCTTAGCCCTAATACCAGCAATAAGCTCCCTGCCATTATACTGTTCATACCATTTCTTAAACTCTTCAAATATAAAGCCTGCAAGAGCATAATCAACATTTTCCGATTTACAGAACATACCGATGGCAATACCTGTATTAAGCTCAGCCACAGAACCCTCTGACAATGACTGTAAGCTCTTAGGCTCTTCCGACAGCTTATTGTACTTCTTTGAAAGCTCCTCAAACCTACTGTTAAGGATGTCTCTCTCCCGATAACAGACTCTTAATTCTGCTCTTGTATTCCAAGTAACGCTTATTAGATAAAACAGCTACACCATCAGACATATCCTCAATAATTAAGTAATCAGTATCCTCATCCTTATATACCTTCATCAGAACCTACCCCTTTCTTTAAACGCTTATAATACCACGCAGATAATTCTTCAAGAGTGCAGTCAAATACATCCCGATGGCTGTTATACAAATTCAGTATACGCTCATAATCTTCAGGCTTTTTAACTGATAATGCAAAGAATATCTTACGCCTCTCGTATACCTTTTTATTCCCCCTGTTATTATAAGTGTACCTGCCTTTCAGAATATCACTTAAAGAATCCCCACGGATTGCTCTTGCTAAAATCTCTGCACTAGCCCTGTCACCACTGCCTCTCTTGCTTTTAGTTCCTCGTATAGAATTGAAATAATCGGATACGGCTGTTTCATTTGCAGACTTAAGCTCTGCTATCTCGCTATCCTTCTTCCTTACCTTTGAAGTCTCATTCAAATACAGATGAAGCAGACTGTCTTTAAGTTTCTCAGCCCCATTTAGCTTACCCCTATCACTTACAAGTGAGTTAAAGTCTATCTTTGGCAACAGGATTACAGACCCTGTATAGGAAACTATCACCTCTTCATCATCTACTGCATTAACCTCAAAGGTCTTTACATCATGCTTAAAATCCATATTGCTCTTTCTCCTTTCATTACATGATAAAAGCATATTAGGGCTGATAATTCTGTTATTAAAAAGTGATGTATACTTAACATTTATCACTTTTCTTCCAAATATAAAATGCAAATGCACAAAAGTCCTTAAATTAAATGAAAAATAAAAAAACCTCAAGGCTCTTAAAAGTTTCCTTAAGGTTCATTAAAAATATCACATATAAAAATTTTTTTCATTAAAATAAAAATAATTTGCCTAAAACTATAAATATTTATTTTTCAAAAGCCCTAAATTTTCCCCAAAATATGCGAAAAAAATAATTCGATTGCAAGATTTATAGGCAGAAAAAAATATACCACTTTTGCCAATCGAATCTTGCCTATAATACATAATTGAAAAAAAAGTTACCAATCCTTAGCCTGCTGTCTGCCTTCACTTTTCAAAGCACCAAACAGGCAGGTTTTCAAAGATAACCATAGAAATATTCCTTAAGTGGCTCTCTTTTACTTTTAGCTTTCTGAAAGCTGGATAAAGTCTATATTAAAGCAGATAAAAGCTTGAAATTAAATACGATTTGCTAACTTAATGATGGAATAATACAAGACTCTGGATGCAGACTATCCGCTACAAATACCACCAAATCAAGGTTTATCTTTGTTCCCGTCTGTAGTCTTAAAGGCTTCAGCTTACATTAAGGCAACTAAGTGATTATTAAAACAGATAAGTCTTGCTTACAGCAGGTTATTTTTCTGTAACTACAGCTGTAGAAAAAACAACCAGATACCCCCTCTCTACAAGCCGTTGCAAGTACCAAAAAAGTACACTATCTGTAGTCTCAAAGGCTTCAGCTGTAATTAGAGCAACTAAGTGATTGTTAGAGCAGGCAAGTCTAACTTATAGCAGTTTTATTCTGAACATAAACCTATAACAAATGAACAGGTTTAAACAATAATACCCCTGAGTTCGATGATTTTGTCACAAAAAAACTCAGAAAAGCAACCATATTTCAAACTTTCGTACAGGCAGTAATTAACAGGCATACAGACGAATACCTTTACCTTCACAGCTTATAATTTTATGGCTTAAATTAAAGGTACACTACAGTAACACCGTGTTTTTATTTTATATCACAAAAAATAATTTACCCTCTCTTCTAAACACGGTAAATGGCATAGCTTTTAACGATATTAAAGAAACCAACTCAGGCACTGCAAGCCCTTTCTCGATAGGCTAAAACAGTTGCTGTTTTTTGTAAGATTTCTCAGGGATGGTATTTTGCAGACTCAAGGCATAAAAAATCCAACACCTAAATATAAAGTGTTGGATTATAAAAAGCTGTTATGTATTTCTAAAAATCTTTAGTGCTGTCAGCTGAAATACCAAAATCAGCCCTCTGCACCCTGACTCCATGCATAAGTACCGTAAAGCTGTCCCTTGCTTCTGAAAGCTTCGACCATCTCTTAGACGGGTCATAGAAACTGCCACTGCCTACTAAGAGGTCTTTTACCTCCTTTGCTCTTGCAGGATTAAAGAATATACTGAGTTTCCAAAATGCACGGTTAACTCTGTTATAATTTGTATTCTGAAGCCTTCTTTCACTTCCATCGGGTGCTAAACCATAATCAATCTTATCTGTGGCAGTAATGCTGTTTATCTTGTTACCCTTGTTGGTGAAACGCCTTATTACAAAGGTATTGACATATTCATCGTACCAGTTGCCGTCACTGCCTAGGTCATTAGTCCAGTCCGCACTGCCTAACTGGGCTTTACCTGAATTGTTGATGTCCGAACTACTGCTCTCAATGGCATTTAATATCGAAGTGTAGATACCACTCGCCTTAAATACCCCCTCAGCCTCCGACTCACTGCACTGATAGTCACTCGCTATCTGCTTTATAAGCAGACTGTAATCCCTGTTTGCAAGTAAAGCACCTTTCTTAAACTGAAGCTGGTATACCCCATCTTCGCTGATGGACTTGTTACGCTTGATATCACCTACCACGGCACTGAAATTGCTTGCCTTTTTAATACCCCTTACATGCAACTCGAAGTCCGCACTGAAGTTCCTTATGTCAAGTATATCATCAGCCCAGTCACTGAAATGCTTTATTAGGGCTGGTCTGTTTGCCTTACCGTTCCACTCGGTATCTACATTCTTACCGCTCGCTACTATGTCTGTATACTTATGTTGTGTGAATTTCTCTGGCTTAAAGGTGGAGTCTGTATCTGCATTGATGCTGTCAAGGGCATAAGCGTATAAATCAATGGTGATATTCTTAGGCTCTGCCTTGATGTGTACATCCGCACCTGCTGGAATAACTACACCCTTACTGCCCCTGCTAACCGTTCCACCTAGGGCTGAGTCGGAATAAGTTACCCCTGTAGTGGTCTGCCCTACCCCATTTACCTTGAACAGGTACAAAGAGCTGGATTTGGACTTCCTAAGTACCTCCCCCATTGTCGAAGCTATACGGTATGGCGAACTGCCATCATATTGTGTGCCGTCTATCTTGTATACCATATTAACCTCTGGGTAGAAGCTATGTGTTACCCCATTGTTGCGTACATTCGCAAACCTGTATTCATTACCATCCGTTACCTCACCCTCCCTAGGACTGAAAGCATTTATATCTACCGCTGTACTACCACCAGAGATTTTCTCATTTTCTCCAGTATCTATTGTGGCTGTCTGATACTTGCGTACATTACTATCAAAAGTGTAGGTGAAGCTGTTTGCAGGAGAACCGTTTATACGGATGCCACTCGCTGTCTTGGTTGGGAAAGTGTACCAGTCGATATTTACCTCTGGCTTATCGACTACATACTCTGTCCAAGAGTTTGTCCAAGTACTGCCGTCTGCATTTTGCCTGAATTCGTATGCGTCACATTATGACCTATTTCTGGCTCAAAATGATGATTTAACTTCTCGTTAAAGCCTGAACCATGATACCTCGCAAACCTAGAAGCTACCGTAATGGTGTCGCTGACCTTTCCTGCTAAAGCCATCGAATTACGCTGGGAACTAGCCTTCAAAGGACTTGAAATAGGAGATACCCCAAAGTATGACTTGAACTGCAATACATTATCCTTATCTACTACATCGTAAGTCTTATAAGTTATACCTGAAAGTGCTTTGTTATCATTAACTGAAGCCCTTATAAGGTTAAATCCGTAATCTATGATTTTTCCACTAGGGTCTGACCATCCCTCAGTATTCTGCGATGTCCAACTGGATAAGGTGCTTCGAGTCGCACTACCCCAGACACCACTTGGCATCGATGGGAAATACCTGCCACGGTTTTTATTGTCTAAAGCAATGTGATAACCACTCGATGACTGGTCTCGCCACTCTATATTCCAATCCTGATGTCTGTGTGGCTGTGTTATAGGGGAAAATACAGAACCACATCTAGGACAGGTCGCTTGGTCTTTGTATAACTCCTTCTTAACTGTGAAATCCTTACCTGCCTGATACTGCATCTTCCCATCACTCGATGTATTGATTATGTTAGGGAAGTAACGGTTTAACATATACGCTGGCAACTCCACTTTGCCACTCTCTGGGTCTGGAGTGTTACCGCCACCACCATCAGGGTCTTTAACCTTGGTTATAACCTCGTATATCGTATAGCCAGTTATATTATTCTCAATGCCATCTGGAGATGATATATGCCCTACAGTTATTGGCTTTGGTGACTTAGTGCTGTACTTCAGCTTTGTCTTATATAAATTCGTTAAAGCATTGTAAACCTCAGAGCTGATTTTTAACTTCTTAGGTGGCAAACTCTTTAGCAAATCCAAAGCTTCCTTTGGTTTATTCCCTGTATAAGGTATCGCTAAAGATACTATCGCACCATCTGACGCTGGAATCGTAACAGAATCTAAGTTTGTGTACTTGCTTAATGCTGTTTCCTTTGATGTTACTGATTTATTTCCCTTTTTATCTACTTTAACAGTTAAGGTTATTTTGTTTGTTACTACCTTGGATGCCTTCGCTAGATAAGAAATGGATAAGCCTAACCTCTTACCTTTTACAATCTCTCCCCTCTTTTCGTCAAATACCCCCTGTTCGGAATTTGCACCCTTAGAAATACCATCTATATAAGAAACTAAAAGGCTTGAGTACAAACTTGAATTCTCAAAGTATTTTAACGCAGTATCTGTATAAAAACCGTCTAAATAATTATCTATCTTAGTTTTTCTATTAAACTGACCTTTTTAGTGACATTACTGCTCTTCGAATTTATATACTTCATTGTATCAAGTTCTGGATTACCCAAAGTCGTTATATCGCCTAATACTGCCGAATTGTTCTCTGACGCAACAGGCTGATGCCTCCACTCAAACTTTGTATTTTTTACCATTTTTGAAGTATTGCTTAAAATAGCATCAATACCCATATTATCTTTTAATGTAACATGATATAACTTTCCTGCAACAAAAGTATACGGTGGGGTTAAATCTATGCTGTCATCTATATTTAAGTACTTCTCCAGAGTTTTGCCCGTAGCGTTTGTAAGCATGTAGCTACTGCCTTTGCGTATTGTGTTCATGCCATTTGGAGTCTTAAATTTCTCAGAATCTGTATCCCAATACTGTGTATTATTCTTAAGCAAAACAGGGGCTCTGAATAAAGTTCCTGTAGCCTCACCTGGCTCTGCGGTAAGTTCTGCTGTTACATTAAGCGTAACCTGACCACCATCATCTGGTATCTTATTCGGGTCGAAGTATACTGCATGACCTGCCCATTCAGCAGAATCCTTTGTATATTTATACCTTGCTGGCGGTACATCGCCCTGATTTATGTAATAGCCTATGCCACTAAATAAATTCATTGAGCTGGAACCTACCCCAAGTTCCTTTAGATGTAACAGGGATTGGGTTTTTTCATGCTTGAAATCCCTGTAGGTAAACCATGTAAATTTGGCTTCTTTATAATCCTTCGTATCGTAGTGTTTGCCATTTTGATTTACTAAAGCCCTTAAACGCTCGATTACTATATAGTAACCGCCATTCTTTATACCGAAGAACTTGCCAAGGGCGTCACCATCATATAAATTATCTGACTCTCCATTGTAACTGCGTAAGGCACTGTCCCAACTCTCTATCTTAGTTCCATCCTTTATACCTAATATCTTTACCAACTTATGATAATCATTTGTCGCACTGCCTAAAGCACCATCCATGCTGACTAAATGAACCTCGCCATGCGTTACATAACGGTATGCCCTATCTGCATTTATTGGTGTTATGTACTTCCAAGAACTATAATCCTTTTCATCAGCTGAATTGTACACATTGGACTTCATCGTCACTGTTTTGTTATTCCAGTCTACATTAAAATGTGGATAATTCATCTCTGATGGGGTCATTGGTACAGCCTTAATGCGGAAAGCAAACAAACCACTGTCACCGTTGCCACTGCCACCATACCCAACTGAATCAATACCCCCTCCGCCAGATTTTAATGAACCTGTAATGGCATAGGCATCATTTAATGGCAGAAACGATATTACTAAAAAGAATACCAATACGAAAGATATAATGCCCCTAATTCTCTTCATCAATATTTACTCCCTTCTTTCTATGTGTTATATATGCTGTAAAGGCTGTAACTACCCCTAAGCCTGCTAAAATAAATACAATATGCACTGCTCTGTTAGACTCGATACCTGTCTGGGCTAATTTGATGTCTGATACATTTTTACCAAGACCTTCGGTATCTAATTTCAAATCTGTGGCATCCGCTACTGTAACTGAGTTATCAAAGAACTTGATTTCTATTGTGCTATCTACAGTCTTCTTGCCCGTACTTACTGAGTAAGGATAAATGCCATTCTCTGATACCTTAAACTTAAATACCTTTTTACTGCTGTCACCAGTTATAACATCTCCGTTAAATACTAATGTGCCTGCTATGTCTGTTTTAAGCGTTAATGTAACAGGAATACCCCTGAGAACTGGCTTATTCGGTATGCCAGTTATTTTTACTTTGGGCTTTCTATTCGGTACTTTTTCAAAAGCCTTATCTGATGCTATGTCATCATCTGAAGCACCAGAGCCTGATGAGGAAGATACAAAATCTGCCTTAAATGAACCCTTATACTTATAGCCATTTAATGACTCGATTTCGTAAGCGTATACCTTATTGGTTAGGTTCTCTACGGTAAATTCATATACCCCATTAGTATCCGCAAGGGAAAACTCCTGATTGTTAAAGTATAAAATACCTGCCTTTTCAACTACCTTTTCATTGTCAACTAACACAGTCCCTAAATCATAAACTAACTTCAGCCTAGCCTCTGTGCCATCATCGCTTAGCTTACTTACTAATGATATGCTGGATTTAGCAGAACTGCTTGCATTACCGCCTTCATCTGCCGACTTATCAGCTGCATACTTTGATAAATCAGATAGTTTACATACAAAAAGCAAATCATCAATTCCTTTTGCAGTATCATTAAAGAATAAAGCATAAGCATCCATATCTGTGCAGGTATAATAACCATTGCCGTCTTTTGAAGATACCCCTTCGTGTGCTAATACTGTAGCTAAATCAACTGCATTAGTGTATGCCTTCAGTACTCTCTCACTGTAAGTACCTAATTCATCTTTTTTCTCTACCAACTCAGTACCATACAAAGTGTTATTTGCAGGACTGTAAGACAATACCTTATAACTACCACTAGGCAAATTCCAAACCTTGTAGTCTGAAGCCTCCTTCCATATTGGCTCCTCACTATCATATAAAAGTACCCCTGTTGGCTTAGGCTTACCCTCAAAATGATAATCAGCCCAAGACTTAATATCGCCTGCTAATACCCCTTTGGGCAGTAAAAATAAAACACTTAGTGCTAAAAGCAAAATCTTACCAAATCTTTTAATCATTATCTCCTCCTAAGAATAAAATTTTATAAATACACTAAATAAGCATCAAATAGTATAGAGCTATATCAGTAAAATATAAAAATAAAAATTAAATGTATTTAAAAAAATAAAGAGAGCCAGCTTCCTGACTCTCTTTGCAAAAACTTATATTATTTGTACTTTACTAAGGTGTAATCACCATGCAACCACCCATCACTCATAAAATCAGCTAACTTAAATCTCTTGCTGTAATCAACTGACATAAGTGCCCCACCTATATTACCTGAAAAACTACCATTAGGTGAACTAAAATCTAAAAACTGCCCGAATGCTAAACCTTTGTAATCCTTATGATGATGTACCTTGAATACTAAAGTGCCATAAGGGTTCTTCTTTGTAGGCTTAGTCTTTTTAGCATCTACCTGTACTACCCACTTCTTACCCTTTGCCTTAAATACGCAGGCGTTCTTGAATTCTACCCCATTGCTATCTACTACATCTTTTAATCCCGACATAAGATTTGTACCTGTATAACGGTCAAGTACCTGCGTGAATACCGCACCTTTTTCATCATCATCATTATAAGGCTGGATTGAACTTGATGTACTTACTGTATCTGAGTATCCTTCATAAGAATTGAGAGTTTCCTGATTGTAGATATCATAGACTTTACCGACTTCTTCTAATGTGCCGTACCCCTTTGCAGGGTCATGAATAAGATTTTCTAAGATTTTGAATGTTACCGTTGTATCAACATATCCATTTGCATCTGGCTTTGAAACTTTAGTGCTGACTTTTGACCTTCTTGTATAAAAACGAACTGTGCCACCGCCATGTCTGTACTCGTATACTGCCATCGGGTCTGATAAGGTTGTATCATTTGTTAGGAAAATGTAATTATAATTCTTATCGGGATTTTTCTCTGGTGGTGTATTTAAATCCGTATTTGTTAAACAGCCCTTTACTATTTCATTCGTATAATCGTGTACCTTTGTCCAGTACTTCTTAGGTGTGATAGGGGCGGTTTTTGGTTTCGTCTTAGCCTCAACTGTGACAACATTTGTTAATAATGTTACTAAAGATAACGATAATATCACTACTTTCTTTAAATTCATAATATATACCCCCTTGGTGTTATTTGTTATTTTGATAGGTCTATTATAACTCCAAACTTATGTTCTGTCAAGGGCTTATTAAAGGTTTTTTAACTTTTATTAGAGAATTTTTAGATTTATTCGGTAATTTTGCAGAAATGCCTTCGAGATACCCCTGACTTATCTCCTGACCTCGGCTATACAACCTAAATGTAATCAGCATTCGCTATACCCCCTTGACTGGCACAATTCAGTAAAATACCTGCATTATGCCTGCAAAATTCTACCCAGTACGCTACCTCATCTGGAGTGAAACCTATAACATTAGATACTACATAGGTGGGTATTAAACAGTCCATAGTCTTAAAACAATATATGTCACTAGGCTCCTCTATATGCACCAAGGTCTGACCTGCACTGTTTAACGGTGTATGGACTATCTCCGTTTCATTTACCGTACAATATGGGTAAAACATATACTAATACCCCCTTTTGCTAACTATTATAAGAGTCTAGGCGTATTAAGTCAAGGATTACCGACTATCTACCACACTCAATACACCTGCCTCCAGATAGGAAGATACAGCCTCTAACCGCTTATTAGTACCCCTGAACCATGGATACATACTTTGTTATTAAAAGGCTGTATGGGCAGGATTACATATATTACTGGTGTGCCTGCCCAAACTGCCTATTAACTTTAGGAGTAAATTTTATTAGGAGTTATGATAAAAAAGTTGTATTACACACCAGCATCCCCTATCGGGGAGAAAACCCAACTGGGTTATTAGCTGAATTATTTGGTGCAAAACCAAAAAGCATAGTCCACACCAGCTAAATAGTATAATACTATATTATCCGATTTATATTAAAAATGAGATGGATAACCCACTTTATCAGTTACCGAATAAAGTGGATTATGTATCAATACCCTTAATTTTCCTTAACCATTTGCAGACTGTCGTCTTACATAACTTTGTATCTCTTATTATCTCGCTTGTTCTCGCTGACGGATTGGCTGATAAATAATCCCTTACAACCTGCTCCGCTGAGTCGGCTGTTCTGCTTCTGACTGTCTTATCCTTTGCTCCTAATCTCGTACCTCTCTTATTACCACCTTCTACCCCAAATCTGGTATCCTTTATTTCACCTGACTCCCTCAAATATGGCAGATACTTAGTAAGATGCTGTTCTCTCGTCCTTCCGTTACGCTTATTGCGTTTCACTTTTATACCTAAAATCTTTTCGTAATAGTCTAAGGTTGTCCACTTAGGAAACGCAGGGTCATAAAACTTAGAGGCACACACAACATCATCTATTGTGAACTTGTTAACCTCATCATCTTCATCAACAAAACGGTTGTAAAATTCAATACGCCCCTCAGCTTCCTCATATACCTCATCAAAAGGTATCCTGCACCTAGAAGCAGTCGCAAATAAAATACATAAACTATGATAACGAGAACCTACTTTAGCATAAAACTTAGTATCATCCTTTGCCTTCTCATATAACCAAGGGAATATCTTTTTATCACTTACTGGTATATTGCCTAAAATTTTCCGCTCATACCAGTCTGGATAAAGCTCCTTACATTCATCTAGTGTCTTGCCTGTAACTCCCTTGGGTCTATAGCTTTCTAAAGGCAATGAAATTCTGTCACAAGGATGCAGATATTTATTTATCTCCTCTAAAGACACCCTGCCACCTGTTTTATATGCAGTTACAGGATAACCTACCCCTAGCTTTGATTGAGAACCTACCACACGATAAGCCTGCCCCCACTGCTGGAAATCCCTGTCCTCAAACTCAGAAGTATATTTATTCCAAAGCAGTTTAGCCATCGCATTTTTCAAATCTGTAATGGGCTTCCTTACATAATTGAAGCAGGCAATAGGCTTATCAAGTAAATAATACAAATGCAAACCATGACCAGAATTAACTATATATGTAGGACTGCAAAAAAGTACACTCTTCCTGACTATATGGCTTATTATGTATCTGAGATTGCCTACAGATACCCCATCAAGGTCTATTACCAGAGCATGTATGTAACTTGCATTCTTAGCATTAGCCTTCTTTCCAAAATACGATATCGGTGGCATAATGGCAAATGCCTTACCCTCTGTGGTCTTCAATTCAGCTAAATCGTCATGCAACAGCCTGTCATACTTTGCAGTTATAGTGACATCCTTACCATGCCTTGAAACCTTTACAGTTTTTCTGATAGGCTTACTGTCATCAGCATAATCTCCTGCGTGCCACATCTTATCAAGCTTATCTAAAGCCTTAAATGTTTTGGAATCTGTAGGAAGAAAATAGCCAAAGCCATCACTCTTTATTGCCTCACCATATCTATCAATAATTTTATCCCTCAAAGCTTCATAATCAGACCTATCTGGCTCATACCTAAATATGGCATTGCCTACCCCCTCAGTCAACACACCTTTCTTCTGTAAAGTGCCAGACGGAAAAATACCCCTGTAGAAAACTTCAGGCTCAACCTTCTCAAATTCCGAACTAAGCAACTCCTCCTTGGCTATATATGAAACCTTCGACTGCTCCATCTTGTAATTCCTAGGCATACGGATACCTCCTCAAAATTTTTCGCTCGCTCCTAAACCCCTAAAAGCATAGTCATCCCTAAAGGGAGCCACATGACAAAATCACTACTGCTTGGTTATATCTGCCTATTATCTCTCTTTCTCTCTATATCTTATCTATACTCTCTAAGGTCAAGGTCAAGGGATAAGACACTAATATCTGACCTTACTTGAACAGAGCCTGTAATAGAGCGTACCTCTTATTCCAAAACCTGTCAAGGGGATTTTGAAAGATAAAAAAATAATTTTTGAAGCCAAACAGTAAGCGACCAAAATTTAAGTGCCTCCGTGTAAGCGTGCAGGACAAATATAGGGATTTTATCCGCTCCGTCTAGGTTGTCCGCCAGATAAGATATAAAACGCTAAAATGGCAAAATACAAAGCCACGGGAGTACCCTGTGAAATAAAAACATACATAGAAATAAAACTAAACAATCTTCAAAAAGAAAAAGACTGGCTTGCTAATCTTCGGCAAGCCAATCATATATCTAAAATCTATATGAAGTTATATTAAAAACGCTATGCAAATATAGCAAAAACTTTAGCTAATAGCCTAAGTTCAATATCCCGTCCTTAAAATTAGACGAAACAGGCATTAAATGGGCATCCTTTGTTTTTTCTCTTCCCTGTTTTATACAAATTTCGTTAGAAAGCCATAATCTCCAAGGTACAAAATCAGCCAATATCCCGTCCTCAAAATCAGCTGAAACAGGCATTAAATGGGCATTCTTCATTTTTAATCTGCCAATTTTATACCTATTTTTATGAGGATTTCCTTGTCTTTATCCCCGTAAATAGACTGCATACAGCTGTAGAATGCCTAACTCTGCCCATAAATAGCGGTCTTGCGGACTCTGTCCGTTATTCGAGCTCTATCGTTCCAGGAGGTTTACTTGTGATATCATACAATACCCTGTTAACTCCCCTGACCTCATTGATTATCCTGCTTACTACCTTCTGAAGTACTGCCCAAGGTATCTCGCTGGCTTCTGCTGTCATGAAGTCCGTTGTGTCAACTGCTCTTAGAGCAATAGCATAGTCGTAGGTTCTTTCATCACCCATTACGCCTACTGAACGCATATTGGTGAGGGCTGCAAAGTACTGTCCTATAGACTTGTCAAGGCCTGCATTGGCTATCTCTTCTCTGTAGATTGCATCTGCATCCTGAACTATCTTAACCTTCTCTGCTGTTACCTCTCCTATTATTCTTATACCAAGGCCTGGGCCTGGGAATGGCTGGCGGAATACAAGGCGCTCAGGTATACCAAGTTCAAGCCCTACCTTTCTTACCTCATCCTTGAAAAGATTACGGAGTGGCTCAATAATTTCCTTAAAGTCCACATAGTCAGGAAGTCCGCCTACATTGTGGTGGGACTTGATGACTACAGACTCACCGCCTACACCGCTTTCTACCACATCAGGATAGATGGTTCCCTGTACTAGATAGTCAACTGTTCCGATTTCTTAGCCTCTTCTTCAAATACTCGGATGAACTCCTCACCTATTATCTTACGCTTGGCCTCAGGCTCAGTAACTCCTGCAAGCTTATCGTAGAATCTCTGCTGTGCATTTACTCTTATAAAGTTCAGCTCATAGCTGCCGTTTGGCCCAAATACAGCTTCTACCTCATCTCCTTCATTTTTACGAAGTAAGCCATGGTCTACAAATACGCAGGTAAGCTGCTTGCCTACTGCCTTTGAAAGAAGAACTGCAGCAACAGAGGAGTCAACTCCACCTGAGAGTGCACAAAGCACCTTTCCGTCTCCAACTCTTTCTTTGATTTCCTTTACACTGTTTTCCACAAATGCAGACATCTTCCAGTCGCCTACGCAGCCACAGATATTATGTACAAAGTTTGAAAGCATATCCTTGCCGTACTCTGTATGGAGAACTTCAGGGTGGAACTGGATGCCATAAAGCCCTGCTTCTACATTTTCAATGGCTGCATTGGCTGTAGATGCGGTGTGGGCAATAGACTTGAATCCATCTCCAAGCTTTGAAATATAGTCAAAATGGCTCATCCACACTATCGACTTCTCAGGGATTCCTGCAAAAAGCTTTGAAGAAGTATCAAAGAAGGTCTCAGTCTTTCCATATTCTCTATGCTCTGCCTTTTCAACCTTACCACCAAGCACATGGCTCATAAGCTGAGCACCGTAGCAAAGACCAAGCACAGGGATGCCTAACTTAAATAATTCCTCACTACAGGTAGCCGCATTTTCCTCGTATACGCTGCTAGGCCCTCCTGTAAGTATGATACCCTTAGGGTTCATCTCCTTTATCTTAGATAATTCTGTCTTGTAAGAATATATTTCACAATAAACATTGGCTTCACGCACTCTTCTTGCAACCAGCTGGTTGTACTGTCCGCCAAAATCAATTACTACAACTAATTCTTTTTTCACTTATGGCTCCTTTCAGGTTAAATTAAAATCTATAAAAAATATAACATAAAACCCTCTATTATTCAATTATAAGGCTAAAAAGAATTATTGTAAAAGGGGCTGTCGCACTAAGAACTAGTGCACAGCTCCTTTTTTTCTAAAAAAACAGCAGCCAGACTCCTAAAAGTCTGGCTTTTGGTGTATAATTAAGTTATGCAAAAAACCAAATTAACACATAAAAATTATACCTTGAATGGCGGAATATATCAACTAAAACTTCCGCTAAATATTGAAACAATTATTCCTGAAAATGATTCTGTGCGGTTACTCAGTCAGTTTGTGGAGGGAATGGATCTGACTGATCTATATTCAACTTATGAAAGAATAAATTCACTATCGCCAAGAACACTTCTGAAAATTGTTTTATACTCATATATGAATGGTGATTATTCATCAAGGTCTATCGAACAAAACTGCAAAAGAGATATTAACTTTATGTATCTTCTTGAAGGATGTACTCCACCCGATCATGCAACGATTGCAAGATTTAGGAAAATCCATTTTGCGCCATGCTCCAAACGTATTCTTGCAGAGGTTTCAAATACTCTGTATGATTTGGGAGAAATATCAGGAGAAACCATATTTATTGATGGTACTAAAATTGAGGCTAATGCTAATAAATATACTTTCGTATGGAAAAAGTCAGTAACAAAAAATCAGGCAAAGCTTCTTATTAAACTTGCCATTTTTGTTGATGAGTGTGAAAAGCTTTACGGCATTGAAATAGTACATGGTGACACAGTTAAAATAAAACATATTAAAAAACTGCGCAAAAAACTGTATGCTATTAAGGAAACATCAGATATCAGATTTGTGCATGGCATTGGCAGAAGAAAATCTCTTTTACAGAAAAGCATAGAAACACTGGAAGGGTACCTGTCTAAACTTAAAGAGTATAATCATAAGCTGCATTTATGCGGAAAAAGAAACAGCTATTCAAAGACAGATAATGACGCAACCTTTATGCGCCTGAAAGAAGATGCAATGGGAAATGGTCAGCTCAAGCCTGCATTTAACCTGCAGCATGGTGTTGATTCCGAATACATTACCTGGCTTACCATAGGTCCACAGCCAACTGATACGACAACACTGATTCCATTTCTAAAAAGATGCCGAGCAGCACCTTAAGTTTAAATATAAAAAGATATCTGCTGATGCCGGATATGAAAGTGAGGAGAACTATCTGTATATAGAAACCAACAGCCAAACCGCCTTTATAAAGCCTGCTAATTATGAGGTTTCAAAAACCAGAAAATACAGGAATGACATTGGAAAGATAGAAAAATATGGAGTACGATGAGGTATCAGATTTATATATTTGTAAAAAAACAACAAAAAAACTAAGAGCAGACCATATAATACATAGTAAGTCAAAAAAACAGGATATGTAAGTGAGAAAACAATCTATAAATGTGAATGCTGTAAAAGGATGCCCTTATAAAAAGTGAATGCATAAAAGGTAATAACTGCAAGACTCCTATTGAAGACAGAACAAAAGATACTACAGATTGCAAAAAAACATTTATAAAACAGAGAAAAGCAGATTTAGAACGAATCCTATCAGAGGAAGGTGCACTTTTAAGGATGAACAGAAGTATTCAGGCTGAGGGTTCATTTGGAGATTTGAAACAGGATATGCATTTCAGGAGATATCTAAGCAAAAGGTACACCAAATGTTTTGGCAGAAAGCATTCTTTTGGCCATAGCCAGGAATATTAATAAACTGCATAACAAAAATTCAAAAAGGTAAAACAGGTACACATTTATTTAATCTAAAAAGTGCATAAATTTAGAAAAATCAATATTGCCTTGCAGAAGTCGTTCAAGGCTTTTTTAGTATACACTTTTTTAGGGCACTTGGTAATAAATATCAATTTATATACTTGAAAACTCATAAAAAAGGGACTGCGCATTAACTTTTTAAAATTTGTTAATGCGACAGCCCCAAAATTAAACTTTTTACTAAAAAAATCTGTCTTTAGGTGATATCTACGCATCCTTTAAGAATGCCTTATAGCAAAGATAAGCCTCGTAAATATCAGCCTTACAGCTTATCTCCCAAGGCGCATGCATATTCATAACCGCAACACCCGAGTCAATGACCTCCATATTGTAAGCAGCCGCTATATAGGCGATGGTTCCACCGCCGCCCTGGTCTACCTTACCAAGTTCTGCTGTCTGGAAGGTAACATTGTTGTCCTTCATTATCTTTCTTATAGCTGCCATGTACTCAGCAGAAGCCTCATTGCTACCGCTCTTACCTCGAGAGCCTGTATATTTGTTAAATACTATACCCTTACCAAAATAAGCGGTGTTCTTCTTCTCATTTACTCCAGGGTAGTTTGGATCAAAGGCCGCACTTACATCTGATGAAAGCATACGGGAATTGGCAAGAGCTCTTCTAAGATCAAGCTCGTTGTACTCTCCCACAAGATTCATGACCTCAGCCACTACATTTTCAAAGAATCTTGATTCCATACCTGTGGCACCTACGCTGCCTATTTCTTCCTTGTCTACAAGAAGGCAACAAGCTGTCTTAGAAGGTGCAGGTGCATCGAGAATGGCTTTAAGCGAGGTGTAAGCACATACCCTGTCATCCTGTCCATAGCCCATAATCATACTGCTGTCAAGACCGTAGTGCTTAGCCTTTCCTGCAGGAACTATTTCAAGGTCGGCAGAAATGAAGTCTTCTTCCTCTATACCGTATTTATCCTTCAATATCTTAAGTATATTAGCCTTTACAGCCTCTTTTTCTTCTCCCTTAAGAGGCATGCTTCCAAGCATTACATTGAGGTCTTCTCCCTCAACCACCTTGGCCGCTGTCTTTTGCATCTGGTCAGCAGAAAGATGGATGAGTAGGTCTGTAATACCGATAACTGGACCTTCTTCTTCCTCACCGATACAGATATTTACGGCTTTTCCATCTTCCTTTACAACTACTCCGTGTATCGCAAGAGGAAGTGTTACCCACTGGTACTTCTTGATACCACCGTAATAATGTGTATCAAGCATTGCAATTTCAGTATCCTCATAAAGAGGTACCTGTTTTGCATCTATTCTAGGTGAGTCTATATGGGCACAAAGGATGTTTAGTCCCTCTGCCATAGGCTTCTTGCCGATAACAAAGAGTGCAATTGCCCTACCCATATTTGACATATAGACCTTGTCACCTGCTTTTAACTTTTTCTTCTTTCCTATGAAGTCAGCAAGATTCTTATATCCTGCTTTCTCTGCCTGTCGGATTGACTCATCTACACATTCTCTCTCTGTTTTGCAGTCAGAAATGAACTGTCTGTAGGTTTCACTTAACTCAAAGCAGGCTTCAAGTGCCTTTTTATCATACTTTTCCCAAGCGCTCTGCCTGATCTCCTTTTGTTTTTTTTCTGATTTTTTCTCTGTCTTTTTTGCTGCCATTTTATCTCCTTTCAATCCCTTGTAAATCAGGGTTATATTTTCAATTTAACATTTATTACCGGCATATTACGGGGTTTTACACCACTGACCGGACAACTAATTTATCTTGAAATTATTTTTATAATATGCTATATTTATGGAGAAGAGAGTATCCATGTTAAATGTATACTCCCTAAGACTTGGTGCTGATGTCCATAAGGACTCACCTATCTTTATCAGTGACGAGCTAGGTAAACTTACTTTCTTTTGCGGAGAAAAGTAAGAATGTTAATAATCAGACCTCCAAAGGACATCAGCAGTGCTAATATCCCCAGAAAAATCATAATGATTTCATAATCTGTCATAGACATCCCTCCCTTTGTATTATTCCGATTACTCGGTTTATACTTAGGGAGTTTTTCCATTCTGCCACAGATACTCTCCGGAAATTATTCTAGCATATCATACTTATACTTTCAATAAATTATCTCAGAATCTTTTTGACAAAAAATTACAATGCTCATCAGTTTTCATACTTTTCTTAAATATATGCATTTATTTTAGTTTATTCTGCAAGTGTCAAATACTTTTAATACCCTAATCATTTTAGGAAAGTTCATGAAATTAATCTTTTGAATATCTATCCCCCTCTTTATATATTGATAGACAAATGATACAATATAATTATTGTTTGTTAAAATCTACATAGCCACATACCAAAAATTATTGCAATTGAGAATTTAGTAAGGAAGGAATAATAAGATGGAAGATATATTAGAAACCAGAGGATTAATACATATTGGGGGAGAAGCTAGTAGAGAAAAACTCATAAGCGTTATTATTCCTTGTAGAAATATCTCAAAGTGGCTTCCACAGTGTTTTCTCTCCCTTGTACATCAGACTATCGGGATAAATAATATTGAACTCATCTTTGTAGATGATGCCTCTGATGATGGAGGTGCTACTTGGACTCTATTAACAGAAATGGAGAAAGCTTATCCGGAAAGTATAGCAGTAATAGGTTTAATGAAAATATGAGACAGGGGGGAGCAAGAAACATTGCACTTAAATACATCACCGGAAAATATATTGCCTTTGTAGATGCAGATGATTTTGTTGCAGAGAATTTTTTGCTTGAGGTTTACAAAAAAGCTGAAGAAACCAATGCTGATATAGTACAGTTTGAGCATTTTTTATTTACTGAAAACGGTTCAGTTATTAAAGCAGCTAAGTTAAACAAAGAGTTCATCAATATTACAAATGATGAGGATAGAAAAAAGTTTTTATTTGAAGAAAAGCTTACCTGTGGCTGTTGGAATAAGCTTTACAAAAGAGAACTCATTGAAAATGCCGGAGTTTGTTTTGCAGAAAAGGTTATTTATGAAGAACCTTTATTTGTCTATCCCTTATTTTTTCACTGTAACAGGGTACTCATCTTAGATGAACCGTACTACTACTATAGACAGAATAACTTAGGAACTATGCGAAATGACATGAAGGCCAAAAACACCTTATTTGAACATTCTTTTGTGCAAAGACAGGTACTTGAAACAATGAAGAAAACGGAGTTATTTGAGCGTTTTTACGAAGAAATAAAACTATATTTTCTTCATTCTTATTTATATGAAACCTTGATTTTTGCTGCCAAAAGAAAAATTTATATCGATTATAAAGAATTCACCCCTCTTGCACAGTTTGCCTTAGGTGAATATGAAGATATTGATAACTCGCCATATTCAACCTATATTCCTAAGCAGATGGAACTTTATAAACTTATTAAACATGAATTTACAATGGAATCTTACAATAGATACTTTAACAGTCTTAGATAAGATCAGAATACATATTTCATATATCTCAACTCTCCATAGGTATATTATGTGCTTATGGAGAGTTTTATCTTATATTAAATTTCTTATAAAAGTGTGCTGTTAAACTATAATATTGGTTGTATAATATTTAGCGTTGGTGAGAGAAAAAAATTCTCTCCCAACGCTAAATTTTAAAAAATAGGAACACACATCAAATCTCATGTATAATTTAAATTACCACAATTAAAACAAGGAGAAATTATATGTGTTCTAATGCTAGTATAACAGAAATCTTAGGAATTAACGATAACAATTTAGTAATTTTAGGTAACGAAAAAGAAAATATTAAGGGGATAGAATATACAGTCTTAAGGGGAAAGCTTTCATATAGGCCAGCTTGCTGCCCTAAGTGTGGTATAGTCAATGAAAATTATGACATAATAAAAAATGGAAGCCAGACTGTAAAAATACTTTTGATGTGACCCCAAAAAGTTAGACTTTATTAGCGAGACAGTTTATGCTGCCTCGCCATTTTTATTTTAGGGACGTGTCCCTGTTGAGCTCGCAAAGCGTGCGAAACAATAATCCACTCGCTATTCGGATGCTAGACAGATGTTATACAAAAAATCACCATTCCGTCGTATAATTGATGAGATCATTATCAGTATTAAACAAAAATAATTTACAAAATGGCTTGCGAATGATATAATTTAAATATAAAAGATGTTGATGGTTTTTTTGTATTGTGGTTAGAAAAACTTATGCAGTTAGAAGGAAAGGAGAATTAAAGATGATTACAAAGAGCTTCGAAAGAAAATTAGAAAAACTTGGTGCATTTGAAATTAGCTTTGATATGTTGAAATTATCAGAAAAGAATGAGAAACATTTGAAATTTTTGAATGCAGGAAGAGGAAATCCTAATTGGATTAATACCTTGGGAAGATTAGCTTTTGCAAGACTGATGGAATTTGGCGTGTCAGAATGCAAAAGAACTCTAGATAAAGGAGATTTAGCTGGATATGTTGACTCCAATGGAATCGAGGAGAGGTACAATGCTTTTTTAAATCGTGACGATGAGGTGGATGTATTTCTTAAAAAGATCGTGGAGTATAGCGTAGACCATCTAGATTTAGATAAGAAAAGCCTTATTTTGGAGCTTACAAATGGCATTATAGGAAATAATTATCCGGTTCCTAGCCGTTGTTTGGAGAATACGGAGCACATCATCAATGCATTTCTTCAAAGCATTCTATATGGGAAGGCTAATTTAAGAAATAATACTAAGGTATTTCCAGTAGAAGGCGGTACGGCTGCAATTGTTTATATATTTGATTCCTTAAAGCATAATGGACTACTTAATGAGGGAGACCGCATTGCAATCAACACACCGGTATTTACTCCTTATATTCAGATTCCGAGACTATCAAATTTTGATTTGGCAGAGATCGATCTTCAAGCAAGGGAAGAAAATCAGTGGCATATTCCAGATTCTGAATTTGAAAAGCTTTTGGACCCTTCTGTCAAGGCATTTTTCTTAGTGAATCCATCAAATCCGGGTTCTCGTAGTCTTACAGATGAGACTTTGGAACAGTTAAGAAAGGTAGTTGTAAAGCGTCCGGATCTTATTATTATAACAGATGATGTATACGGTACTTTTGTAAATGGATTCCGCACTGTTTATTCCGTTTGCCCAAGAAACACTATTTTGGTTTATTCGTATTCAAAGCTTTATGGTGTTACAGGATGGAGACTCGGAGTTATAGCAATTAATGAAGATAATGTTTTTGATGAACTGATTAAGAAGCTTCCTGAGAAGAAGAAAAAAGAACTAGAAAGCGATTATTCTATCGTTACATTTAATCCTTCGGAAATGAGCTTTGTTGAAAGGATATGTGCAGACAGCAGATCTATTGGATTGTATCATACAAGCGGGCTATCTACACCACAGCAGATTATGATGGTTCTTTTCTCTATGACTCATTTGGTTCTTGAAAATGAAAAGGATCAATACATTGAAGCTTGTAAAGAAATTACAGCGATTCGTTACCACAATTTAATGTCTACATTAGGCTTACCTGAGGATAATAGTGATTCCAATGCTAAATATTATACACTGATTGACATATATCAACTTGCAGAGACAAATTATGATAAGAACTTCGCAACATGGCTTAGAAATGAATTTGAGGAAATAGATTTTCTTTTACATCTAGCAAAGGAAGAGGGTGTTGTGTTGATGGAAGGAGTTGGTTTTGGAGCAACTCCTGGTACAGTTAGAATTTCAGAAGCAACCTAGAGGACAATGATTATAAGAAAATAGCAAACCGTATTATATCCCTTTTGAAAGAATATTACGAAAAGTATACAAAAGAGAAAAAAAATCTATAGTATGGAGGAGCTTAAAATGAATATAGGTTTAATCTCACATGAAGTGTTGGAAACAGCACAACATATTACGGTAACAGGCTTCTCTGATATAGCCCATTATTTGATTGCTAATCCAGTCATTTCTATCTTTATATGTCTTGCACTTGGATATTTTATTGGAAAGGTAAAGATAAAATCCTTTACGGTAGGTGCCACTGTAGGAACTTTGTTGGTAGGACTTTTCATTTCCCTAATATTGAAGGGGGCAGGAACTTACGAAATTGACGGAACGGTGAAGACAATCTTTTTCTCACTATTTATTTTTACTATCGGATATGAGGTTGGACCTTCATTCTTCGCAAGTTTAAAAAAATCTGGCCTTAAAATTATTGTCCTATCCATATTCTTCGCCGTGGTAGCTTTTGCAGTTTCGATTGTTTTGTTTAAGACTTTTGATATTGGAGCTGGAGAAGCTGGCGGAATTTTGGCAGGTAGTCTTACACAGTCAGCAATCTTAGGAACAGCGGATTCTACTATGAAGGGTATGCTTTCAGGAACAGAACTGAAAACGGCTGAAAGTCAAATGGCAGTTGCATATGCACTTACCTATGTTTTTGGAACGATTGGGGTAGTTGTATTTTTGAGAAATGGTGCATCGAAGTTAATTGGTGCAAATTTGACAGATACAGTTAAGAAGAAAATTGAGCAAACAAATTTCCATGAGTCTTCTTCGGAAAACACTGTGGTTGGAAATATTAAAGCACGTGCATTTTGCTTAGAAAAAGGTGCAGAACTTATTGGCAAAACAATCGGTTCCATTGAAGAACAGTACGATGATTCTCTTACAATAATTCAGATTCTTCGAGATGGTAAACAGGTGAATCTTGCACCGGATGTGCAGCTTCTTGAGAAGGATACAGTTACGATTATAGGACTTCTCGATGCAGTATTAAATTTTGAAGCTTCTGGCATGGAGGAAACTAATGATTCAGAAGTTCTTAGGCTAGATGTGGTAAAGCAAGAAATAGTTTTAACTAACAATTTCTCTCTAGATGTTATAAAGAATCTTTCAGAAAATGGAATCGTCATTTCAGAAAGGATGAGAGATAACGATATTCTCCCTGAAGAGGAGGAGTTAAAGGCTCTTGATCACTTGATATTGGTGGGACCAAAAGCTGCTATTTCTAAGGCTGTAAAAAAACTTGGATATGTGAAGGATACAGGAACTGAGACAGATATATCTTTTATCAGCATCGGGCTTGTAGTTGGTCTATTAATAGGTGCAATCAGCTTCGTTGTATCCAAAATTCCGATTACACTTGGATCTGGTGGAGGAGCTTTAATTGGAGGACTTCTGTTCGGATATTATCAAGATAGACATTCTAACTATGGACTGATGCCGAAAGCAACCCGATGGTTTTGTAAGAGTGTTGGATTAAATCTCTTTATAGCCATTGTGGGACTTACTTCCGGAGCTTCCTTCATATCTGCATTGCAATCTATGGGCTTAAAGGTACTATTAATTGGTATTTTGGTAACCATTTTGCCTCATATTGCTTCCGTTTACTTTGGAAGATTTGTGTTAAAGTTGGATGCTGTAGATATCATTGGTGCTCTATGTGGTGCTGGAACGTGTACAGCAGCACTTAACGGAGTTGTGGAGGAATGTGATTCAAGTATTTTTGCTATAGCATATACACCAGGATATGCAATGGGAAATATTTTACTTACAGTCTTAGGTCCTCTTGTAGTAGCAATATGCATACATTAGTTATTTGAGTAGATAAGATAGATAGATTCATACATTTATTTTAAGGAAAGTGGTTGTATAATATTTAGCGTTGGTGAGAGAAAAAATTCTCTCCCAACGCTAAATTTTTTGCAAAAAAATAGGAACACACATCAAATCTCATGTATAATTTAAATCGCACAAAATAAATAACAAGGAGAAATGATATGTGTTCTAATGCTAGTATAACAGAAATCTTAGGAATTAACGATAAGAATTTAGCAATTTTAGGTAACGAAAAAGAAAATATTAAGGGGATAGAATATACAGTCTTAAGGTGAAAGCTTTCATATAGGCCAGCTTGCTGCCCTAAGTATGGTATAGTCAATGAAAATTATGACATTATTAGAAATGGGAGTCAGACTGTAAAAATACTTTTTAATAGGGTTAATACAAACCCTTTGATATTGATGGTTAAAAAGCAGAGATTTTTCTGTAAGCATTGCGAGTCAACATTTATGGCTAAAACACCTATCGTAGATAAGGGGTGCTTCATATCGAATGATGTTAAGAGGTCTATAGTTTTAAACCTATGTGAGACTAAGTCAATGGACCTAATTGCAAGAGAACACTGTGTATCTCCTACTAGTGTTGCCAGAATACTCCGTTTAACTGAAGATAGGAGAAGAAAAAATTATCTTCCTAGGATTCTATCAATAGATGAATTCAAGTCAGTAAATACAGTTGATGCGTCTATGAGTGTAAATTTAACCGATTTAGAAGGCGGTCATATTTTTGATATCCTGGCAGATAGGAGACAAAGATACCTCTTTGAGTATTTTAATTCATATCCCTTGAAGGTGAGAAAAAGGGTAGAATATGTGACTACAGACATGTATAGGCCATATATTGATCTTGCCAAGAAGGTCTTTCCAAATGCCAATATCGTAGTTGATAAATTCCACATAGTACATTATAAGGGACTAACTCTCTTTTGTATAGGGGAAAGTGTCACATCTATTGTATTCTTACAACTATACGAATGCAATTGTAGAGGGTAAAAATAATAAGATAAAGGTAATTAAAAGAGTATCCTACGGATATAGAAGTTTTAGGAATTTTAAGGCAAGGATAATGCTGATGGAAAGGTATAAGATACAAAAAGGCAACATCCATAGCTATAATTTTGCTATGGATGCTGCCGCATAATTTAATAGATTTTATTGATTTAAATTATCACCAACATTATTTGACATAGAGCCATAATATTTTAAGTTTACACAGAAAAAAGACCGCCATACCTGACGGTCTTCTTCTTATAACTGACTTAAAATTATCTAAGTAATGAAAGTACACCCTGTGTAGACTGGTTAGCCTGTGCAAGCATAGCCTGACCTGCCTGTGCAAGAATGTTGTTCTTACTAAACTCAACCATTTCCTTAGGAACATTTGTATCACGGATACGTGACTCAGCTGCCTGTGTATTCTCAGATACATTGTCAAGGTTGAGCACTGTGTGCTCAAGACGGTTCTGAACTGCACCAAGGTCTGATCTCTGCTTTGAAACTGCCTTGATAGCATTTCCTACAGATGTGATAGCTGCCTCTGCTCCTTCGTTACTTGAAAGATCAAGACTATCTACTCCGATTGACTCTGAATTCATATTATCAATGTTAAGTGTCATTGTATGACCTTCAAGAGCACCAATGTGAAGTACTTTATCCTTGAAACTGTCATCAAGAAGATTCTGAGTATTGAACTGAGTTGTACTCTGGATACGATCGATCTCATCCTTAAGAGCATCGTTCTCAGACTGGATAGCTGCTCTATCATCTTCTGTGTTAGTATCGTTAGCTGCCTGAACTGCAAGCTCGTTCATTCTCTGAAGGATAGAATGTGTCTCGTTGAGTGCGCCTTCTGCTACCTGGATAAGTGAAATACCATCCTGAGCATTAGCTGATGCTCTGTTAAGACCTCTAACCTGGCTTCTCATCTTCTCAGATATTGAAAGACCTGCTGCATCATCTGCTGCTCTGTTGATCTTATATCCTGATGAAAGCTTCTCTGAAGACTTTGCCTGTAATGAGCTTGTGATACTTAACTGTCTGTTTGAGTTCATTGCTGTAAGATTGTGCTGTACTACCATAATAATTTCCTCCTTGAATTTGCAATCGGCTTCCTTGCCGTTATTTTTTTATTATTATTTGTGAGATTCACTAAGCTTCGGCCGTAAGCCCTATGTTTTCTTCCTCACATATTATATATCGGTCTATCTTTTTAAAAACTTAATAGCTAATTTAATCTTTTTTTATTTTTATATATAAGTCATATGGTTTTTCTTTTTACTTCTTATATAATTAAACTCTACAAACAGAATAACGCAATAGCTAATCTATGTTTGTACTATATAGTTGATATCTCTCCCTATTTATAATCATAAATTTGATTTAAAACAAAAGAAAGACTGCCATTTCTGACAGTCCCTCTTATGAATGCTTTAATATTATCTAAGTAATGAAAGTACACCCTGTGTAGACTGGTTAGCCTGTGCAAGCATAGCCTGACCTGCCTGTGCAAGAATGTTGTTCTTACTGAACTCAACCATTTCCTTAGGAACATTTGTATCACGGATACGAGACTCAGCTGCCTGTGTATTCTCAGATACATTGTCAAGGTTGAGCACTGTGTGCTCAAGACGGTTCTGAACTGCACCAAGGTCTGATCTCTGCTTTGAAACTGCCTTGATAGCATTTCCTACAGATGTGATAGCTGCCTCTGCTCCTTCGTTACTTGAAAGATCAAGACTATCTACTCCGATTGACTCTGAATTCATATTATCAATGTTAAGTGTCATTGTATGACCTTCAAGAGCACCAATGTGAAGTACTTTATCCTTGAAACTGTCATCAAGAAGATTCTGAGTATTGAACTGAGTTGTACTCTGGATACGATCGATCTCATCCTTAAGAGCATCGTTCTCAGACTGGATAGCTGCTCTATCATCTTCTGTGTTAGTATCGTTAGCTGCCTGAACTGCAAGCTCGTTCATTCTCTGAAGGATAGAATGTGTCTCGTTGAGTGCACCTTCTGCTACCTGGATAAGTGAAATACCATCCTGAGCATTAGCTGATGCTCTGTTAAGACCTCTAACCTGGCTTCTCATCTTCTCAGATATTGAAAGACCTGCTGCATCGTCTGCTGCTCTGTTGATCTTGTATCCGGATGAAAGCTTCTCTGAAGACTTTGCCTGTAATGAGCTTGTGATACTTAACTGTCTGTTTGAGTTCATTGCTGTAAGATTGTGCTGTACTACCATAATAAATTCCTCCTTGAATTTGCATTCAGCTTCCTTGCTGAATAGATTTTTAATATTTTTTGTAAACTCTTGGTCTCTCTAAGGCCGTACACTCCGTTAGATTAACTTTAAGTATTACTTTCAAATTATATATCGGCTTATGCCGAAAAAACTTTAGTACCTTTTTAATAATTTTTAATTATTTTTTTTGGTCAAGAAAATATGGGCTTTCTCCGGTATTTCCACTCATATTACTATAATACTTTGTGACTGCACTACTACTTAGATTGTAACTCCTAATCTTTTCTCTGCTTTTTGAAACCTGAGAATCAAACTTAACCTGATTTCTTCTCTCAGCAGTCTCAACCTCTACGCCCTTGTCCACAAGAGTTCTTATAAGATTTTGAAGTTCCTCTATAGGCTCCTTATAAAAAGCCGGATTTTCCTTAACCTTATCTGCTATTCTCTTATAGGTGAGATCAAAACCTTCATCTAATTTATTGATTTCACTGATAAGAATACTTTTTTTAGCTATCAGCTTATCAAAGACTTCATCATCAAACTCAGTCTCACCAAGTAGTACTCCCTGCTCTTTGGTAAGAGCTATGATTTCAGAAAGTAATTTATTTTTTTTTACCAGTGAATCCTTCATAAGTCCCAGATAGTTAATAATTTCTTTATTCATCATGCAGTCTTAGCCGCCTTCATCACCTGAGCCCATACATCCCTAAGACCTCTAATATCTTCAAGGGCTTCATTAAGTTTTTCTATGTCTTTTCTGAGGTTTGCCATAAGCAGGTTCTGGGCTATTTTTTTGTATACCAAATCAAAATCTTTTGCTACCGGATATTTGAAATCAAGAGTACCCTGAAGTTCCCAGATTATATTCTGAGCCTTTATTAGATTCTGATGAGCCTTCTCAATGTTTTTCTCTTCTATTCCTACAGCTGCCTGGTTGCAAAACTTTATTGCTCCATTGTAGAGCATTAGTGTAAGTTCTGCCGGTGTAGCTGTATTAATTGCTGTTCCCTGATAAAGACTCGCTGCATTTCCCATCTTTAGTTCCTCCAAATTTATATCTGTTAATTACTACAATGTATATATCGGATAAATCAATTTACTTTAGGGTATTATTAAAATTATTGATATATCCGTTTATTTACAAGAGCATTTTTATATTCCGGCACTAAAAAAGAGATACCAAATTAATGATATCCCTTTAATTATTAAATTTATTTACCTAACATACTTGCAAGGCTGCTGCTCTGTGAATTCATCTTAGCCATAGCCTTTTCCATAGCTGCAAACTGCTTATAGTAGTTATCCTCTATCTTATTAATCTTAGCTTCAAGAGTGTTATACTCCTTCTTATATGACTCTGACAGTTTATTAAGCTCCTTATCATTGTAGAAGGACATTGCAGATGAAAGACCTGTACCTTTCATAGCCTCTCCCATCTTGGAGTAAAGTTTCTCCATGATGCCCTTTAAAGCTTCTGCTGTTTCTTCAGGTTTTTCGGTAAGCGCCTTTTTCAGCTTGTCTTCTTTTGATGAATATACACCGTCTTCAGAGTCTCCAAAGATATGAAGCAGGCCATTTTCCTTATAATCTGTAGATGTCATTACTCCAAAGCTTGCAAGACTGTATCTTGTTCCACCATTTCCTTCTTCATCGACACCTACTGTAACAGAAGCCTGCATAGCTGACTTCATTGTATTAAGTACCTTACCAAGGCTTGTATCTCTTCTAAGAACTGAATCCTTTATCTTCTTTTCCCAGTTTTCAACATCCTTTTCAGACATTTCCTTCTTCTGGTCTGCTGAAAGCGGATCATACCCCCTGGAAGAACCTGCATTATAGAGTTCATTCATCTCTTTTAAGATGGAGTTATATTCTTTGATAAAGCCCTTGAAATTGTTGTATACAGCGTCAACATCAGTGTTTGCTGTAGCTGTAATGCTCTTTCCCGCATCACCCGCATCATAATCTGCTGTGGTACCTGTAAGGGTTATATTAAGACCATTAACATTGTTGGTATTTGCCGCAGTCTTATACTCTGTTCCATCTACTCTAAATATTGCATCTTTAGCAGCAATATTGGTAACACCGCTGCCGCTTAGGCCAAGAGCAGTTAAACCTACATTTAATGCTTCATCATTTTTAGTTTCTGTAATTGTAAAAGCACTATCTTCACCTGTTTCCTTAGATGACAGATAGAATCTATGCTGTTTAGCATCAAAATTTGCATTAATTCCTACCTGCTTTGCTGCCTTGATAAAATCATCAACCGTAGTATCACCGTCAACGATTAAAGTATGTTCCTTATTGCCTGATTTAAATGTAACCTCTGAACCAAGTTCAAACCCGATATCAGTTAGTTCCGCATCTCTTTAACTTCATCCGCAACCTTAGTACCGGTTATACTCTGTGCTGTGGCAAGCTGCTTAACCTGAATCTTATGGGTTCCGCTTACAGCAGCCGGATCGCCTGTAATCTTAGCCACACTTTCATCAGAACTTGTAACTTTCTTGGTTGAGTAAGCTTTTGAAAGTCTTAACGCAGATATCTTGTTAGTATAAAGTGAATAAAGCTTGCTATTTAAATCTTTCCACTTTTCCTTTTTCCAATCAAGTGTAGTACGCTTACCTTCTACCTTATTGAGCTTTAATTTATGTGCATCCATAATCTTCTTGATCATGGACTCTGTATCCATACCTGAATTTAATCCTGAAAGTCTAATTGCCATTTTTTCCTCCTTACCTCTTCTCGTCAACTATTATACCTGCGAGATCGTGTATCTTATCGAGTACCACACTGGTCTTTTCAGGTGGGATTTCCCTTATTATCTCTTTGGTCAGTTCGTCATATACCTTGATGGAAATCTTTTTTGTTTCCTTGTTATACGAAAAGGCCAGCCTTCTATATCCATTCTGCTGCTTAACCTTTCATTTGCCTGATCAATTACACTTTTAATACGACGCTCAGCTTCGGCTTCAGAAATCTCTTCGCCACCTTCCATACCGCCGGTACTACCTGCTTGACCGGTTCCTGTCCGTCCAACGGCTCCTGCATCAAAATCCTTGTCTATCCTCTCTGTGCCTGAATATCCTGCACTTACATTCATGTCGATGCCTGTAGACTGAGCCGTTACATTTGGCATCATCTTAAGACTCATTTGTTCACCTCCATGTAAACTTATTTGTACAATCCATTGTTTTTAAACATAGAACACGCTTTCTACATAGGATATCGACAAGAAACCATATAAACTTAACCCCTGTAATTATTTATTCAAAAATTTTATTGAGGTTCTTCATAACCTGAACAGAAGTTTCTGATGCCTCCCTGTTAGAGTCCTGTATCTGTTCAAAAAGTTCTTTTCTATATATAGCTATATCTTTAGGCGCCTTAATTCCTACTTTTATCTGTTCTCCCTTTACTTCAAGTATTGTAATTTCAATGTCATTTCCTATTACAACACTTTCACCGGGCTTTCTTGACAGTGCTAACATTATTATCCCTCCTTAATTTTTCTCTGCTTTCATTTTCTGTACTGAATCATAAACGCTGAATTTAATAGGATAATCCTCGTTATTTACTATGATCTGCACACCTTTACGGTTGTTAGGATTGATAAGTAACGGAGCTCTAAAATTAGCAGTTGTCTTGCTTGGATCTTCACTAGGTATGGTTATTGTAAGAAATGTAAGTAATTCCTCATCCTTAAAATCTCCTAATGGTTTTAGAAGCTCATCTTCAACTATAGGCTCGTACTTAGCAGTCACTGAATAGGGGCTGATTATAGGAAGGGCAAGCCCTGCAAAGTCAAGCGATTGAAACCATGATATTGGTCCATCTGCACCTGCTTCAATATCATAAATTACTGTCCAGTGCTTCATGTCTTCAAAACCTATTATACCATTATCAAAGGTGAGAATTTTCTCCTCGTCAATATCAACTTCTCCAAAAAATCTTGTCTGTGCAAGCATGCTAACACCTCTTTCTTTTTATAAAATTTAATCTCGCATAAACCCGGCTTATACACTCTATCTTAAAAAGTCTAACAAAGAATTTTGCACTACCTTAGCTCCTGCCTGTAAGGATGCATTGTATATAACTTTTTGAGCATTAAAATTGATTACTGTCTCTGTGAGATCTGCATTTTCATTGTTTGACATAAGATCTGTAAAATCATCAGTCTGACCTGAAAGCCTCTCCTCAGTGAGGTTAAGTCTTGCACCACGGCTTCCAAGATCTGCAATAGCTTTATTGATTACATCCTGAAAATCTTTTATGTTATTTATGCCCTTTGAAAAACTCTCCTGCATAACCTTTTCTTTAAGCTTAAATTCAGTTGTCATCTGTACCTTAAGCTCCTTAAGGCTTTCCAAATCTTTAGCATCGGTTGTATTCGCAATTAGTTTTTCTACTTCCTTAAGTTTATTTCCTACCTCATTTACATCTTCAATACTTGAGAGAATTCCATCTAATTCCCTTCCAAGGTCATGAGTAATTGCATCCTTTGCCTGAGTATTAACCTGAAGGCGCTGGTTGAAACCTACTTCGTATTCTATATCCTGATCTTCTTTTTTATAATTGATAATTTTTTCTTCATCTTCTACAGGATTCCCATCTTCATCAAGCGGCACCGCTTTACAGTTGAAATAATGTTCAGGACGCACATCTCCTTTAGAGAACTCAGTCTTATTATACTCTACATTAAAGTTTTTAGCACTCCTTAATTGCTCAGCGGCCTCATCTGAAAGTATGATTTCTCCTGTATCAGCCAGATATTTTGCCCCTGTTTCAGGCTTTTCATAGGCATCAGGACTTTTTGATGTAAGTTCATTTCCTTCATCGTCTGTTGAGTTTATGTCAATACTGCCCTCGTTGTCATCTGTATCTGTGAAGTTAAGCTTAGGGAAGTCTCCTGCTGCCCCATCAAGCTTCTTATATGCCAGCCTTAAATATGGTACTTCTTTATTTACGGCATGCTCTGAAAAATCATTGGTTCCACCCGGCTCATAATCGTTAACCGAATATCCGCCTATTGTACTAAGTCTTGTTTTAATTGCAGTTTTATCTAAATCTTCTGTTATTGTATACTGTTTGCTCTTATCATCATTGAGATAGGTGAAACTTGTATCCGTCTTATAACCGGTAAATACATATCTTCCGGCATAATTTGCATCACCTTCCTGATAAATCTGCTGCCTGTACTGAGACATTGTCTTCATTATGCTCATGCGGTCTTCTGCTGTAAGAGTACCATTGGCTCCCTGATTTGCATGGCTGTGAAGAACGGTACACATATCCGTTATCTGCTTCAGTGCACTTTCCGTTGTCTGCATCCAACTCCTTGCGTCAGGAACATTTTTCTTAAAATACTGCTTTATTTCCGTAAGATTGTTGCGCAGTTTCAATGCTCTTACTGCAATTATTGGGTCATCAGAGGGACGCTGTATCTTCTTGCCTGTCTGATACTGCTCCTCTATATTCATAAGATTGACCTTATTAGTATTTATGTTTGCAAGAGTGTTGTTGGTCATTATCTGGTTGGTAACTCTCATCATAGGTTTAAGTCCTTTCTATCTCACCGGTTTCAGTTATACCGCCATCTCATTAATCAGCTTATTATATATTTCGTTCATTACAGTAATTACTTTAGCCGAAAGGTCATAGCAATTCTTAAATTTAACCAAATCCATTGCTTCCTCATCATTATCCACACCGGAAACCGACAGCCTTTGATTATCAATAGCCTTTACTATCCTATCCTGATTAGTTGAAAATGTCTCTGCAGTCTTCGTATCTACTCCTATATCTGAGGTAAGTGCCTGATAAAACTCTTCCGGCTTGCCCTTGTCAAACATCGACCTGTCCTTTGAAGATTCTCAAGTTTTTTCATAACATCAGTATTTTCAACACCTTCTGAAATAGTACTTGCTGCTGCTATAAGACTTGGATTTTCTCTAAATGTTCTTGTAACAGAATAATTATGAGCTGTCAATCTATAATAAGTCTCGTCTTCTGATGAAAATTCTGTTATTTCATTTCCATCCTCATCCTCTTTTCCCGGTACTTTGAATTTATAATTTTCTCCGCTAACCTGGTCTATGCCATTGAAAAAATCTGTTCCCTTATTTCCATCCAAATCTTCTCCGGTTTTGTGTATTTCGTTAAACTCTTTTGAGAACTTTCTCACATAGTTGTTTAACTGATCAAGGTAATAAGGAATTCCCTTAAAATTAACCTGTTCACCAATTTTAGCTACAACCTTATCATCCTCAGATATATCTTTCTGTATAGGCTTATCTTCTTTCAGCTTAAATGTGTACTTAAATTTTTCCTTGCCTGTATCCGGATCCTTTTCTATATTTACATCAAACCCTGTATATTCATATTCTTCACTACCCACTGTAATTCGTCCCTGTGGTGGGAAGTTCATAGTTTCAACACTGTTTATATTTGTATCTTCCAATGTAAGCTCAGTATCTCCCTCAAATGCTTCTTTCACATTACATCTAAGAGAAGCCCTGTTGTTGCCGTCACGCATCTGAAATAATGCTCCAAGCTTACCGCCTAACTGGCTGTTATGCGTACTGAAATTCTGCCCATCTGACCAGGTTAAGTCATAAAGTCCTTCTACATCATTTATGTTGCTTATGTAGTCTCTTGGCACAGTTTCTATCTTATTTGCCTCATAATTATTTACCAGATAACCGCCATTTATCTTCACCGTATAATGTGTAACTCCTGAAAGGCTTCCACTCATTCCCTCTCCGATACGCTCCTCCTTCACAGTTACGTTGGCAAGGCTTGAAAGCTTATCTACAATGAGATTACGCTGGTCTCTGAGGTCATTTGCAAATCCTCCGCTTACCTCTATCATGTTTATCTGTTTGGTAAGGGTTGCAATCTGATCTCCATATGAATTAATAGTATCAACTGTATTTTTATAGTAAAATTAACCTCATTCTGAGTATTTTTTAAATTCTCAGATACATTGTTGAAAAACTCTGTAAGAGCGTAAGCCTGATTTACCATCTGTGCCCTTGCAGACTTGCTTGTAGGATCTTTCTCAACCTCAGACATGCCATTGAACAGATTTTTAAAATTGGTGTTAAATCCTCCGTCATTAATCTCATTTAAGAAGTTTTGGATGTTCTTTAGATAATAAGTTCTGGAATCATACTCTCCGTTTATGGTATTGGCTGAACGGTATTTTAAATCATAGTATTCATCTCTAATCTGTGACACCTTGTTGGCTATAACACCTGTTCCCACCATTCCATAACGCTGTGCAATAGCTATCGGATCTTTTGCCTGACGGTTAACCTGCTGACGGCTGTAGCCCTCTGTCTTTGCATTGGTTATATTGTGTGCAGTTGTATTGAGTGCCGCCTGATAGGTATGAAGTCCTGAAGTTCCTATATCTAATCCAAAAAATGTTGATGGCATATCTATCTCCTATCTACTGTTAAGGGCATCAGCCCCCAAGTCTTGTTACCACATGCTCAAGCATCTCATCGATTACGGTTATATATCTGGATGCTGCATTGAATGCCTGCTGGAATTTAATCATATGTGTAAGTTCTTCATCTGAAGAAGCTCCCAGAACCTGCTGTCTCTGATTATCTACACTGGTCTTTGTTACTTCCTGGCTCTTTGCTAAAGCCTTCATTGTATGGCCTGTATTTGCAATTTCGGAAGTAAATGAAGTGTAATATTCCAAAAATGTATTTTTAGTAAGTGTATTAGGATTTAATACTGCAAATTTTTCGTCCCATGCCTTGTTTAACTTTGCTGCTATATCCATACTATAATCACCGGTATTGGTGTTGTAGCTTAAAGGAATGAGAGATACATTATCCTTTATATTTTTGTTTACTTCAAGCTCTCCCATAGAATATATGGAATACTTTGAGCCTTCATTTGCAGGATCATAATCTTCACTGTTGAAGAGCATTACCTTTTTACCATTCATCTCAAGGTCAAGCTCCTTGTAGCGCGGCATACTCTTTCTTTCAAATAGGGCACTGCCTGCTGTCTTAGAACTGTCAGAGCTTACAGGTGCATTCTTAGTATCTAAAATAGTTACCTTATACCTGCCGGTAGGTCTGCCTAATGCATCTTTTTCTTCTATTTATATTCATCTAAATCATTTATGTCTACCGGCGGAATTTCATCTCCCTCCAGTATCTTTCCTTCTGAATTTCTCCAAACCGGCTCTCCGCCGTCTGTCCAAGTTGCTGTCAAATTTGGAGAAAGTATATCATTAATCATTGTTGTAAGCCCATGGATGAGCTGGTCAAACTGTGCCTCTGTATTGGTAAGCAGAGATGGAGCTATCTTATTATTATAATTTATTTTTGCCTCTTCAAAGCTTCTCATAGCCTCTATATAGTACTCATCCTGCTCTCCATCTTCATAGTCCTCAGCCCTTGGTTTAACAGGAATATCTGTATATCTTCCCTGCCTTCCTCTTGAAAGCAGCAAGCCTTTAAGTGAACCTATATCCGTATCCGCTGCCGATGTAGGCGGCACATCAAAGTTAAATACTTCTCTTGGTTCACCATCATCATTTATATCAAAATTCCATACCGGAGTATGTAAATTCAGTCCATCATCAGTAGTTTTAAGTCCTATTTCATTTATACCAAATTCAGTTACAAACTGAGTTCCTTCAACAGTTACAAGAACAGTACCGTCTCTCACTTCCTTGTAATCCATCTTTACATAGCCACCCAGCTCATCAAGCAGTTTATTACGCTCGTCTCGATAATCATTGGCAGAATAACCGCCTACTTCTTCTTTACGAATTAAATTGTTGAGTTCATCAATTTTAGTCCCAATCTCATTTACCCTATCTACAGTATTTTTGATTTTGAGATTTATATCCTGCCTAAAGCTCTTAAGCTGAGTTACGATATTTTGACAACGCTCTATGAATGTGTTAGCTGTCTCCACAAGAGATGTTCTTGCAACCACACTTTCAGGTTCTTTTTGAAGTTCCTGAACCGACTTCCATAAGCCTTCCATAGAACTTTGAAATGTAGTACCCTCAAGTTCTCCAAAAAGGTTCTCAACCTCAGCTACCGCCTCAGCCTGAACCTGATAGAATCCCTGTCTTCCACTTTCTCTTCTATATGAACCATCTAAAAATCTGTCTCTAAGCTGCCTTACCTTGTCGATGATAGAACCATGGCCCGTCTGATCCATTCTGCGTACTGTTGCAGTCTTCTCATACTCCTTGTCAACAGTAACTACCTGTTGGCGTACATAACCCTTTGTATCTACATTTGTAAGGTTATGTGCTGTAGCATTTAGTGAATGCTGGGCTGTATTAAGTCCCGATACTCCTACACCAAAGCTTGTCATCAAACCCATATCTTATCTCCCAAACCATTTTGATTTCTACTAAATATATGTTCCTTTAACTAACTTCACAGAGAAAACTTTACTCAACTCTTTGCATCAAACATTCCCTTATTCATGCCCTGAATCTCTACTTCTGAAGAGGTGTTATACTGTCCCACTCCCGGTGAAGTCCTTAAACTTTGCATTAAATTAATATCAAAGTCTATCATTTCAATCGACTGTTTGATAAGCATTTGATTTCTTTCGTTTATGAGTTTCAAAGCATCAATAGTCCTCTTCAACTTGTCATGAAGTTTCCGCAGTTCTTCCTGTTCTTTTTCCCGGTCTTTTAAAAGGTCAATTATAGTAATGAAATTAAGTTCACTTTCCTTCTTATTCATTACTATTCCTATATTACGAATGACCTCCTGTCTTTTCTTTTCCAGCTTACTGATTCTTCCTATAAGAGCCTGCTCTTCCTCAGTTATGCTGTTTAAAGACTGGAGGTCATTATTTACAATTATCCGGGTTTTTTTCTCGGCAACAGGAATAATTTCTGCGTAGACTCTCTCCTCATCACCCAGAACCATAATTAGTTCTTCAATTAAGCTTGCCATAGCTCCTCCGCGCATTATTACATCTTAAATTATTATACTGCGAAATATCCTTCTACGAGCTTATCAGCTATATCTTTACCTGATACTGAATATGTACCTTCTTCAATTGCTGCCTTAAGTCTGGCAACCTTCTCTGCACGGATGTCAGAAGCAGAACTTACCGCCACTCTTGCAACCTGAAAAGTCTTAGCCGCATTTGAAATTTCAACAGTATCACTAACTTTGCCAGCCTTAGCTATAGGCTCAGCCTTTCTTGCCTTACTCACATTGTAAGCATTTGCAATCTGTCCATAATTATCTACTCTCATACAATCACCTTCCATCTATGAAGCTAAGGTATAAAAATCTGCCGATAAACAAATCTCCTTACCAAAGTCATTTAGTATCTCTGATTTATTTATCGACAAACTTTGCAAATACTTTAGTCTAATTCTAAAAAAATCACAAAAAACGAAAAATTTATTTTAATCCGAATGATTCACGGAACATTTTACAAAATACCTCACCCATGTACAGGTGTAAAACTATGCTTATTTACGGATATTTGATAAGAACATCCTGCTGCCACAGAATGAAAATTAGTTATTCCACTATACTATACACAATGAGAAACCTGTGGCTATGCGATGGATAACTTTATGTTTTATAAGCCCTTGAAATCAAGGGTAGCAAAGTAATCAGCAGGTGTTTCAGCCCTTCTTATAAGTTTAATTCCTCCTGATTCCTTCTTTAATAGTTCTGCTGACCTAAGCCTTCCATTGTAGTTATAGCCCATGGCAAAACCATGTGCCCCTGTGTCATGTATGACTAAATAGTCACCCATATCGATGTGAGGCAGCATTCTGTCAATTGCAAATTTGTCATTATTTCACAAAGAGAACCTGTTACATCATACTTAAATTCTTCTTTATCATCTTCTTTTCCAAGGACTGTTATGTGATGATAAGCCCCATACATAGCAGGACGCATAAGGTTGGCCGCACAGGCATCCACTCCTATATATTCCTTGTAAATATGCTTCTCATGTATGGCCTTTGTTACAAGATGCCCATATGGTGCAAGCATGAATCTTCCCAGTTCGGTAAATATATTTACATCACCCATGCCGTTTGGTACAAGTATTTCTTCAAAAGCCTTTCTTACACCCTCACCTATAACAAAGATATCATTAGGCTCTTGTTCAGGCTTGTAAGGAACTCCTACTCCTCCGGAAAGGTTGATAAAGTTTATGTGAACATCACATTTTTCCTTAAGCTCTGCCGCCAGCTTAAAAAGTTCTGTCGCCAGCATTGGGTAATAGTCATTGGTCACTGTATTGCTTACCAAGAATGAATGAATGCCAAATTCTTTTACTCCAAGTTCTTTGAGACGGCTAAATGCCTCAAACATCTGAGCCTTAGTCATGCCATACTTTGCATCGTTAGGATTGTCCATAATGTCATTGCTTACCTTAAATACTCCGCCCGGATTATAACGGCAGCTAATCTTTTCAGGTATGCCCGCACATTCCTTAAGAAAGTCTATATGGGTAATATCGTCAAGATTGATAATAGCTCCAAGTTCTCTTGCCTTCACATATTCTTCAGCAGGGGTAACATTTGACGAGAACATAATATTTTCGCCTGTAATCCCACAGGCCTCGCTCATCATAAGTTCTGTAAGCGAGGAGCAGTCCGTTCCACATCCCTCTTCCTTTAGGATTTTTAATATATATGGATTAGGAGTTGCCTTTACTGCAAAATACTCCTTAAATCCCTTATTCCAGCTAAAAGCCTTCTTTAAGTTCCTTGCATTCTCTCTAATTCCCTTTTCATCATATATGTGAAAAGGAGTTGGATAGGTTTTAACTATTTCTTTAACTTCATCAAGTGTTACAAACGGTATTTTTTTCATAAGACCTCCAATCGGTATACTTGTATACAATATCTATATGGTATTATAACTGAGGCTGTTTGTCAACTTCATTATGCCATTTTTACCTTTTCTTTAGTTGTTGAAATAAAAATAAGTATGCTCCCTATAATTGCTATCACAGAGCCTATTATCATCATTCCATTGGTTCCGCATATATCTATAAGTACACCTCCAAGCAAAGATGCAACTACAATTCCAAGAGTGTTTGACATCGTCATGTATGCCTGTCCCTTTACCCTGTCACATTCTTCTACAACCTGATTTGCATAGTAAACTGTTGCAACCACAAAGGTCGCAAATCCAAAAAGCTGTAAACCTGAACTACATATAAACTAATCACATTAGGAACAATTAAGGTGAAAATTATCTTTAACATAATTCCGATACTTCCCACTCTTACCCAGGTACTGCTGTCCCTCCTTGCAACCAAAAATGCAAATCCGAACATAACAGGTATTTCAAATACAGCTGCAAGAGCAAGACAGACTCCCATATTCATATGAGTTCCACCCTTAAGCACTACTATCTGATATAAAAATGTATTGATAAGATTATGTCCTACATAGGCACAGATTGCTCCTGCTAAAAATAATGTTACTTTAGGATATTTAGTCAAAAACGGCCTTGCAGGTGATATGTTATTGGTTTCATAATCAACGATTCTCTCAGCCTTTTTAAATGGGAATAGCATTGTACCTGCTAAGAGAACGGAGGCTGACAACATAGTTGCTATAGGAACTATGCTTAAATCATTGCCTTTCACAAAGACTCCCATTGAATTGACTAGGATTGCGTATGCCATTGATGCAGTTCCTCTAGCCATACCATAGTTAATATTCTTCCCCTGGTTCATCATTTCCATGGCAAGCGAGTTGGTAAGCGGTACCATTAACTGCATTATTGCTATCAGTGCACCAAATATTATCCCTGCCGCTAAAAAGAAGTTGTTTCCAATCACAAGGAGGATTCCTGCCAAAACAACCTGTAAACCTGCAATCATGATAAGCAGAGCCTTGACTGATTTACTTTTTTCTTTATCCGCATAAGAAGATATCATAGCTTGAAGGATTGCAGAGATTATACAACTAAGACCCGAAATTATACCCACTTCCGTATTCGAAAACTTCTTAGCCAGCAAAAACACCGATGTATACCCCATAAGGGGAGCATACATCGCCCACATACCAATCTGTACAAAAATATAATTTATTGTTAGGTTCTTTTTTTCTTTCATTTTGCACCTAAGTCCTTATTATTTATTTCCCCTTTAATTCCTGCATCCCCTAAAATATTCATAACCTTTACCGCACTATGATAAAGCAAAAAAACTTTATTAGCAATTATTTATTTAAATTTTCCTTTTGTTTTTTAGATATAAAAAATCCATCGGCAAGCTTTAATCTTTTAGTTTATATCTCTGAGAATTGGTACATCACCTACCTTTTACAAGCCTCTTAAAAACCTCTCCTCTTTCCTCAAAGTTCTTAAATATGCCGTAGCTTGCAGCAGCAGGGCTCATAATGCAGGATCTTCCTTTGTGGGTAAGTTTTTAGCAAGCCTTACCGCCTCTTCAAGATTATCCACCAAATGCAGCCTTTCAGAGTTATTAAGTTCCATGTAACCCATTTTTATTTCTTCTCTAATCCTTGCACCTGTAGTTTCCATAAGGATAATATTAGATACGGTTGAGACTTCAAGATACTTAATAAGCGGCTCATAGTCTATCCCCCTGTCCATCCCCCCTATAATGATGGTATCAGTGTCTTTTATGGTATTCATTGCCTCTATGGCTGTGGCAGGTATTGTAGAAATCGAATCATCATAGAACTTAATCCCATTTATATTCCCTACAAATTCAAGGCGGTGAGGGAGGGCTTTATATGTAGAAAGTGCATTTTCAAAACCTTCCACACTCACTCCAAGGTCGGTGCATACAGCAAAGGCTGCCGCTATGTCAAAGAAGTTATGAAATCCTTTTAAGGCTATTTCATCTTCCTTTATACCAAAGGTATAGGTCTTATGAGAAACAAAGTCTCCTTCTACAAATGTAGTAACATGTTCATCATTTTCAAACTTCTTATCATCTCTGTTAAAATCATAGATTACAGTAAGTTCAGCCTTTGTCCCTCCTTTTTTTGGTATAACTCCGGTTCCGCAGTAAAGCCTGTCTCCCTCTTTTTGATTTTTGTAAATGTTTTCTTTCGAAGCCCTGTATTTTTCAAAGCTTCCATAATGGTCAAGATGTTCAGGAAAAACATTGAGGTAGACGGCAATATGGGGTGAATAACTGCCGTATTCAAGCTGGTGGCAGGATAATTCAAAGACTATCCCGGTTTCATCCTTTATCTCATCTATGAGGGCAAAAGCAGGAATACCAATGTTGCCGGCCAAAAGCGTATCAAAGCCGTTTTCTTTAAGTTCGTGGTAAATAAGGGTTGTAGTTGTACTCTTCCCCTTGGTACCTGTCACTCCTATAGTCTGACTTCCATACACCTTAAGAAAATACTGTGTCTGTGAAGTAATCAAGGCTTTATATTCATAAAAAGGCTTAGGAAGGACTACTCCCGGACTCTTAAGTACTATGTCAAACTCATCTATATGCGATAGATAGCCAACCCCCGTTATTGTACCTATGCTCAAGTTCTTACTTCCTGCTTTAGTAAGTATTTCCCTTGCTTCCTCAATATTGATATCATTCCGGTCTGCAATGACAAGTTCACTCACTCCTCCTGCCCTTGCCACCGCCTCAAGGTTTAGCTTTCCTTCTCTTCCAAATCCCAGAATGAGTACTTTTTTTCCTGATATTTCTTCTCTTAATTCTTTAATAAGTTTATTTTCCATCTTATGCCTCTTTACCTGCTATTATTTTTTATTTTAACAGCCATCAGCTGGCTGTCCTTAACTGCTGCCATCCTATGTGCCACATTTGAAGGTATTTCAACAAGTTCAAGGCTTTTTAGGGTAATAGCCTCATCTGTCATAAGTAAAATTTCACCTTCTATTACAAAAATTAAAATTTCCGCCTCATTTTTATACTCTGGCACCTCGTTGCCGGCTTTCAAAGATAAATGTACTACCTCATATTTATCTTGACTTGTTACAATCCTGCCAAGCAAGGTATCAGGATCTAAAAAGTGCTTTTCCATAAAATATTCTCCTATTTTTCATTAAGCTAATCTTCATTATTTAGGAAACCTGTAATGCCCCACTATATCCCCTCGTAGGGCAAGTACATCTTCTTCGTATCTAAGCTGCCAGGGATCGTTATGATGGATAATGTAAGGCACTCCGTTCTTATTTCTTCTGTCCGACACCAAAGCAATGTGTTTCTTAAATACAACGATATCTCCACCCTGCCATTCTTCTATCTTGTTTACATCAGTAGTAAGAACCTGTGCATTATTATCAAAATATGCTTTTAAGTTTCTTACTCTTCTAAAGTCTATATTGGAATCAGGTTTATCTATATTGTAGTTCTTTATATTCTTTGCAATATCATCATCTACAAGCTTTTGCAAGTCATAGCCTGCTGCGAGAAAACCTCTTGCAACCACATCTGTACATACACCATAGTTATCAGTTGGATATCCTCCCTCATAATACTTACTTTTATATTTTGGTCTGGTTTCCACATATGCTAAGGCCCCAATAAGTATATCACTTTGGTCATCTATTGTGTCGCCATCTTTATCTGAAGAACTTATATACTTTGTAACAGTGCCCTGATATTTATTTTCAAGTCTTTTTGCTGAAGTATGTTGATATCTTAACAGCATATATATTCCTATACCTAATGTTATTATTAACATAGAAATTAGGCAAAGAGCTAAAAATTTTTTATTTTATTATTTTTTCATAACCACCTTAATAACTTTCATAAATAAGTGTGTTCCTGCACACAACTCATGTGTGAGCGATGCCGTAGGATAAACTTCACTTCCATATACTGCACATCCCTCTGAGATATCTTTTTATCCGCAGGGAATTTTTGAAGAAATCTCCCATCTGATAAAATAGAGGCACCTGCCTTAATTACATTAAAACAGATGCCTTTATAAAACAATTACTACCTATCAACATCTATAGGCTTATGTTAGCACCGGAGCCATCATTTTTCAAGCTTAAACCGGTATAAAAAAATCAAATTAAAGTAAGCCGCCCTATAGCCACGAAAAAGAGGAGCAAATACCACTGCAACTATGGTCATAAGCTTAATAAGAATATTGATTGAAGGACCTGAGGTATCTTTGAAAGGATCGCCCACTGTATCACCTACTACTGCCGCCTTGTGAGGCTCACTTCCCTTTCCTCCAAAATGTCCCTCTTCTATATATTTCTTAGCATTGTCCCAAGCACCGCCGGCATTACTCATCATGATTGCAAGAAGTACACCTGACGAAAGAGCTCCTGCAAGCATACCACCAAGAGCCTCAGTTCCCATAACTATACCCACAGCAAGAGGTGCAGCTATAGCCATAAGTCCCGGAAGTATCATCTCTTTAAGTGCAGCCTTAGTTGATATATCTACGCATTTTGCATAATCAGGCTTAGACTTGCCCTCCATTATGCCCTTGTCCTCTCTAAACTGTCTTCTTACTTCCTCTATCATATCATTTGCAGCCCTGCCCACAGAATTCATGGTCATAGCTGAGAAGAGGAAAGGAAGCATAGCTCCTATAAAGAGACCTGCTATTACAAGAGGATCAAGAAGGCTTATTGAATCAAGCTTTGCCACCTGTGAGTATGATGCAAAAAGTGCAAGTGCTGTAAGTGCCGCAGATCCAATGGCAAATCCCTTACCTATAGCTGCTGTGGTATTGCCTACAGCATCAAGCTTATCTGTAATCTCTCTTACCTCGTGAGGAAGCTCACACATTTCGGCTATACCGCCTGCATTATCTGAAACAGGACCGTAAGCGTCTACCGCTACTGTCATAGCTGTGGTCGAAAGCATACCCACAGCCGCAAGCGCAATACCGTAAAGTCCCGCAAATGCATTGGCAACAAGGATACCTGCTGCAACGCAGATAATAGGCCAAAGTGTAGACATCATACCTACGCCAAGTCCTGATATAATCGTAGTAGCTGAACCTGTCTGTGACTGTTCTGCTATCTTTTTAACATGCTTATAATCTCCAGAGGTATATATCTCAGTAAGTTTTCCTATGGCTATGCCAACTATAAGTCCTGCAATTATAGCTATGGCAGGATTGTAGGTATTAAAGAAGCATCTTACTCATTACAAATGAAGCAATGATAACTATGATACCGCTCACATAGGTTCCTGCATTAAGTGCTGACGCAGGGTTGCCCCCTTCTTTACCCCTTACGAACATAATGCCAAGGATAGAGGCGATTATGCCTATAGCTGATAGAAGTAATGGGAACAGCGAGCCCATATAAGGGTCAAGAGCAAATTCTGCTCCTATCTGCGGTGTAATCTTTTGGAATAACTACAGCTAAGGTAATGGCTGAAATGATTGAGCCTACATAGGATTCAAAAAGGTCTGAGCCCATTCCTGCAACATCACCTACATTGTCGCCTACATTATCTGCAATAACTGCGGGGTTTCTAGGATCATCCTCAGGGATACCCGCCTCCACCTTACCTACAAGGTCTGCTCCTACATCTGCTGCCTTGGTATAGATGCCACCGCCTACTCGTCCAAAAAGTGCCATAGATGATGCACCAAGTCCAAAGCCTGTGATTACATCTGCTGCATCTACTCCCATTGCCACAAAGATTACTCCAAGTCCACAGAGTCCAAGACCTGTTACACAAAGTCCCATGACAGCACCTGAACGGAAGGCTGCCTTAAGGGCCTTAACCATACCCCCATCTTTAGCTGCATTGGCAGTTCTTACATTTCCTTTTGTTGCTACTGTCATACCAAAGTAGCCTGCAAGCACTGAAAGCAGTGCACCTACTACATAAAGTATGGCTGTAACCCAGCTGTTAAGCAGCACTCCAATAAGCACGAATAGTACAACGACAACTATAACCATAGTTTTGTACTCTCGCTTGAGAAATGCCATCGCTCCCTCGTGGATGTAGCCGGATATTTCCTTCATCCTATCCGTTCCACTGTCCAGCCCTCCTATCCATTTTGCCAGACCAAAGGCAAAAACAAGTGCAATCACCGCACAAATTGGTACTGAAATTGCTAAAGTCCCCATTCACATGCCCTCCTCATACATAAAGTTAATGTGCTAATTATCTTCGGTTAGCTTTTAAATTTTAGTATGTTTTTAACTAAAAAGCAAGGCATTTATAGATATTTATGATAAATATGTATAAAAATTTTATATACCTTCGTTATATATTTAACATTTTTGATATTTTTGTCAGTTTTTTATAAATCTTATCTGTGATTATGCCAATTTTTTGCAGCTGTGTATTTTATCCTCAACCCTTCCCTTTTCTCTTTCTTAAATAAAATTAGGAAGGACAACTCTGTCCTTCCCAAAATAAGTCTCGTATACATTTTACACACTCGGGCTACAGCTCTTGCCCTTCGTTTCTATAGTTTTGCACTAATATCTGTTTCAAAAAACTTCTTCATAGCCTCTTCAAGGTAATAAGTGTCCTTCACTCCGCCACTTTCATATGGAGAGTGCATAGCCCACTGTGCCATACCTATGTCTACCGCATTTAATGATACCTGAGCATTGGAAATATTGCCCAGAGTAGAACCACCGGCAACATCCGAACGATTTGTAAATGTCTGCACCGGAACCCCTGCTTCCTTGCAAATGTCTCTAAATACTGCTCCTGATACAGCATCTGTGGTGTATTTCTGGTTTGCATTATATTTAATAACCACTCCCTTATTGACCATAGGCCTATTGCAGGGATCTGCCTTCTCTGTATAATTTGGATGCACAGAATGAGCATTGTCAGCTGATACCATGAAGCTTCTTGCCACTGCCTGAAATAGCTTTCTTCATCTCCTCCGAGAGCCCTGTTTACACGCATAAGTACATCCTTTAGGAAGGTAGATGCCGCTCCCTGCTTAGTACCTGAGCCTACCTCTTCATTGTCAAATACACAGTGAAGAGCAATATTTTCTTTATTTTCAGCCTCTATCAGACTCTCCGCCCCTGCAAATACACACTGAAGATCATCTAATCTTCCTGCTGCTATAAATTCGTTATCAGCACCCCATATAGTCCCCTTCATCCTATTTGTAAGGAAAAGATCTGTATCAAGGATGGCCTCTTTAGATACATTAAGTTCCCTGGCAATTATATCTTGCAGGGTTATCTCTGAACCAAGTTCTGCAAATATAGGCTCTGTATCTGTCTGAGCATTATATTTGTAGCCTTCATTTGCTTCACGATTCATATGAATTGCAAGATTTGGCATCATCACTATATCCCTATCTATATGAAGAAGATGTTCTTCAATCTTTTCACCATTTTTAATCATAACCCTGCCTGCTATGCCAAGCGGCCTGTCAAACCAGGGCGCCATCAGCATACCGCCATACTTTTCTACATTTAATTTTACAAAGTTCTTTTCTACATTTATCTCTGCATTGGCCTTAATTTTAAATGTAGGTGAGTCACTATGGGCCGCAGTTATATTAAAGCCCTTAAAATCTTTTTCAGGTATCTTAAATGCAGCAATAGAAGAATTATTGCGTGTTACATAATAATTCCCACCCCTTTTTACCTCAAATTTTTCCTTTTCCAACAACCGCTTAAATCCTGCTTTTTCATACATTTTGCCAAGTGCGGCTACTACATGAAAAGGGCTTGGGTTTGTATCAAGAAAACTTATAAGTCTTTTTGAAGTTTCAGCATATTTATCCATAATCTTTCCTTTCATATGACACATTTTTTTATATTTTATCAAAACTTTTTTTCTCCTTCAAGGTCTGTATTCAATGTAGAATATTATATAAATTACATCTGTGGTTTTTATAACATATCTTAAACTTATTATTAAATATTTTTTTGTTTTATCTTGAAAATATCTGCATACTTGATATACTTATAATAGTTTAGCATCACCTGATTACTTAATATTACAAAAGTGAGGTATCCATATGAAAATAAAAAAGTTATTTTGTTTTCTAATTATATCCTGCCTTATACTGCCTATTACCTCCTGTTCAAACAATGTCCCAAGGCTGCTGTTAGAAGATGCTGAAATAACTCTTTGGACCTATCCCATAGGTGATTGGGGAAATAAAACCGTTGTAAATAAACTCATAAAGAGCTTTAATGAAGTTCACCCCGATATTTCCGTAAAGGTAAAATATCTTGACTATACTTCAGGAGATAACGAAGTCGAAGAGGCTGTCAAGTCCGGAAAAACACCGGATATTATACTTGAAGGTCCTGAAAGGCTTGTAGCTAACTGGGGAAGGCGCGGACTCATGGTAGATTTATCAGATCTCTACACTGATGATTCCAAGGATATATACGAAAATGTGGCAGTCGCCTGCCGTACATTCGATGGTAAATATTACGAGTATCCACTTTGCATGGCAACTCATTGTATGGCTATAAACAAACGGATATTTGAAGAGGCTGATGCACTTAAATATCTAAACCTCACAAACTATACCTGGACAACCGAGAATTTCTTTAGGGCTGTTGATGCCGTATATAGAAGCGGACACAAAAATATACTAAGCATATACTGTAAAAACAAGAGCGGCGACCAAGGCAGCAGAGCACTGATAACTAATCTGTACGGCGGCACTTATACGGATAAATCTCATCTGTTATATACAATAGATTCCCCAAAAAATATGGCGGCCATCACTTCCCTAATCTCAAGCCATGGCATTTCCATCGACCCCACATTGAGCAGTGCCGATGAAATCAACAAATTCCGCCATGGAGAACTGGCAGTTTCTATCTGTTGGAATCCTTCTTATCATACAGATACCTCGATAGGTCCTGCCGGAAAAACAAGCACAGGGGATGAGATAATACCAATGCACTTTCCTTCTCTAAGTGGTGCTTCAAAGCTTGCCGGCGGTATCTGGGGTTTTGGTATTTTCGATAATAAGGATAAAAACAAGATAAAAGCTGCCAAAATATTTATCGACTATATGGCAAATGATGAAGACGGGGTTAGGGCTGCAGTTAAGGCAAGCCATGTCTTTCCTGTCCACAAAGAATTAACCAATATCTACTCAGGTTCTAAAATAGGTAAGGCCATGGACACTTTTTCCAGATGCTTCATGTTGTCTATGGGAGACTATTACCAGGTGACTCCGGGTTGGCCTGAAGTTCGTTCCCTGTGGTATGAAACCCTTCAAGGCATAGCCGGAGGAAATGACATAAGGACCTCTCTTGCTGATTGCAATTCAAAAGCTAATACAATAGCAAATCAGGTCAAAGCTGAAATGAATAAACAAGATTGACAAAAAAGAACCTCAATCCATAAGACTGAGGTTCTTTTTATATTGATTGAATATTAAATCTCCTTACCGTCAATTATCGTACCGGCTCTTCCCTTTATTCCAAGTAAAACCTTATCTAAAGATGTGATTATTGCTCTTTTTTCTACACCTGTAGTTACAAATTCTACAGCTGCTTCCATTTTAGCAAGATCAAGTCCCTTCTCAAAATTTCCTTCTTCCATATACTTTCTTGCATCTGCAGCCGAAATCTTTGATAAAGGCATCTCATCCGGACTTCCCTTATGTACAATTAGATTATCCTTGTTCGTAACAAAAATTATCTCGTCAGCTCCTAACATCTGAGCCAATCTTGCCGCTGTAAAATCTTTTTCTATGATGGCACTTGCTCCTTTTAAGGCAGTTCCCTGCTGCATTACAGGTATTCCGCCACCTCCGCAGGCAATTACAACCTGGTCAGCATCCGAAAGGACTTTAATAGCATCTATTTCATAGATATCAATTGGTTTTGGAGAAGGAATCACCCTTCTAAATCCCTTTTCTTCCTCTACTACAAAATTTCCTTTATTAACCTCAGCATCTGCCTCATCACGGTTCATATATCTTCCGATTACCTTGGTTGGATTGGTAAATGCCCTATCAAAGGATCAACTCTCACCTGAGTAATAATTGTAGAAACAGTTTTGTATATGCCCCTGTCAAGCAGAGCCTCTCTTATGCTGTTTTGCAAATCATAGCCTATATAACCCTGACTCAAAGCTCCACAGACCGACATAGGGGCTACGGAAAACTCAGGTTCAAGCCTTGAATATTCTGTCATAGCAGTGTGAAGCATTCCTATCTGTTCCCCATTACTATGTGTCACCACAACTCTATAACCTGCAAGTATTATGTCAGCTATCTTTTCAGCGGCTTCCTTTACATTTTCCTTCTGCTTTGGGATAGTCTTACCAAAAGCATTACGCCCAAGTGCTACAACCACCAACTTCTTCTCATTATCCATATTCCCCTCCAAACAAAGCAATTCAACTACAAGATATATGTCCCTACTTATTAATAGATTTTTTTAAATGCGGCAATACCTTCATAAGTGCAGTAAGCACAACAAAGAGCAGGATGCTGTCAAGCGGTATCATAATCAAATTTTTTATAAGCCTCACAGACATAAGTTCCATAAATGCCTGTCCTTTCTCAAATGCCATAATATAGGTTGTAAGGCCTGCATTGATAAATATTTTCACTAAACTCTGTGCAAATATTATTCTCATAAGACTAACAGGTTTATTGTAAAGTATGGTGCCAAATACAAGACCTGCAAGCATAGGTACTGCTGTATACGCCAGATTGAATGTTCCATTAGGCTTTATCATAAACTTGACTATGTCCATAACTCCACCATAAACCATACCTACTATAGGCCCAAACATAAAATCTACAATTCTATTTGGAATCCAGGCATAGGTTATGGAAAACGGTCCCAAATGTATGGACGCAAACATACCAAGAATGATACTTAAAGCTCCCATAAGTCCACATAAAATAATCGTGTGAAGATTCTTAAATTCTTTTGCTGATGTACCCAGAGTTTTAGGCAGTGCAGCCGTCTCTTTTACAAGATTAGCAGGAAAATCAGCCATTCCCTTAAGTTCTGATAAAATAAAATTTCTCTTAGTTACTTCTTTTTCGTGCGTCATTTTAACCTCCTTTGCAGTTATCCTTACTACAAAAGAGTAAAATGCAGATTACTCTAATGTAACAGCGGGATGCGAAAATCTCACCGCGAGCCTTATACTCTTCGTTATGCCGGCAACTCCCCGTCCAACATACACTTTACGCTAGATTTTCTACTCTGCCTTAAAAATATTTATTTATATCAGTCTTTGCCTGATATATAGCTTAGAGTATAAAATAGATGGCAACCTCTGTCAAGCAAAAAAAAGCCCCTACCCGGCAGACTTTTCTACCAAACAAGGACCTCTGAGTGCGTCTTCAGGGGCTCGAACCCTGGACACCCTGATTAAGAGTCAGGTGCTCTACCAGCTGAGCTAAAGACGCTTACATTTATTTGTTGAACGCAAGGAACATTATACATCAAATAAATGTAAAATGCAAGAAAAAGTTTTTAAAAATATTGTACTATTTTAAGTCTGCCTTTGATTTATTTTTTGTATATTTTAACCAAGGTCTTATATGTAGAACCGGCTCAATCCCTCTTTACCCGCAATTCTCTAAAAAAAGCACTCACCATTTCCGCACATTCATTTTCAAGCACTCCCCTAGTTACTTCAGCCTTATGATTAAACCTATCCTCCTCAAGGAGATTAAATATAGAGCCTGCACAGCCTGCCTTTTTATTCATTGCCCCTATGACAACCCTCTTAACTCTGGACTGTACTATGGCTCCTGCACACATCTGGCAGGGTTCAAGGGTTACATAGAGAGTACATTCTTCTAACCTCCAGTCACCTATTTTTTTGCAAGCCTTCTTTATGGCCATCATCTCAGCATGAGCTAGTGAGGTATGGTCTGTATTCCTTCTATTATACCCCCTTGCAATAATCTTCTCGTTCAAAACCATAACACAGCCTATTGGTACTTCTTCTAATTTTCTTGCCTTTTCAGCCTGTTTCAATGCCTGTTTCATCCATTTTTCATCTACTGTCATCTCATCCTCTTTCTACTAACACACTCTCCTGCTAAATTCAACCTTTTATTTATACAAAATTATTCAAAAGATATCTGTAAATAATTTGGATTTATATATTGACTATTAGCCAAATATCAGATAAAGTTTAAACAATATATTTCAGTTAAACTTTAGTGTCAAAATGTATATGTTTACACATTTTTATTTTTTTAGCCTTTGTATTATTAACTCTTATTATAGGATAGGTGATTTTGATGAAAATTGCAATAATTACAGACAGTAATGCCGGAATATCTCAGGAAAGAGCAAAAGAATTAGGAATGTTCGTGCAGCCTTCCCCATTTTTTATAAATGATAATCTTCAATTTGAAGATATTACAATGACGCATGAGGAATTTTATAAAGCACTTCAGGATGATAATACAGATGTGAAAACTTCAATGCCATCTCCCGGAGACATGACAGATACCTGGGATGAACTTCTTAAAACCCACGAACAAGTGGTTTTCATTCCTCTCTCAAGCGGGCTTTCGGGAACCTATTCAACTGCAGCCATGCTTGCTGAGGATTATGACGGCAAGGTCGAGGTAGTAGATAATAAGAGAGTGTCTGTAACCCAGTATTGGTCTATACTTGATGCCCTGAACTTGTAAAAATGGGTAAAAATGCCAAGGAAATCAAGGAATATCTTGAAAAAACTGCTGACCGTTCCACTATCTATCTTTCACTTGATACTCTTAAGTACCTGAAAAAAGGCGGACGCATTACTCCTGCTGCTGCTGCCATTGGAACTCTGCTTAACTTAAAGCCGGTGCTTCAAATCCAAGGTGATAAGCTGGATGCTTATTCAAAGTGCAGGGGTAAGGCACAGGCTAAAAAGACTATGATAGAAGCCATCAAAAAAGATATGGAGGGACGATTTGAAGAAGCTGTTAAAAAGCACAATCTTCATCTTGCCCTTGCCTATGGTGCAGATCTTGAGGATGGTTTGGCTTGGAAAAATGAAGTGGAAGAGATTTTCCCTGAGTATGAAATTACTCTCCACCCTCTTTCACTAGCTGTAGCCTGCCATATAGGACCCGGTGTACTGGCTATTACCTGCTGTGAGGGATTGGATCCTACATTACTTTCATAATTCACGGGAGCTTTAAAAATATTAGCAGAAAACAATTATATTAAAGTCGACTAAACACGGTAAATTAAGCTGTAATAAATCTATAAAGAGGCTGTCACATTAGGATAAAAAGTTTTCCTTATGTGCAGCCTCTTTTTTTATTATATTACTGTTTTATATCTGCTTAGTCCACAGACAGAACTTTAGGACTGGTTTTTCATTACACAGCAATTTCATATATCTTCCTTATATCATTTTCATCCAATCTCCTAAGCAAGCCTATCTTTCTGCTGTGATTAAAGGTACATTCTCTAACTATGTCTGCTATTTCTTCTTCAGATGGCTTGTGTCCCAAAAGTTCAGTAAGAGTTAGAGGCATTCCTATAGACTTAAAGAACTCCTCTGTCTTTGATACGGCAGTTAGAGCCACCGCTTTGTCATCTCCGGAAAGACCAAATACTCTTGCTCCATAGTCAGCAAATCTCGCTATATCGGTTTCCATTACATACCTTGCCCAGCTTCCCCATACAGCTGTAAGCGTAGCTCCGTGGGTAGAATCGTATACAGCTGATATAGCCATTCCAAGCTGATGGTTGGACCAGTCTCCATCTGCACCAAGACCTGTAAGCCCTATATGGGATATGCTTCCCGACCACATGATTTCGCTCATTGCCTCGTAGTCTGTAGGATTCTCATATCCTTTAACACCGTATTTAATTATATTTCTCATAAGTCCAAGAGCAATCTCATCTGTCAAATGATTTCCCCTTGTACTCGTAAAGAATCTCTCAGATGTATGCATATAGATATCTGCAACACCTGCCCCTATCTGCCATTTTGGAAGTGTCATAGTCAGTTCAGGATTCATAATGGCAAACTTTGGCCTGTTGAAGTCTGTTGCTATTCCCCTCTTAGTAGGCTTATCCACTTCGTCATTGGTTATTACTGCTGAATTGCTGGTTTCACTTCCTGCCGCAGATATGGTAAGTACGCTTCCAATACTTAGGCTTCTTTCTACCTTTGCCCTGCCTAACCAGTAGTCCCATACATCTATATCAGGAGAAGCTATTCCGTGAGCTGCGGCCTTTGCCGTATCAAGTACACTTCCGCCACCTATAGCCAGTATAAAGTCTGTCTTATATTCAAGTCCTGCCTTTATTATCTCCCTCACCTTGGAAAGAAGTGGATTTGGCACAACGCCGCCTATAGAAAGGTATTCTATTTTGTTATCAGCCAGATTTTTTTCTATCTTACTTAGAAGGCCATTTTTAAGGACTGAATTTCCTCCATATACGATTAAAACCCTTGTTCCGCCACATTCCTTTACAAGCTCAGCCGTCCTTTCCTCAGTGTCCTTGCCAAAGACTATTTTTGTTGGCGAATAATACTCAAACTTTAACATAAGCTTCTCCTTTCAAATTGTTATGAATAATTTCAGTTCTTCCCAAAAATATAAAATTGCTAATTCTTTACAAAACCTGCCGTTTACTCATACTCTTGGCTCTTGTATTATATTCTACCATTTCTATGGCAATTATTCTATAAATTATAAAATAATATCACCCTTAAAAATAAAGTATCCACTTTTTTTCTCTTATAACTTGATTTTCCTGTAAAAATAGCTTAACATTAGTCTTTGCAGACATGAATATTTAAGAAAGGAAGAAAATGATAGATGAAATTTAGTGAAATGCCTTATAAAAGAGCTGATATTGAAGAAGCTAAAGCAGACTTTGCAAAACTTATGGCAGATTTTGACAATGCAAAATCCGGTGAGGAACAGTTTGAAGTTCATAAAAAATATTATAAAACTGTAAACCACATATACACACAGATGACACTTGCAGAGATTCGTCATTCCATAGATGTGACAGATGAATTTTACAGCAGGGAAAATGACTATTATGACGAGAATGGTCCCGTACTTCGGTCATTACTTGTTGAATATGGCAAGAAACTCTATAATTCTGAACACCGCAGCTTTTTAGAAAGCAAAATAGGAAAGGTGGCTTTTAAAAACCTTGAACTTGCAATGAAGTCAGTAGATGATAGGATTGTACCTCTTATGCAGGAAGAAAACTCCCTTACCAGCAGATATGACAAACTCCTTGCTACTGCCAAAATTGATTGGAACGGTGAAAGCCTCAACCTCTCACTCATGGCTCCATACCTCAACAATTCTGATAGAAATACCCGTATAGAGGCTTGGAAAAAGTATACAGAATTTTTTAGCAACAACAAGGAAGAACTTGATGACATCTATGACCAGCTTGTAAAGAACAGAACAGCTCAGGCTGAAAAGCTTGGTTATGAGAACTTCATCCAGCTTGGCTACTACAGAATGAACCGTAACTGCTACGGTAGAGATGATGTTAAGCGTTTTAGAGAACAGGTAAAGCGTGACTTTGTACCTTTTGCTGAAAAATTACACGACAGGCGTAGAATGAGACTCGGTCTTGATAAGCTTCATTTTGAGGATGAGGGTGTATACTTCAACAACGGAAACCCTGCACCTATCGGCACTCCTGATGATATCCTTGCAGCAGGAAGAAAGATGTATAATGAGCTTTCACCTGAAACAGCTAAGTTCATTAACTTTATGTGTGATAATGAGCTTTTCGATGTACTTGGAAGAAAGACAAAGCAGACAGGCGGATATATGACCTATCTTCCTGATTATAAGTCTCCTTTTATATTTGCTAACTTCAACGGAACCGCTGATGATGCAGATGTAATGACTCATGAGTGCGGACATGCCTTCCAGGGCTTCTGTATGGTGGATGATCCTATCATTGAGCACAGCGAAATCACCATGGAGACAGCCGAGACACATTCGATGTCTATGGAATTCTTTACCGAGCCTTGGATGGAGCTTTTCTTTGGCAAGAGAAAGCAGGACTACATAGATATGCATCTTGAGTCATCCGCAGCCTTCATTCCTTACGGAACCATGGTTGATGAATTCCAGGATATTGCTTACACCAATCCGGGACTTTCTCCAAAGCAGCGCAATGAGATGTGGAGAGAGCTTGAGATGCAGTACAAGCCTCATCTTGACTACTCTGGAAATGAATACTACAGTGCCGGCGGTTTCTGGCAGAAACAGCGCCACATCTATGACAGCCCATTCTACTACATCGACTATGTACTGGCACAGACCAACGCCTTCCAGTACAAGGTAATGATGGACAATGACTATAAGGCTGCATGGAAGAGCTATCTTAAGCTTTGCAACCTCGGTGCAAAGGACTTCTTTACAGATCTTGTGGCTCAGGTTGGTCTTAAGAACCCATTTGAGGATGGCACTCTTAAGGAAATGGTTGACAAGCTTCAGGGAGTTTTAAAATTATAAAGATTAATTTATTTATTACAAGGAGGGTGAGTTCATGCACGGTTTTTTGAGAGCAGCCGGTTTCTCAAATATAGCTTCAAGAAAAGAATTAGATAAAGTTCTGGGACTTGTCATGACTCGCCCAACCCATGATAAATTTGCATTTTCATCAGATAGAAATCATAAAAAAATTGTTGAAAAGAGCTTAGATTTTTCAGATAGAATGGGCATTACCATCAGAGGCGAATATGACGAAAAGGGATTTTTCCATCTTGAACATTATTATCCATATCTTATAGGCCGGAAACCCTGCTGCTACGAAGAAGTGTCTGTGTACCAGCGGATAGATACGGATGCTTATACTGCTATGTGTGATGATTTACATTTTGGAACTTCTTTAATATTTTATTTACAGAATTCAATAGATTACCTTTCAGTGAAAGAATATATGAATAGTAAAAAAGAACTTCCATTGACGCTTTCGGGACTTTCTGTCTCTGGAAAGATACTGCTTCCTATCAACAAAACTGATGAGCAGGTAAGGGTACAGAATGAAAATTCCCTACGCCATGACACTCTACTTATGGCTGCTAAAGAGGGTAATGAAGAAGCCATCAATACCCTTACTCTGATGGACTTTGACACCTATTCAATGATATCAAGGCGAATACTTACTGAAGATGTCTATAGTATAGTTGAAACAAGCTTTATTCCCTTTGGTTCTGAATCAGATAATTATACAATTTTAGGGATAATTAAAGAAGTAATACCACATATAAACAGTTTTACCGGTGAAACCTGTACTGAAATGCTTGTAAACTGTAATGGTTTTGATTTTTATATAGGCATAAATGACAATGATTTACTTGGGGAGCCCCTAGTTGGACGCCGTTTCAAAGGGGAAATCTGGCTTCAGGGAACTGTTGAATTCGAAAAACTTTAAGCTTCAATTTAATGCCATCAACAGATTTAACAAATAATTTTTAAAATTAGAGAGGATGTATTATTAAATGAATAACGAAAATAATCAGGAAAATAGCCGTGACCCGTTTGGCAGGGATAACGAAAAGAAGTTCCTTTTCAGGTAAACTTGGCTATGTACTAGCTGTAGCAGGTTCTGCCGTAGGCCTTGGAAATATCTGGCGTTTCCCTTATCTTGCAGCAAAATACGGTGGAGGTATCTTCCTACTTGTATATCTTATCCTTATGCTCACATTCGGATATGTACTTATTGTCTCCGAGACAACTCTTGGAAGGCTTACCAGAAAGAGCCCTGTGGGTGCCTTTGGGAAATTTGGGAAATCTCTTCCTTTTAAGATTGGAGGTTGGGTAAATGCCATTATTCCTATGCTCATCATCCCTTACTACAGTGTAATAGGCGGCTGGGTATTTAAGTATTTATTTGAGTATCTTCGCGGAAGCACAGATGCTCTAGCAGAAGACAGCTATTTTACAGGCTTTATTACGGCAGGTGCAAGTGTGGAAGTTTGGTTTCTTATCTTCACTCTTGTGGTACTTCTTATAATTGTCGCAGGGGTTGAACATGGTATAGAGAAAGTCTCAAAGATGATGATGCCTGTACTCGTCATCCTTGCAATCATAGTTTCAATCTATTCAGTAACAAGACCGGGAGCCCTTGAAGGTGTGAAGTACTTCCTCATCCCTAACTTTGACAACTTCTCCTGGATGACTATAGTTGCCGCAATGGGGCAGATGTTTTACTCTCTTTCGATAGCAATGGGTATTCTCTACACCTACGGCTCATACATGAAGAAAGATGTAGACATAGAGCAGTCTACCTCTCAGATAGAGATTTTTGATACAGCTATCGCCTTCCTTGCAGGTCTTATGATAATCCCTGCTGTCTTCTCCTTCTTTGATGGAGATCCTGAGAAGCTTGGCAGGCCCTTCACTTATGTTCATTACCCTTCCTAAGGTGTTTGCAAGCATGGGAATGGGAAGAATCATCGGTATTGTTTTCTTCCTCCTCGTACTTTTTGCAGCCCTTACAAGTGCTATTTCACTTGCTGAGTCCTGTGTATCTACCTTAGAGGATCAGCTTGGCTGGAAGCGTAATATAGCTAGCGTGGTCATAGGTATCATCATAGTGATACTTGGCTCATTCTCAGCACTCGGCTTTGGTATGCTTGACTTTGTACAGATACTTGGAATGTCAATCCTTGACTTCTTCGACTTCCTCACAAACTCACTTATGATGCCTATAGCCGCCCTCTCCACCTGTATTCTCATAGTATATGTAGTTGGAGTGGATAAGATAGTTGAAGAGGTGGAAACATCATCTAAGTTTAAGCGTAAAGGCATTTACAAGTTCTTTATCAAATACCTTGCACCTATCTGTATACTTGTCATTCTAGTAAGCTCGATTGCAAGCGTATTTGGACTGATTAAGTTCTAGCTTAATGATGTTACTTCATAGGCATAAGAAACATATGTTAATTGTATAAAATTAGCAGATTACAAATAAGATTAACTTCCCCCTAGCTTAGGGATTGCAAAAAGGCTGTCGCCCTAAGAATAAACCATTCTTAGAGTAGCAGCCCTTTTTATGTACTTTTTATATACTTTTTATATGCTCCACCTATACTCTTCCTACAAGCTTTTGATAGGTTACAATCCCCCTTAGCTCGTCTTTTTTCTTAACCTTTCCTTCAGATATATCTTATCCTCTGGCTATAATGTATTTCTTATTCATAAAGAATTTCCATAATACAAGGTTGGCTAATGTCATCACCACTATACCAATTAGCTGCAGTCCCAGGGTATTAAGCCAAAATATATGTGTCCAGCCAAATACAGCAAATACAAAGAGGCTCATAAAAAACATCAATAAATTATTTCCTGCACTCGCAGTATCCGATTCATAAGAAAATGGCAACACCCAGGCACTTATGCGTATTATTAAACCTGTTACAAAGATAAATGACAGATATGCAAGTATTATATCAGGTATAGCTCCAAAACCATACACTCCTAACAGAAGGGCTGACAGAGCCACAAAAATAGGTGTCAAATAGCGAAACAGCACCACCTTGACTCCGGCTCTTATACATTTGCTTAGATTCTCAATCGGAAGAATCTGATAGAACATTATGCTTTCCGGATTTTCAGTCTGTCCTATAATCATATATATAGATGCAGAAGTCAGTCCTGTAAAATAAAGCAGAGCAAGTCCCCATCTTCCTTGTCTGAGATTTTCTATAAAGCCTGTAAATCCTTTTTCCCCTGTAATCTGTGGCAGAACCATGATTATAGGCAGAATAAACACATTGGCAAGCTGTGGATAGAGCTTAAGCTTCATATCCCTGTTTCTTGATACCTGTATCAGCACCAGCTTCATAAATGCATTTTCCTGTTCATCCTTTGAAAGGAGCTTACACATAAGCTTTGAAAATGGTGAAAGTGATTTATTTTCCTTGGCTGTTTCCGTAAGCTTATCAAGCTCTCCTTCAAACTCCGGCATTACCTTTTTCTTATAAAGCACCTCAAGCAAGAAAAATGCAGGTACTGTGATTCCTGCCAGTACATATATGTACCATTCACCTCCTGCACCAAATAAGCTCTCCAGTATCGCAGAGAACCAAGCTGATGGCAGCAAAAAGTAAACTGGTGAAAATGTAATCTGCCCCTTTGAGAAGCCTGCTATACTTACGACTCTTGGCACAATCTGATACGAAAGTATTATCGCTATTGTCATAAATATCTGAAAGCCGCTTAAGATATCCTTTAGCTTCTCTCCTGAAAATACTTTAAGAAGGAGATAGTAGATGACTCCCGCCAGGTGAAGGCAAACGACAACAATCACAATCGAAACTAAGGTAAAAGCCAAGCCATATAGGATTCCCTTAGAAATAAAGCCGACAACTACAGACGGCAGCATCATAGCGGCTGCTATAGTTCCTATATAGTAGGCTATATGTATGTTTTTTGCAGTGCTTATCTCATTTTTCCCAATAGGCAGTGCTCCGTAAAATGACTTTTCTGTAGTATCTAGGAGTACGGCTGAATACTCACTGATATAGACTGAAAACAACATGAATATAAGCATGGCAAAGCTGATTGTATTAGCTCCAAACATATTTGGCATCACCTGCATAGAAGCGATAAATATTCCTAAACCCATATAAACCAGACAGGTAAGAATCATAGATTTTTTCGGCTCTTTCCCTATCTTCTTCCCATTATTTTGCAGAGCCGGAGACACCCTTCTGCTATCCATAATGAGCTTAAGCCTTAGCATTTCCCTAATATGGCTATAGTTTAAGTCCCTGCTCAAAAACGGCTTTACGCATTTATCCACAAGCTTTAACACAAAGGGTTCACTATTTTTCATCTTCAATAGTCTCACCTCCGGTCAGTGTGTCTACAAACTTGGCTGCAAGATCGTGTCCCTTTGTAAAGCCTGTAAGGTTGTTGAAAATATCCTCCATACTGCTGCCCTTACTGTTGTTTTTCAGCTCTTCAACTGTAGAGTCTGCAATCACAGCCCCGTCCTTAAGAAGGATAACCCTGCTGCTCATCTGCTCCACCACTTCCATAATATGGGAGGAATAAAATATAGTCTTACCCTGCTTGGTAAGTGTCTTAAGCACCTCCTTAAACACAGCCACGCTATTTGTATCCATGCCGTTAAGCGGCTCATCAAGGAAGAGGATGTCAGGATTGTGTATAAGACTTCCTATGATGGCTATTTTTTGCTTCATACCCTTTGAATAGCCTGAGATGCGGGTGGTAAGTGCATCATTTATCTGAAATATCTCCGCCAGCTCCTGCATCCTGCCTCTCCAGTTGCTTAGCTCATATACAGAGGATAAGAAGGAGATATATTCTTCGCCTGTCAGGCTCTCATAGAGGGATAAAATCTCCGGAACATAGCCTATCTTCCTCTTGTAGCTTACCAGGTCTTCTTCGATATTTTTACCAAATACCTCTATTGTCCCTGTGTATCCACCAAGAATCCCAAGCATCAGCTTAACAGTTGTGGACTTGCCGCTTCCGTTTGGCCCTATGTAGCCGATAAGCTCTCCCCTTCCTGCGGCAAAGCTAACATCATGTAGAACATGATGCTCTCCAAAGCTCTTATTCACATTCGTAAGTCTAAGTACCTCTTCCATGTAATTACCTCCCGTACAAATCGTTCATCAGATTAATTTTATCATATAACAATTTGATTATTTTGTAAATTTTATTAAAATTTTCTTTCAGTTTTATTTCATATTTAATGGAATAAAATCTACTACTACTGTTGCCAAAGAAATAAGACGCCACAGAACAGTTAAACAGCGGAACCGTTTTAACTCGCCTATCATATGTGCCAAATTAAAAGAGTGCGAAAAACCGCTTAAATCCGGATGAGCCTTATATCAGATACTTACTAACCTTCCTGAACTTGGTATCTCTGTAAAATTACTTTATACATACATTGAAGGTGGGTATTTAAAGAGTTCATTATTTATAACTTCTCACTACACAGACAAGTTACCATGAGGGAAAGAAAAAAGTTAAGGAAGCTTAAAGAACTGACCAGGCAAGACTTGAACCTTTTATTCAGTCATATTAATTCCGGCCACGAAAGATTCTTGGCGGTAGAACACCTTACGATATATTTTTCTTTCTCTACGGCAAAATATAATTCATAAAATGGTAATCAGGCGGTTAGCCCCTGATGAAGCAACACTGCAGCCATTTCTCCTAAAAATAGAATAAGCCGGCATAAAAGACCGACTTATTCTAAACCATTAAAGCTAAACCTACGAACACACAACCCTCTCACCAATTATGGCAGCGGAACTGTTTTATATCATTCTTATTTCTGTTAAAACCTTACTGCTAAATATTAAACAAGTATTTTCTGTTAATCAAAAACATATGCCATTTCATATTCAAAAGGAATTAGCTGTTTACCGGTTTTTGTAAAAATGCCTATCTTACCCGGATATCCCTTTGTTTTAACAATAAAATATCCATCACTATAAGCCTCATAATAATATTTTTCAGGTATTACTTCATTCATTTTTCCATCAACAAGTTTGAATGAATACATAAATTTATCATCACCTTTATATATTAAAAATAGCTAAATCATCCTTAGTTATTCTGGTATTACCCAAGTAATCTTTATCTGTCAACCGTATTCCCTTACTATTATATAACCAATAAGTATTATTTCCTTTATGTACCAGTATCAGATCCTTACTACACATTATATGATCCACTTCACTCTGAATGGTATTTCCATTTTTTTGTTATAAAAAAATATTTTTCCATCTTCTACCGCTCGTGCTATACCATATTCATAAAATCTAATTGGCTGCACACTCTTACAAGGATATATTATTTTTTCCCGGCTTTGTTAATCAAACCATATTTTCTATTTTTTTCTATTACTGCTATTCCATACTGATTTAACAATATTGGACTATCACTATTAAATTCAAATATTTCTTTTCCTTTTTCTATTTATCAATCCCCATTCATCGTTTTTGCATAACGGTAGCATATCCATTTTCAAATTGCTTCATATCGTCATATTTAAAATCTATTATTTTTCTTTCCTTTTTATTAATATATCCCCATTTGCCATTATATTTAGCCGGTATCAGACCATTGCTTAAATTTCCCATCGTTTCATACTTAAAATGAAGGACTTTTTTCCCCTTCTTATTTATATAAGTCCAATCATATTTTCTCCCACTCAAAGCCAGTCCTTCTGAAAACTCACCTAAATAATCGTACTTACAAGGTAATATAATTTTTCCTTTCAGGTCTAGGAATCCAAATTTATTATTTTTTATTACTCTGAAACCATCAGAATCTATAGCCATATTATCATACTGTACAGGAATGACCTCTGTACTTGTAGAGTTTATAATACCACACTTTTTATTTTTCACTACTGCTCTATATCTCTCTTTTTTGCTGCCTAATGCAAATGATGTTGTATAAATACGATCATATTCCAGCTTTTTTTTATTCCTTATATCTGTATATTCTATTTTTTTCATCCTTATCTGCTACAGCAATATAGCCATCTATAAAAGTTATATCGTCATATTCACAATTTACAACTTCCTCTCCTAATTTATTAATAACACCCATTTTGTCATTTTTCTTTACAACAAGACTATCCTTCTCACTTTTTTTCAAATACTTCTTTATCATATTTATTAATGAATAACCCTTTTTCATTAGTATAAATATAATTTATTGCATTTTCATCATCTCTTGAAGTAAAAACTACAAAATCATAAGCTTTTATTCAGCTCAGTACCTCCATATTCCTTATTTCCTTCGCCATCAGCTTTAAAAAGCTTTTTATATAATATTCCTTACTGCTCAGAGTTTCAATATTTTTTCCATATTTATCAAATATTTTATAAAACCTTTCACCTGTTATATTAGATGGCATTATAAAATAATTTCCTTTATATCCTTTACCAATAGGGTTACTTTCATCACAAAGTGTAGTTGTAGCTGACTCTCCATTTATCTCTATTGAATACAGCTTACCATCCTTCAAGGCTGCTCCATACCTAATCTTGCTCTCTGCCGCATATACTACAGGCAAATTAAATGTTCCTATTACTATAGCAAGCAATAGCCCTAAACTCAACTTTTTTGATATTCTCTTTAACATAAAAATCTCCTTTTACTAATTTTCTTTTACTAATTTTTTCAAAACCCTTACAGCGTCTAAATCCTTCTCTTGTTCCTCAAGTGAAAGCTCGTCAAACCGGACTAAATCATTATGAATCCTCTTGGCATCATTTCTTACTTCTCCATACTTATAATAATTCAAAAAATAAAATCTGCACCATCTTATATGCTCAAGTTCTGCCAGTTCCATCTCATCTTTGTTAAGATCAGCTAAAATATTCCCAAAGTCTGCAGCTGAAATATTAGAAGCACGGAGAAAACCTGAAAGATCTTCCCATTTCTTATCTGTATTACATATTGATTCATAGTAATTATGCAAAGCTTTTGCTTTTTCTGTCAGTTTCTCTCTCAGTATATTTTCCTCTGTAAATACATCTTTATATCTCCCAAAAGGCACAGGTTTTCTATACTCAATATATGAACCCATATCTCCATCTTCAGGAGAATAATAATATACTTTCGAATTATTGGCACTTAAAATAATTGTCTGTAATAATTCTACCTCTACCTCATCTGCAACAATTACTTTATCTGCATTCTCAATAATTTCCCAGATATTTTCATCATCTGTAGAATAATATTCAAGCTTATCTGAGTTCATAAGCTGCAGGTTTTTATGCCTTATCCGGTAAAGCTTATTATCTGTAATAAAATGATAGTTTATATGCTGATTCAGAGAAAAAATATTCATCTGCAGTCCTGTACTTACAATGCCTCCTGCAAGATTAGAGCTGCCATAAATTACAATATCAAGTTTTTCCTTTCCCTCCTTCCACATTCCAAGCTTTTTCCACAATCCTCTGGATATCATATTGTTAATATCAAATACTACAGTATCCGGTATTGTTTTCAATAAACTTCCTTCTATATCTCTGATGCCAATATATACCTTTTTATTACTTAGTGTAAATTTATGCTCCTTATAAAAATTCAAAGGTCTTTTTATCGGAAGAACATATTATTATATGGTTTGTTACATAATTTTAAAAATTCTCTCCCAGATCAATTTCCCCAAATACACTAGGGCAGGATTTTTCAAAGGATTAACAATAAATTGTTTATAAAAGTCATCTGTATCTACATATTCTCGTCTGTTTTTGGGTTGCAGCACTGCCATAATGTCTTTGCAGTTACAAGCTTTTAAGTTTTTCCTTGGAGAATAATATTTTTCTTATATCTTTATAATCGTTTTCCTCCTTTAACAAGTCAAATGCTTCGTCAAATTCTTCTTTTTCTTCTTTCCACCCTGGATTGTTATTATCTTCTTTTCCTAGCCCTGTATCATGATCTGCATCATTTAGTTTATCCCAATCAATTTGGAAGTTTATTGCATACATTTGACCATGCAGGTTCTTACATCTCCCATTCATTGCATACATGAGTTCTAATAATGTTGCATAACTCGTCACATAACCTTCATCAAAAAAAGCATAAGAAAGCCTTACAATACTTAGACTCCATATTGTCGGTAAATTGTTCAATCCAAATATTATTACTGGAAGCAAAATCTTTATCGAAATAAATTCTTAGTCCGTATTCTTTTTGAAGTTTATATACTATATCAGTTAATACTTTTTCCCAACTATTACCTCTATAACTAATAAATACATAATCTTTCTCATCTTCCGCTTTCGTTACCTTTAGTTCTTTATATCTCGTATTTTTCATCCGCTCTTCATATTCTTTTTGTGTCATCTTTCCATTCTCCTAAATATCATAATCCAATATAATGCCATTCCCCAAGTTAACCATCTGAATACCATAACCCATGATTCATCCTCCAAATTTATTTTAAACACAAAAAGACACCCATTTTGACTACATCAAAATAAGTGACTAAATTTCATATACTTAAGCTTTAAATCATATATTAAATTATACTTATAGCCTGTCCTGTCCTGTCCTGTCCTGTAATAATTATTTCCCCTATCATATCACTTATCAATCCCCTTCAATAAACTTCTAGTAATATTGTACCAAAATCAGATAGGTTTTGCAAGTTTTTATAGCAGCTTTTTCAAGCATCTCATCTAGTTGTAAAATGTAAAAGTTACTTCCGATTAACTTTCCTTGTCCTGATTTTAGTTTTTCAATAGGGACTTTTTTGACAATTAATCCTGCCATCTATTTACTTAATTCCCTCTACAATTCTTCTCATACAGTCTTCTACAGAAGTAGTATCAGCATCAATAATCACATCTGCATATTTTTCATAGAGAGGACAGCGTTCTTCATAAAGGTCTCTAAGTGTCTGACCTTCCTTCAGGGCTACTCCTCTGTCCTTTAGATTGCCAAGCCTTTTTTCCACCTTTTCGTAAGGGAGTTTGAGATAGACTACTGTAGAGATTTTCTTTAAGTGAGCCATGGCATTTTGGCAGTAGACTGCGCTTCCTCCTGTGGAGATAACTGATTTCTCACAGGTTAGGCCTGCATTTATCTCATCTTCCACCTGAAGAAAGCCTTCTGTACCTTTTTCAGCTATAATCTCAGAAAGCAGCTTCCCTGTTTTTTCCTGTATAACCAGGTCACTGTCTACAAATCTATATCCCATCACCTTGGCAAGCACAACTCCTACCGTACTCTTTCCTGCACCGGGCATACCGATTAATGTTATGTTATTTTTCATGTATATACTGCTCCTATAACTTTTTGCTCAATAGTTAGTTTATCGTTACAGCCCTACCTAAAAGCTATCACTTCCTCCTGTCTGTCTTCTGTCTACTATTCGGCTTACCACTTCCGGTAGATTTACGCTTACTTTCTACCTTCTCAATTTTTTTATCAGACAGAGATTCTTTACTTTTATTGTTACTCTTCTTTCCCTTCTTTATTGAGTATCCAAAGGAGCCAAGTTCTTTCCCAAGCTCATAGTATCTTCCATGGGAATAGGCAATAAGGTCTGCTGCCTTTAGGTTGAACCTTCCTTTATCATCCATATATTTCCCATCCACTCTTACATTACTACATCGGCTATGAAGAGGCTGTGGCTTCCAAGCTCCATTACCTGCCTTAGCTTACACTCAATATTCACAGGGCTTTCCGCTATGGCTACAGCCTTTACCTTTTCTGACTCAAGTTTGGTAAGCCTCATTTCCTTGAACTTATCCACATCTCTGCCCGACTTTACTCCACAATAGTCTGTTGCCTTGGTAAGTGCTTTGGTTGTGATATTGACTACAAACTCTCCAGTCTCCTTTATGATGTCATAAGAATACCTCTCAGGTCTGATGGAGACTGACAGCATAGGTGGATTTGTGCATATAGTTCCTGCCCAGGCTAAGGTAATGATATTGCTTCTTCCCTCTTTGTCAGTAAGGCTTACCATAACTGCAGGCAGGGGATAGAGCATATTTCCCGCTTTCCAAGATATCTTCTCATTCTCTTCGTTTTTAACCACCTTGTTAGATTTTTTTGTATTTTTATTATAGTTTTCTTTTTTTATCATATACTTCCTCTTTATGAATTTTTTGATTAGACTAAAATTATCTCTAGCTTATATCAAAAGTCTATAAAGGTCAATATAATACTTTAACCCCATTCTAATGATATAAATTGCAACACTAAGTGTCCACCTCAAGTAAATAATTCCTTATACACTTCATCAGCAGACTTTCCACCAAATTGTTTCCTTGGATATGCGTTTATATATTTTTCTATCTTCTTGATATATGCCTTCCTTTGCCTTCTGTTTATCCCTATACTTCTGATGGGCAACTCCGCCACATACTCTTTTTTGACTGTTAAATAAGAATTCAGCAGTTATACACTGCCTCTCTTAACTTCTCTTTGTATGGTATTTGTAGAAACACCTATTCTCTCAGATATCTCTTTATGTGTCTTCTTTTCTTCTAAATCAGCTTCTATAATACATCTTTCTACCAGCGTTAAGTATTTACCTTTTTTTCTTTCTCTATTATAATAAGTTTGCATCGGTTACCTTTCGTTATTTTTTGTTTTTGCCAATCCAATTATAACATGAATGGTAACTCGATGCTTTTTTATTTTCTTTTAAGTGGACACTTTATTTTACAACTTATACTGCTTGTTTTCAGGCAAAAAATGAGGACTCCTGCATCTAAGCATAAGAAGTCCTCTAAAATGAAAGAAACTTGCTCTTTCCTTATATTTTAAATTTGATTTTTTTATGATAATTACCAGTATCAAAAAGGTCTATTGTTTTTTTCTATATGAATAACACCCTAAATAATACATAGCAATTACCTCCATTATTTGACCCATTTTTCCCTCACAGACAAAGATTGATTAAATCACTCCTGCTTTTTCAAAATGTTTTTTAAGTATCCTTGTTGCAACAAATGCTCCTATGCAAGCAAGAACAAAAGTTATCAAGCCAAATCCTACTGCCCACGAAACTTTGAAATAAGATAATGCTTCATTTATCCCCGCTTCGCTCATTTTCCATTTTGATGCTCTTTCCACAAAGAAACTGTTCCGAATAAAATCACAGGAATTACTGTTCCTAAAAAATCTGCTAATGCAAATGTCCCATATCCAATAATCATTCGTCCCTTGCTCTCATAATTTCCTATAATCAAATCACATATAATTCCACCGATTACAGCAAAGACTGCATGGGGTAAATGTCCTCCTGACAACGCAATTAAACCAATAAGCGTTCCTGATATTGTAAATACACCCTTCTTTTTAACTTTTACAGCCATAAGAATATAAATGGTAGCAGCTATCATAAAGCTAACTCCTGAAGCAATAAATCCTCCTATAACTGTTGTTGCCATAGCAAATGCTACTGCCATGTATATGACAATTCCAATTGCATTAAAGATTCCGATTGTAATAAAATCACGACCATTTAATTTGTTTTTCATAAAAGTCCTCCTAATAAATTTTCTGTATTACTATCACAAGAGCAATAATCAAAGCTCCTAATAGTCCAATCATTAAGTCTGTTTTTCTAAACCGCAATTCTGATAATGTTATCCTCTTCTCATCACTATCAAGTCCTCTAATAAGTGCTGAAGCTGACAGTTCATCTGAAATCTTAATCATTCTCATTAAAAGCGGAACAAGCGTATATTCAATATATTTAATTGGATGTAGCAATGGGAAAAATCTGCTTGTTACGATTCCTCGAATCCTCATATTCTCTTTTAATGCCTTGAGTTCTATTTTTATAGTTGGTACAAACCTAAGCAAAACACTAAAAGGTATACCAATGCTTCTTGGTACTTTCATTCTATTTAATGCTTCAAGCATTTCACTTACACTTGTAGTCTTTGTTATATATCCGCCAAACATAGCAATTAAGGTCATTCTTGATGCAAAGTAAATAAACATATATATTGCAAATACAATACTTGCTTCCGGGAATTTTCCAAGCCCGAACTCTATGCAGTATAAAAGCACAAAAAACAAGATAAAGCGTAACGCCCTTTTCCACATACTGCTGTATACATACAGAAAAAAGGCAAAAACAATTAGAACAAAAAGTAGAATTGTATCGCTTATAAAAAAGCTCGTAAAGGAGGCAATTGGAAGTAGAGTAAGCTTTATTCTCGGATCAATGGTTTTTCTATCTGCCAAGCTTCCTACCTCCTCTCATCTTGTCCAATATGAGAAATTTATTACTTTCACTCATATTCAAAACAGTTTCTATTTTTCCATCTCCCATTACCCACAGCTTGCTCACTGTGTTTGCTAAAAACTCAAAATCATGACTTATCACCAAAACTGTTGTCCCATTTTTCAATTGTTCTTCAATCAGTTTAGCGACGGAAAGCATTGAGTCTTTATCACAACCTGATGTTGGTTCATCATAAATGAAAATCTTTGCATATTTCATCATTCCACAAGCTATTGTCAGTCTTTGTTTTTCTCCTCTTGATAAAGCAAACGGATGCTTATCAATGTATTTGTCTAAACCAAGTACACTCAAAATAGACTTTGCCTTTTGAGTATTTTCTTTTTTATCTTTACCCTCCATACCAAGCAGCATTTCATCAAGTACACTTTCAGAAAACAACTGATAGTCTGAATCTTGAAAGACAAAATATGACATATCCATTAAATCTTTACGATTCAACTCTTTATCTTTTTCCGCCCATATTTTCCCCTCTTTTATCTTCTCAAGTCCTGAAATTACCCTTGCAAAAGTAGTTTTCCCGGTACCATTTAATCCGATAAGACCAATGGCTTTTCCGCACTCCATATTGAAATCAAGATGATTTAAGATGTATTGGTTTTGCTTATTTCCAGCCTTAGCTGTACTTGGATAACAAAATTTCAAGCCTTTTCCACTAATACTTTCATCATTTAACTGATAAGAATCTTTCTTCTCACTTATCCTGTATTCTTCTAATTCAAGAGTTCTTAGCCCGTTTTCATCCCAAAACTCCCCTTCAAGATGGATAACTTCTTCCCGTCTCAAGTCCTTTGCAATTTCTCCATCTTTCATCAAAAGAAAACGGTCAAATAAAGACTTTACATAGTACAAACGATGTTCAATTAGAACAACTGTTGTTCCTTTTTTCTTTAATTTCTCCAAAATTAAAAACAGGTCAAATGCCCCCTTCATATCCAAATTTGCTGAAGGCTCATCTAAAATTAAAACTTTCGGATTCATCGCATAGATGCTTGCAATAGCTATCTTTTGTTTCTGTCCGCTTGATAATTCAAAAACAGATTTTCCTTTCAGTTCCGGGGTATCCAGCTCTGCATATACTTCTTCTACTCTCTGTTTGATTTCATCTCTTGATTTGCAGATAGTTTGAAGACCAAAAGCTATTTCTTCATCTGCAGTTGTCGTAAAAAACTGACTTCTTGGATCTTGAAATACAGTTCCTACAATATGCCCTATTTCATGAAGTAATAATTTGCTTATATCTTTTCCTGACACAAAGGCTTTTCCTTGCATTTTGCCTTTATAATAATGCGGAATAAGACCATTCATTACACTTCCAAGAGTGCTTTTACCACTTCCACTTTTCCCTGAAATTAAAACAAATTCACCTTTTTTAATTTCAAGATTGATATTTTTTAAAGCAGTTCGTCCATCTTCCCATTCATAAGAAACATCTTTTAACAAAATCATGGTTACACCTCATACTGAGCTTTCCATAATTTTGTGTAGTAACCATTTTTATCAAGAAGTTCTCCATGCTTTCCTTTTTCAAGTAAATTTCCTTTTTGAAATACGAGAATTTGGTCAGCTTTCCTAATTGTTTTTAAATGATGAGCCACTACAAGTACAGTTCTATTCTTTGCAAGTTCTGTAATAGCATCTTGTATCAAAGATTCATTTACAGGATCAACATTACTTGTCATTTCATCAAGAATTAAAATCGGTGCATCCTTTAGAAAAGCTCTTGCAATAGCTATTCTTTGCCTTTGTCCACCTGAAAGAATCCCACCATTTTCTCCAATATCAGTTTCATAACCTTTTGGTAAACTCATAATGAAATCATGTATCCTTGCCTTCTTTGCAACTAGGGTGATTTCTTCTTTTGTAGCTCCTTTTTTACCTACCCTGATGTTTTCTTCAATCGTGTTATCAAACAGTTGAACATTCTGCATGACAATGCTAATACGATCCAAAAGTTCATCATAAGGAATATCCCTTATATCAATTCCTCCGAGTGTTATTTTTCCTTTATGCACATCATAAAATCTTAATAACAGGTTAGTTATAGTCGTCTTGCCACTTCCTGACTCACCAACCAGTGCAGTCATTGTTTTTTCATCAATATCAAAACTTAAATTTTCCATTTTGAACTCATCTTTTTCATAGGAAAAACCAATGTTCTCAAAAGCTATATCATTATGTTTCGGAATAATTCCATCGACCTTATCCGGTATAATGTCTGCATATAAAATTCTTGAAAGCCTTTCATAACTATCCACCGCCGAAACATAGTACATATAGTGTTGTTCCATAGAAGCGAACGGCTTATAAAACTCTTTTGAAATTACCGCAAAGATAATAAAATTAAGTACATCAAGATTTCCCTTTACAACAAATATTGTTCCAGAGGTTAAAAGAACCAAATATCCAATATCCAGCAAAAAACCAAATATAGATAACTGTTTTGCCTTGAATCTGGAAGCTGCTTTGCTTGTTTCTCCAAACTTTTTTGTCTTATTCATAAGCTCATTATCCAAGCTCTTATTCTCCACAAAACTCTTTAATACAGGTATTCCTCTCACATATTCAACAAATAAGCTAACCATATCAAGAAGTGCTGAGTTGTTCTGATTTTCTATTTTTTCAGATTGCTTAATTGTCATATATAGAAAGGCAAGTGCAATCGGAACGGATACTGCCATTATCAGTGCCAACTTTATATCAATATTTGCAAGACCAACAAATACGACTGCACCTATCAAAAAATCGCCAAACATTCTTGACCACATGTGTCCTACAACAAGGGACATATTATCAACATCTTTGTGTAAAATTGTATTTATTTCCCCAAGTCGTTCATTGGTATAAAATCCCAAACTGAATTTCTTTAATTTGATAATCATGCGTTCTCTTATTTGCTGAACAATATCAAAACCTGCACTATGCTTTTTCATATCAGCAACCATGTTACAAATACCTTTGAAGACTACAAGTAATCCAATCGCAATAAAATATTTATAAAGCATATCTAAACTCGTCCCATCAAATATCTGAAACAGTATAGAAAATACGATAACAATCATAGCTATGGAGCTTAGTCCATAAAGGGCAAAGAATACACTTGATATAATCAAATCTCTCTTGCCGGTTTTTGTAAGTAGTTTTAACATTTCTCTAAACATTTTCTGTTACCACCTCCGTACACTCGCAATCCGCCTTGCTACTTGCTCGTGAAAGACTTTCGTCTTTCAAGTTCCATCTATCTACTTTGTTCTGTGCTTCAACCATATCCTTATAGAACTCACATCTTTTCATCAACTCTTCATGGCTTCCTGCATCAAGAACAACACCCTTATCCATAACTATAATTTGGTCTGAATCTCTAATCGTATTTAGATGATGGGCAATTGTAATGATGGTTTTATCCTTGCTTAAATCGTCAATTGCTTCGCCGATTAGTCTTTCATTTCACTATCAACAGCTGCCATTGCTTCATCTAATATCAAAATCGGTGCATTTTTAAGTATCATTCTTGCTATGGAGATTCGTTGTTTTTCTCCACCGGATAACTTAACTCCCATCTCGCCTACTCGTGTTTCATATCCATTTGGCAAAGCAGAAATAAAGTCATGGCATCTTGCTTTTTTAGCCGCTTCTATGACTTCTTCTTTTGTTGCATTTAATTTTCCAATTGCTATATTTTCAAAAATGCTTAAATCAAAAAGGATAACATCTTGCCCGACACTACCAATCAACATTGAGATATTTTCTTGACTATATTCTTTTATGTCTTTTCCATTTATCAGTATTTGTCCTTCGTCTGCATCCCAAAATCCCATAAGCAAATTAGATACAGTGCTTTTCCCACAACCACTTGCTCCTACAAAGGCATTCAAACTATTTTTCTTAAAAGTTAAATTGATGTTTTTTAGCTCAAAGCCATCTTTTCCGTATGCAAAATTCACATCTTTAAATTCTATGTTTCCAAATTCTAAACCTTGTTCTGTCTTTTTGTTTGGAAGTGGAACTGTTAAAACTATTCCGATCGCCTTTAATGCCTCCCTAAACACAATAAAAAAATGTTGCAATGTAGCTGTCTTACTTATAGATGCAGTAAAAGCAGACGATAAAATAATGGCAAGGATAAAATTAGGCGTTGTAATATTCCCCTGATAAAGAAAGATACTTCCCAAAATCATGACATTTACCACTCCAATTTCCATAAATATGTCAATGAGTCCCATTGGAATTGTAACTGCTCCCATGCTCTTTTTAACCCAGTAAATATATTCTCTTGCCGTTTTTAATGTTCTTTCACTAATCTCCTCTTCTTTAGCAAAAGCCTTAATCACAGAAATATTTTTTACATATTCCATTAGCTCTTCTCTCATCTTGTTTTCATGGTTAAAGTAAATAGCAAAGTTCTTATCCATTGTTTTCTGTGAAAGAACTTTTACCAAATACATGAGTGGAACTCCGGCAATCATACCAAGTGCAAGACGCCAGTCTACAAAAATCATAGCTATGAAAATAATGGTAGGCAGAAGCGTAACTGCCATTATTTCAGGAAGACCATGGGCAAGGTATACTTCCACTTGCTCCACATCATGCTGAACAATGTTCGTAAGCTCCCCTGTATTATGTTCTTTGAAAAATCCCAAACTTAGTTTTTTTAGATGCCCGATAATATCTACCCTAAGTTCTGTCAATTTTTCGTATGCTTTCTCATGGGCAACCTTTGTTGCAAAATAGTAAAACACACCTTTTAATACAAACGATATAAAGATTCCCAAGAATATATACTTTAAATACCTTCGTTAATATTGTTTTGTGATTAAAGAACTAATCAAATATACAAGTAAGATTTGTGGTATCAAATCAAATACTATTTTTAAAACAAGAAGTGAACCCGCTAAACCATTTTTCCCAATCACTTTTTTCCTTAATTCTTTTTCTGGCATGAACAACTCTCCTTTCAAAATTGAATAATATTGAATTTTAATTTAGTATTAAGGTTTAAAGTAAGACTTTGCTGATTACGCAAAGTCTATTTTTTAGTGCTAATTATAGGGATTCCACTCCCTTGTAATAACACCTCGCAATAAGTTTTAGCATATATTTTGCCCACTTTTCACTTTGATAGTGCCTAGCTATTTCAAGAAGCCCCTCTGTAAAGTTACTGGCTAAAATATGGGCAAGCATTGGATCATATTCCTGTTTTGATTGTCTTTTTAAAACTTACTTCAATATGAACCTGCATTTGCGATATGAGTTTTTGTTTTGCTTCTGTATGCTTTGTACCTGAACTTTTATCCATTAAAATAATTAACTTCTTACGCTCTTTTAAAAGTTCATGAATATAATTCTCGCCGACTTCATCAAACCTTTCAGAAGCAGAACCCTTTTCCAAAGATTCTTCCTCATTAAAAGCTGACTCGAAGTTTATATAAACAGAACTTACTACTGCATCAAACAAAAACTTCCTTATTTTTTTGAAATAGGTATAAATTAGTGCCACAGGAATATCTGCTTCTTTTTGCAATTTCTGTTAATTTGGCACCTCTATAATCCTTTTTATAAAACACTTTTTCTGCTGCTTCAAGTATTCTATTTCTAACTTCTTCTTTTTAATACTTGTGCCATAGCACACCTCTTTCTATGTTAATACTGAATTTATATTTAATAATAAATCAGAATTCAATATTTGTCAAGAATAGAGTAAAGATTTTTGTCAGTTGATAAAGAAATAAAAATAGAGCAATCATTAACCCTTTGATACAATGATTTCGACAAAAAAACTATACAAAGGAGATTACTCTCATGAATATTATAGCACTATTAGAGGTTTTGGTAAAAGGTTTACTTGATGCAGAGAACAAATTTTTTGAAAATCCCAAGGACTTTTAACAGTTTTCTTTGAGACACCACAGCTAAATGCAATCTTCTGCTGACTCAATTTCAGATCAGGTTGCGCTAGCCGGATAGTTGTAGGAAGAATAAAACTAGATAAGAAAAATCTGCCAGTCTGAGAGCCGGCAGATTTTTTTGGAATGGATAGGTTATTTACCATTTACACTTCTAAATCTTGGCATGAGAAGTCTTCTGAAATGAAAGAAGCCTATATTTCTTTTAAACTTGTTTAATTGTTTAGCAAAGTATTTATAAAAGCATAAAGATATTAAGTTTCGGAGAAAAAGGAGAATTTTTATTATCCTGATTTTTCTTTAATAAATAACATATTTCCATCCTTTATCCTCCATATTGCATTTAAAAAATTTTTATATGATTATTCCTTCATAAAAAGATTGATTCTATCGTCTAAAATGAGGAACACCAAATTATCAATTACGAGAAATATATTACCTCGTCGCATACATCTTCTAAAAAAATTCATAGTCATAGAGATATTACCAAAATCAAATTTTTTTCTCTTCTTTGAAATTCTTTTATATTTTTCAGCAACTACTTTCATATTTGCATAATCTAATCCACTTGTTGGCTCATCAAAAAATAAAAATGGTTTATTCGAAAGTAGCGCAGATAGAATAACAACTCTCTGTTTCTGACCGCCTGATAAGGTATGAGGATTCCTTTGTTTCAAATTATTAATTTGCATATTTTTTTCATATAAATATTTATTTTTTTCCTCGTCTGTATCCGATGTTAAATTTATTTCGTCATAAACTGTATCCGTAAACAACTGATTGTTTACTTCTTGCATAACTAATAAACTATTTTTTTGATTCTGCTTTTGGAACTTAATTGCCTACCACATTTGCAAATCCTTCCCGAAGACTGTTTCTCAAGTCCGCAAACAATTCTTGCAAAAGTAGACTTTCCTATTCCATTTTTCCAATTATTCCTATAATCTTTCCCCTTTTTAAAGTTTAGGATATCTATCTTCAAAAATGGTTTTTGTTTTTTCTTTTTATATAACAAGTCATATATTTCCAACTCAGTTACATTTTTTAAGGTATTCGTTTTTCTTTTAAAGTTTCCATCTTGAAGTTCAGTATGTCTAAGCCCTGCTTTTAACCTTTCTTCTTCAGTTAAATTTTGAATTTCTTCCATACTGTATTCTTTGATAATTTCCCCACTCTCCAAATATATTGCTCTATCAACAACATTTTTCAGATACCATAGTCTGTGTTCAGCTATTATAATTGTTTTACCTACCGCTTTCAGTTTTTCTATTATTTTTGATAGTTCTCTAATAGAGTCAATATCCAAACCGGAAGAAGGTTCATCAAAAACAAATACTTTCGGGTCTAAAGCGAACGCACTTGCAATTGCAATCTTTTGCTTTTCTCCTCCGGAAAGATTAAATATATTTTTATTCATCAAATTTTCAAGATGAAGCTCTTTTTCGACCTCTTTAATCCTTTTGTTAATTACTTCTCTTTCTATTCCGTAATTTTCTAAACCAAAAGCAATTTCATCGGTTGTATTAGTTGTATAAAATTGTGTTTTGGGATTTTGAAAAACCGAGCCTACATCCTTAGACAATTTATAAATTGGTGTGGTAAATGTATTCATACCATTGACCATAGCACTGCCGGAAATGTCTCCATCATAAAACTCTGGTATTATACCGTTCATAAGCTTTAATAGAGTCGACTTTCCACAACCGCTCTTGCCACATAGAAGAATGCATTCCCCTTTTTTGATTTTCAAGTTTATATCTTTTAATGAGTAATCAGATCCTCCCTTGTACTTAAAACTTAATTCTCTAATTTCAATCATAAGTCCCACCCTGACACTTTCATAAATATTACTATTGATAAAATTAAAATCATAAGAATTAAAACGCCAATGTCATTTTTTCTAATCTTAATTAGGTATCTGCTTGTTTTTTGAACAGGAGCATCAAGCCCCCTTATAATGGCTGATTGGGATAGCTCATCCCCAATTTCTATTACACTTACGAATAAGGGTACAAAAAAGTATTCCATTGTCGCAGCAGGTCTATGAAATAAATTATAAATACTAACGCTAATCCCTCTTGTTTTCATCGCCATATTTATATGACTCCACTCATCTTTAATCGTAGGTAAACATCTAAATATTACAGAAATCATTATGAGTGAGTCTTTTGAAAGTTTTAATTTTTGTAAAGTTGCTACTGCACTGGAAACAGATGTGGAATTTAAAATCCATTTACCCACGATAATACATGGCAAAATTTTTCTCCCAATTGCTAAGAGGAATAAAATTAAATTCAAAAAGAAAAATTCATATTCAAATAGGCTAAATTTTTTTCTAATACAACACTTATTACAAAAGAATAAAATATACCTTATAGCGGATTTTTTATAACCATCACTAATAATAATGGCAAGAAAAAATATGCTAATAAGGCTTTGATAAATTAAACCAAACCCTAAAAAAATTAAAATATTCGCACCTATAAGCAAAATAAGTTTTGTTCTGAGGTCATATTTTTGACTCCAGAACAAACTTTGAATTTTCCATTATAAAACTCGTTGCCCTCTTCATCCTCTTTACTGGCAGCCCCAGCGCAAACTTTGAATTTTCCATTATAAAACTCCTGCTGATTCCAACTTTTTATTTAGTATTTTCTTTGTAAAATAAGAACCAATCAAAGAGAATATAAATGTTCCAATAATCATTACTGGTAACATCCACATTGGCGTCCATGCTCTTACTGTGTTACAAAAGCTTTGATCTAATCCACCTTTTATTACACTTTCAAAAAATGCTTCTCTCATAACCCAAATTGGTAAGAATCCTCCAAATAAGTTTAGAGAAAAAAACATATGACTAATTGTATTTTTCTTAAAGTCTGTATAATTTCCACCTTTTGCTATGAACATAGCAATTATTCCGGCAGGCACTGCCACTAATGGTGCAATTGGAATATGTCCAGTTGCAACTAATAAAATACTTGGTAAAATAGCTGCGATTACAATAGCAGTGGATGACTTTGTTTTTGCAAGAAGCATATGATAGGTTGGTGCAGCAAGTAGTGCTACAAGCATAGGCATTAGTAAAAATAAAACAGGGACAGGCATAGATATTGCCCCAATTACTAAATATGTTACAAAGTAAAGTGCAATTAAAACACCTGCTGTAACTGCATTTTTCGATGATTTCTTTTGTGTTTTCATAAATTTTCTCCTTTAAAATTGATTGTTACTGTACAATCTTCCATTTTTTAGACTTTTCTTGATAATTCCATAAGTCTTTATATAGCCCTTCATTTTTAATAAGTTCTTCATGCTTCCCAACTTCCTCTACCTTTCCTTTGTTTAAAACAACAATTTTATCAGCTCCCATTACGCTTCTTAATTTATGTGCTACAACCACAACTGTTTTATTTTTAATTAAATTTGATATTGCTTCTTGTATAATAAGTTCATTTTCAGGATCAAGCGAAGATGTTGCTTCATCAAGTAGTATTATTGGGGCATTTTTTAATATTGCTCTCGCTATCGATATTCTTTGTTTCTCACCTCCAGACAGAGTCGCTCCTCCTTGTCCAATCATAGTGTCAAATCCATCATCTTTTTTGGCTATAAAGTCATAAGCTCCTGCCATTTTTGCAGCATTCATGATTTCATCTTTACTTGCACCTTCTTTTCCAAATTTTATGTTGTTATAAATTGTGTCTTTAAAAAGATACACATCTTGAAAAACAACAGAAAATTTATCCATTAATTTATCCGGGTCGGCTGTTAGCAAATCTACCCCACCAATTTTAATTGTCCCTTCATTAGGATCATAAAATCTGGAAATTAATTTAATTAGTGTAGATTTTCCAGATCCGGAGTAACCAACAAAAGCAGTTAATTCGTTTTCATTAATGTCTAATGAAACATTATCGATAACCTTAGATTCCTTATAAGAAAATGAAACATCACAGATTTCAATTTTGTTGCTTTCGTTTACATCGCAATTTCCTGACATAGGTTTAGTGTTAAGTAAGTTAATGATTCTCTCTCCTGAAACTGATGCCATTTGTAGACCTGTATAATTTACAAGTGCAAGCTCCAAGGGATCAAAAATCCTTGTGCCTACAAATAAGAACATTAAAAATGTATCAATTTCCAAAGATCCATTTATAAATAAATAGGAACCAACTAAACTCATCAAAGGAAGTCCTATTCTTAAAATCATACTTGCTAAAGTAGTTAATGAACCAACTCCTTTCTCACTCTTAATATTTGCATCTCTCGTGTTATCTATATCTTCTTCAAGTTTTGATAATGTATCATCTAAGCTGTTATAAGCTTTTAGAGTCTTAATGGCATCCAAATATTCATTTATATCTTCTTCCTCTTTTATCCTCATTTTCTTTGTTTTTAAATAAATTTTTTTCTGAAAGTTTTGCATGAGTGTAAGAAGTAGAACAGAAATTGGCAATCCAATCAGTGTTGCTATTCCCATTTTTACATTGATTATCAAAAATAATATTGAGCAAAAAACTGCTACACATATACCACTGAAAAATTGAGGTAATTGATGAGTTACCGCCATTTCAACTTTGAAAAAATCATTCATTAATGTATCTAAGATCTCTGCTGAACTTTTCCCTGAAATATAACCTATTGGCAGTTTTCTTATGTGGTCTGCAAGCTCTATTCTTCCATCTGCACTTGTCTTGTATCCAAGTTCATAGGTATATTTTGTAGCTAAATTTTCCAATAAGAATGTTATTAAGAAAAATATTGCCATTATCGCAAAATACTTCCATAAAAGGCTCGTATCTATGCTATCTGTAGCTCTATTTAAAAATAGAGTTTCTGCAATTTTCGACAAAGCAATAAATGGTATAAGGTTGGAAATAGATGCCAAAACATTTAAAATAATTGATTTTCTTATATTATTCATCTTTCCTAAAGTAATATTTCTTATCATTCATTCTCACTCCCTTCTATATCCATTTGCCAAATATTTGTCTTCTTATAAATATCAAAGAGTCTCTTATATATTCCATTTGCAAGGATTAAATCTTCATGCTTACCTCTTTCTGCAATTTTTCCATCAGATATAACTGAGATTTGATTTGCATATTCTATGGTATTTAACCTATGAGCAATCATAATAACCGTCTTATCCTTAACCAATTCAGATAAAGCTTCCTGCATAAGATATTCATTTTCAGAGTCTGCGAAACTTGTTGCCTCGTCTAATACTAATATTGGTGCATCTTTTAAAATCGCTCTTGCTACTGCAATACATTGTTTTTCTCCGCCGGATAAATAAGTTCCTTTACCTAAAACAGTATTGTATCCATTAGGAAGTTTTACAATAAAATCATGACATCTTGCTTTTTTACATGCTTTTATAACATCTTCTTTTGTAGAACCTGTCTTTGCCATAGCAATATTATTGAATACTGTATCTGTAATAAAATCACTGTCTTGAAAAACAAATGCTATATTATCCATTAAAACATTTATTGGAATGTTTTTTATGTTAACTCCACCAATTTTAATAGAGCCTTCTGAAGAATCATAAAATCTCGGTATTAGCGTTCCTATTGTGGATTTTCCAACTCCCGAATAGCCAACTAATGCTGTAACTTCTCCTTGTTTAGCACAGAAACTTATATTCTTTAAAACCTCTTCATTTCCATAAGAAAAGCTTACATTATTAAATTCAAGATCATGACCTTTTATCTCTTCCTCAGTATTTTCAATTGCCAATTCTTTTTGATCTATAATTTCATAGACTCTCAAAACAACTTCATTTAGTAAATTCATTCCTTCTGCAAAATCTCTAAGTTTTAACATTGGTACACTAATTGCAGGTGCAAGAATTAAATAGAAAATAAATACTGTAGCAAAATCCAAGTTATTATTTCGTGACATTAAAAATATTCCTACTGGAACTATGAATGTAGCCACAGATAAAATAAACATTCTAAATGAGACAAATCCCGGTCTTATCATTGATGTCATCGAACTTGTAAAATCTCTATATTCACCTACTGACTTTGAAAAATTTTTAAATGATTTTGCTCCTGTTCCAAATATTTTAACTTCCGGCATACCTTTAACATATTCAGTAGTTGCTGAATTAATTTGATCCAAAATCGCAAAGTTCTTATCAAGTCCACCCGACTTTATAATCTTTGTCATGATTGCAATCTGAATTCCTAAACCAACAAATATAATTAACAAAGTCGTAAGACCTAATATTAAATTTATCTTTAACATAATAATTATCATTGCTAAAATTAGTGTTAAAGTTGAAATTAAATTTGGTAATTGATGAGAAAAGTATCCCTCAATTTGATTCATCTCCGATCCTAATACTTGCCTTATTTTTGACTTGTTGTCTCGGTAAAAATCCTAAAGGAAGATTCCCAATATGAAATAATATCTTCTTTTTAAATTAGCTATTAAAACATATGAAAACTTATGGCATAAAAATACTGCCAATGTAAGTTAAGCAATATGCCAATACCACTGCTATAAGTCCATAACTACAAAACTGCATTGCACTTTGTTCTAATTTTTCCATATAAAAATAGAGATTTTTATGACTTTTGTATATCACCAAAATTGGACAAATACTTAATAGCATTCCAAGACTAACAAATAATATTCCTC